>PVMO01019417.1_pt1 | contig 1207037 bp, 821 predicted proteins | sample 1853421 | NCBI WGS metagenome assembly PVMO01 (sample SAMN08533511, study PRJNA380276) | Human gut metagenome, whole genome shotgun sequencing project.
TAACAAAGGAGAATATAGTAAAAAATATAATGCGTCTGCCCTGGTTCACTAGAGTAGAAAGATCTGTCTACTAGAGTGAAAAGAACCGTTCACTCTAGTGGAACGAACTAGCTGGTAGTTAAATAATAAAAGAATAAAGGCAAGATACACTAAGCGCATCAATTACATAATATATAAACAACCATTAAATTAGAACAAAGATGGCAATACAATTCGAGTTTTATAAGAATCCCCAACCGGAGAAAGAAGGAGAAGAACCTAGTTATCATCCACGGGTAGTCAACTTTCAACATGTGACTACTCAAAAATTGGCAAGAGAAATCCACATGGCAACCACTTTCGGAAAAGCGGAAGTAGAAGCCATGCTAATGGAATTGAGCAGATGCATGGGCAACCACCTATGCGAAGGAGAACGAGTACATCTGGATGGGATCGGCTATTTCCAGATTACATTGCAAGCGACCGAACCCGTGCACTCGCTTACCACCCGTGCAGATAAAGTGAAACTAAAATCCATTAACTTCCAGGCTGACAGGAATTTAAAGAGTTTGTGTATGAGTAGTCACTTACGACGTTCGAAATACAAGCCACATTCGGCTTCTCTTTCAGAAGAAGAGATCGACAAGAAACTCACTGCCTATTTTGCAACCCATCCTGTATTGACCCGTAGTAATATGCAGTCACTCTGTTGTTTTACCCAAAGCATGGCCAGCAGACAGATTCGTCGTCTAAAGGCACAAGGAAACTTACAGAATATAGGCAAACCCACACAGCCTATTTATGTACCAACTCCGGGGCATTATGAGAAATGATTTCAACGGGTATGAGAAATAAGCCAAATTAAGGTCTATTTGTGAATAAAGCTATGAGAAACACTAAATTTAAAATCATTTCTCATAGCTTACACCATTAACAATCTGACACTTAGGTCATATTTATGAGAACATGAGAAATGAATATTTTATATCCATTTCAGAGGCGCATCAATTCTCCACCAACCACTTTTCTATATTTCTTGTTTCAACACTAAAGTTAACGCCAATCTTGAAAAGTTTCCGCGAATCCGTTGCAAACGGACGAGCATAATGTTTATCCTCTATCTGCCGCAAAGCTTCTTCCGCCGTACCATTCAATTTAAATTCCATGATGTAGATAAATTTATCGGTCTGCAATACCATATCCACACGGCCCTCACTCGTATGATATTCCGCTTTTACATAGAAGCCTACCAGTTTACACACGATATATAGTACATTCTGATAATGTAATTCCAATTCGCGTGCTAGTTCATAAGGAATATCCGAAAAGAAACTTTGCAGACGGCGGAAAAAAGATTCGTAATCACCAGCACGTACCTCACGAACAAATTTTTGGATTTCAAAGGGAGATTCCACTTTATTGACGTTCGCATAATAAGGAAGCAGAAAACGGATAAATCCTTCCTCCACTTCACGATTAGGAAAACCTAAACGGTAAATACCAAATTCTTCATCATATCCCTTAATGGTGAGATATCCGCTCTGATAAATCACCGGAATAGGATTGGTAGATTCAGAATCCATACTGTTCAGTACCTGTTCATCGGTTTCTTCATGGGCCATCCGATGAAGGTCGTAATGGTGTTTCTTCAGCAATTCCACCAAATAAGTGGGAGTACCTGTTTCAAACCAGTAGCTTTTAAACTCATTCCTATCAAAAGCTAAAAGCAGACTGAAAGGATTGTACATTCCTTTGGAATTGTGCGTGAAATGATAGCCATCATACATTTCTTTCAACCTGGCACATATCTCTTCATACGTCACTCCCTGCACATTGGCAAATTCATGAAGTTCGGCATCCAGATTATCGTATAGCTCCTGTTCGCTCACACCACAAATATCTATATACTTATTCCACATTGAAATGTCATTCAGGTTATTCAAATCACTGAACACACTGACTTTACCGAACTTGGTAACTCCCGTCAACAAAGCAAACTTGATACACCCATCCTGACTTTTCAATGCGCCGTAGAAGGCTTTCAATGTATTGCGGAAACTCTTTTGCAAAACATCATCACCAATAGCCTGTAACATCGGCTTATCATACTCATCCACTAGGATCACCACACTTTGCCCCTCTTGCTGACAGGCACGCCTAATAATCCCCTCAAAACGCATCGCTAAAGATTTATCCGAGGGCTCTTCGCCATATATCTTCTCCCATTCCACCAACGCCCCATTCAGTTTATTCTCCAAACTTTCCGGAGTATCGTATTTTTCCGTATTAAGATCAAGATGTAATATAGGATATTTTACCCAATCTTTTTCCAGCTTCTCCATAGCCAGCCCTTCAAAGAGTTCCTGCTTTCCTTGAAAGTAAGCTTCAAGCGTAGAAATAAGCAGACTTTTGCCAAAACGGCGCGGCCGACTTAAGATATAGTAACTCCCGGTTTTCACCAATTGATAAATCAATGCCGTTTTATCAATATAAAAATAGCCACCTCTACGGAGTTTCTCAAAATTCTGTATACCAATAGGGTAAATCTTGCCACCCATATTTCAATCTGTTTAAGTTCACATCGTACAAATATACATATTATCTCAATATAAAAAACCAAATGTCCAAAGAGGAATCACATTCCGCATCCCGTACTCAATATCATCTTTCACGATATACGCATTCTCCACATCATGCACCTGCTTCTGCGATTTATTCTTCCCACCTACTTCAAAGGTATAACCACCTATTGTAAAATCAGAGACCTCTGATGTAGTTACCGGACGTACAACTCACAAAGTAGAAAGAAATTAAAAATGAACGATAAGAAGAAATGCCTAAGGCGATGCTTCCGCATCGCTGCACACGAATATAAGGATTTTTATTACAATAACAAGCGATAAACAATATTTCTTAAATGAAAAGCCGTGCTCCACTCAACATAAAGTGACACATTTTACCTAATAGATTAGTGACTGAAGCATTTTTTTATCACAGCAGTATCGCAATAAATATAGCTTCTCTGAGAATTTATAATAATGACTAGGCTTTCGATTATTCTCATTAATAATATAATTCATAGTTTGAAGATTGTTCTTCTCTAAAACTCTTCTTTCTTTTGCTGACACTGGATAACTTACTATCGGCAGACAGTTTTTCCATTTTGTGAAAAATATTCGTGCATTAGTCAGCCATTCATTATCTAGCTTTGAATTACTAATGTGCTCTATTAGAATATCATATACACATAATGATTTCAGTCCCAGCATATAAACCTGCAATGAGATATCAAGATCATAAAAATGAAATCCTTTGTAATTTATTTCATCAAATCTTATTTTATCAAAAACAGATTTCCTCATGCAAAAAAAACATCCATCCACTGCTACCACTTCTATGGCATTCGCATCTGCAATGGGTTTAAAGCAAGTATTATAAGTAATGGTTGGATCAGCTCTATTAGTGTCAATAGAATACTGGCAAATTGCATCCTTTCCTGCATCTGTACTTCCAGGTCCCCACCAAATACCCGGTATTTGACTAATAAAACGTGGTCCAGAAATTCCAATAAGCCCTACTTTCAAATCTCTGAAATGATTTATCAGAAGCTTTCCCCAATCACTAGTGTAATGTAAAATATCTTCATGCATAAAACATAGAAGTGGATATTGGCTCCTTTTGACCCCTTCGTTATAAGCACTAAATATATCATATTGACTTTTACTGTTATCAAGGTTCTTCGTCAAATTTGGTGGTAATCTCTTTTTTATTTCGACGGTTTCCCTCTTCTTCTTTCTTAATCCTATAAAAAGTTGTAGATATGTTTGCTTTTTAGTAACTTTAAAGACACCACATCATTAAGAGTTACAATGCAACAAGTCATATCTACAACGTACAAATATACATCAAAAAAAGAAAATGCTCCTACAAATAGGGGATTATTCCATGATTTCAGATTCAGTCTTGGCTACGATAATCTGCAACAAGATGGTATCTCTGAAGCTGTTGGCTCATTGACGGTCTTTCTACATACGGCTGGCAAAGGGGCTTCCTGTCCTTATTGCGGACATTTCAGTCACCGATTGCACAGTTACTACTCCCGTCATATTGAGGATCTTGAAGTTTACGGTCATACTTTGGAGTTAGTCATCAAGGTTGGCAAATATTATTGTGACAATGTTTCTTGTCCACAAAAAATATTCTGCGAACCGTTGTCTTTTCTGGCTCGTCGGTATGGTAGACGGAGCTATCTTGTTGAGGAACGCATCAGATCGATAAGTTTGGAACTTACTTCCCGAAAGGCCTCTTCTCTTTTGCAACTGTTCCATATAACAGCCAGTAGTTCTTCCTGCTTACGCATCCTACAACAGTGCGGACAACACAATCCTATGCATAATAAAAGTATTTATGTAGGTATTGATGATTTTGCCTATAAAAAAGGTAAGGATTATATGAGTGTGGTCGTAGACCAGATGACACACATACCTATTGCTTTGTTAGAGGATAGAAACGGAGAAGCACTTGATAACTGGCTCATCCGGAATCCTCAAATACAATATATAACGAGAGACCGTGGAAGATGTTTCACAGAGGCTATAAACAGAATAATTCCTGGTGTTACACAAATCTGCGACCGATTCCATCTAATCAAGAATATGACGGACACGATGATACCGGAAATAGAGAAAATAATCCGTCAGACCAAGAAAAAGCTCAAATACGAATATCCTGACAGAGACACGGCTTCTTCGTTAATTCTTCAGGACATATTTAACATGGGAGATGTCCGACACAGAGAAAAATTGAAGATATACAGGGAAAGCTTGAACTTAAAAATGCAGGGGATGACCATTGAGCAGACAGCCACACATTTGGGTAAGAAAAGTCGCTACATTTATAAGATTATTCACAACAGAAGAATAGGGGCATACTTGAATGAGCAACAGAAGACAGCTCTTAAATATGTATCCGAACTGGCTACAATCATTAGTGCGGGCTGTATTACTCGAAAAATATTGGCACAAAAAATGGGGAGTAAAATCAGTGGCGCACTTATTGGAAGGATAACATCCAGCTTGCGAAAAAGGTATCAACAAAAGAGGAAGGAAGTCAAGGAGCATAATGAGAGCATTGAAAACAGAAGTAAAATACAGAGAGTTTCACAGAATCAGATACGCAAATACATTCTAAAGGGAGAATCGGATAATCCTAAACTAGCGGAACTGTATAAGTCCTCACCGCAGATTAAAGAACTTTTAAGCGTGTGTCAGAATTTCAGAGATATGATTAATGGGAACACTTATGATAAGGATATTAGAAAGTGGATTGAAAAAGCGAAGGCAACACGGAATATGGCACTGACGAACTTTGCATATGGTATTGAAAAAGACTGGGAGGCAGTACAGGCAGCTATTGATATCCCCTTCAGTAACGGATTACTGGAGGGGACAGTGAATAAAATTAAAGCGGTAAAAAGACAGATGTACAATAGGGCAGGAATTAAACTACTGAGAGCGAAGATTATTTATTCACAATAGAAGAAGTACCACCAAATTTGACGAAGAACCGTTATCAATACATATAATCTCATGAACAACCCCAACCGTATTCTCAATATTATCCTTCAATTCCTTAGAGATGGATTGAAACCTACTGCATATTATAATAGAAATCATATTTATTCAAATCAATTTTATATATTAAGATACTTTTATACGAATATCTCTAATTCATAAAAAAATAGTTCACAAAACTAAGGATAAAATCCTGTAAGGACAAACTTAGATTTAAAAAAATAAAAAACTCCAGACTTCCAAAGCTAACAGATAAATATAGAATGTAGATCATCCATCCTTAACTCTTCGAATTCAATTCTTCAGGAAAGAAAATCCTAACATATCACAATTATTTATCAAAACGTCTTAGTAAAAGTTTTTTTTGCTTATTTTTGTAAGATACAATACAATTCTAACAGTTTGGCAAGGACTATTGTATAACTTACAGTTATGATAGCTTTGAGAAACATATTAGTATAATTTATTTTATATATTCTATAAATTATGAAATGTTATATTTGTTTGACAGACTCTATTGTCAACAGAAAAGATTACTTTAACATGTTAAAGGTAACCTTAATTAGTGCTCGTAAAAACACATCTCTTCGATTAATTTGCCTATATGATGGTAAAATTGGCGATCCTGTTTACAACTTACTAAAAGATTTTAAAGTTGAGATCATCATCCATGAATTACCATATAAAAAGGAACTAATGGAAATATATTCTCACGAATGGATGGAAACAGAACTAGGAAAAGATATAGAATATAGTCGAATATTCGGCACATTCATGAGAATGGAGATTCCTATAATAGAAAAAGAAGACGAATATGTATTATACACCGATATGGACATAATCTTTAATGATGATATATTACTGAAAGATCTACCTCATCCTGCTTATTTAGCTGCTGCTCCCGAATTTGAACGCGATACAAAAAGAATGAGTTATTTCAATGCTGGAATATTAGTCATGAACATCCAAGGAATGAGAATCAAATATCAGCAATTTGTAGAGATGATGAAAAAAAGGCAAAGATCTACTTCAGGACTTTTTGATCAAGGGTACTTAAACGAGCTGTGTTTCAAGGACATGGAAATTTTACCTATTGAATATAACTGGAAACCGTACTGGGGAATTAATGGGAATGCTAAGCTTATCCATTTTCATGGAATGAAACCATGCAGCAACCTCGAAGAAGCAGGATTTGACACCAGAGAATCATTCTTTCGGACTATATTTGACAATAACAGTCAAGGCTATGCAGGGTATATATACTATTTTATTCTCTTTTTTAATTACCTAGGTCAAAAACAAGACCAATGGTTATGCTATCATTTACAATACATCCTTGACCTATATAAAAAACCTTTAATAGCCCTTGCACAAAAAACAGACTATAAACCAAAATACAGAAAATACAAACGTCTATACTCAATATTCGTAAGTATCTCTATACTATTAGCAATTCTACTACTTACTGCTTTATTTTTAGTATAATCAATATAAATAACACTCTCAAATGGACAAAACCGAAGGTCTAAAATTAAAACAATAAACATGAGAATTGGTATATTATATGTTTGCACTGGAAAAAACTTGCAAAGATACAGAGTAAGAACTATAGAAAAAACGGGGTTCACCGAATGCTTACTACCCATTTGCAAGACACTCATGACCAGAAATAAATAGAATTTACTTTTAAAAAGCTCCTGCTACCGGTAATTCACAGAAAATAAAAACACCTCAAACAAATAATATAAAATAAATCTTTATATATTTGCCAATAATATGAATCAAAGCAATAAATAAAATGAGAATTGGTATATTATATATCTGTACTGGCAAATATGACATTTTTTGGAAAGACTTTTATCTAAGCGCAGAACGTTATTTTATGCAAGACCAATCTTTCATTATCGAGTATTATGTATTTACTGATAGTCCTAAACTATATGACGAAGAAAACAACAAACATATTCACCGGATCAAACAAAAGAATTTAGGATGGCCTGACAACACATTAAAACGTTTCCATATATTCCTTCGTATCAAGGAACAGTTAGAGCGAGAAACCGACTATCTATTTTTCTTCAATGCCAATCTCTTATTCACCAGTCCTATTGGCAAAGAAATTCTACCACCATCAGATAGTAACGGATTACTAGGAACTATGCACCCTGGATTCTACAATAAACCGAACTCCGAATTTACATACGAGCGAAGAGATGCTTCTACTGCCTATATCCCAGAGGGAGAAGGTCGATATTATTACGCTGGAGGGCTTTCAGGTGGATGTACAAAGGCCTACTTGAAACTCTGCACAACAATTTGCTCATGGGTTGACAGAGATGCCACAAACCATATAATACCAATTTGGCACGACGAATCTCTAATCAATAAATACTTTTTAGATAATCCACCAGCTATTACATTGTCCCCTGCATATCTATACCCAGAAGGTTGGCTCCTTCCTTTTGAACCAATAATCCTCATTCGAGACAAAAATAACCCCCAATATGGCGGGCATGAATTATTGCGAAGAAAAAACTCTTTATGGGAAAGGATTAAGCTAATCTGCCAAAAATTTAAATCGGCTGATTAGTTATCCAATTTTTCTCTATTATAAAAATACAGAATTATGGAAAACTCCTTTCCACTGATATTCAACTTTATCATCACAAAGAATCACTATTTTATCTGCACTATCTCTCAATAAAGCACCATACTTTCCCAAAGTACCTTTACTTGTTATCTGATGTTTGCAATAAGCTATCAAAAACAAATCCATATACCCCTTATCTGAACCATTTATATCCACCACCTTGTAATTCTCATTTGCAAATTCAAGATAGGGAATAAGTTCTGATGCCACCCATTCCGGCTCATCTGAGAAAAAGTAAAAAAAAGGCATAACAGTCTCTTTTTCCATATAATCAACAGCCCTTTTAAAATAGCTCAAAGAAGCAGGCTTCCCATACGCTCGAACTTCAACACTTAAATCACCCCGTCGAACATGCACTGCTACAGGATTGATATTCTGTTTTATTTCTGACATTAACATTTTGCTACCCTCATCAAATATTTCAGATGAGATTCTATAAGTAGACATAAATGCGGGTACCCAAATATTTATCGGCAAATGATAATATCCACCTAAATAAATAGGGGGATTTTTTTCCAAAAATGAAAAATCATCTATCCATTCCGATGTATTATTCCCAACATAATAAAAATGTCTCTTATAATAGGAGATTTCGAACTCTGTTGCAATTGTCAGCCCCAAATAAGGAAACACTTTCAACAAATCAAAATTGCGGGCAAATTTATAATCCATGTCACTTCCCCATTCCTTATAAAAGGATAGATCATACACAACCTTACATCCACGCTTTCTAAAAAATTCTCCCAACAAATATTGGAGCATTTGAGAACAAATACCACCATCCATCAACACTACAACCTTAGGAGTAACTAAGCGAGCCTTCAACATTCTTTTATAACAACTTCTTTGCCACCTTCTAATAATACTCATTTCTTTATATCTTATTTTACCAACTATACTGCAACAGATTCAAATCCTCCAACCAGCTAGATTATAAGCGATAAACAATATATGCTTCATTTCTCAACGCCTTAATTTATCTGAGCACATTACAGTTTATGGCGCATATTATAATATCTAAGTTTCAAATCTCCCCAGAAACCTGATACTCTATAAGCATTCACAATCTTACGTTCTCTTTTTGACAAGTTGTTTATTAAACAAGGATAGGATTCCATTTCATTAACAAGCCGTTTCATTTCCTTCCTAATATCAGCAAAACGTTTCCAATAAATTCTTCTAAAGGCATTTTCAAGATGGAAATGAGCAAGTGCTTCCTTCATCTCTTCCCTCAACCCTTTTTTATCAATATAATTTTCAATCCATATTGTATAATTCACAAAGTCTCCATACTTTTTATCATCAAAAGTTGCTGGATGTGACATTGACGTATTGGTAAAATTATAGTCAATAATTATATAATCAACTGAAACGACTTTTTGTAAGTATAACAATAATTGTGTGGAAAGAACGACATCTTCACCAAATGATATATCTGGCCTTTCTATTTCATTCTGATATAATGATCGAAGATGAAATTTTGACCATACACACCAATAAGCCTTTTTTAAAAGAATATTTTTCAAAAACTCCACGCCTGACAACTCTACAAAATCAAAAAAAGTTGATTTATGAAACTCTCCATCATAGCAAAACATAAAAGGGGCCACTACCATATCCGCTTGCGTTTCCTCTGCTTTAGCAACCAGCCTAGTTATTGCATCCTCATGCATAATATCATCACTATCTAAATATTGGATATATTTGCCAGTAGCAATATCTATACCCGATTTACGCGCCTGCACTAATCCTTCGTTTTGTTTATTAAATACAACAATCCGGGGATCTTCAGCCGCATACGTCTTTATTATATCTAAACTATCATCTGTACTTCCATCATTCACTACAACAATTTCAAGATTAGTATACGTTTGATTAATAACACTCTGCAACGTTTTAGTTATCGAATTGTGCGCATTATAAACAGGAATAATAACCGAAACTAAAGGGTATTCTTTTTCCATTATATCATTTTTTAATTCTTTTTCTTGGCAAAGTGAGTCCAATAATAAATTGGCCAAAAATAAGTTATCTTACGTAATCGTTTATAATATTTAGAAGACAATTCTTTTCTTGACAAAAAACGCCATCTACTCAACTTGTTCCTCATATCTTTAATTTCAACAGGATACGACTGATGATTAGGATCCGTCATAAACCCTTGAAAATGATTAAAGCAATTTTCCACAATCACATTGACGGCATCAAGCCAATCTCTACCTTCAAACAACCGCCGCTCCTTTGCAAACTCCAATCTTGAATATTCAGCCAAGAAATAATGATAACGTTTTATAGGATTGATTGTATGGCAAATACTATCACCTCTCTGTATATAATGATAATAAGCAGCATCAATCCAAACTATTTTATCGCAAATACTTATCCAGCGATAAATAGTCGCATGATCCTCAAAAAACATACCTACAGGAAAGCGATAAGAATCAAAAAAAATCTTATCAAAAAGTTTAGTACAAGCTGAACTACTTACTCTCTCAAAAATAATATCTCGCTGAACATCTTGACTAGTACGTACATACACATTAGCTGTATTAGGATACATTTGTTCTATACGGCCATCTTCATACTCAAAGCAAAAGTTGCAATATACCATATAAACTTTGTTCTGTACCATGACTGACAACATGTTTTCATACATTGTCGGTTCAATATAATCATCGCTATCTATAAACCCAATATATGGAGCAGTCGCTATTTCAATTCCTGCATTACGAGCTATAGATAAACCTGCCTCATCAAGATGCAACACTTTTACTCTAGAATCAATATTAGCATATTCATCACAAATAGAAGGGGAATCATCGGTCGACAAATTATCCACTAATATGATTTCTATATCTTTCAACGTCTGATTACGTACAGACTCTATACAACGTCGCAAATACGGAGCTGTATTATGAACAGGGATGATAACGCTTACCGAGTATTGAGATTCCATATTTGAATATTCATTTTCTACTTGCAAAAATAAGGAATAATATCCATAGGAAGTATCTAAAAAGAGATTGTTTACAAATAGAGCAGAATTTCACGCTTGCAATTAATCATTATTAACAATACGTATATATAACTGAAAAGCCAAAAGAAAAAATTCTATGGGGTATTTTGCATTCAGCAACTTGCTAGTATAGTTTTCCATCACAAAAGTTTGCAAATACAATATTTAAACAAACTGAATGTGTATATTTGCAAAACCTAATTGATAGCAATAAAAATGAAAAAATTAGCAATTATTATACCAGCTTATAAACCACGTTTTTTGCAAGAAACACTTGATTCTATCGCTAAACAAAACAATCACGAATTTACCGTATATATTGGTGATGATGCAAGTCCCTACCCATTAGAGACCATAGTAGATCGTTACAAGAACAAGTTTGACATTATATATCATCGTTTTGAACAAAACATGGGCAAAAAAGACCTACCCGGTCATTGGGAACGATGTATATTATTGTCAGCAGAAGAACTTATATGGCTTTTTTCAGATGACGACTTAATGCCCTTTGACGGAGTAGCACGTATAATTCGAGCCTCACAAAAACATTCTGAAGGAAAATATATATTCCGTTTTCCTTTAGAAGTCGTTGACGAGTATGGTAAACTAAAGTATAAAAACCCTCCTTTTAAAACCGATTTAACTTCTGGATATGAATTCCTATTAGATAAATTATCTGGGAAAATTAGTTCTGCCGCCTGTGAGTATGTATTTAGCCGAACAGTATGGGAGCAAACGGGAGGATTTATTAAATTCCCTTTGGCTTGGTGCACCGATGATGCAACATGGGCTAAATTTGCAGAATTTACAGGAGGAATCATATCTTTACCAGGCAATCCTGTCAGCTGGAGAAATGCTGAAGGAGAGAATATATCAAACTCCACTCATTTCAATAAAGAAAAGATTAGAGCAACAATACTTTTCATGGAATGGATTAGTATAAACTACCATTCCCATCTTCACGAAAGAAAATTCAAAAAAGCAATCAAACGTTATATATATAAATTCCTACAGCATTCGCTAAAAAACGACTTTAGCTTACACGACCTTTTACTTTTATGCAACGCTCTAAGAAAACTCACACTAAATGTATCTTTGCTAGTTTTAGTTCATCATGTTGGGAAGAAAATAAAAAGGCAATTAACTCGCAATAAATAAATTGCCTTATATTTTTGAATTTAAGGAATACCCTTGCTAACAATATCCTTTAAGAATTTTACTATAATAACTGTAAACGGCCATACTCTTCAATTACTTCAATAGAGATGACAAGCTAACACAATAATTATCGATAGAAAACTGCTGTGCTTTTTTCAAAGACATTTTTTTTAACGAATTGAGCAACTCTCGATCATTTGCTAAGATCATAATATTCTTTATAAAATCATCGGGAGAAGAACAGAAACATGCATTAGTCTCATCGCAATAGTCCCGTATAGATCCAACATCACTAACCACCATCGCCAATCCTGTTGCCATTGAAGTACAAATTACATTACTTCCAATAGTATCCTTCATCACATTTAATGAAATATCAGAATCATTCATATAATGCTTTAATTCCGCCTCCGGAACATACCCCACCAATGTTGCATTCTTTAAACCTGAAAACAAATAATCAATATTCTCCCGCCCTTTGCATATATAAAAATGAATTTGCGGAAGTCTTGAAACAATATAAGCAATCTGTTCAAAGTCACGTGCCAAAGCACCCATTACTATTACCTTGACATCACCACCTCTGTTATAAAGATTTGCAGAAGGAGTATAATAATTATTATCGACATAATGAAAGGAAGTATAAACATTCTCTATTCCTAAATTATTGAGATAGCATGTCAAACTACTTCCCAATGTTACAATTTCTGTAACAAATCGCGAACTCTTCTTTATTTGTGCTTTCGAATATCGCCTTTCCAATTTTTCAGGAACAAGATGCACCATAGCATATATAGGTGCTTTAGGACATATAAAGCGTATTATTTTTGCAAACAATATTTGATATGAATCTCTATGTAAATATTCAGTAAGAACAAACTTATCTCCTGATTTATATGTCATTGCTAATTTAAGTGCCGTAAAAAGCACAGAGATTTTCTTCCCCTTTTTTCCCTTATCCAAAAAACGCCTACCCATATTGAAAGTATACATTTTATACAATTCAGGATTTCTTTTTTGAATATATTCATAAAGATACCTCATTCCTGTATGATTACCAGATGTTGAAGGCCAATCATAACAAATAATATATATCATATTATTAAAATTTAAATTAAAGAACAATAGTCTTAAACAATAGAGGAATTGCAGAATTTACATCAGTCCCATTATTTAGACAAACACAATATTCTGAACAAAGGTAATGAAAATAATCCAAAGTTTTATTCTAATGAAATTATTCTTTCTATATATAGGGCAAGCTCGGGATAAGAAATCAATAAAAAACGAAATAACTTTCATCATTACAAATATTAAAGTAACTTTGTAATCACCTAATATTATTTTGTTATTAATGATTGAAGAAAAGTATGTGCTTAATAACTCTCTCAATGCCTATTTATAATGTAGAAAAGTACATTGAACGTGCCTTATTATCTGCATTAAACCAAACCTATCAAAACTTAGAGATTTTGATAGTAGACGATTTAGGGCATGATAACAGCATGGATATAGTCTACCAACTTAAAAGCACACATCCTAGAGGTAACTGCATCCGTATAATTACACATAAAAAAAATCTTGGTTTGGGAGGAACAAGAAACACAGCAATTGAATCTGCTCAAGGGAAATATCTATACTTTATGGATAGCGACGATGCTATTGTTCCTGATTGCATTGAAACTTTATATAATATTATTTCACACGAGAAAGTAGACTTTGTAGCAGCCGGAATCAATCAAATTGATGAGAATGAAAATTCACTCAAAATTACTAACTATCCTAATATTACACGAAAAGGTAAATTATGTATGGCTCAATACTTTTATGAAGAAAAAAATGAGATATGGGTAACTACATGGAATAAATTATATAATCTTTCTTTTTTAAAAGAATTTCATATTCATTTTTTGGAACACGTGTACCACGAAGACATAGTAATGCATGCCATGCTCGCTCTAAATACCAGATCATTTAGCCTAACCAACCGGACAACTTATCTTTATAATTGCAAGAGAGAAGACTCTATTACAAATATAGAACAAGGCTACACCTTGAAGCATCTAAATGATCTTACCATAGTTTTTAGTGAGATCAGGAGATTGATGCAAGCAGACAACAACCTTAGCAAACATCTTCAAAAAGAAATAAACTTATATTATTTATTTGAAATTTATCATCGATACCTACCAGCGATGTACTCAAATATTAAAAGGGTTGATTTAATAAAAGGATTAGCAAGGCTCTCTCAAAACTGTATCCCTCCTATTTTGGAAACCCGACTAACATTCAAATCTATAAAACGTTTTTTATTCCTAAAACTTCCTTTTAGCATTCAGTATCTAATTAAAAGTCATAAATACAAAAAGGACAAAACTTAGGCGGAAAAACTATCAACAAATAATATACTATAAGAAGGTTCATAGAAAATATTATTTTCATTTACAAAATTTACAGTCTTATACTTCTTAAAAACATGGAAAAGCATCTCTTCATTCTTAGTCATTTACAAGAGAAGTATCATCATAATGATATTTTGTATGTAAGAGGATGAATATAGTCTTTTGGAAAGAAGATTTATACAAAGCCAATAGTTATAATGAAGAGATGACTTACTAGAGCCGCAAAGACAACGAACTTGCATGTAGACTTATTAATTCCAGAACAAAAAAAAGAATCATAAAATTTGATGTAGCTATCCTGAAAAAGCCTTTAACGCTTGTTACAACCAAATAAAATGTATACATTTGTAGAATTTTAGTGCAAGCCCCCTTAACTATTTAACTAACTTAGTAATAATTATATGAATAAACCCATGGCGAGCAACATAAGTACATCGCTAATTATATCCACCTATAATAGAAGCGACGCATTAGAATTATGCGTTAAAAGCGTGCTACGTCAATCTCTCCTTCCTGATGAAATTATCATTGCCGATGATGGTTCTAAAGAAGATACAGGAGAGCTAATTCATCAATTGGCTGCTTCTTCCGAAGTCCCCATTATTCATGTTTGGCATGAGGATCTAGGCTTCAGACTGGCTTCCATCCGTAACAAAGCTATTGCGAAAGCATCTAAAGAATATATTATACAAATTGACGGGGATATCGTCTTACACAAAGATTTCGTCAAAGATCATGTACATTTTGCTAAAAAAGGCAGTTTCGTAACCGGTAGCCGTGTATTAATCCGGGAAGGTTTAACCAAAAAGATGCTGGCAGAAAGGAACTGCATTATCTCTATTCACGACAAAGGTACTAAAAACACAATCAACGGAGTACATTTGCCTTGGCTAAGCCCACTACTTCAGCATTATCGCCAATGGGATATTTCATATTCCAGAGGATGCAATATGGCTTTCTGGAAAGAGGATTTATTAAAAGTCAATGGGTACAATGAAGCTATTACCGGATGGGGAAGCGAAGATCATGAATTAGTGTGCCGCCTCATCAATAACGGTGTACGCAAGCGTACCATCAAATTTGCGGGAATTGTGTTCCATCTTTATCATGAGCTACATGGAACGGATAATTTGAGCAACAACCGCAGTATTTTGAACGAAACGAAAGTCAGGAAGCTAACCTGGTGCGATAAAGGAATCATACAAAACTAATATGGAAAAGAATTTGAACTTTTTAGATCGAAACGAATTTAACTACAGTCCATCAAAAGAAGTAGTAGAGGCTTTAAAAAACTTCGATATAAATAAACTTTGTTTTTATACCCGCATTTATGATGAAGGAAAGAAAAGTATATTATCTGTTTTCTTATCCGAACTTTACGATATAGATGAAACACAAGTCTTATTAGGATACGGCGGAGAAGATATTCTGAAGCAAGCTGTACACTACTTCCTGACTCAAGAAGATGGAAATAAAACGATGTTGATTCCCAAGTTCTCATGGTGGTATTATAAATCAATTGCAGATGAGGTGAATGGCCATACTTTGCAATATCCTCTCTACGAAGACGGAAATACTTTTAAATATGACTTTGAGACGCTAAAAGATATGATTCAGAAAGAGAATCCGAAGATTCTTTTACTAGCTTCTCCCAATAACCCTACCGGCAATGGTTTAACTCCGAAAGAATTGGATGAACTGCTTGCAGAAGTACCCAGTCAAACAGTGGTATTGATAGACGAAGCATACGCTTCTTTTGTTTCAACTGATACCAGTTATATCAAAAAGCTGGTTAATAAATATCCGAATTTGATTATTTCCCGTACTTTATCCAAGTTTTATGGATTGCCCGGTTTACGTATGGGATTCGGATTCATGAGTAAGGAGCTGGAAAAATTCAGCAGATACAGCAATAAATATCTGGGATATAACCGGATATCCGAAGATATCGCCATTGCGGCTCTTAAATCGGACGCACACTATCGAAACATCGCCAAACTGATGAACGAGGACCGTGAGCGTTACGAAAAGGAAATCGGCGTGTTACCCGGATTCAAAGTATATGAATCGGTTGCCAATTTTATTTTAATCAAATACCCGATAGAACTGAAAGAGGCTTTACAAAAGGCTTTTGCTAAACAGAGTTATAAAGTGAAGTTTATGAATGAACCGGATATCAATACTCATTTGCGTATCACATTGGGACGCCCAGAGCAGAACCGGATCGTTATAGATACAATCAAAAAAATAGCATCCAAATGAAAGCAGTAATATTAGCCGCAGGAATAGCTTCACGCTTACGCCCGCTGACCGATACGACGCCCAAATGTCTTCTCAAAATAGGAGAACGATGCCTTTTGGAAAGAGCTTTTGATGCTCTGATACAAAACGGAATTGATGAGTTCATCATTGTCACCGGGTATCGCCAGCAGCAAATCGTTGATTTCCTACAGGCACATTATCCAACCCAAGATATTACTTTCATCTATAATGACAGGTATGAATCAACCAACAATATCTATTCATTATGGCTCACCCGTTCCTATACAGATGGGCAGGAGATTTTATTATTAGACAGCGACATTGTATTTGATCCGCAGATTGTAGAGAAACTGCTTCATTCGGATAAGGACGACATATTGGCACTGAATCGTCATGAGCTCGGAGCAGAAGAAATAAAAGTCATCGTGGACGACGCACAAAAGGTCGTTGAAATCAGCAAAGTCTGCTCAATATCCGATGCTATCGGAGAATCTATCGGCATTGAAAAGATGTCAGCTGAATATACCAAAGCGCTATTCCGGGAACTGGAAATTATGATTACTACCGAAGGGCTGGATAATATATTCTACGAACGGGCTTTTGAGAGACTGATTCCGCAAGGATATAGTTTTTACGTTATGGACACCACCGAGTTCTTCTCGGCCGAGCTGGACACAGTAGAAGACTTTCAACAGGCACAGAAGCTGATTCCAGCCAGTCTTTATTAATTAAAATCAGATAGAATGGCTAATTACGACATCCGCCCTCTACAGCTTCGCATATTAAAGAACTTATTAGCTGTTGACAAAGTTTGCAAAGAACATAATCTGCGATATTACATCATGGCAGGCACCATGCTGGGAGCTGTGCGCCACAAAGGATTCATCCCCTGGGATGATGATTTGGATATCGGAATGCCAAGAGCTGATTATGACTTACTAATGGCTAATGCCAAAGAATGGTTACCGGAACCTTACGAAGCGGTATGCGCTGAGAATGATAAGGAATATCCTCTTCCGTTCGCAAAGGTGCAGGATGCCAACACAACCTTAATCGAGCGTATGCATCTCAAATATCTGGGAGGTGTATATATTGATATATTTCCACTAGATGGAGTTCCGGAAAGCCGTATGGCGCAAAGAATGCATTTTGCGAAGTATGAGTTCTACAAACGAGTACTTTATCTTATTCATCGCGATCCATACAAACATGGGAAAGGTCCCAGTTCATGGATACCGCTATTATGCAGAAAGTTTTTTACCCTTACCGGAGCACAGGAAAGCATCAGGAAGGTGATGAAGAAATACGATTTCGACCAATGCGCATTAGTCTGCGATTATGATGATGGAATGAAAGGAATCATGTCGAAGGATATCCTGGGCACTCCCACTCCTATCCGGTTTGAAGATGAAGAAGTATGGGGAGTACAGAAATACGACGCTTATCTGTCACAGAAATATGGAGATTACATGACCAGACCTAAACAAAGTGGACAAAGACAACATAATTTCCATTATTTAGACTTGAATAAACCTTATCGGAATTTTGAAGTCTAATTATAATCACATAAAGGTAAGAAGAAGAAATGAGAATAGGTTTTGACGGAAAACGTGCAGTACAGAATTTCACCGGTCTGGGTAATTATAGCCGCTATATAGTGGATATCCTATGCCAATTCTATCCGGAGAATGAATATGTGCTGTATGCCCCCAAGAAACGGGAAAACAAGAGACTGGACAAATTAACGAAGCAGTATCAGCAACTACAGCTTTCTTATCCCACTACTTCTTCCTGGAAAAAGTTAAGTTCATTGTGGCGAGTATGGGGCGTTACCCAACAACTGGAAAAAGAAAAAATCGATATATTCCACGGACTTAGTAATGAGTTGCCCCTGAATATACATCAAAGCGAGGTAAAAAGTATTGTAACGATTCACGATCTGATCTTTCTGCGCTATCCGCAGTATTACCATTCGATCGACAGGAAAATATACACATACAAATTCCGTAAAGCTTGCGAAAATGCCGATAAAATCATTGCTATCAGCGAATGTACCAAGCGTGATATTATTGAGTATTTCAGGATTCCCGCCGATAAGATAGAAGTTGTTTATCAGGGATGTGATCCTTCATTCATGCATCCTGTAGCAGCAGAGAAGAAAAGAGAAATCCGGGCTAAATATCAGCTACCGGATCACTATATCCTTAACGTAGGAAGTATTGAAGAACGCAAAAACGCCCTTTCAGCGGTGCAGGCACTAACGATGCTTCCTGAACAGATTCATCTCGTCATTGTAGGACGCCACACGGAATATACTGATAAAATTGAACGTTTCATTAAGGAGAATAAGCTGGAAGAAAGGGTACATATCATCAGCAATGTTCCTTTTGATGATCTACCGGCTTTTTATCAGTTAGCAGAAATTTTTGTATACCCTTCCCGTTTCGAAGGTTTTGGTATTCCCATTATAGAAGCTCTATACTCCGGTATTCCGGTAGTGGTCGCGACTGGATCTTGCCTGGAAGAAGCCGGAGGTCCCGACTCTATCTATGTACATCCTGACGATATCAAAGGAATGGCCAATGCTTTCAAACAGATATACTCCGATACTGAAAGAAAAAAGGAGATGATTGAAAAGGGGCAAAAATTTGCCAAAAGATTCTCTGAAGAAAAGCAAGCGGAAGAAATCTTAAACATCTACAAGAAACTAATGAAATGAACGTACTTAAACATACAATAAAGAAATTTATATATGGCACTCTCCCATATTATTTCATGAAAGGATATAAGCCTGGCTCTCCTTATCTGAAATACTATGAATATATTAAAGAACATGGATATTCAAGACACCTGTATGAATTCAAGGATGAATACGCCAATATGCCTGTTGATGTACAGAAAGATGAGGAAAAAGGCTTATACTATGTTCAAAAAGAAAAGAAGCGACTCTATTTCAGAAAAAGCACTCCAGCCAAGAAAATTCAAAAATATTATAGGGCTTTGAGTATGGAACAAGACAGGCGCTCACCGCACCATTACTTCAACAGCGTTAAAGAAGTGACAGGGAAAGTATTTGTGGATGTCGGTTGTGCCGAAGGCTATTCATCATTGGAAATTATCGAAGAAGCCAAACATGTTTATTTGTTTGAGCAGGACGAGCAATGGTTGGAAGCCATCAGAGCTACCTTCGAACCATGGCAGGATAAAGTGACGATTGTCCAGAAGTATGTGAGTGACCATAATTCTTCGAGAGAGCAAACACTAGATGATTTCTTCAACAACCAGACGAATGAACATCTATTTCTTAAAATGGATATAGAAGGAGCCGAACGGCACGCATTGGCCGGATGCAATAACTTATTCCAGAATTGCCAGAAGCTGGATTTTGCCATTTGCACATACCACTTGCGTGATGACGAAGAAGTTATCTCTGCATTTCTGGACAAACATAACTGCACATATATTAATCAAAAAGGGTTTTTCAGGCATAAAATCCGCAGTGTAGTGATGCGCGGAAGTAAGAAGTAATCATTGATAATCAGCAGAAAGCAATTCACAATAATCATACTTGCACAGGTATGTATCATAGATATGCTTTTCCTTTTTCAATAAGAAACGTGAGATATGCGGTTCCCAAGAAAAGAATTTACGTACGGAACGGTATAAACGGAAGAATAAAATCAGGGATACAATATGCTTTTCTTTCTCTTTCCGTGCCGCACGACGATAAATATAATGAGTAAAAAACTGATCGCTGTAACGAAGGGCCAGACTGACCGTAGATTCGACGTCCCATCCACGCAAAGAAGCATATTCTGTCATGATGTAAGTCAGTACCTCACGCGAAATACACAAACGGCACATATTACGGCATACCATATCACAATCAATATCCGATAGCAACTGCATGCGATTCACGTCGACCAGAGAGAAACTGTATTCATTCGTTTCATTCTGATGAATCAGTATATTACCGGGAGAATAGTCCAAATGGAGAATACCTGCCTGATGCAAAGCAGCAGTGTAGCGCGCAAAAGCAGAAAGTTTATCTTCATTTCCCTCTACTTTCCCATCCATCAGGGAACGGACAGTTTCGCCACCATCATAACAACAAATATAATAGCTATGTGAAAGAAGACCATTCTGAAATTGTTCAATCATAGCCACTGGCTCCGGAGTGTCAAAACCATGCTGTTGGATCTCCATAGAATAAATATAGGAACGTTCTGCTTTTGATTGCCGGAAAAACGAATATACAACGCGGTTGATGATGTGAGGCTTCTTAAAGCTCTTCACCACAACATCAATACTGCCCAAGCCAATTCGTTTTAAAACATTACGACCATCATACACCACATCTCTTTCTTTCTGGAAGGACCTTGGAATTTCTTCTATCTCCTTCTGCAAATGTGCGTACTTGGGATTTACAATCACTCTCATTACACTCTCCTATATAATACTAATTACAAAGATTGAGCAAAGATAAAGAAATTAGGCCATATTCCGACTATATTTTTCTCTTTTCTCACAAAGATTGGCTAACTCTCTCTACATATAAGTCCTGTTACGAACCGCTTTAGTCATTTTTTCTTTTTTCTTTTCATTTATATTTAGACATAAATGCTTTTTTTTAGTTATGTTTGCACGATAAAAAGCATAAGGAAGTTTAAGCATGAAACCAATCAAAAGAATTCTAATTATTCGATTTAGACAAATAGGCGACTCAATTCTGGCTGTTGCATTGTGCAGCACGCTGAAAAAAAGTTTTCCCGATGCAGAGATACACTTCGTGCTTAATAAAAATATTGCTCCACTCTATGAGGGGCATCCGGATATAGATAAAGTCATTACATTTGACAAGAATGAGAATAAACCATTCACTGCTTATATAAAAAAAGTATGGCAGGTAATGCATAAAAACAGATACGATGTAATCATCGATATGCGCTCTACTATCCGGACCCTTTTTTTCTCTCTTTTTTCATTAAGAACTCCTTTCCGGATAGGACGCATTAAAGGATATACACATTTTCTACTGAACTACCGGACAGACACTTACAGTAAGAATCTGACAACTGACATGGTACAACGCAATCTATTGCTTGCAGCACCATTAGAAAAGATCAGACCTATTCAATACACAAAAGAATTCAAGTTATATCTGACTGACCGGGAAAAAGAAGATTTCCGATATTATATGGAAAAGGAAGGGATTGATTTTGCACGCCCTGTGTTATTAATAGGAGTCACAACCAAACTCATCCATAAAAAATGGAATACGGAGTTCATGGCAGCCACACTGAAAAGAATATTAGAGGAATACAAGGACATACAAATGATCTTCAACTACGCGCCGGGGTACGAAGAAGAAGATGCCAGAAATATCTACAAGGAATTAGGATGTCCGGAACGTATCAAGATCGATATACAAGCTTCTTCATTACGACAACTGGCAGCACTTTGTGCCAACTGTTCATTTTACTTCGGGAACGAAGGAGGAGCCAGACACATCGCCCAAGCTCTTGGAGTTCCTTCATTTGCCATTTATTCACCAAGTGCGTCAAAGTCAATGTGGTTACCCGCCAATTCCGTACTCGCCGAAGGAATTAGTCCTGACGACATTCTTCCACCGGAACAACAGGCGACATTACCCTATGAGGAGCGTTTTGCATTAATTACTCCCGAAAAGGTATACGAGCAATTGATTCCAATACTAAGGCAATTGAGCTAACTCCCGATATAAATCAAGGTAGGCTTGTATATGCTTCTCGTAACTGAATGAAGCGGCATGTCCCTTGATTTTCTCCAAGCGTTCCTTATCTTTATAAAAATCAGGTAGATGCTCCCGGATACTTTCCACCATAGATTCTGTATCCAAATGTTCCCACATGATAGCGTGTCCATTACAAACTTCCGGCAAACTAGTGCGATTAGCAGCAAATACAGCCTTCCCAAATTGCATAGCTTCCACCACCGGCAATCCAAAGCCTTCTCCCTCACTAGGAAACAGGAATGCCTCACAGTTCCGATATAACCAGATCTTCTCGCTTTGAGAAATAACATCCGTCAAAAAGACATTAGTGAGCTGATTCTCACGGATCAGATTGCGCACTTCTTCAGCATAAGCAAAATGAGCATCGCCACAAATATATAGATCATATTCCGGGAAATGACGCATTACGTCAACCAAGAGATGGAAGTTCTTTTTTCTACGGATTTGTCCAATCGTAAAAAAGAAAGGACGCCCTGTAGCAAACGACGGCTTTATTCCTTCCAATGTATCGATTCTCTCCACTCCATTATAGATGACCCGGATCTCCTTCCCTTTCAAATCTACATGCTGCCGAATGACATCTGCCACATAATGAGAGATCGTAGTCACGACCGCTGCCTTATTGACCTTATTCTGCATCCGGCGAAGATACATTTTTGCCTTCCAGGGCTTTTTCTCTGTTAAAAAATTAAAGTCGTGTATAGTAAAGATAAACTTTGTCCCACCGGCAATACGCAACAGCTTGCGCTGTTGATTCACCGCATGCCATACATCTACCTTGGGAAGGGTAAAAGGAAAAAACTTATTGATACGACGTACCGGAACAGAGGTCACATTCGGGCCAAATTCCTGCATATATTTCTGCCGCAATAAATATACAAAATGAAGATCATCTACCAGCATAGACGAAAAGGCGGTTGCATAGTTGGCCGCAATCTGCCCGAAGCCGGCTGTGAGACTACCATAATTCGTAAGATCTATCAGTACCTTTTTCTTTCGTTGTATCTCTTTCATCATTATTTGATTCTACGCTCTTTCGGCTCAATAAACAGCTAATTTGAACTTCAGCAAGGATTAATCTACAAACCCTTCTATTTTCGCAATGACCTGCTCCGGCTTTATATCCCTCAAACAGGCATAATCACCTCGCCAGCAAGGCTTCTGACCATATACAGAACAGGGACGGCATGACAAATCGAGTTGCACGGTATTGACCGGCAATTGTTTCCAACCCATAAAACCGGCATAAGGATGGGTGGCTCCCCAAATAGAGACAACCGGAATATTGACCAGGGATGCCAAATGCATATTGGCAGAATCCATTGAAAGCATCACGTCCAGATGGCTCATCAGATTCAGTTCGGTACGCATATTCAGTTTACCGATCATTGAAACGACAGAAGGATATTTAGCAATCCATGCATCAAATACGTCCTGCTCGCTTTTACCGCCTCCAAAGAGGAAAACCTTTACTTTGGGATTGGCAGCAAAATGTGCTATAACTTGCTCCTGCAGTTCTAACGGATAAATCTTACCTGCATGTTTGGCAAAAGGAGCTATACCAATCCACTTTTGATCTTCTTTAGGCCCTGTGACTGGTTCTATTTCCGCAAAGTCTCCTTTTCCTTCGCCATAAATAGAAGAGAAATTTAATAGTACCGGTAAACCTAGCTTCTCAAGTACATCGGCATAACGACGAAAAGAACTCTTCTGATTTTCCATCACCTTATCATGACGGCGAACCAGCTTCTTTTTGCCTGCCCTTCCTTTACAAATGGAAGCTACCGGTTTATTGGCAAGACGGAATCGCAAACATAAATACTTAGAACGAAGTACATGATGAAAATCAGCAATGTAATCAAAATGCATCGCTTTCAATTCCGAATAAAGGCTATTCAAGCCCCAAAGCCCCTTGTGCTTGCCTGTTAAATCAGCTCCGACAAAACCCACATTGGCAGGCAACCCCTGAAAGAGTGGCTGCCATACAGCACGACTTAACACTGTTATTTCGTGCTGCGGGTATTGCACAGCCAGCGAATGTATTACCGGGATTGTCATGGCTACATCGCCAAGAGCTGAAAAACGAATAATGAGAATACGCGCCATTCGTTATTTTTTCGCATAAAGCACCGGATTTAATGCCGGGTCATTATACATCTTCATCTGTTTATATACTTTCATATATTTTCTTCCGGCTTCGATATCAGCCAACAGCTGTTCAATAGCCGTAGAAAGGTCTTTGCGTTGTTCCAGCAGGATATTCAACTTAGCCTGGCATTGAGCACGGTGTTCCTCGGTAGTGTCCGTACGTTCCACCTCCTGCTGCATGTGGTAAATTTTCAATGCAAGAATTGACAAGCGGTCAATTGCCCATGCAGGGCTTTCCGTATTAATCGTTGCGTCAGAGAGAGGTTTTACCTCTTTGTATTTGTCTAAAAAGTAGCTATCAATTAATTCCACCAGGTCTGTACGGTCCTGATTTGATTTATCAATTCTTCTTTTCAAGGCCAATGCTTCTACCGGATCAATCTGCGGGTCACGGATAATATCCTCAAAATGCCATTGCACAGCATCAATCCAGTTCTTTAGATATAAATAATACTCAATAGTTTTCAACTCGTAAGGATTGTTCATCGGAGCATCCACACTATCCGTTACATGGTAATCTGTTGTCGATTTCCAAAAAATCTCGTTGCAAAGGTTACTAAATGTCATAATCTTAACTAGCTAATAGATATATAATAGGGCAAATCTATGTAATATTTTTCAGACAAGCAACCGTTTCTTACTTTTTTATTTGTTACCTTTGTGGGTATAAAAGATGAATTGTATATGAAAATTATTATCGACAATAAAATACCTTATATAAAAGAAGCGGTGCAGAGAATAGCCGATGAGGTAGTTTATGCACCGGGGAAAGATTTCACTCCGGAGCTCGTACGGGATGCGGACGCACTTATTGTCCGTACCCGCACACATTGCAACCGGGATTTATTGGAAGGTAGTCGAGTGAAATTCATAGCGACGGCAACCATAGGTTTCGACCATATTGATACGGAGTATTGCAAACAGGCCGGTATCGAATGGACGAATGCACCGGGATGTAATTCGGCTTCTGTCGCCCAATATATACAGTCATCGCTTCTTGTATGGAAGTCCGTCAGGAATAAAAGACTGAATGAACTGACGATTGGAATCATAGGAGTAGGAAATGTCGGGAGTAAGGTAGCTAAAGTTGCCCAGGATTTTGGCATGCGTGTTTTATTGAATGATTTGCCACGGGAAGAAAAAGAAGGTGCAGAACGATTCTCTTCACTGGAGAAAATAGCGGAAGAGTGTGACATCATCACTTTTCACGTACCTTTATATAAGGAAGGAAAGTATAAAACGTTCCACTTGGCGGATGAAGTTTTCTTTCAGTCACTCAAACGGAAGCCTGTTATCATCAATACCTCACGAGGAGAAGTCATCCAGACTGATGCTCTTTTAAAAGCCTTGAACAGCCAGATGATTTCGGATGCCATCATCGACGTATGGGAGCATGAACCGGAAATCAACCGTGATCTATTGGAAAAGACATTTATCGGAACTCCTCACATTGCAGGTTACTCTGCAGATGGAAAAGCAAACGCCACACGTATGTCATTGGATGCCATCTGCAAATTTTTCCAAATAAAAGGGGATTATGAAATTAACGCACCCGCACCTGTCTCCCCCATTATTCATGCAAAAAACCACGAAGAAGCAGTCCTCCAAATGTATAATCCAACCGAAGACAGCAACCGGCTAAAAAATCAACCGGAGCTATTCGAAACCCTACGCGGAGATTATCCTTTGCGGAGAGAAGAGAAAGCATACATTATTAAGTATTAGGTATTAAGTTTCAAGTAAGTATCAAACATTAATCGCATTGACCGAAAAATTTAATAAAATTCTGTCAAAGGATTATCTGTACGACGTAATACTTAATACCTGATACTTAATTCTTATTATTTAGTACTTGTTCTATGATTTGAGGGAAGTGTTCATATTCCAAAGCATGCACCTTCTTAGCTACATCATCCGGAGAATCAGTCGAAAGAACAGGGCAAGTAGCTTGAAAAATCGTATTTCCTTCGTCGTAATGCTCATTTATATAATGTATAGTAATGCCGCTTTCTTTCTCACCGGCAGCCACTACCGCTTCATGTACCCGGTCACCATACATTCCTTTGCCTCCGTACTTCGGCAGAAGAGCAGGATGTATATTTATAATTTTATCGGGATAAGCATGCAAAAGCAAATCCGGCACGCGAACTAAGAAGCCGGCCAACACGACAAAATCAATGCGGTACTCCTGCAAAATAGCCAAAATTTCATCTCCGGCTATCCAATCCTCCTTTGGAAACACGTTAGAAGGCACTCCCAAGCGATGCGCACGTTCCAAAACATAGGCGTCACTTTTATTAGAAAGCACCAACGAAACCTGAACGGAATCGTTTTTTTGGAAATACCGGATAATATTCTCGGCATTTGAACCGGAACCGGAAGCGAAAATTGCGATGTTTTTCTTCATAACTCTCAAATTCGATGCACAAAACAGTGAAAAATGTGCAAAACATTGCATTTATTTAGTCAAATATTTGCGCAAAACGATAAATATTCATTCCTTTGCACCGCAAATTTAAAGAAATAAAACTAATTATTAATTAAAAACTTAAAGTTATGTCTGAAATTGCATCAAGAGTAAAAGCGATTATCGTTGATAAATTAGGCGTAGAAGAATCAGAAGTTACTAACGAAGCAAGCTTCACTAACGACCTGGGAGCAGATTCTCTTGACACTGTAGAACTTATCATGGAATTCGAAAAAGAATTCGGTATCTCTATTCCTGATGACCAAGCAGAAAAGATTGGTACTGTAGGTGATGCTGTATCTTATATCGAAGAACACGCTAAGTAATTCGATTTCATCAATATGGAATTAAAAAGAGTGGTAGTAACAGGCCTTGGCGCCATTACTCCCGTTGGCAACAGCGTTCCCGAATTTTGGGAAAACATTGTGAACGGGGTTAGTGGAGCAGGGCCTATTACTCATTTTGATGCGTCGTTATTCAAGACCCAATTCGCATGCGAAGTGAAAGACTTCGATGCAACGAAATACATAGACCGCAAAGAAGCAAGAAAGATGGACCTGTATACTCAATATGCCATCGCTGTTGCTAAAGAAGCGGTGAGTGATTCCGGTCTTGACGTCGAGAAAGAAGACTTGAACAAAATCGGTGTTATTTTCGGCGCCGGTATTGGTGGTATACATACATTTGAAGAAGAGGTAGGCAACTACTACACTCGTCAGGAAATGGGTCCGAAGTTTAATCCGTTCTTCATTCCAAAGATGATTTCGGATATTGCAGCCGGACAGATTTCTATCATGTATGGTTTCCATGGTCCTAACTACGCGACTTGTTCAGCATGTGCTACTTCAACCAACGCTATTGCAGATGCCTTCAACCTGATTCGTTTGGGTAAAGCAAATGTAATTGTATCCGGTGGTTCCGAAGCAGCAATCTTCCCGGCAGGTGTAGGCGGTTTCAACGCTATGCACGCCTTGTCAACACGCAACGACGAAGCTTCTAAAGCTTCACGTCCGTTTAGCGCAAGCCGCGATGGTTTCGTTATGGGCGAAGGTGGCGGTTGCTTGATCCTGGAAGAACTGGAACACGCTAAAGCTCGTGGTGCAAAAATCTATGCAGAAGTTGCCGGTGTAGGTATGTCTGCAGATGCACATCACTTGACTGCTTCTCATCCGGAAGGTCTGGGAGCGAAACTGGTGATGATGAATGCACTGGAAGATGCGGAAATGGATCCGAAAGAAGTAGACTATATCAATGTACACGGTACATCTACTCCGGTTGGTGATATTTCAGAAGCAAAAGCAATCAAGGAAGTATTCGGTGATCATGCGTTCGAGTTGAACATCAGTTCAACCAAATCAATGACAGGTCACTTGCTGGGAGCTGCCGGTGCGGTAGAATCTATTGCAAGCATCCTTGCCATTAAGAACGGCATTGTTCCTCCGACTATCAACCACGAAGAAGGTGACGACGACGAGAACATCGACTACAACCTTAATTTCACGTTCAATAAAGCACAGAAACGCGAAGTTAATGTTGCCTTGTCCAATACATTTGGATTTGGTGGTCACAATGCGTGCGTTATCTTCAAGAAATACGCAGAGTAATATCGTGTTACGTAACGAAATAGATAAGATAAGGCTCTTGTTCCGCAAGGATAGAGAGTCTTATCTTTGTTTTTACCGGATACTCGGGTTCTACCCGCGCAATATCCAGCTTTATGAGCAGGCTCTCCTGCACAAATCGACTTCTGTCCGCTCCGACAAGGGACGTCCTCTCAACAATGAACGGCTGGAGTTTTTAGGTGACGCCATCCTCGACGCCATCGTGGGAGATATTGTCTACAAACGTTTCGAAGGGAAACGGGAAGGTTTCCTGACCAATACACGTTCCAAGATCGTACAACGAGAGACGTTGAACAAGTTGGCCGTTGAAATCGGCCTGGATAAGCTCATCAAGTATTCTACCCGCTCCTCTTCTCACAACAGCTACATGTATGGAAATGCTTTTGAGGCGTTCATCGGAGCTATTTATCTGGATCAGGGATATGAACGCTGCAAACTGTTTATGGAACAACGGATCATTAACCGTTATATCGATCTGGATAAAATATCCCGAAAAGAGGTTAACTTCAAATCCAAGCTTATCGAATGGAGCCAAAAGAACAAAATGGAGGTTTCCTTTGAATTAATCGAGCAGTTTCTCGATCATGACAGTAACCCTGTATTCCAAACTGAAGTACGTATTGAAGGACTTCCGGCAGGAACAGGTACGGGGTATTCCAAGAAGGAATCTCAACAGAATGCCGCCCAGATGGCTATAAAGAAAGTAAAGGAACCGACATTTATGTCAACCATCGAGGAGATTAAAATACAACATTCGGCAACTGAAACGGAAACAGAAATGGAAGTTGAACTTGCGACAGGTTCTGATACTGAATTGGCAACCGAGCTTGAGAATGAACTCGAAACCGAACTGAATGCAAATCCCGAGATAAAACCAGAGAATGTTTCAGAAGAAAACATCCTCGTCGATGAGATTTCCACAGTACAGGACACAGAAGCTCCGGCAACTAACCAAAACAAATCCCCATGCGACGACCCTGAATCACCAAATCGTGATCTTCAGTAACCAATTTCAGTTTTCCTGCAACTTCTTCAAGAGGAATAGATGCTATATCGTCTCCTTTTAAAGTCACCATACGCCCGAATTGGCCATTGGCTATCAATTCTGTTGCATGCCCGCCCATGCGGGTAGAAAGATTGCGGTCGAAAGGAGTAGGCGAACCACCACGCTGAATATACCCCAGAACTGTTTCGCGAGTTTCTATACCAGTTTCATATTCAATTTCCTGCGCGATATATTCAGCAGCACGTTTACGCCCGTCAGTCTGAATTCCTTCCGCTACCACTACAATAGAATAGGGTTTGCCTTTCTTTAGTCTTTCCAGAATCGTATTGCCAATATTTTTAATGTTATAAGCGATTTCAGGAACGAGAATCACATCCCCTCCTCCTGCCATACCGGAATACAAAGCAATCCAGCCAGCCTTATGCCCCATCACTTCAATCACCATCACCCTTTTATGAGAGCTTGCGGTGGAATGTAGACGGTCGATGGCATCAGTAGCAATACTTACCGCCGAGTCGAAACCAAAAGAGATGTCCGTGCCCCAAATATCATTATCAATGGTTTTAGGAACAGATACGATGTTAACTCCCATTGCAACAAACTTGGCTGCAGTCTTCTGCGTTCCATTTCCACCGATACAAACGACACAATCCAGCCCAATTTCATGGATATTCTGAAGAATTAAAGACGGTTTGTCAACATCAGAGACAACGCCTCCTTTTTTGAAAGGCTTCTCACGAGAAGTTCCTAACATCGTTCCACCCAGATTGAGCAAACCGGAGAGCGACTTGTCTGTAATAGATTCGACATCTTTAGTCAGCAAGCCCTGAAAACCGCTGTGAATACCTACCACTTCCATTCCGTAATAATTGATGGCAGTTTTGCACACGCCACGAATCGTGGCATTAATACCGGGACAGTCCCCGCCGGATGTTAAGATTCCAATTCTCATTGTCGCATTTTTTAGTCTAAAACTCGGGATTTATATGAAAGTCGTCAATTTTTAACGATTATTTCCGTCGTAAAGATAGAAAAAAAAGATAAATAAGTTACTTTTGCACGACTAAACATTATTATGTTAAAGCAGAAATGAATATTACAAAAATTATTAGTAAGACTTTCGATTCCCGTTTAAAACAGATAGACCTATATGCTAATCAGGCTAGTGAGATACAGCATCGTGTGTTAAGCCGCTTAACACGCCAGGCCGCTCAGACTGAATGGGGAAGAAAGTACGATTATTCCTCTATCCGTAACTATGAAGATTTCCGAAAACGTGTTCCTATCCAAACATACGAAGAAATCAAACCTTATGTAGAACGTTTGCGAGCCGGGGAACAGAATCTGCTTTGGCCATCGGAGATACGCTGGTTTGCAAAATCCTCCGGAACGACTAATGATAAAAGTAAATTCCTTCCCGTCAGCAAAGAGGCACTGGAAGACATTCATTACAGAGGAGGAAAAGACGCGGCAGCTCTTTATTTCCGCATCAATCCGGATAGCCATTTTTTCTCCGGCAAGGGACTGATTCTCGGGGGTAGCCATAGTCCGAACCTCAACTCCAACCATAGTTTAGTAGGAGATTTATCCGCTATTCTGATTCAAAATGTGAATCCGCTTATCAATTTCATTCGTGTACCTAGCAAGAAAATTGCATTGATGAGCGAATGGGAGACCAAAATAGAAGCAATCGCCAACAGCACTATTCCGGTAAATGTGACAAGCTTGTCCGGCGTACCGTCGTGGATGCTGGTACTTATCAAACGTGTTCTTGAAAAGACAGGAAAACAGGCTTTGGAAGAAGTATGGCCCAACCTGGAAGTTTTCTTCCACGGTGGAGTGGCTTTCACTCCTTATCGTGAGCAATACAAGCAGGTAATTCAAACACCGAAAATGCATTATGTAGAGACTTATAATGCTTCGGAAGGATATTTTGGAACTCAAAACGACCTCTCTGATCCTGCCATGTTATTAATGATCGACTACGGAATCTTCTACGAATTTGTTCCGCTGGAGGAAGTAGGAAAAGAGAGTCCACGAGCTTATTGCCTTGAAGAAGTCGAGCTCAACAAGAACTATGCAATGGTTATTTCTACTTCTTGCGGCTTATGGAGATACATGATTGGGGATACAGTGAAGTTTACCAGCAAGAATCCCTATAAGTTTGTCATCACAGGAAGAACAAAGCATTTCATCAACGCATTTGGCGAAGAGCTGATTGTCGATAACGCTGAAAAAGGATTGGCAAAGGCTTGTGCCGAAACCGGAGCACAAGTTAGTGAATACACCGCGGCACCTGTATTTATGGATGAGAATGCCAAATGCCGGCACCAGTGGTTAATAGAGTTCGCTAAGATGCCGGATTCAGTAGAAAAATTTGCAGCGATACTTGATGCCACACTGAAGGAGGTCAACTCCGATTATGAGGCGAAACGATGGAAAGATATAGCTCTGCAACCATTGGAAGTAATCGTTGCCCGTGAGGGATTATTCCATGATTGGCTGGCACAGAGAGGAAAGTTGGGAGGACAACACAAAGTCCCCAGATTAAGTAATACGCGCGAATATATAGAAACAATGTTAGCGCTGAATGACAGCATTCTTTCGGAAGAATAACCAAAAACCAAGACATAACCGACACTAGTTTTCTTTATTACAGAGATTACTTGTACAAGGAGAGCGTTTCGAAGCACCTCTCCAATTTCTTCCAGGCACGGATTATGCGAATTACATGGATAAAGTTTATTCTCTTTCCGTGTTTATCCGTGTAATCCGTGCCTAAATTATGTCGGCTAATTACCGGGCGTTGACTATTATCCCTCCTCCCAATAATAAGCCATCTTTATAGAATGCAGCAGCTTGTCCCGGAGCAATGGCGGTTAAAGGCTCATGAAGTTGCACATGCAGTAGATGATCTGGTGTAATGGTAATCGTAGCATGGTTTTCCTGTTTGCGATACCGTATTTTCACAATGATGTCAGAATGCCCTAAAGTACGCTCCTGATTGACAAGATTCCAGTCTTTCAACCACATTTCTGTTTTCTCCAGAGCTGAAAGAGAAGCTAATACTACTTCGTTCTTTTCAGGATTAATCTCTTTCACAAATACGGGACGGTTCAAATGAATGCCCAAGCCACGTCTCTGTCCAATGGTATAAAAAGGATAACCCTCATGCCAGGCAATAAAATCTCCCTTTTCATCGACAAACCTTCCTCGTTTCACTTTATTGAGTCCTGCCTGATTGCTTCCAACCAATACTTGCCAATCTCCAACCAATGCTTGATTCTCCCCCATCATCTGCTCTTCTTCTGCCAATGCCTCATTATTTTGAGCCAACCAGTTTTTCAGAAAAGTTCGATAGTCCATTGGGCAAAAACAAACGCCTATACTATCCTTTTTAGTTGCCACCTTCCGGAACCCATGTTCCGCAGCCCAGACACGAGCTTCCACTTTCGTAATATCCCCCATCGGCAACAACATCCTGCAAAGAATATCTTGTTTCAATCCCCATAGAAAGAAGGTTTGATCCTTATCCGAGTCGGCAGCGTATGTTATATAAAAGGTATTATTTAGTTGTATATTCTGTGCATAATGCCCGGTAGCGATGTAGAAAACGCCCATTTCATCGGCAATTTTAGCAAGCAGAGGCCATTTCAGGTAATTATTGCACAATATACAAGGGACTGGAGTCCGTCCTGCCAGATACTCCTGCACAAAATATTCAATAATCTGTTTACTGAATATTTCACGGGCATCGTATGTTATATGCCGTATTCCTAAACGTTCTGCCAGATTACGGGCATCTTCCAGATACTCTGTCGAGCCATTCAATTCATAAAAACGGAAGGTTACTCCGATCACTTCATAACCGGCTTCCAGCAATCGCATAGCAGCAACAGAACTATCTGTACCGCCACTCATTCCAAGCAATACTCGTTTGTTTTCCTCCATCATGCTGCAAAATTAAGTATTTTCCCGTATCTTTGTTTGTTAAAGTCTAAAAGAGAATGAAAGAGAGACCAACTAACGGACAAGTTATAATCGTTTTCACAGAGCATCCGATACTCGGCATATTGCTGATTCCCTATATTGCGGAAAAGCTGGACGATGGTACCTTGCAATTGGTAGAACAAGCATTTCACGCCTCTCCCGAAGCTATGAGCAAGATGAGTGAGGCAGAAAGACAAGCTATTCATATCGCCTCTTATTATACAGAGAAGCATCTAATGAGTGTCTACTCCCGCGAAAAAACAGTATCGCGTTTTTTACATAAATTATCCGAAGATCCGGAACGAATAAAGAATGATATCCGTCCATCTATCGAAAAGAAACTGTTGGAAATGCTGGTACTGATACGGGACAACGGACTGCCTTTTTATCAGAAACAAGCCGGCAGTAAAATACTATACGCCCATCATGCCTATCACATAAATCCTCATAATGCAGAAATTCGTGTAACGTTTCATGTTGACAATAAAACGTTTCGTTATCAGTTGCAGTGCTATTATGAAGGACAGCCATTCTCTTTAAGTGAGTTGAAACCTGTGGTTGTACTGACATCCGCACCAGCCACGCTATTATTGGGAATGGAGCTATATTTCTTTCCGCACATTGAAAGCGCACGCATCTTACCTTTTACAAAGAAAAGATCGATCAGCGTAGACGCTTCCCAAATTGAAAAATACATAGATAACATTGTTATCCCGATTGCTCGTTATCATGAAATCGAGACTCACGGTTTGAGTATAATGGAAGAGAAATGCCCCTGTGAAGCAATTCTCTCATTCGAAGATACCACGTACAACGGACAAGCATTGCAGCTTGGTTTCCGTTATGGAGATCAGACATTTACATCGGATAGTGCCCTTGAAATGAAAAAAATCATTTATCGGAAAACATCCGGTGAAATCTTCTTTTTTCGCCGGAACATTACTGCTGAAGAACAAGTCGTTCAGCTCTTAACGGATGCAGGCCTGCAACAACTCAATAATACACATTTCAGCCTATCCCCTGAAGCTCCGGAGAAAACGATCGTCGAATGGATCAACAGCCATCGGGAGATGTTGCAGCAGTCCTTCCATCTCACCAGCAATATGGGAAACACACCTTATTGCCTGGACGAGATACGCATCGAGCAAAGTTGTGACGATGAGGTCGACTGGTTTGAATTGCACATCACCGTTGTTATCGGCAATCTACGTATTCCTTTTTCACGCTTCCGCAAACATATCCTGGAGGAAAAGAGAGAATATCTGTTACCTGATGGCCGCATGATTCTCCTGCCAGAGGAATGGTTCAGCAAATATGCGAATTTACTAGAGATGGGAATTCAAACGGAAAAAGGAATCCGCTTGAAACATACATTTGTAGGTGCCGCACAGACCGCCTTAGGTGAAGAGGAATTAAAGAAATTTCCGGTGAAGCAACAGATACAAAATATTGCCGTACCCAAAAACCTCAAAGCAACGTTACGTCCCTATCAGCAGAAAGGATTCTCATGGATGGTACATTTGCATAAACAAGGATTTGGCGGATGCCTGGCAGATGACATGGGGCTTGGGAAGACACTCCAAACTCTTACTCTATTACAGTATATATATAAACCATCTACCCCCAGACAACCGGCTACCCTGATCGTTGTCCCCACATCGCTACTTCATAACTGGCGACGGGAAGCCAAACGCTTTACAGCACTCTCGATGGCGGAATACAACAACACCATGGCTATAGACAAGGAACAACCGGAAAAATTCTTCGGTCATTTTCACTTGATCTTTACGACGTATGGCATGATGAGGAATAACATTGATATACTCTGTTCATACCGTTTCGAATACATCGTGCTCGATGAAAGCCAGAATATCAAAAATAGCGAATCGCTCACCTTCCGGTCAGCCATTCGACTACAAAGTAAACACCGGCTTGTACTTACTGGCACTCCCATCGAAAACTCATTAAAGGACCTGTGGGCTCAATTTCACTTTATACAACCAGACTTACTGGGTACGGAAAATGCTTTCCAAAAGCAGTTTATAATGCCGATTCGTCAGGGGAATGCCCGTGCAAAAGTATTATTGCAACAACTGATAGCCCCATTTATCCTCCGTAGAAGCAAGAAAGAGGTAGCCCCGGAACTTCCGGCACTTACCGAAGAGACCATCTACTGCGACATGACTGAAGAGCAGAATACTTGTTACGAACAGGAGAAAAACAGCCTGCGCAACATCCTTCTTCAGCATCCTCAAAGTACCGACAGGCTTCATTCGTTTAGTGTATTAAATGGCATCTTACGTTTACGACAACTATCTTGCCACCCGCAACTTATCCTTCCCGACTATACCGGAACATCCGGAAAAACGGCACAGATAATCGAAACATTCGATACGCTACAGAGTGAAGGCCACAAAGTTTTAATTTTCTCCTCATTCGTCAGACATCTGGAGGTGCTCGCCGAAGCTTTCCACGAACGGGGTTGGAAATATGCCTTATTAACAGGATCGACCAACAACCGTCCTTCCGAAATCGCCTATTTCACCGATCAAAAAGATGTCCAAGCATTCCTGATTTCACTAAAAGCAGGAGGCGTGGGACTGAATCTGACCCAAGCCGACTATGTATTTATCATAGACCCCTGGTGGAATCCTGCCGCCGAATCGCAGGCGATCGCCCGCGCCCATCGTATCGGGCAGGACAAGCAAGTAATTGCTTACCGCTTCATTACCCAAAACAGTATCGAAGAAAAGATTCTTCACCTACAAGATGAGAAACGGAAACTGGCAGAAACATTTGTTGCCGATAGTGAGCCATTACCTATATTAAGCAACGAGCAATGGGTAGACCTGCTCTAATAATACATAAAGTCGCAATCTATCACAGAGACGTGTAAAATGTATTATTTCATCGTATTCCTGAATTTTTTTATCCATATACTCTTATTTTATCCCGTTATCTTTGCCATTGTGAAAATTATAAATAACCCGAAATAATAAACGTATGAAAAACAGGAGCATTACCTACCTATTACTATTTGGTATTTGCAGCATGTTGGCAATCATGCAATCGTGCCAGAAAACAGATGACCTGGAAGCAGACATCAATTCTCTGAAAGACCGTGTCGCTGCTTTGGAAAAAGCAACGGAAGGACTGAATACTTCATTTGCCAGTCTGCAAGCCCTTATGCAAAAAAACAAAGTCATTATCGGAATTACTCCGACTAAAGATGGTCTGGGATATTTGCTGGAACTTAGTGACGGAACAAGCATTAAAGTCATGGAAAGTGAAGCAGTACAGGCGTCTGTCCCTGAATTTTCCGTAGACGAAGAAGGCTACTGGATATATAAAACAAGTAATGATACCGATTTCAAATATCTGCCAGGAGCCGATGGAGAGAAAGTATCAGCATGGCCCCGTGATGAAGAAGGCAATGTGGTGGCAACTCCATTAATCAGCGTATCTTCCAGTGGATATTGGCAAGTGAGCTACGATAATGGACAAACGTATACAAGCTTAGGAACTAAGGCCGAAGGTGGAAGTCAGGGAGGAACCAGTATATTCAGTAAGGTAGAATATAATGAAGCAAACCATACTTTCTCATTCACATTATCCGATGGAGGAAAAACATATACCTTTCCGGTAGATGACACCTTTGGACTGATAATTTATGGTCTCAATGATGCCAACAGCGAACAAGCTGTGCAGGTTTTCGTCCCCAATGAGAATCATAAGGAATATAAAGTAGAACAGAATGACGTACAACAAGCCGTAGTACAAGCTCCCAAAGGATGGAATGTTCTTTTATCCGAGAACTTGTTAACTATCACACCACAAGCAACTGCGACAAAGGATGTGGAAGAAACTATTAAAATTGTACTGACTTCATCAAAGAATTATATCCGTATTGTATCTATTGAAGTTAAACAACTTTCCAGCGAAGCTGGAGCAGAAGCCTGGCAGCAGTTTGTTAACGCTGACCAACAGAATGTGTTATTAGACTTTTCATACGCCGGCTATAAGTATGGTGAAATGGCTCCTCCCGAAATAGAAACGCTAACAGCGCAAGGATATAAAGTATACGATGTTACAGATCCCAAATATGGAGCTATCCCCAACGACGGCAAATCTGACAGAGTAGCTTTCATGAAGGTTTTGGAAGAAATAGCGAGTCAAACAAAGCAAGAAGACAACAATATGACCGACCGATATATCAAAGAAAATGCTAAAGCTATTATCTACTTCCCCGAAGGAAATTATATCCTGCAAGATGAGGGTTCTAAAGATCGCAGGATTCGTATATCGATGAGTGATATTGTTTTAAAAGGAGCCGGAAAAAACAAAACGACACTCGAAATGACCGCTGCTAATAATTCTCCCAAACCAACCGAAGAGATGTGGAATGCTCCTGTCATGATGGAGTTCAAACACAATACAGGATTAAAAGAATCAATAGGTGTTATCACTGAAGATGCTCCCATAGGCAGCAGAACCATAACGGCCAGTTTAACCGGAGTAAGCGCAGGCAGTTGGGTATGCCTTGTACTGGGAACCCCAGAGTTGGGAAACACGAATGATGATGTTATTAATTCCGAACTATCTCCCTATCGATGGCAAGATATTAAAGTACAGCAAGGCACTACTCCCAATATCAAAACAAATGGTATTCAAATATTCGAATACCATCAGATTGAAAAAATCAGCGGCAATAGTGTCACCTTCAAAGAACCGATCATGCACGCCATCAATAAAGATTGGGGATGGAATGTACATAAATTCGCCAATTATGCCAATGTTGGTGTAGAAGATCTTACATTCAAAGGACATGCCAAAGAGAAGTTCATTCACCACGGCTCTGACATTGATGATGGTGGTTTTAAGCTCATCGATTTTGTGCGTCTGACCAATTCGTGGATGCGCCGGGTTAATTTTGAGAGTGTTAGTGAAGCCATGTCAATCACCAGTTCTGCCAACTGTTCTGCTTATGACATCACTATTGGCGGTAATCGTGGACATGCCTCTATCCGTTCACAGGCTTCTTCCCGCATTTTTATTGGAAAAGTAACTGAAAACAGCAATGGCTACACACTTAGAAAAGGAGAAGGTGAAAGCACATTGATGGAATATAAAACGAACGTTGGCCAATATCACGCTTGCGGTGTTTCAAAGCAAAGTATGGGTGCTGTAATATGGAATGTTAGATGGGGAGATGATTCTTGCTTTGAATCACATGCCACACAGCCACGTGCAACACTAATCGACTGCTGTTCCGGTGGTTTCATGCATTGGAGACAAGGAGGAGACTCTGCTCAAATGCCTAATCATATGGAGAATCTGACAATATGGAATTTCTACGCAACAAATGCACAAACAGACCAGGACATCGATACAGAAGGTAAATTTACCTGGTGGGATGGTAACGGCTTTTGGTGGAAATTTATGCCTCCTATCATTGTCGGTTTCTACGGAAGTCCTTTAGATTTTGATGATACTCAAATGAAGCGACTCGAAAGCAACGGAACTGCTGTGGAACCATATTCACTCTATGAGGCTCAATTACGTAAACGTTTGGGATATGTTCCTTCCTGGCTATCCTCTTTAAAATAATAACTTTAAAACAATATAATCATGAAAAAAGTATGGAGTATGTTCATGTTATTGGCTGTATGCCTGGTAGCATGTACCAACATTGACGATTTGGAAGATGATGTAGACGCACTGAAAAAGCGCGTTACCGCACTCGAAACACAAGTACGTGATATAAATAGTAATACTGAAGCTCTTCGCGAACTTTATAATGAAGGAACATTTATTACTAATATAGAGGAAAAGTCTGATTCTTACACACTCACTTTGAGCAATGGAAAGACAGTAAATCTATATATGAAAAACGATAATAACCTGTTATGCCCTATTATCGGTATTGATTCAGAAGGCTACTGGACTGTTCTTTACAACAAAAATGAAACTCCGGAGCGTCTGACTGTAAACGGACAACCTGTGAAAGCTAATGGAGAGAGTGGCAAGACTCCTACATTCAATGTAGATAGTGAAGGTTACTGGCAGGTTAGCTATGACGGAGGAAAGAATTATAGTTATATATACAAAGAAGGAACTAATGACAAAGTCAGCGCAACCGGTGACGGTTCTGCTCCGACAGAAGACAAAAACTTCAAGAGTGTAACAGTAGAAAACAACGAACTGGTCTTAGTACTTGCAGGTGAGGATGCTCCAACCATACGTATCCCTATCGTTCGTGATTTCGAATGTAGTTTTGCAGCCGAAGATTTAAAACAAGTACAGGAGTTTTCGGCAGGTGAAGTGAAAGAGTTTACCATGACCGTGAGAGGAGTAGAAAATACAATGATTACTGCTCCCGAAGGATGGAGTGCTAAATTCTCTAAGGAAGCTGGAAAAGAAAATGTATTGGTTGTTACTGCCCCTGCATCAAGCGCAAAGATGATGACTCGTGCAACAGCTGATAACAGTACTGATATTGCGGTATTGGCAACAAGCGGAAAGTATGCTATGATTGCAAAGATTCAGGTTAAAGTTATAGATACCCCACAATCCAAAGACTTCTACACAGAGTATAATACAAATGGGAATATTACTATTGGAAATGTTTCTATAACAAAAGGAGCAAATGAAGCTATATTATTAGATGGCTCTGATGAGAGTGCTTCTAATATCAGAAACCTAATCCATCAAAAGACAGAACAAACTGTTATTTTCTTGGAAAAGGGAGCTTATGATTTTAACACACCATCCATTGCTGAAATCACAGGAACAGTTGTTATAATCGGAAGATATAGTGACAGTAAACCTATACTGAAACCAGAGCTTTTGTGGAAACTCAAATCTGGTAAATTGATATTCAAAAATATACAATTAGACCTAACTAAAATTGATGCTAGTGGAGGTAATAATAAGTATATGTTCTGTAATGCAGATGCTACTGCAGATTTTGAAGACTTTGTGTTCGAAGACTGTGAAATAACTAATATTCAAAAGAACTTTTATTATAACAATGTAGCAACTTATACAATCAAGAATATTTATGCAAAGAATTCACGTTTCCAATTAAATACTACAGTAGATGGTATTCTAATATTCAATATCTACAAAACAACACACTTAGACGCAATGCAAATGTTTACTTTTGAAAATAACATTGTATACAATAAAACATCTGTTGCCGGACAGATTCTTTCATGGGATAACAAGATTGTACAAACCCCCGACCAGCAACAAATAAAAGTATCCTTCTGTAATAATAGCATTGTAAACTATGTAGGGAAGAACTATCATCTAAAATTCTACGATGCTACAAAGATGACGATCTCGAAAAATATTTTCTATGCAGATCCCAACATGAATAGTGACGCTACAATGTGTGGTATTTATAAAACAGAAAGTACTCCAGAATTCGATGTGAAAGATAATATAGCATATGGACTTACCGAAACAAATAAATGGAATAGTTTTGGCGCAACAGTTAAGCCTACCAACCCAATCGAAGAACAATTACTTCGCCTGACAAATAGTCCGTTCACTTCAATGGATTTGGATAAAGGCATCTTTATACCAGACAATGCATATACAGGATTCGGGTCTACTATTAACCAATAAACTATAAACTCACGTTTCTCAATACAAAAAAGGATGCCCTACAGGTATCCTTTTTTTGTATATTGCACTATCACAGTGCAATTTCAGCTAAAACCACATCTTTTCCCCCACCACCTTGCAGAAAAACTTTTTTAATTTATCTTTGCATCCAAAACAACCCTACATGAAATACAAACTTATCGTGCTCGATCTTGACGGCACACTCACCAACTCTAAAAAGGAAATCACTCCCCGCAACAGGGAAACTCTGATACGTATGCAAGAGCAAGGAATACGACTGGTATTAGCTTCCGGTCGACCTACTTATGGTATTGTGCCATTAGCTAATGAGTTACGTATGAATGAATTCGGTGGATTCATCCTGTCCTATAACGGAGGAGAAATCATTAATTGGGAAACACAAGAGATGGTATATGAAAATGTGTTGCCTAATGAAGTTGTTCCAGTGCTCTACGAATGTGCCCGTACCCATCAACTAAGTATATTAACCTATGACGGAGCAGAGATAATAACCGAAAACTCTCAAGATCCATACGTATTAAAAGAAGCCTTTCTCAATAAAATGGCAGTTCGGGAGACAAATGACTTCCTGACAGACATCACGCTTCCCGTAGCCAAATGCCTCATCGTAGGAGATGCCGATAAACTGATTCCACTTGAAGCCGAACTTTGTCTCCGGTTACAAGGTCGCATTAATGTTTTCCGTTCAGAACCCTATTTTCTCGAATTAGTCCCGCAAGGTATCGACAAGGCCCTTTCTTTGGCCGTCCTGTTAAAAGAAATAGGAGTAGCGCGTGAAGAAGTTATAGCCATAGGTGATGGATATAATGACCTATCCATGATTAGGTTTGCAGGACTGGGGATTGCCATGGGAAATGCTCAAGAACCTGTAAAGAAAGCAGCAGATTACATCACTCTAAGTAACGAAGAAGACGGTGTAGCAGAAGCAATCAAGAAGTTTTGCAATCAACAATAGCCAAACATTTACTGGCATGCCGGCAGAGTTTTAGTTTCTCGGTGAGAAATCTTTGGTTTCAAGGAATGAAACTATTGGTTCCTCGGTGTGAAACTGTTAGTTTCATACCGGGAAACAAATCACATTACTAGTAAAAACGACCCGACACTTAAAATCAACCGATTAAAGATAGGGCGCATATTCAGATTTTATACTAACTTTGCGATTCCAATAAAACAAATATAAAATGTTATGGAACATCAACTTACCATTTACAACACCTTAGATAGAAAGAAAGAGTTGTTTATACCGCTTCATGCACCTCATGTAGGCATGTATGTGTGTGGACCGACTGTTTACGGAGATGCCCATTTAGGACACGCCCGTCCGGCTATAACCTTCGATGTGTTATTCCGCTATCTCACCCACCTAGGATATAAAGTACGCTACGTACGAAATATTACCGACGTAGGTCATCTGGAACACGATGCCGATGACGGAGAAGACAAGATCGCCAAGAAAGCACGTCTGGAAGAGTTGGAACCAATGGAGGTTGTTCAATATTTCCTGAACCGCTATCATAAAGCAATGGAAGCGTTGAATGTACTTTCTCCAAGCATTGAGCCACATGCTTCAGGACATATCATTGAACAAATCCAACTGGTACAGAAGATTTTGGATGCCGGATATGCCTATGAAAGCGAAGGCTCCGTCTACTTCGATGTAGCCAAATACAATAAAGATTACCACTACGGAAAACTTTCCGGACGTAATCTGGACGACGTATTAAATACCACCCGTGACCTCGACGGACAAAGCGAAAAACGCAATCCCGCCGACTTCGCCCTTTGGAAAAAGGCACAACCTGAACATATCATGCGCTGGCCGTCTCCATGGAGCGACGGTTTCCCCGGATGGCACGCCGAATGTACTGCTATGGGACGCAAATACCTGGGTGAACACTTCGATATTCACGGAGGAGGAATGGACTTGATTTTCCCTCACCACGAATGTGAAATCGCACAATCGGTAGCTTCACAAGGCGACGACATGGTTCACTACTGGATGCACAACAACATGATTACCATCAACGGAACCAAGATGGGTAAATCACTTGGTAACTTCATCACTCTGGACGAATTCTTCACCGGTACTCATAAGCTGCTGGCGCAAGCCTACACACCAATGACAATCCGTTTCTTCATCCTGCAAGCTCATTACCGCAGCACGGTAGACTTTAGCAATGAAGCACTGCAAGCATCCGAAAAGGGTCTGCAACGTCTGATGGAAGCTATTGACGCATTAGATAAGATAACTCCCTCATCGGCCACTTCAGAGGGAATCAACGTGAAAGAACTGCGCGCCAAATGCTACGAAGCAATGAATGACGATTTGAATACACCGATTGTCATCGCACAGCTTTTCGAAGGCGCCCGCATTATAAACAATATCATTGCCGGCAATGCCACCATCTCCGCCGAAGACCTGAAAGACCTGAAAGAAACATTCCATCTGTTCAGTTTCGACATCATGGGATTGAAAGAAGAAAAAGGCTCTTCAGATGGTCGTGAAGCAGCTTACGGCAAGGTAGTAGATATGCTACTGGAACAACGTATGAAAGCGAAAGCCAACAAAGACTGGGCTACTTCCGACGAGATCCGCAACACACTGACAGCACTCGGATTTGAAATCAAAGATACCAAAGACGGTTTCGAATGGAGACTGAATAAGTAACAAGAAAAGAAAGTGCTCAACGCACCTTGTACATACAAAGAAGACCGGCTCAACACGAACCGGTCTTCTCTTTTTTCATAGAAACATGATAACTAATACCCTCTCTTTAAATTCTTATTTTCTCTTATCTTATTCACTAATTATTTATTTTCCATGAGCATTTCAACCGGCTGTCCATGCTGACAAGTTACCGTCAGTACGGTCTGCTCTCCCTGCTGTTCCAACCGGACATTTTCCATCGGACTTGTCAATGTCCAATGCCCTTTAAGCCGTATCTCCTTAGTAATAGGACGACTGGGTTCTTTCGTTGTATACGTCTTCTCTTCTATATTCAGATTCGGATCACAGACGCTTAAACGGATCCCCTTATCAGATTCCTTTGCATACATCACCATTGTTTCCGCAGGAATAGCCACGAACACTTTATCAGTGGCAGGCTGATAAGCTTCAAAAGCAGCATACGCCGTGATACCAGTCTTTTTATCATAAACAACGTGAGCAGTCTGATCCCGTTGCAACACCTCGTATGCAGGAGTTTTGCGCAGTTCGTCAAGATCGGAAGCAGAAGGCTGTATCAATACCATATATTCATAAGTCCCCTCTTTCGGCGCCTTGCCATGTTCTATCCAGGCAGAAGAAAATTTTCCTTTGGTTATTTCACGCGTCTTTTCATGCCGTGATTCCTGTTCTGCCACCTGTGCGCGAACGGTTCCGTCCACTACATGATAATAATTGTCATAACCATCATGAAGCCAATAGTTATCCTCTCCTACTTTGGGCTCCTTACCATTATATTTTGTCTGGAAAAGAGTCGTTTCCGTAGGATAATCCGCATTGGAGTTCGAAATACCTGTTCCCAGGCAAACCATCCGGTTATCAAAACAGAATACGGATTTACGGGCCACAAAGTCCGGTGTAAAATTCTCATAATCCCGTTCTGCCAACTTCATAGCGAACATTCCATTTTTACCATCTAAAGAACTGCTTCCGGAGAAATTCTCTTTGGAGCGTGCCATAGTCGTTCCTTTCAATGGGCTATCAAGCAAGTTGAAAGGCAAATGAATGGTAGTTGTACCCGGCAAACGGTTCCAATCCCATCCCTCCTGCACAAAACCGCTTCCGGCACGTGACACGGGATTTCCTTTCCCCATAATCTGCACGGAGCCATAACTCTGATAACGTCCGTAACGGTTATCTTTCGTATAAATTTCAGAGCCCCATACGTCTGTGGTATATCCTTTCAATGTCACCATCCAGTCCGCACGACGGAAAATGCCTGCCGAACCATAGTTGTAAACGAAGAATCCCTGTGGAGCCTGTGCCGGTTGAATACCTTCCTTCTTGAAAAAACGCGCATTCGGAGTATCACTATTGCGTATCAGACGTAAATAGTCGGCAGCCAGACCACGATCAAACGTATTTCCCTGACCGGACAAATCGCCGGATAAAGCGATATTGGCAAATGCTTCGATATCATCGCTTCCCATCTTCCCTCCAAAAGGATGACGGCCACTGATTCCGATGCCCCATTCATAAAAATTGCAATAATTGCGCATAGCAATAAAGGCTGATTTCATGTGTTTGCGCGCATCTTCTGTCAGTTCAAAACTTGTACCATTGGTAAATGCAATATATTCTCCTACAGTCGCAAGTACTCCAGTGGTATATCCCGGATAGAAACCGCCATGATGGAAAGTCGTACCGTCTACCTTTATACCACCGATCGTTCCCGGAGTATAACGCAAAGAAGAAGAAAGCCAACGTGACAAGCCGCTCAACGCTTGCGCCTGTTCTCTTGCATCGGGAAACATCATAGCGGAAATAAATTTCGCCATCAATAACGTATGCCAGGAATCCAACAATTCATCACGTGTTGGAGAGCATGGCTGACGAGTTTCTTGCAGAGCCGCCCAAAAACGCAATGTGGAGAGATAAGCATCCCGATGAGGATGTTTATAGATAGCATCACGCATCAGCCAGGCAGTTGTATATATCTTACGTACCTGATAACCATAATGATGATTGGTACCCATACCGCTACCGTATGCAAATCCCTGATCGATAGCATAGTCGAATACGGTAAAGTAGTTTTTCTTTGATGTTTCGTTCTGGTTATAATAAGCATCATAGGCAAAGCCGGAAAGCATCGTTTCAATATCGTTCCATGACATTTCTCCTTTCTTCTTGTCCTGTTCATCAGGAGCAACAATAGGAGTTCCTATAAATCCCGTCCCAGCGATGGATGGACTGATAGCCGCTTTCTCAAATGTTTTATAGGCAGCATTAATAGGCCCTTGCGGTGCCTTTTTCACTTCCAGAAAATCTGTCAAACGTTGTTCGATAGTCTTCAGCTCCTTCTTTTGTTCGCTTGTCAATTTAGAAGGCAGGGGAATATCATACGACTGTTGTTCCCATTTCCACACGAGACACCAATGCCACAGGTCACGATTAGACAGCCCATTATTGGTAGGCAACTGTTGGTCGGGAGTGGTACGAAGATTCATTTTCTTTTCCGGAAAAATCAGACGGTCAAGAAAGATACGTCCTTTCCGTTGCGGGGCAACCAGTCGATAGGCTACGATCTTCTTATCTTTCTTGTCGCCCTGCATATACTCAAAAGAGATCCAGCAAGCCCGCCAACCTGCTGTCTGCAAACGATAAGAGAACCAATAAGAGACTTCTCCCTCCTTATTCAGAAACTCAAAACGAATAGAATCCTGCTGTGGTTTCTCATTATAAATCCACAAGGTAATGCCGAACTGCTTCTCGTTTCTCGTATTCAACGATAAAGGAGCAATTTGAACATCCAGCGTAGAACCGGGCTGAAAGTCCCATTCCAGACTACTTTCACCCTCTTTGTAAAAAAGAGAAGAGATTTTCACTTCTCCCTTTCCGGAAACTGTAAATGCTTCGGGCACTTCTTCTTCAAATCCGATGAGTTGAGCGAAAGCTGAAGGAATGATTCCCAAAAGGAATAATACTATAAAACAACTGTTTTTCATTACTATTTTCAATTTAAACGCGGATGCGGATTAACACCTATTATTGTCGCAGAGATTTACTCCTAAAATTGGCACTTATTTGAGTTAATCAGCGTTTTATAAATTACTAATCGCTAATAAGGAATCCGATCCGACAGAATCTTTTCCGTATACCAAGGATCATTAATTTCCTTCAACATAGCTCCCATTTCACCGCAAAGTTGTGCCACAATCTCCTTATTTTCTTCCAAAGGCAGGTTATGCAGTTGATATGGATCTTTTACATCATCGAATAAGAGGCTTTTCTTCAATTGCTTCGTATCACGGTCGATATATAACGCCAATGTATATTGAGCCGTCTTGATACCTCTTGAAGAAGGGAAGTAAGTCTGCACCAATCCATTTTCATCTTTATCACCATCTACATTCTGAATATACAGTGCACCTGTAGGACGAACAATTTCAGCCTTTTCATCGAAGAAAAGAGGAGCGAAATTACGTCCCTGCACTTCCGCCGGAATAGAATCACCCAGACCGCACAAGCCAAGCACCGTAGGCATAATATCAGGAGCGGAGAGCAATAAATCATCCACCCTCGGCTGAATCTTACCGGGAAAACGAACCAGGAACGGAATATTCATGGATTCAGAATAAGGGGAATTCTTCGGATCATCAGTGCGCTGGCTACACATCGTCTCACCATGATCGGAAGCAAAGATTACGACTGTATTCTTGTCCAATCCCAATTCTTTCAATGTCGTCAAAATCTGTCCGAAAGCACGGTCTACTCCGGTAACGGAAGCGAAATAATAACGTGCAGACTCCGCTTTCTTCATCTTCAAATCGACATTCGGACGAATCAACAGACTATCCAGAGGCTGATCTTTATAAAGATTAAAATCCTGCTCTTCACAGTCATTCAAGGAGCGATACGGGCTGTGAGGAGGATTCATGCCCACCATTATGAAGAAAGGTTTCTTGGTATCACGTACGTTACCGTCATTTTTCAGATAAGAAATGACTTTGCCTGATTCGTGCAAAGGTGACCATTCCTTCGGATCGTGTCTCTTACCATCCGTATCCCAATAATGCGGGTTCTTGTGTTCGTCAAATGTTCCGTAAGAATACCAGTAGTTAAAGCCGTGCCGGCGTTCTTTCGGTGTATAGGCATCCCATGCCGGACGTTTTTCTTCCACATACTGTCCCGGATGTTCGGGATCGTTCGGAGTCGGGAAGTCAGCGTGAAGTTTACCAAAATAAGCACAGTCATAACCTGCTTTGCTGAACACATCGCCGATACATTCCGCATCCTCGCGTAAGGAACTGATCGGACGTGTAGAATTGCAATTCAATGGTACACCGCTTTTGTTCGGATACATACCGGTCAGTAACATTCCACGATGAGGGCTACTCAACGGGCAGTTACTCTGTGCAGACGACAAGACCATAGATTCACGTGCAAAGGCATCCAGATTAGGAGTATGCACGGGGTCTCCTTCAAAATTTACTTTATCCCGGAATCCGTCCTGCCTCCAGAAGCCCATCGCCTGGTTACGGTATTGATCGGGAAATACATAGATTATATTAGGATGCTCCGCTTGTTGGGACGCTTGTTTCGGAGCCTTGCAACCTTGTGCGGCAAAGAGCGTCAAGCCTCCTACAAGAAGGTTTATAGGTTTATTCATGATAGTTTATGATAAATAATTAAAACAGGTTAGTAGTAAATGATAAGAGGGAAATAATAAACAATAAATATTGAATAATAAACAGTAAACATGTTACGTTAGAATCCATAGATTATTCATTGTTCACTGTTTACTGTTCATTATTTTTTTGTATTTCTCATTCCTTATTTCTTTTCCAAGTCTCTTTTACGCATCAGTCCTTCCAGGAAGTAGTAGTCAGCATAATTCAGAGGAACATCGATTTCCTGACCGTGAGGAATACTGCCAACTGAATGCATCAGGATAAAATTTCCATTTGTTCCAACCTTTGCACGATAAGCAGGCGAGCCTAAACTTTCCATAATCTTATCAGCAGTTTCCTTGTAATGATTACCCGGCAGGTAACCATCCAGTTCATAAAGGGCGGAAGCTGTACAAGCAGCAGCAGAAGCATCACGCGGTTCGTTCGGAATATTCGGAGCATCGTAATCCCAGTAAGGAACGAGATCTTCCGGCAAGTTCTTATTATTAAAGATAAAGTTATACACCTTTTGCGCCTGGTCGAGGTATTTCTTATCTTTCGTGTAGCGATAGCAGGTAGTATATCCATAGAGAGCCCAAGCTTGTCCGCGAGCCCAGGCAGATTCGTCTGCATATCCCTGCGCAGTTTGTCTCTTGCGCACTTCGCCTGTCTCCGGATCGTAATCTACCACATGATAGCAGCTGTTGTCCGGACGGAAGTGGTGAGCTATTGTTGTATCGGCATGTTTCACTGCAATATTATAGAAAGTAGAATCTCCTGAAAAGGCTGTTGCTTCAAACAAAAGTTCGAGATTCATCATATTATCAATAATCACCGGGCATTTCCATCCACGTGTTCCCTGCCAGCCTCTATCAGCATCCCATGACTGGATAACGCCAGCATTCGGGCGAAAACGAGTGGAAAGCGACTTAGCCGTTTCAACAATTACATCTTTGTACTCTTTTTTGTTTGCCAGACGATAACCGTTCAGATAGCTGCAACCAATCATGAAACCTACATCATGGTGCCATTTCAGATATTTCACCGAGTCAAGGGCTTCAGTATATTTCTCAGCCAACGGCAACCATTTCTGATCTCCAGTCAGGTTATATGTCAGCCACATACTGCCTGGGAAAAAGCCGGAACACCAGTCATCAATAGGTATATAAGATATACTACCGTCTTTATTGATAGTTCTCGGATTCAAAATTTTACCGGATTTTTCGATAATATCCGTTTGAATCGTGTTTTGTGCAACTGCGTTGTCGATGTTGTCCTGAATAAAGTCTACTTCAACCTTTTTTTGTCCACCGCAACTCGTTAAGATCAAAAGGGAAACTCCTAATGCGCTAAGAATTGTTTTCATAATACATGGATTATTTGTTAAGTGATTAATTTTCTTAATGGCAAAAGTAGTGCATTTAAATAGAATTGACCGACCCAAATAATCCAAATGAGGAACTATTTTGGTACATTTTACTGAAAAAATTATTTGCACAAGCATTTCCAAAGACTTTCCAGCTCAGTTTGGCCGTCTTAACACAACTGGCCCAACAAATTAGTCAGCACAGTATTTATTATCTCAAAACTCATTCATTAAATTCATTTCTATTCATTGTTATTAAAGATATAAAACTATATTCTACCGCTATAAAACCAGTGTAAACTCGAAGTTTAAATGACAACAACACCTTATTTCAAGTACATTACAGATAGCTTCTTTCACGCCAAAAGGCAATACTTAACCTTTTTTAATCCTATAAGAAGCCAATAAGACATCGTTTATAGGAAATTAGTGTATATTTGCAGAGCATAACTATAAAACGCATGTTCAATAAAAACAATTACACCAACAATTTCAACCAATTTTTCATTGACTATCAACGCCGCTTCATTCATTTTGCCTCTACGTACGTGCATGATGAAGCCGTGGCCGAGGACTTTGTCATTGAATCAATTATGTATTATTGGGAAAACAAGGAACGACTGCCTTCAGACATAAACATACCAGCTTATGTTTTGACTGTCTTGAAGCATAAATGTATAGATTATCTTCGAAATCAACAGGTTCGTCAAATGGCTTCCGATAAAATCTTTCAAATCTACTCTTGGGAGTTATCTAATAGAATCGCAACTCTAGAAGAACTTGAACCTAATGAAATTTTCACAGCTGAGATTCAAGAAATCGTAAATAGAACCTTAGAAACTTTACCGGAGCAAACCAGACGTATTTTTGCCATGAGTCGATACGAAAACAAATCCCACAAAGAAATAGCAGACCTATTGAACATGACAACAAAAGGCGTCGAATATCATATAAACAAAGCCACAAAAGTTCTACGAATAGCTTTAAAAGACTATTTGCCAACAACGCTACTTCTTTTTTTCTTAAACTAGAAAACCGCTACAACTCCAATCATACTTTTTCACTTCCCATGTATCCTATATTCTAGAACCAAAACCTTTTGATCAATAAAAGCACAAAAACGTAAGTATGATATGACAAACATCCACATGGTTTCCTCTCCGCACGAAAAAGGTGCTGCAAGCCGGAATGAAAGAAAAAACACAAATACTTAAAAGAAGAATCTAAAAAAAACACTTTCTTACTAGGGATAAACTTACTCTGTTCGTTATTACTATAAATACATCAAAAAATAAAGTATTTATGAATAAGACCTTACTCTATTATTTTCGCAATGAAAGAGCCACCATATATGCGAACATGAAAAATGGAAAACACAGCTATTTATATTCGCAAAAGTGAAGAGCGTTCTTACTCAACCTATATAATTTGTATTTATAAACACTTTTATTCATCTAATCAAATTTATTATGAAAACGACTTCAGCATTCATGGCTGTTTGTACAGCCTTACTTATGTTCAGCTGCTCCGGTGATGATGAAAATTCGCAATCAACACCTCTCCAACTGAAAACAACAACCAGTTCTCCCGCAAAAGGAGAAATAGGAACTAAGATAACCATTATCGGTGAAAATTTTACAGATCAAGCCAAAGTATATTTAAAAAATGCCAAAGCTACTATTACATCGGTAACAGCTACCCAACTACAGGTAATTGCCCCGGCAAATGAAGCAGGAGAATGTATTATAGAAGTAATGGTAGGTGCCCAAAAGACAGAGAACTTAAGATTTACTTACGTAGACTACACTCCTGTTGTTAGCTCCATCAGCCCAAGCTCCGGAACAGAAAACACGGAAATTACTATCATCGGCGAGAACTTCAGTACCACCCCCGAAGAAAACATTGTAAAAATAGGAGATGCAATAGCAACTGTTAAATATGCCACAGAGACCGAATTGAAAATTATCGCACCTCAAAACGAAATAGGAACTTATGCAGTAACCGTCTCTGTAGGTGTAAAAACAGGCAAAAATCCGGCTCTTTTCACATACGAAGATACAAGAGAGAGGATTTACGAATGTACACAAAATTTCATCACTGTACCAAGTGATATTAATACCCAGGATTTAAAAAGCGTTACATTCTTAAAAGATGGCAGATTAGCTTACAGTACTAACGGTGGTAGTGCTACAGAGGCTTGGGCAATAGATTTAAGAACAATGGAACGAGAAAAAATCGTCCCCAATGGCACAGGAACTGTTCTGCTGAAAATCACCACTAATCCTACTAATGGAAAACTTTACCTCGCATATAAAGGAGAAGATAAAATTAGCGTATGGGATCCTAATACAAAACAAGTTTCCGATTTGTTAACTCGCAACGGGTTGGACAACCTTATGGATGTAAAATTTGACCAACACAACAATATGTATGCGGTTTGCCGTAATTCCGGAACGATCCAAAAATATCCATCAGGAAATTATAACAGCAGTTCAAGGTTGGAATTTGTTAAAATTACCGGCCGTCAAATACAAGCCATAGCTTTTGATGCTGCTGGTAACTTGATAGCAGCAGCAACAGACGGATCAAATGCCGGCTATTATTTATAAAGTAGACTCTAGCGGCGCTTATACATTGATTGCAGGTGGAGGTAACAAAGTTATAACGGAGGATATAACAGAAGATCCTAAAGCGGCCAAATTGGAAAAAGCAGAGGGGCTAATGGTAGATAAGGATGGCTACATCTGGTTCAGTGACGGTAATAGTGGCACCCGTAAAACCAAGATCCTAAAACCTGGAAAGAATGGTTATCAGGACGCCACAATCATCCTCGTTTGTAAAGCCGAAAATGGTTGGAAAGATTCAGGCACCACTAGTCCGGTTGACTTTGTACAAGATACAGATGGAACCATATACATAGCAGACGGTCCTAACAAAGCTATACACAAAGTTACCATCGGCTACAAATAACATGTATCAAATTCACCCAAATTAATTAACGACTCAAATAACCTGCACACACAGCTTCTATAACCTGTGTGTGCGGCTAAACTTAAAAAATTGTACAATTGCAAAAAATGAGTTTTCCACTAGGGATAAACCCTCTTTGTTCGCTATCATTATAAAAAACACCTATGGACAAAAATTCATTATACCGATTTTTCGAGGGACAAGCATCTATTGAAGAAATGAAAGCAGTGAAAGAGTGGGCTGAAAGTTCAGAAGAACATAGCAAACAGTTTCACCGAGAGCGCAAGTTATTCAATGCAATGATTCTTATAGGAAACCCTAAATGGACAGCAATAAATACAACAAAAAGAAACAGATATTTCATCAGGGAATTCTTAAAGATTGCTTCTGTGATAATCATTGCGGTAAGTATTACAGCTACTATCTTTTCAATAACGAATGAGCATCATAAGCATGTTGACATAGCTATGCAAACAATAATAGTCCCCGCCGGACAACGCGTAAATATTGAATTGCCCGATGGATCAAATGTTTGGCTAAATGCAGGAACACAAATGCAATATCCTGTTTCATTCATGGAAGATAAACGTGAAATAATATTAGACGGAGAAGCCTATTTTGATGTTGCCCGTAACGAAAAGTGCCCGTTCATAGTACATACTCATGCAATGGACATAGAAGTATTGGGCACAAAATTTAATGTAGAGGCTTATGCTAAACAACAAAACTTCGAAGCTTCTTTAATACAAGGAAAAATAAAAATCAAATCACCTTCCGACAATAATATTTCACAAGTTTTATTACCTGACTATAAGAGCACCCTAAAAAATGGCAAATTAGTGATAAGCAAAATTGAAGATTATAATATATATCGCTGGAAAGAAGGATTGTATTGCTTCAAAAACAAATCGTTCATAGAAATAATAAAAGACTTGGAGAAATATTATAACCTGAAAATTATAGTAGACAAGCCTAGCATTACCAACATAATATTAACAGGAAAATTCAGAATCTCTGACGGCTTGGATTACGCCCTTCGGATATTACAAAAGGATGTACCTTTTATTTATGACAAACATACAACAGATGACATCATTTATATAAAATAATAAGAATATTAACTCAATAACACGGGAGAAACAAGCCTATGAAATGATACTAATTGAAAAACAAAAGAGCTGACAGATATTTGCCCTATCTATCAACTCCTGCCTAACACAATTTTTATAAAATCGTATTAATAAATCAGTTACAAATATATGAAAAATATTTCTTTATTGGATTTTTACTGCAAAAAAAATCCAAATTCAAAACAATTATTTAGAATTATGCGAACATCTATATTCCTTTTGTTATTCTGCTCATTTAGCTTAATGGCAAAGAATGCAAATTCTCAAAATGCCAAAGTTACAATTAATAAGCAAGATGTCAGATTGGAATCTATATTGAGTGAAATTGAATCTCAAACCAATTACTTATTCATCTATAAAAAAAATGTAGATGTAAATTTGCACAAAAGCATCAGCGTGAAGGCCAGACCCGTTTCTGAAGTATTGTCCATATTACTACATGAATCTCCTATTATTTATAAAATAGAAGGAAACCATATAATACTCACTAAAAAAGAAATTACCCAAACCCCGACAATAAAGAAAATCACCGGAGTGGTAACAGATAGAGCCGGGGAGCCTTTGATCGGAGTTACAATAACAGTAAAGGGTATATCACAGGGATCAATAACTGATATAAACGGGAAGTTTTCATTATCAGCCGACATTGGTGATGTTCTTCAATTCAGTTATATAGGATACATTCCACAAACAATAAAATTAAAGAACTTGAATAGCTTAAAAGTCTTTTTAGTGGAAGATGTTAAGACCTTAGACGAAGTAGTGGTGGTTGGTTATGGCTCTCAGAAACGAACTAATCTAACAGGAGCAATTTCGACCGTTACATCTCAAGAGCTTGTAGACAGACCGGCCAGTAGCGTTACACATATGCTACAAGGACGTGTACCCGGTCTCAATATCACCACTTCTTCCGGTGTACCGGGTAATACTGCAAGCTTTAATATCCGTGGTACGAACTCAATCAACGGAGGCTCACCATTGGTGTTAGTCGATGGAGTTGAAGGGGACCTTGACCGTGTAAACCCTAATGATATAGAATCAATTTCAGTTATAAAAGACGCCTCCGCCGCTGCTATTTATGGTGGACGTGCTTCATTCGGAGTTATTTTAGTCACAACAAAATCCGGTTCTTCTGATGGGAAAGTACAAATTAGCTATAGTGGGCGTGTTGGTTGGACAGAACCCACTACATCTACGGATTACGAAAACCGTGGTTATTACCATGTTTCTTTGGTTGACCAGTTTTACATTCCCAATAACGGGCGTCGCTATACCTCGTATACAGAAGAAGACATGAAAGAGTTATGGGAAAGAAGAAACGACAAGACAGAAGATCCTGCCCGCCCTTGGACCGTATTGGATAAGAGAAACGGACAGAATGTATACTTATACTACGCCAATACGGATTGGTGGCAATACTTGTTCAAAGACAAGAAACCATTGCAAAGCCACAATATTTCCATATCCGGAGGAACAAACAAATTGAAATTTTACCTTTCGGCAGGTTATAATAGTGAAGAAGGAATGTATCGAAGAAATACTGACAAATTCAGAAGAATAAATTTCCATTCAAGGATTTCCGCAGATATTACTGATTGGCTTAACATTAGTAACAATACTGAATTTTTCAATTCTAATTATACTTATCCTGGATTGGGAGGTATAAATTCGAACATATCTCAAGCCCAGAACCATGGTTTGGCAAGTTTCCCTACCCAAAATCCTGACGGGACAAGCCTTTATACTACTTCACTGACCGACTATGCCATTATGGACGGTTTATTAGTCATATTAGACAGCGAAGGGTTCAGAAATAAAACTCGTAAAGATAACTTCAAGACCACTACAGAACTTACATTAAAACCATTGAAAGGGTTGGAGATAAAAGCTAACTTGACATACATGCTCTATAACCAATACGACATACGCCGGCAATCTAATGGAACATATTCCAAATATCCGGGAGAAACATCCATACTTAATACCGGTAATTTCCAAAATCAAATGTTTGAGCAATTTGCCCCCAATGAATATTGGGCAACGAATGTATTTGCCACATACCAAGGTTCTGTATCCAACAAACATAATTATAAAGTTACAGGTGGTTTTAATTATGAAACTCGTTACAACAAGACTGTTCGTGGCACAGGATATAATCTTCTTTCCGATGTTTTGGATGATTTTAACCTGATAGGAGTAGATCCTGCCACAAACCAAAAACGGATGGAAGTGACAGGAGGGCAAAATGAATATAAACTTGCAGGTTTTTTCGGACGTATAAACTATGACTACAAAGGGATATATTTACTTGAACTAAGCGGACGTTATGATGGTACCTCTCGTTTTGCTTCTGGTCATCGCTGGGGATTCTTTCCTTCTATGTCTGTTGGTTGGAGAGTCTCGGAAGAAAAGTTTTTCAGCAATATGAAAGACTGGTGTAACAATTTAAAGTTCAGATACTCTTTTGGTAGTTTAGGAAACCAACAAGTTGGCTATTATGACTATATCCGTACTATCAGTATAGGAACTACCGGATATTTATTCGGAGGTGCGAGACCATCTTACGCAGATATTTCCGCTCCCTCTGCCGACAATCTGACATGGGAGACTGTACAACAACATAATGCTGGTGTGGATATGACATTTTTGGACAACAGATTAACTTTCACCGGAGAATATTATATTCGGGATACAAAGGATATGCTTACCGCCGGCATCACATTACCCGCCGTATATGGCACTTCCGCTCCTAAAATGAACAGTGCAGATATGCGTACAAAGGGCTATGAACTCTCTGTTGCTTGGCGAGATCAGTTTAAGTTAGGCAACAAACCTTTCTCTTATCAACTGAGTTTTACATTCAGTGATTACATCAGTGAAATCACCAAATTCGACAACCCCGACAAACTATTAGCTAAGACTTATTATGAAGGAATGCGGATTGGTGAAATATGGGGATATCGCGTCGATGGCTTCTTTGCGACCGATGAAGAAGCTAAGAACTATGAAGTAGATCAAAGATCTGTAAACACCACTATCAATAGTTCATCGGGTGAATACCGGGGAGTACGTGCCGGCGATTTAAAATACCGGGATTTGGATGGTAACAAAACTATAAGTATCGGTGAAAACAGAGTCGGAAGCTCCGGTGACCGCGAAATTTTAGGAAATAGTTCTCCACGCTATCAATATGGCACTAACTTGGCTTTCCAATGGTATGGATTTGATTTTAATATATTCTTCCAAGGTATCGGCCACATAGATTGGTATCCAGGAAGAGAAGCCCAAGCATTTTGGGGATATTACAACCGCCCCTACGGAACATTTATTCCGAAAGATTTTCAAAAATTATGTTGGTCAGAAGATAATCCCAACGCTTACTTCCCCAGACCTAGAACAGCTGTTGCCCTTACAGAAAATTCGGAACTTTCAACAGTGAATGACCGCTATCTTCAAAATATTGGTTATTGTCGATTAAAAAACCTGACAATCGGTTATTCACTTCCTAAGTTTCTGACTAACAAAATAGGCCTTGACTTAGTCCGTCTTTATTTTTCCGGAGAAAATCTTGCTTATTGGTCACCGATAAAAACCGACTATGTCGACCCGGAACAAGCCAGACAAGGCGGAACTTTGAAGGTCTATCCTTGGCAAAAAAGTTTCACATTTGGTGTTAATATTAACTTCTAATTAATTTTGACTATATGAAAAATAACATATTCTTACTCATCGCAGCTTCAATATTTATACTGAGCTTTAGTTCATGTGATGATTTACTTGATGTAACGCCGAAAGACAAAATCACTCCAGAAACGTTCTTTTCTACCGAAGCTGATTTGCAGGCTTTTAGCACAAATTTCTACAATTCTCTCCCCAAAGACAGAGATCTTTATAAAGATGATGCCGATAATATAACTCATAGTACTCCCAATAGCGCGGCAACAGACTCCCGTACAGTTCCAGCTTCAGGAGGAGGCTGGGAATGGGGATACTTACGGCGTTTCAACACTCTATTGCAATACTCTGTCAATTGTAAGGATAAAACGGTCAGGACACGTTATCAAGCATTAACCCGTTTTTTCAGAGCATATTTTTATTTCGAAATGGTAAAAAGATTTGGGGATGTCCCATGGTATGACACAGAATTATTCGTTTCTGAAACAGACCAATTAAACAAACCGAGAGACTCTCGAGAATTGGTCATGAAAAAGATATTGGAAGATCTCGATTTTGCCATCACCAATCTTTCTACAACGCCTTCTGTTTATACAGTAACAAAGTGGACAGCATTGTCTCTTAAATCCAGAATTTGCCTTTTTGAAGGCACATTCAGAAAGTACCACAATTTAAATCTTAGCACTAATGCCGATTTTTTCTTGCAAGAATCTATAACAGCCTCTAGAGAATTAATGAAGGAAAGCAATTATACCTTATATACAGAAGGTGGAACGAACCAGGCATACCGGAAACTCTTTACTTCACAAAATGCTCCAACAACGGAAGTAATTATGGCAAGAAATTATAATTTAACGTATGATATATACAATACAGTTGGTACATATCACACAAGCGTAGGTGAAGGACGTCCTGGAGTGACTAGAAAAATTATAGCTAGTTATCTGATGAATGATGGTTCCCGGTTTACAGACAATCCCAATTGGGAAACTATGACTTTTGTAGATGAATGCAAAAATCGTGATCCACGTCTTGCACAGTCTATTTGTACCCCAAGTTATCAGCCCATAGTATCAAACAGAAAAAATATTCCAGACCTTAATGCTTGCGTGACCGGATATCAGTTAATTAAATATGAAGATGAAGCAGTAGGAGGAAAAAGTGATATTGATCTCTTCTATTTTAGACTTGCAGAAGTTTACCTTAACTATGCAGAAGCTTTAGCTGAAATCAACCAATTAACTCAAGACGATTTGGATATTTCTATTAATAAATTGCGCGACCGTGTAGGAATGCCCCATCTCATCATGAAAACAGCCAATGCAAATCCAGACCCCTATTTATTAGCAAACACTACCGGCTACCCGAATGTCTCCGGCGCTAATCAAGGGGTAATCTTGGAAATTCGTCGTGAAAGAACAATCGAATTGCTTTCTGAACATTTTCGTTATGATGACATCCTGCGCTGGAAAGCCGGGCAAAACATGAAACAAGCCATATTGGGTATGTATTTTCCATCTCCCGGCGAATATGACCTTAACGGTGACGGACAAAACGATATTTGTCTTTATACAGACACAAAGCCTGGTAATGCACAAGGTATAACATACTTAAAGATAGATTCCGACATTAAACTTTCTGATGGAAATAAAGGTTATCTATCTCCTCATAAAGGCCTCACGCTTTTCTGGAATGAACAACGTGATTATTTTTACCCAATACCCTCTAATGAACGTCTCATCACAAATGGTGCACTTACGCAAAATCCGGGCTGGGATGACGGCTTAAATTTTTAGTCGAAAATATTCAATAGGAAATCAAGTGGGGCTATTGCAAGGATGCAAGTTTTAACTCTCTATTTATGCAATAACTCCGCTTTTTCACCTGAATTCATTTTCAAACTTACCATCTCACTAATATATGGAATTATAAAATACTAATAATTAAAACAAGACCTATGAACTCTAAAAGAAATTTCATTTACAACTTCTTTCTTCTTTCATTTTTTTTTATTGGTTGCTCCAATTCAACAATAGAAGATGAACCAGAAATGCCTCCATTTAACAATGAAACGCCATCCAACTCTCTTTGCGTAGCCCAATTCAATATTCGCTATGACACACCTGAAGATGGACAATACGTTTGGGCAAACCGAAAGACAATGGCAAAAGAAATCATCACATCACATGATTTTGATATCTTTGGCGTTAATGAGTGTCTTTTAAACCAACTGAATGATCTGTTAGAATTAAAACAGTATGAATACATAGGTACAGGTCGTGACGATGGAAAAGAAGCTGGAGAGTTCTGCCCTATTCTTTACAAAAAAGAAAGAGTGGAATTATTATATCATGGACAATTTTGGTATTCAGAAACTCCGGACAAGCCGTCTAAAAGTTGGAACTCTTTTTGCAACCGAATCTGCACATGGGGTAAATTCAAAGATAAAAAGACGGACAAAGATTTTTTCTTCTTCTCATCGCATTTTGATCATGTCAGCAATGAAGCACGCGTCAACTCCGCAAAGTTACTTGTTCAGAAAGTACAAGAAATAGCAGGAGATCTGCCTTACTTTTGTACCGGTGATTTAAACTGTGACCCAGATGAAGAACCTATTTCCTTTATTCTAAATTCCGGACTATTCAAAGATTCTTATAGCATATCAGAGACTACCCCGAAAGGTCCTGCAGGCACTTTGCATTATTGGAATTTCGATTTCAACCCAGAACATCGAATCGACTATATTTTAGTGGAAAAAAGCATTAAAGTTCTCTCCTTTGAAACCATTACGGATGATGCGCGTCAAGGACGATTTTCTTCCGATCATTATCCTATTATGATAAAAGCAGAATTATAATGAGGACAAATTAACGTGAGCCTGACATAGTGAGTGCCCATAGACTAGCAAACGTCTGCATACCAAGAAGGGGCCTCACTTCTGTTTACACATTCGATTGCCGACAGCTGTTAATAGTTAAAAACAGTTGCCAGTATAGTTTTTGTCAAATTTGCACACAAAAATATTATCATAACACAATACATATGACAAATGAATTTGCAGAAAACAATTAATACTCAAAAATATATGAACTATAAAAAATGGATTATCGGATTATGTATACTCAATATACTACCAGCTCTCTCTCAAGAATATAACATAGAAAATATTCATATTGATGGCTATATCGGCAATCGCATTAACACCTGCATAGAACATCGAGTAAAATCCCAAAATACAGACCACCTAATCGAGCCTTTCAAGCATCGAAACGAGGATCATCTCTGGCAATCTGAATTTTTCGGAAAATGGCTACTCGGGGCAATAGCTTCATACCAATATACAAAGGATAAAGAATTGTATAATTTGATAACAAACAGCGTAGAAAAGCTCATGAATACCCAAACAAGTGATGGATATATAGGAAATTACAAACGAGAAGCACAACTGACCAATTGGGATATTTGGGGAAGAAAATACACTTCGCTCTCCTTGCTTTCTTATTATAGGCTCACCGGCGATAAAAAAGCCTTGAATGCAGTTGAACGACTGATAAACCATCTCATGGAACAACTACAAATACATAATATTAATATTGCTGCAACCGGTTATTATTTAGGCATGGCCAGTTGCTCCATTTTGGAGCCTGTGGTTTATTTATACGATATTACCAGAAATCCCCGATATTTATCTTTTGCCAAAAGCATTGTTTCTTCTATCGAACGGGAAGGGAGTTCTCAACTGATAACTAAAACATTGAAAAACATTCCTGTTTCTGAGCGTTCCGCTTTTCCAAAATCTTGGTGGTCATTCGAAAATGGTCAGAAAGCTTATGAAATGATGTCATGTTATGAAGGGCTGATAGAACTTGGCACCATAGTAAATGATCCTTTTTACATAAGAATTGCAGAGAAAGCAGTAAACAATATCCAAGAAGATGAGATTAATATAGCAGGTTCAGGAGCCGCTTTTGAATGCTGGTATAAAGGAAAAGAGAAACAAACATTGCCTACATACCATACCATGGAAACTTGCGTCACATTTACTTACATGCAACTATGTCATCGCCTACTATGCAAAACCGGCAACTCGTTTTATGCAGAAGAATTTGAACACACCATGTACAACGCTTTGATGGCAACCATGAAAAATGACGGCAGTCAAATCTCTAAATACAGCCCATTGGAAGGTCGAAGACAACCCAGCGAAGAGCAATGTGGTATGCATATAAATTGTTGTAACGCCAATGGACCAAGAGGGTTTGCTCTAATACCCAAAACGGCTTGTACAATAAAAGACAACCACATTTATCTCAACCTCTATTTACCTTTACAGGCTACTATTTCACTAAATAAAAAAAATAAAGTTCATTTAAATGTAGAGAGCGATTATCCTATACATGGTAAGGTAAATGTAAACATAGGAGTACAAAAAAAGGAGAAATTCACGCTTGCGTTACGTATACCGACTCAAATAGAAAAGATGAAAGCCTATATAAATGGAGAGGAGCAGGAAATAACGCATAAAGGAGGCTACCTATACATAGAACGTATCTGGGAAAATGCGGATAAGGTGACACTTGATTTCAAGATAGAAACCAAAGTCGTAAAACTAAATAATTCTCAAGCCATAGTACGCGGTCCTTTACTTTTCGCACGAGACAGCCGTTTCAACGATGGTGATATAGACGAATGTGCAACCATTAAGTGCAACAATCAAGGTGTAATACAAGCGAAAATTAAAAAGAACAAAACAGGAACCTTCCCTTGGATCACACTTACAGTTCCTGCCGTATTGGGTACGGATTTAGAAAACGTAGAAAACAAGACTCCCAAACTTATCAATTTTTGCGACTTTTCTTCTTCTGGCAATGATTGGAATCCCAATGGGCGTTACAGGGTATGGATACCACAAACATTCCATGCCATGTCCGAACCTTATAAAAAGTACTAAATATGATAGCCTGGCTTGAAGGAGAACCAGCCATTACGGAATATTAATCGTGTTATAACAATGAAAAAATACAATAAAATAAAAAAGATACTATTTGCAGCTATTTGTGGAGGGTTGTTTATCGCCTGCCAACAACCGCATAACGTCAATGACCCGCTACAGGTCCTCTGTTTAGGAAACTCTATTACAAAACATCCGATAAAAGAAGATATCGAATGGTTTTCCGATTGGGGTATGGCTGCTTCCAATATAGAATATGACTATTGCCATCAATTGGAAAAGATGCTTTGTAAGTATCATCCGAACTCAACTGTCACCCCCTTAAACATTGCATCTTGGGAGCGTAATCTATCATGCGATATTGACTCCCTAATTGGATCTTATTGCAAAAACAAAGATATCATTATTATACGTTTAGGTGAAAATGTACAAGATGTTACCACTTTTCCAGATGCAATTTCACGACTTGTGAAATATTGTCAGAGCAAAGCAAAGCGTGTTATTATTACCGGTTGTTTCTGGAAAAACGACAGTAAAGAACGGAGCATCATTCATGCCGCACGAACCAACGATCTTACTTACGTGCCACTCTATTGGATAGATAATCTATATAATGTCCGCCCACAAATAGGCGATACACTTTATGACATAAATAAGAAGCCATATGTAATCACTCAAGATTTTATCATAACGCATCCCAATGATGAAGGAATGCAAATGATTGCAGAGACTATTTGGGGAGTAATACGTTAATTTAACACACCCCTCTACATTTTATGTGATTCATGTTTCTTACAGAAAAAGCACTTCTTCTTTCTGCGAGAAACTTAGAATTTCAAACATACTTTTAACGATTATAATAATATGAAACATTTTAACAATACCCCTATAGTAACAATACTCTTGTTTTCTTATATCCTATCCTTATATTCAATAAAGACACACGCATCTGCTTTGACTTCCGAACACGAAATCTACAAGGGATTTATTAATCCACCACAAGAAGCAAAACCAAGAGTATGGTGGCATTGGATGGACGGTAATATTACGGAAGAAGGAATCTATAAAGACTTATTATGGATGAATAGGATCGGAATAGGAGGATTTCATCAATTTGACGCTTCCTTGTATACCAAACCGATTGTCAAAGAACGGCTTGTATACATGACTCCCAAATGGAAAAAAGCCTTCCGCTATGCCATCCATCTAGCAGACTCTTTAAATATGGAAGTCGGTATAGCCAGTGCTCCAGGATGGAGCTCAACAGGAGGTCCTTGGGTAAATCCTAAAAATGCTATGAAAAAACTAGTGTGGCGAACATTCACGGTAGAAGGTCAAAAAATGTTTTCCGGGAAACTACCAAGCCCATATACCACGACAGGGGAATTTCAAAATATCCCCATACGAAACATGAACAACTATACCGAATATTACGAAGATATTGCCACTATTGCCGTACGATTGCCAAGTGAAGAATTATCGTTAAATGAGTTAGATGCTGAAATAACTTCAAGTGGCGGTAATTTCTCACTACATAAACTTACAGACGGAGATTTTACAAATGCCGAGCTTCTACCGTTCAACCCATTTGATAAATATGGTTGGATAGAATATTCTTTTCCCAAACCGCAAACGATAAGAGCTTTATCTTTTGTCAGTGGCCGTTTGCGTACAGAATGGCGTTCAGAATCTCCTCAAACAGTAAATTTTCTACAATGTAGTGACAATGGGGTTGATTATCGGATGGTTTGCGGAATTCCGGATGGAGGTAATGCTCAGCAAACCATATCTATTCCGGAAACAACAGCACGTTATTTCCGGGTACTTGTTCCTAATCCTACAAACAATGCTCCGGGTACTCAAATACCAGAATTTGTATTACACCCGACTGTAAAGATAAATCACACAGAAGAGAAAGCGGGGTTTTCTTCTCCGCACGACCTGATGAACTATCCAACACCGGAAACAAATACTCCCATTGATAAAAAAAATGTTATTATATTAACGGACAAGCTCGACTCGAACGGCATTTTAAAATGGAATGTCCCAGAAGGGAAGTGGCGCATTTACCGTTTCGGCTATTCACTTACAGGTAAACGCAATCATCCTGCCCCAGCCGAGGCTACCGGTTTAGAAGTGGATAAACTTGATCCGGAAAGTTGGCTTTCATATTTTCGCACTTATATGGATATGTATAAAGAAGCTGCCGGCGGTTTTATGGGAAAACGCGGAATCCAATATATTATAACGGATAGTTACGAAGCGCATTGGCAGACTTGGACCCCATCGTTACCTAGCTTCTTTAAGCATAAATATGGATATGATTTATTACCTTGGTTGCCTGTTTTAACCGGCGAAATCATAGAAAACACAAGTGAAAGCGAGTGTTTTCTTCGCGATTGGCGCCTGGCTATCGCAGAATTGTATCGTAAAAATTATGACCGCATAAATTCTATTGTAAAAGAATATGGTTTAAAAGGACGATATACAGAAGCTCACGAAAACGGAAGAGTATATGTAGGTGATGGAATGGAAATAAAAAGAACGGCAACATTCCCCATGGCAGCACTTTGGATGCCTAATTCCGGTGCCTGTTCATCACAACAGATGGGACAAGCGGATATTAGAGAAAGCGCTTCAGTCGCCCATATCTATGGACAAAACATTGTAGCAGCTGAATTTGGCTCTGCTATAGCCCACCATGCATATGCATGTTGTCCGGAAAACATTAAGCCTATCGCAGATAAAGCTTTAGCAAACGGATTAAATCGTTTTGTTATTCATGAGACATCGCACCAGCCTGTGGATGATAAAATACCGGGACTTGGATTAATACAATACGGGCAATGGTTTAACCGCCATGAAACCTGGGCTGAACAAGCAAAAGTATGGATAGATTATCTTGCGCGCAGTAGTTATATGCTTCAACAAGGTAATAATGTGGCAGACATTTTATACTATTACGGAGAAGATAATTGTATTACAGGTTTATATGCACATACTCTTCCGGACATACCTGCAGGATATGAATACGACTTTATTGACCCATATGGATTTGTGCATGATATCAAGATGGACAAGAAGTGCTTGTTAGCTCCTTCCGGACGAAAATATTCTATTTTAATATTAGGAGAGAATACCAAAGTAATGTCACTCAAAGTATTGAAAAAAATAGCATCTTTGGTAGAAGAAGGTGTTGCTGTTTTAGGCAGAGAACCTATTTTTCGCGGAAGCAATTTGGATAATGCTGATGAATTTAAAGCGTTAGTAACTTCCATCTGGCATACCAACCGAAAAAACGTCTATACCGATACTCCTATAGAAGAAATCCTGGAATCAACAGGTGTGCAACCGGACTTTATATACCGCAATAATAAACATATAACTTTAAAATACAGACACCGCTTGCTTGATCATGGTCATATTTATTGGGTCAGTAATCCTTCTGATAAAGAGTTATATACGGAAGTTTCTTTTCGGGTATCTGGATTGAAACCTGAAATTTGGCATCCTGAAACCGGACTTTCAGAGGATGTTTCTTATGAGATGACGGACGGACGGACTATTGTTAAATTCTCAATGGTACAAAATGATGCTGTATTCGTTGTATTTATAAAACCCACTAAACGTATAAAACAAGAGATTCCTTTACCTCACAAAAAAGAATTAACTACAATTGATTCTAACTGGACTGTAAAATTTCAACCTAAAATAGGAAATTCCGAATCTCTTTTAATGGATAGTTTAGTTTCCTTCACCGACTACTCATCTCCTTCCATCCGATACTTCTCTGGAACTGCTACTTATACTAACTCTTTTATTATCAAACCGGAGAATTATAAAAAATCGGATAAGCTATTACTTGATATGGGATCAGTTAAAAATATTGCAGAGGTTTATGTGAATGGAAAAATATGCGGCACATTTTGGAAAGCTCCTTTTATTGTTGATATAACCGCTGCAATCAATCCTGGAGAAAATACTCTGGAAATAAAAGTCACCAATCTTTGGAGAAATGGACTAATAGGTGATCAACAAAAAGGTGTAACTCCCCAATATTATACATCCTACCATTTTTTCAAATCTGATTCGGCATTACTACCTTCTGGATTATTAGGGCCTATAAGATTAATAAAATATTGACACATCTCATTCTTTAAGAGAGTATCTGAAAATGAAGTGACCCCTAAAAGTTAGACAAAAAATTTTAGGAGTCACTTCATTTTCAGATACTCTCTTCTCAATTATATAATATTGCAAACAGTATCTATAATTCGAGTTACTACAGATGAGTTTTTTGTTCAGCCAAATAGCTAATCCGGCTTCTTACTTTAAACTTTCACAAATTTCCGTATTTACCCTCTTCAATTTCTGTTCATCCAGTTTTATTACTTTGCGGTCGTATGTCATCAATCCGTTCACTTCGATCTCAACATCTGTAGTCTGTGTATAAACAGCAGCCGAGAATCCGCGTGCAATCATATCCTTCAGCATATTAGCATACTTCAGATACTCATCAGTAGCTTCTTTGGAAGTACTAAACTGAACATACCCCCAATTACGATTCGGCTCCCAAAGATGCTCCTTCAGCACTAAACCAATTCCTCCATACTCTCCGAGTACAGTTGCACGCTGTGCGTCATATAAATACATCTCCGGACCGGGATAATTATGCAAATCGAGCATATCACCACAGGTATAATGATTACCTCCACTGGCAGGATTCACTAAACGGGAAGGATCATATTGCTTTGTCCATTCTGCTATTTCAGGGGTTTTAAACTGCCCCCAAGCCTCATTGAAAGGTACCCATGTGCCAATACAAGGATAAGAGTAAAGGCAGTCGATAATTTCTTTCCATTCTTTACGGTAAATAGCCTCTGATTCAGCAGACCGTTTGAATTCTGTTCCCTCAAAATACTTCCGATTCTGCCACTCGGGATTCTTATCGCCACTCGGCATGTCCTGCCACACAATAACCCCTAAACGATCACAATACGTATACCAACGGGCAGACTCTACTTTTATATGTTTGCGAATCATATTATATCCAAAATCTTTTGTCTTTTGAATATCATATACTAAAGCCTCATCCGAAGGTGCTGTATACAAGCCATCCGGCCACCAGCCCTGATCTAAAAGACCAAATTGAAACAAGTCTTTATTATTCAGTTGCAGACGCACAATTCCATTTTTATCACGCTTCGTTGAATATTTACGCATGGCAGTATAGCTCTTAACCTTATCGATCAACTTATTTTCTGAATACAGACAAATTTCCATATCATATAAAAACGGAGAATCCGGAGACCACCACTTTACATCAGACGGCATAGCAATCTCAACCGGAATACCATTTACGGAACTTCCTACAGCCACCAACTGCTTTCCTTCTAATACCTTCACCTCCAATTTATCTGAAAGCATCTGATGATCTGTCATAACCTCTACTGTCAACTTATTCCTGTCAATATCAGGAGTCGTTTTGATATTGACAATCGACCGGATTGGCACGGGTTCTAGCCAAACTGTTTGCCAAATACCACTGACAGGAGTATACCAGATACCTCCCGGCTTACTAACCTGTTTTCCTCTAGGCTGAGGACCTTTATCAGTCGGGTCCCACACTTTCACGATCAATTCATTTTCCCCATTCAGCAAGGCAGGCGTGATATCAAAAGAAAAAGGAGTAAATCCTCCTGTATGTTGTCCCACCTTTACCTTATTTACCCAAACATCCGCTTTCCAGTCAACAGCCCCAAAATGCAATAAGATCCTATGTCCTTTCCATTTGGAGGGAACCGAGAATTGACGCTGATACCAAAGTTCATTCTTCTCCCCAAGACTTTTCCCCACTCCGGACAAGCTTGATTCTACAGCAAAAGGAACTAAAATCCGACCATCATAACTTTGTGGCATAGCTTGACCTACCGGAGAAATAGCATAATTCCACAATCCGTTCAGATTTATCCAGTCAGCACGTTCCATAATTGGGCGGGGATATTCGGGCAACACGTTTTCAACATCTATTTTCGCCGCCCATTCCGTCATAATTCGACCGCCAACCGGTTTCCACTGTGCAAATAGATAAACACTATTAATAAGTATCACTAAAGAACATACAATTTTTCTCATCTACATTATTTCTATTAAGAGTATTTTTACTAGGTCAAGTTATTCCAATATAATATCAAACTGATCGTAAGGTGCCGTACGATGTGCCAGATGCCTGGTCAATTTTGAAATCCCAAACAAGGGAGAATAAGTACGTACTTTGATCGTTTTACCATCCGGCATAAATTCCAGAATGCGAAGCCAACCATCCCCTCCGTTCCCTTCCGGACCGCCTCCTACATATTGTACATTAAACGTCATTTGTGATACATCTTTCCCGGCACTGTTCTTATCCACCCGATAAGCCACATTATTCTCATATTCACCGGTGCCTCTTCCCACATGTCCGCAAAGTACGAGACGGATATTGGAAGAAGGATAAATAAGTTTCTCCCAAATAGCCTGCCCCGAGTTTTGTGGAGAAATCTTATACCCATCTTTCGTAACGCGCTTATTACCTATATCAAGATAAGAATGAGTGATAAAAATCACCTTATGATTCTTGTATTCCGGCTTGTTTACCAAATTTTTCGCCCATTGCAGCACTTCATCACGAGGCACAAACTCTACTGCTATAACCAAAATCTTTCCCCATCCCGGCTCATCAAACTCAAAAGCCGAATTCTCTAAAGACGCCCTGCCTTCACGATTAGGAAATTCACTGACACAGATATTCCGCCAGGTAGAATTACGCTCAAAAGGAATATAATCAGGAAAATAAGTACGACCGTTTTCTGCGGCTTTGTATCCATAATCATGATTGCCTGCGGCAATAATATAAGGTACTTTGTTATCCAGTCTTTTCAAAGCCTGCGACGCTGCCTCCCACATCTCACGACTGGTCTGATTTAGCATCTTACGGTTTAACACATTGTTGTCATTCTGTTCTACCAAATCCCCCGTACAAAGGACAGCTTTAATTTTAAGCGGTTCTATGTTGTCCGCAATCCATGCAGTGCAAAGATCAAAAAGCGGCTGGTTAATATCATACTTGGTATATCCCTGTGGATCACCGAGCAAAATCATAGAAAAGGATTCCGGATTGACCAATTTCTGGGGATCAGCCCGATGCTGCGCCGGGAGACAAGTGACAGAAGCACACAATATCCCGGCCAATAAATAGTTGAATAGTTTCATAGATTACTCTTTTTCTTCTTCGTTTTTAAATACAGGTGCACGAGATACGGATGCCGGTGTGCCATTAGTAATATAAGGCCAGCCATCACTGCTCCATTGTATGCGGTCACACATCAGTTGACGACCATTATCTATTTTCGCCTTCTGCCAAGCATGATAGAAGAACCAGTCGTTCCCCTCGTCATCCGTGATAATTTCGGAATTGTGCCCGGTTCCGGCAAACAGGTTATTACCCTGTAGAACTACTTCATTATAACTACTATTTTCTTTCATCACAGTACCGTTTTTACCCACATAAGGACCTTCGATATTTTTAGAACGCCCCACCACTACACGGTACGTACTTCTTTCCTCTTCACAACAACTACCCGTAGAGCCAAATAGATAATAATAATTCCCGCGTTTATGAACCATGATGCCTTCTATTGAAGGACCCGCTATCTTTTCGGAAACAGCACCTTTAATGGATAGACCGTCAGCACTTAACTCTACATAACGGATACCTCCTTCATAGCCTTTAGAAGTACTATTATAACTTCCCCAGAAAAGATACTTCTTACCATTATCTTCAAAATAACAAGGGTCGATGCACTGCATAGTACCAGAATTGTAGTCAAGAAGTTTTCCGTGATCCGTAAAAGGTCCTACAGGAGAGTCGCTGACCGCCACCCCGATACAACTATTCTTAGGCAAGTCCCAGTGCCCGAGAGTATAATAGAGCACATATTTGCCATTGATATAGTTAATGTCCGGAGCCCATAAGCGAGTGTCCGGCTGCCAGTTCGGTTTTTGCAGAAAGGCTGCCCCAGCATAAGTCCACTGTGTCATATTAGTAGATTTGTAAATCGGAATATAGATATTATCCTGTTGGGTAACATACAAATAAAAGTTCCCGTCTGCCGCATGAATTATTGTCGGATCAGGCAACTGTTTGCCGACTATAGGATTGGAGAATGAAACAGGGTTAGGTGTACTCCCCCCACCCCCATTTCCATTACCGTTACCCGGCCCATCCGGTTGTTCGTCAGAGCCACCGGAACATGCCATGATACACAATGCTGTTGCAATTAAAAAAGATATTTTTTTCATATATACTTTATTAGTTAAAACTAAGATTAATTTATCCAACCTTCATTCTGTTCCAAATTCGAGTTCATTTCCATTTCTTTAGCAGGAATAGGCCAGCTCCAGCACTGATCTCCCAACCAGTACCAGGTATAAGTCGTTTCACCCCACATCTGCATCAGACCGTTACGATTATTATCAAACTTCTTATCTTTCCACGTTCCCCAACGCAATTCATGGAAATACATGGAATCTTCGCCACCGATTTCCCAGTAATACTCATTCCGGATACGTTCACGCAAATCACTCTGCCCGTTAACTTTCGTAGCAGGATAAGTTGCATTATTCAATTCGACATGCCCTGCACGACGTCTTACTTCATTAACACATCTGATTGCTTCGCTTTCATGGGTACTTCCCCATTCATTTAGCGCTTCTGCTTTCAGGAGCAATACTTCCGCATAGCGTATTAATGGAATATCCAATCCATAAGTATCACGTTCTGTCTGTTCCAGACCTTCAGGTACAAACTTTCTCCATAGATAGTAAAACTTATCGTTTGTATCAGTACGGATATCAAAAGGCTCTGCACTGTCGGAGCCACGATAAGGCCAACGCAATGTATAAGTATGAGCTATTCCAGAAGAAGCACCATTGTATTGTGCGTAAGGGGTAATGACAGCCATTTGCAGACGTGGATCACGGCTCTCGTAAGCTTTTTTGATACGTGCTTCATTGCCACTATCCAGATATTTGTTCATATCTGCCCCATAGGCAGCCATACGTTCCTTTTCCGCCGCAGACAGTCCATCGCGTAGAAAAAACACCACACGTTCTTTTTCTTTCATCGCACTATAGCCCGGCAAGTAGTTATCCCAATTAAACTTTTCTCCGGTCGCCGTCTCAAAAGATTCTACAAAATGCGGATTAGGCAAATAGTTATTCCACATAGAACCTGCTGTACAACGGTTGCCGTAAGTGATGTTCCTTGTATTGGAGTAGCCATATTGCTTGATGCATTGCACAGAGAATATCATTTCTTCACATTGTTCATTTGCTATTTTCAACAACTGCTTATAACTGGTAGCACCGGCCTTAGTATATAACCCGAAGCCACAGTCAGCCACAGAATTAAAATCATCAACCGCCGCCTCCCAATTCTTCTGCCACATATATACTTGTCCGCGTAATGCATAAGCAGCTCCTTTGGTTACCCGTCCATAGTTAGAGTCACCCGAATTATATTTACCCGGTAGATTGGGTTCATTCACACAATCTGTCAGATCCTGGAGTATAGCCGCCCAAACATCCGCTTCTGAAGAACGGGCTTTGTTACCGTTTTCAGGACTCGTGATTGCATTCATATATAACGGCACTCCTTTATACAAGATATTCAAGCGCATATAAGCAAATGCACGCAAGAATTTACATTCGGCGATAGCCCGTTGCTTCTCTCCGGTCGACATATCAGGAACCTGACCAATATTATCTATCACATCATTAGCACGATAGATAAAAGTATAAAAACGTTTATAAATATCACTGAACAGGCCACTTGAGGGAGTAGCTGCTCCTGTACAATTAGGCATTCGCTTAATCCAGTTCTTGTCTGTATCCATCACAGAAGAATAAGCATCCCATGGAATCCGGTGCGAATCCAAAATGCCGGAGTTAGGACAATATTGATCCAGAAAGACATTATATACGCCGATAACAGCCTGTTCGGCCAAAGTTGCTTTCGTCCAGATACTACTACCGCTTATGTTATTGGTAGGAGTAGTATCTAAAAAGTCCGCACCGCATCCAGCCATAGAGAAAGACAGCAAGGCAATAGATGCACATCTTACTAATTTCCGAAATATTTTTATTTTGTTTTTCATCATAAAATCGTTTTAGAGTAAGTTTAGAAAGTGATATTTACACCGAATGCATATTGTCTCATAGTAGAATATCCCACTGCGGTACGCATTTCCGGGTCCATTCCTTCATACCCGGTAATGGTAAATAAATTTTCACCGGAAGCAAAGAAACGGATATTCTGTGCATATACTTTTTTCGACAGGACAGCAGGCAATGTATATCCGATAGTCAGGTTCTTCAGTTTAATATAATCCCCTTTTTGCAAATGTACTGATGACTGTGTCATACCACTTTGGTCGTTACCGGAGTTATTTGTCAAACGAGGATTCTTTGAACTCAAGTTCGTGCGCGGATCATTGGGATTTTTGGGATCAAAGAAATAGTGATCGTTTGCTATTGCTTCCCCGATAGCATATCCTTTGATGGTAGCACTGCTGTTCAATGCCAAACGATAGTAGTAAATCTTGAAACCTGCCGCACCGGACCAGTTCATGGAGAAATCGAAGCCTTTCCAATTAGCGCTTGCCTGCAGACCGAAGTTATACTTGGGCACATTGGAACATCCCTGAAACTCATTATCAGCGTCATTACCATATACACCGTCGCCATTTAAGTCTGCATAGATGTAATCACCATACCAAATGCCACTCTTACTGACGTTCTGACGCGGATAAAACTTATACCCTGCCCCTACCATGGCATTCAGCCATTTCATGTCGTCTACTGTGCGGATCATTCCGTCTCTCGGACCACCGTTGATATTGACTGTTCCATCTGCGTTAAAGCCGTTTCCATTACCTTTATATGGTTGCAACATATAGTATTCATTAATCATTTTACCTTCTATTACACGGGTAGATCCTCCGGTAGAGACATCACCGATATTGGTTTGATAAATACGGTTCCCGTTTTCATCTGTCACCCAGCCACGCTGCAACTCTCCTTTGTATTTACTGACCTTGTTCTGGTTATAGGCAAAGTTACCGGATACACGATATTCTACTTTACCGATACGGTCTTGCCAATTCAGGGTCATTTCAATACCGCGGTTAGTCACTTCCGCAATGTTCTGACGAGGGCCACTGGCTGTCCCGAGAGACATATACATATCAGGGCGATATAAGATTCCATCCGTTACTTTATTATAAAATTCAGCCTCAAACGTCAGACGGTTTCTTAAAGTTGCAAAGTCGATACCAATATTCGTAATGGCAGTACTTTCCCACTCCAACAGGTTGTTGGAAATAGAAGTAATTGCCAAACCATTATTAAGGCTACCTCCAAACGCGTACTTTGCCGAGTTGTATACAGCCTGCCATTCGTAGTTACCAATCGCATTGTTCCCTAACTTACCCCACGAAGCACGTAATTTCAGATTGTCGATAGGAAGTCCTTTCATAAATCTCTCTTCACTGATTCTCCACCCGGCAGAGAAAGATGGAAAAAGCCCCCAGCGATTATCCGGAGCAAAACGGGAGGAACCGTCATAACGCATATTAACCTCGAATAAATAACGGCTGTCGAAAGCATAGTTAATACGACCGAAGTAAGAACGGGATGTAAATTCCTCACCTGTACCACCTATGGAAGAAGGAGTAGTAGCAGAACTTGGATCACCCACAGACGAATCTATTAATCCAAGTTTGGCAGTGTCGGTAGTCCGTTTGACAAAACGTTCTTCTTCAAAGCCCAATAACATACCAATATCATGCTTATAAAAAGTCTGGTTATAATTGAGCAAGTGCGTTAATTTCCAGTGGTTCTCACGGACATACGCCATACGGGTATACAAATCGGCAGGATCTTTGGGGGCAGCTATCCACTGATCTGTACTAAAACTATATTTCCCATAATCCGTATTTACGGACATCGATTCATAACGATAATCCTTATAGTTCAGATTAACATCGTATGAGAAGTGTTTCAGAAACTTCACGTTGGCATAGAAAGTAGTGAAGAACTGCGTGTTCTTGATATGCCCTTCCGATTGCGCCATGTCCCACAGAGGATTGTGAGATTGCGGATCTTCCTCGTTCGCTTCCGGCGCACCATATTTTCCGTCATAATATGGATATACGCCCGGTATCATCTTTTGAGTATTAATATTGGTGAGTGAACCGGTATCGCTTTTCTTCTGGTCAGTGTGATACCCCCATACGCGAGTACCAATACGTAACCACTTAGTAATATCCGAATAAACATTGGCACGCAGAAAATAGCGTTGGTATCCGGTATCCTTGATTAATCCCGGATTGTCAGTGTAAGATATAGAAAGATTATATCCGGTACGTCCCTCCTGTCCAGTGACGGAAAGCGAATGTTTCATCATCCAGTCGTTACTATATATCTCATCGTACCAATCTGTATTAGGATAAGCTACATAATTAGGATAGCCGGAAGCCGAAATGCCATTCGGATCTTTTTCCGCCTCACGCCATTGATTGATGGTAATGTCGCTGAAAGGAGCAGATTCTCCTATATTAGTAGCAGCTTCGTTCATCAATTCCATATACTTGGCGTAGTTAGATACCGTTTTTATCAGTTTGGTAGGTTGATTCAGTGAAAAAGTAGCATTGTAGGACACGCTGACCTTTCCTGTTTGTCCGGTTTTGGTAGTAACCAGAATAACCCCATTTGCCCCTCGGTTACCATAAATAGCACACGAGGCCGCATCTTTCAGGATGGAAATAGAAGCAATATCGTTGGGATCTACATTATTCAGACTTTGCTCCATCCCATCCACCAACACGAGTGGTGAAGAACTGTTCAGGGTACCTACTCCCCGAATATTGAAAGAAAAGCCTTCATTATATGGAGTCCCGGAGCTTTGCATCACCTGTAAACCGGCTGTCATACCGCTCAACGCCTGCGAAGCACTGACCAAAGGACGGGAAAGTGATTCCTTTTCCAAATTTACCGTAGCAACCGAACCGGTCAGGTTCACCTTCTTTTGTGTGCCATAACCAACCACTACTACTTCTGAAAGCATTTTCACATTCTCTCCCATTACAATGTTGAATGTCGTCTTGCCAGGCGACAATGAAATTTCCTGCGTGTCAAAACCGATATAAGACACTTGCAATTTCTTAGCGTCCTCCGGTATTTCCAGTTCAAATTTCCCTTCCATATTACTCACCGTGCCAATATTAGTACCGGGAATTGATACCGATACTCCAATTAACAATTCATCATTGACATCACTGACGATACCATTGATACGCCGTTTCTTATCTGATTTCTGAACGACAGGCCGGGTGATGATAATATGATTATCTTTTATTTTATAAATTAATTCCTGCCCTTTCAGAATCTGATCCAGTGCCTTGCTTATTGGTTGATTATCTACCTTCACGGTTACTTTACGGGTCAGGTCCACATCATTTTTCTCATATACTAAGGATACATTTCCTTTGACCTCCAACTCCCGGAACGCTTTGCGCACCGTTACGTCCTGCAAATGTAAGGTCACCTGCTGTGCGTGAACCGACAGTGGAAGAACTGCGGCTAATAGCACGAAGAACATGCATTTGATGATTTTACTCATTGATTTAAGTTTTTATATGTATATCTTTTGTTACTAACTCATTGTCTTACAATGTTCTTATTTAAACATTATCCAGGATTGCGAACTAGCTTCATTATCCGCATTTTTCACATTGCCGTTCGTTTCCCAATCGTATCTGCCGGCAACTTTCCCTAAAGGTATCCCTCTATTATCATCCCGAATGACAACAGGACTATGGTAGTTCTCACCAAACACAATGGCATCCGTACAACCCACTTCCTGTAACGCCACCGCTACTTCTCGTAAAGAGGAACCATCACTAAAGACATTCCAAGCTGCTTTTACCGAGTTATAAGAATTCGTAAAACGATTACTTACAAAAATGACCAAGTCTCCTTCTTCCGTGATACCGACAGCCCGGCGTCCTACAGGCTTGCCATCAAAAGTCCAAATGCTTACCGGATTAGCAGCCCATGAATTACTTCCTGACAATGCTCCATCCATTCCTCTGTTACGGGTCGAAGTATTTCTTCCTTCATTAGTGGCAAATGTCTTGTAAAGTTCTGCATTTTCTCCGGCAATCATGATCTGCCCTTTTTGCAACGGATAGGAATATCCACTGACAGCACTGGTTGGGGACCACTGTACTCCATTGGCAGCTTGTTTGCCGGCTCCGCCGCTGGTAAACTTATACAAATTATTATCTATCACTTCTGCATACGAAATCTCCGCTTTTCCATCAGCTGTAATTCCCAGAGTTCCCGGACAATACTTCAAAGAAGTAGATAGGTTATATCCGAGACGCGGTGCGGATAGCAGCCCACTATCATTCCACCCGAGGCTATAAAATATCGGTACCCAGAATTGCCCGGACAATCCCGGAACAAACAATGAATAATCCATATTATCATTCATGATAGCTGTTGTACGATGTTGAGCAGTGGGTTCAGCCCATGTTACATTGTCTTTATTCATATCCCAGCTAACCTTCATATTTATTCTACCGGCAGGAATAGTTATCAACCATCCCGTATTACCGCTCCTTCCATGCAAGTTTTTATTTTCATAGACAATCATGAAATCAGGAATACAAATACTACTGTGTTGGCTTTTTAGATCAGCAGTAATATTTTTCCAGTTTACCCCTGCGTCAATAATTCCATTTACAGCACTCAAGTGATATTTTTTAGTCATGTTGTTCGTATTGTCTTTTACAGTAATAGTAAGTGTGCTACTTAGGTCAACAATCAGGTTTCCGTTTTCATCCTTTTGACTGACGGGATCCGTAGAGATGATTTCTGCGTTATCTGCCAAAGTCGGCATCAACACTACGTTTGCAAATGCAGTGTTTTGTTTGAAACGTAACGAAGCGATGCCATTAATAAAGTTAGCACTAACCTGCTCTGTGTTACAAGTAGCCGTTACGCCTCGAAGTAGCTGAGTAGAAGTGCTGAAAATGGTATATTCGATATCATCTGCTCCATCATTCACTTTAATACGGGTGATACCGCTGCTCAAGTCCAGTACAGCATCAGTAGTGAGCGGATCAATGGGCTTTGCCCATTCATCCGCCAGTTTGAGTTTCACATTCACCGCACTTTGGTCGTCCAAAATGCGAAAATCTAAGGCGATGACCCTACTGTTCTGGTCAATAAGACCATTTATCCAGTTCCCTGTGCCATCTTCTGCCTGTATGGCTACCAATGGTTCTTTTACGTACCCCGGATCTTCGGATAAGACAACACCTTTCAGTTCATCTTCTCCGCATGACGTGAATATAAACACAAGGAATGTGCTTAATAGAAAATGTAGTTTCTTCATACAATATTATTTAAATAAGAAATAGCTTATTTTCTGTTATTCCTGAAAACAATCTTTATCCTGCATGACTAAACTAAAACAGCTGTTTGTATACCTTATAACTTAAAAAAGAGTGTCGCGCTATGCTCTTTTACAATCCTTCTTTTTACCATTCATAGAGATTCAGGTTAAAATATGCTTTATTGGCCTATTCATTAATATGACAGCCAGATTAATAAAAAGTATAGTGAGAAATGATTTTTTTATTCGTTCAGCCCTTCAACTCATCTTTTTATTAGTGAGTTTGGTCATCTTACATTTTTTCAATACCTTGCCCCCGAATTATCCATCGGAGAAACAGAACCTGTGAGTATTCACCTTAATATATTAACTAATAAATCAAATATACGATTTCTGAAAGACATAATGGAAAAAAACCTGGAAACAGAGATTATCGAGGCCCTGAAATCGGGTAAAGAGGAGGCATTCCGATACATCTATAAAACTTACTATACAGATCTTTGCCGGATAGCGAGAGGGTATTTGACAGACTCTTATCTATCAGAATCTATAGTAGAAGATTTGGTGTATAGTCTATGGGAAAACCGCTCTAAAATAACAATTAACACCTCATTGAAGAACTACCTTTTCAGAAGTGTAGCCAATAAGTGTATCAATTATCTTCAGCTTGAATATGTGAGAAGGGAAACGGCCTGCTCGTCAGAAGACCTGGTCATTTACAGCGATTTATGGTCCTTGGGCGAAAATCCGGTTGAGCATTTAGAGGGTAAAGAGCTACATTCTATTATTCAGAAGACGATTGACGGCTTATCTCCGGAAACCCGGAAGGTATTTTTATTGAGTCGTTTTGAGAACAAAAGACAAGAAGAAATTGCCGAAATCATGGGAATCACTATTCATACAGTGAAATATCACATGCGAAGTGCACTGGATAAACTGAAGGAAGCAGCAAGATCTTATCTTGCCCTGATTGTAATGTTTATTACGAATATATTTAATTAATATTAAAAAGCAAAGTAATTCACTATACTTCTTCTATTGACAAACTGTCCTGATGATAGCGCAGGTATATGATTTTCAATAGATATTAAGTTTAAGATGGTATGAAAGAAGAATTTGACAGACTGATATATGATTTCCTCTCGGGAAGTATCACCAAAGAGGACTTGCATAAGTTGAACGAATGGATATACTCCGATCCGGAGAATCAGAAATATTTTGAACAGCAGAAACGAATCTGGCTTCTGTCTGCCGAGTATAAAAATGTATCTGTACACGAAGAACAAGCCTATAACAGATTTGCGAAACGAATCCGCAAACATAAGAGTGCTCCGGCAGGAAAGATGAGAAGAGCCTTATTTGTGAAGTATGCAGGTTACGCAGCGGCAATCATTATATTACTGTTTACCACTCCTTTTATAATTTATAATTTTACAACACCTGATGATTCTTTGATTTCCGAAGTATACGCTCCAAGAAAATCGAAATTAAAAATGAAGCTTCCTGACGGTTCTATAGTGTGGTTAAACGCAGATTCCAAGCTTTCTTACTCCGAGAGTTTTAGTCGAAAGAATCGCAATGTCCGGCTGGAAGGCGAAGGGTATTTTGAGGTAGAGCATGGAGAGCATCCATTTGTTATACAAACAGACTCCGCACAGATCAAGGTACTGGGTACTAAGTTTAACGTTAAAAATTATGGTGATGAGAATTATATAAAGGTATCACTCCTAGAAGGTTCCATTGTCTTATTGTGCATCAACCAAGAGTTTATAATGAAGCCTAATCAAACGATGACAGTTAATAAGCTTGACCAAACTTATAAGCTGACCGAGAGTGCTGACTATGCTGAACAGTGGATCAACTGCAAAGTATTCTGGGATGAAGTTCCTATGTCGATCATTTCTAAAGAGTTGGAGCGCCAGTTTGATGTGACATTCGCATTTGAGTCAGAGCAACTCAAGAATTTGATTTTCCATGGAAGTTTTATTATAGAAACAAATAATTTGGAGAAAATATTGGATATTATGTCTGAAACAAATAAATTTAGCTACTCAATTGAAAAAGATAAGGTATATATCCATTCATTGAAAAAATAAGAAACGATTAAAGAATCTTCAAAAATAATATCATGACCGCACAAGAGTTTTTTAAGAACGATCTGTTTGCCGAAAATGCAGGAGTAGTACTGCTGGAAGTACGCAAAGGTTACAGTAAAGCCAAATTAGAAATAAAACCCGAACATCTTAACGCAGGTGCCCGCACACAAGGAGGAGCGATCTTTACGCTGGCAGACCTTGCGCTTGCCGCAGCTGCCAACTCGCACGGCACACTAGCTTTCTCTCTCTCGTCCACTATTACTTTTCTGCGTGCCAGCGGCCCCGGAGATACTCTCTTTGCCGAAGCACGCGAACGCTATATCGGTCGAAGTACAGGTTGCTATCAGGTAGATATAACAAACCAAGACGGAGAGTTGATTGCAACTTTTGAATCTAGCGTATTCCGAAAGGATCAGAAAGTGCCTTTCGAAGTTCAGGAATAAAACAGGAAAGCGCATCAACACTTTTAAAAGTATACCTTTTAGAAACAGATAACGCGGATGATACGGATAAAAAGATAATAAATCCGTGTCATCCGCGTTATCCGCGTCTAAAAAATAACAGGTTGGCAGGGCCATTTACTTCTGATATGCCTTCGTTTTTTCTCTATATCTATTTAACGATAGAAGTCAGCGGATGCCGGTTACCCGTCACATTATTCAGGAATGCTTTTGCCGAACCGAAGTTCAGGAATAAATCCAGACGGACAGGAAGATGGTTCAAGTCGTCCGTCACGAAGAAAGTAATCACCTCCTTTTCTTTTCCTTTCTTATCATATTCTACCAATGAGAAGATCAGGCAACGGTAAGTAACTCCATTCTCCGCTTTCACATTTTCTTTTCCACGGTAGATAAGCGTTTGCTCTTCCACTTTACGGCCCGTAGCCATCGGGAACTTGATTTTGTCTCCCACCTTATAATCTGCAGGGTCGTAAGAACGTGCCTGCGCCAAGATGCTTAACATATCGTATATACAACGGCTATCGCTAGCTTCAGATTCATCAAACGCTCCATCCCGATAAGTACGTTTCTGGTTTACGAGGCAAAGACCGTCCTTATAAGAAAACCAAGCCTCATCAACCGTGTAACGTTTTCCCTCTTCAGCACCTTTGCGGAAATAGCGCGGTTCCAGTTTTTCACCGATCACACAAGTCAGCGTATCGCGCATCTTGAAAAAGAAGTCTGCCCGTTTACTGCCCAAAGCAAGCAGATTGATCCGGTAGGCAGGTTGTGAATGATAAGTAGTAGCATTCGTCGTCAGACTGGCAAGTCCGGCTTTCACCCAGACAAACTTCCAGTTGAAGTATAAATCATACATTACATGTTCGCCGGATTGAAACGCATCATTCTTCGCTTCACATTGGGCACTGGCAGGGAGGGCGAAGATTCCCGTCAGTAATGCCACCAATCCAATAATAAGGTTACATCGAGCGTCAACGACGGCGGTTCTGATTATTTCGATCCCTATCTTTCTTTTTCTTGTCTTCATCTGGTTTTTGTTTTTTAAGTTCGTCCGGTTTCTGCTTATCCACTGGAGTCGCATGAATATCCCACGGTTGGGTCACATCCCACAACGCTTTATATTCCAATATCGTCGGATAGTAGTAAACAGCCTCCGGCTGGATGCCTTTAGCAAAGTCTCCCGTGTCCCATTCACCATTTCCATTTGTGTCATTGATTAGTCGGGCTGCATATTTTCCCGGATTCAGGAAGTAGAAATCGACCATTCCGTCCTCTTCCACTCTCCGCTTACGGACCACCTTGTCCTGGGCGTCAAGCAATTCGACAAAGGCCAGTGAGTCTGCTCCCGTCACATTGAAATGAAGTGTGAAATATTCATCTTCACTACGCACCTTGAATCCTTGTTTTATCTTATCGGTAAATAATCCGTATATTCCGTGGAAGGCAGTCGAGTCTACCGAGAATTCATATTCCAATGTCGGTTCCCAGTCATAATACAGATTAAATTTCTTCAGATTCACTGAATCCTGCTCAAACTCGAATGGTATATCTTTCCAGAGCGTATCTACTTTTTGCCGCAGATGTATGGCAGCAGTGTCATAACTGGCTATCGGTTCTTCAAAATTCAAAGAAATATAGCCGTATACATCCATTGACGAAGGGGCACTAACATTCACCGGCAAGAATTTCGTCGGTTCGGGTTCATCCTCTTCCCCTTTCTTTTTCTTCTTTTTCTTTTTGTCCTTATCCGGCTCCTCTTTCTTATATTTCTGCTTCGAAACAAGGTTCAGCGTATCCGTACGGGGCACTAGCTGATTCAAAGTATCTGTATAAAGATAAGTCAGACTCATAGCCAGCGTATCCTGCTTGAAGAGCAGAGAATCTTTCACCCAATAATGGATCGTATCGTTCCGCTGATTCTTTTCGATGACAAAAGCATCCTTTTCATCGAAGTTCAAACCTTTCAAGACAGGCAAAGTGTCCGCCTTACCGGCAAAATAGAAAGTGAACTTTTGAGGAACCAGTCTTTCCGACTTGATAAGATATTGCGAATAGTTGAGCTCTTTAAAAGCACGGAGAATGACATCATCCGGCAAATAATGCATATATTTCTTCTCAACAATCGTGTCGTAAGTCAATGAGTCCACCCAAGCCGTATCCATGCGGATGCGTTCTTCCATGCGGGGGATAATCAATGAATCGTGGAAAGCGATCATCTCACTCTTCTGGTTGAAGGTAAAATTCTGGTCGGCATCCATCAATCCATAGATGCGATATTTGCCGGGAGCTACGCCACGGATGGAGAAACGTCCACGGCTGTCCGTACGTGCCACACGGTCGAAAGGCAATTTGTTAAAAGCCGAATCGTTCAGGTTGGAATGTAGTCCGACAAGCATACCTTTAATAGGCTCCAGGTTAGAGGCATCGAGCATCGTTCCTGCTACTTCCATCGTATCGATTTCCGTACCGGTAGAGAACGTAAATGCAAAGTTACCCAACGGATTACCTTCATTATTGTCGACAATCGCATCCGAGAAGTCAATCGTGTAGGTCGTGTTAGGTTTCAGAGAGTCAAGCAGGTTGACTTGTATTCTCTTGCCGGAAGCCTTGATTTCCGGTTGCTGTATCTGGGGAGGGGAAACAACGACTTTCTCGGTCGCTTTCTCCAGCTTAATAAACTCGTCGAACATCAAAGAGACTTTAGTCCTTTTATTATTCAAAGCCCCCGCCTCCGGAGTACTGCCGATGAAACGGGGCGGCGTCTCATCGTATGGTCCACCGTCCGGCCGTCCAATACTGGCGCAGGAATATAACATCGCCCCCAGCGTTACTACTGGAAGCACCTTGCGAACTATTTGTTTTATCTTTTGATTCTCAAATTGTAACATGCTGCAAAAATAAGCGTTCTTATTCAATAAACACCACACTTTCTAGCTAATTTATTAAAAAAGGAAAGGGTGACTTAAGGTAATAAACAATATTTGCGACGTTTTTATTTTTTTCCTGCTAATATAATTAGTTTTATTGCCTAAAGAGATTACCTTTGTTGCCTAATCTTTTTTCGTTCCACTATAGTGTTCCGCAAAGAACACTATAGTTTCCCTTGCGGAGCACTATAGTGGAACGAAATAAAAGTAGCAAGTGAAGTAAATCCGGATAGGCAAACGGATTTATCAATGTGCCTACACTAAATAAAAACGAATATGAGTATACAATATGACCTTTACGACACACCTGACATTCAACAAACAGGCGACGCACAACCGCTTCATCCCCGCGTAGTATTCAAAGGAACCGTCGATCAGGAAGAATTTCTAGACCGTGTACACAAATTCACAGGAATAAGCCGCAGTTTACTGGCGGGCGCCATGCAGTCTTTCCAAAACGAGTTGAGAGACCTGATTGCCAACGGATGGATTGTGGAACTGGGAGATATCGGATATTTTTCAGTGTCTTTGAAGGGACCTCGTGTAATGAAGAAAAAAGATGTACACGCACAATCCATAGAACTGAAAAATGTCAATTTCCGGGTAAGTAGCCAGTTTAAGAAAGAAGTAGGCCAGCAAATGAGACTGGAACGTGGAGAATCGATGACTCGTCACCACAGAAAAGGGCACAGCGAAGAAGAATGTTTGACAATAATCAACCAGCATCTGAACAAATATCCCTGCCTGACCCGTACCGACTATAGCCGATTGACAGGACACGACAAAAAACGTGCTTTGAAAGAACTGAATGCTTTTATCGAACGTGGACTCTTAATCCGTTATGGAACAGGCAAACAGGTGGTTTATGCAAAGAAAACAGAAAGTTAAGTTAAAATCATCTAGCAGAATTACCTAGAATTCCAATTCTGAACTGAACAAAAAAAACAATAATTCAGTGTAGGGTTCTTTTTATATTAATCATATTTATACTGACTTTTAGTAAATCAGAACTATCTATGAAATTATAAAACAAGATTACTTGCTTTATCAATATTTATTGCTACTTTTGTAGCGGTTTCCTTTCATACGTAGAGAGGAACATTTTATTTTTTTATAGAGAACGATTATTTATTGCATTCAACCATAAATTCGGCAAAAATTTACCGCGAATGGCAATAAGTGATGTCAGGTCTCGCGCACACTTCTGTATATAATTTGTTTATATACCCAATGGGCGTGGGACTATCACTTATGTCGCGGAGGGTCTTTGCCGAGCCTATGGTTGGCGTACAGTTGATAGTTTCCCACGCTCTCTTTTTTAAACCGCGCACCACAGGGAAATGATGCGACAAACATAACAAAGATATGTACGATGACCTGAAAGAAAACATTATTCTAGTAATGCAGCACCCTATCGCGCGCCGCCCCATCTCCAACTTATCAGATGAAGAACGAGAAAAAGCATTTGACTTGTTGAACTATCTTTCAACTTTATCCGTTGACGAAAACTATACCTTGTTAGATTACATCCAAATGGCACGTCTTGAATATGCACTTGGAGAGCTTGAGTATAAAACAAATGATACAGAAAAAGTAATACGACATTTTAGAACCGCCCTCCAACATCTGGAGAAAGGAGGGTTCGACTTAAGTATAAGCAAGTGGACAGAGTTAGTCAGCCTGCGAACCAAAGAAGACACGGAATAATTCAGAATCATAACCCTTACCAGTATATATAGAAGATAGAAAACAAAGCGAAAAAGATTGCTTGTGCAAGTAGTCCTTTCGTTCTATCTTCGAAGAGGATGCCTTCCCCACACTTGATACCCCAATATCTTGATCGGCATCCTCTTCTTCTATCTTTCTGCCAAATCTTTTTTACATAAAATTCCCCAATACAGCAGTATTCTACTTATTAACTAATTTATTAACGCACAATTCTTTTTCAGCTTGGTCATGAATTTCGGAAACCATATCTTTGCGTCGTGATCACAAAACAACAATAAAACAGATTAACTAACTATTAAAAGAAGAAAGACTATGGCATTAAAGTATGTTGTCAAGAAAAGAGTTTTCGGCTTTGACAAAACAAAGACTGAAAAGTATGTAGCACAGAATGTAATTACCAATACGGTAAATTTCAGAGATTTATGCAAGGAAGTATCCATGTTCGGTATGATTCCCGAAGGCGCAGTGAAGCACGTGATTGACGCACTGATTGATGCGTTGAACACGAACCTCAACAAAGGATTGTCTGTGCAATTAGGTGACTTCGGATGTTTCCGTCCGGGCATGAGTTGCAAAAGCCAGAAAGAGGAAAAAGATGTAGATGCCGATACCGTTCGTCGAGTGAAAATTGTATTTACGCCGGGATATAAATTTAAGGATATGCTGGATAATGTAAGTATTTACAAGACGGAAGGAAACGGCGGCACCTCTTCCGGAAATGGAGGGGGAAATAAACCGGAAAATCCGGACGAAGGCGGTAGCGGTGAGGCTCCGGATCCTGCAGCATAACGTATGAATCATATCTATATATGTATTAGTTATACGCAAGTCTACGTATAAACAGCGTATAAGAACTGACTAATATAACAGCCAATTTTTATTAACGTGAGATACCTTTTCCACCGCGGTGGAAAACTGTATCTCACGTTTTTACTGATTAGAGTAAGTAAAATACTCTATTTTCTAGCTAATTTATTAAAAACTAGCCTTAATTGAATGATTTTTTGACCTTCACTGAATAAAATATTCCCTATCTTTGACTCCCGAAATTCAAACCTAATACAAAAAACCCATGAAGAAACAACTACTCTCTTGCTGCTTGGCTGCATTGGGACTGACAGCAATTCAAGCGCAAAGCTTCAACGAGTGGAAAGATCCGGAAGTGAATTCCGCAAACCGCTCCGCTATGCACACTAATTACTTTGCTTTCGCATCGGCTGATGAAGCTAAAGCCGGCATTAAAGAAAATTCCGCAAATTTCATGACCCTGAACGGTCTTTGGAAATTCAACTGGGTGAGACACGCAGACGCACGCCCGACCGACTTTTACCAGACTAATTTCAACGACAAAGGTTGGGATGATCTTCAAGTTCCCGGTGTTTGGGAGTTGAACGGCTACGGTGACCCTATCTATGTCAACGTAGGATATGCCTGGAGAAGCCAATTCAAAAACAACCCTCCGCTAGTGCCGACAGAAAACAACCACGTAGGCTCTTACCGCAAAGAAATCATCCTTCCTGCTGACTGGAAAGGCAAAGAGATTTTTGCACATTTCGGCTCGGTAACTTCCAACATGTACCTTTGGGTGAACGGACGTTACGTAGGATATAGCGAGGACAGCAAACTGGAAGCCGAGTTCAACCTGACCAACTACCTGAAACCGGGTAAAAACGTGATTGCTTTCCAGGTATTCCGCTGGTGCGACGGCAGTTATCTGGAAGATCAGGACTTCTTCCGCTACTCTGGCGTAGGACGTGACTGCTATCTTTACGCACGTGACAAGAAATACATCCAGGATATTCGCCTCACTCCAGATTTGGATAGCCAATATAAAGACGGTACGCTGAACATAGCCGTTGATCTGAAAGGAAGCGGCACAGTTGCCTTGGACTTGACAGATACTCAAGGTAACAGTGTAGCAACTGCCGACCTGAAAGGCTCTGGCAAATTAAACACTACCCTATCCATCTCCAACCCGGCCAAATGGACTGCCGAAACGCCTAATCTCTACACGTTGACCGCTACACTGAAAAACGGCAACAACGTAGTAGAAGTAATCCCCGTTAAAGTAGGATTCCGCAAGATTGAGCTGAAAGGCGGACAGATACTCGTCAACGGGCAACCGGTACTCTTCAAAGGAGCCGACCGTCACGAAATGGACCCGGACGGCGGTTATGTCGTTTCTCTCGAACGTATGTTGCAGGATATCAAAGTGATGAAAGAATTGAATATCAACGCTGTACGTACTTGTCATTATCCGGACGACAACCGTTGGTATGACCTTTGTGACCAATATGGTCTGTATGTAGTGGCCGAAGCCAACGTAGAATCTCACGGAATGGGTTACGGCGATCAGACACTGGCAAAGAACCCGAGTTACGCTAAAGCTCACATGGAGCGTAACCAACGCAATGTACAACGCGGATACAACCATCCGTCCATCATCTTCTGGTCACTGGGCAACGAAGCCGGCATGGGACCGAACTTTGAGGAATGCTACACTTGGATTAAGAACGAAGACAAGACACGTGCCGTACAGTATGAACAAGCAGGAACCAGCGAATTCACCGATATTTTCTGCCCGATGTATTATGACTACGACGCTTGTATCAAATATAGCGAAGGCGACATCCAAAAGCCGTTAATCCAATGCGAATACGCGCACGCAATGGGTAATTCACAGGGAGGATTCAAAGAATACTGGGACATCATCCGCAAATATCCGAAATATCAGGGCGGATTTATCTGGGACTTTGTAGATCAATCCTGCCACTGGAAAAACAAAGACGGAGTAAATATCTATGGTTATGGCGGCGATTTCAACAAATACGACGCTTCGGACAACAATTTCAACGACAACGGTTTAATCAGCCCCGACCGCGTGCCTAATCCGCATGCATACGAAGTGGCTTATTTCTATCAGGATATATGGACTACTCCTGCAGATCTTGCCAAAGGTGAGATCAATATCTTCAACGAATATTTCTTCCGCGACCTCTCTGCATATTATATGGAATGGCAATTACTGGCAAACGGGGAAGTAGTGCAAACAGGCATTGTATCCGACCTGAAAGTTGCACCCCAGCAAACTGTGAAAGTGCAAATTCCGTTGGACGTGAAGAATATCTGTCCTTGCAAGGAATTGTTGCTGAATGTGAGCTATAAACTGAAAGCCGCCGAAACGTTGCTGCCGGCAGGAACGACTATCGCTTACGACCAGTTAAGCATCCGCGACTACAAAGCACCGGAACTGAAACTGGAAAATCAACAGGCTTCCAACATTCCGGTTATCGTGCCCAGTATTTTGGACAACGACCGCAATTACCTGATTGTGAAAGGTGAAAACTTCTCTATGGACTTCAATAAGCACAATGGTTACCTTTGTCGCTACGACGTCAACGGCATGCAAATGATGGAAGACGGCAGCGCACTGACTCCTAACTTCTGGCGTGCACCGACCGACAATGATTTCGGAGCCGGACTGCAACATAAATACGCTGCCTGGAAGAATCCTGAACTGAAACTGACTTCTCTGAAACATGCTATTGAAAACGATCAGGCAGTGGTTCGTGCAGAATATGACATGAAGTCGATTGGCGGAACATTATCGCTGACTTACACCATTAACAACAAGGGAGCAGTGAAAGTTACCCAAAAGATGGCGGCAGACAAGAGCAAGAAAGTTTCTGACATGTTCCGCTTCGGTATGCAAATGCGGATGCCTGTCAACTTCAACGAGGTAGAGTACTACGGTCGTGGTCCGGGAGAGAACTATGCTGACCGTAACCACGGAGCCATGTTAGGCAAATACCGCCAGACGGTGGAAGAACAATTCTATCCTTACATCCGCCCGCAGGAAACCGGAACCAAAACGGATATCCGCTGGTGGAGACTTCTGAACATTAGTGGTAACGGATTGCAATTCATATCGGATGCTCCTTTCTCTGCTTCTGCCCTGAATTATACCATCGAGTCATTGGATGACGGTGACGGTAAAGATCAACGTCACTCACCGGAAGTAGAAAAGGCAGACTTCACCAATTTCTGTATCGATAAGGCACAAGCGGGACTTGCTTGTGTGAACAGTTGGGGAGCCATCCCACTGGAAAAATACCGTCTTCCTTACCAAGATTATGAGTTAAGTTTTATTATGACTCCTGTATATCATAAAATAAAGTAAAAAACATAGTTAAAAAACACGGTATCAGAGAACAAGAATACCGAATTTAAAGTACTTTTGCAGCCGGAAACTAATTTAACCGAATTAGTTTCCGGCTTTTTCTTCCTTAACCCCCTTAATCTATATGGACGAACAGCACACTGGCAACAAACGCATTAAATTAAAAAACAGATATTTATTAAGTATGAAAAGTAGAATTGTTTTATTTGCATTTTGCGTAGCCCTCTTGTCTAGTTGTGGCAATAAGGGCAATGACACAGGAAAGGCTCCTGAATATGCAGTACAAGAGTTACAAAAAACAACTGCCAATTTAACAACCGCTTATCCGGCTACAATCAAAGGTAAACAAGATGTAGAAATCCGCCCCCAAGTATCGGGCTTCATCACGAAACTGTGTGTAGACGAAGGAGCAACTGTACGTAAGGGACAAGTGTTGTTCATTGTTGACCCGACTCAATATGAAGCAGCCGTACGCACTGCCAAAGCAGCAGTTGCTACAGCCGAAGCAGCAGTGAGCACTCAACAAATGACGTATGACAATAAGAAAGAGTTGAACAAGAAGCAAATTATCAGTGACTATGACCTGGCAATGGCAGAAAACTCTCTGGCACAAACCAAAGCACAGTTGGCACAGGCAAAAGCACAACTGACCACTGCTCAACAGAACTTGTCATTCACACAAGTTAAAAGCCCGTCAGATGGTGTTATCAACGATATTCCTTATCGTATAGGGGCACTAGTAAGCCCTTCTATCGCTACACCGATGACTACCGTATCCGAAATTGACGAAGTATACGTATACTTCTCAATGACAGAAAAGGAATTGCTGGCAATGACCAAGTCCGGTAGCACAATCAAAGAAGAAATCAGCAAGATACCGACTATCAAACTGCAACTAATCGACGGTTCCACATACGATGTAGATGGAAAAGTAGACGCTATCACAGGCGTTATCGACCAATCTACCGGTTCGGTAAGCATTCGTGCTATCTTCCCGAATAAGGAACATGTATTGCGTAGTGGAGGCACGGCAAACGCTCTGATTCCTTATACCATGGAGAATGTAATCACTATACCGCAGTCTGCAACAGTAGAAATCCAGGATAAGAAGTTCGTTTATGTTCTGCAACCGGACAACACAGTGAAATATACAGAAATCAAAATCTTTAATCTGGATAACGGGAAAGAGTACTTGGTTACTTCCGGTTTGAATTCAGGAGATAAAATTGTAATCGAAGGAGTACAAAACCTGAAAGATGGCCAGAAGGTTCAACCTATCACACCAGCGCAGAAAGAAGCAAACTATCAACAACATTTGAAAGACCAACGCGACGGTAATTTAGCCACAGCCTTCAACTAATAATCAGATAATCATATGAAATTAGATAGATTTATTAACCGTCCGGTACTATCAACCGTTATTTCTATCCTGATAGTCATCCTGGGGGCTATCGGATTGGCGACACTGCCTATCACGCAGTATCCGGACATCGCGCCTCCTACCGTTTCGGTAAGAGCCACCTATACGGGAGCCAGTGCATCGACCGTATTGAATTCCGTGATTGCTCCATTGGAGGAACAGATCAACGGTGTAGAAAACATGATGTATATGACCTCAACTGCGTCAAACACAGGTTCCGGTGAGATATCCATATATTTTAAACAAGGAACAGACCCGGACATGGCCGCTGTCAATGTACAAAACCGTGTCTCTATGGCACAAGGTCTGTTGCCTGCCGAAGTAACTAAAGTCGGTGTAACCACCCAAAAACGCCAGACTTCCATGCTGGTAGTATTCTCTCTATATGACGAGACAGATACATATAGCGAATCATTTATTGAAAACTATGCTAAAATCAACCTAATCCCACAAGTACAACGTGTTCAAGGTGTAGGTGATGCTAACGTTTTGGGTCAGGATTATTCTATGCGTATCTGGTTACGACCGGACGTCATGGCACAATACAAGCTCGTACCTAGTGATGTTTCCACTGCTCTGGCAGAACAAAATGTCGAAGCAGCTCCAGGACAGTTCGGTGAACGAAGTAACCAAACTTTCCAATATACTATCCGCTATAAAGGACGTTTGCAACAGCCTGAAGAGTTTGAAAATATCGTTATCAAATCTCTTCCTGACGGTGAAGTACTCCGTCTGAAAGATATAGCAGAAATTCAGCTGGACCGCTTGGGATATAACTTTACCAACCGGGTAGACGGACACAAGTCTGTGACTTGTATCGTATACCAGATGGCAGGAACCAACGCGACACAGACTATCAGTGATATTGAGGCATTGTTGGATGAAGCATCAAAAACGTTGCCTACCGGATTGAAACTGAACATCTCCATGAATGCCAACGACTTCCTTTTCGCTTCTATCCATGAAGTGTTGAAGACGTTGATCGAAGCATTTATCCTGGTGTTTATCGTAGTGTATATCTTCTTGCAGGATTTACGTTCCACATTGATTCCGACTATCGCCATTCCGGTAGCTCTGATCGGTACTTTCTTCATCTTGTCCCTGGTAGGATTCAGTTTGAACTTGTTGACGTTATGTGCGCTCGTGCTTGCTATCGCGATTGTGGTCGACGATGCGATTGTGGTCGTCGAGAGTGTGCATGCCAAGCTTGACCAAGGTTATACATCTGCGCGTCTGGCTTCTATCGATGCTATGAATGAATTGGGTGGTGCTATCGTATCTATTACGCTGGTCATGATGGCCGTATTCGTTCCGGTAAGTTTCATGGGAGGTACAGCAGGAACATTCTATCGTCAGTTCGGTATGACTATGGCTATCGCTATCGGTCTGTCCGCATTGAACGCATTGACTTTGAGTCCGGCTTTGTGTGCTGTTCTTCTGAAACCTCACAAAAAAGAAGATGGAACTACGGAAGACTCCACATTGAAAGAACGTATGAAAGTAGCCTATACGACAGCCCATACAACCATGATCAACAGATATACCGAGGCTATCGGAAAGATGTTGCATCCGGGAATTACACTTACTTTCACGCTTATTGCCATTCTCGGCATGATCTTTGGTTTGTTCAGTATCAATCCGATAGTTACTGCAATTTTCGTAGTGCTTAGTATTCTGGCACTGATCGGAATGAGTACGAAGAAGTTTAAAAACAGATTCAACGATACATACGAATCAATCCTGAAACGTTATAAGAAACGAGTATTGTTCTTTATCCAGAAGAAATGGTTGTCTATGGGATTAGTTGTCGCTTCCATTGCGATACTTGTATTCTTCATGAACACCACTCCGACAGGTATGGTGCCTAATGAAGATACCGGAACGCTGATGGGAGCAGTGACATTGCCTCCGGGTACTTCCCAAGACCGTTCTGAAAAAATCCTGGCACGTGTAGACAGTCTGATCGCTTCCGATCCTGCGGTATTGTCACGTACCATGATTTCCGGATTCAGCTTTATCGGTGGCCAGGGACCGTCATACGGTTCTTTCATCATCAAACTGAAAAACTGGGACGAACGTTCTATGATACAGAATTCAGACGTTGTAGTCGGTTCCTTGTATATGCGTGCACAAAAGATTATCAAAGAAGCACAGGTATTGTTCTTCGCTCCTCCTATGATCCCGGGTTACTCGGCATCTACGGATATTGAGGTAAATATGCAAGATAAGACCGGTGGTGACCTGAACAAATTCTTCGATGTGGTTAATGATTATACGGCAGCACTGGAAGCACGTCCGGAAATCAATTCGGCAAAGACTTCCTTCAACCCGAATTTCCCGCAATACATGATCGACATCGATGCAGCAGCTTGTAAAAAAGCAGGTATCAGCCCGAGCGATATCCTCACTACCATGCAAGGATATTACGGAGGTTTGTATGCATCCAACTTCAACCGTTTCGGTAAGATGTATCGTGTTATGATTCAGTCAGATCCATTGTCACGCAAAAACTTGGAATCTTTGAAGAATATCAAGGTGCGTAATAGTGCAGGTGAGATGGCCCCGATTGCCCAGTTCATCTCTGTGGAGAAAGTATATGGTCCGGATATTATCAGCCGTTTCAACCTTTATACCTCTATGAAAGTAATGGTAGCTCCGGCAAGTGGTTATACATCCGGTCAGGCATTGACTGCCCTCGCCCAAGTTGCCCAAGAAAACCTGCCTACCGGTTATACGTATGAATTAGGAGGTATGGCGCGTGAAGAGGCTCAAAGTAGCGGAAGTGCTACCGGCCTGATTTTTGTGCTCTGTTTCGTATTCGTTTACTTATTATTGAGTGCACAGTACGAAAGTTACATTCTTCCGCTGGCTGTATTGTTATCCGTTCCGTTCGGTCTGTTAGGAAGCTTCCTGTTTGTGAACGGTGTAAGTGCTATCGGTAATATTTCGGCATTGAAGATGATTCTGGGTACGATGTCCAATAATATCTATATGCAGATCGCGTTAATCATGTTGATGGGTCTGTTGGCAAAGAATGCCATCTTGATTGTAGAGTTCGCCCTCGACCGTCGTAAGATGGGTATGAGTATCACTTGGGCAGCCGTATTGGGTGCCGGTGCCCGTCTCCGCCCGATTTTGATGACATCATTGGCTATGGTAGTCGGTTTGCTTCCGTTGATGTTTGCCTTCGGTGTAGGTGCTCACGGTAACCGTACACTGGGTACAGCTTCTATCGGTGGTATGTTAATCGGTATGATTTGCCAGATTTTTATCGTTCCTGCACTGTTTGTAGTCTTCCAGTACTTACAAGAGAAGGTTAAGCCGATGGAATGGGAAGATATCGACAATACAGATGCCGTAACAGAGATTGAACAATACGCTAAATAATGAAATTCGATATGAAGAAACAGATTCTATATATGTTGTGCGCAACTGCTCTCTTGAGCAGCTGCCACATCTATAAGTCGTATGACAGACCCGAAGACATCACTACTTCCGGCCTGTATCGCGATCCGGTAGCGGATAATGATACACTGGTTTCGGATACAGCCAACTTCGGTAATCTGCCGTGGAGAGAAGTCTTCACCGACCCGCAACTCCAGTCTCTCATCGAAACGGGACTGAAACAAAATACGGACCTCTTGTCCGCCGCTCAAAATGTGAAAGCAGCAGAAGCATCCCTCATGTCGGCACGCCTGGCTTATGCCCCGTCATTAGGATTGTCTCCGCAAGGAACGATCAGCAGCTTTGACAAGAATGCAGCTACAAAAACTTATTCATTACCTGTCACAGCCAGTTGGCAAATCGATTTATTCGGTCAGTTGCTGAACTCGAAACGAAATGCGCAAGTTACACTGAAGCAAATGAAAGCTTACCGCCAGGCAGTACAAACACAAGTTGTCTCTAACATCGCCAATATGTATTATACATTAATGATGTTGGACCGCCAACTGGAAATAACCAAAGCCACGGCTGAAATTCTGAAAAAGAATGCCGAGACAATGGAAGCAATGAAAAACTCTGCTATGTACAATATCAATTCGGCAGGCGTAGAACAGAGCAAGGCTGCCTATGCGCAAGTACTTGCCACTATTCCCGACATTGAACAAAGCATCCGTGAGACAGAAAATGCCCTGTCCACTTTCCTCGGAGAAGCTCCTCATGCCATCAAACATGGTGTATTGGAAACACAAGTACTTCCAACGGAACTTTCCGCAGGTATACCTATTCAATTGCTATCCAACCGCCCGGACGTGAAAGCAGCCGAAATGTCATTGGCAAGTTGTTATTACAATACAAATTCGGCACGTGCTTCATTCTATCCGCAAATCACGCTCAGCGGCTCTGCGGGATGGACAAACAGCGCCGGAAGTGCGATTATAAATCCGGGTAAGTTGTTGGCTTCTGCCATTGGTTCGCTGACACAGCCTTTGTTCTACCGGGGACAAAACATTGCTCGTCTGAAAGCTGCCAAAGCGCAGGAAGAACAAGCGAAATTATCTTTCCAGCAGGCCTTGTTGAATGCCGGTAGTGAAGTCAGCAATGCGCTAAGTTTATACCAAAAGACGAGTGAAAAGGTAGAATCTCGTCAAATGCAAGTAGAATCTGCCAAAAAAGCTTCGGAAGATACAAAAGAATTGTTTAACTTAGGGACTTCAACCTACCTGGAAGTATTGTCTGCACAGCAGGCTTACTTGAGCGCACAAATTTCACAGGTTTCTGATTGCTTTGATCGGATGCAGGCTGTAGTAAGCCTTTACCAGGCACTGGGTGGTGGAAGAGAAGAATAACTTTAAACTTATACTATTATGATTAGTCCGTTAGCTTACGTAGATCCCGAAGCAAAGCTGGGCAAGAATGTAACCGTTCTGCCTTTTGCCTACATTGAAAAGAATGTAGAGATCGGGGATGATTGCGTCATCATGTCTTACGCTAGTATCCTGCAAGGTACTAAAATGGGAAAAGGAAACAAGGTACATCAGAATGCTGTCCTCGGAGCGGAACCACAAGATTTCCACTATACTGGAGAAGAAAGCAGCCTGATTATCGGAGATAATAACGATATTCGTGAGAATGTAGTAATCAGCCGCGCTACATTTGCCGGCAATGCTACCAAAATCGGAAACGGAAACTACCTGATGGATAAAGTACATCTTTGCCATGACGTACAAATCAACAATAACTGTGTGGTAGGTATCGGCACCACTATTGCAGGAGAATGTACGTTGGATGATTGCGTTATCCTAAGTGGAAATGTCACCTTGCACCAGTATTGCCATATAGGTAGCTGGACACTGATACAGAGCGGATGCCGTATATCTAAAGATGTACCTCCGTACGTTATCATGTCAGGAAATCCGGTAGCATATCACGGTGTAAACGCCGTAGTTCTTTCTCAACATCACAATACATCGGAAAGAATCCTTCGTCACATCGCTAATGCATACCGTTTGATTTATCAGGGTAATTTTAGCGTTCAGGATGCTGTACAGAAGATCATCGATCAGGTTCCTATGAGTGAGGAGATCGAGAATATTGTAAATTTCGTGAAGAACTCGGAAAGAGGGATTGTGAAATAAACAAAGTGAGTCCATATAAAGAAGGTTGATACTTTTTCAAGTATCAACCTTCTTTTTTATATTCAAATTCAAAGATTCAATTCACTATTCAAACTCCAACGTTCCGAAGAAATCAGGGCGGTGGAAATCCGGCTGTTCAATCTGTATCGGATTCCATGAAAGGAAATGAGGGGTCTGCAATTCATCGCCACATTTATAGAAATTAGCTTTTATCTCCTTTCCGTCGAGCGAATCAATCTGGTGCTTAAAGAACACAGAATACGGAATAATAAGGGCCACTTCCCAGTCCGTTTCACCGATGCGTTCAGCAAAAGGCTGATTACCCAGACTAGACCAGCGTTGTACAAGAGCAGTCACCTCTTTCGGTGCATGTTCGCGGTTGTTACGCACAGGTCCGGCACCCACCAGAATAGTTCCGATGCAATTGCATTCTATATTATAATAGATCCCGTCGCCTGCAGGTATGGAAAAGAATTCCACGCAGGAGTCAGTCCATACAGAACCGTTATCTTTTCCATACTTGGCACGTACACTCTCCTCTTTCACTTTAAAATGTAGCAAAATCGAGTTCTGTGTGTGAGCAATTCGAAAATTCACTTTAGGTTTGTAAGGATATTCAGCCCAATTGACACACTGAATCGACTGAAAATCTATTTTTTCTTCATCGAATAGTTTAGGAAGCGAACAAGCCTCCACGTTAGCCGCACTAATTTTCTTTACTTTCATATATCTTTCGTTTGAATGATACAAATATAGTTACTTTCTTTGGTTTACACCTTATTTCTATGTTATTTTTAAATTGCAAATTATTATATCAAAAAATAATATTTAGTTAAATATTACTCAACTATTATATAATGAGATATTTTTTCATATATTTGCCATCACTTAACCGATTAAATAGATAGTGTTTATGAAAACATCCCTTAAAGACATAGCAGAAACCTTAAAATTATCCAAGACAACAATCTCTTGGGTACTTTCTGGTAAGGGGGATGAAAAAGGTATTAGTCTTGCTACACAAGAAAAAGTCTTTCAATGCGCCAAACAGTTGAATTACCAGCCTAATTTATTAGCCAGAAGCCTAAATACGGGTATATCAGGCACAATCGGATTAATCATACCGGATATTACAGACTCTTTTTACTCCAAAGTTGCCCGTTCTATAGAAAAGGAAGCGGAAACACAAGGCTATTCATTAATGATTTGTAGCTCTGAATCTGAAATAGAAAGAGAAAACAGAATGATCCGGTTATTCAAAGCGAAACAGGTGGATGGAATTATAGTAGCCCCCACAAAAGTTTCTAAAATTGAAATACAGAATCTAGTCAAAGAAGGCTATCCATTAGTCTTATTTGACCGCTACTTTCCTGAGATGCAGACAAACTACATCATTATTGACAATGAAGGCAGTAGCTACGAGTTAGTAAAGAAAATGATCGATAACGGATCATCTAAAATAGCTATTATTACCACGAATCCTCATCTCCGCACAATGAATATGAGACGAGAAGGGTATGCAAGAGCTTTAATTGAAGCCAACCTACCCGTTGATCCTGATCTATATGGAGAGGTGACCTTTGTTGATTATGAGAAGAATGTTTTCAAGACTCTTGATCAAATATTCAGCAAAGTACCTGATGTAGATGGGTTCTTCTTCACAACCCATATTTTGGCTCTGGAAGCATTCCGTTACTTTTATGAAAAAGGAATCAATATAAATAAAGGATATGAATTGGCTTGTATTCATGGAGTATCAGCATTCCGTGTCTTAGCACCTAATATGAACATCGCAAGAATGCCAATAGAAGAGATCGGTAAGAATGCCGTAAGGATTCTACTTGGCGATATCAAATATCGCTTGGAAAATTCGACCGAAAAAAGAGAAGTAGAAACACTTGTCCTGCCATGTTCATTACCCTAGTCATGATTTTACATTTTTTCTTCAATCACTTAACCGGTTTAGTGAAAATAAATAATGATATCAAATTAACAAATGTAACAATAAAGAAAATAGCCCTCTAATTATTAACATAAAGATACAGAATTATGAAGTTCCAAATTAAAAATGAAAAATACATGCTGGCTCTATTAGGACTTCTAGTATGGGCATGCAGCAGTAACAACATTGATATTGAAAATATGCGATGTGAATATCAAATTTCTCCAATTGGCATTGATTCACCAGCACCGCGTTTTACTTGGAATTACACAACCAATAATGAAGATGCAACAGAGTTTTCTCAAGACAGCTATCAGCTATATATCGCCACCCGGGAACAAGATTTGAGAAACTCATCCGATAATAGCTGGCAATCTGACACTATTTACTCTGACACTCCTCATGCGACCTATCAAGGATCAGAAAAATTGAAATCCAGAACTCGTTATTACTGGCAAGTAATAGCATGGGATAAAACAAAGGAACATAAGATTATCTCTCCTATATCCAGTTTTGAAACAGCTCAACTCAACCAAAGTGACTGGACAGGAGTATGGATTACTGATAATCATGATAAAGATTATACGCCAGCGCCCATGTTGCGCAAGTCGTTTATCGCTCAAGATGATATACAACAAGCAAGATTATATGTAAGTGCCGCTGCATATTATAAAATGACATTAAATGGTAAATCAATAACATCATCACATCTCAATCCGGGTTTTACTCATTATGATAAAAGAAATCTGTATAACACATACGACGTCACTTCACAACTGCTCAAAGGAGAGAACGTACTATCTGCAATACTTGGGAACGGATTCTACAACGAATCGGCCCCTGTAGCAACATGGAGCTATGAGCAAGCCCGCTGGCGTAACCGCCCAAGAATGATCTGCGAAATGGAGATATTATATAAAAATGGAGAAAAGCAAACCATCCATTCAGATTCTACTTGGAAAACGAGTACCGGTCCTTATATACAAAACAATATTTATAGTGGTGATACCTATGATGCATGTCTTGCAATTGCTGGATGGGACAAACCGGGTTTTGATGACTCTAAATGGACAAATGCAATTCAGGTGGCTGCCCCTTCTCCCCTACTAGTATCACAAAACATGCCTGCTATTGAAACGGAACAATTTATCACTCCAATCAATATGCGTTCTTTTGGTGATACAGTCTATGTATACGATTTTGGAGTTAATATGTCAGGGGTCTGTACTCTTTCTATCAATGGCAAGAAAGGCACTAAAGTCAGTATGCAACACGGCGAATTGCTAAAAGATAACGGACGCTTGGAAATGCGCAACTTAGATATTTACTACAAACCATTACCTGGCCTCGCTTTTCAAACAGACACTTATATATTGGACGGAAAACAAGGTACATTCACTCCAGATTTTACATATCATGGATTTCAATATGTAGAAGTTCGTTCAGATCGTCCTGTAAAACTTACTAAAGAGAGCTTAACCGCTCAATTCATACATACGGCTGTTCCTCCTGTTGGTAAATTCAGTTGTTCAAATGAACTATTAAATAAAATATGGAAAGCTGCTAATCAATCATATTTATCAAATCTGATGAGTATCCCGACTGACTGTCCCCAACGAGAGAAAAATGGATGGACTGCCGATGCACACATAACAATGGATTTAGGATTATTAAACTTCGATGGTATTACTTTCTATGAAAAATGGCTGGATGATATGATTGATAATCAAAATGAAGAAGGACGTATATCGGGAATCATTCCTAGTTCCGGATGGGGCTATGATGACTGGATAGGTCCTGTATGGGATGCTGCCATGTTTATCGTGCCAATGGCAATTTACCACTACTATGGAGATACAAGAAGCATCGAAAAACTATGGCCTGTATGCACCAAATACCTTGCCTACCTCGCAGGACGCGAGGACGCGGAAGGAACCGTAACTTACGGAATTGGTGACTGGGTATTCCATAAAACACAAACCCCTACAGAATTCACCACTACCTGCTATTATTATTTAGACAATCTGTATATGGCTAAATTTGCAGAACTCATTGGAAAAGATGGTAGTAGTTATGCTAAGAAAGCAGAAGAATTGAAATTGCTTATCAATCACAAATACTTCGACACATCCAAAGCTATTTATGCCAATGGTTCGCAAGCAGCACAAGGAGTTGCCTTATACCTTGGAATCGTTCCTAAAGAATACGAACAGCAGGTTGCAGATAATCTTTCTACGATGATAAAAGCCAATAAAAACCTGCTCGATTTTGGAGTTTTAGGCAGTAAAACAGTCCTGCGGATGCTTTCCAAATATGGATATGCTGACTTGGCATATCAGATGGCCGCACAAGAAGAAGCTCCATCTTGGGGCAATTGGATAAAACAAGGTTTCACTACACTAGCAGAAACATGGATACTTTCACCTGAATTTAGAGATGCCTCCGTAAATCACATGTTTCTTGGAGACATTAATGCATGGATGTACAATATATTGGCAGGCATTAATTATGATGAACAGAAACCCGGATTCAAACATATTCTTATCCAACCTCATTTCGTAAAAGGTCTTGACTGGGTAAAAGCAGAATATAAATCTGTAAACGGAATCATTCGTTCTGAATGGGAACGTAAAGGAGAACAAGTGATTCTCAAAGTCACGATCCCAGTCAATACGAATGCAACAGTAGAATATAATGGTAAAAAGATAGATTTAAGGTCAGGAAAACATCAACTCACATTTTAATTGAAACAAAAGAAAGGAGGTTTAATAGAGGCATATAAAGAAGCAAAAATGAGACCGTTATGTAATACTATAAAAATATAACACTAGTTACTTTGTCACACCATCAATCAAATCTATTAACAATGAATAAAATCAGTACACTGCTATTTTTGATATTTCTCACTTGTACAAGTGGTGTTTTTGCCGATTCCGGTAGTTCCATCTCCTTAAATGGAACATGGGAACTCTCTTATTGGATGCAACCTGAAGAACCTATAACTTCGCCCAAGGACATGCAACTAGCTGAAGTGAAACATCTATCAGCCCAAGTCCCCGGTAATGTAGAACTAGACCTAATGGCTGCCAACTTAATTAAAGATCCGATGATTGGCAGTAATGTAAATGAATTACGCAAATGGGAAGGCTATCAATGGTGTTATTCCAAATCATTCGTAGCGCCACAACTAAAACCAGGACAACAATATCAACTCTTCTTTGCCGGAATAGACTGTCTGGCCGATATATGGCTGAATGGAAAGCACATTGGCAAAGCAGAAAATATGATGATTGAACATGCTTTTGATGTAACTAAAGAAATAAAAGCAGGAAAAAGCAATCAACTCCAAGTGATACTCCGTTCATCTGTTATTGAAGGACAAAAACATCTGTTAGGGACATTCAGTATTGGAAACTTCCCGTCTGAAGAATCCGTATTCATCAGAAAAGCTCCGCACACCTATGGATGGGACATTCTGCCACGATTAGTCAGTGCAGGTTTGTGGAGAGATGTAGAATTACGCGTATTGAATCCGGCACGTCTCACAGATGTTCACTATATGGTCGCCAATGTAGACACTGCTACCAGAAATGTACGTTTGTATACTGATGTACAAGTAAAACTACCTTTCGAAAAGTTCGACAAAGTGAAAGCCGTATATACATTAAGTCGCCATGGGAAAGAAATATATAAAGGAAGCTCTGTTGTCGTTTCCCCAGCATTCCGATATATAATGGAAATCAAGAATGCTGATTTATGGTGGCCAAGAGGATATGGAGAACCGGCTTTATATGATGCAAAAGTAGAGTTAGTAGATTCTGACGGCACTATTTTATCAACAGATAATAAACGGGTAGGCCTCCGCACGATTCAACTAGACATTACAGACATCAACCTCCCACCGGATCATCCGGGTAAATTCTGTTTCATAGTCAATGGAGAACCTATTTTTATTCACGGAACCAATTGGGTACCCATGGATGCACTCCATAGCCGGGATCATTCTTTCGTAGACGAATCTATCCGCATGGCTGTAGAATTAAACTGCAATATGATACGTTGTTGGGGTGGCAACGTGTATGAAGATCATCATTTCTTTAATTTATGCGATGAAAACGGCATTATGGTATGGCAGGATTTTACGATGGGATGCACTTTCTATCCTCAACGCAGCTCATTTACACAAGCATTGGAAGAAGAGACCATTTCCGTTGTATGCAAGTTACGCAATCATCCATCACTCGTTTTATGGTCAGGAAATAATGAAGACGATTGTGCACTGCGCTGGTCTTTGCAACCATTTAATATTAATCCAAATCAGGATGTAGTTAGCCGCAAGGTCCTCCCGGCAGTTATTTATGAGTTTGACCCTACTCGCCCTTATCTTCCCAGCTCTCCTTACTACAGCCAAGCGGTATATGAAAGAGGAAGTGCTGACCAATATTTACCAGAAAACCATTTATGGGGTCCCAGAGGATATTACAAAGACAAATTCTATACGGATGCTACCTGCTGCTTTGTCAGTGAAATCGGCTATCACGGCTGCCCTAATTTAGAAAGTCTCCAGAAAATGATGACAAAAGATGCCGTATATCCCTGGACAAAAAATCATGAATGGAATGATGAATGGGTTACCAAATCTGTTCGTAGATTCCCAGAATGGGGAAAGACATTCGATCGCAATAATCTTATGATTAATCAGGTACGTTTACTTTTTGGTGAAGTTCCCTCCAAACTGGATGATTTTATATTCGCTTCTCAATCCGTACAGGCAGAAGCTATGAAATATTTCATAGAAATGTGGCGTGGAAAGAAGTTTGACGACAAGACTGGTATTGTCTGGTGGAACCTGCGGGATGGATGGCCAGTGATCTCTGATGCGATTGTTGACTACTACAATTCAAAGAAGATGGCATATTATTTCATCAAGAATGTTCAACAGGATGTTTGTGTACTAATCAATGATGCAGAAGGCGGAAATTACCCACTGATAGGAACGAATGACACACGCAACGTACAAAGTGGTAATGTAACGGTAACAGATGCATCCTCGGGACGTAAAATCTATGAGAGCACTTTCCGTATTCCAGCCAATCAAAAGGTCAGAATAGCCTCACTACCGGAAGAAAGCGGTCAAGGAATCTATCTGATCCAATACCAGATCGGTAATCAGAAATTCATGAATCATTACCTATACGGCAAGGCACCTTTCAACTTGAAAGAATACAAGCGGCTGTTACAAAAAACCGGATTATACGCTAAAAAATAATAGTTATGAAAGAGAACTTGTTAGGAATTGACGTAGGAGGCACCAAATGCGCCATCATCTACGGTATCAAAGAAAACGACGAGCTACATATCATCGACAAAAAGAAATTTGATACGACCACAGTCGACGAAACAATAGACAGAATTCTCTGTGAAACCGAAAAGATGATGAACCTCCACCAGCTAACCCCTACTAACACAAAAGCGATTGGAATCTGTTGCGGAGGTCCTCTCAACAGTGAAACAGGCATCGTGATGTCTCCCCCTAACCTACCGGGATGGGACAACATCCCCATTGTGGCAATGGTGGAAAAAAAGACGCGCATTAAAACCAATCTACACAATGATGCCAATGCCTGTGCTTTAGCCGAATGGAAGTTCGGAGCAGGAAAAGGAACTAAGAATATGGTCTTTCTCACATTCGGTACGGGACTGGGAGCAGGATTAATATTAAATGGCAAACTGTATACGGGCACCAATGACAATGCCGGAGAACTGGGACATATCCGCCTGTCGGATTTCGGTCCGATAGGTTACGGTAAAAAGGGCTCTTTTGAGGGATTTGCCAGCGGTGGAGGTATTGCTCAACTCTCCAAAATGTATGTGATGGAGAAATTGCAGACCGGACAGAAAGTTGAATGGTGTACCTTACAGGAACTAGATCAGCTTACTGCCCGAAAAGTGGCTGAAGAAGCTGCCAAAGGTGATAAATTAGCCCAAAGCATATATGAGACGTCTGCTATTTATCTGGGAAAAGGATTATCCATGGTGATCGATATCTTGAATCCGGAAGTCATTGTGATAGGTGGCATCTATACCCGGAATAAAAATATGATGGAACCCATCATGCAAAAGATAATCGATCAGGAAGCATTATCCTGTGCAAACAGAGTATGTAAAGTGAAACCAGCCGCCTTGGGAGAGCAGATAGGAGATTATGCAGCTCTTTCTGTAGCCGCTAACTTAACCGATTAACTATTATGAAAGAGCTTATTGAAACAACACTGGAAGAGGCTCGGCAAACGTTGGAGAGCTTTCTTGAGGAAACAACAACAGTCGGGATTATTTCACAGGCAGCCTCTACCTGCGCCGAAGCATTAAAAGCCGGAAATAAGATTATCAGCTGTGGTAATGGAGGTTCTTTATGTGACGCCACCCACTTTGCAGAAGAACTAACCGGACGTTACCGCAACAACCGCATCCCGCTACCGGCAATTGCAATCAATGACCCGGCTTACATGACCTGTGTGGGAAATGATTTTTCGTTCAACGAGATCTTCTCCCGCTATGTAGAAGCTATGGGATGTAAGGGAGATGTATTATTGGCCATCAGCACAAGCGGACATTCCGAGAACATACTGAAAGCTGCCGTACAAGCACACAACAATGGAATGAAAGTGATAGCGCTGACTTCAAAAGGAGAGAATGAACTGTCACGACTGGCAGACATTGCAGTCTGCGCGCCACGAGCAGCACATTCCGACAGAATACAAGAAATTCACATCAAAGTTATCCACATTCTGATTCAGGCAATTGAGGCAGAATTAGGCTTTGAATAATAACCTACTAAATTTAATCAATATGGCAAAGAAAATGACACATATCAGTAAAACTCTATTGAGTATTGTTTGCACACTTTGGGGAATGTCCGCCTGCTCGGATGATTATAACAAATATGACGATTGCCCGGCTTGCAACTATTATCCTGTTGCAGTAGGGAATTCAACAGGAACTCCGGTTCATGCTATCGGTGTCGAGATGGATCCACACTTCTTCTCACAAAACATCACCCGCAATGATGGTTCAAAGGCTGAAGATTGGGAAAATATAGTTGTACAACGGGTAAAGAAAATGAAAGTACAACAATTCCGAATCATGATGCAGCCACAATGGTGGGAACCCTCCAATGACAACAACGCTCCTAATGTCGCGGATATGAGCAAATTCACTTTTGATTCGGAAGAAATGCAATCTGTATACAAAGTATTGGATCTGGCCCAGGAGAATAATATCGGAGTGACATTAGTCGTATGGGGAGCCATTACCAATATCGACTTACTATCAGGCATTAACAATGGTCAAAAGCATTTCTTGTGTGATGCACGAAGTTATAACGTTAATCCGGGTTGGATTGCCGGTATAGATAACTATGAAGAATTTGCTGAAAACTTCTCCACAATGGTGAAATACCTGATTGAAGAAAAGCATTATACCTGTATCAATCAAATTACTCCATTCAATGAACCTGACAGTCATATAGCAGGTTACGGCCGCATCATGTGGCAAGGTGATTTTGAAACCATGGGTTGGCAGGACACCTACGCCCCCATGGTGAAAGCACTGGATGCCAAGTTTAAAGCAGATGGAATACGCAGTAAGGTACACTTCAACCTTTCTGACAATACAGACGGTACACCCGGATATATCGCTGCCTGTGTTTCCGCTTTCACAAACGATGAAGCCGACCTGTATAACTCTCATGTATACAAGTTTGACTACAACACCCCTAATTCGACTCTCGTAAATTGGGAACGTCAAAATATAGCTTCTGCAGGAGGTAAAAGACATTTTGTTGGAGAATTCGGTTTTCCTGGATACGGAAGTGCCCGTCAATATGGTATAGACACGTATACGCGAGGGGTACAGATAATCCGCGTTGCTCTGAACTATCTGAATGCCGGTGCTTGCGGAGTAAGCTACTGGAGTCTGATCGATCAATATTATAACCGCAATGCCTCCTATTCGGAAATGCAGCAACTCGGTTTATGGAAATATCTAAAATCCGCTTATACCGAAGACCCAGATGTATATTCCAAAATCAAGGAAGACTACGAGGTACGTCCTCAATACTATGCATATAGTCTGTTGACACGTTTTGTCCGCCAGGGCGACGAAGTATATCCATTGGATCTCGGCGACGAGTTGATAGCCGGAAGTGCTTTTCTCAACACAGAGGGAAAATGGACGTATGTACTTTCCAACGCTACAGACAAAGACAAGATGATACAGTTGGAAAATGATAAAGAAGGTGCCAATGGAGAATACAATGTCTACAAATATATGGAAGGACGCCTACCGGAAGGTGATAATCTTATAGAATCAACAGAAACGGTCAACACGCAAGAGAATAACCTAAAACTTAAATTATCTCGTTCATCAATCAGGGTATTAGTACAAAAATAGAAGTATATACACCCCATTTAGTGGAGATATATATACACCGTATTGGGCATATATATTCACCATGTTAGCCATATATATCCGCCGTGCTGGATATATATGCCCACCAACCAAGTAATTTATCATCAAAAGTACACGAATGAAAAAAGAAATATCCATAGTAAAAATGCTCTCCGTCATGTTCGGATTCTTCGTTATGGGATTTGTTGACATTGTCGGAATAACCACGAGCTATGTGAAGAATGATTTCAGCCATCTCACCGATACGATGGTTAATCTCATCTCTCTATCCTGTTTCTTGTGGTTCCTGGTGCTTTCTATTCCCACCGGAATGTTAATGAATCGCATCGGACGCAAGAAAACCGTATTACTTAGCTTCGCATTCCATGTATTAGCTATGTGCCTTCCACTCGTTGCATATGACTTTACCGCCATATTAATCGCATTTGCCTTGATAGGTATCGGTAACACTCTATTGCAAGTTTCACTCAACCCATTAGTAACGGATGTCGTTGCAAACGATAAGTTGACAGGTACATTAACCCTAGGACAATTTGTCAAAGCAGTCAGTTCATTCCTGGGTCCTATCCTGGCAGCTTGGGTGACTGGTAGTTTTTTCGGATGGAAAATGATATTCCCCGTTTATGCCGGACTGTCACTGCTCGCTTTGATATGGCTATGGCTTACCCCTATACAAGAAAAACAACAGGAACGGAAGAACATTTCTTTCAAAGTCACTCTTGAATTATTCAAAGACAAATACATTCTTGCTTTCTTTATCGGTATTCTCGTGCTGGTAGGTGTAGACGTAGGTATCAATATGACTTTCCCTAAATTCCTGATGGAACGTTGTGATCTACCACTGACAGATGCAGGAATGGGAAATAGTGTGTATTTCTTCGCCCGCACTGTAGGAGCCTTTTTGGGTGGTATCCTACTGATGAAATATTCAGAAAGTAAATTCTATATTTATAGCGTCTGGATAGCTCTCGCAGGATTGATACTGATGACCATTAGCACTAATCTCTGGTTTATCCTCGGATGTGTAGCAGTTTTCGGGATAGGATATGCCAATCTGTTTTCCATCATCTTCTCTCTGTCTTTGAAACGTGTTCCCGAGAAAGCGAACGAAGTATCTGCACTTCTTATCGTCGGTGTATCTGGCGGTGCCGTCCTCCCGCCTATTTTAGGAGTAATTACCGATTCATTCCACAGTCAGTTATCTGCAATCATAGTACTTGCCATTGTATGGTGCTATCTGATCGGAATAATGAGAAAAATAAAAACCACATAAACCTATATTCTAATGAAACATTTCAAGAAAATCGAATCGAAATTCCTGTTCTCATTACTGATTATGAGTGTGTGGAGCATCATAGCCGTGGGTCAGACGACGGCTAAAATCTCCAAACACATTCCTGAAATCGAAAAATGGATTCAGAAACAATTCGCTAAAGGAAAAACACCTCCGTTCTCGTTTATATGTGACGGGAAACCTTCCGCAGAATTTATCCGCCAATGGGACTATTCCCAGCAAAAGATAGAATCCGAAGAAGCGGATGTGATAAAGTATCTCTTTACCTACTACAATCCTACCAACGGACTGAAAGTAGAATGTACCGTAAAAGGCTATCCCAGTTATCAGGCTGCCGAATGGGTATTGAACTTCACCAACAAAGGTACGAGCAACTCTCCCACTCTGGAACAAGTGAAAGTAGTGGACCTTGCCATGCAATACGCTTCTAAAGGAGAATTCAAGTTACACTATGCAGACGGAAACCATATCTCCAAATATGATTTCCATCCACGTTCGGTTACTCTGGCAACGGGTGAAACCAAACAGATGTCTCCACAAGGAGGACGCTCTTCAGAAGGGGACTATCTTCCTTTCTTCAACATTGAATCACCTGCCGGACAGGGAGTCATATTAGGAGTAGGCTGGTCGGGCACCTGGTATGCAGATGTATGCGCACAAGATAATCGTACAATATCCATGGCTTCGGGAATGAAAACCATGAAATTATACTTACGTCCACAGGAAACAATTCGTACCCCAAGTATCAGTCTGATGTTTTGGGAAAATATCGACCGGATGGCAGGACACAATAAATTCCGCCGTTTTGTCCTGGCACACAAGTCACGGAAAATCAACGGAAAATTTGCCGAATATCCTCTTTCCAGCGGATTCAACTATCGGGACCCCGCACCTTGTACGGAATACTCATGCCTGACAGCCGATTATGCCATTGCCATGGTGAAACGTTACATACAGTTCGGATTGAAGCCCGAAGTATTCTGGCTGGATGCCGGATGGAACACCGATGCTGCAGACTTCGAACATGGCAAGACCTGGGCCAACACAGCCGGTAACTGGACTGTAGATACATTGCGCTTCCCCAAAGGACTTCGTCCTGTAGCCGACGAAATACACAAAGTAGGAGCTAAATTCATGGTCTGGTTCGAACCCGAGCGTGTCATCCGTGGTACCCAATGGGCAGTAGAACACCCCGACTGGATGCTCGACATTCCCGAACACAACAATGACACCTACCTACTGTTCGATCTGGGAAATCCGGAAGCCTGCCACTGGATGAGTAAATATATAGGCGATATGCTCGAAGAAAACAGCATAGACTATTACCGTCAGGATTTCAATATGCAGCCGGATATCTACTGGGCAGCCAACGATGAGCCCGGACGTACAGGAATGAAAGAGATACGACACATCGAAGGACTATACTACTTCTGGGATTATCTGCTGAGCCGATTCCCGAACCTGCTCATAGACAACTGTGCCAGTGGGGGACGACGTATTGACTGGGAAACAATCGGCCGAAGCGCACCACTATGGAGGAGTGATTATTATCATTACGACGATCCGGACGGCTACCAATGTCACACGTATGGCCTGAATTTCTTCCTACCTTTACATGGAACAGGTAGTTTACAGACCGATCCGTATTCTTTCCGCTCAAGCGTCAGCACAGCTTTGATTTATAACTGGAAAATAACCGATAAAAATGCCTCCGTTTACGAAATGCAACGTTGTCTGAAAGAATTCCACGAAATCAGACCTTACTATTACGAAGATTATTACCCACTGACGGGTACAGAAGACATGACGCGGGATAATATCTGGCTAGCCTATCAAATGCATCGTCCGTCGGACGACAGTGGTATTATCGTTGCTTTCCGCAGAACCGCCTCCAAAGACAAAAAAATCACCGTCAGACTTTCAGGAGTGGATCCGGAAAAATACTATACAGTGACAGACATGGATAGCCGACAGAGCAAAATCTATCAGGGAAAAGAACTGACCAGTCAGTTGCCACTGATCCTCGAAAAGCCACATAGTTCCTTATTACTAAAATATAAAGTTACCAACGAAAAACCGAATAAAGAATGAAAAAAAGAATACTATATTATCTATTCATTCTGCTTCTGTTCCCTCATAATGGAACAGGACAGACGGTAGCCCGCATGAGCGACCGCCCGGTAAACACCAGCCAATGGATAACCACCCACTTTGCCCGCGGTGTGGTCCCTCCTTTCTCTTTCGAATATGGAGGTAAACCTTCACAGGAATTTATCAAAAGCTGGTCTTATACGGCTACGCGTCAGAAAAGTGACGATCCCAAGGTTCTGAAATACCTTTATACTTATCGTGAACCATCCGGAGGATTAAAAGTCGAATGTGAAGTGAAAGGCTTTACCGACTTCAATACGGTGGAATGGGTACTCCGTTTCACCAACCAGGGAAAGAAAAATACGCCGGAGATTGCCAACATAAAAGTGTCTGATATCACATTCCGCTACCAGCATCCGGGAGCATTCAACCTTCATCATTCCGAAGGCAGCCATGCATCCAAATCAGATTTCAGCCAGCAACTTACAATCTTGTCTCCGGGTGATAATCTTTATATGAGACCGGAAGGTGGACGCTCTTCACAAATGCGTATGCCATTCTTCAATATTGAATCTCCGGCTAATCAAGGAGTTATCGTAGCCATCGGATGGACAGGAACCTGGTTTGCCGATGTGCGCTGTGCAGACCAGCAAAGCGTAGCGCTTACCTCCGGAATTGAACGTTTGAAAACCTATCTGTATCCGGAAGAGAGCATCCGCACTTCCAGTGTATGCCTGTCATTCTGGAACGGTTCCGACCGGATGAAAGGACACAACCAGTTCCGCCGTTTCGTGCAAGCCCACCACACTTGGAAAGTAGGTGGTAAACCGACCGTATATCCAATATCGACCAGTTTCAACTACGGTGATCCTACTCCCTGTAATGAATATACCTGCCTGACTACAGATTATGCCATTGCTATGGTGAAACGGTATGAACAATTCAAATTAGTACCCGAAGTATTCTGGCTGGATGCCGGATGGTACAATCACTCTGCAGATGTAGCCAATCATAAGAATTGGGCGAACACCGTAGGAAACTGGACCGTCGACTCTATTCGTTTCCCCGAAGGATTACGCCCCATCGCCGACGAAGTGCATAGAGTTGGTTCCAAGTTCATGGTATGGTTTGAACCGGAGCGTGTTATGAAAGGCTCAGCTTGGGCACTGCAACACCCTCAATGGATGTTGGATGCCAGAGGAAAAGCCAAACAGGAAGACTGGACAAAAAATGGTGAGCACGACTCTTATCTATTCAATCTCGGAAATCCGGAGGCATGTCGATGGATGAGTAAATATATCGGAGACTTCCTCGAAGAAAATGGCATAGACTACTACCGCCAGGATTTCAATATAGAGCCGGAAGGTTTCTGGGCTGCCAATGATGAACCTGGCAGACAAGGTATCTGCGAAATCCGATACATTGAAGGACTTTATTCTTTCTGGGAATATCTGCTGAACCGCTTTCCGGGCTTGCTGGTTGATAATTGTGCCAGTGGCGGACGCCGTATTGACCTCGAAAGTATCTCACGCAGTGCACCGATGTGGAGAACAGATTACAGTTATGGAGAACCAATCGGCTATCAATGCCATACTTACGGATTGAACTTATACCTTCCCCTGCATGGTACAGGAACTGTGAGTGCCGATAAATTCACTTTCCGTTCCAGCCTCGGAACCTCTATTATCTACAACTGGAAAATAACCGAAGCTGGACAATCCATCTATGATATGCGCGACCGCCAGGCAGAGTTCAAAGAACTCCGCCCCTATTTCTATGAAGATTACTATCCGTTGAGTGGAATAAACAACATTACTTCGGAAAATATCTGGCTAGCATACCAACTTTATCGTCCGTCGGATGACAGCGGATACATCGTAGCTTTCCGCCGCAAAGACAATCCGGACAAGAGCTATACTGTCAATTTATCAGGGCTACACCCTGACCACACTTATATACTCACCAATAAAGATACAGGAGAAGCTATAAAGAAAACCGGTAAAGAACTGGCTAACGGCTTCACGCTGACACTGGATAACCCGCAAAGTAGTCTGATAATCAAATACCAAAGTTCAACAACTGCCATACAGAAACTTTCTGTAGGAAAGAAAACCGGTGTAAAGCTCCGTGCTATAGGTGCAGAACTAGATCCCCACTTTCTCTCACAAAATGTGACCCGCAATGATGGAGCTAAAGCTGAAGACTGGGATCGCATCGTTGTGAAACGTGTCAAAGAAATGGGACTGCAAAGCTTACGGGTGATGGTGATGCCACAATGGTATGAGCCAAAGAATGACAATCCGGATGCATCCAAAATCGACTGGCATAATTTCACTTTCAACTCTGTAGAAATGCAATCACTCTACAAAGTATTGGATATGGCACAAGAACAGAAAATGGAAGTCACCCTTGTACTTTGGGGAGCCCCTCCGGGACATTTCCTGACCGAAGGGAATTATGGTAACTGGGTAGTAGCCCCGACTAACTATGAAGAATGGAGCGAAAACTTTTCCGCACTTGTACAACACCTGCTCAACAACAAAAAATACACGTGCGTCAAAGAGATTACTCCGATCAACGAACCAGATTGGTCATATATCATCAAAGGTAAAGCTGCTCCCACCGCCGACTATATTGAAATGTGTAAAGTACTCGACAGACGTTTCAAAGAGGATGGAATAAGAAATAAAGTACATTTCAGCCTTTCTGACAATTCAGACGGAGGTACAGGAACGCATAAATATCTGGCAGCCTGCACGAAAGGACTGGCGAACGTTGCTGACGTATTCAACTCCCACACCTATATCTTCGGCTACGAAACTCCGAACTCCACAATTCTGGATTGGGAAAAACAAAACTCTCAATTGGCCTCTTCAGTTGGGAAAGCCCATTTCATCGGTGAATTCGGAGGTAATCAATGCGTAGGTGCCACCAGACAAAAAGATATCGACTTGTATGAACGAGGAGTACTCATGACACGCATAGCCATCAATCTACTCAATGCAGGAGCAAGCGGTGTTAGCTATTGGAGCCTGATAGACCAATACTATGGTAAGGATGCAGACTACGGAGCAATGCAGCAACTGGGTTTATGGAAGTATGTAAAGAAAACATACGCTTCGGAACCATACTACAACGATATCAAAAGTGATTACGAGGTACGCCCACAGTACTATGCCTATTCTCTGTTGACACGTTTCATACGCCCGGGAGCTGAAATCTATCCGATAGCAACACCGGAAGAATGGTATGCAGGAACTGCTGTTCGAAACACAAATGGCAAATGGGTATATGTTTTCGCCAATGGAATGGACCAGGAGAAAGCAATAAGCCTCATCAACCAACATACGCAAACCAAAGGGAATTATCAGGTTTACCGTTATATCAAAGACGGTTTACCTACCACAGACCAAATGTTGGCTCCGGACGCCCAGCCTCTCAAAGTGAACGATAAAATTCTATGTTTACTTCCGGCTCATTCTGTGATCGTCTTAAAACAAGAATAACTATGTACTCTATTTATTCATTAAACAAATAGTATTTATGAAAACACATTTCTACATTTTATTAATGCTTGGAATGGTATTCCTTTTGGGATGTGAAGACGAAAAGTTAGGCACAGACCTAGGAGTAACCAATGTAGTGCTTCCGGATATTTCGGAAGAATCCCTGGGCACAGAGATTACCATTCAGGGAAATGGCTTTATCGACTGTGATGTACTGGCTCTTTCTCCCCTTTCAGGAGGAACCGAACAGCCCATCTACATGGAAACCAGAGAAGTACAATCCGATCATATCACGGTACTTTACCCCTCTACGGCCACCAAAGATTCTTATGGACTTGTATTGGTACGCGGTAGCAAAATGCGAACATTAGGCGTCATCAACAGTACTGTTGGAGTTATGCCCGACGAAAACCTGCGTAATGCCTTGTCTGCTCTTTTCCCTGATATATTTAAAGGAGAAAAGATATCTTCCAGTGCTAAATATGTCACTTTCACTGATGGCACACTAAATATCAGCGATAAAAATATCACTTCTCTGGAGGGACTCGAATATTTCAGCAACATTCGGAAACTGATCTGCAACAATAATGATATCAGTGAAATTCCTGCAGAAGTACTATCCAGACTGTCTGAACTGACTGCACAAAACACTGGTCTGACCAAACTGGAACTAGCCACTTCGGAACAGCCGAACACGACATTGGTATCTCTCAACATAGATGGAAGTACCAAACTAGAATCTGTCGACCTGTATTATTGTTATAACATTGAGAAGTTCTCTGCTCTAAACTGTAAACTGGTATATCTGGATGTACGCAATTACCACAGTATCTATGGCGGATGTCTGAACTACAACAGCACAGACTTCAAATTTACTTTCAGCGATGACGCAAGTAAAGAACGACTCCTGAAAATGGAATCCTGGTGGATGGACTCATACTACAGCAATAGCGGTTCTATCGTAGATGCCATCAATAATGGAGTGACAGTGGAAGGGTACGACTGGATGCACGACTATCCCGATGGAAACAACAACTATTATTACAGTTACGGAAAATATCAGAAGACAATGAAAAAGTACGGAGAAATTCCTGATATCAATCTGCGAAACGCACTCAAAGCATTGGTTCCGGATGTATTCGATGGAGATAAAGTTCTGACAGTGGCTGCTCTGAATACTGAATACTTCAGGAATAACACGACCCTTGATCTTAGCAATAAGGGAATCACTAATCTGGAAGGACTACAATACTTCTGCGGATACAAAAACCTCATTCTGGATGGAAATAATCTGGGAGAAATCGATCTTAGTAAATACGCAATCAGTACCAGCTACACGGCAGGTCCGGTAGATGAGAAAGGAATTCAGACTTTCAGTGCCAAGAATGCAGGATTAACCAAATTCATTTCTGGCGATCAGTATATGATAACCTCTATAGATGTGAGCAACAATCCGGGATTAGCATATCTGGATATAAACCGGTGCAAATCCATCACATCACTAAATGCATCCGGTTGTCCGCTCACTTATGTTGATCTGCGTAATCTGGCAGGTACTTATTCCGTACTAGGTTACTCCGGTGGAGCTGTAGATGCCTCAAAAGTTCAGTTCTCATTTACCGACAGCTCTTCAACTCAAAGGAAGCTACTAGTAGAAGAATGGTGGATGGATAGCCCATGGAATGGCACAAGCCCATGTATTACCGCAAAGAATCAAGGTGTCCGGATAGAACGCTATGAATACATAGGATACGACAAGGATAAAATGTTGAGTTCATTTAATTAGACAGAAAACAATCTTAAACGTTATAGTTATGAAAAAAAGTTATTGGCTATACAAAATGTGCCTGTTGCTTGGGTTGGGAATCTGTATTCCCGTTACAGGAAATGCATCGGATATCGGAGATGCTACCCTGACACAGCAACAGTCTAAAATAACAGCCTCTGGAGTCGTCGTAGACGAGTCCGGTGAAAGCCTGATCGGAGCTTCCGTCATAGAAAAAGGAGCAGCAACGAATGGTACTATTACAGACATAGACGGTCGTTTCTCTTTATCGGTTGCCCCCAACGCTATACTGGAAATCAGTTATGTAGGTTATCAAAAGCAGGACATTCCTGCTAAAAAAGACATGCGTATCATCATGCATCCGGACGTAGCGAACCTGGAGGAAGTTGTAGTGGTAGCTTACGGTACCCAGAAAAAGGTTTCTGTCATCGGTTCCGTAGCTTCCATTGATCGAAAAGATTTGATGAAATCCTCATCGCCCAACCTAAGTTCCGCTTTATCCGGAAAACTCCCAGGATTGACAACTATCCAGACCTCCGGTGAACCGGGACGTGACGAAGTCACCATGTTCCTGCGTGGTGCTGCCACTACAAACGGAACAAACCCATTAATTATGGTAGATGGAGTAGCTGTAGACGATATGCGATCTATCGACCCGAACGAGATTGCTAATATCTCCGTATTGAAAGATGCTTCCGCAACAGCAGTATTCGGAGTACGTGGTGCCAACGGAGTGATAATGATTACCACTCGTAGAGGTGAAAAAGGAACTGCCCGTATCAGTGCCAATGTAGAATTCAGCATGCAGGAAATCGCTTTCAAGCCCGAACGTCTGGATTCATGGGACTGGGTCAGACTTCGCAATGAAGCACTCGTGAACGACGGAAATTCCGCTGAATTCCTCGGGCCGGACATTGATAAGTTCGACTCATGGAAAACAGGTAATCCTGTAGACCCGGATTTTTATCCGAATAATAACTGGCAAGATATCTTGTTCAGAGATTATGCTCCCATGACCAGAGCCAACATGAACGTTTCGGGAGGTTCGGACAAACTTCAATACTTTGTAAGTGCAGGCTATCTGCATCAGGGAGGTATGTTCAACGTAGAACCTAAATCCAGGTTGGGATACAATGCCCAGTCTTCATTAGACCGCTACAACTTCCGCTCAAATATCGACTACAAAGTCAATAAGTCGGTAAAGATTAACTTAAACGCTTCCTCTTATCTGGAACGGATCAACGGAACTTCCGCAAGTATGTCAAGTGTATTCAACAGCGCTTTGACCTCACGCCCTACTTCCATGTATCTCACCCCGGAAGGTGCATACGCTACTGATGCTATACGTACTTTCCCTATTGGTGCCGGATTATCCGTAGAAGATCCCGCCAACAATTCATTGAGTGCATATCCGCTAATCAACCGTTCGGGCTATCAACTGGAAACCAGATCGGGAATCAATGTTATCGGAGGAGTAGAAATAGATTTGGGATTTATCACTAAAGGGCTCTCTGTCAAAGGCCAGGTATCTTTCGACTCCAAAGGATTTGGGAAAACAATCGGAAAACGTTCCTATACCTGGTATACGTATCAGACATTAGCTTCAGGAGAGCATTTGTTTATCAATCGCCATCCTAGCCTGGAGGACGAAGACGGCCCGATTGAACTCACAAAGTCTTCCGAATCTTATTGGGTTATGAACTTACAGGGACAAATCAACTATAACCAGACCTTCGCCGGAAAGCATAATGTCACTGCTATGTTTCTAGCTCAACGGGACATCAAAGAATCCAAAGAAACATCCGGTGACCTACTGCTTCCTTACAACGTCATCGGTATTGCCGGACGTGCAACTTATGACTATGACAGACGTTATTTTGCAGAGGTCAACGTAGGTTATAACGGCTCTGAACAATTTTCACCGGACAAACGATTTGGTCTCTTCCCGGCTGCCTCTTTCGGTTGGCTGATTACTAATGAGGGCTTCCTTCAGGATAATCCGGTTTTGACCAATCTGAAGTTAAGAGCTTCTTGGGGAAAAGTTGGTAACGACGCCTTCGGTTCAGCCCGTTTCCTTTATCTGGATAATATCAGTCAATATTCCGTAGTCACCGACAGTAAAGGAGATCATTGGTTATCCCCAAGCTTGGGATATGCTTCCAATGGTTCCGGTTGGGGACAAGGTTACAAGATAGCCGAAAACTACATAGGAAACAAAAGCATCACATGGGAAACAGCTGAAAAACAGAATTATGGTATAGACATATCCTTGTATCATGATCTTTCCTTCTCATTTGACTACTTTGTTGAAAAAAGAAAAAATATTCTGATTATCCCGCAGACTACTCCTATGATTCAAGGTCTTCCCTCATCCGCTCTTCCACTGATGAACGATGGTGAAGTAAAGAATCAGGGATTCGAAATGGTCCTCGGATATCAGAAACAATTCAAAAACGGGCTATCTGTTTCTGCTAATGCAAACTTCAGTTATGCCAAAAACAAAGTATTGGAATATGACGAGCCACTATTAGGTAAGGATTATGCTTATCGCACCCGCACCACCGGCTTCTCATTAGGACAAAACTGGGGATATATCATCGACCACAGCTATGATCCTGAAAAAGGGCGTGACGGCACAGGATTCTTCTATAGCGACGAGAGTATTGCCAAGAGCGGACTGACTTATGAAGGTGTAGGAACACCGGAACCCGGAGACTTTATTTATAAAGATCTCAACGGAGACGGTGTCATCAATGACCGTGACAAGGCTCCCATTGGCTATTCCTCCCTATTGCCTCGCATCAACTACGGTTTCTCTTTATCTGCCAACTGGAAAGGATTCGATGTTTCTATCATGTTGCAGGGAGTAGGCCAATACAGCAAGACTTATTCAGGAGCCGGTATTTATGAAAGCAGCGGCAACTTTTACAAGATGCACATGGAACGTTGGAGCGAAGAACGCTATAATAATCACGAAAAGATTACGTATCCTCGTCTGTCCAGCAGTGGCGGCCCGAGCTTGCAGCCCAACGACTTCTTTATCATGGATGCCTCATATATACGTCTGAAAAATGCAGAAGTAGGATATACATTACCGGAAAGCATCAGCAAGAAAATCGGTGCTTCCAATGTACGTTTCTATTTAAGTGGTAACAACTTGTATACATGGACTCACCTGAAGACTGACAGCTTCGATCCCGAACAAAACAGTCCGGCAGCCTATCCAACAATGCGTACGTACAATGTAGGTTTAAATATTACATTTTAACGGCTAAAACAAAACCGATATGAAAAAAAGATTGATTTATATATGCATGTTTGCTTCCTTGCTCACATTCAGTTCTTGTAATGAAGCGTTGGATGTAGCTCCCGACGGAAGATTATCACTGGACGAAGTATTCCAAGATCCCGATCTGACTAAAGCTTATTTCAGTACTTGCTTTGACTATCTGCCTAAAAAGAGTTTACGATATCATTTCTGGAGCAACTATCCCGTAGCACTTAGTGATGAAGCGTGGGATTGCACGGATGGTTCCGGTGCCGGCTTTGCACATGCCGCATCCGGCAACTGTACCACCACCGACTTCTATCTCGACGTTCGCAGAGATATGGGTGACACCTACTCAGAAGGAGGATACTGGCAGTTATACTGGGGGCAAATCCGTATTATCAACACATTCCTCCAACGGGCAGCCACCGCCGCCATACCAAGAGAAAGCGACCGTGACCGTTGGGTAGCAGAGGCTCATGTACTCCGTGCTTATTTCTATATGGAGTTACTGAAATGGTATGGTCCTGTGCCTATTGAGAAAGAGCCATACGGTTTAGACTATGATTATTCAACTCTATCACGTCCTACTTTCGAAGACTGTGCCCGATTCATTGTAGATGATTGCGAAATAGCTTTGCAATCCAGCAACCTCCCTTGGCGACTGACAACACTCAACGAGAAGATCAGAATGACCAAAGGTATCGCAATGGCTATCCGTTCCGAAGCATGTCTATTCGCAGCCAGCACTTACAACAATGGCGGCAAAGATCTTTGGGAATGGGCTTACACAATCAACAAAGACTGTCTGGAACAGCTGAAAGCCAATGGATATGAATTGTATACTAAATGTGCGGATACTGAAAAGTACTATAACAATGCTTATATGGAGTACTTTACGCTCAATAACTATATCGGAACAGATCCCAGTGATAAAGAAACAATCTGGCAAAGTACCGAAGGCTATTGGCCCGACCCATACACCAATCCTTTGTATGACGTTATCGGAGCTCCGGTATTGGGAAACGCTCAATTAACTATTGTTCCTTCCCAAGAATTAGTAGACGCCTATGATATGCTAGCAACAGGAAAGCCTGTACTGGATTTATCGAAACCTTATAACGATGAGAAGCATCTGTCACCTAATTATAACCCTAATAGCGGTTATGACCCAGCCAACCCTTATAAGGGACGTGATCCTCGTTTCCAGGCTACAATTTTTTATAATAACAGTCCTGTGCTGTTAGGAAAGGAACCGGCAGTAGTAGAAACGTACGTGGGAGGAAATAGCGAAATCCGTACAAGTGGAAATACGAATACACGTACCGGTTATTATTGGAGAAAAAGAATGGTAAACGGTAACTGTAAGGCAGCCGGAGTGGCTGGATATGATGGCCGTTTCCGTTTTTACCGATTAGGCAAAATTTATCTGAATGCCGCCGAAGCCGCTATTGAAAGCGGACACCTTACCGAAGGCCTGGAATGGATCAATGAAATCCGTCATCGCGCAGGTTTTGATCCTTCGGTTGATCTGTCGACAAACGACAAGAACGAAGCTCGTTTATTGGTACGCCACGAACGCCAGATAGAGCTGGCTTGTGAAGAAGACAGATATTTCGATATCCGCCGTTGGACACCCGCCAATGAGAATATGGAAAATGAGAAGTTTACCACAGGTATGAGAATCACCAAAAATGGAAACTCATTCTCTTATGAAAGAATCAATCTAGGAACAGACGGCAGCAAACCGAGCAAAATGAGTTATGAAAAGAAATGGCACGTATATCCTATCCCTGCCAATGAAGCAGCCGTATTGGAAGGCACGACAGGACAGACGTGGCAAAATGCAGGATGGTAATCATAAAACAGAATGTATATGAAAAACAGAATAATCACACTTTTGTGCATCGTATGCCTGTTCACAGGCAATGAAGTATGCCGGGCACAAGTGCAAGAAGTTATATCCGGTGTGGTGCGGAATGAGAGCAACGAACCTTTAGACGGCGCAATCATTTCTGTCCCGGACAATCCCGAATACACCACAAGCAGTGATAAAGACGGAAAATTCATCATGGAGATTCCGTCGGGAGCCAGTATGGTCATTTGTAAGATTCCGGGATATCGGAACCAGACAATGAAATTCACTCTGAATAAACCGGTAGAGTTTTGTCTGATATCAGACATCGCCGGTCAGGATACATCTCTCGAAGTAGCCATGCTGCAGAAAGAGAGAAAAGGAGGTTATACAGGAGCAATCTCTACCGTTCAGGGAGAAGAGTTAGTTAAAACACCTAATAGCGGATTTTCAGCTACGCTGACCGGACGCTTGGCAGGATTGACTTCTATCCAATCCACCAGCACACCAGCCGATGATGCAACAACGATGTATATACGTGGTCTGAATTCCATAAACGGTAATTCACCTTTGGTTGTACTCGATGGAATTCCGGCTCCATTATTCGATATGAATACACTCGATGCCAACACTGTAGAATCTGTCAGTATTCTGAAAGATGCCGCAGCTAAAGCATTATATGGTCCGCGAGCTTCTTCCGGAGTAATTCTTATTACTACAAAAAGAGGCGAAATAGGACGTACTAAAGTAAATGTGAACATGGACTTCTCCATACAACAGGCTACCCAGCGTCCTAAAATAGTAAGTACCGGTGAATACGCACAAATGCGTAACCAGGCCTTACTCAATGACGGTGGCACTCCACTCTATTCTTTATATGAAATAGCCGGGTTTACAGATGGAACTATGCCGGGACACGACTGGTATGACACTTTCATGAATGATGCAGCCAGTATGCAACGTTACAACGTAAATATCAGCGGAGGTAACAACCGGGTTAAATACCTTGTTAATGCCGGTTATCTTCACCAAAACAGCCTGATTGATGCAGAGAAGAATGATAATTATAATCCTGCACTCAAATTGCATCGCTTCAACATTTTAGCTAATGTGGACGTCACTCTGCATCGTTATCTAAACTGTTTCCTTAACACAAATGTCACTATCGACCGGATAAATCAAGGATACAACGGGACAGGAGATATCATGAATTCGATCTATCAGATGGCCCCCACCGTACCTGGACCTATCACCGAAGACGGAAAAGTGATTACTGCAGAATACAATGAATATCCTACTTACGGACTTATCAACCGCTCCGGATATAGCCATCAAACAGGTATCAATCTGAACGTCGCTTATGGAATGAATCTGGATCTGGGATTCCTGACTAAAGGATTGAGCGTAAAAGGAATAGTAGGTTATGAAGCAAACTATGACGGAACAATCTATGGTTCTACTGACTACGCACGTTATGCAGCCAATGGCAGCGGACTTTTCGGTACTCACACCACTCTTCCTCTAAGTTTAAGTAAGACCGCTAATATGCGCTACTTTATCAACTTCCAAGGGTTCATCAACTATAATCGTATTTTTGGAGGCAAACATGAAGTAGATGCATTTGTCAGCTATTTCAATGAGAATATGATGAAAAACGGTGATCTCCCATACGATCGTTTGTCATTAATGGGACATGTGAAATACGGCTATGATTCACGGTACTATATACAGGGAGACTTTACCTATGATGGCACAGAACAGTTCAAACCGGGTAACCGTTTTAAATTCTTCCCGACAGTATCTGCCGCTTGGGTGGTATCCAACGAAAGTTTCCTGAAAGACACAGATTGGTTGTCCTTCCTCAAAATACGCGCATCTGCCGGCTGGCTGGGCAATGACCAGATATCTGACACCCGTTTCCTGTATGCTACAGATGTACGTTATAAAGATGCAGGTTACTTACTAAGCAACTACTATGGCTTTCATACTGTAGAAGGTATGCAAGGTAATCCGTATATCCATTATGAAGAATCTTTCCAGCAAAATTACGGAATAGATGTTACCTTATTCAACTCACTAGGTATCACATTTGATTATTGGAACGTGAAACAGACCCAAATGGCTATCCAAAATAACAGTGTATCTTCTGCACAAGGTATCGCCAGTGAAAATCTGCCATTTGAAAATCTGGGTAAGATGAACAACAAAGGATTTGATCTTGAACTATCTTATATCAAGAATCTGAAATGTGGATTAAGAATGACTATCAGAGGGAATATGGGATACAATAAAAATGAAGTAACTGACATAAAAGAGTTGAACCGTACCGCCAGCGGATATTACTATCCATATCGTAAAACCGGCTATTCTGCAGGACAACAGTTCGGATATCTGATTGACTATTCCAACGGAAACGGCTACTATAATAGCCAGGAGGAAATAGATAAAAGCGGTCTGCGATTCTCTGGTGCTTCTCCGCGCCCAGGTGATTTCATTTACAAAGACTTAAATAACGACGGAAATATAGATGAGCGTGACCAGGCACCGATGGACAAAGCCCAGACACTACCTACACTTTCTTATGGTGGTTCTATTCAACTGGAATACAAAAACTTTGACTTGTATGTTCAGTTACAAGGTGTATCAGGTACAGCAGCCTATTACAGTGGATGCGGTATCTTCGATAATGCTTACCAAGGAGTGTACACAGACCTGCACCGTAATGCCTGGACAGCAGATCGCTATGCGGCAAATGAAAAAATCAGCTATCCGGCTTTGACCACAGGAAGCTCTTCAAGTCTCCAATCGAATGAATTCTTCTATTCCAAAAATAACTATATGAGATTGAAGAATGTAGTATTAGGTTATACACTTCCTAAACGTTGGAGCAGTAAGCTGAAACTGGAGAAAATGAGATTCTATATCAGCGGAGCCAATTTGTTGACCACCTCATCTCTCAAGTTCGATAATCTGGACCCGGAACAATATTCCTACTCTGTATACCCCATTTACAGAACATTTAACATAGGACTTAACCTGAATTTCTAAAGACTGAAGTTATGAAAATAAATAAAATCATATCAGGAGTATTCTCCTTACTCATATTATCCTCATTCATAGGATGTACTGAAATTGAAGATCATCCGGACGGCCGTACGGATTACAGCGATTTGTTTACCACGAACCGTAAAACGTATACTTATATGAATCAATGTTATGGATGGATTCTGAATTACGGAATGAACTATAACTATACCATGCTAGCTGGTTGTACGGATGAAGCCAAAGATTCCTGGGAACTACAGAACGGAGTTACCCGCAAATGGAATGAAGGACAATTATCTCCCTTCAGCAATCCGCTGGAGGGCATCGAAGGAAATCCGGAAAACTACAATTATTATTATCAAGGGATTCGTGCCTGCAACATCTTTCTTGCCAATATCCCTACTGCCAGTGTCTACTCGGAAGATATACGTAACAGTTTCAAGGCACAGGTACTTACATTACGCGCTTTCTATTATCTTCAATTGGTGAAACGTTATGGAGGTGTTCCCATCATAACAACTCCCGACTACGATTATGCCAAGGTTAAAAGAGGTACATTTGGCGAGTGTACCCGCCAAATATTAGCTGATTGTCAGGCTGCTATTGATATTCCCACTGTTGAAGAATGGGGATGGCGTTCCTTAGATAAGGAGAACTACCGTCACGTTATGACAAAAGCCATCTGTGCAGCCATCCGTTCACAGATATCACTCTATGCAGCCAGTCCTCTGTACAATGACGGAACAATCACTTGGACAGAAGCCGCAGAAATTACTAAAAAGTCTCTGGATGACTGTCTGGCGAACAATTATGAACTTTATAAGAAACAGCCGAATGCTACAGCTGGTTATTCTCCTTATGATGTGTATTTCTATTCGCGCACTGACTTGCCGGTAGTTAATGACAAAGAAACCATTATGGAAGTTGGACAAATGTATATGTGGAATTATGCTGGCCTGCCAACTACCGACGGCCAGACAGATGCCGGTGCGTGTCCGTCGCAAGAGCTACTTGATGCCTATGAAGTTGTGAACGGTGACATGACAGAATCTTATCCTCTGCTCAATTTAGAGAGCCCTTATCTAGATGCCAATCATCTGCAGCCTAACTTGAATTCGGCTGTTGAAGGTCTCTACAATCGAGCCAAACCGTATGAGAACCGTGATCCGCGTCTTAAAGCTTCTATTTATTACGATGGTTCCAAACTAAACCTGGAAACCGGTGCACTACTCTCAACCAAGACAGGAGGAAACTGTGCACTTGATCCCAGTAACGCACGTTACACCTGTACCGGCTATTATACGCGTAAGTTCTCACATTATAAATCCGGACGTTCCGGCAATCTGGATGGTTACTTCAAAGAGTTCCGCCTGGCTGAATTATATTTGAATTATGCAGAGGCAGCTAATGAAGCATCCACTACCGGAACTGTACCCAATGATGCCGTAGACGCAGTCAATGCAGTACGTTCCAGAGTAGGTATGCCAGGCATTCCTTACGGATTATCCTGTGATCAATTTCGTCTGCGAATCAGGAACGAAAGACGCGTAGAACTTGCTTTTGAAGAACACCGTTTCTTTGATGTACGCCGTTGGAAGATGCTGGATCAAACAGATAAAGTAATTACCGGAATGAAGGCAAACTCAGATGGAAGTTACTCCCGTTTTGTAGTAGATAATAACCGAAAAGCATATAGTGAAAAATTCCTATTATATCCAATACCGGGTGACGAAGCGATCCGGTTACAGAATGCTTCAGGAACTAACTGTCAGAATCCGGGCTGGTAATCAAATCTAAAAAATACAGATTATGCAAAAGTGGTTATTAACTATTATTATTGCCATACTTCCTGTTATCACTGCATGTTCTAAAACCGATACGGAAGTATCTGTACCGGAAGAAGAAACAGGAAAGAAAACAGAGATTAAGTTCCTTCAACTCAACTTATGGGTGGAGTGTACCAAGGTGGAGCATGCTCCGGAATATCTGATAGAACAGATTGCTACCCTACAGCCAGACATTGCTACATTTTGCGAATTATATAAAGGTCCACAAGACGATCCCGTGATGCCTAAACTAATGCAAGGGCTTAAAGATAAGGGACTCATCTATTACGATGCACGAATAGACGGAAGAGCGGTCATATCAAAATATCCGATCAAAGAGACAGAACGCATCAACAAATGGATGTTCAAAGCGATTCTGGATGTCAATGGGAAACGAGTGGCCGTTTACCCGGCACATTCAGAGTATCGTTACTACACCTGTTACTATCCCCGGGGATACAATGACGGTAGCGTTAATTGGGATAAACTTCCGGCTCCTATCACTGATGTAAACAAGATACTTGCTGTCTGCGAAGAATCAGACCGTATAGAATCCGCCCAAGCTTTTATCAACAACGCTGCCAAAGAGCTAGAGCAAGGAGCACTCGTATTTTTTGCCGGAGATCTGAATGAGCCTTCTTATCTGGATTGGCAGGCCGATACAAAAGATCTATTCGATCATCGCGGATGTATCGTCAATTGGGGAACTTCCAAATTGTTGGTTCAACGGGGATATAAAGATGCCTACCGGGTAATTCATCCCGATCCGGTGAAATGTCCGGGATTCACTTTTCCAGCAGACAATAAATCAGTCATTCCAGAGAATCTCTCATGGGCACCGGAGGCAGATGAACGCGAACGAATTGATTTCGTTTACTATTATCCAAATAAAAATCTACAAATAAAAAGTGCCCAGATAGTAGGTCCAACAGGCTCTATTGTACGCGGACAAAGAATAGAAGAACAAACCAAAGATCCAATCATTCCGCCCGTAAACAATCAGTGGCCAAGCGATCATAAAGGAGTGCTGATTACGTTTTATATCAAAGAGTAATTACAATGATTAACAGGATGCAAAAGTGGATATACGTCATTATACTCCTGACCGGATACTCAATAAGAAGTTATACACAGAAGACCATAAATCTCAATATTCCTGTTGAGCAAAACTGGATGTTCGATAACGAACATCCAGTACGCTTCATGCTGGAATTGACATCTGCACAGTCAGGTTTTTCGGATAGGATACGCATGGACATTGCAACAGATTTCGGCAATGCTGTATCGTCTACCTTTATAACCTACTCTTTCGGAACAGATTCGATAGCTCCCGGTGGAGGCTTTCGCAGTCGTGCATCAGTCACTCTCACGAATCTCACTCCCGGATTTTACCAGGTTTGTTTCATTGCCGGCACCGACACTCTGAAACATTTCTTCTTTGGATACGAAGCCGAACAGATTTTATCCAAACCGGATGGTCCCCCTAACTTAAAAAGATTTTGGAATAAAACCATCACCGAACTTAAACGTGTACACCCTGCCTATAAAATGACACGTCTACCTGAATCTTCGAAGCCAGAGCGTGATGTTTACGAAGTAGAAATGCGCTCGCTTGAAGGAGAAATCTTACGGGGGTATTGGGCAGTCCCTACAGATGGTCAGAGTCATCCGGCCGTAGTGGTTTATCAAGGTTATGATGCCGTCACCTGGATTCCCAGTCCCGACGACTATCCCGGTTGGTGTATCTTGGTCATTCCACCCCGTGGACAAGGCCTCAACAAACCTTATAACCGCTTTGGTGAGTGGATTGCTTTCGGACTGGATTCACCCAAACATTACTATTACAGAGGTGCTTTTGCTGATACAGTCCGCAGTATTGATTTTATTTTTGCTCAGCCATGCTTTGACGGACAAAACCTTTTTGCTACAGGTATTTCGCAAGGTGGAGCGCTCACATTAGCAGCAGCGTCACTCGACCATCGTATTTCCGCAGCTGCGCCTATCGTACCCTTTCTGTCAGACTATCCCGATTATTTCCGTTTGGTTCACTGGCCTGCCAACTTGGTATTCGAAGGAGCTGCCCGGCAGAATATTGACAAAGATAAAATATTCTCATTACTAACTTACTTTGACTTGAAGAATCTGACCGGATGGATCAAATGCCCAGTATTAATGGGATTCGGACTTCAGGACAACATTACACCACCACATACAAATTTTGCAGCATACAATCACATCCGTACACCTAAACGCTGGATATGTTACCCTACATCAGGACACTTTGCAGCTTATGAGAACATGGACTCATGGATTGCTGAAAGTACTCGTTTTTTCAATCAGTATGTAGTGTGGTAATAATCTGAACTGATAAAAACGAAACAGGCACAAACACTATAACAAGAGGTTAGTTAGGTTAGAAACCGGAAGAGTAATTCTGTTAAATAGAATTCTCTTCCGGTGTTTTATAGTTACTTTCTTCTAATAAGATTCACTGAAATCGAATAAAAACAATATATTTGCATAGATGTAAACACCTTAAAAAATAAATTAGTGAGAAAAGTAATTCTTTTATTTCTGCTATTTTTAAGCGTAGCTGGAGTCCGCACACAAGGTCAAAACATCACTTTTAGCCACTTGACCACGGACGACGGACTCTCCCAATTTTCTGTCAATAGCCTTTATATTGATGAACGGGGGATTATATGGATTGGCACGCGTGAAGGACTGAACCGGTATAACGGTAACGATATCAAAAGTTTCAAACTTAATAAAAACGATCCGAACAGTTTGTTCAGCAATACAGTGCTGCGTATCACCGGAAACAAAAACGGGAAGGTATACCTGCTCTGTACGGACGGGGTAGCAGAGTTCGATCTGACCACACAAAGATTCAAAACGTTGCTGCAAGGCAATGTGGATGCTATTTATTTCAACGAGAAATTATATATCGGGAAAAGAGAAGAAGTGTTTGTATATAATGAAAGTACCGGAAACTTCGATCTCTACTATCATCTTGCCGGAAAAGATATCACCCTCTCCTGCCTCCACCTGGACGAAAAGAAAAATCTGTGGATGGGAACTACCAGTAACGGACTTTACTGTTTATCGGGAGACAAAAAGATTTCCCAACCTGTCACAAGAGGTAATATCGCGAGTATTTACGAAGATTCGTCTAAAGAATTATGGATCTGTACCTGGGAAGAAGGACTCTACCGGATAAAAACAGATAGTACCATTGAGAACTTCCGTCATGATCCTAAAAATCCAAACAGTATTTGCACCGATTTCGTAAGGAGTTGCTGTGAAGATAATGCAGGAAATCTGTGGATAGGAACCTTTCACGGGTTAAATCGCTATGAAAAGAGCACAGGTAAATTCCAACTTTACACTGCCAACGCGAACAAACCCGACGGACTTACCCACTCCTCCATCTGGTGCATCGTCAAAGATGAACAAGGAACAATTTGGCTGGGTACTTATTTCGGAGGTGTCAACTATTTCAATCCAGAATATGAAATCTATACCCGTTACAAAACCGGAGATACAGAGAAAGAAGGTCTAAGTAGTCCGATCGTCGGTAGAATGACTGAAGATAAGGACGGAAACCTGTGGATTTGTACCGAAGGCGGCGGCGTGAATGTGTATAACCGGAAGGATAACACCTATCGGTGGTATCGCCACGAAGAGGGCAAAAATAGCATTTCCCATAACAATGTCAAAGCAATCTACTACGACCGGACTAATGAAATCATGTGGATAGGTACACACTTGGGAGGATTGAACAAACTCGACCTGCGTACTAACCGTTTCACAGTCTACCGAATGAAAGCCGGAGACCCAACCTCACTACCTTCGGATATCGTCCGAGACATTGTACCTTATAAGGACAAGCTGGTTGTCGCCACACAAAACGGTGTTTGTCTTTTCAATCCGGCAACAGGCGCTTGCCAACAGCTCTTCAAAGAGACTAAAGAAGGAAGAGGTATTGGCATGGTAGCCAGTCTTTGCATTGATAAAGACGGTACATTGTGGATTGCGGCTACCGGGGAGGGTGTTTATTCTTACCGGTTCGACAGCGGTAAACTTACTAATTATCCACACAATCCCGCTAATCCGAACAGTCTTAGCAACAATAATATCAACAGTATCATGCAGGACAGTAACGGTAATCTGTGGTTCTGCACCTCCGGAAGCGGTCTCGACCGTTACCGTAAGGCAAGTGATGACTTTGAAAACTTCGATGTACAGACAGATGGTTTATCCAGCGACTGTATCTACGAAGTATGCGAATCGTCCATACAGAAAGGAGACTTATTGCTGATTACCAATCAGGGATTCTCACAGTTCAACTATCCAAGCAAGAAATTCTATAATTACGGTACGGAGAATGGATTCCCGTTGACTGCCGTCAATGAAAACGCACTATTTGTGACACATGACGGAGAAGTATTCCTTGGCGGTATTCAGGGAATGATTTCTTTCTGGGAGAAAAAATTACATTTCACTCCCAAATCATATAATATCATTCTTTCCCGCCTGTTTGTCAACGGAAAAGAAGTAGTTCCGGGAGATGAAAGCGGCATCCTGGAACAGTCGATCTGTCATACTCCGGAAATCAGTCTGAAAGCGAATCAATCGATGTTTAGCATCGAATATGCCACTTCCAACTTCATCCCTGCCAACAGAGATGAAATTCTCTATCGCCTGGAGGGTTTCTCAGACGAATGGAACCATACTTACCGGAAGCAAACGCTGATTACTTATACAAACCTGAATCCGGGTAAATATACCCTTGTCATCAAATCACAGAGGGAAGGAATAAAAGAGGCCAGACTGCTGATTATCGTACTCCCTTCATGGTATGAGACATGGTGGGCTTACCTGATTTATACCATTGTCACTATCAGCCTGTTATGGTATCTTATTCAGAACTATAATTCGCGCATCAAACTCCGTGAGTCTTTGAAGTACGAAAAGAAGCATATTGAAGACCTCGAAGCATTGAACCAGTCGAAACTCCGTTTCTTCACTAACATCTCGCACGAATTCCGCACACCGTTAACGCTGATCGTGGGACAAGTGGAAACTTTGTTGCAGGTGCAGACATTTACGCCTAATATATATAATAAGGTGTTGGGAATTTACAAGAACAGTCTCCAATTACGGGAACTGATTACGGAACTACTTGATTTCCGTAAACAGGAACAGGGTCACATGAAGATCAAAGTTAGCCAGCACAATCTGGTTAACTTCCTGTATGAGAATTATCTGCTCTTCCTCGAATATGCGAGCAGTAAACAAATCAACTTCAAGTTCAACAAACAGAAGGATGACATTGAAGTATGGTATGACCAAAAGCAGATGCAGAAAGTGATAAACAACCTGCTGTCTAATGCAGTGAAGCATACCAAGGCCGAAGATACAATTTCGATTAATGTATCGCAGGAGAAAGACCATGTCATCATTGAAATAAAAGATACAGGTACAGGTATCGCCGCTGCCGAAATTGATAAGATATTCGACCGTTTCTATCAGACCGAGCATCTCAACTCGCTGAATACCGGAGCCGGTACAGGCATCGGACTGGCACTGACGAAAGGTATTGTGGAACTTCATCACGGCACAATCCGGGTAGAAAGCGAACCGGGCAAAGGAAGCAGTTTCATTATCACCCTCAAACTAGGCAAGGAACACTTCACAGAAGAGCAAATAGCGAAAGATGATACGGAAACCATCCAGCAAACAGAGACTATTGTTCCTTCAGTAGAAATAATCCCTGATTCGGAATGGAAAGAAGAAGATAACAAGCGCATCGAAGACGCCAAAATGCTGATAGTGGAAGACAATGAATCTATCAAACAGATGTTAGTCGGTATTTTCGAAACATTCTATCAAGTCAGTACGGCTTCCGACGGAGTAGAAGCATTAGAGATGATACAGAAGGATATGCCGAGCATCATTTTAAGTGATGTCGTAATGCCACGCATGTCGGGTACGGAACTTTGCAAACAGATCAAGACGGACTTTAACACTTGCCATATTCCGGTGGTATTATTAACCGCACGTACTGCTATAGAGCACAATATCGAAGGTTTGAAGATTGGTGCGGATGATTATATCACGAAACCGTTTAATACCAATCTTCTGATTTCCCGCTGCAATAACCTAGTTAATTCCCGCCGGCTATTGCAAGAGAAGTTCAGCAAACAACCACAGGCTTTTGCCCAAATGTTGGCTACCAACCCGATGGATAAGGAGATGCTCGACCGCGCGATGGCCATTATCGAACGTCATCTGGACAATACGGATTTCAACGTTAATATCTTCGCCCGCGAAATGGGTATGGCACGTACGAACCTATTCACTAAACTGAAAGCAGTTACAGGCCAGACCCCGAATGATTTCATCCTAAGCATACGTCTCAAAAAAGGCGCTGTCATGTTAAGGAATAACCCGGAGCTGAATATCACGGAGATCTCTGACCGGATTGGGTTCTCCTCCTCCCGCTATTTCAGTAAATGTTTCAAGGAGATTTATCACGTCAGTCCGCTGGCTTATCGTAAAGGAGAAGAGAGCGAAGAAGAAGGGGACGGAGAAGAAACAGATTAGCAGGCAACTATACAAGCACTCTTGCAAAATAATCTTATATTATTAGGCACGGATCACACGGATTTCACGGATTAAAAAACGATGAGTATGAAAACAACAGCGTTAATCCGTGTAATCCGTGCCTAAATTTATGATATAAACGGTTTCTTAGTCCGGACATCTTCGCCCGAATAAAGAAGGTAACCTCTTAAGTGTACTATTTTGTACTTCACTTGTACATTCCTACTCATTCTTTTTCTTCCATTCGCTTATCTTTGTGTTCATTACATTATTTCCTAAAACATTCAGCATTATGAAAAACGTTTCGCGTCTACTTCCCCTATTGTCCGGCATCGTCACGCTGTCAGGATGCAATCATGCACCCCAAAAGAACAATGGGCAGAATAGCCAAAAGCCTAACATTATTTATATATTTGCAGATGATCTCGGCATTGGTGATTTAAGTTGTTATGGAGCAACAAAAGTGAGCACTCCCAACATCGACCGGTTGGCAGGACAAGGAGTACAATTCACCAATGCTTATGCAACTTCTGCCACCAGCACCCCTTCCCGTTTCGGACTCCTGACAGGTATGTATCCTTGGAGACAGGAAAACACAGGAATCGCTCCCGGCAACTCTGAACTCATTATCGACACTACCTGCATCACCATGGCAGATATGCTGAAAGATGCAGGATACGCAACCGGTGCAGTAGGCAAATGGCATCTGGGACTCGGTCCGAAAGGTGGAACCGACTTTAACAACCGGATTACCCCTAACGCACAAAGCATCGGGTTCGACTACGAATTTATTATTCCGGCTACCGTAGACCGTGTACCTTGTGTATTTGTAGAAAACGGACATGTCGTAGGACTTGACCCCAATGATCCTATCACCGTAAACTACGACCACAAAGTAGGCGACTGGCCTACGGGAGAAGAGAACCCAGAGCTCGTCACTTTAAAACCCAGCCAGGGACACAACAATACAATTATCAACGGCATTCCCCGTATCGGCTGGATGACCGGAGGAAAATCCGCCCTTTGGAAAGATGAAGACATAGCCGATATCATCACCAACAAGGCCAAGAATTTCATTGCATCCCATCAGGAAGAACCCTTCTTCTTATATATGGGTACGCAAGACGTACATGTACCACGCATCCCCCACCCACGTTTCGCAGGCAAAAGCGGACTCGGCACTCGTGGCGACGTCATCCTGCAACTGGACTGGACCATCGGTGAAATCATGCACACACTGGACAGCCTCCACATCGCAGACAACACCATCCTGATCTTTACCAGCGATAACGGTCCTGTTATCGACGACGGCTATCAAGACCAAGCTTACGAACTTCTCAACGGGCATACTCCGATGGGGATCTACCGTGGTGGGAAATACAGTGCTTACGAAGCGGGGACACGCGTTCCATTTATCGTCCGCTGGCCTGCCCGAGTAAAGCCGAACAAGCAACAAGCTCTTTTCTCTCAAATAGATGTGTATGCATCGCTCGCCTCCCTTTTGGACCAACCTTTACGTAAAGGAGCTGCTCCCGATAGTCAAGAACATCTGAACGTACTCCTCGGCAAAAATAATACAAACCGTGAGTATGTCGTTCAACAGAATCTCAATAACACACTTGCCATCATAAAAGGTCAATGGAAATACATCGAACCGAGCGACGGCCCCGCTATCGAGTATTGGACGAAAATGGAGTTAGGCAACGACAAACAGCCTCAACTTTACGATTTATCCTCCGATCCATCGGAGAAAACGAATGTATCAAAACAATACCCCGACATAGTGAAAGAATTATCTGAATTACTAGAATCCGTAAAAGAAAAATAGTTTATGAGAACAGGAAAATTGTATGATTTTGCACCAATCTTGAATAATTCTATCCATATTAGAATATTCAATCCATCTATCTTTGCAAGCGTAGATTCAATAAAATCACTTAATTTTTAATATATGAAAAAACATTTATCCACTCAAACTAGAAAAAGGATGCTCTCCTCCATCGGACTGATCCTGTTTTCTGTTTCTTTTGTACTTGCACAGGTACTTGTTAAAGGTACAGTGAAGGATAACTTAGGAGAAGGAGTGCCGGGAGCCAGTGTCCAGGTAAAAGGTACTTCGCAAGGAACAATCACTGACCTTGACGGTAAATTTGCTTTTAACGTGCCCAATAAAAATTCGATATTGGTTATTTCTTTCATTGGTTATGTCACAGTAGAAATGAAGGTGGACACTCAAAAGCCAATGGTTATCACATTAAAGGAAGACACAAAGACATTGGACGAAGTGGTAGTAGTCGGCTATCAGGAGATACGCAAGAAGGATCTGACTGGCTCTGTTGCCAAAGCCAGTATGGCGGAACTACTTAGCACTCCGACTGCTTCTTTCGGCGAGACATTGGGCGGACGTATTGCCGGTGTCAACGTAAGTTCGGGCGAAGGTATGCCGGGCGGACAGATGAACATCGTCATCCGTGGTAACAACTCTTTGACACAGGACAACTCTCCTCTTTATGTCATTGACGGTTTCCCGGTGGAAGACCCCTCCATAGCCGCAGCCATTAATCAGAACGATATCGAGTCACTCGACTTCCTGAAGGATGCCTCTGCTACCGCTATCTACGGTGCCCGTGGTGCCAACGGTGTCGTGATGATTACAACCAAGAAAGGAACAATCGGCCAACCTAAAATTAAATACGACGGAAGTTTCGGTATTCAGCATATCACCAAAACGATCCCGATGATGGATGCCTATGAATTCGTCAAACTACAGGCAGAACGTAGTCCCAAAGATATGGAAACTACCTACTTCATGAATTATGACGGTAAGAAATGGGGACTGGAAGATTATAGAAATATCCCGCAATATAACTGGCAGGATGAAATCTTCCGCAGCGCATGGATGCAAAGCCACAATGTCAGCCTGACCGGTGGTTCGGAAGGAGTTCGCTACAATGCTTCTTTATCTTATTATGACCAGGACGGTATCTTGTTGGAATCAAACTACAAACGTGTACAAGGCCGTATGGGTACTACCATCCAAAAGAAGAAACTGAAAATCTATCTGACGACCAACTATTCCAGTACTACAACTACCGGTGGTTCTCCTTCCCAGAACTCATACAGTGGTATGAATAACCTGTTCTATAGTGTATGGGGATATCGCCCTGTGACCGAACCGGACAGACCATTAAACTCGTTGATGGATAACATCATGGACGACGCGATAAACAATACCAACGACTATCGTTTCAACCCTATCATGTCTTTGAAAAATGAATATCGCAAGACGTACGCGAACTATATCCAGTTCAACGGATTTGCAGAATATGAATTTATCAAAGGATTGAAGTTGAAAGTTTCCGGCGGTTACACATTCGATACCCGCAAAGGGGAAACATTCAACAACTCGAAAACTCGTTATGGTAATCCGAAATCATCCGATAAGGTGAATGCAGAAATCTACCATTCTCAACGTGCAACGTGGTTGAACGAAAATATTCTAACCTATCAGACCAATATCAAACGGAAGCATTTCTTTAATAGTATGGTAGGTGTAACTCTGCAAAATTCTGACTATGAATACTATTCATACAAGACAGTGCAAATTCCAAACGAAGCACTCGGGATGGCAGGAATGAGTGAAGGAACTCCCAGTACGACCAAATCATTAAAGAGTTCCTGGTCTATGCTCTCTTTCCTGGGACGTTTGAACTATAACTACAAATCATTGTATTATGCAACGGTTTCTTTCCGTTCCGACGGTTCTTCCAAATTCCGTGGTGATAACCGTTTCGGCTATTTCCCTTCCGGTTCATTGGCATGGGGATTCATGGAGGAAGATTTTATGAAACCATTGAAGTCTGTTGTTTCTTCCGGTAAATTAAGAGCAAGCTGGGGATTGACCGGTAACAACCGTGTAGGCGAGTATGATACGTATGCTTTATATCAGATATTAAAAGATAAAGTTGGAGATTTTATTTCGATCGGTAGCCTACCGAGTGGTGTATATCCGTTCGAAAACAGCCTGACAAGTGTAGGTACAGTGCCCACTTCCTTAAGAAACAGAAAACTGAAATGGGAGACTACCGAACAGTGGAACCTGGGTCTGGACTTAGGCTTCCTGGACGAACGCATCGGATTAACCGTAGACTGGTATCGTAAAACGACTCGTGATTTGTTGCTGAATACTGCACTTCCCACCTCTTCCGGTTATTTCAGTGCCATGAAGAATGTAGGAAAGGTACGCAACCAAGGTATCGAGCTCACATTGAACACAACCAATATCAAGAACCGTCATTTCTCATGGACTACTAACTTTAATATCGCATTCAACAAGAACAAAGTATTAGAATTGGCCGAAAACCAATCTTCTCTGTTGAGTGCAGCCAAATTTGACCAGAACTATAACTCTCAATACAGCTACATTGCCAAAGTGGGTTATCCGATGGGAATGATGTACGGATTCATCTACGAAGGTACATACAAATACGAAGATTTCGACAAAGTAGGTGATACATATACACTGAAACGCAATGTTCCGTATTTCTCTTCCGAAAGTAATACACAACCGGGTATGCCGAAATACGCAGACCTGAATGGTGACGGTATCATCGACGATAACGACCGCACTATGATCGGTAACGGTATGCCGAAACATACGGGCGGATTTACCAACAATTTCGAATACAAAGGATTTGACTTGAGCATCTTCTTCCAATGGTCGTATGGAAACGATGTATTGAATGCCAACCGCCTGTTCTTCGAGAACAGCAATAAAACACGTGACTTGAACCAATACGCAAGTTACGCAGACCGCTGGACACCGGAAAATCCGGAAAGTAATATTCCGAGAGCTACCGACTCCGGTTCTAACAAAGTGTTCTCTACACGTATTATCGAAGATGGTTCGTTCCTTCGTCTGAAGACCGTGTCTTTAGGATATACACTGCCGAAACAACTGACCAAGAAATGGAAGATAGACAATGCACGCGTATTCGTTGCCGGTCAGAATCTATGGACATGTACAGGGTATTCCGGTTACGACCCGGAAGTATCTATCCGTGAAGGCGCACTGACTCCGGGACTGGACTTCTCCGCTTATCCGAGAGCCTACTCTATCAGTTTTGGTATAAACTTAGGTTTCTAATCAATCATCCTTCAAACAATTACGTATATGAAAACAATAAAAATAATCATCATATCACTTCTTGTCGGACTTAACCTGACTTCCTGCGATTTCTTGGAAAAAGACCCGACATACACCACTCCTGAAAACTTCTTCAAAAATGAAGCGGACGCTACCTCTTGGCTGACAGGAACCTATGCCATTCTGGGACAAAGTTCCTTCTACGGAAATGAGTTCTTATACCTTGTAGGAGGTGACGATCTGGGACACTATGGTGGTGCCAACCGCGGACCTAACAAAAGTGGGTTGATCTGTAACAATGCCAACACAAGTGATCCGGCCGTTGCAGCATTGTGGTACACATTATACTCCGGCATCAACAGAGCCAATATTTTCCTGGAAAATATTGATGCAGTGCCCGATATGAACGACGATACCCGCAAGCAGTACAAAGCCGAAGCCCGTTTCTTACGCGCATTCTATTATTTTACTTTGGTAGAATGTTGGGGAGATGTACCTTTCAAGACTACTTCTACAGAAGATGCCTATAACCTCTCCATTCCACGTACGGACAAACAGACGATTTATGATTTTATCATCAAAGAGATGTATGGTTCTGCCGAGGATCTCAAATCTGCTCAAGATTTGAACTATTTACCGGGACGTGTTTCCAAATCGGCTGCTTGGGGAATGTTGGCGCGTGTATATATGTTCCGGGCCGGTGAACCTAAACGTGACAAGGAAGTGGGTTTGGCTAACAACACGACTAGTGCCGAGATTACAGAATATTTCAAAAAAGCAAGTTACTATGCACAGTTAGTCAAGAATGAGGGTCATTCACTAACTGCCAAATATTGGGACTTCTTTATCGACATTTGTTCTGATAAGTATAACACTGCTCTCAATAAGGATGGTGCCAAGGCTAATGAAAGTATTTGGGAAGTAGAATTTGCAGGTAACCGTTCGACGGATGTACGTGCAGAAGGTAGAATCGGTAATATTATCGGCATTCAGGGTAAGGACCTTTCTTCCAAAGCATCCATTACTGGTAAAGGTGATCCGGGCTATGCATACGCTTTTATCTGGAATACTCCTAAACTGCTGGAATTGTATGAAGCAAACGATGACATTGACCGTTGCAACTGGAATATTGCTCCATTCACTTACACCCAGTCAGCAGGAGAAGGTACTCCGGTGGACGGTCGTGAATTTGTAAAGGGAAAAAGAGATGAAGTGGAACAACAATACTGGGATAAATCCTTCAGCTATGGTAAAACAGAGCCGGGGTCTACTTACGGTGATCGTGAATCGAAGAACGATGCCAATAAGAACCGCAACAGGGCTGCCGCCAAATATCGTAGAGAATATGAAGCAGACAAGAAGAGTAAAAACGATACTTCCATCAACTTCCCTCTTCTCCGTTACTCTGACATTCTGCTAATGATTGCAGAGGCAGAAAATGAAGTCAACCATGGCCCTAATGATTTGGCGTATGAATGTATCAATGCAGTAAGAGAACGTGCAGGAATCAAAAAACTTGCAGCAAATCTGGATGAAGAGAGCTTCCGCAAAGCTATCAAAGACGAACGTGCAATGGAACTCTGTTTCGAGTACACACGCCGTTTCGACCTGATCCGTTGGGGAGACTATTACAAACTGATGCAGGAACAAGTGGACAAGGCACAGGCTGACGAATCCTGGAAATTCGGAATCAATGTATATACTTACTTCAATATTCCGAAGTCTTACAATTATTTCCCGATTCCTGCCAATGAAATAGGATCAAACGGTGCTATCAAGACGAATAATCCGGGTTGGTAATTCTCTTAATAACTTTAAAAAGAAAAGGACATGAAAATAATATATAAAAGTTTGATGACTATCGCTTTTGCCGGACTATCCCTGGCTTCATGCGACAAGGAATTAAAAGAAGAAACAGCAATGGAAGTGGGTGTGGTGACAGACAGCAATGTCAGCTTCGATGGCAAAACTGTGACTGTAAAGAAAGGAAACCCTGTAACGTTCAGCTTCGATGGTGACCCTGATTTTATCAGTTTCTTCAGCGGTGAGATAGGGCACGAATACAAACACCGGAACAGAATTGAAATGCAACCGGAAGACGTAGAAAAATGTGAAATCAACTTCTCCGTAGTATATGACTATGGTAGTGCGAAAACCATCGAAGGTTCTACTCACATATTAATATCCGATCAATTCGAAGGAATTAGTGGCAACAATGTGGAAAAAGACAAAGAAGCAGTTACTAATTGCGAATGGACAGAACTTGTCAGCCAAGATGAGCTTCCTAAAGCAACCAAAGTTACTAAAGACTATTCCTGCCCTTTGACTTCTTACTTGGGCAAGGAAATCAGCATTGCTTTCCGCCTGAATCCCCTTGACAACAGCGCTACAATGCCTGTTATACATATTAAAGGATTACAACTTAATCTAGAATTCAACAATGGGAAATCAACCACAATTAATGCAAAGAACTTCGAATTCTCGGCATTGAATGTAACCTATAATTTAGATGATCTTGCAAAAGACGGAGGACATTTCAACAAACTGAAGGAAGCATTAGGAAACAAAAATCTGACACTTGAAGAAATGAAAAGCGCAGAATATGCAGACAAGATAGCATATACCACAGTGGACGGTAATATCCCATATTTTTGGAGAACTAGCCAACCGAATGATTTCGTAACGAGTGGAGGTAAAAAAGATTATACCAAAGGAGATACTTGGCTTATTTCCAATCCAATCCTCCTCAATGGTTCCTGCGATCCTGACGCTGGTGTAGCCATCAAAAATATCTCGCAAACATTAGAGATATACTCACATACCTACGAGGAGGCCGGAACATACACCGCTACCTTCGTAGCCAACAATGCAAACTACGTCCATCAAGGTGGTCAAGTAATACGTGAACTGACTATAAACGTTGTAGAATAAAAGCATATCCCCCAATTTTTCTAACCTTCAATCATAGAAAACGTTTATAAAAATCAGACTTTAATCAATTTAACATCAGAAAGAGAGGGACCGCGAGGTTCCTCTCTTTTACTTTTACCATATCTTTCCACCCTCTTCCCTTTCTTCTCCTCCGAAAAAGCATTTTTCTTTACTCAACTAGCGTATAAATCAACATTTATATATAAGTTTGCACAAAAATAAAAACAATGCAAAAGACTCTTCCTATTCATTTTGCCCCATTACAAGGTTATACCGACGTGATTTACCGTAATGCTCATGCTGCCTGCTTCGGAGGTATAGATACTTATTATACCCCATTTGTACGACTCGAAAAAGGCGGATTTCGCCATAGAGATGTCCGAGGAATCGAACCCGGGAATAATCAAGTACCCCATCTGATTCCACAACTGATAGCTCCCTCTTTTGAGAAAGCAGAAAAAATCTTATCCCTATTCATTGAAAAGGGATATAAGGAAGTCGATATCAATATGGGGTGCCCTTTTCCCATGCTGGCTAAACGCCACAATGGTTCCGGTATTCTTCCTTATCCCGAAGAAGTGCAAGCGTTACTTAGCCGGCTGATTACGGAATATCCGCAAATTAGTTTTTCTATCAAAATGAGGTTGGGTTGGGAAGATCCGGAGGAATGTCTGAAACTGGCTCCGATTATCAATGAGCTCCCCCTACGACAAGTGGTTATGCATCCCCGCTTGGGAAAACAGCAATATAAAGGAGAAGTCGACCTTAAAGCGTTTGAAGCCTTTCAGGGAGTCTGCAAACATCCGCTCATCTATAATGGGGATATCAATAGTGTGGAAGATATTCACCACATTCAGGAACAGTTTCCCGGATTAGCCGGAATAATGATAGGACGAGGATTACTTGCCAACCCGGCATTGGCATTGGAATATAGACAAAACCGTACACTTGAGCTTGATGAAATAAGAGAAAAATTGCAATCTATGCATAAATGTATATACAATCAATATGCAGAACAGTTAGAAGGAGGAGACGAACAGCTTCTGAACAAAATGAAAACTTTCTGGGAATATTTAATGCCGCAAGCAGACAGAAAATTACTGAAAGCAATTCATAAAAGCACAAGCCTCAACAAATACAATCAGGCAATACTTGCCTTTTTTAATCAACGATAAACTAATAACCAGTAATTTTACGTAATTTTGCACCCGTTTACAAACATGCACATTATGAAAAAGTACATTCTCTTATTTCTTTGCCTGATAATCGTATCGGGCAGTTTTGCACAAATGCAGGATTTCAAGTTCAAATTCTACGGACAAATCCGTACTGACTTTTATTATAATAGTCGTGCTAATGAAGAGACCGTAGACGGATTGTTTTATATGTATCCGAAAGATAAGGTACGTGATCCGGATGGGAATGATTTGAACTCAACGCCTAACAGCAATTTCTATACCTTGTATTCACGTCTCGGAGTAGACGTTGCCGGTCCGAAGCTGGGGACGGCCAAGACTTCTGCCAAAGTAGAGGTCGACTTCCGCGGCACAGGCACTTCTTATTCGGTCATTCGCCTTCGTCATGCTTATTTGAATCTGGATTGGGGAAAATCAGCTTTATTACTCGGACAGAACTGGCATCCCTTATTCGGAGATGTGTCTCCGCAGATTCTTAATCTCTCCGTAGGAGCACCGTTTCAGCCCTTCAGCCGTGCGCCACAAATTCGTTATCGCTATACAAACAAGAATGTCCAACTTACCGGAGCCGCAGTGTGGCAATCACAATATACTTCACAAGGACCGGAAGGGAAAACACATAAGTATCTGAAGCAAAGCTGTATTCCCGAATTTTATGTCGGAGCTGATTATAAGAATGGCGGTTTGCTGGCCGGCGTAGGCATTGAGTTGTTATCATTGAAACCACGTACGGAGTCTATAGTAAATACAGATAAATACAAGGTAGACGAACGCATCACAACTCTTTCATACGAAGCTCATGTAAAATACACCAACAAAGACTGGTTCATCGCTGCGAAGAGTGTATTAGGATCCAATCTGACACAAGCTTCCGGTTTGGGTGGATTCGGGATCAAGTCTGTCAACGAACAAACGGGAGAACAAGAATATACTCCGATACGTTTCTCCAGCTCTTGGTTCAACGTTGTCTACGGACAGAAATGGAAGCCGGGAATCTTCGTAGGCTATGCCAAGAATCTGGGAACAAGTGATGCACTATATGCTCCCAAAGGAAATGATGCAAAACTTTATGGAACAGGAACAGACCTTAACCAATTAGTTACGGCAGGAGCAGAACTGACCTACAATGTCCCCCACTGGAAATTCGGGTTGGAATATACATTAAGCTCTGCATGGTATGGTTCGCTCAATACGTCCAATGGGAAAATTCAAGATACCCATGCCGTATGTAACAACCGTATTGTTGCCGTTGCCATGTTTATGTTCTAACCTCTCTATACAATTATTTTAATTATATATCTGTCACCTGTCACCGATTGCTGCTTAACGGTTTGATTATTAACAATTAACACCGTGACAGCAATAGGTGACAGCAGTGTGACAACAATAATGCTGTCACCAGAAACAGATAAACTACATTTCACAACGCGGAGGTATTCACTCTGGAAGCTCCAGGCAATCCTATTTATTTCATGAATGCATTACCTTTGTTTCTCGTGGGGAAACTTTTAGTTTCAAGGCTTGAAACCAAAGGTTTCGTACCGGGAAACTAAAGTTTCAGCATTGGGAAACTGTAGTTTCAGCACCGAGAAACAATAGTTTCAACGGCATGGAAACTATGGTTTCTCCAAGAGAAACTAGTGTTCCCCTATCAGGAAAAGCAAATGATCTCCTATTGTCTGACTTTTATCTCCTTAACTCCACTTCAAAGCTAGCACCATCTTTACAACTGAACTGCAAAACTGTTTGCTTCTTATCAGAAGAAATCACCTTGCAAAACGGAGTTTCTTCTACATTCCATTGCCCTTTTATCGTTACAGTCACAGGTATTTCACTACTGGCATTTTCAATCCATGGTCGTGAATAGATACTACGTTCGATGCGTTTCCCATCTTTATCAAACGCTTCATCGCTTGGACCGCGATACAAAGCTAAATCCGGTTGTGCCACCGTCAACTTAATCTTATCAGCAGATCCTTTATGAATCATAACCAGACAGGAAGTATCCACACGTTGTAATAAACCACCCGGCAATGTCGTTTCAGGAGTTTCAAACAACACATAAGAAATGATCTGTTCGGAAACGGACTCTACAATATGTGCATTCCGGTCTTGCTGTAATACCTTATAAGTGGGCTTCTTTGCAAATTTCTTCATCAGAGTTTCATTCGTCTGAGGCAGAACAGCGTATTCATAACTTCCGTTTTTCGGTGCCTTTCCATGATCTACAACCAAAGAAACCCAATCACCCTTTGTTTCCTTTCCTGTATTTTGCATTCGCGAGTATTGAGGAAAGTTCTTCTCAAACCGGATGGGAGTTGGAACATAATAACCCGTTCCCAAATGGTCCACCCATACTTTCTTATCTCCTTGATAATTTTTCCAATAATCATGCCCTGCTTTATCAGTAACTGCCAATTGGAAGATAGTCGTTTCTGTCGGGAACTCCGTATTTGTATTTTCAATATCCGAACCAAGACAGACAATCATTCCATCGATGAAATGGTAAGATTTACGTGCCCGATGTGATCCGTTATACTTATCATGCTCATGTAACTTCATTCCGAAATTACCATTCATCTTCTGTTGAGACAAACCACCGGCAAAAGCCTCGTCGGAGTAAAGCATCTCTTCCATTCCAGAGTAACTATCCACATTGAGCACCTTAGCCTGCAATTGCTCCAATGGCAAATGAATAGATGTCACTCCCGGAATACGGTTCCAGTCAAAACCTTCCTGCTGCCAGCCGCTAGTGGCGGGAGTTACTGTCTGTCCCGGTGCAGCAGTCAATATTTGCAAACTGCCGTGTGCCAGGTAGCGACCGTATAGATTTGCTCCCAGATAATGTTCTGCCGCCCATAGATAACGGGAATGTCCACGTGCCACAGCCGACCAATTGCTACGACGTTGAACAGAGACGCAACCATATCCCATCGCTATATTTCCCTGCGGGTCCGGTTCCAGACGGAAACCTTTCTCTATAAGAAGTTTTGCCACCTTACGTTCTTCAGCATTTGAAACCTTAGGCATATATTCGGGAGAGTCATTTGCAATACTTGGGTCTGAAATCAGACGGAGGTAAGAAGAAGCCATTTCACTATCATATTCCTCCTTTCCATCGGGAGAACCAGCTAGAGCCATCATAGCAAAATGCATAGGAACCAGTTTACCTTTTCCATCCGGATGACGACCGGACATGGAAAGAGGGAAGTTCAGCTTATTGCAATAGAAACGCATGGTCAACAGTACATTTTTCACTGTTTCATGAGCTAACTCGGAAACAGCAAATTCCGTCCGGCTGAAAAGATAAATCATATTGGTTGCTCCATCGAGTCCGCCCACAGCATAAGCCGGATAGTTATTTCGATGATGGAAAGCACCTCCGTCTACTTTAAACGAACCGGATAATCCCAATGCAGGACGGCAACCAAAATCAATCCAACGGGAGAAAGACCGGAGATATTGTAGTTTTTCCGGTGTATCTTCCATCATTAAAATGCTGGCAATGCGTCCGGTGGTCTGTGTATTGAAAGAGTCCATATCAATTCCATTGACTTCCGGTTTAGGGTATACTTCGTTAGTAATCGCATACCAGCGTAATGTCCGTTCGGCTTCCTGAAGTTTCCCGGTTTCCCTAAGCACATCTTTCATCAGAAAATATGCCAGGTACAGACCGCGAACACTATAGCCATAATGATGGATGTTTCCCCAACAACTACCATAAGCTACTCCCTGATCGGTTATATGATCGTACATTGCTAAGAACTTCTTCTTCATTTCTTCCCGAATCACCGGATTTGCCGCATTATTATATGCAACGGCAATTCTTTTCATCAGGTCGAAATAAGCACGCATTTCCACTCCCATTTTAGTCAGCATATCTTTATCCCAGTTTGGTATGATCCGTTCATAAGCTTCTGAAGCACGTACCATGTAAATAGGTACTCCCGATACTTGGCCGTTCTTGTAAGTTATCTGATAGAAATCATATTTCTTGCGGATGGTTTCTACTTCTTTATCAGTCGTTTTTCCTTTCGTGTAGATCATATCACGAAAACGCTTTTCCAACAGTTGCATTTCTGCTCTTTGCTTATCGTCTACAGGAGTCAATTCAATATCCGGTTTCAAAAGCGAGTGTTGATAGACAACCAGCCAATGGTTGGTGGCCCGGCATTGACAAAAGGAACTTGCAGATCGGCCGTCTGTTGACGTGCATCAACTTTAGTAGCCGTAATCAAATGATCGATGAAAAGGCTTCCTTTTGAATTTGGAGCAATAATCCGGAGTTCATTCATGCCTTCTTCCGGTGTGCCTTGCATATCACGTTCATAGCAAACCCATGCGGCACGCCAACCACTGAAATTAATACCAAAAGGGAAAGATGTGCATCGTTTGCCGTCTTTCAGAAACTGAAACTCAATGGTCGCATCTTGGGGAACTTCATTATAAACCCACACAATAAAAGCCGAAAGATATAAATCCTTGCCGGTCGGATCTTTCTTCTCAAACTTCAGGTCTTTCTTGAGTTCCAATATACCACCCGGTTCAAATGTCCATTCCAACGAATGTTTTCCATCTTTATAATGCAGATCAGATACCGACAGGCGGGAATGGGTAGCGGTGATACAATCCGGTATTTGCGGTTCTTCAAAAGAAAACATCCGTTCATCTGTTACAACTTGCGCATGAAGGAATGCTGAACACAAAAGAGAAAACAGAGTTGTCACTCCAAATTTAGTAAAAGGTTGTTTCATCATGGAAATATAGTCTTATTAGGTTTTCAGTATATAAGTCAAAGTATAGTCGCTCTAAAATCTGTAAAGAGTACGTGATTCTGCAAAAGACGTAAACCGAAGTGTCCGTCACCTTCACTACCCGCAAGGGTATAGCGAAACAACTCTTCATCATTCACAGAATAAGTTGTGATTCCCTTTTCCACTCGAATCCGAATCTCATACCATTGATTGGGGACGAGTAAATGAGAGGCATCGGTATATTCTTTCAATAAAGGTTTCACCTTGTCATCTGCCACTCCATAATATTCTCCTTTGTATCGACGGAAACGGGTCGTTGAGTTATCATTTCCTCCGTATCCAACGTAGAAAAGGTTTAATGTGTTATAGTTTTTAAAGATGCCGTCACGCCACTGACTACGGGCAAAAAGATCATCAGGGTATTTAGGATCATTGGCAGCCCAGAAGCAGTTCAGATCACTCAAGCGGTCATACTTTCCACCTTGCATCACCATACAAATACGATAACTTATTTCATAATCGCCCGTCAATCGTTGCCGATACCACATAGTCAGTCCGTCCGGAACTATCAATTCTAATGTATCTGCACGTTCTATTATTTGCAAAGCATGGGATGCATCTTCTATTTTCCATTGCTGCACAAAAGAAGCTTTGTGCTGTGCCAAAAGCACCACACTATTTAAGAGAAAAAAAGTAATCAAACTGTAGCCTATAAAAAATCGCTTCGTCATTACGGTATTAGTTTAAAGATTATTCTTCCGAATACAAAGAAACCCCTCTTTTCGAAAAAAGAGGGGTTCAAATTGTACAAAATAACTCAAATAACGTATTGACTGATAATTTGCATTACCAATATCTTATAGTTTTTTCATCAACAAAATTCTCATACCATTTCTGGTTTGAAGCACCCTTACTATCTACCCATTTAGTAAAATCAGGATATGCTTCTCTAAATGGTACACGTTCATAAGCATGACGTGTGCCAACCGGAAGTTTAACTCCCCAAGTGGAACCTTTGGTATTTGAATAATAAACATTTGCATCCAGTGTAGTGTCACCCGCAACCAATGCTTCATATTCTGCTTTGTAAGCAGAAGTCGGTGCATAACCCCTCATGTGTATTTCTTTACCACCGTTCACCTTAATAAAGAAATTCTGTCTATTAGTATCTAAAATCAACTCTCTAAATGCTGCAAGCTGAGCATCTCTTTCAGCTCCAGTTAATCCTTCTTTACCAATCAGTCTAACTTCAGCACGCAACATAGGTAGTCCTTCTCTTACTTTTCCTTGTGTTACCTGAAACATATCCTGATTATTATCCATCAAAGAAGTTAAACCATCCAGTGTAATAACAGTTCCTTCCGCTTGTGCTTTATCCACTGTCAATATTGCGAAACGCGGTTCTTTGCGAGTATCATTACTCCAATTCCAATTTTTATTTTCAACTTTCACTATATTTTTTGTAGAAAGTTCCTCTTTAGCTAAGTCTGTCATTGTTCCCTGACCACCTTTTAGTACAAGGCTTGCAGTAATCCGATCAACATACTCGCTTTTCAAACCATCCAGTACAACACCTAACACAGTCGGGTATATACCACCTACAGCACGAACATCCAAAGTCAACAACAATTCTTCTTTACCTCCTACAGTCTCCATCATCTGTTGACTATGACATTCAGTCACCTTCAAGTCATACTCGAATACAACATCGTTGAAATCTTCATCATACCATGAATCCAGTTGAATAGGCCAACCATCTTCGAACATCACCACACCTGTGTTATGATAGAAAAGATAGCCTTGGTCCGTTTCATTTGTCGGCTGCACTGCATCTTCAGGAAGCGCAAGAGTTACCGATGCCAGACGGTTTGTTTCAAAATTGAAACCAGTACTCTGATCTACACCACGACTAACAGGAGACAAAGCAAATTCTTTTGTAGCTTCTGTTCCCGAAACTGTATTGTATTTCATATACACTTTCTCGCAAGCAGCAGGAACATTCAACGTAAGAGTACGGGAATCTTTCACTAATACATCTCCCACAAGCAGACTCGCTTCAGAACCACTTTTATCGGAATATACATTCACAAGTGCAGAAGCATTTACCGGGTCAACAGTTCCCGAACCATCGTTACCTTTTTCCAACTCATTATCAGAGCAGGAAGTAGTAACCAACATTGTCCCCATAAGGACATACATCAAACTTTTAATTTTCATCTTAATTTAATTTTTAAATTTATTGTTTGTTTTTGTTTCGCATGAGAACCTGGCTTATCACACTTATTTTCAGGCTCCATTTGTTAACTTATCAAAAATATATTTAACTCCTAATAGCTTTTTGCTTGCCTTTATTTGTAATTTCAATCCTTTCCATCGAGAATAATCACAAGAGCTAAAATAGGGCTCAAAAGGCCTGTTCATGAACACTGGATAATATATACAAGTTATTTCGTATATTTGCATTAGACAGAACATTCAATACAACAAATATAGAGCTTTTATTCCGAATATACAAGTTCTATATATAAATATATCAAGGGAAATGGATCAAGTACTGTATGGTATAGATTACATAGAATATTATTTCTATTGGATATATTACAAGTTTATTGGCTATCCTTTAATCATAAGAATATGCTCAATTGCTGTAATGTTTTGTATTATTGCGTACTTATTTCTCCTATTCCATATTATATATGGTATATTTAAAAGGCGAAAAGAGAAGCGGAAATACAATAAAGCATTTGATAAGTATTATGAAGAAATGAAATCTATCTCACTAGATTCCAACACATTGAGTGAAGAAGAGATAGCTGACAGATTAGAATATGATACGAAAAAGCGCCCGAAACCTAACGAGTTACGCATTATCACTCAACTATTAACAGAAATCAAGAGTGTGCATGAAGATGAGATCAATGAACTAAACTATCAAACGATTCAAACCGTATTCCAAATCACACGTTTCCTTGAACGCGAACTTCAATTCGGTTCCAAAAGATCAAAGATACAAGCTCTGAAACTTATTCAGTCCATCAATGGCTATGCCTCTGAAGCGGTATTGGTGCGTTTCCTCTATCATCGTGAACTAGAACTAAGAAACTCGGCACGCTATACTTATATGTGGTTAAGCCAGGGTGACCCGTTCCGCTTCTTCGACGAAGACATCGGCATGAAGTTAAGGCAATGGGACATGATGGAGTTACACGCTATCTTGGAGCACCGTAAGAAAGTGGGATATAACACACCCACCTTTATTAAATGGGTGAATACTTCAGCTGAAGAAAACGTTAAGATATTCTTTATCAACGAAATCCGGCTATATAATGAAACCGAAAGTGCCCCAATTCTCGCGAAGCAACTCAATGCCCGTTCTGTGGAAATACGAGGTGAAGCGATCAAGACTTTAGGTAAACTAAAATACAAAGAGGTTGAACCTAAGCTGATTGAAATGTATAATGTACAACCGGAAGAAGTCAAACGACAAATCATTTCGGCTATTGCGGATCTAAAGACCGATAAGGCTTTAGGATTTCTTTACAATGCTTATGATGAAGCAGATAACTGGGGAACCAAGAGAGTCATACTCAAAGCCCTCTATGAGTATAGTGCAATGGGAAGGAAAAACATTCGATCAATTGGAAAGAAAAGCAGATTCCCACACAGCTATATTGTTTGCCCACACCAAGCATCCGTTAATCAACCAGTTAAACTAGAGAACATGAGAGATATAATATTTACATTCTTCAATTATTTCGTATTCTTTTATACGAGCATGCTGGCGATATTCTTCGTCACATTCGCCTTCCTCTCTTTCATTTCTCTAAAACGGAGAAAGGATTACTATGTGGAAAGCTATATGCGGAAAACAATCAAGGAATCCCCCTATACACCGGGCATTTCGGTAATTGCTCCTGCCTTCAATGAAGAAAAGACAATCATTGATAATGTGAACTCCATGCTTGCATTGGAATATCCGCTTTTCGAGGTGGTTATTGTAAATGATGGAAGTACGGACAGTACATTGGAAAAGATGACCGAATATTATGAACTGGTAGAAGTGCCCTATGCTTATATCGAGCGAATCAAAACCAGACCGTTCCGAAGACTCCTCAAATCCTCCAACCCGAAATACAGCCGACTCATCGTTGTAGACAAAGAAAATGGAGGAACCAAAGCGGATGCATCCAATGCGGGTATCAACGTTGCTTCTCATCCTTATTTTATCTGCACGGATGTGGATTGCATTTTGGAAAAGTATGCTCTTTATCGTTGTATCTCGCCCATTATATCTTCAGAAAAACAAGTAATTGCAGTCAGCGGAACGATGTTGATGGCTAACGGATGCGTCGTGAAAGACGGACAAATCATAGACGTTAGAACTCCCCGTACACCGATTCCACTTTTCCAGAATCTGGAATATATGCGCTCTTATCTGATTGGTAAGATGGGATGGTCCGCTATCAATGGTATGCCGAATGTTTCCGGTGGATTCGGTCTTTTCGATCGTTCGGTAGCGATTGCAGCCGGAGGATACGATGCTCCCTCTTTTGCCGAAGACATGGACCTCATCACCCGCATGGTAGGATATATGTGCGACTTCTCCCGTCCTTATAAGATCGTACAGATTCCTGATACTTGTTGTTGGACGGAAGGACCTCCCAACCTGGCAATGCTTTACCGGCAACGTACCCGTTGGGCACGGGGATTGTTCCAGACACTTAATATCCATCGTAAGATGATTTTCAAAAAGACGTATAAACAGATGGGACTGTTAACTCTGCCTTATATGTTCGTTTTTGAGTTTCTAGCGCCGATCATCGAGCTCGTCGGTTTGATAGTATTTATCTATCTGGCCTTTACAGGAGCAGTCAACTGGAACACGGCATGGATGATTTACCTGACGATCTATACGTTCTGCCAGTTCCTTTCCATCGTTGTTATTACCTACGACTACTATGTCGGGATGCTATATAAAAGAGGATATGAATACCTGTGGATTATCATTGCATCCATATTAGAGCCTATCTTCTATCATCCCATCATCACTTTCTGTTCATTGAGAGGATACCTCAGTTATCTGACCAATAGAGACTTCAAGTGGAAAAACATGGAACGTAAGGGATTCAAGCAGAAAGAAGAAAGTGCAGACGGTACTGATATAACGGCAATGAAGCCCGAACCTGCTACGATTTAAACAAGAAAGAAAGATTAAAGACAAGATAGAATGAACAGAGAATTTCTCCATAAGATCACCATATTAGGTTGTCTGTTTTTACTGATAACCTCTTCCTCCGGGACCGACAACGGATTCCAGACACCGGAGCAATATGCCCAGATTGTACAGGAGCATTTTGCGAACGAGGAATGGGAAGCAGGGAAAGAGCTGTTGGAGGAGGGCCTTCAGAAATACCCGAATGTTTCTGACCTTGAATGGCTCATGGGCAAATACTGGTTTCACGAAAAGAATTATGACCAGTCGCGTTATCATCTTGTTAAAGCAATAGACGACAATTATAACAACGTCAATGCCAAACACCTGCTGGTAGACGTGGAAGATATCACCGAAAATTACTCCAGTGCTATTTGTTACGTTAATGAGTTGCTGGAAGTGAATCCGTATTGGAGAGGTTTATGGCGAAGAAAGATTGAACTGTACCGCAAGCAGAACAACGATGTGGAAGCAGATCGTCTGTTGAAACGAATCAATCAGATTTACCCGAACGATACCATTCTAAGGAAGGATTATATCTACAGCATGGAGGTAGGCTACCAGCAAATGAAAAAAGGCGGTAACCGAAAAGAGGCTATCGAAAAGCTGACGGAGCTCATCAAAGTATCTCCTCAAAACGAAGAATATTATCTGGACATCATTAACCTGCATTTACAGGAAGGAAACCGGGAAGCTGCTCTAGGCTGGTCATCCAACGGTTTGGCTGCCATACCGGGAAGCGGTGCGCTTATCGTCAAAAGGGCGAGTATCCTTAGTGAATTGGCACGTTATCCGGAAGCTCTGGTGTTTATACGCGAGCAAATGCGAAGAAACAACAGTCCTGCCATACGGCGTATGTACAACGACTTATTGATGGAAGCTGCCCGAGCAGAGAAGCAGCGGGATCCTTATGTATTATATGGCATGGCCTACGAAGGAGGTAATAAGAACAAGGAAGCATTAGACTACCTGCTGAACACTTCCGTCACTCGAGGATATACCGATGATGCACTCTTCTATATCAGAGAAGCTAAAAAACAATATGGCAACAATGATAAAGGAATTCTTTATAAAGAATATATGCTTTATCGCCAGATGAATGAGGATGATCTTGCCTATTCAACGCTGAAAAAGATGTATGAGATGTATCCTGATGATTATGATATTACGCTTGCCATGAGCGCACAACACATGAAGAAAGCTGAAAAACTGATGGAACTCGGTCTGTACGCAGAAGCATTGCCGCACGTATTGTTCGTTTCTCAAAAACATGTAGACGACAATGAAGTGAACGGTGCCGCATGGGAAAAAGCCTTGAGTTGCTATATCAATATGAAACGTTACAATGAAGCACTTGCCACATTGGACACCATCACTCTTCACTTCCCTGATTACGAAAACTGCACGTTGAAAAGGGCATTTATTCTCGATAAAATGGATAAAACCGAAGAGGCTTTGCAACTATACTTGTCTGCCATCGAGCAGAGCGACGAGGATATGCGTATCTTCTACGTCATCGGATACGAGGAACTGGCAGTGCCCTACATCAAAAAGTGCATGGAAGCCGGAGCTACGAAGAAAGCATACGAAGAAGCCATCAAACTGGTTAGCCTGAATCCATCGAGCGATCTCGGATTACGGTATGCCATCAACTCGTCCGGTTTACTCGGAAAATACGATGAATTCGAGAAATATACGGCTCAAGGGATCAATTATTATCCTGAAGAACCGTTCTATCAGGCAAAGAGGGCTACTGTCCTTGAGCGTGACAAGAGATACGAAGCTTCTTTGGAATTCCTGAAACCGATACTCAATAAATACCCGAGTAACAAAGAGATTATAGGCGCATTCTCACAAAGCAGTGAATATCGTGCCCTGCAACTGACAAAGGCGAAAGAACCGGAAAAGGCTCTCGCTGTTCTTGATACAGCTTTGCTTTACGACAGTCAGAACAAATCATTGAAGTACACCAAGGGAGTGGTATATGAAGCCAACCGTCAAGCGGATTCAGCCTATTATTACCAAAAGTACTACGAGCCATCCATCATGGAATATCGCTCTTTCCAACGACACTTATCGGGCCTTAGAAGCATGATGCTCAAGAATGAGATTGCTTTGACCTACCTGCGTGCACGCTACGGAGAAGAAGACATCATTACCTCCGTTGCCACCGCTGAATACACCCGAAAAGGCCAGAAGAACAGCTATACAGGACGTCTCAACTATGCAGGACGAAGCGGCTCGGCAAGCGACAGCATGGAGGCTGAAGAACAGACACCGGGAGGAGTCGGCATTCAGGTACAAGGTGAGTGGACGCATCACTTCTCACCGAAGTGGAGCCTCACGGCCAATGCAGCCTTTGCGACCAAATACTTCCCGGACATAACGGCTGATGTCGCTTTACGGCATTATCTCAAGAATGATTGGGAAATAGGCGCACATGTGGGTTATAGACGGGTAGCCGCCTACACAAAGCGTTATGAATGGAACGATGAATTCTTTGCAGGCGGCACCGGAGACAATGGCTATCTGTTTACGGGTTGGAATGAGTCAAAGACTAACCTACTCACTGTAGGCGGAGAATTAGCCAAGACCATTGAAGTGGTTCGTCTCAACACGAAGATCGATATGCACTTCTTCAACTCTAACTTCTATTACAATGCGCAGATTGGCGCCAAATACTTCCCGGCGAGCGATACAAAGACAAATATCAACGCCATGGCAAGCATCGGATCGGCACCGGAAACGGCCGTACTGGACTATGCGCTGCCCGGCTCTTTCTCTCACACCAATACCATGGTGGGATTGGGAGGTCAGTATATGGTCAGTCCCAACATTACCATAGGCTTGATGGGCACTTGGAACACCTATTATAACCAAACCAATACGGTGCGAGGGACAAGTCCGTCCAACCAGATAGAATCCATATCGACACGCTATAAAAACTTATATAACATCTATGCACAAGTTTATATTTCATTCTGATACGCTTGGCCCTGTATTGGCAGGAATGATATGTATTTGCTGCCTTTTATCCGGCTGCCGTATGCAGGCACGCACGGAGATGTTCCCATCTAAAGAAGGGTATCTCGTCACCATTGGTGAGGATCCGACCGACAGAGACACCCGGTGGGCGAAATACCTGTACGAACATCTCAAGAAGCGTGCAAACGACGATGAAATAGTAGCTTTTGGCGTTTCCGAAATGGACATGTGGCGCATCATCATACAGATAGACCCAACATTGCAGAGAGGATTCAAAGTAGCCTGCAAAGGCTCTGATATCAGACTGACCGCAAGTGACGACAAACAAATGTTATGGCTGCAATACCAACTGATAAAGAAGATCAGCAAAGAAGACCCGCGTATAGACGGTTCGGATCTTCCTCCCGCCCTTATCAATCTCAACGATACTTGCGGAGCTTTTGCATTTGACTATCAAAGTATTTATTCTCCATACGGCCTGAACGCCGATCATACAGGCGTTATCGGCCTGAACAACTTTGATGACAGCTGGGGAATATGGGGACACAACCTGCGAAAAGTCTTGGGAAAAGATGCAGAGAAAGTATATGCCACCATTCACGGGAAGACAGATGACTCACAACTGTGTTTCTCTTCCGAGGATATGTATCGCCAGATAGAAAGTTACATCGTAGATAACTTCGGTGAAAAGGGGAATTTCCGTTTTGTAATCGCACCGGATGATACTCCGTACGCCTGTACGTGTGCCACCTGCACCGCATTGGGAAATACAGAGAAGAACGCAACTCCCGCCGTTACGGAACTGATCCTCCGCCTGTCGCAGCGTTTTCCCAAACACACGTTCTTTACGACTTCCTACCTGACTACGCAACAAGTCACAGACAAGCAGCTCCCGCCTAACGTCGGGGTAATTGTCAGCGCTATCGACTACCCGCTCCGCCGGACAGACGGCAAGGACGAGCAAGACAAGAAATTTGCGGAACAACTCGACAACTGGAAGAAAGTAACGAACAACATCTATATATGGGACTATATCAACAACTTCGACGACTACCTCACTCCTTTCCCCATATTAAAGATAGCCCAGCAAAGACTCCAACTTTTCAAACAACACGGAGCCAGCGGCATATTTTTCAACGGAAGCGGTTACAGCTATTCTTCCTTCGATGAAATGAGGACTTTTGTATTATCAGCCCTTCTTATCAACCCGGAGCTTCCGGTTGATGAGTTAATTAAAAGCTATTTCAATCAGGAATACCCGGTATCCAAAAAATGGCTGTACGATTACTACACAGAGCTAGAAAACAACGCCCAATCCGGAAAGCGGCTCGGACTTTACGCCGGTATCAGAGAATCGGAAAAAGGATTCCTCTATCCGGAGAAGTTTATCAAATTCTATGATGAAATGGGAGATTTTGTATCCGAAGCAAAAGGGAAAGAGCGCAAAAAGCTGCACGAGCTCCAGACCGCCTTGTCTTTCACGCGCATGGAATTAGCACGTGACCACAGTTTCGACGCTTACGGATATGCCAAGCGGAATGGAAAGGATATTCAACCGCTTCCCCAAGCTCGTAAATGGGTCACCCAGCTCAAAGAGCATCAAGCATTTGCCGGAATGGGATATTATAATGAGTCAGCTTATGAGATTGACTATTATATAAAGGAATGGGAACAATATATACTTGCTTCCGACATAAAGAAAAGTTTGTTTCTGGGAATGCATCCTTCCGCAACCCCTAAACTAAATAAAAATGATTCAAAGAAACTGACCGATGGCACTCACGGTTTACCCGGAGACTATCATTGCGGTTGGGTTATCATTCCGGGAGAAGAATGTACCATCAACCTGCCGGTTAAAGGACTCAATGCATCAGGAACATTCTATATCAGTTTTTTGAATCTTCCCCGCCATCGCATCTATGCTCCACAGCAAGTTCAACTGTTGAAAGACGGAGTAGCCTATAAAACAATAGACCTGAAACCGGAAGACTCCCCAGAAAAAGGAGAAATGATGAAAGCCACCGTTCCGGCAGACTTGAACGGAACAGAACAATTAAGCATAAAAATCAGTTGTTTAAAGAAGCCGGGAACGCAAATGGGTATCGATGAAATTGCATTCATCCCTTAAATGCTGAAAAAGTGATATAACAAAAATAAATGGCAACAATGAATAAATCTATATTCTATATTTTACTACTGACGGCACTTCCGCTCTACTTTACAGGGTGCAGAAAGGAAGTACGTCCCACCAGCATGACGATAAAAGATTCCGTCAGGCACTATTACCCTATCAAGCAAGGTCAGCAACTCGATATCATGTTTACCATCACCAACACGGGAGACGCTCCGTTAATCATTTCAGAAATGCAACCTTCCTGTGGCTGTATCATTCTGGATAAAAGTTCGCATATCATCATTCCCGAAGACGGTATCAGGCAATTCAAAGCAACCTACAACAGCATCAAGAATGTAGGCGAAGTGGTTCACCGCATCCGGATTTTCGGCAATATGCTCCCCGACGGGAGAGCCGAACTTAAATTTGATGTTAACGTAGTCCCCGATGCAGACTATACACGTGATTATGAAGAACTCTATCAAGAGTTCAACACCAAAAATGGTATTGTCAGAGAGATGGTGGATGGAAAAGAATCTGAACTGGGATATTATGTCGGAGAACCGTAATCGATATCATGTATCAAGTATCAAATATTAAGTATTAACATCAAATGACTGGCTAATACTCAACACTTGATACTTAATACTTATTTCTCCTTTCTAAGGATGTATTTCTTTGAATGCGGCATTTTCTTCTTTCACATTCTGAATAGTCTGCTTTAACTCTCCAATCGGCAAGTCATATCCATACCAACCTGTATAGCAATCTACCACATACCATTTCCCGTCCGACTGCAACTCGAACTCGACACGCAAATCAACCTCGGATTCTTCATAGCCTGCCTCAAAGATTTTATGCTTCGGTTCATTCAACGTAAACTTGGAAACATAAATACCTCCCTCTTCCTGGGTGATACGTTCTTCCTTCATGGTTTCGCTATCCAGCAACGGCCACTTTTCCCGAGTGAAAGGGAATGTTTTCTCGGTTTCTCCGTCATCTGCCAACAAAGTGATCGGAGTCTTTAATGGGAACTTGATACGAGTATACTGGAAGGCTGCACTGGAAGTAAATTTATCCAGAAAGGATTTGAAATCTTCACCGTCTTGTGTAGTCAGTTCACTATCGGCTTTTGCCTTGGAACTATTACCGCAGGAGATAAACGAAACACCTGCGAGCAGCATCATAGCCAGCAAGCAGCATACAAACTTTTTAGCTCTCATAACACTATATAAATTAATAGTTTAATTGACGGCGCAAAGATAGTAACAAGTTTGGTTTTGCAATACTTTTATACATTAAAATTGGTTCAAATCAAGGCACAAAAGAAACTTCGTTATTACGTTCTAAATAAAAGATTTTAAAGAAATATCCGATTCCATTCGTCTACGGTCAAATAATGTACGTTTTCATCCTACTAATGTACCATTTACTCATACCTAAATACTTATTTCTCCTCACCTTTGTAACAACATACAAACAAAGAATACACTTTAACATTATAATACTATGAAAACAATTTACACCGTATTTTTACTTCTCTTGTTACTCAGTTGTACTTCATCCAGTGAAAAACTAGCATGGGAAATAGCAAACAATTCTCAAACAAATAAAAAGGAACTTACTCGCTTTTTAGAACATTATAAAACAAATAAGGACAAAGATAAATATAAAGCTGCTTGCTTTCTGATAGAAAATATGCCTAACAAATATTCCATCAATGGCAAAGAACAGAAAATATATGATATTGATATAGTAAAAGCTGACTCTCTCATAAAATCACTAGAGCATTCATTCTTTTTAAAAGAAAAGAGTCCTTATTTGAAAAATTATACATTCGAACAGTTCTGCGAATACATCTTACCATACAGAGTCGCTGATGAATCATTACAATATTATTGGAAATGGGACTGTAGTAGAAAATTTGAGAAACAATGTACCAACGATATTATTCAAACAGCACAGAATATAAATGCTCAAATTAAAATAGAGCTATCTCCCGAATTTTACAAAGATACATTAAAATCATATTCATCAATAATAAAGACAGGATATGGTAAATGTGATGATAGAACAGCATTAGTTACTATGGCCTTACGGTCAGTAGGAATTCCTGCCGCATTTGAATTTGTACCTTATTGGGGAAGCAATAACAATGGACATTCTTTTGTTTCAATTATATTACCAGACAATAAAATATATCCATTACAAAACACAGACAAACAAGCAAACGGAGATTATTACCTATCACGTAAAACTCCTAAAATATATCGTAAGATGTATTCAATACAAGATTTAGCCAAACACATCGACAATATTCCCGAATTATTTCGTCACAATGACCTACTGGATGTTACAAAATTGCACAACATCGGCTCTTGTGATGTTACAGTCTCGACTAATATAAATAAAGAAAAAGAAAATTTTTTATCTGTATTTTCCCCAAAAAGATGGGTACCTGTTGCTTTTTCCTCTTCTCAAACATTCCATCACATTGGGACTGGAAATATATACAATGTTGATCGTAATAAGGAAGCTATTGATTTAGGTGATGGCATAGTTTATCTCCCAACTCACTGGGTAAATGAAGAGGCCATTCCAATAGGCAGCCCAATAATAGTATCGGAGGATTCAGTAAGGGAAATAAAACCAGACACTAAACATCTTGAAAGAGTAGTATGTAAACGCAAATTCCCTTTGAATATGCGAATTGTTGATTTCTCAAAATTGATGATTATGGGAGTTTTTGAAGGGGCAAATAAAGCAGACTTTTCTGATGCAACGGAACTTTATAAAATAACAAAAACTCCGGAAAGCAAAATGCAAAAGATAGAAATATCTGCAGAGAAAGCCTATCGTTACATACGTTATAGAAAACCAAAAGGGACCTTTAGTATCGCAGAATTTTGTTTATATCAATCTGATGAAAAGCTTCTACCATTCCACCCTATAGCTTGTGATGCTATATACGAAGACAGTACTATGCTTAATATTTTCGATGGACAACCACTTACCTATTATCAAGTGAGTGGTGGCATAGACTTATGGGTTGGTGTGGATTTATATAAACCTGTGAAGATTTCAAAAATTGGATTTGCTCCACGTAATGACGATAATGCAATAGTTTCAACAGACACTTATGAACTGTTTTATTGGCAGGATCAATGGATAAGTTTAGGCCGGAAACGACCAATAGGTGATAGTGTCGTTTATGATAACGTACCTCAAAAAGCTCTGTTATGGTTGCGCAATTTGACTAAAGGCCGTGAAGAACGTCCATTCACTTATGAAAATGGGAAACAGATATGGTGGTAAAATTATTTCTAACTATTAAATAATAAAATTATGAAAAAAATTACTTTGTTTTTGTCCTTACTTTTAATAGGAAGTGTGGGCTTTTCACAAATTATTCCGGGCGTAAACATCGGTAAACGCAAGGAATATATGATGAGAACGTATAAAATCAATAGTCAAAAGGCAGATGAATACGAACAAATTCTATTCTCCTTACAGAAAGAGAATGACCAGCTAAAGAATCGGAAAATTAGCTCTACTCAATTTAAAGCGGAACAAAAAAAGCTTTATAAAAAATATGGTACAATAATCAGCCAAGCATTTTCTGGAGGAAAACATAAAAAATGGAGCTCTTGTACCCAAGAAATGGAACGTTACCAAATACTAAGTGAAAACAAATTTATTCCATATGAAAAAATGCGTGCTTTGTATAAGGCCGAATCGGAATGGGTCAAAGAACGAGATAAAATGCATAAAGATACTGGAGAAGCATGGGAAAAATATGAAAATAGTGATACTATGGTATCCGAGCTAAATATTAAAATAAAACAAATATTAGGAACTGAAAATGGGACTTGGTATATCGAATATAAGAGACTGTTCTTCAGAGCACTTGACAATATGGACAAATATGGAGTTACATACAAAGATGCCTTTACCATAGCAAAAATAGAAGATACGTATAAACAAAAACGTGCAAACATACTCAATAGCAATAAAAAAAATGCCGAAAGGGAAGTGGAACTGATGGCTATTGATGATGAGATGGCAAAAAAAATAGCAAAGACTGTTCCGTCTGTTTCTGTAAAGTGGAAAAAAGTAAATAATGCAGCATTAGATCATACTTTGAAATCAAGATATGGGCTAAATCAGGAGCAAATAAACAAATTCAAGACAGCTTATAATAAGTATGCAATTGAAGAATATAAGATTCTCAATCAGAAAAAACTGTCTGATAGCGATAAATACGACCAACTCTCCCAATTAGGTGAAACCTTCTGTAAGACAGTAAATCCTTTATTCAAGGTTGATAATTATAAAAAATGGTATGGTTGGTGGAAATACGATTTTGAAAGAAAAATGAAAAGAAAAGGATTAAAATGATTATTTTATGAAAAAATCAACTTATATTTATACTGTTTTATGTGTAATTGCAATTGTCATTAGTATAGTAAATTGCAAAGATGAAGATTTGCTAGAATCAGGTTTACAGACTGACATGAAAGATTTTAGTTTGCAAGAAGCTAAAAACTTTTTTCAAACTCAAGCTCATGCTAATTTAACATTAAGTCGTTCATTGGATAACAAAAGGAATAAAACAGTTTCCCCCGGTGATTTCGTACCTAACTGGGATGCAGCAGTCAGTTCTACCAACAACGGACTCGCTTGCTATGATATTCCTATAACTCCGACTTATCACTTTAAAGCAATTTATGTAGATGAAAGAAATGGCAAGCCTTCTGCAGGAAAAGTCAATGTATATCAGAAACTAGTGATAGTAAAAGATGTAAAGAGCAATAGAATGGATCAATACATCTTAACTTTGATACCCTCCAAATTATATGATAGTAGAAATGGTGCACAAACTTGTAACAACTTTATAAATTGTGCAGACAAGGGTGGTTTTACAGGAGTAGCATTATATTCCTGTGTATATTCACAAGTTACAGCTCGTATAAGTACTTTTAAGAACGGAGTAAAAACGAGAGGGGTATTTCTATTAAATGCTTCAGGGAAAACTAATTTATCAGATAAGTATGAGCAGGCTCGCGCATTAGCATCTACTGTATATATTCAAAAGAAAAAGATGGTCTTAACGCGTGGAGAAGATGACTATAACTACGATTATGATTATGGTAATGAAGATGATTACACTTATATTGGTGAGACACTTGAAGAAGTCATAATTACTCCAGAATCAAATAATAATGAAACAAGTGGCGGAAACGATGAATGGGAAATCATAGCACCTCCCGATAGTGGAACAATAGACCCCGAACCGACAGAACCGGAATCGACGAGTACGGAAGATGATACTGTGACAGAAAATAATAATGGTGACCAGAATTCTGATGAAAAATCTATTCCTTTATCTACAGCTGAAAAAAAAGCAGTAAATAGCCTTTTAATCCAACTAGAAAAGCTTAAGAATATTGATCGAACGAAATACACAATTGAAAAACAAAACTATTGTCGTTCAACTGCACGTACAAGCAAGGATGGAGTTCTTCAACTATGTCAATTATTTTTTAGCTCAGATAATTTAACAGAAATAGATAGAATAGCCACAATATGGCATGAGATGTACCATATTGACCATAAGCATTATGGAAAACTTGAAATGACTATTCTCGAAAAAACAATTGTCCTAAATCCTCCACCATATATTGAAAAGATATTGAATGAAAGATTAGATATAATGTATGGCAAATATATAATGACTCCCGAAACAAGAGAAGCTGATTTTAAGCAAGAATTAATCATTGATCGCTATGGAACAATAGAATATTATAAAAATGAATTAGAGACGCATAAAGCAGAACGCGAAAACTTTCCAGAGGTATCACATTATTATGAGAATGAAAGAACTTGGTTAGAATGGACTTATGAACAACTTCTAATAATTGCTACAGAACAATCATCAAATAAATAAAATTATGAATACAATTAAATCTTTTTTTATAAGTATATTATTGTGTATGTCAATTCCTAGCAAGGGACAAACACAGGATTTAGAAATTACTTTTGCTTATAATAGACAAGACAATGCTTTGATTCTAAAACTTTTCAATAATACGGATAAAGAAATAATAGTATTGAATCAAAGCCTATTGAATGAATCATCTGGAAGCTGCATTATTTTAACTGAAAAACATGATAATGGACAGAGTGATCTAATCATCTCGTTATATGACTATGAAGATGGACAGTGGATCCGTTCTAAAACAATAAACCCTAACGAAAGACTAGAACTTTTTTATTCATTTGAAGCTATCCCTGCAAATAATGTTACAAGAGCTAGATTATTCCTCTCCACATATTTTAGAGATAGGAAGACAGGAAAATTAGTTAGCAAAAGATATAAAAATGATTTACCCATAAAACAAATTAAATGATAACAAGTAAACATTTATTTATAGGTATTGTACTTTTGGGCATTTCTATTTTTTGTACCGCCCAAGAAGTAAAAATTGAATTTTCTTATGATAAACCGAATAATTCTTTAACCCTTATACTTACTAATAATATAGACAAAGAAATTTTAGTTATGAATCAAGGGCGGTTAAGTGAATTTAGTGGAAGCTATATTGTTTTAACAGAATCTTCTAATGGGAAAAGCGCGGATTTGACGATTTGTCTATTTACTCTTGAAAGCGGGAAATGGATATTACACAAGAGTTTATCTCCAAAAGGAAGAATAGAACTCTCCTATCCTTTGGATTCTATCCCAGCCAATAATGTAGTAAGGGCACATTTGTTTCTTTCAACATATTCTAATGATGAAAAAACAGGAAAACTAACTTCTAAAAGATATGAGAAGAATTTATATATAGATTAAGAAGTTTTATTATTATACGGTACAGTTCTGTAAAAATTAGTGCCGATCGATTATGAAAATTATTATTTTCCAGCATTCTTTGTGTAAAACAAAACCAAGAGTGCTGGAAAATTTAGATTACACATTGCTCATCTTTAGGATAAATCATATATAAATATATTTCCACTTAAATTAAATGTACCTTATAAACAGTATGAAAAGCTATTCTATTGAAAACATCAGAATACAAGATATATTACTTATATCAATTTGCATATTACTGTTCTTAAATAGAGCTGTACCTATTGACTACTCATCAATTTGGCGAGTGACTGTATTATGCCTTATATATACGTGTATACGCATTATGCCAAAACGACAGTGCTATTGCCTATTATACATAGTCTGTATTTGGGGAATTACCGAAGTAATCATTTCAACACTTCAAAAAGTGAATTATTTAGAGAGCAATCATCATGATTTCGGAATCACAGGAACGTTTGGAAATCCAGGACCATTAGGCGGATTATTAGCAGTATGCTGGATAGTATCTATTTTTTTCATTTATGAAAACATACAAAACAAGCATCGTATATTAACATTATCATTTTGCATGATAGCCTGTTTTATTTTATATGGTTTACTATTATCTGGTTCACGCGCCGGGTGGACAGCTGCATTGGTAGGAAGCATGATATTCCTATGGCAATGGTTAAAAAGAAAACATACAATCAAAGTCAAACCAACTCTTTTGAAATCAGGTTTTCTGCTTATCATCACCGTTTTTATCATATCAATCTACTTTATAAGAAGAGATTCGGCAGATGGCCGATTGCTAATATGGTATAACACAATAAAGATGATAGAAGATTATCCTCTATTCGGTATTGGGACCGGAGGATGGCAAGCTAATTACATGCTTTACCAAGCTGAATATTTCTTACAAGCTACAAATTCTCCATACACATTATTAGCTGACAACATTTTTTATACATACAACGAATTTTTATATATAACAGCAGAACAGGGAATAGTTGGATTAGTTGTTGTTTCATGGTTGTTTTATGCATTATTTAGTTATAAAGAAAAGAATAATACTGACCATTGTCTGAAATCCGCCTTAACCACTTTCCTAGTCTTCTCTTTTTTTTCTTATCCTGGCCAGGTTTTTCCATTAGAAATATTATTCATCAGCATAATAGGAATGATGAAAAGCAAAACCATAAAAGTGTTTACAATATCTATTTTAGCAAAATACATCGTTAGAAGTATAGCCTCCATCTCTATTATATGTATATCAATCTGGTCCTATCATATTTACCATAAAACTTTTACCACAATTATCAGGATAGTGGATAAAAATAAAATATCCGAAGAAGCCCATTCTCAACTATCCACATTATACCCATTATTTTGTTATAATCCACAGTTAATGTACATCTACTCAAAAAGTAGTTTGGAAGATTATCCTTTAAATACAAAACCACAAATATTACAAACAGCTGCCCGAATTGCTCCTAATAGTGAACTATATATCAAGATGGGAGATTTTTGGAAACAAAAAAGAGATTACGCTCAAGCTGAAGCATGCTATCAAACGGCTGCTGCCATGATTCCACATCATATCACTCCTTCGTACAAATTATTCCAGCTTTATATAGACAAAGGAAATATAAATGCAGCCATCGACATGGGAAATTATCTTTTAAAACAACCGATAAAGAAAAAAGGAACAAAAGCTTTACGAATGGAAGCTGAAATTTTAGAGTTTCTTCATAAAGAAAAGAATATAAAGAAAACACAATAAGTATCTACCACAGTACAAGTCAGCTATCACACATCTGCCATCTGTAACCCATTAGATTACTGAAGAAAGTCTATAAGCAGACTTTGGCTTCCTTGATAGAGACCGCAATATCTAATATTGGGGACTAAATTTTTTTCCTTGAAATTGTCTTTTTGCACAAATCTTTTCTTTTAATATCCCGCATACATTTTATAGAGTTTATCAAAATAATCTCTTGAAATATTACTATTCTTTCCGGCCATATTTTTGTAGTAATATAACATTCCTTGGTAATAAGCCTTATAGTCAAACAGTCCTTGATTATTAAATGGATAGTTCTGTATCGTTCCATCCCCCTGAATGAATCTATATGACGTACGCATCGGATTAGCTTGGAGGGCTATAAAATATTTACCGAAAATATCATAATAAGAATACTTACTGGATTGATTTTGTTTTCGCGGTTGCTTATTTACCCCAAATGAATAAATCGTTCGTACTGCGCTTTCTCCTTGCATCGCAGCGATCCATTTTGTTCGAGCGATAGCTTCTGTTACAATACTATCAGTTTCCGCGTCCGGACTGTTTGAAATTTCTATATGACTAGTCGTACCATCCTTTTCTATAACAAACGAGCCATTCAGAACCATTTTTTTATCAACTATAACATCACACATAATATTTTTCAAGAAATTACCCTCTTCATTGTATTTTGCCTTTATTTCTGGATTAAAAACGATCATATCCGGATCAGTTGGTTTGCTTCTTGTATTACAAAAAACATCATCACGATACACTATTAATGGCAAAAGCATTCCATCATTATCGGTTTTTATAATAATCTTATCACATATAGTAACATCAATTGGAGTTGTTCTATCAGCAATGGCCGGTTCCCATTTAGGAGATTTTTTTAATAAATCCTCTATCGCACATTTTACAATATCATTCTTACACTGTAATATAGATATATTATTTACCTTTCCTTTTTTAGTTATTGTATACTGAAAAAGTAATGTATCTGAATAACATTTCAGTGTTGATGGTATTTGAATATTGTTGTGTATCCATTGAACAAACTTGTCCCTGCTATTAAAAGGACTCGTAGGAATATTCGATAAACGCGGTGGAATATGCATAGTTACTTGTTGTATTTGTTCCCGTTTATCTTCAGGAATATATTGATGAAAATCAATTAGCATATATTTATATATATCTTTAGGTTGACTTCCATTATATCGACATCGAGGAGCTTTACTTATGACATCCATAATTTCTTTCTCAAAAGCAGGATTTAATGTATTCAGTATGCTTGTTATGAAAACTTTTCCATCCCAAGATGCACTAATACAAACTTGTTCAATGCCAGCTATTCCATATTTGTACGCTTCTTGAGGAAATTGAATATTACTTAAAATCCATGATGGCATCTCGTCAAGAGTCATTAAAGATTCTTTGGTACTTCCTGCATTTATCTGAGCAGAAGTATATACATTAAAAAATACAGCAATGAAAAGGCTAATAATTTTATTCATAATATTGTTCTTTCTATAAGATGTTTTGTTTATTGCACAATGTAAAGATAGTGATAAAATAAAAAAACGTATACATAGAAAAATACACTAACGTGGTAAAATTATACATATTTCATCGACCAAAGCCTTTTTTTCGAAGCTACTTTTTCCTCAAATATTCATAACCGAAGCGACAGTACAGACACTTTCGCTTATCACAGTACTCTTTTTGCAACTGTATCAATGCCTGACTATCCGCCGCACTGACAACCGGAAGCCCGGCATCGCTCCACGAGCGGATAATATGATTACTCTCCGCCTTCAATTCTTCCAGAAAACGTCCGGCACGTTCACACATTCGTTCATCTGCCTTATGCAGACCGTATGTATAAAGAAAAGGAACCACTGTATTAATGATAATCAAATCCTTGGAACGCTCTCCCATCGTCTTCTCCTTTTGTGAAGACGGTCGCCCGAATAAATAATGATTTTCCCAATAGGGAGACGTACGGGCATCCAGTAAGTTTCTCACATCCACCAGAGTTTCCGCTTCCAACAAACGTGAAAACAACTTATCCCCTTTCTGATAGAGATAAGCTAATTGCGCCAAGCGAATATGCGGAAAGTTTTCCGGACGAAGCCGTAGAAAACGCCATAACGTAGCGTCCATCCCCTGCCTGATTTCAAACTTCCGCTGCAAATAACGGAACTCCTTACAAAGACGGAGACTATACTCGTCTTCCTGTTCCTTTTTCAGAAACGTTTCTTCCAACAATCCCGCCAAACCATAGAAAAAAGCCTCTATCTGAAACAAATCATTCCGGTGCTTATCCATCGCACGAAACGGCAACAGTCCCGCCCACGTTTCAAAAGCATCTCCGTTCAAGCCAAAACCGAAATTACGGGCAAGGGTGATAAAGAATGCATCTTCCCAATTACTGTTACAATGTTTGAGACGCTGTGTGATTAATTGCGCTTTCTGCTCCAAACGTTCCGTTTGCAAAGCGGTCAGCCAAGAATGAATGGTAAGTTTGGGAAGAGAGGCAAGGATGGGATGGCAAGCCGGATACTGATCGGCTACACAAAGTTCGTGGTAATGTAATTGCACATTGTCCGGACAGGTAAGTAATAGTTGCGGTATCTGTTCACCGTTGGTACGGGTTATTTCCGTATCTGCTTCACTCACTACATGGAGAATCACAGAGTCGTATGCTTTGTCAGAATGATGTCCGTGGCGAAACCAGTCGGAAGAATGTGTATGTATTTCTATATTCCCTACCCATAAGGCACCATCAATCTTTAGTTTCGCGTTAAAAAAGTCGGGACCGGCGTTGGGATTTTGCAGACCGGAGTCAATCACTTCTACCGGTAAGCCGTTGGTGGTTTGCAGTACTTTCAGGGGAAATAATTTATGCTTCCACACGTAGTGGAGAAGATGTTCCATGTTAACAAGACGTTAATGTGCGCTGCAAATGTAATAAAAATCTTATCTTTGCGACTATTATTTTGAATATAAGTCAGAAAACAATGAAAATAGCACTGATCGGTTACGGAAAGATGGGCAAAGAGATAGAAAAGGTTGCCCGTAGTCGCGGACATGAAATCGTCTGCATCATTGACATCAATAATCAGGATGACTTCGAATCGGAAGCATTCAAATCGGCCGATGTGGCCATTGAGTTTACCAATCCGATGGTAGCTTACAGCAATTATATGAAAGCATTCAAAGCCGATGTGAAACTGGTATCGGGCAGTACCGGATGGATGGCCGAGCATGGCGAAGAAATCAAAAAGCTCTGCACTGAAGGAGGCAAAACACTGTTCTGGTCGTCCAACTTCAGTCTGGGAGTCAGCATTTTCTCTGCTGTCAACAAGTATCTGGCTAAAATCATGAATCAGTTCCCTGCTTATGATGTCACCATGAGCGAGACACATCATATCCACAAACTGGATGCTCCCAGCGGAACAGCCATTACATTGGCGGAAGGTATTCTGGAAAAGCTGGACCGTAAGGACAAATGGGTGAAAGGCACTTTCCTTGCACCGGACGGAACCATTAGCGGAACCAACGATTGCGCCCCTAATGAACTTCCTATCGCCTCTATCCGCGAAGGAGAAGTGTTCGGCCTTCATACCATTCGCTATGAATCTGATGTAGACAGCATAACTATCACGCATGATGCCAAAAGTCGTGGTGGATTTGTATTGGGAGCCGTACTGGCAGCCGAATATACTGCCACACACGAAGGTTTTTTGGGCATGAGTGATTTATTCCCATTCTTGAACGACTAAGATTTCAGAAGCTAGTTCTAAACAAATATAACATTATGAGACAAGCCACACGCGCACAATGGATCAAATGTGCCATTGCTATTCTACTTTACCTCGTCTTCCTCCTCTGGGTACGGAGTTGGTGGGGATTGATTGTTGTTCCTTTCATTTTCGATATTTATATCACAAAGAAAATACCTTGGTCTTTTTGGAAGAAGTCGAAGAATCCGGCTGTCCGCAGTGTGATGAGTTGGGTGGATGCCATCGTATTTGCGTTGGTTGCCGTCTACTTCGTCAATATCTACATCTTCCAGAATTACCAGATTCCTTCCTCTTCGCTGGAAAAATCATTGCTGGTAGGCGATTTCCTGTATGTAAGCAAGATGAGCTACGGTCCCCGCGTACCGAACACTCCCCTTTCTATGCCGTTGGCACAACATACGCTGCCTGTCTTCAATACTAAATCGTATATCGAGTGGCCACAATGGAAATACAAACGGGTACCGGGCTTCGGCAAAGTGAAGCTGAATGACATTGTGGTTTTCAACTTCCCGGCAGGAGATACGGTGGCAGTGAACTACCAACAGACAACGGACTTCTATACGCTGGCTTATGGTGAAGGACAACGCATCTACTCCAAACAGATTGAAATGGATAGCCTGACACGTTCACAGCAACGTGCAATCTATGACCTCTACTATGACGCCGGACGTAAACAGATTCTAAACAATCCGCGTACTTACGGTGAAGTACTGTGGCGTCCGGTAGACCGTCGCGAGAATTATGTGAAACGTTGTGTCGGCTTGCCCGGTGATACATTGCAAATTGTAGACGGACAGGTGATGATTGACGGTAAGGCGATTGAGAACCCCGAAAACCTGCAATTCAACTACTTCGTACAGACTACCGGCCCGTACATTCCGGAAGATATGCTCCGCGAATTAGGCATCAGCAAGGATGACACCATGCTGATAGAAGACTCTGGCTGGGAAGGCGGATTATTGGATATGGGACTGGACAACCGGAATGCGCAAGGCAAACTGAATCCGGTATATCATCTTCCATTGACTAAAAAGATGTATGACACTCTCCTTGGCAATAAAAAGCTAATCAGCAAAATAGTAATGGAACCGGAAGAATACGCCGGACAGATGTATCCGCTGAACCTTTATACCAAATGGAACCGCAACAATTACGGTCCGATCTGGATTCCTGCCAAAGGAGCTACCATTACCCTCACAGAAGACAACCTGCCTATCTATGAGCGTTGCATCGTAGCCTACGAAGGCAACAAGCTGGAAGTGAAACCGGACGGTATCTACATCAACGGTGAAAAGACCAATGAATATACCTTCAAAATGGATTATTACTGGATGATGGGTGACAACCGTCACAACTCTGCCGACTCCCGTTATTGGGGTTTTGTACCCGAAGATCACGTAGTGGGCAAGCCGATTGTCGTATGGCTGTCGCTTGACAAAGACCGTGGATGGTTTGACGGTAAGATTCGCTGGAACCGCCTCTTCAAGTGGGTAGACTGATAAGTGTACGGATAGAATAGAGTGATAAGGTGATAAATATTGATGAACATTCGTAAATTCAAATGGATACTAGCATTTGCCGGAGCAGTAGTCGTAGTGCTTCTGCTCCGGGGATTTGCTTTTACGTCCTGCCTTATCCCTTCCACCGGTATGGAAAACTCCATTTTCCAGGGTGAACGTATCTTAGTGAACAAATGGAGTTACGGATTGCGAGTTCCTTTCATGTCGCTCTTTTCTTATCATCGTTGGTGTGAAAGTCCTGTACGGCAACAAGATATTGTAGTGTTCAATAATCCGGCTGGAATCCGGGAACCTATCATCGACCGCCGGGAAATCTATATCAGCCGTTGCCTCGGAGTTCCGGGAGATACATTATTGGTCGATTCTCTTTTCTCCGTTATTTCTCCAGAGGCACAATTCAATCCGGATAAGAAAAGGCTTTATTCGTACCCCGCGTCAAAAGAAAATCTGATTACCTCACTCATGCATACTCTTTCCATCACCAACGACGGATTGATGGGAAGTAATGACAGTACTCATGTGCGTAGTTTCAGCCGTTACGAATATTATTTGTTGGAACAGGCAATGAATGGGAAAGAGAGTTTTGTCCAACCTTTGTCAAACAGGGAAGATGCCGAACCGAATCCGCTGATTGTTCCCGGAAAAGGGAAATTTATCCGGGTCTATCCCTGGAACATAACCTTACTGCGGAATACCCTCGTGATGCACGAAGGCAAACAGGCAGAAATAAAGAACGACACTCTCTACGTAGACGGCAAACCTACACAACACTGTTATTTCACTAAAGATTACTATTGGATGGGATCTAACAATACCGTCAACTTTTCCGACTCACGGCTCTTCGGGTTTGTCCCGCAAGACCATATCATCGGGAAAGCCTCCATCATTTGGTTCTCCAAAGAAAAAGAGACAGGCTTGTTTGACGGATACCGATGGAACCGTTTCTTCAGAACGGTGAAATAATCTTCCGGAACATAAAAGAAATAACTCCTTAATAATATCCTTAATTAATATCCTTATTATAGAGCCCCCTAAACGTATTAAAATGAAAGAAATGAAAATAGCTTATTTATCTTCAGCTTATCTCGCTCCCGTCGAATATTATACCAAACTTCTGGCTTATGACAAAGTGTTTGTAGAGCAACACGACCACTATATCAAACAAACCTATCGTAACCGGTGCACCATTGCCGGCCCATCCGGCGAATTAGCTCTTTCTATCCCAACCGTAAAACCCGACACATTGAAGTGTCCGATGAAAGATATCCGCATCTCCGACCACGGCAACTGGAGACATCTGCACTGGAACGCCATCGAATCAGCCTACAACAGTACTCCTTTCTTTGAATATTACAAGGACGACTTCCGTCCCTTCTACGAAAAGAAATACGAGTTTTTAATCGATTTCAACGAAGAACTATGCCGGATGGTCTGTGAATTGATAGATATTCACCCCACTATGGAGCGTACTAGCGAATATAAGATGGAGTTTGCTCCCGGAGAATTCGATTTTCGGGAAGTCATTCATCCCAAAAAGGATTTCCGAGAAGTGGATACAGAGTTTATTCCGCAACCTTACTATCAGGTTTTCGAGCCCAAACTGGGTTTTCTTCCTAATTTGAGTATCATAGACCTGTTGTTCAATATGGGACCGGAAAGTCTGTTGGTACTAGGCAAGTAATGACTCCACTCTTCTATACGTATGTAGCCAACAAAGGTGCACCATGTCGTCACATTATTTATACTCGTACAGTTTGACGTGTAAAATACTGAATTCTCCGACAGGAATACGTACATGCCTTCCCTGATGGTCCTGATCGCCATTCAGGCGCCGGATATATTTCAGTGAACCATCTTCGTTCACATTAACTTCATCTACAGAACCGATACCGGCTCTCATACCACCTTGCCAGCTATTTTCCGTTTTTGATGCCTTTCCGCCCACACTGGCAAAACCATCCTCGCCCAATGCCGGTGAACTTTTCATTTTATTTTCCCCCTGTTTCTTAAATTCAAGTACCAAGCCACTGCCGGCAACGATATACTCATCTGGAGCCAGACGTAGCAAAACACCTCCCCCTTCAGGCCATACAGTGCCATCCCGGGCACGTGGGTCCCATGGCAGAGTGAAGTAATGACGGCAGGTAATCTCCAAATCATCGTATGAAAGTATTCGTTCTTTATTCTCTTCATCAAACAAAAGACCGTTCATCACTCCTTTACCCTGATATTTTGTCAATAAAGGCATCAGTTCTTTCAATTTAATATAGCTCTGTACCAAAGGTGCATCTGCTCTATCCGAACCGCTTTCAATAGAGAAAGGACAAAAGCCAATCGCATCATGCTCACCAAACACATAGAAAGCACGTACTCCATCATTGTCTTCCAACCGAATTTCAGGTATAAAGAGAGGATTATTGTGCAGTTTATACTTTGCCACCCAATCAACGAAACCTTTATCATATAAATCCGGAGCCAGAAAATCAATGTTGGGTGCTGCATAATGCCATACATCTATCAAATGAGCCAATGGTCCTGCCGACGGATATTCTCCCGGTTTCCGCCCCCTACTGTTCATTGCTGCATTGACATACAACGGAATATTATAGATAGAACGTGCTAACTTTGCCATTCGTTCTACATACTGCGCATACGACCAGGCCATAAAAATTTCATCCGTATACACGTCTGCACCAAACACTTCCTGCCACGTACCTTTCTTCTTGAATCCCTGGCTCTCCCATTTTGCCAACATTTCGGGATGCAGAGATCTCTTGTTCTTTTGCAAATAGTCGATGAAAAGAGACGGAACTGGTGCATAAAACAGTTTATCCGCTTCTTTGGAATAATCGCGGGCATCTTCCAACATTCCGATTTCGTTTTCTATCTGAATCATGATAACCGTTCCCTCTTCCTTATCCACAGAAGCAATGTGTTTCATCCATTGGGAAAAAGCACGGCTATCCGCCTGAAACACATTCTCCGAAAAGGAACTGGCTATTTCGAGGGGCTTCCCTGCTTTCGTATAGGCACGCGGGTATTTCTTATAATCTTCCTTAAACCAGATCGGAGCATAGCAACTCATTGAGTTTTTCCACGCACCGAACCAAAGGAAAACCACCTTCAAATCATTCGCGCGAGCCTGTTGAATCACTTTATCCGTCAGAGTAAAATCAAATTTACCTTCCTGTGGTTCTGTTAAATCCCAATATGCAGGAACCAGTACCGTATTCAGCCCCATACGTTGCAATTTCGGGAATATACGTTCAATATCTTCAATAGAGGAAGCTGAAGAATTTCCCAATTCACCGCCAATCACCAAGAATGGCTTTCCATCTACCATAAGTTGTGTGGTACTTCCCTGTTTCTGCAAATACGGAAGTTTCTGATGTGCCTGAAGAGGCAAAATAAAAAGGAATAGAATCCCAAAAAGTGTGTTTCTCATAACAATCAGCTTTATCATATTATCTGAAAGCAAAGTTACAACAATATAAAAAAGGAGCACAACGTCTTGTGTTCCTTTTCTATCGGGCAGGTTACAGATGCTTTATGTTACGTTACATTTGCCTTTATCTATACATTATCTCCGATTCTTATACCCTCTATTTGCGTTTCCTAAGTAATTTTTAGAGAAAACTGTTTATATCGCTACTTCTTCACAGTTCTTCTCTTCATTAGATTCTGCCGCATCCAGCCGATTCAACAAATAGCGTACATTTTGAAGATGTATATCATTATTCCGATCCATTTTCTTAAACTGCCAACTGTTTTTAGTGGTATTCAGTATGCAATTCATTAACGTTCCCACGGCATCGGCACTTTGGAAACGATTGGTATTGGAGATTAGCGTATTCATCATGTGCGCCCCGAATCCTCTAATCACCTCTTTCACACTTATCGACTTATAATTACGGATGGCTTCAAAGGCTGCCACATTACTACAAAGCGTACTAGCTAAATCCTCCAGTCTCTTTCGATCTGTTCGTTCCACTAGATAGCTTTCAGGATTCATAAAACGATTGAGAGTCAGATAAAAAGACATCATTTCATCATCGGATGAAAAGATAACGTGCATGAGTTGCGTCGCGTCCCCCGGACGAGCCTGCTGGTTGCTTAAAACTTCTTCCATAAGAATTTTAATTAAATGGTGAATAAATTAAGTTCAATGGGGCGATACAGAAGGGTAGTTTTAAGAAATAAAAGAAGCGGTTCCGCCTGTCCCATTGCTCTTCACCATCCACAACAGGCAGTAGGTGCATTAACATCCTACATGGGGGTACGAAACCGCCATATAGAATGATAGGACAAGCATAAAAAAGCCTGCCACATTGATACAGCAGGTTCCCCTGCTGTGGATTTTGATAAAGAGCATTGCAAAGATAGAATATAAAATCAGAAAAGAGAAAAGAAAATCAATATAAATTGAAGTTTACAGCGATCAGCAAAAGACAAAATCTTCTAAAGCTACTTGTAACTATAAAATTCATTTAGGAGGTTCACCGGTTTCACCTTTAGTTGAATGAGTATAAATCAGATGTTTATGGTGAAAGAGGTACATAAAATAATAAAGAATCATCCTTCACCTCCTTCACAAAATAAAAGTAAGCGTCTTTTAGTTTTGCACTCGAAAGAGAGACTTCTTATAAGCTTTAAGATTGTTAACGAAGAACTAGTAAGCCCCCAAGTTTAGATAGCTTTTTATCGATATAGCTCCTTAGCAGATATTAACAAGATTGTTTCTCTTTCTTTCAAATAACCAGACTAAAAGACGCTTATATCGTATAGATTAAGGGTCTATACACCCTATTTGTTGGGCATATAGATCCAATGTATTGGTCATATAGATCTAACACGTTGGATATATATATCGTGCGTCTTGGGTATATATAGCCAACAACTCAAGTATTAATAGCCTAAATACAAAGTATTAATAGTCGATAGCTCAAATGTTAATACTTGATGGAGCGTTTGCTATGAGCTTATTAATTTTAGCTGATAGCATATTCGTTTTTGCTTATAGCATATTTACTTTAGCTTATGGCATATAAAAAGAACAGTGAAGAGTGTGAAGGATGATTCTTTATTATTTTATGTACCTCTTCCACCATAAATATCTGGTCTATAACTATTCAGCTAACGGTGAAACTGATGAACCTTTATTTAAAACTATTAGAGAATTACATAAGTTCGATATTAATAAATGCAACCGCCGTTACTGTAATGGTGATTTCGTTAATGAAAAACAACACAATATACAATGGGTGGAAGTCTTATCAAAAGAAGCCCTACAAGATTAAAACATAAAACTAAATCCTTTATCGTGAGAAGCTTTATATTTTTGAATTTCCAAAGACAGTGATTTTTTCAATTGCACCGCCATGAAATCCAAAAAAGGCTGGTTGGTTTCATCATCTTGCGCCTGTTGTAAAGAAAGGATATAATCTGCCCTATCCTCCTTAAAAATCTTAGCGGGGAAAAGATGATAGCAGAATTGAATATAGTTCATCAGTAAGCGAGCTGCTCTCCCGTTGCCATCCACCCAAGGATGAATAGTCACTAAATTGAGGTGAGCATTAAAACTTAATTCGTATTGTTCACGGAACGTTTCCACATTCTTTTGCCGTTCCTGCAACAAGAAACAAAGTTCTTCTACTTTAACAGGTACTTTTTGATAACCCATATAAGAACGCCCACCTACACCAGCCGTAACGCCACACAAACGGAACTCACCTCTGGAAGAATCGAAAGAGCCGCCTATTGTATTATGCCTTCCCCCTGTTGTCCGCATCAAAGTAGCGTTTAACTTCTGCAAAAAAGCAGGAGTTATAACAGTATTGCGTTGCGCTTCCTTTTTAGCAAGCTCGTATGCTTTCTTCAAGTCCTCATTCATCAGATGATATACCAACGGCTTTCCTTTAGCTGTTACACCTTCATCGAAAAGAAGCTGTGCATCCATTTCGGTTAGTGTAGAACCCTCAATGGCTGTAGAATGGGTAATAAGAGAATAGAGGTAGTACTTCTCATAGTCCACCGACTGACTGATACCGAGTTGCTGAAACTCCTTATACAGTTCCTCTATTTCCAGCCAAATACCTTTTTCCATAATTAGGTTACCTTAATTGTTATTTTTCCCAAAATTACTTCTGATACAACACTTTACCAAGCGAAACGACTACTTTCTTACTATTTTTTTGCAAACGCTGGGAAAATTAGGCAATAAAAAAACGCTAAGTCGATTTGTTGCAATCACTTAGCGTTTTCCGAGTACCCAGACTCTCTGTCATCTCCTTAAAAAAATCTCTAACCAAACATCTACCTATTTCAACTCAAATGGTACAGTACCTTTAATATCTCTGGATGAACTACCGATGATTGCCTCAAACTTACCCGGTTCGGCCACCCATTCGTGTTTAGCATCATCGAAGAAGCTCAATGCTTTCTTATCAATCGTCAGCGTTACCGCCTTCTCTTCTCCCGGAGCCAGTTTCACTTTCTGAAAACCTTTCAACTCTTTTACCGGACGAGGGAGAGAGGATTTCTTATCACTGATATAAAGCTGAACAACTTCCTGACCTTCACGAGTTCCTGTATTCTTCACATTGACCGTGAAAGAGATAGTATCATCTACTGTCATTGTTTTCTTGTCAGCCGAAGGCTTTCCATAAGCGAAAGTAGTGTAGCTCAATCCGTGTCCGAACGGGAACAGCGGTTTGATTTTTTCTTTATCCGCCCAACGGTAACCTACAAAAATATCTTCCCGATAGATTTCATTAATCGTATCTCCTCTATGTTTAGACTGTGCCAGTTCCTCCTTATTGCCCGGATATTCGCCCAATTTATGAGCCCCTACATCTTCCAGTTTTGCCGGGAAGGTGAAAGGAAGTTTTCCCGAAGGATTGGCGTCTCCTACCAATACGGAAGCAAGAGCTGTTCCGGCTTCCGAACCCAGGAACCAGCCTTGTACAATGGCCGGCACTTCATTTACCCAAGGCATAGCCACAGCATTGCCGGAGATATTGACCACGATCAGGTTTTTATTCACCTTTGCGAGTTCACTAATCACTCTATCCTGTGCGTATGGTAAACCTAAAGAAGCACGGTCCGAATCTTCACAATCCTGATGATTGCTCTTGTTCAAGCCACCGAAGAAGACTACATAGTCGGCATCTTTAGCCACTTGCAAAGCTTCTGCAAGCAATTCATCTTCCGAACGGTTATCTTTCAAGTCCTGACCGGTTTTCACACCGTTATACTCTCCTGTCGGGTCGCCTACATACCCACGGGCATATACTACTTCTGCTTTTGAGCCCACACGACTTTTCAGTCCATCCAATGGAGAAATTTCATATTTCACTTTCAAAGAAGAACTACCACCGCCCACAGTCATCATCTTAATGGCATTTTCACCGATAACGGCTATTTTCTTAGCTTTATTCAAATCGATAGGCAATAAGTTACCGTTGTTCTGCAACAGTACAATCCCTTCTTCTCCAATCTGACGTCCGGCTTGCCCGTGTTCGGGAGAACCTAAAGAGCCAAATGGTTTGTGCGGGTCCATTGAAGTACGGAAAATCAGACGAAGGACATTACTAACCTTTTCATCCAGTTCCTTTGTTCCTACTTTACCCTCTTTTATCAGTTTCAGGTAAGGGAAAGCAAGGTAATAATTATCATACGCATTTCTCGTTCCGGCAGACAGTCCGTTCGTCCATGAACCAAACTCCAAGTCCATGCCATTGTGAATAGCCTGTTCGGTGTTGTGCACACCTCCCCAGTCGGACACTACAACGCCATCAAAACCCCATTCATCACGAAGAATATCTTTAAGCAGACGTTTGTTGTGACAAGCGTGCTGTCCCTGATAAAGATTATAAGAGCCCATAATCGACCATGTTCCACCTTCCTGAACAGCCGCTTTAAAAGCAGGCAGGTATATTTCATAAAGAGCACGATCACTCAATTGCACATTGGTGGTATGACGGTTGAACTCCTGATTGTTCAATGCATAATGCTTCACACAGGCAGCTACCCCATTCTCTTGTACACCTTTGATGTAAGGAACCACCATAGTGGCGGACAGATACGGGTCTTCTCCCATATACTCGAAGTTACGTCCGTTCAAGGGAGTACGGTAGATATTCACACCGGGCCCCAACAAGATGTCTTTCTTGCGGTAACGCGCCTCTTCACCGATACTTTTCCCATAAAGATGCGACATTTCGGGATTCCATGTAGCAGAAAGACACGTCAATGCCGGATAGGCAATACAGGAATCGTTTGTCCATCCAGCCTGATCCCATTCATCCCACAACACTTCCGGACGGATACCATGAGGACCGTCGGTAGCCCATACTTCGGGAATTCCGAGGCGGGGAACGCCTGCCGAACTAAATTTAGACTGTGCATGAATCATCTTCACCTTTTCTTCAAGGGTCATCCGGTTCAATGCATCTTTCACTCTCTCTTCGATAGGCTTACCAGTGTCCAGATACACGGGCTTCTGCGCAAAGGCAGGCAACGCAGTTATCACAGACAAGCCAAGTAACATTGCTTTGAATTTCATGTTCATTTATGATATAAGAAATAAGTTCATACTTTATTTATATAGACTCCCAAACAGGGGATATTTCCTAGTTGCGGACGAGTTTATTAATGTTTTTTACATTATTCCGACCAAAGATGAATCCTGAAAGGGTACAATTCATCATACCCTTTCAGGATAGTTTCAATAAAAATCCGGCATTAATCTTCAGATCAATTTATTTTCTCAACCTTCAGATCAGCATTTGCATTGCCATTCGTTACATCAATGGTAAATCGATAGACAGCTCCTTCTTCAAATGCTTTATTATCCTGCATTTCCAAATTTCCGGAATCTGCAAGTTTAAGCTGTTCCACTAAAATAGAGCTTGCATAATTGCCGAATTCTCCTCCCCAATCATTTTGATGGAAGAACTTAAAACTAATCACTTCCGGGTCACCACTAGTCTTCAACGTTTCCCCGGCTTTCAAGGTTAGCTGATACTTTTTAGAAGCAACTTGCGCCAGACAGAGCGCTTTACTTGGCTCCCAACCTACTTCGGAAGACGTAACAGAAGGCTTACCGATTCCTTTTCCGATAGCCCAGATTGCACCCGTTCCGTCATCTTGCAATTTGGCCGGTTTACCATCTTTCAAAGCCATTACAGAAAAATACTTCAAAACAGCATTAGCTGTCACCCGATAATCTCCGTTAATCGGCAGGAACTTCAATGCACCATCACTTTGTTTCTCAAAGAAGTCAGGATCGATCCACCATTCATTCAAATTATCAATGCCTGTAACAGTTATCATTTGTCCTTGTGTAAACGCCTGATCCGACTTATATATATCAGTATCTGTCACCTCCATCTTATCATTACCAAAGAAAATATCCGGTGCAGGTAAATCTACCTTCCCTACTTTCTCCACTGTCAACACAGCCTTGGTATTGCCTTTCGTCACATCAACTGTAAACCTGTAAATACCTCCTCTTTCGAACTTTTGACCTTCTTCCAGTCCCAAGTTTCCGTCCGATGAGATTTTAACCAATTCACTCGTTGTAGAAATAGCATCACCCTTAAACTCGCCGTTGTCCCATTTATTGATATGGAAGAACTTAAAGTTAATATCATCCACTTTCATGGTAACGCCAGCTATAAATGTCAGCTGATACTTCTTCGCAGTAAGCTGTGGCATACACAGACCGTTTTCCGGAGTCCACCCTACTTCAGAAAGTGCCACCGACGGTTTACCGATTCCTGTTCCAATAGCCCAGATAGCACCTGTTCCATCATCCTGCAACTTGGCAGCCTCACCATTCTTCAAAGCAATGACAGAGAAATACTTCATTTTACCATTGGCTGTTATTTGGTAACTTCCGTCAATCGGCAGGAATTTCAATGTTCCATCTTCCTGCTTTTCAAAATAATCCTGGTCTATCCACCAATTATCATAATCAGGCACCCCTTCAAACGCTAGAATGTCATTCTTCTTCAAAGTCAACTTGATTGCATAGATATCATTCTCTACCAATTCCATATCTTCACCGTTCACCTTTAACTTGGCAAATGGTTCTGCCTCGTAAGTCAACGTATTAAACTTGATAGCATAATTTCCCGGTTCCGTATTAGAAAATGAGATAGCATTAGTAGAACCGGCTTCAATCGTTCCATTCTCCCAGCCGAAGGTCAATTCGTTCCCATTCTCTCCCACTTTCGGAGTCTTGATATACGCTTTCATCTTTTGCGAGAAGTCTCCTGTCACACTATACTTGTACATGGCTTGCCGTTCCATCCGGTACTCTTTTCCTTCCTCATCCACTAATGTCAGATAGGGGAAGTCCGGTCGTGCCAGAGCGAGTTCTTTCGTCATTTCTGTGGTAGTAAAATGAATGTTCTGAAGAATATATTTCAAAGTTGCCTTTCCATTAGGAATATTAGCATAATAAGGAACAAAGATTTTACCAGTATAGTCATTTCCGCTTGTCTTTGTACGGATGACCGTTTCAGACACTTGTTCTTCTCCATAAAAAAGCTGTGCTTTCAACGTAGAAAGAGGCACATCCACATCCGAGGCTTTAATCGTAAACGGAAGACTGTCACCAAAAAGAGCATCTGCATTCTCTGCTTTGATTTCCATACTCGGATTACCGGGCAAGAATTCGTCATCATTACAGGAGTTCATGGATAACATTCCTGCCAAAGCCACTATAATATAACTGTTTTTTTTCATTGTCTTGATCGTTTTAAAGTTCTTATTCCGACTTTGCCCAACGATAGGAAGTCACAGATTTGCCCGGAACATCATAAGCAAAATGACGCTTACCATCACTTAAGGTTATCTTTTTAGTCTTTTCATTATTATTCATCAGTACAAAAGCGTATGTTCCATCCGGATTCTCGAAAGCAGAATACATGATATTGCTATCAGCATAGCCGGATGCACCGATACGTACCGCTCCCGGTTTCACCACACTTGAGAGATGGGCGATGATATAATAATGTGAGTTGCGGATAATTGTCTTATAGTCGCTATTACTGATATCCACCGCTCCGTAGCAAGTCTGGCAACCGCCTTCACGGTTAGGAGCACGGTCATTATCAAGCATCAGGTTCCACACTATAACTCCCCGACACCAGTTGTTGATCGTCCCCAATGCTACTTCTTTCATATCTTCCAGCAATCGTTTCGACAAATCACGTCCGCTATTCCATGTTCCGATAGAAGTCTCCGTGAAAAGAAGTTCCTTTTCAGGATAGGCTTTATGTATATTTAAAAGCTCTTCGCGATTCCCGCCATAGTTGTGATAAGCAGCTCCGGCCAGGTATTGGGAAGCAGCTGCGTCCTCATACATCTTACCAGGGTAGTTCTTTTCCGTTTCAATATCACTATAATCATAGTTATGATCGTATGCATAAATTTTCGTAGCCAGTCCGGCTGTTTTGAATTTAGGTCCGAGCGCTGTTTTCACAAAGTCCCTCTGTTCTTCCCAACTCATATAAAGCGAAGCGGAATTACCACGGTTCAACGGTTCGTTCTGGGGAGTTACAGCATAAATATCAATGCCTTCGGCGTTGAATGCTTGTACCCATTTCACAAAATAAGTGGCATAGTCCTGATAATAGGCTGGATTCAGTTGACCGTTTGTCCATGAATCCAGCGGAGTAAGATCTGTGAGACTCTTTACTTTCATCCATTTTGGACAAGTCCAGGGAGCGGCAATGACTTTAATAGAAGGATTGATGCTCAAAATCTCTTTCAGAATCGGAAGGATATAGTCTTTCTCTTCACTTTGCAAAGCAAAATGTTCAATACCTTTCGTATCACAGCAGGTATATTCGCTCAATGAAAAGTCGGAGCAGCCGATGGAGATACGGATATAGCTAAATCCGAAGCCTTTGTCGTCAGAGAATGTTTCCGTAAGGAAGGCGTGACGATCTTCCGGTTTCATTTGCAGAAGATTAAAACAAGTGGCGCCTGTGATAGCAGCTCCGAAGCCGTCCATTGTCTGATATTGTTCAGTTGGATTCAATGTGATTGAAGTAGGTGCCAAATTATCTTTCGAGCTGAAATTAACGGCATCACGGGTCAAATCGCGAGTCAGGCTGCTAGTGGTCGCATAAATAGTCACATCTCCGGTCGGAACAGGTGTAACCGGTTTCTCCGCATCGTCACTGTTGCTGCATGCAGCTAATATGGTGAAGCATCCTAAAAAGGTCAATGCTATATTTCTCATGTCTATCATAATCTTAAGTTTTCTATGTTTTTAGTTGAATTAATAACCCGGATTCTGGTGAATCTTATCATTCGCGTCGATTACCGACTGCGGAATTGGCAAACGATAAGAGTTCTTATCAAAAGTGTAAATCTGCGCTTTGCGACCTGAATCCTTGGAATACACTGCATTCATCACCTCTTCTACCTTGTCCAGACGGACCAGATCAAACCATCGTTGTCCCTCAAAAGCCAGTTCTAACCGACGTTCTTTAAGTAAGGCATTCAGCAGGACGTTTTTGTTTGAACGGACAGAGGTGGGAAGTGCTCCCAATTTGGCACGGTCGCGCACTTCATCTATTATATCGGCGGCTCCTTCCAAATCCGGCGTATCCTGCATAATCAGTGCTTCTGCTTTCAGCAACAGGACATCGGCATAACGGTACTTGATAATACTGCTGTTGGCAGAGCGGCATTTATACATGAACGGATAATTATCAGACGGATAATAGTTGCTCCAATTACAATCGTAATAGACTATTGATTCTTTGAAACGGACTTCATCCCCTTCCTGTTTGAAAGCACTAATCAGGTCACGGGACGGAGTCACCCATTTCGCCCACGTGAAATTGTTATTCCAGTTCACGAGATCACGCCCGAACATCCATGTACACCAGTTACCTGCTCCGGATGTAAATTGTGCTTCAAGAATCGATTCTTTTGTATTACGCATCTTTGCATCTGTTCCCGCAGCATTCATTCCAAACAAATCACTGAAATCATCTACCAGATCAAAACCGTCTGCTTTCACCTCATCACAATATTGGATAACTTTCGTATAATCACGCAAAGGTTTCTCGGCATATATTTTAGCCAATAAGGTACGAGCTACAGATTTGGAAAACAACGTCTTATTCCCCGGCGTATTGTCCGGAGCATACAATACTGCATCCAATAAATCCTTTTCAATCTGCTGATAAGCTTCAAGTTCCGTATTTTGTTTGGGGAAATATTGTGGATATACCTCATCAATGTTTTCAGAAGTAATATCATCAGCCACCGTTGTAATCACAGGGAAATCACCCCACAGACGTACCATGTCGAACATTACCATGGCACGGAATATCTTCGCTTCTGCTTTGTATTGCGCCCGTTCGGCAGTAGTCAACGAATTATCTGTCACCAGGTCAATGTTACAAATGAGTTTATTGGCACGGGCCACATCCTCCAAATAACGGTTCCAGTCACGTTCCAACACAGAATTGGAACCTTCAATAGAGTTATTCTCAAACGGGACAACTTCCGCTCCGGTAGTACCGGCATAAGCATTATCCGAATGGGAATCTGAAATCAAAAGTAAATCCACATACCAATGTTCCTGACGGTCACGCATTTGATTATAAAGCGTTGTCAGATGACTTTCAACTGCAGCTTTATCCTTGAATACGATTTTTGTACCATCACTTGTCACTCCTTCCGTCACATCCGAATAGGTGTCTAATGGCTCATAATTCAGCGAGCAGGAAGAAAGTCCCAATAGCAAGCCGGAGGTTAATCCGTAAAATATAGTTCTTAGTTTCATAATCTTTCCTTTCATTAGAATTCAACATTAATACCAAACACGTATGATCTGCAATGCGGGTAAGTACCCCAATCGATACCTTGTACCGTACCGCTGTTACCCCATTGGTTTACTTCCGGGTCCATTCCCGAATAGCTGGTCCATGTCAGCAGGTTAGTAGCCGTGAAGTAAGGTTGCAAACGGGTAATTCCCCATTTCTTCAATAGTTTACCTTTAACGTTGTAGGACAAGGAAACATCCTTCAATCTTAGATAACTGCCATCTTCTACAAAATAGGTAGAATTGAGCAATTTGAAATTAGCCTTAGGCACGTCTGTTATCTGTCCGGGTATTTTCCAACGATTCAGTACACGAGCCGACTGATTCTTACCATCATACATACCTTCCGTTTCAATACGTGAAGCATTATAAATATCGTTTCCATAAGAACCTTGGATAAAGATACTCAAATTAAAGCCTTTCCATGAAAAGGTATTAGTCATACCATAGGTGAAATCGGGATTCGGATCACCGATATAGGTACGGTCGGAAGATGATATTTTACCGTCATTGTTCAAATCACGATACATCAATTCACCGGTTTCAGGATCTACCCCATCACTTATATAACCGTAGAAACCTCCCAAAGCACGGCCCGGCTCATTACGTACCACATAGTCATTCACCACATCCGCAGTTTTAGCATCGTAATAAACTTTCTGTAATTCCAGTTTTGTCAATTTATTCCGGTTAAAAGAGATATTGAAGTCTGTATCCCATGTAAATGCTCCTCCACGAAGATTTTTCGAACTAATAGAAAGCTCAAAACCCTTATTTACCATTTCACCCTCGTTACGGGCAATAGACGTAGCGGCTGCGGCACCGGCAGGTAATGATACATTCATCAACATGTTTTTGGTCTTCTTATAATAATAGTCGGCATTAAACGTCAATCGTCCATTCAATATGGTCAGATCCAGACCTATATTGGTCTGTGTCGTGGTTTCCCATGTTAAATCAGATGTACGCAAGTTGGCCTGGCTAATGGTAGGAACAGCATTTGCATAATCAGTAGAATCACCTTCGCCGCCTTTCTTAAACCATTCGATACGACCGATATTGTAACGCTGCAAATATGCATAGTCACCAATGCCCGACTGGTTACCGGTTTGTCCCCAACCACCGCGCAATTTTAAATCGTCAATCCATGTAAGGTTCTCCATGAACTTTTCTGAAGAAATACGCCAGGCTGCAGAGAATGAAGGAAATACGCCCCAACGATGATCAGGATGCAATTTAGAAGAACCATCGGCACGAAGATTAGCTGTTACCAGGTATTTACTGTCGAAGTTATAAGCTACACGTCCGAAGAATGACATAATCCCCCATTGAGATGCACCCGTACCCGTATTATCCCAAGATATTTTATTGGCAGCATTCAATGTTTGAATCTGATCGCTACGATAGTGGGAGCCATTGATCCAGCTATTTGAATAGTCTGAATCCGTCCATGACGAACCGGCCATTACTTCCAAGCCATGTTTCTTGAAGTTTTTATTATAAGTCAATACATTATCAAATGTCAGCACTGTGTTCATATTCCGATTGTCCGAAGCCTCACCGTACTGATTGCGGCCCCAAGCAGTAGAAATCGGATCAAGAAAAGTGGTATTAACGGCGTTGCGACGGTCAAGAGTAAGAGTAGACTTAAACTTCAGTTCCGGAAATGGAGTCAGCAATATATTACCCGATGCCAACAAGCGGTTTTCTTTGTCTTTGTTATTTTTCGCACGGGCCATATTTTCTAATGGATTGGTGATATTCCCCACTCCATAGAAGTTATTGTAATACTGATTAGGGTTCAAAGCATCCCACACCGGCGCATAAGTCGGTGTATTGATAACAGCCAGAATAACACCACCCCGATTCGAGCCTGTTCCCATTGCTCCGCCTCCATTGCTTGTATAATCTGAATAAGAGATATTAGCACTTACTGTCAGCCATTTACGAACCTGATTTTCCAGATTTACCCGGAAATTGTAACGCTTGTAATAAGAGATGTCCAACACTCCCTGTTCTTTGAGGTAACCCGCAGAAAGGTAATATTTCATTTTCTCATTACCATTGGATACAGCTACCTGATAATTTTGAGTCTTTCCGGTCGTATACGTTTCATCAAACCAGTCGGTGCGGTCGGGTAATCCGTCCGGCAAAGACACTAGTCCGATTTCATCCTGCAATTCTTTATATTGTGCTGCATTCAGGGATTCTACTTTATCGGCCACTTTGTTCAAACCGAACTGGGCTGTCAAAGAAACTTTGGCATTACCGGCTGCACCGGCCTTCGTAGTAATTAGAATGACTCCGTTAGCAGCACGCGAACCGTAGATAGATGCTGATGAAGCATCTTTCAATATCTGCATACTCTCAATATCATTCGGAGAAAGGAACTTGATATTGTCTACAGGCACTCCATCTACTACATACAACGGGTCATTACTACCATTCATTGAAGTAGTACCACGAACACGGATAGACATTTCACCGCCCGGCGTTCCGTTAGGCTGAATCACCGAGACACCGGCTGCCTTACCTTGAATGGCCTGCCCTGCCGAAACAATAGGCCGCATATCCAAATCCCTGGTAGATACGGAAGAGATAGCGGTAGTCACATCTTTCCGTTTCACCGAACCATAACCGATGACCACCACTTCATCAAGCACTTCATTATCTTCCTGAAGTGTGATCTTCATCTGTTGGGCTGCCTTTACCTCCTGCGACTTATAACCCACATAAGAGAATATCAAAATGGCGTTTTGCTTAACGTTTAATGTGAAGTTGCCATCTAAATCGGTAATTGCTCCGTTAGACGTACCTTTCTCTTGTACACTAACACCGATTAGCGGTTCTTTTTGAGCATCCAGGACCTGACCGGATGCAGTAATTTGCTGTGCGGATGCACTCAAAGATAAAAACATTGCCAAGATAGCAAAGAAAATCTTGCGACTCCCCGAAAGGATTTTTCGCCTGTTTTTTTTCATGCGTACTAAGTTTTAAAGTTAATAATAAGACGCTCGTCAGCAATGGGCTATTCTCATTACTTTCGAAGCACAGGTCAAAAGTATAAAGAAATTAAAGTGAGCTAACAAGGAGGGGGCAATAAGTGGATTACACAAAACGATAATCCACTTATTTTCATCTATTTACATTCAGAACGTATACCTAAAAAAGTGGTTGATTTACAGTCCGAATTAGCGAATTTTTCGCACTAAATCGTCAAAATCCTCTCTCGATCCACGGGCTTTATTCCTTACTTTCGCCCGATAATTATAAATTGTATTCACCGAATAACGAAGAAACTCCGCAATTTGTGAACTGTCTTCAATACCCAGACGTATCAAAGCAAAGATGCGCAGTTCAGTATTCAATAACTCGCCTTTCTTCGGTAAAATCTGTTCATTTTCCTGTAATAAGTCATTGAATTTTCCCACAAAGTTAGGGAAGAGATGCAAAAAGGCTGTATCAAAGTTAGCATACAATTCTTCCAGTTCTTCGTCAAGAGCATCTTGGGAACGCGTTATCTTTAATAACTCCGCAATTTGTCCGGCAGACACTTTCTTATTCACCATCCGCCGGTAAGCGTCTAAACGGTTGATATAAGTAGAACACAACTTGATGAAACGGGCAATATACTCTTCCTTGATCTGATTGGACTCCGAGAGTTCGATATTGGTAGAAGACAAGCAACTATTCATTTGCCTCAACTCCTCATTCAATCCGTTTAACTGCTTATTAGCTACCTGAAGATGATTTCTTGCATCTGCCAGCTTTTTCATCTGACGGTAGATATATCCCAAAGCTACAATCAACAACACCAATAGTGCAGTGATAAGCAGCAGGTTCTGTTGAAGACGGTCGTTCTGCTTTTCAATCATTGCCTGATAGGTTTTATCAATCAATGAAAGCACGTCAGCACTCTGCCAACTACGCAGACGGGCATTGTAGAACTTGGTCGCATTCCACGAAAAGCGCATATATTGGTACGCACGTTCCATATCACCATCTTCGTAAAGTAGCTGGGCAAGCATCCACAACGAAGCATGGTCCTTAATGGCAGAACGAATATCCGATATAGCAGAAAGACAAAGATTCCGTTTCTCTCCCAGACTATCATTACTGTACTTGTAAATCAAAGAACGATGATAAGTAGCCATCGCATATTGGGGAGTATATGGTTCTATTTTCGTCAACCGGAGATCATTCACTTTCAGGGCATCCTCATACTGGCGTTGATCGCGAAATGATGCTTCACGCATCAGCAGGTATTCTTCCGATTCCGGAGGCAATATAGCATATAATGAATCTCTATATGCCTGTGAAATACTCCAATAACATCCCGAAAAGGTTTTATCCTGTGTATAAACGCCCAACTCGCCATACACATGGTCAAAGCAGGTGTAATAATCGGCTATTAAACGAGGAATGATTTTCCGACGATCTACCGATTCCAGCACATCAAGAGACTCTTTATACATTCCAGTTGATGATAATAATAGCGAAAGCTGCAACTGACTTTCTATCTTCCGGTCCGTATCACGCAAGCGCTCTGCAATCCGGATATTTTCATTCAAATAGTGGATTGCAGAGTCGCAGATAAAGGCTTTATATTCTTTGTATATCTGACTGTTCAGATTGTACTGTTCCGCGGAATTAGGTTCTATTCCGTGCGTCAGTTCTTTAAGGTGCTTGATACATGATTCACGTTGAGCGACATAAGTCTCATGTTCTTGAATCGTCAAATCAAGCACATTCAACAGTGAGTCCAAGGTCTTATCGGCCCAGGTATATAATGGAAAAGAGAGAAGTAAAAGAAATATCAGGTACTTTTTTTTCATCGGAGTATTAAACTTTAATAGAAGATTACAAGATTAATAAAGACAAATGTAGAGAAAATCTTCGTAATCTTATTACAAATAGTTCATAAATTAAAGGAACAACCCCCGGATACATACCTGATGAAAATAAATACCATATTACCAACCGAAGCTCTTACCAATAAAAGTATTATCTTTGTTGCATGAAAAAATTAGTCATTGTAGGATGTGGACGACTTGCAGAAATCGTTGCGGATGCAGTTGTCAAAGGCTTATTACCAGATTATAATCTGGTAGGTGTCTATTCGCGTACGGCGTCAAAAGCAGCGCACATCGTAAATAAAATGCAGCAACATGGCAAGCCTTGCATTGCTTGTGCCAAATTGGAAGAGTTATTGGCATTAAAACCAGATTATCTGGTAGAATCGGCCTCTCCTGCCGCTATGCGGGAATTGGCTTTGCCGGCATTGAGAAACGGAACCTCTGTCATTACCTTGTCTATCGGCGCTTTGGCAGACGAGACATTCTATCAGGAAGTGACAGAAACCGCCAGAGCAAATGGTACACGGGTCTATATTGCATCCGGAGCTACCGGTGGATTCGATGTTTTAAGAACTGCCTCTCTGATGGGAAATACGACGGCCCGCTTCTTCAATGAAAAAGGTCCTAATGGACTCAAAGGAACTCCCGTTTATGATGATTCCTTGCAAACGGAGCAACGTACTGTTTTCTCCGGTAGTGCTGCGGAAGCTATTCGCCTCTTTCCAACCAAAGTGAATGTTACAGTTGCCGCTTCACGGGCTTCTGTCGGTCCGGAGAACATGCAGGTATCCATACAGTCTACTCCCGGATTTGTGGGAGATACGCAAAGAGTAGAAATCAAAAATGACCAGGTGCATGCCGTAGTAGACATTTATAGTGCTACATCGGATATTGCAGGGTGGTCAGTAGTGAGCACCCTGATTAATATCGCATCACCCATTGTATTCTGACAAATTGGCCAACACTTTTGCGCTCAGGCGGTCAAACGCCTGACGCGTGCGGCCAGTAGACACCTGCATACAACGTACATGCGGATGATTGAGCAGTTGCTCACCCCCCAATGCGCCTATCGTGTCACAAAAACAAAGGTTATCACCTTCCAGCCATTCAGTAAAAGCAGCCTCATCCCATGCTGGTGACAAACCGGTATTGAATAAGATCTTCCGGTTACCCATCTGCTTAAATTCCTCTTCGTGCAACAGAATCGTATTTTTATTAAGGCAACAACAAATGACTTCACTCTCTGCAAGGAGTTTCCCCAATGACAAAAAGCGATATCCTTTGGCAGTAGCCGCTTCTTTCTCACTGCGGGCATAATATGAAATATCAGCACCAAAGAACTTCAAAGCGTCCGCTATCATGCCGCCCGACTTACCCAGTCCGACTATTCCGACTTTCAATCCGGTGATCTCACGAGGCAACTCCTCCCACGATTCCTGCCCAAAGCCGTGCAAACAGCGCACCAACTCACTGACTACATATTCCACTACTCCCTCGTCACCATAATCCCGAATACCTGTCACCGTGATACCCCGTTCATTAGCATAGCGAATATCGACATTGGCACTTTCGGGAGAATAGAGTGAACAACACATTCCAATGTATTTCACATTCGGACAACACTCGAGTACATACCGGTTGATACGGGAGGTATAACTCAAAAGCACCGCATCAGCATCTCCGATACGGGCAATGATTTCATCATCATTCGCGGGTATGTCAGGATACATCACCACCTGACCGGCAAATGAATACAACGCTTTTTCGGCCGACGGAACCAGACTGACCGGCTCTATAGCTACAAGTTTCTGAAACATCGTTTTTTTATTTTAGATTATTCGCGGTTAAGATAACCAATTGAAGAATAAACACTTTGCATAATTTGGGGAATTGAGAGATAACAATTTGGTAACTGTGCGCATTTTAGCGATTTGCAGAGTTGTATCTTCAAGTAACTCTTTCGAATACAAAAGTAACAAAATTCTCTCAGGAAACAAACTCACGACCGGTTTTTATACAATTCGACAGTAAAAAAAACTCCGTTATTCGATAATCTTCCTTTTGACAGAGGACAGCTTTCCTAAGTCATGCGGAGTAAATTGTATAAAGCAAAAGGATCCCTGCAATTTGACAGTAGGGACCCTTTTTGCAAGTTGGGCGGAGATATATTTTGTAATCTGCCAATGGCAGAGCGTTTTTAATCGACTACTAATTAAGATATAATCTTTTTACGACAACATATGTCGTCTACCGCATCAGGCATAAAATTGGATTTCCCAAAATAAATCAGACCGCCTCGAAGTTCAACTTCGGGAAAGGCGCGGATTACGGTGGCGTGATGCTGACGCTCTTCCATTTCATGGGGGAACCGTTTTCCCCCACAGTCCATTCGTTGTAGGCTGTGGCTGTGGGGACGGCAGTGCCACCATACTGCTTGTCGGCGTTCAGCACGAGGTCGCACTTGGCGGGATCGAATGCGTTATCTCCGGTATGACCGTCTCTGTTGTGAAAAACGGCGGTGTGCTCTATACTGGTGGTACCATCACTTATGCTAACGAAATCTCCGGCTGCGGTGGCTTCTATCCGGGTGAGAGCTTTGCAGCCCGTTACGATATAATTGCCGAACTGGGTACACTTCGGTATTTTGAGCGTTTCGAGGCCCGTGCATCCGTAGAAAGCCTCCTGGCCTATCGCAGTCACATTATCCAAAGCGAGCGTCTCCAATGAAGTGCATCCCCAGAATGCGTTTAGATTAATCCAGGTAACCTGCGAAAGATTCACCGTAGTCAGCGCAGCGCAACCTGAAAAAGCACCAGTTCCGATTACCTTCATATCATCGGGCAGCGTCACCTCCTGCAAGGCGGTGCAATTCGCAAAGGCGAGTTCGGGCAGAGTTGGCGTTGTACCCCAGTCCGTCACTCCGGTGAGGTCGCATTTCGTAATTTTTTTATTATTGATAAATGTACCCCAGTTACCGCCAATTCCTGTTTTGGAAAGTTCGCCCGTCAGCTTGAGGTCGGTGAAGCCTGCGGCGACGGCGGCACGGATGGTTAGCTGCGCTTCGTCGGCAGTCATGGAGGTCATGTCGATGTTGCCGGAAGTGGGGGGTGTGAAATTCTTCCGGCGCAGCTTGATTTGATGTTCCGCCGCCGGGTCGAGGTAAAGCTCGAAGTTGTCGGCGTACTTCTGAAACGGCTCTCCATAGAGGCTGACCATTGACTCCGGATTCACTTTCAGACGGTCGCAGTCCGCCTGCGTCAGTTGGTAACCGCCGGCACCTTGGGCGATGGAGGTTACACCGGTCATGGTGAAAAGGAGATGCACATCACCCGTGAGGGCTTTCGGAACGGAGATAAGGGGATGGGAGGCGGCCGAGTAAAAATCGCAGTTTAGGTCTATGTAAGCCCCGGCAGCGGTCTTTCCCCCGTTCAGCACGAGGGTGGCGCCCTCCTGGACGATTACACAGCACGAACTGCTGACTGCCGTGCAAGACAATTCGAAGCCCTCACCCAGTTCCAATACCGCTTTCTCGCCGACAGCCACAATCATGTCTCCATATTGCCCATTCATTGTCAATGCCACGTCTTTGCCCAGCGTAATCCTGCCGTTGATAACACATACCGCAGATTTTATATCTTGCTGGACCAGATTGATATTGGTGAGTTCGATATAAACGGCATCGGCATCGGGGCTGAAATTGCCGAGGAAGTGGTAGTTGTTGCCGTCTTCCCAAGTCATGGTGTGGCCGCCGCCGTCTATCTTGAAGTGGCCGCTGCCGTTCATGGGAGGGGTGGTATAGTCACCTCCCGCGGGTATCGTGATGTTGCCGCCCAGCGTGACGAGTGTCGGAGCGTCGGCCGAGGTGCCGCCCGTCTGCAGGGCGTCGAGCAGGGCGTCGTAGGTGGTGACGGTGATACCTTCCGGCACGGGCTCCGTTACCGGATCGTCCTTGCTGCACGAAGCAAAGACTACTGTTGCACATAGCACTAACAAAGAACAAATCTTTTTCATGTTGTTTTATATTTGATTAATATTCATGGGAAAACAAAAAAGCGCAGAGCGGTTTATGCCCTACGCAGCAAAAATATAATGAAAATTTTGGATGATTGGTGCACGTTTACGCATATCTGACGTCGAAACGTGCAACACAAGTGTTTTTTTGTGGGTTTATTGTATGTTTAAACAAGCTGTATCACCCAATATACAACAGCTTGGAGGTGTTATCTATTTTTGTACTCGGTAAAAGATCCCCCTGTTATCTCCCGGAAGATTTTACAGAAATGGCTTTTGTGGGCAAAACCCGAAAGCTCGGCAATTCTCTCCATTGTATAATCCGGATGTTTCGCCATTTGCTCTGTGGCGTATTCTACCCGTTTATTGTTCACCCAACGTTTGAAACTCACCCCGTAAGTCGAATTGATGAATACAGATAGTTTCCGTTCCGGGATATGCAGAGCCTCGGCATAGTCGCCCAGCACAACACCCTGCTGGAGATACAATAATAGTTTTGCCATTTCATCTTCCAGTTCCCTGTCTCCTTCACTCTCCTTTGTCGGCTGCGATTCTTCCTTCTCCTCTATCGCGGGCAAAGCCTCATAGTAAAGTTTGTATTGGTAGTTGATATACCTCACTCCAAAGTTAAAGTAGTACACTGTAACCACCACCGTAATTATTCCGTCGAATAACGGGGCAGGGAATATACTGAACACCAGAACGGCAATGCCGATACAGGCAGCCTCGTAGAACAGTCTCGAAGCCCACCGGAATTCATATTTGTCGGTGTCGGAGAAATAGTTCTCAATCTTGGCCATATAATTCCGTTGCTCACGCCGGAATAAACGGACGTAAATCACGATCTGCGTCAGATAAGTAGCCGCAAATACAGTTCTTAACAAAAGAACCGGATTCGTGATATTCGCTATATACTCATCCACCGAATAGATCCTCACATCAGGAAATAGAAGTATCGTTAATAGATAGAGTCCCACAAAAAACAATGTCGGGCAGAGGTGTCGCAAAATATTTCGCCGGCAAACGTATGGTGAATGAAAAAGTATCAGTACGATAAAAGTAAAAAGCGCCGCCTGCAACTGTGCCGCAACGAGCACAGGCATTGCAAATATTTCGGCAACGCTCTCCTGTACCCTGTTGTAAAAGATAAGCGCATTGCACAGAGCCACGATAATCGATGCAATACCCAGGAATCGTTTGGCATTGCGGTAGTGCGGGTTTATCAGCTGTGGGGCTGTTTGAATCAACAGCAGAGCCATCCCCATCGTCAGACAACCGAAGATATTGAAGTAGTATATGATATCCAACATATTATAGTCTGTGTTATCGGTCAAACAACATTCGGACGAGAAATCCACTGTAAGGCTGTTTCATAGACACCTCATCACCGTTTTACCTGTATTCACAGCCAAAGGTACTGTATTTTTTTAGCCATACATCATACTTATACCACATTTTGCACTGATTCAATCCATTCGGGTAGATACTACCTCTTCATTTCTCTGTTCTGTTCCCAATCTCCAATCTTGTACGACAAGGTTTCCATCGATATTCCGTTAGATTTCACTACTCGCCATCCGGTTCCTTTCGTGGCGGTGCAATGAAATGCATCTGATTACCCCGTCCCTCTCGCTTGATAATGCCTTCGGCTGCAAAAGATTTAAGATCGTCCAATGCAGTATTCTTCAGGCGTCCTGTAAGTTGCGTATAAGTGGCTCTTGTGATGAAGCCATGCTCTCCGATATATTGCAGGACGAGTTTCTCCAGATTGTTTCTGTCCCACTTACGCGAAGTGTTGAAATCGACACACTTTCTACGCTCCAAATCTCCGCGAATACCCACACGCATACTCTTGGAAGCACGGAAATTCACCCCGTTGAAAGCTACGGATTCAGAACGAATATCATTCTTATTTGCTACCAATCGGGAAGCTTTCACTTTGGCTGAAAAGAAGCCGAACTCTCCCAATTCGACGCGGTATCCTTCACCTAGATATTGCAATACATCGTCTTTCAGTTCCATCAGGATACCTTCTATCACTCCTTCCTTAAATCCGGTTCTCTTAGCAACACCACGGATCAATCGTTCTGCCGGAATCGTTCCACTGTAGACAATGTCGGCATACATTGTTTCCGTTTCTCCTTCCTTAGTAGTCAAGGCAGGCTTCTTCTTTAAATTGTAAAAGGCCATAATCTTATTGTTATATTTAAGATTTTTCAGTGCAGAGAATAAAGATTTTCAGTGCAGAGATTTATCATTGTTTATGCACTCGGATAGTTGTCCGATTGTAACGGGACAATAGTCACTTTGTAAACAGCCTAATGTCACCTTATAAGGTGACAGGGCAGACGCATTATATTTTTTACTATATTCTCCTTTGTTATTTCTTTGCTATACTACTGATTATTAATACACTATCATTTGTTTATATCGATTGTTTTTCTTATCTTTATAAGATATATTAAAACATAAACTAACATGAAAATTGGCATAATTGACCTTTGTAAACAAATAGAAGATCCTAGGATGAACCGCAAAAAAGTACATAAAATGGAAACCATTATCTATATATCCATTGCTGCTGTAATCTGTGGCGCCCAATCCTGGAATGAGATTGAGGAATTTGGCAATGCGAAAATTGCTTTTTTCAAAAGTCGCATACCTGACCTGGAGTTCATCCCCAGTCATGATACTTTTAATAGATTCTTCAGTATAATAAAGCCCGAGTATTTTGAGTTGATCTTTCGTAACTGGGTAAAACAAGTCTGTCAGGAGGTGAAAGGCGTTGTAGCTATAGATGGCAAGCTCATGCGTGGTCCAAGCCAATGTGATGGAGAGCATACTACGGGAAAAGAAGGATTCAAATTATGGATGGTTTCCGCCTGGTCTGCCGCTAATGGAATTTCTTTAGGTCAGGTAAAAGTAGATGATAAAAGCAATGAGATTACAGCTATTCCATTGTTAATTAACTCTTTGGAACTAAGTGGTTGTATTGTTACAATTGACGCGATGGGATGCCAGAAAGATATAACCCAGACCATTATTGAGCATGATGCAAATTATATTATAGCTATAAAGGAGAATAAGAAAAAAAATTATCAACTAGCTAAACAAATCATTGACGATTATCAGGATAAAGATGAAATAATCAATAGAGTCACCAGGCATGTGTCGGAAAACACCGGACATGGAAGGATTGAGACAAGAACATGTACTGTAGTCAGTTATGGATCTATTATGGAGAAAATGTTTAAGAAGAAACTTGTGGGGTTGAAGTCTATTGTAGGGATAAAGTCGGAGAGAACAATAGTAGCAACAGGAGAATATACTCAAGAGGTCAGATACTATGTAACTTCACTTGATAATACCAAACCGGAGGAGATTGCATCTGCCATCAGGCAGCATTGGTCTATTGAAAATAATCTTCATTGGCAACTGGATGTTACCTTTCGAGAAGACTACAGTAAAAAGGTGAAAAATGCAGCCAGAAACTTTTCGGTGGCAACAAAGATGGCACTTACCATACTAAAGAATGAAAAAACAACAAAAGGAAGCATGAATCTGAAAAGACTAAAAGCCGGATGGGATGAAAAATATTTGTCACAACTTTTACAGGAAAATAATTTTTAATGCGTCTGCCCTGTATAAGGTGATATTTATCACTGCATAAGGTGACCACCTGTCTTTACAAGGGTAAAAAACAGTAAAGATACAAAATTAATTAGCGGAAAGCAAGAGACGGCACAATAAAGCTCAATATATGATTGTAATATGATTGCAAAATAAAATTCATCTGCCAACTACCGGACATCGGTTTCTCTTTATTTATTCACATAGATTTGTTGATTTCTAAATTATTTCAGTACATTTGCCCGACCTACTTCTATTGCAGAAAGGATGAAAATAGACGAAATACAGTGCATAAAAGAACTACGCAACGGCTCCTACCAGGCTTTTACACAGATTTATGAAGCCTATGCCGACCGACTTTACAGCTTTGTTCTTAAACAACTAAAAAATCGTTCCCTGACACAGGATATTGTTCAGGATACCTTTTTACGCCTATGGGACAACCGTAACCAGTTGAATAGCTTCGGCAATCTGCAAGCCTTTATTTTCACTATTGCCAAACATCAGGTAATCGATTATTTCCGCAAACAAGTCAACGAACTGCAATTCGAAGACTTCATGGAGTATTGCGAGAACCAGGCAACTGACGTATCGCCGGAAGATATCTTATTGTACGACGAATTCCTGCAACAACTTCAACAATCGAAGAAAGTTCTGTCACAACGGGAACACGAGATTTATGAATTAAGCAGGGAGAAACATATCCCCATCAAGCAAATAGCCGAACAACTGGATCTCTCCGAACAAACGGTGAAAAACTATCTGACTTCCGCCCTGAAGATTCTTCGCAGCGAAATGATGAAATATAATATTCTCTTTATTTTCTTCCTGTAACAAGAATAACACTTTCAGTAGGAATAATTAAAACTCTACAAACACCTACTATTCCTAACTTTTTCTATGCTCTACAACATAAAAAAAGTCTAGTACTCCCTTTATGTATTTACGTATAACCTATAGAAACACCAATAATATGAGTCCACAATTTAAAAAGTTATATTGCCAGTACATCGAAAAAGGAATCACCTCTTCCGATATTGGAAAGTTCAGAAATGAACTCAACAACATACCTGACGAAGAGTTATGGAATACCATGATAGATATGGAAAACGACACAGTAGAGATAAAGATGCCTCCTATGATGAAAAAGCAAATTCGAAAGGAACTACAACAAATCATTTGGAGACGCCGTTGGCTGCAATATATGAAATATGCTGCCATTATCGCTATCATCCTATCATCCTCTTTTGGACTTTATACATGGATGAATAACCCGGAAAGTCAAATGGTTGCTGTAACAGTTAGAGCTGGCAGTAAAGCAGAAATGGCTCTCCCTGATGGTACATTTGTACATCTAAATGCGGCTACAAACCTGGAATATGATGTAAACAACTCCAAGCAACGCCTCGTCAAACTATCAGGAGAAGCCTTTTTCGATGTTGCCAAGAATCCCGATTGCCCATTCAAGGTAATAATCAACGATCTGCAAATTGAAGTAGTAGGAACTTCATTCAATGTAAAGACCTATAAAAAAGACATTGTAGAAACGTCTTTACTTAGCGGACGAATCAGAATATCAGGTGGTTCACTTCCCCATGAATATACGCTTTCACCTGGACAAAAGGCAACCTATTCCGCTATGGACAGAACACTACGAATAAGCAAAGCGGATGCCCATGTTGAAGCCGGATGGAGAGATAATTACCTCATCTTTGAATCCACACCATTAATTGATGTAATAGCCCAGATAGAACGATGGTATGGGGTGGAAATCAGATTGCATCATAAGCAAATCGCACAAGATTTACTATCGGGATCTTTCCGAAACGAAAGTATACAGAATGTCATAAGATCCTTAAGCATACAATACGGATTTAAGTACGAGATACATAAAGATATAATAACTATTTACTAATTTAAAAGAAAGGAGCTTATGGAAAACACATAGTAGTTAAAATCAAAAAAGAACAACCAAAGAATCGCCCAATCCTTTGGTTGTATGGAAGTCGATAAAATTTTATACATCAAAACATTATCAACTATGAATATCACAAAGTTAACATTTTTATTGAGAAGGAAACTGCGGAACAGCCTTATTTTTAGAAACTTTACCATTTTATCCGCTGCTATAATTTTATTCCCTTCGGGAGTGTTTGCCCAAGAAGAAAATGTGTCCATTCATATCAAAAATGGCACGGTAAAAACTTTCATGAAACAAGTAGAACAGCAAACGAGATATACTTTTGTATACCGGAATCATGTTCTTAACGATCAGACTAAAGTGACAATTAGCTGCACAAAGAAACCTATCAGCGAAGCGCTCTCACAGGTATTTACTCCTTTGAATATATCTTATTCATTTACCAACAACACCATCGTATTGGTAAAGCAGGAGACAGAACAAAGAAGTAATGAAAAGAGAGCGATTAAAGGAACCGTACTAGATGAAAGTGGAATTCCTATTATTGGCGCCAATGTCATGCAAGGAAAAGGAACCGGAGTCATTACAGATATTAACGGAAACTTTACCATTGTAGCAGATCCTAACCAACCACTAACAGTATCTTATATTGGATTTGACTCACAACAAGTGAAAGCCGGCAATAAAAACAATCTGAAAATATATTTGAAAGAAAGCAGCATTGCATTAAATGAGATAGTTGTAGTCGGCTATGGCTCCCAGTCCGAAAAACTAGTAACCACTTCTATCAGTAGCCTGAAAGTGGATGATCTGGATCAAGGCAGTGACTACAATGTAGCCAAGATGCTGCAAGGTCGTACTCCTGGTGTAAATGTAGCCTCTGCCAGCGGTACCCCCGGTGAACAACCGAGTGTACGGGTACGCGGTATTGCATCCATCACAGGTAACAGCACCCCATTGTATGTGGTCGATGGAGTTCCCAGTGAATCAATGCCTATGCTAAACCCCAACGACATCGAACGCATGGACGTATTGAAAGATGCTTCAGCTGCTGCCATCTATGGTTCGCGAGCTAACAACGGTGTTGTCATCATCACCACAAAATCGGGGAACACCAACAGTAAAACACGCGTAAATGCCAGTGTACGCCACAGCCTTGGATGGATTGCCAACGATATACCAATGGCAAATGTAGCAGAATATACTCGTACTATGCAAGCAGCCGTAGATAATTGGAATGTGCAGAAGAAGGACACAAAATCATTCTTTATCCCCGACCGGATTACCGAAACAGACTGGCTCGGACTCATTCAACGTGATATAGCACACTCTACTACGGCATCTATCAATCTCTCGGGAGGTAATGAGAAAACTACCTTTTTCACCTCTGTGGGATTTAACGACCAACAAGGTATCATCCGTACCAGCGGATTCCAGCAAACCAACCTAAGGGCAAAATTTACTCATCAGCTGAACAAATGGTTTAAACTGAATCTGAATCTCACAGGATCTTACAGCCGTTTCGATAAAGTGGAAGAGTCATCTACCAGTTTGAAAGTGATTCGTACTGCCCGTGAAGAACAACCATGGATTGGAGCTTATCGGGAAGATGGAGGCTATACAGTGATGTCAACAGAATTATGTCGTCATAATCCCGTTATGCTGATTAATGAAGAAGACTGGACTGTACATAAGAAACAAGGAGTAGCTGCCCTTAGTTTTGATATTACTCCTATCAAAGGACTCAAATACACCCCCTCATTCAGCATATACGGTATTCTTGATGAAGAAAAGAAAACAATTTCAGAGAAACATGACGCACGTTCCAAAAATGCAGGATGGGGTGCACTTAGCGAACAGAAAAATGTAAGTTACCGATATGTTATAGACAACGTAATTTCGTATGAAAATAGTTGGGATAAACTGACTTATTCAGCAATGCTTGGTCACTCATACGAAGAGTATAACTATGAAACTTTTGGAGCTTACAGTGATAATTACGCAAACGGTGCTTATCCTTCTTCCAGCTTCGGTCTGATAAATTCCGGTTCTAACATCTACGCAGGTAGTATCGGATATAATGCATATGCACTCGAATCTTATTTCGGACGTGCCGCCCTGAATTGGGATAATCGCTATATCTTAAATGTAACGATGCGTCGTGACGGTTCTTCACGTTTCTCAAAAGATAAACGTTATGGAACATTTCCTTCTGCTTCTTTCGCGTGGCGGATTATCAACGAACCTTTTTTCCCTAAAGGCACGCCACTGAATGACTTAAAGCTACGAGCCAGTTGGGGTAAGACTGGCAGTATGGATGGTATCAGTAACTGGGCAGCTATGTCATTAGTAACTTCGGGAGGAAATTCCTATAATGGTTCATCCGGTTTTAAAATCGGAGCAGATGCTGCGGATCTTATCTGGGAGAAAGCTAATCAGGTGAATGTCGGAATCAACGCAGAGCTATTCAACGGACGACTGGCGCTATCTGTAGACGGATACTATCAAAAGACAAGCGGATTACTTTATAATATCAGTACACTTGCTACAACAGGATATACTACCCGGACAGCCAATATCGGCTCGCTGGAGAACAAAGGATTGGAAGTGATGGTAAGCGGTAAAATATTCGATGGTCCTTTTAAATGGGAGCTTGCTACTAACCTCTCCTATACAAAAAACAAACTATTGTCATTGGATGGAGTACTTGATATGAAAATCAACGGTGGTGGTGCCAATACCGGTAAAGTAATGCATGCTTTAATGGTAGGTAAACCGGTTAGTGCTTTCTATATGTTGCGTCAGGATGGTATTTATCAAACCGACCAGGAAGTACCAAGCAAACTCTACGCAAAAGGAGTACGTGCCGGTGATTGTAAGTACTTTGACTACAACAATGACGGAGACATCACAGACGATGACCGCATGTATGTAGGAAAGGTTACACCTGACATTTATGGTGGTATCACTTCGACTATGAACTGGAAAAACTTCGACTTATCCATTTTCTGCCAATTTGCAGCCGGAGGTAAAATCCTGTCAGCATGGAAAGGCTGCGGGGGAACAGAAGGTACGGAACATCTCGGCTTGGCGTCCAGCAGTATCAAAGGTTACAAAAATGGCACACTGGTCAATTCGGAACAATTCTATAACATATCAAAATATGCCGCCAACCATTACTGGAGGGGAGAAGGAACTAGCAACACTGTTCCACGCCCTACTTTGGCAGGCACGTTCACCGGCGGTTTCGGAAACAATCTTGTTTCTACCCGCTATCTGGAAGATGCTTCTTATTTCAAATTCAAAACCATCACATTGGGATATAGCCTTCCTCATTCTCTGTTGTCAAAAATACACGTAACGGGAGCTCGCATCTTTGTTTCTCTCGACAACTTTTTTACACTGACCAAATATTCCGGATATGATCCGGAATTCTCATACGAAAGTAATCCGACAGGCAACAGCTACGGAGCAGATTTCGGAGAACAAGCCACATTAAAGAGTTTTATCATAGGTGCAAGCATTAACTTCTAAAACTAACGATATGAAAAATATAAAACTATTATTCACTCTGGTTTTAATGACCATAACTGTACTCGCCACGAGCTGTTCTGACTGGCTGGACGACATCAGCCCCCGACATGCAATTCCTCAATCAGCCTTGACGGATGATGATCTCGAAAAGCTATTAAATGGAGTATACGCCACTATGGAAAATTATACATTCACTTTCTGGTGGTTGGATGATATACAAGGGGAAAATTTCAAAGCAGGTCCTGGAGGAGGTCAAATTACAGACCCATGTGAAATGTCTCCCTCGTATACCAATCAGGCAATTAACATTCTCTCCTTTTGGAGAAACTCATTTACAACATTGCATCAGGTCAATTTTCTCGTAGAAACTTATGAAGCTTCCGAAAATAAAGAAAGTGCTCTCATGAAAAAAGTAGGTGGTGTCTCTTACTATTTCCGTGCATTTATTTATTATCGTCTGGCCTCTCATTATGGAAATGTCCCCATCCTGCGTAAACGTTCAAAAGAGGTGGTTCCTATCTCTCCGGAAGCTGAAGTATGGACATTCATCGAAGAGGATTTGGGTAAAGCTATCCGCTTACTGTCAAAAGCAGATTCCAAATGGTACGTATCTTCTGACGCAGCAAATGCACTTGCTGCACGTGTAGCTCTTTTCCAGAACAAGATGACGGATGCTGCAAACTATGCAGAAGCAGTATTAGCTAATTCCAGTTTCTCACTCGCATCCACCGCTATGGATTTCTCTAAAAATTGGGTTGCAGGAAGTTCAAGTCCGGAAATTATATTTGCCTATGTTAATAATTCAAGAGCATCCAGTCCTCTAAACTTCACATTATACGTTAATGACACGGACGGTTCATGGAATTATGCTCCATCTGATTGGTGTTATAATAGTCTTTTTGCTGATGATAATACTCTTTCACGCAAAGGAGACGTACGGTTAAAAGCCACATTCACCAGCCAAGATGCCAACCGCGTAATCAAATATCCGAATGGAACTTATCAATTGGCGGAAACGTCAGATTATACCTGCACACCGGTAGTAATCTCCCGTATTTCAGAAATGTATCTGATAAAAGCCGAAGCTCTCGGAAAAACGAACGGAGCCGCCGCATTAGTGGAATATATGAAAAAAAGATATACTACCGCTCCAAGTGAAGCAGCAATCAAAGCTCTATCGGACAAAGAATATCAGACATTGATCTTGGACGAACGCCGTCGTGAATTTTATGCTGAAGGCATGCGCTGGCAGGACATCAAACGTACAAATCGCTTAGAATTGCTAGAAACACTTGATGGTCGTACTTATCTGATGTATTATCCGATTCCTCAAGATGAGATTGACATGGCCGGTACGGTAGCCTACCCACAAAATCCCGGATATGCGGGATATACAGGAAATTAATAACAAAACCTTAAATGATTATTATGTGTATGACAACTATTAAAAATAAAGTACGGATATGTCCGTTCATATATATTGTTTGTCTTTTATTATTTGCCGCATGCAGCAACGAAGACAATGCCGGGAAAGACATTCCTTCCGCAACTTTCTCAATCGCTCCCGAAAGAGGGCAAATAGAAGGTGAAATACAATTCACTAACGCATCTTATGGAGGTAGTGGCAACTTTACTTATGTATGGGATTTCGGGGATGGAACGACTTCTACCGAAGAAAACCCGAAGCACGTGTACAATGAGAAAGGTATATTTGTTGTTAGTTTGACCATAACCGACAGCAGTGGAAGATCGAACCTCTACCGGAAAACAATTGAAATTACCGATAAAGTAGTAGAAAAAGGAGACCTTACATTACTATGGACCTCCTCCACTCATTTAGCCAAGTTAGTTTCCAATTCCGCCGCTCTTTCTCCTGATGAAAAAACGGTTTACATCAATAGTAATGACCACATATTACATAGTTATGATGTAACTTCAGGTATTGAAAAATGGTCATTCGACATGACTGATCCATCTTGGGGAGCGCAGGCAACAGGAGGCTCAAACATGACACCGTCTGTAGATACGGATGGTACAATCTACATTGGCACAGGTGACGGAAGCAATGGTAAACTATTTGCTATCAATCCTGATGGAAATAAGAAATGGATTACTTTCAATGATCCGACTACCGGTTTCTGGAATAAAGGTAACGCCGCCAATGCCAAAATGCGTAGTGTGTCACCAGCATTTGATGATAAATATGTATACTGTGGTAATGGGGGAAGCACCGGTTCAATGATTGCGGTAGACAAAACAACAGGAAACCGTGTTAGCTATTTAACTAACGCAGATGGTACCAGCGGTCCTGCCGGAGGTGTTTATGCAGGTCCTGTTATCTCCAAACAAGGAATGATGTATATCATGTGTACCAACTACGGAATGTTTGGTGTAGCAAAAGCTACTATGGCTAAAGATGACAATACTTTCAGCCCATGGGCATGGAGAGCATTTGACAGTGGTTTGAACAGCGGCTGTCATGCATCAATGGCCATAGACAATGAAGGAAATGTATATGGCATGATTTATACATCTGATCTGACTACTACCATCTATTCCGTTGCCAGTGACGGTAGTGTACGTTGGACTACCCCTATTGAGAATACCGGCAAACAAGATCAGGGAGGAGTCGTTATCGGCACAGATGGCACTGTATATACCTCATTGAAAAGTCAGGGAGATATGCCTGGCGGAATTGTTGCATTGTCAGCAGGTGGAACTATCAAATGGCAATATGAGATATCAGAAAGTGTCAGCAGTACTCCTGTTATTGATAAGGATGGACATATCTTGTTCGGTACGGAACGTGGTAATTTCTATATCCTTGACGCAAATGGTACTGACGCTATTGCCGTACTTGATGTGGCCGGAGCAATTGCTAACAGCGAAAGTGCTTATGCATCCGAATGGGCTGCAACACAAGGCAAATTCTGGAGTTCACCGGTAGTGGATGCAGACGGGACTATCTATGTGGCCATTACTAACACTCAAGATGAATCGAAAAGTTTATTAGTGGCCCTGTCATCCAAATATGTGAAAGGATTACCAACAACAGGCTGGCCGATGCGTGCAAAAGACGCTCAACACACTGCTACAGTAAAATAATTCAAATCAAACAGGATAGGTTATTTCGATAACCTATCCTACATTATCTAATAAATAAAATAAAAAGACTATGAAGAAAGTATTTTTTCTTTTGGCAATCATCTTACTTGTATCCGGGCAAGTGATGTGTACCAGTTGCGGCTCTTCCAATGATGAATATGAAAACAAAAATCAGCCGACTCCTCCGGATGATAATGAAGACCCGGAGGACCCAGGTGAAGAACCTGACACTAAAAGTTTAACAACCGACTTAAAGAATCTTTCCGGCAACACAAGTCTGAAAATGTGGACTTGCGCTCATCGTAGCAACACCTATAAGGGAATACGTGACGGAATTCCTGAAAATTCTATTCCCGCTATCCAATATGCAATAGAAGTCGGTGCCGATATGATTGAAATAGACCCTAGAGCTACTTCTGACGGAGTAATCGTAAATATGCACAATACAACCATTAATGCTACAACAAACGGAACTGGTGCTGTAGCCAATATGACTTATCAAACTCTTTATCAATATTTTTTAAAAGGTTCTAAAGGTATCACTGAATACAAAGTGCCTACACTTGAGGAAGTATTGGATGCTGCGAAAGGCAAAATCTATGTTTGTGTCGATGTAAAAGAGAAGGGGCTTTTAGGTAAAATCATTAAAACGGTTGCAGAAAAAGGGATGATCGACCAGGTTTGCTATTATACTGGTTCCAGTACATCATATATTGAAGAAATGAATACTATTAACCCTGGAGCCATTCCTTTTCCATGGGTATCCACTGCGGCAGAAGTAAAAGTCCTCGCCAAATATTACAGTAAAGTACAAATGGTACAATTCGGAATAGACAATGCATCTCTCACTGAACTAATGGGAGCTATTAAAGATGCCAAGTTAGTAGGTTATGCCAATCATTTAGATTGGGATAGCGATCTACTGAATAGTAAATATTCGCACCTTCAAACTTTTATAGATAACAGAATAGAAGTTGTGCAAACTGATTACTCTGATCTTGTCAACTCTTATTTAAAAGAAAAAGGATTAAGATAACTTTATAGGATAGTTTTTCATAGGTACCCAATATAGATCAAAACATTTTATTTAAGAAAAGCACGTATGACAAGGAAAATTATATTTCTATTATCAGTTCTTCTGGTTTCATTATCTGCTGAAGCAGAATCCAGAATTGATAAACTATTGAGGAATCTTCACGACAAGAATTCTCAATATGTATTTGTTATAGCTCACCGTGGCGACTGGAGGAATGCTCCGGAGAACTCCATACAATGTATAGAGAATGCCATCGCTATGGGAGCAGACATGGTTGAACTTGACATTCAGCAAACCAAAGACAACAACTTTATTTGTATGCATGACGCAACGCTAGACCGCACTTCAACAGGAAAAGGCGCCATTAAAAACTATACGACAACAGAACTAAAACAATTTGTGCTGAAAAGTGGAAACGGTATAAAGACCCGCCGATCCATACCCACTTTAGAAGAAGCGTTAATGACATGTAAAGATCGTATTCTGGTCAATATAGATAAAGGCGGAACATATATAAAGGAGATTCTTCCCATCATTCGAAAATGTGGAATGGAAAAACAAGTGATTATAAAAGGAAGGTATCCTGTCGAGAAAGTTCAAGAGGAATATGGAACCAATACCAGTATGCTCTATATGCCTATCATTCATTTATGGAAAGAAGAAGATATAAAAGCGACCGAAAGTTTTATTAAAGACTTTACGCCAATAGCCTATGAACTCTGCTTCAAAGACGAACAGACTTCAAATTTAAAGGTTATTGATAAAATTGTACAATCTGGTAGTCGGGTATGGATGAATACTCTATGGGATAGTCTATGCGGTGGACATGATGACGAAAACGCCCTATTAGAAAGTAAAGATAAGCATTGGGGATGGATACTGGAACATAAGGCAACTATGATACAAACTGATCGTCCCCAAGAATTAATCAAATACTTAGAAGATAAAGGTTTAAGGAAACTATAAAATACCAACAGCAACTTAACACATTTGCAAAAGAAAAGGAGGTGTGTCGTAATGCACGATGCACCTCTTTTTTTGTTCATCACTATACAAATCTGTTCACTTTCTTTAAGCTGCGATCTTTTGAAGATTTCTTTGATTTATGTGTTCCCAGCATCTAAAAACAGCAGTTGTAAGCTCATAAAACAGTCTAATCAGCCAGTTCATACCCTTTTTTGTCAGTTTTGCACACATCTTTTTTATATTGAAGGCAATGGCTAGGAAGGCAAAGTCCATGAAGACCTTGTCCTTTCCAAAATGTCGGAAACGTTTGTAGTTCATATTGTTTTTAATTTGTCCGAACACGGCTTCCGGTTCTATGCATCTCTGCCCTCTGTGTTTCAGTCCTTTCTCAGAGCAGAGCAGTTCTTTGGCTCTCCGCTTGTATTGTCTAAGCCTATGATTCAGTTCTATCGTCCTGTTTCCTTTTGCTTTAAAACAGCGGCATCGCAGGGGACAGCCTTCACACCTGACAGCTCTGTACCGTGCATTTTCGTTGACATATCCGGATGCGGTTTTCACATTCCTGGTGCCTATCCTCCGCATCCTTTGCCCCATAGGGCAGATGCAGAAGTCATGTTCTTCATTGTAGTAGAAGTTTTCGGCCTTGAACGGGTCCGGTTTGAATCTCGGCCGCTGCTCCATGTGGAAATAGTTGTACTTTACGTAGGCTTCCATGCCGTTTTCGGACATGAAGCGGTAATTCTCTTCGGAGCCATAGCCGGAATCAGCAACCACCGTATGGGCCATCCGGTCATACCTGTTTGAAAAAGATTGCAGGAAAGGAATCAGGGTCAGTGTATCCGTAGGGTTCGGGAAGAGTGCAAAATCGGTGATGAACTGATTTTCGGTGCCGATTTGAAGGTTGTAACCGGGCTTCGTCTGTCCGTTGCGCATGGCATCCTCCTTCATTCTCATAAAAGTAGCGTCCTTGTCCGTCTTGGAATAGGAATTCCTCTCTTGCAGCGTTTCCAGATGGCAGTCGTATTCCTGCAGTTTGTCCCTGTGTTCTTCCAGTTCCTTCAACTGTTTGCGTTTCTTTTTCAGTTCAGTCTTTTCCTCTTTCGCGGATGGCTCGGAAACCTGTTCCAGTGCATGACGCAATTCTCCTGCCATTTCAGTCAGCATGGCCGGAGTGAACCCAACCTCCTCATTGTTCTCTGATGACTTCTCCCTGGCAATGACATCGTCTATCTGCCCTAACAGGACATGTATCTTCTTCATCAGGCGTTCACGGTTCCGCTCAACCGTTTTTCGCCAGACGAAAGTGTACTTGTTGGCTTTGGATTCGATCTTTGTCCCGTCAATGTATTCCACATTCAGGCTGATGAAGCCTTTGGAAGAGAGAAGAACTACGGTTTGCGTAAACACCTCGTTGATTTCCTTCTTCACCCGGTTGCGGAAACGGTTGATGGTAATGAAATCCGGTTTCTCATATCCGGCCAGCCAGATATAATGGATGTCACGGTGAAGGAGCTTTTCAATTTTCCGGCAGGAGTAGATGTTGTTCATATAGGCATACAGAATGACCTTGAGCATCATCCTGGGGTGGTAAGGGCTGCGCCCGCATTCCTTATACAGCTTTCTGAAACTTTCAAGATTCAAGCCCTCAACCAGGGCGTCAACCATGCGCACCGGATCGTTTTCTGCAATATCCTCATCAATTCTTTGAGGAAAAAGAACGGTTTGGTTGGGATTGTAAGGACGAAAATGTATCTTTGTCATAGTGAAATTCTTATGCCTAAAGATACAAAATCTTTAGGTAATAACAAAGCCCCAGCTTGTGAAAGTCGGGGCTTTGTGCGTAAAAAACAGAAGGTGTGCATTTTGACACACCTTCTTATTTTTTTCTATCTGTCTCTGTTATAATCTTTCATTCCTGTTATTCAGCCTTGAATTTGATCTTCAGAATCTTACTGATAGCCAGTTTATATTTCTTCAACATTCGGTCGAATCCCAAGTCATTCGGATGGGTCCCATCTACAGTCCCCTCATGGTCTGTTCCCAAGAATTGATCTTCTTTTATGAAATACAGGTTTTTGACATTTTTCTTTCGCAATACTTCTACCTGTTCAGCGATGGCCTCGTTCTGCCGTTTTACATTCTCACGAGCTTTCTGGTTGAAATTACCTGTTTCACGTATCAATGTCTGTATCACAATAATAGGCGTATCCGGATGCTTCTGGCGCAACGTCATTACAAAATCAACAGTCCGGTCGGTTATCTCTTTGGGAGAAGGATTAGGAATACAATCGAGAATGAAAGCATCCGCATCAATATCCGCCAACATCTCGGCAACTTCTTTCTCCATCTTGCCGTTTCCGCTCAATCCTAAATTGATAAAATTATATCCGCTGCTACGGGACAAACGAGCCGGATAAGCCATCCCGGGACGACTGGCAGATGCTCCCTGCAAAATACTGGACCCGTATACCACTATCTTTTCTTTGAACGGATTTTCTCCTTTACGTATGTGTGCATCAGAAGAAACACCTATTTCCAGACTTTTCAGTTCATCATATAAAGGCAGATATAACAAACATTCTTTCTCTTCCGTACCCATATTATCAACAAGCACTTTTTCCGTAGTCACACCACCCGGTATCCCTACTCCGGCAAATTGCCATTTTCCATCCCGTTTGATATATAAATCCAGACCTTTCTGAGCAACTCTGGTCAGATTGGGTAACTGGTAATTATCAGGAACCATCCATTTGGCTTTTATGACGGGGCTATTCGTTGTAAAAGAGATAGCCAGACCGGCAGAGTTTGTGAATAGTTTCTTCACTGTGGGAGGCATTGTACAATACTTGGCTGTATCTACCCGATGGAAGTATTCGCCTTCGGTAGTTGCTTTGCCTACCAGTAAAAGCTCTTGAGCCGGTACATAGGTAATGTTATCCTTTTGTTGTCCGGAGGCTGTGAAGGGAAGCACCATCAGCCCCAAGCAAACCCAGACATTTCGTATTAAGTTTTTCATAATCAATTTTATATTAAATTTCTTTCGCTACCATCCAGCGCTCTACATTTCGTTTCTCTGCGCTAAACTCTACACCAACTTTTATCACTTGTTGATCCTCTGCCGTATAAGGAAAAGCATAACCTTTTTCTTCAATCTGCTCCATGGCCTGCTCAACAGTCCCATTCAGCTTGAATTCGAAAATATAGATGAACTTCGGGGTTCGTACAACCGCATCTGCACGTCCCCGTGAGCTATGTACTTCTGCCTGCGTGAATTGTCCCATCAGTTTGAATATTAAATATATGATGACTTGATAATGACGTTCAGTCTGGTCATTCAACTCGTAAGGAAAATCTGCAAAGAAAGCTTCAAAGCGGTGCATGAAAGCGTCAACATTGCCTGTACGTAGTTCTTGAACAAACTTACCTATATAAAAGCTTCGTTCTTCATCCGTGACTGCCGTATAAAATGGGAGTAAAAAGTTAAGAAAGCCATAACGTACTTCGTCGTTAGGAAAGCCTAAACGATAAAGTCTAAACTCTCTGTCATAATCTTTAATAGTCAGATAACCACTCTGATAAATCAATGGAATAGGATTTTTCCTATCAGCACGATATTCAGTGAAAGCGGAAGCAGCTGTCTCTATACCATCCATCAGCAAGCGAAGATCATAATCGCTCTCTTTCAATAACTCCACAAGGAAAGTAGGAGTTCCGGTCTGAAACCAGTAATTACCGAACTCTTTACTGAAAAATGCATTCAGAACACTGAATGGATTGAACACTCCTTCTCCATTAGGATGAAAATGATAACCGTCATACTGCCGGGTCATTGTTTCCACAACTTCTTTCGTATTGATGTCATTTGCTTGCGATAAAGCTGCAATCTCCGGTTCAAAATTAGCAAGAAGTTCTTCGCGGGTGATTCCACAAAGAGTAGAGAAGTCATAATTCAGACTGATGTCATTCAATTGGTTCAGATCACTAAACACACCTACTTGCGAGAATTTGGTGACACCTGTCAGAAAAGCAAAACGAAGATAGCGGTCTGCACTCTTCAACACACCGTAGAAAGCTTTCAAAGTAGAACGGTAAGAATTGAGAAGCGGTTCATTCTGAATAGCCTGTAGTAAGGGCTTATCATACTCATCCACCAGGACTACAACACCCCTGCCTGCTTGTTCGGAGGCACGACGAATGACACCCAAGAAGCGGGAAGACAAAGTGGTTTCATCTTCTCCCCTGCCATATATAGCTTCCCATTGAGTTAACTGGTTACTTAAAATAGCATCCAATCTGTCCGGTGAATCATATTTCTCGGCATTCAAATCCAGATGCAGTACGGGATATTCTTCCCACTTCTTTTCTAATTGTTCCACGGCAAGTCCCGTGAAAAGGTCACGCCGTCCCTTGAAATAGGCTTCAAACGTAGAAATTAACAAACTCTTTCCGAATCGGCGCGGACGGCTTAAAAAAAAAGGTTTACCGATGTTTGCCATAGTCCACATCAATGCGGTCTTATCTACATACAAGTATCCGTCATTGCGGATATCTTCGAAAGTCTGAATCCCGATAGGGAGTTTTCTGCCCGTCACCAACATACAATTTCTACTATTAGATTGTTATCACATACGTATCTGCTACAAAAATACGAATTCTGGCAATGAAAGCAAATCTGTCAATCAATTATTTGTAAATCAACGTAGATAAGTATTCCTCTGCAAACATCTCATTGGCAACTTCCAACAACATCTCTGCTGTTAGCTCTTCTATACGCTTAAAAACAAGCTCGGATGATTCATACTTATGATAATGAAGGAATGTTTTCGCCATCCCTAACGCATTATTCTCAAAGTTATCGGACGCTACTCCGATTTGCCCGATCAACTGCTTTTTCGCTGCCGCCAACTGGGAAGAAGTCATCTTTGTATCGCGCATCCGCTTCAATTCCTTATAGGTCAATTTCAGGCAAGTATCCATGTCATCCACATCCGTCCCGAAATAAATACAGAAAGCTCCCGTATCCGTATAGGAAGTCAGATTGGATTCGACATTATAGACCAGTCCTCTGCGTTCGCGAAGGGACACATTCAGTTTACTATTCATTCCGGGACCTCCAAGGACATTATTCAGCAGATAGAGTGCAGTACGCTTGTCATCATACGCATTATAGCCACGGCTACCGATCATAACATGTGCCTGGTGCGTATCTCTAGCCACCGTCAAATGTTCCGGCACATACAGAGGCGGAGGTGTACGCCGATTCTCTACCTTCACATCAGGAATATCCAACAGGTATTTTTCTACCAGGCGGATGATTCTCTTGAACTCGTACTGCCCCTGAACAAAAAACACCATATTTCCCGGTTGGTAAAAACGGCGGGTAAACGATAGAACATCTTCCGTGCGAAAACTTCGCAGAAGTTCCGGCTTACCAAGAATGTTTCTTCCCAATGGATGATTGCGGAAGATCATGTCTTCAAAATCGTCAAATATCAGTTCCGACGGAGTATCTTCATACGACTGGATTTCATCGATAATGACCTCTGTTTCTTTTTCTATCTCATGCTGCGGAAAGGTTGAATGAAATACAATATCCCCCAACAACTCAAGCGCACGTTCCAGATGTTCTTTCAGGAAAGCGGCATAGACGACAGTTTCTTCCTTATTTGTGTAGGCATTCAGGTCACCACCTACATTCTCCATCCGGTTGAGGATATGCCAGGCTTTCCGCTTCTCCGTTCCCTTAAAAATCAGATGTTCTACAAAATGGGCCATTCCCTGCTCATTCTCCGCTTCATCACGAGTTCCGGCATCAATCGCAAAACCACAATAAGCTACTTTTGAGAGGGTTGGTTCATGGATAATACGCAGGCCATTTGGCAATGTATATTCGTTACCTTGCATCGTTTTATACTTCCTTATTGAATTAATGCCACAAAAATACAATAAAACTTATTGCTGTTTATAGAAAATTGCAGATATTTGTGGACTATAACAGCAACAACGTATATGGAAAAGATAGGAATATTCTGTTCCGCCTCCGATAACATTGACAAAATGTACTTCGAAAGCGCCAGCCAAATAGGCAAATGGATGGGGCAGACAGGCAAAACCTTGATATATGGAGGAGCCAGCCTCGGATTAATGGAATGCATAGCTCGTGCCGTGAAAGAAAATGGTGGTAAGGTTATTGGAGTAGTTCCTGCCAAACTGGAAGAGAATGGCAAGGTAAGCACTCTGTTAGATGAAGAAATTCATACCCGTAACTTGAGTGACCGCAAAGATATCATAACGGAGAAGTCGGAGGTATTGGTTGCACTCCCCGGAGGCGTCGGTACTCTTGATGAGATTTTCCACGTAATAGCCGCTGCCTCTATCGGATATCATCGGAAGAAGGTCATTTTCTACAATGAATATGGTTTTTACGATGAGCTATTAAAAGCACTCCACACCCTGGAGGACAAAGGTTTTGCACGACAGCCTTTCTCAACCTATTACGAAGTAGCAAACACATTAAATGAATTAAAAGAAAAAATAAACTAATCCTATATGATAGACTCCATCAAACAACTTTTGCAACAGGAAGCACAAGCTGTGCTCAACATCCCCGTAACAGACGCTTATGAAAAAGCGGTGAAACTGATTGTAGAACAAATACACCAGAAAAAGGGAAAACTGGTAACTTCCGGTATGGGAAAAGCCGGGCAGATTGCTATGAACATTGCTACGACTTTCTGTTCCACCGGTATTCCATCCGTCTTTCTGCATCCTAGCGAGGCGCAACACGGGGATTTGGGTATCTTACAAAAAAACGATCTACTCCTGCTGATCTCTAACTCTGGCAAGACACGTGAGATTGTGGAATTAACCCGCCTGGCCCATAATCTGGACCCGGATCTGAAGTTTATCGTTATCACCGGAAATCCGGATAGTCCGCTGGCAAAAGAATCGGATGTCTGTCTAAGTACCGGCAAGCCTGCAGAAGTCTGTGTGTTAGGGATGACTCCTACTACATCCACTACTGCCATGACAGTGATCGGAGATATATTGGTAGTACAAACCATGAAGGAAACAGGATTTACTATCGCTGAATATTCAAAACGTCACCACGGCGGTTATCTGGGAGAAAAATCAAGATCACTATGCGAAAAGTAATCGGTATCGGAGAGACCATCCTCGATATCATCTTTCGAGGTGACCAGCCTTCTGCCGCCGTACCGGGAGGTTCTGTATTCAACGGTATTGTCTCATTGGGACGAATGGGAATAAACGTCGGCTTCATCAGTGAAACCGGGAATGACCGTGTAGGCAATATTATCCTGCAGTTTATGCGTGAGAATCATATCCCAACCGATCATGTAAATGTATTCCCGGATGGAAAATCGCCCGTATCCTTAGCTTTCCTGAACGAGCAGAGTGATGCTGAATATATCTTCTACAAAGACTACCCGAAGCAACGTCTGGATGTTCTGTTTCCGAAACTAGAGGAAGACGACATTGTCATGGTGGGTTCTTATTACGCACTGAATCCGGTTCTGAGGGAGAAGATTCTCGAATTACTAGATCAGGCACGTGAAAAGAAAGCCATCATCTATTATGACCCGAATTTCCGTTCTTCACACAAGAATGAAGCCATGAAACTGGCTCCGACCATTATTGAAAATCTGGAATATGCGGATATTGTACGCGGTTCTTTAGAGGATTTTCTATATATGTATAACATGCAGGATATAGACAAGATTTACAAGGATAAAATCAAATTCTACTGTCCCCGGTTCATCTGTACTGCAGGTGCGGAAAAGGTAGCGTTACGCACTAATCTGGTCAATAAAGATTATCCGATAGAACCATTACAAGCAGTCAGTACTATTGGAGCTGGTGATAACTTCAATGCAGGGCTGATCTACGGATTACTCAAATACGATGTCCGATACCGCGATCTAAATAACTTGAATGAAGAGATCTGGGATAAAATAATCCAATGCGGGAAAGACTTCGCAGCTGAAGTTTGCCGAAGTTTCAGCAATTCGGTTTCGGTGGAGTTTGCACAAAAATACAAGTGATATTACAAATAAGGATTTGGATATAAGTAATTCATCCAGCGAAATCCCTATTTTCATAAAATCCATATTAAGTTAATCTGTCAACCTTAACTTAATATGGATTTCCTTATCTTTGCAAACAACCATATTCAATAAGCAATCTTACTTAATATATGAAAAGATTTATTTTACCTCTATTGATAATCTTTATCTTCATCAGTTTACCAGCAAAAGCAAACGATGAAGTAAAAACATTGTTAAAAGTATTAGATAAATCTCTACAAAACAAAGCTAGTTATACCCAACAAAAGCAAAGACAGATAGACAGCCTGAAAATAATATTAAGACAATCCAGGGATATTCGAAAGAAAGTTGGGACAGCACAGTCTCTTTGTTTTGAGTATTCATCTTTCCAAAAAGATTCCGCTTTAGCCTATGCCATCCACATGAACAGGTTCGCTCAAGAAAGTAATGACAAAGAACTTTTAATTGAAGCTAAACTGGATTATTCAAGAATATTATCTTCGATGGGCTTTTTCAAAGAAGCTTTGGCAATTACCAATTCGATGCAACAAAAGCAACTATCTCCTAAACTCAAAGCTGAATATTTTCTCGGACAAGTCACGATCTATAATCACCAGAAAGCTTTTGCTTCCAACGAGGACGATTCACAAGAAAATGATCTGATAGCACAAATATATCGCGATTCGCTGCTCCAATGCAAAGAAGTCCCATCAAACGTACGAGCTTTTATAACTGCACCGACTCTTCTTTTCCATAAAAAGTATGATGATGCTATTCATATACTGGACAGCACTTATCAAAGTTATACACCCTATTCAAGAAATGCCGGAATCATAGCATATTCTCTGGCATCTGCCTATCAAGGTAAAAATGACCGTGAAAATACGATTAAATATTTCGCAATATCCGCCATTTCTGATGTATTAAATGGAGCTAGAGAAAATCTCTCTTTAAAAATATTAGCCAAGCTGATCTTTGAGAGTGGGGATATAGACCGGGCATCTAAATATATGAAAAATGCAATGGAGGACGCTATCCTATGCAATGCGAGAATTAACACCATCGAAGCCTCAGATATGTATCTTTTCATAGATAAGGCATTTCAAGAAAAGGAGAAACATAAATTTATCATCATAACGGCATTGCTCATTGCATTATGCATTGTCTGCATAATGCTATTCATCCTGTCCGTACAACTGAAAAAACAAAAAGGTAAAGTGGAACAAGCTAATGAGAGTTTGTCTTATCATCTTTACGAAATACAACAAATGAACTCAATATTGGCAGATAACAATAAAATCAAAGAAGAATATGTAGGGCTGTATATGGAACAATATACCAGTTATATCAGTAAAATTGCCAATTTTAAGAAAAGAGCACTCAAAATAGCCAAAAGTGAAGATATAAAGAAAGTAACCTCTTTCCTCCACTCCTCTCTCAATACAGAAGAAGATCTGGCTGAATTTTATAATAACTTCGACAAAGCAATCCTGAATCTCTTTCCGAATTTCGTCGAAGATTTTAACGCATTGCTTTTACCGGAAAATGCAATCATTCCAGGACCCGGCAAACTCTTAACACCCGAGTTACGGATCTTCGCACTTATCCGACTTGGAATTACAGACAGTGTGAAAATAGCTCATTTCTTACAGTATTCATTATCGACCATCTATAATTACCGCTCAAAAATGCGGATCAAAGCAAATGGAGACCGGAATGAATTTGAAGAAAAAGTAGCTCGAATCGGACAACAAATCCGGGAATAACAGTGTATTAATCATACAGCATCATTTACATTTATCAGAGACTCTCCGATCAAAGACTCTCTGATTATCAACAACATACCCCAAACAATCATTTACAATCTGCTCACTCCCCATTTAAAAAGTAACCGAAATAAGGTATTTTTGTAGAGTCACAATAAAACCTGCGAACTCATTCAAATTACTATTTATATAAACACCACTTAAATAAAAAATTATGAACGGCCTATTACTTAATGTTATTTGTGCTTTCACCATTGCAAACGCAAATCCTAACATAGAAAAAGCATAGCAAACTTTGGATGCTCTTTACCAAAACTATGCAGCAACCAACACTTGTCTGTTACGTGAGAATTATCCTTTTGACCAGGACAATAAGGCAACTTATCTGGCATCAGAAGAACAAGCAAAAAGACGCAATGAATATTCCTACCTTTGGCCGTATTCGGGTACATTCTCTGCAGTAAATGCACTACTGGAGAGCACTGAAAATAAAAAGTATAAAAAACTTTTGGAAAATAAAGTACTACCCGGATTAGAAGAGTATTTCGACACACGAAGGAAACCATTCGCTTACTCATCTTATATCAGCAGTCAACCTCTCTCCGATCGTTTTTATGATGACAACGTCTGGTTAGGTATCGATTTTACCGATTCTTATCGTATGACAGGAAAACAAGCTTATCTGGAGAAAGCTAAACTAATATGGAAGTTTATCCTTAGTGGTAAAGATGACGTACTCGGCGGAGGAATCTACTGGTGCGAACAAAAGAAGGAATCTAAAAATACTTGTTCTAATGCACCGGGAGCCGTATTCGCTCTCAAACTATTTCAAGCTACTCAAGATGATGCCTATTTAAAAGAAGGAAAAGAGTTATACGAATGGACTAAAAAGAACCTGGAAGACTCAAAAGATCATCTATACTTTGACAACATCTCACTCAACAAGAAAATCGGTCGTGCCAAATTTGCCTATAACAGTGGACAAATGATGCAGGCAGCTGCCCTACTCTATCAAATTACCAAACAGAAAAGTTATCTGGAAGATGCACAAAATATAGCAGAAGCGTGTCACAAGCACTTCTTCACTCAGTTCACCTCTCCAGACGGACAAACATTCCAATTACTGAAAAAAGGAAATATTTGGTTCACAGCCGTTATGCTTAGAGGCTTTATTGAACTTTATCAGATAGACCATAACAAGACTTATCTAACCGATTTCCAGAAAAGTCTTGATTACGCATGGCATCATGCCAGAGATGAACGGGGCTTGTTCCAGACAGATTGGAGCGGCACAGATAAAAACGAGAAAAAATGGCTCTTGACACAAGCTGCTTTCATAGAAATGTATGGAAGACTAGGCGGAATCGATTTGCAATAATCACTTTTAATAACCCTCTTAAAAACAATAGAGATATGAAGAAAAGAAATATCGGAATATGTATCATCACGACCACCCTATTAATGGGAGGTCCTGCCAAAGCTACAGAACTTATCCTGGCTAAGGATCATACCAATGTGGTCAATCAAGCAGCTGAAATTGCCGCTTATAAAAGTAATCGTCCACCCGTAAACAAGCGGCTTTTTAAATCAAAAGCCGTGGAAGCAGAAATCATCAGGGTGAAAAAGCTACTTACTAATCAAAAATTGGCATGGATGTTCGAGAATTGTTTTCCAAATACCCTTGAGACAACAGTTCATTACCGTACAACAGACGGTAAGCCTGATACTTTCGTCTACACAGGAGATATCCATGCCATGTGGTTACGTGACTCAGGAGCACAGGTTTGGCCTTATATACAATTAGCGAATAAAGACCCGGAATTGAAGAAAATGCTCGAAGGAGTGATACGCAGACAATTTAAATGTATAAATATCGATCCATACGCCAATGCTTTCAATGATGGGGCTGTGGGAGGAGATTGGATGTCCGACCTGACCGATATGAAACCGGAACTGCACGAACGTAAATGGGAAATAGATTCTTTATGTTATCCATTACGTCTGGCCTATCAATATTGGAAAGAAACCGGTGATGCAAGCATCTTTGATAATGAATGGATACAGGCTATCGCCAACATACTGACAACTTTCAAGGAACAACAGCGCAAAGAGGGAGTGGGTCCCTATAAATTCCAGCGTAAGACAGAACGCGCACTCGACACATTAAACAATAACGGTCTAGGTGCTCCTGTAAATCCTGTCGGACTCATTGTTTCAGCTTTCCGTCCGTCTGACGATGCAACCACTTTACAGTTCCTCGTACCGTCTAATTTCTTCGCTGTTTCTTCTCTAAAGAAAGCTGCGGAAATTCTGAATGTTGTAAACAAAAACACCAGTCTGGCGAAACAATGCACAGATTTGGCACAAGAAGTAGAAACCGCATTAAAAGAATATGCAACTTACAATCATCCTAAATATGGTACAATCTATGCTTTTGAAGTAGACGGATTCGGAAATCATCTCTTAATGGACGACGCCAACGTACCAAGCCTGCTGGCAATGCCTTATCTGGGAGATGTAGACATCAACGATCCTATTTATCAAAACACACGTCGTTTTGTATGGAGCAAAGACAACCCCTACTTCTTCAAAGGAAAGGCAGGAGAAGGTATTGGAGGACCTCACATCGGTTATGATATGATATGGCCTATGAGTATCATGATGAAGGCATTCACCAGTCAGGACGACCAGGAAATTAAGTCTTGCATAAAAATGCTGATGGATACAGATGCAGGAACAGGATTCATGCACGAATCTTTCCATAAGGATGACCCTAAAAACTTCACACGCGCCTGGTTTGCATGGCAAAACACCTTATTTGGTGAGCTCATTTTAAAGTTGGTCAACGAAGGAAAAATAGATCTATTGAACAATATTCAATAAAGCAAACTTAGGTTACTTCTCATTCAGGGCGCTCTTCTATAACGAAGAAGCGCCCTTTTTTAACACGTAAATTACTATTAACTTTGGCTAATTATAGCAAAGGAATTACCACATCTTCGGGTAATTCTTATCTTTGCAGTATACGATTCAAGACAAAGAAACTATGTATAGAAACCTGTTAAGCTGGCTTACTGTTTTATTAGTGCTCCCATCATGTTCTGGCACATCACCTGCTATATCTGTGGTATGTGAAGAAAATAACGTAGGAAACTGTATTATCAAATGGGAAACAGCACCGGTATTAAAAGGACAGGTAAAAGTATACACCTCTACTTCTCCTGAAGCTATTCCGGAAGATTCTCCCATTGCAATGGCAAACATTTCCAGTGGTAAAATGACAATCGTAACCAACGATCCGTCTCAACGTTATTACTACTTGATGGTATTTAATAACAAATACCGGGTTAAAGTGGCCACCCGCAACATTAACATCCCCGGCATACAGAATTTCCGCGATTTAGGAGGATACGAATCTGCTGGTACCGGAAAATCTCTTCGCTGGGGAATGATATACCGTTCCGCACAAATAGACAGTATTCCTCCCTGCTCACGCCGGGAACTCAAGAATATGGGCGTACGGACGATTATAGACTTACGTTCTGAAAATGAACGCCACAACTACCCGCAATTGCATGATGATGAATTTAATATCATACATATCCCTATTCTCACAGGGAACATGGAAGAAATTCTGCAAGGAATTCAGGAAGAGAAGATAAAAAGTGACACTATTTATCGTTTGGTAGAACAAATGAATCGGGAATTAGTTATAAACTACCAAAAGGAATTCAAAAAGCTGTTCACCGTCCTTCTCGACCGTACTCATTATCCGGTTGTGATTCATTGTACATCCGGGAAAGGGCGTACAGGGGTCGTTTCCGCCTTATTGCTTGCCGCTCTTGGAGTCAACGAAGACGTCATTATGGAAGACTATCGTTTGAGTAATGACTATTTTAATATTCCCAAAGCTTCTCAATATGCATATAAGTTATCGGTCAATTCGCAAGAAGCCATTACAACCATCTACTCTGCAAAAGAAGATTTCCTGAACGCTGCCAAAGAACAGATTGAGGCTGAATACGGGAGCGTACAGACCTATCTGAAAAAGGGAATCGGACTTTCTGCAGAAGAAATTGAACAGTTACGCAGCATCTTACTAACTGATAATTAATAGTTGATAAGTGATAAAATAGGGTGGCGTCTATAATAATTATCTACTATCAATCATTCATTATCAACTAAATTAACTATCTTTGCAGCCGAAATAAAAGATATACAGAGATTTAATGAAGACATTTGAAGAGCTTGGTGTTTCTCCGGAGATACGTAGAGCAATTGAAGAAATGGGATACGAGAATCCCATGCCGGTACAAGAAGAAGTGATTCCGTACCTTTTAGGAGAAAATAATGATGTAGTAGCTCTTGCACAGACAGGAACAGGTAAAACAGCCGCATTCGGTTTGCCCTTGCTCCAACAAGTTGACGTAAAAAACAGAATTCCACAATCGCTTATCCTCTGCCCTACCCGCGAGCTCTGTCTCCAGATAGCAGGAGATTTGAACGACTATTCCAAATACATTGATGGACTAAAAGTATTACCTGTATATGGTGGTTCTTCTATTGACAGCCAGATACGCAGCCTCAAACGAGGAGTACACATCATTGTAGCTACACCCGGACGCCTGTTGGACCTGATGGAACGCAAAACCGTTTCCTTGTCTACCATCCACAATGTAGTAATGGATGAAGCGGACGAAATGCTTAATATGGGGTTCACAGAAAGCATCAACGCCATTCTGGCTGATGTACCGCAGGAACGCAACACTCTATTGTTTTCCGCAACAATGAGTCCGGAAATCGCACGCATTTCCAAAAATTACCTGCGCAATGCGAAAGAAATCACTATTGGCCGTAAGAATGAAAGTACCAACAACGTTAAACACGTTGTTTATACCGTACAGGCTAAAGACAAATACGAAGCTTTAAAGCGTATCGTCGATTACTACCCACAAATATACGGTATCATTTTCTGCCGTACCCGTAAAGAGACTCAGGAAATTGCAGACAAATTAATGCAAGAAGGCTACAATGCCGATTCTTTGCATGGTGAGCTTTCTCAAGCACAACGGGATGCTGTTATGCAGAAATTCCGCATCCGCAACTTGCAACTGCTCGTGGCAACTGACGTGGCTGCCCGCGGACTTGATGTAGACGATCTGACGCATGTTATCAATTACGGATTACCAGACGATACAGAGAGTTATACACATCGCAGCGGACGTACAGGACGTGCCGGAAAAACAGGAACTTCCATTGCCATCATCAACCTCCGTGAAAAAGGAAAGATGAGAGAAATTGAACGGATTATCAGCAAAAAATTCATTGTCGGAAAAATGCCAACAGCAGCAGGAATCTGTCAGAAGCAGCTGATTAAGGTTATTGATGATCTCGAAAAAGTAAAAGTAAACGAGGAAGAGATTGCTGACTTTATGCCGGAAATCTATCGTAAACTGGAATGGTTGAGCAAAGAGGACCTGATTAAACGAATGGTTTCTCACGAATTCAACCGTTTCGCCGAGTATTATCGCAACCGTGCAGAAATAGAAGTACCGACTGACATCAGAGGAGAACGTACCGGACGGGGTGACCGCAAAGAAGGTGGTTTCGAAAAAAGAAGCCGCCAAGCTGCACCGGGCTTTAACCGCCTGTTTATCAATTTGGGTAAAACAGACAGTTTCTTCCCTAGCGATCTTATCGGACTACTAAATAGTAACACAAGAGGACGTATCGAGTTGGGACGTATTGACCTAATGCAGAACTATTCTTTCTTTGAAGTGCCGGAAAAGGAAGCGACAAATGTAATCAAGGCGCTGAATAGGGCTAAATGGAACGGACGCAAGGTAGTTGTTGAGATTGCCGGTGCCGGTGAAGAAAACGGAAAAGGACGTGAAAACGGTTCAAATGAGCGCAAGGGAGGTAAACGATTCGGCGGCAAAAGCGACGAACGTGCACCGCGCTATGAAAATAAGGATAGAAAACCGAAAGATGCTTCTGCAAAAGACTCAAAGTCAACAAAAAAAGATAAGCCTAGTCGTGCTGAGCGAGGATACTCTGATGCTCGCGGTCCGAAAAAGAAAGATGACTGGCAAGAGTTTTTTAAAGATAAAGAACCTGACTTCAGCGAAGAAGGATGGGCACGTAGAAAACCTAAGAAGAAATAAATATGAAGCAAGCATAATCCGTAGATTTGTACATTATTAGTCAGAGGTCTTTATGTTACAACTAATTACCATCTTGACATTCTAATGAGAAGGAACAACATTATCCCTATTCTATCTTATTGAAAAAAGACAACTGTTCATACAGAATCTACTTTTGTGTTTCTAATAAACTTTCTTATCGTTTTTAATAAACGGTATTCCTATTTATTAAAAACGATAAGAAGTATATCTACTGCAAACAATTCAATTTTATACAACAAAAAAGGTTGCAAACTCATCAAAAGTCTGCAACCTTTAGTATATAATAAATTTCCTCTTCTTCTAAAGAGAGGTAAATCGTCGGCAACTCTGTTCTAATATTATACTATTCATACACATAATTTCCAATCAATAAGTTTCTTTTCTGATCACAAAGATACAAAATAAAAAGTCGTTTGTCAAGTTCTTATTTCAAAACACTCCATCTATTAGTTATAAAGCAGCTATACAAAAGCACGAAATTGGGACAAACCTCTCTATTGTAACGTGATCTATCCATTCTGCGATTATAGCAAAGGAGTGCAGTGGCCCAATGTCATCCAGCCTCGTCCGGCAGATTATACTTTCGCTTCCATGCCCAATCCGGTAGGTAGCTATCGGAAGGATTTCACTCTGCCCGATTCATGGAAGGGGAGAGATATATTCATCCGTTTCAATGGTGTAGAAGCAGTTTTTTACATCTGGGTAAACAGCAACCAGGATTACCAATCGAAAGACATTCAATAAACAGCTCTCTTTATAGGTAATTCCAAGATATGTTTTCCTGCTTCCAAATTTACTGCACGCTCTCCTTTCACATTGTCGGGTGCATAAAAGGTAGCAGTGCTATTTGCCGGAACAGTTACATGATAGACAATACGGTTCTTTTTACGTTCCCATTTAGAGCAGATTTCCCCATAAGGTGATTGATATCTGGCTTCGAACTCATTTAATCCACTGGGGAAATTAGGCCGAAGAAGAATATGTTTGAATCCGGGATTTTCGGGGTCAGGGAAGATCCCACCTAATCCTTTATAGAACCATCCGCCAATTTCACCGAACATCATGTGATTGTCCGATATGTCACGTGTGGCATTCAAATCCCAGTTCTCCAGTAATGTGGTAGCACCATTGGCAATCCAGCAGCCCCATGATGGATAAGTGTCTTGTGCAGCTAATTTATAAGCCGTTTCAGCTTCACCGTTCTCACTTAACGCATTCAATATAGCTTTTGCCCCCAACACACCTACATCCAAATGAAAGCCGGCTGCTTCCACCTGTTTTGCCAGATTCCGGGCTACTTTTCTCTTCAACTCTTCGGGAACAATGCCCCATTGCAAAGGAACGCTTTGTTCCGTCTGAACGCCGCTACCATAAATGCCCGTTTCTCTATTCAGAAACTTGTCATTAATCGCGTTCTTTATCTTATTGGCAAGAGCAGAATAATATTTATAGTCTTCCGTTTTATTAAACATCTTTGCGGCATTGGCAAGTATTTTGGTGTCCACATAGAAATAGACAGAAGAGGTCAGTTCCTTGGAAGAATGTGATTTAACAGGCACCCAGTCTCCTCTTCCCCATGAGGTCAATCCGGTCGGACTGGTGCGATCCACATAGTCTACATACCGCCTTATATTTTCATAACAGTCTGCCAACAGTTTATGATCGCCATAAAACATATAAATGTTCCATGGAATAATAGCGATAGTGCTTGTCCAATCCAGTCCATTATCCGTGCCATATCCCCAGCCTCCTGTAGGAATTATATCGGGAAGTACACCATTGGGCTGTTGCTCGTCTCTATGGTCGGCAAGCCATTTCTCATAAACAGTGATACCGTCATAATTGTATAATGCCGTTTCAATAGCAAAATGACCGTCGCCTGTCCATCCGTTCTTTTCACGCTGGGGGCAGTCGGTAGGATACCCCATCAAGTTGGACAAATAGGCATTATTTGTTGCCCACCAAAGACGGTTGATAAGTGCGTTCGAAGTATGAATCGTCCCTTTCTGCGGAACATCACTATGCACAAAGTAGGCAGTCAGACTATTCTCATTCAATACAAGGGGGTTAGTGCTTGTTACTTCCACGTATCTGAAACCTTTATAATTGAATCGTGCCATAAATTCATCCTCTCCCTTTCCACTCAAAACGAGGATGTCCGTTTGAAAAGGATCGGAGTTGTCTACCGGGCGGTGATACACATCAATATTTGACGTATTCACTCGTCCGTTGTCATACAACCGCTCACCATGTTTCAGTCTCACTACAGTTCCCTCTTCCCCGGACACTTTAATGCGGGTGACTCCTGCCATATTGCGGGCAAAATCGAATACATACGTTGTGTCATTAAGTTTCTTCCAGGTTTTTACGGGGATCGTTTCTACTGCACGAATCGGCTGCACTTGTTGTGACACCACATTCTGTGAAGGAACAGCCCTATATCCTACTCCATTCCATTTAGAATCGTCAAAGTTCACGGTATTCCAGCCTTTCTGTTCCAAACGGGCGTCGTAATGCTCGGCTGTATAAATGCTATTAAAGATCAATGCGCCGGATGAAGTTTTCCAGTCCCGCTCCGTAGAAACGACTTCAACAGAACCATCCTCATAAGTAATCCGCACATCCATACAGAAAGCAGGACGGTTACGCCAAGGTGCACGATGAAAGTCCCACACGGCCATTGACTGATGATTATACCATCCATTGCCCAGCAACACACCAATCGCATTTTTCCCTTTCTGTATTTGGGAAGTAATATCATAAGTAACGTAGAAATTACGCCTGTCAAACCGGGTATATAACGGGTCCAGCCGGTGGTTTCCAATCTTCTCACCATTGATATACAGTTCATACAAACCTGCTACGGCAATATATGCCCTTGCCGACCATATCTTCTTTCGTGCATCAAACACTTTCCGGAAATAGGGAGCAGGACGGTAATTAATATCTTTGTTATCGCTAATCCAAGCCCCTTGCCAGTATTCCATCCCCATCATGCCCGTTTCGAAACTATTAATATCCGAAGAAGATTTCACTCCATCCTTATCCCATACATTCACTCTCCAATAATACTTGGTAAAAGGACGAAGTTCCTGTCCGGAATAGGTAATCAGAATCTGTTCGGAGTCCTTTTTGCCCGAATCCCAGATAGTTCCCTTCCCTGCAATCAATTCAAGAGAGTCTTTGTCTACGATGACTTGACAGGCTGTTTGCCGTGCTCCTTTTCGAGCATCATTCAGCATCCATGATAACCGGGGAGCAGGATTATCTATTCCCAAGGGATTCACCAAATAATCACAAACCAGGTTCACTGGTTTACAGCTGCCTGACTCTTGTGAAAATGCTGCTTGCAGCATTAAAAATAGTAATCCCGGTAATAGTGTCAATCGTTTCATTTTATCCAAAAATTAGTTTGTATTTTCTTTCAATCGGATGCCATATTTACATCGCGTGCTAATTTACGAAAAATATTGTATGGACGCTTTATCTACTTGCCTCAAAAAAGCTATATCTTTGCGGCCCGAATATATACTTGACTATGAATAAAGTTAATGGTTTACTATATGGGCTGCTTTCATCGGCTTCTTTTGGACTTATCCCTCTATTTACCATTCCTGCCATGCAAGCAGGGATGCAATTTGAATCGATACTTTTCTATCGTTTCCTGTTTGCCTGTCTGGCGTTAGGCGGAATCTTATTGGTGAATGGTCAATCATTTCGCATCAAGAGGCAGGACATTCCTTCCCTGTTTCTTCTTGCGCTTCTTTATTTAATGTCTGCCGTATTCCTGTTCTGGGGATATAAGTTTATGGCTAGCGGAGTTGCCACCACTATTCATTTCATGTATCCGGTGCTTACCACGTTAATCATGATGCTCTTTTTTAAAGAAAAGAAGTCCGGCTGGCGGATCGCTGCCATTGCATCCGCAGTGGCAGGAGTTTATTTCTTATCCGGCGGAGATACAAAAACGGGGAGCTTTTCTTTCCTGGGACTTTTCATTGTTCTTCTGTCGGCACTCGGATATGCGCTTTATCTCGTCACAATGAGCCAATTAAAGATTGGACAGATGAAAGGGCTACTGCTTACTTTCTATGTATTCCTATTCGGAGGTATTCTCCTTTTTATCGGAACGGAAACCATCAGCCAGCTTCAACCCATCAGCGAATGGCATACTGCCGGCAACTTGATTCTATTAGCTTTAATCCCTACCGTAGTTTCTAATCTTGCTCTAGTAAGAGCCGTAAAAAGCATCGGCTCCACACTCACCTCTGTGTTGGGAGCTATGGAGCCGGTAACTGCTGTATGTGTAGGTATCTTTCTTTTCGGGGAAGCCTTCACCACAAGCATTGGTATAGGCATTGCACTGATTATCGCTGCCGTAATCGTTATTATATTAAAACGATAAAAAATGCGGTTTCATCGGAATATTTACTTCATCGACCCATTTTTAATTCCTGAATAAGATGGGCTGCCTTACCGTATTTCTCTATGATAAAGAGCATATACCGCACATCTACCCCGATGCAACGCTGCAAATCTGGTTCGAATACGATATCACTGCTCATTGCTTCCCAGTTGCCATCAAAAGCCAAGCCTAGTAATTCTCCTTTGGCATTAAACATGGCACTGCCGGAATTACCGCCTGTAATGTCATTGTTGGAGATAAAACAAACATTCATATCTCCCTGCGCATTGGCATATCTTCCAAAATCACCGGAAGAAAGCAAACTCAACAACTCCGGCTGAACGGCAAAGTCAATATCACCCGCATGTTCCTTCACTTTCTCAAAAATGCCTTTCACGGTTGTGTAATAATCATAAGTGGCCCCATCAAAAGGAGTATATCCTCCAACCGTTCCGAAACTAAGCCGCATGGTAGAGTTGGCATCCGGATAAAAATTACGATCAGCATACATACGGCGCATGGCTGCATTGAATAAACGCTCCCCCTCCTCTATCTGCTCGGAAGCCTCGGAAATGCTTTGATTCATCTCATAATACTTCACAATCAAATCCAGACTCAAGGAAACAGCCGGATCCTCTATGAGATTATATGTAGTATCTCGCTCCAGAAAACGTTTTAAGCCCTTAGGAGACGTTATATTGGAAGTTGCATACAAAGAGTCTACATAGGTCTGAATATTCCCGTTGTAGAGCGTATCTATCTTCTCATACATAGCAGGCAGAAACTTTTTATCCACTTTCGACTGATACTCTTTGAGCATGGCAGCAAAAACCTCCTTATCAATGGAAAGATCGAGATTATCATACTTCTCCAGTAACTTTTTCATGCGGGTTATCACCAACTTCTCTTCCGCCTCAAAGTCGAAATTGAGAATTTCAAGAGCGAGCTGCACTAACTCGGGACCATTTATAAACGATTCACCGAAATAAGCCAACGCACGATTGGTTTCACGGCGATTACTATAACTCAACTCTAAAGAAGAAAATAAACGAATCAGTTTCTCTCTCTCTTCCGGATGAGACTGAATCCAGTTACGAAGCTCTGCTTCAGCCACCCGCTTCTTTTCCAACACTTTCAAATGCTTGATGGCTTTATTCGTTCCGATGCTATTCTTCCAATAATTGGAGCTTTCATCGTATTTTGAAGCATACTTAATGCGAATATCCGGACGACGGTCCATCTCCCGTTTCCAGATGGTTTGTTTCACTCCCCGTACATCAATCATTGCCTGATTGATTCCATTCATCATCTCTTCGATACCATACGAGGAAAGGTAACGTTCCGTACTGCCCGGATAGCCAAGCGTCATGCAGAAAGAACCTTCTTTGTATCCATCCAAAGAAATGGGTGCTACATATTCGGGATGATAAGGGACGTTTTCAGGAGAATAATCCGCCGGACCATTCTTGGCATTAGCATAGATACGAAATACGCTGAAATCGCCCGTATGACGCGGCCACATCCAATTATCCGTATCCCATCCGAACTTCCCGACAGAAGAAGGAGGTGCAAAAACCAGGCGGACATCATTATAATCACGATAAACAGATAGCCAGAATTCATTCCCTGCATAATAAGCATCTACAATACCAGTCAATGTAGAATCCTTTTCGGAGACTTCCATACTGATTACATTCATAATCGAATCAACAGCTACACGGCGTTCTGTTTCCGTTTTAGCATGCCGGGCGGCAGACAATACGCGTTTAGTAACATCTTCCGTACGAAGCAGGAAACGAACATACAACTCCGGATTCGGCAGTTCTTCCTCAAGACTACGTGCAAAGAAGCCATCTTTCAGGTAATCATGCTCCACTGAAGAATGTTGCTGAATACTGCTAAAGCCACAATGATGATTGGTAAACACCAGACCGTCTTCGGAAACCACCACTCCTGAACAGAAGCCTCCAAAACTGACAACAGCATCTGCCAGACATGGTTTCTTCGGATCATATATTTTATTCACAGGCATCTGCAAACCAAGTTCTTTCATTACCCGGTCAGTCTGTTTATTCTTTCGGAGATTTCCCAACAACCACATTCCCTCATCGGCAAATACATTCGACAGACAGAGAGAAAAGACTATCAAGACGGTTAGTCTGAACTTCATATTATTATTTTTAGATTCATTATTCTGTAATCAGCCTCAACTTCTTCGTTCCTACGCGGGCTTTCAGCCATTCGCTGATTTTCTCTTTTTCAGCAACAGACGGATGTCTGGCGAATTTAAGGACAGCCAATGTTACCGTATCCGTCTTCATCGAATCGACCCGCACTTCGAGCGAGTGAGCGATGGAAAGAGTTGTGATGGAAGGATAAAGTACCTTCAATTCGGGTACTAATGTACGACTCATAGCATCGTACGTTCTGTATTGCTCCAGTGTTGTCTCCAGTTGGGAAATTTTCACCGCCTGTTGTTGAAGCCGTTGCTCACTGTTTTTATAGAAGTCTTCCATGACCATGGCACGGATAGAAGATACATCTACCGCCTCATTGTTCATCCCCTGTAATACAATCAGTTTCGTATCTTCCAGCTTATACTCTTTCAACTTGCTACGAGCAATAGATATCGAAGCGTCAGGCACTTCAGGACCAATCAAAACAACCCGTACTTCTTTATGGTCATAGCTAATTTTCTTATCAAGTACCTGCGTATTCTCAAAGCTCAACTGATCGTTTATAAAACGATTGGCTGCTGCTTCATAGAAAGTGCTCTTTATAATTCCAAATGTCAGATAAACTGCAGGGCACATGGTAAGCACTACAATCAGAACAATGTATTTACGTACGGTCTTCTCACGGGTTTTATCCACAAACTCTTTCCGTTGGAAATGCATCACACGAACACCGAGGAAAGTAGCCAGGCTGATAAAAACAGAGTTGATAAAGTAAAGATAAAAAGCACCCAGGAAATAAATGAGATTACCGGAAGCCAGTCCGTAACCTGCCGTACAAAGCGGCGGCATCAATGCAGTAGCAATGGCAACACCTGGAATCACATTTCCTTTTTCCTTGGTAGAGAGAGCCACGACACCTGCCAAACCACCAAAAAGCGCGATGAATACATCATAAATAGTGGGCGATGTACGTGCCAGCAACTCTGACTGTGAACCGGCAATAGGGGCAAGAAGGAAAAAGATTGTTGCCGTAGTCACACTGAAAGCAGTCGTTATGAGAAAGCTCTTCAAAGAGCGTTTCATTAATTCAAAGTCATTCAGTCCGACAGACAGTCCTACTCCCATAATAGGTCCCATCAATGGAGAAATCAACATGGCACCGATAATAACGGCAGTGGAGTTCACATTCAATCCGAGTGATGCCATGAATATGGCAAAGATCAGAATCCATAAATTGGCACCTTTGAACTCTACCCCCTTACGGATAGAATCCACTGTGGCCAGTTCGTTATCCTTATCTTTCCTCAAGTCCAGATATTCTCCCAGAAAGGACTTGATAGCAAACTTATTACGTTCATCTGTCTTCATAGTTATTTCTTCTTTATAAATCGATTAATAACAGGAATCTGACTCAATGGTAAATCCTTCTTGATAATATAAGCTATAAATAGCAATAAGAGTACGGTACGGAAAGCGAGACGGAGCACTATATTAGGGATAGGAACCTGCTCTCCAATAATGTAAAGTACCGCTGCCAGCAGAACATAAAGTCCCAGGCTCTTCAAGTCATAATGAATCGGGTATTCTTTCTGTCCTATCCAGTAGGATAGCAGCAAGATGACTGCATAGCCTGCAACAGAAGCCCATGCCGAAGCAAGATAACCGTAAACCGGCACAAACAGGATGTTCAATACGACAATAATAACACAACCAATCACCGAGAAGTAGGCTCCCCAATAGGTCTTATCCGTCAGTTTATACCAAAAGGAAAGGTTGAAATAGATCCCTTTACAGATCTCTGCAAGCATTACAATAGCTACTACCCCCAGGCCTTCCCAGTAACCCCTTGCCACCAGATAACGCAGCAAGTCGAGGTAGAACATGACAGCAAGGAAAGCCAGCAAGGAAAATATAAGAAAATACTTCATCGCAGCGGCATACATCTTCCGGTTGTCTCCTTCTCGGTCTTTGCCAAAGACAAACGGTTCGTAAGCATAACGGAAAGCTTGCGTAAACATTGCCATCACCATCGCAATCTTACTGGTTGCTGCATAGATACCCAATTGCACCAACCCTTCCTGCCGGTCTTCAAAAAGAAACGGATAGATCATCTTATCCACAGTCTGATTTAGAATACCTACCAAACCTAAGATTAATACCGGGAAAGAATATACGACCATTCGTTTCAGCAATACCTTGTCCAACTTATAAGCAAAACCTGTCAGTTCCGGAATAAAGAAGAACATCTGGACAACCGAAATAATCAGGTTGCTAATAAAGATATATCCCACTAAATAATCCGGATCATAAAACCAGGAGATCGTTGACGGACAATGTACATTCAGCCACGGGCACACCAATAGGAAAAATAAATTCAAACCGATGCCACCAACGATAGAGAGCAGTTTAATAGCAGCAAACTTAATAGGCCGCTTTTTATACCGTAAATAGGCAAAAGGAATGCATTGGAAAGAGTCTAAAGCTACCACAACAGCCATCATCGCTATAAACTCCGGATAATCGCCATAATCCAGTAAATTGGAAATAGGTTGCAGGAATAACAAGCAAAGGAAAACAAAAATCAAAGATACCCCTCCTACCGATAACAAGGAGTTGGCATATACTTTCATCGGGTCTTCTCCCGATTTGTTGGCAAAACGGAAGAATCCCGTTTCCATACCGAACGTAAGCAGTACAAGCATCAGGGCTGTAAACGCATATACGTTTGAAACAACTCCATAACCTCCGGTGGAAGCTGGCAATACCGCTGTGTACAAAGGCACCAGCATGTAGTTAAGGAACCGTCCGACAATACTACTCAACCCATAAATTGCCGTATCTTTAGCTAATGATTTTAGTCCAGCCATGTTTTATTAGTAATTATCATTTAGATTGGTTCAACGTTTCTTCTTTTGTTTGAACAACCAATCCATAAATCCGGGATAATTGAAAGCCGGATTCCAGCTCCCATGATTGCAACCGGGGAATTCAATATATTCCACATCTGCACCGGCAGCTTTCAGTGCTTTATACGCTTCGCGAGAACCTTTCACCGGAACTACATCGTCCGCATCTCCGTGAAAGATACGAAATTTCACATCCTTGGCAACCGATAGCCGACTTGGATTGACTGTACCGCAAATAGGAACTGCAGCTGCAAAAATCTCCGGATAACGCACGACTAAATCATACGTTCCCATCGCTCCCATTGAAAGACCGATAATATAAACCCGTTGTGTGTCCACTTCGGGCATTACCAGATAAGAGTCGAGCAACTGTTTAAGCGTTTGCAATATAGGACTGATCTCTTGTCCCACTGGCATTTCTGTAGGGATAAGCGACTTCGGACGTCCTGTATAAGCCCAGTAACCGTCTGTCGGACACTGTGGAATTAGAACGAAAGCGGGATACTTCTCTTGATTGACCGGATTAAGAAACATCTGTCCACCATGAGTCAACTGTTTCTCATTATCATTTCCCCGTTCGCCGGCTCCATGCAGAAACAGTACGAGCGGATACTTTTCACCTGGCTTCACCGATTCGGGATGAATCATCCGATAAGGTAAAGAGTCTCCTTTAGAAGAGACAAAAATATCCCTCCCATATTCCTGTTGAGCCGATAAAGACAAGCTCAAAAAGAGAAAAACAAGTAAAGTAGTCCATTGCTTCATCATCCAACTATGCTTTATAAAGTTCTTTTATACCGTTAATACCACTTGTCACATGACGCTTTATGTTAGTCATTAAACAGCGTTTTTTGACTGTTATAAAGACTTCTTCCCAAATGTTTATAGGCAAGTTCGGTCACCTCACGTCCACGGGGAGTACGCTTCATAAATCCTTCTTTTATCAGGAAAGGTTCGTAAACTTCCTCAATGGTTCCCGCATCTTCTCCCAAAGCCGTGGCAATGGTAGTGATACCTACCGGACCACCTTTAAATTTGTCTATAATGGTGCAAAGTATCTTGTTGTCTATCTCATCCAGGCCGTACTTATCAATATTCAGTGCTTCCAATGCAAACTGGGCGATCTCCGTATCGATAGAACCGGAGCCTTTCACTTGCGCAAAATCACGTACCCGACGGAGCAAGGCATTGGCAATACGGGGCGTTCCGCGGCTACGGGAAGCGATCTCCGATGCTGCACGTACCGAACAAGGCACATCCAGTATGGACGCAGAACGACGAATGATATTGCTCAAAATATCATCATCATAGTACTCCAAATGAAGATTAATACCGAAACGTGCACGAAGCGGAGCCGTCAGCAGACCGCTACGTGTGGTTGCACCAACCAGCGTGAAAGGATTCAAATCTATCTGGATGCTGCGTGCCGAAGGTCCCTTATCGATCATAATATCGATGCGGTAATCTTCCATGGCCGAATAAAGATATTCCTCCACCACAGGCGACAACCGATGAATTTCATCGATAAAAAGTACATCGTTCGGTTCGAGACTGGTTAACACTCCTGCCAGATCACCCGGTTTATCGAGTACCGGACCGGAAGTGACTTTAAAGCCAACTCCTAATTCGTTAGCAATAATATTCGAAAGAGTTGTTTTTCCTAATCCGGGAGGGCCGTGCAACAGCACATGGTCGAGTGCTTCGCCACGCAGACGTGCCGCCTTCACAAAAATGCGAAGGTTTTCCACCACCTTGTCCTGCCCGCTAAAGTCTTCAAAGCTTAACGGACGGAGTGCATTCTCGAAATCCCGTTCTTTTGAAGTAAGCTGATGTTCGCGTATGTTAAAATCTTCCTGTTCCATTTATTTCTTGAAAGTAGGAGACAAAGATAGAGATTTACATTCATTTTCAGTATAAGAAAGACGAAGATTTAGTTTATTTGAAACGTAATAACTACTTTTGCACTATCTATATACACGTTATCAACTATGGTTCTAAATTACATTTGGATAGGATTTTTCGTCATAGCCTTTATCATCGCTCTTATAAAAGTGATTGTTTTGGGAGATACGGGGATATTTACGGCTATCATGAACTCTACATTCGACTCCTCCAAAACGGCATTCGAGATATCGCTAGGACTTACGGGTGTACTGGCCCTTTGGTTGGGCATCATGAAAATCGGCGAGAACAGCGGATTGATTAATGCGCTGGCCCACTTTCTTAGTCCGGTGCTTTGCCGCCTGTTTCCGGACATTCCTAAAGGGCATCCGGTGTTAGGCTCCATCTTTATGAATATGTCTGCCAACATGCTCGGTTTGGACAATGCCGCCACCCCGCTGGGACTGAAAGCGATGAAAGAACTGCAAGAACTGAATCCGAATAAGGATACGGCTTCCAATCCGATGATTATGTTTTTGGTGATTAATACATCCGGCCTTATCATCATTCCAATCAGTATCATGGTGTATCGTGCACAAATGGGGGCTGCACAGCCTACGGATGTATTTATCCCTATCCTGCTAAGTACTTTCATTTCAACTTTAGTAGGAGTCATAGCAGTCAGTATCGCTCAAAAGATAAACTTAATCAATAAGCCTATTCTCATTTTAATGGGTGTTATCTGTCTTTTCTTTTCGGGATTGATTTATCTGTTTCTAAGCGTTTCACGAGAGGATATGGGTACTTATTCTACATTGATAGCGAATATTCTGCTGTTCAGTGTCATTATCCTGTTTATTCTGACGGGAGTCAGGAAAAAAATCAATGTATACGATTCGTTTGTAGAGGGAGCTAAAGAAGGATTTACGACAGCTGTACGTATCATACCCTATCTGGTTGCTTTCCTTGTAGGAATCGCCGTGTTCCGCACTTCGGGAGCTATGGATTTTCTAGTGGGAGGCATTGGCTACATAGTAGGCTCATGCGGAGTTGATACAAGCTTTGTAGGGGCACTGCCTACTGCATTGATGAAATCGCTTAGCGGTAGCGGTGCCAACGGATTGATGATTGATACGATGAAAGAACTGGGACCGGATTCGTTTGTAGGGCGTATGAGTTGCGTAGTACGCGGAGCTTCAGATACCACATTCTACATTCTGGCCGTTTATTTCGGCAGTGTAGGAATTACCAAAACTCGTAATGCAGTGACTTGCGGTCTGATAGCTGACTTTTCGGGTATCATAGCCGCTATCTTAATCAGTTATTTATTTTTCTTTTAAATCATAACATTCAACTATGGCTGTAACTTATCAAACAGAAGGCGTAAAAATGCCTGATATCAAGAAACGTGAGACTACGGAATGGATAAAGACCGTAGCTGCTTCTTACGGAAAAAGACTCGGTGAAATCGCTTATATCTTCTGCTCGGACGAAAAAATTCTGGAGGTAAACCGTCAGTATCTGCAACATGACTACTACACGGACATTATTACTTTCGATTATTGTGAAGGCGATCGTCTATCAGGTGACTTATTCATCAGCCTGGATACGATACGCACCAATGCGGAACAGTTTGGTGCTTCATACGAAGACGAACTACATCGTGTGATTATCCACGGAATTCTTCATTTGTGCGGCATTAATGATAAAGGTCCCGGAGAACGGGAAGTTATGGAAGCAGCTGAGAATAAGGCATTGGGGATGTTGCGATAAGCGCTCATTGCTTTCAATTCGTACACTGCTTTTCAATTCGCCTTTCATAAAAAAGAAACCCCGGCGTAATCACTACGCCGAGGCACTCCATTAGCTTATGCTAATTAACACTAAATTATTAAGAGAGAGATTTAGTCAATTTATTAATAGTTTGGAGTTACTTCACTTCAGGAGTAACCAGTTCCTTAATTGATTTTGTATTTAGGTACAGGAAAGCCAAACGAGGAGTTCCTTCGTTCACTATCAACTGCAATGAATCCGATGTCAGGTAGCCGATACGCTCACGAGTTTTGTACACCTCAACCTTTCCATCATCTTCCTTGCTGAATCCTTCCACAATCAGATAACCATTATCCACTTTCCACGTTTTCAAATCTAAAGACGGAATATTGATAGCAGAACACTTACCACCTTTCTTGAACTCAAATCCTTTCAACTCACCCGTAGACTTGTATGTATAAGGATTGCACCATTTTCCGATAATCTGTTTTTCTACTTTCTTCTGTCCGTAGCTTAAAGCGAAACAAGACAGAGCCATAGCCGTAATCAATAATTTTTTCATCTTAAATCAATATTTATTTTTTTAGTAAATCGTATTTCTGATCAATTCCACGCTCTCGCAGATGAATACCTTCCTTCATCCAACGTGGTTCTTTTGTTCCTTTCAGGTAATAGTCAAAGAACTGCATCATCCGGATTGTCCAGTCTTTCTGTGCACCTCTTCCCAGTACGAAATGTCCTTCACCTTTGTAATTCAACAACCATGCAGGACGTTGTAAGCGACGCATAGCCAAATAAAGAGCACGTCCTTGTTCATATGCAACAGCCTCATCCTCATCATTATGTAATATCAACAAAGGTGTATGTATCTTATCAGCCTCCAAAATTACTGAACTTGCCAGATACTTATCTTTTGCCTCCCATAAAGTCTTTCCCATACGACTTTGTGTTTCCTCGTACATAAAATATCGTGGCAGACCGCTTCCATTACGAATTCCCAAATATCCGGTCACCATATCCGTAATTGGAGCCGCTATATTGGCACAAGTGAAAAGATCTGTCTTTGTCACCAAATATGATGTTTGATAGCCAGACCAGCTATGTCCCTGTAAGCCTATTTTCCCGGGATGTGCTATCCCCTGCTCTATCAGATACTTCGTTCCACTCACAACAGCATCATAACAACTCTGACCGGGAGTCCCAACCGTGAAATGCACATCCGGCATAAACACAATATAACCATTGCTGGCAAAATACATAGGATCCCCTAACGCACTACTCAACAAAGGTGCATGATAAATATTCAACTCACCGGAATGAGTTTCATAAAACTGCACCAACGCCGGATATTCTTTTTGAGGATCATAATCTTCCGGAAGATAAAGCAACCCCTTATTTTCCTTATTCTCATAATTAGTCCACTTTATCAGTTTAACTGTACCCCATTTATAATCTGCTTGTTGAGGATTCGCATTCGTCACTTTAACGGGATTGGAGAAATCGGACTTACTCCACCACAAATCCCTAAATTCCGATACATTCTGACGATTCCAAACGCAATACTCATGATTGTCAGAAAAACGATGTATAGTATATACATAATTCCCCTCCATCAATTTTCTCAGACGGCCTTTCATATCAAGCTGATAGACACCCTCATCCATCGTGTCTTTATCCCAAAGGCTAACTATGACTTTTTCGTCTTTCTGAAAAACATCCTTATCTATATTACTCGTCATTTTACGAATAGATTTGCCATGCTTGCGACCATATCCTTTAGTCAGGCACTCCGGCTGACGTTCTCCTGTCAAATCAATCTTCCACCAGTCATATGCATCGTACAGAAACACATTATTCCCGTCAGCCGTCCACCCTGCTATTCCATAAGCGGGAGCAGGAGCCGGTTTATCATAACTTTCCATGAACATTGGATAACCGATAGCATCAGATATATTAACAACCTTACCGGTAGCACCATCAAACTTATTCCAGACTTGAGCAATCGGATCATACATTACTGCCCACTTGCCATTTACCGACCATTTGGGAGCTGTACGATAACTACGTCCGATCAACCGTTTTGCACCTGTATGCACATTCACTGAATATATATCGAACGGCAACCGATCCAACCACTCACGCTGCATCTTATAAGGAGATTCATCTGTGTAAAGCACATAGTTCAAATTCTCTGCTCCCGATGGTAAGAGTAAATCTACGGTAAATGGAGCAACTTCTGTGAGCTTCTTAGAAAAAATATCATAAATATACGTCACCGACTTATCCTGCCTATAACGTCCGCCCCTTTGTAAAGTCGGAACTTCCATTTCGTTCCACGTCCACAACTCTAATTCAAAACTCTTGTCCGGTTTCTTCTCCGATTCTTCCCTTCTACGGGAAATCTGCTGTGAGTCCCGAAGTTCAAGTATCAAAAAATTATGGCTTTTAGACAAGTCAATACGTCCGACAGACATACCATCAGGCAAAACAATTTCTTTCCGGTCAAAAAGCAAGTTACAACCCGGCTTCTTTAATGAAAAAGCATACCACAAAGAATCATTTACGCTAAACTCCCCGATCATCTCTTTTTCATTAAAACTATAAGAAGAGGGTTCACTCTTTACAGAACTCTGATAAAGAGTCTTATATGGACCAGCTAAAGGGCCATAGCATAGCTCGTTCCTGTCTGACTTTTTACGAATGAAAAGAATAGAACGTCCTCCGTCATATAATGTATGATAGCCGATACTGTCAATATGAAAAGCAACTTCTGTCTTCAGATGACGTACCACCAGCCTGTTAAAAGCCGGAACATGATTTACCGTATCTTTCGACACATTAGTTACAGAGATTGAGTAAGGGGTCCCTTCCACAGGACGAAAAGCCTCTTTATGTTTCCATTCGGTCTTTACTCCCGAAGGCAATGACAACAAAAATGTTTTCATTACTCCTGCCGAGTCTGCCAACCGATAAAAAGCTCCCTGGTCGTTATTATAAAACTCCAGACGCTCTATATCGCCATTCAGCAATATTTCCTTCCGCGTACGGGAATCGAATAAATGCAGTTTTTTTTCTTCCTTGCTAGCCGGATTATATTCCATCAACGATATACGGTAAGTCACCCATCTGCCTGTCGGTGAAATATCCGGTGCATCAATACGTTTCCAAGATGTACATGCTTCTATATCCAACGGTTTCTTTTGAGCCTCAACAGACAAGCTTCCCCCCAGCAACAATCCTGCTATAATCCCTATATATACAAATATCCGGTTCATCTTATCTTCTCCTGTCATCTTTAATCATATCCTTATTCAAATCGACATCAGAATCAGCCGAGTTGTCATGCAATAACAAGCGGGCAAAGTGACGCCACATCTTATGCTCGAAGAAATCCTCAGACTCACCGAAGAATCCATGTGTACATTTCGGCAATACAAACATTTCGAAATCCTTATCAGCCTTAATCAATGCATCCACCAGACGCAATGTGTTAGCAGGATTCACAGTTTTATCCATCGCACCGGTAAACAGCAACAAGCCGTGCTTGTAATTCTTTACCAACTCTTGATTCGGACGTACACGGACACTATAATCATACATCGTACTTTCTACTCCCAAACTATCTTTAGTCGTTTTCACCTTCTCATCTACACCGAAATGAATCTCAACAAAGCCTTTATTATAAATACGATTGTCATGATTACCTGCCGATGAAACAGCAGCCGAATAGAAATCAGGATAAGTACAAATGGCAGCCGCCGACATAAACCCTCCACCGGAATGGCCGTAAATACCGACTTTGGTGGCATCAATAAACGGATAACGGGCAGCCAGTTGCTCAATAGCATATTTATCATCCGCCAACGGATAATCACGCATATTGTTGTATCCATAGGTATGATAAGCCTTTCCGCGCATCGGAGTGCCACCTCTGTGCCCCACAGTGATTACAATGAACCCCAGTTGAGCCAAACGGGTATTATAAACATCATTAATCGTGAAACGTGTCGGCACATATTCGAAGAACGGTCCCGGATAAACATTCGAAATGATAGGATAAACCTTTGTCGAGTCAAAGTCGGCAGGTTTCCACATCACGCCATACAAATCGGTCACTCCATCGGCAGCTTTTATCTTAAAGCGTTCCGGTGCTTTCCATCCCATCTCATAGACAGGCTGCAAATCGGGCTTTTCCAACGTCATAATCACCTTTCCATTCCGGTTACGAACCACATTCACCGGTTCCTGCGAAACAGTAGAATAAGAATCTACCATATATCGGTAAGACGGAGAGATACTGACATCATGTGACGCATTCTCCGGAGTTAACAGACGAACAGCATTCGGACGATCCAGTTGAGCTTCATAAAGAATGTAATAATAAGGGTCAATGCCTTTCTCACGACCATAACCATAGAAATACATCTTACGCCCGATAGTATCAATCTTGGTAACCGGACCAGCTACCCATATTCCATCGGTCAGTTGGTTCTTTAAGTTTCCCGTTGCTGTGTCATACAGGTAATAGTGTCCCCAACCATTACGTTCGGAACGGAAAAGGATTTCTTTCCCGTCATTCAGGAAAGAAACATTACGCATCTGATAATCGAGATATGGTTTGTTTTCTTCATGAATCACTACGCGCACTTTTCCGGTTTCTACGTCTACCTCGCAAATATCCGACTGGTTCCATGGACGGTTATAACGTTGGAAATACAAACGCTTCCCGTCCTTTGAAATATACAATATGTCAATATACTGATCAGGCCAGCGATTAATATCGATTTTCTTCACTTCACGGGTATCGACATCTCCAATCAACAATTCATATTGGGTGACATGTTTATCGCCTGCCAGTTCGGCTTTATAAGTTTTCAGTGTCGGATATGGAGTAGACAACGAATTGATTAACCATAAATCACGCACTTTCCTGTTATCCTCACGAACAGCATAAAAACGATGGCTACCTGGAATCCAATGAGTAGATTCGGCTCCGAAGCGTCCTTCCAGCTTACCCTCATCTTCACGGTTAAATGTATAATTCGGCTCACCGTCCGTTGTCAGTTGTACAGGAATGGTATCTTGCCCTTTCTTTTGATTCCCAACAAAATACAAATTATCCTTGCTGGCATAAAGAAAATAAAGACTATCTGGAGAATACTTCATCCAATACGGATCACTATTTCCATAAGATGGTTTCTCATTAAGCTGCTTCAGTGCTTTCGTATGAATATTGTACGTATAAAGTCCACGGTCAAAATCAATACGAATCGTTTCGTTATCCTTCATGAAAGTGAAAGACAAATATGGATCTGCCGAAGAATAGGCTTTCTTGGTATATACTGCAATTTTACTCAATAATTCAGCCGTATCAAACAGAAGACGTTTTTCCTTTTTCTTCGGATTTACATAATAATACTTCTTTCCTTCACGTGTAGTAAACGAATAATAAAAACAGTCCGTACCATTAATAAACGTTGGCTTGACTTCTGTTGAATACTTTATTATAGGATTCTGTTCTAACAGACGGAACTTTTCCGCTAACTTATAATTCGCTTTCTGCTGTGCATCGGCAAAGCTACATATCAACAATGCAACCACCAGGCACACATATCTAAAGAGAGAGTTTTTCATAAAATCTTATCTATTGTCTTATTTGTTACGGTTAATATCTCCCCAATAGTCTGCACGAGTATCACCCAGCAAATGCTTGGCAAAGAAACGGTACATCTTCTTCTCAAAATACTTATCAGCAGAACCATATCCATGGCCGGCACCCGGAATCACCAGCATATCAAAATCCTTGCCGGCTTCAATCAATGCCTGCGCCATGCGATAAGTATGAGCAGGGTTCACGTTCTTGTCCATATCACCGGTGACGAGCATTAAATGTCCTTTCAAATTCTTGGCAATCTCCGTATTCGGCTTCACATTGAACTTGTATCCATACTCTTTTGTCTCATTACCCAAACTATCTTTTACTACTTTTTCCACTTCCTTCACACCGTTATAGCATTCTCCCCACCCACGATTATAGATATTGTTATCATGATTTCCGGAACAGGAGACAGCAGCTTTATAAAAGTCCGGATAAGTACAGATGGCTGCAGCAGCCATAAATCCTCCACCGGAATGACCGTAGATACCGACTTTTTTACCATTAATAAATGAATACCTCCGAGCTAACTGCTCAATAGCATATTTGTCATCAGCTAATGGATAATCACGCATATTACCATAACCAAACCGATGGTATGCCTTTCCACGCATAGGAGTATCTCCTCTGTGAGACACAGCAATTACGATAAAACCTAACTGCGCCAAACGGGTACAACATCTGTCTTCTAAGGTAAATGAAGTAGGAACTTGACCAAAGTAAGGCCCCGGATATACCACAGAAATAATCGGATATACCTTAGTAGAATCAAAGTCTGCCGGTTTCCACATTACTCCATGTAAATCGGTTATATTATCAGCAGCCTTCACAACAAAACGTTCCGGTTTTTTCCATCCGGCTTTGTAGGCTAATTCAATATCCGGCTTTGCCAATTCAAGAATCCCTTGTCCCTTGTTATCTTTCAACATGATTTTAGGTTCCATATCCACTCTTGAATAAGTGTCAATATAGTATCTATTAGACTTCAGGAATTTAACCTGATGCTGACCGTCTTCCGTACTTAATGGAGTTACTCCTTCCCTATCAATATGCACTTTATAGAGCATGTAATAAGATGGGTCAATATCTTTTTCCCTGCCATATCCATATAGATATACTGTTCGCCCCAAAGTATCAATAGAAGCTATCTGACCTGCCACCCACTCACCGGAAGTCATCACATTCTTCAACTTTCCATTACCATCATAATGATAGTAATGCCCCCATCCCGTACGCTCCGAACGAAAAAGAATATCTTTACCATCATTCAAAATAGCGACACTACGAGCATGCGGATCACGATACGGTTTGTCAACTTCATGAATTATTTCTTTCACCTCCATTGTAGAGAGGTTGACAGAACACAAATCCACTTCGTCCCATGTACGTTTCGTACGTTCAAAAAAGAGGTATTTACTATCCTTTGTCACACACAAAGGATTTATGTATTGATCCGGCCACTTACTTATGTCTGTTTTTTTTACGGTACGCCCAATCACGTCAACTATAACCAGTTCATTTTGGGTTACATTCTTATCACCAGGGAATTCATAACGATAAGTAGTCAGGGAAGGCCTGTCATCCAACGAATTTATCACCCAAAAATCTCTAAGCAGACGTTCATCTTCGCGTACTAAATAAAGATGCCTTGAATCGGGGCACCAACAGATATCAGACATGACTTCTCCTTCTTCGTCCGTTCCTCCATCATGCACATAAGAATAATACCGAACTCCATCAGTGGTCAACTGCACTTCCGTCGTATCCATTCCCATCTCCCCATTACCTTTCACATACAGATTGTGTTTCTTCACATACACAAGATATTTTCTGTCTGGCGAATATTTCATCCATGAGTAACGATCAAATAATGACCGACTCTTTTCTTTCTTTTTCTCTACAATCTGGTGTGTCAGGCGATTATATTCATAGTTCCTACCTTTATAAGAAAAAGAAAAAGAAGCCAGGTTTTCAGAAAATTTGATATCACTCAACTCCAGTTTATTCCTATCCACTACACCCCTAGTAATCTGTGCAATTCCCGATGCCAGTTTCCCTTTATCAAACAATGGTTCTTTTAACCGACGTTCAGGATCTACAAAATAGTAATCCTTCCCGACAGTCGTATGAAATTCAAACCAAAACTTATCTGTTCCATTAATTTCATTCGGCCAGAGATTTAGACTATTAGCAGTAAAATTACCCCCTAAACCGAAAGCCTGAAATTCATTTGCCAATTCATAGTTGGCCTGCTGTTGGGAAAAAGCATGCAGAATGCCTGACCAAGCAAATAAAACTATAAATAATATTCTTTTTCTCATATTCAAATAAACAAAGGAGAATCACATAAAGTATTCAAGACTCAATGCGATTCCCCGCATAATCTATATAGATCAAGTTATTTTAAAGGTCATACTGAACAATCTGGTTAGCATTTCCTATTTTATATAGTACATCCACTATTTTTCCAAAATTATTATCTCCCTCCTTCTCACTTTCCTCATTCGGGTATAATTGTTTTATTTTTACATCATTAACCAATCCTGATTCTTGCTTGTCCTTCTCTTCCACCCCATATATAAAGAAACTTCCGTCTTCCAAGGCAACCCCTAACTGACCGTTGTAAACTCCATATTTTGGATACAAATATATATCATTAGATGAAAGAGCAATCACCTTCTTGTCAAATGTATGAATCAATTTTGGAGCAGATGCCATACCTTTCACATATTGGCAATACCACAATTCATTCCCCATTGCAATAACAACATACTGCTTTTGTTCAAATACAGCCATATCTGTATACTCTTTATTTTTCAATGACGTCAAGTCATTTTCATAATAATCATATATATCCCATTTTTTATTCTTCATTCTGAAATAGCGCAATTGATAAGACATATCGTTACCCTTCATCAAGGCAACCCATGCTTGCATCATGTCGCCATTCACATTAACTGACGCAGTTTTCATTGTTACAATACTTTCATCACGCATATTCTGAAAGTTCTTAGCATCCTCTCCTTCAAATTCAACTATTTCTCCGGTATCCTTCACCGTATTATCATAAAATGTCGGATCATTGGAACTATTCTTCACCCCACCTCCATTTCGAATAATTACCAATGAGTTATCCTCTTCACGGAGAGCCAGAACCGCATCCATATTTCTGTCCTTAAACTTCTGTACAGGATATAAAGCACTGAATTTAGTATAATTCCACAGTGGAATAGACATATAGGCTCCAGCATGAAAATCATTTGCAACCGGCTTCGTGTGCATATAAATATATCCATTTTCATCACGAATAAATTTTGCAGAGTAAGACATGGCAGCTTCTACAGGTTTGAAGCCTCCCACCGGCAAATCCCCATAGAACTCATCCTCTGTATATACTTCACGCTCCAAAGTATTACCGTTCAGCTCCACCCAACGATCTTGCATCACTACCAGTTCATCATATACAGTCTCTACCTGTCCGAAAGTACTAGGATAACCCAAATGCTCAAAAACACCTTTGGGGTTGGTTCCTAAATCTTTGACTAAATACTTTTCGACAGAATGATATGCGATAGAATCACGTACCACTTTCTCACCCCAGATATTCACAGTTTCTGACACACCATACAAGGTCTTAATCTTGATAAATGAAAGTGTTGACTTTCCATCTACGTCAGACAAAACCACCCATCCTCTCTGATAAGGAGAACGAACCAAAATGTCTGTTGAAGCAGAGTACTTAACCCCTGTTTTATTGTCGATGACGGAAAATGTGAGTTCAAACAATCCGATCTTATGAGAATTGAAAGTATACGAAGGTGCTTTTACATTCAACAATTCTCCGTCTAGTCTCCATTCGTAACTCACATCCGGATCTGTTTTATCAATTGTAAACTCAAACGTAGGTGTTATAACTAAGTCTTCATCTATCCCAACACTATAGTTTTTTTCAATATTACTAATAGTGCCTTTCAGTTCATTAATCGGTGTATAATCATAATTGTTTTTATCATCCAGGCAACTGCAAATGCTACTCAATAAAAGTAGTAATAAAATATAAACTGTTATCTTTTTCATACTTCTTCCGTTTTTTAATTATCCGGCAACAGGAATTTCCATTTTACCATACTCATCACTCATGGGTTCATCCGGATGTTGAGTATTATAATCTTTAATTCTATTTTTCAGACGCAGTGCATATTTACGCAATATAAACATATCTTTTCCGTCAAATACCACCCCGTCTTTTTTCAATTCTTCCAAAAACATTAAATATTTCTTTTCCGAATACCTCCCCAAATACCATTCTTCAACAATGTTGTAGGGATTATTCACATCACCGTCGTTTCTAGTCCACCACTCAGGTGCAAACAACAAATTAGATACGGAAATAATAGCACGTGAATAGACACTCGGACCTTGACGAACCTCACCACCGTCATTCACTTGCAACGTCAGCAGTTCAGCTTTCGTATCCAATTTTTCGTAATACTTCAGAACCACCAATATTTCTCCGGTTAGTTCTCCTGCTTTAATTACGCACTTCTCTGGCAATTCATATTGGGTAGCAGGCAAAGTCGTTCGTTCCGGATCTACACTGACCGTAAACTCCAAATCCTTATCCTGTACTTTTCCAGAAATGGTAACTCCTAATAATATCTTAGCATTTTCACCTTCATTGTAAAACTTAAAAGATACACCTGTTGTATCTGTTGTCATATTTTTCTCAAATGCAATATATGACACATCATTTGTATGGGTCAGTAATCCTTGCTCCTCACAAGAAGTAAAGAAGGAGACTCCCAACAATACAATGACTATATAAAAACTTATTCTTTTCATATATCTTCAATCTTTCAAAATTTAAATATTGCTTTCCGAATCAGGCAATGGCATCACCAAATTATCTTCAATCGCCGGATATTCTACGGACTGCTTTTCATCCGACCCTTCCAAGTTCCGTTTCAAACGCTTGTATAAAAAGAAAGTCTGTCCTTCGCCAATAAACTCGCGACGGGCGTCATCAACAATCAGATTAATAAAGTCTTGCTTCGTACCCGATTTGCTAAGGTCAGGAGAACTAATACCTCTCCCTTGTTTCACAGTTTTAAGATATGTCTTGGCCAATTCCTTATCTGTATCATAAATAGCCTCTGCAGCTATATAATATACTTCAGACATACGAATCATAGGCACCATTGTACTATTCACTTTACCAAAACCAGAACCTTCATCTTGTTTTTTATACTTCAATGAACGATAAAAAGAAGAAGTATTCGGTCCTAACTGATACTTAAGACGCCAGTCTTTATCGCTTTCGGTACCGAAGAATTTCGTTATCACAGCATCACTCAAAGCCAGATACTTTTCATCATCCGGTTTGGTAGCATTATCACTTGCATGATTAATCTCCAAATCCCAATCAGTCTGATCTGTAGAATATAATGCAAATATAATGTCTTCATACATCTTTATATTCCCATTCTCTATATTCATAGGTCCACTATAACTACTTGTTACTGCCTTATAATAACCTTTATCAGCATTAATATCTATTAGTAACTTCGCTGTTTCATAGGCCTTTTCCGATTGTCCTGCATATAAGTAAACACGAGCCAACTCCGCAGTTACGGCATGATAATTAAGATGGAATCCTCTGTACCACACAAAACGTTCTTCTCCGGAAGGAGACTTAGTAAAACGATTACCCGAAGTAAACTCTGATGACTTATCCACATCCTTCAAAATCTTTTGCGCTTCTACTAAATCAGCGATGATGCGTTCCAAACAGTAACCGACTGTTTGTCGATCGGATAAATAAGATGGATATTTGTCCACATAAGGAATAAAAAGCCTATCTCCCGGATTCATAGCCAAAGACGGCGCATATATACGTAACAAATCAAAATGCATATACGCCCGTAAGGCAATAGCTTCTCCTAAAATCATATTTTTCTCCTGCGTACGTTTGTAGAACAGCATTGTATCTTCCTCTGCCACCTGCTGTGCAAGGTTATTACAATTGGCTATGATATTCCACGCTGCGCTCCACATAGCATCTGTTGTAGGAGTAAGTTCAGAGTTCTTATACAAAAACTTCGATAATTTCTTCATAGCTTTACCACCACCGCTGTCGGGGGCTTTGTCCAAGTCATATACCTGTCCCCAGCCATCTATCAACCCCCAGCTCAGATTACTACCGTACAAATCGAAAGTCGCCAACTTCCGGTATATACCGTTCAGAGCTGTACGATAACCATTTCCTGTCTCAAACAAATATTCTTCCTTTATCTCATCCGCAGGTCTCACGTCCAGCCAGTCACTACAAGAACTGAACGAGATAGCTGCTAGACATGACACAAATATTATTGTATATATCTTTTTCATTTTTTCTTCTTTTTTTAGAACTGTGCTTTTAATGAGAATTCCACTTTCCAAGATCTCGGATAGCTCAATCCGCGTTCCTGTTTAATAGAGGACCAGTTTATCAAGTCGCTCGTAGAAGCTTCCAGACGAAGCAGATTCATGCGGAGATGTTTTTTTATCCAGTCACGGTTAAAATCATAGCTGACATTCAATGAATTCAATCGAACCAATGCTTTATCCTGCACGAAACGTGATGTTGGCAAAGTAGTCATCCCCCGGTCTTTAATATCTTTAAACTGAGCTATGTCACCCGGTTTTTTCCATCTGTCCGTCAATACGCGTAAATCGACATTCTTGTTCACTAAGTCCGCATTTTCCACATTGTTGACCAATGTTTGATTGTATTCCTGTCCACCCCACTCATAAAGAAATGAAGCAAACAGAGTCCAATTCTTATACGACAGGTTCAACCCGAAAGCACCACTACATTTAGGTTCTGTATTTCCAACTACAACCTCCTGCGCAGCATTCCACTTATCAGCTATAGAGCCATCACGGTTCAAAAAGATCTCTTTACCCGTAGTAGGATCAATGCCCAATGAACGTACAGCCCAAATTGAAGTCAGAGAAGCTCCTTCCTCATACTGTGGCAGTGGTACCGAATATTCCGCACCATGAGACAGCCCTAATGTTTCTTGATAAAGTGCTTCATTTTTATAATAAGCGGCCACTCTCTCATTATATGCTTTCTGAGAGTCGGAAATCTTCAGAATCTCATTCTTATTGTGCGCCATATTTCCCCATAACGCCACATCCCAGTTTCTGTCACGATAAATATCCGCACGAAGTTTTAATTCTACGCCTTTGTTGGCAACTTGTCCCATATTATCTTTGTAAGTAGAGAAACCGGAAGTTTGGGAAAGAGTGACATCATTCACCAAGTCAATTGTCTTATTATAGTAATACTCGAAATCAACAGTCAGGCGATCATGGAACGTTTTTGTTTCGATACCAACACTCAGCTTATCCGTCTTTTCCCAAGTCAAATCTTTATTACCTAAAGCTTTCAATACAGCCCCATAACCTGTTATATACCATTCATCAAATAAAGTTTCATACATCGTCGTTGCAGCATAAGCCGGGAAATTAACTTTACCGGTACGCCCATAAGAAGCACGTAATTTTAACTTATTGATATATCCGTTACTTTTGAAGAAATCATAGTTATGAATATTAACACCCAAACCTCCAGAGAAGAAAGGAGCCCACTTCTGATTCGCCCCAAACTCTGACGAACCGTCGAAACGTACAGAAGCGTCTACCAAATAAATATCATTCCACGTATAATTGGCAGAAGCTAATACGCTAACCCTTCGTGTGGTATTCTCAGTACGAGTAGGTTTCTTATATACTTCCGCCGCATAATTCAGAGAGTGAAACTCACCCGACGGAAATCCACGATAATGAGCATTGGTACTCTCAGTGGTACCTGAAGCTGCTTCCCAACCTGCTGAAACATTCAAATTGTGCTGCTTGTTAAAGCTACGTGTATAGTATAAAAAAGCATTGGAATTCCAATCCAAACTTTCTCCATTCGTCGTATACAAATCACCGGCAAGATTATTATCTTTTGAACCTGTAACACTAGTCTTACTTGAAAGCGGATCAATAAACTTCTCTGATTTGGAATATTTCTTCGTTACACTGAACTGCCCTTTAACCGTCCAGTAATCATTCAGGTACCAGTTAAAGCTCAAATTATCAATAACCTCATCATAAGAGTTCCAATTATAATTACCCAAAGTTGCTTCATATAGCGGATTATTATTGTCACGTCCGCTAATTTTCGAATATGTGAGTTTCTCCCGGAGTGTTCCATCATCTTTATAAGGAGAGTCATAAGGCTGTAGTCCGCTAAAATCACTAAACGAACCATACGGAGATTCTTTCGATTTCGTATGCCCGAAAGATACATAGTTTCTTACTTGCAAATTCTTGATGCGATAATCCAAAGAGAAGCCTGCACTATAGCGATTACGTTCTGTACCCTTCATCACACCATCTGCTATATTAAATGAACCGTCCACACCATAACGCAAATTAGGTGTTCCTCCCTCTAAGTAAATACTGTGCTTATGATTGAAAGAATTTTGAAGTGGAATAGACATCCAATCCGTATCTACTCCTTTTTGAATTAAAGCGTATTTCTTATAATAGTTGTTCATCCCTACCGCAGTCGATGGAATGTTAGCTTGTCCTTTATCAAATAATCCTGCGAGACGCTCTATTTCCAGCTTCTCCGATGCATTTGCCAAATTATAATCCCGTAAATCGGGCATTTCCAACGTTCCTGTAAAGTTATAAGAGACACGAACCTCTCCTGCTTTCGGAGCAACAGTAGTAATTACCACCACTCCATTAGCAGCACGTGAACCATACATAGCAGTAGCAGCAGCATCTTTCAAAACCGTCAAACTCTCAATACGGGTAGGATCCAAGTCATATACCTTCTCAATGCTTACTTCAAAACCGTCCATGATAAAAGTTGGTAAATTAGGATTATTCTCCAAATTTGATTTTGAAAGCTGATCTTTATCCAGTTCTTTAACGCCAAAACCGGAACGTCCACGAATATACATTTCTGGTAAAGCATTCGGGTCAGAACCAAATTGTACGTTATCTACCAAACGGAAAGAGGGATCGAATGACTGGATCGCCCCAATTATATTTGTCTGTGACACCTTACGCAAGTCATCACCCGAAATCTGAGTCGAACTACCCGTAAAACTGGATTTACGTACATTGCTATATCCGGTCACAACCACATCTTCCAATGTTTTGACATCATCCACCAATGTAATTTCAACCGTTTTCCGACGAGTAGCATCCACTTGGACAGTTTGCTTCTTCATACCTATAAAAGAAACTTCCAACACCACCTTATCACTTTTTACGTCCAAAGTAAATTCACCTTCAATATTGGTAGAAGTACCTGTACGAGTACCTTTAACAATAATACTAGCTCCGGGAATCGGCTCTCCATGTGAGTCTGTCACCATACCACGGACACGGTTTTCACGCTTTTGTTTTCGAATGACAACAATACCGTCTTTCATCACATAGTCAAACCCTTGAGGATTCAACACTAATTTAAGAGTTGTATCCCATCTCTCGTTCTTCACATCAAGTGATACCGAAGGAACACCCTTGAACATTTGTGAATTATATAACATATTCACACCTGTCTGTTTTTTCACTGCATCCAGGACAGTCTCTATAGAGACATTGTGCAGTTTCAAAGTCACCGTCTTGTCTTGTGACGGTAATGCCCATGCACTAAACGTACAGCACATTGCCACTAGAAAACATAGCAGCCATCGTTTTTCTCTCATAAATTAATAATTAAACTTTTGTGTACCTAATATTCTAACTATTCTAATATTCTATCTTTTCCATTCCTGTTCTTCCACTTTGTCATATATCAATATATTCCTGCCACTGATTTTATAAGTAAGGTCTCCTGTCAGTTCCAGTGCATCCAGGAATGAATTTATTGTTCCGTAGCGTTTCAAGTTACCACTATAGGTAATGTCGCGCAGGTTAGGGGTTTCGTAATAAACCTGTATGTCGTACCAGCGTTCGAATGTCTTCATTATATCGCCCAAGGGACGGTCATTAAAGATGTACATACCATCTACCCAACCAACATATTCTTCCAAATCCACCTTGCGTTTCGTTGAACTATTGGCAAATACAACAGCTTGTTCACCCGGTGAGAGAGTAACCGTTTCCGCATTTAATGTAGAGAATTTCACTTTTCCATGTACTAGGGTTGTATAACAAACAGGGGTATCGGCATAAGCATTCACGTTGAATTCAGTACCAAGTACAGTTATTTCCCCGAGATGAGTTTGTACCACAAATGGATGATTCTCATCTCCTGCTACATCAAAATAAGCTTCACCCTCCAAACGCACAATTCGACGTTTACCGGCAAAACGTACCGGATAGGTCAATTTAGAACCGGCATTCAAATGTACTGTCGTTCCATCTGCAAGGATTACAGTATTTTCACCTCCACGCGGTATTACCAGTTCATTTGATTTGCCAGATTGTTCTTCAATGTTTTTCTCCTCATGTTGTGTCGTGACGGTAGGCTGATAAGACAGCACTCCTTTCTTATATTTTACTTGAACGCCATCTACTACTACGCTTACTTCTTTTCTATGCACATCAATCACGCTGCCATCGGACAAAGTCAATTGTGCCTGCTGCGTTCCCGGCTGAATCAAAGTTTTCCCTTCTTTTTCCGATGAGATATAATTCGACATATAGAAAGAAAGAGCAACGGCTAAAGTAACGACAGCCGCAGCAGCGTACCACCCCACCCGACGAGAACGACTCTTCCGGCCTTTCGATTCCATCTGCCCGATACTCTGAAGAAAAGACTGATAAGCTTTCTTTGACGAATATTTTTGATATTCTCCAAAGGCGACTTTCAAAGTCTCCCCGCTCTGTAACTGCTCGTATACATTTCGTAAGTCCGGACATTCTGCCAACCGTTTCTCAAGATCTTTTTGTTCCACTTCATCAGCCTCCCCCAAAAGAACCTTTCTCATTAAAGCAGCGTCTTGATATACATTTTCGAACTTCTTCATCTTATTGCGTTTTTTTAATTAAACAATTGTTTAATTCATCTTTATTATAGATATACACAACTCATAAAAACGGGTGACAAAAAGATGACATTTTTTTGAGATAAAAGAATAATGAATCAGAATTTAGAGGTAGAAATATATCATAATGTCATTATATAGAAGAAAAAGATTTGATTTTAACAAATAGAATAAATTTTAATCAATCAATAAAAAGACAAAGAAGTATCAGAATGTTTTTTTATTTTTAGAAAAATAAAAAAAGAATTATGGAATGAATGGAATCCCCCAACCTTTCACGGAGGAATTTATAGCTGCGAGTCTTTTGGGTTTTGACAGTATTGATACTTATCTCCAGACGTTCCGCTATCTCTTCCCATGTATGTCCCTCAATTCTCATTAAAATAATCCGACGTTGTTCGGCAGGAAGTTCTTCGATATAGCAATAGAGTTGCCGGATAATTTCTTCTTTTACTGTCAGTGCATAAATCGTATCTTCGTCCACCATACTTTCTTCTTCCGCCAAAGAACTTAAAATAGTATCATGAATTTGATTATTACGTATATATAATAAGGCATTATTATAGCAGGCACGATAAAGATAATTGGTAAGTTCTTTAATATCAGAAAAGGTACGCTTCCCCTCCCATACAGAAATAAAAACTTCCTGTACCAAATCTTCCACCGCATCGGGGACTGGCAATATCTTGGAAACATAAACACATAAAGCAGTATAAAAACGATCGTAGAAATCGCCCCACATCTTTTTATCCTTCCAGTTTACTCCCGCTACTATGATGTCAATTTTATCGTTCATACTGTCACTTTTCCTACGAAAAAAGAGAACAAAATTTATAAAAATCACCGTAACTACTTACTTTTGCGATATTTATGAATGCAAATATATTGTTTTTTTCAGAAACGCAGACCTTGCCGACTTACAAAATAAAAAATAAAATGCAACAGGGCACAAAAGGCGCAAGCTTTAAAGAGGAATATAAAAATAAGAAATACTTCGATTAGTAATAACATTATTTGCAATAAAATCATTACCAATCAAAATATGTTCGGGACTTGATTGTTTACTACTTTCTGATTGCTATGATATATGCTGTCATTCACAGTCGTCACAGAGGCGTAACCATCTTATTCACAGATATCTTATGTGAACAGGTAGTATCATTCTCACTCTTCACAGCCCTTCACTTTCTTCACCAAATACACATTGCCCAATCTCGTATGCTGTCGACTGATACCCGTTGCAGTCAGAATCTGCGCCAATTGGATAGGAGTACAATTACGAAGTACAGCCGGAAACCTCTTTTTCAATTCTTGATGAATGATAGCGGCGGAGAGTGACAGACAATCCGGTTCATCCAACATGGCAGGCGCGTATATGTTGCATACAATGTCTTCTATGGGGTTGACATGATAGTATGCGCTATTATGACGTTGCAAAGCATGTTCTTCCTCCTTGTTGAACCAGTGACGGGCACCTGCAAGCAATTCCTCTTTCAGTTGGGCGTAGATTTGTGAATGTTCAATTCCGGTACAGTCAATATCATGTTCCGCTTCAATGCAGATGAATCTGCGGCTGCCTGTCGGATCGCACAGTAAGTCAGTCCGGTTACTTGTTCCGATGAAAGAGGCGATACGAGGCAGCGACCGGAAATTTTTCTGATAGGCTTTGCAGATGTTGAGGCTGGACATTTGCATCAGATTTTTAAGTAACGGCATCTTTTGTGCTCCGAATTTATCAAATTCGTCCATGTTTAGTAACCCCATCTCGGCTAGGAGACGTTCGGGATTGCCTTGTGCGGTTAGTTTCAGATTATCCGAATAATAACGGGCTAGTTGTGGCGGCATCAGCATACGGCAGAAAGTGGATTTATGGCGTCCCTGTTCTTCGCTGATAAGTATCGGGGCTACGCTGTTTGCTTGTGTTTGATTCACTCCCAGCCATTGGGCGGCAAGTCCGAGCATCCAGGTGTGAAAGTTTTTATCCATATAGGAGTGTCGGATACTCGCTTCGCCAAGGGCTTCAACCGATCCGTTCCGTCCCAGGCAGGTAGTTCGTTCATATAAAGCCGGAAAGGGTGGTAGCTTTCCACTAGGGTAGAGTAAATGTATCTTTGAAGGTCCTTGTCCCAGCAGTTGATTCCTTCTTTGTGGGCTTCCAGGCAGAAAGTATTCAGTTCTCGCTTGTCTATGCGGCAGAAAGGAATTTCTCGTTGGCCGGAGGGGCGAAATTCGGTTTCTTCGGTGAGTAAGTTGTAGCGGAAGTCATATCGTACTTTCAAAAAGTCAATCACTTGTCGTGTTAGAAGGACGGGGTGTTTATGTACTTCTTGTTTATATGCTTCCTGTTCATCTATTTCTTGCATTTTCGGTACGTTCTTTGAAGTGTTCGGTGAAACGATGACGTTTGACGATTCTTTCATCAATGCTTGTATTCTTTTTGCCAAACGTTTCGAGTTATATTCTAATGTCTTCATATTTTTCTTGTTTTTTAAATGAATAAATGTTGTTTTTTCGACCGGTTGATGCTGCTAAGGTATAACATGAAATATGGGGTTTGCAAGTATTTAACTAAGAAAATATTTATTTTCTTCTGAAACGAAAAACAAGCTTTCCTATGCTGATATATCGTTACTTTGTCGTATCTTTAGTGCTTGTTTAGGAAAAGCCGACTGGAGTTGTCCGGTTGGCTGACAATAGTTGACTGAACAGCCGATTCCAATCGTCCGAATAGCCGATTAAAGTTGTCCTATGATGAAGTTACACATTTAAATTGATAAGAAGTAATGGCTATTGTGTTTGATTGGTATGAAAATCCTAATGCTTCTTCGGAAGAAGAAGCGGCGTTGCATCCGCGTATCTTTATGAATGGAAAAGTGGATACGGATACTCTTTGTTACAAGATTCATGACTACAGTTCGTTGACTGTGGGCGATGTAAAGAATGTGCTTGATAACTTATCGAAGATTCTCGGCGAGTCGTTGCGAGAGGGAAAAGAAGTACATATCGAGGGGATCGGCTATTTTTATCCCACTTTGGCTGCTACGGGGAAAGTGACTCGTAGCACTCCGCATAAGACTAATAAGGTGGCTTTCAAAACTGTCCGATTTCGCCCTGACAGTAATCTGAAAGGACATTTTGTGGGTGTCCGCGCCAATCAGTCCAAGTATGTCCGTCATTCGGAGAAGGTGTCAGAGGTGGAGATTGATATGCTGTTGAAAGAATATTTTGCCGAACATCAGATGATGACCCGCCGTGATTTTCAGGAAGTGTGTGGTTTGGCACGTACTACGGCCAAAACGCATTTGGTACGTTTGCGTGGAGAAGGAAAGCTGGTGAATATCGGTTTGCGCAATCAGCCGATGTATGTGCCTGCTCCCGGTTATTATGGCGTATCCAGAGATGCGGCACATCCTTCACGGTAGTGACTGTGAAGGATGTGAAAGAGGTATTTTCACTCAACGAATCACGTAAAAAGACTGATAAATTGAGACTTATCTCAATGTGAAGAGAATGAACAAAGGGCACAAAAAAAGAGCGAATCATTCCGCTCCACCTTTAAAGAATCCCCATAAATGGGATTCTTCTTTTTCTTCATCTTTCATTTACTCTTTACCTGAAAACGTCTTTTTCCTAATACCTAATCAAAACAATCTTTTTCCTAAAAACTAATCTTAAAATCTAATACCTTAGTTTTATAAACTAATACCTTTTAATTATTACCTTTTTCTAATACCTAAAATATAAGTAGTTTCACGACTACACTGCAAAGGTATAGCTGTTTGCGAAAACAGCAAAAGCCATCATACAAAAAATTACATTCAGACTTATTTTTTTGACTTATGTCAAGACGTAGGGTAGATTTTGAGTGTAAACCTCACGTTTATTTTCACAACAATCCGCATTTTCAACAAATCTTTCCTTTTACTCTCTAGTTGCACTCATAATTGAGCAAGCACACAACTAACAAAAAGAAAGCAAAACAAGGGATTGAAAAGACAAACTATTGCCATTCCATCCAAAAACATACAATCACAAAAGCCAATAAGCGGTCTATTTTCGAACAATCTGCATATTTCTAACCCGAAATTACGGCGTTTTTTTCAGTTAAGCCGGATTCCTCCTCGGATTTTCAGAAGCAAAAACAGCTTGAAGATACAAGTCTCACAACTTTTCTGTAACTTTGCAGCGTTTGATAATAAATAAGATAGGAATGGATTTTAAGTACGACGTAATTGTAATTGGTGCCGGACATGCTGGTTGTGAAGCAGCGGCAGCCGCTGCTAATTTAGGTTCCAAAACTTGTCTCATCACTATGGACATGAACAAGATTGGACAGATGAGTTGCAATCCGGCTGTAGGAGGAATCGCCAAAGGACAAATTGTACGTGAAATAGATGCATTGGGTGGACAGATGGGATTAGTGACAGATGAGACTGCCATTCAATTCCGAATTCTAAACCGCTCGAAAGGTCCAGCCATGTGGAGCCCCCGCGCCCAATGCGACCGGGCTAAGTTCATTTGGTCCTGGCGAGAGAAACTGGAAAATACACCCAACCTTCATATCTGGCAAGATACCGTATGTGAACTGCTCGTAGAAAACGGTGAGGTCACTGGATTGGTCACCGCATGGGGCGTCACCTTCAAAGCGAAATGCATTGTGCTCACCGCAGGAACTTTCCTCAACGGACTGATGCATGTAGGACGTCATAAATTACCGGGAGGAAGAATGGCCGAACCGGCTTCCTATCAGTTGACCGAATCCATCGCCCGCCACGGTATCACCTACGGAAGAATGAAAACCGGTACTCCGGTACGAATTGACGCACGTAGTGTTCATTTTGACCAGATGGAAACACAAGACGGCGAATCGGACTTCCACAAGTTCTCATTCATGAATACTAGCACGCACCACTTAAAGCAACTTCAATGCTGGACATGCTACACTAATGAAGAAGTACACCGGATTCTGCGTGAAGGTTTGCCGGATTCTCCCCTGTTCAACGGACAGATTCAAAGTATCGGGCCACGCTATTGTCCGAGCATCGAAACCAAGATTGTCACTTTCCCGGATAAAGATCAGCACCAGTTATTTCTCGAACCGGAAGGAGAAACGACACAAGAGTTATATCTTAACGGATTCTCTTCTTCGCTTCCGATGGAAATACAAATTGCAGCATTAAAACAAATCCCGGCTTTCAAAGATCTGGTTATCTACCGCCCGGGATACGCTATCGAATATGACTATTTCGATCCGACTCAATTAAAACATACGTTGGAATCGAAGATTATCAAAAATTTGTTCTTTGCCGGACAAGTAAACGGAACCACCGGATACGAGGAAGCAGGAGGACAAGGATTGATAGCCGGTATCAATGCACACATTAACTGCCACGGCGGAGAAGCATTTACTTTGGCTCGCGATGAAGCATATATTGGCGTATTAATCGACGATTTGGTTACCAAAGGTGTGGATGAACCTTACCGTATGTTTACCTCGCGTGCGGAATACCGCATTCTGCTTCGCATGGATGATGCCGATATGCGCTTAACAGAAAAAGCATTTAAGCTTGGGTTGGCAAAAGAAGATCGATATCAGTTAGTAAGAGGCAAGAAAGAAGCCGTGGAACAAATCATTTCTTTCGCGCGCAACTATTCGATGAAACCGGCACTAATCAACGATGCTCTCGAAAAGATAGGGACAACGCCCCTACGTCAAGGTTGTAAGTTGATAGAGATTCTGAACCGCCCGCAAGTGACAATAGAAAATATAGCAGAATATGTTCCGGCGTTTCAACGCGAACTGGAAAAAGCGACGAGTTCGGATCAAGACCGGAAAGAAGAGATTCTCGAAGCTGCCGAAATCCTAATCAAGTATCAAGGATATATTGATAGAGAGAGAATGATAGCTGAAAAACTAGCACGATTGGAGAGTATTAAGATTAAAGGAAAATTTGACTATTCCACCATTCAATCCCTTTCCACCGAAGCTCGGCAAAAGCTGGCAAAGATAAATCCGGAAACAATCGCGCAAGCGAGCAGAATTCCGGGAGTCTCTCCTAGCGACATCAACGTGCTGCTGGTGCTTTCGGGACGATAAGCGGCAACGTTTCACGTGAAACAAAGCATTTAAAGAAACGATATAATTCAATGATTATGAGCAAAGAAACACTAATCAAAAGCATTCGGGAAGTACCCGATTTTCCGATTCCCGGAATTCTGTTCTACGACGTCACTACTCTATTCAAAGATCCATGGTGCTTGCAGGAATTATCCAATATCATGTTCGATATGTATAAGGATAAAGGAATCACCAAAGTAGTGGGTATAGAATCAAGAGGCTTCATTATGGGACCGATTCTGGCAACCCGTCTAAACGCCGGTTTTATTCCAATCCGCAAGCCGGGCAAACTCCCAGCAGAAACGATTGAAGAAAGCTACGATAAGGAGTATGGCAAAGACACGGTGCAAATCCACAAAGATGCACTGGACGAGAATGACGTAGTTCTACTACATGATGATTTGCTGGCAACAGGAGGCACTATGAAAGCAGCTTGCGAATTGGTGAAAAGACTAAAGCCTAAAAAGGTATATGTAAACTTCATCATCGAATTGAAAGAACTGAATGGAAAATCATTGTTTGGAGATGACGTAGAAGTAGAATCGGTATTGTCTTTATAAAGGATTTGCCTCTACTTGCAGAGAATGTGTCAAAAGTAAGCAGCTAGCGATCTTTCGTACCTAACAATTATGAATACAGAACCAGAAAGCAGAGCCAATGAATATTTGAAAGGGATTGTAGCCAACCTTCCCGAGAAACCGGGTATTTACCAATACTTGAACACGGAGGGCACAATTATATACGTTGGAAAGGCTAAAAATCTAAAGAAAAGAGTCTACTCCTACTTCAGCAAAGAGCATGAACCGGGAAAGACACGAGTGCTGGTCAGCAAAATCGCCGATATTCGTTATATTGTAGTCAACACGGAAGAAGATGCGTTATTGCTGGAGAATAATCTGATAAAGAAATATAAGCCGCGCTACAACGTTCTATTAAAGGATGACAAGACATACCCTTCTATTTGCGTACAAAACGAGTATTTTCCCAGAGTTTTCAGAACAAGGAAGATTATCAGGAACGGTTCTTCGTATTATGGACCGTATAGTCACATACCATCCATGTATGCGGTACTGGATCTGATAAAGCATTTATATCCTTTGCGAACTTGCAGTTTAAACCTAACTCCGGAGAATATACGGGCAGGAAAGTTCAACGTATGTCTGGAATATCATATAAAGAACTGCGCAGGACCATGCATCGGACTACAATCACAGGAGGATTATCTCAAAAACATTGATGAAATCAAAGAGATCCTGAAAGGAAATACACAAGAAATCAGTCGTATGCTACTGGAAAGGATGCAGACATTAGCCGGTGAGATGAAGTTTGAAGAAGCACAGAAGGTGAAAGAGAAATATCTTCTGATAGAAAACTACCGTTCCAAATCGGAGGTAGTAAGCGCTGTATTGCACAACATAGATGTATTTTCTATTGAAGAGGACGAGTCCAATTCCGCTTTCATCAACTATCTGCATATTACAAACGGCGCCATTAACCAGGCGTTTACATTCGAATATAAAAAGAAGCTGAATGAATCAAAAGAGGAGCTTTTGACACTGGGTATTATCGAAATGCGGGAACGCTATAAGAGTCAATCCAGAGAGATTATAGTGCCTTTTGAACTTGATTTGGAGCTAAACAACATCGTATTTACCGTTCCACAGCGGGGAGATAAAAAGAAATTGCTGGATCTTTCGATTCTAAACGTGAAGCAATACAAAGCCGACCGTCTAAAACAGGCGGAAAAGCTGAATCCGGAGCAAAGAAGTATGCGATTAATGAAAGAGATACAGCAAGAGTTGCATCTGGACAGACCGCCTTTGCAAATTGAATGCTTTGACAACTCAAACATACAGGGTTATGATGCCGTGGCCGCTTGCGTTGTCTTTAAAAAGGCTAAACCCTCAAAGAAGGATTATCGGAAATACAATATAAAGACGGTTGTAGGACCTGACGACTATGCATCCATGAAAGAGGTCGTCAGAAGACGTTATCAGCGCGCTATTGAAGAAAACACCCCTCTACCCGACCTGATTATCACCGATGGTGGAAAGGGCCAAATGGAGGTCGTTAGAGAGGTGATTGAAGATGAGCTGAACTTAACAATCCCGATTGCCGGACTGGCAAAGGACAATCGCCATCGCACATCGGAACTGCTTTTTGGATTTCCTCCGCAGACTATCGGTATCAAACAGCAAAGCCCGTTATTCCGTTTGCTGACACAGATTCAGGATGAGGTGCACCGCTTTGCCATCAGTTTCCATCGTGATAAACGCAGCAAACGGCAGATAGCATCGGCATTAGACAATATCAAAGGGATTGGAGAAAAGACAAAAACAGCGCTTCTGAAAGAATTTAAGAGCGTAAAACGGATCAAAGAAGCCTCTTTTGAGGAGATTGCCGCTGTGATTGGAGAAGCGAAAGCCAAGACTGTAAAAGAAGGTTTGAATAACGAACAACAATAAGGAAATACGTCAGCCAAGGCGGCACCCAAGATAGCGAATTGACAACAAACAATAACGAATGGTCCTATTGACTACGGAGCGAATTCACAATATTTTCCCATCAACACACCGTTTTCTCTTCTGAATTTTGTAAATTTGCCTTTCCTAATCATGAAATAGAATAAATAACAATGAGAATAGTCATACAACGGGTAAGCCATGCGTCAGTAACCATTGAAGGACACTGCAAGTCGTCCATTGGGAAAGGGATGCTGATATTAGTCGGTATTGAAGAAGCAGACGGGCAGGAAGATATCGACTGGCTCTGCAAGAAGATTGTAAATCTACGTATCTTCGATGATGAGAATGGTGTAATGAACAAATCTATCTTAGAAGATGGAGGTGAGATTCTGGTTATCAGCCAGTTCACGTTACACGCTTCTACCAAGAAGGGAAATCGCCCCTCCTATATCAAAGCTGCCAAGCCAGATGTCTCTATCCCACTCTACGAACAATTCTGCAAAGATTTAAGCGGTGCATTGGGAAAAGAAATAGGTACAGGCATCTTTGGAGCGGACATGAAAGTTGAACTTTTAAACGACGGCCCCGTTACTATATGCATGGATACAAAAAACAAAGAATAATAACCAACCATCAACAATTATGACTCTGGAAGAAGCACAGAAACAAGTGGACCAATGGGTGAAAACATACGGTGTCCGCTACTTCAGCGAGTTGACCAATATGGCAGTTCTGACGGAAGAAGTAGGAGAACTGGCGCGTGTCATGGCCCGCAAATATGGAGATCAATCCTTTAAAGAGGGAGAGAAAGATAATATAGATGAAGAGATAGCAGACGTTTTATGGGTGCTTCTCTGCATTGCCAACCAGACAGGTGTAGACATAACCACTGCTTTCCAGAAAAGCATGGAAAAGAAAACGAAACGAGATAATAAAAGACATATCAACAACCCAAAACTGAAAGATCATGGAAGAGAATAACTCACAGCCCAACAAGTACAATGCCGCATTGGCAAAGTATAATACCAATCTGAGCGATGCAGATATTCAAGCTCGCGTAGCTGAATTGATTGAGAAAAAAGTGCCGGAAAACAACACGGAAGACGTTAAGAAGTTCCTGTTCAACTGTATTGATCTGACTACTTTGAATAGTACAGACAGTGACAAAAGTGTGATGCACTTTACCGAAAAAGTCAATCAGTTTGACGACGAATATCCTGATCTTAAAAATGTTGCAGCAATCTGTGTATACCCCAATTTTGCAGCCATCGTTAAGAATACGCTGGAGGTAGACGGAGTCAATATAGCCTGTGTATCAGGAGGTTTTCCCTCTTCGCAGACATTCATTGAAGTAAAAGTGGCAGAAACAGCATTAGCAATCGCAGAAGGTGCAGATGAAATAGATATTGTCATTTCCATCGGCAAATTCCTAAGCGGAGACTACGAAGGAATGTGTGAAGAAATACAGGAATTAAAGGAAGTTTGCAAGGAACGCCACCTCAAAGTGATCCTCGAAACAGGTGCACTAAAGAGCGTTTCCAACATCAAGAAAGCCTCTATCCTATCCATGTATTCGGGCGCAGATTTCATCAAGACTTCCACCGGTAAGCAACAGCCTGCCGCTACTCCGGAAGCCGCTTACGTGATGTGTGAAGCCATCAAAGAATACCACCAGAAGACCGGAATCAAGATTGGATTCAAACCGGCAGGTGGCATCAATACCGTTAATGATGCGATTATTTACTACACAATTGTAAAAGAATTATTGGGTGAAGAATGGCTAGATAATCAACTATTCCGCCTGGGAACCAGCCGCTTAGCCAATCTCCTTCTTTCTGACATCAAAGGGGAAGAAATCAAGTTCTTCTAAGCTAAAGGCTACATTAGCAATCAAATACGCCTTACCGCGCGATTCCCGTACTCCGGGAACCGACGCGGTATTTTTTATTTAAGAAAATCTAAAGATAGTTACAGGAGAATTCAGAAAAATACTTATCTTTGTAAAAGGTTTAGCGATGAAAATATAGCTAATTAGTTATATTAGAGAACGTTTCATTTATTACCAATTCCTGGAATTCGGCAAAATTCAAAGTTATGAATGGTAATAAGCAAACGGGTCTCACGCACCTTCATGTATATACTTTTGTTATATATCGAATGGAGCGTGGGACTGTTGCTTGTATACTCATAACGGCTTGCCGAAGCCTCAGGAAAATACATGGCAACAGTTCTCACGCTTTTCATGAACCTTTGGAGGCATATTAGGATGGACGCATATACAAGAACCTTAAGATTCAATCACAACCCTCTGAACCTCATCCTCGGAGCAGAGAAAAAGAAGGGGCTACGCATCGGTTATATGGAAGCCGGACTGCAAGGCTTCTATCTCAACTCCATGGAGACCGGAATCCATCCGCAAAAGCTATCCAAACTGCTAACAGAGGAGTTTCACTGCACCGATAATGAGTCCGCCACCGGACTATTCCAGTTCCTTATCAACGAAGGCGACAGAGTCTCCTACCAGATTATGCTCCCCTATTTACTCTCTACAGAGAACATCAACGAGTTCGAAAACATCATTCAAAAGCGTTTTTTCGGAGTGGAACGCTTTATCCGTCAAGGAAAGAATCTATACAAATTTGTGAAATATACAGAGGAAAGAAGGGACCCTATTATATGGATAAATGACTTGGAAAAAGGCATTATCGGATGGGATATGGGACTGCTTGTGAGCCTGGCGCGCGCCTCCCAAGCATGTGGTCACATCACCAAAGAGAAAGCCTGGGACTACATAGAGCAAGCCGCCAAATTATGCTCTTTAGATCTTCATACAGCGGAAGAAATAGACAAGAGTTTCCTTTTAGGAAAAGCGATGAAATCGGAAAAGATAGAAGATTGGGACCGGTTATTATTGTGCTATTCACTTCTGGCAAAATACCGGAAGTAACTATTTTTCGCGGTCTACTACGTAATCCAGATAAGCCCGGAGAGCTGCACAGATATCGGAATCCGGCAAAGAAGCCAATAGATTGAAGGCTTTTTGCTTATAGACATTCATAGTCTGAACCGCATATTCAATACCTCCGTTTTCTTTAATAAACGAAATCAAATGAGCTATTTCATCGAGAGTAGCCGTACCCTCCTTTACTTTGATTGCAATTTCTTGCGCTTCCTCGTTTTTCGTCGTATTCAGCACATACAAAGCGGGTAATGTCAGTTTACCTTCAAGCATATCATTACCCGTAGGTTTACCAATCTCCTTATTATCAAAGTAATCGAAAATATCATCTTTTATCTGGAAACAGATACCAATATATTCGCCCAGCAAACGGGCAAGTTCAGCTTCCCCCTCACCCACACCTACCGAGAAAGCGGCAGCCTTTGTGCAGGCAGCAAAAAGAGCAGCAGTTTTCTTGCGGATTACATCAAAATAGATTTCCTCGGAAAAACTGTGATTACTTACATTTGAAAGCTGAAGCAACTCACCGTCAGCAAGATCCTGTCCAAGAGTGGACACCAGCTGAATAATACGATGACTGTTTGTCAGTTCGGCGTGTACGAGGCTGGTTGCCAATAAATAGTCACCCGTCAGCACCGCTACTTTATTATTAAAGATAGCATTTACCGAGAGCTGTCCACGACGTTCGGAACTTTCATCCACTACGTCATCATGTACCAGGCTGGCCGTATGAAGGAGTTCCAGTGAAACAGCCGCATGAAGAGTGGAAGGACATATAGCTCCATAAAGACGTGCCACGAGTAAAACAAGAATAGGCCGCATCATCTTACCATTCCTCTGCCGTATGTGAGATACGACGCTATCGAGCAATGCATTTGAACTGGAGAGAGAACTATCAAAAAGTTCTTTGAAGTCGCCCAGTTCCGCTTCAATCGGAGTTCTGATAAGTGAGATACTGTCCATTTATTACACAATTTGAGCACAAAAGTAATAATAAAACGCTTAATACCGTATTTTTTTGTACTTTTACCATGAAAAATTAATTAAATCTATGGATTCAGGTAATAAATTATTTCTTTTAGACGCTTATGCATTGATATATCGGGCGTATTACGCCTTTATTAAGAACCCAAGAATCAATTCCAAAGGATTCAACACTTCAGCCATACTGGGTTTTGTGAACACCCTCGAAGAAGTACTGAAAAAAGAGAATCCCACTCATATAGGAGTAGCCTTCGACCCCGCAGGTCCTACCTTCCGCCACGAGGCTTTTGAACAATATAAAGCACAACGCGAAGAAACTCCGGAAGCAATTCGTCTTTCCGTACCTATTATAAAGGATATTATACGCGCCTACCGCATCCCCATTCTGGAAGTGGCAGGCTACGAAGCCGATGATGTGATAGGTACACTCGCTACCGAAGCCGGTCGCCAGGGTATCACTACCTATATGATGACTCCCGACAAAGATTACGGGCAGCTGGTAAGTGACAAAGTATTTATGTATCGCCCTAAACACACAGGAGGTTTCGAAGTGATGGGCGTTGAGGAAGTGAAAGCCAAGTTTGACATTCAGTCTCCGGTACAGGTGATCGATATGCTCGGACTGATGGGCGACTCTTCGGATAACATCCCCGGATGTCCCGGAGTAGGAGAAAAGACTGCTCAAAAACTAATCTCCGAATTCGGAAGCATCGAAAACCTATTGGAACATACCGACCAACTGAAAGGAGCATTGAAAACAAAAGTGGAAACTAACCGGGAAATGATTACGTTCTCGAAATTTCTCGCCACCATTAAAATCGATGTCCCCATCCAACTTGAAATGGATGCTCTTGTCCGCGAAGAAGCAGACGAAAATTCACTTCGTAGCATTTTCGAGGAATTAGAATTTAGAACACTCATTGACCGGGTGCTCAAAAAAGATATTTCCGGAAACGGAATAACCTCTGCCACCGGAAGCAAAGTTGCCACTGGGAAAAGCGCCCCCTCTCCTCTTCCACTTTTTCCCGAAGAAGGAGGCGGAATGCAAGGCGATTTATTTGCGAATTTCACGCCCGATGAACCGGGTGAAGCAAAAAAATCGAACCTAGAGACGTTAGAATCGCTCACTTATAGCTATCAACTTATTGATACAGAGGAGAAAAGGCAGGAAATTATTCAAAAGTTACTTACATCGAAAATTCTCTCGTTAGATACGGAAACCACCGGAACCGAACCAATGGATGCCGAATTAGTCGGAATGAGCTTTTCGATTGCAGAGAATGAAGCTTTTTATGTTCCCGTACCATCGGACCAAGACGAAGCGTTAAAAATCGTAAATGAGTTCCGTCCGGTCTTCGAAAATGAGAATTCGTTAAAAGTCGGACAAAATATCAAGTACGACATGATTGTTCTTCAAAATTATGGCGCAACAGTAAAAGGTCCACTTTTCGATACGATGATCGCTCATTATGTTCTTCAACCGGAACTTCGTCATGGCATGGATTATCTTGCGGAAATTTACCTGCACTATCAGACTATCCACATTGACGAACTGATAGGTCCCAAAGGAAAGAATCAGAAGAACATGCGCGATCTCGACCCGAAAGATGTATATCTATATGCCTGCGAAGATGCAGACGTAACTCTGAAACTGAAAAATGTATTGGAGAAAGAACTGAAAGAAAATGATGCAGAACGTTTGTTCTATGATATAGAAATGCCACTAGTTCCCGTATTAGTTAATATAGAACGAAACGGAGTATTGCTGGATACGGAAGCATTGAAGCAATCGTCCGCCCATTTCACCGCCCAGATGGAGCAAATCGAAAAAGAGATTTACGAATTAGCCGGTGAAACTTTCAACATCGCTTCGCCCAAGCAAGTCGGTGAGGTACTATTTGACAAACTGAAAATCGTAGAGAAGGCAAAAAAGACTAAAACCGGCCAGTACGTCACCTCGGAAGAAGTGCTCGAAAGCCTCCGGCACAAACATCCGGTAGTAGAAAAGATTCTGGAACATCGCGGACTGAAAAAGCTATTGGGCACGTATATCGACGCACTCCCCCAGCTCATCAATCCACGTACAGGAAGGGTACACACCTCTTTCAACCAGACTGTAACCGCTACAGGACGCCTTAGTTCAAGCAATCCGAATTTACAAAATATCCCTATCCGCGACGAGAACGGAAAAGAAATCCGCAAGGCTTTCATCCCCGATGAAGGCTGCCTCTTCTTCTCTGCCGACTATTCGCAAATTGAGTTGCGCATCATGGCACACCTTAGCGAGGATAAGAATATGATTGATGCTTTCCTTAGCAATCACGATATTCATGCGGCCACTGCTGCCAAAATTTATAAGACCGACCTGAAAGACGTAGGTTCCGACATGCGCCGTAAAGCTAAGACTGCCAATTTCGGTATCATCTATGGCATATCCGTATTTGGTCTTGCCGAACGAATGAATGTAGACCGCAAAGAAGCCAAAGAGTTAATCGACGGTTACTTTGAAACTTATCCGGGAGTAAAAGCATATATGGATAAAAGTATCCAGGTGGCCCAGGAAAAAGGCTATGTGGAAACAATCTTCCACCGGAAACGCTTCTTGCCGGACATCAATTCCCGGAATGCCGTTGTACGCGGATATGCCGAACGAAATGCCATCAACGCCCCTATCCAGGGAAGTGCGGCAGATATTATAAAAGTAGCAATGGCACGTATCTATCAACGGTTTCAGGCCGAAGGAATACAAGCCAAAATGATCCTGCAAGTACATGACGAATTAAATTTCAGCGTTCCTGTCAATGAAAAAGAGCGTGTAGAAGAAATCGTCATCGAAGAAATGGAGAAAGCATACCGTATGCACGTCCCCTTGAAAGCAGATTGCGGATGGGGCAAAAACTGGCTTGAGGCACATTAAACCATCAAGTGAATAAAGACTACCTCAATAAGGAATTGCTATCTTTTAGATACTAATTGCGCGGGGAGACTCCACCTTATCCGGGCCTCCGCTTACAAAATAGAAGCAAGTATAAGTAATAACATTATTTAACTCTGTATCCAGAAAGCTAGAAAAAAGATTCCTTTTTCGACGAAGTGATTCATTCTATATCCGGCAGATTGACTGCCGGATATTTTTTTGTCACCAATATTGGCAAAAAGCTAGTTATCACCCGCCCCTACTCTTGACATTTTGACAATCTTTTATCCTCTAAAATGCATAAATACCAAATTAATATGTAGATTTGCAGCATAAAACCAATGTATTTGGCAGACAAATGAAAGTATAACCCAAAAACTTAAATAGCCATGAAAGCAAAAGTATCTTTAAAAATGTTCGTTTTATCTGCAGCTCTTCTTGTTGTATCGCTTGCTACTTCTGCACGTAGCTACGATAATCAATTGATTTATAATCCAATCGAAGAGAATGGCATGACAGTGGGACAAACCGTTTACAAAATGGACGGAAATACACTTGCCAACTACATGAAGTACAACTACAAGTACGATGACAACAAACGTATGATTGAAAGCGAGGCCTTGAAATGGAACAATAGCAAAGACGCATGGGAAAAAGACCTACGCATCAATTACACTTATGAAGGCAAGACCGTTACTACGAATTATTATAAATGGAACGCTAAAAAACAAGCCTACGTACTGGTACCCGAAATGACCGTTACGATGGATAATACAAATATGTAACATAAACTCTCTCTCATTCTAATATTCTAACAAAAGGATACGCCGCTTCTGCTGAAGAAGTGGCGTATTTCATAATATGAGGTCTACATTACAAAACAAAGAAACGCTCTTGCAGTTCTTTTAGATAACTTCGGGAAATAATCAAATCGTTCTTATCGTGAAAAGGCGGATAAAGTTGACAGCATTTACCATCAATCATTGCCAGATAATTAACATTTACAATAGCAGATTGGCTAATCTGTACAAAAGCTTGTGAATAACTGATAATATCTTCTGCTTTTGTATTTCGCTTCAAATTCAGACAAGTTTGATTAAACAAGACCACCTGCCATTGACGTTTATCTTTCAGATATTCAAAAAAGCCGATTTCTTCCAGTCGCAAGAGTTTGAAGCCTGTCACTGTACTAATCATAAACATGCCTTGCTGGGGCATCAATGCACTAATAGAAGAAGCAAAAGAAGGCAAAAGAGGAAGCGAAGTAGAGGTCATAGCCTTCCGGTAACGGTCCATAATTACTTTCAGGTCTTCTGCTTCAAAAGGCTTCAGCAGGAAGTCGAAAGCCGACTCACGCAACGCCTGAAGCAAGTATTTGTCATAAGAGGTGTAAAACACAACCTTCATATCCCACAAAATATCCTCCCTGATTTCACTTAATAGATTGAGTCCCAACGTATCCGGAAGTTCCACATCAAGAAACAATAAGTCCGGATGCAACTCCATAATCATCTTTTTACCTTTTGCACCATTCCCTGCGATTCCTTTTACTTCAAATTCACGATAGGGCTCCAACTCTCGGCGCAAAGCATCAATCGCTGTACGTTCATCGTCAACGATGACTACCTTATACTTTTCTTCTGTCTCCATCATAAATCATAAGAAAAACGAAACGGGATATATACCGACACTTCCGTACCGGTTTGTCCATCGCTTCTGTTGGTTATATTAAAACGTATTTTATCACTCTTGTTCTTTGTATTCAGTAATTGAATGGTCTGATACAACACTTTCAATCCTGTACCAGTACCCCGTGTGGCGGAAACTACCTGCGGGAGATACCCGCGTCCGTTGTCGGTAACCGTTATGCGAATCCCATTTGTTTCACGGGAAACATATACCATTAGCTCCTTTTTTCCGTCCTTTCCCGCCAGTCCATGTTTAATAGCATTCTCCACCGGAATTTGCACAATCATAGATGGAATCATGATGCGGGTTGCATCTAAACCGTCCTCCACCGTGATTGTTGCGACAAAATCTTCTCCGACACGTCCACGTTCCAGTTCGATGTATGTACGGACGAAATCCAGTTCGTCTTGCAAAGATACGCTCAATTTCTCGGTAAGTTCGAGGCTACGACGGAGATATTTCACCAGTTCCATCAGATTATGTTTCACCTCTTCCGAGCCGTTAAACTGATTGATCTCACGTCCCAGTACATTAAAAGTAAAATGAGGAGAAATCCGGCTTCTCAAATTCTCCATGCGGACACGGTTGATTTGCTGGAAGAAACGCTGGCGAAGAAACTCCCTCTTTTTACGCATATACCAGACAACTACCACTACCCCTGCCACAAGCAACACGCAGACAAGTACCCAGATAGATACGCTCAACTTGAGTACTCTCATCTCTGCCGCCTGTCGCTGAATCTTCATTTCCTTACGAAGCACTATCGTATCCTGCCGGTAACGCATATCCAATTCGGCAACACGCATCTGTATCCGTTCGCTCCGGATGGAATCGTCCAGATGGCAATCACGTTTCAGGTATTCATAGGCACGGCGGTAATCACCGGTATGCTCAAAATAATGTTGCAGATACTGATTGCGTATAGTCAACATATTGGCGTCAAGATGCCCCACAGGAGCAGTCCGGGCGATCATAGTCTTCGCTTGGGCTATATTACCTTTCTTCAATGCCAGTTCAATCATCTGGGTTTCAATGTAATGAACAGCCGAGTTATGCTGTATATCGGAGAAGAAACGATAACTTTCGTCCAGGCAGATCTGTGCGGAGTCCAGTTTGTCAGTCAGCAAGTACAATTCTCCCAGGTTTACTTTGATAAAGTTCTGTTCAAACACCATCTGCGGATAAGAAGATACGAGTGCATTGGCCCTGCGCATATATTTCAAAGCCTCCTGATAGTTTTTCCGGTAATAATAATGGTTGCCGCGATTGTTGAGATAGGTCCATTGCTCGCTCACGTTCATTACATCGAAGAACTGCCCGGCCAATTCATAGTAATGATTGGATAAATCGAAATCGCGCAGTTCCATGTAAGTCTGCCCCAATCCGTAGTAGACAGGAAATTTCGTGTGCTCGGACAAGTTCAAAGAATCACAGAGAAACAGGGCGCGCCGGTAATACGAAGCAGTGTGCGCCAAGTCACTGCGATGCAGATAGGCATCAGCTATATTGATACAAATATCCGGAAGCAGGTGTATTTTTTTTCCTTTCAGGCGATATCCATAGGCTTTCTTATAGTCGATAATTGCAGAATCAGGGCGGTTCAGTTGCATCCATACGTTGCCTTCGATATTATAGACATCGGACAATACATCATTCCATCGTGGAGACTGGAGAGATTCAGAAGATTGGGAAGCATTGCGGGAAAATTCTTTTACCCGGCGGTTGTAATAGAGTATAGAATCAAAATCGGAAGAGACAAAAAATGTTTTCCCGTAAAGGGCGAGCAGACGATAATAAACCAGGGAATCTTGCGTCTGCGTCAGTGCCTCAAGCAGTTGTGAGCGGGAATAATGCACATTGGAAAACAAAGAATCCTGTACACGAACTTCCAGAGAATCAACCAACGCCTGTTCGCATGAAGAGCTATTGCGGTGTCTATCAGCATATCCGCAACTCAACAACATCAACAGCCCCAACAGTCCAAATAGTTTCATAGCAGTCTTCTGATTCATCAGTCCCCTTATTCATGTCATGTTTTGAATGTGACAAAAATACATTATTTATCCTGAATCCCAGCGAATTTTATTATTTTTTTAATACCTTTGTGCCCATATAAATATGAGCAACTGACCTAATGAGTCCACTGAACTTCACCCACATTTTGACACAGGCAGTCGATGAGCTATCGGAAAGCGAATCTTATAAAGGACTGTTTCATCAGCACAAAGATGGCGAACCACTGCCCTCTGCAAAAGTCTTGTATGAAATTATTGAGCTTTCACGCTCCATTCTTTTCCCCGGATATTACGGAAATTCTACTATTAACAGCCGGACTATCAATTATCACATCGGTGTAAACATTGAAAAATTGTTTGATTTACTTTGTGAGCAAATCTTGGCCGGATTATGTTTTAGCACTTCCATAGAGGGGAAATGCAACGTCTGCTCCGACTCCAAACGAGAAGAAGCTGCACGTCTTGCTGCTAAATTCATCAGTAAGTTACCCGCCATGAGGAGGATACTGGCAACGGATGTGGAAGCCGCCTACAACGGTGACCCGGCTGCCGAAAGCTATGGAGAGGTCATATTCTGTTATCCGGCCATTAAAGCGATCAGCAATTACCGTATCGCGCATGAATTGCTGGAACTGGGTGTTCCTCTGATTCCCCGTATCATCACGGAGATGGCGCATAGCGAAACGGGAATTGATATCCATCCGGCCGCAAAGATTGGCACTCACTTCACCATCGACCATGGTACGGGTGTCGTAATCGGCGCCACGAGTATCATCGGAAACAACGTCAAACTATATCAGGGTGTCACGCTGGGAGCCAAGAGTTTCCCGCTGGATGCCGACGGAAAACCTATCAAGGGAATCCCCCGCCATCCGATCCTGGAAGACAATGTAATTGTTTATTCCAACGCCACTATTCTGGGAAGAATCACCATCGGGCGTGATGCAACCGTAGGCGGTAATATCTGGGTAACGGAAAACGTGCCCGCAGGAGCAAGAATCGTACAAACTAAAGCAAAAAAATAAAATCAAAAGAATCTATATGAGCGAACAATTCGAGATGATAGCCAAGACTTTCCAGGGACTGGAAGAGATACTTGCAGAAGAACTGACAGCATTAGGAGCCAACGACATTCAAATAGGACGTCGTATGGTTTCATTTACAGGAGATAAACGTATGATGTACAAGGCTAATTTCTGTCTACGTACCGCCATCCGTATCCTGAAACCCATCAAAAACTTTACGGCCAAAGATGCTGACGAGGTTTACAATCAAATACAGGCTATTCCATGGGAAGAATATCTCGATGTGAACAAAACATTTGCTATCGATGCAGTAGTATTCAGTGAGGAGTTCCGCCATTCGAAATTCGTTTCGTACAAGGTGAAAGATGCGATTGTGGACTACTTCCGCGAGAAAACGGGTAAACGTCCGTCGGTACGCATCAACAACCCGGATGTACTTCTGAACATTCATATTGCACAGACTACCTGTACCTTGTCGTTGGACTCGTCCGGAGAATCACTTCACCGTCGCGGTTATCGCCAGGAAGCGGTAGAAGCTCCGTTGAATGAGGTATTGGCTGCCGGCATGATTTTAATGACCGGATGGCGTGGAGAATGTGATCTGATCGATCCGATGTGTGGTTCGGGTACTATCCCTGTAGAAGCCGCACTGATTGCTAAGAATATCGCTCCGGGAGTATTCCGTAAAGGGTTTGCTTTCGAGAAATGGGTGGATTTCGATGCGGATATGTTTGATGAGATTTACAATGACGACAGTCAGGAGCGTGAGTTTACTCATAAGATTTATGGGTATGATAACAATCCGAAAGCGAATGAGATTGCAACTCACAATATAAAAGCTGCCGGTGTATCGAAAGATATCGTGCTAAAATTGCAACCGTTCCAGCAGTTCGAACAGCCGAAAGAGAAATCAATCATCATCACCAATCCTCCTTATGGGGAACGTATCTCTACGAATGATTTGCTCGGTCTTTACCAGATGATCGGCGAACGTCTGAAACATGCATTTGTAGGAAACGAAGCATGGGTGCTTTCTTATCGGGAAGAGTGTTTCGACCAGATTGGCTTGAAGGCAAGCCAGAAGGTTCCTTTGTTCAATGGACCGTTGGAGTGTGAATTCCGCAAATATGAGATTTTTGACGGAAAATATAAAGAGTTCAAGAGCCAGGAAGAGGGCGAAGAGAAGAAAGAGGGTGAAGGAGAACAAGCTCCAAGATTCAGAGAAAGAAAAGAATTTAAGCCACGCCGCGAAGGTGAGTTCAAGCCGCGTCGGGACGGCGAATCCAGACCTCGCAGAGAGGGAGAATACAAGCCACGCAGAGAAGGTGGCGACTTCAAAGGTGGCGATGAAAGAGATAGAAAACCACGGGGAGAATTCCGCGGAGGAAGAGATTCAAGAGGACCAAGAGAATTTAGGGGAAACCGGGAGCCGAGGATTCCGAAGAAGGAAGAGGAATAAACGGTTATAATCCCAACAACTTATTCACCCTGTAATTCACTAGTTAATAATTAATTAAAAACTTGAAGTTCCAAATTGGAACTTCAAGTTTACATCATAGTTCTAATGTTCAGTCACAAATTGGAACCTGTCTAAACAAAAAATGGATGATATAGCTATTATAGAAAACAAAATATACGAAATCAGAGGGCAAAAAGTTATGCTTGACTTTGATTTGGCAGAAATGTATGGAGTTGAAACTAAACGCCTCAAGGAACAAGTACGTCGTAATATTGAACGCTTTCCTGCTGAATTCATGTTCGAGCTAACAAAAGAAGAAGTTGCAATTTCAAGGTCGCAAATTGCGACCTTGAAAACAGGACAAGGATATAACATCAAATATCTTCCGTTTGCATTTACTGAATATGGTATAGTTATGTTATCCAGCGTCCTCAAGTCCAAGACCGCTGTGGAAGTAAATATCAATATTATCCGTGCTTTTGTACGTATGCGCCAATATCTTCTATCCAATATACCTAAAAAGGAGTTGGAAGAATTAAAACAACGCATCGAATATCTCGAAGAAGATATTACTTCTGATAGGGAAAGTTACGAAAAACAATTTGACGACCTATTTAATGCCTTTGCTAAAATAAGTGCAATTATCCAATCAAGACAGACTCCTTTGGACAGAGTAAAAATAGAAGGATTTAAAAACAAATAATAAAGAAAAGAGCAATGAGTAAAATTGGAAAAAGAGCCATTCTGTTATTGTTGGCACTACCAATCGGATTCAATGTTATGGCACAAGAAACCAAAAAACCGACGCTGGAAGAACTGATTCCGGGCGGCGAGAGTTACCTCTATGCAGAAAACCTGTACGGGCTGCAATGGTGGGGCGACGAATGTATCAAGCCAGGAGTAGATACCCTTTATTCAATTCAACCCAAAACCGGGAAAGAAACAATGGTTATCACTCGCGAGCAAATCAACAAAGTGCTTGAAGAAAACAAGGCAGGAAAATTATCACACCTGTATTCCGTCCGTTTTCCATGGACAGACAAGGCACAAATGCTATTCACGATAGCAGGAAAGTTCATTGTATATGATTTCAAGAACAATCAGGTTGTCAGCACTTTCAAACCAAAGGACGGGGCAAATAATGAAGACTATTGCGCAGCCAGTGGAAATGTGGCTTACACGATAGATAACAATCTATATGTGAATGAGAAAGCAGTAACCAATGAACCCGAAGGCATCGTTTGCGGACAAACAGTGCACCGCAATGAATTCGGTATCAACAAAGGAACTTTCTGGAGTCCGAAAGGCAACCTGCTCGCTTTCTACCGTATGGATGAAAGCATGGTGACACAATACCCGCTTGTAGACATCACTGCACGTGTAGGCGAAGTAAATAACGTACGCTATCCGATGGCAGGAATGACGAGCCATCAGGTAAAAGTAGGCATTTACAACCCTGCTACCGGTAAAAGCATTTATCTGAATGCAGGCGATCCGACAGACCGTTATTTCACTAACATCAGCTGGGCACCGGATGAAAAGAGCCTCTACCTGATCGAAGTAAACCGCGACCAGAATCATGCCAAACTCTGCCAGTACAACGCAGAGACAGGAGAACCCATGGGAGTTCTCTATGAAGAAATGCATCCTAAATACGTGGAGCCACAAAACGCAATCGTATTTTTGCCGTGGGACCCTACCAAGTTCATCTATCAAAGTCAGCGTGACGGCTACAATCATCTTTATCTCTTTGATGCCGATGCAGCCAACATGAAAGGTGAAACTTATAACAGCGACAACGGTGGTACTTATTTCCAGGCCGGCAAAGTCAAACAACTGACCAAAGGCAACTGGCTGGTCAGCGACGTCCTGGGATTCAACACAAAGCGTAAAGAAATCATCTTCACAGCCGTAGAAGGCTTGAGAAGCGGACATTTCGCTGTAAACGTGAGCAATGGAAAAATAAGCCAACCGTTCGAGAACTGCAAAGAAAGCGAACATAGCGGCATGCTTAACGCTTCCGGCACTTATCTTATCGACCGTTATTCAACAAAAGACCAGCCTCGCATCATCAACCTGGTAGACACCAAAAACTTCAAAGAAACAGCCAATCTGCTGACTGCTGAAAGCCCTTACGAAGGCTACCAAAAGCCAAGCATCGAAACCGGAACAATCAAAGCGGCAGACGGCACCACCGACCTGCATTATCGCCTGATGAAACCGGCCAACTTTGACCCGGCCAAGAAATATCCCGTCATCGTATACGTCTACGGAGGTCCTCACGCGCAATGCGTCACCGGAGGATGGCAAAACGGCGCACGCGGATGGGATACGTACATGGCAGGTAAAGGCTATATCATGTTCACCATCGATAACCGTGGCAGCAGCAACCGTGGACTGGCATTTGAAAATGCCACCTTCCGCCGTCTTGGCATCGAAGAAGGTAAAGATCAGGTAAAAGGCGTTGAATTCCTGAAATCCCTCCCCTACGTAGACAGCGAACGCATCGGCGTACACGGATGGAGCTTCGGAGGACACATGACTACCGCCCTAATGCTCCGTTACCCGGAAATATTCAAAGTAGGCGTTGCCGGAGGCCCGGTAATCGACTGGGGTTATTATGAAGTGATGTACGGCGAACGCTATATGGATACACCGGAAAGCAACCCCGAAGGCTACAAAGAATGTAATCTGAAAAACCTTGCCGGCCAACTGAAAGGTCACCTATTGATTATTCACGACGACCACGACGACACCTGCGTGCCACAGCACACCCTGTCGTTCATGAAAGCCTGTGTAGATGCCCGCACTTATCCCGACCTGTTTATCTACCCGTGCCACAAGCACAACGTAGCAGGACGCGACCGTGTACATCTGCATGAGAAAATCACCCGGTATTTTGAGCAGAACTTATAAAACTGACAAAGACACCACCGTATCCATACGAATCATAGATAACAGTATAAATCCATAACAATACAAAGATGAAGATATTATTACTAGGCTCGGGCGGCCGCGAACATGCACTGGCATGGAAAATTGCCCAAAGTCCGAAAGTTGAAAAACTATACATTGCTCCGGGAAATGCCGGAACAACTGCCGTAGGCGAGAATGTCAACATCAAAGCAACCGATTTTGAAGCAATCAGTGCTTTTGCTCTAAAAGAGAACATCCAAATGATAGTAGTAGGCCCCGAAGATCCGTTGGTAAAAGGAATCTACGATTACTTTCAAAACCGTCCGGAGCTAAAGCATATTGCCGTGATCGGTCCTTCGGCTCAAGGAGCACAACTGGAAGGCAGCAAGGAATTTGCCAAAGGCTTCATGATGCGCCACAACATCCCGACAGCCCGCTACAAAAGCATTACTTCCGAAAACCTCGAAGAGGGCCTCGCTTTCCTCGAAACGTTGGAAGCTCCCTACGTATTGAAGGCTGATGGCCTTTGTGCCGGGAAAGGAGTTCTCATCCTTCCTACGCTGGATGAAGCGAAGAAAGAACTGAAAGAAATGCTCGGCGGCATGTTCGGTTCCGCATCGGCAACCGTTGTGATTGAAGAATTCTTGAGCGGTATCGAGTGCTCTGTATTCGTACTGACAGACGGAGACAACTACAAAGTCCTCCCTGTAGCGAAAGACTACAAACGTATCGGTGAAGGCGACAAAGGATTGAATACAGGCGGTATGGGTAGCGTTACTCCGGTTCCGTTTGCTGATGAAGTATATATGGAGAAAGTACGCACACGCATCATCGAACCGACCATCAATGGTCTGAAAGAAGAAAAGATCACCTACAAAGGTTTCATCTTCCTCGGTCTTATCAAGGTGAAAGGTGAACCGATGGTTATCGAATACAACGTCCGCATGGGCGACCCGGAAACAGAAAGCGTGATGTTGCGCATCCAAAGCGACTTCGTAGAGTTGCTTGAAGGCACAGCGGCAGGCAATCTGAACGAGAAAACACTGGTGATGGACCCACGTTCGGCCGGCTGCGTTATTCTTGTCAGCGGCGGTTACCCCGAAGCCTACGAAAAAGGATTCCCTATCAGCGGACTGGAACAGGCCGCCGCTACCGACAGTATCATTTTCCATGCCGGAACAGCCATGAAAGACGGACAAGTAGTGACGAACGGAGGACGTGTGATTGCCGTTTGCTCTTACGGTGCAACGAAAGAAGAGGCACTGGCACAGAGCTACAAAGTGGCAGACATGATCGACTTCGACAAGAAGTATTTCCGCCGCGATATCGGATTCGATTTGTAATTCAAGTTTCGCACGCAAGTAGCCCTATTCCGCATAGCGTTGAACATCATTGACTTGTCAAGCATTAATAGTTGAGTTATCAAGTATTAATAGTTTAGACGACAATTGTTAATACTTAAGGAATCAGGTATTAACAGCTGACAGGATGGTTGTTAACATCAAGCATGCAGGATATTAATATCCGGAATATCAACCGAATGTACCTATAGTATCAAGAGATAACAAGTAATAAACTCATGAGAAATAAAAGACTACAAAGTCAAGTGACGGCAGGACGGTGGACCCTGCCTGCCGTTATCTTTATCTGCGCCCTGTGCTGGGTGTTGACTTACTTTTTATTTCCCGGTTCCATAGCCTCAACCGTACTCGAAGGCAGCCCTTCTGCCTGGCAACCCGCCCGCGATTTTCTGCTTCCGGGGTGGGCAGACCGGATTGTCAGCTTCCTGATTTATGCAACCATCGGTTACTTTCTGATAGAGCTGAACAATCAGTTCAGCATTATCCGTATGAGGGCTTCCATGCAGACAGCTATCTATTTCCTGCTGGTCACCGTCTGCCCGAAAATGCATTACCTATATACAGGAGATATTATTGCCCTGGGCTTTCTCATTTCCATTTATTTTCTGTTTAAAAGCTATCAGCAAACTCAAGCTGCGGGTTATTTATTCTACTCCTTCTTCTTTATCGGAGCGGGAAGTATTCTGTTCCCACAGTTCACCATCCTCTCGGTGCTTTGGTTGCTCGAAGCCTACCGTTTCCAGTCGCTCACTCCGCGTAGTTTCTGCGGTGCGCTGCTCGGATGGATGCTGCCATACTGGATGCTGTTCGGACACGCCTTCTTCTACAATGAGATGGAGTTGTTCTATCGCCCTTTCAATCAGCTACTGACTATCGGGGAATTCTTCAACCTGCAAATCCTCCAGCCTTGGGAACTGGCAATACTCGGCTATCTGTTGGTGATGTTCATCGTCAGTGCCGTCCATTGCATCGCCGCCGGATTTGAGGATAAGATACGCACACGCGCCTATCTCCAATTCCTGATAGACCTGACGATTTTCCTGTTCCTGCTGATTGCCCTGCAACCGATATATTGCAGTGCCCTATTGCCTTTGCTTATCATAAGCAACAGCATCCTGATCGGACATTTCTTTGTACTGACCAATAGTAAAAGTTCGAATGTGTTTTTCATCATTTCATTGGTCGGTCTCATCCTCTTATTCGCTTTTAATATATGGACGCTTTTATAGATTCAACGATACAACTCCTCATAGAATGGGGACTCCCGGGATTATTCATCTCGGCTTTACTGGCTGGGAGCATCGTGCCTTTCAGTTCCGAACTGGTACTGGTGGCACTGGTGAAACTCGGTCTGCCCCCGATAGCCTGTCTGATCTCCGCCACTCTGGGCAACACAGTAGGCGGAATGACTTGCTACTACATGGGACGTCTGGGCAAAATCAGTTGGATCGAGAAATATTTCAAGGTAAAGAAAGAGAAAGTAGACAAAATGGTGAAATTCCTGCAAGGAAAAGGAGCATTGATGGCCTTCTTCACCTTTCTTCCCGCCATTGGGGAAGTGATAGCCATTGCACTGGGATTTATGCGAAGCAACACATGGCTCACCATAGTTTCCATGTTTGTCGGCAAACTGATACGTTATATTCTTCTCCTGTATGCACTCGAAAGTGCCTGGGACGCTATAGCAGGGTAAGGATTTTAAATATCAGGTAAAAAGTATTAGACGTTAGACAGTAAGCATTAGAGATTGTATGATGGAAAGGATTATTGAGAAAACCGACGACGGGAGCGCTACCCTGTTTGTTCCGGAATTGAATGAACATTATCATTCAACGAAAGGGGCACGCACAGAGTCTCAACATATTTTCATCGATATGGGATTTAAAGCCTCTTCCGCCACTATTCCGCGTATTCTTGAGATCGGCTTCGGGACAGGGCTAAACGCCTGGCTCACCCTTGAAGAAGCAGAAAGAAGCAGACGGAATATACTCTATACAGGATTGGAACTCTATCCACTGGAATGGCAGACGATAGAGCAATTAGGATATATCTCCAATGATGAACAATTAACGACGACCGTCCGGCAGCAACCGGCTATCGAATTGTTTAAGCAACTTCATACATCACCTTGGGAGAAAGACGTGCAACTCACTCCACACTTCACCCTACGGAAAGTAGAGACAGACGTAAACAAATGGGTTGAGAACAGAGAACGAACAATGAGCAATATCAATGATAGCGTAACCAACGCCGAATCACCTGCCCTGAATCTTTCATTTAACCTCATTTACTTCGATGCCTTTGCACCGGAAAAGCAACCGGAAATGTGGTCGCAAGAACTATTCAACCGCCTCTACGTTTTATTAGATAGAGACGGCATCCTGACCACTTACTGCGCCAAAGGTGTCGTCCGCCGGATGTTACAGACAGCCGGATTCACAGTAGAACGTCTGCCCGGACCTCCGGGTGGTAAACGGGAAATATTACGGGCCCGAAAATAAGAATAGAAACAAGATAAAAAAGACCCCCCGAAATAGAAGAAGTCATGAAAAAACAACTAAAAGATATGAGAACCCTTTTCCTCCTTAGTGCCTGCCTCCTAATGGCAGCCTGCACAGGACGCTCTTCCCAAGCAAGCAACGATGACGAAGCAAAACCGGTGATTACCGTCACCCTGGAACCGCAACGTTATTTCACGGAAGCTATTGCCGGAGATAAATTTAAAGTAGTCAGCATGGTCCCCAAAGGTTCCAGCCCGGAAACCTATGATCCTGTCCCCCAACAACTCGTGTCTCTGGGAGACAGCAAAGCCTATTTCCGCATCGGATACATCGGCTTCGAACAGACCTGGATGGATCGCTTAATGAACAATACCCCCCATATTCAAGTGTTCGACACCTCCAAAGGAATCGACCTCATACTCAACAATGATGACCACGACCACGGACATAACAGCCACGACGGGCATATCCATCCTGTAGAGCCGCACGTATGGAATTCCACCGGTAATGCTTTAATCATTGCAGGAAACACCTACAAAGCCCTTAGCCAACTGGATAAGACAAATGAGGTATACTATAGAAACCGCTACGATTCGCTCTGCCAGCGTATCCAGCACACCGACAGCCTGATTCGCCGTCAACTCTCCGCTCCCGAAGCAGCCAAAGCCTTCATGATTTATCATCCGGCTCTCTCCTACTTCGCCCGCGACTACGGATTGCATCAGATTTCCATCGAAGAAGGGGGCAAAGAACCTTCTCCCGCCCATCTGAAAGCCTTGATAGACCTGTGTCAGGCAGAAGATGTACGTGTAATCTTTGTTCAACCGGAATTTGACAAACGCAATGCGGAAACCATCGCGCAGCAAACCGGAACGAAAGTGATCCCTATCAATCCGCTAAGTTACGACTGGGAAGAAGAAATGCTGAATGTAGCCAAAGCCCTCGCGCCACAGGCTGCAACAAAATAAATGTATAAAGAAAGAACCCATCAAGCCATTTCCAACGATGAAACCAATAATCGAAATAAAGAATCTTTCCGCCGGATATGACGGTCGCACTGTTCTCCACGATGTTAATCTAAGCATCTACGAACGGGATTTTCTAGGTATTATAGGTCCGAACGGAGGCGGCAAAACGACGCTTATAAAGTGCATCCTCGGTCTGTTGAAGCCAACCGGAGGGGAAATTATATTCCATACTCCTGAAAAAGCATCTACTAAAACCACTTCTACTTTCCTGGGTTATCTGCCTCAATACAACAGTATAGACCGGAAGTTCCCTATTTCCGTGGAAGAAGTGATCCTATCCGGATTAAGCATACAAAAATCGCTCACTTCACGATTTACTCCCGAACAGAAAGAGAAAGGTAAACAGATTATTTCCCGCATGGGGCTTGAAGGACTCGAACACCGTTCTATCGGGCAATTAAGCGGCGGGCAGCTGCAACGTGCCCTGTTGGGACGTGCCATCATCTCCGACCCTGCGGTATTGATTCTCGATGAACCCAGCACGTATATCGACAAGCGTTTCGAAGCACGCCTTTATGAGTTATTGGCTGAAATCAATAAAGAATGTGCCATTATCCTTGTCAGTCACGACATCGGCACTGTATTGCAACAGGTAAAATCCATCGCCTGTGTCAACGAAACGCTGGATTACCATCCGGATACAGGCGTTACTACCGAATGGCTGGAAAGGAACTTCAACTGCCCTATCGAGCTATTGGGACACGGTACATTGCCTCACCGGGTTTTAGGAGAGCATAATCACCATCATTAAAGTTGCCATAGACTCTATATAGATATACGGCTTCCTTGTTTTAAAATGTATCTTCCCTCTCTGCTGCCTTCCGGAAGAGTGAAAGAGATAGTAAATCACCCCTTTGTTACTTAATATTTCTTACTTTCTTCCTCATTATCCTTACAAATCACTATCTTTGCGACCTCATAATTTGTTTTTAACGAATAAACTACGATAGTGCTAATGAAACAGTACAGAACCGTAAACAACCTTATGGGTTGGCTTACATTCATCATTGCGGCAACCGTCTACTGCCTGACAATAGAACCGACCGCAAGTTTCTGGGATTGCCCGGAGTTCATAACCACCGGCTATAAACTGGAAGTCGGACACCCGCCCGGCGCGCCTTTCTTCATGCTAGTGGCGAATCTGTTTTCTCAATTTGCTTCCGACGTAACAACTGTTGCTAAAATGGTGAATTACATGAGTGCCCTCATGAGTGGCGCCTGTATCCTGTTCCTTTTCTGGAGCATCACCCACCTGGTACGCAAACTGATTATCACTGACGAAAACAATATCACCAAAGGACAGCTTATCACAGTGATGGGTAGCGGACTGATCGGTGCACTGGTTTATACATTCAGTGACACATTCTGGTTCTCGGCCGTGGAAGGTGAAGTATATGCCTTCTCCTCCCTGTTTACCGCTGTTGTTTTCTGGTTGATTCTGAAATGGGAAGACGTAGCCGACCAGCCGCACAGCGACCGTTGGATTATCCTCATCGCCTATCTGACCGGATTGAGTATCGGTGTGCACTTATTGAACTTGCTTTGTCTGCCTGCCATCGTATTGGTATACTACTACAAGAAAACACCGAATGCTACCGCCAAAGGTTCGTTAATAGCGCTATTAGGTTCAATGGTGCTCGTTGCAGCCGTGCTTTACGGCATCGTACCGGGTATCGTGAAAGTAGGTGGCTGGTTTGAACTGTTGTTCGTCAACGGACTCGGAATGTCATTCAATTCGGGCGTAGTGGTTTATATCATTCTGCTTGCAGCCGCTCTGATTTGGGGTGTATACGAAAGTTACACCGAAAAGAACAAAACGCGCATGGCTATCTCCTTTATCCTGACGATCGCTTTGCTGGGTATCCCATTCTACGGACACGGAGCCAGCAGTATCATCATCGGTATTTTGGTTATTGCCGCACTGGGACTTTATCTTGCTCCGAGTGTACAGGCTAAAATCAAAGAGAGATGGCGTATCACCGCCCGCACCATGAACACAGCCTTGCTGTGCACCATGATGATCGTAATCGGGTATTCTTCTTACGCACTGATCGTTATCCGTTCTACTGCCAACACTCCGATGGACCAAAACTCACCGGAGGATATATTCACCCTGGGCGAATACCTCGGCCGTGAACAATACGGAACCCGTCCGCTCTTCTACGGTCCTGCTTTCTCTTCGAAAGTGGCACTCGACGTAAAAGACGGCTATTGTATTCCGCGCCAGTCGGAAGCAGGAAGCAAGTTTGTCCGCAAGGAAAAGACTTCTCCCGACGAAAAAGACTCTTATATCGAACTTCCCGGACGTGTGGAATACGAATATGCACAGAATATGTTTTTCCCGCGTATGTACAGCTCGTCACACGCACCACTCTACAAGCAATGGGTAGACATCAAAGGACACGACGTTCCTTACGACCAATGCGGAGAAATGGTAATGGTGAACATGCCTAACCAATGGGAAAATATCAAGTTCTTCTTCTCCTACCAGTTGAACTTCATGTACTGGCGTTATTTCATGTGGAACTTTGCCGGACGGCAGAACGACATACAGGGTAGCGGAGAAATTGAACACGGCAACTGGATCACCGGTATTCCGTTTATCGACAACTTACTGGTAGGTAATCAGGAACTGCTTCCGCAGGATCTCAAAAACAATAAAGGACACAACGTATTCTACTGTCTGCCGCTGATTCTCGGCTTAATCGGACTCTTCTGGCAGGCTTATCATAGCCAGCGGGGTATCCAGCAATTCTGGGTGGTCTTCTTCCTGTTCTTTATGACAGGTATCGCTATCGTGCTCTACCTCAACCAAACTCCTGCACAACCCCGTGAACGAGACTATGCGTATGCCGGTTCGTTCTATGCCTTTGCCATCTGGGTAGGTATGGGAGTGGCAGGTATCATCCGCATGTTGCGAGATTATGCCAAGATGCAGGAACTTCCGGCAGCCGTTCTGGCTTCAGTGCTCTGTTTGTTCGTCCCCATCCAGATGGCGGGACAGACATGGGATGACCACGACCGCAGCGGACGCTTCGTTGCCCGCGACTTCGGACAGAACTACCTGATGACTTTGCAGGAAGAAGGCAACCCGATTATCTACACCAATGGTGATAACGATACCTTCCCATTGTGGTACAATCAGGAAACGGAAGGTTTCCGTACGGATGCCCGCACCTGTAACTTAAGTTACCTGCAAACAGACTGGTATATAGACCAGATGAAACGTCCGGCCTACGATTCTCCGTCACTCCCTATCACTTGGGACCGTGTGGAATACGTGGAAGGACAAAACGAATATATCTCTATCCGTCCGGAAATGAAAGCTCTTATCGACAGCTATTTCAAACAGGCAAACGAACTGGCTGCACAGGGAGACACTACCATATTGTCGCTCGTTCACTCCATCTTCGGTGAGAATCCTTATGAACTGAAGGAAATCATCAACCGCTGGATGCTTGGCAAGAACGACCAATTGAAAGAACTTCTCAAGAAGACAGGAAAAGAGATACAGCTTCCGCTCATCCCTACGGACAGCATCGTCATGAAGATAGATAAGGAAGCCGTACGCCGCTCCGGCATGAAAATACCGGAAGCTCTGGGCGACTCTATCCCCGAATACATGACAATCACCCTTAGAGACGCCAACGGCAACCCGAAACGCGCCCTCTACAAGAGTGAGCTGATGATGCTCGAAATGCTTGCCAACGCTAACTGGGAACGTCCTATCTATATGGCAATCACCGTAGGAAGCGAAAACCATCTGGGCATGGGCAACCACTTCACACAGGAGGGTCTCGCCTACCGCTTCACTCCGTTCGATACGGACAAACTGGACAGCAAGATCGACAGTGAAAAGATGTACGACAACCTGATGAACAAGTTCAAGTTCGGCGGTATCGACAAGCCGGGTATCTACATCGACGAGAACGTGATGCGTATGTGCTACACGCACCGCCGTATCTTCACGCAGCTCGTAGGACAGCTTATCAAAGAAGGTAAGAAGGACAAGGCACTCGCTGCACTCGATTACGCCGAAAAGATGATTCCGGCAATCAACGTACCGTATGACTGGGCAAATGGCGCCTTCCAAATGGCAGAGTCTTATTATCAACTGGGACAGAACGAGAAAGCCAACAAGATTATCGACGAGCTTGCCAACAAGTCGCTCGAATACATGATCTGGTATCTTAGCCTGAACGATAACCAGCTTGCCATTGCCAGCGAAAACTTCGTGTACAACGCCAGTTTGCTTGACGCCGAAGTCCGCCTAATGGAAAAATACAAATCAGAAGAACTTGCAAAACATTACTCTACGCAACTCGATCAGCTATACAACGAGTACGTGACGAGAATGAAAGGGAAATAATTTAGGTATGAAGTAATAAGTATTAAGTATTAACGTAGCTTCCGGCATGTTTTCCGTAAGGTATAATACTTAATACTTATTTCCTAATACTTCAAAACACAGACTCTTATGTTTATAGAACAACCACCTTGGCTTTTCCGGGTGTTGTATCCACAAGCTATCTTCCGGATGGACCCGAATGAGCGGGCAGTCTATCTGACTTTCGACGACGGCCCCATCCCCGAAGTAACTCCCTGGGTACTGGAAATACTGGAAAAGCATCATATTAAAGCTACCTTTTTCATGGTAGGCGACAATATACGCAAACACCCGGATGAATACCGGATGGTGGTAGAGCACGGACACCGCATCGGTAACCATACTTTCAACCACATCCGTGGATTTGAATATTCCAATCCGGATTACCTGGCAAATGCCAGAAAGGTAGATGATATTATTCATTCCGATCTCTTCCGTCCACCACACGGACACATGGGATTCAGGCAGTATTATACGTTGCGCTATCATTACCGCATCATTATGTGGGATCTCGTGACCCGCGATTACAGTAAGCGGATGCGCCCGGAACAAGTGCTGAACAACGTGAAACGCTATGCGCGAAACGGTTCTATCATCACTTTCCACGATTCGCTGAAGTCATGGAACAACGGTAACCTGCAATACGCACTTCCCCGTGCCATCGAGTTCCTGAAAGAGGAAGGTTATGAATTCAAGGTGTTATAATCTTTGAAAAAACAGAAACTTCGAAAAGAGCAGAGCTTCCTGATAAGAAAGAAAAGGTTTCTGATGAATAAAAAAGCTCCCTGATAAGAAAAAAAATATAAGCCGAGGTATTATGCCCCGGCTTTTGTAGTTTAAAGCCCGTTTCGTGCCCAAAATTGAAAGATCCCTCCTCTTTCTTACAAGATGCCAGTGCAACCGCATTTCGCCTGGTAAAGGGCAAAAAGAGGGCAAAACAACCTGCATTCAAAAAGTTTCTGATTCACATTACCATTTCCAACCGTATTTTTTTATACATTTGCAACGGTCTCTTCCGCAGAAAGCCTCCGGGTGGCGAGGGAGAGACGTTTATATTGAGAAGACGTTTACAAGCGTTTGTCATTTGTGTTCAGAACTTCGCAAACTTTGACCTATCGGAATGACTAACAGCAACAAAGACGTCCTCCTGATGTGTATTTATATACATCCGTGCCTCACTTTGGAAAACAAAGGGAGGCTACGGGTGTTGTACATATCGGCGTGGGCTTTCTGCGTTGTTCGTTCCCGATAGTTGGCATTGCGAAGGCCTTGAACACGGAACGGACGAAGGTGAGAGATTCCCACGCCTTTTCTATATATTCCTGTCAACAATAGATTGAATTGTCCGCCCAACGGGAGTCTGGGGGACACACATAAGCAGAATAGGCACATGATTCATGCGGGACAACTTATTGAACGCACGCTTCACGAACAGGGACGCACCGTCACCTGGTTCCGCTACCCAACTATGCTGCACACGCCCCAATGTTTACAAGATATTCCGAAAAGAGAATATCGACATCCACCTGCTCTGGCGCATCTCCTGCATCCTCGGCCATGATTTTTTCCGCGATCTTTCCGACAGCATCAATACCGGAAACTTCCCCAGTGTATCCAAATAGGATACAATTCCGTATCGTTCTTGGAACTATGCTTTCACCCGGTAGTATACTCCTTTCGCATACCTTTGCAGGCATATTAACATATAATCACAAAAGGACATGAAAACGAAAAAACTATTTCTGATTATTGCTCTGGTTGTCGGTTGTGCCGTCGGAGCCCATGCGCAAAAGACGGTCTTCAAGTTTCGTGATGCACAGGCACGTGCAGGCGATGCAGTTACTGAAGTTTGTGTCAAACCCACAGTTGTCGAGGTGAAAATACTGGAAGATAAGGGACGAATCAAGGATGAATGGACACTAAGCAAAGAGGAAGTGGAGATCGCCATGAAAGGAGAACTTGACAACATCCGTGCATGGGGGACGTATCTGTCCACCATCAAATACAACTGCGATGTCATCATGGGAGCCACTTTCAAAGTGGAAGATAATGAAAAAACAGGGGGATACACGGTTACAGTAGTAGGTTATCCCGGCATCTTTGTCAACTGGCATCCTGCCACCCAGGACGATTATGAATGGATACGTCTGCAGAAGTTATCACCCACGGATGGAAAAAGCCAGATAGCACCTGTCGTTAAGAATAAGAATTAATCACTAAAACATAAATAACAATGAAAAAAGTACTATCAATGATTGCCGCACTCTTATTGTGCGTAGGAACTCAAGCGCAAATCGTATCATCCAGAAGTGCAATCGTCAAAACAGAGAAGCAAGCCAGCAGCACACAATGGTTCTTGCGTGCAGGTTTGAATATCATGAACTTCTCCGGTGACGGAGCCGAAGGAGCTGACTCAAACATCGGATATAACGCAACATTTGGCTACCAGAAGCCTTTAGGCAGCACAGGAGGATACTGGGGAATGGAATTTGGACTCGGCTCCCGTGGTTTCAAAGTGGAAGACACGAAGTGCATGGCTCATAATATACAATACTCTCCGTTCACATTCGGATGGAAATTTGCAGTGGCGGACAATGTTCATATCGACCCGCATGTAGGAGTCTTTGCCAGCTACGATTACACGAGCAAAATGAAAGCAGACGGAGAGAGCATCAGTTGGGGAGATTACGCAGATTACATGGAAGTTGACTACAATCATTTCGATGCCGGTATGAATATCGGTGTAGGAGTCTGGTACGACCGTTTCAACCTGGATCTCACCTATCAGCGCGGATTCATAGATACATTCAGCGATGCCGACGGATTCAAGACCAGTAACTTTATGATTCGTCTAGGTATTGCCTTCTAAGGACAACCAAACCTCAATAAACCATATTATTTATTCAGCGTCCACGATCTTTTCTCTTCGCAAAAAGGGCCGTGGATGCTGTTTTCTTAAAAATAACGGAATATGATGACCAAACGACAATTTCTGGCAATCATGTATCTGCTGACGGGAGTTATCCCGCTGATAGCACAGACTTTCACCGAACAGAAAAAGAACTATCCCGTCAGTACAGACGGCAATAAATATGTGGTCAGCGGATTTACCCCTTTCAGTGGTATGCAAGATGTAAACATCTACGCTAATGCACTGTTATGGACCGTCAAAAATGTCTGTCCGCAGCTACGGGAAGGGATAACGGAGGTAAACGCGCCGGCTAAAAACTTCAGTTGCGATCTGATACTTGCCTCGCAAGCAGACTCAAATCAAAAGAATACTTACTATTGCAAAGCCCTGTTTCAAGTAAAAGACGGCAAGCTGGTCTACTATCTTTCCAATATACGGATAGAATCATCAGCAGTGATAATGAAAAAAATCACTCCCATGGAGAAGCTGCAACCGGACAAGAAAGCATCTCACAAAGAAATCATGGATGACTTCGTACAGGTGGAATCGCAAGTATTGAATAAAATGTTCGACTTCATCGTAACGAACCAACTTTCACCAATCACTCACTGGAATGAAATCAGTATCAACAAGCCGGTGAAAGGCATGACGGAAGATGAATGTCTGCTGGCCTTCGGCAAACCGCAGACTATTCAAGAATCAAATGGAGAAGTGCAATGGATGTATTCCAGCTCGTTCTACCTATTCTTCAAGAATGGACATGTGGAAACGATTATCAAATAATCCCATAAAAACAAATCATCTCAAAATCAAACAATTAAAACAATTTATTATGAAAACAATCTGGAAAGCAACCGTTTGCATAGTTGCAGTATTACTGTCGTTCAGCATTTATTCCTGTGGCGATGACGACGATGACGCTGTCGGTTCACGCGATTTATTGTTAGGAACATGGAATGGAGTGTATTATCTTTCACAAGAATGGGAAGATGGTGAAAAGGTAAGTGACTCTAAAGAAGATTTTGTAAATGGAACCAACCGTTATTCCATAGAGTTCAAGGAAGATGGTACGTATGTAGAAAAAGATGTCTACAACTCCTCCGGAAGTACTAATTATTATCACGGTACATGGAGCTACTCCGGTAATAAGCTGACTCTCATCGACACTGAAGAGGATAATTACACAGAAGTGTGGACAGTGACCACAATGACAGAGAATGAATTAGTCTATGAACTTCGAGAAAAAGAGAAAGAAGACGGAACGACATACGAATATTACGAACAACACGCTTTTACAAGATAGCTCAAGGACATTATCTTTCTTTTCCAGAAAGATAAAAATAACGGAGTGTGTCAAAACGCAGATTAACGCAAATTATCGCAGATTATTCCAATTATATTGATATATTAATCAACGACTTATAAAATTATTTCTGCGATAATTTGCGTTAATCTGCGTTTTATTATTCATTTTCATTATGACACACCTCCTTCATCTATTAGAAAAGACGCATGATATTCAATAATGAATCGCGTATTCAGTGAGTAAAAGAAATTAAAGAGGGCGTTTCGTCACACCTCGACAATCCTTCTTTTTTGACTGTATAAGCAATTCAGCACATTAATTAATATGCCACCGCCAACGGAGTACGCAATTTCTGCGCATATTCAGCCATATATTTATTCCAGGCATCCGGAGTCTTGATAGCCGCCTTATCCCAGGCAGATCCCCAGTAATAAGTATATTCAGAACCAGGCTCATATTCGCTGATAGCCAGCACATGACCGTCGGCTCCACCACGATCTTTCTTTTCCTTTTCGGAAAGAAGAACCACTTTCGCCTCTTTTACCTGTGCAGGGAATGCAGCACCCACAAATATCTTACCGTTTGCACCGCTACGGTCAGTTGTAGGATCTACGTAAGTGATATAGCCATTTGCAGCATCTGCCACAACCGCACCATCCGGTTCACGCAACACAAGTCCCGTAGTTACCGGCATTGCTTCTTTCAAATTGGTATATGAAACAACAGTTTTATTGAGATAAGAACCTGCATCCAAAGAGATGACACGTGTTTCCACCACATTAGAATCTCCACGGACCACCAACGGGTTAAACTCCAGCTTCACTGTGAAACGCAGCGGACCATTATCAAGGATTTCCTGTGTGCGATAGCAGTAAGGATAGATAATAGTGTCACCTGCCATCAAAGCGGCAACGCCGGCGCCCAACGTGGGACCTACGGCATAGCAATCCATACCGTATCCATGATCGATATGGTAAGAGATGGCATTCTGCAATTCGGAAGCGGCTTTCGGATCTGTCTTTTTCAGTTCGGCTATCTTGGCACGCTTTTCAGGATTAAGCTCTTCAGCATACAGAGATTCCAAAATCGGCTCCGTAGTATTATACTTCGTAAAAAGATCATAGCCAAAACCACGTTCTCCACGAGCCTGCAAAGCAGGACCATAAGCACGGAATCCGCCAAGATTATTCTCCCAGGCAACGTCGTCCAGACGTTCGGGGTAGTATTTACCGCAAGCAATGACATCAAAAGGTGCCGGTGTGCCCGGTTGAATGGTATAAGTAACCGCACTGTTTCCCCCTACCGTAACGGGGAAGACCACCTTCTCATCATACGTCACCTGATAAGGCACTTGCTGACCGTCGACGTCAAGCACCACAATCTGTGCCGTATCCGCCAGTTTCAATTTAGCGACCACATCGCTCATCGGCACTTCAACCATCTCCCCTGCCCGTTCAAGAGCCAAAGAATTGGTCACTGTGACTGTCATTGACTGCTTGCTGTCGGCACAAGAAGCAAAACCAATCAAGGCTACAGCAAACAGAATTAATATCTTTCTCATAATTAGTCTACATTGAATGAATAACATATACTTTGCAAATCAGAGGCTATTATATTCGGCATGTTGGAGCTATATGTTCAACACGTTGGGCATATATGTCCAATAAATCGGCCATATAGCTCCTGCAAAGGGAATAATAAAAAATAAGGTGACAGATGAAAAGAGGATGCTCTTTGCCATTCTATCACCTTACCGGAATTTCTTCTATCAGCTATTATTTCGGTTGTTTTCCGATATAAGCAAGAATACCACCATCTACGTAGAGAATATGACCGTTAACAGCGTTAGAAGCTTCAGAAGCAAGGAACACGGCAGGACCTGTCAGTTCTTCCGGATCCAACCAACGACCGGCAGGAGTCTTAGCGCAGATGAATGAATCGAATGGGTGGCGGCTTCCGTCTGCTTGTTTCTCACGAAGAGGAGCAGTTTGCGGAGTAGCGATGTAACCCGGGCCGATACCATTACACTGGATGTTGTATTCACCATATTCAGAACAGATATTGCGAGTCAGCATCTTCAAACCACCCTTAGCGGCAGCGTAAGCAGATACAGTTTCACGACCCAATTCAGACATCATAGAACAGATGTTGATGATCTTACCTGCACGTTTTTCCATCATAGCCGGCAAAACAGCCTTAGCAACGATGAATGGAGCATTCAAGTCGATGTCAATTACACGACGGAAATCAGCAGCATCCATCTCGTGCATAGGAACACGACGGATAATACCTGCGTTATTTACAAGGATATCAATTGTACCTACTTCTTTTGCAATCGTAGCAACCATCGCCTGAACAGCCGGTTCGTCTGTCACGTCGCATACGTAACCGTGAGCTTTGATACCTTTTGCAGCATAAGCAGCCATACCTTTGTCTACCAACTCTTGATTGATGTCGTTAAAACAAACTTTAGCACCTTGTTCTGCAAATGCAGAAGCAATAGCAAATCCGATACCATAAGAAGCACCTGTAACGAGAGCTACTTTACCTTCCAAAGAAAAATTCAAAAACTGATTCATAATTCTTTTTGTTATTAAATTAGGAAAACTATTGTAGTTGTTATTTCAAATCTGTAATCAACGAGAAGTCCTGATCGCCGTAGTCGAGGTTCTCGCCACCCATTCCCCAGATAAAGGTATAGTTGTGGGTAGCAGCAGCAGAGTGGATTGACCATTCGGGTGAAAGAACGGCCTGATCGCCTTTCATCCATACGTGACGCGTCTCGCCTACCTCACCCATGAAGTGGCAGATAGCATGATCTTCGGGAATTTCGAAATAGAAATAGGCCTCCATACGACGGCTGTGTACGTGTGCCGGCATCGTGTTCCACACACTTCCCGGAGCCAGTTCCGTCATACCCATCTGCAACTGACAGGTAGGCAACACCTGATTTACCAGCATCTTATTGATATTACGGTGGTTGGAGCCTTCCAAAGAGCCCATTTCGGCTACTACGGCATCGGCTTTCGTCACCTTGCGGTCGGGATAGTTGCGGTGTGCAGTCAGTGAGTTGAAGTAGAATTTAGCAGGATGAGCAGCGTCTTTGCTTTCGAAAGTCACTTCGCGGTCGCCCGAACCCAGATAAAGAGCTTCTTTATAGTCCAGTTCGAACTCTGCGTCGCCTGCTTTCACAATACCGGGACCGCCAACATTGTAGATACCCATTTCGCGACGGGTGAGGAAGAACGGAGCTTTCAGCGGATCAATCGCTTCGAGCGTCAGCACCTCTCCTACCGGAAGCGCACCACCTACCACCATACGGTCGTACATGGAATATACCATATTTACTTCATTGGGGACAAATATCTTTTCGATTAAGAAATCTCTGCGAATTCTTGTTGTATCATAACTTTTTGCATCTTCCGGATGCGCAGCATAGCGAATTTCATAGTTCGTTTTCATACCTTATTTATTTATAGTTATTGAATAAGTTCTCTATTCTACGTGCACTTCGTTTACGTACACGATGCAAAAATAGCAAAAGAAAACGGGTTTACCTTGCAATTTTGTTCCAATTATCCACCAAAAATGTCCAGAATCCGTGCAATGTATACTTTTTTAACGAACTATAATACGTTTTGGGAGAGATTTCTACTTAATACAATGAAAAAAAGAAAGAAGCCTCTATCTCTCGAGCCGCAAGAACAAATAATATAAAATATAGAACAAGAAAAAGTATCTAGTTTGCCAATTCAGCTAATAATTAGCAGTCTACACCGTTAAAATTGCATAAATAGGAGGCAATGTATTATAACACTAATTATAATATATTAGTTTTGTAAATGTTTAAATAGCAAGCAAAATCAACAAATACGTCAAGATATACAACTTATGACAATTATTAAAAGACGGACAGAAGATACTTTAATAAAGATAGGAGTGATATGCATTTACATGCTTCTATCCATTAACCTAACTTATGCCCAAATAAAAAATATAACAGGAATCATCATTGATGAGGAAAGCCGGGAACCATTGACAGGTGCTTCCGTCACAGTGAAAGGCAGTCGGCAAGGCTGTATTTCAGATCTGGATGGAAAGTTTAGTCTTCAACCAACCCTCCCCGGACAGCAAATGCTGGTTATTTCTTACATAGGATACCAAACCATCGAAGTGCCTGCCCGGCATAATATGATGGAAATCCGGTTGCGTCCGAACGTAAACGAACTGGATGAAGTAGTAGTGCAGGTGGCGTATGGCACTGCCCTCAAAAGATCAATTACCGGGGCTGTTTCCGTAGTGGACAGTAAGCAAATCGAAATGCGTCCGGTCAGTTCTGTTATCTCCGTGCTCAACGGAGCGGTACCGGGGCTACAGATAATTGACGGAGTGGGGCAGCCTGGAATCGAAGCGGAAGTCCGGATCCGGGGATACAGTTCGGTGAACGGAAGCAATAAGCCGCTTTACGTGGTAGACGGTATGCCCTATACGGGATGGATCACCGATCTTAATCCGGCAGACATAGAAAGCGTCAGCGTACTGAAAGATGCTGCTTCATGCGCATTGTACGGTAGCCGGGCTTCGAATGGTGTGATTTTAATTACCACCAAAAAGGCGAAGAAACAGGGAGTTTCTCTTCAACTGGACATTCGCCACGGCTTCAGCGCGCGTGGACAGGGTGATTACGAACGTATGAATGCCAATCAATTCATGGAAACGATGTGGCAGGGGTATCGCAACCAGCTTATCAGCAACGGCAGTAGTCCCGAAGAAGCGACCATCGCCACCAACAATGACATTATCAGCAAAGTAGGAATCAACATCTATAACAAAGCCGATAATGCCCTTTTCGATGCAAACGGTCATCTGGCATCCGACGCCCGGATACTGGACGGATATAAGGACGATCTCGACTGGTATTCTCCCTACACACGTAACGGTCACCGCCAGGAATACAACCTAAGCGGAGAATCCGGCAATGAAAAGAACCGGATCCGTTTCTCGCTAGGCTATCTTAATGAAGACGGATATACCAGGAAAAGTGATTTCAATCGTCTTAGCGGCTCACTCAACGCTGACTTCACCCCACGCCCATGGCTAAAAACGGGCTTGTCGCTCGGAGGCACTCACCAGAAAACGAACTGGGATATAGGAGCCGCCGGAAGTGCGCAATCCAATAACCTGTCGAATGCATTTTACTTTGCACGGAGAATAGCACCTATCTATCCGGTGCACCTCCACTATACAGAGGATGTATTTGCCAGCGACGGCTCATTGCTTCATTCCAAAGGAGATTATATCCTGAACGAAGAAGGCGGAAAACAATATGATGACGGTTCGGAAAGCCGTTCGGAATCGGATGCCGCCAGCAATGGACGCCATCTACTGTGGGAAAGCGAAAAAAACAAGTTGTGGAACGCTGCCAATACCTTGCAAGGAAATGCCTATGTGGACGTTTCTTTCCTACGCGATTTTACATTCTCATTGAAAGGCAATATCAGCCTGCGCAATATCGAGGACAGCCAATACGGAAATGCGGAAATAGGCGCTTACAAGGACACTGGTTTTATCAGCAAGATCAATCAGGAATATAAGGAATACACCCTGCAACAGCTACTGGCATGGAAACACCAGTTCGGCAGGCATTTCGTAGAATGGATGGTGGGGCACGAGAACTATGATTACAAGCTTAATTTCGACGCCATACAGAAAAAGAATGAGAGCTTTCCCGGAATAGACGAACTTTCAAATTTCACCACCACAACTTACAGTGAGGGATATAAAGACACCTATCGTACAGAGGGTCACTTCACACGGGCCCGGTATGACTACAACGAAACTTATTTTGCCGAAGCTTCTTTCCGGCGCGACGGTTCCTCCATCTTCCATACAGACCATCGCTGGGGTAACTTTTGGAGCGTAGGTATCGGCTGGATGCTTTCCAACGAAGCGTTCCTGAAAAACGTGTCGTGGCTGAACCGCCTCAAGTTACGGGTTTCTTACGGGCAAGTGGGAAACGATAACTTCGGAAGCAGCAACGGCCTGTACCAGTGGATGTCTCTCTACGGCTCTGCCGTCAACGGTGGAGAAGCCGCTTACTACAAAGTGCAGAACGAAAACCCGGAACTGAAATGGGAAACGAATTCTTCGCTGAATATCGGTCTGGAAACTCGTCTTTTCAACCGTGTGAACCTAAGTTTCGAATACTATAACAAGCATTCGGACGACTTGCTGTTCAAGTTTATCCAACCACTATCTGCCGGTGCCACTGACTCATCGACAGGCCTTTCCACCGTCTGGCGAAACATTGGAGACGTTTCCAATAAAGGATGGGAATTCTCTGCCGACGGGGATATCATCCGCAACCGGGAATGGGAATGGAATGTAGGTTTGAACCTTTCCAAAGTGAAAAACAAGATCGGAAAACTGCCGGATAAAGACCGGGAAGAGGGAATTACGAACGGAGATTTCCAGAAGTTCAAAGAGGGACACAGCATTTATGAATTCTGGCTGTACCAGTATGCTGGCGTAGACCAGATGACAGGTCGCAGTGTATATCTGCCGGACTTCAACGCTTATTACATTGCCGGAGAGGATGGAAAAACACCCGTAAACGGAGAAGAGAGCACCGAAGGCAAAAATCCGATTCCGACAGACAGTTGGGTAGACATCAACGGACAATATTATACAGGCGACCCGAGATATGCACGCAAAGACTGGTCGGGCAGTTCATTACCGAAGATAAACGGCTCGGTCACCACCTCTCTCCGCTGGAAAGACCTGACTCTGTCCGCCCTGATGATTTTCAGTTGCGGTTCCAAAGTCTTCGACCAGCCTTATCAGACTCTGACATCGGTAGGCGTACATTCATTGACTCCCGATTTACTGAATGCATGGACAGCAATCCCTGAAGGCATGACGCCCACATCGCCCAACCGTCTCGATCCATCGGGTATTCCGCAAGTGAATCTGGATGCAACGATCAATGGATATAACAGCCAGAAAGCATCTACACGCTATATTGTAAGCGGCGACTATCTAAGCATCAAGAACATCACCCTCTCCTATCGGCTGCCCGCCACATGGAGCAAACGATTGAAACTCGGCGGCATCCGCTTACATGCTGCCATAGAGAATGTCGCCCTGTTCAGCAAACGCAAAGGGCTGAACCCGGTACAGACCTTTGACGGAATCGTCAACAATTATACGAGTATCGCCCGTGTTTTCTCGTTCGGAGTCAACATTAACTTATAGCCTTATGAAGAAAAAAGCCATACACATGAAATTCCTGAATCACTCCATAGGATTCTGCCTGCTCCTGACGCTGTTGTGTTACTCCTGCGCCAGCGACTATCTGGATACCGCCCCTACCAATCAGGTATCTCCTGCCGATTTATTCAAGGATGAAGCGTACGCTGCCTATGCTGTCAGCGGATTGGAGAAGTTGATGAAAACCACTTACCCCACTAATAAACTCGATGGCGTGTCATTCAACGGTGAAGGATCTGTCAAACTGATGTATGCCGAGTATCAGGGGGCTGACATGTATTGTCCCCGCAACAATTTCTATACGATATTCAACGGGGCTTCTCATGCCATACCTACCAGTAGTTACACGGAGTATATGTGGCATTATTACTACAAAGTAATCAGTAATGCCAACGCTATTATAAATTATGTCGACCCCGAAGGTAGTCATAAATTCAAATATATCTATGCGCAGGCACTAACCTACCGTGCCTATTGTTACCTGCAACTGCTGCAGTTCTACTCGCCACGCTGGTGTGATTCGCAAAACGGCAGTGCTGACGGGGTGGTTCTCCGGCTCAATACATCTTCTACCGGCGACTGTCCTCTTTCTTCTATGCTGGCCTGTTACGAACAGATTTACAACGACCTTAACCAGGCCATCACCTATTATCAGGCATCCGGAATTGCCCGCAAAGAAGACGAGAATCACAAAATCAATGTGAATGCCGCTTACGCCACCTATGCCCGTGCCGCACTCACCCGTGAGGATTGGAGTACTGCCGCCCATTACGCTGCACTAGCACGTGCCGGTTATCCGCTTATGAATGCCGATGAATATTTCGACGGATTCAGTACCGTCAACCGCGAATGGATATGGAGTATCTATGACAGTGAAGAAGAATCGCTGGGAAACTCATCCCTCGCCGCACGCCTTGCATACAACTCCTCCTCTACTCTTGTATGCACTTATCCGGCCTGTATCAACCGTGAACTGTACGATGCATTACCGGAAAGTGATATCCGCAGGGGACTTTTTCTCGATCCGCTCGAATATACTTATAACACGGGTGGTATAACAAACAATGGTCTGGGCGGAAGTGCACTCACCAGTTACGCCCAAGGGTTGCATCCCGACCTGAATACTTCGGCAAAAATATACGCTTATATGTCGTTCAAATTTAAGTGTATCGACAAAGTAGGTGCCATGCCTTTCAATCTTTTCCGCAGTTCGGAGATGTATCTCATCGAAGCAGAAGCCAACTGCCACCTGACGCCTTCAAAAGAAGCGGAAGCAAGGCAATTACTGAAAGAACTGATCCGCGACAGCGGACGCGACCCTCAATATACTTGCGACAAGAGCGGTCAGGCACTGCTCGACGAAATAAAGTTCTACCGCCGCATCGAACTATGGGGCGAAGGATTCAGCTGGTTTGACTTCAAACGGCGCAAAGACACCATCGTACGCCACACCTTCGAAGATGGAGGAAACTACATGACCAACGCAGCCGTAACTATCAACCCGGAAGACGCCAACAACTGGATGTGGGTGATTCCCGCCAAAGAATACGAATATAACAATGCCATAAATAAACAATAAGAACACTGTAAATCCATAGTTATCAAGATGAAAATAGTCAGGTACATCAGTATATGTTTGTTGTTCACCTTTATCGGATCTCTCCTTCCAACCAAGGCGCAGGACAATCCGTACAAGATAGACCACTCTCTTTATCTACTTTATGAGGAGGCAACTAAACACCGTAACAACGCAACCGGACTGGAAATAGCTGATACTATCTATACCAAAGCCATCCGGATCAACGATAAAAAGGCACAATGCCTCGCTCTTACCATTCCGGTAATCTACTATTTCAATAATGGGAAAACGGAATTACTGGAGAAAGCAATCAGCAGGCTTCAGGAGATATCCCGAAAGAACAACTACCTGCAATATTACTACTTTGGCAGCATCTACAAAGTTAATTACCTGATGAACACAGGTAATACCCTGCGTGCGCTCCAGGAGGCTGAATTGACTAAAGAACAGGCATTTGCCGACGACTATCCCTACGGTATCTCCACTTGCCTGCGAATGATGGGAAACATTTACTTTGCGCGCAGGGAAAACCGGACGGCACTGGATTACTACCAACAATCACTGGTATACACACAGGAGAAGCTCCCTGAGCAGGATATATCTTATATATACTGGAACATATCCATGCTCCAACAAAACCTGAAACAATATGAAGCAGCCTACGAAAATGCCGAGAAAGGAATCAAGTGTGCCAAGACTTCAACCAACAAATATGCCTGTATGCTGCGCAAATGCACACTTTTATACGCGCTCGACAGGGAGGAGGAATTCAAAAGCTATTATCAGGAATGTTTAAAAGCGACCGAAAAACATGGTGAAACCAGAAGGAATGAACTGAATAAGTTGAAGATATACAATTATATACTCAACCAACAATATGATAAAGCGCATGCTCTCGCCGACTCCACCTCTATCTTACATGAGAGAATAGCTTTTCAGGCAAATATTTACGCAAAAGAGCAGAAGTACAAAGACGCTTACCAAGCGCTTCAGAAGCTCCAGAGTTTACAGGATTCTCTGAACCAACTCATACAGACTGCCGACCTGTCGGAACTGAATGTGCGTATCGGCAACGAACAACTGAAAAGAAAAGCGCAAGCCTTGCAGCTGGAAAACACACAATTAAACCTGCAAAAGACAACGCTCGAACTGCAGCAAACGAAATCGCAAGTGGAAATCGAGAAGATGAACGCCGAAAATAACGAGCTACTACTAAAAAACCGTAACCTGGAGCTCGCACAATTCAAAGCGGAAACTGAACGTACACAGAGTCTTATGGTAGCTAAACAGGCAGAATCCGAACGCCAGCTGATGATATTGAAATTCATCCTGATATTCTTCTGTTTCTTTGCCATAGCCCTCACGCTCTACCTTTATCTACGCAGAAAATCAATCAGACAACTGCAAGAGAAGAACGAAGAACTGACGATTGCCCGCGACCGTGCCGAACAGGCAGACAAGATGAAGACTCATTTCATGCAGAACATGAGCCACGAAATCCGTACCCCGCTCAATGCCATCGTAGGATTCTCACAATTATTATCCAACCCGGATCTGCCATTGGAAGATGAGGAAAAGCTAGAATTCAGCTCGCTCGTCCAACACAACTCCGAACTGCTCACCACGCTTGTCAACGATATTCTTGACCTTTCCGCACTGGAAAGCGGCAAATACACCATGAACCTGACTTCCTGCCATTGCAACGAAATGTGCAGGCTCATACTCTCTACCGTAATGGATCGAAAAGCGGAAGGAGTGAAGCTTTATTATACCTCCGAAGTGGCAGACGATTTCCAGATCACCACAGATGAACAACGCCTGCAACAAGTGCTTATCAACTTCCTTACCAACGCAGAGAAGCACACAGAAAAAGGGGAAATCCATCTGCATTGTTCACTGACCGAGTATCCCGACAGAATCACGTTCTCTGTCAGCGACACCGGGCCGGGCATCCCTGCCGATAAGATGGATAGTGTATTCGAACGCTTCAAGAAGTTGGATGAGTTCAAACAGGGATCAGGACTGGGACTGAATATATGCCGCACCATAGCCGAACGATTACATGGAGAAGTCAAAGTAGACAAGAGCTACACCAATGGTGCACGTTTTCTGCTTATACTTCCATTAAAATAAGATTAGCTATTGACTTTCCTCTTTTTATTTTGTATCTTTGAGGAACAGAAAAAGAAAAAAGCAATATGAGTTATATAAAAATCAAGACATAATAACACATTATCAAAACATATATTTCCATATATGGAAGAACCGAATGAGGTTGTGTCAAAACGCTGACACAGCCTTTTTTTATGCACAAAGCCCAGACTTTCTCAAGCCCGGGCTTTGTTATTACCCAAAGTTTTCGTATCTTTAGGTATAAAGCTTTTCGTTATGGCAAAGTTACATTTTCGTCCTTACATTCCCAACCAAACCGTTCTTTTTCCACAAAGAATTGATGAAAACATAGCTGCGACCGACCCGGTCCGCATCGTGAATTCTGTTATTGACAATCTCAATCTTGAGAGTTTCAAGAAGCTTTATAAGGAAACGGGCCGTTGTCCTTATCATCCTAAAATGATGCTTAAGGTGATAATCTACGCCTACATGAATAATATCTATTCTTGCCGTAAAATAGAGAAGCACCTCCTTCGTGACATTCATTATATTTGGCTTGCCGGTAATGAGCATCCGGATTTTATCACGATCAACCGTTTTCGTAACCGTGTAAAGGAGGAAATAAATAATGTATTTACCCAGTTGGTTCTTGTCCTTGCCGATAAAGGTTTCATCAGCCTTGATGTGGAGTATATCGACGGCACCAAGATTGAATCCAAAGCCAACAAATATACTTTTGTCTGGCGCAAGACAGTCGAACGGAACCGTACGAGACTAATAGATAAAATCCGTATTCTCTTGGAACAGGTGGATGGAGCCATTGCACAGGAGAACTCTATAAAAGACACATCCGTGGAGTTTACTCCCTGCAGGCTCTCTGACATAGTGGATGAACTTAAAGAAGCCCTGGAACGCCAGCCTGCAACAAAGGATAAGGAAGAAAAGAAAGCCCTGCGCAAAAAGAAGAAGCAGGTCATGGAACTTGAAGGGTATCGTGACAAGCTGATAGAATACGACAATCACCTTGATACCCTTGGAGAACGTAACTCCTATTCCAAGACCGATCCTGGTGCCACATTCATGCGCATGAAAGAAGATGCCATGAAGAACGGGCAGACCAAACCCGGATATAATCTGCAAATAGGTACTGAAAACCAATTCATCACAGACTTCCGTCTGTTTCCCAACCCTACCGATACACTGACCCTCATACCTTTTTTCCACTCTTTCCAGTACCGCTATAACCGTTTACCGAATATCTGTGTGGCAGACTCCGGTTACGGTTCGGAAGAAAATTACCGGTTCATGCAGGAGAATGGGATAGAAGCCTTCATCAAGTACAATTACTTCCATAAAGAACAGCGTCCTCGTTATACTCCCAACCCATTCCATGCCGAAAGTCTCCATTACAATGCCCAAGAGGATTATTACGTTTGTCCTATGGGACAGCACATGAACCGTATAGGAACCAAACGTGACAAGACAGCGAGCGGATACATCATCGAAAGTGCCCGGTATAAAGCAAAAAGATGCGAAGGTTGCCCTTTGCGTGGCAGTTGTTTTAAAGCTCGGGGGAACCGTATTATAGAAGTCAACCACCGATTAAATCAATACAAACGGCAGGCACGGGAAAGGTTGCTCTCAGAAGAAGGTATCAAGCATAGAGGCAGGAGGTGTATAGAACCAGAGGCTGTGTTTGGACAAATGAAATACAACATGGCATACAGAAGATTCCGGCATGTGGGAGAAGACAAGGTTACAATGGACTTTGCTTTCTTTGCTATAGCCTTTAATATCAAAAAAATGTGTGCTAAACTGATAAAAGAAGGAAAGGGGCTCATTACAGTTGCCAAATATATGTTTATGGGACTATTTATAACCCGATATAATTGGAATATAGCAACTTGTTGCCAAATGCATGAGGAAAAAGCAGCATAGCCAAAAGAAAATATAGCAGAACTGTAAAATATAAAAGAGGTTGTGCCAACGTTTTGACACAACCTCATTTTGTATATATAAATCCCAAACATTCTGATAATTCTCTGAAAATAGTTTCTAATAAACTCTGATACCGTTCTTAATAAACTCTCTCACTATTTATTAAAAACGGTATTCGGATTTATTATAGAAATGTAAATATATTGTTGCTAACAATATAGAAGTCTATTCAAAGATGAGTAAGGCAAACATCGAAACAGTCAATATTACATACAAATAAGCTATAACAAATTTCTTACATCCTAATAGAGAGATACTTCTTCAAGGCATCTTCCTCCGTTTTTGCAACCAAACTATAGAAATCATCATGTTGTTGTTCCGTATGTGAACGTTCTAATGACTTAAGAAGTGACTTTGCATCCACAAAAAAAGAAAAAGCCCCGAAAGATATCTCTTTCAGGGCTTTTCTTCGTTGGACTACCAAGATTCGAACTTGGACAAACAGAACCAAAACCTGTTGTGCTACCATTACACCATAGTCCAAACTTATGTGCTTTCTGTTAAAAAGCGGTGCAAAGATAGAGGTTTGCAAGCAAACCTCCAAATATTTCGTTCACTTTTTTATATTCTATCGAATGAATCGTGCATTATTACTTTGCAATCAGCAGATAATAGTTCTTTTTGCCGCGCTGAACAAGCAGATATTTCTCGTCGAGCAGGTCAGCAGTCGTAACTACCTGATCAAAGGCTGCCAGCTTCTCCTTATTCAGCGAAACGCCACCGCCCTGAACCAATTTACGCATTTCACCTTTCGACGCAAATACGGCCGCATTATCAACGAATAGATCAACAGCCTTTACTCCTTCTGCCAATACATCACGGGAAATCTCAAATTGAGGCACTCCTTCGAATACAGCAAGCAGCGTATCTTCATCCAGTTTGCGCAAAGCTTCCGAAGTCGCATTACCGAATAAAATGTTCGATGCGTCTACTGCTGCGTTATAATCATCTTCAGAGTGAACCATTACAGTCACTTCCTTAGCCAGACGCTTCTGAAGGAGACGCAAGTGCGGAGCTACCTGATGTTCGGCAATCAATGCTTCAATTTCTTCTTTCTCGATGGAGGTGAAGATTTTAATATAACGTTCGGCATCGGAGTCGCTTACGTTCAACCAGAACTGATAGAACTTGTATGGTGAAGTATAGCGAGGGTCCAGCCAGATATTTCCGGATTCTGTTTTACCAAACTTACCACCATCAGCCTTTGTAATCAGCGGGCAAGTCAATGCGAACACCTCTCCCCCATTGGTACGGCGGATCAATTCGGCACCGGTAGTGATGTTTCCCCACTGGTCGGAACCACCCATTTGGAGCTTACACCCCTTTGTTTCATACAAATGAAGAAAATCATATCCTTGAAGCAATTGGTAAGTGAACTCGGTAAATGACAATCCATCACGCGCTTCACCATTCAGACGACGTTTCACAGAGTCTTTCGCCATCATATAGTTTACAGTGATGTGCTTACCTACTTCGCGAACAAAATCGAGGAAAGTGAAGTCTTTCATCCAGTCGTAATTGTTCACCAGCTCGGCACGGTTAGGTACATCCGACTCGAAGTCGAGGAACTTGGCAAGCTGATTCTTGATACATGCCTGATTGTGACGCAATGTTTCTTCGTCCAGCAGGTTACGTTCTGCCGATTTACCGGAAGGGTCACCAATCATACCTGTAGCGCCACCGATCAGTGCCAACGGCTTATGACCGCAGCGTTGGAAATGACGAAGGATCATCACTCCACAAAGGTGACCAATGTGTAGCGAATCGGCAGTCGGGTCGATACCCAAGTAGGCAGTCACCTGCTCTTTGCTTAACAACTCTTCTGTTCCCGGCATGATGTCCTGCAACATGCCACGCCATCTCAATTCTTCTACAAAATTCATCGTATTACTCTTTAATTATTTGGTTTTTATTGTATTTCAATTCCATGTGCGACAAAAGTACGACTCTTTCTCGGAAGATACAACTCTTACGCCCTAAAAAAGACATTTTGGATATTCCGGCGAATCACCTCACGCAACGCTTCCACTTCTACCCCACGCACCCTGGCTGCCTGACACAGGATATCTTCAATATCAAGCAAGCTGTCATCCGTTTCCAAAAACAGGCGTTCATCGGGGACTATCTGCATCGTTTCATCGGGATAATATTCCCCAAAAGAAAGATAAAACCCTTTCTTCAACAACTGTACCGCCTGCTCCGGTTTTCCACGAAAGCCATGCCATATCCAAGATTGTTGGGGGCGAGATTCTTTTTTCACACCCAGCAGTTCTTCCATTGCTTTCACGCAGTGGATAATCAACGGCAAACCGAGCTTTTCCGACAACTTTACCTGTTCCTTAAACACCGCTAACTGAAGCTCCATCGGAGCTTTTGCCAATTTATCCAGCCCCGCCTCTCCTACAGCTACAAACTGCTTTCTCTGTAGCTGCTGTTGAAGAAAGCTCAATTGCTGACTGACATTACTCTCTCTCACCTCCCAAGGATGAATACCAATAGAATAATAAGATCCTCTACCCACAGCCACTTCCACATTCTCTGCCAGAGGCATATACAATGGAGAGTCTGCCAATAACGGATAATTGATGATGGATTTTCCTTGGGTATCAACTTCCTGTTTATGAGTATGGATATCTAAAATATCAGTCACATTCTTTTTCATTTTCTATTTCTCGTTTCAGTTGTCTCAAGGCACGGGATCATAACCGGAACCACCCCAGGGATGGCATCGCAGAATACGCCGCACAGCAAGATAAAGCCCCTTTATAGGACCATGTTTCTTAATTGCTTCGAGCGCATACGCTGAACAAGTAGGCGTGAACCGACAAGAGGGAGGAGTAAGGGGTGAAATACAAATCCGGTAAAAATAGATGGGAACAAGCAGGAAGAAGGAAAATACCTTTCTCAAAATTCCCGTAACGAATACCCACGCGGTAGATATCCGGGAGTTATGAGGTTTCATGAGAATAGTTTTTCGGAGATGCGCGCAAGCGCTATTTTCATTTTCTCTTCCAGCTCGGCAGTAGCAACAAGCTCGTCCGACAGATAGATAAAGGCAACGGCTAACCGTTGCTCCCGGCGTCGCAGTTCATCCACCAGCAGAGACTGGTTCTTCCGGTAGGCTTCACGTATCTGGCGTTTCACCCGGTTGCGTTTCACCGCCCGTTTAAAACGACGTTTCGATACACTGATTAATATGGAAGCAGGAGCCTCGCCCTGCTCGACAGGCATATATACAACGCGTATCGGAAAGATGGAAAACGATTTAGAAACACCGCCTTCAAACATCTTTCCGATCAAAATTTTACTATTCAGCCTTTCGGCTTTACACAAAGTATATATACCCACTCTGTTTATTTATTGTTTTCCTTGATAAACATGTCAAGTGCGGCAGTCATTGACGGAGCCTGCACCGTAGGAGCCTCAAGGTCCAGACGGAGACCTGCGTCACGTACAGCCTGTGCGGTAGTAGATCCGAACGTTCCGATCTTAATCTCTTTCTGATTAAAATCCGGGAAGTTCTTCTTCAAAGAAGTCACTCCGGCAGGGCTGAAGAACACTAACATATCATAATCAAACTCCTCGTCCGGTGTAAAGTCGTTGCTCACCGTGCGATACATCACAGCTTCCGTATGCTGAATGCTGTTCTTGTCGAGCAGGTTTTTCACATCGTCATTATGTACGTCTGACATCGGAACGAGATACTTCTCCGTTTTATGCTTTACGATGGAAGGAATCAGGTCTTCAATCTTTCCAGTAGCTCCAAAGAAGATCTTACGCTTACGATATTGCACATATTTTTGAATATACAATGCAACAGCTTCCGTCACACAGAAATACTTCATAGTTTCGGGAATTGTCACGCGCAATTCAGTACACAAAGTGAAAAAATGGTCAATAGCATGGCGCGAAGTGAATATTACGGCAGTGTGGTCGAGAATCGAAATTTTCTGTTGCCGAAATTCTTTCGCCGAAAGACTTTCAACCTTAATAAAGGGCCGGAAATCTATTTTAACGCCATACTTTTCAGCTATGTCGTAATAGGGAGATTTCTCTGACGCAGGCTTAGGCTGCGACACTAGTACTTTTTTAATTTTCAACGTCCTATAATTTTATTAGCAAAATATTGTTCATTTGAATCATACCCTGATACAGTAAAAGACAAGGTACTATTTCAAGAGCGCAAAAGTACAAAATTAATAGGAAAAGCCCGCTAAATTGATGAAAAAAAAGCTTTATCCACTTATAAAACATCAATATTTTAGTGAAAATTAAAATAATAGACCCAATTATAACCAAATTCGTTAGACTCAAATCAAAATAAACCAGGAAAAGAACGAACGGAAAAAGGGCAAATCCGACATAATATATGAGCGCAGAATACGATTCCAGCCATATATTTGTCTTATTTTTATCAAAAAACGTCCACCCCAGAAACATATAAAGCAACCATTTTAGTAAGAAATAAGCGAGGCAAAAACCAACGTAAATACCCAGCAAAAGGAGGGAGGATACATGGTCCATCAGAGCAGGACATGTATCATGAAAATAATTGAGAAATGTGATGCCCGACAAGACACAGGTCTGCAATACAAGCACAAGGAGATAACGCACATCAGCCGCCGTAGAGCTATCAAAAATACTCGTCCGTTCGCGATGTAACACAAAGTCTTTCACCTGTTGGGAGAGAAATTTCTTTCCGCGTGCCAAGGCAATAGAGGAAAGAAAGAAGCAAGCCAGTAATGTCAGTGCGATAGCATCGTCCGTACGGGGAGAGTAGGAGATAGGGGTTCCTTCAAAGCCAGAATCAACCTCTTGTACAGCATGAAGATCGGCCAACTGCAGGCTATCACTGTCTGCCTTTGCCGGACTAATCTGTTTCTGCTGGAGAAGAGACAAGGTATCCGTGTTCTGGGAACTTAGTGTATCACCTATCATATCGCTGCAAATTTACGAATGGAAATATCCCATACAGGAGTCTCATAAAGCAGCTGAACTGCTTCTTCCGGTGTCTGCGCCACTTTCCATATATCACCGTGTTGGCGTCGCATAAAGTTTTCATCGATTGCTTTTTCAAGCATTTCGAGCAATGGATCGAAAAATCTGTTTGTATTGAGAATTATAATCGGATTGAGATACAACCCCAATTGTTTCCAAGTGATAATTTCCAGCAATTCTTCAAGGGTACCGCATCCACCCGGCAAAGCGATGATACCATCACTCAAATTGACCATCTTCTGTTTGCGTTCGTGCATGGATTCTACCTCGATCAGCTCTGTCAGTCCAGTATGATGCCAGTTTTGTTCCACCATGAAGCGGGGAATCACTCCGGTCACTTCACCGCCATTTTTCAACACAGCATCTGCCACAGAGCACATCAGGCCGATACTTCCAGCTCCGTTTATCAAACGGATATGGTGTTCGGCAAACAGACGGCCGAGAGTCTCGGCTGCTTGAAAGTAAACAGCATCTATCTTGGTACTGGAAGCGCTATATACGCATACGGAATTTATCTGGTTCATCACTCTTTACGGGGTTTATGGTTGTAACGAGTGCAAAAGTACAAAAAAACATAGAATAACAGACTATAGTTCAAACTAACTAAAATGTAAATTGATAAGAGATAGATGGCAGTGCACCATACAAATACATTTTATGCATGCCAATATCAGAGAAATCATAGTCATCTCTACTCGTATAGATAGTAAACACATTTTTTCTGTTATATACATTCATCACAGAAAGAATCAATCGACCTCTTTTGCCAGTTTTACAAGTCATGGATAAATTCAATTCATGAAAGGCAGGAGCACGATAACCATTTCTTGTAGAATAGATATAGAAAGCTGTACCGTTCACCCGGTAATGAGCAATAGGCAATGTCAGATTCATCCCTGAATTGTACGAGAAGGTAGCTGCAAAAGCACACCTCCGCTTACGTCCGGCCTCATAATTCAGAAATATCTTCAAGCTATGTGGACGATCATAGACAGGCGGATATTCCTTATCTCCAAGAGTAGCAATATAATTCCGGGCACGTGAAAAGGTATAGCTAATCCATCCGGTTAGCCGCCCACTGTTTTTAGATATATAAAATTCCGCTCCATAGGCCTTTGAGTAACCAGTAGTCAACTGTGTTTCTATCTGATTATTCAAAAAGATATTCGCATTATCTACAAAATCAACGATATGGTTGGTCTTTCTATAATAAGTCTCCAGAGAGAGAGTATACATTCCTTTCGCCAGGCTTCTCTCATATCCCAAAGCCACTTGCTTCATCACTGCAGGTTTCAGTTGTCCATTAGCAGGTATCCACATATCAGAAGGAATACCCACAGAGGAATTAGACAACATATGTAGGTTTGTAAGCGTCTCCGCGATTCTATATAGTGTATTAAAATAAAAAGGCTAATGATCCCTTTTTAGTCATTAGCCTTTTCCCATCTGTCAGGAAGCAGTTCCCTGTATTTTTCAATTGGTGTGTTCGGTTGCCATTCGGCTGTTCTGTTTATCACATCCGTGAGATACTCAAATAAATTCACTTTATGCATCCTACAAGTGAGTGCTATCGTATAGAGTATGGCGCCTCGTTCGGCCCCCTTATGGCTGCCGAAGAACAATGAGTTTTTTCTTGATAAGGATATGTACCGGTTCATCCGTTCAACCATATTGTTGTCCAGATAAGTGTCACCATAATTAAAGATGTCCACCACTGCATTCCACTCATTGCGAAGATAGGTAATGGCTTCCTGCAGTTCGCTCTTAGGTAATAAATCCCCCCGTTCTTCTATTTCATCAAGCACATCTTTTATTTCTCCGAGTATGTCCGGCGCATACTTTTTTCGATGCATAAGATTCTGTTCTACCGTCCATCCCTCAGCCCCAACTTTATGCTTATGCTCGTTTTGATAAAGTGCGTTTATCAGCTCCACGATTCTTTTTGCATCCGGGTCCTTCTCACCGCAATCTATAAATTTCCGTTTTATATGTTGCAAGCACGGGATGCGTGTGATATTGGGATAAGCATCGCTTTCGAGCTTCCGGTAAGGTGAGTAACCATCGCTTTGTATGATACCTTTGCAACTGCCTAATTCGTTAAGAATAACTCTTTCAGACCGGGAGCCGTCATCATAGAGCAGGTATATCATCCTGGTGTTTATGCCGACAACCACCCAAAGGTATCCCTTCCTGACTCCTTTTCCCTTGCTGTTCTTTTCCGGGACGAGTATTTTGTAATAGGTTTCATCGGCTGCCTTATAAGGATCACTCAAAGCTGTCTGCCGGATGCACTTATAAAGATTTTCGAAGAGGTCTGAGGCTTTCTCTATCAACTTATGAGCCGTAGGTTTCTTCAGCGTAAAGCCATGACTCTCGAAGTAGTTGATGATTCTTTCAACAGGTAGCGATTGTATATAACGTAATTCCATCAATCCGGCAATAAATGAACCGTCATAGCTGGAATTCAAGAAGGCCGAAGCCGGTGTTTTTCCCTCAAACAGGCGACCTTCTTGCGTATAGGTGTGTATCTTGTAGACATGCTTGATGAAGCGCATGGGTACACATTCATAGCGGACGCATATTCTGGGAACAGTGGTAAACAACCGGGCCTTATTGATGTCAAAATCGGGATCATCGGGATAAACGACATGTTCTTCTTCCTCCATCTCATAATGCATGTCACGTTTGGCCCCATTGTTCTTTCTTGCTTTACGCTTATCTGCTTTTTCCGCTTCTATCTTCTGCCGCTCTTCTTCGGATATGGCAGATTGGGGAGCCTGTTGCTGTTCGGATGTGTTGGATACAAGTTTGGCGAGTCCCTTAGTAAGGCGCTGTTGCTTGCTAAGAGATTCGCCTTTTTGAAGGAGTGCCTCTTTAAGGGAAGAAACCTCCTTTATCAAAGCATCTATTTGGTCCAAGAGTCTGTTGTTGTCATCTCGTAATCCCTTGATTTGTTCCTTCAATAACTCTATGATCTCATCCTTTTTCATGGCATAAAGATATAAAAAATCAACGAATTGGCCAAATAAACCGGATGATATCCTTAGCGCAAATATCTAATAATCAAAATGTTGAATTAGATCCTAAAACGTTTTCTCAACCGTACAGACTTTAATGACACTCCATTTAAGATAAAAGACAAAACCTGATAAGAAATCTCGTAATTACCTGTATTGGGGTTAAATGTCGGTAACTCAAAACTTCCACCTTCGAGGCGCTTGTAGTACAGAAGAAAGCCATCGCCATCCCAACGCAGTATTTTTACACTTTGTCGGTTTTTACCAAAGAATAAAAAGATATCTCCGGAAACGGGAGACAAGTCCTTCATTTCCGATCGTATAATTTTGAATAAACCGTCAATGCCAAGGTTCATACGAACAAAGCCCTGGTACAGATAGTATCGATTGGCTGATGTTAGAGAATACATGGATCTCCCTCCTTTCTTTCGTAATCGCGCAACATTTTAATAACACCACCGGGTGTGGCCCGTTTGACCGAAATGGTGGTTCCACTGTTAAAGATGATTGTGATCCCGGCAAGACTAAACTCTTCTTCCGACAACATGGCGGGTGCTATTTGAGTGAATGAAGGAGAGGAAGTTGTCGGTTGGGAGGGTTCAACGCCGCCATAATAATCACGGACCACATCTGCCTTGGCTTGTTTAACGCTATAGCCCCGTCTGGACATCCAGGAACTCATACCACCAAAAGTGGTATGCTGATCGCGGCAAACATCGGCTAAAGAACAATTGTAGTCTACTTTCAATGCTTCAAGGAAATGTTTCCAAGTTTTTCCAAATCGATTTTCTGCTAAATCCATAATGCTTCATTTTTATACATAGCAAAAATATAAGAATGAAAAAAGGGCGACAAGATAGAATCGCGGAGACGCTTACGTAGGTTTTGTGAAGACTGCGTGAAAGCCGCGTGCAAACGGTTTCCGGTTCCGGGGAAGTAGAACAACTCGGCTCTCGGTTCAGGTATTATGTAACACTTTTGTTTGAGTTCTCCAACTTTAGGAGTGTAAAAAACAGGTAAACGGATTCCCCCATTCAACTGCCATGCCGATGAAATTTTATAAGTCGCTTCTCCATAGGCTGCCATATCCAATAAAGACCGCCTGTCCATCCGGTAGGGAACAACATTACTAAAATCCCCCCAACTGCTAATACTTCCGGGCATTGTGGTAAACACATGCGCAGAGAGTCCGCTCCTGATATGTAACGCATTATTAACAGCATAATCCGCATCATACTTCAATTGATAAGATTGGATATTCGATTTCCACAAGAACTTCATTCCATCCGTTATTGATTTATAGCGATAATAATAATTACTAAAAATAGCACTGAAGTTTCCCGACAATTGATCTGTCCAGACGCGGTTCCATCGAAAAGTAGCGGTAGTATTTCCCCAGTTCATGCCATAACCGCGTACCAGCTGATTAAAAAAAGTATGATCGCCGCCATTATATACTGAAAAGAAAATCCGGTTCCGGTCATTTAATGTAGAATTAATTTTGGCGTTTACATCATAAAAGCTCATTTTAGTACCACGAAACTGTTTCAGTACGTTAAGTACAGCTCCCGGATAAGCAAATCTACCTGCTATCAGGTAAGATGTTTTCCCTTTCTTTATCGGACCTTCCAACTGGATTTTAGAAGCGATAACTCCAATTGTAGCACTCCGGTGTTTCTCCTGATTGTTTCCTTCGCGCATTTTGACATCAATAACAGACGAAGTTCTTCCACCATACTTCAATGGAAAATAAGATTTATAAAGACTCACTTGCTGTATAGCGTCGTTATTGAACACAGAAAAGAAAGACAATGCATGATTCGGGTTATAAACCATTGCCTCATCCAGCAATATCAAGTTACCCCATTGATTACTCCCTCGAACAGATATATTATTGGAACCTTCATTGCCACTAATGACTCCCGGAAGATATTGTAATGACTTCAATACATCAGGTTCACTTCCTAAAGTGGGAAGTGCCTGAATATCTTTCTGGTTCAATGTCAACTGTCCTCCTGCTTTCTGATTTCCCATTACCTCTACATCACTTAGTTGATAGTTATCGGGCATCAAAGCAAAATTATGAACCGAATTTGCAGTCAGAGTCAACGTATCCATTTGGGTTACATAGCCCAGCATCGAACATCTTAAGACACAACGTCCACCTTTAATACGAATGGAATATAGCCCATACGTATTGGCAGCTACTCCTGTTCTCGACATCAGGTCTCCAATGTTAGCATCCGAGAGCACTTCTCCGGTTTTTCTGTCGGTCACACGACCTCTGACAGTAATCGTCTGAGCATTACATATGGTGAAATTTCCACAGCAGGATAATATAAATAATAACAGGTATTTTTCCATCAAATCCTATGTTTCTTATAAAAATAGATTTCAGAGATAGCACTGACACGGAATATTCCATAAGCACCATTATCAATGTTACTTTTTACAGAGGTCGGACGCGGAGAGAAAGTTCCACCATCCGAACGTATTTGCTTAATCATTTGATCAAACACCTGATAGCAATTTTCAGATATGGACTGCATTTTTATCCAAATGGAATCACTTACAGGATAGCTAAACCCCGGACGATTAGGGAGTACAAACTGCTCTCCCTCGCTCACAACATAGTCTATCACATTTTCCGCCAAATATTCATCATCCAAAATAGAATATGGCCAACCGGCACTATTCGTTGTTCCATAATATAGATTATAAACAGATGCGACACGAAGCACTTTTGAAGAACAAAAATCTGTTTTAAGCAAATAATAGTTATGTTCTTCAGGAGGATTATAAAAACTGATACATGGAGTTTCATTAGGTTCACCTTCTCCAGTATCAATACGTTTCATTACTATTTTGTCTATTGGAGTTTTAGGCACCATCCGCTCACATGCTGTATATTCCTTTCCTTTGTATTTGATATGAAGTTCGTAGGTATGATTTTCAACTCCATAAATCTTATTAGTAACATAAAGTCCACCAGGCGTTTCACCAGGAAGCCATTTCATATAAACAGTAACATCTTTATCTCTATAGTGATCATAAAATCGAAAATCCTGATAACCAGTCAATTTGGCATTCTGTAATGTATCTCTTATACCTGTTGTCAAATCAACAATAACAATTTCTGCATCATTAATCCTATCAAAACTACGATTTTCAGGGTATTTCAGTTTAGTTGACGGTTTACTTAATACAAAATAATAGGGTGGGGGTTCATCGGTTATCACTCCATCAAATACTATGGCATCTTCCGGGATCGGCATACCTACATCAAACGGCTCCTCACAAGCAATACAAAGATATAAAGCCTGCATTAGAAACAGATAAGTTATCTTATTCAGATTAAAGTAAAGTCTCATCTTTTATCTTTTGTGTTATAGTTCATACTCCAATAGTCTGGACAATTCTTCATAGCTGTTTGTGACGTACACCAAACGATCATTAATTATGATGGTAGGAGTAGCCATCAGCCCCCTTTCTACTAACTGATTGATGACCTTATCCATCTCCTTATATTTGTCAGAAGAATGTAAGTAGGCATCAAATTCTGTCATATTCAATCTTTTAGACTTTGCTAAGTTATATATAAAAGCGGAATCTGCTACTCCTGAATAGTTAAATATAGTATCATGAAAAGTCCAGAATTGTTTTTGCTCACCAGCAGCCTCACATGCCAAAGCTGCTAACGAAGGAGCATCTGCAAAATGCACAAAACCAAATTTAACCCGCTCTTTATAATTATCATAGAGCTTGGACAATGTCTTTTCAAATTGTACACAGCGCTCACAATTATAATCAGAGGCAACAATAAAAGAAACAGGAGAGTCTAAATTCCCCCTATAATATACACACAAATCCCTCACAACACATTCCGGCTGTTTTGGAGGATATAAAAATCTTTTAATATCCGCCTTTTGATATAAAGAATCAACCAATGCCTGAACAATCCGACTCCGAAGTTTCTGTTGATAAGATAGTTTCTCCTCCAAAGAACCTTTCACTAACGGGATTAATTCACCTTTTACATAAAAGCTTTGTGTATTAAATCCATATCGTTTTTTCAAACTATCCTGCCCTACACATATTTTCTGCTGAACAAACCAATCGATAAACTCTTCCAAAGACATGTTTTCTTTTTTGGCTGCATCTTCTAACAGTTTCTGTTTGATCAGACCTGCAAGTACCCGACTTTTGATTTCATACGCTGTATTCAATATATCAAAAATCTCTTGTTTACTTTGAGACGCCAATTCTGAAAGAAGAATCTGTTCTCCATTCACTTCTGCAACAACATCATTCTTATTTATAACAGGAGTATTGCAAGCAATAAAAAGAAAAGAGAAGAGAAAGAAATACAATATTTTCATGTCTATGTGCTAATTAAATCAATTCTTATTGGTAAGTTTTACCAATAAGAATTGATTATAAACAAATTAATAATTAGATAGCTGATCGCACCAATTTTGTGAAATTAGTTTTATCCGTATTAAGGCATACGTGATATCTTGTATTTCGATCCAGCTGGACTCCATAATATGTACCATGCGGTTCATATTGGTTTTGGGGTCCTAACCAAACTTGTGCCCAATTCTTATTATTATGATCTTCATCATCAAAATACAAATTACCTGAAGCCATTTCAGCAGGAGCAATGACCCCATAATTAATACCTGCAGGTCCCACTGGAATATTGCCCCATTTAGTCATATTCCTATTTATATTCCATGCCAATGTAGCATTAGAATCTAATTTAGACATTCCAGAAATATGCATTACATCATAATAATTAGGATCATCAGACCACACGCCATTATGACCACCATCTTCCGTATCATGATAACGGACCAATGTCATGGTCTCTAAAGGTACATCCTCAAACAAAAAGACTCCCCCCGGATAACGAAATCCCGCATCCACCATACAAAATTCGAGACGCATATTATCTCCACCATCAACATACGTATCTCCAACATTACCACTTACGCTAGTTTTACTATTTCCGTTTTCACAATCAATTTTTATTGATAAATACTTGTAATTACCACAAGAACCAACCCTGAAAACTCCGACCCTAGGCGATGTTGCACCATAAGCCGTACGCATTACCTTCTCTTTAGCAACTTCCATACGTCCCATAATTTCCGCGATATAATTGTCCTTCAAAACCTGAATAGAATCTTCATCACCCAAAGTTTCGCATTTTAGACCATTATCACTCACTTCCAACGTACCTAGCTCATACTCATTGTTCAAGCCGTTCAATTCGGATTCCGTATCTAATAATACAGAATTCCCCGCACAAGAGCAGCACAAAGCCACCATTGCTCCCAAAATCAATAATTTTTCTTTCATCTTGGTTAAATTTAGATTTGTTTTTATTTAAGAGAGAAAACTCAGAAAAGTATTTTTACCCAAATACATAATGACAATATCCATCTAACAGGATAAATTAATTATTCATCCCATTCTACATTTTTGGAATAGTCATAATAACAGTTAATGTAAATGCCAACTAAGCAACATCTACGAACTCCTCCAGAAGTTATTAGGAAAAATAGAAATAGAATGCGAGTGCATTTGAATAGCAATCTTCAAAGTAACCTGACATTTCTCGGTTTGCTCCATCATATATATACCTATATTTGATTGGAATAAAATACCTGACAATAAAAAGAATAGAAGTTTCGTTTCCATAATGCCTGTGTGTTAAAGATTTATGCCAAAGGTATGCAGGTATAAGGAAAGGAACGAATTTTACTTGGTAACAGAAGTAACAGTATCACACAAAATAAGTAACAAGAGATAACACACAGAAATTACCTCACAAATAATCCAAATAATATATTTGAATAGTTCAAAAGACACTTTTTCTTCGTCAGCCATTTCTTCCATCATACTCTCTCTAAAAAAAATCTTGGACTTCTAAAATAAGAAGTCCAAGAGCTTTTCTCACAGAGAATACATCTATCACAGATTTCTCATCTACTAACAGGTGTATCACATTGTTGCTGAATGAACTTTATTATCCGAACTATAAAATCGTTCGAACACCCTACCAGTAGTATTTCAGCACACAATTAAAAAAAGTGATTTTAATTTTACGTTTCAATATACCTTAATGGGCCTTTCACAAGGCTTATTAAGCCCACGAATAAAAGTTAACCGATTCTTTCCCCTTTCAGTCATCTAAATCGTCATTTCAGCAATGCGCCATATATTTCAACAGCGGGGCTTCATCAGTTAATGATTTAGGTATATCATCATTATGTTAGTTGCAAATAATATATATTTCAAAGATTTATTCTAATTCAAAATCTCCAGTAAAAGCCTCCTTTGGAAGTTGTATCTCCAAAGTATATTTACCTTTCTCCTCACCTGTAAGATCAATATAAACCTTATCTACATTTAAATCAGTAGATGTATAAACAACTTCATCTGTTTCTGCATTCTTTATAATTACAGTTACAGTAGGAACAGTAGAAAGAAGGTCAATAGACAACAATGAGTTTTCAATACAAGCATCAGGAGTAACAGGGATAGACCGATGTTGTACCTCAGTTTTATTTTTTAGTCTGATTCGACGCGCAGATGTCATTTCATTCGCAAAAGAGAACATACTTACTTGAAGTAAAATAGCCAACAATAAAAGAGGTAAAAATTTAGCTTTCATAATAAATGGGTTTAAAATTTAGCTCCAAAAATACACAGATGCAGCAAAAGAAACGATTTTTACGTGGTAACAATGGTAACAAGACCCTATTTAAAAAAAAGATAAGCAGAGATTAAGCATTACATATCACTGATTATCAGCTCCAAATACACGTTCGAAAAGTTGAGCATCGACTTTATTCTTTATGCGATTTTTACGTGTTTTAAGAGCATCTGAAGTTGCATCCATCAACTCCATCATGACAGTTTTTGAACAATAAAGCAATGAAAGGACACAATAAAAGACATCATCACCAGTCAATGTTGGGTAGCGCTCTTTCAAATTTACCATCACATCAACAAATGCATTAGAAATAGTAGAACGTATATCCTTCCTCAAACTACGCATCGCCAACAACTGTTTAGGAGTTGCCTTTTCCAATGTCTCTAATTGATCGTAGCAATCGGTAGTTTTCAGTACCGATACACACAATTGGATTTGTTGTTCTGTCAACTCTGACCTTTTCTTATCTATATGCTCTTTATTAGATTCTGAAACCTCTTCGTCTTTCAACAGCATAGTATCGACTCTCTTTTGAGTTAATTCATGTTGCAAAGCTATATAATACTTCTTTCTTTTTCTATCATTCCACATAAAACAAAAGACACATATAATCATCAAAAAGAAAAATACAGCAACTAAAGTAAAAACCAACGTTTTAGCATGTTCTGACAATAACCTTTTATGCTCTTCTAATTGATGTTTATCCATAAGCCGATTAAGTTCCTCATTATCGGTCATTATCTGAATTGAATCATAAAGAACTTTGTATATATCCATATTCTCTGTTGCAACTTTCCACTCCCCTTTTTTCTTTGCTATTTGATACATTCCATCATAACAAACGGCTTTTCCATAAATATCAAGTTGGCTCATATTCTTATTATAAAAATAGCTGGCAGAATCAAGCTGATTCAAGTTCAACATAATTTGGGCTTTTGACAAACAAGCATTAACAGCACCCTCCTCTTGTATCATAATTGCCTTCGATACATATTGATTTGCCAGAATATAATCTTTTTTTTCATTATAAACCATAGCAAAATCATGATAAAGAGCCCCTATCAAGCTAGAGTCTTTATCCGCCAATGCACAATCAAGCGCTTGCTGATAATAAAACAATGCGCTATCCTTCCTATTTTGCAACAAAAACATACGCGCAATACCTCGCATTGGATATATTTGTCCACTTTTTCCTTTTAATATCTGATAAGCAGCGCGATAAGCTTCCATTGCTACATTATCTAATTCATCTTTTTCATAACAGTCCGCAAGATTATCATAAATCATTGCTAAGAATTCATCCCTAACAGGCATCAACCGAATTGCCGTCAGATACTCGTCTACAGCAAATGAAGTATACCCCTTCTCACCATAAGTAGCTCCCCAATAATAATGAGCTTTTGCAGCACGTACACTTTTCTTCTTATCACCATAGTATTCAACAGCCGTTTTTATCAGCGAGTCATCTCCTAAAGCAATATAATTTTTATGCCTTGCTTGCGTAAGCAATAGCGCATAAAGTGCTCTGTCAGCACGTGGTAATTTCTGTGGGGAGGAAATTGATTCCAAAATGGATAATGCACTATCAGGATATATTTCCATCAATGAGTCAGCAGATAGTAGCAATGGACTCTTCACCGAAGAAGAGCAGGAAGATAGAGAGACAGACATCAGAATGCTACCTACGCTGACAAGTAAACTAAAGAACAACAATAAATAGCGTTTAGGATAACAACATCTTGTTTTCATTAGGCAGTCCGTTTATTTACAGGTCAAAAGTAGCAAATTCGGCAAAAGAAGTTTAATATCCAAAAGATATTTATTTAAATATAACTTATTTAAAATCAAGAGCCACAACCTCATATCCTACTAGAAGGAGTTGAGATTGTGGCTCTTATCGAATGAGCTAAGCTCGCTTTCAGACTGTTTTACAGACCAAAAGCAGCTTTAATTTTATCTACGTAGTCGAGTTTCTCCCATGTAAAGAGTTCCACTTCCACTGTTTTATCTCCTTCGTAACGAGAAGAAAACTTCTTCGTTATCACTTGCGGTTCACGTCCCATGTGACCATAAGCGGCTGTTTCCTGATAAATAGGATTACGAAGTTTCAGACGTTCTTCGATTGCTTTCGGGCGAAGATCGAACAACTGATCGATAACGCGGGCAATCTCACCATCCGTCATGTTAACGTGGGAACGGCCATAAGTATCTACAAAAATATTGATCGGACGAGCCACACCGATAGCATAGCTCACCTGTACAAGCATTTCATCTGCTACACCTGCCGCAACCATATTCTTTGCGATATGGCGTGCTGCATAAGCTGCACTACGGTCTACCTTGCTAGGATCTTTTCCGGAGAAAGCACCACCACCGTGAGCACCTTTACCACCATAAGTATCAACGATAATCTTACGACCTGTCAAACCGGTATCTCCGTGAGGACCACCAATTACGAACTTGCCCGTAGGATTCACATGATAAATGATTTTATCATTAAACAGTGCCAACACTTTATCGTGATGGATAGAAGCAATGACACGAGGCATCAGAATTTCAATCACATCACGGCGGATGATAGACAGCATTTCTTCGTCAGCTTTCAGCTGGGCAGCTTGAGAATCATCTTCCGGTTGGATAAAGTCATCATGTTGCGTAGAAACAACGATTGTATCGATGCGAACAGGAGCTCCGTTGTCATCATATTCGATAGTAACCTGGCTTTTGGCATCGGGGCGGAGATAAGTCATCACCTTTCCTTCACGACGAATGTCCGCCAGCACTTGCAGAATGCGGTGTGCCAGATCAAGAGAAAGCGGCATGTAATTTTCCGTTTCATTGGTAGCATAACCAAACATCATACCCTGGTCGCCTGCGCCCTGTTCCATCGGGTCCTGACGCTCTACACCACGGTTGATATCGGGGCTTTGCTCATGAATAGCAGAAAGCACACCACAAGAGTTACTTTCGAACATGTACTCTCCTTTGGTATAACCGATTTTCTTAATCACTTCACGTGCGATGAGTTGGAGATCAACGTACGCTTTTGTTTTCACTTCACCCGCTAGCACCACTTGTCCGGTAGTCACTAGTGTTTCGCAAGCTACTTTCGAACTGGGGTCGTAAGCCAACAGTTTGTCAAGCACAGCATCCGATATTTGATCGGCTACCTTGTCGGGGTGTCCTTCTGACACCGATTCGGATGTAAATAAGTATCCCATCTTTTTAAATTAAGAATTAAAAATTGAAAATTAAAAAATGAGAGAGAGTAGGAGAGGCGAGTGCTGCAAAGGATAAACCGAAAGGCGTCAATCAGACGTGTTTTAGCATTTTTTTCCGTGGTTGCAAGCTACTCAAATCTGTCCACACTTTCATTTCGGTTGCAAAGATAAAGAGATTTCGGAGATAATGAGTATCTTTGCCACGTATTTAACACATAAATAGATTTATAATGATTCTAAATAAGAAATTAAAAACGCTTTTGGTCTTGGCGCTCTATGTCGGATTCACGATTGCTATTTACGCCATTGTCTGCCATTTCATTGACAAGCCGTTTCAGGAGATCCATTTGCTGTATGCAGTACTAATAGGATGTATCGCCTATTTGCCGGTGTTTATTGCGGAGAAAAAGAAGAAGTAAGCTCTTTCATCGTTTTTCCGAGTACCGGATGAACTAATCCGGGAGCAATTTCCGCTAGTGGTTTCATAACGAAGTCGCGTTCTGTCATCAACGGATGGGGGAGGGTTAACTCTACTCCGGAAGCAGAAATCACAGAAAGCACTAAATCCTCATAAAGTAACAGGTCAATATCAATCAGACGGTCGCTATACATTCTGTTAACGGACTTTTGGGTACGCCCCAATTCTTTTTCAATCATTTGCGTCTCTTGCAATACCTCCAATGGAGATAATTTTGTCTCCACACAAACCGCCGCATTCAGGAAACTGTTATCGGAAGAAAATCCCCAAGGAGCAGTAACGTAAAAAGCAGACAGGGAAACTATTTTCCCTACCTGCTCTTCTATTTTTTGCACGGCATCCCGAAGATTTTGTTCTTTATCCCCAAGATTAGTGCCGAGTCCCAGATAAACTTTTGCCATTATTTGTCCAAAATCAGCATTGCATCTCCATACGTGCCGAAACGGTAACCTTCTTTCAATGCTACATGATAAGCATCCATCACCTGGTCATAACCACCAAAAGCAGCTACAATCATCAGTAAGGTAGAAAGCGGCATGTGGAAATTGGAAATCATTGAATTGGCTACGGTAAATTCATACGGAGGGAAGATAAACTTGTTCGTCCATCCTTCAAATTCCTTGAGATGTCCGTCAGTGCTGACTGCGCTTTCAATAGCACGCATCACTGTCGTACCTACCGCACATACATTTCTACCGTTATCTTTGGCACGATTCACGGTTTTCACCGCCATTTCGTTTACAAACATCTGTTCCGAATCCATCTTATGCTTCGTCAAGTCCTCTACGTCGATGTCGCGGAAGTTACCCAGACCAGCGTGCAAAGTGATATATGCGAAGTCTACACCTTTGATTTCCAGACGTTTCATCAACTCACGGCTGAAGTGTAAGCTAGCAGTCGGAGCAGTCACCGCACCTTCGTTCTTTGCAAAAATAGACTGGAAGCGTTCAGCATCTTCCGGTTCTACGGGACGGTTGATAATGGAGTGGGGGAGTGGAGTTTCACCCAGAGAATACAGTGCCTTTTTGAACTCGTCATGAGGTCCGTCGTAAAGGAAACGGAGCGTACGTCCGCGAGAAGTGGTATTATCAATCACTTCAGCCACCATTGAATCGTCCGGACCGAAATATAGCTTGTTACCGATACGTATCTTACGTGCCGGATCAACCAATACGTCCCACAAACGAAGTTCTTCATTCAACTCACGCAACAAGAATACCTCGATACGAGCACCTGTCTTCTCCTTGTTACCATACAAGCGGGCAGGAAACACTTTCGTATCATTGAATATAAACACATCTTTATCATCAAAGTAGTCCAACACATCTTTGAACATCTTGTGCTCAATCTTACCTGTATTACGATGCAATACCATCAAACGCGACTCATCTCTATATTTCATAGGATGTAGAGCGATCTTATCCTCGGGTAACTTAAATTTGAATTGTGATAATTTCATATCTATTCCTTATTACGTTAATTATTCTCTTCCTCATTTTCTATCTCCTGTCCGTCGATCCACTCTTTAAAGTGTTCGGGGTTCAGGCAGTCTTCCAACCGGACATCACCTACACGGGTGCGGATCAATCCTGTCAGGTGAGCTCCGCTATGGAGTGCTTCGCCGATGTCGCGGGCCAGGGCACGGATATAGGTTCCTTTGCTGCATACGACACGGATTTGAATCATCGGTTCCGGATCATCCAGTCGACATTCCAGCAATTCAATCTCGTCGATAACAAGCTGTTTTGCTTTTAGTTCGACTTCCTCTCCTTTCCGGGCCAGTTCGTAAGCACGCTTACCGTCTACCATACAGGCAGAGAAGGCAGGAGGTACCTGATCGATGGCACCGATAAAGTGCGTCAGTACTTCTTCCACCAGTTCCCTCGTGATATGTTCGGTAGGGTAGGTGGCATCTATTTCATGTTCCAAATCGTATGACGGAGTAGTAGCACCCAAACGCAACGTTGCGACGTACTCCTTCGTATGATATTGAAACTCTTCTATTCGTTTGGTTGCCTTGCCTGTGCATACAATCATCACCCCCGTTGCAAGAGGATCCAACGTTCCGGCATGACCGACTTTTAGTTTTTTCACTCCAATCCGACGGCAAATATGATAGCGGGCGTGCCCTACTACCTTAAATGAAGTCCAGCCAAGAGGTTTATTGAAAAACAGTACTTCTCCTTTTTTAAAATTCATCAGCCAATTTCTAAGTTGTATCCAAGCAACAGCATTACCAAAATGGTTCCGCCAACAATAATTCTGTACCAGCCAAATGCCTTAAAGCCATATTTCGTAACAAAGCTAATAAAGAACTTGATAGCCAGCAAAGCAACGACAAAAGCCACCACATTACCGATAATAAGTGCCGGCATGTTGTTGACAAGAATCTCGGTTCCACCATCCAGGAAGAGTTTCAACACCTTGTAACCGGTTGCCGCAAACATAGTTGGCACGGCAAGAAAGAATGAAAATTCGGCAGCATCCTTACGAGTCAACTTCTGGGCCATACCTCCGACAATGGTAGCCATCGAACGGGATACCCCCGGTATCATAGCAATACACTGAAACAAACCGATATTGAATGCCTTTTTTTCTGTCAGTACGGTATCTTCGCTTCCTTTCGAGAAAATCTTATCGCAGAACAGCATAAATATACCACCGATTACCAGCATCACTGCCACTATCGCTACACTTTCCAGCATCTCGTCTATCTTATCGCTAAACAGGAAACCCAAAATTGCAGCAGGAATAAAAGCCACCAGCAGTTTCCAGTAAAAATCGAATTTATGCAGAAAACACTTCAAAGCGGAAGCGCCTGCAGGAGCCGGTGTATGGTTCAACCGGAAAAAGCGTTTCCAGTAAAGGCAGACAACTGAAAGAATTGCGCCAAACTGAATAATTACAGTAAATGCTTTTACAAATTCTGTACTTTCTACTCCTAATATGTTTTGTGTAATAATCATGTGTCCTGTAGAAGAAACCGGTAGAAACTCTGTCAACCCTTCTACAATAGCAATAATAATCGTCTCAAATGTTGTTAAATCCCCCATCTTTATTCTTCTGTTTTTTGTGTTTTAGGTTTGCGCAATACTGCATAAATCATAGATATAAAGCCAAACAGGCAAACGACCGGCGCTACCTTGATTCTGCGTACACTGAAAATATCGGGTTCAAAAAGCGTTTCGGACGATGTAGGTCCCGTCATCAATAGAAAGCCGATAATAACAATCGCCATCCCTATTGCGAGCAAGATAAAGTTCACTTTATCAAAGGCAAATTTCTGCTTGTCAGACATAGTTTATTTAATTACAAATTACTAAATTCAATCATTCCCTTACTCTATCAGTCGGTTGTTACGGATGCTAATCACACGCAAACACAGGTTTGCCGTCAGTCATTCGCCATCCGCTAAATATAGTACAGGCTGTTTGCTTTCATTCTCAAGTATTTATTCATGGAGAAATAGGCGCATAGCCACGTTATTACAATTCCAAACGCCAATACGCTTGCACAGACTATCAACATGACTTCAGGTGTGATGACCTGAAGCAATTCCTGTTCGTACGTCACGGCCCAATAAGCGGTCCCCATCAATATGGAATCGGCAACGATGGCTGCCAATATCCCGCTCCATACATTCTTTCGAAGGAATGGCCCCCGGATGAATCCCCAACTCGCTCCTACCAACTTCATGGTGTGAATGAGGAAGCGTTTGGAGTAAATAGCCAGTCTTATGGTATTGTTTATCAGGGCAAAAGAGATAAAAGTAAGCACTACCGCCAAGGCAAGCAGTACCAGACTGATATTTCGTATGTTATCATTCACGGCGTCAATTAACTCCTTTCGATAGAGCACATCTTGTATGTTGATGTTCTTTTTAATCATTTTCTCTATCTTCGCAATGCTGTCGGAGTTTGCATAGTCGGAATGGAGTTTGATTTCAATGGAAGCGGTAAAAGGGTTATAGCCCAAGAATTCTTCCGGATCGGTTCCCATTGCTTCCGTCTGTTCTTTCAGTGCTTGTTTTTTAGAGATATATTCGGATTGTTTCACGAAAGGTTCCTGATTCAGCTTCTTCTGAAGTTTCAGTATATCCGCTTCTTTCATGTCGTCACTGATAAGAACGGAGAAACTGATATTCTCGCGGACATATACGGAAAGATTGTGTGCTGTCAATACGAAGAAGACAACCAGTCCCAGCAACAGCAACACTAATGTCGTACTGATACTCGACGTGATGAACTGCATGTCGAAAATCGAACCTGACTTATATTTGTTTTGATTTCCCATGCGTTATCTCTTTTTTCGGAATACATAAATCATTGAACTGCTGCGTTCTTTCCTTCCCAAAGCATTGAACCAGGCCAACGTCCCGGCAAACATCCCTTTCAGGAAACTGCATGAACTGCCACGATGTTTCTCGCTCAACATAGATACGTAAAACGCATCGAACGGCATCGGATGACGTGCCGCCATAATAAAGCCATGACGGGAAGCCAGCTGCTGTATAGTGCCCGGAGTGAAATGCCAGAGATGACGGGGAACGTCATAAGCCGCCCAATATTCACCGTAGCGCTTGGCATCATAAGAAGAGCAGTTGGGTACTGCCACAATCAATACTCCTTTTTCTGTCAGCAATTCGCGAAGCGTTTCCCAGGTCTCATTCAAAGATTCGAGATGCTCCATCACATGCCAGAGAGTGATGACATCAAAGCTAGCAGGAGCAAACTCTTTCAGAGCCGATTCGGGCTTTACCTCCAGTTCGAAATGTGTTTTTGCAAACTCACGTGCCTGCGGGCTTTTCTCCACTGCCTCTACCTTCCATCCCCGGCGAACCATTGTATCGGAAAAGTAACCGGTTCCCGTACCTATATCGAGCAAACGCCCCGTTTTACGATGCGCCTCTTTAGCTACCAAGCGCGCTTTGCGGCCCAGCATATAAGAACGTACGTAATGGTAGATATTATTCATCGCGCCCTTGCGCGTATCAGTGTGAGAAATATAGTCGGGAGTCTCATAATACTTGCCTATCTCTGCTTCCACGGGAACTCCTTGTGTGAATGTAAATCCACAGTCCTCACACGAATACAGTTCAAACTGTTCGCCCGAAGCATAAAAATCCGTACAAGTCATGACGCGTTTCAAGTGCATACCGCCACACACCGGACAAGCATTTATACTGAGTTTCTCCATTAACTATCTAAGCAAAATTAAGTGCTGCCTCGAATGACAAGACAACACTATACCCGAATTTGGTGCAAAGAAACAAATAAAAAGTGATGGATTGGGGTTTCGTTAAGGACTTTTAATAGAAGAGTTGTTCCCGATAGGAGGCAGAAGTAGTTTTGACAGCTCCTATCGGGACAAGTTCTCTTTTTTCAAGAAGATCAAAAAGTCAGATTAACGGAAAAGCCCATGTTTCTGTAGCTAGGCTGACGGAAATTGTCTATGCCCTGCCCCCAGGTTCCCGTGCTTGCCGTAGATTCCGGATCAAACGGAGCTTTATTGTACAACATAAGCAAATTACGTCCCACTAATGCCACCCGAACATCTTGTATCCATTTTACCCACCGGTTAACGGGGATATGATAGGCTATCGACATTTCAGCAAGACGAATATTAGTGGCATCATAGGTATACACTGTTCCCGTACATGCCTGTCCTACCTGCCGAAAGTAGTTCTCTGCCGGAATCTTTTCATCACTAACCCAGACACCGCCATTATCACGGGCTATTGCCGTAGCCTGCGAGACACCAAATCGATCCATAGCAGCTTGCGTCATCGACACACCTACACCACCAAAACGGGCATGAATCACAAAATCGAGTTCAAAGCCTTTCCATAAAAAACTGTTAGCCAAGCCCATCGTATATTTAGGATCAGTATTACCTGCATACACATAGTCGTATGCAGGATTGACAGTCTGTGAGGATTTATCAACAATAACATTCCCCTGTGCATCTCTCTGAAAATCTGTAATATATATATCACCTATAGAGCCACCTTCCTTCAATGGAGTATACCAACCGATACCTTTACCCATTTGGATTTCTTTTAAATTAAAATCGGTACCCGTTATAGGATTTTTCTGAGGTTCTAAAAGCTGCTTTACTTCATTCTTATTGATAGAATAAGTGAAACGTCCATCCCACTTTACCTGCCCGATATTCATATTTGTACTCAAGATAAGCTCGAAACCTTTATTATCAACCTTGGCCCCATTATACATGAAATAAATATCCCCCTGAAAGGGAATAGAAAGATATCCTCCAAACGGTAAATCGGAAGTAGATGTCTTGTACATTGTAAACGCCAAACTGATTTTATCATTAAGAAAACCTGCATTGAGTCCTATTTCGTGAGACTTAGTATGCTCGGGATCCAGCATATTATCCTCCAATCTGGGCTTCAAACCCACCCTTTTTTTATTCAAAAAGATATAATCAGTAAAACTATTACCGGTTTCACTATAGGTATAATTGAGTTTTAGAAACGAAAGGAATCGGTTGGGATTATCAGACAACCATCCTGTTGGGACTACAGATACCCCTACCGAAGGATAGATAACATCTGTTGAATAACTTGAATCATCATCCCAGAATTTCAGCCATTCCATTCGTCCGCCCAAATCAAGAAATAACAGGTTTTTATATCCCAATTGCGCAAGCATAAACAATGATGTAGCCCGGTCGTGATAATTGAAGTCTTGATCTCTATAGTAAGAGCCCCCATGTTTATCCAGCCCTGATAAATTAAACTGATTCACTACTCCCAATGCACCGTCAATGTAAGAGTTATCAAACTTCGTATCACAAATAGAAGAACCTAAAGTGGCATTAATCGAAAAGTCCCCTAGCTTTTTATTGACATTGAACAGGAGATCGGAATAAAACTGGGTATTCTTATCTTCAGACTCATAATACGAGCCCAAAGGATTGGCTTGAAGAGAAGACGCATAAAGTTTTTCGGTGGCAGTTTCTTTATCACGATCGTAATGAATACGCCCCGCCACATTGAGCCAGGAGGTCAAATCATATTTTGCTCCTATCCCACCTAGTAAACGTCTCTTTTTCTGATTGTACAGATTCCGGTTGATTATCCAATAAGGATTTTGCATACCCATCCCCATGTTTCCTAAAGGCCAATATTGCGCATTAGCCCCAAGTTTCGGATCGTAAACTTCAAAATGATTCTTGTAGTTATAATCGGGATTGACGCTAATACGCTCTTGCAACACATCAGGTACCAAATAGACAGGAACCAATGGATTACCATACATACCTTGCGATAACATATTCTGTTCTGCGGTATGAATATATCTCAAAGTAAAGTCGAGTTTCAGTCTATGATTTAATAAAGAAGATGTATTCCGGAATGAGAAATTGTAACGATCTACATCGTTGTTGGGAATGATGCCAGTGCCATTCATTGTGACAGCCGATACTCGGGTTTGATTATATTCATTTCCTATAGAAAGGCTAAGGGAATTATTGATAGTATGTCCGGTACGGAAAAAGTCTGCTGGATTCCATGACTGAGGATGATTCGTCTTTTCTCCCCACCCCGCCACGTAGGTCTGCTGGAATTCAGGCATGACAAGTGGCGAACTGAAAGTGGTACTATTCCCCAACTCTACTCTTAGTTTTCCGGAATGTGCTTTCTTTGTATTAATCATCACCACACCGCTAGCGGAACGACTACCATACAAAGTAGAAGCTGCTGCGGTACTCAAAACAGAAATGCTCTTTATATCATCAGGAGAGAAAGCTGCTATACCATCACCAGTCTGCCAGTTAGAGGTATTTACATTAAAAGATTGCTCTGGCTCCAATCGTGGCAAAGGTACACCATCCAAAGTAAAAAGCACATTGTTGGATTTTAATATGGAACGGTAACCACGCAACACCATCCTTACTGAACCACCCACACCGGAAGCACTGGGATTAATAGTAGCTCCCGCCACTCTTCCTATCAGGGAGTTTACGAAATTGGCGTCTTTCACCTTCATCAGATCGGCCCCATCAATCTGTTGTGGACTGTATGCCAACTTCACCGTATCCTTTGGAGAAGTTTCATGATCCGCATAAATCATAGAAACAGGTAACAAGGCCAATAAAAGAATCGCACCTCCTTTTTTCATCAAAGAAATGTACAAAGATTGTGAGAAGCCACAACTAAGCAAAGTTTTGAGAGTAAATGCTTTCATAGGCATCAAATATTTAGATTTTGGTTACTACAAACTATTCATGTATCAAAGTTTATAGAAAAACTATATACATAATATAAATACAACTATAAGGAGCTTTCTACTAAAAGAGAAATGAGACTTTTTAAGAAAAATCTTAAATTATATTTTAGATAGTTTCTATTTCCCTTTACTAACAAAATTCAAATTACATACTTTCGAATGCATAATTTCGAAGAATATTATACAGCCCTAAAAAACATTCAATTTAGAGAATATAAAATACCCTGATATAAATTGGCTGTTTTTAGTCGACTTATATTAGGGTAAGATACATATCGGACGACAATCCATCAGCGATGTAACTGTACATTCTCTGTAGCCAAGTGTCGTCCGGGGCTTTTTGAATATAAACCATAAAAGAAAGTAGGAAGAAAACAAACCCAGTTCCCTTCCTACTTGATGAATAAAAGTTCTATTTGCTCTTTCTCAGTTTTCTGACGACCTCGTTTATGGGTACTAATCTTTTACTTTGATAAACAATCGCAGCATCATACCCTGTTTTTGCCACTTGATCTTCGTTAAAAATGACCAATTGATCGGTACATAAGGGCAAGTAACCTTTTTGGTTTACAAAATACTTTATCCTATCAAAATATTCTTTTTTTGTGCTTTTGATCGTCCCTGCATTGCCTTTAAAAAATGCAACTCTCTTTCCGTGAAAATCAAATGTGCTTTTTATCGTTTGATAATTAAAATTCAGATATTTACTTTCACAAATATTCAGGGTAACCATAGTATCTTCCCCCATTTTGACAAGACAGTCTAAAATATCTTTTTGCCTGTCTTGTTCGGATTTATCTTGCCCCATTAATGAAATGTTAAAAATCATAGGCAGGAATAGAATTAAAAGTAAATGTTTCATTTTTATTTATTAAAAAAATAACTATAAGTCCACGGTCTAATACCATTTCCCCACAAATACATTTGTGCATTTAAGAGATATGGATGTATTCCTATATTGAACAATCCCGATAAATTCAATGCAACAGAAGTATGTGTAACACAACTGCTCAATTCCAAGCTATAGATAAATTTGCCAGAATTCTCCATCTTATTAAGCCATTGTCCATATTTCATTATTGTACCCTTATTGACATTAAGAGTTTGTCGCCAAAACACTTCTCCTGCACCTGTATGAGTATCCCAATGGTTTGTTCCTTTCATCCAATGCCAACTGCCATTCCCGTCGACATACCTATTGGGACCGACTGAAATAATACCATTAGGGTCAGCATTAGCAGGATTTCCATTGCCCAAACCAGTTCCTGTCATAGTTCCTTCATTTACTAATGCAGAATGCCCTACAGCATCCGAATTTTCAGTAACCAAATCAACCTTTTGAGGATTAAATCCTATCAACGCATCACTCAAATTTGCCAGTGCTCCAAGCCCATATCCGATATTCTCCAGTACAGAATTCCCTTTTTCGCCGAGATATCCAAAATCTCCATTCGTAAAGTCGTAAGAGACTGCACCAAGACTGATTGATATCGGCGTTTGTCCACCGGTATAAGCCCAAGTACCTACCGAGTTGACAAGCGAAGAACCAGCTATAGCCACAGTGTTCGCCATTGGAATTCCTGAAGTCGCTATCGCTCCACCTACATAACCTGACACACCGCCTACAACAGCACCACCAAGCATATAACCCCAAGTTTTACCGGAGCTCCAATCCCATTTTACAGGATTATATTGTCCTTTATTAGCTATAACACCACCCGAATACATACCAATTGCAGCACCAATAATTACAGGAACAAACCAAAGAAACTCTCCATTCCGATCCACATAGCACAGTGGATTATTCATCGCATACATATACCGATTATACGACTGCGTAAAGTCCAACACCTGCACATATGGGTCAGGACTCAAGAATCTTCCCAGCACTGGATCATACAGACGGGCATTCATGTTAATCAATCCAAAGAACGAAAGATGCTCGTGTCCTGTAAAGCCTCGATCCAGCATCAGCTCAGGCTCCGTACCTGGTGCATAAACGGTTTGGGTAGCGGGATTGCGCAATCTTCCCCAAGCATCAAAGCTATTCTCTTCCACTACGTTTCCTTGTGCATCGGCTATTTGTAAAATGCTGCCTAAGTAATCCCGATGAATAAAGAAAACAGATAAGCGATTACCTTCTTTTATTAATACCGCAGGAGCATCATAATATCCGCCGCCAAGATAAAGCTTTTCTTTGACACTGCCAAGAGATTCGTCTATTTCGTAGTTACCACCCAGATAGTAACGAGTCAACTCATTCTGATTGTTCACAGAATACTGCATACGTATGCGCTCATGATTGGCGTTGTACGTCAACATGACTTTCTTCGTATCCAGCATGATAACAGAAGGACGCTGGGCAGCGGTATAAGTGATGTCAATACCTGACTTTACCGGGTCTCCCCCGTTGTAATCCAAACCAGTCACTGCATAGGGGCGATTAGGATTAGTATAATTCAGGCCCAAGTTATTTTCATTACTCTTCCTGCGAATATTGCCCAAATCGTCATAGATGATACTGTTATGTCCTTCAATTCGTAAGCGGTTCAATTCATCATAACCGAAGTTTTCCGACAACCCTCTCGTCTCATCCGTACGATTCTCTAGACTGTTGGTTTCCGTATTGAAGCTGTAGCTATGGTCGAACATGACTGTTTCGTCTGCCCTCATAATGCTGCGTCTTGTAAGTAATCCACAATCATTAAAGGTATAGCTGCGTTGCATACCACCGGCGGTAAGCTTCGTCAATTGGCCCAACTCGTTCTCTTCATCGTGACGATACACCAAGGTCCCGTCCTGCAAGCGGACTTCGGACAAGAAACCGTTCCGGTAAATCAGATGCTCGGTAGCCAATGTTCCGTTTTGAGAAGTATAAACCACATCGGATGGCAGTCCAGTGGTAGTGTAGCCATACGTTTTCTGTAACCACTTGCCGTCTGGCGCTTTTTCACGCTGCATTTCCAGCCTGCCATATCCGTCGTAAACGTTGTACATACCACTGCCATTGCTCGACACTGCCGAGAGCAGCAGGTTCTCTGTATTGTCATAGGTGTAGACCGTTGTCATGTCAGGGGTAGTCTGCCTGGTTATTCTCCCGTAGCAATCGTACTCTTTCACAATCTCACGACTATCAGCATCCGTTTCCTTACATATGTTTCCGGCAGCGTCGTATGCTGTACGCCTGATTCCGGCACTCGGGTCTTTGATAGCAATGCGCCGACCGTACTTATCGTAGTAGAAACGGGTCTGTATTTCTTTCTGATTCGCCTTTACTACTGCTACTATCGGTTGTCCGTCAGGGCGGTAGTAATAGTCAATAATTCCCCCGTTATCCGCAACCTGCGTCATCAGTCCCGCAGCGTCATACTTGCGAATGCGGCGAATACCATTCTCTAGAACAGTGTCCGTCAAAATTCCATAGGCGCAGGAATCTATTTTCCCCGAGGCGTGGCGGGTAGAGGTAAGACGGTTGAACTTGTCGTATACAAAGTGGGTCCAGTGTGAAGGCACGCTATCCTTAGTCGGTAGTGATTCTTTTTCCAACAAGCCAGTCTTGGGGTTATACACCTTATCTATTTTCATTTCCCGTTCATCAAAGCGAATCTGCGATGTACGCACTTCACGCTTGAGAAAGTCATAATACATTTTCGTCACGGGTTTTCCGGTCTCAGTAGCGGTTACAACATACAGTCCGGGGTCCTTTCCCTGGCTCCATGCAATTGATAGCTGTTTCGCACTCCCGTCAGGATAGCTGGTTTCCATAAGACGTCCCCATGCATCATAGATGTAGCGGGTGATGCGTCCTTTAGCGTCAGAACTGCTTTGCAAAAGTCCGGTTGCAGGGTCATACGTATAGTCAATAGATAGTCCCATGGCATTAGTCTTTTTAAGCAGGCGTCCGTTAGGGTAGTACATAAATGTGTATCCTAATGTATCTGTTGACTCATAAGAGCATTGCTTCTGCTTGATTAGCTGCAAACGGTCGTTATACTCGTAACGTTCTTGGGAAGTGATACTTCCATTGATAAAGTTTGTTCTACAAACAGGCCAATAACGGTCGTCGTAATCTACTCTTACTTCCTGGATAACAGTTGAATCATTACGGAAGTTCTTTGTCACGGAATAAAGCGGAAGTCCCAATAGATACAAATCACTATTTTCCACATTCTCATAACCATGCGATTTCGTTTCCTTAAGGACGCCACAGGAAGTGGATACAGCAACCACCTGCCCATACCCATTATGTTCATACCTAGTCACTTTTTCCGTTTCATTGAGAGCATTCTTCACCGTTTCTTTCTGTAATTTCAGAAGGATCGTTTTATCCTGTGCCCTCTCCAACACATATTTACGTACAACTGTATCAGTGGGAGTTTCCTTTTTTATCTCCGCACCTAACAATTCCGGATCAAATACGGAAGTCATCAGACGTTTATTTATAACGTCTTCCGTCTCAATTTTCCGGAAACCACGGAATCCGAGCCCCGTACAGTGGAAAACGGCATGAGTATAGTTGTAGTATTCCCACGAAAGCTGCTCGCCTCCCTTTGTTTTTTTCAGCCATGACGGAACATACAGATGAGGAGTCATTACCGCATGTGGGTAACTAATATACCCAAATGATGGACTCAAAGTACCCTTATAGCGACTTTCGGGAACTTTCATTATATCCATATAATAGTGGTTCGAAGTCACTCCATAACTATCGGTTAGGTCATGTAACATACGCTGTTCTGACTCGTTATGAGAATAATCATATACATGGAGATTCTCATTGTCCACGCAGATAAGCCCGCCCGACCAGTAGTAAGATTGCGCTACATTAGCCATAGCAAACTGCGCCGAAAGATTATCCATTTGCAAAACAGAACGGATATTATAGTTCTGACTTATTTTTCCATTCTCGTTCAAGTGAAGATAGATTTTCCCACGCACGTTACGCAGCAAATCCGGCAAGCCGTCACTATCCACATCCACCAACATGAAGTTCTGCCCAACCGTCTCGTGAAAACAGTAGAACAATTCCTCTGTATGCACTTTAAATCCAGGATTAGCGGAACTGTAGGAAGAGTTGCCGGTTGATAACAGAAACTTCCACTGCTTGCCGTTCTCCACATTCCAGTCAAAGACCACCAAGTCACGCTGGGGTACACTCGGATCAACCATACACTCCTGGCCGGAGTAGGGATGTACATAATGTTTATATCCACTCGCACTAACGCTTTTCAGATTACTCTCACTATCACATGCACCATGGCAAATTCCATCTCCGAAGTGTTTAAACCCATCCTTACAATGCACACGACGTGACCCCAGAATAATATCCATATTCCCGTCACCGTTCATATCAGCCACCATCAGTTCCCTGTCCTTTATAGTACCGCTTTCAAAATTGAAGTGCATGATATTAATAGCACTAGAGTATGCCAGTTGCCTGAACCCATCACCGGTAAACTCGTAAACATAAAGACCGTTTATGTTGATCAGACAGATATCCGTTTTTCCATCACCATTATAATCCATAGGAATCAGTCGATCGGCATGCAATGCCCGACTATCTGCTTGGTACAGTGCAAAGTCAAAACAGGTTCCATTATAAATCGCTTTACGGCTATTCAAGTCTACCAGCAAGGCACGTGACGGATATTTCTTTCTATTCGAATCATAGCAAGTGGATATAGCCAGCAGCTCTGCCTTTCCATCCCCATTAAAGTCACCGGTAAGTACCTGCCGTTCATGAACATATCCATCCCATTCCGAGTATACATAATCCGAATGACGATTAGGATCGACATTATTTGTATATACAGACACCATCAACCGATCTTCATCATAATTCACTTTTACCGGTTCCTCCAATCCATCCCCATTCACATCTACCGCTTCCAATTGCTTAAAGCCTTTTCCTGCTGTAAATATGACGGGAGAAACGGGAGAAGTCGACAAATCTTTATATACCAGTAAATGCTGGTCTTCTTTATACTCACCTAACACCGGATACGAAATTAAACCGTCACTTTTCGACGCCCGGCTAAACTTTCCACGTGACAAGGCAAGTGACCTGTGAGAATTGGCTCCCTGAACAGAATTCGGAAAATACTTCTGTAAATAAATAGTACGCCCACTAAGAAACTCAATGCTCCTTCCATCTCCGTACTTGAAACGCAGAGGAGTTAATTTGCCGCTTTCTGTCTCGCAATCCAATTGTACCGGCAGATCCACGCCTCTATTTTGATAAGAAAGCAGATAACGCCGCCACAGTGTACTTTTATAAAAAGATTCCACTTTTTCCAGTAAACGACTATATTTAAATGCTTTTCCATCAACATAGCGTGTGATGTCATCAGTCACATTGCGATAGGTAAATACTATGGAATCATTATATACGCTTCCAGCTTCTCCATACAGAATCTTACGAATATAAGGTAAATTATCAACCTGAGTATAGTCATATTTAATAGTTCTACCTTTACGGTTCGTATATGAAGTCATCACGTAGCTGAAAGGAGCTTGCGCAAAGGCTTCAAACAAAGCGATGTTTCCATCTGGATAACGAGCTTGCAATGAACCGTTCGCCAATTTTTTCACTTTCACGAATCCCTGTTCGCTTTGCCAACTATTCGTACCAGTTTTTAACAAGCGGATACCATCCAACATCAACTTATCTTCGTTCAAAGAGAGAGGAGATGATTTTCCATCATAATAGATTGTTCCAGCCACGTGGGTGATACCGGAGAGCCCACTGATATTCCACCCATACCCCAATGCGCTTTCACGTTGTTGGCTATTGTAACAGAACGACAAACGGGGGTGAAAGTCTTCCGGATCAGGATGAATATCGATTGCCACCTGATAGGTAACAGCTCCCGTGGGAGTAAGGGCGTATTGAATAGGTATTTCACCTACTTCGTACCCCGTATTAGCGTAGTCATTACCACCTTCTAATGTTGTTGCGCCCTGCGCTTTTGCAGAAAGGGCCGTCAGTGAGGCGATTATTAAAATAATGAATCTTTGTATCATATTTTTCATATATATTGCTATTTCTTATTAGTTTTAATTCGATTACCCGACTGATCGTATTGGTACCATACCGGGCTATTATCCGGTTCCTCCGGCAGAATTTCCGGTTCATCAGGAATGCCAGGTGATAAATCGGCTATAATAGTTATTCCCAGTTCTCCATTGGGAACAGAACCATTCATGTATTTATATCCTGCAGTAATAATAAAATAGGTGCCGGCAGGTAAATTTTTCAAATGGATATAAGCAAGTCCATGAGAAGCACCTTCAGGGATACCAAGCTTCTCCGGATCAAAATCCGGGGACATAAAGTCTCCCTCTTCAAAAATTTCGACCTCTTCTATGTTTACATCACTGTCTGGCTGAAGTTCAGAAAGGAGTCGATATACAAACAAGGAACTAAATCCCATGCGTGAGTTCCAGTTATGGACAATTACATTTCCCGAAGCCGGAATCTCCATCCGATAAAAAACGGCATTCCCTTGAGTCTTCTGATAATGGCTGCTCCCTTTAGGCATGTAAATGAAGCTATTATACCAAGGTGGCACTTTCCGTGTATCGCGTACATCCGTAAATATCATTTTTCCAATGTCGAATGTCACTGGTATTGCGTCATAATAATAGGTACCATCTTTTTCTACGGTTTGCGCCTGCAGTCCCAATCCCCAAAATACTGCTAATAATATGAATATAATTCGTTTAGTCATTGTGTTTATTGTTATAATTCACTATTGGATAATTCTACAAAGCCCCGCCATGCCAAACTGGCGCGCACAATTTTGCATAGTGGGGATTATTCAGCATTTCTCTTTTACAAATTCATCGCATTAGCGCCTAAAACGCCTGCCAAAGCCGAAGCCACTGCGATAACCACCTTCAGGATCATATCCCATACTGATTTCTTCATTGCCATCATTTACCTCCTTTCTGTTCTTTAATGTGTTGTGTTACTCTGTGTTTCTCCGTACTTCCAGTCTCATCAGTTCTATCGGCAAATTCTCCGAACTCCTTGAATTCCTTTGCCACATCGAAGCACGGGCACTGTTTAATCCACTCTTCCGGTTCTATCTCACCGTTTCCGTTCAAGTCCGGCGAAAGATCCCGGTGTCCGCAGACCCGGCAGCCGGAAAATTTCTCCTGTAGTTGCCCGACGAGTTGCCGGAGCGTAGCCCGCTGTGCCGGGGTCCGGGTATCTGCCGGGCGTCCCCGGCAGTCCAGACCACCTTCATAGCAGATACCTATCGAGTGAGCGTTGAAACCTTTGGCGTGTGCTCCGATGCGTTCCACGGGCCGGGTAAGGTGCACTGTTCCATCCTTGCGGATGTAGTAGTGATAGCCTGTTCCGTTAAATCCGCGACGCCGGTGCAACCGGTCCAAATCTTCCGGAGAAAGTATACAATCCTCCCTCGTAGCGCTGCAATGCACCACAATCAAGTTGATAATCCTCATGTTAGTGGATGATTTCTAGTTTAGTTAAAAGCCAAATGTTTAGTTAAGCCTACGACGTTTGTCGTTTACATTTTGTGTACTCTTCACTGCTGTGACGCCATTTATGCAGCCGGATCGGGCGCTTCTCCGCCTCCTTCATTACCGCCTCCACCGGGCTTGTCGCTTCCACCGGAGTTGCCGCCTTCCGCACTACCCGCATCGGAAACAAGTTTATCATAACGGGCACACTTCGCACCGGTCACCATCGAACGGGTAGCGGTAGTGCGGTCAAGGTTCCTGGTAGTCGCCGGTTGGAAACGGACGGTAAGCGTAGCCTGTGCAGCCGACACTTCGTCAGAGGTTTCCACACCTTTGCCACGAGCCACCATCACCATACGGAAGGTACCAAGACCGTCCACGCTTACGCTTTCCGAAGATTGCAAGTGTTGACCCATCACCGTCACCAGGTTGTCGAGTGTGTTTTTTACGTCACCCGGAGAGAGGGAAGAGTAGGCTGCTATCTCTTTCGAAAGTTGTGCGGAATCTACGTTTCCCGAACGTACAACTCGGGGGTAGAAGAGTTTTTTACCGCTTTTTTTGTCTTCCAGAGTTGACTGGAAGGGTTTGTACAATACTGGCATAATTGTAATAGTTTTTAGTCGTTAATAATTCTAGTTTGTCTGTGTCTTTAAGCTTATCGACAATGCAAATATAAGACCTTATTTCTGTCTGTGCAAGAGATTTTAAAAGTGTGCGTTAATAAATTCGTTAATATAAGAAGTTGTTGTTATATCACTAATTTACAACATATTACACAACGCAGCAGCATCATAACCCTTATTAATTCAGTTATTCAGGACACTCAACAAATAATGACCGGGCAGTTTGATCTTTCCGGCACTTGCCCGAATGACACCGAAACCCTTCCAAACCTTACCACCGATTTCTCCGTAATTACTTTTCAGTACGATTGCATACTGTTCAGAGGGAGGAATATGATAAAGGCGAAGGTTATCCAATAGTCCGGAAAGGTTGCGCGGGTGTCCGTCAGCAGGAGCTTGCATCCGGTCAATATCCGACTGTGTCAGTTCATGTTTCTTCTTCGCCGGTTTTCTGTTAGAAAAATCTCCTCCTTCTTCTCCCTCATCCCCTCCTTTGGGCAAAGGAGGGTTAGGGAGGATGTTTTCTTTCCTTTCTTTTTCTTTTCTTTTTATGAAGGTGCTTTTTGTTGCAGTATCCGGGGATTCTGTTACAGTATCGAGGGTTTGCGTTACAATATCCGGGGTTTCTGCAACAGCATCTGGAAGGGTGGAGTGTACGGTTTCCTCATCCGGCAGCAGACAGTAGTCCGGAGAAATATGACGGCGGCTGCGGCGTTTAGTGATAAAAAGGAACTGCCGCTGAATGTCGGCGGAAGTCAGGATGCCGTAACGTTCGTAGAGAGAGGAATCGAAGAAACCGTACTCCACAAACAGACGAAGCACCCGGCGGACACTATCGTTATCCGTGCTGAAGAGCTGGTCGGAGAGTTCGTCATAGAAGTCATCATCGACATGAATATAATAACCCTCGCCCGAATATAGATAAGACAGGGTATAGAGCAGGATCGTGAAGGCGGAATCGCCTTCACGCTTCATCACACGGCGTACGACACGGTCGTGCATAAAATCGGTATTCAAAGGGAAATAGTCAAGCCCTTGTTTTATTCGTCCCATGATATAAATTGTTTTTATAAATCAGTCTGCCAATTCTAATTTTGATCCTGATTTTAATTCTAATTCCAATTCAAAGACTGATTCGGATTGGAATTCAGAACCTGATTCGGATTCAAATTCCGATTCACGGACTTTCCGCCTTTTCCGTTCAATGCTGGCAGCTACGGTTTCAAGGGCATGCAGAATAAGTTCCCGTCGCAACGTGGGATTTTCCGTAGAGGTTATTACCGGATAATTGCTTTCCCTGTCGCATGCAAGGGAGCGTTTCTCGTTCTTCCGGTAGTTCCGGCTGACAGTTTTACGACATTCCTTACAGTAGTTGCCGGGAAGACCGGTTTTCTTATTGATATAAAAGGCACTTGCCGGAAGAGAGCGTTTGCAACATCCGCAAACGCACAGTGTTTGTACTTTTGAGCTTTTCATTTTGTTATCCAATTATAAATTATAAATGCTAGTTTTTATCAGTCAGGTCTGTAATCATTCAAATACGGAGTATTCGTATACAATATGTTATCCTTTTGTTATCCTATTGCCAGGTATTAACATCTGGCGTTTCAGATATTAATGGTTAGAGAAATAGCTATTAACACTTGAGAGAATAGCTGTTAACAGGCATCAGTAAGCTTTCCGCAGGTGGCGGATGAGAAAATTTCAAGTTTTTTGTGTTTTTCTTGAAGTATTGCATGGCATATCCGTTTTTAATTTATATTTTTGAAACGTTTTCTATTAATCAATGGGACAAAGATAGAATATTTTTCATAAATAAAATAGCAATTTTCAATATTAAATCTCAACTATTTCACAAATCATTGATTATAAACATATAGTAAACATATTTTTGAGGCAGCCATTTTTATAGCTGCCATTTGTAAATCCGAGATTAGTCTTTTAAATAAAAAAACAGAATGGATACAAATTTGGATGTATTAGGTATCATCAAGCGTGCCAAACAGGCATTGAACTTAAAGAGAGACAGCGAACTAGCTGAATACCTGGAAGTTTCGAGAGCAACAGTTACCAATTGGGGAGCACGAAACAGTATTGATTTCCGTCTGCTGCTTGACAAATTCGGAGACAAGGTGGACTATAACTGGCTATTATTGGGAAAAGGAAATCCGAAACATCAGACGAGATTTTGCCAAAGCGAGCTGGTACAGGGAGAAGTCGAAATTATACACAATCCGAAAACGCCCGAACCAATAGACGACCGTAGCGTGACATTATACGATATTACGGCGGCGGCGAACCTGAAAACATTATTCACCAACAAACAGCAATATGCACTGGGGAAGATATGGATTCCCAATATTTCCGTCTGCGACGGGGCGGTCTACGTCAACGGAGACAGCATGTATCCCATACTGAAATCGGGAGATATTATCGGATACAAGGAAATTAGCAGTTTCGACAACGTGATTTACGGGGAAATATACCTGGTGTCGTTTATGATTGACGGAGACGAGTATCTGGCGGTGAAGTACGTGAATCGTTCGGAAAAAGAAGGGTATCTCAAGCTCGTGAGCTATAATACTCATCATGAGCCGATGGATATTCCATTCGCGTCCATCAATGCGATGGCGATTGTGAAGTTCTCCATCAGGAGACACATGATGATGTAAGTTTTACCACAAAGAATGCAGAAGACACAGAGTTTCAAGGAAGAAAAAAGACCTCCGTGTCCTCTGTGGTGAAATCAGATTTCTTCCCCCTTCAGCGTAGCCGAGCTGGCCTCCGTGACACGCACATTGACGAAATCACCGACACGGTGCGTACCTCTGTCGAACACCACCACACGGTTCTGCTCCGTACGGCCGAACAGCTGGTCGCGCGAACGCTTGGAGACTCCTTCCACAAGCACTTCATACGTTTTACCGATGCAACGCTGGTTGGATTCGGCAGACAGACGGTTCTGCAAAGCGATAATCTCGTTCAGGCGACGGACTTTCACCTCTTCGGGCACATTATCTTCGAGATGCTTGGACGCATACGTTCCCGGACGTTCGGAATATTTAAACATGAAAGCAGCATCATATCCACATTCTTCCATCAGCGAAAGTGACAAGGCATGATCCTCTTCCGTTTCAGAATGAAAACCGGAGAAAATATCGGTAGTCAGTCCGCAATCGGGGACGATACGTTTGATAGCTGCCACCCGGTCCAGATACCACTCACGGGTATACTTACGGTTCATCAGTTTCAGAATACGCGAACTGCCGCTCTGCACAGGCAGATGGATATGTTTACACACATTCGGAACTTGCGCAATCACTTCCAGCGTTTCATCACTCATATCCTTCGGATGGGAAGTCGTGAAACGAATACGCACTCCCGGAGCAGCCTCGGCCACTGTTCGGAGCAACATCGGGAAAGTAACCACTTCGCCTGTCGGTCTTTCAAAACGGTAAGAGTTGACGTTCTGCCCCAACAGGGTGACTTCCTTATAGCCTTTCGCCACGAGGTCTGCTACTTCATTCAGGATGCTTTCTACGTCACGGCTGCGCTCGCGTCCACGAGTATAGGGCACGATACAATAGGTGCAGAAGTTATTGCAGCCACGCATGATGGATACAAAACCCGAAATATGATTGCCGCAGATACGCGACGGAATCACATCCCGATAAGTCTCGGTAGTAGATAGTTCCACATTGATTGCTTTTTCACCGGTTTCTACGGCCGCAATCAGGTCGGGCAACGTCAGGTAAGCATCCGGCCCCACAACGAGGTCTACATGATGATTCGTTATCAGATCATCCTTTACCCGTTCGGCCATACAGCCCAGTACACCTACAATCAGATGCTTTTTCTTTTTCTTCAGCGAGTGGAAAAACTCCAGGCGATTCAGAATCTTCTGCTCCGCATTGTCGCGGATGGAACAGGTATTCATAAACACGGCATCGGCTTCCTCCAGCGTTTCGGCTACGGAATAACCCGCCATTTGCATCACCGAGGCAATCACCTCACTGTCGGCTACATTCATCTGGCAGCCATAGGTTTCGATAAACAACTTTTTGTTGTCATCCTTCATTTCAGTTGCGGATTTAAAGTCCGCTCCCGTTAATTCGTTCATACTCAAATCTTAGTTTAAAAATTCGGATGCAAAGATACGGCTTCGCTTTCAATAAGTAGTGAATTGATATCAAAATAACGCAAAAACTTATGATTTGGCAAGCAAATTTGTAATTTATGTTAAGAGAATAAACATTTTTAGGCGATATGCTTGGCAAATTTAAATTTATTTTTCACATTTGTGCAATGAAAGAAACATTAGATTTTTTCATAGTTAAGGTTTAGGTTAAAAAAATTAAGGGGAGCTGTGAAGCTGCCCTTTTTTCATAATAAAATGTTAGCCTGAACCAGATAAAATACGTAACTTTGGCAGATAACTAATTAGCAGTGAAACACAATGGAAGATTTTTTGAAATTTCTCTTGATAGCAGGTGTCATTCTTGTGGGAATATTCAAAGAGGTGAATAAGAATAGTAAATCGAAAAAAGCTAAGAATAAACGCCCCGTTTCCCCGATGCCATCCCCCGTTGAAGTAGCTCCGGATGCAGTTCCTATGCCCGAGGCATGGGGTGGCCCCAAGTCGCTGGAAGAATTATTCCAGCCTAAACCCCTGAAACAGACGCCACCGCAACAGTCTCCCAAACAGACGGCGAAACCAGCGGCGCAGCAGAAAAGAAAAAAAGAAGAAATATCCGTTTCCGCATCCCTGGCAAACAGTGCCGCGCAAGATAAACGAAATTCCCAACAAGGTTCTCATTATAACTCTCACACCGAATCAACTGATAACGAACATGATTTCACGATTCACTCCGCAGAAGAAGCCCGCCGCGCTATTATCTGGGGAGAGATACTTCAACGGAAGTATTGAGAGAGCCCGTAAACTCATTGAGTTTCGAATCATTATGTGACGAGTCATTGCCAAGCATTGGTACAAGGCCGTACAAACAGAGAATTAATTATCAATAAAAATATCAACTGTATTTAACACGAAATTTACTATTTATGTCACTCAATCGTATTTCGGCAGCGGAAGCTGCAAGCCTAATCAAACATGGCTACAACATCGGCCTAAGCGGATTTACTCCCGCCGGAACGGCCAAGGCTGTAACAGCCGAACTCGCAAAAATTGCTGAAGCAGAACATGCGAAAGGAAACCCGTTTCAAGTAGGAATTTTCACAGGCGCATCGACAGGGGAATCCTGTGACGGCGTACTGTCACGTGCCAAAGCCATCCGCTACCGCGCTCCTTATACTACCAACGCCGACTTCCGCAAAGCTGTGAACAACGGAGAGATTGCCTACAACGACATACACCTCTCACAAATGGCACAGGAAGTGCGCTACGGGTTCATGGGCAAAGTGAACGTAGCCATCATCGAAGCCTGCGAAGTAACTCCGGACGGAAAAATTTATCTGACTGCCGCCGGTGGCATCGCCCCGACCATCTGCCGTCTTGCCGACCAGATCATCGTGGAGTTGAACAGCGCACACAGCAAATCCGGTATGGGTATGCACGACGTATACGAACCGCTCGACCCGCCTTACCGCCGCGAAATACCGATCTATAAACCGAGTGACCGTATCGGACTGCCTTACGTTCAGGTAGACCCGAAAAAGATTATAGGCGTAGTGGAAACCAACTGGCCGGACGAAGCGCGTTCTTTCGCTGCCGCTGATCCGTTGACCGACAAAATCGGCCAGAATGTTGCCGACTTCCTTGCAGCCGACATGAAACGCGGTATTATCCCGTCCAGTTTCTTGCCTTTGCAATCGGGTGTAGGAAATATCGCCAACGCCGTACTCGGTGCATTGGGACGTGATAAAACGATTCCTGCATTCGAAATGTACACAGAGGTAATCCAGAATTCCGTGATCGGATTGATTCGCGAAGGACGCATCAAATTCGGTAGCGCCTGTTCACTGACTGTTACAAATGACTGTCTGGAAGGCATCTACAATGATATGGATTTCTTCCGCGACAAACTGGTTCTCCGTCCGTCGGAAATCTCAAACAGCCCGGAAATAGTACGCCGCCTCGGTATCATTTCTATCAATACAGCCATCGAAGTTGACCTGTACGGCAACGTAAACTCTACCCATATCGGCGGAACAAAAATGATGAACGGTATCGGTGGTTCGGGAGACTTTACCCGCAACGCTTACATCTCTATCTTCACTTGTCCGTCTGTGGCCAAAGAAGGGAAGATCAGCGCGATCGTACCGATGGTATCCCACCACGACCACACGGAGCACGATGTCAACATCGTTATCACCGAGCAAGGTGTTGCCGATCTTCGTGGCAAGAGCCCGAAAGAACGCGCACAAGCCATCATCGAAAACTGTGCACATCCTGACTACAAAGAGCTTCTTTGGGATTACCTCAAACTGGCCGGTAACCGGGCACAGACTCCACACGCTATTCAGGCTGCACTTGGTATGCACGCAGAGTTGGCTAAGAGTGGCGATATGAAGAATACTAATTGGGCTGAATACTCAAAGTAAATATAATATATATAGTATAGAATTTACAGTATTCGATTCAAAACAAGTATAATTGTATTCTCTGGTAAACAAAATCCTACGATTTTTGCTTATTAGAGAATACAATTGTCTTTTTATAGAAGAATCAATAAAGAGCCCTCCATGGAAAATAGTACCTGCCCCTTGACAACATAGAAATCGGATTCAACAACGGAATTCCACTTTGGTTGTACGGGCTAATGTATTCATATCAGCCTATTTCCCAATAATCACCTCACACACCTTATCCTGAAATGCTCTCGCTTTAGCCGCCGAAAGTACATTCTGGTTCATAATGGCAAATGCCACTTCATGTCCGTTCTTCATCTTCAGATAGCCTGCAAGCGCATTTATTGCCGTAAACGAGCCTGTTTTGGCATGAACATTCCGAAAGGCAGGAGTACTTTTCATCCGGAATTTCAAAGTTCCGTCCACCCCACCAACGGGAAGTGATTTATACAACATCTGAAACACTTCTGTTTGCGAGTACGCATATTTTAGAAAGTCCACCAGCAGGGCAGGAGAGAGGTAATTATAATTGGACAGTCCGCAACCGTCGGCAATCTTATAGTCTTTCGGGTCATGCCCCAAGCGGCGGATCAGCTTCATTATTTCGACAATACCATCTTCGGCAGCTACTTGCTTCTTTCCCGTAGCCTGCGCTCCCAGGCGACAGAGAAATGCTTCCGCATTGAGGTTATCACTCTCTTTCATCAGTTGGTTCAGCACTTTCTGCACAGAAGTGTTCCAGCAAGCCATACGCTCTACTCTCACACTGTCGCGAGGTAATTCGGCAAAGCCATACGACTGGGGAGTCGTGATTCCTTTCCCACGAAGGCGTTCCAGGAAAGTGTGCATAAAGAAACGGGGAGAATCATAGATGTTGACATCATCTTTTCGAATCGAAGTGACATTACCCGAAATAAGGAGGTTGTTTCCATTCGTCAGCCAGTCTCTTGTGAAAGAGAATTTCCCGGCAGAAGAGGTACGTGTTTTCGTCTGATTCGTCACTGTATAATAGGAAGACAGAGGCTGGCAGGAAACACTTACCGTATCGCCCTGCACCGTGGATGGAACTACGGAAACCTGTACAGTCCCCTTGCAGAACATCAGCGGAGAGAGATAAGGCTGATAACCCGCAGGTGTATCGTCCCACGCCCATCCGCTGCCCCAATAAAGGGAGTCTTTCATTGAAACGTCACCATAGACCTGCCCGTTAATAACCGAAAAAGGGAAAGTGATTACCTCTTCTATCAATGAATCCATCGACTGGCTGTCAAATTCCGGATCGAATCCGCCTACCACATACAGGTTGCCTTGCAAGGTATCATGCTCTATCACGCCATCGTGCCATACTTCGGTGCGGAAAGGCTCGTTGGCTTCGGGGCGGGAAAGTGCGGTAATAGCCGTCAACAGCTTCATGGTAGAGGCAGGACGTGAAAGTTTCTCCGCACGATAGTTATAAAGTGATTTCTTAGCCGTCAGATCGTAGACGGATATGCCGACTTCGGATGCTTCGGGGAGCATCTTCTTGATAAGCGAATCTATCCGGGAGAAATTCTGTTGTCCCCAAAGTGGCAACAAACAAACTGAAAGGGCGACTAACAAAAGACTTTTTTTCATATAACACTGTTTATGACATCAACAAATGATCGTATCTTACCTCTATCTATTTCAAGTTTTTCTCTACCTGTCCAAGAAGCGAACCGGCGCCATAGCCGGACCATACATCCTGGATTTTTCCATCAGGGGCAATCAATACATAATGAGGGATTCCCCGTACCTGATAGTTTAGGGCAAGACCGGTACGTCCTTTACGAAGTTCGTTCCACTGGTTACCGCCCATTCCTTTCGTCTTGATATACTCTTTCCAACGTGCTTTCGGGTCCTCACTAATACTAATCACAGTCATTTTATCCTTGTACAGATCCATCACCTTCTCCATTTCAGGTATCGACTCCACGCAAGGACCACACCCGCTACTCCAGAAATCGAGTAAGATGAATTTTCCTTTGAACTCGGAAATATGACGGAGAGAATCATTCGCATCATATAGGTCTCCATCCACCATCATATCTCCAACTCCTACGGTAGCGGGAGGATAAACATAGGCTGTAATCTCCTGTCCGTCGCCTGTTTGTTTATCGGCTTCAGACATTCGGGCATAGAGTTTTTTCACCTCTTCTTTATAAGGCATGATGGTTTCATATTTCATCATGGAAGCAAACAACAATAATCTATCCATCCACACCGGGGAGACGGGAGCTTCTTCCATGTATTCCATTTCCTTTTTCCAGATTTCCTGCTGCAACGGCATGGACAGTTTCCGGATAGAATCTATCTTGGCCCACGCCTGACTTTCAAACTCCCGGTCGCCCGGATGGTCTATGAACATCATCCGTTGCCAGTCATATTCCGCTGCCATGTATTGCATCAATTCTTTCTGTTGGGCCATCGCGCAAGCCGTAAAGCGATTTTCTTCCTGCTGTTCCGGCACATCGCTTACTACTTCCCATGTTTTCACTAGTTTATCCTGCCCCTTGATTTCGATGTATTCCCCCGGTGCGATCCACACTTCCAGCCATGTACCCGGGAAGCCCCGGTTATCAGACATAATCAGCATTTTCCGTGTGGTAGAAACCGTGTCGCGGAAAGAGAACTGCCCATTCATAAGCGTATCTCTCAAGACACAGTTGAGAATATTTCCGTCTTCCTCGTACAGGCCGATCACAATGCTGTCAGGAAGATTGGCCAGTTCGCCCTGAATCAAATATTCATTGGCAGCAACTGACGCTTTACGATTGGATGTACAACGACACATCACCATACAAACTATTGCCAATAAGACCGGAGTGATTATATATTTTCTCATCATATATTCGATTTATAAGTAAGATACCCGCATCAATGACTGATGCCAGATATCGGAATCCATTTATAGAGCTTCCCGGAAGATTTCTCCTACCGTGGGATGTGGGAAAACAATCTTTTTCCATTGCGCTGCCGTCAGTCCGAGTTCAATGGCAGTTCCCGCAAGAGTGATAATCTCCGAAGCCGGATTTCCCAACACATGAGCGCCAATCACCCGCTGCTGTTCATCCAGCAATACTTTGCAGACTCCGTTCACGCCTTCATTCTCCGCCACAAAACGGCCGGAGTAAGCCATCGGAAGTTTGATAACCTGATAATTGATTCCTTTCGTTGAGGCCGACTCCTCCGTTTCACCCACTCCGGCAATCTCCGGATTGGTATAGACTACGCCCGGAATAGCCCGATAACTCATGGCATCTTCCTTTCCCAAGATGGAATGTACGGCAACTTCCGCTTCACGAACAGCCGTATGGGCGAGCAAAGAGAATCCTGTCAGGTCACCACAAACATACACGTCCGGCACAGAAGTCTGCATCTTTTCATTAACTCTGATAGCACCACGCTCCGTCTGCTCCAAATTCAGGTTTTCGAGCCCGAAACCTTTCGTCACAGGACGGCGACCGACGCTCATCAACAGCTTTTCTGCAATGACACTGCCGTTTCCCTCTGCGTTCTCATAAGAAACAACAGCTCCTTCTTCCGTTTGCGACAAGCCGACCACTCTCGTACTAAGCAGGAATTTAATACCTCGTTTTGTATATTCTGCACGGAGCAAAGCGGAAAGCTCCTTATCCATTCCACCCAGGATTTCGTCCATCATCTCAACCACCGTCACCTGTACTCCCAAACTATTGAAGAACGACGCAAACTCCATACCGATTACCCCGCCACCAACAATAGCCAAAGAAGCCGGCAATTCTTTACTGTCCAAAGCATCCCTGTGCGTCCAGTAGTTCACCGCGTCCACTCCCGGAATAGGGGGAATGAAAGTTTCCGAGCCTGTACAAAGTATCAGGTTCTCCCCTTCGTAAATTTCCTCCCCGCAGCGAACCGTATTTTTATCAATGATCTGCGCTTCTCCCGATACGATTGTAACATTGTTGGCAGTCAGCTTCGCTTTCACTCCCAGCACCAGTTTACGCACTACCTTACTTTTACGAGCTATTATCTTAGGCAAATCGAAAGAGACTTCCGGGATATTGACTGCATACTTCGATGCATGTTTTGCACTGTCATAAGTCTTTGCCGAATACAACAATGTTTTCGTAGGAATACAGCCTTCGTTCAGACAGACGCCACCCAGACTATTCTTTTCGATAAGCAATACGCTCAAACCGCCTTTACCGGCAGCTTCGGCAGCCGTATATCCCGCAGGACCGCCACCGATGATAATCACTTGATATTTCATAGTATATAATCAGTTACTCTTTTATCTTCTTTTCAAACATTCTCTTTTCGAGTAGTTCTGCAAATTCCTGTTCCTTGACAGGCATCACCGAAACAAACTTTCCTTTTCCGTATTCTATCAGGATATAATCCGTCACCGAGAAACGGCCGAATTTCATGGAATGGTATTTCCTGACTGCAGTAATTTCGGAAAGCGGGATGATCTTCTTGCGAATAAAACGACCACGTGAGACTTCCAGATCACCATTTGTTGTCAATGTATAAGTAGTGTGTATAATTTGTTCGATCACTACAATCAGCATCAACATAAACAGTACTGCCACCAAGATATACTTACACCACAATGCGCCGACGGCATTCACAGTAAGCACCACCAACAGGAAATATTGGTACCAGGCGATGCGCGCATGAAATATTCGATTCATTTTGTCAGATTTTTGCCTGCAAGGTAGCAATTTTATGAATTAGTGACAACGAAAAGTACAACGAAGTAACTTATTTTGTAGCTTTGCGGTGAGAAATAACAAGATTATGGTAAGAAAATTCGATTTCCTCGTTATCGGTTCCGGAATTGCCGGTATGAGTTTTGCGCTGAAAGTGGCGCACAAAGGTAAAGTTGCTCTTATCTGTAAAAGTGGGCTGGAAGAAGCCAATACGTACTTCGCCCAGGGAGGTGTAGCCTCCGTCACCAACCTTCTGGTGGATAATTTCGACAAGCACATTGAAGACACAATGATTGCCGGCGACTGGATCAGTAACCGTGCCGCAGTAGAAAAGGTAGTGCGCGAAGCTCCCGCACAAATTGAAGAACTGATTAAGTGGGGAGTGGATTTTGACAAAAACGAGAAAGGCGAATTTGACTTGCACCGCGAAGGCGGACATTCGGAGTTCCGTATTCTTCACCATAAAGACAATACAGGAGCAGAAATTCAAGACAGCCTGATTAAAGCCGTACAACGCCATCCGAATATCACGGTCATCGAAAACCAGTTTGCCATTGAAATCTTGACACAGCATCACCTGGGAGTGACTGTAACCCGCCAGACACCGGACATCAAATGTTATGGTGCTTATATCCTCGATCCGAAAACGGGAAAAGTAGATACCTATCTTGCTAAAGTGACGCTGATGGCTACCGGTGGAGTAGGAGCCGTTTATAAAACAACCACTAACCCGCTAGTCGCTACCGGAGACGGTATCGCCATGGTTTACCGTGCCAAAGGTACGGTGAAGGATATGGAGTTTGTACAATTCCACCCTACCGCCCTGTATCATCCGGGAGACCGCCCTTCTTTCCTGATAACGGAAGCAATGCGTGGTTACGGAGGTGTACTGCGTACAATGGACGGCAAAGAGTTCATGCAGAAATATGATCCCCGTCTTTCACTCGCTCCCCGTGACATCGTGGCACGCGCCATCGACAACGAGATGAAGAACCGTGGAGACGACCATGTATATCTGGACGTCACCCACAAAGATCCCGAAGAAACAAAGAAACACTTCCCCAATATCTACGAAAAATGTCTTAGCCTGGGCATCGACATCACGAAAGATTATATCCCGGTAGCCCCGGCCGCCCATTATCTCTGCGGAGGTATCCTTGTCGACTTGGACGGACAATCTTCCATCGAACGTCTTTATGCCGTGGGAGAATGTTCCTGCACAGGATTGCATGGAGGCAACCGCCTGGCTTCCAACTCACTGATAGAAGCAGTCGTATATGCCGACGCTGCCGCCAAGCACAGTCTACAAGTGGTCGATCAATATTCTTATAATGAAGATATTCCCGAATGGAACGATGAAGGAACCCGTTCGCCGGAAGAAATGGTGCTCATTACGCAAAGTATGAAGGAAGTTAACCAGATTATGAGTACGTATGTAGGTATTGTCCGCAGCGACCTCCGTCTAAAACGTGCCTGGGACAGACTCGATATTATCTACGAAGAGACTGAAAGCCTGTTCAAACGCAGCGTAGCGTCCAGAGAAATCTGCGAATTGCGTAATATGGTGAATGTGGGTTATCTGATTATGCGCCAAGCAATGGAACGTAAGGAAAGCCGCGGATTACATTATACGATAGATTATCCTCACGTGAAGAAATGATTATGAAAACATTGATTCGGACCTTTATTCTTTTCTTCTGCATAACGGGACTAGCTTCCTGCTATGCAGGTATTCCACTGAAAAGCGGAAAATCGGAAAATAACCAGACTTATGAAGTCAGTTATCTGTTCGAGCACGACGGAGTGAAAGTGTACCGTTTTCTCGATCTGGGAAACTATGTGTATTTCACGACCCGGGGAGATGTAACCAGTATCAAGAATGATTCAACAAGAAAAAGGACAATTACTATTTATAAAGACAGTATACCAAACCGATAACGAAAAGAGGCTGTCTAACAAATTTCTTTTTAACGGCTTCACCTCTATCAAACAAACTCTGACAGATTATGTACGATAGATTATCCGTACGTGAAGAAATAGGATTTACAGTATTATTTTTATTAAAAAGAAAAAACAAGAGGCTTCCTCAAATTATATTTTTGAGTTTGGCTCTTATTTTTTTATCTTTATATGTTTCTTTTGCACTCCTCAAAGAAACTATACTATACACTTATGAGAATATAATACACTTCAACGAACTGCGCATCCATCTATAAATCAAGTATTTAAATAGCAACAGCATATAAATACGAATATCTCTGCCTCTTCTAAAATCATTCCCTAATATCATCCTCTTAAAAACATGTTCTTGAGCATGTGTACACCTCTTTGAGAATATAGTAAACGCTTTCCTGTCTCTCATCTCATACTTTTGTTCACAGAAATAATCACTAATCGAAATATTATGGATATAGCTAAAAGATGTGAGCAGAACCCCCTACTGGCTCCAAAAGATTTAAAAGCGGGAATCAACGGAATGGAAATTACATGTTTGTTAAATCCCGGAGTTTTCAAATATCAAGGCAAAATTTGGTTACTTTTGCGCGTCGCAGAGAGACCTATACAGAAAGAAGGAATTATCAGTTTTCCTATATATAATGAAAAAGGAAAAATAGAAGTGGTTTCGTTTTTAAAGAATGATCCCGATTTGGATGCTTCAGACCCACGCGTTATCGGTTACAAAGGAAAGAATTATCTGACTACGATGTCTTACTTACGATTGGTTTCAAGTACCGACGGTATTCACTTCAAAGATGAACCGGAATTTCCACCTATTTTCGGAAAAGGAGAGCTGGAAGCATTCGGTATTGAGGATTGCCGTGTTGCAACAACCGAAGATGGTTTTTACCTTACTTTCACAGAAGTATCGTCGGTAGCTGTAGGAGTTGGACTGATTCACACCAATGATTGGAAAAACTATACACGGCATGGGATGATATTCCCACCACATAATAAAGATTGTGCATTATTCGAACAGAAGATAGGTGACAAGTATTTCGCTCTTCATCGCCCGAGCAGTCCCGAACTTGGTGGCAATTATATATGGTTGGCAGAATCGCCCGACCGCTTGCATTGGGGAAATCACAAATGTGTGGCAACCACTCGTGACGGAATGTGGGATTGCGCACGTGTAGGGGCAGGGGCAGCTCCAATAAAGACAGAAGAAGGCTGGCTGGAGATTTATCATGGAGCCGATTTTAATCACCGTTATTGCTTGGGGGCTTTATTACTCGATTTAAATGACCCGTCGAAAGTCATTGCAAGAAGCGAAGAACCGATCATGGAACCTATCGCCGCTTATGAGCAAACAGGTTTCTTCGGAAATGTAGTTTTCACTAATGGGCATTTGGTGGACGGCGATACGATAACCATGTATTATGGAGCAAGCGATGAAGTGATTTGTAAGGCAGAGCTTTCCATTTCAGAGATATTAAATGTATTAAAACAGACACAAGAGAAGTAATGAATAAACTGAAAAAAGAATATCTGTTCTTTAAGCAACAGGAACCTAACATGAGAACACTGTTGGTTACCAATATGCTTTATGCATTGGTACTACCGATAGTAGAAATCTTTGTGGGAGCCTATATCATGAGGAACACGAGCGATCCAGTGATGGTTGCTTTTTATCAGCTGGCAATGTATATAGGCATCATTACTACCTCTCTTGTTAACGGTTATCTGCTAAAGAAATACAGTGTGAAGACGCTTTATTCGATAGGAATCCTGGTAAGTGGCATTTCCATGTTCGGTATGATGACTATCAAGTCACTTGGCTTCGTCGAACTTGGCCTGGCCGGCTTTTTAATGGGGGCAGCTTCTGGTTTCTTCTGGACCAACCGATACCTGCTGGCTCTCTATAATACCAACGACAACAGCCGTAACTATTTCTTCGGACTAGAGTCTTTCTTCTTTTCTATTACCTCCATCGGTGTTCCTTTAATTATAGGCGCATTTATCAGCCAGATAGATGGAAAAGAAGTTTTCGGATTCCTCTTCAATATCAATACCTCTTACTGTGTAGTTACGATGGCAGCAGTAGTCATTACCGTTATCGCCTGCATGACACTGTGGAAAGGTAAATTCGAGAACCCCAAAGAAACAAACTTCCTCTATTTCCGCTTCAACATACTTTGGAAAAAGATGCTGTGGCTAGCCGGATTGAAAGGAATGGTTCAAGGTTTTTTAGTAACGGCACCGGCTATATTGGTATTGAAGCTGGTAGGAGATGAAGGAGCGTTAGGATTGATTCAGGGAGTTAGCGGAGCACTGACCGCTGTCCTGGTGTATGTATTAGGACGTATGGCCCGCCCGCAAGACCGTTTGAAAATATTTGTAGGAGGACTAATCGTATTCTTTGTCGGTACACTATTCAACGGTATTCTCTTCTCTGCTACGGGAGTGATCCTTTTCGTCCTTTGCAAAGTGATATTCCAGCCTTTGTTCGACCTGGCTTACTTCCCCATTATGATGAGAACAATTGATGCAGTTGCAAAGATTGAGAATAGAAACGAATATGCATATATCCTAAGTCATGAGTTCGGCCTTTTCCTTGGAAGAGCTTTTGGTTTACTACTGTTTATCTTCCTTGCTTATTGTGTATCGCAGGATTTTGCATTGAAATATGCGCTGGTGATTGTTGCCGGATTACAATTAGCGGCATATCCTTTAGCTAAGAATATTACTAATCAAACTGATACTATTGAACATGAAAATGACAAGTAAAGGTGTTTTTGTACTTATGACCGTTTGTTTCCTGGCATCTTGCTCGGGCAACGGAAATAACTTTGGTGAAAAGATAAAACAGGTTTCCATCCATAGGGTAGACTCTATGCCTGATATGCCTGAAACTTATAAAATGCTGGACTGGAAGCAAAAAGCCCAAAAGTATGACCAGTTTATTTTTGACTGGAATAATAAAAGTGAAGTCGGACCATTAATCTGGTTAGATGACGCCCGCAGAAATATGGACCAGACTACATTTGGCTTATATACTGCCATTAAAGATATTCGTCAGGGAAAGAATGCCAATAACGGAGAGTTCCATGAAAGTCTGAACTCATTGGCTGCTATTCTTGGTGCCGGCCTTGTAGGGATTGACAAGACGAATCAAGACGGATATAACTATGTAAAAATGGTGCAGAATTATTTCAATTCTGATAACGGCTGGAATATAGTCATGAACAATACGACTCCGTCAGTAGCCCTTTTAGGAGGAGGCTATGGCCGCGACTGGTGGTATGATGTATTACCCAATGCCTTATATTATGCTATTTGCGATGTTTTCCCCAATGTAGACGGGGCAGAGAAGATACAAAAAAGCATTGCGGAGCAGTTTGTTAAAGCAGATTCCGTATTGAATGGAAATTACGACTATTCTTATTTTGACTATGCACAAATGAAAGGAATGGTGAATAATATTCCATTGCAACAAGACGCCGCCGGTGGCCATGCTTATGTATTGTTGTGTGCTTATCATAAGTTTGGCGATCCACGTTATCTGCAACATAGTAAGAGTGCTATCGAAGCCCTGCTTGCCCAGAAAGAAAGCCGTTTTTACGAGGCCCTTTTACCACTCGGAGTTTATACGGCAGCCTATTTGAATGCAGTAGAGGGAGCCAACTATGATGTAGCCAAACTTCTTGATTGGGTATTTGACGGATGTAAAAGCCCTGCAGGAAGAACCGGTTGGGGGATTATTGTAGGAAAATGGGGTGATTATGATGTAAGTGGTCTGCAAGGAAGTATCACAGACGGCGGAGGATATGCATTCCTCATGAACAGTATCAAACCTGCCTGGCCTTTCATTCCGATGGTGAAATATCAGCCTCAATATGCAAAAGCTATCGGCAAGTGGATGTTGAACAATGCAAGTGCATGTCGTTTGTTCTATCCGGGGGAAATAGATGAAACACATCAATGGGCTCCGGAATTGAAGGACATTACTTATGATAATGTTTCTTATGAAGGTTTACGAAAAACGGATGACTATGGAAAAGCATCATTAAAAGGGGTTAGTCCGGTTGCAATCGGCGATGGTCCCAAATGGATAAAAGGTAATCCGACGGAAAGCATGTTCAGCGTTTACAGCTCTTCTCCTGTTGGTATTTTGGGGGCCATTGTTTGTCAAACGAATGTGGAGGGTATTCTCCGATTGGATTGCAATGTCACAGACTTCTATACAGAGAAACCTTATCCGGTCTATCTCTATTATAACCCTCATAAAGAGACCAAAAACATTACTTATCAAGCTACCCAGCCATGCGATTTGTTTGATATTGTTGCCAAAGAATATATAGCAAAAAATATAAAGACAAATGGCTCCGTTGAGATCCCGGCCAACGACGCAAGAGTAATTGTGGAACTTCCCGCCGGAACAGAATTAGAACTGAAAGATGGTAAGATTATTGCGAATAAACAAAATATCATTTCATATAATTAAATCTAAGTGTATAAACTATGAGTAAGCATTTATTATTATTCATTCTTATTCTTGCTGTTTGCACAAATGTCTTTGCACAGCAAACCAAGAGTATTTCGGGTGTGGTATACGACAGTAATACCGGAGAGGCTTTAATTGGAGTTTCTGTTCTTGAAGTGGGAACGACCAATGGTACTATCACTGATTTTGACGGTAGATATACATTAAAAGTATCGTCAAATAAAGTTTCATTCTCGTATGTAGGTTTTAAAACTGAAATTGTAAACGTAACAAATAGCGGAACGTACAATGTAAATCTAGTGTCCGATAATGAATTGGATGAGGTTGTGGTTATTGGTTACGGTACTCAAAGAAAGAGTGACCTTACCGGTGCTTTGGCTTCTATAAGTAGTAAGGATATTAAGAACTATGCAGTATCTAATGCATCCGAACTACTAACAGGTAAGGCAGCCGGCGTATTTGTTGCCGCCAGTTCCGGCCAGCCGGGATCGGATGCAGTGATCCGCGTGAGAGGTTTAGGGACCGTCAATGACAACAATCCATTGTACGTGGTTGATGGACAGTTCATGGATAACATCAGCAGCCTGAATCCATCTGATATTGAACGTATGGAAGTATTAAAAGATGCTTCAGCCTGCGCTATCTATGGTTCGAGAGGTTCTAATGGAGTAATCCTCATTACTACCAAGGGAGGAGTGAAAGGTGAAACGACTGTAACATTGGATGCTTATGTAGGTGTAAAAAACAGTTATAAAGCATTGAACATGATGAACAGCGACCAATACTACAACTTCATCATGAAAGCGTATGAAAATGATGCAAGCTTTCAAAACTCAATGAAGGATAAGTTTACCAATCAGTATCAGAAAGGTTATAATACCAACTGGTGGAATGAAGTAACCCGTACAGCTTTCAACCAGAACTATAATCTAAGCATCCGCAAGGGGACAGATAATTCGAGATCTTCTTTAAGTTTAGGATATGTAGACGATCAGGGTGCAATCATCACTACTGAATTCAAGAGACTTTCACTTAAAGCGAATCTTGAATATGATATCAACAAATTTATCACTGTTGGCGCCAATGTCAATCTGGCAAAGATAAGAAAACGTGACGCAGGAGCAATTCCTTCATTCGATTTCATTCAAAAAGCTGATCCTTTTACCCCTGTTATCAGCCCGTTGGTAGATCCGTCTTCTGAAAATTACGAATATAACAAATATGCGCCTACCGAATGGTCTTACGACCCTAATCCGGTAGCCATGCTCGAACTTCCTAATAGATACAATGACATATTCAATGTATTTGGTAATGTGTTTGCCCAAATCAAATTGTATAAAGGATTGAGCTATCGGGTACAGTATAGCTTCGAAAGATACCATGATACTTTCAAAGACTTCCGTCCTGTCTATTCATCTACTTTTTCGGAAGATAACTTAGCGAATCAGGAAAGTAAATATAATAAAGAAACTCAATTGAATAATAATAGCGCTGTTACTTCTAATTATCAGGTGGAACAACGCCTTAATTACAACACGACAATAGGCAGACATAAACTGGATGCAATGGTTGCCATGACTTATGAGAAGAACAGCAGCGAAGGCATTAATGCATTTAAGAGAAAAGCTTTAGGTAACGATGAAATCTATCAGATACTTGATGCACAAACAGCCGGAGATAACACCTCGGGAGGTAAAGAAACATCTTCTATGTTATCATACCTGGGACGTATCAACTATGTATATGATGATAGATACCTTGCTACAGTCAATTTCCGTGCCGACGGTTCTTCAAGATTTGCCAAACGTAACCGTTGGGGCTATTTCCCATCAGTCTCATTAGGTTGGAGAGTGAGCAATGAAGAATTCTTCAAAAACCTGAACATTGAAAATACAATTTCCAATTTAAAACTGCGTGTAGGATGGGGACAGAATGGTAACCAACGAATTGATAGAGACGCGCCTCTTACGTTGATTGGCACCAATAATGAGAATCAGTGGTACTTTGGAAACGGATACTCACAAGGTTACGTCCCGACTTATGTGGGAAATGCAGATATTAAATGGGAAACCAGCCAGCAAACCAATATCGGTTTAGATATGTCTTTCTTTAAAAACAGCCTTGATGTTAGCATGGACTTTTATGTCAAGAAAACAAGTGACATGTTGCTCAATATGCCTATCCCTTCTTTTGGCGCCTTCCCCAACAGCCCCTTCTTCAATGCAGGAGACTTGAAGAATACCGGTTTCGAAATAGTAGTCAACTACCGTAACCAGATAGGAAAAGACTTTAATTACAATGTAGGGCTGAACATGTCTACTTATAAGACAGAGGTAACCAAACTTACATCGGAATATTTGAGTGGAAACACTAGCCGTACGTATGTAGGAGGTCCTATCGGACGTTTCTGGGGGTACAAACAAATAGGAATATTCCAGAATCAGGAAGAGATAGACAATTATGTGGATAAGAATGGTACCAAGATTCAACCTAATGCACAACCGGGTGATTTCAAGTTTGCCAAATTAGGAGAATCAGGCGAATTGAACGATGATGATGACCGTACTTTTATCGGTGATCCTAATCCGGACCTCATTTATGGTTTCAACTTAGGATTTAGTTATAAGAACTTTGATGTAAGCATGGCATTCCAAGGAACTATTGGAAATGACATCTGGAACGTTGCTAAAGGAAGCCTTGCTTCAGCAGGACGCCAGAATGCATTGGCGGATGCTTACACAAAAGCATGGACAAAAGACGGGGATTTGGATGCTGTATATCCACGCATAACCAACTCTGACTCTAACAACAATATGAGAGGTTCTTCTTTCTATGTGGAGAATGGTTCTTACCTGCGTTTACAGAATATGCAAATAGGTTATACATTGCCGAGTCACATTTGCCAGAAGAGCAAACTGTTTTCAAGTTGTAGATTCTATGTGAGCGGTCAGAATATATTTACTTTAACCGGTTATTCCGGACTTGATCCGGAACTGGGTATCAATAACCCATTGGATATGGGAGTGGATACTACACGTTATCCGTCTTCACGTACATTCACTTTTGGAGTTAATTTGCAATTTTAAATCTAGCTAAAAAGACATTACATTATGAGAAAAATATTATTTATAATATGCTGGGCTCTTGCCGGAGTGGGGTTGTATAGCTGCTCTCTCGACGAACCAAGTTATGGTAAAACCACAAGCGATAATTTTTATCAGAAGGAAAGCGATATTGAACAAGCCTTGACTGGAGCTTATCTTCAATTACGTACAACTTGGAATGAATATGCATTAAATCATTATTTTGTAGGTGATTGCAGTACGGATGATGCTCTAAAAGGAGGAGGAAATGACGGCGACCGTGCCGAAGTACGCGACTTGTCCGACTTTACGATCTACACAACCAATGGTGAAGTAGGACGTCGTTGGGAGATTCTGTACAGATTAATTAATCGCTGTAACGATGTGATTTATTATGCTCCTGATGCAATAGGAAACGAAGAACTATTGAAACGTTATGCAAACGAGGCAAAAGCATTGAGAGCATTCGGGTATTATTGCCTGGTCACTACATTCGGAGAAGTGCCTCTAATCACTACGCCGATGCAACCCGCTGAAATACTGCAAATACCCCGCTCCCCATTGGAGAAGGTATATGAATGTATTGTGAATGATTTAACCGATGCCTCCGCACTTCCTGCAAAAGGAGATTACTCTGAAGATGATGCTTATCGTGCAACACGTGGCTTTGCTAAAACAATGCTTGCTAAAACATACATGTTCAAAGGTGATTTTGCCTCTGCCGAAACGGTACTTCATGATATTATTGAAGTAGACAAAGACTATACATTGTTGAGTGATTACGGCATGAACTGGCGCACTGAATATGAAAACAGTTCGGAATCAGTATTTGAGATTGCCAACAAAGTATATGACAAAAACATAGCCACAGGTACCAATGTCCCTCACTTTTTCACAAGCAGACGCATCTCCGGTTATCAGGGATATGGATTTCATGTACCGACCCAAGACCTCTATGATGCCTTTGATGCAGATGACCCGCGTATTACTTATGTATTCACACAAACTGGTGATAGATATAAAGGTGATACTGAAGCGCAGGACAATGCTGAATCTCCAAGCGGTTATCATGATTACAAGATGACTGTGCCAGCAGTAGAAAAAACAGGTTTCGACGTCTGGATGATTAGTTACAACATTCGTTTGATCCGTTATTCCGATGTTCTCTTGATGTATGCCGAAGTATTAAACGAAAATGGAAAACCAGGGCTTGCACTTCCTTACCTGAATGATGTAAGAGAAAGAGCCCGCAAAACTAATCCGATAGATCCGAGAAGAGATCAACAGGCGTATATCCCTGCTACAACAACTAATACACTGCCCGACATAACAGAAACCGACCAAGAGCGTCTGAAAGAAATCATCTGGAAGGAACGCCGTTGTGAATTGGCAATGGAAGGATGGAGACGGGATGATCTGATGAGACAAAAACGTTTCGGAACCGTTATGCGTGCTTATGCAACCAAATATAATACATCGAAAGGTGCCAATTTTAGAGACGACAGAGATTATCTGTTTCCGATACCGCAAGGTGAAAGGGATAAGAGCAACAATATTCTTTCCCAAAATCCGGGTTTTTAATATGAACTATAAAATGAGGGGGCGGATTTTATAATCCGCCCTTTTTTAACAACCAATTGACCATGAAAAAGACATTATTATTTCTCGTAGCAGGTTTTTTCTTTCTCAACAACCTGCCGGCACAAAAGCCGATAGAACAAAAAGAGATCCGCTTAGTACAGTATATGCCCAATATACCTTTCCCCTATAAAATGAAAAACTGGAAAGATATAGCCACGAAACAGGACAGACTATTTTACGATTTCAACGCCAAAGGACAGAACCTGCCTCTTATCTGGTGGGACGATTCGCAAGTAAACTTTCCATTCCGCACTTTCGGACTTCCAAGCTACGTAGATAAAAGACGGTTAGGAGGAAATTCTTATGAATCTCTTCCCACTATGGGCTCACTCATTAGTGCAAGTCTGATAGGAGTAGACAAAAGCAATGATGACGGAAAAGATTATGTATCAATGATACGACAATTCTTCAACAAGAAGAATGGAACCAATCTTATATTGAACGGACTCGACAGGAAAGCCGGAGAAAGTTTCTGGTATGAGATATGGCCGGCAATGGCTTATTCGATGCTGGTAGATTTATATCCTCAAAAAACAGAGATGCAGGAGCCGATGAAGATCACTGTCGACAATTGGTATGCTGCTATCCAGGACTTGAGTGAAGGTAGAGAATATCCGGACTTCAACTTCACCGCCTTCAACTTTAAGAACCGTAAAGGGTACTATAATAAAGTATGGCGTGAACCGGATGCAGCCGCAGGACTTGCTTGGTTGCAATACATCTCCTGGATTAAATACGGAGATAAAAAGTATCTGAATGCTACACGCCAATGCATGACATTCTTGCAGAACCGTCCCGAAAAAGAAGGAACTTTCTATGAGATAATGATGCCCTATGGGGCTTATCTGGCAGTGCGCATGAATGCGGAACTTGGAACTGCCTATGATGAGCTGAAAATGTTGAACTGGTGCTTCGACGGTAATAATTCAAACCGTGACGGATGGGGAGTGATGTGTGAGCGTTGGAACAAATACGACGTACACGGATTGGTAGGACAAAAAAAGGATGAACAATATGCTTTTGCCATGAACACCTTTTCACAAGCTGCCGCACTTGTCCCAATTGTAAAATACAACCCAGCTTATGCTTCCACAATAGGCAAGTGGATGCTGAACCTGGCAAACGCCTGCCGCTTATTTTATGCAGACGAGCACCCCCGCAACCGTCAGTCGAGTTCTATCTGGGAAGGTGATCCTCAACACGTCATTTGCTATGAAGGATTGAGGAAGGACTTGTATCATGGTAATCACTTTGAACCATTCCAGGGATTATTGTCCGATGAGGGTCCCTATGCTATTGGGGATCAGGTAAAAACCATGTCTTCAGCTACAGATATTTGCTTGTATGGCTCGGCCTGGGTAGGTATGCTAGCCTCTATTGTAGATACTACTAATGTGGAATGTATTCTTCAACTGGATTGTAATGCCACAGACTTTTATTCCACAAGAAAATATCCTACTTATCTTTTATTCAATCCTTATTTTGAAGCCAAAGAGGTAACTTTGAATCAACACTTTACAGAACCAACGGACTTGTACGATCTGGTATCCAAAAAATACATAAAGAAGAATTGTACCGGCGAAACAAGCATTATCCTGAATCCGGACAATGCCATAACTATTGTTTGTATTCCTTCTTCCGCTAAAAAAATAAAGAAACATGGTAAATTGATTGTTGACGGTGAAATCGTAGATTATCGTTTGTAATTCGGATTGACTATTCCACAATTGTATAAATCCTCCGTTACCGATGAAAATATGCGCGGAATAAAATAAATTCCTTATATTTGCTATTATCCTAACCGTATAAATAACATTCATTTACATGAGAAACATCTTATACGCACAATTATTTTTTATTCTGATTATTGCATTTGTCACTTCCACAAAGTCTTATGCTTTTAATGTGGCAAAACACATATCAAATGTTAACGGGCTGACGAATAATTCAGTAAACTGTATTTTGGAAGATGCAGAACATACGATCTGGATTGGGACATGGGATGGACTGAATGCATATAATGGAAGAGAAATTACGACATTCAGATATAGCAAAAACAATCCGAATTCTATAAGTAATAACGTTATCCGCCAGATTATCGAATGTAAGGGCAGTTTATGGATAGCAACAGATAATGGAATCAATCGGTTAGATAAACGAACCCGTCAGATAACAAGGTATTATTTAAGAACAGATAATAAAGTACCCAATCAGGAAAAGTCTTTTATTTTAGGAAAGAGTGCGGCAGGAGATATTATCTGCCTCATAAAGGGGCTGGGGTTCTTTGTCTACAATGATTCTGAAGATGAGTTTAATCCGATTAACACAGACTTTGCAAGTCATATAAAGGATTATTCCGTGAGTGATTCCGATCGTATGCTTTTCCTTTTAAATAATGGAAATACCGTGCATCTGACTTACAATCTTCTCGTTAACGGAGGAAAACAGAGTGATTTACGCACAGTCGACATACAGACGCCTGTAGATAAGATATTTCTGTCGAAAGACAGATTTATCTTAAACAAAGACAACAAACTTTTCCTTTTAAATCCCGACTTTACAGTTTCCCAATGCATTGAGCTGGATAGTAGCAAACCTGTATCGCAGGTTATTTTAGCAGAGAACAAGATGTACGTCAGCTTTATAGAAGGGGGATGTATTCATTATGATTTAAAAAAGAATACTTTTGCCTACCTGAACGAGCTATCCAGTCAGTTATCAGTCTTCACTCTTTATTCCGGTAGTCAGAACATATTGTGGATAGGAACGGACGGACAAGGATTAATTCAACTTTATCATTACGACTCTTTATTTGAAACCGTTCACACCAGTCACCCTGTGAGATGTTTCTGTGAAGATGAAGATGGTAATATTCTGATAGGCACAAAAGGAAGCGGAATAAAACTGTTGAATCCTGCAACGAAAGAATTGACAGATTATCTGAATGAGAGTAAAGGGTTGATTTCCAATTCTGTCTATGCCTTGAGAAGAAATAAAGCGAATGACATTTTTATCGGAACGGAAGGAAACGGAATCAATATATTGAATGTTGCTACAGGGCGACTGGAAAAGCTTGAGATACCTGATAAATATCCGCCTTTCAAGGCTGTGTATAACATTTATTTTACGAACAATGATTCTCTTTTATGGGTGGGAACATCAGGATATGGTTTAATCAAAATAAATATTTCCAGAGAGCAAGGTCGTTATCACGTTAAAGGATTCAGGCAATATAATTCGTCGGATAAGAATATCTCATTGAATAACGATGTTGTTTATGCCATTACATCCGATCCGGAAGACAATATGTTATGGTTTGGCACACGTGGCGGAGGCTTGAACTGTATCAATATGAAAGATAACAGCATAAAATCATTGGAAGATATGGACAGTCGGATTTTACTGACCAATAATGATGTATTGTGCTTACTGCGTGATGATACCGGTATATGGATAGGAACAAGTTATGGATTGAACGAGTTGAAAAAGGAGGAGAATGATTTTCACCTGATACAATATGCCGACGAGAAATTGAATAATAAAACGATTCATGGAATATTAAAAGACCACGAAGGAAAGATATGGATCAGTACCAACCAGGGATTGTCTAGCCTGAATGTAAAAAACAATAAAATAGATAATTATACTTTGAATGACGGATTGCAGAATGATGAATTCTCTGATGGAGCTTTCTTCAAGGATCATCGTGATTTCTTGTACTTTGGAGGAGTAAGCGGGTTTAGTTATTTCAATCCTCGAAATATACATTTGCGCGAGTTTAATCCTCCACTTATATTAAGTAGTTTGAAGATATATAATACGGTACAGGACATTAATGAACGAATCAGAAAAGGAGTGTTGAAACTTAGCTATGAAGAAAGATTCATGACTTTCAATTTCATAGCCAAAGACTTTATTAATAATGAAAACTGTGAATATGCTTATCGCTTGAAGAACCATTCGGATGATTGGGTGGAAATGGGTAATAATCCGAATATTATCTTTACCCAACTTCCTCCGGGTGAGTACCAGCTTGAAGTGAAGAGCACAAATGGCGACAAAGTATGGGGAGATAACATTTATCGCTTAACTATAAAAGTAGGTTATCCGTGGTGGCTTAGCGTTCCTGCATTGATTATCTATGCCATATTGTGCATTATTATCTTCTATATCACAAAGTCTGTTATCAAAAATCGCATACGGTTAAGCCGCCAGGTTCTTATAGCCCAGGTAGAGAAACGGCATGAACAGAAGATTTATGAATCCCGGCTCAATTTCTTCACTAATGTGGCACATGAATTCTTTACCCCCCTAACTTTGATTTATACACCTGCACAGCACTTGTTGGAACAGGACGGGTTAGATGGTAGTACAAAGAAATATCTCCAAATAATAAAGAATAATGCCGAAAGGATGCAGAAGCTGATTAGTGAGTTGATGGAGTTTCGTAAAACCAAATCGAGCAATATGGATTTGCATCCTGAAAATGTGGACGTAAAATCATTGATGGAATATGCTTCCAACAATTATGTGGATATCCTGAAAGAGAATAAAATAGACTTCAAGGTAGAGACTCATGATACGTCAGAGATCTATTCCGACCGCAATGCTTTGGAAAAAATTATATTCAATTTACTGTCGAATGCGTTCAAATATACTCCTCGTTATGGATATATTCATGTTGAGATATCACAAAATGAGCCTGATAAAACCTTATACTTGCTCGTAAGAAATTCCGGCAAGGGGTTAACCGAGCAACAGATGGCAGAGATATTTGATAAGTATAAGATATTTGATACTCCCAAATTGGGTAACTCTGTAAGCAATGGCATAGGTTTAAATCTAACAAAGAGTCTGGTTGAATTATTAGGCGGGCAGATAAGTGTAAATAGTGAACTGGGAAAAAGTGTTGAATTTTCAGTCGTGATTCCTTCTCTACCATCCGATCATTCACTTGTTGTAACGGATGAAAAAGATTCGTTGCAGAAAGAAAAGAACGGGCAGGATCACTTATCCCCTCGCAAAGATACTGTCATACTGATAGTGGAAGATGAAAAGAATATCAGAGACCTGCTGAAAGATGTCCTCTTTGATTATGTGATACACGAAGCAAAAGACGGCGTAGAGGCTTTGAAAGAGATAGAACATAATCATCCTGATATTATTATAAGTGATATTGTCATGCCCAACATGGACGGCTTGAGCTTGATTAATAAATTGAAATCCGATTTGAAAACAAGTTATATTCCAATCATAGGAATATCGGCAAAGGCTTCTGTAGAAGACCAGATTAATGCCTTTAACCATGGTGCGGATGCTTATATCGTCAAACCATTTCACCCGAGGCAGGTGATATCCACCATAGAGAATCTGCTGTCGAGACAAATGCTTTTAAAGGACTATTTCAATTCCAGCATGTCTTCTGTGAAAGTAAAAGACGGGATTGTTCTTCATCCGGAAGACGAAGAGTTAATACAGAATGTAACAGACTTCATAAAGAATAATATAGATGATGAGTTATTAAGCCCTTCTTCTATTGCCGAATTTGTAGGAGTGAGCAAAGCTACCTTATATCGGAAGTTCAAAGAAATAATAGATAAGACTCCGAGTGAATTTGTACGAGGCATCAGACTGGAATATGCAGCCAAGTTATTAAGGACAACCAAGTTGACCGTATCCGAGATTATGTTCAAATGTGGATTCTCTAATAAATCTTATTTCTATCGGGAGTTTTTAAAGCAATACGGTGTATCTCCCAAGGATTACCGGAATCAATAGATAAATCCTGCCAATCTGTCATTCAGATAGCAATTTGTATTTCTCGTTACCAAAAAATGCCGCTTGTAGATTACTGCAAGCGGCATTTTCTTTATCTAAATCATCCGAGATTTATCTATCCATCCGTAGATTAATAGTTTTCCTTCTTCACCTCGAAATAAGCCTGTGGATGCAGACATGCCGGACAAACTTCGGGAGCTTCCTTACCGATTTCAATGTAACCGCAGTTACGGCATTGCCATACCACTTCGCCTTCTTTAGCGAATACAGTCATATTTTCGATATTGTTCAGGAAGGCAAGATATCTTTCTTCGTGACCTTTTTCTGCGATGGAGATATTGCGGTACATAGCAGCAATCATCGGGAAACCTTCCTGTTCTGCCACATCAGCAAAGTGAGGATAATCCAGTGACCATTCTTCATGTTCACCCGCTGCGGCAGCGCGAAGATTTTCAAGTGTATTACCAATTACACCGGCCGGATAGCTGGCAGTGATTTCTACCATACCGCCTTCGAGGAACTTAAACATACGTTTTGCATGTTCTTTTTCCTGATCGGCAGTTTCAGTGAAAATAGCTGCAATTTGTTCGTAGCCTTCTTTTTTAGCCACACTTGCGAAATAAGTGTAACGCATTCTTGCCTGTGATTCTCCTGCGAATGAAGTCAACAGATTTTTCTCTGTTTGAGTTCCTTTAATACTCTTAGCCATAATTCTAATCTATTTTAAAATTGGTTGATTACCAAACGTAACTTGTCGTACTATTTATAACGCAAATATAAGCGATTTGTTCATAATAAACCATCTTTTTTTGATGAATAAAATCGATTGCCTCATTGATGAAATCTATCAACAGACAAATAGTATGTTCAAAAACATACTTATTTCGATTATTTTATCTAATTTTGCAACATCTACTTTACAAAAAAGACGGAATATACGTATAACAACATCTAAAAATGAAGCTATTTGAATTTAAACCCAAACTGGTTTCTTGTCTAAAGAATTATTCGAAAGAAACGTTTATGGCGGACCTGATGGCCGGCATTATCGTAGGTATCGTGGCGCTTCCTCTGGCTATTGCTTTCGGTATCGCTTCGGGAGTTTCGCCCGAAAAAGGTATTATCACCGCTATCATTGCGGGATTCATCATTTCCCTGTTGGGTGGCAGCAAAGTCCAGATTGGCGGTCCCACAGGAGCATTTATCGTCATTATCTATGGCATCATACAACAATACGGAGAGGCCGGACTGATTGTAGCCACTCTGATGGCGGGCGTACTCCTTGTATTATTAGGAGTATTCAAGCTCGGAGCAGTTATCAAGTTCATCCCTTATCCTATCATCGTCGGATTTACCAGCGGTATCGCTGTCACTATTTTCACGACCCAAATCGCCGATATTTTCGGTTTATCTTTCGGAGACGAGAAAGTGCCGGGAGACTTCGTCGGGAAGTGGATGATTTATTTCCGTCACTTCGATACAATCAACTGGTGGAATACCATCGTTAGTATTGTCAGCATTATTATCATCGCTATCACTCCGAAGTTCTCAAAGAAAATTCCCGGCTCGCTGATTGCCATCATCGTAGTCACGGTAGCCGTTTACCTGATGAAAACCTTCGGAGGAATCGACTGCATCCAGACCATCGGTGACCGCTTCACCATTAAATCAGAGTTGCCCGATGCCGTTGTGCCTGCGCTGGATTGGGAAGCTATCAGGGAATTGTTTCCGGTGGCTATCACCATTGCCGTATTGGGAGCTATCGAATCCCTGCTGTCTGCCACTGTAGCCGACGGTGTGATAGGCGACCGCCACGATTCCAATACAGAACTGATCGCACAGGGAGCAGCCAATATCATAGCCCCTTTGTTCGGAGGTATTCCCGCCACAGGTGCTATCGCCCGTACCATGACGAATATCAACAACGGGGGTAAGACACCGATAGCCGGAATCATTCATGCAGTAGTATTGCTGTTGATTCTGCTCTTCCTGATGCCACTCGCACAATATATTCCGATGGCATGCCTTGCCGGCGTACTGGTCATCGTATCTTACAACATGAGCGGATGGCGTGTATTCAGAGCTTTACTGAAGAATCCGAAATCGGACGTTACCGTACTGCTTATCACGTTCTTCCTGACCGTTATCTTCGACCTGACTGTCGCTATCGAGGTAGGATTGGTCATTGCCTGCGTCCTCTTTATGAAGCGTGTCATGGAGACTACCGAAATCTCGGTGATTACCGACGAGATTGACCCGAACAAGGAATCGGATATTGCCGTACACGAAGAAAACCTGATGATTCCCAAAGGCATAGAGGTATACGAAATCAACGGCCCTTATTTCTTCGGTATCGCTACCAAGTTTGAAGAGACAATGACACAACTGGGAGACCGCCCCAAAGTACGTATCATCCGTATGCGCAAGGTTCCGTTCATCGATTCCACAGGGATTCACAACCTGACTACTCTCTGCGAAATGTCACAGAAGGAAAAGACTACCGTTATCCTTTCCGGAGTCAACGAGAACGTGCATAATGTACTGGAAAAAGCCGGATTCTACGAGTTGCTGGGAAAAGAGAATATCTGCCCGAATATCAATGTAGCATTGGAGAGGGCAAAAAGTCTGGTAAAATAGTGCTGTTTATCAGCTACTTGTAAGCCTGTAAGCCATATATACCGTGCGTATTGGACATATAGATCCAATGTGTACGGCATATATGACCTGCGTGTTGGATCTATATATCCAACACACAGCATCTATATCTCCTGCAAACAGGATATTATCATCATTTATTCTATCATGCTGACCTCTATTTGATACAGTCACAACCTCTTTTATTTCAGAACCATGTTCTTGTTTTCTTTATAATCAAGCGCACGATTCATAATCTTCAACTGTCCGAGAGTATTCTCTAATGAAGCATTTACAATAACCGGAGTTGCTTTAATATTCGGATTCACTATTGCCACATCATAAACCGACTGCTCCAATTCACCATTCAGATAGATTTTCAACATTCCATTCTTCTCACGGCATAAAGACACAATGCGCTCTTTATCATCATCAACAGCCTGTCCGGATACGACTTTCAACCCTTTTACCACGAATACAAGCCGCCCTTCCGCATCCAAATCCACCAAAATGTCTTTTCCCTGACGCAACAAGGAAACAGCGTTCTTATCGGTTTTCAAACAGAAAGACAGATTAAAATCCCCGCTGCCACTGACTCCTGTCAAAACAGGTATCTCCTGATTCTCGAAATAGAAAAAAGCGGTGCGCAATGCTTCCGTATTTCCTGCGTCATCTGTCACTCCCGAAATATTCAGGCGGTATTTATCATCTTCTCTCATTTCACGAGCCAATGTTAGTGTCACGACACGCCTGTCCGCTGAAAGCGAAGTAGCGGTTACCTCATTTCCCGAAACGGAAAATATTCCGTCTTTCAGTATCACAGGCTCATTAAGCTCGACCGTCAGGGAAGTCGGAGAGGTGGTCTTCACTATCCGCAGAGCAGGGGCTTCCTTATCAGGCACGGTACTGAATTTCCAAATCCGCACTTCACCCGGCTGCAAACTAAGGGAGATTTGTCCGCCATAATCAAACAAATGGTTCTCCGTGTCCTCTGCCTTCTGTTCATCCGTCCGGTACGCCCACACATAGGTACGATGCAATCCTTTCAATCCTTCAGGCATTCCGATAGTGCGGTCGAGCGGGAAGGTAAACTCTTTCACTTCATCGGACGGGTTGCGGACAGAAATAATCCCTTCCTGTCCCGACCATGCCGAATAGCCGTAAGGAGTTCCTTTTGCGGGAGTCTGTCCTATCAGTTTAGCATGTTTCAGAGTCTCATAGTTGTCGTTAATCCAGTGCAGTACATCGGCATTTATCACCCATTTCTGCCCCTCGTTCATCATGTTATAGCTATAATAAAGTTCCCAGAAAGCACTGCCGCGGGTAGCCATCATCATCAGGTAAGTGCGGAATTCATCATCATCCATCTTTCCGGCGAGATTGGCGGTATTGCCATAAATCGGGTCGTGGTTATAAAGATGCGCCAAAGGGAACTGGAACGCGCGTGTCTTCACAAAATCGAAATAACGGTCGTCCCTGTAAGACAAAAGTTGGTCAAGCTGTGACGGGCGTTTTACGTTCAACCGCCCGATGTCCTGCGAGTTCTGCATCCACACGGAGTTTCCCCATTGCAAGAACCACGGGCTGGGGTTGACATAACACGTCAGGTTAATCCACAAATCATTCCTTTTCGCCCCGCGCTGGTCGCGCATCGCCTGAAATATATCAATCCAACGTTCCCAATGCTCGGTGACATAACACATTCCCTGATAACCGCCGGAGATATAATTCCCCTGCGGGTCGGGTTGCGGCGGACGAACCAGAAAACCGTCCAGTTTCCAGTAATTCACGTCAAACCGTTGCTGGCAGTCCAGAAAAAACATTTTCAGTTTCTCGCAGTACACCTTATGGTTGGTGCAAATATCACTTGAGTTGCAGTTCAGTTTTCCATTCCCGTTTTCTTCCAGAAACCGCGCGAACTTGATATAATAATTATAACCTCCGCGGGGGCCCAGCCACAATCCGAAATTAGAGGACAAACGGTGTGACAAATCCGAAGGGGTGGACAGTTCGTTCGGGAATTTGCTGTTGAACGACCAGAATTTGGCCTTGTTCTCTTCCTGCCACGGACCGTAAGCATTCCAACCGTCGTCCACCACATAAGAGTCAATCGGACGAACTCCGTTCTGCGTCAGTCCGCGTTCCACTTCACGGAAAGAGTCGAGGATATTGTTCTCGTTGATGTCGAGCATAAAGTCATACCATGAATTGTACTGGATACGGAAGTCGACCGGAACGGAAATATCATGGATATAACTGAAAAAGTCCGTCTGAATGACATCCATATCCGTACTGCGGGTGGCACCGGTCACTTCTTTCCAGGTGGTAAACGTCCCGCTGTCCGCCAGACGGCCTTCCGAAGCAAGCATCTCAAAGCTCTTTCCCGAATAATAGCGGATACGTACTTTCCGATCACCCTCAATCTCCGTCTCCGAAGCCGGAAATTCAAGTCCGAAGAACATGCCCTGTATGTACACCGGTTGCCCCAAAGAGATGTAATATCCGCTGACACCGCCCACTCCCTGTTCCATCACCGGATGCGTCCAGACAGCATATCCTTCGGGAAGGCTCATCGGCTCGAAATCAATATAATCCAGACGCGCCAGATGGCGTTGCGAATCGGGGACGGTAATCTCCAGATATTTCCTCATATAGTGCTTCCCTTCCTCCAATGTAAGAACCATGTCCACCTGCCAGTCCACCTCCTGATGGCGGAAGCCCTTATAATGGAAAACCAGCTTCTTGCCGTTCTTCCCTTCATCCGTGACCTGTACTCTCTGCAAGAAAAGATCAGAAGAATGAATATCCGCAACGACCGAATCCGCACTCAACGTACGGATGATAAAATCCTCCGAAATGGTTTCGGGAATAATACGGGAAACTTCCTTCCCCATACGCTTATTTTCAATCATGCACGTGCGGACTTTATCATTCTTCACCAGAAACTTGCGAGCGAGGAATTCATTGCCAATCTCCACAGTATCTGCTATATGATTGACATAAATCTCTTCCTTTACAGCTGCCCTCATGGAAAACAAACATCCTCCAAACAACATCAACAGCAAATATATTCGTTTAATCATACTATTTTTATTCTTTCATTTATCAAACCTTTAAAAATAATCCGCGCTTATACATCACCCTCAACAGGAGAAAGACAATCAGATAATTGGCGAAGGTAAGCCATACGGAGTAATAACCACCCAGATATTGTTCGAGCCCGTAACTGACCGAAGCGGCAACGCAACGGAAATTCACAACTTCGCCCAGCAGATACGCCGTAATGGAATTCATGCCATACACTTTCAGCCAGTTCAATCCCCGGGTATATCCTTTATAATCAATCCAGTAATAGAACAATGCCATCAGCAGAAAGCAATAGCCGCCGGAAAGCAGGGTCATGCTGCCTGTCCAGATACGTTTGATAACAGGCATCTGCAAACTCCACAGTAACGCCAGGCCAACAAGAGCAAGTCCGACAACTAGCAACGTCTGCACCACCCTTTTCCGATTTGCCTTGCCCTCTTTCATTATCTTTCCGGCAAACGCTCCGAGCATGACGGTCACTCCGAATGTCAGGCTGCTCCACATCCATGTATAGTTGTAGGATGGCGAGAAGCTCCAGGTTCCGTCCTCATTCCAGAAAACACCGTCACGGAATCGCCCTAAAACGCATCTGTCCACTTGTTCCGCAAAGTTCCCCGCCGGTGTGAAATCCCCCAAAAACGTCATCGGAACCCAGTAGACGAGAAGGAGTAGCAACGTTATCCCTACCTGCCACTTGAACGGGAAGTGCAACTGAATGACCGCAGCAATAAGATAACCGACAGCAATAGACTGCAATGTATTGGAATACAAATAAAGATGCGTGGCGTCCAGACCGAGCAGGTTTCCCTGAACAATCATTCCGAAGATAAACAGGAGAAAAACACGCTTCAGGATTCTCCGATACACAGGCCAATAACTTCCCGTAGTCCCTATATACTTCGATAGTGAGAACGGCATGGAAGCTCCCGTCATAAAGAGGAAAAGCGGCATTACCAAATCCCAGAAACGGAATCCCTCCCAAACCTCATGGTCAAACTGATAAAGTATGCTATCGAGAAATGACATATTCATCTGCCGTGCCAATGCCACGAATACAGGTTGAAAAAAGACCAGGAGAAATAAATCGAAACCTCTTAGAATATCCAATGAGGCAAGACGGATGGAATTGTTTTCCGGTAATTTGTTTTTCATAAGTATAGCTTTTGTATAAACTTGATTATCGTTTTATCCAATGTCGCTTTATTCATGTTTGTACCCTTTGCCTTATTCCAGTATCATTTCGTCAAAAAGGATTCTCGACACCTGTCCCGGCCGTACATGAGATGCCGGACAAACTCCCGGGCCTTTGGCTGTCACACGTACGTAACGCGCTTGTGTACCTCTCAGCTTCAACGGCAAGTTTTCTATAAAGTTTCCTTCACGAAAAATCTCTTCGGGCGTGAAACTCCGCATGGCAGCTTCGCAGAAACTAGAGTTGTCATCCGAAACTTCCACTTTCACGGACGACGGCTTATGGATAGCCATCCCATTGTTCGTGATGCAGCCCAATGTCAATGTGTTCAGCGTTTCCGGCTTCAGCAGGTCAATTGTAAAAGAGACGGAATCATTATCATTCCAAGTGCACCATTCGGAATCCGAATATTTCAAGCTTCCACGTATTCCGTTCGTCAGGAGCTTTACAGACGGACTGTCTCCCGATACAGGTTTGGCGGTAGCCAGGTTCCACCGGACAGGGAGTATCAATGTTTTTCCCATCTGCCTGCCTTGCGCAAAAGTAGCACTTTTCAGTGTAAGCGGCTCTTTTACAGGCACTATTTTTTCGTAGAGCGGTGAAGTTGCCGTAGGCTCGCTTCCATCCGTCGTATAATGTATCTCCATGTCGGGGCGGATACATTCCAGTTTCACTTCGAGCATCCCGTCGTTTGGAGTGACCGTATGCTGGATGTTGTACATCGAACGGGCGTAGACGATACCTTTAGCTGTCAGATGTTCATTATAGACATCCAGTCCTTTCAGGAATGAAGTCCAATCCTTGCGTTCTTTCTTCGTCCATGCCACTTCCGCAAGGGCGGCCAGACGGGGAAAGAGCAGATAGTCCACATCTTCCGGTTTGTTGCAGAACTCCGTCCATAGGGATGCCTGTACGCCTATAAGTAAGGAAGCATATTCCGGTTTCCAGTCCGCCTGCACAGGTTCGTAATCGTAGACGTCCTTCAGTGTGTTATTGCCGAAATAGGTCTGGGGTTCAAACCATTGCGGGCCCTGATAGCGGATCAGGTACATGATGCGGGCAGGAGTCATAATGAACCGGTGTCCTTTTTCAGCAGCTTTCAAGGCAGCCGCGCCGAGTCCGCGCCAACCTTGAATAATAACGCCTTCGGGCAGGAAACTGCTGTTTGTCAGTTCGTCCCAACCTATCACTTCGCGTCCCTTGCTGCGTACATAGTCGCTCATCCGTTTCATGAAATAACCTTGCAGATCTTCTACGTCGGCAAGATGCTCTTTGTTCATGCGCTGCCGGCAAAGCGGGCATTTCTTCCAGAATCCTTTCTGCGCCTCATCTCCTCCCAAATGAATATATCGCGAGGGGAAGATTGCCATCACTTCGTCCAGAACATCTTGCAGAAATGTAAAGGCGCTGTCGTTTCCGGCACAGTAAATCACTCCCGAACTTCCTCCGCCCAAGCCCGGAATGACTCCAATGTAACTATTCACCACAGGGCAAGCCAGTTGCGGATAGGCAGCCAGTGCGGCGTTGCTGTGGGCGGGCATATCTATTTCGGGGATAACCTCTATCTGGCGGTCGGCAGCGTATGCCACCATTTCCTTGATGTCTTCCTGCGTATAGAATCCTCCGATAGGGGTCGGTTCTCCCGGTTCGGCGTTACGGCGGAAATAGAAAGGAACATCCATGCGGTTCACTCTCCATGCACCCACTTCCGTCAGGCGGGGATATTTCTTGATTTCTACCCGCCAGCCGTTATCATCCGTGAGGTGGAAATGAAGCGTATTGATTTTGAGCATGCCCATGCAGTCGATGATACGCAACACGTTCTCTTTGGGAATGAAGAAGCGGGCGGCATCCAGCATCAATGCCCGATAGCCGAAGCGCGGTTCATCCTGAATGGTTACCGCGGGAATGCTCCATTGGATATTCTCAACCCGACGGTTGCCTTCGACAGCCGACGGCAACAGCAGGCGGATGGTCTGCAATGCATAGAAAAAGCCTTTTATATCCGATGCTTTTACTTGTATCTGCTCCGGAGTAATCTCCAACTGGTAGGCTTCGCTTTTTAAAGAAGAGTCAGTCGTAAAACGGACATGACTCTTCTCACTGCTACCTATTGCCAACTGTGGGGTTATTCCCGAACTTCTCTTGAATAAGTTTATAAAGTTGCGGACGATGACAGCCTGCTCATGGTTCTCTACCGAAAACAAGGTTCGGGCGGAGAAGGTGAAGTTACCCTCGCCCGGCACGACCTGCACCGGACGGGGAACTATTGAAACAGGGGGTGATGTCAAGTTGTCCGCGCATGCACCCGATATGGATGCAAACAGCATACAAATGATTAAGATGTATTTCGTCATGGTTTGACAGTCAGTTTATTTATTAAAAAAATCGCAAGTACCTCTTTGCCCCTTTTTATTGAAGACTGAATAAGGCACTTGCGAAATTTGATTAAGGCAACTAAGAATTAATAAAACTTCGTTCCTGTATGCCTATTTCTACCTTGGTCATACTCTGCTACTGAAGATTTATTTATATAAGTACGAACCCAATCTATTTCCAAACGAGGAATAGCATTATTATCACGATCCCGTTCATAATTATCATAGCTTGCAAAACCAGAATCCCAGCCGGCATCAGGAGACCATACACCATTAACCTCAGTTCCACCTCCAAGCCCCCATTTATTAGGTGCTCCCATGGTAAGAATAAATTTCAACCCATTTAAGTTTTGTTCATCTGTAAAAGTCCAATAGCCTGCAGGACAATCAGCTTTTTTATAGCATACAGTCTCTTGCCCATTAATGCCCAGTGCGACTTCCGAATCAGAACGCCACTCAAACCAATAAATGTTCCATTCATTTATATTTATCGTATGATTTGCAGTTTGAGTTTTTTTATCGGTTCCTGAAATTCCCGTATGGAATGTCTGATGCGCTTTATTTCCTGTAACAGGACCTGTCGGATTTTCGAGAATATCAACTTCCGTGTAAGTATTATATTTACCCGACTCATCAGATATCAGCCAAATCCCCATGTTAAAGCCATTTTTCTCACCACGAAGCCGGGCACGAATTTCCATTCTGCAACCTTCTGATATTAACTGACTATTAGCTTTATATGTAGTATTAACTCCACATCCATAGAAAGCAGCAGTACCATAATCCCTATCTTTTCCTGCTGCCGGCCCTGTACCCTTCGACGGAACTTTCATTTCTATCATCTTCAGATATCCTTGATCGGTTATATTAGAGAATTGCACATTGACACAAGCCGCATGATTCTGTACAATCACCGTATTACGATCTGCCAAAAACAGAGGAACTTTATTACCCCATGAATTACCTGCACCATTAGTATTCCACATATCACCTGTATTTCCGAAACTATGGAATTCCCATGCATTGTAGAACTTCCAGCCTGCCGTAGCTAAATCTGTATTGGGATGCGGATCCAGTTCTTTCATTTCAACAACCTTATCATCTCCATATTGTGTCTTGGCTGCTGCCAACCTGCCACTTGAAGCAAATGCAATTCCCGGACGTTCGTAAACCCAACGCTCATCAAGAATCCCATCTCCCTTTTCAGCTTCGAGGTCCTTCATCGTAATTTCCAATGTTTCATTATCCAACGGATGAACTGCAGAAACGGTCGTAAAATTCAAAGTCAACGTTTCCGTTTTGGTAGGTTCCATATTGTGTTTAGTTTTAACTTTCACTTCTGCAGATTTTTCTCCTGCCTTTATCGTCAATGTGACGGGGGGTAACGTTACATAGAAATCTTTTTGCTCATCAGGTACAGTGATATGGATATCCATATCATCCGTGACCGGCACAGGAACTTCTGCCAAAATAGTAAACTCATCACCTTCGTCAATAACCCTGTCCGAATTATTTTTTATTGATACAACTGTGTAATGGAGATCAGAAATAACAATCGATTGAGTTGGATTAGTCACCGTATAGCCACGTACAAACGACATTACATTCACATACAACTTTTGTTTGGGCTTAATTCCACTTTCTGTAATCGGTAGTTTTATATCAAAAGAACTGACTCCCTTCGGGAAGGTAACCATTGAAGGAAATGCTTTAAAGGCTGTCTTTGATACATCTTTTTCTCCGTCCTTAGCAGTCAGATAAATATCAAAATCTTCGTTTGTCACACGTTCCGGATTCTTAGCGTCATTCACTTTCAAAGTAAGGGTAAGCTCTTCACCCATTACAAAGCTCTTGGCACTTGATTCCACTATTAAAGGTACAGTTTCCGGCAGTGGTTCTACCGCATCGTCCTCGCACCCTGCAAAACCTATTGAAAGCAGGCAAACAGGTAAAAATGTATATAGTATTCTTTTTATCATAATTGTGTAATTTATTAAATTGAGATACTTATTCGCTAACATCTCCCCAGCCCGGATTCTGTTTCAATTCATGGTTTAATTGCAGTTCATCCGGTGGTATCGGTAATAAATAATCCCGGTTCAGGTCGAAAAGGTAACCCTCAGGCAAATATTGCTGTAACGGATCCATCCACCCGTCGTTATCTTTCAATACCAATTCCAATGATTCGCGCCCTTTGGGTGAAAAGCTTTTGTAAAGGACACTCTCTTCGCCCAGATATGCACCCCTGCCACGACCGTTGATTCCTTTCAATGTTCCGGCTTCCGCCCAACGCATCAGATCGTCCAGACGGAATCCCTGAAGTGCCAGTTCCGAACGTCTTTCACGACGAATTTCCTGTATCAAGGGAGTAAGCCCGGTAAATGGGAAATTAGCATCTGCTTGCGGCTCTATCCATGTCACGCCTGCTCTTTCGCGCAAGGGTTTCAATGTTTTGTTCAATACATCGTCGCTCCATTTGTCCAATTCTGCCGCTGCTTCAGCATAACAAAGTAATCCTTCCGCATACCGGAACAGGATAATGCCAGTCTGCGTATTCCCTTCCACATAAGTAGTGTCAATACCTAATCTGATATGGAATCCGGTAACACTCTTGCTATTACCGTCGCCGTTCAAGTTAGGAGAGACAATATCTTTATTCTTTTCTTTCATTTCATCATCAGTGCCTGTCGCATCATAAGCCCTCACATTCATCGGCTTATTGGAAGAAGAACCTGCATTAGAGCGATATTTACATCCGGTATGCATTACTGTAACGAGAAGTCTCGCATCCCGTCCCTCAAATGTTTCATTAAAATCCTTGAACTTCTCGTCTTTGGGATTAATAAAAGTTCCATCGGCATTTAAATAGTTATCCACCAATGACTTTGACAGGCCGGACGGTCCCTGGCCATCTACTGCTCCTGAAGCGAGTAAACCACCCAAATTATGAAAGACACCATCAGCCACTGAATACTTTTTCCACAGAACAGCTTCCGGTATTTGAGAAAGATCTTCCTTATTAAATAAGTGTGCAAAAGCATCTTCGGTATTTACATACTCCTTATCAGTGTCTTTCGTATTCAATGTCAAGCCAGCAGTAAAAAGTTGCTGGTCTCCCCAGTTCAATACTTCCTGAAAAAATTCCGTAGAATTGTCTTCCGTTGCAAACTTAGTACCTTTGTGGTATTTCTCCCACGAACCTTCATAAAGCGCCACCCGCATAGCCAAAATAGTAGCGGCCTCCTTACTGATACGCAGTCCCTGATATTTACTACGCGTAAATAAATTTGCACGTGCTTCCGGAATTTCACCGATAGCGGCCTTCAAGTCATTCAATATAAAACGGGCAACATCCGCACGCTTGGACGCAGGTTTCTGTAAGCCGGCTACCGTAGCGTTTTCATCCCAAAAATCATCCATTATAGGTATATCTCCAAAACGGGTGAGCAGGTAGAAATGCCAATAAGCACGCAAAAAATAGGCTTCTCCTCTAAGCGAGAGTACTTCAGCAGTCTCAAGTCCTGCATCAACTTTATAATAGTGAAAGAAGTAGTTGACATTACGCAGGTTCTGATAGCCTTTTTCCCAATCGGTCGAGCCACTGAACTGATTATTCTCACCATTCAGGCGTCTGTCATATTTTTCAGCCAAAATGTTATCGCTGTTCACCTCTTCACCACGGACACTCATTCCATATTGCGTCGGAGCCGGCAATGAAGTATATAAAGCATTGATATAGTTCTCTACTTGTTCGCGACCAGCCAGGAAGCCTTCGTTTTCAGGCATTGTCAACGGTTGCCGATCCAAAAAGTCGGAACAAGCGGACAACACCAGCCCTATAAAAGCAGTCAGTATAATTATTTTCTTTTTCATGATGTTCCTCTCTAATTAAAATGTGATGTCAATTCCAAATACAAAGTTCCGGTTCAATGGGTAAACTCGCCCGTTACCATTTGCAGTCAGCGGTGAAGTAAGGGCGGGAGCAGAAGCATTACTACCTCCTACCCAACCATTCACCTGATTCAGTGTTTCAGGGTCAAACTGTTGCGGCAACTTGGAAATTGTAAACAGATTATCGCAAGTGAAATATACTTTCAAATTACTCAAGCCAATCTTTTCCACCAATTGTGGTTTGAAAGAATAAGAGACTGTCAAGTTCTTCAGACGCATATAAGCTGCATTGAGTAAATAACGAGTTGTATTATAGCCTATATTCACTTCTTTGTCTTTAGAATTATCTGTCAGGCGTGGTAAATATCCATCAGGATGCCATGCATTGAAATAATCAAGATGCTCTTTGAAGTAACAATTTCCTCCATACAGGTAAGTAGCACCTGCCATCGGGAATTGTCTCTTGGCTACTCCCTGGAAAAGAGCTGATATTCCAAATCCTTTATAGCCTGCATTCAGATTAATACCGAAAGAATATTTAGGGGTTGTATTACCGATTACTTTCAAATCACCATGATCCGCCAAAGTTCCTTTTCCCGGGTCTACCTTCCCGTCACCATTGGAGTCGATATATTTTACGTCACCGCGTTGCCACTGGTTGTCAGCTTTAAAGAAGCTAAGGTCTACCGTTCTCAAATATTCATCCACTTCACGGTTAGTCATGAAAAGATCATTAGCTTCATATCCCCAAATCTCACCGATGTCCATTCCCTCATAATACCCTCTGTTACGTGCCAGACCGGTATGGTTATTGAATATCAGTCCTTCAGGATTATTATACTTCGTGACTACTGCCTTGTAATTGGATATATTAAAACCGACACCATAACTGAATCCGCATTTCAATTGATCCTGCCAATTGACGGACAACTCCCAACCACGATTACGGAGAGTCGCATTATTTACTTTTGCACGGTCGTCTTTACTGATACCTCCGATAGCCGGAATTGCTTCAGCCGGACCAATCATATCATGCGTTGTACGCTGGTAAATATCAGCAGTTATTGTCAGACGGTTATCCAATAACAGCAGGTCAAGACCTAAATTGGCATTATCCACCTTCTCCCAGGTAATATAAGGACTGACCATTTTCGGAGTTTTGGCAATCATTCCTTTGGCAGGAGTGGCGTTTACTCCCGGCAGTAACCAAGCATTGGATGAGTTTGACACCAAATCCATCACTCCAAGATAATCATACAATCCGGCGCCATTCTGATTACCCAAGCGTCCGTAAGAAACACGCAACTTCAACTGGGAAAATGGAAGATTCCATGATTTGAAATAGTTTGTGCGAGCTATATCATAACCGGCAGAGAAGGAAGGAAAGAATCCCCAACGGTTTCCGGGAGCAAAACGGGAAGAACCGTCATAACGTCCACTGAATTCCAGAAAATATGTCTCCTGATAATTCCAGTTCAACTTGGCATACATACCCATTGTGGACCAATGAGTACGGTCTTCACCGGCAGACAATGTACCATTGGAGTTCGCAAATGAATAAATATCACTACCTAAAATTCCATCCTTATAAGTGAAACCATTGGAGTTTTCCTGCAACTCCATCTGAAAACCTGCCATAGCCTTGAAGTAGTGTTCTCCCCATGTATGGACGTAAGATGTCGATACATTCGGAGAAAGATAATAATTAAATGCATTACCGCGAGTATAAGAACCCCATTTGGAATTCTTCCATTCCATACCCGGATATACATATCCCTGCTTGGTACCTATGTCAACCTTTAACTCTCCATCAGGTTTTTCTACTGTAGGGTATCCACGTTTGAAACTGTTGTCTTCTACATCAAAACGTACTTTCATTTCCCCTACAATATCCCAACCCGGTAACGGGGTAATGGTAGCAGCAAAAGACATTGCATCGGATATGCGGTTCTGTACATAATGGGATTCTTTTAGATAACGGAACTCAGAAGCATCATTATATTCCGAATCAATCGGATAATGAGTAGGAGCATTTGGTATTGTTTGTCCAAGAGTTCCATAAAAGATGGTCTGGTTGGCCATCGGCCTTTTAAGGATACTCAATGTTATATTATTATTGAAATTGAACTTCAACCATTTATTGGCTATAATCTGGAATTTCGTATTTACATTATATTTGCTCAGGTTATCATCTACCTTGTCAAGTAAACCATCCTGATAAGTGTAACCCAAACCTACATAATAGTTGAACTTTTCCGAACCTTCGGTTACACTCAGGTTATGTGAATGACGAATAGCAGTATCTTTAAAATAATAATCAAACCAATCTGTATTCGCATATACCGCATCCATTGAAGAAGCCCAGTCTGTCCCGTTTTGATTGGGACCTATACCTGGAAATTCTGCTGAATAGGGGTTCTTCATGAATCCTTCCATCTTCTCTATAAGAGCGTCAGAAAATTTATGATTCACGCCATCATTATCATTCCGTTCGTTCACATATTTAGCAAACTCAAGAGAGTTCATCATCTCCGGCATATTGATAGGTGAACTAAAACCTACTGTGCCTCGATAAGAAACCCGTGTCTTTTCCTGCCGACCGCTTTTTGTAGTTACTAATACCACACCATAAGCGGCACGTGCACCATATACGGCAGCGGCAGAAGCGTCTTTCAATACACTAATTGTTTCGATATCATTTGGATTTACGTTCTGAAGGCTTTGTTCCACTCCGTCCACCAATACATAAGGCTCGCCCCCGTTACCATTAATAGAACCGACACCGCGGATATTGAACTTGATTTCCGCGCCTGTTTCACCACCAACGCCGTCAGGAGCTGCGTCGGTCACAAAATTCAGACCGGCTACATTACCTTGAAGGGCACTGGTCAAATCGGTTACAGGACGATTGACTATAGCATCGGAAGCTACAGTAGACACAGCAGCCGTAATGGTATTACGTTTCTGCTTGTCCATACCCACCACAACGACTTCATCAAGAAGTTTCGAGTCTTCCTTTAATATGAAACGATTACCTTCAAGTTTTGTCACTTTTACTTCGAGAGGAGAAAAACCGACATAAGAGATAGATAAGGTATTGCCGACTTTACCTTTGACAGAAAAGTTACCGTCAATATCGGTCAACGTACCTTCTTTTGCCCCTTTTACCATGACCGTAGCTCCAATAATGGTTTCCCCCTTATCATCCACCACTTGTCCTTTAATCATTTGTTGCTGCGCAAACGCTCCCGAAGGAAATAACAGGAGCATCATCAAAAGAACAACAAAGCAGCTTTGTTTCTTCATAAGCTTCTTTTTTTTCATAATACTACATTTAATAATAAAGATTCATATTTCTATTAGCGAATAAAATAAATCTCACAGGCATTAGATTTAAGAATGAAGAACCGGGATAACTTTTCCGACTAACATTCTTGTCACAAAGGTAGGGTAGCTTTTAAAAAGAGTTATTTTAAAAATAGCCATTAAATATTCACTTTTCACCAAATCAAACCATTTCATCGGGGGGAATGATTGTTTTTCAAAAAATTAGTTTAAAATCGGTACCATACTCTATAATATTACATTTCAGATGCAATAGGGTAATTATGGGAATATATATTGATGCATATATCTATGGAATAATCCATAAAATAGAAAAAGACGGACGATTTGTTTATTCTATACTCCGAGCCTTATCTATCGATTTGTTCGACACCGAGAAACGATGTGTTTCTCGGTGTCGAACACTTTGTTTCTCGGTGTGCAACAGGTCGTTGGTTTTAAAGGGAAAAAGATAAAAGATAAATATTTATATATCAATATATTACAGAATCATACTCTTCGTTTGGAATGTTTAAGAAATCTGTTTATCCATTTTAATAGGTTGAGTCATCTTTAACACTTATTTTATTACAATAATAATTACACATAACTGCTTTATCTTTTGTTCTTATGTTCTTCTGTCTAAAATATTTCCAGTCCACAGGTAAGCAACCATAAGCCCACGTGGTGAGTATATATGCCTACCAAGCTAAATATATAGATTTAGCGCATAAATTAGTTTATCATACAAAGTCTGGCAATCAGACAACTCTTTGTTGAAATAAGGGAATTACAGATATATTTTGCCTAAAATGAGAAATGACAGTATAAATTGAGCTTATTTCTGCATGACTTCCTCCACCCGTTCCAGTTCCCATCCGCGAAACTGCATCACAATACAATGCAACTCGGTTCCGTGCACCATCTGACGCACCTTAGCACCAACGGCATAACCTTTTATTTGCTCTACAGCTTCTTGCCATTGGGCTTCGGCTTTCGCTTCGGAATCCTTGGTGGAGAGGTATTTCAGTTCGATGATATAGCTGTGCTTCACGTCATAGCGTATCAAGTCAGGCATAAGAAACAGGTCACAATAACCGTGATTCAATTCTAGTTCCGGAGCTATCAGGTAATAGGCATTTGTACTCAGGTAAGCAGTAAAGAAGCCTTGCAAGTTGCGCTCGCCTTCGATGGAGCTTCGCACGGAAGAGTTTTCCTTGTAGGCATGAGCAATAAATTCCATCGTTTCACGCCAATGACCTTCGTAAGCCATTTCATAATACATCAAGCCAAGGTCATTCAGATTGATATGCCGGTTATCCTGATATTCTTCCAACAGAAATTCGTAATACTGCTTACGCACGTTATTATTGGGAATACTCAACACCAGATAGTTGCCCCGAGTAGCAGTGATGGTAAGCATACCGTAATAAAAGAGCAGACTGGGAAAAATCTCCGGCTTGGTGATATCAATAGCGGGAAAGGTAGTCGTCAATGTGGTGATAATCTGCCCCTCTTCGGTGATTTTGCGCAACACGCCTTTGCGATTACCGTCCAATTTGTCCAAACGGATGAGTTTCTTCATCTTGTTGTAGTCAGTACGGGTGTTGGGGTCTATCATCTCTTTGGGTGATTTGCCCAAATCCATATAGTTGCGCAAATAATAGAGCACCATGTCACAATTGAACATCTTCGGGTCACGTTCCAGACTTTCTTCGGCAAAACAATAATTGTCATACCACGGACGCATTTCCTCTATCATCGCACTTATATCCACATTGCCCGGCAACTGTCTGGCATCCTTATAGTATTGGAGCATCTCACGCACATCCGTTTCACTGAATCCCAGCATCATATTAAACTGGTGCTTGGTACTGATATTCCAACCGATATTAAATCCGCTAGTCAAGTCATCCAACGTCACGGGGCTGACACCGGTCATAAAGATGCGCTCAAACATACCTTTGAACTTCTTGAAGATTTCACGGTAAAAGCCGCTAGCATGGGTCAGCGCATGATAGACTTCCTTGCCCTGCTCATTCAACACCACATTGGTGAAGTTATCATATTCATCAATGATAAGATAAAGATGCGCTCCGGTTTCAGCCGCATGAAGATTCAGATAATTCAGTTTACTTACAAAATCGGGCTGTGCTTTCATCTCCTGAGCAAATCCCGGAAAATAATAAGATTCATAGGACATACCGAACAAATCCATGACCATACAGCAGTAACGGTCGAAGTTCTCGGCCAACGTACCACTACCACCGCTGGCACGGGAAAAGTCAAGAAAGAGTATCTGGAAAGTCCCTTGCAGCCGTGTAGGGCGACTGCCTATCCATAGATTGCCGAAGCGTTTATCGAACTTTTCTCTTTGAGCGATGTCATAATAAGCCCGGAGCATACTCAGAAAGATGCTCTTGCCGAAGCGGCGGGGACGGATAAAGAACAAATTACTGGGTTGCTCTTCCAACAAAGGCAGATAGATCGTTTTATCCACGTAATATTGGTTCTGCTCCACCACTTCCACAAAGTTGGAAACTCCATAAGGGATTCTTTTTACTTCTTCCATGATTTGTTCCTTTCTTTAGTTCTCATATCTATGAGGATAATACAAAAGTAGCATATTTCAGCAGAAAGAACAAAGAAAGGGAAAGAAAGTTGAAAGATTGCCGCATTGAAGTGACAGACATAAATCCTTTTATTTTTTCATGCTATTAGCCGGATGAGATTTATAGCAGAAACTGTTTAGGTAATAACTGTCATAAAGAAAGTTGCATTATTGAAACAAAGCGGGCTGCCACAGGAAATGGATTCATCATCGTTGCTTTCTTACGGACCTTATCTATAAACATGTTCATTTTGGTCGATATTACAATGAGGTCCTTATGCCCTTCGTCATACAGTTTCTCATTAGAAACATCTTACTACCTACACAAAGAAGCACTTTTGGTGATTTTTAAAAGCTTATTGGTTATAATCGAAAGCAGGCCGTTCGCTGAAATCCTAAAAAAACAATACCTTTGCACATCACATTCCTTATAAATAATACATCTTATGAAGAAACTCTGCTTCCTTATTTTTTGCACTCTCTTTTCACTCACTGCATCATCAATAGAAACGGTGGATTATACACAAGGACTTTCCATATGGTTCGACACTCCCAACAATCTCGACGGACAAGCTGTCTGGCTACGCGCTTCGGGCACAGGGGCGAATCCGGACAAGACATGGGAAAGCCGTTCGCTACCCATCGGGAATGGTAGTCTGGGAGCAAATATCATGGGCTCCATATCCGCGGAACGAATCACACTGAATGAAAAGACGCTTTGGAAAGGTGGACCGAATACTGCCAAAGGCGCCGAATATTATTGGAATGTAAACAAACAGTCGGCAGGTGTATTGAAAGAAATACGACAGGCTTTTCTGGACGGAGATTCCCAAAAGGCGGGGTATCTCACACAAGAAAACTTCAACGGGCTGGGAGCTTATGAAGAAAAAGACGAGACTCCGTTCCGCTTCGGTGCTTTTACCACGATGGGAGAACTTTATGTGGAAACCGGACTCAGCGAAATCAACATGAGCAGTTACCGCCGCATCCTGTCATTGGATTCGGCTATGGCCGTGGTGCAATTCGATAAGGACGGGATACGGTATCAACGAAAATATTTCATATCCTATCCGGACAGTGTCATGGTCATGAAGTTTACTGCCGACAAAGGCGGAAAACAGAATCTTGTGCTTAGCTATTGTCCCAACAACGAAGCAAAAAGCCATCTGGAAGCAGATGGAAACGACGGATTAGTATATACCGGAGTTCTCAATAACAACGGAATGAAATTCGCTTTCCGAATCAAAGCTATCCACAAAGGGGGAACACTGAAAGCAGAAAACGACCGGATTATTGTGAAGGATGCTGACGAAGTGGTATTCCTGCTTACGGCAGACACCGATTATAAGATGAACTTTGCCCCGGACTTCAAAGACCCGAAAGCCTACGTCGGCAACGACCCGTCACAAACGACTCTGGCTATGATGAACAATGTCCTGAAAAAAGGTTATGACGAGCTTTATCGTAATCACGAAGCCGATTATACCGCACTGTTCAATCGGGTACGTTTTGAAATTAATCAGGAAATCGGCAGTCCCAACCTGCCGACCTACAAACGACTGGCTAACTATAAGAAAGGTACGCCGGACTATCAGCTCGAACAATTATACTATCAGTTCGGACGTTACCTGCTCATAGCCAGTTCACGCCCCGGCAATATGCCCGCCAACCTGCAAGGATTGTGGCACAACAATACCGACGGCCCGTGGCGGGTAGATTACCACAATAATATCAACATTCAAATGAACTACTGGCCTGCGTGCCCCACCAATCTTCCGGAATGTACATGGCCTTTGATAGACTTTATACGTAGTCTGGTAAAACCTGGCGAGAAAACAGCGCAAGCCTATTTCAACGCCCGCGGGTGGACAGCGTCCATCTCTGCCAATATCTTCGGATTCACAGCTCCCTTATCCAGCAAATCTATGGCATGGAACCTGAATCCTACTGCCGGTCCGTGGCTGGCAACGCATATATGGGAGTATTATGATTATACGCGTGACACGAAATTCTTAAAGGAAATCGGCTACGACCTTATCAAAAGCAGCGCACAGTTTGCGGTAGACCACTTGTGGCACAAGCCCGACGGGACTTACACCGCCGCGCCTTCCACCTCTCCCGAACACGGTCCGGTGGACGAGGGAGTCACTTTCGCGCATGCCGTAGTACGTGAAATATTACTGGACGCTATTCAGGCAAGCAAGGTACTCGGAACGGACGCCAAAGAGCGCAAGCAATGGGAAAACGTATTGACCAAACTCGTTCCGTACCGCATAGGACGCTACGGCCAGTTACTGGAATGGTCTACCGACATAGACGATCCGAAAGATGAACACCGGCACGTCAACCACCTGTTCGGATTGCATCCGGGACATACCATCTCTCCCGTGACTACCCCCGAACTTGCACAGGCAGCCAAAGTGGTACTGGAACATCGCGGAGACGGCGCTACCGGCTGGAGCATGGGTTGGAAACTCAACCAATGGGCACGACTGCAAGACGGAAACCATGCGTATAAACTGTACGGCAATTTGTTGAAAAACGGTACGTTGGATAACCTCTGGGATACCCATGCGCCTTTCCAGATAGACGGAAACTTCGGCGGTACGGCAGGAATAACCGAGATGTTATTGCAAAGCCACATGGGATTCATCCAACTTCTTCCCGCTTTGCCGGATGCCTGGGCAAACGGCTCGATAAGCGGAATCTGCGCCAAAGGGAATTTTGAGGTTTCTGTCTCCTGGAAAGAGGGACAACTGGAGAAAGCTATCATTCATTCCAAATCCGGGGTTCCCTGCAACGTAAGATACGGAGACAAGACGCTCAAGTTCAAGACCGTAAAAGAGAAGAAATACGAAATCACTTTAAAAGGAGACAGGTTGACCGTTCTATAAAGAAGGCATCTGTCATCACAAACAAATCTGCTTCACATGAAAACAAAATACGCTGTTCTGTCAAGCCTTTTCTTTATCATACAGTTAATCGGTGTTCTCCCTCTCCGGGCAGAACACTATTACTTTAAACAAATCTCTCTGAAAGAAGGGCTGCCGTCCAACGTGCGCTGTATTCTCCGGGATGAGCAAGGATTCGTATGGATAGGCACCAAATCGGGACTGGGAAAGTTCGACGGGCACGAACTGAAAAGATACAAACACCAAGCAAACGACCCGAACTCGCTTCTCCACAACCTGATTTATCAGATTGCCGAAGACAAGCAACACAATATCTGGGTACTGACTGAAAAAGGTATTGCCCGCTACCAACAGCAGAGCAACGACTTCACGTTCCCCACGGACGAGGACGGGAAGAATATCACCGCCTATTCCTTCTGCCTTGTCCCGGACGGAATCCTCTTTGGCGGCAAAGACAGGATTTACAAATATAGTTATGACGATTCTTCTCTCCGGCTTCTGCAATATTTCAACGCCAACTCTTTTAAAATCAACGCTATCAGTATGTGGGATTCAAAGACGTTGTTTTGTTGCAGCCGTTGGACAGGCATATACCTCGTAGATCTGCATACCGGAGAGCACAGACGCCCCCCTTTCGACTGCGGGCCGGAAATTACCACTATGATGACCGACAGCCGGAAAAGAATATGGATTGCCCCTTACAGCGGCGGACTACGCTGCTACTCATACGACGGCAAACTACTGGCTTCGTACTCCACCCGCAACTCCGCCCTCAGTAACGACATCGTCCTAAGCCTCGCCGAAAGGGAAGGGCAACTGTGGATAGGAACGGACGGCGGCGGAATCAATATCCTCACCCCCGAAACTGGGGAAATCTTCCAACTGGAATATATCCCGGGACGTGAAAACTACTCTCTCCCCGCCAACTCTATTCTCTGCCTGCACAACGACCACAACAACAATATATGGGCAGGAAGCACCTGCAACGGATTGATCAGCATCCGGGAAGTGTTCATGAAAACCTACACCGACGTAGTCCCCGGAAACGACCGCGGACTAAGCAACAGCACCGTGCGAAGCCTTTACCGCCAATCGCCCGACAGTATCTGGATTGGTACGGACGGCGGCGGTATCAACCTCTTTAACCCGCGTACCGAGAAATTCACCCATTATCTTTCTACCTGGAACGATAAAATAGCGTTTATCAGCGGATTCACTCCCGGAAAACTACTGATTTCCCTTTTCTCCAAAGGAGTATTTGTATTCAATCCCGCAACCGGGGAGAAACAACCTTTTACCATTGTCGACAAAGAAACAACGACGCAACTTTGCAACCGGGGAAAATCGGTCAACTTATATCAGAACACCCCCAACACCGTGTTATTACTGGGCGACCATGTCTACCAGTATCACCTGAAAGAAAAGAAATTCGACAAGGTCACCGGAGAAGAAGGGAAAAGTATTGTCGGCACGCTCGTCCCCTTCAAGCACGAGAACAATCGGACTTATATCAACGACTTCAAACATATCTACGAACTGCATGACGGGGATTCCTTGCTGAAAACAACCTTCGAATGTTATCAGGATACCGTAATCAGTTCGGCGTCACACGACGAGCACGGTGATTTCTGGATAGGAAGCAATTTTGGCCTTATCCACTACAACCCCGTTTCCCAAAAGCAGACGCACATCCCTACCAACCTGTTTACCGAAGTCAACATGGTGCAATGCGACCAGAGGGGCAAAGTATGGATAGGTGCGGATAATCTGCTTTTCGCCTGGCTTATACAGGAACAGAAGTTCGTTCTCTTCGGAGAGTCGAACGGAGCTATCCAAAACGAATATCTGCCCAACGCCCGGTTGGTAAACAATGAGGGGGATGTCTATATCGGCGGTGTAAAGGGTATGCTGCGCATTGACGGCCAACTGCTGCTGAATACATCGGAAATGCCGGAACTGCAACTGTTGGATATTATCATCAATGGTGAGCCTGCACAGAACAAGCTATATAGTCATCCGGCAGCAATCTCTGTCCCATGGGACAGCAATATCACTATCCGAATCATGTCGAAAGAAGAGGATATCTTCCGCAAGAAAGTCTACCGCTACCGGATAGAAGGGCTGAACGACCAGTATATCGAATCGTACCAGCCGGAATTGGTAATCCGGTCATTGCCGCCGGGCAATTACAAAATTATGGCTTCATGCACAGCGAAAGACGGCAGTTGGATTCCCAACCAGAAAATACTGGAACTAACCGTACTCCCACCGTGGTATCGCACGTGGTGGTTCATTCTTGGTTGTGCCATTCTCATTGCCACAATAATCATCGAAACTTTCCGCAGAACATTGAAGCGTAATCAGGAAAAACTGAAATGGGCGATGAAAGAGCATGAGAAACAGATGTACGAGGAAAAGGTACGTTTTCTTATCAATATCAGCCACGAACTACGGACTCCGCTGACGCTTATTCATGCGCCACTCAATCAGATTTTGAAGTCGCTCTCTTCCGGAGACAGCCAATATCTGCCGTTAAAAGCCATCTACCGGCAGGCACAACGGATGAAGAACTTGATTAATATGGTACTCGACGTACGGAAAATGGAAGTAGGGGAGAGTAAACTGCAAATTCAGCCTCATCCACTCAATCAATGGATTGAACACGTTTCGCAGGATTTTATCAGTGAGGGGGAAGCAAAGAATGTGCATATCCGCTATCAGCTCGACCCACGGATAGAGAAAGTCAGTTTCGATAAGGACAAATGCGAGATTATCTTAAGTAACCTGCTTATCAATGCCTTGAAACACAGTCCGCAGGACACGGAAATAACGATTGCTTCGGAACTGCTGCCTGAAGAAAACCGGGTGCGTATCTCCGTCATCGACCAAGGATGCGGACTGAAGCAAGTGGATACGCACAAGCTCTTTACCCGATTCTACCAGGGAACAGGAGAACAGAGCGGAACAGGAATCGGCTTGTCCTACTCCAAGATTCTGGTGGAACTACACGGCGGCTCTATCGGGGCACAGGATAATGAAGAAACCGGAGCCAGCTTTTTCTTTGAGTTGCCGTTGAGGCAGGAACTGGAAGAAATCATCTGCGAGCCAAAAGCTTATCTGAACGAGTTGATGATGGATGAAAACAGCGGGCTGCCATCCGTAAAAGAAGTATTCGATACCACTCCATACACAATTCTCGTAGTGGATGACAATCCGGATATGACAGACTTTCTGAAAAGAACGTTCGAAGGATACTTCAAACGGATAATTATCGCCGGAGACGGGGTGGAAGCCCTTCAACTGGTCAGAAGCCATGTCCCTGATATTATAGTCAGTGACGTGATGATGCCCCGGATGAACGGCTACGAGCTTTGCAAAACGATTAAAGAGGATATTGCCATCAGCCATATCCCTGTTATCCTGCTGACTGCCAAGGATGACAAGCAAAGCCTGATAAGCGGCTATAAGAATGGAGCGGACGGATATTTAAGCAAACCTTTCGAAGTGGAAATGCTAATGGAACTTATCCGCAACCGGTTGAAAAACCGGGAATATACCAAGAAAAGGTATCTGAATGCAGGATTAATCCCCACACCGGAAGAAAGTACAATCAGCCTGACAGACGAAACATTCCTGATTAAACTGAATAGTATCATCCAGGAAAATATAGATAATACCAACCTGGGCATCCAGTTTATCTGCCAGGAAGTAGGATTGGGGCGTTCTTCGCTTTATAACAAGCTGAAAGCACTTACAGGCATGGGAGCGAACGAATATATCAGTAAGCTCCGTATAGAAAAAGCTATTACATTGATATCCGGCACGGATATGCCCTTCTCTGAAATTGCAGAGAAAACCGGATTTACCACTCCGAGTTATTTCAGTACGACATTCAAGCAATATACGGGAGAGACGCCCAGTCAATATAAAGAAAGGAAAAAGAAAGGTCTGACTGATCAATAATAATACCATCATTATTCTTTCTTTATGCTGGCTGAAGTTTCCGGCTGCAAGCCAATGCACCGTATATTGACCGATTACAAAACGGGCTGCCACAGAATCACTTCTCCGGCAGCCCTTCTTTCATTAAATTAGAAAACAGAGAGTATGATACAGTTTATTCCTGACCTCCCCCTAAAGCACGGTATAGGTTAATTAAACTTTGTATTTCAGTAAAATGATTGGCCGTCTGCGATAGTTGCGCACTAAGCAATGACTGCCGGGAGGTAAGGACTTCCAGATAGGTAGTATTACCATGCTCCATCAATAGCGAAGTACTTTGTAAAGCCGTTTGCAGGGAAGCGATCTGCTTGTCCAGCAAAAGTCTTTTTCCCTGACTGGTCTGATAGGCAATCAACGCATCATTCACTTCGCTGCCGGCATTGAGCAATGTCTGCTGAAAACCGAGAGCGGCTTCTTCCTGCTGTGCACGGGCAATGCGGTATTGTGCCACCACCTGTCCTTTATTAAAGAGCGGCTGCGTGAGCGAACCTACCGCTGATGCCAGAAACTTACCCGGATTAAGAATCAAAGACCCGGCAGAGTTCGTCCATCCGGCACTTCCGCTTAAAGTGATGGAAGGATAGAAAGCCGAACGTGCCGCATTGGTTCCATAGAACGCTGCTTCCAGTGTCCGCTCGGCAGAACGGACATCGGGACGGGAAGAAAGCATCCGGACAGGAATCCCTATCGAAAGATCCGTAGGAAACTGCTGCTTTGCCAGCATACCACGCTCATAACTACGGGGTGTCTCCGCCAATAATAAGGCAAGGCTATTCTCCACCTGACTGATCTGCTGCTGCAAATCGAGTACAGAACTCTGCACCTGATAATAAGCAGCTTCCATCTGCGACACAGCGGATTCGTTCGCCAGTCCGGCATTCATCAGAGCGCGGGTGGAGGCCACGGTTTCTTTCCATGCCGTCTCCGTCTGACGGGAAAGGTCGAGTTGCTCATCCAGCATCAGCAGGGTATAATAGGTATTGGCTATACCTGCTATCAACTGTGTACGGACTGCCTGACGGTAATCTTCGCTTTGAGCATAAAGCGCTTTCGCCTGTTTCTTGGAGTTGCGCATACGCCCGAAAACGTCCAACTCCCAACTGGCAGTAACGGGCAACGAATAAGCCTGCGTAGCCTTCTGCGTATCGAAACTGCTCACTGTCCCCTGCGGAGCAAGAGCAAAAGCGGGCAGAAAAGCAAGTTTGGCGGACATAAGTACGGCCTGTGCTTCTTCCACACGGAGCTGGGCGGACTGATAATCGGTATTGGTCTGCAATCCCACTTCGATGAGGGATTGCAGATAAGGATCGGTGAAGAGTTCCCGCCAGTCCATATTACCCAGACCGGCAGTGTCTTCGGTCACCACTTCCCCGCCGTAAAGATCGTCGGGAACGACAGTGGCGGGTTCGTATTTGGTATAGATGCCACAACCGCTCAACGACAGACTGATGGCAACTAATGTGATGATATTCTTCTTCATTCTTTCTTTCATTTATTTACGTTCGCGTTCAACTTCACTCTTTTCTTTCTCTAAAAGCACCTGCACATCTGGTTCCTCTTCCATCGGTTTACGGATTTTCTCCTGCAAAAACTCAAAGATGATGTAGAAAACCGGAACGACAAAGAGCAATGCCAGTGTCCCGACAGCCATACCGCCCACAACACCCGTACCCAGCGAACTATTGCCATTGGCACCCGCACCGGAAGAGAACATCAGCGGAAGCATACCGAAGATCATCGTCAACACCGTCATCAGGATAGGACGCAAGCGGACTTGTGCGGCAGAGTAGGCAGACTCCACAATACCCATTCCCTTGCGGCGACGTTCTATGGCGTACTCCGTAATCAGAATGGCTGTCTTAGCCAGCAAACCGATCAACATAATCACACCTGTCTGCAGATAGATATTATTCTCCAACCCGAGTATTTTGGCGAAAAGGAACGACCCCATCAGCCCGAACGGCACGGAGAAGATAACGGCAAACGGTATGAGGAAACTCTCGTAAAGACAGGCCAGAATCAGATAGATAAGGAAGATACAGATGGCGTAAATGAAAACCGTCTGCGCACCGCCGCTACTTGCTTCTTCGCGTGCCATACCACCATATTCATATCCGTAACCTGCCGGCAAAGATTGCGCAGCCACTTCTTCAATCACTTTCTGCACCTCGCCGGAAGAGTAACCGTCGGCAGGATTCACATTGGCGGTGATGGTGCTGTAAAGATTGAAACGGTTGGCCGTTTCCGGTCCCAGCACTTGCTTCAGCGTTACGAACTGGCTTACCGGAGCCATCTCCGTGCCATTGCGTACAAACATATTGTTCAATGCCTGTTCGTCGAGACGATATTCAGGTGAAGCCTGCATCATCACACGATATACTTTACCATACTGATTGTAGTTGGAAATATACGCACCACCGCAATAGCTCCCCACTGCATCGAGCACCGCACTTGGCGAAATACCCGCACGCTTACATTTGGCAGCATCCACTTCCACCGATATCTGCGGGAAGTTGATAGCATAAGAGGTATAAGCCATTGCTACCTCCGGACGCTGGTTCAAAGCACCGAGGAACTGTATAGCCGCTTCATAGAACGTAGCCAAATCTCCACCCGTCATGTCCTGAAGGTTCAGTTCGAGGGAGTTACCCATACCGTAACCCGGAATCATGGCAGGCTGGAAGCTGAATACTTGCACTTCCTTTAAAGATTGGAATTGTGCATTGAGGCGGGAAACCACGGCATCCGAGCTATGTTCCTTACCTTTTCGTTCACTCCAGTCCTTCAAGCGGATAATGATTGTACCGTAAGAAGTTCCCTGCCCGGATATAAGTCCATACCCTGCCACGCGGGCATAGTGTTCTATTTCAGGTGTATCTTTCAGGATATTTTCCAAACGGTCCATCACCTTCGTTGTTTCTTCGAGCGTGCTTCCCGGTGAAATGCTGACATTCACCATGATAACACCCTGATCCTCCTGCGGCACAAGTCCCGTCTTGGTGGTACTCATCAGATAAACCAACAGGGCAACGGCAACTGCCAACGAAGTCCATACCATCCAACGATGGCGGATGAAGAACATCACACCTCTCTTATATTTACCCAGTACGGCATTGAACGAAGCATTATACGCAGCGCGTACCCGTCCGTTAATACTCTTAGCGCTCTTGGTTCCGTCCGACGGACGCATCATGATGGCGCACAAAGCAGGACAAAGCGTCAAGGCCGAAATCATGGAGATACCTACGGCAGTTGCCATTGTGATACCGAACTGTGTATAGAACACGCCCGAAGTTCCTCCCATAAATGTAACGGGAATAAACACAGCCATAAACACACAGGTACAGGAAACGATAGCCATCGTCACATCGCCCATTGCATCTTTCGTGGCAAGGTAAGGAGACTTATATCCGGCATCGAACTTAGATTGCACGGCCTCCACCACCACAATGGCATCATCCACCACCGTACCGATGGCAAGCACCAGCGCAAACAGTGTCAGGATGTTCAGACTGAAACCCGCAGCCACCAGACAGGCAAACGTACCTACCAATGATACGATAATGGAGATGGAAGGGATAAGAGTGCTTTTAAGATCCTGCAAGAAGAAATATACCACAAGGATTACCAGGATGATGGCAATAATCAGTGTCTCCACCACATTGTGTATGGAAGCGAAAAGGAAGTCGTTCGAACTCATCATGGTGACAAACTCCGTTCCTTCCGGCAGATTTTTCTCCATCCGCTCTATCTGCGCGGTAATCTCTTTATTAACAGCGGTAGCATTGGAACCGGCTGTCTGGAAAATCATATAGAGAACGGCAGGCTGACTGTCCATCTCACTACGGAAACTATATGTCATAGTGCCCAGCTCTACTTCCGCCACATCTTTCAAGCGGAGTATCGATCCGTCCTCACGCGAACGGACAACCGTATTCTGAAATTCCTCCACGCTCTTCAGGCGTCCGCGATATTTCATCGTAAACTGGAAAACGTTCTGCGAACTCTCACCCAGCGAACCGGTAGGAGCTTCAATATTCTGCTCACCCAGTACAGCGGTGATGTCCGACGGTACCAGCCCGTATTGTGCCATCCGTTCCGGTTTCAGCCAGATACGCATACTATACGTATCACCCAGCTCCATGACGTCTCCCACTCCCTCAATACGTTTTATCTGGGGAATAACATTGATGTCCAAGTAATTGGCCAGGAAAGTCTGGTCATAACGGCCATCAGTGCAGACCAAAGCACCGATCTGCAAGAAACTGGTCTGGCGCTTCATCGTGCTTACACCGACTTTCGTCACTTCGGCCGGAAGTAATCCCTGCGCCTTAGCTACACGGTTCTGTACGTTGACTGCTGCCATATCGGGGTCTGTGCCCTGTTTGAAGTAAACCTGAATAATAGCCAAACCTGCATTGGAGGCACTCGAACTGATATACATCATGTCTTCCACACCGTTGATACTCTCTTCCAGGGGCATGATGACACTGTTCATCACTGCCTCGGCATCAGCACCGGTATAGCTGGCAGTCACATATACCGTCGGAGGTGCAATATCGGGATATTGCTCCACGGGCAACGTGAAGAGTGAAATAAGCCCGATAGCCAGAATCAATACGGAAATGGAGATTGCCATCACCGGCCTCTTTATAAACATATTTCCTTTCATAATCAGTCTCCTTCTTATTTAACTTGCGTGCCTTCGCGCACCAGTCCGGCGCCTTCCGATACAATTTCATCACCGGCTTTCAGTCCGCTCAACACTACATATTCGCGTCCGTCATTGATACCGGCCACAGTTATCAGGGTAGAGACAGCCTTACCGTCCACTACCTTATATACAATAGTCTTGTCCTGCATCCGCACGGTAGCCGTCTGCGGAATGGCAATACAGTCTTTATAGATACTCGGCACTACTACCGTGCCCGATGCTCCGCTATGAAGCAACCGTGATTCGTTGGGGAACACCACACGTGCTACGACAGTACCCGTCTGGCGGTCGATGACTCCGCTGATGGATTCAATGACACCTTTCTTATCATAAACCGAATTGTCGTTCAAGTGCAATTCCACTTCCGGCATATTCTTCAATGCCTCATCCATATCACCATACTGGCGGGTAAGGGCAAGCAACTGATTCTCGGTCATGGAAAAATAGACATACATATCCGAGTTGTCGCTGACTGTGGTAAGCGGATAAGGCATATTAGCACCTACCAATGCACCCACGCGATAAGGCAATGCGCCTACTACTCCGTCACTGGGACTTTTCACCTCGGTATAAGAAAGGTTGTTGCGGGCACTGATTTCCTGGGCTTCGGCCTGTGAGAGTTGTGCCTTGGCAGTGAGATAAGTGTTCTCGGCTGTTTTCAGACTAAATTCGGAAACAACTTTCTGTGCATACAGTTCTTTGTTGCTCTTGTAAGTCAGTTCGGCGGTACCCAGCCCGGCACGTGCTGCTTCTACATTGGCAGTGGCAGTTTTCAGTGCAGCCTTGTAAGGAACCTGGTCGATAACGAAGAGTAATTGTCCCCGGCGTACTTTCTGTCCTTCGGTCACACAGAGTTTCTCAATCGTTCCCGACACCTGCGGATAAATATCAATATCCTGTCGCCCACGTATGCTCGCCGAATAGGAAGAAGAAAATTCCTTATCCACCGCTTCTATCTGCATTACTGCATAAGAAGAAGATTTCACTCCCGCATCCGATGCCTGCTTGCAAGATGCCATCCACACTGTACAACCGACAATCCCTATCAGCCGTATCCATTTTTTGCTTACTGTAATCATACTTTCTCTTTTGATCTTTTGTTAAATCCTGGACAAAAGTAGGAGAAAAGAACAAGGCAAGAGTGACCAATTTCCCTCCATAAATGTCCTATTTTCGCCATTTACGTTTATTATGGCTAACTATTTGGCAATAAACGACATATCAAACAAATCTGAAGAAGTATGGGACATTCTGTTTTCCCGATTATTCACCAACTTTGCAAAAAGTAAAAAAGGAAAGAAGATGGAAAAAGAGAACATTATAACGGTGGATATAGAAGATTTTAAGGACAGTCAGCACGTCCTTGATTATATTGATGATGACTTTGCGATAGTCAACAGTCTGGAGGGGACTCCTTATAGTAATGATACAATCAAACTGAATTGTTTTCTCATCGCGGTTTGTATAGAAGGGTGCATCCAGCTAGATGTCAACTACCGGACCTACAAGTTGCAGGCGGGCGAGCTGCTGCTCGGTCTGCCCAACACGATTATTAGCCATACGATGCTTAGTCCTAAATATAAAGTCAGGCTTGCCGGATTCTCTACCCGTTTCCTGCAACGTATTATTAAAATGGAAAAGGAAACGTGGAATACTGCCATTCATATCCACAACAATCCGGTGAAGTCGGTTGACAACGGGGAGGATCAAACAGTCTTCGGATTCTACCGGGATTTAATTATAGCCAAGATAAACGATGAACCTCATTGTTACCACAAAGAAGTGATACAACATCTCTTTTCCGCTATCTTTTGCGAAATGATGGGGCAGCTTCATAAGGAAATGGAAGCCGCCGGCAATACGGAAGGTTCGAAAGAAGGCATCAAACAGGTGAATTATATTTTGCGGAAGTTCATGGAACTGTTATCGAAGGACAAGGGTATGCACCGTTCGGTGAGTTATTTTGCCAACGAGCTTTGTTATACTCCGAAGCATTTCTCGAAAGTCATCAAGCAGGCGTGTGGCAGGACTCCGTTGGATTTGATTAATGAAACTGCCGTGGAGCATATCAAATACCGATTAAAACGTTCGGAAAAGTCTATCAAGGAAATTGCGGAAGAGTTCAACTTCCCCAATCAGTCCTTTTTCGGGAAATACGTAAAAGCGCATTTGGGAACATCACCGGCCAATTATCGGAACAGAAAAGAAGAATGACAAAAAGAATAGATTCTTATGTTAGAAAAATCTTTTTGGGAGTCTTGCTCATCTTACTATAAAAAATGAGTAATAATGTGCACATTATTACTCAATAACACTAAGATAACTCCCGATTCTTGACTTATACATAAGTCTATATTGCTGTTTCAGTTCTTTAGAAAGGAAAGAATGTTCAATCAGTTTATCTGTTAATTCATATACCTTAGTATATTTCTCCAGACAAGAGTTTACCAAACGTTCGGGTAGGCCTATTTTCAAACCAAAATAATAGAATGTTTTTCCTGTAACCGCCGATGCAGCACCGAAATAATCCGATTCAGGATTAACAAACAGACCTTTGCTCATGGCAAAGATACCATCGTTTATATGGAGATGAGTATTCAATAAATCGTATGCAGGAGATAGGCGGAATCTTCCTTTTTTCTCTTCCAATAAAGAAAAGTTCTTTAAATGAGCGTCGCCGTTAGAATAGACAAAATTGAATAAAACAAGCTCAAAGAAACGTAGTTTATCTACTTGTGGCACAGAACTGTATTTATCTATAATTCCTGCGAACTCTTCATAAGCCAGATTATCATATTTATAATCGGAACCTCCATTTTTCCTGGTAAGCCCGGCTAAAGAAGCAAAATCCTCCTTTTGTAACTTTCCTTTCTCCGACAAATCAAAACGTCGTACAAAATAAGCAGGGGTTCCGTCCTGAAAAAAGCATAATCCATTAGGAGCTGTCGGAATCCCATATACTTGCGCAGCTATCTGCATTGTCAAATGTTCGTTGGCAGGGCAAAACTCCTTGTTACGAAGATTATTAGGGACAGGCTTTAATATAAATTCGCCCTGTTCTCCCTCTTTGGTTAATCGCAATATCCCGTCATCGGCAACTAAAGAATACTTAATCTGGACTCCTGAAACAGATATGCGTTTGCTATTGTTATTGAAGATATCAATACCGACATTATCGTCAAAATGCTTATAAGGTAATTCACAAGATATATTTTTCCCGTCAAAAAGCTGCTTCAAGGCTTTGGATGAATATCCGCTTTCTCCGCCAGTCTCCCGTAAAAGTGAGGGACAAATATGAGTATCTGTTTCCATTATCATATTCTTTTAACTGTTATTGCTCCGATTGTATCTGTATGGGCAGTAGCCAGAAGAATACCAAAATCATCCTCTTCATCAATATGCAGGTTTCTAGCTTGAATAATACGATTATCCCCTTCAGATGTCATATTAAAAAAGACAGGGAAAAGATAGGAAGAGGTATATTCCTGCTGTGTCTTGGGCATGGTCAGTGAGACAGCTGGGAGTTGTGGATTATTATAATAGTCCGTATCATAACAGAATGAATAGTGTTCACGATCTATTTCTGTTAACAGACCAGCATAAATACCTTTTATATAGACTTTGGCAGATCGACTCATATGCGTGTCTATTATTGAATATGAATACTAAGTCCTAAAGTTTTCAGGACATTAAAAAGGACATCGAAGCGGGGATTACCACTTCCACGTTCCAAGCGGACCAAAGCGTTAATCCCTATTCCTGCAAGAGTTGCCAACGTAGCCTGATCCAAGCCCAACTCTTTACGCCTTTCGCGAATATGTTTTCCTATCTCTATTAAATCCATAATTCACCATATATAGTGACTTTCTCACAAAGATAGAATCTTTTTAGTAGAAAAACAAGCTAATTCACCATATACAGTGAATTTACGCATAAATAGCATAGTATAAAAGCATACTATCATGCTTTTCACCATATATGGTGATTTAAGAGAGATACATACTTATAGAGGAAAGACATTGATCGCTGAAAAAAGTGCCAACATGAAGAATTGTATATTTTATCTGTCCTGCTCTTCATCATTCGAGCCGTTTCCTTGCACTTCATGAAAAACGCCCTCCATTTAGAGTTACAGATTTCGCAAATAACACCAGATAGGTACTATTAGCAAACAAGTTGCAATAAAAGTAGCCATTCAAAAACACAAACAGCTATCATTTCACAAGAGATGCATCAGATTGCTATTTATAAATCAACAGTAGAAAAAGACAAAGTAGCTCAATACATCCTCTTCAAAAACCAAGTTTAGCTTCCTTTAAAAGAAACGAAGGGTTTGATTATAGCAAACGGACGGTTTGTTTAAACCAAACAGAGGGTTTGATTACGGCAAACAGAGCGTTTAATTACACCATATCGTGCATATTTCAAGGAAATAAATACAAAATAGAGAGAGATAATGTATATTCTTGCAATTGTTCATGCAGTTTATTTTCTGTTTGGCTCTTTTCTTTCTTTCCTTTTTTCGTGAATATCTTAAAAACAGAACAGATTCCCCGTTATATGAAAGTACCTTGTATCCGGAGACAGGCAGAAACTTTCATATAGCGGGGAATTCTATTTCATATTCTCAATGAAGAGAATCAACGAAGAGAATCAACGATTCTCGGCATCCTTCATACAACGCACGGAGAACGCATGGGAACGACCGGAGGAATGTGTCCAAGTCTTATCGGAAACTTTATAATACAGAGAAGTAGCTCCCTGATCCTTGTCATTTCCATAACTGCTTGCCGATGAGTTAGACCAATAGCAAGCGGCACCCTTACTGGCATCCAATCCTGTATTGTTGCCATTATTACCACCGTTGGAACCCCACTTACAACCTGCCAACGGCCAATAAGCATAGTTCGTACCGTCATAGCAATATTTAAATACCGCAGTTGCGCTCTGTTTCACAAATTCACCTTTCTGTTCTATCTCATCCAATACGCGAGGAGATACAACCCGGTAACCTTTCGGACAAGGATCATAAATAGATTTATGACCGTCAGAAGGATTGAGATAAGTGCTCGATTCGTTCGGGTTACCCCAGAAGTCATCTTTACGATCAGTACGTGCACCGGTCCATGCGCCCAGATACCAGTCGGATTTTGTATTCTCTACATTATTGGTATAAAGCAATGCACGGGGATTTTCTATAGAGAATCGGACGTTGGTGGCTTCGGTAGGTATATTAGTACCCACGGTTCCCGGCCAGCCGACCGGCGTAGGACGTCCCCATTGGAAGTAAACACCGTTTTGCTTCCAGTTGTCTCCTTCGCACGTCATATAAGTACCCAGATTACGATCCAACACTACATATCCCGTATTACCATAAGGGTGTTCTGCCGGAGTAGGGGTCATCCAGATAATAAAACTCCAGATGACGGTAGTCTGATCCGCTCCATAGATAGCCACCTGACCGCAACCGCCGTCATAGCCTCCACTTACTTTATAGGTGTTGATCGTAATATTGTAATCACTGCCAATAGGAGAGATGTCCGTAGTAGAGCCATTCACGGCAATCATCTTATGATTAACGTTCAAATCGCAACCCAGAATAGTTTTGGCATACTTGGGTTCTTCCACTTCCATAAAGTTACCACGTGCTTTCACACTCATCGTATTGCTCACGCCACTGGTAGAAATATTCGTCAACAGACAGTTGGACTCGCCATAAGCCCATCCTCCTGCCAGCAGACGTGTCTCTACCGGCTCGTACCATTCGCAGGAATTATCCGAAAGTTTCAGGTTGTTGACAGCAATCGTATTGACAGCATTGGCTTTCAGTTGCTTTCCTTCTTTGAGAATAGGAATTGTAACAGTCTGCTGGTCATTCTCCAGAGTGATGACAATGTACACTTCTTTGCCGCTCAAATCGGCAGGATATGTAGTCAGGTATATATCCTGTGCGGAAGCGAGCAGTTCGGGAGTAGTCAGTGAAACAGTGGCATACGGTTTCACATCCGTACCGTAGGTCAGTTCGTCCGTATCCAAATCTGCTGTGAATACACCGGAAAGAGGAGTCTTTGTCTCCTTGTCATATAAAGAGACACTCTTGAGTTTGTACGTAGAAAGCTCCTGGGACGAGATACTGAACTTCACATAAGCCATCGCATGGTTCAACGTAAACTTAGCAAGCATATCCGGACTGCTGACCGTAGCCTTGGCAAACGCAAAACCATACTTTCCAATATGACGGCTATCGCCGGGACAGCTTTGTTCCTGCTCAACGGACAGGGTAGAAGTAATCTTGTTATCATTTTCGGCCAATTCCGTACTTGCCCGGTAAGGATAGTAAATAAGAAGTTCCGTAGCTCCTTCTTCCGCCATTTTCACGTCGTCCGAAGTAAAGACACCGGAGTTTTGTCCGATCGACTCATCACTCAATAAAGACTGCACATTATTGATGTCGGTCCCTGCCGTACGGGAGAACACACCCAAGGCATCCCCTTCGCTCCAGAGCACCGGATAAACGTCCCCAGTTTTGTCACCGATAGAAACACGCGTCTGCGGAGACGAGAGTCCAACCAATGTCAGACATGAACCTGCCGTTGCCGGTTCTTTGCCCTTATCGGACGAAATAAGTTCGTCCTGCATGCAACTTGTCATCATGAGAATCATTGCACCTATTGCAAATAATCTATTTTTCATACCATTCATTCTTTTGAGTTACACCATTTTTACCATTCATTCTCTTCCAGATCACCGGCAGAACCGCCGTCACTCCATGCGCCTTCCGTTCCTGAAGCTTTCCAGGTCTGGAAAGCGGAACACACGGCACGTCCTTCGGCATTATAGGCGATGATCGCACTGATGTAATTCACTCCCGGACGTAATCCTTCGGTGATTTTGCGTGTATAGGGCAGAGATACGGGTTCTCCGTTCTCTTCTACGAATTTCACCAGCTTCACTTCAATGTTATAGTCAAAGCCGATGTCGGCCACCGGATAGAAATCAATGACTTTCGCTCCGAATGTAGTACCTGTTTGCTGTTCGGAAGTAATCAGAGCCGTATTGTCTGCAATCTCCGAAACTGTTAGGTTCATGGTGGGGATGACACGCGGAGCCGAATCATCCTTGTCCGAACAGGAGGCAGTTATCAGCAGTAGTACGAAGATAAATGCCATATTTATATGTAAGTTCTTCATAATCATATTGTATTAGTTTTATTATTGTAGATTCTTATACCGCAGCAATGCTTCTAAAAAGTAATAATCGGCATACGTCAGGGGGACATCCACTTCGCTTTTATCAGGAAGTGCACCCACGCTGTGCTTCAGGATGAAACATTCGTTCGTACCCGGTTCTGCCAGATACTCTTTCGAGGCAAGCGTACGGAGTTGCTTTTCTGCCATGGCAAGATAAGATTCCTTGGCGTCCGTGCCGGGGATATAACGGCTTAGCTCAATAAAGGCGGAGGCCATGATAGCCGCAGCGGAAGCATCCCGATAGGTCTGTGCTTCTACCGGAGCGTCGAAATCCCAGTAAGGAATACCGTCGGCAGGCAAACGACGGAGCAGCATATCGGCAATATGCCCGGCTTGCAGCAAATAGTTCTGATACCCCGTCAGACGGAACATCATCGTATAGCTATACAAGGCCCATGCCTGTCCGCGGCTCCAGGAGGAATCGTCCGAGAAGCCCTGCACTGTTTGCTTGCCGCGCACTGCACCCGTTTCAGGGTCATAATCCACCAGATGATACGTGGAATAATCATCCCGGAAGTGATGCTGGATAGTGGTATTGGCATGCGTACAGGCAATGTTCTGCAAAGAGTCGTCGGCATAGACTTTCGACATGGACAACAGCAGTTCAAGGTTCATCATATTGTCAATAATCACCGGGAACTTCCAGTCGCAGCCTTTGCGCACAAAGTCCCAGCTACGAATCACACCGACAGCAGGATTGAAGCGGGTTGACAAGGATTTGGCGCCCTGATAGAGCACTTGTTTATAAGCCTCATTACCTGTCAGCCGGAAAGCATTCCCGTAACTGCAATTCAACTGGAAACCAACATCGTGGTCCCTGGTCACGTATTGTATAGAGTCGAGTTTCAGCGTGTTCTTCTCGGCCAGTGTTTTCACTGCGTCCTTCCGGGTATATTCGTAGATATACCAGAGGGAACCGGGATAGAAGCCGCTGCACCACCAATAGATATTCGAGGGAACAAACTCACCGTCGGCAGAGAGCGTGCGGGGAAGTGTCTTTTCTGTCAAGCGGGTGTCCATAGCCATGTATTGTTGCTCCGCAACGGTAAATACACGGTCAATCAATGCCTCCATCGGCTCCTGCTTCGTGCAGGAGGCCAATGTCAAAAGTCCGAGTATAGATATTAATAGGATTCTCATACGTTCCATTCTTTTTATTTAGGGGACAGGGTTGTGGTAAATGTGGCGGTCTGATTGGCGGTGACCGTTGCTTCAAAGCCGACCATATAGGTACCCGGATTAGCCTGGTCATAAGAGTTCTCACTGGTGGTACTCCATTGCTTGTAGGTAGGCTTCACGCTTCCGCTGGCTGTGAGATACATCACTTTGCTTCCGTTCGTTAGTACGATGCGGTTACTTTCCACCGTCGGAACGGCAGGCGTTACCATACACCAGCGCACTTTAGCGGATTTATCTGTTCTCGCCTTGATCTCATCCATGACTACTAAATCTTTATCGTTCACGATTTTCACGGTACGGGTAGCGGACGCCGCCTGATCGGAAACTACTTCAGTCAGATCGAAAGTGGCTCCCAATTCCGTAGCGGTATTGATAGTAGTAGTCAGTGTAGCCGCCCCATTTACCCGGTGACGGGCGTCGTTGATTGAAATCGTGCTATGATTCAAGTTATTCAGGCGGAATACATCCCAACGCATCGAGTTCTGTCCCATATCCCAAAGATTACCACCCAAAGCTGACAATTTCGACTCGAGCGTTGTATAACTTTGCAGACCGAAATCCATCGACCAGCGCACTCCATACGCGTCGTACACAAACGAACCGGCATCCATGTGTCCGTGGCTTGAACCTGCCTTGCCGCCTTTGATTCCAAGGTATTTATCCGTATCGGTGTACGTCCAGTCGGTATGTACCATCACCACAGGCGTTTCCCCTTTTCCACTCCATAGTTTATTGGAAGGAGCGGAGATTGCGTCCAGATTCAGATTATTGGCAAACGCCATAATCATCGGCAACAGGCGGTTTTCGGCACAGGAAGCGTATTCGCCGTTCTTCAGCATTTTCAGCTCATTATATAATAAGGATGGATTACTGTATTTATCGGCAAACCACCACGAAGCCAATGCCGCAGTAGAAGAGGGAGCACAGTCGGAATAATTAAAGAACTTGCTGTTCAAGCCTGTCATATACAGCATATACTCTGCCGTTTTGGAGAATCCCGGTGTATCGGAAAGCCCGTTATCCGTGCCGAGCGTACTGTTGAGGGCGGCAAGCATCAATACCTGATAGAGCGTGCCGTAACACCAGTAACCGCTACCCTCCGGATAGTTGCCGTCTGGAGAATACATCACTTCCAATGCAGGTTTATTAGATTCTAATGCCTTTTCAATCATGTCCTTTGCTTCGGAAGGATTGTTTTCATAAGAAGCCAGTGCCGCACAGACCAGTCCGCCATTGCAGACCTGGTTCCAGTTGTTGGTGGCTTCGTAGAAGTTGAGGTTCCAGTTCTTGTTCTGCGCCTGTTGGAAGGCAAACTTCAACAGTGCGTTGGCCGCTTTTGTACGGGTGGCTGCACTTAGTTCGTTGTAGAGCCAGTCGTAGCCGAACGCAACAGCCGTAGCCATTTCGCCCACATCGAGAAAGTGACGTTTCGAGTTCCAGTCGGGAAAGTTGCAGACAGCGTTCATATCCGTTTCCGCTTTAGTCAGGTATTTGGTATCGCCGGTCATCCGGTAGGCATAAGCACAGGTGAAAATACGCAGTAACGCGTCGCGGGACACATCGAGGATACGTTTGTTGCTGGCATCCAATTTATAAGTCAGTGCCGTGGCGTTCATCCCTTTACTGTTGCATACACTCATAATGGTATTATGGAGCAAGGTCAGATTGGCACTCGAATTGGCATCCACTTTGGCTTTCAACGCAGTGAAGGCCTCGGCGTTCATCAACAGGCGGGGATGATTGTCCGCAGTCAGTTTGGAATAATCCAGTCCGCCCTCCGGCTCCGTGGGATTCGGTTTCTCATGGGTAGATCCCGGACGGAATCTGTTCTCATCTTCATCGGAACAACTAACGGCTGTTCCTACAAAGAAAGCTATGATGATTGTTTTAAAAAGAATCGTTTTCATGGTTCAATGAATTTATTTGTATTACTACTTCAAAGGAATAAGTCGTACTTTCAGTTGCGAGGCACGATTGGCAGGAATCACCGTCTCAAAACCCACGCGGATGGTTCCCGGATTGCGGAAATCATATTCATGCGGGGGCACGTTCGACCAGGTTTTCATTTCTACTTCCGTATCGGCATCTACCGTCAATAGCATCCGTTGTCCGTCTTTGGTTAATTCCATCCGGTTCTTGCCCGTTATTTTGGCTTCCGCCGGAGTGACCATGATCCAGGATACGGCAGCTTCCTTGTCCCCCGTCTCCAACCGGTCGGTTACTTCCAGATGGTCTTTCTGATCCAATATCACGGTGCGGACGACTTTCTTCACGCTGTTGGCAAACACACTCGACAGGTCTACTTCCGCCCCTTTCTGTTTCTTCGACTCGAAAGTACGGGTGATCGGAGCATTACTCTTTACCAAATGGCGTTCGCCGTTAATCGTCAGGGTGTTGTGAGCGATATTGCTTAGCCGGAATACTTCCCAGCGTTGTCCGTTCTGCGACATATTCCACAGGTCTACTCCCTTACTTTCGAGCGTGATGTAACTCTGCATACCCAAGTCCATCGCCCAACGCACCCCGTCTCTCTCGAAGATAAACGAACCGGCATCCATGTGCGCATGAGAGGTAGAAGGCGAACCGCCTTTCACTCCCAGATAGGTATCTTCCTTGCTGTCCCATCCGCCACGGTAGATAAACACAGGCGTATCTCCTCGACTGAACCAAAAGTTTCTCTTCGGCTTGCCGATATGCTTCAAATCGAGCTGCGAACAGAACACCAGCAGGCTGGGCAGTAAACGGTCTTCGGCAAACTGCATATCCGGCCGGTCGAGATACTGACGTTCGATCCACAACAGGGAAAGGTCTTTCGCTTTGCCTGCAAACCAAAACATCATCATGTTGCACTCCGCCTCTACCGGAGAGTCCGAGAAACAGAAACAATCTCCGCCCGGAGCCGTCATATACTGCATGAAACGGGCAGACTCCATGAAACCGGGGGCTTGGGAGAGCCCATTGTCTGTGCCGAAAGCACTTTCGAGCGCAGCAATGAGCATTACCTGAAAACTTGTCCCGTACCCCCAATATCCGAATCCTTCGGGATAACCTCCGTCGGGGCCATAACCTACCATCGCTTTCGGATTTGTCTCCATGCATTTCTCTATGATGCCTTTCGATACTTCCGGAATCTCTTCAAAAAGAGCCAGCGCGCCATACGCCAATCCACTATTACATACGGAATTCCAGTTGTTCTTAGCTGTATAGAACCAGGCATGACGGGTGTTCTTTGCCGCGTCGAAGCCTTTCGCGATGATTGCTTCGCGCACTACCCGGCGGGTGTCGGGCTGCAAAGAATCGTACAGCCAGTCATAACCGATAGCCAATGCCATTACCATCTCACCCACATCCAGGAAATGAGTGGGGTTCCAGTCGGTGAAACGACTGACGGCCAGCATCTCCTGTTCCGCACGGTGAGCATATTTCTTATCTCCCGTCATACGGTAAGCGTATGAGAGGTAATAGATACGCTTCAATGCGATGCGCGAAATCGCCAGCAGGCGTTTACCCTCTTTGATACGTTCCACAGGCTGTTCCGTAAGTGTCCGGTCGCAAAGTTCCATGATCCGCTGGTGAACAGTGGCCAACGGGGGATACTCCGCAATGGCTTTCCTGATGGCTTCTTCTCCTCCCGCCGGCAATAACAACCGGGGATGAGGCGCTATCTTGCCATAATCAAACTGTTGCGCAACTACACCCGTGTAACCGGATACAAAAATGAGTAATAGTAAAAGTATTTTCTTCATCCTTATTCAAATCTTTATGATTAATACGCCCAACCACTTCGTTTAGTCAGGTTCGGGTTCTTTTGCGTTTCAACAATAGGAGCAGTCCACGGCCACATGTAATCGGTGTAATACCAGTTATACTCTGCCAGTTCGCCCCACCAGGATTTGCCGCCATTGATGTCTTTCCCCTGGAATTTGGTTTCTTTGTAGGTTCCCCAACGTACTTCATCGAAGAAGTTGATTCCTTCCAGGCAGAATTCCACGCGACGTTCGTAACGTATCCTTTCGAGCATGTCTTCTTTTCCGTTCACTGCGCACGGACCGCTTCCACCCTCTGTCAGTGCAGGCATGTGGGCACGGGTACGTACTTTATTCACCAGGCGGATGGCTTCTCCCATCTGATCGGTCTGCGCCAATGCTTCGGCATACTGCAACAATACATCAGTATAGCGAATCAACGGCCAGTCGGTATGGCAACGGCTCCGGCTAATCAAACGGCCTTTCTCAAACTCATTGTACTTGCGATAGCAGTAGAAAGCAGAAGTACGTTTATCGAGCCAGAAGTCTCCACCATTCGTGCCCTGTTCCTTCAACGGCCAACGGAGTTGTTTACCGATCTGGTTGGCATCTCCTGCATAATTAGGCTTGTAGCAGTCTACCGGCACATAAGGAGTGACGACGGTCTGTTGCAGACGCGGGTCACGACTGTTATACGCCTTTTTGATGCGGGCTTCATTACCGCTGTTCAGGTAATATTTCTGATAGATATCTTCGCCTACCCGTTTGATAAGCGCATTCTTTTGTGAGGACATGGATTCCAGTCCGTCACGGCAGAAGAAGATTTCACGCTGTTTTGGAGTCAGCAAGTCCCAGTCTTGCAGGCCGTCTACTTCCGACCATTTGAAGTCCGATCCGTCGGCGTTCTTATAGTAGTCCACAAAGTCTGCGGAAGGTTTTATTTCCGTCCAGCCATCATACGTATCGCGAGCGCCAGTCATTTGCTGAATGTTATCACAATAACCGGTTTCTTCGCTGAACTGGAGCGAGAAGATCATTTCTTTGTCTTTCTCGTTTTCATATTTGAAGAAGTCGGCATATTCGCCTGTCCACAAGCCATAACCACACGTTTCCACTTCTTTGAAATCGTTGCCTGCTTCCTTGTATTGCTTCTTCCACATATATACCATACCACGCAGGGCATAAGCGGCACCTTTAGAAGGACGGCCGTAGTTTTCATTCAGCGTGTTATTGGGGAAATCGGGATTGTTGATGCAATACGTCAAATCATCCAGAATCACTTGCCATACCTCATCCACCGAAGATTGGCCACGGGTACAGTCTTCATTATTGATGGGTTCCAGATAAACGGGAACACCCTGATAAAGCATATTCAGACGATTGTACGCCCAGGCACGGAGGAAACGGGCTTCGCATTGGTAACGTGCCAGTTTATTAGCGCTCATATCTGCTTTATGCAGATTGGCAATCGCATCGTTACACGCATGGATGATGGTGTAACAGAACTTCCATTCATACCACACCTGAAAGTCATTGGCAGGCTTGGTAGCCAGCGAAAGCAGTTCCACCGGATAGTTGTTGGAATAATAATCGGTTGCAAAGCTCATGGCTTCGATTCCCTGACGGTTCAGTCCGTCGGCACGGCGAAGCTGGGTGGAGGAGAGTTGGGTGGCATAGAACGGGAAGTAGAGTCCTGCCATTCCCTTGTCGGCAAGCTCCTCCGTGGTCCACATGTTTTCACTTGCTATTTGGTCTTCCGGAGCCACATCGAGAATATCCATGCAGGAGGTAGCCGCCAGCGCCATCGTTAAAATCATTAATATCTTTTTCATATCAGATTCTGTTTTTTAGTTCTACATCATTAAAAGGTAATCTGTCCGCCAAAAGAGATCTGACGCATCAACGGATAACCGATAGCAGTTCCTATTTCCGGATCGAGTCCCGGATAACTGGTGATCGTCAGGATATTGTCCATCGACACGAAAGCACGGAGCTTATTAACAAAGAACTTGCTGGAAATCCGTTGCGGCAACGTATAGCCGATCTGGATATTCTTCAACTTGAAGTAGTCGCCCTTATATTCGTTCCAGTCGCTCTGGATTCTGTTATTATAGGTAGTACCGTATGTCAGGCGGGGATATTTGCCCCACTGGTTGGTGCGCGGATCGTCCGGGTTGGAAGGATCGAAGAAGTAATGGTTATCGGCGATATGCTCGATAATGCCATATCCGTGGCTGACCAGTGTCGAGTTGTAGTAATCCGTATTCCAGTTGAGGTAATGCCCGAAAGCTCCCGACCATAACATGGAGAAATCAATGTTCTTGTAAGAGAAGGCACAGTTGAAGCCCAGGTTGAATTTGGGGACACTGGTGTGTCCGGAGAAATCCCGGTCGTTGGTATCGCCGTAGTTCATATCACCGTTGCTGTCGGCATAGAGTATGTCACCATACCAAAGCTGGTCTTTGGCAACCGTCTTCATTCCTCCGAACGAATAACCGGAGTCAATCATGGCCTGCACCCATACCATATCTTCTTTCGTACGTATCATTCCGTCCTTCGGTCCCGCATGGATATCCACCGCACCTCCGGTATAGCCTTCGCCGGAACCTCTGTACACCTTATACATATAGGTTTCTCCCAGTTGGCGGCCTTCGCAGATGTAGCCTCCGAAACCAGATTCAGACACATCACTGAAGTTGTTGACATAGCTCACTTTGTTTCCCTGTGCATCATACGTCCAGTATTTCTGGAGTTCGCCTTTGAACTTCATCACTTTGTTGGCGTTGAAAGAGAAGTTCATACCCACTCGGTATTCGAAATCTTTTCCGATACGGTCGTTCCAGTTGAGGGTAAATTCAACACCACGGTTGCGCACTTCACCCAAATTCTCGGGAGCAGAGCCTACAACACCCATCGAAAGATAGAGTTCGGGATGGTAGAGAATGTCCGAAGTATACTTATTATAATAGTCTATCTCACCCGTCAGGCGGTGGTTGAAGAAGCCGAAATCAAGTCCGATGTCGGTGGTGGCGGTACTTTCCCAATGCAGCTTGTCGTTGCTTAGTTTCTTGCGTACCAATCCTTTGGTTCCTTCACCGTCGATTACAACATTGCCTGTGGCGTAGTTTGCCTGCCAGTCGTAGTTGCCCGTTGAGTTGTTACCTGTCTTTCCCCAGGAAACACGGAGTTTCAGGTTAGAGAGATAGTCCGATGCTCCCTGCATGAACGATTCTTCCGAAATACGCCATCCACCGGAGAACGAGGGGAAATATCCCCAACGCTGGTTCACACCGAAACGGGAGGAGGCATCGGCACGAAGGTTGGCTTCAAAGAGATAACGTCCTTTATATCCGTAGTTGACACGGCCGAAATAAGAGAGCAATCCCCATTTGGCGGGTGCCGAGCTGGAAGAGCTGACGAGCGTCTCGTAAGTGCTTAATTCGTTCAGCGTCCAGTCCGTAGCGCCTTTACGGGAAACGGCAAAGCTCTTGCTGTAATATTCCTGTGCGGAATATCCGAGCAGTGCGCCCAGGTCGTGGTCTTTCTTGATGGTTGTATTGTAGCGTACCAGTATTTCGGCACTCTGACGCCAGGTGCGTGCACTCGTATTGGTGATGGAAGCGTTCTCCAACGCGCTTTCACTGACACGCTGGTCGGTGACGTAGTCCCAATAACCATTTTGGCGGCTATAAGAAGACTTGTCGGTGAATGTCGGCGAATAGTTGAATGTACCTTCAATGTTGAGCCCTTTATAGGGAGTGATAATTCCGTAGACTGATGCGTTGAGACGCCAGACGGTATTGAAACCGGTGGCTCCTGTCATCTGACCGAAGATATTATTGGCATTGGAAGATTCTTCGCTGGCCAGTGCGGCACGTCCCCAGTAGTTCGGTTCGCCGGGGTATACACCCGGAGTGGTCTGATAGAGATACTTGAATCCGTTGCTGATATTAGCCATCCCGTAATCTTGCTTTTGTCCGTAGAGACGGGTGCCGACAGTCATCCATTTCACTATCTTGGCTTCCAGGTTGGTACGGAAATTGATTTTCTGCGTACTTGAGTCGAGGTTCCAGCGGTTCATGACTCCCTGATTGTCAAGATAGCCCAATGAAAGCATGTATTTCACTTTCTCCGAACTGCCGGAGACAGACAGGTTGTGCTCTTGCGAATATCCGGTGTCGAATACTTCGTCGAACCAATCGGTGTTGGGATAAGCCACGTAATTGGGTACTCCGTGCTCGTTCAACCCGTTCGGATCGGCAGAAGCAGCCCTCCAGCGGTCAATGCTTTCCTGCGAGAAGATGCCTTTGGTATTCACATTGTCGCAAGCCTCGTTCACCAGTCCCATATAGCGGGCATAGTCGCTCACGAAAGAGAGGTTATTGTAAGGCATCTGCACAACTCCCGAATAAGAATAGGAGATTTGCGGTTTGCCTTTCCCGTTTTTGGTGGTGATAAGGATGACTCCGTTGGCGGCTCGCGTACCATAAATAGCTGTGGAGGCAGCGTCTTTCAGTACGGAGATGCTTTCGATGTCGTTGGGGTTCACATTGTCCATGCTCCATTCGATACCGTCCACCAGGACCAATGGGGAGTTGGTATTGAACGTACCGTTACCGCGGACGCGGATGGTGGCACCGTCCGAACCGGGTTGTCCCGAAGCCTGCGTGACGTTCATACCGGCGGCAAGTCCCGAAAGGGCGGAAGAAACACTCATGATGGGTCGTCCTTCCGTCTGGTCGGCAAAGTTGATGGAAGTCACAGAACCGGTCAGGTTCACTTTCTTCTGTACACCGTAGCCCACTACCACTACTTCATCCAGCACTTTCGTTTCCACTTTCATCTGTACATCAAGTTTCGTACGCCCGTTCAGGAGAAGCGTGGTGGTCTGATAACCAATGTAACTGAAAGAAACGGAAGGTTTGGCAGAAGTTGTTTTTAAGGTGTAGTGTCCGTTCAGGTCTGTCAGGACACCGTTTGTTGTACCTACTTCGACGACGGAAACACCCGGCAGGGTTTCTCCATTCTCATCGATCACTACTCCACTTACCGTGGCAGATGTTTGTGCCCACACCACATCTGTCAGTAAAAAGAGCAAAGCCAATAAAAATAATAGATAATGCTTCTTTTTCATTTTATTAGATTTAATGAAACAATTAGGTTGTTAAATACTCACCCTGCAAAGAAATGGGATATTTAGCCAATCTAATAATACTGTTTAGGCGATTGATGCCACTAATTAATAAAATTCGGAGGAGAATGGAAAGGAAAAACAATCTTTTAAGAATTCGACTAGTTTTTATCAGAAAATGACTAGATAATTTTATTCCATATTTAAAAATAGGTTGTATTTTTGCCCGATACCTAATAACTATTCGTCGAATATCTAATAAAAACAGTATGAAAAAACATTTTCTACTTCTTATTTTATCACTTTTATTCCTGCCGATTGCACAAGGCAAAGTAAAACTTCCTGCAATGATGGGAGATCACATGGTACTTCAACAGAACAGCTCCGTTAAGTTATGGGGTTGGGCGGACGGCAAAAAAGTAACTGTCACCACTTCGTGGAACAACCGGACTTATCAGGCATCTACGGATAAAGACGGGGCCTGGCTGGTAAAAGTAGACACTCCCGAAGGAGGATATACTCCTTATTCTATTACGATCAGTGACGGCACTCCGGTCACTCTCTCGGATATACTGATAGGGGAGGTGTGGATCTGCTCCGGACAGTCGAACATGGAAATGCGTATGATGGGAAATGCAGCACAACCCATTGACCACTCACTTGAAACGCTGCTGAACTCGGGAAATTATCGCGACCGTATTCGTTTTATTACCGTACCGAGAACCAATGATACAGAACGCCGCACGGATTTCGAGAAAAGAAAATGGGAAGTATCGTCACCCGAAACGAGCATTGATTGCAGTGCCGCCGCCTATTTCTTTGCCCGCCAACTGACTGAAAGTCTCCATCTCCCGGTAGGACTGGTTATCAACAGTTGGGGAGGTTCGGCGATTGAAGCATGGATGGATGAACCGACATTGAAAACCGTGGAAGGTATGAACATTGAAGCTGCCAAAAATCCTAAAAGAGGGGTGCACCAGCGTTTGGAATGTCTGTACAACTCGATGTTATGGCCTGTTAAGAACTTCACGGCACGCGGTTTCCTTTGGTATCAGGGAGAATCGAATATATCCAACTATCAATTCTATGCTCCGATGATGACTGCTATGGTGCAGCTATGGAGAAATGTATGGGAGGCTCCCGATATGCCTTTCTATTATGTGCAGATTGCTCCTCATAAATATAAGGACAGCCGTGATACAGGGGCCGCTCTATTGCGGGAAGCACAGATGGAAGCACTGAAAACAATTCCTAATTCGGGCATGGTGCCTACTACGGATATTGGTGATGAATTCTGTATCCATCCGCCACAGAAGGATGTAGTAGGGCTTCGGTTGGCTACGCTTGCACTGACTAAAACATACGGTATTCGCCGATTGCCATCCAACGGTCCGACGATGACCAAAGTGGACTATGCGGACAAAAAGGCCATAGTGACATTTGATAATGCACCTGCGGGGTTGTTCCCTACTTTCTCCGAACTGGAAGGATTTGAGATTGCGGGAGCGGACAAGAAGTTCTATCCGGCGAAAGCAAAGATTGTAGGACGTACCAACACAGTAGAAGTGTGGAGTGAAGAGGTAGCCCAACCGATTGCCGTGCGCTATGCTTTCCGTAATTATGTGGGAAATATCACGCTGCGGAATACTTTCGGATTGAGTGCTTTCCCATTCCGCACAGATACGTGGGATGATGTGAAATAAAGGCTTCTACAAAGGAGATACAAAGAAAGGAAATTATGAAACGATCCATCTTATCTATATGTATACTGCTAGCATCGGTTTCCCTGGTCTTCGCCAATATCTACAAGAAATATGACGTTAGATCGGGGTTATCGGGCAATTGTGTCCGAAGCATCCTTCAGGATAGCATCGGATATATGTGGTTTGCAACACAGGATGGATTGAATCGTTTCAACGGTATCGAGTTCACCAACTACGGACATTCGTCAGAAAACGGTGGAAACAGTTATATGAATATAGTAACGATCTGCCGCCATCAGGATAACAATCAGATTTGGGTGGCCAGTACGGAAAAACTGTATTTATTCGATTCGCGGGAGGAGAAATTCTCCGTATTCGATACACAGACGGAAGACGGAGTGACAGTCAACAGTGTCTTCGGAATGGCATACGACAATGACAGGCAGTTATGGATCGGAACAACCAACGGACTGTTTGTCTACAACGAGAAAAAAGGTACGTTGAAGCAGTATCTACATTCTCTTTCCGATCCCCATTCATTGCCGGACAATCACGTGTGGGTGATCTACAACGACTCGTTCGGAACTATCTGGATAGGTACCCGGAATGGTTTGGCGAAATACAACCAACGCACGGACAACTTCACAGGGTATATATCCGAGGACACTTCTTTCGGACGTCCTGCCTGCAACGAGATTATCTCTTTGATGGAAAGTTCGCAGGGAGTATTATGGGCGGGCACATGGTACGGAGGACTGGCACGGTTCAATAAGGAAACGGGACAATTCCGCTATTATTTCGGAGAAGGGGACACGCTTACCATTCCACGCATCCGCACCTTGTTTCAACGGACGGCCAACTCTTTCTATCTCGGCTCCGACGACGGACTTTATACATTCAACACCACGACAGGAGAATGTCTGCCTACCGACGACGAACAAAATAAAGAAAGTATCTATGCCTGTTATCAAGATAGGGAGGGGGGAATTTGGATCGGGACTTATTTCAGTGGAGTGAGTTACCTGTCTCCCAAGCATAAGGATATCGAGTGGTATTATCCCAATGGTACGGAAAATTCTCTTTCGGGAAATGTAATCAGCCAATTCTGCGAAGATCCCAACGGCAACATTTGGATTGCCACCGAAGACGGGGGACTGAACCTCTTTGATCCCCGCACGAAGAAGTTTAAAAACCATCTGTTGAGAAGCAATAACCCTAATATCGGTTATCACAATATCCATGCACTGTTGTACAATGAAGGGAAATTGTGGATTGGCAGTTTCTCCCGTGGATTATATATCCTGGATATTCAAACGGGAAAAATGAAAAACTATCGCCATAACCGCGCAAACCCACATTCAATTCCTAACGATCATATCTACTCCATTTATCAAACGAAGGATGGCAGCATTTATCTGGGAACGCTTTCCGGATTCTGCCGGTATGACCCGGAAAGTGACTCTTTCCGGACATTGGAACCTTTAAGCCATATCTTTATCTACGATATGGTTGAAGACCAACATGGGGACATGTGGCTGGCAAGCAAAAGGGACGGCATTTGGCGTTACAACCGCCAAACCGGTAAATTGCACAACTATCGCAACGACCCAGTAAATCCTGATTCTCCTTGTAGCAACTGGGTAATCCGTGTGTATATCGATCATAAGCAGCATCTATGGTTCTGTACCGAAGGCGGTGGTATCTGCCGTTATCACTATCAGGAGGACCGTTTTGAAAACTTCTCTACCAAAGAGAATCTGCCAAACAATATCATCTATGGCATACTGGACGACCAATCGGGTAACTATTGGCTTTCTTCCAATAGGGGACTGATCCGGTATGAGCCGCAGAACAAACGGGCACAGCTCTATACCATCGAGGACGGATTACAAAGCAACCAGTTCAATTTCCGCTCTTCCCTGCAAGCCAGTGACGGGAAATTCTATTTCGGTGGAGTGAACGGGTTCAATAGTTTCTATCCGTTCAAATTATCGATTAATAAGGTAAGACCTACGGCGTCTATCTCGGCGGTATATATGCACAGCCCCGACGACAAAGTAAGCCTTAGCAAGCGTATACCTGCTCTTAGCGGACAAGTAACGATTCCTTATCAGGTAGTATCGTTCGACATCGCATTCGAAAGTCTTAGTTATGTGGCTCCCAGCAAGAATTTATATGCCTACAAACTGGACGGTATTCACAAAGAATGGATATATACGGATAAACATAACGTATCTTTTCTCAACCTGCCTCCAGGTGAATATACTTTCCGTGTGAAAGCCAGTAACAACGATGAATATTGGAGCAATGACGACTGTTGCCTGCATATTGAAATTCTTCCTCCACCCTGGAAGACCATTTATGCCAAGATTTTCTATTTACTAATAGCGTGTGGCCTCGCATATTTCCTGATACAGCTTTATTTGCGTAAACAGCAGGCTGTGAAAGCAAGAAAGATGAAAGAGATGGAACAAATCAAGAATCAGGAATTGTTCCAGTCGAAAATTACATTCTTCACCCAAGTGGCACATGAAATCAAGACTCCGGTTAGTCTTATCAAAGCTCCGCTGGAAGCGATTTTGGAAACACATGAATGGAACAGTGAAGTGGAAAGCAACCTGTCTGTGATACAAAAGAATACCAACCGGCTGATGGAGCTTATCAAACAATTGCTCGACTTCCGAAAAGTGGACAAGGAAGGTTATACGCTTTCATTCCATGAAGTGGATATCAACCGGATGATAGAGGACATCATCGACCGTTTCCGTGCCATCTCCCTGACCGGAATCTCTTTCAGTGTCTCCCTGCCGAAAGAACATCTGCAATATAATGTAGACCAGGAGGCGCTGACTAAAATTGTCAGCAACCTGCTGACGAATGCCATGAAATATGCCCGCACCCGCATTATGGTGATTTTGGACGAACATCTGTCTGCAGAAGGGCGTACGCTCTCCTTGTGTGTACGCGACGACGGTCCGGGTATTCCGCAAGAGGAATGCAGCAAGGTTTTCGAACCGTTTTATCAAGTGGGAAACACAGGAAACAACGGTTCGGGAGTAGGAATCGGATTGAGTCTCGTCAAATTGTTGGTGGAAAAGCATAAAGGAAAGGTTTATATCAATCCCGGCTATACGGAAGGATGCGAAGTATGTGTGGAAATTCCGTATTTGGAGAAAAGCATCTCTGTCAGCCCCTCCATTACTTCCATGCCCGACAAGGTTCCCGCTTTGGAGGAAGAAGGCGAACCCGCCGGTTACTCTCTTTTAGTAGTGGAAGACACAACGGATATGCTGGAGTTTCTGGCTAAGAATCTGGGAAATACCTATACCATCCATACAGCCGCCAATGGCAAGGAAGCGTTGGAATGTCTGGAGACAACGACAGTAGATCTTATTATCAGCGACATCGTCATGCCTCACATGGACGGATTCGAATTATTAAAGTCCATCCGTTCCGACAATATGCTTTGCCATATCCCGTTTATCCTGCTTTCGGCACTCGACAGCATCGATTCAAAAATTGCGGGTCTTGACTATGGCGCGGACGCTTATATAGAAAAGCCTTTCTCGCTAAGCCACATGAAAGCCACTATCAATAATCTGCTGGAAAACCGGCGCATGCTGTTCAATCACTTTTCAACGGTGCCGAATATGTCATACGACCAGACATTAATGAACAAAACAGACGTGAAATGGCTGAATACGATCAATAAAATCATTACCCGCAATTTCACCAATGAAGAATTTACCATCGACAAGATGGCGGAAGAAATGGCTATCAGCCGTTCCAACTTACAACGCAAATTGAAAGGACTGACCGGAATGCCGCCCAATGATTATATCCGGTTGATTCGGCTCAAAACTGCGGGAGAACTTTTGCGGGAAGGGGAGTACCGGATTAATGAAGTCTGTTACATTGTAGGATTCAATAATCCTTCGTACTTCGCCCGTTGCTTTCAGAAACAGTTCGGGATATTGCCGAAAGATTATGTGAAAGGTGGTGACATAACCCATTCCCAAAAGGGAACAACTTCAATATCCCCATAAGTTTCCTTCTGGTTGTAAGTAAGCAGTATCTTCTTTTTGAGCATCACATTTTCCAGTTCGAATCCGTACAGTTCACGTTTCAGGTTCATGTCATTCAGTTCATAGCAAACCTGAAAGCCATAAGCTTTCCCGTTTTTATACGCCAAAAAATCACATTCCGTCTTACTATTGTCGAATGAAATATTCATATACCCTTTATTTCTCAGCTCATTATAAACAAGATTCTCCAAGGCACTACCACTTTGCGGAGAATAACGAAAGACATTGGCTGAAACCAAGCCATTGTCAATGAAATAACACTTATGCTGGGAACGGGAAGTCTCTTTCAAAGAATAAGAAAAGTTACGTACATCGACGCAAATATAACTGTCACACAAAAAGTTGAGATAGGACGCAACTGTATTTTCATTGCTTTTCAGTGCCTTACCCACAGCCGGTATAGAAAAACGGCTCCCCATATTGATCAAACATTTTGCCATTCCATTGGGCATTCTGGCGTATCAGAGTCTTTTCCATACCAAAATCAGTTTTTTAATAACCTTCAATTCATGCAAATATAAGAACTTTATTTTATTTACCTAACTATGTTTCGGTAAAATGAGTATTTACAGGAAACATAATTAGGTAAATAAGCCCTTTAATCTGGAAGGAGTGTTCTTTATAAAGAACGTTTTGCAGATAACACTTGGCGTAAATACCGGATCAATGAGGTTTGTTTCATTGTAGGATTCAATAATCCTTCGTACTTTGCCCGTTGCTTTCAGAAGCAGTTCGGGATATTGCCGAAAGATTATGTGAAGAAAGGAAACATTATCAGGGAAGTACACATTCTCAAGCATTCTCACTGCGATGAGAAAAAATACTCATTATAATGAGAAAAAACTCTCACTGCAATGAGAACTTTTTCTCATCGAAGTGAGAATATACCCTTGTCAGAATAGGCTGAAACAGCTCATGAAGCCAATAAAAGGGCGAGCAATAGAATAGGAAGTATAAAACTTCTGAATTCTATAGGTTCGCCCTCTTATATTAATTTTCTTACGTATTATCAAGAAGAAATATATCCCTGTTTAAATTATATTTTAATAAGAAGCTGTTGCCGGAATACCTTCCTTTTCCAATAAAGCCACAATACGGTCTAACTCTTCATGCGTAGCCTTTTGCAAATCGTGGTCGGGAGTCTCCCGGTCAATCGTATAAATCATCACTTGACGGGGAGCGATTTCTTTCACTGCTTCTATCCAGGGGAGCACATACTTGTCGGATGTATTATCCATGTCTTTTCCCTGATAACCTCCTTTCAGAAACATCGTCTGTACGATACAGTTTCCTTTGAACTCTTTCATTCTTTCGATGATCTTCTTAACAGAATATTTTCCGTTAGGACGATCCAACAGATGAATGTATTCTTCATCCACCGTATCCAGTTTCAGGATATTATTATCTATCTTGTTCAGTGCTTCGAATACGGCAGGACGGTCGATAAATGTAGAGTTACTCAATACGCTTACTTTTGCTTTTGGGAAATACTTGTCGCGAAGCGCAAGTGTATCTTCTATGATTTCCGGGAAATGGGGATGCGCAGTCGGTTCACCGTTTCCGGCAAATGTCAGTACATCGGGAGCAGGGCCGTTTGCCTGCATGTCTTTCAGTTTCTCTTCGAGAGCCGTGCGGACTTCTTCACGGGTAGGAAGAAGTTTCTTCGTACGATGTTCGGCATTGAAACCACACTCACAATAAATGCAGTCGAATGAACAAACCTTACCGTCGTCCGGCAATAAATTGATTCCCAAAGAAACGCCCAAACGGCGGGAATGAATAGGGCCGAAGATGGGTGAAGGAAAAATAATAGTCATCTTATTCTAATTATTTATTCATAAATCATAGCAAAGATAACCCAAAACTTATAGGTTATTCTATCTGTACGACCATTTTTTCATCATCCCAAACAAATTATTACTCTAACGCCACTCAAGAAACCACACGGAAATATTGATCCATTCTTCTCAAAAGCAGAATATACATATCACGTACTTCCCTTTGGGAATGTGTCGTGCTAAGCTCCTCCAGTCTATCGTGCAGACTATGCAATTCGTTCGTTAAACGTTTCTTTATACTATTATGTTCAGTAGCTTCCTGCATAATATCCAGCCACGCTTCCAAACATATCAGCTGAATATCCATCTGTTCATAACTAACGGCAGACTGCGGATCAAAACCATTAAACAATCCTTTATAAAGATCCCGGAAAAAATCAATATCGTCATACCCCTTCCGGTCACTCTGCAACGCCTGCAATCGAAGAGCTGAAATTGTCTTTACACTCAACAATTGTTTGAACAACTTCGCCAGTTCCGGATACAGAAGATTGTTTCTTGTTTCCAACAAATTCTCTTTTACATAGGTACATTCCATCTTTTTAACAGAATGAAATAAATAGTTGTCCAAATCAAGCATTGCCTGACGCTGCGCATCTGCCGGTTGAGAACTACCCACCACCTTTGCCATTTCCATCAGATAACTCCCATACAGACGAATAGCTTTTCTGTATATATCAGTGAGCGAACTCCCTTTATCGTATTTCTTCCCCTTATACACAATCTTATCCAACCGACTCACTACAGTCTGTAAATCCGATATTTTGACCGCATAATCTTCTGGAAATGAAGAATTAGAATTCTCCTTCCCTGATGGTTGGAATAAACGAATGTGATCTGGTAAATTATGATCTATCCATTGGCGGAGCTTCTCCCGTTCATCATAACAATTTTGGTCTCCTTTGAAAGGATGATAGCCAAAATAAATAGTCCGGCAATCATCATCTCCAACTTTTAAAGTCTTTCCACACGAGCTTTTCGATAAACTTCTGCGCAAACCTAAAAGATATCCAATTTCTTCCGTTATTTCATTTTGCAACAATTCTTTTTCCACTTCTTTAGAATAACGGTCAGCCAGAATACGCGAATCCGAGGCACCGCAACTTAACAGATAGTCGTCTAATTTTCCTTTTAGGAATCCATGTCCGATATTCAGACGACATGAAAGTATTTCTCCGGTACGAGGATGACAGATAAAGTCACTTTTGATCCCCGGTATTCTTAAATCATAAGATATAAAAGCACGTTGTTCCGCCGGAATTATCTTTCGGTCTGCATACCTTACTTGTAAAGCATCATGAATACCTGCTTTATGGAAGGCGGTATTCCATGCTTCCACTCCTTCCTTTACTGCCTGGAAGTATTCCTTCGGAAAAAGAGTGTCTACATAGAAAGTAAGCGGTTGTGACATATCCCAACGAAGAATCAATGAATCTTCTACCATACAATAAGGATTTTGCGAGTAATCTTTGAAACTCAATGTCCGGTAAGGTATTCTGTAATCTGCCAAGCGGATCTGATCTTTTTTCAGAGGTAGCAAGCGTACTGCACAAGTGACTTCCAAAGGCATACTACCTTCAGGCAATATAATGGCAGAACTGGACAGCATATATCTTTCCGCTTCAACTCCATGATAGCGCCTGACCGTAAACGACACACCTTCCTTAAAAGGATGTATTTTCATTATTTCCGACAGTTCCGGAACCAAGGAACGAATAAAACTATCATTATAGCTGAACCAGTCATCGCCAGTCATCAGATACTCTGTTATCCGAATAATAGCTCCCTGCTCTTTTGAATAGGCCACCACTGGATAACTTTTACCGGCAGGTTGCATATTTGACAACGAGAAAGATTGCTGATATGTGCTTTTTTCATCTAAAATACGCTCTGTATAAAACGGTTTTTGAAAGCAAATTGTAGCTTTATCCGGAGATATAATACGCACTACTCCCAGTCCGTCAACCGGACGATTCAACAAATCAAACCCTCGGTCTATCTGTCCACTGACTTCAATTTCCCGCCCGATATATTTTTCGGGTATTTCCAAATAGATTTCTTTTTCCGCTACATACACAGGAAACACACCGTCGATCTTATCCATCCCGGCAACAAAAAACTCGTCAAATGACTTGACGAAATCCTGTGCCTGAAGCAAAGCTGTGACACACAACAATATACCAATCACATATCTTCTTCTCTTCATGAATTTCTTTATTTACTTTTCATCATTAAAACAAAATACTATCTACAAGAAACATTGCCCGTTTTTTGGCAACCGGATCCGTAATCTTATGGCTATAATCAAGACTTTCCTCCTTTATTCTATTCAAAGCCTGCATGATGGAAACCAATAATCTCGACGAAGTTATCTTTTCTGATCTATCCAACAATTTAACAAGTTTACTCACATAAAGCAGCTGCACTTTATACTTGGCGTCACTTACAGGAATATTGTCAGCCCATTCGGTAAATAATTCTTTATGTATGCTTTCCAAAAACTCATCTACAGACAACATATCCTCACAAACATTCTCCGTTCTTTCCACTTCCCGGAGGGAACGAATCATTTCCGACATCAGCTCTTCATAAAAGCGATCGAACTCCCGACTACCATTTATTTCTAATTTAGCGGTAAGTTTTTCATCAAACATCCACACAGGCGGTTGTAATATATAAGCCTGTATAAAGCTCATAACCTTCTTATTGTAATCGGCTTTTTCAGGTATGTAAATATTCTCATCATCCGGCTCAGCAAGACGTTTCCCGCCCAAATGAGACAAAACGTGCTGTACCCACTGTTTATAATGCTCCAATACCGCTTCATAACGCCCCTGTAATACACGCAAAGACGTTTTATCCGTCACATTCCAGACATCCGGATGTTCACACAAATATTTCAAGTTCTCTATTCCCTGTGTATTAACCATAACATGGTCATTACCCAAATCTTCTGCCTGAGCCCTTACATCCATTCTGCCCGAAAAATGTAACGAGGGATCTTTCTGTTTTTCCTGATTCCAAAGGCTCCTGTTCTTTTCTCTTTCAGAAGCATCTTTACCCGGAAATATACGGTAGCCCCATTCAATAGCCCACTTATCATATTCGCCGACACGTACCCGCCTGTTTCTCAAATCAACTTTATCTTGAGGACGCAAAGCATAATTACACCGCACATAATCCATTATGGAACTACCAATACTATATTGACTTAAAAAGTCATTATCACGTAATTGATCGATGGAGTAATGAGAACTACCCAGAAAGTTATGTTCCAACCCTAATGTATGACCCACTTCATGTGTCAATACTTGTTTTATCTGTTCGTATTGCAAAGAGTCCGGCAACTCTATATTCCATGCCTGCGGATCATTCGCTCCACATTGAGCAAAATACCATTTCTGTTCCAAATTCAAGACACTGCAAAAAATACCGATGTGGCAAGCTATAATCTCACCGGACCGGGGTTCGCATGGAGTCGGTCCATAAGCGTTATTTTGTCCTGATATCTTCCATGAGATGAACGGATAAGTACTGTCATAAATACTAAAATCAGGATCTTCCTCAACGGTAGGAGCCAGTCGCGCATCAATGGCGTTCTTAAATCCAGCTTTCTCGAAAGCCGGACGCCAGTCACGCACCGCTTCAATGATACAGTCGATGTACTTTTCCGGTGTATTACGATCTATATAAAAAATAATAGGTTGTATGGGTTCTACCAGTTCCCCCCTCATGTATCTTTCTTCATCTTCCGCCCTTATTTCCAGCCGCCATCGTTTGACAACAGATTTCCGAATAGCAGGCTGATTCCCTTGAAAACACTCCTTGCTGATAGAAAAATAAGCTCCGGTATTTGCAGCAACTGCCTCCAACGGTCTTTTTGACAGTAATTTTATGCAGATACCTGTATCCCAGTCTCCAATATAAGGAGGTGCAACAGGCTTACCTGGTATTTTCATTGACGAACTTCGATAAACTCGTGATGCGTGTATCAACAAGCGGTTGTCATATCCTTTAATTTCCTTGATATAATCTTTCTCTCTTAAACGCGTACCTATCAATAAATCAAAAGATACAATATCAAGAGTAAACAAAAGAAAATCTTTTAATACTTCACCAATCTCTATCAAGCTGCTTCCCTGATTCCTAGCTTTAATCGGTAATATCTTATAAAGCCTTTCGTTCCCACGTTGGGCGGCGATTTTTGCATACGTTCCTTCAGGATTTTCTATCACCCTCTCATATTGTGGATCCATCATCCACAACTCGTCACCCTGTTTACGGAAACTGAAAAATACCGGACCTATCATGTCACCCGCATATCCGAATTTCTTTTCCATATCCCGGTCCGGACGGGCAGGAGCTGTCAGGATAGTTGTCGTTACGGCAAACTCACGTCCAATCAATGAATCCGGGATTTCCCAATAGATATGTTTATCACTTCGGTAGGTAGTAAACATACCGGGAATAACTTCCACTGGTGCTTCTTCTTTAATAAAAGTTGTAATACTTTGCTGTTGCCCGTACAGACAAGTACAGACAACAGCAAGAAATACTGCACCGATAATTCCTTTTAGCATAAAGACCGGTTTATACTATTCATAATTATAGCTAATATCAACAATCTTCCCAATAGGCTGATCGGGATCTTCGTAAACACAAATGCTGTTTTCTTCACGAGCTACATCGCCCGCCACTGTCAATTGCAATTCGACAACTACACCTTTGTCAGCAGTATTGATACCCAACCCGAGAGACATACCTAGTTTCTCCTTATATTCGCCTATTTCCTCATCGTCATCTTCCTCTCTCACACTTTCAGGGTCCTTAAATTTAAAACTAACTATCTGTGCTGACGGATCAGTTTCATAAGTATAAAGTTCAATTGCCCTTCCGCGACCAAGATCAATGCGATATAATTTATTACCCGATGTCATAAATATAAGGTTTGCCGTATACGCGTAAGAAGCTGCAAATTTTGCTGTTTCTACATTTACTTCGGACGGTAAAGCAATCGTATACCGGGCAGCACAAATCGGATCTTCATCTTGCGCACTGAATTTAAACACAGTCAGCTCTTTTCCGTTATGGGGAGCAGCAATTGCATAAGCAAAATTTCCCCCGTTTCCTCCCGTAACAATGTCATGCACTTCTAAAGACGGATCAATCTTATTTGGATCAAAGACATTTGATTCATCAGACGACATTAAATATGTCCTGACAGGTTTCTGATCAGTCCATTTAGTTCCATAATTACGTATATCTTGAGTAGCCGAATTCGGTACCATATAATCGCTAAAACCCAGAATAGAGGAAGCAAGAAAACGATGATTTTCAGAATCAAAAAACAAATAGCCTCCTCCATACGAACCATAAGCGGAAATGGCGGGAAACTCACTTTCCTTTTTTACTGAGAATGGTACACAAAATCCATCCATAGGAGCACAATATGCTTTTCCACTATTCACAAACAATTCACCATGAGTACTCATCTTATAGAGCTCGATATTCAACGGTTCCCCTTTTCCAGTCGGTTCAAAAAGTATTTTATTCGATGGATATCTCGTTATTAAAGTACTTGGAGTCAACAAGGCCAAGTCCCGATCGGTTACCACCATTAACGCCGGACTTACTTTAAAACCAAAAAAACCCAGCATACTACTTAAAAACGAATCCCCATAGTTTTTTCTTGCACTTACCGCCAAAGGTTTTCCTTCTAACGGAAATGACTGATTCAGTTCTGATTTAAAGACATCCGGATAAACATAATATCCTTCCGGAGTACCCTCTATCGCTCCTAATACTCCCTTTCCTTCTTTTTCCTGCAATACAAACCAGCAAGGATTTAAAGGACGAATAATTGCAACTTCACCTATCTGATACCAGGTTGTTCCATTCTTTTTATCCGTAATGACCAACATCAAACCTATATTTTCGGATTCATAAGGCTCGACTGTTACTTTACATTCTTTGCCTACGGAATAATCTTTATAATCACTAAGTCTGTCCGACCCCGCTTTCTTTCCTTCGATTGTTTTCTTCCATTGAAATACAAGGTTTTTCTCATTTTGCTCCAAAGTCTGAGAAATCTCGGGTATAATTGAAACTTCGACTGCTTCCTCTTTAGGCATACGTACCTTCGTTTCAGGTATTACGATATCCATCGTATTTACATCATGATAATCGTAATCTCCCTTGTCATCGTAACAGCCTGTTTGCAATAAAGCCGCTCCGATAAAACTTACTATACAGATGATATATTTCCTCATAACGTTTCTTTTTAATCTTATTCATATTCTATTTCATCACCCTCTTCACCTAAAATCGGTGGATTTCCCTCCTCCTTATATTCTCTATAAGCTTGCTTGATTACATCAATATCTTCATCTTCCAAATCATCCCATACACGTTGACATACATCCATAATAAACATATATTTAGCATCGCTATAACTGCCAAATCCCACATAATCACTCCATTCGGTCGGTTTCAACTCCCATCTGACATTTAAAACGATTTGATTCTTTTCTACCAGACCTTTATCAAACTGATGAAGAGGGTTATTCAAATCAAACTCCAGATAACAACCATAAACATTTCTACCTGCCTCTACTTTCGGACGATTTATTTTATAATAGAATATCTGGCAAACTGTATCAAGGTCAGTATATGTATACTTGCTTTCCAATAATACATCCACTGAATTCTGATAATCATTATTCGGAGTTACTTTCACACAGAAATCACGATTCTCTTTCAAAAAATCTCCTTGTATTCTTACCTCGAAACTGTCTACAGCATAAGGTTCTTTCTTCACATAATCCGTATCAACCAAAGTACGGACATGCGTAGTGCTACCATAGAAATTGATACGAGGTGTCTGGTCATATAAGTCTATCTCGTTTTCACTGCATCCTACATAAATGCCGCAAACAAGAATAGCTAAAACAAAATATATAATACGTTTCATAATGCTTCATCATTTAGAGTTGTTTCCAAAAATATACTCGTCATCCGGCAACGTCATCTGATAATGGGCTTCAGTCATCGTTTCAATCCCACAACCATAATAAGTGCTATAATTATGCGCTTTCAAGAAATAGAAAAGTTGACCTTCCGCGAAATATTCTTTTCTATATTCTTTCATTATCTCATTAATACGTTTAGTCTGGTTTTTGTCTTCTTCCGAAGTATTATCAAGGTCATCATATCCGGTAGTCGGTATTTCATCACTATAAGAGATACCACGTGCAAAACGTACGGTATTTAACGCGTCAGCACTTTCCGATGCAGAAGGAACACATTCTGCTACAATATAATACATTTCGGGTAAGCGTATCAAAGGGATAGCGTCAGCACCGGAATAAGCATATCCGCCATTCAAAGGTTTCTGATTATATTTTCTACAAAAAACATCTGTCCGACTTGCCCCATTAATAACCTCAAACATTTCCGTATTTTTTCTCCAGTCAGTATTCCCTGCATCGGCAGTTTCATAGAAGAATTTAAATTTATCTCCATCCAGATAGAAATGTTGCTGAGTATTGGTATTCTCCATATCCATATAATTTCCAATAAGCAAATTGGAGAATTCATTGACTGTTATTCCAAAGATTTGCTCTGCGTAGCGTATGGAATTGTAATTGGAAGCAGTCTGCGATTTATACAATGTAAAATACTTAGAGGCAGCAATCACTTGTTTAGCGTACTCTGTGGCCAATCCTTTACTTTCCGCATCACCTTTGTAACAATATACACGAGCCAGCATAGCTTTAACCGCATATAGATTCATACGAAACTCACGATTGACAAGAAAATGATTTTTATCTATAAAATCTTCATCCGTCTGATCGGTAAAGAAATCAAGAGGATCACTCTCTTTCAGTAATTTTTCAGCGTCATTCAAATCTTTGAGAATAGCGTCAACCACTTCGCTGGCTGGTAAAACAGGAGTGGCATCCTTATCAAAAGCAATACGGTAGGGTATAGCTTTGGATGCAGGATGTTCTTTATAAACAGGACCGAACATACGCAACAAATCAAAGTGAAGAAAAGCGCGAAGCCCGAGTGCCTCTCCCTTCATAGTTTCATAATAGCGTTCGGTAACTAAAACATCTTTATTTTTGTCTACGTACTCCAAGAAGTTATTAATATTGGCTATGATGTTATACATCGTTGAGTAAATCCCATTCTTCTTACTCAAAAACATGTTCTCATAATCGAACACGATACTTTGGTCGAAAACAGCATTTGTATTATACCCCGGATAATCGGAATATAATCCTGCCAACTCATCCAAATAAGCATAAGTCAAGTCTCCGGCATATAATGTCGTGGTTCCCAACTTCAAATAAATACCTGTAAGCGCATCCTTAAATCCTGATTCCGACTCAAATTGCTTGTCGGTAGGAATAGAAGTCTTCGGAGATACATCCAACCAGTCGCTGCAAGACATAAGTCCCAGCATTGTTGTTGTTAATAGTATATATATTATCTGTTTCATACAAATAGGTTTTTAATTAGAAAGCAACATTCAGAGCAAATGTAAACTGACGGGAATACGGATAGTACAAACCTCTTTCGCGTTTCACTGTAGACCAATAGAAAAAGTCTTCCATATTAAACGTCACTTTAGCGGAACTCAATCCCCAATGACTAATAAATTTTGTATTAGTACGATCCATACGATAGTAAACAGACAACGAACTTCCCTGGAATATATTTTCATCCATTATAAACCGGGAAGTGGCTTTCGTTTCCAAACCGTTAGGATTAAGAATACGGAACTGTGCCTTATCACCCGGTTTCGCCCAACGTAGCTGAGTTACCCGTCGATCTACATTATATTTCAAATTAGCATTTTCCACCTTGTCAAGCAAGGTCTGATTATATACCTGACCGCCAAACTGATACCTGAAGCTGACATCTGCTCCCCAACCTCTGTATGTAAAGGAAGAATTAATATATCCTTGCCATTTAGGTTCTGTATTACCAATAGGTACTACATCATTCGCACTCCAGTTAACGGCACTCGTCATCTCCCCGTTACGTTTCAATAATATTTCATCTCCGGAAGCCGGATCAATACCTAATGAACGTACTACCCAGATACGGGAAAGAGATTCACCTTCTTCATAACGTGGCAACGGCGTATCTTTTAAATCTGATGCACTTTTATCATTTCTGTATTTCATCGCTTCCGATATTTTCAATAGTTTGTCAGTATTATGAGAACCGTTTACTGTAATTGTCCAATAAGCTTGTTTAGCAGTGTTTTTATAAGGAATAGCCGAGAGAGAAATTTCCCAACCCTTATTCTCTATCTTTCCCAGATTTTCCGGATAACTGCTGAAACCAAGAGAAGGAGCAAGACTTATATTGGCAACCATATTATCTGTTATTTTCCGATAATATTCCACACGTGCAGTAAAACGCTGATCGAAAAACCCGAGTTCCAAGGCAAGATTAGTACTTTTCGTTGTCTGCCATTTTAAACTCTCATTATGCATAGCCAAGATTTCCGAACCTGTTGCATCAGATGAGTAATAAGGAAGCAGCAAATTAGAGTATGTATAATAACCATGTGCCTGATAAGGATCAAAACCTTGCGAACCGGTCGTACCGTATGTACCCCTCAAAATGAAATCGGAAATAAAAGATACATCTTTCATGAAGTTCTCTTTTTTCAAATCCCAGCGCAATCCTGTTGACCAGAAAGGAGCCCAACGGTTATTTTTTCCAAACTGTGAAGAACCGTCCAAACGTATATTAAAGTCGAACGAATACTTATATTTATAAGAATAACCTCCGGCAGCCACCCAACCGATAGAGCGTGTTGTCCTCTCATCGCCCGTCACTTTCTCGTTATATTTCTTACCAAACAACAAGTTATCCATATTATCATTCGGGAAACCGGTCACATAGTTTCCATAAGTCTCCGAATTATTCTCCAATACACTCATGCGTGCATTAGCAGTCAGATAATGGTCTTTCAATTGCTTGTTCCAGCTTCCTGTCAAATCGATTCCCCAACTGACAGCTTCACTCTGGCTTCTGCGGTAATCACCTCTTAAGGTAGGATCGGTCACATTATCAAAAAGCGTATGTTGTGCAGGACGGAAAATATCACGATGTCCTACACTTTTGGACAAATTAAAAGCTCCTTCAAACCGTAATTCATTAGTAGGATTATATTCTACCCTGAAAAGTTCACGTACTGTGAAGTTCTTACTCTGATCTTTGCTGTTGAATGTCGTATTATACATCGGATTCAGGTAGCTCGACTCACCACCCACTCCTTCAAAATTATCAAGCCGTTTTTGTATTTCTCCGTTCTCTCCATACGGACGCAGATAAGGATTCAAGCGGGTATATTCACTAAAACTTCCCCACGGAGACTCATTAGCCACCGAATTATCCAACGTAATGCTATTCTTTAACAACACCTTTTTCAGACGATACTGAAAATCAAGTGAACCGGTCAGTACATCACGTTTGCTGTCTTTCATCACACCCGGAGAACTATTATATCCGACATACATCCGATAGCGTAAGGCTTCATCACCACCTTCCAGCGTAACCGTATGTCGTTGTTGGAAAGCTGTTTGCAAAGGCTTGTCCAGCCAATAAGTATTTACTCCTGCCAGCACTTCACGCAATTTAGATTGATAGAGCTGCCATTTTTCAACTGTTTCGCCGCCGTATGTATAAAGTCCGCTTTGCAACTCTGCATCTATCTTCTCTCTTGCATTCATCAAGTTATACCCGGTCATATCCGGAGCTTCAATACGAAGTTCCCCACCATAAGTCACCCAAATCCGTCCCGGTTTGGGAGTCTTGCTTTCGATAACAATTACTCCATTTGCCGCACGCGAACCATAAATAGCCGTAGCTGCCGCATCTTTCAACACAACGATGGAAGCAACACGGTCGGGATCCATATCAGCAAGTGTCTGTATACTGATTTCAAATCCGTCCATGATAAGCAGCGGTTGATTGGCATAGGTCTCATATTCGCCCTGAACTGCCAGCACATCATTACTGGCAGAATTTAAATCTACCGTAGCCTGTGCATTCAAATCCATATTTGCACCGCCACGCATACGCATATCAGGCAGATTATTCGGATTAGACCCCATATTGATATTATCCATGATACGAAGCCCGGGAGCGACAGCAGCTATCGCTTTAGCCACATTATTCGTACTATACTTTTTCAGTTCTTCACCCTTGATAGTAACAGCAGAACCAGTGAATCCCTCTTTCTTTCTATTAAACATACCTGTCACCACCACTTCATCGAGTGCTTTTGTATCAGACTTCATCACTACCGACATATAGGATGAAGGATTCAAGAACTGAGTCTCCAAACCTACATACGATATTCTAACCCGACTATCTTTCGAAACATTAGAAAGCTGAAAATTACCATTATTGTCCGTGATAGCCCTAATATTATTGGCATCTTCTACGATAATAGTGGCACCGATAACAGGAAGTCCGTCTTCCTCGGAAAAAACTTTTCCTTTTACTTGTGAAAAAAACTTTTTAGAATCCTCTTTTGTGATATTGATGAATTGTCCGTCAATGTGGTATTTCAACGGATTTTTCCCGATAATCACTTTCAATGCTTCATCGACCGTAGCTTTTTCTACTTTTCCGGTAGAAGTATAAGAACTGATTTCATCGTAGATAAAAAGAACTTTATATCCCGATACTTTTTCAAAACGTTTAAAAATAGAGGGTAATCCTTCATTTTTAAACTCCATTGTTATTTGCTTTTCCTTACCTGTTTGCGCTTCAACACGCCATGAATAGGCAAAAAGGAAAAACAAGAACAAGACAATGAACTTTTGTGCTTGATTCTTTTTCATAAGCCCGAATAGTTAAATAATATTTCATTCTTTTAATTATATACGAAGTTTAAAAAAGAATGGTTACCCTTAAAAGAATTTATTTTTCAGAAATATATATTTCTATTCAGATTTATGACTTTTTGCTCGTTTTTTATTCAATAATTAGTTTTCCTGTTTCAAAATGAGCATGTATCCTCTCCATTCGATTCAATAATTCAATCAAGTGAAAGATGTCTTGGTGACGATTTGCAAAGAAATGCATACGAAGATCCATAATTTTGCTATTGCGGAACTCAATATCTATATTATACCAACGCCCTATTTCTTTCATCATGTCAACCAGGGCAACATCGTCAAAATAGAAAAATCCTTCCTTCCAATATAAAAATGATTCAATGTCCACCTCGTTCACAGCAAACGTTCCGTCAGAAGAAAGCTGTGCACTTTGTCCCGGCATCATTTCAACACTATGAATTCCACAAGTATCGCTAACAGCCACTTTTCCTGTAATGAGCGTAACACGGACATCAATAGGAGAGTAGCTACGCACATTAAATTCCGTTCCTAATACGCGAACCTGTAGATTTCCACTTTTCACAATAAAAGGATGTTTTGCATCTTTAGTAACTTTAAAATAAGCTTCACCTTCCAAAGAGACGACTCTTTCTTTTCCTTTAAAAACCGTAGGGTAAGCCAGACGACTATCCGAATTCAAGAAAACTTCAGTCCCATCAGATAAAACGACTTTGAATGTCTCTCCCCTAGGAATACTTAATCTATGTATCTGTACTTTCTGCTTTCCTACTTCCTTGGTTTCTGTCTGAAGAAGAGCACGACTATAATCTATTTCTTTAGAAGACAACTGTGCAGTAGAGGAAGACGAAAGAGATTCTACCACTTCTTTTAGTGGTTTTATTTCCTTCTCATCATTCACTTGTAAAGTGACTTCTTGGGCAACATGATTGGCTTGAAACACTTGAATGATTTCCGGTTGCGACGAAATCATCATTGCACGCAAAACTAAAATTATGACAACAGTCGCCGCTACACCCGTGGCACTGGCCCACAACAGTATCCGCGTATTTTTTCTTCGATCGTTTTTAGAATGTTTATTATGAAAATCTGCCAATTCATTCCGGACATCAATTGCCAGCATATTTTGTTTTTTCTGCATTTCTATCACAATTTCTGCCAAATCAGAATATGCCTGCAAGCACTCCTCATCTTCTTTCAAATTATGCAATTGATCAGTAGTTATATGAGAACGATTCTCCATAATTTCCAGGAGTTCTTCTTCCGACTTACTTATATTTATATTCTTTTCATCCATAAATAATGTATTCAATATATATATTTACGTTTTAAAGTCTATTCCGGTTACCCTCTTGACCCAATTCTTCGCGAAGAATACGCAAAGCCTTTACTATATTCTTATGAATAGCCGCAACACTTACATTCAATTCTTCGGCCACTTCTTTATATTTCTTATTATGAATATAGCATGCTTCCAATATATGATAATTATAAGGAGTCAACTTTTCCATAGCTTTACGAATACGCAAAACACGAGAATCAGAATGTTGCGAATCGCTTTCTATCATTTTATCAGTTAATTGCGAAGTAAACTCTACATATTCTTCATGGATATTTTGCTTGCGAAGATAGTCAATGCAACGTGTACGAATGATTGTATAAAGATAAGTTTTAGCCGTCGCCTCTTCTATCTTTTCATAATTACGCCACAAATACTCAAAAGCATCACTTACGATATCTCTGCATACCTCAGCGTCATTTATAAAATAATATGCAAAATATACAAACTGTGCATACCATTCATTAAACATTTTGTCAAAAGTAGCCCTGTCATCCATTTAATATCGTATTCTTCTATTATTTTTGGCAGACAAATATACATTAAAACTTAATACGCAGTTGCATTTGCACATCTGCTTTTTTATTTCCACAGATCAAATCATTGCCCGAACCGATCTCATTCCGATCTAAATAGACTGTTTCGCCAAACTTGGTTATGAACAACCAGTGCTTATTCAGTTCATATCTGAGACGGACGCTACAGCGAAATCCACGACCTTGGAAGGACGGTGTGTAGAACGTATAAAGCAATCCGCTTTCCGAAGCATATACGCGCGAATCATAATCCTCTGTAAAAAAGTAACTGCCCTGAACGTCAGCAAACAGCCTGGCCCAAGGCAGTTGGGAGGATATCATTTGTGTAACCTGATATCCTATATTAGCAGCTCTGTCCTGAGAATGAAAATGATTATAATCTAAAGTTGTACGACTGCTTAACACATCTCCTAAAGAATAGTTCAAACGATAACGAAGTTGATGGTGAAAAATAGGAAGTGTTAGTGATCCTTTACTACCTGTCCAATCCCGTTCTTTGCGTTTATAGCGGTACTTCAGATACATGGATAGATAGCTGCGTGGAGTGAAAGTGGCTTGAAGCAATCCGTCTGTTCCGCGAGAGGGTTTATTTACTCTGTATTTTTTCCACGGAAAAGAAAATAAATCGAATGAGGCGAAGAATTTCCAATAGGCAAAAGGAGAAGTCTCCATGCCGATATAATATCCCTGTTCATTTTGTGTCGTACTTCCTTCACCAAAAGAATGGGCAAACATGGCCCAATAGTTATAAGAATAAAACCGGTGTATCAACATGATTTGAGTGTTTTGAACCGGTGAATATTGCAAACGGTTCAAAGAGGCCCAACCTTGTTTTCCGATGGCCGTCTCTCCTTGAAAAGAAAAACGATGCCAGCGGTAAGCATAATCAATCCCCAGATTATAGAAGTTGTTTCCATGAAGATTGTATTTGGAATAGCCTGTTAATTCCGGTTCGTATGGTCGGTTGAAAAGGTAGTAAATACCGGTGATACCCAGTCGAATACGGTTGTGTTGATAACTCACGTGTCCACCTGTTAATTGCATGGTGAATAGGTTCTTTTTATCCGCTTCTTTTTGACTTCGGTGCAGTCCGGTTTTATAGATAGAGGTGATTTCTCCGTCAGTGATTACTCCATCTAATGAACGGTGTGAATAGAAACCGGAAAGATCCCAATCTTTAGATAAAGCAACAGTGGCGGCCACTCCCCGAAAATAATTGTATTCATCGCTGGAAGAGTGTTTCTTTATTCCGCCACTGCGATTGTTGAAAGAAGAGGCATAAATTGTTTTTCCCATCAGATAATCAGTGCTAATCACTAATCCTTGTCCGAAACTAAGCCGATAGTTACCAATAGCTAATGCTTTTAATCGTCCACAATCTTTTAATAACAGATAAAAGGAATAATAATCATAGCCGTAGCGATTGTGTAAAGCTCCAAAAGGTTCTCCAGCATCTTTTTCAGCAACGACTCCTGCATAGAGTCGGTCACTGTATCGGAAACTGTATTTCACAGAGTTATAAACAGAAGGTCCTAAATAGGTATGTTCATAACCTTTTCGCCTATAAAATGGTATATCAAAGCGAGTTAACAGCTCATTTTTTCCATATTTCGCTGCGCTTTTCAACAGACTTTTCCACCGAAAAGCAGGTTCATTGTTAATAGCTTTTATACAGACAAAAGGTAGTAAATACTGGATTGTTTGCCTATCCATCTCTTCTACCAGTTGAAGTTCATAGATGGTTTTCATCTGTCCGTGTATATAGATGTAGGCCAGCAAATGTTCAATCTGAATATCACTAAGGAAAGGAAACTGTTCGAGTTGTTCACGGGTAGCAACATTCAAATTAACTGGTTCCTGCATACGATTGGAAAGTTCTTCCAATTCATTTTCCCAATTAGGAGTATTAACAGAGTTATCAGTTCCGTTATTAACGGATAAATCTTCAAGAACATCTTCTAAAAGACTTTCAGAAAGGTTTTGAGCACTACAAGCAGGAATTATTAACAGGCTGTTTATAATACTTATCAACCGTAAAAGTTGAATAGTTTTCATCAATAAAATGGTTTATTCTTCCTGCTTTTTAACAGATAAGGCCGCAAAGATACTTTAAATAGGTTAACATCGAAGAGAAATGTCTGAATAATAAAATTTTAATTCTATTTTTGTATCGTGAAAAGAAGGCTTAACATAGTAGTAATGACGCTGTTTGCTATTGTTTGTTGTTCGTTGCGCCTGCAAGCTCAAGATAAACAAAGCATCAATGGATATTTGGTTCCGATGTGTATCTACAATGGAGATACCATTCCATGTGTCCAGTTAAGAACTGTGTATATTTTCCGTCCGTTGAAATTCAAAAATGAAAAGGAACGCCAGGAATATTACCGACTGATCCGCAATGTGAAAAAGGTATATCCTATCTCCAGAGAAATTAACCAGGCCATCATTGAAACTTACGAATATCTTCAGACTTTACCCAATGAGAAAGCCCGCCAAAAACATATCAAACGGGTTGAAAAAGGATTGAAAGATCAATATACTCCCCGAATGAAAAAACTCTCGTTTGCACAGGGAAAACTGTTGATTAAATTAATAGACCGCCAAAGCAATTCTACCAGTTATGAACTGGTAAAAGCATTTATGGGACCTTTCAAAGCGGGATTCTATCAGACTTTTGCTGCATTGTTCGGAGCCAGTTTAAAAAAAGAATATGATCCGCAAGGTGAAGACAAACTAACGGAACGTGTAGTGTTGATGGTGGAGAACGGACAGATCTAAAATCAATCAGCTTATAAGTTTATAAACTTTATAAACTAATTGATCACTACTCAACCATACTAGTTATCATTTCAAGAATTAACAAGCTTCCTGCAAGGTATTAATTTCCGGTTTCTCAGAAGTTAATACTTGAGTTCCCAGCTATTAATACATATCATATAGGCTGTTAATACCTGAAAACTCAAGTATTAACAGCCTGAAAACGAACTATCAACAACTATAATAATAATTACCCAACACCCATAGAATCAACATGGCTCCATATAGTTATAAACAGAACATAGTTATTGATTATGAATGAATTAACTAAGCTATTAACTCGTTATAAACAACTTATTAACCAATCCTGTATTATGACTATTAGTGTAACTTTTTGAACAAATCCCAAATCACAATACCAGTAGTTACGGAAACATTCAACGAATGTTTGGTACCATATTGAGGAATCTCTATACAGCCATCCGAATGGTTAATAACCTCCTGCTGTACCCCTTTCACTTCGTTTCCCATAACGATAGCGTACTTCTTGGTTTTATCCAACTGGAGCTCATCAAGCATGATGCTTCCTTCCGCCTGCTCTACAGAATAAACGATATACCCTTCATTTTTGAGGTTATCAACAGCATCAACAGCGTTATTAACATACTTCCAGTCGACAGTGAACTCTGCACCCAGCGCAGTCTTATGCATTTCAGGGTGCGGTGGGGTAGCTGTTATACCACACAGATAGATACATTCAATACGGAAAGCATCCGAAGTACGGAACACAGAACCTATATTGTGCAAACTACGAATATCGTCCAGCACTACCACCAAAGGCAGTTTTTCAACCTGTTTAAACTCTTCGGCACTGATACGGTTCAGCTCTGTTATTTTCAGTTTACGCATACGTCTTTTCTTTTATTATGTTCTTGTCCACAAAGGTAATTCTTTTCAGTTAACAAGGTGTTGATAACGGTTTAAAACCTGTCAAAACTATCGGCAAAGATTTTGAAAAATAATTCTTGCATTATTCAAAAGAAGATATAAGAGGCCTTCATTATGAACATTCCAAAAAACTAACCCAAAACTTTCTACACAGACATAAACATATTTTTCAGCACTTATCTACCTGTTTATATCCATAAAGTTTTTAACTTTGCACTTTATCAACAGGGAGTTAATAGCAAACTTCCATTTGACGGCATTTAACGATGCTTTCATTGATAATGAAGCAAGTAGAATAGGATATCTTGCCCTTTACATCAGTTCATAACCGACTCATAAAGCAGAAGTATGGACTAATAACTTATCCGGCAAGAAAAATCGTATTTATTTGCTAACATTATTAACAGGCTATCATCACCAACAAAAGATTTTTTTAAAAGGAAAGAAATAAGAATATTATTATGAATGAACTCATAAAGGCTATTAACGAGCTAAAGAAAGAAAAGAATGCAATCATTCTGGGACACTACTACCAGAAAGGGGAAATACAAGACATCGCCGATTACGTTGGCGACAGTTTGGCATTGGCTCAATGGGCAGCCAAAACGGAAGCGGACATTATTGTGATGTGTGGCGTTCACTTTATGGGGGAAACGGCAAAGGTGCTTTGTCCGGACAAGAAAGTGTTGGTACCCGACATGGCGGCAGGTTGTTCGTTGGCGGACAGTTGTCCGGCGGATCAGTTTGCACAGTTTGTCAAAGAACACCCGGGATACACCGTTATTTCGTACGTCAACACAACAGCTGCCGTGAAAGCAGTGACAGATGTGGTGGTGACTTCCACCAATGCGAAGCAGATCGTGGAAAGTTTCCCCAAAGATGAGAAAATAATCTTTGGTCCGGATAGGAATTTGGGTAATTATATCAACTCAGTTACGAACAGGAATATGCTTCTTTGGGACGGAGCTTGTCATGTGCATGAACAGTTCTCTGTTGAAAAGATTGTGGAATTGAAAGCGCAGCATCCGGAAGCGTTGGTCTTGGCACATCCCGAATGTAAGAGTACGGTTTTGAAACTGGCGGATGTGGTAGGGTCTACGGCAGCATTGTTGAAGTATGCCGTGAACCATCCGGAAAACACGTATATTGTGGCTACCGAATCGGGTATCTTGCATGAGATGCAGAAGAAGTGTCCGCAGACAACGTTTATCCCTGCTCCTCCGAACGATAGTACGTGCGGATGTAACGAGTGTAGCTTCATGCGGTTGAATACGTTAGAGAAGCTCTATGAGTGTTTGAAGAATGAAGCACCGGAAATAACGGTAGATCCGGAGGTGGCTAAGAAGGCAGTGAAGCCGATTCAGCGGATGTTGGAGATTTCGGCTAAGTTGGGATTATAAAGAAATTTGGTTTTTATTATTGTTCTTGAATGAATAACAGTTAGAAACTGTTTTAAAATAATTCAATTCTTTAAAGATAAAAAAATCCTCCCAGTTTATTAACCGAGAGGATTTTTTATTGTTGATTATTGAATCAATTATTTTTTATTTGGATTCTTCCGAACTTTGAAGCATCTGGAACAACTTATCCAACTTCGGAGCCATGATAATCTCCGTACGGCGATTCTTGCTTCTTCCTTCTATTGTTTCGTTGTCATCAATAGGCATATATTCACCGCGGCCGCTAGGCTGAATCTGTAAAGGATTTACATTGTAATTCTTGATGAGGATACGAACTACGGAAGTGGCACGGATCACACTCAAATCCCAGTTATCTTTGAATTGTACAGTATTGATCGGTTTGTTGTCCGTATGTCCTTCGATAAATACGTCGATGTCCGTCTGTTTGTTCAATACTTCGGCCAGTTTGCCGAGAGCTTCCTCTCCACGTTTATCTAGGCGGGCACTTCCTGACTGGAATAATAATTTGTCGGACATCGCTACATATACTTTTCCGTCTTTTTCGCGAACGGTCAGCTCGTCAGTACTAAAACCAAGTAATGCATCTTTTACATTACTCAAGAGATTTTGTACCTTATCATTCTGTGCCTTAATCATGTCCTGCAATTCATTGATCGTGCGTTCTCTTTCGTTCAGCTCATTTTTCTTCTGGCTCAACAGCGCATTCAGTTTTTCCTGTTCAGTCATGTTGACATTCAACATACTCTGATATTGGCGGATACTGTTCCCCATCTTGGTCGTATCACGCAAGAGGTTTTTGACTTGTGCCGATAGCTGGTTACCAACTTCGCGGGAGTTATTCAACAACCCTTGCAGACTGTCTTTGCTTGCGGTGGCTGCCATCTCTGCAAGCATGAACTTCTTTTTTGTTACACACGAAGTACACAATAGGAGCGTAAGTAAAGTAAATAAAGTAATTTTCTTCATTGTGTTTTATATTTTAAGTGGGTATGTATAATCAGCTTTGCAGAAACTCACAAAGTTTCTGTACAGCCAGTGCGCGATGGCTGATTTGTTTTTTTATATCATTTCCCAATTCGGCAAAAGTCCGGTCGTAACCTTCAGGCATGAATACAGGATCGTAGCCAAATCCGGAATCACCACGTTTTTCTTTGATTATTTCGCCTTTTATCACTCCTTCAAAGAGATACTCCTTTCCGTCCAGTATCAACGAAATAGCGGTGCGGAATTGTGCTTTACGGTTTTCTTTTCCGTCCAGTTCGTGAAGAAGTTTGAGCATATTTGCCTGGGCGTCGTGTCCTTCACCTCCTGCATAGCGGGCGGAATAGACTCCGGGAGCTCCGTTCAAGGCTTCCACTTCCAATCCCGTATCATCGGCAAAACAATCCAGATGATAGTTTTTGTAGATATAGGAAGATTTTAATAACGCATTTCCTTCCAGTGTTTCAGCAGTTTCGGGAATATCCGCTTGGCAACCGATATCATTGAGACTTAATAATTCTACTTGATCTCCCAGGATAGCGGCCACTTCTTCCAGTTTATGAGCATTATTGGTAGCAAATACAAGTTTGCGTTTCATCATCTTATTTTTTGTTTTAACAGGGTTGTTCACTACTTATCAACCGGTTATTATTTCACTTTCAGCTTATCGAATCCTTCGCCATACACACCGATAACGGAACTTTGAGAGATAAAAGCATTCGGATCAATGCGTTTTACCAAACGGAAAATTTCGAGTGACTGACGTTTCTTGGCAAGTACTACCAACACTTTCACATTGGTTTTACTGTACCATCCCGTACCGTCGAGTACCGTTACTCCCCGGTCGGCGTCTTTAATGATACGGTCGGCTATTTCATCATATTTCTTGGAGAAGATGAAAAATTGAACCGATTGACGGGCACTGTTGATAATCCAGTCGAGCACAACACCAATAATAAATAGGGTGACAAAACCGAAAATAACCCGGCGCCAATCATGAAATATAAAGTAACAGGAACTGATAATGAATACATCACAAATCATAATCATTCGTCCAAGCGATACATCTTTGTATTTATTGACGATGGCTGCGATAATATCTGTTCCACCCGTACTTCCATTGTAGTTGAAAGTGATACCGAGGCCTACACCGCACATGGCTGCACCAATAATACAGGCCATAAAATCCTGTCCTGTACCGAGCAATAGCGGCTTACCGTCCGGCGTCATATCCGGTGCTTCTACGTAATTGTTCACCACTAACTGGAATAACCAAAGCAGAAAAGTCAGCGTAAAAATAGCATAAGTCGTTTTTATACTGAATTTCGGACCCAATATCCGGATGGCAAACGTCATCAGAACTGCATTGATAATAAAGTATGACCACTGAATTGGAAATCCTGTTGCATAATAGATAATAGCTCCGATACCGGTAGTTCCTCCGGTAGTTATCTGATAAGGTAACAGGAATGCAGCCCATCCCAAAGAATAGCTTATCAATCCGAGAGTGATATAGATGTAATCTTTCACTTCTCTCATTATTTCCGCTTTTGTCAGTTTATGCATGGATTTTAAGTTCAAGTATTAGGTAATAAGTATTAACCTGACGGATATATTTGGAAAACGACTACGGATAATACTTATTACTTAATACTTATTGTTTTATACTTAATACTTTAAATTACAACGTTTACAATCTTTTTCGGAACGACAATGATCTTTTTCGGAGTCTTGCCATCAATCCACTTCTGTGAACGTTCGTCTGCCAATACTGCGGCTTGGATAGCGTCCGAAGCTTCATCTGCTGCAAATTCCATATTGAAACGTGCCTTTCCGTTGAAAGAGATGGTATAGTTGATAGTATCTTCTTTCAGATATTCTTCGTTGTATGCAGGCCATTGGGCGTCGCATACGGAAGTTTCGTGTCCCAATACATCCCACAACTCTTCGCAGACATGCGGAGCGAAAGGAGCGAGAGTGATAACGAGCTGTTCCAGAATCTCTTTTTTGCTGCATTTCAGGTTGAAGAGTTCGTTTACACAAATCATGAATGCGCTGATAGATGTATTGTAAGAGAACTGTTCAATATCACCAGTCACCTTCTTGATTAATTTATGAAGGCTCTTCAATTCTTCTTTTGTTGCAGGTTCGTCCGTTACCAGATATTCGTCCGTACGGCTGTAGAACAACGACCAGAATTTACGGATAAAACGGTGTACACCGTCGATTCCGTTTGTATCCCACGGTTTAGACTGTTCTACCGGGCCGAGGAACATTTCATACATACGAAGTGTATCTGCACCGTATTTCTCAACAATCATATCCGGATTGACTACATTGAACATAGATTTACTCATCTTTTCAACTGCCCATCCGCAGACATATTTTCCGTCTTCGAGGATAAATTCGGCTGTTTTATATTCAGGACGCCATGCTTTGAATGCTTCCAAATCCAAAATATCATTAGATACGATATTTACGTCTACGTGAATAGGGGTAACTTCGTACTGATCTTTCAGGTTCAGTGAAACGAAAGTATTGGTGTCTTTGATACGATATACAAAGTTGCTGCGGCCTTGAATCATTCCTTGGTTTACTAACTTTTGGAAGGGTTCTTCCATTACAGACACACCCATGTCATACAGGAATTTATTCCAAAAACGAGAATAAATCAAGTGCCCTGTTGCATGTTCGGTACCACCTACATATAGGTCTACATTTTTCCAGTACTGGTCAATTTTCGGATCAACTAATGCCTGATGATTATGCGGGTCCATGTAGCGGAGATAATAAGCCGAAGAACCGGCGAATCCCGGCATGGTGTTCAGTTCCAGCGGGAAGACGGTTACATGGTCAATCTTCTCATTTTCTACGACACATTTGTTTACTGTATCCCAAGCCCATTTAGTTGCGTGTCCTAATGGAGGCTCACCTGTTTCGGTAGGCAGGAATTTAGCGACTTCCGGAAGTTCCAGCGGCAGGCTGGCTTCGTCAATCATATAGGGCATTCCGTCTTTGTAGTAAACAGGGAACGGCTCACCCCAGTAACGTTGGCGAGAGAAAATAGCGTCACGCAGACGGTAGTTCACTTTCACACGGCCCAGATTGTGCTCTTTTACATATTTCTTGGTTGTTTCTATCGCTTCTTTGATGGTCAGTCCGTTCAATGAAAGATCACAGTAAGGAGTGACATCAAGACGCGGAGAGTTGCAAACAATGCCTTCTTTTGCATCGAAACTTTCTTCGCTAACATCACAACCTTCTACCAACGGACGGATTTCCAATCCGAAATGTTTGGCAAATGCATAGTCGCGGCTATCATGAGCAGGTACAGCCATAATAGCTCCTGTTCCGTATCCGGCCAGTACGTAATCGCTGATCCATACAGGCACTGCTTCACCTGTGAACGGATTGATAGCATACGAACCACTGAACACACCGGTAACACTACGGTCGGCAATACGTTCGCGTTCCGTACGTTTTTTGGTACGATCGAGGTAGGCGTCTACTTCTGCTTTTTGTTCAGGAGTCGTTAACTGTGCCACCAATTCACTTTCCGGAGCCAATACCATAAAGGTAACACCGAACATGGTATCTGCACGAGTGGTGAAAATAGTGAATTCGAGGTCACTGTCTTTTACTTTGAATTGCACTTCAGCACCTTCCGAACGTCCGATCCAGTTTCTTTGGGTTTCTTTCAGAGAATCTGTCCATTCGATCGTGTCCAATCCATCAAGCAAGCGTTGTGCGTAAGCGGATACACGCAGACACCATTGGCGCATTTTCTTCTGGATAACAGGAAAACCGCCACGTTCGCTGACTCCGTCTACTACCTCGTCGTTAGCCAGTACAGTTCCTAATTCGGCACACCAGTTTACCATTGTTTCACCCAGATAAGCGATACGATAGTTCATCAGGATTTCCTGCTTTTCTTTTTCGCTTTTGGCGTTCCACTCTTCGGCAGTAAAGCTGATATCTTCGCTGCAAGCGGCATTGAGTCCTTCGTTTCCGTAGATGGCGAAGGCTTTTTCCAGTTCTTCGATAGGACGGGCTTCCTGTTCGTCGTTACAATAATAGCTGTTGAACATTTTTTGGAAGGCCCATTGGGTCCAATGATAATATTCCGGGTCGCAAGTACGGATTTCACGGTTCCAGTCGAAAGAGAAACCTATTTTGTCCAACTGCTCGCGGTAGCGGTTGATATTGTTGACGGTAGTGATGGCGGGATGCTGTCCGGTTTGGATGGCATACTGTTCTGCCGGCAGACCGTAAGCGTCATATCCCATCGGGTTGAGTACATTGAAGCCCTGCAGTCGTTTGTAACGGGCGTAAATATCCGAAGCAATGTATCCCAGCGGATGACCTACGTGTAGACCAGCTCCTGATGGGTAAGGAAACATGTTTAGTACATAAAATTTTTGCTTCGAATCATCTTCCGTAACTTGGTAGGTTTTCTCTTCTACCCACCTTTTCTGCCACTTCTTTTCAATTTCTCTGAAATTGTACTCCATAGTGATAAAGTTTTTATTTATAGTGATTTATACTGTTATTTCTAATTCGAGGCACAAATTTACGTGTTTATTTTCAGATAACCACGCTTTCCCTATTGACTTTCTTCTTTTTATTTTGTATATTTGAGGTCAATAATAATAAAGAAATAACAATGAAATATATAAATTTTATTACATAAAGTTCAATAGGTTAATATGCGAATTGCATAACGAGGATAACGAATGGGCAAGAAACTGTGAAGGTTCTTGCCCATTTTTGTTGCAATAATTCTATTTTAGGTATTGAAAGTGTCAAAAAAGAGTTTATAATAAACTTGGATACCGTTTATAATAAACCTCTTTGTTATTTATTAAAAACTTGAATAGAGTTTATTCGATTTCGAGGCTTTCGTGTAAAGAAGAAAGAATGATTGCAATGAATAACCGGCATCTTCTTTTCTTTTTTAATAAATAATTTCTACAATATACTGAATGAGTGTATTGATTATATTATTTTACAATATGTCATTGTTTTGCCCGGTAATCGATCATTCAACGTAAAAAGCTCCTGTTGTCTGTTCAATCAGTTCGGACTTATGAGTCAGTTCCGGATTGAATAGAAACCATCATTGAGTCAAAAAAAATGCAGAAATCGTCTGTCATATCATATAATTCTGTAATTTTGTTGTGCAAGCCCTGTAAAACTAAAACAGCATTTCCAAGTTAATCTTTTAATACTAAAAATACATATAAGTATGAAAATGAATCTTCATTGTTTTGCGAATCTTATCCCGATAATGATTCTCGCGCTTTTCTCGAATAGCGGACTGATAAACGCAACCGAAGTCGGAAAACGTACTGACGCATTGGAAGCATCAGCCTGGAACGAATCCAAATGGATTTCCGCAGTAGACGCTCCTGTAGTGAAAGGACATAACGACGATCGCGCAGCCGATGGCGCGAGTTGGTTCGTGTCCACCGTGAAAAATGAACAGAAAATTGTCTCCGCCAAGTGGATGACCGCTGGACTGGGAGTTTACGAGTTGTATGTGAATGGGAAACCCGTAGGCGAGGAATTTCTGAAACCGGGCTTCACACACTATGCCAAGACCAAACGTTCTTTCACTTATGATATTACAGACATCATCCGTACCAAGCTAAACGCCGAGAACATGCTTTCCGTACAGGTAACGCCGGGATGGTGGGGTGACAAAATCATAACTCCCGGAGGATATGACGGCATGATAGGCAAGAAATGTGCCTTCCGTGGTGTACTGGAACTAACTTTTTCTGACGGAAGTAAGAAGCGTTACGGTACCGACCTCGAAAACTGGAAAGCCGGAATTGCCGGTCCGGTGAAACATGCCGGTATCTTTGACGGAGAAGAGTACGATGCACGCGAGCCGATGGGCTACGAATGTGTGGACAAACTTTCCACCCCCGAAGAGAATACAGAATTCTCCGGCGACATCCTGCCTTCGGACGGAGCGGAAGTCTATCTGCGTACTGATCTCGCCCTCGCTCCTGTCAAAGCATACGTTTGGAAGAATGTAGAAGGAGCAAAGGAGAATGAGTTCGGTAAGGTAATTATCGCCCGTGAGTTCGCATCGGGTACGGAGATGACCGTAAGTCCGGGAGAGACGTTAGTGGTGGACTTCGGACAAAATTGTGCCGGCGTACCCTCTTTCGTATTCAAAGCCGCCGAGGGAACGGTGCTGACCTGCCTTCCTGCAGAGCTGCTCAATGATGGCAACGGTGCCAAGATTCGTGGCATGGACGGTCCGGAAGGAAGCTGCCATCGCGAAAACCTGCGCATCCCCCACACCAGTATCCGTCTGGATTACACCTTTGCTGGCGGAGATAACTATGTGGCCTATTATCCTCACTGCACCTTCTTCGGTTACCGCTATGTCTCCATAACTGCCACCGGGAATGTTGCCATCAAGTCGTTGAAGTCCATCCCCGTTACTTCCATCGCAAAGGAACTGGAGACCGGCACTATCACCACAGGCAACGACCTTGTGAACAAGCTCATCTCCAACACTTATTGGGGACAGCTATCCAACTACCTGTCCATACCCACCGACTGTCCGCAGCGTGACGAGCGTCTGGGCTGGACAGCAGACACACAAGTGTTTGCAGAAACCGGTACGTTCTTTGCTAACACCATGAAGTTTTTCCATAAGTGGATGCGTGACATGCGCGACACTCAAAACAGTTTGGGTGGATTCCCCGGAGTGGCTCCCTTGGCACAATACGGTGATGAGAAAATGCGTTTGGGTTGGGCCGATGCCGGAATCATTGTGCCCTGGACGGTATGGAAGCAATTCGGTGACACGCAAATTATTGAAGAGAGCTGGAACGCCATGGACCTGTTTATGAACCACATCAACGACACCAAGTATAATCACGAGACTCTCTGCGGTGAGAACGGCAACTACCAATGGGCCGACTGGTTGAGCTACGAACCACTGGAAAGTTGTAGCGGACTCGCTTTCTCTCCCCAAGGCCCGCTTCCTGATGCCGTCAGCTATTGGAACTATATGAGCGCTTCTTACTGGGTGATAGATGCTTTCATGATGCGGGATATGGCTGCCGCCACTGGTCGCGATGCCGCCAAGTACCAGCAAATGGCCGATTCGGCAAAGGCATACATCAAAGAGAACTTCCTCAACGAGGACGGCACCTTCAAAACCGCCATCCTCAACACCATGCAAACTCCTGCCTTATTTGCCCTAAAGAACCAGCTTGTGGAAGGCGAATCCAAAGCGAAGATGATAGACCGCCTGCGTGAAAACTTCGCACAGCACGATCTTTGCTTGCAGACCGGATTCTTGGGCACATCCATTCTCATGGCCACCCTCACGGAGAATGGCATGGAAGACATTGCCTATGAACTCCTCTTTCAACGTAAGAACCCAAGCTGGCTGTATTCTGTGGACAATGGAGCCACCACCATCTGGGAACGGTGGAACAGCTATATGATAGACAAAGGAATGGGACCGCGCGGCATGAACAGCTTCAATCATTATGCCTATGGATGCGTATGTGAATGGATTTGGGAAACCGTTGCCGGCATCGCAGCCGATCCTGCCACCCCCGGCTTCAAACATATCATTATGAAGCCCATTCCAGACAAGCGGTTAGGACACGTGACTGCCGAATACCGTTCCGCCGCCGGACTCATCAAGAGTGCCTGGAAATACGAAGGAGATACCTGGATTTGGGAATTCACCATTCCTAAGGGTGTTACCGCTACCGTAACTCTTCCTGGAGAGGTGAAGTCAAAGGAGTATGGAAGTGGAACTTACAAGGTGACTAAATAAAGTATGTAATTGCGATAGTTTCTCATGTAGAAATTGATATTAAGGAGATGTGTAGAAACTCTCTTTTTAACGTGATTACCCTCATTACAGCTATCTGTGATGAGGGTAATTATTCATTTTTACAATATACGGTTTATATCTTCTCTTTCTCTTCTTTTTCTATCATCTCATCGTAATACGCCATGCGTGCGGCACATTCCCGAATAGTTACTTCGCGGAGCACCTCTGTTCGTGCCAGCATATACTCGTATTGCTCTTTGCTAACGGTGAACAGTCGATTATATCGGGCTTCGATATATGCTCTGCATAATTTATCAAATGCTTTATTATCTTCGAAAGTATGAGTTGGAAACACATTTGCGAATTCTCGTGAACAGCTCCTGACCATTGCTCCCAGCACTTTCAATTCATGAGATTTAGGGCGAATGCCGCTATACACGAGCGTAAACGTTTTGTAGTAACGTTCGCAGGCTTGATGTAATTCAAATGAACCTAGTTTATAATTCTCTTCTTCTTTATCCAAATGTCCATGTCTTAAGAATCCTTCTGCTAAAGGAAAACATTCTGCATATTCTTCCTCTGCATATTGCTTAATCTCCCGATACGGTAATTTCTCCGGTTTGCCAATCTGAAACGTGCCGTCGTTATACAACAGAATACCGTCTTTTATAATCTCATAGAAGAAATAATGCTTCCTTCTTATAGCTCGATTAATGGTCGTCGGGTTTTCTACAATAATACTAGGCGGTGCCGGATGCCGCTTTCCTTCCATTCTTGTATCATATTTAGGAACGATCACCTCGCGCGCATGCCTCTCTGCTTTATTTGCGTCTCTCGTATCACATATCACCAGAATATCCAAATCACTTTGGTAGTAAGTAGTCCCTCCACGTTCGTCGTATGTTTCATCCCAAATGACATATTTTCCCCGTGCATAACTTCCATACAAGATAATCATACGCACATTCGTAAGATTCGACAATATCAATTCTTGCAACACTGCCAACTCTTCTTGCGTGCGTTTGGGCAAACGTTTTATTGATCTTTTCATATTGTTAGCCTATCTGTTAAACCTCTTCACATATCGGCATATCCATTCCTTTGTATACAACCACAATCTTATGAAGCTGTGTAGTGCCGACTGCTCTCTTTACCGTATCAGTGTCAGCATAACGATTCGCTTGGTCAATAGCTTCCAGTCGTAGTTCTTCCACGCGGCTTTCGGGATCTTTATACTTGGCATACTTCAGTTCTACAATATAGCTGTGCTTCATGTCGGAATAGATATCCAGTAGCGGACAGAGGAAAATATCGACATAACCTGCCTGTGTGTCCTGTTCGGAAATGGGACGGTAGAAACGGTTTTGTGCCGTCATGGCAAGCGTAAAGCCGTGGACAAAAAATTCACCTTTCTGCTTGTCGCGCTGGGAAGTGTAGTGTTTCAGGCAGTCAGCAATATAACCGAAATAGGCTTTCCAATCGCCATCGTAGGCAAGAGCACTGGCAAGTTCGTTTTTTTCGTAACTACTGAAATTGAGTTCGGCTTCGTTATAGGTACTTAGCAGATAAGTGTAGATTTGTTCGCGGACTACCTGATTAGGGATGGTGAGTTTGGTCTTTCCTTTATACGTGCCGCTAATGGTGAGCATACCGAAATAGTAGAGCAGGCTCACAAAGTTGTCGGGATTGGTGATATTGATGGCAGGAAAACCTTTTTTCAGTTCTCCGGTGACGTAACCTTCGCTCACCAATGTTTGTATGATGGAGGCATCATGGGCAAACTCTTTGTCCTTCCGGATGAGCATACGTAATTTTTCGTAATCAATGCGAATATTATCTTCTACCATATCTCGGGGGGCTTTGCCTCGTTGAATATAATTCTTGACGAAGTAGAGCACCATATTGGAGTTGTACATAGTGGTTTCACCATAACATTCTTCCGCAAAGCAGTAGTTGTCATACCAAGGTTTCATTATTTCTATCAGTTCGTCCACACTGTGGTTGAATGGACTGGTGGTGGAATAGTAAGTGAGCATTTGGCGCACTTCTTCTTCCGTGAAACCTATCATCTCGTTGAATTCCGGTGTGAGCGAGTAGTTGGTTCCGATGTTGAAACCACTTGTGAGGTCGTCCATTGTCACGGGGCTTACACCGGTAATGAAACAACGCTCGATACTGGAATAGGTTCCGGCTTTAATTTTATTGAAGAAGGCGCGCAGATAACCTTCGCCATGTGTTTCGTCCGTATAGCGATGCAGGCTTTCTATATCCGAGAGGATGGCATTGGTGAAATGGTCGTATTCGTCAATAAAGAGGTAAATACGTTGGTTGGTCTTATTACATTCTGTGAACAGGTATTCAAATTGTTCGACAGCTCCTTCTTTTTTGTCGAGTTCTTCCTTGATGCCTTTGGGGAGATAGTCGGCGTAAATGTCACAGAAATAGTCGAACATTGTTTGGCAATGCGCGTCCAGTCCTTTGCGGTAGTTGTGCAGTTCGCCTACTATTCCGGAGAAGTTGAGGTATAGTACCAGATAGCTGTTTCGGTCGCGCGTAGGGTGCTTTCCGATGTAAAGATCGCTAAACAGCGCTTCGAATTTATCCTTGGCAAGTATATCGTAATAGTGCTGCAACATATTTACTGTGAGGCTTTTGCCGAAACGGCGCGGACGAATAAAGAAGAAAAACTTGTCCGCCTCTTCTATCATGGGTATAAACCGGGTTTTGTCTACATAATAACAGTCGTCGCGGCGGATTACTGCAAAGTTCATCATGCCGTATGGGATACGTTTCCTGTCCGGTGCTATATATTTTTCCATAACTTATACCTTATTTTAGGAACTTTCTTTGAACATAAACAAAGGTACGGGCTTTTTGTTACTTCTCCAAACAAACATTCCATAACTTCTCGCTATCTTTGCACTCTATTAAACAAACATCACCACCATTATGGAATTGAAGCATGGATATTACCATCTGATTGCGATACTTGTAGTTGCTATCTGGGGATTGACTTTCATATCAACCAAAGTATTGATTAATCACGGACTGACCCCACAGGAGATATTCTTCTATCGTTTTCTCATTGCCTATCTGGGCATTTGGGTGATTTCTCCCAAACGTCTGTTTACGAGTAATTGGAAAGACGAACTTTGGTTGATGGCAGGAGGTTTTTTCGGTGGTTCACTCTATTTCTTTACAGAGAATACAGCTTTGGGAATTACGCAAGCATCCAATGTCGCTTTCATCATTTGCACAGCTCCCTTGCTTACTACCATTCTCTCCCTTCTCTTTTATAAGAGTGAAAAAGCCACCAAAGGTTTGATTTATGGTTCCATATTAGCTTTAATCGGGGTGGGACTGGTGGTCTTCAACGGTAGTTTTGTACTCAAATTATCTCCGGTAGGGGATTTGCTCACTTTACTTGCCGCCCTGTCGTGGGCATTTTATAGTTTGGTGATAAAGAAAATGACAGGGCGTTACCCCACTGTATTTATCACCCGCAAAATATTCTTTTATGGAGTATTGACCATACTTCCCGCCTCTCTTCTTCATCCGCTGCAACCGGATTTCGATGTACTTTTAAAACCGGTTGTATTATCCAATCTCTTATTTCTGGCCGTCCTGGCATCCTTGGTTTGTTATGTCCTCTGGAATGTGGTATTGAAACAGTTGGGAACCGTTAGAGCCTCCAATTATATCTATCTCAATCCGTTGGTAACAATGGTGGCATCCGTAATCATTCTCCACGAAAAAATCACGTGGATTACATTATTGGGAGCAGGTTGCATTATTTTTGGAGTTTATCAGGCAGAGAAAAAATAAGAAAGAATTTCTTATTTTCATATAGAAGAAACTCTTTCTTATTTCAGTTTGAATGACAGATCTGTTTTATATCTTATTTAGCGAGTAATTGGAGAATTTTATTACTAACATCGCTGTTTTCCTGAACACCGCCAAAAAGCTTGGATTGTGGACCGTATGCAAACAGTGGAACCATGATTGGTGTATGTCCTTTAGATACAAACATTGCTTTCATTTTGCCTTCTTTTATGTTTCCGTCACGTAAAGCTAATGCTCCGGTTTCATGATCAGCTGAAATAATCACTAATGTATTTCCATCTTTTTCTGCAAATCTGATGGCAGCTTCTACCGCCTTATCAAAGTCCAATACTTCACGGACAACTGCCGAATAATCATTGCTGTGCGCACTTTTATCTATTCGGGCACCTTCTACCATTAAGAAGAAACCGTTAGTACTCCTGCTCGAAAGATAGTCAATAGCCATTTGGGTGGTAGACGGAAGGAAATCTCCCCGGTTTTCGTTTACAGAAGCTGTTTTGCTCTTTGTGGGTAAGTATCCCAGTTTTTTAGATTTCTTGATAGCTTTGTCATTCGGTTCCTCTATGATGGTAAACTCTTTTTTGATTTCCTTTTGAACGTTTGGTGCTTGTTTTTCAAATAGTTCATAACTACCGGCAGAAAAGAATGTCAGCTTACTGTTAGGAAGATCTGCCCAAATTTCTTTAGACATTCCACGTTCCGGTTGGTGAGCAAAGAAAGCAGCAGGAGTAGCTCCGTCGAGATTGTCAGTGGTAACGATTCCTGAAATGTAGCCATAGCCGGATAACTTCTCCGGTAAGTTTGGAATAACTTGGTTATTTTCATCCATTCCGAGCGCTCCGTTTTTAGTTTTTTTTCCGGTTGAGTAAGCAGTTCCGGAAGCAGCTGAATCTGTTGTAAACTTGTTGGCGGATTGCGTTCTGACGAAACCGCATGTTTTTAAATTAGTGATAGTAAGCTGTCCTTGATTGGCATACATTCCTGAACAGATATGTGCCAGTCCCATGCCGTCACCTATCATTAAGATGACATTCTTCACCGGTTTGTCGGTAGCATCCATGTCAAATGAAGGAACATACGAACTTTGTGGATTTTCGTTCTTAAAATCTCCTTTGACGATTTCTTGTGCTGATAGATTATAGCAAAAGAATAAGGAGAAAATAAATAAATGAGCTTTAAATTTTACATTCATGGCTAATATGTTTTTAATTAGAAGTAAGTAATTCGGATATGTTGACTGTATCGTATGGCTTTTCTCCAAATGCGGCATAATATTCTAATTGCATCTTGTTGTTTTCTTTGTCAATAGAAAGGATGCCGTAGCCCGGTAAATCCATTTGTTTGAAAAAACGGATATGGGGAGTTTCTTTATCAATCCATTCCATACGCTGTTGTAGAGTAGAAGGTTGCCATTGTGGGTGTGCCGTTACAAATTCAGGACCATAGTCTGCAACTACATTTTTCGGAACCAGCATATTTTTATCTTTGATGACACTGTTGACGAGAATCTGAACGATAGGTCCCCAAGGAGTGTCCCGACAGACAACGGAGTATAGATGCAGATGTGCACAGAGCACGATTGCTTGTTGACTGGCAATGATTTGCAGCAATTGTTCCCTCTTGGCATTATCTTGTCGGAATACATGCCAGCATCTTTCGTTTACCGGAATCACAGGCTCGTGTAACATGACAAACTTGTAAGTTGCCTTCGAACCGGCTAGTGACTTTTCTAATTGTTGTAGCCCTTCCGGATTCCGATCCCATGGATCATAACACACAAATAATACATCATCAAGAGTAGTAGTGTAATTGGCTGACTGTAAGGATGGATGTCCTGCCAATCTTGCCATATTGGGTAAGTATACTTTTTCAAAAGCTTCTTTAGCCCCTGGCCCTGTGATATCATGATTACCTTTAGTCATAATGAAAGGTACTTTCAGATTCATTTTGTTGACAGCTTTAAAGGCACTGTTAGCCATCTGTATTGCTTTTTGTGGAGAACCGGCCAATCCTTCTGACAAGTCCCCCATTTGCAGAACGGCTTTTATTGACGGCTGGTGTTTTTGAACTTGCCCGCTGATTATCCGGGAGAATTCCGGCCATGTATTTTTCGTGAATACTGAATATTCTTTGGTAACTTGGCGCAGATCATCCGGTTTGGTGGATAACCATTCCATATCGTGATCTTCCAATAAATCATAGTGTATATCTCCCAACAAGAGAAATGAAACTTCTTTTTCATTTTGCTCTTGGGAGTATGATTGCAGAGAAATCAAAAGCGATAAAAGGACAAATAATATTTTATTCATATTCTGTTATTTATTCATTTCAAAAGAAGGGGGCACACTGTCTGCCGCCCAATTCTTATTGGGAGTGTTTCCCATTGTAAATTCCAGTTTGCCGCCATTCATCAGTTCTTTATGTTCGAACCAGGACTGGTTCCAATCTTTGCCATTTAATTTGGCTGATTGGATATATTTATTTGTCGGCGAATAGTTGTGTGCAATGACTTCGAATGATTTGCCGGCTCCTGTTTCAATAACTGCTCTTTCGAACATAGGAGTTCCGATGACATAAATAGGCAAACCAGGAGTAATAGGATAGAAACCTAGCATGGAGAAGACTACAAATGCTGACATTCCTCCGCCATCTTCGTCGCCCGGGAGTCCCATCAGGTCATTTCTAAACCATTCATCGAGCAATGTCCTTACTCTTTTTTGAGTTCTCCAGGGCTCTCCTATATAGTTGTACAGATAAGGAATGTGCATACTGGGTTCATTAGCCATTGAAAATTGACCTACATTACCCGTATGATCCGGTAATTGTGCATAAAATACATATTTGGCTTCGCCCAATGGGGTGTTATACATCGTTTCAAGATTATTTCTGAATGCTTCTTTCCCTCCCATCAGTTCAATTAAATCAGCAATATTATGGGGAACATCCCATCGGTATATCCAACCGTTATTCTCGCCGTATGCTTCACGAGCACCTAATCCACCGGCAGTGGCATAATCAAAGGGTTCTATGAATTCGCCTTTTGCATTTTTGGGATGGAAGAATTTTGTTTCAGGATTGAAAATATTCCGATAGTTTTTACTCCCTTGTAGAAAGTAGTTATAGTCTTTCTCATACCCAAGTTGTTTGGCTATTTGTGCCAGACACCATTCATCGTAAGACGTACCTAGAGTGACGGCTACCGGTTGGCGTTTTTCAAATGGGTGTACTTCGTCAGCTGTTTCTTGTTCTCCCGGTGCCAATGCCGGTAAATATCCGTTTTCCCAATAGAATTTTGTGATTTCACCTCCCTTTATGCCTGACCACGGGGCTAACGTTTTTTCTGTAATACCAAGTTTGCAGGCTTCGTAAGCAGCTGATAAATCAAAGTTACGGATTCCTTTTATATATGAATCAATAACAGTGGCTACACCGTGATTGGAATTCATTCTACGGCTGTCTCCCGTAACTTCAGGAAATGTAGGCATCCAGTTATGTTCCATTTGCTGTGCCATTCTGATAAAAGACTGAATCATGTCAGCTTCCATTTGTGGTTCGATGATAACACGTAAGGGGTGGACTGCTCTATACGTGTCCCAAATCCAATCGTCGGTATAAAATGGGACAGAATCTTTGTGGATACTATTGTCGAAAGCACTGTAATAGCGGTTGTCTTCCGAAAGGCAAATCATCCGTTCGTAAGTCCGGTAGAGGGAAGTATAGAATATTGCTTTTGCATTTTCGTCTATTCCTTCCACTTTGATTTTATTTAATGTTTGATTCCAGATGTTTTTGGCAATGTTCATCTGGTTTTCCACATCATAATCTTTTATTTCCCGCTGTAGGTTGGCTTTTGCTTGCTTTTCATCAATGAAGGAAATACCGTAGCGAACTTTGATTGTTTTTATATCTGTTGAATATAAGAGAGCGATACCCACGTTCTTGCCTTTTATGGCAGTGTGGCTGTGATTTATTTCTTCTTTGCTGACAGTCATCGTTTTTTCCGGCAGTGCGGAAGTCTCCATATAAACATATACTTTGGTTTGATGATCTATGTTCTGATAACCGGAAATGGTATTCTCCGTAGTTTTAAGCTCACCATTGGTGGTACTAAGTATTAAATATGGAGCATTGTTTTTCCGGAAACTTAGTTCATAGATTCCTGCCTGGTGGGAAGGAGCGAATTTAGTGGAAACCTCTTCTTCTTCAAAATAGGAAGAATAGGAATAGGGTTTTATCACTTCATTATCATAACAATAGTAATATACCGGTTGTAATCCGCTCTCTGCTCCCTGATAGAAAGACAGGCTGAATGCAGACTTTCCCCGATGCGAGGTGACAATGACCGGTAAGCCTTTTATTTTATCAGAGGTGTAATCTGCTCTTTCCGGATAGATGCGGAGCATACTATTGGGAAGATGGACAGTTGGGTAAGTAGGAACTAACAAATGACTGATATTCCCCATATAGGGATTTACATAGTCAACCGGAGTTAACACTACCTCTTGCTTGTTGCTGCATCCATTGACGATTAAAATCATTAACAGTACTAACGGAATGAATTTTCTCTTGTACATAAACAGATTTTTTTATTTTTCGATGGTTTTAATTAGATTTGCTGTAAATATAGGATGATTTGATTAATGAAAACTTAATGTAACCTTAAAATCTATCTTCTACAAATATTTTTTTTTGTAAAGTTTCGCCATTAAGAGAATATTAATCACCATAAAATATCTTTGGTTCATCTTTAATGCATTAATCAATACTGTATTTTTTAATTTAATAATTAAGTATTATGAAAAACTAAATACAGTATTAAAACAGGTTATCTCTTACTGGCTATTGGAAGCTACTGTTTAGTTTAGTTCATTAGAGCACCGGAATGAATCTATTTTTAAAGGTGGGGCTGCTCTGAACCGAATCTCTAGGATTTCAGGTTGGCCAAAAGAATCTGATGATTGAAAAAGAGAGAGTTCTGCTGGTTTATATCAAATAGGGACGAAGCGTATAGGCATAAAAAAAGGAGCAACGCCTTGCTCCAACCTTTGTTAACCTTAAATCTAATACTATGAAAAACACATTGCAAAGATACGGACTCTTGGGAAATTAGCAAATTATCCAAGAAAAATAGCATGTTTTATAACACGTTTTAATAGTTTTCCCCTACTTATTAAGAAATAAACTCTCCTTTTTTCAAGGTATGCAACATTTATTTTGAAAATTGAATCGGAGCATACCGTTGATTCTCTGCCGAAAAACCGTTATCTTTGCAAGGATAATTCATTATATACTCAACAAAAAAGAAAAGGAGACACCCGTGAACGAAGAAGAGATTGTCCTCACCCCGATGATGAAACAGTTTCTGGATTTGAAGGCAAAACATCCGGATGCAGTGATGCTGTTTCGTTGCGGTGACTTTTATGAAACATATTCTACGGATGCCATCGTTGCAGCCGAAATTTTAGGGATCACACTAACAAAACGTGCCAATGGGAAAGGAAAAACTATCGAGATGGCAGGTTTTCCTCATCATGCCCTTGATACCTACCTTCCGAAATTGGTTCGCGCTGGAAAACGTGTCGCTATCTGCGACCAGCTCGAAGACCCCAAAATGACGAAGAAGCTGGTGAAGCGTGGCATTACCGAATTGGTTACTCCCGGTGTTTCTATCAATGATAATGTTCTGAACTATAAAGAAAATAACTTCCTGGCTGCCGTTCATTTCGGAAAGGCTTCCTGTGGAGTTGCTTTTCTCGATATTTCTACCGGTGAATTCCTTACTGCAGAAGGGCCTTTTGATTATATAGACAAGCTGTTGAATAACTTTGCCCCTAAGGAAATTCTTTTTGAACGTGGCAAACGCCTGATGTTTGAAGGTAATTTCGGTAACAAGTTCTTCACATTCGAGCTGGACGACTGGGTATTTACAGAAACGACTGCCCGTGAGAAACTGCTGAAACACTTTGAAACGAAGAATCTGAAAGGTTTCGGAGTGGAGCATTTGAAGAATGGCATCATTGCTTCCGGTGCTATTTTGCAGTATTTGACAATGACGCAGCATACGCAAATTGGTCACATCACTTCATTGGCTCGTATTGAAGAAGATAAATACGTCCGTCTGGATAAGTTTACGGTGCGCAGTCTTGAGCTGATTGGTAATATGAATGATGGCGGGAGCAGTCTGCTCAATGTGATTGACAGAACGATCAGCCCGATGGGAGCGCGTCTGTTGAAACGCTGGATGGTTTTTCCCTTAAAGGATGAGAAACCGATCAATGAACGCTTGAATGTAGTGGAATATTTCTTCCGTCAGCCAGATTTTAAGGAACTGATTGAAGAACAGTTGCATTTAATAGGGGATTTGGAACGTATTATTTCCAAAGTGGCTGTAGGACGTGTGTCGCCCCGTGAAGTCGTTCAGTTGAAGGTAGCTTTACAAGCTATTGAGCCGATAAAACAGGCATGTATGGAAGCTGATAATGCGAGTTTGAATCGTATTGGCGAACAGCTGAATCTTTGTATTTCTATTCGTGACCGGATTGCCAAAGAGATTAAAAATGATCCTCCTTTACTGATAAATAAAGGCGGAGTGATTCAAGATGGTGTGAACGCAGACTTGGATGAATTGCGGCAAATTTCCTATTCAGGAAAAGATTATCTGCTAAAAATACAACAGCGGGAGAGCGAAGAGACGGGTATTCCGAGTTTGAAAGTGGCTTATAATAACGTATTCGGTTATTATATCGAAGTCCGTAATGTCCATAAAGATAAAGTTCCTAAAGAGTGGATTCGTAAACAGACGCTGGTTAATGCGGAACGTTATATCACGCAGGAACTAAAGGAATATGAAGAAAAGATTTTGGGAGCGGAAGATAAGATTCTGATTCTGGAAACGCAGCTATATACGGACTTAGTACAGGCATTGATGGAGTTTATTCCACAGATACAGATTAATGCGAATCAGATTGCACGTCTGGACTGTCTGTTGTCATTTGCCAATGTGGCCCGTGAGAATCGTTATATCCGTCCGATTATTGAGGATAATGACGTACTGGATATTCGTCAGGGACGTCACCCGGTAATAGAAAAACAACTTCCAATAGGCGAGAAGTATATTGCCAATGATGTAATGCTGGACAGCGATACACAGCAGATTATTATTATTACAGGTCCGAACATGGCCGGTAAGTCGGCACTCTTGCGCCAAACAGCATTGATTACGCTATTGGCTCAAATCGGCTCGTTTGTTCCTGCGGAAAGTGCGCATATCGGTTTAGTTGATAAGATATTTACCCGTGTAGGAGCGAGCGATAATATATCAGTCGGTGAATCTACATTTATGGTAGAGATGAATGAAGCGGCTGATATCCTGAATAATGTTTCTTCCCGGAGTCTGGTATTATTTGACGAATTGGGTCGTGGTACTTCTACTTATGATGGTATTTCCATTGCTTGGGCAATTGTAGAGTATATCCATGAACATCCCAAAGCAAAAGCACGTACATTATTTGCTACGCATTATCATGAATTGAATGAGATGGAGAAATCTTTCAAGCGTATCAAGAATTATAATGTATCGGTGAAAGAAGTTGATAACAAAGTAATCTTCCTTCGTAAACTGGAACGTGGCGGTAGTGAACACTCTTTCGGTATTCATGTAGCAAAGATGGCCGGTATGCCGAAAAGCATTGTGAAACGTGCAAATGAGATATTGAAACAGCTTGAATCTGATAATCGCCAACAGGGCATAGCAGGTAAACCGTTGGCAGAAGTGAGCGAGAATCGTGGAGGTATGCAGTTAAGCTTCTTCCAGTTGGACGATCCGATTCTCTGTCAGATTCGCGATGAGATATTGAATCTTGATGTGAATAATCTTACTCCTATTGAAGCGCTGAATAAACTGAATGATATTAAGAAGATAGTCAGGGGGAAATAAGCTGAAAATGTATATAATGTCTTAGGATATGTTTTCGATTATTGTCCTGACATTAGGGAAATGGCATTTGTTTTATTGATAAAAAAAAGGGATTAGCGATGTTTGAACCGCTAATCCCTCTTTTTTTGATTTAGGCTATTTTCTTTTTTTTCTTGTCATAAAAGAACATGAAATAGACGCCTATTATGATAAACGGAACGCTTAACCATTGTCCCATATTGAACATCATGCTGTTTTCAAAATCTTCCTGATTTTCTTTTAGGAATTCGATGAAAAAGCGGAAGGTGAAGATATAAGTCAGACAAAGGCCGAAGAAGAAGCCGCGATGCAGTTTCTTACTGTAATTCTTATACAGGTAAATCATGATGAAGAACAGGATAAGATAAGCGATGGCTTCGTAGAGCTGTCCCGGATGACGGGGTTGCATATCTACACGCTCGAAAACGAATGCCCAAGGTACATCAGACGGTTTGCCGATGATTTCGGAGTTCATCAGGTTGGCAAGGCGGATGAAGCAGGCGGTGATTGGAGTAGCTACGGCAATCATATCCAGCACGTCCATATAATGGAGCTTCGTCTTGCGGCAATATAGCCAAAGGGCGATTATCAATCCTAATGTACCGCCGTGGCTGGCAAGTCCTTCATATCCGGTAAATTTCCAGTTTCCGTCCGGCATGAATTTGATAGGAAGAATCATTTCCCAAAAATGAGACAAGTAGTATCCCGGATCATAGAACAGACAGTGTCCCAGGCGGGCACCAATCAGAATACCAAAGAAACAGTAAAAGAAAAGCGGGTCAAACTTCTTTTCCTCTATCTTTTTATCCCGGTACTGGTAGTGAACAACCACATAAGCAAAGAATATTCCTACTGCCCACAGTAATCCGTAATAACGGATAGAAATGCCGAACAGGTTGAATAGTTCGGGATTCGGGTTCCAGTTGATGGATAATAGCATGGTATTCATTCTATATTGGATTAATGTTAATGATTAGATTTTTTGAATTTCTCCGCAACCATCCGGTAGGTCGGTATATCTATTCCCTGTTCTTCGGCTGCTGCAATCATGTCGAAGAGCAATCCTTGTATTTCCGAGTCGTGTCCGCGTGCCAGGTCTTTTTGCATAGAAGCGGTACTTTCGGGGTCGAGCTTGTCAATCACTTTCAGGTTGTAGCTGACTGGGTCTTCGGGAAATTCGACGCCTAGTTTCTTTCCTAAGGCAGCGCTTTCCGTAGAAAGTCCGATAAATGTATTCCGTATCTTTCCCGGTTTCTGTACTTCTCCCATCGGAACGTCGTAGTAAGCACCCGTTACGGCCATTGCAGAGATAAACGACCATTTGATAAACGTATCCCGGTTGATGTCTGGTGACAGGTCTACCTTTATGCCTGCTTCCTGCAAGTCTTGTTGGATGGCTTCCAGCAATCCGGGCTTCACAACCGTGCCGTGATGAGCACCATATACCAGACGGAATATCTTTCCCATTTGGGTGATTTCTCCGGTGCCGGATAAGAAGCCTACGATATAGATGCAGCCGTCGAGAACGGTAACTTCCGGAACTAGCTTCTGTATGCGCGGCCCTGTGCCATATACATTCAGAATAGGGATGACAACCGTGTCTTTGTGTGCTGCTCTTTTTATCAGTTCTACGATGGAATCGACCGAATAACCTTTCACGCATACAAATATCACATCTGCTTTCCCGCTAAATTCTTCAGCCGTAGTAGCCGGGATTCGGAGCGTATGTTCACCCTTTAAATCCGACTTCAGTTTCAAACCGTTCGTTTGAATCGACTGCAAATGAGCTCCACGGGCAATACAAGTTACATCTTTGCCTGCCAGCGACAAGAATCCTGCGATACTGCCGCCTACACCTCCCGTTCCTGCAATGAGATATTTCATATTGTTAGCGAATTAGTAATTAATAAGTCGTCGGTAGTTACCGATAATCACACGTTGAAACGGAAATGCATGATGTCGCCATCCTGCACCACATATTCTTTTCCTTCCACACCCAGTTTTCCGGCTTCTTTCACAGCTGCTTCCGAGCCGTATTTGATATAATCATCGTATTTGATAACTTCGGCACGGATAAAGCCTTTCTCAAAATCGGTGTGGATAACACCAGCGCATTGCGGAGCTTTCCAACCTTTTTCGTAAGTCCAGGCACGTACTTCCTGTACGCCGGCTGTGAAGTAAGTTTCGAGGTTCAGGAGTTTATAAGCCGATTTGATAAGACGTGCCACGCCCGACTCTTCCAGTCCTACTTCGGCAAGGAACATCTGACGGTCTTCATACGTTTCCAGTTCGGCGATGTCGGCTTCTGTCTTGGCGGCAACAATCAGGATTTGAGCATTCTCGTCTTTTACGGCTTCGCGTACCATATCTACGTATTTATTTCCGTTTACTGCGCTTGCTTCATCAACATTGCAGACATACATTACCGGTTTGCTGGTTAGTAGGAACAGTTCGTGAGCAATCTTTTGTTCGTCTTTTGTTTCAAAAGTCACTGTACGTGCAGATTTTCCCTGTTCCAGTGCGTCTTTATATTGAACGAGTACATCGTAAGCTAACTTTGCAGCTTTGTCTCCGCCCGTCTGTGCTTGTTTCTGTACTTTCTGGATACGGCTTTCGATGGTTTCCAGGTCTTTCAATTGAAGTTCGTAGTCAATGATTTCTTTGTCGCGGACGGGATTTACGCTTCCGTCTACGTGTGTCACATTGTCGTCATCGAAGCAACGGAGTACGTGGATAATTGCGTCTGTTTCACGGATATTGGCAAGGAACTTGTTTCCCAGTCCTTCACCTTTGCTTGCGCCTTTCACCAGTCCGGCGATATCTACGATTTCTACAGTTGTAGGAACAATTCGTTGGGGGTGCACCAATTCAGCGAGTGCGTTCAGACGTTCGTCAGGAACAGTGATTACACCTACATTGGGTTCAATTGTACAGAAAGGGAAATTTGCCGCCTGTGCTTTCGCATTCGACAAACAGTTGAAAAGTGTCGACTTACCCACGTTTGGTAGTCCTACAATACCACATTGCAATGCCATTTATCTATTTCGTTTTTATTTAGTTATCGATAATCTGACTGCAAAGATAGGCATTTTTAGATTATATACATTGGTTGGAAAACAAATACTTCTTTCTTATATCTATTTAATGAGTAAAGGATGCCGTTTTCAGGCATCCCTATAAATGTAAAGTAAACTTTAGAACGTCATAGGTACGCCTACCATGACACCAAGTGTCTTATCTTCTGCAGGAATTAGCGAGGACATCACATATTGGCTGGAATTGTTGTACAAAGCCGGCCAGCTTTTAATGAAGAATTTGTGTTTTTTAAAGTAACCATCTAAAATAGGTGACAGGCATTTGTCGAACTCTTCGTGATTAGGATTGCTTGTATCGAACGGTGTATAATCTCCAAAAGTGATAGAACCATCTGAATTCTTCTGATAATTGAATGTATAATAGAATCCGTAAGTATCGGCTCCTAATGAACCGTTTTGATATATTTTATAACCAATCTCCACTATACTTCCGTCTGTGTACATGTGTATGGCAACATACACAATATAGAATTGAGTTTGAGTGAATGCAAATAAATTCGAAACAGCAGCTTTATGTTTATCAAAATATTCGGATGACCATTGATTTTGCATATCGTTGTACACTACCATTGTCTGATGAATTGCTCCTGGAGGTGCATTGAATAGAGGAACAATTGGTGTAGTACCTCCTTTAATTTCAAGTATATCATTGCCTACTTGTGTAGTGTATCCGGTGGATGTCTTGTTGAATTGATAAATTTCGTAACCATCAAGGATTAACGGGTTCATCATTACGATATTTCCGTTCAGGTCTATTTTAGAACCTTCTATTTGTAGGGTCGGATTTCCATTGTTAGCGGATAAGAAACCAGTTTTTCTACCATTAGATACAAAATCATACGCTTGTCCTTTATAACTGAAAGTGAAGTATTTTTTTTGATAGATAGGAGCCTGATCCTGATTTTCCATTAAGGCGCCATTTTTGATGGCCTCTCTTTCCTCATTGGTAGCTTTAGTCAGTGTAGCTTCCATTTTGTTTTTTCTTCCTTTTAGGAGAAACTGATCGTTTTTGTAGGATATAATCTCGTATTCGTAGTCTGCTCCTAATCCGGTTCCTGCTTGTCCTGCACCATTCATCAGCTGGTTGGGATCTGCAAAGATAGATAAGAAAGAGTACGTATCAAATGATATAGTTGGTCCTTGTAGTGGCTTGAGTATATAGCTACTTTCAAACGGACTTGCTTTCAAGTCGCGGTAATATTCTACATAATCGAACATCATAGATACTCGATTGTCTGCAGTGAATTGCATCCATAAGGTGTGAATACCTCCTAATTGGGTATTTATTTCTGCAATCCATCCATCGGGAGCTCCTGTGAGTATATCAGTATATTCCTGCATTTTAGTTTGAATCCGTTTATCCGGGTTTTCCATATAAATGTCGGTTTCATTATTGCAAGATGAAAATATACTGCACAATGCTACACAGGTTAGAAGATAATATGTATAAACTATTTTCATAATTATTTATTCTGGAGTGTTTTCATTTACAATTTGATTAATAGCATCTTGTACTAAAGATACTAATCCTTTATTTCCCATTGCGTCGTCATAAAACTGTACGTTCCATACATTTTTAAAGTAATTGATCACAATTTCTTCTTTAGCCAGTAATCTGGTTAAAGCCGTTTGTGCCTGATTGGCAAGGGCTATACGCTGTGCTGTTTCTTCTGCTGTTTCTCCCTCTGAAGGAGGAGACGTTGTTAAACTTTTGAGCAAATTAATTCGATAGTCACGCCATTCTTTTCCATACACCATAATTAATGATGCCACTTCAACGAAATCTTCATCAACTCCCGACATTGCGTATGCGGAATAGAATCCGGCAAGTAATGCGCTTACTTCCGTTTCAGAAGTCCATCCTGTCGGATTATAATCTCCGGCGGATATATCTTTGAAACTGGAATCATACATTTTGGTTTGATGGAGAATATGAGCGAATTCGTGTTCAATGGTATGCATGATAGAACGTATCCAGTCTGCATCACTCGGATTGTAGCTATTACCATCAAATAGTGTAATTTTACGAGCGCCTTCAGCCTGTCCTAATACTTGACTGCCATCTGCATTATATTCCGGGCTACCTACCAAAATGATTTTCTTAGGTGTCATTTCTCTAAGAAATTTATCTCCTGCCAATTGTTTATAAGGCTCAAACCACACTCGTTGAATCATATCCATAGAAGGTTTTACGAAGCGTTCCATAATGGGGACTAGTTGGGCGGTAGTGTTCAGTTCATAACTGTTCCATTTATATTTCACTTCGATATTGTAAGCTTGGGTATAGTTTTCATATAACCATTTATCCAGTTCATTTTTTTGCTCGTCATTTCCACCCAATCCATAAATCTCTTGGTCAAGATTGAGTTTGTCCTCATTACAGGCAGTGAAAATAACAGTACTAATGCAGAATAGTAGCATGAAATATGCTTGTATCCATTTGGCAATGTGATTTGTTGTTTTCATTTTATTCCCATGAATTATTTACGTTATTTCTTGGATTAAGTTTTATTCCCGAAATAGTTGCCATTTCCGGAATTTGTAGTACCCTTCGGTCGTCGTCCGGCATTAAGCTGGACTTGCTGCCGTTAGCTTGGGTATGGGTGACGGGGATATTCCAGCGTACAATATCATACCATCTAAGTCCTTCATTATAAAACTCTATACTTCTGAAATCAAGTATTGCAAGTAGGATACCTTTTTTCAAATCACTCCAAGAGTCTGTCTGATTGTACTTATTGATGAAGTGATCAGTATTATTAAGTTTGGTTTTATAGAAATTGAGTATCTTATCGCGTGTAATACATAATTCTTTAGAATCATAATATCTGCTTGATGCCGGGCTTCTTGCTATAACAAAACGTTGGCTGGCATATAAATTTAGATCAGCGATAGCTTTGTCATATTGGTTAAGCATTAGGTAGGCTTCTGCACGGTTTAATAACACTTCTTCCATTCTTAAAACAGGAATATTGGCATACGGCAAAAAGTTGGATGCGTCTAAAGATTCTTGTTTAGTAAATTGGGTAAATTTAGGTATGAAGTAGAAATTGGATGTACCGTAATAGGGAATAGCCCACATACCATTTGTAACATTATCTGCATTGATTGTCTTGCCAATGTCAGTAGAAGATAAACCATATCTTGAATAGAAGGGTAATTCTCCCCAGGCGATTGAAGACAATGCTTCTGTAATCAATAAATTGGCATTGGTGGAAGAACTGCAGAAATACGAACGCATTTCAATATATCCGCTTGCATCCATGTAAGTTGTTGCAAAAGGATGAAAGTTGTTGCTTACAAACGAAAATGCAGGATCATCTTTTGAGATATATTGTTGCGGTGTACCATCTTGATTTTTAAGAGGTTCTCCTTTACTATCCGTCAATGTTTCAAATTGTGACGGTATGGAAATGAGTTGATTGGCATATTCAAGTACCTTATCATATTGTTTCATTAATAGATAAAGACGGGTACCAAAGGCGGCAGCTGATTTCTTATTGAAATGATATTTGGGAGCTGTATAAATGCTTCCATCCGTCATAAGAGGATAACTGTCCTCAAAATCTTGTGTGATTTTTCTATAAGTGTCTGCCACTGTCTCCCGGTCATATTGTTCTACTGGCTGTGTTTCTGGTTTCTCTACATAAGGAATACCCGGATATAACGATGCAGTCGATTCGTCATATTGTTGGGCAAAGAGTGAAGCAAGACAAAAATGTGAGAAGGCTCTGGTCATGAGTGCTTCTCCCTTTTGATTGATTGTGCTTGAAGGTGTTCCTAACTCGTCGATAGAAATAAGCGCCTGGTTAGATACTGCAATAGCTGCATAGCATCCTGTCCAGAAGTTTTCGAAGGAATCATTTCCATCTTCTATCACGTCTTTCCATAAGAAATTTTCACCCATAAAGCTGAATAATGCTCCTGGTTGCGCACCAGAGTAAACACTTCCGAAGTCGGTTATGTAATCACAACGGGTATTGACAATAGCCGCATAAGAAACTTTAGGATACGCATTTACTAGTAATGTGGATACTTTATCCGGAGAATCTATTTGAGTACGTTCGTCGGGTACTTTGTCCAGAAAGTCAGAGCAACTGGTACAAAAGGACATGATTCCAATATATAAGTATATTTTAATTTTCTTCATTGTATAAGGATGATTTAGAAACTGACATCTAATGAAAAAATAACTTGTTTTTGTATCGGTTGGGCTACACCACCGGTATTGACAAATTCAGGGTCTTGTCCATTCAATTTTTTATCAGAGTATAGTAACCATAAGTTTTTGCCGGTTACTCGTAAACGAATATCAGAGAACAACTTCCACGATTTGAAAAGCTTCTGCGGAATGGTATATCCTACAGATAATGATTTAAGACGGATGAAATCTCCTTTCGCTACCCGTATATCTGAATAATTGTATGCTGAATAAGGATAAGTACTGCTCAAATCTGATATCAGATCTTTATCAGCTATTGCAGGGATATTAGTATGCTTCTCATCTCCTCTGAATTCCCATCTGTTAAAGAACTCTTTGGGGGTTGCTTGAGAGTCATTATAACTGCTGTTAAATACAGGATTCAATCGGATTACATTTCCGGCTTGGAAAGTGAAGAAAATATCTAATGAGATACCTTTCCAAGTAAAGGAATTGTTAAACCCTCCTGTATATTTGGGATCTGTCGGTCCTTCGTATTTTAAGTAATCTGTTGAAGTACTTTGGAAATTGATATCACTGGTGATAGTACCATTCTCATCATAGAACATCGGTACACCATTTTCCGGATTCAGACCGGCAAATGGTATAGAGAAAAGCCCGTTCACCGGATACCCATTTTTATTTCCTCCTGTGATTCCTACCAACGTGTTGATTTGTGGTTGTTGCATTGAATTCTTGATTTCATTTTTGGAATATCCCATAGTGAAAGAACTTGACCACATGAAATCTTTTGTTACAATAGGTTTTCCTGACAATGTTATATCGAAACCGGAGGCGCTTAAGTCGGCACTATTGGCCCATTTATATCTTTCTCCTCCAATTCCGGAGACTTTTATTACACTTAACAAGTCGAAACTGTTTCGGATAAAATAGTCAAAAGAGAAGTCGAGTCTTCCTTTAAGGAAAGTGGCATCAAAACCAAAATTAGATTGATAACTCTTTTCCCATGTCAAATCAGAATTACCTAATGTGTAAATTTCAATGCCTGATTCGATGTCCGTACTTGGGCGCGTAGTATTAGAATTTATAAAAATAGGTGTTGCATTTGATAATGGAGGCATACTGGCTGTTAATCCAACGCCGGCACGTAGCGCTAATGCATCCAGCCAGACAAAATCTTTCATAAACGTCTCATTACCTATATTCCATTTCCCACTGATATTCCAGGTAGGCAGCCAGCGGGCTGAACTGGAATTTGCCATTGTGTTGGAGCCGTCATACCGTACTGTTCCGGAGATGGAATATCGTCTGTCATAGGTGTAATCAACATTTGCATAAAAAGCGGCAAAACGATCGTATGTCAAAGCTCTTGAATAATAATCAAAATTTTGCTCGATCATTTGTTTCATTATAAGATAGTTCATACTAACAGTGCCTCCCATGTCATATTGGAATCCGTAGCCGGTGTTGCTGTTCGTTTGTCTATCGGAATATTTGATTTGTTGTCCTAATAATGCGTTGAACTCATGTTTCTCATTCCATATTTTGCTGAAACTAACAGAGTTTCTTATATCATAATTTAATAATAAGTTTTCGGCAGTATTATAGAATCCCCCTTTAGAGAGAACAACAATCGGTTCGGCTGACGGATCACTAGGGTCCTTGTAGAGGTAGGGATTGTTTTCTCGAATGGTAGAATTGCCAGCTGCACGATAAGCATTTGCCATATTAGAATTTTCGTGTATTTCATGCTCTTGCTTTGAACGTACATAGCGGATAGCTCCGGTAAAATTGTATTTCAATCCTTTAATAATTTGCCAGTTAAATTCGGCTTGAGCTTTTAAATCTATCACATTCAATTTAATATAGTTATTATCGAGTTCTTCTAAAATATTGAATGGGGCAAAGTTGAGTGTATAATATTCCCGTTCTCCATTTGAGTCGTATGCTCGTAATGCACGGCTTGTGTTTAATGCATAATTGAACGGATTTATGTCAAAATTACGTGAGGAAATACCACTTACAACGTCACTGGAACGACTTAATGAACCGGGAGCGTTCTGCATTCTGACAGAACCTACCGTTTGAAAACTAAATCCGATTTTGTCATTTAGCTGGTAGTCATTTCGGAAGTTCATTGTGATTCGATTCACTTTGTCGGCAACAGTCCATCCCGGATCGTTCAAAAAGCCTAATGAAATGTAGGATTTCGACTTTTGTGAACCACTTGATACACTTAATGTATGTTCATTCATTATGGAATTGGTAAATAGCAGATCAAACCAGTCTGTATTAGCTGCTGCGTGTTCCATTAAAAAGTTGTGACGGGCTGCATATGTATTTTCTAAAAGGTATTGTTGCTTTGATTCATCCCATGTGTTGATTCTATTATACATGATTCCATAAATACCGGAAGACTGGTTATTTACAATGTCCGAAGTTAATAAACCTTTTCGTTCCATTTCTGCATACACAGACATTTGATCGGCTGAATTCATAATATTGAATTCAGAATAACGTGGTTTGGTCCGTACTGTGTAGTTTCCGCTATAATGAATACGTGGTTTTCCTTCTTTTCCTCTTTTAGTCGTAATTACAACTACTCCATTCATAGCTCTGGCTCCATATAATGCTGTTGCAGCAGCATCTTTTAATACGTCAATTGTTTCGATATCGTTAGTATTGATACCTGCTACGGAGGAGCCTAGCAGGGTGGTAGGGTCACCGCTTGCTAGTTGGTCGTTGGATACATTTACCACATCTTCTAATACGATTCCATCTACTACCCACAAAGGTTTGTTTTCTCCATTGATAGACGTGGCACCACGTACACGTATTTTGGGGGCACTACCAAAGGTACTCGATACATTCTGAATAGATACTCCGGCTGCTTTGCCTTCCAGCATACGGCTTATGTCTGTTTCACCGGGCAAATTAATATCATCAGCTTTGATTTTAACGGAAGAGCCGGTAAAGGTTGTTTTTTTAAGATTCTGAAACCCGGTGACTACTACCGCATCCAATAAAACAGAAGATTCTGATAATAATATCGTTACTTTCTTTTGTGTTCCAATGTTAACCTCTTTAGTCTCGTATCCCATAAAACTGACGATAAGGATATCGTTATTATTGACCTTCAAGGTAAAATTTCCATTATTGTCCGTAGTTGTTCCGCTCTTGACGTTCTTTATAGTAACACTGGCAAATGGGATAGGTTCTTGGTTAGTAGCATCTAGCACCTTACCAGTAATACTATGTTGTGCACTGGCCCTTGTAAGGCCAATGCACAATATGATAAATAATAGAATAATGTGTTTATTCATGTACCTGTTTTCTTTGGTGATTTATTCTTTTACACAACGTACGCTATAACCTAAGTATCTGCCGTCTGCATTGTTAGGCATGATGGGATAGAATGGTCCGTCATATTCGTCTACTAATGCTGCAGAGAATATATGATAACTATAGGCATTATTAGGATTGTCCGGATAACTGCCCAGCCAACCATTTTGTGCAGTTTTGTATTCAAACAAACTTCCTCCCGGATATTGACCGGTAATGGCATTTAAATGTCCGCCAAACGGGTAAAATATTTTTATGGAGCTATTAGGGCAAAGATAAATACCATTGTCAACATCTTCTCCGTTTATTTCACCATAAGTGTTCATCTTATAAGGCACTCTCCAGCCTGCCGGACATGGATCGTATAGTGTTTTGGTTTTTTCATCACTCTTTTTGTACCATAGTTCAGTACTACCGCTGCCTTCAATTAACCAATCTTTATAAGTAAAATGGTCTGCATCTCCCAAGAAATAGGTATCCGGGTTTTTCACAGCTGTTTCTTTAGATACGGGACCTTTTGCTGTTTTGATATGAATGGAGTAAACGTCTCCCCCTAAAGAGCTGGTTCCTAACTTAGTGATTTGGCTCCAATCAGTCATTATCGGATCCTTTCGACCGCATTGATAATACATACCGATCGTTTTCGCACCGTCAGTTGGTGTTGCACTTAGTGCGCCTAAGTTACGATCCATCATTGCCTGTGTGGATCCATCTTTCGTTTGATTGTTATCAACTCCCCCAAAACGGTAGATAGCTCCTCCTGTAACATCTGCTTTTCCTGGGTTTTGAGAAATTGCAGGAATTATTCCATTAATATCTCCTCCCGGATTATAATCTGTAATCCAAATGTGCCAGCTCCATAATGGTTTAGCGTCTTGTGCAGGTTCTCCTGCTGTTGCGTCGTAGATTCCTATTAATACATTACCTTCGTTTCCTGTAGGTTTGATTCCTATATAATCATTGGCGGAGCTTCCTTGTTGGGTGGTGAATTTCAGTAATTCCTTAGAACTATCTTTTGTTATGATACGGGCAACCCATTTAGTTACTTTTCCTTGGTTGTTTCCGTCATTCAACATATGATCTGTTTTGAAGCCGCCTTCTTCTGTTCCCCAAAATGCATTTACTCGTTTCACAGGAACCAGTAGCTCATGTTCTGAATTTGGATTCAGTATATAGCAGTTAGCTTCAGCTGCAATGCCTTCTAATGGAATCTTTTCAATAGTGATGCGTTTATCACTGGCATCTGCCAGATTAAGATTAATATTGTAATTATATGCATTATTTCTTGTTACATTGAAATCTTTCTCATTTTTCCCAATGAACATTTTGAAAGTTGCTATTTCTTTATTGCCTTCACTCATTCTTTCACCAACAATTTCAATGAAAGTCGCTAGTTTATCTGTTACCTTGTCTTTGTCTGTTGTGATACTAGAATTTGTTCCCATCAGGTTCTCAGCTATGTAATGGGTATAATTTTCTTCACCGATAGTACATGGGATTTCACTATAGTCTGCAATATTACTTTGAGATATTGTTCCCTTACTAAAGTAATACATTTTATATATATTCTTTAATGCTATGGAAGTTAACTGGAAATCAGAAGAGGTATTATTGATAGTGAATTTTACTTCAGCTGCAATTCGTTCTAATGTGATAGCATCTAATGTTTGATTTTCTTTGGTAATAGAAACTACTTGCTCTCCTACTAGCGGAATTGCGTTAGATGAATTGACTGGTAATGTATAAATAGTATTCTTTAGTGCTTCATAGGTTTGTTTTCCTAATTGGAAAACAATGCTTTTATCTACATTAGCAATTACTACCAGTTTCATATTAGCCCCTGCTACTAATTCTACTGTTTCTGCAGAGTTGATACTGAATCGTAGTTCTTTTATAACTGCAACATTCTTACCTTGTTGATCGAATTCTAATAACCAAAAGTTTTCAATAGAAGTTCTGTTATCATTTATATTGGTTTCCATTGCGTTGATAGGAGCAATATTTAATGATACATTTACATTTGTTTTTTCTCCTTCCGGAATAATAGAGGTGTTTTCGTCGTCTTTTGAACAAGAACTGAAAATTGCGCTTATGATAAGATATGCGCTAAGCCAAATTAGGTTCTTCATAATTCTAGTTTTAAATAATTAATATTGATTTTTTTGCTATATCACATTTTATATTATATATTAATAGTTTAATCAAGATGTTATTATAGAATCTGATTTTGCTTACGTCTGATATTGCAAAGTTATGGAATATGATTTATGAATACAAAAAAAGCATTGGACAATAGATATTATATAAATCGCTAATAATTAATGTGTTAATGTAAATAGGTATAGATTACCATTGGACAAATGGCAATTAAATCCTTTTATTATGAATAGATGTTAATGTAAGAAGGGATATTTCAGAATCTTTGAATAAAATCATCTAAAGAGATGTTTTTATCTGTAATGTTTAGTTTTTCTTGTTTGATTCTAAGTTTTCTTTTGCTAATTGCAGCTTTACTTCTGCAGTAGATATTGGCAAGGGTATTTAAATCTAATTGTATTTTTATTAAACAGCAGAACTGAATTTCATTTTTGTCGAGTAGTGGATATTCTTTCTTTAGTCTTACTGTAAATTGATCAAAAGTAGCATTAATATCTTTTTCCAGATTAGCAAAATCCTCATTAGAAAGTTTGATAACGAGATCGTTTGCTTTATTATTTAGAGATGGAATGTTGATAGCCACTAATCTGCGTAAAAAGTCTGCTTGTAGTGAAGATAGTTTTTCTTCTTTTTGAAGATTTTCTATAGCTTGCTGTTGTAGTTTATCTTTGGCTTGAGATATTTCTCTTTCTTGTTTTCGTATACGTTCACTCTTCTTTTTGTAGGTTATGAAGTAGCATAATCCTGTAATTAGTAACGCGAAAGCTGCAATTGCACTTATTTTATATACAAGAGAACTAATTTCTTCCATCTTTTTAGATAGTTCTTTGTTGTTTTTCTGCAGTTTTTCGTTTTGAAATAGATTCTGCATTTTAATAATTGCCACGCTTTGGTTTTGATCTTCTATTGAATCTCTTAATAGTTCATAGGTTTTGATAAATTCTAACGCTTTAAGAATGTTCCCTTTTTTTTCATAAATTTCTCCCAGATAGCTATAACTGAGTGCTTTTGCATATATATATTGGTTTTTACTACTTAGGGTAAAATAATGGATAGCAGAATCATATTGTTGTATATCTTGAAAGATTACTCCTTTGATAATGTAATTGTTATATCGGTCAATTGAATCCTTTTCACATGCAATGGCCTCATTGCAGATTTTTAGTGCGGAAATATAATCTTTTTTATTTATATATGCATAACATATATCGTTTAAAGCAGAAGAGGTGGCTTTGGGATGTACTTTTTGAGCAATAGGGAATGCCTTTTCGAAAAAATAAAGTGCGCTATCGATTTGCTCTTTGGTAGAATAAGCATGTCCCAGATCTGCCAATGCATAATAAATAGACAGACTATCTTTAGAAATCTGTGCATAATTATATCCTCTCCATGCCTCTGTTAACTTATAATCAAATAATCCTTGTTTAGAGTAGATGTCGCACAAGTCATGGGAAATTTTGAATGCTAGATTGTAGTCATTTGCTTTCTCCGCGAAATCTCTTGCTTTTAATAAGTATTGAGCAGCTTCTTCTATGTTTCTTATTTCTTTACTGATAAGTGCAGTATAAAAATATGTTCTTGCTGTTAGTATCGGGTCGGATGTGTCTTTGGAAAAATAATCAAAAGCTTTAAAAACAAATGAGTCCGGAACTAAGCTTTGAGCATTGTTATATTTTGCTTGAGCTACTAATAGGCACCATTTTGCATAATCCTTTGGGGACATATTTTCAGGATGCTGGATAGCTTTCAAATATGTCAGGGAACTATCAGGATAAAAATTTATTAGTTGGTCAGCCTTTGATAGATTGGGATGCGGATTACAAGAAGTAAATATACTAATTACTCCCATAATAATTGTGATAAGTGTATCTTTCCTCATTCCCATTTATCAAGACTTAACAGACCTTACAAAAGTATGAGTAAAAATATAATTCTACAAGACTTTAAAGTGAATTTTATCTTGCAGCAGAAAGTAGGGCAGCTTTTACTAGTTATTTAGTATTTTGCCTGATATTTCTTATAAAAAATCAAGAATAAAGTAAATCCAATTAGAGCAAATGGTACACCCGCCAGAGCCGGATAACGGTATCCACCACTAACAGCCAGTCCGCCTGCATAAGCACCGATGGCATTTCCGAGATTGAATGCAACCTGCACGCAGGCTGCTCCCAGCATTTCTCCTCCCTTTGATACGCGGATAATTAATATCTGCTCCGGACTGGATACTGCGAACAGTCCTGCCGTACAAAGACACATCAACAGGGCTGCTGCCCATTTATAGGGAGAAAGGAAGAAAATGAGCAATAACATAATACAGATAAGTGCTTGTGCGGCAGTCCCTACTTTTCCGGGGGTGTAGCGGTCGGAGAGACGTCCGCTAATCAGGTTTCCCATCACCATACCGAAGCCGGCAAGGATCATTAAAGGCGTAATGCTTTCTGCGGAGAAGCCGGACACATTGGTAAGCATCGGATTGATGTAGCTATACCAGCAGAATACACCGCCATTACCTAGTGCCGTAGCACCGAGAATCAGCCACGGAGCCGGAGTTCTAAGAAAGCGGAATTGTCCTTTAAAGCCGGTATCCTTTAAGCCTTCTACATGCGGAACCCATCGCCAGATGTAATATAGGATAACAATTCCCCAGATACCGACCAGCAGGAAAGTGGCACGCCAGGAAAGCATGGTACTTAGGGAAGTGCCCAAAGGTACACCAAACAGGTTGGCAATGGTCATTCCTGCAATCATGATGGAGACGGCTTCCGAACCTTTACCCTTGTCGGCTAGTTTCTCTGCAACAATAGAGCCTACTCCGAAGTATGCACCATGAGGCAAGCCGGAGATAAAACGGGCAGCGAGCAACACCCAGTAATTGGGAGCCATAGCCGCACAGATATTACCTATCATAATTAAGGTAACTAATACTAACAGAATATGTTTTAGCGGATATTTGCGAGCCAGTGTCAATACAGGTGCACCGACACAGACGCCTAATGCATAAGCAGAAATGAAATGCCCTGCGGTAGGAATACTAATACCTAAATCTTTTGCCACATCGGGCAAAATTCCCATCATTACAAATTCGGCAATACCTAATCCCAGTGTGCCGAACGCCAATGCAATAAGACTCTTCTTCATACAAAACTTTACCTTAATACCTGTTACCTTTTTACCTTACTATTATTTGCCGCTTATTTGTTTTGGCTGCAAAGGTAAAACAAAATCTTTCAGGGTGAGTTCGATGAGATGGATTTTGATTTAAATCAAATTAGACAATGTTGGTGTAAGCTGATGACGGGAGATTTATGTAGTATATGTAAATTGTAGCCATTTACTTTCTTTCCAATTCTTGCAAATATTTGAAGAATTTGCAAGAATTAGCAAGAAAAGAATGTGATATTGAGAAATGTGTACTTGCTAAGTAATATCATTAATAGACTTATTGTTTCCTTATCCATTCAATGATATCTTTCAAGACTTCCGGATTGATTGTTTCTTCCAACTGCCCGTATTCGGCCAATGTTCCTTTTTCGCAAGTCTGAAACAGATGATTTAAGTTCGGATAGGCTTTGACTGTTACATTTTTGTTTCCATTTCCGGTGATTCTTTCCTGAATGGCAGCAAGATTCATGGCGGCATCCACTTGAATATCCTTTTCTCCGTTCAGAGCCAGAACCGGACATTTTAGTTTCTTCAAATCCTGGCCTGGGTCATATCTCATAAAATGAAGATACCATGGAGAAGTCATCGAACTGATTTGTGCAGATATCTGCTGGATGGTATTTAGGTCTTTCAATTGTTCGGGAGACATTGTTTTTGTGACGTCTGCATACAGTTCTTTCTGCAACTCTTCGGGAGTTTTGTCTGTTTGTTGCAGTATGGCATATCTGTTCCGTATTGAAGGCTTCATCCCTTGCCAGACGGCATCCGGCATTCCCTGGGATTTAGAGATTAGCTCTACCTGCTTCAGCATCAGACTGTCGCCTCTTACACCGGCTCCTGCCAATGAAACGACAAATGCAATGGATAGGTCCTTTTTAGCAACGATGAATGCAATGATTCCGCCTGCGCTATGTCCGATAATTCCGATTTTCTTTGCATTTATTTCTTTTCTGCTGCGCAGATAATTCACCATTGCTTCCGTATCTGTGGCAAAATCCTCATTGGTAGCTGTTGCGTGAGTACCTTGTGAAGCGGCAGTACCCCTGTCATCACATCTAAGCACAGCAATTCCGTTTCGGGTCAGATAATCGGCGATGACAAAGAAAGGTTTGTGTCCCATGATTTCCTCATCCCTGTTCTGCGCACCGCTTCCCGTCACCATTACCACTGCCGGAAATTTAGTTCCTTTTTCGGGAAGAGTCAATGTTCCGGCAAGGTTAATTCCATCCCGTTCATTCCTCACGGTGACTTCTTCACTTCTGTAAGGGAAAGGCGGTTGAGGCTCCTGTGGACGTTTGGGGCGGCTGGCTTCTCCCTTTTTCAAATTCAACGGAAGGGGCATCCCTTGCGTAAATGTTCCGTTGATTGTGTTATCACTGTTCAGTTTTCCTTTGTACGAAGCATGAATCACAGGTATCTGGATAATTAAAGTAGAATCATTGAAAGAAGTAGTCTGTGTCTTGATACCGTTGGCTCCCTGGTCGGGACTGTCCAGTGTGGTCACATAAGCGCCTTGTTCCGTTTGACTGATGTGGAATACAATAGTCAATGAACCGGTGGGAATGGAAAGTTTTCCGTGCCAGGTTCCCGAAATATCTTGGGCGGAAACAGAGGATGAGAAGAACACTCCGGCTAATAGTCCGGTAATGAATATAACGATGCAGCTAGCCTTAACTATTTTCATAAGCGAAAAATTAGGTTTAATCTTAATTGTAAATATAAGATATATACAAAGGTAACAATTTTCCCCATTATAAAAATAAGACATTACCTAATCTTGTCAGAATCCGGTAATATCTTATTTGGCTGTTCCTGTATACTATTACAGTTTTTATTGTTAAGCACAACCTCTATTCCAAACTATATAGCCTCCCTTAAAAAACGATGATTCTTAAAAAAGGAATATTTAATCATCGGAGAAGGACATAAATCGCAGTTTGGTAAAGAAAAGCCGGAAAATGCCATGCATTTGTAATTACGTGATTCTCTATTTTCGCTGTTTTGAGAATATACTAATGTAAATAATAACCCAAAAGTAGTCCACCATAATAATTGAAAAGTATACCACTAGGTTAGTAAATGGAGTCTGTTTTTTACTATTTCCCTATCGTAATTACATGCTCTATATTAAGATTTATTAATATAACCACTTCCTTTGTGGTTCAACCAATAAGGAAGTATAAACATGATAACCATGGTGGATAAACAAACCATAATTCATTTGTATAGAAGTCGTGGGCTCAGCAAACGTGCCATTGCCCGCGAACTGGACATCAGCCGTAAAACGGTACATAAGGTAATCCAGGAGTATGAGAGTACATTGTCTTCTGATACTCCTTCAGTAAGTTTAGAGACAATTTTGACTACTGCGCCCCGGTATGATAGCTCTAAACGTAGCCGTAGAGTAATCACAGGACAGGTACAATCCATTATAGATGATTGCTTAGCTAAAAATGCCAGCAAACGTGCCAGTGGTCTAAAGAAGCAATGTATGTTAAAGAAGGATATTCACAATCTTCTTCTTTCACGAGGATTCTCAGTCAGCTATCCGAGCGTATGCAAGTATATCACGGGGATTGATACTCAAAAGTCCCGTAAACGGGAAGAGGCTTTTATCCGGCAGTACTATATCCCGGGAGAGAACTGCGAGTTCGACTGGGGAGAGGTAAAACTCCGCATACATGGTAAGCTTCAGCGTTTCTTTCTGGCTGTGTTTACTTTTAGTCACAGCAATGGGCGTTATGCCTATCTGTTCCGTCATCAGAATACGCTGGCCTTTATGGAATCACACCGTAATTTCTTCCGCCAGGTCAAGGGAGTTCCCTATGTCATGGTATATGACAATATGCGTGTGGCGGTCAAGGACTTCATAGGGACAGATAAGACTCCCACGGAGGCTTTGAGCCGTATGTGCGCCTTTTACCGGTTTGATTTCCGCTTTTGCAACGCACGTGCCGGATGGGAAAAAGGACATGTGGAACGTAGCGTGGAGTATGTCAGGCGCAAGGCGTTCTGTATGAAGATGGATTTCGACTCGGTAGAAGAAGCCGGCAAACACCTGCAAGAGGTATGTGAAGGACTTAACACACAAGCCGGAAGTATCTCCACCTTGGACAAGGTAGAGTCGCTCGCGGCTGATCTGGCAGCCTTGCAGCCACATATAAACGAGATGGGATGCTTTTAAATGGAGGATTATAAAGTTGATAAGTGGTCTACTATCTGTATGAAGAACATCCATTACTCCGTTCCCGACACATTAGTGGGGAAAACGGTTTCTGTCAAGATATACAGCGAGAAGGTTGTTATCTTCCATGGGCAGGTGAAGGTGGCAGCGCATGAACGTGTGTATGGCGTGGCAGACTGGAAAATACAGTTGGAGCATTACGCTCGCACCCTGCTGCGCAAGCCGGGGGCGGTACAAGGATCGTTGGCACTCATGCAGATGCCCGCTAAGATACAGGAACTCTTCCAGATACATTTCCAGGATAATGGAAGGGACTTTGTTCTGTTAATACAGTATGCCGCAGAGAATGGATTTACAGACAAGGATATCATACGTTCCTATGAGGCTTTGAGACTGCGTGGAGTACACAAGGTATCGGCAGACCAGATTAAAGCCTTTATGCACGCTAATAATGAGCCGCAGGATGGAAATGGGGAAAATGTGCCTGCTCCGGAGCACCGACAGCAATCACGGCAGATAGAGGATGCGGCAATGGGGATCCTTGTGGACCTGACCAGGATGATGGACAGCACACAGGCTTTAACTCAAATAGATTCTTTAAACTAAAAAAATATTGTTATGGACTACTTGTCAGAAAAAGAAATGATTACAGACTATGCCAGAGAACTTAAAATAAATGTTCTACAGAACGAACTGGAGGACTTTATCACATTGGCAACGCAGGAGAACTGGGGATGCAGGACATTGATTGCACGCATACTGGAAAAGGAAATGGAAATAAGGGTAGAGAAACGAAGAAAACAACGGGTAAGGATAGCCGGATTCCCGCAGATGAAGTATTTGCAGGAGCTCATAAGAGAGGATTTGCCTAAAGACGCACAGATGGTCATACCTGAACTGGAAACACTTGAATTTGTTAAAGAAGGAAGAAACGTGGTGTTATATGGAAATCCGGGAACAGGAAAGACACATATAGCCACCGCATTGGGGATCAAGGCGTGCATGGAAGGATATACGGTCTTTTTTACATCTGTACCGCATCTGCTAACACAAATAAGGGAATGTAGGTCACAGAAGAGTCTAAGACAACTCGAACTCAGGTTTGAAAAGTATGATATGGTCATTTGTGATGAATTTGGATATGTAAGTTGTGATAAGGAAGGAGGAGAACTATTGTTTAACCACCTATCACTCAGAGCCGGGAAAAAAGCGACAATCATTACCACAAATCTATCTTTTGACAGATGGGGAGAAATTGTAAAAGATAAAGTTCTAGTCGCTGCAATGGTAGACAGACTAACCCATAAAGCACATCTGGTGAACATGAGCGGACAATCATATAGAGTTAAAGAAACACAAAACATGAGGAGATATGTATCACAAAAATAAAAGAATTATATCCTTTGCATAACGAAACTAGTGGACTACTTTTCAATTATTATCTGGTATACTTTTCGATTATTATATACACTTGTTATAGGGTAGAGAGTTCGGATTATCGGGGTTTCGGGTGTACTGTTTCCATTTGTCTTGTGGCAGGTCGTAGCAGAACACGCCGTCGGAATAGGTAGCCAGCCACAGTTTGCCGTGGCAGTCTTCCAGTATATTGTACACAAAGATTTTGTTCATTTCGGGGATGCGTGTGAAGTCATCCGTCTTTCGGTTGTAACGCATCAGCCCCGAGGTCGTGCCTATCCATAATTCGCCGGTGCTACTTTTATAGATTGAGAATATGTTGTCGGCATTGAGGGTATTGGATGCTTCGCCCTTTTCGTAGTGCCGTACTTCCCGGGTGCGAAGATGGATACGGTTCAGTCCGCCGGCAAAAGTACCTGCCCACAGGTAATCACCGTCGATACATAATCCGTGAATGTTGTGGTACAGGGCAGGGTGGTGGAAAGGCGTGACTGTACCGTCGGCGGGATTGAAATGGAAAAGTCCCTTGTCTTCTGTGCCGAACCATATCGTCCCGTCATTGCTTCCGCAGAATTCACGGATGCGGTGTCCCAAGTATCGCATGTCGTCCCGGGGATAATACTTTTCGAAGTAAGTATATTGGTGAGGATAATAGTTGACGCCACCGAAGTATGAGCCTATCCACATTCCGCCTTCACGGTCTTTGAAGATGGTGTAGATGGCGTTGTCGGATAATGCGTAGCGGTCGTCGGACTCCGAGGTGGTGAGGTGGATATATTTGTCGGTTTCCAAGTTGTAGATGTAGATGCCTTGTTCCGTACCTACCCATAGCTCCGTATCCGAACGCAGGCAGATGTTGCGTACGTAGTCGTTTAACAGGCGGCGCACCTTGCGGGTGGTCAGGTTGATTTCTGCCAGGCCGTTGGACGAACCTATATAGATGCAATTGTGCAGTCCTTTGACACAGGTGGTGATGATAGCTCCTTTGAAAGGCTCTTCGCCTTCGGCATCCCGGAAAACGGTGAAGCGGGCGGCGTCTTCCGAATGATACAGGTTGTCCTCGTAGCGGTTCACCCACAATTCGTTGTCTCCGAACCAGAAGCGGGTGATGTTAAGCGCTCCTTTTCCTATTTTTGCGGAATACTCCTTCAAGCTGTTCTTCTTTATGTCGTAGTGGAAAAGCCCTTGGGAATCGGACGAAATCCATACGTCTTTTTGCGGGTCGGAATCTATCCACGTTATGGTACGGCTGATGGTCTCACCGGTACCTTCGATGGGAATGTCGAACGGGGTGAATTTCTCTAATCGGGGGTTATAGATGTAGACGCCCGTATCAGTCCCTACCCATATATTTCCTTCGGCATCCTCGTGTAGGGCAGTGATAAAGTTGTTGCCCAAAGAAGAGTTCTCTTTCTGAAAAGTACGGAATACGAGACCGTCATATTGGTTCAGCCCGTCTTTCGTGCCAAACCACATGAATCCTTGCCGGTCTTGCAGGATGGTGTTCACCGTATTATGTGAAAGTCCGTCCTTGATGTCCAGCGTACGGAAATAGTAATAAGGGTTTTTGGCGGCACTCTCTGCCCAAAAGGTTGACAGGAGAAGGCTCATGATGGCGTATAAAATGCTTTTTGTTTTCATAGCGGACAAAGATGCAATAGCTATTTCGGACAAATATAAACATTATATATACGATAACTGTAATTTGGAGATTATTTTCTTTCTATAATCAATAAAGTTCCGCCTACTTGCTTTTCTCTAATTATTTTTGTATCTTTAAAGATTTTCCGTCCGTAATTCTGTAGTTGTCATCTTGTAAAGTGACAAATGTCCTGTTGTAAGGTGACATTAGTCCTCTTGTAAGATGACAATGGTCCCCTTGCAAGGGGACAACTACCCGAGTGCATAGAAAATTCTAGTTCAGTGCAGTGGAATTTCTAATAGAGTGCAGTGAAAACTCAAAGTCATCGAAGTACTTTTTATACTCAACCCAGCTAATATACTTCACAAGGATAATAATTTTAAAAGATATTGCTATTTATTATAGGATGAAACTTTATATCTCTCCCTCAAAAACTCTTAAAGATAATTGGGATTGAACTGATATTTCTTATAGAAAATCAGGAATAAAATAAATCCGATCAGTGCGAAAGGAACCCCTGTAAGCGCAGGATAACGATAGCCTTCGCTGATAGCCAGTCCTCCTGCATATGCGCCGATGGCATTTCCCAGGTTGAATGCAACCTGCACGCTGGCAGCTCCCAGCATCTCTCCGCCTTTTGCCACACGGATAATTAATACTTGTTCCGGACTGGATACGGCAAATAATCCTGCCGTACAAAGGCACATCAGTAGAGCGGCTGCCCATTTATAAGGTGAAAGGAAGAATAGGAGGAGTAGCATAATACAGATGAGCGCTTGTGCGACAGTTCCTACCTTTCCCGGTGTGTAACGGTCGGAGAGACGTCCGCTGATAAGATTCCCCATGACCATACCGAATCCGGCAAGAATCATCAGAGGAGTAATGCTTTCGGCAGAGAAACCGGAAACGTTTGTCAGCATCGGATTGATATAGCTATACCAGCAGAATACACCACCGTTGCTTAATGCTGTGGCACCCAGAATCAGCCACGGGGCCGGAGTTTTGAGGAAGCGGAATTGCCCCTTGAAGCCGGTGTCTTTCAACCCTTCTACGTGGGGAACCCAGCGCCAGATGTAATACATGATTACGATTCCCCAAATGCCTACCAACAGGAAAGTGGCACGCCAGGAAAGCATAGTGCTGAGGGAAGTTCCCAATGGGACGCCGAAGAGGTTGGCGATGGTCATTCCGGCAATCATAATCGAAACAGCTTCCGAACCTTTTCCTTTATCAGCCAGTCGCTCGGCAACAATAGAGCCGACACCGAAGTAGGCTCCATGAGGAAGTCCGGAGATGAAACGTGCGGCAAGCAATACCCAGTAGTTGGGTGACAAAGCGGCACAGATATTACCTATCATAATCAGGGTGACCAGTACCAGCAGAATATGTTTCAAAGGATATTTGCGGGCTAATGTCAGTACGGGTGCACCCACACAGACGCCCAACGCATAGGCGGAAATGAAATGTCCCGCAACGGGGATACTGATTCCTAAATCTTTTGCCACGTCGGGCAAAATTCCCATCATCACAAACTCGGCAATACCCAATCCCAGGGTGCCGAACGCCAATGCAATCAGACTTTTCTTCATACCAAACTATACCTGATACCTGTTACTTTTTTACCTTCTTCTTTTTTGCGGGTGCAAAGGTAAAACAAAATCGGCCAAGGTGAGTTCGGTAGGAAAGATTTTGATTTAAGTCAATTTATGCAATGTATGTAATCAAGGGGATGGATGTACTACCAGGCAATGTTGTCCGAAAAAGTGTATTGCTGATCACCTTACTGTTTCTGAATCCACTCGGTCATATCTTTCAATACTTCCGGACTGATGGTTTCTTCCAGTTGCCCGTATTCGGCCAATGTGCCTTTTTCGCAGGTCTGCAACAGATGGTTCAGGTTCGGATAGGCTTTTACAGTTACATTTTTGTTTCCGTTTTCGCTGATTCTTTGTTGGATGGCTGTAAGGTTCATAGTCGCGTCCACTTGAATGTCCTTTTCTCCGTTTAGGGCGAGTACCGGACATTTCACATTCTTCAGGGCATTAGCCGGGTCGTACCTCATAAAATGAAGATACCAGGGCGAGGTCATCGAACGTATCTGGGCGGAAATCTGCTGTACGGTATTCAAGTCTTTCAGTTGTTCGGACGACATGGTTTTGGTAACGTCTGCATACAGTTCCTTTTGGAGCTCATCCGTTGTCTTGTCCGCTTGTTGCAGTATGGCATACCTGTTTCGCAGCGACGGTTTCGTTCCTTGCCAAAGCGCATCCGGCATTCCCTGAGATTTAGAAATCAGTTCCACTTGCCTTAGCATCAGGCTGTCTCCTTTGATGGCGGCTCCCGCCAATGAAACGATAAATGCCACTGACGGATCATTGGCTGCCACAATGAATGCGATGGTTCCTCCTGCGCTATGTCCGATGATTCCAATCTTTTTCGTGTTTATTTCTTTTCTGCCGCGCAGATAGTGGATGGCAGCTTCCGTATCTCTGGCAAAGTCTTCGTTGGTAGCTGTTGCATGGTTGCCTTGTGAGGCGGCTGTGCCACGGTCGTCGCAGCGCAATACGGCGATGCCGTTTCGCGTCAGATAGTCGGCGATGACAAGGAAAGGCTTGTGTCCCATAATCTCCTCATCCCGGTTCTGCGCACCGCTTCCTGTCACCATGACTACCGCCGGAAATTTTGTTCCTTTTTCGGGAAGAGTGAATGTTCCCGCGAGATTGATTCCGTCCTGTTCGTTTCTTACCGTGACTTCTTCGCTTTTGTAAGAGAAAGGCGGCTGAGGTTCCTGCGGGCGTTTGGAGCGGCTTGCTTCTCCTTTTTCCAGATTCAACGGCAAAGGAATGCCTTGTGTGAATGTTCCGCTAATACTACGGTCGTTGCTCAGCTTTCCTTTGTAAGAAGCGTGGATAACAGGTGTCTGCACAGTCAATATGGAATCTTTGAACGAAGTGGTTTGCGTCTTTATTCCGTTAGCCCCCTGGTCGGGGCTGTCGAGTGTCGTTATGTAAGTGCCTTCTCCTGTCTGATTGATATGGAATACAAGGGTCAGCGAACCGGTGGGAACAGTCAGTTTTCCGTGCCAGGTTCCTGAGATATCTTGGGCGGATGCGGAAGATGACAAGGATAAACCGGTCAACAAGCCGGTAATGACAGTTACTAGGTAGACAGCTTTCAATGTTTTCATAAAAGAGAAATTTAACGGAATATTTTTTAGCTATACGGTATACGCAAAGATAGTGTATTTTTAAAAATAACAGATATACTTGTTAAACTTTATAGCCTGACAAACACCGTTTTAACTTCCGGGATATCACACCGCACGGATACTACCGATTCTCCTTTCCTTTTATCTACACGGATGGCTGCGCGACCATTGTAGGCCTGTACCTTTCGTGAACCGGTAGAAGTCCCCTGGTTCTCGATTAATTGCCCGTCTCCTGCCAGTCCGAATTCTATATAGTTTACGGCATCCAGACAGGGTACGCCTTTAGCGTCTGTCAGCTGGACTTCCACCATTGATATATCGCCTGAACTTTCTCCGCCGCAATGAGTGACTTTCGCTTGCAGTTGCGCAGGCTTACCCCATGTGCGGGTTTCGTATACAAACCGGAGCGTGTCTGCCACGACTGCTTTCCCTTTGGAAAGGGCGATGACTGTATTCTCTCCTGCCTGTAACTTGCAGTTCCAGTGTAGACCTGCCGCCGGATAGTCCTGACTGTTACGCTTCTTTATTCCTTGCGGCACTCCGTTGACAATCAACTCCACTTGCGGACAGTTAGAGTAGACTAATATCTCTTTCATTTCTTCCGGTTTGCCCCATCGAATCGGCCATGTATGCCCATAGATATGTATCATAGGCTTTTTCGCCCAGTATGATTGGAATACATAGTAAGTCTCCTTCGGTGTGAGATCTCTTTCCACTACTCCTTTTTGATTGACATAAGGCACAGGATTCTCCGGACGTACCGGAGTAGAGAAGTCCTTGAACGGCCAATATGCCGCCCCTGTCAGCCAATCCATCGTTTCCTGTTCTTTCAGATGCCAGTCGATGAGGCGCACCATGTAACTTTCCGACCAGTCGCCGTCTTTGGAAGCGCGTGCGTTTCCACCGTAAAGCGAAGCATCTCCCGCGCGTTCGTCTGCTCCCTTGCCCGCTTCAATCTTATCCAAATTGATGAACGGGTCCTCCGCATGGCGGCGGGCATGGCAGTCGCCTCCCCATTCGGCATGGAAGAAATGTTTCACCTGCTGCATCTCATGGAATGAAGCATTTTTATAATCGGTGAAGATGCCTCTGTACCACCCCGCCCAGATAGAAGGAGAATAAACATCTACGATATCTTTACAGAAGTCGCAACGGCGGATAGCGGTCACCCGGCTATCGTCCGATTGATGCGCCAATTCATGGAGTTCCTTCATAAAACTACGTATCTTTCCCTTGTCGAATTCCGGGAAGTCGTTCGGCCAGTCGTTTTCATTACCTAATCCCCAGATGATGACGGCGGGATGATTATAATGCGTATGAATCATGTTCGTCAACATTCGTTTGGCTTGTGCCTGATACTGCTCGCCACCCAGACCGCCGCGGCACCAGGGAATCTCTTCCCATACAAGAATGCCCAGTTCATCGCAAAGAGAAAGAATAATGTCCGACTGTTGGTAATGTCCCAGCCGGATAAAATTCACTCCCATTTCTTTCATGAGCGTCATTTCCGCCCGCATTTGTTCTTCTGTCATAGCTGCGCCTACGCCCGCATGGTCTTCGTGGCGGTGTGTACCGCGCAGCAAAAGGCGGGAACCGTTGAGGCGGAATGGTCCTTTTTCCACAAATTCAAAATGGCGGAATCCGAATCGCTCGATGGCTTTCTGCTCCTGTCCGTTGTGGTGCAGGGTAATTTCGCAGGTGTAAAGAGCAGGATCCTCGTCCGACCATAATTCCGGCTTCTGAATATTTGCCGTCAGCAGGGAAGCTTTTCCAAGCGGCATCACTTCTTTTTCTTCATTCAGTATTATCTTGCCTGAAGGAGATTTGACGATGATATGCGCAGTTGTTTTCCTGATATCCGACGGATTATAGAAAAAAGCTTGAACGGCAAGTGTTGCCTTTTTCAGGTTTTTGTCTAATACGGCATCTATTTGTACACGATCTATGGAAACTTCGGGGACATACGCCAGGTTGAGGTAGCGGTATAGTCCGCCATAAACGTTGAAATCCGATAAGTCGGAAGGAATCATTTCCGCATCCCGGCTGTTGTCGCAACGGATGGATAGGGGAACTTTACCGCCAAAACGTTGAACACATTCGGGAGTGGAGACGAATGCTTGCACCGCTTCGGTGATATCTGCCGTCCATTCATCGTATCCGCCGATATGGGAAGCGACCCGTGTCGTGTAGATGTATACTTCGGTCTTTTGTCCCGCTCCTTCAAAGTCGAGCAGGATTCGTCCGTTGGGATAGGGATTTTGTATGTCGAGCAGTGTTTTATACCACCCGGGGCCCTGGTAGTAATTCATGTCCGGGTCTACGGCATCTGTGGCATTGAAGCAATGGGGCAGGGTGACAGGCGTCCATAGGGGAACGCATTCCGAACTGCCGGGAGCGGCGGGACGCACTGCTTCCCAGATATTGCCGATGTCTCCCCGCAGATACAGCCAGTTGTCGGTTAGCCGGGTTTTATGCCCGGTGAGGACTTTAGCTTCGGATAGGGTGGCGCAGCCTATAATAAGGCATAACGTATAAATCAGTCGTTTCATTTCTTTCTCGTTTTTAGAAAAGTTTGCCGGTTTTCTCCAGTTTATCCTTGCGTAGTAATGCTTCTATAAAGTAATAGTCGGCATATACGATGGGTACGTCCACTTCTACGTTGGTAGGTTTGGTTCCTGTGCTGTGGAGTAGCAGGAAACCGTTGTCTTTGTTCAGCGTAGTGCGATAACTGTTCGTCAGGTTCTCTACTATCCTGTCGGCGTTTTTCTTGTAGCGTTCGCTGTTTTTGCGGTCATATTGCGACAGTTCGTAGAGTGCGGAAGCGATCACTGTGGCTGCTGAGGCGTCACGCGGCTCGTTGGGAATGCCGGGAGCGTCGAAGTCCCAGTAAGGGATCAGGTCTTCGGGCATATTTTTGTGGGTGAAGAGGTATTGTTCCACCTTTTTAGCCTGTTCGAGGAATTCCGGTAACTTGGTTTCCCTGTAACACATCGTATAGCCATACAGTGCCCATGCCTGACCGCGTGCCCAAGCCGATTCGTGCGCAAGTCCCTGATGTGTGTTCTTTTTCAGTACTTGTCCGGTGATGGTGTCGTAGTCTATCACATGATAGCAACTATAGTCTGCACGGAAATGATTTTTCATCGTAGTCCGTGCGTGGCTTACCGCTATATTATAATAGGTGGAATCCTTACTTTCTTTGGTAGCCCAAAACAGCAACTCAAGGTTCATCATATTATCAATGATGACCGGGCATTGCCATTTATCCTTGTTATGGTCCCAAGAGCGGATAATGCCGGCTTTGGGTTTGAACCGGGTGGAAAGTGTGCGTGCCGATTGCAACAGAATTTCTTTGTAGCGTTCGTCTTGCGTCAGGCGATAACCGTTTCCAAAGCTGCAATACATCTTGAAGCCCATGTCGTGAGTGCCGCCGTTCATCTTTTCCTGTTCCAGGATATCGGTATGTTGCTGCGCCTTCTTTTTCCAGAAATTATTCTGGGTATACTCATAGAGAAACCAGAGCTCGCCGGGGAAGAATCCGCTGGTCCAGTCTTTGGACGGGACGAGGTGAAGCGTCCCGTCCGGTTCCGTATTCCGGGGATTGGTGAGTGGCCCCCATCCGTTCTTTTCGCGTTGCGCACGGCTTTCGGGTGATTCGTTGGCTACGGCGTAGTCTATTTCATCAAAAGCGCATCGGAGTTGTTGCTGTGCAAACTCCATGTTGTCTTCCACTATGTTTGAATCCGGTTGCGGAGTACAGGCCGTGAGGCCGGCTCCGAGCAATAAAGCTGCTATGGGGAGCTTCAACTTTATGGTTACGGTGGATAATTTCAATTTCATATATGTATACTATTTGTTAGCGTTATTCAATGTATTTGCTATTTCGAAGTTATTGCGATACAGAGATTACTGCCATGCTTACTCTTTTTCAAGCCGTACGGCAATAGGAGTCATGTATTGGCTTCCCTGGTATTGTTTTCCTTTCAGGCTGCATTCAAAACTACCTTTCGGCAGCTTCACTTTTCCCAGACGTAGACTGTTGGTCCCTTTCTGTTCGGGATAAGTGGAGTAGTTCGCTTCCAGTTTCTGTCCGGCTATCTCTACCACGACTGTTCCCGTATCATTCTTTCCCTGCGTGTTGTAGTCCAGATAAACAGTATATTCGACAGGTGCGCTTGACCGTAAGTTCCATTTCATCCACTGATTCGTATTTTTCCATTTGGTAACGTAGTTGCGGTTCGGTTTGCCGTCACCGTATCCCAATCCACGCCCTTGCAGTTCGGAATCGAATGTATAGAGCGTATTGCTCTGTTTGTGGTCGATAAGACGGATGGGATTCGGCACTTTCCGGTTGTTCAGTACCAGTGCGATGACGGAATTCATGCTGTCCGGCGCATTGGCGGGCAAGGTCAGTTCGTAATCATCCGCGTTTAAGCGCTTGAATCTTATCGCCGCCTTCTTGTCGGCAACGAGCCATCCTTTTCCGATGTCGGAACGGAGTCCGCCGATAATCAGTTTTCCATCGGCTGGCCAATGAAATACGTGTGCATACAGCGTATCTCCTTTCAGTGTCGTTACGCCCCACGGCTGTATAGGCAGATTGGTGCGTTGTGCTCCATAGATACTTTCTCCGTTCACCTTCAACCACTGTCCTATGCCCTGAAACACTTCGATGTCTCTCTTGTCCCATCGGCCATTGCCCATCGGACCTACGTTCATCAGTATATTACCCCCTTTCGAAGTGGCGCTGGGTAATAATTGTACAAAGAATGAAACAGGTTTGCGCACTGTATCCACTACGCTGTATCCATAAGACTCGTTGGTAGTGGGAATAGATTCCCATGCCCCTTCGGTGGGGAAAAAGAAGGCGGAACGGTCGCCCGTATTGCGGTAATCACCTATATTATTAGAGCCAAAACGTGCTAGTCGTCCGTTTACGACGATTTTGTTTTGTGGGTCCGCTTGGCGGATAGCTTCCAGTATGCGGATATTGAGATAGAGCGGAAGCTTCTGCGGAGTATCGAACCATAAGATGTCGGGGTCGTACTTTCTGATAAGTTCCTGTATTTGCGGAATGGATTTCTCGTTTACATATTTCTCGGCATTAGCGAGAAAGTCTTTACGTTCCAGCCACCAGTTCTTGCCGCCCACAAGTTTATCTCCACCGGGATTCGTGGGATAATCCCAATCGTTTCCCGGAGCGTCCGGGTGTTCCCAGTCAAAAGCGTGCGAATAATAGAAACCGAACTTGATGCCATATTTCTTAGCGGCTCTGCTCAATGCTTCCATCGGATCTTTCTGAAATTTGGAAAGGCGAATATCGTAGGGATAAGCATCGGATGGATACATGGCGAATCCGTCGTGATGCTTGGCAGTAATGACGAAATATCTCATGCCTGCTTCCGATGCATGGCGCATCCACTCCTCGGCATCAAATTCAGTAGGATTGAAAGGAAGTATCAGTTCTTTTTTGTACTCTTCCAGGGGGATGCGGGCTTTTCGCATCAGGTGTTCGGTATAGCCGCTCTGCATCTTGTTTTTCCAAAGACCCGCGGGTACGGAGTAAGGGCCCCAATGGATGAAGCAACCGAATTTGGCTTCGTTATACCACGACATTCGTTGCTCCTTATTCTTTTGAGAGGCTGTCCACCAACCGTCGTAGGCTTTGCGAAGCTCGTCTTTGTCTTGTTGCAATTGCAGGTTGCGGGGGATTTCGAGCCCTTGTTCGTCGCCACTCTGCGCCCATATAGCGAGGGGAGAAGCACTCATTGCCATGCAGCAGGCAATCGTTATGGTTTGATAATAGTTTCTCATGATTGTTCTCTCTTTTATTAAACTTGATAAGCAGTCTTTTTTTATTTCACTTGATACGTCTTTCCCTTTTCCGTTTCAATCACTTCTTCGTGGGGTGAGGTCGCTTCGCGTATCCGGCAGGTTCCTCCCGAATGGGAAGTAACGGACAGCCGGGTAATCCTGCTTTCTTTCCATTCCATGTCGATGGTGAATCCGCCTCTGGCGCGGACGCCTTTGATACTTCCGCTTTGCCAGTTGTCCGGCAGGGCAGGTAGCAGGTGTATGTATCCCGCATGGCTTTGCAGCAGCATTTCCGTAATGCCTGCCGTTCCTCCGAAGTTTCCGTCAATCTGGAAAGGGGGATGGGCATCGAAGAGATTGGCGTATGTACCCCCTCCACGGACGCTGACTTGGGTGGCATCTACGTATCTCAATCCGTTTTTCAGCATCCCGAAAGCATGATTACCGTCGCGCAGACGTGCCCAGAAGTTAATTTTCCATGCCATAGCCCAGCCTGTGCCGCCGTCTCCGCGGATTTCGAGTGTCCGTTGGCAGGCGGCTGCCAGTTCCGGCTGCTGTTCGGGGATAATCTGTCGTCCGGGGTGCAGGGCGAACAGATGGGATACATGGCGATGGTTAGGGTCTGTCTCTTCAAACTCTTTATCCCATTCGAGTAGTTGTCCTTTTGAACCGATGCGGAACGGTTGCAGGTTGGCGCGTACATCCATGCACTGCTGGCGAAATGCTTTGTCCGTATCCAGCACCGTACTTGCTTCGATGCAGTTGGTCAGTAAGTCCCATGCCAGACCGAGATCCATACCGGATGAACGGCTGATCTCTCCGTTCTGTTTCTTTCCTTCCTTGTCGATATAGCGGAAGCGATTCTCGGGTGAAGTGGATGGGTTGGTAATCCAGTAGCCTGTTTCCGGATCTTTTTGCAGCCATTGCAGCAGGAATTCGGCTGCGCCTTTCATCAGGGGATAAGCCGTTTTGGACAAGTATTTTTTATCGCCGCCGAAGGCATAGTGTTCCCATAGATGCTGACAGAGCCATACGCCTGCCATTGGCCAGCACGACCATCGAGGTGCGCCTTTCGGATCGGAATCATAGCCTCCGGTCGGAGCGGTTTGTGCCCAGACGTCCGAGTTATGGTGGGCCAGCCATCCGCGATTGATGCCATAGTTAACTTTGGCCGTTTGTGCGCCATTGACAGCCAGGCGGCCGATGAAATCGGACAATGGCAGGAAGCATTCCGGAAGATTGGTTATTTCCGCCGGCCAGTAATTCATCTCAGTATTAATGTTGGTCGTATAATTCGATCCCCAAGGCGGTTGAACGTGCCGGTTCCAGATGCCTTGCAGATTGGCGGGCAGCCCGCCCGGGCGGGAAGAGGCAATCAGCAGGTAACGACCGTATTGATAGTAGAGTTCCGTCAATCCGTTGTCAGTGGGGTCTTGTTCGAAGCTTTTTAAACGTTCGTTGGTGGGGAGTGCTTCTTTTTGCAGATTCTCTGTGCCCAGTGATAGTTGCAGGCGGTTGAAGAGTTGCTGATGGTCATCCGTGTGTCGTTGCAGTAATTCCTGATAGGGACGCTTGCATTTTTTGAGTGTCATTTTCTTATTCCCGAAATCGGTGACGGCAGAGAGTAGCAGCACTACTTCATTTGCATTGCGAACGGTCAGTGCAGAGTCGTTTGCCTCACAGTGACCGCCATCCGGCAGCAGTTCCACTTGCACTTTGAATTGTGTCCCCCGTTTGTCATCGTATACCACCTGATGTGGGTCGTAGTCACGATTGGCAACATAGGCGGGGGCTTTGCCGTTCAGGATCAGTGTCTTTTCCCCTTTTGTCTGCACGGTATAGCGCAGCAGGCTGTTCAAGCGAATATGGAGCGATACCGCCTGGGGACGGTCTGCGGCTATTTTTATGACCATCACCTGGTCCGGATAGGAGATAAAGGAAGTGCGGCGGTATTTCACTCCGTCCGCTTCGTAGGTGACGGTAGACAGTGCGTTCGATATGTTGAGTTCACGATACAGATTCCGGGCTTCCCCCCGCGTCAGTTGGTCGAGCATCAGGTTTGCCATAGGCAGGTAACGGGCTGTATACGGACCTTGTGCATTGGCTTTCCAGAGTTCGCTTGCCTTGGCATAGTCTCCGCGGTCGACAGCTTCCCGTACCTGTGGCAACGCGTTCGCGGCTTTGGGGTTGTTCCAGTCCTGCGGATAGCCCGACCAGATCGATTCTTCGTTCAGTTGATATACTTCCTGTAGCGGGTTGCCATATACCATCGCTCCGATACGTCCGTTACCGATAGGAAGAGCTTCTTCCCATACGGTAGCCGGAGCGTTATACCAAAGCTTGTATTCTTTTCCAAACGTTAATGTCGTGGAAAGGAATATACATCCTGAAAACCATATACTTCGTACCTTCATATTCATCGTCTGCTATTTTTTATTCGTCCGTAGATTCTCATTCGTCAGCTATTTCGAATGCTTTCGCGGTGTTGGATATTAATTGGATTGCGGGCAGTTTCTCTTTCAATTCCAGTCTGACAACCGTAGCTATCTTGTCAGGAGCCTGCGTGGGAACTTGTATCGTAATGCCGCCGGGCGTTTTAGTAAATTTCAGTTTCGTACCGTCGGCCAGCAGCATTGCTTCCTTCACTGTATATTTCGTGTCGAATGCCAGTTTGCCGTCTTCCGGCCATTGAAAGACGGAGAGATAATATACGGAGTTCTTCTTTTCGTCTTTCCGGATACATTCGCCCCAGGGAGGAAATATTTCGCTGCGCTGTGTTGCGTAAATCGCTTCACCGTTCACCCGCATCCATTCGCCTACTTTTCTCAGGCAGTCCAGTGCGGGAGCAGGCACAACACCTGTCGGGTCGGGGCCGACGTTGAGCAGGTAGTTGCCGCCACGGGCGGCAATGGTATTGAGATTACGGATAATTGTTTCCGCACTTTTCCAGTTCTTCTCCCAGCTTTTGTATCCCCAGGAGCTGCCGATATTCATACACGTCTCCCAGTCTACGCGTTCGATGTCCTTTGCGTGGGGGATACGTCCTTCGGGAGTCTTATAGTCGCCGGGAAAATCGGGACGGCGCAACCGGTCGTTGGTAATTACCTGCGGATACTTTGCGAGTTCGGCAGTGATTTCCGCCGCTGTCTCTTTGCTGATACGGTGCGGGGTATCCCACCACATGACGGCTACGTCACCATAATTCGTCAGTAGTTCTTTGATTTGCGGGATGGCTACCTTTCTGAAATAATCATCCAGAGAGGCGGAACGTTGCAGGCAATCCCAACCTCCCAGATTCTCTTGGGTAAAATTGTCGATGGCTACCGAATCAGGGTTTGCCCATCCTTCTTTCATTTCTTTGCGGATAGTGCCGCCGCCGGGGTTGCACCAGTCCTGTGTCTGGGAATAATAAAATCCCAGTTTTATATGGTGCTTACGGCAGGCTTTTGCCAGTTCGTCTACGATATCACGTTTGAACGGGGTGTAGTCTACGATATTGAATTCGCTGGCATTGCTTTTGAACATCGCGAATCCGTCATGGTGTTTGGTGGTGAATATGATATACTTCATACCTGCATTTTTGGCAGTCAGCACCAGTTCCTCGGCATTGAAGTCCACGGGATTGAAGGTGCAGGCTTTCGCACGATATTCACGTACAGGTATTTTGCAACGGTTCATAATCCATTCCGCACCGCCTCGTCTTTGGTTGAATCCGTTGTATACGCCGCCGTACAGGCAGTAAGGTCCCCAGTGCACGAACATGCCGAATTTGGCATTGCGCCACCAGGCCATTTTCTCGTTATGTTCAAGCTTTTTGGGCAGAGGTTGCGCAAAAACGGTTGCGGAGAGAGTTAGGGTGAGTATGATTGATAGAATCTTCTTCATGGTTATCTTTATCGGTTGAAATATTTATTGTACTGTGGTTCGTCCATTACTTTCTTGAGTGCCGACTTTCCAAGGCGGTCACGTAACTGATAGTAATACAGGCTCGAAGGAACCACTGTTCCGGCTGTCTGCTCGGTCCATCCGGTTCCGTTTATCGGTTGGTCTTTATATTTCATATCTATCATCGAAGTGTTGACGATGCTGTTGAAGGTCGATTTCGCACCGGACCGGGCTTCTTTGCTATTGTCTACTTCTGTGGCTTGCAGTCCGATGGCAAAGTTCTGTGCCGTAGGCGGCTGCATGACCAAAATCAGCGGGGCGGCACAATTCCAGAATACCATTTGCGCGCCAGCCCATCCGTGTCCCGAACCCATCGATCCCCGGTTGGCTGCCATGAGTGATGCGCTCGGACCTTTCAATACTATATTGTCCCATAAGCATCCGGTCGACCAGCGGTGATGCGGTTCGCTGGAAGCAAAGGTCATTTCACCATAACCGTCTACAAAAGCGTTTGGCCCGGGAGTAGTGGCCCCCAATACAAATTCGTGACGGTGATGGCTGGAGTAGCAACGTTGGAACAGACACATTTGTCCGCCGTTGATGTGGTAAGCATACCGTCTTCCTCCGGTAATCTGCGAGATGGGGTTGATGGCGGAAAGGTCTTGTCCCGTGATATATTTGGTGGCAGAAGTGGTAGTCACACAACAGTCAAAATGCTCTACGCTGACATTGCGTACCCATGCATTCTCGACCGTCCGGAGAGCAACGAATGTATTGGCATGGTTCTCGTCGCAGCAGTATTCGCCTATGCCCCGATAGCTCTTTTTAACCGACTCATCATAGATGCACATGCCGTACAGATTCTCTACGCCACATTGTGTGAAGCGTTTGTCATACCTGTATTTATAGATGGTTCCTCCACCGAACTCCTTCTGCAAAGCGTTCGTCAACGGGATATCCAGTGTGATTTCGTCTTTTTTCACTGATACAATTTTCCGTTCGAACGTCAGATCCTTGCTCCCCGGTTTCCATTGGATCGTTCCGTTCATGTCCGTATCTTTTCCTTCGCGGCGGAAACGTTCGAAAGCCTCCCATGTAGTTTCTCCTTTGCGGGGGCGGGGGGCGATGGAATCCATGCCGATGGTCTGAATCCACGCTGCCGTACTGGGGCGTCGGACAATTACGTCGTCGCCAGTACGAAAATGTTTATCCGCATTCTTCACATGGAGGATACGTGTGCCCGAAGGAACATATTTGTCGATAATTTCCTGTACATCGTTGGTGTTGTATTTGGCTTTTCCGTTAAAGCCGACCTCTATGACATTGTATTTCCTGGGAGAGGTGGCAATGAGTACCGTTCCGCTCTCCTTATTATTCCCTTCGCCGCGAAGCACAATGCCGCTTGCTGTAATCCGGATAGGGCTTGCTATATGATATACGCCTTTTCTGAGCAGGATGCATCCCCTGAATCCATCTTCATCCGGTTGCAATTTTGCTACTTTGTCTATTACGGCCTGTATAAAAGGGGTATCGTCCTCTTTGTTGGGCGAAGGACTGATAGAGGCGGTTACCTTTATATGGGGAATGGCCACTCCACCGCCCTTATAACCGCAGAAAGAGAAATCGGGGAGTAAATCTCCTTTGTCTGTATACGAATGATAAGAGAGCTTTCCCTTCTCATTGATTGATATCAACTTACTTTGTGCACTCGCCATGAAGCAGAGCACAAGTGATGAAGCGATAATGAATGTTACTTTCTTGATGTCCATAGTATTTCCAGCTTTTCGATTTCAAAGTTATCGCATCTTGAGGAAAATTGATTATAAAGGTAAGTCTAATACTTATAAAAACGCCCCTTCCATCGAAAATACCTCATTTTACAAATGAATGACGGAATATTACAAATCTATCGTTTGCCGTGAACACCGTGTCTACAAGGTTTTATTCTCTTTCGCCCTCCGACCTGTTCTTAAACTCCGACGGAGATACTCCGTACAGTGTTTTGAAACTGTTAGAGAAGTAAGCCAGGCTATTATAACCTACGGCACAATATACTTCCGTTATCGACATATCCGTTTCTTTTAGCATCTTGGCGGCTGTCTCCAACCGGAAATTACGGATAAACTCATTGGGAGAGTATCCGGTGATTTGCTTAATCTTGCGGTAAAGGTTCGATTTGCTTAGTCCGAGTTCTTTGCAGAAGGCATCCAGGTTTAAGTCCGAATTGGCGATATTCTGTTGCAGAGTGGCATATAGCTTTTGCATAAACTTCTCATCGACGGAAGTCACGTCGACACCGAGTGATTCGAGTGAGAAGTTTTTGCTATACAGCTCTTTCAGTTTCTCGCGGCTTTGGATCAGGTTGTCTACTCTGATTTTCAGGATGGAGGCATCGAAAGGTTTTGTGATATATTCGTCAGCACCTGCTGCATAGCCTTCTTTGATATCGTCCGTGCCAGTCTTTGCCGTCACCATAATAATCGGGATATGGCTGGTATTCATATCCTTCTTCAACCGACGGATCAGTTCGATACCATTCATCTTGGGCATCATCAGGTCGGTGATAATCAGGTTGGGAAGCAGATAGACCGCTTTGGCAAGAGCGTCTTCGCCGTTTGTCACGCCCACTACATTGTATCTATCCGCCAGGCAGGAACAGATATAATTGTTCAGGTCGCGATTGTCCTCCACTACCAGAATCGTAGCTTGCTTTCTGGAGGAATTGTCCGGTTCGTAAGCGGCGTCCGGAAGCTCAACGCTGAAAGATACGGCTTTATCTTCGGCCGATTCGATTATCATTTCGGGAGCGAAAAGACTTTTGTCGACCGGCAGTACAAATTTGAATACTGCACCGGAGCTTGATAAGCCTACACCGGACATATTCGCTCCGGTTGCGTTTTCTGCCCACACCACTCCGTGATGCATCTCTATAATTGCCTTGCTGAGGCTTAGTCCGATGCCGGTTCCCGATTTGGAATGTTCGTTCTGAGCCACTTGGTAGAATGGTTGGAAGATCTTCTCCAATTCATCGGGAGCAATGCCGACACCATTGTCCTGGATGGAAATGGTGAGATATCGTATCTCCGTATTCTTATATTTATTCAGTTTGGCAGGCAGGAAGAAAGTAAGTTCGGAATAGGGCTTGACGTCCAGTTCTACGGATACGGTTCCCCCGTCCGGCACATTCTTGAAGGCATTGGAGAGGAAGTTGAAATAGACTTTCTCCAACAAATTCCAGTCGAACCATACAGGTTGGCAGTCGATGGAATGTTTGAACTTCAGATGAATGTTCCGATATAATGCTAAGTCCTGGAAAGAAGAGACAGCTTCGTGCGTGAATTTTATCATGTCGTTCTCGGAGACTTGCAGTTTCATGGTTCCGCTTTCGTTCTTTTGCAGGTCCATCAGATTGTTGACAATGCGGAGCAGGCGCTGGGCGTTGCGTAGCATCAGTTTCACTTTATAATGAATATCATCCGTCAGGTCGGTGCGTTTTACGAACTCTTCCAACGGAGCCATAATCAACGTAAGCGGTGTCCGCAGTTCGTGCGAGAAATTGGTGAAGAGACGATTGCGTTCCTGATAATATTCTTCGTGAACTTCCGCTTCCATCTGTTTGAGACGGATGTTGTTTTGCAGACGTTTCTTTTCGGTGAAATAGCGGATAATGAAAGCGATAAGAGCAATAGCCACCACTGCATAGAAGAGGTAAGCCCACCAGGTCTTCCATAGCGGGGGAAGAACCACGATTTCCAATGTCGTGCCTTCTTCGTTCCAGATGCCGTCATTGTTGGAGCCTTTCACTACGAATTTGTAAGTGCCCGACGGGATATTGGTATAATAGGCGGTACGGCGGTTGCCTACTTCATTCCAGTCATGGTCGAAGCCTTCCAGCTTGTAGGCATATTGGTTCTTGTTGTTGAAGATATAATTCAGTGCGCAATATTCGATGGTGATATTGGTCTGATTGTATTTCAGTACGATTTTCTTTTGGGTGGAGATGTTCTCTTTCAGGATGTCGCCTTCATCGCCGGCTTGTATGAGGCAGTTGTTGATATGCAGTTTGTCGAGGATGATGGGCGGGACATTCGGATTGGTGATGATGTCGTTGGGATTGAACAGTGTGAAGCCGTTGTTTCCGGCAAAGAAGATGCGGTTGCCCGATAGGTGCAGGCCGGCGCATGGAGAAAACTCCTGCACACGTATGCCGCTTTCCTTATTATAATTGGTAATGCCGCGGGTACGCAAGTCGAGGTTGGATATCCCGTTCAGTGTGCTGAGCCAAAGGGTGTTATCGTTCCCTTCTACGATTTTGCAGATCTGGTTGTTCATTAATCCGTTTTTCTCGTTGTAGGTGGTGAACTGTCCGGTGGAAAGAACAAGCTCACTCAAACCACCGTCGATGCTGCTGATCCATATCCTTCCGGAATGATCTTTCAGTATGCTGCTGATATATTGGGCGGCGAGGCCGTTTGTCTCGTTGTAGGAGAGCAGCGTGTGGTTGATCTTGTCATAACAGAACAGTCCGTTGTTCTTCGTACCGATTAGGAAAATATCGTTGTCGACCTCACATACACAAATCACATGAGAGAAGTGGACACCGCCTTTCCCTTTGACGGGAAATTCAGTTTGTATGCTTCGTTGTCCGTCGTCGGAGATGAATACCAAGCCTTCCGTCACACTGATAGCACCGATAATCACTTCTCCGGCGCGGCTTCGGCTGATATGGTAAATCGGTCGCCGGTCGGTAGTCTGGTAGAACAGGGAGAATTGACGGGTATTCAAGTTGAATTCATATACTTCACCTTGGCTCGTCCCGCACAGGATGCGGTCACCGTCCAGATAGACAGTCTTGAAGATATTTTTCACCGAACCGTCAGCCTTGTGAGGTAGGGTATATTGCCGGAAGGATTGTTGAGCAAGGTCGAAGGCAATCAGTCCGCCGCCTTCCGAACTGATATAGAGTGTTCCGTCATATTCGACGGCGGGGCCCAGAATGCCCAGATTGGCGTTCAGGATGGTGGCGGGATTGTAAAAGTCGAACAGGTGGCCGTAAGGATTGTAGTAATCAACTCCACCGGCATAGGTTCCGATCCAGATGGTTTGCATCCGGTCGAAGAGTATGCTGTACACCGAATGATGGCTCAGACTGCCCTGTGCTCCGTGTTTGTAAGAAGCGATGCGGCTCGTCACAGGATTAACGATATTCAGTCCGTCGAAAGTACCTATCCACATTTCTCCTGCAGGAGATTCTTTGATGCAACGGATATCGTTGTTGGACAGTCCGTTGGCGGTATTGTAATATATCACTTCCGATAAGTCATGCCTGATGACGCAAACTCCGTCTTTGTAGGTTCCTATCCAGATGTTATCTTTCTTGTCGATATATACATCTTTAATATAATTGGAGGGGATAGGCAGCGTCTTCGAATCTTTGCGGTACGAACGGACCACCCGGTTCTTCCGTGGATCGTATATCACCAGTCCGCTCATACTCGAAGCGATATAGAGAAGGTCGTCTTTCTCGATGATAGTACTTATGGAGTTGTTCGCCAGTTCTTTCAGAGGGATCTCCTTCAAGATGTCCTCCTTTGCATCAAAAACATATAAGCCGGAGATGGTTCCCACCCACAACGTGCCTTCCTTATCGGTGAAGAGGGATATGATTTTATTGTTGGCGGCATTAGCTTCAGGGTCGAAGTAATACCGTTTGAACCCGTTTCTGCGTTTATCGAGTTTGTTCAGTCCGTTTTCCGTTCCGAACCAGAGGTTGCCTTCCGCATCTTCGGTGATGCAGGCGATGGTATTGTTGCTGATACTGCATTCGTCGTCGGCATGATTCCAGAAAGTTTCGAAGTTATTGCCGTTGAACTTGTTCAGTCCGTTGCGGGTGCCGAACCACATATATCCCAGCTGGTCCTGGTAGATACAAGTGACATGAAGCTGTGATAGTCCGTTTTGGACTGATAAATTGGAAAAATGGTATCGTTGATTTGCGAAAATGATTTGTGGAAGGATAAAAACCAGCAAAATACATATCAGCTTCTTCATAAATGAACTATATTTGGGGTGTATGCTTTTCGTCTAGCAAAAATAATAAAAAAAGGGCAAAAGCAGGGCTTAACAAACTCATTTTATAGTATCAACACATCTATGGGCTATTTTTACAAGCTTTGGAAGGATTATTGCAAATGGAGAATCTTCCCTACAACTCTTTGACGGATTCTGTAAATGCCTTCTATCTTGTTATCACTATTTTTGTAACTGGAAGAATGAACCGAAAAACTTTCTCCGGCCGGGAAAGAATCGTTTTTGTTTTTCCGCGAACGTAAATATGAAAAACATTGTAATATGAAAAGAATTCCTATCTTTTTGATAAGTACCCTCTTCATGGTATTTATAGTTGGAACTCCCGCTTTGGCTTTTTCGCCCGGTTTGGACGAGGCGCAACAGAACACAGTTGTCGGCGGAGTTGTAGTCGATAAGAATAACGAGCCTCTCATCGGGGTATCGGTTATGGTGGAAGGGTCTTCCGGCGGAACGATCACGAATATGGATGGTAAGTTCTCCATCAGCCTGCCGAAGAACAAAACATCATTGAAATTCTCCTATGTAGGTTTCGCCACCCAGACAGTTTCGGTAAAGAACAAGAAAGAGGTACGCGTAGTGATGCACGAAGATTTGCAGCAACTGGACGAAGTAGTTGTGGTGGGCTATGGTGTGCAGCAGAAATCTCATTTGTCCGGTTCGGTGACAAAAGTCAATATGGACGGTATCGAAGACGTTCCTACCCCTCGTCTGGATCAGGCGCTGTTGGGTAAGGTGGCCGGTGTGCAGATTCTGAACACCACTTCCGAGGTGGGAGCCGATCCGGATATATCCATTCGAGGTACTTCTTCATTCAGTGCCAGCAGCAATCCGCTGATTATCGTCGACGGCTTCCCGGTGAGCGACGGTCTTGAATCGCTCAATCCGAGTGATGTGGAAAGCATCGAGGTACTGAAAGATGCCGCATCGGCGGCTATCTACGGTTCGCGTGCAGCCAACGGTGTTATCATGATTACAACTAAAGGCGGCGTTATCAGCAAACCTAAATATTCGGTGAAAGCCAAGTGGGGCGTAAAGTCGAACTATAAGTTGCATTCCGTGCTGAGCACGAAAGAATATCTGGATTTACGCATCAGGGAACATAATTTGTTGGGTACATCATTGTCTTCACAAGAGATGGCGTATGCAGCTATCAATAATAATACGGACTGGCAGCAGGAAGCCTTCAACGACAATGCTTACTATTATAATGTAGACTTCTCCGTCAGTGGTGGTAGCAGTGGTATCCGGTATTATATTTCCGGTGCTTATAACAGCGACGAGGGCATGATGCTGAAGAACTATTATAAAAGGTATAATGTAAAAGCGAGAATAGACGCCGATTTGTCCAAGCGCGTGACGGTAGGTATAAACATCGCTCCTTCCTATACCGAATCCGAACGTCCGGCAACCAACTTTACGGACTTTGTGAGAACCCCTTCCTGGATGCCGGTGAAGCATACCGAAGAGACATCCGCCATTACAGGTGTTCCGGTAGGAGAATATACGAGAGGTTCGCATTTTAATGGTAAGACCTATACAACTATTGATCCGCAGACGGGGCTGGAAAAGACCGTGACAGCTACCCCGTGGGGATCGACGAACAACAATCCCCGTGGAATTATCGATAATGTTTTTAGTCCGAAAGGGCAATACCGTATGCAATTGCAGGGATATATCGATATCAAGTTACTGAAAGAATTGCGTTTCCGCTCTTCCAATAGTTTCAATTTCAACTTTACTGAGACGGATACTTATCAGAATGTAGGGGCGAAAAGTGCAGGTGATTCCAATCGTGGATATTATACCTCCAGCAAGTCTATCAACCTGGCGTCGGAGAATACATTGAATTACAGTAAGAAGTTCAAAGGTATTCATCAGTTGGATGGGCTGCTGGGAGCCTCTGTCTATAAATATACGAATAAGAGGACGGGGATTCTGGGATTCGATTTTCCTACCGATTACATTCATTACTTGAGTGCGGCAGGAAGAATAGACCAGTACGAAGGTACCACCCTGCGTACCGGCACATGGAAGAATGACAATGCGATGGTTTCTTATTTCAGCCGTGTCAATTATGCATTGAAAGACCGCTATCTGTTGTCAGTGAGTTTGCGTACGGATGGAAGCTCCAAATTCGGTAAAGATAATAAATGGGGATGGTTCCCCTCCGTATCGGCAGGATGGAGAATCTCGGAAGAATCATTCATCAAAGAACGGGCGAAGTGGCTGAATCAGTTGAAACTGCGATTGAGCTACGGTGTGACGGGTACGGATGCTATCGAAAGCTATGCTAATACGGACCTGCTCGATTCGGCAGGTTATATCCTTGGCGAGGGCAACGGTTCGGTTGTCTCCGGACTGGCCAACAACTCCGCTTCTCTGGGCAACCGGGCCTTGCAGTGGGAACAAACCAATCAGGCGAATTTCGGTCTGGATATCTCTCTGCTGAACAATCGCATCGGGCTGACTTTCGACTACTATTACTCTATCACGAAAAGTCTGCTCTATCAGAAAACGGTTAACAGCATCGCCGGATATACACAAGCCTGGACAAATGAGGGTAAACTGAGAAACCGTGGTTTCGAGATGGAACTGACTACTTACAATATCAACAACCGACAATTTAAATGGAGCACTTCTTTCAACCTGTCACTGACGCGCAACAGGCTGCTCGACTTGGGCGGACCGTCCGAACAAGTCACGCCGGGCTCAAATAAAGAATACTACATTGCCCGTGTGGGTGATCCGCTGATCCAGTTCTATGGATTCAAAACAATCGGCGTATGGAAGAGTCAGGAAGAAATAGACAATAATCCGCATCATATCAATGACAAACCGGGAGGATTACGTGTAGCCAATACGAACGGTGATGATGTGATTGACGACAACGACCGTGTGCCTCTCGGCAATCCTTATCCTGACTTTATCTGGGGTATGACGAATACGTTGAAGTATCGCGACTTCGATTTGGCATTCACCCTTCAGGGTCAGGTAGGAGGAAAGGTGTATAACACCGACAATAATTATAATGAGTTCCGTATGTGGAATACGAAGTACGTGGCCAACCGATGGTTGAGCGTCGAATATCCGGGCGATGGAAAAACGCCTTTCCGCGACAACGGAATACAGCATTCACTGACCGACTATCAGATTGAGGATGCCGGATTTATCGCGCTGTGTGATGTCACTCTGGGTTACGACTTGCCGAGGAAGGCGGCACGCAAAGTAGGACTTTCCAAATTGCGGGTTTATGTTTCCGCACAGAACCTTCTGTACCTGTGGTCGGACGGCTATCGCGGTATCAATCCCGAAGCCCGCTATGCAAGCGGAGTATACCGGACGGCTATGGCCAGAAATGCTTTGCAGAGAGGAGCATTCCCTATTCAACGCACCTTCAGTGCTGGTCTGAATATTAACTTTTAAAAAAGAGAGAACCATGAAGAATATACTAATTTATCTACCGGCTTTATTTTTGCTGTTCGGCTGCGAGGATTTCCTGAACAGGGCAGCCTACGACCAGATGGACAGTGAGAACTTCTATCGGAACGCAGAAGAAATCAACGCCGCCGTGATGGCTTGTTACAATGGCATTCACGGAACATTGAACAATGAATTCTTTTTGACCGAGGTCCGTTCGGACAATACCAGGCATGAAGGACAGGGATCGACTACCGGGACTAGTCTGGAGATTGCCAATCTGGACCTTTTCAAGGTGGAGCCTTCCAATACGATCAATAATGCGTATTGGGAAAAGGCTTATCATAACATTGCGAATTGCAATACAGTGCTTGGACATTCGCAGGTGGTGACGAACGTGACGTTGAGAGAACAGTATGATGCCGAAGCCCGCTTTATCCGTGCCTATCATTACTTCAATCTGGTTCGCCTGTATGGACCGTTGTTTCTTGTGACTGAAAGAATCACGGCCGAGGAAGCTAAAAATTATGAGCGGAGTACGGTGGATGCCGTCTATCGGTTGATTATTGACGATCTGGATTATGCTTCCAGAAAACTGCCCGTTAAATATGACAGCAGTAATATCGGACGCGTAGACCAATGGGGAGCAAAGACGCTTCTTGGAAAGGTATATCTGACACTTTCCAAAAATGGAATGGACAAGGAGATGCTTACTCAGGCCAAACTCTTGTTGGAAGATGTGGAGAAGAACAGCGGATACGGACTGGTGACAAGCTCGTATGCGGATGTGTTCAGTATTTCGAATGAGATGAATAAGGAGATGATTTTTGTGTCCCGCTATCTGTCTGGAGGAAACGGACTGGGGTCGCCTTTCGCCAATTATTTCGCTCCGGTGAATAGTGAGAATATGATTTTGACCGGTAGCGGAAACGGCTACAACTGTCCGACGGAGGATTTGATCAGCACCTATAATTCGGAAGCAGGTGAGACTCGGAAAGATGTTATATTGAAGGAGTTCTGGATTGACCAGAAGGGGGCAACGCAATATGTGTCTTATGTGACGAAGTATCTAAGTCCGGTAACGGTGCGTTATGATGCTGAAAACGACTGGCCTATTCTCAGGTTTGCCGATGTGTTGCTAATGTTGGGTGAGATAGAAAATGAATTTAACGGACCCACGCAAAATGCACTCGACTATATCAACGCAACCCGTCTGCGGGCGGGACTGAAGAAGGTCGAAGAGGTGCAGCCCATTACAACCAAGTCGGAATACCGGACAGCGATGGCTAAAGAAAGACGGCTGGAGTTTGCTTTGGAGAACCACCGCTTGTTCGATTTGCTCCGGACGGAACAATTGATAAATGTAATGAGGAAACACTATACGACCGAACAGATGCGCAATAAGAGTACAGGTGCTCTGACCGATTACTATGCGAACGAGAAAACGCCCGTATATGTGAAAGACCCGCTTTTGGAAAACTGGCAATTACTGTTGCCTATTCCCTACAACGTGATTATTACTGCTCCGAACGCTACGCAGAATTCGGGATATTCAGGTGTGTGACAGACCATTTTGCCGTAAATTTAAAAACTTGAAATAATGAATATGAATCGATATATATATACATTAATGGCTGCCGTTGCCCTACTGCTGGGCATTACTGCCTGTAATGAGAAATTGAGCATGTTTGAGGCGAACCAGAATCCGCCCGAAGTGACCGACTTTAGTCCGAAGAACGGAGTGGCAGGAACAGAGATCAGTATCACGGGCGCTAACCTGCAAGAGGTAGACTCCATCAAGATAGGTGGAGTGAAGACGGACGTGAAGTATCGGATTAACCGCTCACTGGTTATTGCCGGAGTGACGAATGAGGTTGTATCGGGCATTATTGAGGTGTTTACTCCTTATGGGAGTATAAAGACCTCAGAAAGCTTTACGATGGAATATGTGATTCCCGAGCTGACCGGTTATGTGAATAAGTCCCGGCCGTATACCGTTGTTGGCCTGACGGGAGAGAACCTGGACATTGTGACGGGCGTACTTTTCGGAACCAAAGAGGCGACGGTTGTCACCCAGACGCGGGAAGAAATAGAAGTGGAAGTACCTTACTTTAAAGATGAGGCGGTGGATATTGTTTTGAATTATCAGTATGGGACGGAGATTCGCCAGGTGAGTACTTCCGGCACGCCTTTCTCACTGGAGCTGGCTTATCCGTCGGTCAGCGACTATCCGAGAATGACTTCCGCCGGCTCTTCGATTGAAATCAAAGGCGTGAATCTTACACAAGTAGACAGTGTGTTCGTGGGTGAATATAAAGCGGAAATCACCAAACGGGCAACCGATGTACTGACCTGTCAGCTGAGTGCGGAATACGAGGTCACAGGCACAAAGAAGATTACTCTTTATTATTATGACGAGACGAAACTGGAAACGGCCGAAGACTGCCAGGTCATTGTCCCCGAAGTATATATCTGGAAAAACATAACCCTTTACGGGCATGGCAGTGAGAATGCGAATCTATTTAGCGGAACAACCGGTAAATATTATAATCCTTGTGAGTTTGCGGATAATAAAGAGATTATCCATTTGTGCGCTACACAAAACAGCGACGGTATGCAGTTGGCAGGGTTCTCCAAAAAGCTGAATATTCATAAATTCAAATGTAACGGCAAGGCGCTCGAAGCCGACGGACTCAATCTGAGATTCCGCAAGCTGCTCGAAACGACTCCGGCAGAGAAAGCATATATGGATAAGATTAAAAATGGAACTTTGGAGAAAATCAGCATCGAGCAGGCGAAAGCTGACGGATTGAATCTGACAGGCAGCACCAAACAGGTAGCCCGTTATAAGCTTTTGGATGACAACTATAACAAGACCAATCTGGAAGGATTTGATATTGGAGGCATCAATTTGCTTTTGGTGTATAGTGATGTGGATGGCAAGAACCTGGTGGCAATAGGTTTTGTGGAACTTGTAGCAGTCCAGATGGAAAGTGTTTCCGACACTAAAGGTTCGATGACCTTGAACTTCTATTTCCAGAAAGATTAATGACTAAATGAAAGGAAGATATGAAAAAGAGTATATTTATTATATTACCGCTGATACTTTGGGCATTTGCCGCATGTGATAACGATGATTCCGAATGGGATAGCGGTAACTTGGGAGTGAACTCCGTAGAAGGGACGTGGCAACGTGTAGGGGCTTATCCGAAAGTGCTTGCCATTTTTGGCAGCGACTATACATCAACTATACAGACATTCGATGTGGATGATAATCTTGTGACCGATTACCCGCAAGGAAAATACCGGGTGGCGGGAGATTCGTTGCTCGTCTATGAACGCGGATTCATCAACCGGTTTGAATTTGATAATGACGAATTGGTGATAACCTACGGCTACAACGCTTCGAGACAAACGACTTACAGATATACCCGGGTGGAACCGGCAGAGCCTGAAGAGCCCGGAGTACCGGAAGATCCGACGGTCACCTCAGAGGATTTTCCTGCCACGGTAACGGAGGGAGAGCTGATTACCATTACCGGTACGCAACTGACATCTATCGAAAAAGTTTTGTTTGGCGAGACGGAAGCGGAAGTCATAAGTCTGGAAAAAGAAACACTGATATTCAAAGTTCCGGTTTTTGAGACTACTGCTACGGTAGCTGTGAAACTGGTTTATGCGAATGGTGAAAAAGAGATAGAATTGTCTCCTGCTTGCCAGGTAACGGTAATGGCATGGCTGTCTTATCCTAATCTTAAACTGGGAGCACATCGTAATTCTACTTTCGGAAGTATGATGATTGCCGACAAGGGCGAAGTGGTAGCTGCTTGTATTCTGACTACCGAGCGAGAAAGAGAAGTAGACTTTGCTACCATCTGCAATAGCCCTATGGATTTTAATCTGCAAAGTCCCGAACGGCTTGGAAAGAATTTGAGAAACTGCTGGTGTGAGGGAAAAAGACTGGAAGGACTGACTTCTTCTTCTGAAGCTGAAGATGTTGAGAGACTCTTCCCAAACTATTACTCCAATAAGACCACATTCCTGATATTGTCGGAAACGGATGAAGCACAGAAAGCTATTATTGATAAAGTGAAGGATGGCAAGATGGTAGAATTATCTACGGATGCATTTGCCGGAATGGATATAAAAAGACGGGATATACGCACGTTTAAAAAGGATGAGACAACAAAAGACGAGTCTATTTTCGAAGTTGGAAGCGTGATCGCCTTCAAAACACCGCATAAGGGGGATAAGATTGGTATCATGCGCATTCTTTCAATCGGTGTGGATTTTACTCAGGACTCTGCCTGGAATAATGAGAATGCAACTATAACTTTTGATTTGTATTATCAGAAATGATCGTTTCAAGTTTTTATGAATATAATTATTAAAATAATAATGTGATGAAAAAAGTAGTATTATCAGTGGCAATCATGTCTTTTGCTCTGTTGGCAAATGCGCAAGTTCTGAAAAAGGATCTCCTGAAAGATTATAAACCAGGTGACCAACTGGAAAAAGCTGTTTATGGTGATAAGAAAGAGCCGATTCGTACCGATTCCTGGAATGGGGCGTTTTCCACTAATCCGCTGGAAGGAGTAGGAAGTCCGTTAGTAGGCAAGGCGCTTTCTTATAAAGGGTATCCGGAAGGAGGATTATCCATAGATATAGGCAACTTTCCGGCTGATATCAAAGGTAGTCGTTTTAGTGTTTATTCTCTTACGGATGTAAATAAGGAATATAGAAAGGGAACCTATTATCTGGCTTTTCTAGCCAACTTCTCCAAGTTGGGAGGTAGCAACTTTGCCGATTTTGTGGCTTTGGATATTAATTATACGGGAGGAGCCAATAGAGGGAAGGTGTTTGTTGCACGCGAAGGTAAGGATAAGATTAAGTTTGGAGTCTCTGTACGCAATATGCGTACAGAGGGAACAGAAACTTATGATTATGACAAAACCCACCTTTTGATATTGAAAGTCGATTACGACAAGAATCAGGCTTCCCTTTTTGTTAATCCGGAATTGAGTAAGAAGGAACCTAAAGCTACGCTTGTTGCCGACGGTGAAGAGAATGATTTGAAGAATGGGTTGAAAGGGATTTCATTCAGATATCGCAGAGGATATAAGGGCAGAGTCGGTAATTTCCGTTTTGCTGATAACTGGGCGACTGCAATTGGTAAATAGAAAATAGAAGATGAGGGAAGTTTGGGCTTCCCCATTTTCATCTAGTCATTTTAGCAGTTTTTTCTTAATCATGCGGTTGCGGATCAGGATTCGTGTTTTTCTCGTATACCTTGAAATCCGCCAGTAGAATATGTTCATCTTTGATTCCGTTGGTTGGACGGTCATTTTCATCCGTCAGGGTTTTGCCGAAACTACGGTATATGCCGAATTTATTGCGGATACTTATTGCTCCCTTCCTCCATAAATCTATGTCATCAAAGGAACGTTGAACAAGTCTTTTCCCGTCACTGAGTCGGCTTAAAGTGATACTAAACGAGCCATTGTGGGTATAGTGCATTTCAGTTTCTACCTGAATCCATTCATCTTCGAAATCTTCCAATGGGAGATTGTCTATTATAGTACCTTTCGTTGTTTCTTCGGTATCTCCGTTATGAATGATTTGTATACGGCGATTACTCCCGTTTCCGTTGCTTCGTGCAGTGATAGTAATTACGGGTGAACCGTTGTTGCCTTCCTGTGCCTTTAGTTGATGTAAATGAGTAAAACTGCCGGACGGACGGAAATCTTTAGGAATCTTGAACTTCCATTTTAGTTGTTGCCATTCATCCCAGTTGCCGTTTAACTTATACCAGGAAGGCGTGGTCTGTGTTTTCATCTCATTGCGTTGGCGGTCTATTAATTTGCCACGGTCTCCATCCAGTGCTTTTTCATTGGCATGAATGGAGAGTTTGAAAATGTATTGTCGAATAAACAAATCATAAATAACTTCTCCGTGCACTCCGTCCTTGTGGTCTAAGGAAGAGCTGTTGGGATGTTCGGAATAGTCCCAACCAATCTTTCGCATATATTGGTGTATTTGAGTGTAGCCGGCTTCTACTAATTCGGCGCTGCCTTGCATACTGCCCTGCAGAACGTAATTGTTGCTTGGGGGAGGAATCACCGGTTCATCAGTGTCCGTATTTTCTGTTTGCGAGCAACTGCATAAAGGGATCAGGAGAGTAACTGTGAAAATTAATAGGTTTTTCATTGTAGATGGTGTCTTTTTGGAATTATTAATTGGATATTTAATGATAACCAAAGGTAGGTGTTTCTGTAGAAACCGGCTTTTTATATTTGCCCAAATATTTGTAATAATCTTCCAAGGAATCGTTGCAGGATGTACATGACTCCCCATTATTAAACATTTGTTCTATATAAATAAACAAGTGGTGGCTAAATTTGCATCGTTATTAACTGCATACTATTATGAAAAACTTAATCTATCTTGTTCCAACATTATCTTTAGTCAGCTGTACCTCTCAGCAAGTGGAAGAAAAGCCGAATGTGATTGTGATTCTTGCCGATGATTTGGGCTTTGGCGATGTCAGTGCTTATGGCTCGACTACGATTCATACTCCGAATATCGATAGCTTGGCTCATGGAGGAGTCTGCTTCACGAACGGATATGCTACTTCGGCAACGTCCACTCCCAGTCGTTATGCGTTGATGACCGGTATGTATCCGTGGAAAAATAAAGAAGCAAAAATTCTGCCGGGAGACGCTCCTCTCATTATCAATGAAAATCAGTTCACCTTGCCGAAGATGATGCAGCAATGCGGTTATGCGACGGGAGCTATCGGAAAGTGGCATTTGGGAATGGGAGACGGAAATGTCAATTGGAATGAAACCGTGAAACCGGGTGCAAAAGAAATCGGCTTCGATTATTCTTGCCTGATTGCGGCGACAAATGACCGTGTCCCGACTGTTTATGTAGAAAACGGTGATGTTGTGGGACTTGACCCGTCCGACCCTATCGAGGTGAGTTACGAAAAGAACTTTGAAGGCGAACCGACCGCCATTTCCAACCCGGAAATGTTGAAGATGCAATGGGCTCACGGACACAATAATTCAATAGTTAACGGAATTCCCCGTATAGGTTATATGAAAGGCGGGCAGAAAGCCCGTTGGAAAGACGAAGATATGGTGGACTATTTTGTCGATAAAGTGAAGAACTTTGTAACTGAACATAAAGATGTTCCTTTTTTCCTCTATTATGGCTTGCACGAACCCCATGTTCCCCGTGCTCCTCATCAACGTTTTGTGGGGAAAACGACTATGGGACCTCGTGGAGATGCTATTGTTGAGGCCGACTGGTGCGTAGGTGAATTGCTCGCCCATCTGAAGAAAGAAGGATTGTTGGAAAAGACACTGATTATCTTCTCCAGTGATAACGGGCCGGTTCTGAATGACGGTTACAAAGACGGAGCTCCCGAATTGGCAGGCGATCACCTTCCTGCAGGAGGTCTGCGCGGAGGTAAATATAGTTTGTTCGACGGTGGTACGCATATTCCTTTGTTTGTTTATTGGAAAGGAAAGATTCAGCCGGTTGTGTCCGATGCACTGGTTTGCCAGGTAGATATTCTTGCTTCTCTGGGGTCGATGATACATGCCGATTTGCCGGAAGGTTTGGATAGTCGGAACTATCTGGATGCTTTCTTCGGAAAAGAGCAGACTGCCCGCAAGGATGTAGTGTTGGAAGCGCAAGGACGTATGGCTTATCGTTCGGGCGACTGGATTATGATGCCTCCTTATAAAGGTTCCGAACGCAACCTGACCGGAAATGAATTGGGTAACTTGGGTGAATACGGTTTATTCAATGTAAAAGCCGACCGGACTCAACAACAGAATATGGCGGCACAACAGCCCGAACTTCTGGACTCCCTGAAGCAGAATTTCTTTGCTGAAGTGGACGGTTATTATCGCAGTGAAGTAGAAGAAGAACCATTAAAATAAGGTCAAATGTTTATTCTGAACATAAATCCCGTTGATAAAACAATCGTTCTATTCTACCGGGATTTATTTCTCTACCTTTGTTCTGTTCGATGTCGGACAATTAACCTTGAAGTATGTATATGAAAATGAAAGCTTTTTTAATGTTTGTATTGCTGTTCTTATGTTCGATGGGAACAAAGGCGCAGGATTTGGGGGCGAACTATAATGAAAATATAGATTACCCGATTACGGAAATAGAGATGTTGAAACAGTCGAAAGTGAGTTGGGTGAGAGGATTTGTCAATATCCCCAATCTGTTTCTTCAGAATGAAAACGGGAAGATTGTTGGTGTGAAAGAAAATGCCATCAGGACACATATTCCTACATTGAAATTTATTCAGGCCAAGAAAGCGTTGGGCGACCGTGTGAAATTCATCTTGAGTCTGAAAATACCTTTTGAATTATATACCGATACGGTTCCCAAAGTAGGAACTAAGGAGATGGAGTACATATTTCAGGCAACTGAAGTATTACTGAAAACCTATGATATGGCGAAGAATATTGAAATACTTGTCATGGGTAACGAACCGGAATGGGAGAATGCATTGGATACCGATCTCTGTCATGCGGATGGTGAAGATTATCGGGCATTTCTGAATGAGTTTGCCAATCGGCTGACTACCTGGAAACAGGCTAATGGCTGGACATTTGATATTTATGCCGGAGCATTGAACCGTGTTTCCGAGTTGCCGAAGAGCGAAACGGTACCTGCAGTAGTCTCTGTGGTTAATAACAATCCTAATGTTGTAGGGCTCGACTTGCACGTTCACGCATTGAAAATCAACCAGGCGGAAGATGATTTCCGTATTATCCGCGATAAATATGGTGTAACAAAGAAACTGATTTGCACGGAATTCTCTATGGTGCGTGCTTTAAATCCTCATGTGGCGGATGCACTGGGAGAATGGGGAACCAAGCATGGTTATACGGCCGGGATGAAAATTTACGAATACCTTAATCTGATAGCCGAAAAAGCTAACGCCGGTACACCGGTGAGTGCAACCGAGTTCAAGAGCCTTTTTGAGAGTTATTCCTGGTATCCGAAGAATTGGTATAAGACTTTTTATGAAGTATTCAAGAAATATGATACGTATGCCATTACCGGACGTTTTAGTGTGGTTCCCGGTGGAGCGAGAGCTGTTTACGATGCGAAGACTGAAATGTGGGAACTTGGAGGAATTTATTTTTCCCGTTATTTAGGACTGGATGCAGACGGATTCTACAATCCCAATCCATTGTTATATCCTGATTTTATTGCTGCCCGGGATGGATTGGCAGTTTCCAGCCTTGTCGGAGGACAACGGGAATTGTTCATAAGTTGGGGTAATGGAGCCGATAAAACAGGTATATTGTCAGTAACAGATGAGGAGGGAACAGAGGTGGTGCGTCGATCGCTTGATTCGGAGAATGACTATACATTGGTTGAAAATCTTGCTCCCGGAACGACTTATCATGTAGCATTGCTGAAATCGGATGATGCCGTGTTGTGGAAGGATGATGTTAAGACCAAGTCTGTAACAGGAAAGTTTCCTTTGTTGAAATATCAACAAGTGGATGGATATATGTTGGTACAACTATTAAATTTGCCGGATGATGTCTCATCTTATAAAGTAAAGCTGGATGGACAGGAAATCAATATAGTGAATAAGAACCTGAACGGACAAATACTTACCGCTGAAGTGACTTATAAGGATGGATCGGTAGAAATATTGTCGACAACTATTAGAAAGTAATTATCTTAAATTTATTCGCTTATGAAAGTAATATATGTAGTGTTGGTATGTTTGTTGACTTTCACCTCTTGTGCGGAGACGGAATATGCCGAAAACGGGGTTGATAAGAAGAATATAACAGGATATACCGAAGTTGGGTTTTATAGTTTGGATGGAATTTGTACTTTTACAGAGCAGGAACAACTTCAGGCTGCAATTAATCCTAAACGGTTGACTTATCGCCTGCAAAATTCGGATCAAAGCAAATACATTCATGTGAAGTTTGACGGGAAGCCCACGGCTGTTGGTCAAAAGATAAAGACTGAATTCTCATTCCAAGGAGTTTCTTTCCTCAAAGAAGGGATGGAGATGGAAGTAGTTCGTATAGATGGAGATAAAGTTTGGTTGTCAGGAGATAACGTCGGTATAGTAATCCCTGTTTTTAATAATTAAAAGAAAGATATTATGAAAAGATACATTCCTATTGTAGCGTCATTAATGGTGTTTTCGTTGATATCATGTGATGAAGTCATGGATCTGACACAGCCGGAAAAGGCTGAAGTTACCTATTCCAATATTACCTTGTCGCTTTATCAGACAGGCAAATATGATTTATATCTGGATGAGCCGGAATACCAATATAACATTATGGTGGAGAAAAGCCATTGCGAAAAAGAAGCAAAGGCGAAATTGGCTGTTGTCGATGCCAAAGAGTTTGGTGAAGAATATCACCTCTTACCTGTGGAATATTATGATCTGGATGGGAGTAATTTTAATTTTAAGGGGGACGATGTCCTGCGTATGGTAAATTTGCGCTTCCATGATTTAGGTACGCTTGACGGATCAAAGAAATACGTTCTCGGTTTGAAACTGGTTTCCGACGATCTTGCAGTCAATCAAGAGAAAAGTACAATGACTTTCTTCCTGCAACAGAAACAGGGAGAAATCGACAACCCTTATACCGTGGCGACAACGAACGACTTGATAACTCTCGGAGAGAAACTCAAAGATGGTAAGACGATCTATGCCAAGATAGAGAATGATATTGATTTGCAAGGTGTAGACTGGCAACCGATAGAGACTTCGGTTTCCAAACAACTTGTATTGGATGGAGGCGGACATACGATTCGTAATCTGAAAGTAAATACTTCCTCTTCTGTTAATCAGGGATTCTTTGGATTGTTGGTTGGTAAGTGTTCCAATATAAACTTTGAAAATGCGCAGATTACAGCCAATACAAAGATGGCAGGCATCCTTGCCGGACAGGTGGGAGCTGCTACTTCTCCGGGTATTGTGGAGAATGTTCGGGTATCCGGTACGATTTCTTTAACTTCGGGAACGGGAGCGACTGCCTGGGATAACGGTCAGGCTGGTGGTATCTGTGCAAGACTTCATGGTGCAGATAGTAAAATTCATCAGTGTACATCGGCAACGGATATTACTGCCGTATGGTGCGCCGGCGGTATTTGTGGGGAAACGAGAGGCGGAGCAACGATCTCTCAATGCTCTTCCACTGGGGATATTGTGACTGAATCATGTGTAGGAGGCATCGTTGGACGTATGTTATATTCTATCGTTACGCAGTGTTATTCTTCAGGTCTTGCACAAGCTTTCCCGATGAAAGTGGCGAATCCTGCGGGTGGTATTGCCGGATTTGTAGATCCTAGTCCGACAGCTGTGATCTCTTATTGTTATTCCGATTGCGAGATTTCCGCTCAAAATCAGGTAGGCGGTATTATGGGATTTGCTAACAAGGCGACAGGAATCACCGTAACACATTGTGTGGCTTGGAACCGGAAATTATTCTCTAACGGTGCACCTAAGTCGGGAAGAATTTGCGGACGCTTTAACAAAAATGAGGCTAATAATTGCTATGCGAATCCGAATATGGAATGTCGTTTTTCTGCCAATACGCCTGCTATCGTAGATGAACAAATACCCAACTACGCAGCACAAAACTTTGGTGCCGACCGTTACAATGGTCTTTCTACGATGAGCACCCCGATAGATGCTGCCAAGGCTCTTTCCTGGGATGAATCAATATGGAATCTCGCAGGGGAGAAACCCGGTTTGGTTTGGATGTTAGATTGAAATTTTGTAGATGAGATAAAGATCAGATATAGAATAAAATAGGTATGAAAAAACATAAAATGACAAAAAGACTTATTCTCGCATTAGGAATCATTGGTTTGTCTGTCACTGGGGTACGGGCTGATTCGGTTAATGAGAAGGAGATCACTTATGCCGATCCTACAATTTATGTGGAAAACGGAAAGTATTACCTCACCGGCACACGCAATCAGGAACCACAGGGCTTTGCTATCCTCGAATCGACCGATCTGGAGCATTGGACAGTGCCTGATGGCAGTTCCCTGCAACTGATTCTGCGGAAAGGAGATCGAACGTATGGTGAAAAAGGCTTCTGGGCACCTCAATACTTTAAGGATAAAAGAACTTATTATTTCACTTATACCGCTAATGAGCAAACAGTAATTGCTTCCTCAAAATCGGTATTCGGACCTTTCCGGCAGAAGGAAGTCAAGCCGATAGACGCTTCCGCTAAGAATATAGACTCTTTCCTATTTAAGGATGATGATGGGAAGTACTACCTATATCATGTCCGCTTTAATAAAGGTAATTACCTTTGGGTAGCCGAGTTTGACATAAAGAAAGGAAGTATCAAACCGGAAACATTGAAACAATGTATGGACTGTACGGAGCCTTGGGAAAAGACTCCGAACTATAAGTCTGCACCGGTGATGGAAGGACCGACTGTTATGAAGTGGGACGGGGTATATTACCTCTTCTATTCTGCCAATCATTTTATGAATATCGATTATTCGGTAGGTTATGCCACTGCTTCTTCCCCTTTCGGTCCGTGGAAGAAGCACCCGAACAGTCCGATCATTCATCGCAGCCTCGTAGGAGAAAACGGATCAGGGCATGGAGATGTGTTTAAAGGGTTGGATGGAAAATACTACTATGTCTATCACGTTCATCGTTCGGATTCCACCGTGTCCCCTCGTAAAACACGTATTGTTCCGCTCATCCTGAAGAAAGGAAACGATGGCATATACAACATCACCGTAGACAAAGAGCACGTCATAAAGCCAATGTGGAAATGATTTGTTCAGAAATGTAGTAGAGAAATCTATTTTGCACATTTGTACGGGTTTTGAGGATAATCTTCCTTTTCATTTGAAGATTTTCCCGCTTAATTTGTGTCTTGAGATAAAGAATTTGTTAACAGTTAAAAATAATGTTTATGAAAAGAGACAGACTTTATTTTTCTTTCTTATGTCTTTGTTGCTTTTTGTTTTGTGCGCTGGACGTGCAGGCACAACAAGATTATTGGAAGGGACAAGTGAAGGATGCAGTATCTGGTGAACCGATGATTGGTGTCAGTGTTCGCGTGAAAGGTACGGGAAGCGGTACGATTACTGATTTTGACGGTAATTTTACTGTGAAGGCATCGAAAGGAGACATACTTGTCATTTCTTATGTGGGTTATAAAACTCTGGAACTGGATTTAAAGAATAAAACGACTTTAGGAGTAATTTCTTTAGGAGAAGATACGGAGACACTGGAAGAAGTGGTAGTGGTTGGATACGGTGTACAGAAAAAGGTATCCAGTGTCGGTTCCATTGCTACTGCAAAAGGAGATGATTTATTAAAGATAGGTAGCGTGAACTCCGTTTCCGAAGCCTTACAAGGTCAGATGCCGGGTGTGGTTGCCATCAATTCCACCTCAAAGCCAGGAGCCGATAAGGCTTCTTTATTGATTCGTGGTAAGTCTACTTGGGGAGAAGCGGAACCACTGGTATTGGTGGACGGTATCGAACGTGACTTCAACGATGTAGATGTGAACGAAATCGAATCTATTTCGGTACTGAAAGACGCTTCGGCAACTGCGGTTTACGGTGTGAAAGGTGCGAACGGCGTTATCTTGCTGACAACCAAACGCGGACTCGAACAGAAACCGGAAATATCATTTACAGCTAACTTCGGTTTTAAACAACCTTCTGCTGCTCCTGAATGGTCTGACTATGTGACCTCTATGAAACAATATAACAGAGCCCAGGCTAATGATGGTAACTGGGGAGCAATGGTTCCCGAATCTACCATTACCGCATGGGAAAATGCGTATGCTACCGGAAATTACGGTCCGTATAACGATGTCTTTCCCGAAGTGGACTGGTGGAAAGAACTGGTAAAGAATGTAGGTTATGAACAGGCTTATAATCTTAATGTACGTGGTGGTACGAAGAAAATGAGTTATTTCGTATCTTTGGGTTATTTGCATGACGGAGATATTTTTAATACTACCAAACAAGAGGATTTCGATCCTTCCTTCTCTTACCGTCGTTATAACTGGCGTAGTAATTTCGACTTCAATATCACAAGTACTACTAAACTTTCGTTCAATGTGGCCGGTAAGATGGGTTATCAGAACCAACCGTCTTATTATGAGAATGTCGATTCTCCGGATGAACGTTTTTTTAAAACGTTCTTTACGGCTCCAAGTAATGAATTTCCGATTAAATATAGTAATGGAATATGGGGAGACGGGTTAAGCTCCGATCAAAATATAGCCTGTCTGATGAACGAAGGAGGTAGTCGTAATATTAAGCAACATCAAGGTTTCTACGATGTAATCTTGAATCAGAAGCTGGACTTTATTACAAAGGGACTGTCATTGAAAGCATCATTGTCTTACACTACTTCTTCTTCATGGACTACCCAGATCATGCCGGGTAAGATTTTAGGTAAAGACGATTTGGTTGCCCAACGTACACATATTCGTATTAATCGTGTGTATGATTACGCCAATCCTATTTATAATGCTGACGGAACAATTACTTATAATTATACCGAGAAACGCTATCCGGATGAAAATGCTCCCGGAGATTTGCCTGTTGGTGGTGTTTATGACGGTTTCAAGGCTTACGGACGTAAACTTTATTACGAATTAGCATTGAATTATAGTCGCCAGTTTGGCGATCACGATGTAAGTGCCTTATTTGTATTTAACCGTAAGATGAACGAATCAACCAATACTGCTAATTCGGGTGTGATGAACTTCCCGGCTTACGAAGAAGACTGGGTAGGCCGTGTCACTTACAACTTCAAAGAGCGTTATCTTGCTGAATTTAACGGTGCCTACACTGGTTCGGAAAAATTTGCTCCGGGACGCCGTTTCGGATTCTTCCCCTCTGCCTCTATTGGTTGGCGTATCAGTGAAGAACCATGGGTAAAGAAATTGACCAAAGGTGTACTGACCAACCTGAAAGTGCGCTATTCGTATGGAGTAGTTGGTAATGATAAAGGTGCTACCCGTTTCAACTATATTCAGAAGTTTGAGCAACTATCTGCCAATGCGCAGTTTGGTAAATATCAGACCAGTAACTGGGGACCTTTATACAAAGAAGGAAAATTGGCCGACCCCGATGCTACCTGGGAAGAATCTATTAAGCAGAATATCGGTATCGAAATAGGTTTGTGGGGTAAACTAAACTTTACTGTGGACTTGTTCGATGAAAAGCGTAATAACATTTTGATGACACGTAATACGATTCCGTCATGGGCCGATAGTGGTATTGCTTTTCCGCAGGTGAATCTGGGTAAGACTAAAAATCACGGTCTTGAACTGGATATTGCTTGGAACGACCGTATTGGAAAGTTTAATTATTACGCGAAGTTTAATTTTGCAACCAGTGAGAACCGTGTTGTCTTTATTGATGACCCGAAGAATCAGAGCGAATATTTGAAAAAAGCCGGAAAGTCAATCGGATATGTGAATAAATACCTGGCAACAGGAAACTTCCAGTCATTGGATGATATTTATAACTCGGCGCAGTCCACTATTGCCAATGGTACACATAATACATTGATTCCGGGAGACTTGTATTACATCGATTATAATGGTGACGGCATGATTGATGCTAAGGATATGGTTCCGATGAAAAACCTGAACTATCCGACTACTACCCTCGGATTTACATTGGGAGGTTCTTACAAAGGAATCGGATTCAATATGTTGTGGTACAGTGCTATGGACGTTTATAAAGAAGCGATTCCTTCCTATTTATGGGATTTCCCGGAAGGTAATATCAAGGCTCAACCAAATACGTTGAATACATGGACAGCCGATGCTCCGATTCAAGGCGGTCCGATTCGCCCCAGTATTCATGTTCAGAGAAGTTATAATTCGGTGGCTAGTACATACACATATACCAACCATGCTTATCTTCGCTTGAAGAACCTGGAAGTGAATTATCAGATTCCGAAGCGTTGGTTGCAGCCTTTACGTCTGACAAAACTGCAAGTATATGTCAACGGTACCAATTTGTTGACGTTCTCGAAAGGTGATTCCCGCCGTGACCCCGAACATTCGGGACAGAATGTTTATCCGGTGGTGAGACGTTATAACATTGGTTTTAGATTAGGATTATGAGACACTTTAAATTTACTGATATGAGAAGACATAAGTTGAATTGGATATGGATCATTCTATTGGGGTTGTTTGTAGGAAGTTGTGAGGACTATCTGGACCGCTCTCCCGATGACGGACTTTCCGAAGATGATGTTTATAAAGATTATAGCAGTTTGTTAGGGTTCATGGACCGCATCTTTCAAAATGATGATATATTAATCTTTACACATGGTATCAACTCTTATTCGAATACATACGTAACGGTAGGTAATTTATCGGATGAATATGCATCCGTTCGCGATAATGATCCGTCGAAGTTTGTCAATGCAGGTAACTGGCTGGAGAATGCCGGTACACGTTTCGAAATAGGAAGTAAAAGTGATGGGAAGAATTTCAAAAGTGCTATTTCTCGTGCTTATACCGGACTTCGTATCGTGAACCGTGTAATTAGCGGAGTAGATCAAGTGAAATCCATCACAGACGACCAAAGGAGAAAACTGTTGGGACAGGCTCATTTTCTGCGTGCCTACTTCTATTTTGAGATTATCAAGCGATATGGCGGAATGCCCATCTTTGACCAGCTTTGGGGAGCATCGGACGACTTTGACTTTCCCCGTAAAACTTATCAGGAATCCAATGCTTGGATGCAGACAGACCTGGATAAAGCCATTGAATATTTACCTATAAGCTGGCCTGACGAGGAACATGGACGGCCTGACAGAGTAAGCGCCATGGCATTAAAAGCGATGACACAGCTTTATGCTGCCAGCCCTTTGATGCAGAACGACTTGAATTCTATTGAAAACAAAGGATATGGAAAAGAGATGGCTGCTGAAGCTGCCCGTAGTGCGCAAAAGGCGATCAATGCTATTGAAAGTCACGAATATTATCGCCTGATGAATCATGACGAATATCGTAGTATTCAGCTAATGCCTAATTCCAATCAATTCGCACAGCCGGAATATTTATGGTTCCTGCGTTGGCATCATGGCAACTGGTCTGCTTTCGTCAGAGCGCAATGGCTGACACAACCATACGATAATAAAACCGGTGCCGAAGGTACTCCTTATAATGCTCCGACACAAAATGCGGTAGATATGTACGAACGTAAGGGAGCCGACGGTAAATACTATCCGATTACTGATCCGCGTTCCGGTTATGATGCGGTAAAGACTACCAATCCTTATTCGGATAGAGACCCTCGCTTCACGAATAATATCCTCGTGCCCGGTGAGCAATGGGGGAAGAATTTACAGGGTGTTCCCTATTATCTGACTACTTATTCGGGTGGTTACTCCGAGAACTTCATTTCTACCAATCAGTTTACGAGAGGCTCTCAACAGACCGGATATATGTGCAAGAAGTTCATTTGGCCGGAAGCAAGTGTGCCTTTGTTTGGTGAAGCTGGTTTCCAATTATATCGTTTGGTGGCTGTGTACATTCGTGTTTCACAAGTTTATCTGGATATGGCAGAGGCTTCATACGAAGCGACAGGTGATCCGGATGCAGTCGTTACGGGTTGTACGATGTCGGCCCGTCAGGCTTTGAATAAAATCCGTGTAAGAGCCGGAATCGGCGAACTACCGGATGGAGTGGATTTTAGAGAAGCTTATCGTCGGGAACGTGGTGTGGAATTGATGTTCGAAGGACACCGCTGGTATGATATCCGCCGTTGGATGATTGCTGAAGACCTGTTTAAGGGTGAATATCCGATCATGGGTGTCAAAGCAACCCCGATCAATCATTCTTATACGGCCGACCAGTTGAAAGTGGAAAAAGCCTGCACTTATAAGTTGACCGACTTTACTTACGAGTATGTTCCGGTGAGGACAGCCGTGCGGACGTTTAACAAGCGTAATTATTGGTATCCGCTACCGATGGATGAAGTGGCGGCTTTGGATAATCTTCAACAGAACCCCGGATGGTGATACCTAAAATAAAGAAAAGTATATGAGAAACAAGATTAGATATATAAGACTGATAGGGCTCATATTTGTCCTTATCGTTGGCTCTAGCCTGACTTTCGCACAGAATAAATCAAAGAGAAAGTCGGCGAAGAAGCCTTTGGTGGAAGTAGTTTCTATTGTTACCGACGAGAAAGGTAGCCCGTTGAAGAATGTTTCTATCATTTGTGGAGAAGGCGCAGTCGTTCTATATACAGATGCAAAGGGACGTTTTCAGACGAAGGTCGAGAATGACGCAACCGTCATGGTGGAGGCTTTGGGATATGAAGATAAAGTGTATAAGCTGACAGGCAGCAATATCGTTCCTGAAAAGATTGTCCTGAAGAAAGAGCCTCTGTTCCTGACCGAAGAATCGTTGGTGAATAGAGCCGATGGTGGCAAGACGTATAAAGGGAATGAAGTAGGCGCAACGAGCGTACTGGAGAACGGACAGTTCGGAACGTTCCCTGATTTGACGCTGACTAATATGCTGCAAGGTAAAATGTTAGGTCTGCAAGTTCGCTCCACAGTCAGCGGATTGGGTAATAATACGCCTGATTTATTTATCCGTGGCCAGCATGGCATGTCGGAGAATACAGCTATTGTTATCATCGATGGTGTGGAACGTCCGGCAGCGGATTTGATTCCTGAAGAAATCGAACGTATCGAGTTGCTGAAAGATGCCACTGCCAAGATTCTTTATGGGGCGCGTGCTGCGAATGGCGTACTTTGGGTGACTACCCGCAGAGGAAAGGCCAACCGCCGCATTTATAACGCAACCGCCGAAGCAGGTGTGGTACAGATGACGCGTACTCCTGATTTTCTGAATTCTTATCAGTATGCTAATCTGTACAATGAAGCGCGTGCAAATGACGGATTGACTCCTTACTATAATCAGAAACAACTGGAAGGATATAAAAACTCCAAAGGAGCCAATGACCTATTGTATCCGAACGTCGATTTGTACGATCAGTTATTGAACAAAAATGCCAACTATCGGAAAGTATCGTTCGATATGACGGGAGGTACCGACAGAGTGCGTTATGCCCTGATTGCCGGATATGTAGGAGGTAGCGGATTTGAAGACGTTACCTATACTCCGCAACTGCACCGTCTGACTCTTCGCGGAAACCTCGACTTCAATGTAACGGATTTCCTGACTATATCCGCAGACGTTGCCGGACGTATGGAAATGCGTAAATGGGGGCAATTGGACTGTGGTCAGGTATTTACGGCCCTGTCTACGCATCGTCCGAATGAATACCCGCTGACTATGTCACCGGAAGAAACCGGACTAGCCAGCTCGGACGGAATTCCTTTGTTTGGCGCAAGTCTGCTGCGTCCGATGAATGCATACGCGGAAACAATGTACGGAGGATATACGGATGAGCGTTATACACGCAGCCAGACCAATATCGGTTTGAAATTCGATCTTGATATGCTGACAAAAGGGTTGAAAGCCGGTGCTTTCCTTTCTTTCGACAACTATGATTACCTGCAACTCTCTTTGAGCAAAGTCTATCCGACGTATGCCATCAAAACATATCGTAACTTTGCCGGTGAGGAACAGATCATGTACACCCAGATGAAGAAAACAGATGTAGCCACTTCACAGAGCCGGAAGTCGACTACCTTGCAACAGACATTGGGTTGGAATGCTTTTGCCGGTTATGAGAATACATTCAACCAAAAACATGATGTATCGGCACGGCTGACTTACATGTACTCAAAAACAACGAATCAGGGAGTGACCCAGGACATCATCAATGCAAACTACGCATTGCGCTTGAACTATATGTATGACCGCCGCTATGCTGTGGAAGCCGACATGGCATTGATGGGAAGCAACCGTTTCAAATCGGGAGATAAATACTTCTTCTCGGCAGCAGGCGGCCTTGCCTGGATTCTAAGCAATGAAGATTTCCTGAAAGACAATGAATACGTGAACTTCCTGAAACTGAAAACCAGTGCCGGTATATTGGGCTATGACAGAAGCACGGAACATTTATTGTATGAACGTGCCTGGTCGCAAGACGGCAGCTTCCGGTTCGGAACAACGAACAACGGTGCTACGGCTTACTATTCCACTTTTGTCCGTGCAGGCAATCCGAACCTGAAATGGGAAAAGGCAGCAGAATGGAACATCGGTGTGGAAGGCCTGTTCTTGAACAACCGCTTATATACCGAAATAAACTATTTTCGTGAGAAACATACGGACATCATCGGTTCTGTCGATGCCTCTTACGGGGATTATACTGGCAACTTTACCTACCAGGATAACATGGGCTCCGTCTTGAATCATGGTATAGAAGGAATGTTCACCTGGAGCGACCGTATCAACGACTGGTCTTATTCGGTAGGAGCCAATTTCGTATGGTCAAAGAATAAAGTATTGAAATGGAACCAGGTGAAACATGGTGAAGAATACCGTTACACAGTGGGACGTTCTACCAATGCTATGATGGGACTGGTTGCTGAAGGATTATTTGGCAAAGATGTAGCCATCAACGGACATGCTCCCCAGACGTTTGCCGATTATCAGGAAGGCGATATCGCCTACAAAGACCTGAACGGTGATAAGATCATTGACGGTCGTGACGTAAAGGAACTCGGAAACTCATTCCCGCGTACTACATTGGGCATTGACTTCAATGTAAGTTACAAAGGCTGGGGATTGTATCTTCAGGGATATTCCGAACTGGGCGTTCACACTTGGGCAACAAATGCTTATTACTGGAATAATGGAGAAGGTAAATACTCCAAACTGGCATTAGACCGTTATCATCCGGCAAACAATCCGACCGGAAGTTATCCGCGCCTGACAACCACTGCCGGTGAGAACAACTTCCGCAATTCTTCTTTCTGGTTGAAGAATACAAGCTTCTTCCGTATGAAGAATGTTGAATTGAGCTACACGTTCAATCAGTTCTCCTCAAGTTCGGTAGTGAAGAAGATGAAGGTTTTCGCTCGTGGTGCAAACTTGTTTGTGCTTTCTTCCGTGAAAGATCTGGATCCTGAACTGCTGAATGCCGGTGTGACAAACTACCCGGTGACACGTACTTTTACAGGCGGAGTCTCTTTTGTATTTTAATTTTGAACAATTAATAGATGGCAATATGAAACATATATTAGGAAGTTGCGTTTTAGCAGGTCTGTTTCTCTTTTGTGCTTGTGACGACACATTGGATACAAAGGTGACATGGCAGATCGGAGACTCTGATACCTGGAGAGTGCCGGAACTTGCTCAAGGCGTACTATATAAAGCTTATAATGGCATAGCCAACCGTCCGGATTGTTTTGAAGATAACTTTCTGGATTGTGCTACCGATAATGCAGTGACTAATCTGCGCAGCTCTTCTGTCTATAAATTAAATATGGGTGGGATGACAGCGTTTAACAACCCAATCGGAAACTGGAGTAATGCGTACAACATGCTGAACTATGTAAACTCTTTCCTCGAAAACGGCTTAACCGACCAAGTGCAGTACAACCGCACCGACCCGGAAGTGGACAAGCAAATCAAGCTGCGTCTGGAAGGTGAATCGTATTTCCTGCGTGCATGGTGGCATTTTGAGCTATTGAAGATGTACGGCGGAAAGGCGAAGAATGGAAAAGCGTTGGGTATTCCGTTGGCAGATCATTTTATTTCGCAGGATGAGGCCGCGCAGAACGGTGAATTTCTTCGTCCTACTTATCAGGCAACAGTCGATTTTATCGTCAACGATTTGAATAATGCCATCGAGTTATTGCCGAACGTGTATCAGGGAGATGACTTGGAGTTCGGTAATACACAAATCGGTCGTGCCACGAAAGCGGCGGCAGCTGTTCTGAAAAGTCGTGCACTTTTATATAGCGCAAGCCCTGCCATGCAGGATGATGATGTGACGAAGATCACCGGCATGGGACAATTCGAAATACTGAACCCTACGGTTTACCAGGCAAAATGGGAAGCGGTAGCCAAAGAGATCAATAAGATTCTGGGCATGGAAGGTTTCGGAACTTATGTTCCTGTTACGGCTTCCTCCATTGCCGATGTGCAGACCGAAAGTTCCGATTATGCTTTCCGCAAATATTTTAATAGTAATCTACTGGAAGGCCTTCATTTCCCGCCATTCTATTATGGAAGTGCTCGTGCCACTCCTTCTCATAATCTGGTAAAGGCTTTTTATGCGAAGAATGGTTATCCGGCAACCGATGTCCGTTCCGGTGTCGATCTGTCTGATCCTGATTTCGATCTGACGCAGCTTTATGCCGTACTGGATAATCGCTTTGCACTGAATGTCTACTATCATAGTGCTACATTTGGCGATTCCGGTCAGCCGTTGGATATGTCCGAGGGTGGAAAAGATTCTCCTTCGTTTAGTGAGAATGCTACACGTACGGGTTATTACCTGGCTAAATTCGTTTCCAAGAAATCGGCTATGTTGAATCCGATTCAGACATTAAACTCGGTTCATTACAATCCTTTGTTACGAAAATCGGAAGTTCTTCTTAACTTTGCCGAAGCTGCTAATGAGGCTTGGGGCAACCCGACAGTGAAAGCCGAAGGATGTCTGTATTCTGCATACGAAATATTGAAAACAATCCGTTCGCAAGCCGGGGGTATCAATTTTGATCTTTATCTGGATGAAATGGCTCAAAGTAAGGACTCGTTCAGAAAGTTGATTCAGAACGAACGTCGCTTGGAATTTACTTTCGAGAATCATCGTTATTTTGATATGCGTCGTTGGGTATTGCCGTTGAACGAAGAGGTGGAGGGTGTTGCCGTTACCCGCAAGGAAGATGGTACATTCAGCTTCAAAGTACAGAAAGTGGAACAACGGAAATATGAAGTGAAAAACTATTTCATGCCGCTACCGTATGCAGAGCTGGAAAAGAATAAGAATCTAATGAATAATCAGGGTTGGGAATAACGTGCTGTTGATATAAATACTTATTTACAATGAAAAGACTAAATATATTATGGATAGGGCTGATAAGCGTTCTGATGACTGCTTGTTATGACGATTATGAAAAGGACTACGATAAGAGTTCTGTGTACTTTGCTTCGCAAAAACCTCTGCGGACACTGGTAGCCGATACAGATATGTCGATAAAGGTGGGAGTGGCTATTGGCGGTAAAAGAGAGGTGCATACCGATGATTGGGCTACGTTTGAGATCGATCCGTCTTTACTGGATGGTACGGGCTTGACACTGATGCCGGAAAACTATTATCAGTTGGCTAATCCGAACAAGATGACAATTAGCAATCCGAATCTGGCAATAGCAGATGTGAAAGTGACTTTCTCCGATGCTTTCTATAATGACGATGCCGCTTTGGATAAGCATTATGCCATCCCTTTCCGGCTGGTCGATCATAATCAGGATGAAGTAAGTACCGACGTGAACGGTCAGTTGAAGGATTACAGCATTGTAGTTGTCAAGTTCGTCAGCCAGTATCATGGGACATACTTTGTGAAAGGGAAAGTTACTAACTTATCCACCCAGCAGGTGACTGAATACAATAACAAGGATTTGAGTCAGAATATGACCCGCGACTTTGTTTCGTTAGGTAGAAACAAAGTACGCAGACCGGGTTTCGGAAACACATTGGAAAATAATGAGTCGGTAAATCTGACAGTCAATCCGGACGGAAGCGTTACTATCGAAGCCGGAGGAAGTGTTGCTATCATAGATGCGTCCGCCTCATTAGATCCTGCAGCCGAATCGTTGGAATTTGTAGGAAAGCAGCCAAAGTTTACGCTTTCTTATAAGTACACGAAAGGTGGCGTCACTTATCAGGTTGACGAGGAACTGATTCGTCGTCAGAATCCAGAAGCCGATTTACGTTTCCAGGAGTGGTAGAATAGGTATTAGTTGATATAGTTTTTATCGCCAGTGAATTAGCTTACAGCATTTGTTAGCTAGTTCCTGGCGATGTTGTTTTTATTTGCAGCCGACATTCCGTTGGCGTTTATACCGCTTAAATTAACTTACGGCTCTGTCTTATGACAGAATAGATTTCCCTTTTTCTGTTATCATCCAATAACCTATCTTTTTTAAAGGGACTTTGATTGGGAAAAATCTATCGAATGAACCTCGGTTTTTAAATTTATCGACTTTTTTAAGTAGACTCTTAATAGAGGAAACTGAAAAAATCACTTCTTCTATTTTACTTTTATTCTTTTACAAGGTCTTTTATATAGAACGTCCATTCGGTTGAGCTCACGAAAAGGTACGTGGAACATGAATGTATAACGAGATAAGATAAATGACTATGTGTACAACGATAAAATGGAAAACAGGAATACTGGTAGTTGCGATGGCGCTGGTTTGCGGATCCGCAAATGCACAACATTGGCATCGGCATTATTATTATCGTCCTGATCGGGTGGTGACTGTTGTGGTTCAACCTGACGTGACATCTTATGTCAGCAACCCTTTTAATCAAAAGGAACGATTGGCAATGGCTATAGCTTACTTGGAAACGCATAAGCACCTAGGCATCAGGCAATATGCAAAAATGACGAGACTTAGCATGGCCGCGGCAGAAGCTGAACTTGATGCTTTCGCTATGGATAAAAAAAAGCCTATACAACTTATTATCAAAGGAAAAAAGAAAGTGTATATAAAAAGACAATAGTGTATGAAGCGGATTTGGAAATTACTGGTTTTAGGAATGGCTGTTATGTTTTTGCTGCAATCATGTGTGACCGTGCGCCGGTCCCACCGCCATCACCATCGCAAACATTGTTTTGTCGTTACGCAACGGATAACCGATACGACCTTGTATAACTTTCTTCCTACCGAATGTTGGGTGGTGTCAAAACCTGCTGTTTATGAAAATGAAGGATGACCGGGAACTGGTGATGATAGCAGCTAAAGAACCGGAAAAAGGATTTCGTTGTCTGATGGCAAAGTATAAGGATGCAGTTTATTGGCATATCCGAAGGTTGGTAGTGGTTCATGAGGACGCACAAGACGCAACGCAAGAAACTTTTGTAAGGATATTCCGGTCGCTGTCCGATTTTAAGGGCGAATGTTCTTTCCGATCCTGGGTATACCGGATTGCCACCAACGAAGCCTTGCGTCTTCTAAACCGGTATCGAGACGATCGGGTATCGTTGAATGACTCTGTAGACGAGTTAGACAGTCTGATAGCTGACGAATATGTAGACTACAGCGATTTGGAAGTCGTGAAACTACAAAAAGCTATTTTAACGTTGCCAACTAAGCAACAGTTGGCTTTTAACTTACGATACTATGACGATTTGGGATATGACGAGATTGCCGGAATCATCGGTTCAACAGCAGATGGTGTAAAGTCCAGTTATCATATTGCCAAAGATAAGATTATTAAATATATGAATTCAAACAATTAGATGTATGAAAGAAGATTTTGATTTCAACCGCATAGGTAAGCGTCTGCCCTATACCACACCCGATAGTTTCTTGGATGATATAGAAAACAACGTATGGGAAACTGTAAAACAGGAGATGCAGCCTTCTAGACCCAAACGCAACTTTCGTCTTTGGTATTCTGTAACGGGAGGACTTGTGGCAGCAAGTATTGCACTATTAATTGTCTTCAACCTATTGCCCCATCATCCAAGGAATAATTTTGAAGATGTTGAAAAGGCGTTTGCCAATTTGAGCAGTAGTGATCAGGATTACCTGTTTGCAACCTATCAGAACGATTTGTTTATGAACGAATAAAAAAACAAACAGACATGAAGAATATGATTAAAATTCTTGTACTTGCAGTAGCAATGATTACTTTTAATGTGAGTACTTATGCCCAGAAGAGCGAACGACAGCGTATGACTCGGGAACAGTTGGCTGAAGCCCAAGCTCATTTTATTGCCGATGAGATGGCGATGGATGATACGACAGCCAAGCAGTTTGTAGAAACTTTCTGCCAATTCCAGAAAGATATTTGGGCATTGGGGCCCCGTCCTAAAAGAGACGCTTCCCATCTTTCGGATAAAGAAGCTGAACAGGCAATGAATGAAAGATTCACTCATAGTCAAAAGATACTTGACCTAAGGAAAAGGTATTATTTGAAATACAGCAAATTTTTGACACCCAAACAAATTGAGAGAGTATATGAATTGGAAAGAAAGATGATGAATCGCCTGTTTCATCGCTCTCAAAATAAAGAAAACCGTAAATAATTGAAGATTATGAGATTAAAAACATTTAGCATATTTGGTTTATCGTTCCTTGTGATGTTTACCCTAACTTCGTGTGATAATGAAAACCTGGTAAACGAAGAGGAACTGAATTTCAGTGATGAAAATCCTACCCTAATTGTTCTTGCTGAACAAAAGGCAGGAAATGATGGATATGATGAAAAAGGTTTTTCAATAGTAAACTGCCCTAATTCACTGGAGCTTCACAAGCTCTACAGTGGCTTAAAGCTAAATTTTCAACTGTCGGGAGTAACCAGGATAGAACTGGAAAGTGTAGACGGTTATGCCTTGTCCGGAACTGTTGGCATCCAATGGGACGAGACGGGACAGCCGGTTATCGGCGAAGCGGAAAATGCCGGTTCCATTTTGGTTTTCAATGCTCCCGATGAAAACGGTTTCACTCCGGGAAAAGACTACTCTATTTTCACCTTGCCTTGCGACCTCTACGGAGGATACCGGCTTTCCATTTACAAGGACGGACTGGTTGCCCACTATTTTGGAGTGCATCAGACTGTAGAACCGGGCACATTCATAACCCCCGGTGATTTGGCAGAAAGCGAACTGGAATTTGACGACCCGGATGCGCCGCTCGTAGAAGAAGAGCGTCCGGAACTGGATGCCACAACTACAGCCCTTCTCCGCCAATACCAACAGAACCAAACGGAAGAAAACAAGCAGGCATTATTGAATCAGATGGGAATTCGTTACGACAAGGTAGTGGCTCGAAAGAAAGCCAAGCTCCGCGAGCTGGAGAGAGAAGCTTTGACCCCGGATGTGGTGGAAGAAATGCAGGAGATTGTGGATGAGATGGTTGAGAATCGAGACGTCCGACTCGAACAGCAGTTTCTGCGACTCATCGATCCTCGAAACGACGACAATCCCAATGACGCATGGATGGTGTTGCGAGGTGCGTCAGCTCCCAATGCCTACATCGGTTATGCACCGGTAACCAATGCAGAATATGCTGCCTTTAAAGAAGACTTCACCTATAATGAAGGACAGGACAATTATCCGGTAGTATATATAACCATAGCTGAAGCCACGGCTTATTGCGATTGGCTTATAGCAAAAGACAATTTGCATAACTACCGTTTGCCGACCGACGAGGAATGGGTTCTTGGAGCCGGACACATGCCGAAAGATGTTACGATGAACGCAGGTCGTGTGGAGACGGGACTGACAGCGGTAGATGCTTACAGCCAGACAACGGGTGCTTGTGGTGGTATCGACTTCTGGGGCAACTGCTGGGAATGGACTTCATCCACAGATGCAAATGGACAATACATCATCAAAGGCGGCAGTTGGGATTCTGAACGAGACGATTGCCGTAGTGAAAAATCGGATGTGGTAAGAATTGGTACACAAGGATATACCAATGTCGGTTTCAGAGTCGTAAGAACAGATTTCATTTAATTCCCTAATAACATACGAATATGAAAAAAATATTTTTAGCAATGGCTATTGCCATTGTGACGGGTACTGCTGTGTCCGCGCAAGACGATGACAAAGAAGATAAAATCGTGGTTTCAACCCACCAAACGGATAAAGAGGATGGATATGAGGGTCATTCGGCTAGCCGATGCGGTATCAAATTCAATTTCCAGCTTATAGGTGTGACAAAGGTAGAACTGGAAAGTGTCGATGGCTTTCCGCTAGCAGGTACGGCGACTACCCAAAGGACCGCCCAGGGAAAAACTGTAATCGATGATATGGTACATACAAGTACCATTATAACGTACAGTTCAAGCAGCAAGTCTGGATTTATACCCGGAAAAGACTACTACATTTCCACCTTACCTTGCAACCTTTACGGAGGATACAGGCTCTCTATTTACCGAGACGGACTCGTGGCGCATTATTTCGGTGTGCATCAGAAGGTGGAATTGGGAGAATTTATCAGTCCCGATGATTTGGTAGAGAGCGAGTTAGAGTTCGACAAGCCCGGTGCTCCACTCGTAGAGGAAGGACGACCCAAAATGGATTCCAAGACACACAATCTATTCGTTCAATACCGTAAGAAATCTACGGAAGCCAACAAACAAGCATTGCTGGATCAGATGTGTGTACGGTATGACAAAGTGGTAGCCAGAAAGAAAAACAAGCTCCGTGAACTGGAACGTGAAGCCCGGACTTACAGCATTGTGGAGCACATGCAAGGTATTGTGGGCGAAATGGTACAGAATCGAGAAACCCGCATCCAACAGCAATTTCTTCGCTTCATCGACCCTCGAAGGGACGAGAATCCGAAAGATGCTTGGATGGTGTTGCGTGGCGCATCAGCTCCCAATGCTTATATCGGCTATGCACCCGTCACCAATGCCGAGTATGCCGCCTTCAAGTCCGGATTTACCTATGAAAAAGGACAGGACAACTATCCGGTTGTGAACATTACGATGAATGATGCCAAAGCTTATTGCAAATGGTTGACAGCACAGGACAGCAAGCATATCTACCGTTTACCCAATGAAGAAGAATGGATTCTTGGTGCTGGTCACATGCCTAAAGATGTGGCAATGAATGCTAACCACATTGAATCAGGACTGACAGCAGTGGATGCTTACAAACAGTCCACAGGTGCATGTGGAGGCATTGACTTTTGGGGAAACTGCTGGGAGTGGACTACTTCAACTGATGCTAACGGGCAGTATATTGTCAAAGGTGGAAGTTGGGACTCCAAACGTGACGATTGCCGTAGCGAGAAATCAGATGATGTAAGGACAGGTGCGCAAGGTTATGCCAATGTAGGTTTCCGAATTGTAAGGATAGATACCTCTGAATCTATGTAATTTTTAACAAGCAAATGACGGATGTACAGGATATACCTATTTGGCCTGTTGGTTATTAATAGATAACTTCTCTTTGATATAGACCAAACTTCCTTTTTCCGGTTAGATAACTTCGTCTTCCTTCGTTTCAAACTATAAATGCAAGCTTTGTTTTTATAAATGCAAGTTCCGTTTATAAAAACAAAGCTTGCAATTTTATAAACGGAACTTGCATTTATAGTTTGGAATAGGGCAAAGACAACTTTACTATTAAGGGAAGAGATCTTTGCAAAGGGAGCAAAAGGACTTTTCTACTAATAGCTGATACGCTGTCTAAGGATAGATCGAATTTCTATCATGGTAACTTCTACTTCAACTGCTTGAGAAACTCTGTCGGAGTGATATTAAATTCTTTCTTGAAACACTTTGTAAAGTAGTTCGGATCTGATATACCGACGGCAAATGATGCTTCGGAGACATTCATACCATTCAGTAAATGAGTTTTAGCCTCTTTCATTTTGATGGTCCGTATGAATTGGGTGATGGAGCATCCGGTGAGTGATTTCAGCTTCATGTGCAACAGGCTGCGACTGATGCGGAGATGGGCTGTGATTTCCGTTACTCCGAAGTCTTCCTTGGTGAGGTTCGCCATAATCAGTTCCATCAGTTCTTTCATGAATATTTCATCCCGCGGGTTGTTGGTGATTTGCTTGATGTTCAGTTCCTCTGCCTGTTTGAAGTGCTCGATACTCTGTTTCCGGCTCTTTTGGATATTCTGTACCAGCAGTTCCAGATTCTTGGCGTTGAAAGGTTTGGTGATATATGCATCGGCTCCACGCAGATAACCTTCCGTATGGTCGTTCTCATCAGTCTTTGCAGTCAGGAGGATAACGGGGATATGGCTGGTCGTTACGTCCTGTTTGACACGTTCCGTGAATTCCAGGCCGTCCATCACCGGCATCATTAAATCCGATATAATGAGGTTGGGCAGCTGTTTGGCTATCTTCTTGCAGGCTTCTGCACCATTATACGCTCGTATAATATCATATTTCTCGCTGAATATACTGGCGAGGTAATCATTCATTTCTTTGTTGTCCTCCACAATCATAATAGATTCCCGGGCAGGATCTTTTTCTTTGTTGGTCAGCTTTTCGGGAATGAGTTCGATGGTTTCCTTGATTCGCTGGTTATATTTCTGTATTTCTTCGGTCGTGATGTTCTCGGACGAGCGTTCATCGGGGTTGTAAGCATCCTCGGATACATTCAGGGTAACGATAAAATCCGAACCTTTGTTGATTTCGCTTTCTACCCGGATTTCCCCTTTGTGCATGTGTATGAGCGAACGCGTAAGCGATAATCCCAGTCCGAATCCCTCGCGATGGTCGCGCTTCTCAACTTGGTAGTAACTTTCAAATATTTGTTCTTGAGCTTCTTTAGGAATCCCCCTGCCATTGTCTTTGACGGAGATTTGCACAAATGTTCCTTTCTCTTCTTTTATTAGTTTGGCACTCAACTTGACGTATCCGCCGGGTTGGGTATATTTAAATGCGTTTGAGAGCAAGTTATAAAGAATCCGTTCCAGCTTGGAAGGCGAGAACCAGACTTCCTCTTCGGTGTCTTCCAGATTGACGATGAAGTCAATCTCCCGTTCTCCGGCTACGATGTCGAAGATGTGCGACAGTTCTTCCAGAAAGTGCATGATGTCTCCCTTCCGGACGCTGATACGCATCTGTTTCATCTCGATTTTACTGAACGTCAATAGTTCATTAATCAGATAATTCATCCGGTTGGCGTTTCGGTAGATGACTTCCAGTTTCTCTTTATCGTTGTTGCTGATTTGTGGCTGCTGGATCAATCGTTGCAGAGGCGATAGAATCAGGGTCAGCGGTGTTTTCAGGTCATGGGAGATGTAAGTGAAGAAATTGATCTTCTGTTGATTCATATTCTCTATGTTGACGCGTTGTTCATGCTCCGTTTTCAGTCGCATGAGCAGGATGATACGCGTTTTGGTATATCTGTATGCGGCGTAAATGATTAATAGGAAGAGTAGTGCATAAACTAAATATGCTCCCGGTGAGAGCCACCAAGGAGGAAGGACTCTGATGGCAAGGTCCTTTTGGCCCGTTTCGTCCCAGTGGATACCATCTTTGCTGGCTTTGATCTTTAAGATATATCTTCCTGAAGGCAGATTGGAGAAGCGTACCTGATGCTGGTTGCCTACAAACTGCCAGTCCTTGTCGATACCTTCCATTTTCATCGCATATTGAGTGTTGTCGGTATATTGATAATTCAGTCCGGAGTATTCGAGACGCAGGGATTGGGCTTGTTCGTGCGTCAGGGTGATCTCTGTCAGTTCGGAGATAGAGGAAGGGATGAATGCTTTCTCATTGTTGGGCGACATATATTCGCTGTTGCTCCAAATGGCAGTCAGTGCAATGTTGAAACGGGGATTGACGGAGCGTACCTGTTCCGGGTAGAAAGAAATCATACCGTTGATAGTTCCGAAATACAATTCTCCGTCAGGCTTCTTGCAGGCGGAGGAGTAGTTGAACTGGTTGATGGGCAATCCGTCGGCCGTGGTATATCGGTCAATGCTTCCTGTTTGGGAATTGATACAACAAAGTCCGTTTCCGGTACCTACCCAAACATTGCTCATCTCATCTTCAATGATACCTTTGATGGCGTTGGATCCCAACTGTTCTTTACTGTAAAAGGCGATAATGCTACCGTTGCGGTCCGATACATAAAGCCCGTTGTTGTCTGTACCTATCCATATCCGTTGATGTGAATCGGGGTAGATATAGGTGATGTAGAGATCGGTATGCGGCAGGATGGGGAGCGAGGTTACTTTCAGTGTATGGGTATTGATCTGAAATATACTGCCTTTTCGGGTTCCTGCCCAAAGTATACTGTCATTAAACTGTACCAGGTTAAAGACACGGAGAGATGAAATTTTTTCCGGGCGGGAGTTTGCTTTCTTCTTGTCGATCAGGAATAAGCCGGAAGGGCCTCCGTACCAGATATGATCGTTCTTGTCTTCGATGATGCAGAAGCCGGAAGAAACCTCATCCGACAGTAGATTATAGTCCACCGTGCGGTTTAGATGCGGTATATAGTGAAGAGCTCCTTTCAGGAACAGTCCGAGCCACAGGCTGTTATCTTTGTCGAGCCATAAAGAATGTATGTTCTTGGCGTAGATTTGCATTTGCTTGTGCAGCCGTTCGGCACGGGTGATTTCTTTCTTATTGTTCAGGTAGTTCAATCCGCCATCTTCGGTGGCGATGTACAGACCGTTGTCCGGAGCATTGATAATCTGGCGGACAGCCTTTCCGCTCAAATGATTGAAACTGGCTCCGTATGGATATATCTGGAACTGGTCGGAACCGAATATATAATAGTTGACTCCTCCGAAATAGGTTCCCACCCACATATTATGAGCCTTGTCCTGATAAAGGCTGTAAATGGGAGAATCGTTCAGCGCACTTAAATCCCGTTCCGATTGTTCGTAATGTGCAATCAGTTGATAGAGTTTGTTGAAGACAAAGATGCCATACTCCGTGCCTACCCATATATTCCCCGTATGGTCGGTTGCCGCACAGCGGAAGTGTTTTACTTCCAGGTCTTTCGAGAGATTACACAGGGTATTGCTTTGTATATGATAGACGAAAAAATCGTTGTTAGTATTAAATAAAAGCTGGTTGGACGAGATCAGGACGGCATTGTTGCATTGCTGTGTAAAAGGCTGGATGAGAGTCGGGAGGGAAACGAACTGTTTCTTCTCCAGACTGTATCGCATCAGTCCTTTGTTGGTGTCTATCCATAAGGTTTTGTCTCCGTCCTCCGCAAGGTATCTCACATGAGGTTTTTCTTCATCGAGAAGAAAAGGAACGAACAGACTGTCTTGTTCATTGTAGCGATAGAGTCCGTTGCTACAAGCGGCCAGAAGCACACCATCGCTGGTATTCAGGAAACAAACATCATCCTTAGTGTTCCCTTTAATCTGGTAACGACTGAAATCTTCTGTCTCGTAGTTATAGCTGCAGATGCCCTGATCGGTAGAGATCCATAGAATGTTACGGAGCGAATCGTTATATAAGCGCGTGATGAAATTGTGGCGGAGTGAGGTGCTGTCGGCTTCATTATGTGCGAACAGGTTGATATTATAACCGTCATATCGGCACAATCCGTTGCGTGTACCAAACCAGATGAACCCGTGGTTGTCCTGGGTGATTGCATTGATCGTATTATGCGGGAGTCCTTCAGCTATACTTAGCTGTTTGAAGCGTATATTATTATATTGAATCTGTCCCGTCGACAAGCTTGTATTTAAGAGCACGAGACTAAATAAGAGTACGAATTTAAGTAAGGTGGTTCTCATGGCTTTTCTGATTGATTTTCACGACCTAAAGATACGTCTTTTTTTGTTTTGAACAGTCGTAGAATTGTTCAAACGGGCAGCACTCATGTTCAGTTTGCCGCTTCGCTACAGATTTTTATACATGATTGCAGGTATTAAGCATTATTTTTCTGTTTTTCTTGGATAGAAAAGACCACATTTGCAATGTGAAACTCTAAAAACAAATGCTATGAATCATTCGACAGTCAAATCCTTTACGTTTGGTATCGGTCTGTTTTTCACATTACCTCTGGTATATGGGAATAGTTCCTCTCCGTCTTCCTCCGATGGAACGTTGTATATCAATAAATCGAAAACCCACAAAGTGGCTCCCGTAAAGTACGGTTTCCATTATGAAGAAATAGGAATGATGGGCGAGGGTGCCCTGCACGCCGAACTGATACGTAACCGTTCGTTTGAAGAAGCTACACCGCCTGCCGGATTATCTGTGAAGAACGGTCTTTATGAAAATGTTCCGGCTCCCCGCGTTAAAGAGAAAAAAGTGTTTCAGGCCGATCCGCTGATTGGATGGACGACTTATCCGTTATCATATACTCCTGTATTTATCAGTCGCACGGATGAAAATCCGATGAGCGGGGAAAATAAGTATTCGATGCTGGTTAATGTCACGGAAGATATTGCGAACCATCCGGATGCCCTGATTCTCAACCGTGGATATTATGGAATGAACCTGAAGACAGATACGTCTTACCGTCTTTCCTTGTTTCTGAAGAACAGGAATTATTCCGCTCCGTTACGTGTATTTCTAGTTGACGAATGGGGACAACGGGTGAGCAATGTGATCGAAGTGAATGTAGGGAATCGGGACTGGACAAAATATACCGGTGAACTGAAACCGGAAAAGAACGTCCGGCGTGGAATGTTTGCCATACAACCGATGTCGAAAGGGCAATTTCAGATAGATGTCGTTTCCCTGTTCCCGTCCGATACCTGGAACGATGGAAAATCCGTATTCCGTAAAGACATTGTTCAGAACCTGAAAGAGTTTTCTCCCAGCTTTATCCGTTTCCCGGGCGGATGCATCGTGCACGGAGTCAATGAAGAAACGATGTATCACTGGAAAAAGACGCTCGGACCGATTGAAAATCGTCCGGGACAGTGGAGCAAATGGGCGCCTTATTACCGTACCGACGGAATCGGCTATCATGAGTTTTATGAATTGTGCGAATATGTGGGAGCTGATGCGATGTATGTGATGCCTACGGGTATGATTTGCAGTGGTTGGGTGAAGCAAAGTCCACAGTGGAATTTCAGACACATTGATGTCGATCTGGACGCTTATATCCAGGATGCGTTGGATGCCATCGAGTATGCCATTGGTGATACAACTACGAAATGGGGAGCTGAACGGGCAAAGAACGGTCATCCCGCTCCTTTCCCGCTAAAATATATCGAGATTGGAAATGAAGATTTCGGACCTGTGTATTGGGAGCGTTATGAGAAAATCTATCAGGCGTTGTCCGCCAAATATCCTGACTTGATTTATATAGCCAATAGTGTCATCCGTGTAGTCGGAAGAGAGAATGATGACAAACGGAAGGATATTCCCAATTTTGTCAACCCGAAGAATGTGAAAGTGTTCGACGAACATTATTATAACTCAATCGAATGGGCTTGCGAACAGCATTATCGTTTTGATAACTACAAACGGGGTGTTGCCGATCTATTTATCGGCGAATTGGGAATCAACGGAAAATATCCTTATAACCTGCTGGCTACCGGAGCCATCCGTATGTCAATAGAACGCAACGGCGATTTGAATCCCTTGTTTGCCGAACGTCCGGTGATGAGGCATTGGGACTTTCTGGAACACCGTATCTTCCTGCCGATGTTGATTAATGGAGTAGACAGTAGCGTAAAGACTTCCTTCTTCTACCTGGCAAAGATGTTCAGGGATAACACGTTTGACGTGTGTCTGGATGCAGCGATCAAGGATATAGAAGGTTTGCAGAACATCTTTGTTACGATGGGATATGATACGGCCAGCAAACAATATATCCTGAAACTGATAAACCTGCAGGATAAAAAAGTCACTCTACAACCGGAAGTTTCCGGCTTCAAACGTCCCGTCAAGGCACATAAAACAAGTCTGGTACTGGTTCCGGGAAAAGAAAACACACCGTTTGCTCCGAATGAAGTCCAACCGGTAGAGACGGAAGTCGGGCTGGACCTGAATCAACCGTTCGAACTGGAGGCAGCTTCCATGGTTGTATATCGTTTTTAGTTCACCACAGAGGACACAGAGAGCACAGAGGACACAGCATTTTTTCTCTCTTTCTGCAAGGAACAGAGTGATAGATGCAGTTAGCTGTAAAAAAAGCGTGAGACTCTGTGTTACTCTGTAATGAATAAAATGATTAAGCCTCCGTGTCCTCTGTGTCCTCCGTGGTGAACTCTAAATTGTCAAATAGCAAATAAAAATAAAATGAAAACAATCTTTTGTATCACAGGACTTGCCATACAAGGTTTGGCTATGTCAGTTCAGGCGCAAACCGGCAAACCGAATATTGTGGTTATTATGACCGATCAGCAGCGTGCCGATTTGTGCGGCAGGGAAGGTTTTCCGCTGGAAGTGACTCCCTTTGTCGACCGTTTGGCGCAGGAGAATGTATGGTTCAATAAGGCATACACTGTGATGCCGGCCAGCTCTCCGGCACGTTGTTCCATGTTCACCGGGCGTTTTCCTTCCGCCACTCACGTACGCACGAATCACAATATCCCCGACATCTCCTATCAACAGGACTTAGTGGGCGTATTGAAAGAAAACGGATATAAAACAGCATTGGTTGGCAAGAATCACGCTTACCTGAAACCTGCCGACTTGGATTTCTGGTCTGAATACGGACACTGGGGAAAGCACAAAAAGACGACTCCCGCAGAGAAAGAGACTGCCCGTTTCCTGAATCAGCAAGCCAGGGGGCAATGGCTGGAGCCATCTCCCATCTCGCTGGAAGAACAGCATCCCACCAAAATCGTGAACGAAGCGCTGGCATGGATTAAACAGCAGAAAGAAAATCCTTTCTTCGTATGGGTCTCTTTTCCGGAACCTCACAACCCTTATCAGGTATGTGAACCCTATTACTCCATGTTCTCCCCCGATAAGCTCCCTGTCTTAAAGACCTCCCGCAAAGATTTGGCAAAGAAAGGAGAGAAATACCGTATTTTGGCGCAACTGGAAGACGCGTCCTGCCCGAACCTGGAACAAGACTTGCCTCGAATCCGTGCCAACTATATCGGAATGATCCGGTTGATAGACGATCAGATCAAGAGACTGATCGAATCATTGAAAGCCAGCGGACAATATGAAAACACCCTCTTTGTCGTACTTTCCGACCACGGTGACTACTGGGGGGAATACGGATTGATCCGTAAAGGAGCCGGACTTTCCGAAAGCCTCGCACGTATCCCGATGGTATGGGCAGGATATCACATTAAAAACCAGCCTGCCCCTATGGATAGCCACGTATCGATAGCCGACCTTTTCCCCACCTTCTGCTCTGCCATCGGTGCCGAAATACCGGCAGGAGTTCAGGGTCGTAGCTTGTGGCCGATGCTGACCGGAAAAGCTTACCCTAAAGAAGAATTCTCCAGCATGGTCGTACAACAAGGCTTCGGAGGAGCCGATGTCGGACTGGATGCCTCCCTGACTTTTGAACAGGAAGGAGCATTGACTCCCGGCAAAATAGCCCACTTCGACGAACTGAACACCTGGACGCAAAGCGGTACCTCACGCATGATAAGAAAGGATGACTGGAAACTGGTCATGAATCATTATGGCAACGGAGAACTCTATAATTTAAAGAAAGATCCTTCGGAAGTTCATAATCTGTTTGGCGAGAAGAAATACAGCGAAATTCAAACAGAACTTCTGACCCGTTTACTGGCATGGGAGTTGCGTTTGCAGGACCCGCTGCCTCTCCCGCAAAGACGTTACCATTTTAAACAGAATCCATTTAATTATCTCCATCCGGAATACTAAAAAATAAGAAGATTGTACATACCTACGGATATTAAAAACATGATTCCATGAAGTCTGCCCCGCAACGGCCTATTTTTGTATCCGTAAACATAAAACAGAAATATATGAAATTGATTTTGCGATTAGGATTGATCTTGTTTACAGGATTTATTTCCATCTCTACAGCATCAGCACAGTTATATGGAACGGCAGATACAAACGCTCCGGAACTACGTGTTCCGACATCTGTAAAGCCGGCATTTGATTATTGGATGAGGGACACTTGGGCTACACTGGGTCCCGACGGTTATTATTATATCACAGGAACCACCTCTACTCCCGATCGTTACTTTCCGGGACAGAGGCATTGCTGGGACTGGAACGACGGTTTGTACCTGTGGCGTTCCAAAGATATGAAGTCCTGGGAAGCCAGAGGACAAATATGGTCGATGGAAAAAGACGGAACCTGGCAAAAGAAACCGAAAGTATATAAAGCAGGAGAGAAATATCAGAAGAAATCCATCAACGGTGATCCGATGGACAACCGCTTTCATGCAGTGTGGGCTCCGGAAATGCATTATATCAAAAGCGCGAAGAACTGGTTTATCGTTGCCTGCATGAATGAGTCGGCAGGCGGGAGAGGTTCTTTTATTTTGCGGAGCAAGACCGGAAAACCGGAAGGTCCGTACGAGAATATCGAAGGTAATAAAGACAAAGCTATCTTCCCGAACATCGACGGAAGTTTGTTCGAAGATACGGACGGCACTGTCTACTTTGTCGGGCACAACCATTATATCGCCCGTATGAAACCGGATATGAGCGGATTTGCCGAGGAACTGAAAACATTGAAAGAGAAAAAATATAATCCGGAACCGTATATTGAAGGAGCGTTTATCTTCAAATATGATAACAAATATCACCTCGTACAGGCTATATGGTCGCACCGTACGTCGGAGGGAGATACCTATATCGAGAAAAAGGGAGTAACCTCGCCGAAGACACGTTATAGTTACGACTGCATCATCTCGACAGCCGATAATGTGTATGGTCCCTATAGCGAACGCTACAATGCCATCACGGGAGGAGGACACAACAATCTTTTCCAGGATAAGGATGGAAACTGGTGGGCTACCATGTTCTTCAATCCGCGTGGGGCACAGGCGGCAGAGTATAAAGTGACGTGCCGTCCCGGATTAATTCCGATGATCTATGAGAATGGTAAATTCAAACCCAACTTTAATTATAATACCAAATGAAAACTTCTTTATTGATAGCAGGCAGCCTGGCTCTGGTCCCGATGACGTATGCGCAGGACAAGCCGAATATTATTATCATACTGGCAGACGATTTGGGCTTCTCCGATCTCGGCTGTTTCGGTGGTGAGATTCATACACCGGTACTGGATAAACTGGCAAAGAATGGCGTCCGTATGACGCAGATGTACAACAGTGCCCGTAGTTGCCCGTCGCGTGCCAACCTGTTGACGGGACTTTATCCGCATCAGACGGGATTGGGACACATGGACGGCAGTCATCCTGCCTGGCCGAAAGGATATTCCGGTTTCCGTTCCAATTCGGACAACGTCACGATTGCAGAAGTCCTGAAAGATGCCGGATATTTTACGGCTATGTCAGGAAAGTGGCATCTAGGGAATAAGTCGAATCCCATTCTTCGTGGTTTCCAGGAGTATTACGGTTTGTTGGGCGGATTTAATTCTTTCTGGAATCCGGCAGTATATACCCGTTTGCCGAAAGACCGTACCCCCAGACATTATGAGGAAGGAACTTTCTACGCTACCAATGTGATAACGGATTATGCGATTGACTTTATCGACCAGGCACATCAGGAGAAGAAACCGTTGTTCCTGTATCTGGCTTATAACGCTCCCCATTTCCCTTTGCACGCACCGAAAGAAGTGACCGATAAATATATGTCTCTCTATATGCAGGGATGGGACAAGATTCGTGACGCCCGCTGGAAACGGATTGTTGACCTGAAACTCATGCAAGGCAAACCGGCACTTAGTCCGCGTGGTGTAGTTCCCGAAAGTCTGTTTGAAGATGAAACGCATCCGCTACCGGCATGGGACTCATTGACGAAAGATCAGCAGACCGACCTCGCACGCCGTATGTCCATTTTTGCCGCTATGGTAGATGTGATGGACGCGAACATCGGCCGGGTAGTGGATGAATTGAAAAAGAACGGTGAGTTGGACAATACGTTTATCATGTTTATGTCCGATAACGGAGCTTGTGCCGAATGGCACGAATTTGGCTTCGACAAACAGACCGGAGTCGAATACCATACCCATACCGGAGAAGAACTCGACCAGATGGGTTTGCCCGGAACCTATCATCATTACGGTACAGGCTGGGCAAATGTCTGCTGCACGCCGTTCACGCTCTATAAACATTATGCACACGAAGGAGGTATTTCCACTCCGTGTATCATTTCCTGGGGTAATCATGTGAAGAACAAAGGCGGACTGAATCATCAGCCTGCACAATTCTCCGATATCATGTCTACCTGTGTGGAACTGGCAGGAGCCACTTATCCGAAAGAATATCAGGGAAGAGCGATTCTGCCTACGGCAGGTCAGTCTATCCTTCCGATTGTGAAAGGAAAGAAGATGCCCGAAAGATATATTTATGCCGAGCATGAAGGCAACCGCATGGTGCGTAAAGGTGACTGGAAGCTGGTTTCCGCCAACTTCAAGGGAGATGAATGGGAATTGTACAACATCAAGGAAGACCGTACCGAACAGCACAACCTGATCGGTAAATATCCTGAAATGGCAAAAGAATTGGAAACAGCCTATTTCGAATGGGCGGACAAGAGTGATGTTTTGTATTTCCAGAAAATGTGGAATACCTACAATAAGAATCGACGGAAAGATTTTAAAGAATATAAAACCCGCTAATGCTTATGGATAAGAGAATCTTACTAACTCTGGCTTTAGGAGCCATGTCGCAGGTGTTTACCCATGCATGGGAGCCTAAAGGAGATAAAATTAAAACAGTATGGGCTGAACAGGTGACGCCGGAAAATGTGTGGCAAAGTTATCCCAGACCACAGTTGCAACGGGCAGAATGGATCAATCTGAACGGATTGTGGAAGTATGCCGTAACGGATCAGAACACGCCTCGGAAGAACGTTTCCTTTGAAGGGGAAATCCTGGTTCCGTTTGCGATTGAATCATCTCTGTCCGGAGTGCAGAAAACATTTCTTCCTACGGATAAACTATGGTATCAACGTGAGTTCACCTTAGATCCTTCCTGGAAGAACAAATCTACTATCCTGCATTTCGGAGCAGTGGATTATGAATGTCAAGTATGGGTGAATAACCGGTTGGTCGGTACGCATAAAGGAGGAAACAACCCGTTCTCGTTCGATATTACTAAATACCTGAAGAAGAGTGGCCCCCAAAGCATTGAAGTAGCCGTCACCGACCCGACGGACACGGAATCTATCTCCCGAGGGAAACAGCAACTTAACCAGGAAGGTATCTGGTACACGCCTGTATCGGGCATTTGGCAAACTGTGTGGCTGGAAGCGGTGAATAAAACCTATATCCGTCAGGTACTTCCTTCCACTGATATTGAAAGAAAATCCGTGAAGCTGGCTTTCGATATAATCGGAGCCAAAGGCAATGAAGAAGTGAAAATAGAAGTGTTGGATGATGGCAAAGTAATCAAGACGGTGGAACAGAAGTTGCGTGATGCGATGGAGATAGACGTTCCAAACGCTGTCTTATGGTCTCCCGAATCTCCGAAACTGTATCATTTGAATATTGTCTTGTCCAATGGAGGACGTGTTTTAGACCGGGTAAAGAGTTACTTTGCCTTGAGAAAAGTAGATGTCCGTAAAGATGAGTGCGGATATAACCGTATTTGCCTGAATAACCAACCCATCTTCCAATACGGTCCGCTCGATCAAGGCTGGTGGCCCGACGGATTGTTGACTCCTCCTTCCGAGGAAGCGATGCTGTGGGACATGGTGCAGTTGAAGAAGATGGGATTCAATATGATCCGTAAACATATCAAAGTAGAACCGGAGCAATATTATTATTACGCCGATTCTCTGGGATTGATGATGTGGCAAGACATGGTTTCCGGTTTTGCTACGTCAAGGAAGAAGGAGGAACACGTCAATCCGTTGGCTACTACTGATTGGAACGCTCCCGAAGAACACACCCGCCAATGGCAAAAAGAAATGTTCGAGATGATCGACCGTCTCCGTTTCTATCCCTGTATCACTACCTGGGTGGTTTTCAATGAAGGATGGGGACAGCATAACACGGTGGAAATCGTAAATAAAGTGATAAAATACGACGATACACGCCTGATAAACGGAGTGACCGGCTGGACGGACAGAGGCGTAGGCGATATGTACGACGTACATAATTATCCTGTCACTTCCATGATTCTGCCGGAGAACAACGGTAACCGCATTTCCGTACTGGGAGAATTCGGCGGCTATGGCTGGGCGATCAAGGAACATATCTGGAATCCGAATATGAGGAACTGGGGGTATAAGAATATAGACGGAGCAATGGCTCTGATTGATAGTTACGGCCGTCTGGTATATGATTTGGAAACGCTGATTGCCCAAGGGTTGAGTGCGGCTGTTTATACACAAACCACTGATGTGGAAGGAGAAGTGAACGGCCTGATTACTTACGACCGGAAAGTAACTAAAATACCGGAAGGCTTGTTACACCTGATGCACAACCGTTTGTATGAAATCACTCCCGTGAAAGCGGTTACTTTGATTGCAGACAGTCAGAACGGAAGCAAGAATACCCGCCTTGTCGGTATGAACGGTCAGGAGCTGAAAATGACTTCTTTGCCTTTCGACTGTCCCCCTCGTTCTACGGTAGTATCAGAAGCTACTTTTAAGGTGGATAAGGATTTCAATCATCTGTCTTTATGGCTGAATGTTGCCGGAGAAGCCAAAGTTTGGCTGAATGGTGTAGAAGTCTTTGCGCAGGAGGCAAAGCAGACCAGGCAATATAATCAATATAATATCAGCGATTACAGCCGTTACTTGCGGAAAGGAAGTAATCTGTTGAAAATCGAAGTGAAAGATAGCAAGAAGATGAGATTCGATTATGGGTTGAGGGCTTATTAATCAGATTCATATTCTACTTTGTGAGTTTCTTGTTATAAAGTTGAAAGGCAAGTGAATATCTGCAATATCAAGTTAATGTATGAGCCCCATAGCGATGTCACTATAGGGCTCATTAACTATCATTTTTCCGGCTCACTCGTATGGGCACATTTCTTTATAACAAACTTTCTTATTGAAATTTCTTATCTTCTTCGAGGAGCTCCTGGCTACATTGCTCCGGTGCTAGAGGGGTAAAGAGTTCTATCAAGTTTTCTTCGGGATCGCGCAGGTATAGGGTACGCATCCCCCAATCGGGCATATCCGTAGGTTCGGTGATAAACGTCACGCCTTTTGCTTTTAGATCGGCAAAAGTTTCGTCGAGGTTATCTACACTGAATGAAACCATTAATTTCTCACGCATCGCAACGGGCTGTTGCTTATCTGCATTGCCTACCGCAGGTGCCATCCAGTCGGATACAAAAAGGGTGAAGCCTTTTATCCCGTCAGCTACTTTAAAATTGGCATATCCGCTATTTTCATCTCCCCAGGATGGCTCTAATCCGAGTTGTTCGGTGTAGAACTTGAAGCATTTGGCGAAGTCTTTCACTAATAATCTTACGTTGCTGAATCTCATGGTTTACTGATTAATAGTTTGTAATTTGTTTCTTATATCAAAATGCAAATATAATCATTCTATTGGATAGTGTTTCAAAAAACTGTATTTACCTCATTAGAGTGCAGAAATGAACTATTTCACCACAGAGGACAGTTAGAAGATCCATACTGAACAGATGAGATTATCTGAAATCCAGAATAAAGAATTACAGGATAAAATTGCTGTGATAAATAAGAATTCTGAAGAATAGATCAAAGCAATGCAGAAACAATATGAGACTACTAACAGGTAGCTGAAGATTTTCATATCGGCTCAAAAGAGTCCTATACACTGTAATTATTGGCTCATTTTGAGCCGATATATTAATAATATTATGTATTTTTGAGCCGATATAATCAATTAAATAGCAATGGAAGAAGAAATTCAACAATATCTTCGTTTTCATCCTCTATCTTCTAGGTCAGAATTAATGGAGGGAGTGAATACTAAAGTAAGTGTCGCCACATTCAAGCGTTTATTAGCTGCCATGATTTCCGCTGGAAGTATTGAAGTCATAGGGCAAGGACCTGCCACCTGTTATAAACTAACACCACAAACGTTTGTTACAAGTTATTTCGACTTAGAATCATACTTTCGGAAAGAAGTTGATGAGCGTGAAATTCAACAAGCTTTCAATTTCAGCCTTATTCCTGATATATTGCCTAATGTTGACCCTTTCACGATGGATGAACGGAAACATTTAACGGCTCTTCAAGAAACGTTTAGAAGAAATGTATTAGAAATGACAGACGGAGAGTACCGGAAAGAAATGGAAAGGTTAGGTGTGGATCTTAGTTGGAAGTCTTCTCAAATTGAAGGGAACACATATAATCTTCTTGAAACGGAAAGACTTTTGCTGGAAAAAGAAGAAGCAAAAGGTAAAACTAAAGAAGAAGCCATTATGCTACTAAATCACAAGGAAGCTCTTGATTTTATTTTAGATAATCCTGATTATCTTCAGTATTTATCAATAAGAAAGATTGAAGACATTCATAGTATCCTTATTAAAGAACTGGGAGTTGAGCGTCATATTCGTTCTCGGCGTGTTGGTATTACGGGTACGAATTATCGTCCACTTGATAATGAATATCAAATAAGAGAAGCTATGGAAGACACTTGTCAATTAATCAATAATAAGGAGAGTATCTTTGATAAAGCTTTCCTAGCTTTAGTTCTGTTATCTTATATTCAGCCATTTGCTGATGGTAATAAACGTACTGCCCGTATAACAAGTAATGCAATACTTATAGCCAACGGTTATTGTCCTTTATCATTTCGTTCAGTTGATTCTATCGACTATAAGAAAGCTATGTTAGTTTTCTATGAACAAAATAATATATATCCATTTAAGAAAATATTTATAGAACAGTTTGAATTTGCTGTGAATACATACTTTTGAATTTATCTGTATATTGATGGTTGTTCCAACGATGACATTATTATAAATATAATAATTATGTTCATAATAAATTTGTAATGCTTCCTGTTTTAATAAACATTGGTTTTCCGTCTGCAATAATTTTCTCCTGAAAGCCGGAAGTTTCTGAAAGACTTTTATCTTTGCAACTATAATACATACGGCACTATGAAAAAAGTGATTCTGATTTTTGTGACAATCGTCCTTTCCGGTCTGCTTTATGCAAAAGATAATAAGAGTACCGATGCGTTACTTCGTGAGATTGATGGTATCATTAAAAATCGTCAGACTTATGGAGCGGAAAAGGAGGCGCGTATCGCTGACCTGAAGAAATTGTTGGCGGAGGCTACTTCCGATGAACAACGATATGGTTTTTGCGGACGTCTTTTCGATGAATACCGGGCTTATAATCTGGATTCGTCTTTTGTCTATGCTCAACGGAAAGAGGAACTGGCGCATCGCATGGATAAACTGGATTACCTGGATGATGCTGCCATGAATATGGCGGAAGTGATGGGAACTACCGGAATGTATAAAGAAGCGTTGGAACTATTGGGGCAGATTGATAAGAAAACGTTGCCCGATTATCTCTATGGTTACTATTATCATCTGTATCGCACTATTTACGGATTGATGGGAGATTATGCCGTTACGGAGAAAGTCAAGAAAGAGTATTATCGAATGACGGATCTGTATCGTGACTCTCTTCTGCAGGTCAACGCTTCCGACTCTTTGGGGCACGTATTGGTGATGGCGGATAAGTGTATCGTACATGCTCAATACGATGAAGCCATCCGTATGCTGATGGAATATTACAACAAACCTTCTTTGGATGACCATTCAAAAGCAATGCTTACTTATACTCTCTCCGAGGGTTACCGGTTGAAAGGCGACAAGCAGGGGCAAAAACATTACCTGGCCCTTTCGGCTATTGCCGACCTAAAATCGGCAGTAAAGGAATATGTATCTTTGCGCAAACTCGCTTCCCTTGTCTACGATGAAGGGGATATTGACCGTGCCTACAATTACCTGAAATGCTCCTTAGAGGATGCCACTCTTTGCAATGCCCGCCTTCGTACGTTAGAAATCTCGCAAGTCTTTCCTATCATTGACCAGGCTTACCAATTGAAAACCAAACGGCAGCAGCAGGAGATGAAAGTATCATTGATTTGTATCAGTTTGCTTTCCGTATTTTTGTTGGTTGCCATTTTCTTCGTTTACAAGCAGATGAAAAAGGTTGCTGCCGCACGTCGCGAAGTGGTCGATACCAATACGTTGTTGCAAGAACTGAACGAAGAACTTCACGACTCCAACTCGCAACTGAAAGAGATGAACCATACGCTTTCGGAAGCCAATTATATCAAGGAGGAATATATCGGCCGATATATGGACCAATGCTCCACTTATCTCGACAAGATGGATTTATACCGTCGTTCCCTAAATAAAATTGCTGCTGCCGGAAGAGTGGAAGAACTATATAAAGCCATTAAATCTTCTCAATTCCTTGACGAAGAACTGAAAGAGTTTTATGCAAACTTCGACATGACTTTCCTGCAACTCTTCCCCAATTTTGTGGAGGAATTTAATGCGCTGCTCACAGAACCCATGCAACCCAAACCGGGAGAACTGTTGAACACCGAACTCCGTATCTTTGCCCTTATCCGGCTGGGGATTACGGACAGTACCAAGATAGCGCAATTCCTCCGTTATTCCGTGACTACCATTTATAATTACCGGACCCGTGTCCGTAACAAAGCTTTGGGAGAAAGAGATGAATTTGAGACTAAAGTAATGCAAATAGGGAAGGTGGAAGAATAAGAAAATTACTACTTTTTTAGTCTGACTTCTATTTTATAACGTTCTTATATTTAGTGGTTTATGCTGTGAGACACTGTATAAATCACTATATTTTTGCTATCTGCTTTAAGAAGCAGTATGAAATGTGGATACTTTTGTTTCACGGTCATTTCAGCAATGACACAGAGAACGAAAACAAAAGTAACCCTAATATTAACTTTAAATTAATGTACATGAAACAGAGTATGAAGTCGAAAGGCTTTGAACGCCGCCTCTTATTAATAATGTGGGGCTTGTTCCTATCTCTTAGTGCATTCGCACAACAGATTTCAATAAAAGGACATGTAGTAGATGCCACAGGTGAACCGGTGATCGGTGCCAGTGTGGTGGAAGGACGTACAACGAATGGTACGATAACCGATGTAGACGGTAATTTCTCATTAAGCGTTCCGGCTAACAGCACGCTGACTATCTCTTTTGTCGGCTATAAAACGCAGACTGTTCCGGTGAACGGGAAAAACTCGTTGAAAGTAACCTTGCAGGAAGATACGGAAGTATTGGACGAGGTTGTTGTAGTAGGTTACGGAACGATGAAAAAGAGCGATTTGACTGGTGCCGTATCTTCTGTCGGAGTGAAGGACATCAAAGACTCTCCGGTAGCTAATATCGGTCAGGCAATGCAGGGAAAAGTATCCGGTGTGCAGATTATCGATGCCGGTAAGCCGGGTGATAATGTCACCATTAAAATCCGCGGTTTGGGTACGATCAATAACAGTAACCCGCTGATTGTCATTGACGGAATTCCTACCGACTTGGGATTGTCTTCCTTGAATATGGCTGATGTGGAACGGGTAGACGTATTGAAAGATGCTTCGGCAACAGCTATCTATGGTTCCCGTGGTGCAAATGGTGTGGTGATGATTACCAGCAAACGTGGTGCCGAAGGTGCCGGAAAAGTAACGGTAAACGCAAACTGGGCTATTCAGAACGCTACTAAAGTGCCCGATATGCTGAATGCTGCGCAATATGCCGCCTTGAGCAATGATATGCTGTCTAATAATGATGATAATACAAACCCTTATTGGGCAGACCCTTCTTTATTGGGAACAGGAACGAACTGGCTGGATGAGATGTTACGTACGGGAGTGAAACAAAGCTATTCGGTTAGCTATTCCGGTGGTACGGAAAAGGCACATTACTATGTATCCGGCGGTTTCCTCGATCAGTCCGGTATCGTGGAAAGCGTTAATTACCGTCGTTTCAACTTTCAGGCAAATAGTGATGCCCAGGTCAATAAATGGTTGAAGTTCACTACTAACCTGACATTCAGTACGGACGTGAAAGAAGGAGGAACTTACAGCATCGGAGATGCGATGAAAGCACTCCCCACCCAGCCGGTGAAGAATGAAGACGGTAGCTGGAGCGGTCCCGGACAGGAAGCGCAATGGTATGGAAGTGTCCGCAATCCGATCGGTACGTTGTACATGATGACGAACGAGACGAAAGGATATAACTTTCTGGCAAACATCACCGGAGAGATTGCCTTTACCAAATGGTTGAAGTTGAAAAGCACCTTCGGTTATGACGCCAAATTCTGGTTTGTCGACAACTTTACTCCGGCTTACGACTGGAAACCGAATCCGGTAGAAGAATCTTCCCGCTATAAGAGTGACAACAAATCATTTACCTACCTGTGGGATAATTATTTTGTATTCGACCATACTTTCGCCCAAAAACATCGTGTAGGTGTGATGGCAGGTTCTTCCGCCCAGTGGAACAACTACGATTACCTGAATGCTCAAAAGAATATCTTCATGTTTGATAATATCCATGAAATGGACAACGGCGAGAAGATGTACAGCATCGGTGGCAGCCAGAGCGATTGGGCACTGCTCTCTCTGATGGCACGTCTCAACTATTCTTACGAAGATAAATACCTGCTTACAGCCACTGTGCGCCGTGACGGTTCCTCCCGCTTCGGTAAGAACAACCGTTGGGGAACATTCCCTTCCGTTTCTCTGGCATGGCGTATTTCGCAGGAAGAATGGTTCCCGAAAGACAACTCTCCGGTGAATGACCTCAAACTGCGTATCGGATACGGTGTGACCGGTAATCAGGAAATCGGTAACTACGGCTTTGTGGCTTCCTATAATACGGGAGTTTATCCTTTCGGCAACAACAACTCCACCGCTTTGGTATCTACCACCCTTTCCAATCCGAATATTCATTGGGAAGAGGTACGCCAAACCAACTTCGGTGTGGATATGAGTCTGTTCAATTCACGTGTCAACCTTTCGCTGGATGCCTACATCAAAAAGACGGCAGACATGTTGGTGAAAGCTTCCATCCCTATCACCTCCGGTTTTGAAGATACTACTGAAACCTTTACCAATGCCGGCAAGATGCGCAACAAAGGAGTGGAAATGACCCTGCGCACCATCAACCTGAAAGGTCTTTTTTCTTGGGAATCTGCTTTAACGGCCACCTATAACAAGAATGAAATTCTGGATCTGAACAGCGAAACCCCGATGTTTATCAATCAGATGGGTAACTCATACGTGACTATGCTTAGAGCCGGTTATCCGATCAATGTATTCTACGGATACGTGACCGACGGACTTTTCCAAAACTGGGAGGAAGTAAACCGCCACGCCACCCAACCGGGAGCAGCTCCGGGGGATATCCGTTTCCGGGATTTGAATAACGATGGAGTCATCAACGATGAAGACCGTACCGTTATCGGCAACCCGAATCCGAACTGGTTCTTCTCTTTAAGCAATAATTTCTCTTATAAGGGATGGGAACTCTCCGTTTTCCTGCAAGGCGTATCGGGAAACAAGATTTATAACGCCAACAATGTTGACAACGAAGGAATGGCAGCCGCTTACAACCAAACCACAGCCGTATTGAACCGCTGGACGGGTGAAGGTACCAGCAACTCTATGCCCCGCGCCATTTGGGGAGACCCGAACCAGAACTGCCGTGTATCCGACAGGTTTGTGGAAAACGGTTCCTATCTCCGTCTGAAGAACATCACGCTTTCGTATACACTGCCTAAAAAGTGGATGCAAAAGATTCAACTGGAAAATGCCCGCATCTCTTTCTCTTGCGAGAATGTGGCAACTATCACCGGATATTCCGGCTTCGACCCGGAAGTGGATATTAATGGCATCGACAGCAGCCGTTACCCGATTTCACGTACTTTCAGTATGGGCTTGAACTTTAACTTTTAAATCAGGAGAAAGAATATGAAAAAGATAATAACTTTGGTATTTATGTCTGCCGTGCTGGCATTGACATCGTGCAACGATTTCTTGGATAAATATCCCAAATATGGCGTCGATCCCGAATCGGAAGTGACGAATGAGATTGCTGTGGCACTGACTACTGCCTGCTACAAGACTCTTCAGTCATCTAATATGTATAACCAGCGTATTTGGAGCCTCGACATCATCGCAGGCAACAGTGAAGTAGGAGCCGGAGGAGGTACTGACGGTTTGGAGACTGTTCAGGCTTCCAATTTCATAGCCCAGAGCGACAACGGCTTTGCCTTGTATGTATGGCGTTCTCCGTGGGTTGGGATCGGACGTTGCAACATCGTGCTTTCCAATCTGCCTTCAGCATCTATCTCCGATGAGATAAAGACCCGTTGCATGGGTGAGGCTTATTTCCTGCGTGCACATTATTATTATATTCTGGTTCGTTTGTACGGAGGGGTGCCTTTGCGCTTGGAGCCGTTTGAACCGGGAGAATCTGCGGATATTGCCCGTAATACGGTAGATGAGGTATATGCTCAAATTCTTTCCGACTGCAAAAATGCAGTGAATATGCTTCCTCCGAAAAGCAGTTATGGAGATGCTGACAGGGGACGTGCCTGCAAAGAGGCTGCAATGGCGATGCTGGCGGATATTTACCTGACACTGGCTCCCAATCATCGTGACTATTATAATGAAGTAGTGACCTTGTGCAATAACATTGCTGCAATGGGATATGATCTGACTCAATGCAATTATGCCGATAACTTTAATGCGACGATCAATAATGGTGCGGAATCTCTCTTCGAAGTGCAATACTCCGGTAGTACGGAATATGACTTTTGGGGCGGCGATAATCAAGCGTCCTGGTTGTCTACTTTCATGGGACCACGTAATTCGGGTATGGTAGCCGGTGCTTATGGATGGAACTTGCCTACGGAAGAGTTTGTCAAGCAATACGAAGACGGTGATTTGCGGAAAGATATCACTGTGTTGTATCAGGGTTGTCCTGCTTTTGATGGTATGGAATACAAACGTTCCTGGTCCAATACGGGTTATAACGTACGTAAGTTCCTTGTGTCGAAAGACGTCTCTTCGGAGTATAATACCAACCCCAACAACTTTGTAGTATACCGTTATGCGGATGTCTTACTGAAGAAAGCGGAAGCTTTGAATGAGCAGGGACATCCTGATCAGGCTGCCGAACCATTGAATATCGTTCGTAAGCGTGCCGGACTGACAGAGCTGCCGACTACTCTGACGCAGACCGAAATGAGAGAAAAGATTATTCACGAACGTCGGATGGAACTTGCTTTTGAGGGACATCGCTGGTTCGATATGATCCGGGTTGATAATGGAAATTATGCATTGACATTCCTGAAATCTATCGGTAAGAATAATGTGACCAAAGAACGTCTCTTGTTGCCTATTCCGCAGACGGAGATGGACTCCAATCACCTGATGACTCAAAATCCCGGTTATTAATCCGTTTTATAATCATTCATTTAGACAAATAATATGATGAAGAAATATATATATCAATTGTTATGCTCTCTTTTCATCGGTGGAACGATGGTTGCCTGTGCCGAGGATTATATGGAGACAGATAAAGGACATGATACCCTCACCCTTTCGGTGAATCAGCAGGAGTTGGTGTTGAACGAAAAGAACCATAGTCAGGAGGCGCTGGCGCTTTCATGGACTACCGGAACGAATTATGGAAGCGGTAACCGTATCTCTTATACGCTGGAACTGGCGAAAGCCGGAACGGACTTTGCGAATCCTTATTCGGTAGATTTGGGTACGGGAACGTACCAATGGACTAAGAAAGTGGAAGAACTCAACCAATTTCTGCATACGCAGTTCGGTATCGGCTATGCCGTGAAAGCGGAGTTGGAAGCACGTATCACAGCCGTCGTTGCCGGAATGGAAGATCAGAAGCAGATTGCGACGGCTGCCTTTACAGTGACTACCTACCAGCCGGTTACTACCACGCTTTACCTGATTGGTGATGCTGCTCCGAACGGATGGAGCGCCGATAACGCAACGGCAATGGAACGTACGGATAACGGACAATTTACATGGACAGGAAAGCTGAATACCGGATCGTTTAAATTTATAACGACCTTAGGAGAATTCCTGCCGTCGTACAACCGTGATGCTACTGCCGAAGAAGGATTCAAACTGACCTACCGTACATCGGGTGACCAACCGGACGAACAGTTCACAATCAGTAAAGAAGCAACTTATATCGTAAAAGCAAACCTGCTCGACCTGACATTGACACTTACCGAAACGGAAGATATTGGCTGGAGATATGAGGAGTTTTTCATTGTCGGTTCGTTTACGGGTAACAATGGTTGGGGATTTGAAGCACTGTCTAAAGATGCTGTTCAGATGGATCTGTTCCATTATGGAGCTGTGATTCCCTGGAAGGCAGACGGAGAATTTAAATTCGCTTCTGTGACAGATTTCGGTCAGGCGGATGCTTTCTTCCATCCTACCATGGCTAATGCTCCGTACACTTCGACATCCGTAGTGCTTGGAGGTGACGATAATAAATGGCAGATGAAGGAAGCCGAATGTGGCAAGCCTTATAAAGTATGGTTCTATACAGGCAAAGGAAAAGAAAAGATGCTGATGCGTCCGTTCACTCCTTACGAAGGGCTGTATCTGGTGGGTGAGGCAACTCCAAACGGATGGGATTTAGGCAATGCTACTCCGATGACGAAGAGTGCCGACAGTCCTTACATCTTTACCTGGAGCGGCACACTGAAAACAGGTGAGATGAAGATATCCTGCGATAAACAGTCAGACTGGAACGGGGATTGGTTTATGGCGGATAAGAGCAACAAGGCTCCGACGGGAGAAGTAGAAACGGCATTGTTTGTTGCTAAGTCGGATGCGGAGTTGAGCAGTATGTATCCGGATGCAGATTTGGGTAGTTTGGATTATAAATGGAATATTCAGGAAGCCGGTTCTTATCGGATTACGATTGACCAGTTGAAAGAGACGATTTCGATTGTGAAACAATAAAACAAGAATTCAAGATGAAGAAAATAATATATTTGGTGGCTGCTTTCCTGTGTATGGCTTGCAGTGACGATCATGGGTCGAACCAGGAGAATGGAGGAGCTTCGGGCAGTGTCACCGAAGTGACTCCGGTAACATCGGATTTAAGTGTGGACCTATCTACGGATAAGGCTTTCTATAAACCGGGGGAGAAAGTGGTATTTACAGCAGATGACGCGTTGCCTGCCGGAATTAAAGTTCGTTATCGTCTTTTAGGGGAGGTTGTCGGAGAAGAGTCGGTAAATGGTACCAGTTGGACATGGCAACCGCCTACTACTGATTTCAAAGGATATATGGCGGAACTGTACCGTCAGGAGAATGGTACAGATGTGATTGTCGGTACGATTGCGGTAGATGTATCCAGTGATCCGGCACGTTTTCCGCGTTATGGTTTTGTCGCTGATTTCAGTCGGGAGAAGACGGCTGAAAAGACACAGGAAGAGATGGCGTATCTGAATCGTCATCACATCAATTGGGTACAGTTTCAGGACTGGCATAATAAGCATCACTGGCCGTTGGGCGGTACACGCACACAGTTGGACGAAGTGTATATGGACATCGCTAACCGGGAGGTTTATACAAGTTCGGTGAAAAATTACATTGAAGCGCAGCATCGTTTCGGTATGAAGTCTATGTTTTACAATCTTTGTTTCGGGGCGTTGAAGGATGCCGCTACGGACGGGGTGAAGGAGGAATGGTATTTGTTTAAGGATGCTTCTCACACTACTAAAGACAGTCATGATCTGCCGGGCGGATGGAAAAGTAATATTTATCTGGTAGATCCTTCTAATAAGGAATGGCAGAAATATTTGAACGAGAGGAATGATGATGTATATGTGAACTTTGCCTTCGACGGCTATCAGATAGACCAGTTGGGACGACGCAGCACGCTTTACAATTACAACGGTATTCCGGTCAATCTGCGTGAGGGATATGCTTCTTTTATTGAAGCGACGAAGCAGGCTCATCCGGACAAGAGTTTGGTGATGAATGCGGTCAGCCGTTACGGTGCCCGTCAGATAGGAGAGACAGGTAAAGTTGATTTCTTCTATAATGAAGTGTGGGCGGATGAGGCTGATTTTACCAATCTGAAAGCCATTCTTTATGAAAATGGAGTCTATGGTAATTATCAGTTGAATACGGTTTTTGCAGCTTATATGAATTATAATAAAGCGGATAATCGGGGAGAATTTAATACGCCGGGTGTCTTATTGACGGATGCTGTCATGTTTGCTTTGGGTGGTTCGCACCTGGAGTTGGGAGGCGATCACATGTTGTGCAAAGAGTACTTTCCGAATGAGAACCTGACAATGAGCGAAGAACTGAAAACAGCGATGGTTCGTTATTATGATTTCCTGACTTCTTATCAAAATCTGCTTCGTGACGGTGGTACGGAGAATAGTGTTTCCATGAATTGTACCAATGGCGAAATGAGATTGAATAGTTGGCCTCCTCAACAGGGATCAGTTACTACTTATGCCAAGCAGGTAGGTGGCAAGCAAGTGATACATCTTCTTAATTTCTCGCAAGCGAACAGCCTTAGTTGGAGAGATGTGGACGGTACGATGCCGGAACCGGCTCTGATTACAAAAGCGGCTTTGCAGATGAATCTGTCGGCAAAGGTGAATAAGCTGTGGGTAGCGTCGCCGGATGCACACGGAGGGGCTTTGCAGGAATTGACCTTTACACAGGAGAACGGGGTTGTCTCATTTACATTGCCTTCCCTGAAATATTGGACAATGATTGTGGTTGAATAAAGCGGCTGCTACAGAATAACTAAAATGATAGGTATGATGATTAGATATAGATTATGGGTATGGGTGTTGTGCCTGGTATTTCCAACATGGGTTTGGGCGGAAAATGAGACACGTACATGCACTTCTTTTACACAGCAGGGACGTCAGGTGACTTTTCACCTGGCGGACAGTGCCGCCTTGCAATTGCAACTTTGCAGCTCTTCCGTCGTGAAAATCTGGTTCTCACCCGACGGGCAATTGCAACGAAGAAATGCTTCGTTTGCAGTGATTAATGAAGAACTGGAAGAGGTAGGAACTATTCATGTGGATGAACAGGCGGCCTGTTATGAGATATTTACTCCGAAGTTGCGTATCCGGGTGAATAAATCTCCGATGAGTCTTCAGATATTCGATAAATATCAGAAACTTCTGTTTAGTGATTATGCCGATAAAGGCCATGTTAGTGAAGGAACGAAGAAGGTGGAATATAAAGTGCTTCGTCGTGACGAGCACTTCTTCGGACTTGGTGAGAAAGCGGGAAAGATGGACCGTCGTGGCGAGTCTTATAAGATGTGGAATAGTGACAAACCTTGTTATAGCGTGGTAGAAGATCCTCTTTACAAAAGTATTCCTTTCTTTATGAGCAATTACCGGTATGGTATTTTCCTTGATAACACCTATAAGACGGAATTCAAATTCGGAACAGAAAGCCGTGATTATTACAGCTTTGAAGCGCCGAACGGGGAAATGGTATATTACTTTATCTTCGGTAAAGACTATAAAGAAATCATCAGCCAATACGTCAGACTGACCGGAAAACCTATCATGCCGCCGAAATGGGCGTTGGGTTTTGCTCAATGCCGCGGTCTGTTGACAAGTGAAAAGCTAAGTCGTGAGATAGCCGAAGGCTACCGGAAACGGGGAATCCCTTGTGATATTATCTATCAGGACATCGGCTGGACAGAATACTTGCAGGATTTCGAATGGCGCAAAGGAAACTATGAAAACCCTAGGAAGATGCTTTCGGATTTGAAAGAGATGGGTTTTAAGGTAGTCGTATCTCAAGACCCGGTAATTGCACAAGCCAACAAAAAACAATGGGAAGAAGCAGACCGTCTGGGCTATTTTGTAAAGGACAATACGAACGGTAAAAGCTACGATATGCCCTGGCCGTGGGGTGGGAACTGCGGAGTGGTGGACTTTACCTTGCCTACCGTAGCCGACTGGTGGGGAACTTATCAGCAGAAACCTATTGACGATGGTGTCTCCGGCTTCTGGACAGACATGGGCGAACCTGCTTGGAGTAACGAGGAGCAGACGGAACGCCTGGTGATGAAGCACCATCTCGGTATGCACGATGAAATCCATAACGTCTATGGTCTGACCTGGGACAAAGTGGTAAAGGAGCAATTTGAAAAGAGGAATCCGGACCGTCGTGTTTTCCAGATGACTCGTGCTGCTTATGCCGGCTTGCAACGTTATACGTTTGGCTGGACGGGTGATAGCGGAAACGGAGACGACGTACTGCAAGGTTGGGGACAATTAGCCAATCAGATTCCTGTAATGCTTTCCGCCGGATTGGGATTAATCCCATTTTCTTCCTGTGATATCACCGGTTACTGTGGGGATATTGAGGATTATCCGGCTATGGCGGAACTCTATACCCGTTGGATTCAATTCGGAGCATTTAATCCTTTGAGCCGTATCCACCATGAGGGAGATAACCCGGTGGAACCGTGGCTTTTCGGGCCGGAAGCGGAAAAGAACGCGAAAGCGGCTATCGAACTGAAATATCGTTTGTTACCGTATATCTATACTTACGCCCGCGAAGCGTATGATACAGGATTGCCTATCATGCGGCCTCTGTTTCTGGAATATCCAATGGATATGGAAACTTTCTCCACGGATGCCCAATTCCTGTTCGGTCGTGAATTGTTGGTAGCTCCTGTGGTGAAGAAAGGTGCTCGCACAAAGAACGTGTATCTTCCCGAAGGCACATGGATAGACTACAACAACAAGCAGACGGTCTACACCGGAGAGCAATGGACTACCGTTGATGCTCCCTTGTCCTCTGTTCCCATGTTTGTGAAGCAAGGTTCCATCATCCCTACCATGCCGGTGATGAACTACACCCATGAGAAACCGGTATATCCACTTACTTTTGAAATCTTTCCCGCCCAGGAAGGTGCACAAGCAGCCTTTACTCTTTACGAAGATGAAGGAGAAGACTTAGGATATCAGCGTGATGAATTTGTCAAAACACCGATTATTTGCAGCACTCTGGCAAATGGATATGAACTGACCGTCTCTGCCCGTGAAGGAAAAGGATACACTGTTCCCGGTCCGAGAAATCTGTTGTTCCGTATTTATTCTGCGAAAGCTCCGAAAGAGATAACTGTCAAAGGAAAGAAGATAAAGCAAACTAAACCGGAACGTTTGGAAGAAAATCTGGAGAATAACACTGAAACTGTAGCGTGGAGTTGGGATAAGGAAACAGGTGTCTGTAGTGTGAGAATACCTGATAAAGGTGTTGATGAACAGTTGATGATTACTTTTAAATAAACAGGGAGCTGTTGGCAAGCTAATATTCAGAGTTTTTCTTTCGTTTTATATGGATAATGTGTAGATTCGCACGAAACTCATATCAGAAATGTGTAAGTTATCACATTTCTGATATCAAAAGTGTGATTCATTATGAGAAGCTTTTCCAACCCGCTTACCTGATTCGCTATTCAATGCTGAATTTGAAACAAGATGGTAATTTGATTAATATCCCCCTGTTTTTGGCGGATAAGACAAAAGAGCTATTGAAGGATAAAAGTTGAAAGAGCCTTCTGAAGGAATCAGTAGCCTCTTAAAAAACGATGATTCTTAAAAAAGGAATATTTAATCATTGGAAGAAGGACGTGAATTGCAGTTTGGTAAAGAAAAGCAGGAAAATGTCCTGCATTTGTAATTACGCGATTCTCTATTTCGGCTGTTTCGAAAATATGCCAATCAAGCTGCGATAGATTTTTGATTATTTTTGTTATTTGGAGAGCAGATGCCCGAATAACTAATCATTTTATTATTTTTTCCTTTCCGATATATTATGGTAAACTAGAGATAAAAATGTTTCTTAATAGTCCATTTTTATCTTCTTCACCGGGGAACGATAGCTTCCTCGGTGAGGAACAAGTCGATGCACACCGAGGAACACTTCGTTGGTTTTAAAGCAATGAGCGGTTTCTGAATAGAGAAAGATGCATATCCTGTTTGCTTTTATGCAATATTAGGCATCCTTTTGTATGCTCATGCGTTTATTTATGCAGTTTATTTTCCGGTTCGTTATTTTCTAATTGGCCATTTCCTTGTATAATATTAAAAATAGAACATTGCTTATTAAATAGGATTAGCTGTATACAAGAGACTGGATAGTTTCTCGCATACAGCTAATTAAATCTATTCTTTTACGTATCTTAGATATGTCCGTATTCGAATTCCGGGATATCGCCTTTCGCGGACATTTTAGCAAAATCAATCAGATTGGCCAAGTGGCGGAGCACCAGTTCTTTCATTCCTTCTTTGTCCCTATCTTTTATCTTCTGTAACATTTCCCTATGTTCTGCATGAACCGTTTTTTGAGGAACAGCACAAACTTTGTATTTTTGATAATATTTTAAAATATCGGGAGTAATAATAAGCAGGAGTGAACTGATAACCGGATTATGTCCGCCTTGCGCAATGGCCTGGTGAAAGGCAAAATCTTTTTCGACACGAAGGTCTGTATCAAACTTTTCTTCCAGTTCGACAAGCGTGTTTTCGATATTCTTCAAATCCTCTTCTGTGTGGTTTACTGCGCATAATTTGCAGACCTCTATTTCCAGAAGTACACGTACATAAACCAAGCTTGAAAAATCATATCTGCTGATTTTCAATGCATCGGTAATCATAGTATCCAACTGGTCTTTGGAGAATTCGGATACCACTGTTCCACTCTGAGGATATGTTTTTACAATACCGTATAATTCCAGTTTCTGCAATGCCTCGCGAACATGTGACCGACTGACTTTCAAAAGTTCGGATAATTTACGCTCAGAAGGGAGACGCTCTCCCGGTAAAATCTGACGTTCTGATATTTGTTTTTTTATGTGTTCTATTACATGCTTAACTGGTTGCGAATTGATTTCGTCTTTCATAAGATATAAATATTTTAAAAAGATGACCTTTTCCGTTTCGGCTGTAAAAGTACAAATATTATCTTTCAAAGTAAAGCTTTCTAGTAAAAATATTCTCCTGTCCTTTTATATAGAGGTACGCGTAACGTGTTATTTATAAGCGGCTTATATCTAATTATTAATAAATATTAATTGGTAGACCAAAATTTTGGTTTACCAATTTTAATCGTTACGTTTGTCACAGAAATTAAAACACTAATCTATGAACAACTCCTGTATTTTTAAAAAAGTCGTGATGATGTTCCTGTTGTTGGTAGGGACATTGAACGTTTACTCCCAGCATGTAGTTACTGGTAAGGTGATAGATGAACAGGGTCCGTTAATTGGAGCTTCGGTGAAAGTGAAAGACGCTGCCGTTCCTACCGGTACTGTGACGGACGCTGAAGGTAAATACTCCATTAAGGTTCCTAATTCCAAGACAATTTTGGTTTATTCGTATATCGGTTACGTTGATAAGGCGGAAGCGGTTGGCAAACGTACAGTTGTGAATGTGACGTTGGAAGAAGATTCGAAGATGTTGGATGATGTTGTGGTAATCGGTTACGGTACACAGGCGAAATCTCATTTGACAGGTTCGATTTCAAAGTTGGAAGGTGAGAAGCTGATTAATGCTCCGGTGAGTGATGTCACTACTGCCTTGCAAGGTGCTATGACTGGATTGACGGTTTCTAATGAGACATCAGAAGTGGGTGTGACTCCTTCTATCCGGGTACGCGGTACGGGTTCCATTTCCGCAGATAGTGAACCGTTGGTTATCATAGATGGATTTCCCGTATCCGGTGGTTTGTCGTCTATCAATGCTGCGGATGTGAAGTCTATTGAAATTTTGAAAGATGCGGCTTCGGCTGCTATTTATGGTTCACGTGCTGCCAATGGAGTGATTATGGTGACGACAAAGAGCGGTACGCCGGACAAACCGAAATATTCTTTTAAGTTCTATCAGGGATTTAAATACGCTTATCAGTTGCATGATATGATGACTTCTTCCGAATGGTTGGGCTTATTGGAAGAAGAAGCTGCCTTAGGTGGTCCGAAAGTACCGAGTGCTGCTCGCGGGGCTGCTTATTTGGAAAGCCAGATGGGGACTACCGACTGGCAGAAAGAGGGCTTGCGTGATATGGCAGGTATCACGAATGTGCAGATGAGTGTTTCGGGCGGACGCAAAGAGACGAAATATTTTATTTCAGCGGCCTATACTAAAGACCAGGGGGTGATGCTCAACAATTCACTGGACAAACTGAATTTCCGTACTAAAGTGGATACCAAACTCTCAAAGATAGCTACGGTGGGTGTTAATATATCCGGTACATATAGCAAGACGGAACGTCCGAAAAATAACTTTATTGATTTCTATCGTACTCCCTCTTTTTTACCGGTTTATCACAATGCATATAGCACAGACCTGACCGGATATACCGGATTTGCAAGAGGTAGCCATTTTAACAATATTATGACACCGACTGCCGTGGATGCCGATGGAAATCCGTTGTTGGATGCCGACGGTAACCGGGTATTGGAAAAATCGTCTCCATTTAGCTCTGCCAATAATAATCCGGCGAGCGTAATGACTAATACTTTCCGTTGGAGCGAGACTATGCAAGGATTGGCCAGCATGTATCTCACGCTTGATCTTTGTAAAGGATTACAGTTTAAGACATCCAACGGCTTGAATGTTCGTTTTGCCCCTTCTTATTATTATGCAAATAAGGACGCTACGAAAGACAAGGAAGCAAGCCGTGCTACTTATTCCAGTGCACTTTATATTGATTTGTTGAGTGAGAATACCTTGAGTTACCATTTGGACTTTGGAAAGAATAAAGACCATAGTCTTGACGCTTTATTGGGATATACTGTAGAAAAGACACGGAATCAGCGGGTGGCTATGGCTGCGACGGGATTTGCTACGGATGACATCCATACTTTGAATGCTGCCACTGTTTACGAGTTGGCTAGTGAGGGTAATGGAAATACAGCGGGTACGGGAACTTTCAGATATCCGGATGTTGTATTGGAATCTTATCTGGGACGTGTCAATTATAGTTATCTGGGGCGCTATTTGTTGTCTACCTCTCTACGTCTGGACCGTTCATCGCTCTTTTCCAAAGGAAACCGTAATGCCTGGTTCCCTTCCGTATCACTGGGTTGGCGCGTGAGTGAAGAGAAATTCATGAAGGGTATCAAGGCTATTTCTAACTTGAAACTTCGTGCATCGTATGGTGTGACAGGAAATAACCGTATCAGTTATAATGCAGCCCTCGAGGTATTGAACAGTGCGAATTACGTGACCGGCAAAGGTACGGGTTCATTGGTTAATGGTTCTGCGAATATCTCTTCTTCGCTGGCTAATTCTAATATTACATGGGAGCAGACTGATGAGTTTAACTATGGTCTGGATTTGGGACTTTTCAACAACTGTATCAATCTGGCGATAGATGCTTACTATTCAGTGACACGTGCGTTATTGTTCGAACAACCGACGCAATCGTTTACCGGTTACACACACTATTGGAATAATATAGGAAAAGTCCGTAACTCAGGTTTGGAAATCCAGCTTGATACGCATAATATGAAAAGCCGTAAGTTTTCATGGGATACTAATATAAATTTCTCACTTTCGCGTAATAAATTATTGGAGTTAGGCGGTGAACAACAAATGATTTCTTTAGGTGAAAGAAATGAGGGTTATCTTGCTAAAGTGGGTGAGCCGTTGATTCAATTCTATGGATACAAGACGTGTGGTGTATGGAATAGTGCGGAAGAGATTGCAGCTAATCCTCATTTTTCAGACGATGCACCGGGGGGAATACGCATTGTCGATACCAATAATGACGGCTCTTTGACTCCTGAAGACCGGGTTGCGTTGGGCACTCCTTACCCGGATTTCACATGGGGCATCACCAATACTTTCCAAATTAAAGATTTCGACATCTCATTCCTTATTCAGGGTGTACAGGGCATCACAGTGCTTAATGGTGATGTATATTATAATGAAACAAAGAAGTGGAACAAGAAGTACACAAAGAACCGTTGGGTAAGCGCAGAACATCCGGGTGACGGAAAAACGCCTTATCAGAATGTGAAAACGGGACATGACCTCATGCTTACTGATTATCCTTTGCAAAATGCTTCTTATGCTTGTCTGCGTAACTTTACAGTGGGATATACCTTGCCGGCAACTGCTGCCCGTAAGATTAAGTTATCAGGTGTACGTTTTTATGTGTCGGGCAGTAACTTGCTCTATATTTGGGGAAGTGGCTACAAAGGCATTAATCCGGAGTCGCGTATGACATCCGGTAATTATTCCAGTGCAATGATTTCGGGGTATCAGCGTGGTGGGTTCCCGTTGACTTCTACCATTTCTGCCGGTTTTGATATTAATTTTTAATGGAGGAAAACGATGAAAAAAATAAATTATATAGGATTATTGTTAATCGTCATGGTATTTTCCGCTTGTGATTTGGATCAATATCCTTATTCGGAAGTGGCGGCGGATAAGTATGTGAAGGATGCTTCGTCGGTAAATAATCTGGTGCTGGGTTGTTATAATTCCCTGCATGATGTGATGTATTACGAGTGGGCCATGACAGAATTGCGCTCGGATAACGGACGTATGTATGCTGCAGGTTCTTCTTCGAATACTACACGACTGGTGGAACAGCTCGACCAGGGTACTATCGTACCGGAAAACGAATGGGTGAAAACGTATTGGAATGCCTGTTATGCCACAATTGCACGGGTAAACAATGTTATTTCTTACCTTGATGTAGTGACGGACGAGACATTGCGGAACCAATATGAGGGAGAAGTACTTTTTCTTCGTTCATTGGAGTATTTCAATCTGGTCCGTTTATGGGGGCCGGTATTTATTGTTACTTCCAAGGTTCCTTCTGAAGTGGTCCGTGATATGCAACGATCTACGGTGGATGAAGTATATGCGCTTATTGAGGGAGACTTGGAGAATATTGTCAATAATGAACTGTTGCCCGGCAAGATGGCGGACGGTGACTTGGGACGTGCTGACCTGAATTCGGCAAAAGCGTTGCTTGCCAAAGTATATGCTACGCACTACCAGGCGGGTGACGAGAAATATGCCCGTGCCGCCCGACTGTGTAAGGAAGTACTCGAAAGTGAATCTGTGGGAAATCCGCAATCGGGTAGTGATCTTGTGGCTTATGATAAGGTTTTTGATATTGGCAATGAGATGAATAAGGAGATAATCTTTGCGGTTCGTTACCTTTCGGGAAATGCCGGTATCGGTTCGCCGTTCGGCAATATGTTTGCTCCGGTCAATAATGGTGCAAATGTGATTATCGGTACTTCTTCCGGTTATAATACTCCTACTGACAATATTATTGCAGCTTACGAGCAAAGAGGTGCGGGGGCTGATAAACGTCTGGATGTGAATATCGCCCAGAAATATTTCAATACAACTACTCAGACGTGGGTGACGGAAGGTAATTGCCGTTACTGTAAGAAGTATGTAAATCCTGTAACTACACAGTATGATGGCGAGAGTGACTGGCCTGTGATTCGTGTGGCTGATATTGCTTTGCTTTATGCTGAATTGACAAATGAAATCTCGGGGCCTTCTGCAGACAATCTGAAGTATTTGAATATGGTTTGTGAACGTGCCGGTGTTTCTACATATACACTGACCGACCTGCCAAGTCTTTATGATTTTAGAAAGGCTGTACGTAATGAGCGCAGGCTTGAACTGGCTTTTGAGAACCAGCGTTGGTTTGATCTTCTTCGTTGGGGGATCGCTACTCAGACAGTAAACAACTACTTGAACAGCGAGCTTCTTTATACGGAATATTCTTATACGGTGAATGATATAGAAGATTGGCAAACATTTCTGCCTATTCCGGTGAGTATGATTGACATTAATCCAGAGATAGCACAGAATACGGGTTATTAATCTTTTAAATGCTTACGAATATGAAACAATATAGAGAATGGAGTCTGGCATCATTGTTTGTTTGTTTATTCTTTTTGTGTGGTTGTGATTCTACGTCGATGAAGGATGTGGCGGTTAGTTCACCGGAAATCCTTTCTTTCTCGCCCGAGAGTGGAAGCATAGGTAGTGAGATTGTTGTTACCGGAGAATATTTGGATGATGTGGTAAGTGCTACTATCGGTGGTGGAAAAGCCGTTATCCTACAGAAAGTGTCCAACCGGCGTTTGTCTTTGAAAGTGACAAATCAGGCACGCAGTGGTAAAATTGTATTGGTAAATTCGATAGGTGAGGGTGTGTCCGAAGGAGATTTTACCCTTGAATATCCGGCTCCTGTCGTTTCACAGGCCGGAATGCCCTCGGAAGTTGAAATGGGCAATAATTTGTTGCTCTCCGGTAGTTCCATGAATGTGGTGAGTGCTGTTCTTTTCACTGCCGAAGGCGGGACAGAAGGAAATGAGGCAGAGATCATCTCACAAAGTGAGAATGAGATAGTAGTAAAGGTTCCTTATGTGGAAAGTGACAAGGCTATTGTAACATTTAAATATTTTGATGGAACAAAAGAAGTGGAGACGTCAAGTTCGTCCGCACCCAAGTTAACGGTGAAACGTTATCAGCCTGAGGTTACAACTACTGTATTTGAACCAGCCAACGTGGGAGATATGGTAGTGCTGGAGGGAGCATATCTAAATAAGATTGATAAAGTGCTGTTAGGTGATATTGAGTGTACTATTACGTTGCAGACTGAAACTGAATTAAAGTTTGTTGTACCTACATCTGATAGCTTTAAGAACGGTGATAATATGGTACCGTTAAAGATTTCTTATTTTGACGGTCGTGAGACACCGACATTAACGGATGAATTTATTGTAAGGGTGGCTTTTGTATATTATTGGGAGAACAGGACTATTCATGCACAGGCTGGAGAGACTTCTGCATTCTTCTCACCGGAAACAGGACGGGTTTATTCTAATGATGTATGGAGCCAGGAAGTGGATATTATTGCTGCTGCAGGAAAGAATACTTGTAAGACAGCGAATATTCCGGTTGTGTCCGAAACAGACTATAATTCTGTAAATCCTTATTTTTTCATTTCCGGCTCATCTTCTAAATTCAATTTAGCTATCAATAGTCCGGCGAACTCTAACGGGCAGTTGAAGAATTTTAAAACTTCCGGTAAGGCTTCCATTACGGGGGGGAGCAGCTATTATGGCACCCCTGCATTATCATTTGCATATTTGGATCCGGAGACTAACCCGGATTGTGCGGAGCTGGTCAATAATGTGAAAGCTGGCAATATCAAAAAGATTGATGAAATAACTTTCCCGCTTGATGTGGAAAAGAAAACATGCGCCGGCATTAAGCCGTCAGTGAGTGCTGCACCTACTACTGATGCTTGGGCAAAAGATAAATTTGAAGCAGGTGTGGAGAAAACTAATGTGACAATTGATGCTGTGTTCCTGGTATTCTATTACAATGTGAAAGGATATGACAATAAAGCAGCTGATAAGAATCCGGTTAGGGATGTGAAGCGCATAGGGCTGATGTATATCAAGAGTGCTGATTTCAAGATGAAAGAAGGTACGGAAAAAGACCCTTCCGCAAGTTCTATTACCTTTGATATGTACTGGCAGAAACAAGATTACGATTACTCAAAAGTTCAATAATTAATGATGATACGAAATATACATAAGGCAATTATAGCTCTCCTGCTTATCGGGCTACCGTCAGTCTCTTTTGCAAAAAGATACGACGTAACGCTCCCCGAAGTAGCTTCCTGCTTGAAGACTGCACAACCGGGTGACCGGATTTACATCAAGGACGGTCAATACAAGGACATGCAGTTGAAATGGATAGGCAAAGGAACGGAGAAATCTCCTATTACCATAGAAGCCCTGAACCCCGGAAAGGTAAAGGTAGAAGGTGGTTCCACCTTGCGGATAGCGGGCGAGTGGCTATCTGTCAGCGGATTGCATTTCACTGACGGATACGCTCCCAAAGGTTCCGTAATAGAATTCCGTAACGGACAAGAACTGGCTAATCACTGTCGTCTGACGAATTGTGTGATAGACAAATTCAATCCGTCTCGCCGGGACCAGGCTTACAGCTATATATTGCTTTATGGTCGTCACAACAGAGTAGACCATTGTTCGTTGACAGGAAAACTTAACTTGGGGGTGACATTGATTGTCATCCTCAACGACGAACGTTGTCTGGAAAATCATCACCGGATTGACCATAACTACTTTGGAGAAAGACCCGTGTATGGCTCGAACGGTGCCGAAACAATGCGTGTAGGAACTTCCCAGCAAGCTTACAGTTCTTCAAATACGGTGATTGAGAATAACTTGTTCGAACGTTGCTCCGGTGAAGTGGAAGTAATTTCTATTAAATCCAGTGATAACATCATCCGCAACAATACGCTGTTGGAATGTGAAGGAGTGGTAGCACTGCGTCATGGTGACCGTAATACTGTGAATGATAATTTGTTTATCGGTAACGGACGTCGCAATACCGGCGGTATCCGTGTCGTCAATGCCGGACATCAGATTTACGATAATGTATTGGTCGGCTTGGCAGGTACCCGTTTCTTCTCAGCTTTGGGAGTTATGGATGCCGTACCCAATTCGTTACCTAATAGATATTGTCAAGTTGTTGATGTCAAGATGTACCGTAACACATTCGTAGATTGCACGAATATAGAATTTGGTACAGGCAAGGATATGGAACGTACTCTTGCACCGGAAAAAGTCTCATTCACGGATAATATCATCATCAATAAAGGACTCGACCAGCCTTATATAGCCGTTGACGACGTAGCGGGTATCCAGTTCAAAGATAACAAAGTGCAATTGGCAAAGAACTACTCGGCTCCGGGATTTACTACGGAAAAAGTAAAAGCTCCCCAGTTGCCCGACGATGCTGCGATACGTAAGGATAAAGGCGCTTCCTGGTTTAAGAACCAAGTGGCACACCCAGCAGCGAATGTTCATAAGGAATACAATGTGTCTCCGGGAACGAACTTGTCCGAAGTCATTCATTCGGCAGAACCGGGTGACGTCATTATTTTGGCGAAAGGCACATATCCTATCCAACGTGCTATGTTCATTGACAAACCGTTGACTATCCGTGCAGCCGATGCAGCCAACAAGCCGCTTGTCCGTTTCAACGGAGATAAGCCGGATAATATGGTAACTATTGCCGATGGCGGCAAAATGGTCATTGAGAATATAACATTCGATGGCGTATTAGAGCCCGGAAAGGCTTTGGCTAAAGCAGGAATTTCTACTGCCTTTGATATGATACAACCTTATACACTGATAGTAGACGGCTGCGAATTCCAGAACTTCGGAGAAGGCGGATTCTTTGCCATTAAAGGAACAAAAGCTACTTTTGCCGAAAGCGTTACCATCCGCAACTGTCTTTTCCGCGATTTATCAGGAGATGCTATCAACTATGCGGCAGAGAAAGATGATATAGGTCGCTATAATGCCGACGACATGTTGATTGAAAACTGTTCCTTCTACCGTCTGTTGGGTTTACCTATTAATATTTATCGTGGCGGAAGCGATGAAAGTACGGCAGGCCCTTATATTACTATCAGACATTGTACCTTTGTAGACTGTTGCAACAAAGAACGTGGAAGTGTCATGCGCCTGATTGGCCCGCAAGTACTGACAGTAGAGAACTGCAATTTTGATAATAGCGGACGCGGCGGGGCAACTATCCGCCTGGATGAGGCGACCTGGGAGAAAGTACGCATTGCAAACTGTAATCTGTGGAATTCCGGTAGAATGATGACTACCACTTCCCAGGCAATACAGGGAAAGATGTACAATTTCCGTCCCGCATATATCAATGCCGAAGCATACGATTATACTCCGGTTGAGGGTAGCGAACTGGAAAAACTCTCTATCGGCTTGAAAAAGAAGTAGAACAGTTGTCATACGATACTATTATTGAAATAGAAAATGATGTAAGATGAGAAAACTTATTATTTGCATATTCATGGTTTTAGGTGGATACCTCTTTTCATTTGCCCAACATCCGTCCCTTCTTTTCACACAGGAAGAAGTGAACGAGATGAGGGCAGGAAAGGGGACAGTACCCGCATTCGACAAATCTCTTTCGGAAGTGTTGGCCGCAGCCGATGCAGCAGTAAACTCTCCTGTTTCCGTACCGGTTCCCGTAGATGGCGGTGGCGGTGTGGTACACGAACAGCATAAATCCAATTACTATGCCATGTTCCATTGTGGAGTTGCCTATCAGTTGACAGGGGATAAGAAATATGCCGCCTACGTGGGCGATATGTTGGAAGCCTATGCAAAACTATACCCTACTTTAGGGTTCCACCCCCTGCAACTTTCCCCCGTCCCGGGACGTCTGTTTTGGCAGACACTGAATGAAAGTGTATGGCTGGTGCATACAGCGGTTGCTTATGACTGTATCTATAACACACTCTCATCCAAACAGCGTGCCACTATCGAGAAGAATCTTTTCGTTCCGATGGCGGACTTCATCATGGACGGTATGGGAGACAACCATGCAAATAACAAGACATTCAATAAAATGCACAACCATGCTACATGGGCTACGGCCGCCGTCGGTATGATTGGCTTTGCGATGAATCGTGAAGATTACGTAAAGAAGGCACTTTACGGTTCTGACGGAACAGGCAAACGGGGCGGCTTTATCCGCCAGATGGATTACCTGTTCTCTCCCGACGGTTACTTCACGGAAGGAGCCTACTATCAACGTTATGCCATCTGGCCTTTCGTCATCTTCGCCCAATGCATCGAGAATAAACTGCCGGACTTGAAAATCTTCAATTACCGGGATAGCATTCTTTCAAAAGCCCTCTCCACATTGATACAACTTTCTTATGAAGGCGAATTCTTCCATATTAATGATGCCTTGCTGAAAGGGCTTTCCGCACAGGAACTGGTATATGCGGTAGACATATTGTATAATGTTAATCCTTCGGACAAATCACTGCTGTCCGTTGCAAATAAGTACCAGCATACTTATCTCCCTACTAGCGGCGGTTTTAAAGTAGCCCGTGATATTGCCCGCGGAGAAGCTGCTCCGATTATCTATCGTAGCAGTGTATTTCGTGACGGGCGCAAGGGGGATGAAGGCGGTGTAGCCGTAATCCGCTCCACAGATTCTAATCTGAACAGCGCCTTGACACTGAAAGCTACCTCACACGGCTTGAGCCATGGACATTTTGATAAACTGACAATGGCTTATTACGACAATGGGAACGAGATTCTGCCCGACTACGGTGCTTCCCGCTTCTTGAATATCGAAGCCAAGTACAAAGGTCATTATACCCGTGAAAACCAATCGTTTGCCAAACAGACTATTGCGCACAATACATTGGTCGTGGACGAAACATCCCACTTTGCCGGAGATATAAAAGTCTCTTCCCGTTATCATTCAGATATTATTTACCATGATTTCAACGGCGGACATTTTCAGGTAATGGTGGCGAAAGACACCAATGCCTATCCCGGAATAGAGATGAAACGTACACTGGCTTACGTGACTACCCCTTTCCTGCAATTCCCGTTAATCTTGGATGTGCTGCAAGCAAATGCGGACAAAGAGCACCAATACGATTACCCTATCTGGTATAACGGGCACTTCGTTTCCCTGAACTTCCCTTACGCCAAAGCAACTAACGAACTGAAAACTCTTGGCACGAAAGACGGCTATCAGCATCTTTGGCTGGAAGCCTGGGGACAGAACAAGAGCCGAAATACATCAAGCTTCACCTTTGTTAATAAGGATCGTTTCTATACTATTAGTATAGCTACTACTGCGCAAACAGAGATGAAGATGCTTCGTCTGGGTGCCAATGACCCTGATTTCAACTTGAGAAACGAAACCGCTTTCCTGATAAGGGAAAAAGCACGGAAGAACCATACATTCGCCACTTCCATCGAAACGCATGGAGAATATGATGTGGTAATGGAAACTTCCAGTAACCTGACCTCATCTTGCGAAGAGGTGAAAGTCGTGATGGATACGGCTTCCTATACAGTGGTGAAAGCAACCTATAAAGGCGGGCATTCCGTAATGCTTTGCTTGAGCAATACCGATGCCGACAAAGAGAAAGGGCACCGCCTGACGGTCGAAGGCACTATGTATGCTTGGAACGGTCGTTGCGGAGTATTTATGAAATGATGATTAGTTTTCCGTTTCTCAGGTATTAATACCTGTCTTCTCAAGTATTAATACTTATCGGCTCAACTGTTAACACTTGACAACTTAACAGTTAACACTTGACGAACGGTGAATTAACTTCTGAAATACAGTGAATTAACAACTTGATTACAGGATGTTAATATGGGATGAGATAACTAATGAAAGATGAGTTATAAATGAATCGAGAATATAATAAACCATTAATAGACAGAAATATGAAAACATGTAGTGAAACTTATCAGTTTGAGAAAGATTTGAAGTGGGAAAATCCTGCTCCGGGTGTAAATCGCCAGATTATGGCGTATGACGGTCAGTTGATGATGGTCAAAGTGAAATTTGACAAAGGTGCAGTAGGGAGTATGCATGAGCACTACCACAGCCAGGCGACTTACGTAGTAAGTGGCAAGTTTGAACTAACCATTGGCGATAAGAAAGAAATCCTTTCTGCCGGAGACGGCTACTATGTAGCGCCCGACGAGCTGCATGGTTGTGTTTGCCTCGAAGCCGGTATCCTGATTGATACGTTCAGCCCTGTGCGTGCAGACTTCTTAAACCTGTAAACGTATGAAGGTAAAAGGACTCCGATGGATGGTTATCGGGTTAATTATGCTGATAACCATCATCAACTATTTGGATAGAGGTACGCTCAACTATATGTGGGTGGCTAATATCGACTATCACTTGGTTTCCGAAGCGGATGCGTCGGCAGATAAAGGTAATCATGCCGTCCTGGCAGGAGAGCAGTATATCCTGACAGCCGCTAATGGCAACCGGGATTCTGTCAGCGTAGCCAACGTACAGATGAAGGAGAAGAACGGCGTTACGTTCGTAACCAATCGCGAAGGTATCGCTATCGACCTCGGCTTGATAGACCGCAACGACCCGGATGCTTCGCAGAAAGCGAAAGATATTCTTGGTCTGATAACTATCTTCTTTATGATAGCATACGGTATCAGCCAGCTTGTCTCCGGGAAACTGTACGACAAGATTGGATGCCGGAAAGGTTTCTTCTGGAGCGTGCTCGTCTGGGGGGCGGCAGATGCATTAGCATCCCTTTCACGGGGAATCTTCTCGCTGACCTTCTTCCGGATGATGCTCGGATTGGGGGAAGCCGGTCCGTGGCCCGGTACGACGAAAAGCAACGCCGAATGGTTCCCGCAGAAGGAACGCGCTTTCGCACAGGGTTTGTTCGGGGCGGCAGCATCCATCGGTTCAATCCTTGCACCGATTATTATCCTGATGCTCTTCATTGCTTTCGGCTGGAAACTGACTTTTATTGTAGTCGGCGGATTAGGACTGATTTGGTTGATTCCCTGGTTGATTATCAATAAGGAAGGGCCGAAGAAGCATCCCTGGATTACAGAAGAAGAACGTACCTATATCTTGAGCGGTCAGCCCGAACAGGAGCTGAAAACCGAGGATAAAGGAAAAAGCTGGGGCGAACTGCTCCGGGTGAAAAAGAACTGGTCTGTCATTTTGGGACGGTTCTTCCTCGACCCTATCTGGTGGATGTTCGTGACATTCCTGCCGTTATATCTGGCAGATGTGTTCCACTTGAATATCAAAGAGGTGGCATTCTCCGCTTGGGTTCCGTATGTAGGTGCGGCATTGGGAAGTATTGCCGGCGGCTGGTATTCCGGTTGGCTGATAAACCGGGGACATACGGTGAACTATGCCCGTAAGGCGGCAATGCTGCTTGGTGGGATTATCATCATCCCGTCTATCTTGGCAGCTATCATGTCTACTACGGCTCCGGTCGCTATCGTTTTCATGGCATTGGTACTGGGTGGATTCCAGTTCTTTATGACGAACTTGCAGACTATCCCGAGCGACCTGCACAGCGGCAAATCTGTCGGCTCGCTGGCAGGACTGGGCGGTGCTTCGGCCGTATTAGGTACTATCCTGGCAATCCTTTTTGCCAGTTATATTACGAATTGGATATTATTATTCAGTCTGTTGGGAGCTTTGGTGCCGCTATCGCTGTGTTCCATCTTCCTGACAGTAGGAGAGATTAAACAAATAAAAAAATAAACGTATTTTAAAAACAAGACAATTATGAAATTAGAAGGAAAAGTAGCTATCGTAACAGGTGGCGCACGCGACCTTGGTCGTGCAATATCAGTGAAATTGGCAGCAGAAGGTGCAAAAGTTTGCCTGAACTATTTCGACAATGAAGCCGATGCACAGGAAACATTGGCACTGATTAAAAATGTCGGTGGCGAAGCAATCGCAGTTCAGGGTGATATGACAAAGGCTGCTGCGGTAAAGAATCTTTTTGCAGAGTGTAACAAGGCATTCGGCGACAAGGTAGATGTATTGGTGAATGTAGTAGGCGGCATTGTAGGCCGTAAGAAAATCACCGAACAGGACGAAGACTGGTATGACTTCCTGATGGATGTCAATATGCGTTCCGTATTCCTCTGTACCCGTGAAGTGGTTCCGATGATGCCGGCAGGCGGTTCTATCGTCAACTTCTCTTCATTGGCTGCCCGCGACGGCGGTGGCAATGGAGCTTCCATGTATGCAACCGCGAAAGGTGCGGTAATGACATTTACCCGTTCCATGGCGAAGGAACTCGGCCCTCAGGGAATCCGTTGCAACGCTATCTGTCCAGGCACGATTGCCACTTCTTTCCACGACCGTTTCAATACGCCGGAAAACCGCGAACGTATGAAGGCTTCCTACGCATTGCGTCGTGAAGGAACTGCCGATGAAGTTGCCGACCTGGTTTGCTTCCTCGCTTGCTCCGAATCTTCTTACCTGACAGGTACGAACATTGACATTAACGGTGGCTGTTTCTTCTCTTAAAGAAGAAAGCTGATACCGTCATTCCGAACGTAGTGAAGAACCTGCCCCTTGGCAGATACCAGAAGCAGGTTCTCCGCTTCGCTCCGAATGACATACTTACCTACTTTAAAGAAAATATTTATGAGACGAATCTTTGCTATATGGGCTGTATGCCTCTGTTGGGGGATACTGAATGCCGCCCCCTTAGGCCCGTTTAATGCGACTTTGCTTGAACAGCTAAAAAACGACTATCAGAAAGGTGAGAAGGAAGTCACCCGATACATTGAACTTCAGGAAAAGGTGGCAGAGAAATATATAAAGATGACTCCTCTATCGGTGACTGCCAAGAAAAAACTTCCCCCCAGTAAAGATCCCAGGGATTATATGACCTTATCTCCCTATTGGTGGCCTGATTCTACAAAAATAGACGGACTTCCCTATATCCGGAAAGACGGTGAACGAAATCCCGAAGTCTACGAATACCCCGAACGTGAGAATGCCAACCGTTTCGGTGATGCCGCTTACTGCCTGGGAGTACTCTATTATATCACAGGAAAAGAAGTCTACGCCAAAGCATGCGCCAACCACTTGCGGACATGGTTCACAGACCCGAAACTGGGTATGAACCCGAATATGACTTATGCCCAAGCCGTGCCGGGTATGAAGAAAATGAGAGGTTCGGGCTTCATAGACTCGCGCCGTTTCAGCCGTGCGTTGGGTGTTGCCAAACTGATAGAAGGCTCGAAAAGCTGGACTCCCTCGGATAAGAAAAAACTCGATGATTGGGCTACCGCCTTCTGTTACTGGATGGAGAACAGCACGCAAGGGCAAAGGGAATCTCATGCCGCCAACAATCATGGCTTGTGGTACGAAGCCATCCACTTGATGGTACTGGCTTACTTGGACCGTACCGACCGTATCCGCGAAGTGGCGGAACAAAGTATTCTCCCCAAGATGGGTGCACAGATTGCCGACGACGGCTCGTTACCCCAGGAACTGAAACGGACTCTCTCCCTGCATTATTCCACTTTCGCTCTGGAAGCCTTAATGGAAGCCAACCAAATTACCAGCCAGATAGGCATCAATCTATGGAGTACCCCTGCTTCCAACGGAAAAGTGGCTTCGCAGGCGGTAGATTATCTGTATCCGTTTTATCTGAATCCCGAAGACTGGAAATTTAAACAGATTAAACCTTTCGACCAGTCCCGTGCCGCCATTCTTCTTTATGAAGCGGGAACGGCATTGGGTAATCAGAAGTATGTCGATACGGCAAAGCGCATCGGTTTGAAATACAGTACGTCCGATGTGGAAACAATACCTTATCTGGTTTTAAAGAAGAAATAAAATTTGAAGAAGAAATAAGATTATCTGTACCTAATATAAAGTGATAACATGAAACTGAAACTGATTTTTTGTTTGTGTATGCTGCCGCTTCTCTGCCTTGCGCAGGAATCTCAACCACAGCAGTTCTCCAACCGCTATGGCATGAAGATGACGCGGAACGACGACGGTTCTTATGCCTTGTTGTATGCAAAGAAATATGCGAAGTTTATTGATGTGAACACCATTCCCGATGTGATGGTTCCCTATACCTATCAGGCAGACCGCTTGAAAAGCAAGGATTATAAAGGAGTGACTACAAAGGACATCGTCTACAAGAAACATAAGGATTACGAATTGATACTCACGGTAGACTTTGCTGAGACAGAGAAGCCTGCCCCGTTTGTCGTTTATATCCACGGTGGTGGATGGGCGCGCGGTAATAACGGCTCGTCCCGGTCTTTATCCCAATACTTGGCGAAACAGAAAGGCATAACAGGCGTACGTGTCTCTTATACATTGGCACCTCAATCCGATGCAACGGTGAAAGTCTCTATCCAGGATATTCTGGACGCAGTGAAGTATGTACAGGAGCATGCCGCAGAACTGAACATTAACCCTGATTGCTTCGGTTTCCTGGGTACTTCTGCCGGTGCGCACTTGGCAGCAGTAGCTGCGATGACTGTTCCCGGTACAAAGGCTTTCGTAGGCTATTCCGGAATATATAACTTGGAAAAGGCTGCCATCACCATGAAAACAAAAGACCCTCAGCGTATTGCATACTTCTGTGACAGAGAGCCGAAAGTGCTTCGTGAAGCCTCTCCCATAAATCTGATTCCAAAGAAGGACGTTCCTGCTTCCATGCTGGTATGTGGCACGTGTGATGTTACGGTAGAGTGTGAACAGAGCGAAATGTTCGCATCGGCTTTAAAGAAAAGAGGGGGAGTCTGCGACTTGTTGAAGTATGAATACTATGACCATAACGTAAGTTCGAAGACTTCGGACAAGATGGAAGAGATTTTCTTCAAGTCGGTAGATTTCCTGACTAACCATATTAAATAAATCCAAATGAGAAAAGGAATTTTATTCTTAGCTCTTTTCGCCTTTATCGCCTGCTCCAACAGTTCGTCGGAAGTGATAGATGAGAAAGAACAACTGAAACCGGAACAACCGGTGGATGGCACATTAACCGCTGACGGTAATAGCGCAAAAACGTATGACTTGATTAAACGTTCGGGCTATAACCACGAAGCTCCCGACTCCTCGCGCGAACATAAGACAGAGCACTTCCAACATATTCAGCAGGTGCATGACAACCAGCTAAATAAGTACGTATTTGCTTTCTTTATTCATGCCGAGATAGATGATGACCGCGGACTGACAAACATCACCGACCGCCAGCGTAATGAGATAAAGACGGATAATAAGTCTCCGAAAAGCCTTGTCGGACAAAAGGGAGAGACTATGGTGTTTCGCTGGAAATTCTGTTTGCCGACAGGATTCCAGACGACAGCCAAATTCTCCCATCTCCACCAGTTGAAGGGTATTGATAATTCATCGGGCACGGCAGACGTCGGTTCTCCACTCATTACCCTGACTGCTTATTCCAACAGCGGCAGTAAAGGCGGTCAACAACTGCGCGTACGTTATGACAAACGTGGCGGAAGCACTACTACCCTTGCCAGTACAGACCTTGCTGGCTTCCTCGGCAACTGGGTGGAAGTAGAAGAAAAAGCCTGTTTCGGTGAGAACGGTTCGTATGAAGTAGTCATCACACGCATAAAAGACGGAAAAGTTCTCTTGGAATTTAGTTCTGAAAAGATGGATATGTGGCGTACGGATTGTACGGGACTTCGTCCCAAATGGGGTATCTACCGCTATTTGGGTGAAGATAGGACCTGGCAAGACCAGTTGCGTGACGAAGAAATTCGTTTTGCCGATTTCTCTATCAAGAAACTTTAGAGAGGGATTTTAAAGAAAACCTTAGAAAAGGACAAACAGTTCGTTTTGTCTATTATGGTGGTCTCCTGTCCGGAATATACTTTGAGGTATATTTTCGGGTGGGAGATTGTCGTTTATTATAGGCATATTAAAACTAAATATGCTAGGGGAAGACGGTGGGATATTTGAATGGGGTATTGATGTATGTTTTGTCAAAAGCAGGTAATTTATGTTCTTCTGATTTTATATCAAGTTGCGTGATTTGTATTTAGTAGGATTTCTACTTGACGAAACCTGAAAAGATGGAGGAGGTAAGATATGTTTTGTCGATTATGATTTATTTTCTTTCTATTGCTTGGTAATATCAGAAAAAGCTATATATTTGTGCGGTCAATCTATAAAATTGAGGTAATAGCCAAGAAATAGTATTACTGATATTCATGGCAGATTGTTTAAGTAGAGTCTTTATTTGAAATGGTAAGGTAATGAATAAGAAAGTAACATTAAAGGATATAGCTATAATGCAATCCGGCATATACATGAAAACTGATTCACAAGGTGAGGTCAGGTATTTGCAGGTAAAGGATGTTAATTCGGAGAATAAACTTGATTATACTCAAATAGCTACGGTAATAAATACAGGAATAAATGATAAGCATTGGTTGAAAAACGGAGATTTGTTGTTTGCGGCTAAAGGAGGCTCCAATTATTGCATACAGTATGAAGGGACAGAACGAAGTACTATAGCATCTTCATCTTTTATTATCATACGTCCCGTCATTAGTAACATATTACCGGAATTCCTTTGTTGTTTTTTAAATACATCGTCCATTCTTGGTATGTTGAAGAATGCAGCAGTAGGTACAGGTATTCAGGTGATTCCTCAATCGGTAATGGGGGAAATACAGCTTGATATACCATCTATAGAAGTACAAAGGCTTGTTGTAGAAATGGATCGGTTGAGAAAAGAAGGTGAATGTATTCGTAGTGAAATTGATATACTTAAACAGAGTTTGCAAGATCAGTTGTTGATGGATTCTTTAAAATGATTGTATTATGAAAGAGAAAGCATATTATATCGTAAGTAAAGCACGGCAAATTTTGGGTGGAACGATTTCTGCCGATCAGTGCAGGGATTATGTATTGGCTCTGCTATTTTTGAAATCTGCAAGTGAGTACTATAAATCAAATAATTCTTTTCAACAAGATGATAATAGCCCTGCTTTACGTTTGTTAGTGTCCGAGCGCAGTTCTTTCGATTATCTATGTAAAGAACTTGATTCACCGGAACTTGGCAGATTGATAAATATGGCTCTTTATGAACTGGAGCAGGTGAACGCTTTGGTTACTGAAGGTTATGAAATCAATAAAGCTATTGATTTCGAAAGTAATATATTAGGAGATATGAACGCGAGATCGATCAAGTTGCGTGAGCTTCTTTTGCTTTTTCAAGAAATCAGGCTGACTAATGCTACCGGGCAGTTGATAGACGTTGGTGATTTATATAATCAGTTGTTATATATATTTGCTGAAGAAGCAGGTAAAAAGATAAATAATGTGCTTACTCCTACAGAGGTAGTTAGTTTGATCACGAAACTAATAGATGGCGATAGAAAAAATGCTTGTTTGTGCGATCCGGCATCCGGTAGTGGTACTCTGTTGGTTGAGGTCGGTAAAAAAATGGGGATCAGAGGTACTGAGCTCTATGGGCAAGAAGTGAATTGGAATTTGTATGCATTGACAAAAATGAATCTGATGCTGAATGGCTTCAAGGGTGCGACTTTTCTTTGGGGAGATAGTCTTAGTAATCCTAAATTGTTGGATCATGGAGGGCTAAGAAAGTTTGATATTGTTGTCTCTGTGCCTCCATTTGCGGATAAGTGGGCAGCCGAAGAGGCTTATAGTGATTTTTACAAACGCTTTAAATATGGCATTCCTCCTAAAAGTCAGGTTACATGGGCGTATATAAGTCATATTTTGGCAAGTTTGCGGAATGACGGACAAGCTGTTGTAGTAGTACCGGTAGGCGTTTTGTTCCGAAATACTGAAAGTAAGATACGAGAGCAGATTATTGAACATAATTTACTTGAGGCAGTTATTGAATTGCCGCCGAATCTATTTTATGGAGCGGCTATCTCTACGGCAATTCTTGTATTCAGAAAGGAAAGAATGAGGACGCAAACTTTATTTGTTGACGCACGGAAGGGGTATATTTCGAATAAAGGACTTTGTAAACTTTCTGATAAAATGCTGGAACAGCTTTCGAATACATATAAAAAGTTTCTTGCCGGAGAAGAGATGGGGAGAGAAAAAAAAGGTTGTTCGTTCTATATCGCTACGCAGGATGAGATACGGCATAACAAGTACGATTTGAAAGTAATTAAGTATGTAGAGGATAAGATTGAGAGAAAGGAGATTGATGTAAAAGTTGCTTTACAAAGAATAGATGAATTGGAAGAGCGGTTAAAGTGTATTGATAAGCAATTTAAAGATTGTGCATGGCGATTGAGGGAGCTGACTAAAGAATAGTAATTATGAAAAAAAAGACACAGGTGTATGATAGAAGTTATAGTTACAATAGTCACAATTTTAGGAGGAGTAGTTACTTTGCTTTCATATTTCTCGAAGGAAAAAGTCAGAGTGACAATCTGCTGTACAGAGAGTACATTGCTGACGCAAAAACCTAAAATACCTGGAATTACTGTCTTTGTACAGTATGAAGATACGATACCGGTTGAAAATCTTTGGAGAATATGTTATACGTTAGAGAATACGGGAAATAGAAATATTATTGGTGAAGGTGCCCAATCTTCTTTAGTGGCTAAAGGGGGCGGACTTCCATTATATACGAAAAATGTAAAAAAGATGATTCAATTATCAGCTACGGACAATAATATGGTAGAGTTGAGAGATAATATGTTACATTTTAAACAGTGGTTGCCGGATGAGTGTATCACAATTGAAGCTTTGGTGGAAAGCTCGGGTGAGAATCCTGAATTATATATTGATGAACATGACATCATTAACTCTAAAGTAATTTTTAAGAATAGTACTAATAGATGAATATAAAATAAATAAAACCATGAAAAAGATTTTTTCTCTTCTCTTTTTGCTTGTTACTTGCATTGCTCAAGCACAAAATGTTTATCGCACCGATAAAGATATATCTTATGTCTCTGGTTCCGAAACGGACACCTATCGTCAGGAGCGTTGTAAACTGGATATTTATTATCCTGAAAACAAGAAGGATTTCTCAACTATCGTTTGGTTTCATGGCGGTGGTATGGAAGGTGGAAATAAATTTATTCCCAAAGAATTGAGAGAACAAGGGTTTGCAGTAGTGGCGGTGAATTACCGTTTGAGTCCGAAAGCAAAGAATCCGGCTTACATCGAAGATGCAGCTGAAGCTGTGGCATGGGTTTTCAAGAATATTGAGAAGTATGGTGGTCGTAAGGATCACATTTTTGTTTCCGGTCATTCTGCGGGAGGTTATCTTTCGTTGATTCTGGCAATGGATAAAAAGTACATGGCAGCATACGGAGCAGATGCCGATAGTGTAGCTGCTTATCTTCCGGTGAGTGGTCAGACGGTGACACATTTCACTATTCGTAAGGAACGCGGTTTGCCTGACGGTATTCCGGTGGTTGATGAGTATGCTCCGGTAAATAAGGCTCGTAAGGAAACAGCTCCTCTCGTGTTGATTACGGGGGACAAGCATCTGGAGATGGCGGCAAGATATGAAGAAAATGCGTTGCTGGAAGCTGTCTTGAAAAGTATAGGTAACAAGAAAGTGACTTTGTACGAAATGCAAGGATTCGATCATGGTCAAGTACTCGGTCCGGCATGTCGTCTGATTGCAGATTATGTGAAGAGATTCAAATGATATATTGTTCTGGCAGGAAGTCAGATATATGTGGTATGAATTTACCACATATATGGTATTTACCCTGAACAGAATCCGCACTATCTTTGTCATATATTAAAACAAGAGAAATTTAAAACAGATATATATGGAAAAGATAGCAAGAAAATTGACGGATTTGGTAGGTAATACTCCGTTATTGGAACTTAGTAACTATAATACAAGTAACGACCTGAAAGCTCGTCTGATTGTAAAGATTGAGTCTTTCAATCCGGCAGGAAGCGTGAAGGACCGCATAGCATTGGCTATGATTGAGGATGCAGAAACGAAAGGAATTTTGCATCCCGGAGCAACTATCATTGAACCGACCAGTGGAAATACCGGTGTGGGATTGGCTTTTGTTTCAGCTGCTAAAGGCTATAAACTGATTCTGACGATGCCCGATACCATGAGTATCGAACGGCGTAATCTTCTGAAAGCTTTAGGTGCGGAATTAGTATTGACTCCTGGTGCAGATGGTATGAAAGGAGCCATTGCCAAAGCTGAAGAACTGAAAGCGGTCACTCCGGGAGCTGTCATCTTACAACAATTTGAGAATCCTGCTAACCCTGCCATGCATTTACGGACTACCGGTCTGGAAATATGGAGAGATACCGAGGGGAAAGTCGATATCTTTGTGGCCGGAGTAGGTACTGGCGGGACAGTTAGCGGTGTAGGGGAAGCGCTGAAGATGCGTGATCCGAGTATAAAGATCGTGGCAGTAGAACCTTCTGATTCTCCGGTACTCTCGGGAGGAAAACCAGGTCCGCATAAGATTCAGGGAATCGGTGCAGGGTTTGTTCCTAAAACGTACAAGGCTTCTATCGTAGATGAGATTATTCAGGTGCAGAATGACGATGCCATTCGTACGAGTCGTGAATTAGCCAAACAGGAAGGTTTGTTGGTAGGCATATCTTCAGGCGCAGCCGTATATGCTGCTACGGAACTGGCGAAGCGACCGGAAAATGCCGGGAAAATGATTGTTGCATTATTACCCGATACAGGCGAACGTTATTTATCTACCATTTTGTATGCTTTTGAGGAATATCCTTTGTAATAATGCCGCTTTCCTCCAGATAAAAACAACCGCTCCTTTGGACTCAAACGATTGTCTTTTTGTTGTAGACATACGGTCGTTTGGAGCAAGAGGAGCGGTTGTTTAAGTTTGGTTGAACAGCCGTTTGAGGCTGTTCAGCCGGTTAGATGATAATTTGAGTTCACCACAAAGTAACGCAGTGTCTCATAGAGTTATTGTCGGGAGTGTATGCATTAATAATGCGCATTTATTTATAAATACCTACTTATAAATGCCTACTTATAAGTAATAGTCAATACTTGATTTCCGCATTGCATACGGAAATCTCCTTGTTCCAGTACCCATTGCCCATCGGAATTGACAAAAGCCAAGTCGCTGCCTTTGATGGATAGAGTGACAGTTTGGGTTTCGCCCGGTTGCAGTTCCACCTTTTTGAAGGCTCGTAACCGGCGGTTTTCGGGAGTAAGCGAAGCCACAAGATCACTGCTGAATAGCATGACAACTTCTTTTCCGGCATATTTACCGGTATTAGTTACATCTATGGAAAAGTGCAAATCATCTCCTGTGGTAAACGAAGATTTGTCCGTTTGGAAGTTGCTGTATTCGAAAGTGGTGTAGCTCAATCCGTATCCGAAAGGCCATTGAACGGAGACTACCGCATTGTAGTCGTAAGCTCCTTCCATTTTGTCCATCTCTTCACTCACCCGATAATCGTAGGTAGTCAGTGCTGCTTCGTGTCGCGGATATGTGTAAGGCATCTTGGCACTGGGGTTCACGTCTCCTGCCAGAATGTTCGCTAATGCATCGCCACCATAGTTTCCGGGTAATAGAATGTCAATAACAGCATCAGCCAATGGCTCCAGGTCGTTGATAATGCGGGGACGACCCTCATTGAGTATCAGGATGATCGGTTTTCCCGTAGCGGCAAGTGCTTTTACCAGTTTGCTTTGGTTGGCAGAGATGGCAAGCTCGGAAAGATTACCGGGTGTTTCGCAATATGAATTTTCACCGATGCAGGCGATAATGATATCCACGTTGCGGGCGGCAGCCACAGCTTTCTCAATTTCCGGTTCATTTTCTTCCATGTAAGCACCTTCGGGTTTGTAGGTTACGCCCTGTTCCAGACGGACATGATCGGCTCCGAATTTGTTGCAGATTGCTTCGTAAATGGTGTTATATTTGTCGGCAAATCTATCGGTCAGATGTCCTTGCCACGAATAGCTCCAACCGCCGTTCAAGCAACGCATAGAGTTGGCGTTCGGACCGGTTACCAGTAGCTTTTTCCCTTGAGGAAGCGGAAGAATATTATCTTTATTTTTTAGCAATACTTCCGATTCTTCAGCTGCATGAAGTGCGATAAGCGCATGCTCCTTGCTGCCGAAGAGAGGATAATCTTTCAATAAAGTGTTCGGATGATCGAACAGACCCAAACGGAATTTAAGTCTAAGCACCCGGCGGACGGCATCGTCAATACGGCTCATGGGTATTTTCTTCTCTTGCACTAACTCTTTTAGTAGTGTACAATAATTGAGATCATACGGTTCCATAGCCATGTCTATACCTGCATTGATTGCCATTTCGATGGCTTCTTTTTTGTCCGCCGCCACATGTTCGCGGGTATAAAGATTGTTGATGTCCGCCCAGTCGGTGATTAACATTCCGTCCCATCCCAAGTCTTCTTTCAGCCATTGTGTAAGGAGTTCGCGGTCGGCGTGCACAGGCTTTCCGTTGATGGAACCACTGTTGACCATTATAGTCAGTGCACCAGCTTCCACACAAGCCTTGAACGGTGCAAAACATTTCTCACGCAGTTCGGAAACCGATATATAAGCCGGTGTGCGGTCTTTACCGGTACGTGGCATGCTGTATCCCATGTAATGCTTCACGGAGGTGGCGATTCGGTCGGCGGGAATATGGTTAGGATCATCTCCTTGGAAGCCTCGGACAGCAGTGCTGCCCATAATGGCATTGACTAAACAGTCTTCTCCATAATTTTCCCATACACGTGGCCAACGGGGATCACGTGCCATATCGACGGTGGGGGAGTATGTCCAGGGACAATTGCTAGCCCTTGTTTCATAAGCCGTTACACGTGCCGCTTCGTAGGTCAAATCCGGATTGAAGGCAGCACCCATATTGATATTTTGAGGAAAGAGCGTGCCGCCCAATGTATAGGTAGTACCATGATTCTGATCCAGACCGTAGATACATGGAATACCAATCTCCGCCATCGACAGTTCTTGTATTCGACCGATAATCTCGTTCCACTTTTCAGGGCTTTGTGCTACCGGGCCGGGAGCATTGAGAAACGAACCTACCTTGTATTCAGCAATTGCTTTATGGAGTTTTGCCTCGTCCAATTGGAACTCTCCATTTATCGTCTCTCCTAATACATCAATAGCAAGCTCGGTCATTTGCCCTATCTTGGCGTCAAGGTCCATCTTTGATAGAAGCTCTTCCACTTGTTGTTCTATTTTTGCGTCTTCAGGAATGGCAGTGGGAACTGCCTGTTTGGAACAGGCAGTCATTGCGATAGATGCGGTCATTAATATAATATTTCTTAGTTTCATTATGATTTGTTTTTAAGTAGCATCGTTTATGTAATCTGTCATTCAGAGGGATTTAACCCGAAGAATGACAGATACTTATGGTATGAATGATTTTTAAACTTACTTAGGAACATTATTTCACGGTTACCAGGTCTACATAATAGCCATGACCCGTACATAAGAATCCGTCTTCAGTTTGAATCTTATTCAGTATCTCTTGTGTCAGTACCAGTGTGTATTCACCGTTTTCCGTAAATTCTATCTTATCTGCCAGGCCAGTCCACCAACCTGTGGCAAGTTGCATCTGATGATATTCGGCAGTTGGTTCTATGGAGTAGACTACTTTCAGTGTTGATCCGGCTGTGATACCGGCAAACACATCTTTTGGAATCAGACCGAAACTCTTGTTGGGGTCACCGTCCGGCTTATCCCACGAAACGTAATGGTGTCCTGACCAAAGCGTTATTTCGGTAGATACGGTCACAGTCTGTTCGGTAGTCGTAGCATTGTCGTTCAAGAACTGCACAGCCTCTCCGCTACGGGTTTTGCCTGTCAGCGTATAGCTTCCATCAGACAAATCCGGACAAGTCAGCGTAACTTCCGTAGAAGATTGATTGCTGAATTGAGACACCGTCTGTCCGCCGATAGTTAGAGAAGCGATGTTTTCAAGATTGATACCGGAAATGGTCCAGTCCACGTTGGCAGTAGCCCGGTTAGCCCCCGAAATGACAAGGGAAGCATTGGTCACTTTCACCATGTCGGCTCCATATTCATTGCCGGCGGCATCTTGCAGAACGATACGGTAATCGCCTTCGCTTACGCCTGTCGGAACGATGTATTCCAGATAGTTCCCGTCTTCCGATTCAACATAAGTAGGATCGGTGATTGTGTTTCCTCCCAAGAGGATGGCTGTTACGTTCTGTAAATTACTGCCATATAAACGGGCAGTCTTGCCGGGAGATACAATTCTCTCAAAGGCTACTTCTTTAGATTGAGGGTCATCAGCCAATGGGTTGACCACCACTAATCCTTCACGGGAAGTCTTCTTCCCTTTCACAGTTTCTACTTCTATTTTCAAATTATACGTACCGGCTTTCAGACTACGGTTGATTTCCTTGTCGGAGTCGGTACCCGATTCTACTTCCTGCCCATCAATGAACCAGGTTACTGTGGTGTAATCTTTCGGAGTCACGGTCAGCGCGATGGATAAGTTCGCATCCCGGCTGATGTTGGCGAATGTAGCCAATTGCCCGTTCGTTCTGTCAGGGAATACCGGGGCAAGGATATGCGGATCATCATTTTCCGTCACCGTAGCGAACGGTTCTTCCTCGGTGCATGCAGTAAATGTGGAGCCTACAGCGAGTAGGGCAAATAGTGCAATATATATCTTTTTCATAATGGATGATTGTTTAATAGTTAGTTTTCAGTATCCCACCACAGAAGGCTGTGCCAATTGTCTGTTCCTCCCATGCGCTCGATGGCTTCATTGTAGCTTTTCTTATTATAGGAAGATTCCAATACAGGATAGCAGAGACGTACCGGAATTTCCGTTCCACCGGTGAGGTATTGTCCGAACCCATATTCTGCCGGTGATTTCAACTTCGGATAACCGGAACGACGCACGTTTGCCCAACATTCGGCAGGATTGGTGAAGTGAAGAATCCAGGCCTGTGTATTGATAGCTTCAAGTTTCTGATTGTCCGTATGTCCGAATGCTCCTTTATCTTGAATGAATGCATCAAACTCTGCATCAGTAGTAGCCGTGCAACCGTAGTTGTCTGTCAGGAAATCCATAGCCGCACGCACTCCTTGTTTGTAAAGATCTTCTGCCAAAGCACTGCCAACGTTCCATTTTTTCACAGTAGCTTCTGCCATCAGGAACTTCACTTCTGCAGAGGTCATCACTACGCCCGGATTGTCGCTTTTTAGGAAATTATTGGCAAGTTTGGGTTCCACTTCACGAGCCATGGTTGCTGTAACGGAAGGGTTGTTAACGGCTAATTCCGCACAAATATCGCTGTCGTATCCTGTAGGCCATGGTTCCCACGAGTAGGCACCCGGGTCGCGCGGACTGAAAGCAATCCCTTTTTCAATCATCTCCTGGGTGATGTCGACACGATTGTCGGGACTGGTGGCACTCATCAGCCCGTCATAATAACAACGGGAAATTTTGAATGTACGGGGATCACCGGAATTGTATAACTGATTAAAGAAAGTGGAGCAGAGGTAACTTGGATTATTAGCGGGGTCGTTGCCGAATAATAACTGTGACAATGAATTTCCGCGATAATCAGAGTAAGCTTCTTGTCCGAAACTAAATGCGATTGTCATGTATTTGATGAGCGCATCGCTTGAGGCGTCCGTTATCACACCCCCATTGGCAGCCAAAGCATTTTCAAATTCCGTTTGTGCCTTTGTAGGATTGACATTGGAGATTCGCATGGCAAAACGTAGGCGAAGCGAGTTTGCCAGTTGTTGCCATTTAGTTACATCACCGGCATAGATGAGGTCACCTGTCACTTTATCTTTGGTCGGATCGATTTTATTGACGGCATCTTCCAGCTCCAGAAAGAAAGCGTTGTAAATATCTTCCTGTTTGTCATACTTCGGATTGAACTTTCCTTCGAGGAATCCCAGTCCGGCTTCACTGAAAGGAGCGTCTCCGTAAGTGTCGGTGATGATAGACATAAGATAAACCCGATAAATGCGGAGCACAGAGTTGATGTTCACTTTCTCTGCATCTTCGGCTGTGCGATATTGAGCATCAATGATATTCTTCAGGGATTGAGTGTAGAACGATGTCCAGATACGGCTCATTTCATTATTGTCTAGCGTATGGCGTCCGCCGTAGTTGGTGGTGTTCCAACATCCCATCAGTTGTTGGGTGAATGCATAATGGTAGTTACGGTAGATTTCCATCATACTAAGGTCTCCGTACGTTTGCAGTTGGGCAGTGGTGAGCTGCGCATTCGGGTCGATGGTAGCGGCCTTGGAAGGGTCGGTATTCATGTTTTCCATGTATTCATCGCTGCAAGAAGCGAAAAACAGGGCACATGCCATCGTGATGATTGTGATGTATTTAGATTGTCTCATGATATATCTTTTTAGAATTTCACATTTACATTAAAACCATAGCTTCTGCGTGAAGGCAACGAACCGTATTCAAGTCCCATACCGGTGGTATTGTTGTAGTTGGAATCCGGGTCGATATTCGGGATATTCTTCCATACGATGAACGGATTGCGGGCAACGAACGAAACGGTCAGTCCGCTTACTACATTCTTCAGCCAGGATTTGGGTACATTGTAACTCAACGTCAGCTCACGGCATTTCACGTATGAGTTGTCGTAAATAAACATAGAAGGTGCATTACGGCAAACGCTCATCCAGTAGTCTTCCGGATTGATGTAGATGTCGTTGGGGCGATACGTTCCATCACCGTTGTCGATGACACCCGGAGCAACGAATCCGCCTGTCGGCTTCCAGTTATCGGCTCCTTTTGCAATGCCGGCTGCCAATCTTTCTTCTTCCGAGCGATACCAGGCGTCGCGTCCTGCCAGTGTTTCCGGACTTTTACCCGATTCGTAAGCAGCACGGGCAGACATAGAATAGAGGTCGGCGCCTACTTTCACATCGAATACCGCTACCAGCGAAAGATTCTTGTATGTAAAGTTGGTAAGCAATCCACCTGTCCAGTCCCAAGAGGCATTACCCAATACGTGGTTGCTCTTGTCATATTGCGGCAGACCGGTTTGCGGGTCAATCAGAATATCTCCCTTTTCGTTCCGTTGGAAGTCCGGGCCTACAATAGAACCAAAGTTCTCGCCTACCTTAGCGGCTACCTGAACGTCGAGCCAAGATGCTTTTTCCAGTTCAAACATATCCGATTCGCCATCCAGTTCTTTTACTTTGTTGCTGTTTTTGGAGAAGTTCAGATTAATGTCCCAGGAAAAATCGCGTGTTTGAATCGGTCGTGTGCTAAGGGCAATCTCAATACCTTTGTTTTCTATCTTGCCGGCATTAATCAAGCGATAGTTGTAACCGGTTGTCCAGGAACTTGCCATTCCCATAATCTGGTTTTTACTGATTTGAGAATAGTAGGTGAAATCCAGCCCGATACGGTTCTTCAGGAATTTCAATTCCAATCCCATTTCCACGGAGTTTGTTTTGGTTGGTTTCAAGTTTTTGTTGGGGATGGTTCCGTTATCGATATATCCGATGGTATATCCGGGATAAGCATATTTGGATTTCGTATAGACGAGTCCCAATTGATAAGGATCGGTATCGCTACCTACTTGCGCCCATGACATACGCACCTTTCCGTAAGGCAGGAGGTCGCCCAGTTTTGTCAGCTCGGAGAATACAAAGCTGCCGGAGAAAGAAGGATACATATACATGTTGTTGCCAGTGGGAAGGGTAGACGATTGGTCGCCACGCAACGTAGCATCGAGGTAAAGCATGTGTTTCCATCCCACGTTCACTGCTCCGTAAACCGAATTAATCTGCTTGCGGTAACTGCCGGGCACTACACTGATCTCGTTGAAGCTCGTCAATGAAGGGACATCGCGTATCTTCATGTCTTGAGCGGTGGTAACGGTGGTCTGGTTGTTCACCTTATATACATTGCCGCCTAACGTAGCGTTGAAATCGAAATCACCCCAATGGTTGTTGTAGAGAGCCAACACTTCAAAGTTGTACATGCGGTTGCGGAAAGCGCTGTTTTGAAGTCTTCCGGCTTCGAATCCGGGAGTGGTAGGCGCTTTGTAATCATCGAACGTGAACCAGTTGAGTTCGGCGCCCAATGTTGCTTGAAGTTTCAGATGTGGGTCGATGTTCCATACAGCCTTGCCGTTCATGCGGAACAAGTCTTTCTTGGATTTATTGAAGTTCTTATAGATATCCCAATACGGATTCACGTTGTAGGGATCCATACCGTTCCAGTTGGAATATTCGCCGTCGGCAGTCTGATAGGTTTGCAACCATTCCTGGTCGTAGGTGGTGGCAAGGGTCATCAGGTTTTTACCGATATTGGACTTGCTGTCGCCCAGTGCCGGACGGTTCTTCACGTCTTCCCGTGTATAGTTGACGCTGAAATCCAGGTCTACCTTTCCTGCAGACGTATTGGCACGCAGGTTGAAAATGTCACGGCTCATGTGCGTCTGGGGAACAATGTCTTTATTGCGCATATCCGTATAGGTAAAGCGAATTCCGGTTTTTCCGCTGTTCACACCTATGATGGCGGAGTTGGTGGCGGTGATACCTGTGCGGAAGAAGTTGGACGTATTGTCGGGGACAATGAGGAAAGGGCGTTCTACGCCGTCGAAATACTTCAGCATGTTTGAACCGTCCGCTTTGGGACCCCAACTTTTGTTTGTGTTGGATATGGCATCATAGCTATAAGTACCGTTGCTTCCCATACCGTATATCTGTTGCACTTCGTCCCATTTGGCAAGTTGGGTGTCGAAAGTCAGCGTTCCGTTATATTCCACGCTGATTTTATCCTTGTTGGCTCGCTTGGTTGTAATCAAGATAACACCGTGGCTGGCACGGCTACCATAAAGTGCAGATGCCGCAGGACCTTTCAATACCGACATATTTTCTACGTCATCGGCATTGATGCTCGAAATACCGTCGCCCAAGTCGAATCCTCCGTTTGTGCCGGCACTGCCGAAATTGGTGTTGTCCAAAGGTACACCGTCCACTACATAAAGAGGTTGGTTATTGCCGGTCATTTCGGTACTGCCTCGCAGAATAACGCGCGTAGAACCGGAAGGACCACCAGCGGTCTGGCTGACTACCAATCCCGGCACACGTCCTGCCATGGAGTTGATGAGATTCGTCTCTTTCGCTTTGGTCAAGGCTTCACCTTTTACTTCATCAATGCCGTAGCCCAACGCTTTGCGCTCTCTCTTGATGCCAAGGGCGGTAACTACCACTTCATCCAATGCTTTGGCATCCTCTTTCAAGGTGATGTTCAAAGGACCTCTTCCCGCTTTTACTTCTTCGGATTTATAACCCACGTAGCTGACAACGAGCGTAGCTCCCGCTTTTACATTCAAACTGAAATTTCCATCCAGATCGGTAATCGTTCCGTTGGCAGTTCCTTTCTCCACTACGGAAGCCCCAATGATGGGACCTGTGGCATCGCTCACTTTTCCGGTTACCTTGTTGCTTTGTTGTTGAATAGCCTGGGAACTTGGTTCCGTTGCTGCATACACTTGCTGGAAACTTCCCGCCATCCAAAGGGCGAGTGTTCCGCAAAACAGTAGATACTTACATTTTTTCATATTCATAGCATGTATATTTAAGATTCCTAAAATATTTTCACCCAGTCGATGTACATCTTCACTTTCTGACCGTCTTTCAGGCCCGTCAGTTTATTAATATCGGTAATTCCTGTAAACGCACCTCCCACGGCGAGGTTGAACAGGATGTAGAAGTTATCGTGGAAGTATGTGTTCGAGCTAATGTCGAACGTATGAAACTTGACGTTGTCGATGGATATTGTCAGGTTGTTTTCATCCCAATCCAGAGAGTAGGTGTGATAATTGCCGTCTTGCAGGCTGTTGGCAACATTGGCTTTGTAGTATTGCTGTTCGTGAGCCGCTGCGCTGGGGCCATAGTGAATGGCGGTGTTCACTTGTTTTTCCGAATCACCCGCAGCCATTCCGCTCTGTTCTCCCATTTCCATAATGTCGATCTCCCCGCATGCCGGCCATTCTTTGTCGTTATCTCCCATCATCCAAAACGCAGGCCACAGTCCGCCGTTAGTCTTGGGAAGCTTGATACTTGCTTCTATCTTGCGATACTTGAAACTCTTTTTCCCTTTTGAATTGATCCTGCCTGAATAGATCTTATTCCCTTTGCGTTCGGCGGTAAGAATCAGAACCGATTTATCCCCGTCCTTTCCAACCGATACATGAGCGGCATCGTATGCCTGTAGCTCTTGGTTGGTCCAACCGGGTTCATGAGTTTCTTTCGTCCATACTTTTTCGTCGAAAAAGTTGAAATCGTCTTTAAAAAGAATGTCTTGTGGATTTTCCTCCGGTTCCGTTCCAACAGAATCCGACGAACAGGATTGTTGCGCGAAGCAAACGGATAAAAATAGGAATAGTGCTACTTTTTTCATCGTTTTAGCATTTTAAAGGTTAAACGTAATATGTGCTTTATACTTGTAAAGCTTGGTGCAAAGATGCTAATATCCGGCTGAAACGATGGTCAGATTGCTGACATATTAGGTTTGATTGCTGACAAATCTGCTGATTTTTATCGAACGGACGTTATCTTACCCATTCTTTTTCGAAGATTGTTGCTATACAAGAATGAGGTAAATGATAATTTTGCGGAGTGCCCTGAAAGGGCTTAATTATATAGCGTAGGGCAACGCCCTACGTAAAAACGACAATCTGAATTTGCGCCCTGAAAGGGCATAATTGTATACGGTTCCGCCCTTTCAGGGCTTGTGGCTGGTGTGTTTTTTTCGTAGGGCGTTGCCCTACGCTATATAATTAAGCCCTTTCAGGGCACCCCAATAAATATATAATTGTAAGGCTTTCAGCCTAACTGCAAAATTCCCATTTAACCGATAAATTCTCATTTAACCGATAATTTCTCATTTAACTGCAAAATTCCCATTTAATTAAGAACGGTACGGAAATGAGGTAAACTCATACAATTATAATTCAAAAAAACTTCCGTAAACATTCTCAAGTATACTTATCACTATGAGAAAAAATACTCATAGGTATGAGAAAAAATACTCATAGGTATGAGAAGAAATACTCATTATAATGAGAACTTTTTCTCATTGCAGTGAGAATATACCCTTGTCAGAATAGGCTGAAACAGTTCATTACTGTACCGGAAACGAGCTAATTCTAATTCAAAACCGAACATGAATGGTTGTCTACTTCCCACTATATTTACTTGGCTGCATCCCGAATTGTTTCTTGAACAATGAACTGAAATACTTCGTGTTGACAAATCCGGTTTCGGCGGCGACATCGGTTACGCTTTTACCTTCTTTCAGCAGTTCGGCAGCTTTTTGTAGCCGGATGATACGGATAAACTCTTGCGGCCCTTTTCCCGTCAGTGATTTAAGGCGACTGTAGAATAGTGTCCGGCTCATTGCCATTTCATGGCACAAGAGATTGATGTTGAAATCGGGTTCATCCAAATGTTCAAGAACAAACCGGGTAGCTTGCATGATAAACCGGCGGTCGCCCTCGGCCATTGTTTCGCTTGCTGTCGTTACGTTTTTGTTGTCGATACTTTCATTGTTTTCATTGCTTTCATTGTCGTCACGTTTGCCGCCCGCCTCTACTTGAGCGATGGCTTGCCGCATGAAAAACTGCCGTTGCCTGTTTCGATTGTCAATCAATCCTTGTACTTTCAATTTCAGTATCTCTGTACTGAATGGTTTGGGGATGTAATCATCCGCGCCTTTCTTCAATCCTTCCACTATTGCTTCGTGGTTAGCCTTTGCCGTCAGCAGAACGACCGGAATACCTGATGTGTCAGGATTTTCCTTGACCATTCTGCAAAGCTCGTCACCCCGTATGCCGGGCATCATGACGTCGGAGAGGATGATGTCCGGATATTCATTGGCAAGACAGGCGATAGCTTCGTGTCCGTCGGCAACATCAATCACCCGATAGAGGTGTTCAAAGGTCTGGCGGAGGTAGTGACGGAGAGTTTCGTGGTCTTCTACAATGAGCAATGTATTCCGGTCGTCCGGATCTTTCATTTTATCCGTTTCGTGGCTATTATTATCCAATGTGCCGGCAAGGTGTTCGAGGGATGATTCGTGCGACACGGGTTCGGCTACGGTGGTTCGCGGCAATGTTACGATGAAAGTAGTTCCCTTGCCCTCCTCGGAACAGAAAGTGATTTTTCCATGTAGCATCTTTACAATGCGCTGCACCTGCAACAGTCCGAATCCGGTTCCTTCTTCCTGTGACTGCCGGGCATTTTCGGCTCTGTAAATATCGGAGAAGATATGCTTTTTCGCTTTCTTCGGTATGCCTATTCCGTTATCTTTCAACGAAAGGATGGCTTTGCGTTTCGTGGCTTTCAAATCCAGACTGATTTCTCCTTGGGGCATGGTGTATTTGCAGGCATTGGAAAGAAGATTGTCGAGTAACATCTCTATCAGGTGTTTGTCGGCCGAAACGAAAACGGATTCGTTGGGTTGGGTCAGATTCAGTGTCAACTGCTTCTTCTCGCAAAAAGACCGGAAGATGGAGACTTCTTTCAGCAAAACTTCATTCAGACAAAGCGGAACCGATGAAGAGGATGGCTTGTGGGCGTCTACCTTTTCAAATTCGAGCAACTGTGTGATGAGCGAATGGAGTTTCCGGGTACTTTCATGAGCCAGATTCAGGTAATAACGGGCTTTGTCCGAGAGATCCTGTTCCCGGTTCAAATCCTCCAGAGGTGCCATGATAAGCGTTACCGGCGTGCGAATGTCGTGCGCCGTGTCGATGAAGAAACGTATTTTGTCTTCGTCGTATTTCTTTTGGAGCTGGTTGCTCTTATAGCGCAGGATGAAATAGAAAACGAAGCCTATTATAAATAGGTAAATAGCCCAAGCCCACCACGAGTTCCACCATGGCTGGCTCACTTTCACTTCTAAGGTGCTTTCGGAGATAGTCTTTCCGTCGCTGCGCCGCAGGCTGCGCACCTTAAAAAGATAAGTGCCCGGCGATACCTTGGTGTAGGATGCCTTGCCCTCGGCAGACGGTTTGCTCCAGTCATTGTCATACCCCTCTAAAATATGCTGATAGACAATATCGCGCTGGAAACGATAGTTGATAGATTCAAAAGAAACGGTAAACGAGTTGTATTTATAGCCGAGCCGTACCGCACGGTCGGCAAGCATATCATGGATGGCGGGTCTCAACGATTCTTCTTCCTGGACGTTTTGATAATCAACCGTCAGCCCTGTGAAACGCAGGAGCGTCCAGTAGTCTACGGTTGAGATGTCGAGTGGCATGATAAAGACAGCGCCATCCGTGCTGCCATACACAAACTCTCCGTTCATCAACCGGGCAAATGAGGATTTGTTATATTCCTTGTCTATATTGCCCGCATAGTTGAGGTTCGACACGCGCAGGCTGTCTATCAAGGCAATTCCTTTTCCGGTGCTGACCCACAAGCGTTTCTTGTCGTCTCGCTGCAAACTATATATATCGTTGGACGGCAATCCCTCTTGAACAGTGAAAGTCTTTACCGTCCGGTTTTTCATGTCATATAGATTCAATCCTCCCCCTTCGGTTCCCAGCCACACGGTTCCGTCGTCATTAAACAGCATAGAGATGATATAAGCACTGACATTCTGATTGTGAAATTCCTGGGAATTGGCATAGTGCTGTATATTCCCTGTATGTTTGTCCACCAGGAAGAAACCATTGACGGTAGCCACCGCTACCCGGTTTCGGTCGATAGGTTCAATGGATTGTACCCAATTCACGTCGAAAGACCGTCTGCTGCCTTTTTCTTTTTCAAACATGATCAGGCATCCGTCCAGACCTCCTATCCATAAGTCTCCCTCCATGTCTTGTCTGACGGAGAAAATATAATTGGTGGTCAATTGCCCTTGTTGCTTGGTGAGATGGCGTAACACGCGTCCGTTGTTATCCAGTAGATACACTCCGTCTCCGTACGTTCCTACCCATACGTTCCCATTTCCGGATGTGCAAAGAGAAATGGTTACGATTTCTTTCAGCACGTGTTTCCAAGTGCCTGACAGGGTGTTTCGGATGCTGATTCCATCATCGGTAGCGAACCATTGGTTGCCATCCGGATTTTCTTCGATATCATTCACGTTGTTGCTGATGAGAGAATGGGTATTTCCCTTTTCGTGTATTAATATCGAAATGGGATGTTTCAGCAGGATAGCCACGGATACGCCTCCCGTATAACTACCTATCCAGATGTTGCCCTGGTCGTCTCTGGTTACGGCATATACGCCGTTTCCGCGCAGGTAAGTATCTGTGTCATCTTTGGTGTTCATCAGTAAACGGGCTTTCTTGGTGTCCTTGTCTATCGCATACACACCGCCACCGTCCACGCCTATGAGTATGGTATGTACATCATAGTCTGTAATTGCTCGTATCGGATGAAGGAACGTGCTCCCTTGTCCCTCCAGCGCAAGCACTTTGGAAGTGTCGAGGTTCATCACAGACAAACCGCTGCCAAATGTGCCTATCCAGAGTTCTTTTTTCGGTTTGTCGCAGAACAATGTTTGTACATTCCACCCTTCCAGCAGCTGGCGTTTCTTATCCGGCAGGGCGTGTGACAGTTGGCAGACTCCGTTAGAAGTACCCACAAAAAGCGACTCGCCGGCAAATGCGATGTCGTTGACATATTGTCCTTTCAGCACGGCAACTATACGATGGTCCGCTTCTTGCTTGTATAGTCCTTTATCCGCCCCCATCCACCAGGTTCCGTCACTATCCAAACAGAGTTTGTTCAAGATGACTTCTTCCTGAATCAATTGTCCCAGGTGGAGGACTTGTTCAAAATGATCCAGGATGGTGGAATATCGGTAGATTCGTCCGGTGTGGTCGTAGGCAAACAGTCCTTGTTGTGCGTCGTACAATAAGTAAAGCCTGCGTCCGGCAAGATCGCCATAATAGAAACTGCCCGGTAAATCATAGTTCTTTACCGTATGACCGTTGTATCTGTCTATTCCGGTTTTTGTAGCAATCCACATCGCACCGTCTCCATCCTCGACAATCGAAAAAACACGTTGACTACTAAGGCCTTCTGCATAGCCTACATGCCTGACATCGAACATCCGGTTGGTCAGTTCGGCTTTGACAGCCATATTTATCATTAGTAGTAAGGTGATAACAAGATTAAAACGAACCATATTCTTTTAATTGTTGACATTACAAAGATAAAATTTCTTTAGAAAATCCCAACAGAATAGGGGTGTGAAATTAGAAGGAATATTCAGTAAATGTTCCTATGTAAAGTCAATTAGAAAATCAACAAGATTAATATTTCCGGGAATGGCAAGTTTCTTTCTTATTCGGTAACGGGCTGTTTCTACCCCACGAATAGTGAGATTGGTGAACTGCGCAATGTCTTTAGCTGACATCCTTCCCTTTTTACAGTGAACCGCCGAATACGCTCTGTATAAATAGGGCTATTGATAAGTTTCATCTTTTTATAGTTATAGTTGATATACAAAACAGATATGTCAGTTTTATTAAGCATAACTTATAACTCTATCCTAGTTGACGAAAGAGAAATAAAAAGAATGTGAGGTGGCCTAAATAGTAAGAGGCTGCCTCACATTGCTTTTAGTGACTGTCTTGGATTTATTTATTGCACTTCAAAACTCCCTTTCAACCGTATATCCTGTGAAGAAGCTCCCACCATAACCGAGAAACTTCCCGGCTCTACCGTAAACTGATTATTCTTGTCCCATAATCCCAAGTCTTGAGGAGTAAGGGTAAAGCTGACGGTTTGTTCTTCACCCGGTTGCAAATGAATACGTTCAAAACCACGCAATACTTTATCGTAGGTGGTAACGCTGCTGAAATCATCCCGGATATAAAGCTGGACTACTTCATCCCCTGCTTTCTTTCCTGTATTCTTCACAGTACATGAAAGAGTGATATTTTCCTGCGGACCGATCACCGGTTTAGATATTTTCAAGTCTGAATATCCGAAGGTCGTATAGCTTAAACCATATCCGAAAGGATAAAGTACACCGTCTACACGAACTTTCCCTTTAGAGTCAGAACCCGGCTTGAATGGGAATGCAAAAGGAATCTGTCCCACAGATTTCGGGAAAGTGACAGCCAGACGTCCTCCCGGATTATAGTCTCCGAAAAGTACTTTAGCGATGGCATCCCCCATAAATTCTCCGGGGAACCAGGCATGAATAATGGCAGGAATGTATTTGTTTGCCCAGTTGATGGTTGCTGCCCTTCCGTCCACCATCACTAGAACGACAGGTTTACCTGTTGCATAAACTGCTTCCAATAATTGTTGCTGCCGTCCGCAGAGGTCAAGATTGGTACGTGAAAACTCTTCCCGAACCGTTTTCTCATTTCCACCCAGTACAAGGATAGCGACATCCGAAGCCTTTGCTAATTCTACCGCTTCCTGAATCATCGCCTGCTCTTGTGTATCTAATGGAACATTGTACAGTTCGCTCTCCGGGAAATATTTATCAATAATATCACAGCCTTTAGCATAGCGAACTTCCGAGTTAGGCAGATATTCTTTGATTCCCTGATATACAGTCTTAATAGACGCATTGGCAGGACCATATCTGCAAGTCAGCTCCTTCACTTCTTCCGCATTCGGACCAATCACAGCTATTTTTTTGAAGTTCTTGGATAACGGAAGCATCTGATTCTCATTCTTCAAAAGAACGACGGACTCCAAAGCGGCTTCCATAGATACTGCTTTATGAGCGTCATTGTGTACGACTGTCTCCGGACGACGCTCATCACCGGGATACGGATTATCAAAAAGCCCCATCATAAACTTGACACGCAGAATCTCACTGACGCGTTGATCGAGCGTATGCAAAGAGACTTTACCTTCGTCGATAGCACGACGCAACGGGAGGATGAAATCTTGTGGCGGAGTAAAGTTGGTACGGATATTCAATCCTGCATTGACCACTTGTGCCGCCATCTCTTCTTCAGTCGGGGTGATACGATGTTTGGTGTGCAGAAACTCTACCGCCTCACTATCCGATACTACATATCCTTTGAATCCCCATTGCTGACGCAGAATCTCCGTGAGGAAATGATAACTTCCGGAAACTGGCTCCCCGTCATAATCATTATACGAACTCATCACTCCTAGAGCACCCGCTTCCTGAATACCTTTGCGGAAAGGTTCCAAATAAAGAGTCTTCATCTCACGCGGGGCCACGTGCGGATCAGTACGCGTACCTCCGTCGCGTCCACCGACCGGGATGCTATACACGGCGAAATGCTTGGGAGTAGCAACAATACCTTCGCTTTGCAGACCGAGGATCATCTGTTTTCCCAATTCGCCCGCCAGATACGGATCTTCTCCGTAACTTTCTACCACACGTCCCCAGCGAGGATCTTGTGCAATATCCAGAATAGGAGAATAAATATTGGTATATCCCAATGCTTTTGCCTCATTTGCAGTGACTTTCGCAATTTCCCGGATCAGTTTCTTGTTCCACGTGGCACCTTGCCCGCATTGAGCGGGAAACATGGTAGCCCGGTCGTGACATAATCCGCGTATTCCTTCATTGGTGAAGTCCACCGGAATGCCCAGTCGTGTCTGTTCTACAAACCAGCGTTGAATGGTGTGTCGGTTCTTTACACTGTTGGCATACGGATAGGAGATTTCAGAACCGAATTTACCCAGTCCGTTCGCCTGCTCATCAATGTTTCCGATACCGTCCTTCCAGATTTCTTCTGACCATGCGGCAGTAGGCCATGTATCTTTCAATACCCGTCCCGAACCGTAGAGAGTAGCCATCTGACAGGTTTTCTCTTCCAGCGTCATTTGCGAAAGCAAATCTGCGATACGGGCCTCGATAGGAGCGGAGGGATCTTCGTATACGTCCTTTACACCGTTCTTATTGAAGTCGATCCAGGTCTTTTTGTATATGTCTTTTGAGTTGTTGCCGGATTTGTTACCGGTAGGTTTGTTGCTTGCCGAGATATTGCCGGTGTAGATACTTCCGGCAGATATTAACAGGGCGAGACATAGTAATTTCTTCATAATTTATTTATTTGTAAGAGTACTTATCTATTTATGCTGCAAGTATACAAAAAGAATTTGAAATGAGAGGATAGAATAGTCTTTATAATCATGTTATAAACGGCTGCCTTGGTACTGGTGTATAGGGAGAATGGATATTATGAAGCAGGGAAGAATACCTTATCTCCCCTTTATTATTGTATTAAGTTACCGCTCTTCTTGCATCAGACTACCGATATGGTTAGTTTACCACGGCCGTGACGAATTCTCTCCACGGCTGTGACGAGAAGTTACCACGGCTGTGGGAAGATCTCCCCGCGGCCGTGGGGAATTAACTATATCGGTGGTTTAACGGATGGATAATGAAGGGATAACAGATGTATACCGGTTGCATTTCTTATGTAATGCGGGGAAGCAGGACGACGCTTACAATGAGACAGGGTGAGGGTAACAGCCTACCCTCACTTACCATCACCTTTACCCTCACACCTGTGATGCCGATGGATAAAGAGATACAGGCAGAGGGTGAGGGTGTGAGGGTAAAAGTGCCCTGAACTTTTGTTTGGAGAAATTTGCTTGGAGATGCTCCGTCATGTTTCTTGAATGCTGAATTCGTTTCTTAAACGGGTGTGGAGCATGAAGTTAAATTCATTAGCCGAAAGCCGGAAACTGTTTTATGGCTTTTCGTTGGCTCGCAGACCGAAGACTTTTCCTGTCATCTGCCGGACGGCTACTTTCCACACTTTTACGTTACGTACGGCAGGATCGGAATAGCTGAATGCGTTGTCTGTATAATGTCGCATGATGATATCCAGTGCACGGCGTTTATCGTCTATCTCTTCGATGAATTCCACTTGCCCCCGACACATCGCGCTTTCGGAACGCATACTGTAACTGCAGGCTACCTTTTCGTGTTGGTAGACAAGTTTATGTCCGAGGCTGAAAGTGATACATACATTATTATTATGTTCCAACATCTCTAACTTGCTGCCTTCGGGACCTGAATGCAGATATATGGTGCCATTTTCATAACCGAAGTTCATGGGAACTACATAGGGATTACCTTCTAAATCTGTAATGCCCACAAAACAGGCATCGCAATGCAGGATAATGGACTCGATTCGTTGTTTGTCTTCGATAATGACAGTCTTCATGGATATATGAATGTTATAATAGTAAGAATAATCAAAATGATACGCTAAAGTACAGACTTACGACTGATTACACAAATCTATGCAAACTTTTTTCTCGTTGTTTTCACAGATTTATCTAATCAATCGTATTCCCGTACTAATGTTATCAGGGGTTGAATGAGCTTTTCAGTTTGCTTGAATATTCAAACTTTTACTTTTCTATTAATTCGAAGTCCAATTGTTTCTTCTCCAAATTGGCACGGGCTACCCGAACAGTAATAGCGTCTCCCAAACTGTATATTTTGTTTTTGCGGCGTCCGCGAAGACAATAGTTCTTCTCGTCGAATTCGTAATAGTCATCATCCAAGTCACGAACAGGAACCAGACCTTCACATTTGTTTTCGTTCAGTTCTACATAAAGTCCCCACTCGGTTACGCCGGAGATTACACCGTCGTAAATCTGCCCCAGACGTTCGCTCATAAATTCCACCTGTTTATATTTGATGGAAGCACGCTCGGCATTGGCTGCAATTTGTTCCATGTTCGAGCTGTGGTCGCAGAGGTCTTCGTACTTAGCTTCGGATACGCTGCGTCCTCCGTCCATATATTTCGTCACCAAACGGTGTACCATCATGTCCGGGAAACGGCGGATGGGAGAAGTAAAGTGAGTGTAATATTCGAAGGCCAGTCCGTAGTGGCCGATGTTATGAGTTGAATAACGTGCTTTTTGCATGGCGCGGATAGATACCGTTTCAATCAGGTTCTCTTCTTTCTTTCCATGAATGTCATCCAATAAGTGGTTGATGGATTTGGAGATATCCGTCTTCGTTCCGCTTGTGCGCACTTTGTAGCCGAAGCGGGCAATGAACTGTGACAAGTTCTCCAACTTCTCCGGATCGGGCAGGTCGTGAATACGGTAGGGAAGCACTTTGGGCTTTTTATTTTTGGGCACTTTACCTACAAACTCTGCCACTGTTCTGTTAGCGAGCAACATGAATTCTTCCACCAGTTTATTAGCATCTTTTGACTCCTTGAAGTAAACGCTGATTGGTTTTCCTTTTTCGTCAATCTCGAACTTCACTTCGTAGCGGTCGAAGTTGATGGCTCCTGCAGAGAAACGTTTTTCGCGCAGTGCTTTGGCAATGGTATCTAATGTGAGCACTTCTTCTTTGAAGTCTCCTTCTTTTGTTTCTATGATTTGTTGTGCCTCTTCATAGGTGAAGCGACGGTCGGAGTTGATAACCGTATGTACGATGCGTGAGTCTTTAATTTCTCCTTTTTCCGTAATATCGAAGATAACGGAGAAAGCTAGTTTTTCTTCGTTCGGGCGGAGTGAACAAATGAAGTTACACAGCCGTTCGGGAAGCATCGGAATGGTACGGTCTACCAGGTAAACGGAGGTTGCTCGTTTTTCTGCTTCCTTGTCGATGATGCTGCCTTCTTTTACGTAATGTGTCACGTCGGCAATGTGTACACCCACTTCCCATAATCCGTCTTTCAGTTTGCGGATGGAAAGTGCGTCGTCAAAGTCTTTGGCATCTTTCGGGTCGATGGTGAAAGTTGTTACCTTACGGAAATCTTCGCGTTTGGCAATCTCTTCTGCTGAAATCTCGGCAGGAATCTTGTCTGCTGCTGTTTCTACTGCTTTCGGATATACATACGGCAGACCGAATTCCGCAAGAATAGCGTGCATCTCTGTGGTATTGTCACCAGCCTGACCTAATATATCTATTACTTGTCCGATAGGATTCTTAGCCTTGTCCGGCCATTCGGTTACTTTCACAATGGCTTTATCTCCGGTTTTACCGCCTTTCAGCTTATCTTTCGGAATGAAAATATCATTGGCAAGTGTACGGTTCTCTGTCACCAGGAATGCGTATGACTTGGCTACTTCCAGTGTGCCGACGAAAGTATCGTTTGCACGTTCCAGTATTTCTATTACTTCTCCTTCTGCTTCTCTGTTCTTCCGTTTGGCATAAAAAGCAATTTTTACTTTGTCATTGTTCATGGCATGTGCCGAATTGCGTTCGGCCACAAATATCGGTTCGCCTCCTCCTTCAGGAATAAATGAATTCTTACCATTGCTTTTCCGTTGGAAAGTGCCTGTCATCTCCGTTCCATGATTGTTGAGACGGAATTTTCCTTTTTCTATTTCGGAAATATAATCGTCAGCTAAAAGGTCATGTAATATATCGACGCATAGCATTTTCTGCGGATGGGTGGTGAGACGCAGTTCTGAAAATATATATTTCATACTCAAGGTCTCGCTGGATTTGGCATGGAAAAAGTCTATTAATAATGCTGCCAGCTCTTTCTTACTCATTCTTTTGCCGGCCTTTTTCTCTTTCTTTTCTTTCTTTTTTGCCATATTATATGGAATTTATTAGTAGTTCAATCTACAAAGTAAACAAATTTTTGGACTTGATAGTTCTGAATGAGGACAAAACTTTTTGTGTTACTTGATATTTCATAGATTTTGAAACAGAAAGCCTCCTTTTCTGAATCAATTCGGAAAAGGAGGCTGGTCGGGTTTATAAAGAGAGAGAGAATAAAATTAGAATACCTTCGTTATGGTCATAATTACATATTGCATTTTCACTATTTCCTGTGTAGAGAGGCACATAAAAAGGGAAGTATATCTCTTGACACGCTTCCCTTATCTTTAAGAGAGAATTTATTAATTCTGTAATGAACTAATTGATGAATACTTGTTTATAACTAATTTTTTACGCAACGTACCGAAAGACCGCGTTTTTCTTGTATTCCTCCTTTATCAGAAGAATAACCTAATCCATAGCTCATATTACTGAAATATACAGTTCCTGCTCCATAAGTAGCTTGGTCTGTACTCCAAAAATCTGTTCTACTCTTTGACTTAGGTGTTTCAAAACCTCCACTATGATAGCATTGTCCAGCAGGTATAACATTAAAGCCATAGGTATCACGCGGGCCATTAGCAAGGTCAGGATTTTCATCTATCATGCCAGATTCTCCCCAACCGTCAGTATCAAGTTTTCCTGTTAATGCTGACCAGACGTTTTTACAATCTTTATCAGAGTACTTATTTCCATCCTCATCTGTCCATACGTTACCTTCAACTGGTGCTAATTCACTAACAACAAAACTTTCTAGCTTTTTCCATTCTGCTTTACTTGGCAGGTGCCATCCGCTAGGACAGATTCCTTGGATACCACTTGGTATGGCTTCTGCATCTCCACCTGTTGCATTCTTTTGGTTCATAGCGGCATACCAATTATACAAGACTCCGTATGTTTTATATTCTTTCGTGGCTTTAGCTGCATTTACATCTTCGCCATCATAGTTGAAAACAAAATAGAGTGGATCTCCATCACTAGTAGCGGCAGCTTCCGGTTTGCTAACTGATGGTAAATAGGCCAAGTTCTCTGCCATCCATATTTGTTCACCAATCGTAACAATTTTGTATTCATGATTGTCTCGTGGGTCAATCATTTTTCCTTCTTCCGGTTCAGGAGTTGGTTTTGTTTTTTGTAATGTGACATTAACTTCACTTGTTGCCGTAGTGCCTTGATCACCTTTGACGGTTAATTCAATTTTTAATGCTCCTTCGGCTTGGTTAGCTTCAAATGTATAATCATAGCTAAAAGGCACAGCAGTAACTTCTGATATAGCTTTGTCTCCTACTTTTAATGTGACGTTTGAGATTTCACCAAAGTCAATCGTTGCTTCTCCTTTGATTGTCATTTTTTCTGCAATGTTTACCGTAGCTCCTTCAGCAGGTGCAGATATGGAGCATGTTACATGTTGCTCGGGAGTAGGGTCGTTGTTGTCGTCACCACAAGCAATTAGTCCTAAGACTGCGAATAAAAAGAATCCAAATTTTTTCATAAATGTATTTATATTTAGTGAGTAATAATATAATCGTTAGTCTTTGATACAACGGACAGGAAGACCTACTCCCGGATTGAATTCTGCATTGGTTACAAATGTGTGGAGGTCTGACCATAAACGTACGGTGATACCGAATTCAGGTCCCATTTGTACTCCGGCTGTCGAACTCCACCAGCCGGCACTGTAGCAGGTATGCATCCAATCTTCGTCACCTGCACATGCACGGAATCCGATGGGTAAACCGTTGAACAAGGTTGCATTATTCTTTTCCATTTCTACGCCAACCCAAGTTGGTTGAGGTTCTATTTCTGTATATTCTGGCAGCATCCACATTGTTGTTGAAGCTAAAGCTTTTGCTATGGCTGTTTCGTCTACTTGACCATCACTCATGATAGCGGCCATGCCGGAGTCTAAAACATATTTAGATAATGTCTGCCATTCTTTTTGCGACGGAATATGCCATCCGTCAGGACAAACACCTTTTATATTTCGTGTTTCATCTTCTCCTAATGCTGTTTCACCTTGAAGTGCTGCAGGTAAGTTATAGTAGGCTCCATAAGCTTTTAAATAAGCTTTTCCCAAGTCTGTTTTGATATCACTGTCGAACATGACATAATATTTGGGCGCTGTTGAAGATATATCAAAATTCTGTTCCGGTAAATAGCGTAAATTTTCTGCCATCCATAACTGGTCTGCAAGTTGTACCGTCTTGTATACATTTCCATCACGTGTATCTGTGAGGTCTTCTCCGATTTGAGGTGGTGCAGGTCTGTCACCGAGTTCTGTTGTGACAGTAATAGTTGCCAAAGCACTGCCTTCATGATCTCCTTTGACTGCTAATTCAATTTTCAACTCTCCTGGTTCAGCTTCCTTGGGGAAAGTGTATTCATAGTAGAATGGAACCGAACTTATGTCGGTAATAACTTCTCCTCCTACTTTAAGTTCAGCGGAGATAATTTTACCATAGTTAGTCGTTCCTTCTCCTCTGATAATCAGTTTGTCTGATATTATAACGGTTTCTCCGTTAGTCGGCATAAATATCTCACAGCTTACCTGTTGGTCCGGAAGTATTTCTCCTCCTCCGCTTGCGGTGCTGTTGTCATCTTTACAGCTTGCACCAAGTAATCCTAATGCCACGATAAAGCTAGTTAATAGTATCTTTTTCATATGTTATTGGATTATGTCTTCTTTAAATAGAATACAATTAATAAAAATGGACAGATTGTCTATAACTTTCTGTAGTTTTGCATCTTCATATACCCGGAAAACAAAACCGAAAGGATCACTTTCTTTTATTCCGGAAAAAGCGAAAACGAATGTTCCGTCTGTTAACATTACGGGGCCTAATGAGATTGTTACAGAAGGATCTTTTACATAATATAGGTCAGAGCTAAGAATTTCGAATGAGAGATATAAATTGTCCTCGAAGACTCCTAGGTTTTGACCGGCCCCAAAAGCCAGGCAATTGTCTATGGCTTTTGCTTTCAGTTTGTAAGGCAATCCGGTTAGAATGTTTGAAAGCAGGTATGTTCCGTCTTCCTGTTTCTCAATGGTGACATCTTTCAAACCGTAATTCATTTGCCCGTCTGAAAACATACCTTGCCATGTTCCGGTAAGCTCGTCAACATCATATTGTATTACCTGATAAGAAGCCGATCTGTCTTTTGCTGCCACATTGACAATAGCTCCTCTCATTTTTCCGGAGGTATTTTCTTTTACCTTGAAATTTATTCCCTTCGCATTCTGTTCAAATGACAACCATTCTTGAGCTTCTGCGGGTATGTCTATTGTATAATCGAAAGAACTTTGTAGTTTTATTGGCAGAGTAGCTGCTTTATTGTCGGTACGGAGCATCCATTCGTCTTTGCCGAAGATGAAAACAGCTCCGGATTGATTGATGTTGAATGCTTCTGTCTCTACTCCGTTACTGATTGTCAATAAAGCGTTTCTACCAGAGTATCCGGTGTTTTCTTTTACTTCGAATACTACTTCATTGGGGTTTACTTCTTTCAGCACACACCAGTCGGCATTAACATCTGCTGTTATATTGCCTGTTGCCTGAAGTTGTATATAGCCTTTTCCTCCAGTCGCTTGGAAATTAGTATTTACAGCTTTGATCTCTAACCTGGATTCGCTGCTTTCCGTATCATTGCATCCCGCTATTGCTATGGTGCAAAGTACAAATAAGAATATATTAAAAAACTTTCTCATAATTGTATTAATTACCTTCGTTTTCTTTTTCCATTAAGATTGAGTTATACCAACTCCAGTAACCCATTAGTCCTGAAGTTGAATATTCATCGGATGAATAAGCCCAGATTATCAATGACGTATTTTCTTGGCTTGCTTTATCCGCGAAGTAGAAAGTGAAAGGATTGGTTTTCACCGTAACATTTACTAATCCGCTGCGTAAGCGTGAAGGCAAACTTAATTCTGTGTGAGCATATCCTTCTACACCTGCCGCACACGCAAAGTAGTAAGACGATGAAGAAACCGGACTTATACTTTGTGAATCTAAGATCAGTTTTCCGCTGGCTTTGTCATACAGAAGAGTGAAGTTGAATCCGCCAATACTTTTTAGAGTATAACTTTCTCCTCTGACTTTAGGAGTGATGGTTACAGATTGTGAAGTTGGACCTTCATCGTAATCGTCAACCGTTGCGGTGTAGGTGCCAATATAGTCTTCATATTGCAGATAGTTTTCGGGATAATACTCTTTTAATACAATATCCGTTGCATCTGCATCGGTACAAACAAATAGCCTGGACTTTTTATCCCATTTGAAGTGCTGGACTTCAACTCCGTTGACATTATATGGAGACTGTAACTTCAGCCCTTTTTCTGTATAAATATATGGTAAACTTTCTGCACTGCTATAATCGGTACTGTAAACGGAGAATGTAGACATTGTGCCATTGTCACGTATAAAGTAGTTCAGTACTTGGCCCCCTTTCTCCATGCGATATGTATTCAGAAAAGCATCTTTCTCGATGTTAATGATATCCTCAAGCTGGATACGCCATGGTATGTCTTTGGGCATAGGCGTCATTTCCATTATATTTTTATATTTTTTTCCTTGTAGAATAACCTTGTCGGGAGTTGCGCTCATGATAATAAACTCATAATCTCCTCCCACGTTCATGTTCAGGCCTAAAGGACCTGAAAACATGTGGATCAGCTGGTTGTATGAGTCGAAAGTGAGCATAGTGCTTTGTTCCGATTTAACTTGATACAGGGAGGTTATTATGGTACCCGGCTTGTAACCTTCTGCTCCTGCTTCCGACGCCATTTCTACCTGTTTTCCATCAAATTTCATTAGTAGGGTGACTGCACCTGCAGAATAGTTGCTTCCTATGTAATATTCCAGTTTCCATCCGTTCGGAACATCTTTAAGAATCTCCTGGCATTTTATTACATCGGCTGTAGCTCTGTTGGCAGATGATTCGTCGAATATTTCTTCTTCAGAGAAAAGACAAGATTGTAATACAATGCAAGTCAATGCCAGAAGTGTGTATATTGATAGATATTTCTTCATAATTTTCATAGTTTATTCAATAATACTTAAGTCTACATTGCCGTTTGCTATATCATCTTGGCGGCGTAGAACGATGTCGCGTAATTCGTCCAGATTGATTCCCCAGGTTTGTTCCATGTAACTATAGACTATTTCGAATTTCTGTTTGATAAGTGCACGACCGCTTTCACCGGCATTTTGTAGCATATTATTCCAGTAGTCTTCTGTATTTGTGACGTACACCGCAATGTTTTCAACAAAATCTTCACGTGATTCACTCATTGCGTAGGAAGTGACAAATCCTTGTTGCCATGCATTGCGGTTAGCTCCCACCATATACCAGTCGCTGCCGATATAGGCATTTTCTGTGATACGATCAAATGCCGGATCATAGTTTTTGGTTTGATGCAGGATGTGGGCGAACTCATGATGCATTGTTTGGAAATAGTATTCGTTTAGCAGATTGATATCTATTTTATCAGGATTGATGTCATTTACATTGTATAATGTAATTTTCATACCACCTTCTGCCGTTCCCAATACCATGGTGCCATTGTCTTCATAGGCAGGAGAGCCGATAAAGTGAATGGTCTTGGGGATGTATTGACGTAAGAAGTCCGGATTACCGGTCGCTTCATCGTATGCTTCCAGCCATACATGTTTGATAATTTTAGCCAGTACTACGGATTTTTTATAGTCGGCAGGAGCTAATACATGTGTCATATCGCTCTCGTTATCTTCCATGCGATATTTCAATGCAATGTTGTACGGATGGGTGTAATTACCCAATATCCAGTTGTCGAATGGGCTGCGTTCTACTTCTTCTGTAGAGAAGATGCTGTTTGCTTTGTCCACGCCCTCGTCGTTGTTGCAAGCTCCCAGTCCGCAGGTTAATGATATGATTAAACTATATATGATGTATTTCTTCATATTTTTCCCTCCTTAAGTTAGTTAGTCATTTCTTGGATTTGGTTGCATACCTGCCGTAATGACACTGGCCGGTAGCTGAATTGCACGTCTGGGGTCATTCGTGTCCATCTTGTCGGTGATATTCACCAAGGTATAACCTTCATAATAGCGGCGGTAGATTACAATGCCATAGCGCTTTATATCTTGCCATCTAAGTCCCTCTTCTAAAGTTAACAGGCGTCTCACATGTAGAATACAGTGTATCAGATTCTCTTGCATTCCTTTTTCTATTATAAAATCCGGATGCAATTCCTTTTTTACTGTCGGGGCTTCCGGTGTGTAATATTTTAATTGAGCATAAAAATCATTGATTGTCTCTTTGGACAAGGTTTGTGTATTTTTCGTAAAGGCTTTCTGCCAGGCGTCTATATCGGCTGCAGCTTCGTCGTAACGTTTTAGTAATGTGTAAGCTTCAGCCCGGCAAAGTAATGCTTCATCGGTAGTGAAAGCAGGATACAGCATATAACCGACCCAGCTGTTGCCTGATGTGAACTGCTGATAGATGACTAAACGGCGGAATCCGTTCTTGATAGAGCCACCAGGCGCAAATGGGATTTGGTGGTAGCTTGACTGGTCTCCCCATGGACCTTCGGATTTACAACTTTCCGAGGCAGTAATATTATTCATGCAGTATCTTTCACAGTTGGCATAACCCGGATCGGAAACCAATGGCCAATATGAAGCTGCTGATATTACCAGTAGATTTGCCCGATTATCTGCATCTACATAAGCGTTCGGCTGTATGTTCTTGTTGGGAGATAAAGCTCCTAATGCAGCCCAGTCACGTAAATATTGGGAAGCATTCGTGCCGAGTACTATATTGGCATAATTGATAACCTTCTGGCAGTTAGAAAAATCCGGCTGTGTGTAATATAGATAAAAGCGGGCAGCAAATGCATAGGCAGCCTTTTTATTAAAATGATATTTCACTCGTGAGTAAATATTGTCGTCGATTAGAGGCAATCCTTCTTCTAAATCGGCTGCGATATTTTGATAGACTTCAGCAACAGTTCCGCGTGAGTATTGTGGATTTACAGATGTTTCCGGTTCCTTTATGTAAGGTATACCTAGGTCTTTATCTGCATTTGTACCATACGCTTTGCAGAATGTGGTAGCTAGTACGAAATGATTATATGCGCGACATATTAGAGCTTCACCTCTTTGTGCTGACAATGATTGAGGGTTTCCCATTTGCTCGATGGCTGCCAGGGCTTGGTTGGCCGATGCAATCGAGTTATAACAATCATTCCATAAGGCATGAGGTGAGTCTTGATTCTCTTCAGTGGTTTGCTGCCAGCGATACAAGTGCTCGTTTAACCGGAAAAGATAGCTGTATGCTTTACTATTTTCATCAATGTTGTCACTGTAGAATTCGCCTATATGACAGTTGGTGGTCATTGGGTATGCAGATACCAATACTTTGGTAATGCTCTCTTCGGTAGTTAGTTCAGTTCGGTTGTCCGGCATTTCATCCAAAAAATCGCTACAGGAGGTTATTCCCAGGCATAAGGTTGAAATGACTGCTGTATATAATACGTTTTTATATTTCATCATTTTTATAATTATCTGAATGGTTAAAATCCTAATCTAAGAGTTAATGTGAACTGACGGGGTACAGGGGAGGCAACTCCACCGGTATTGAAGAATTCCGGGTCCTGTCCGTTTAGCTTCTTATCTGCGTAGATTAGGAATAAATTGGTAGCCTGAAGTTTCAAAGATAAATTGGATATCTTTGCTGATGTAATCCATGATTTTGGAAAATCATAGGACAAGGAAATTTCTTTCATACGAATAAAGTCTCCTTTGGCAATTCGTTCTGTAGAGTAATTATAGGCATTATATGCATACATCAAATCTTTATTATCTTCATATTGACGTTTGGAAATGATGGCAGGGATATTGGTATGCTTCTCATCACCCGGAACTGTCCAGCGATTTTTGAATTCACGGGGCATAGAGGATAAGTCACTGTATTGATAATTGAAGCACGGATTTAAACGTACTACATTACCAAATGAATAGGTGATAAATACATTTAGTTTGAATGCTTTATAGGTGAAGATATTACCAAAGCTACCTGTTATAGTAGGATCAGTGGGACCTTCATATTTTAGATAGTCTATATTGTCACGTGTTTGGAAATCAATATCAGTACTGGTTATTTTTCCATTGATATTATACATTGGGATACCATTTGAACTTAGGCCGACAAATGGGATAGAGAACAAACCACGCACCGGGTAGCCCTGACGCGCAAAACCATAGCCTGAAACCAGATCCATCACGCTGGAACGGGCGTTAAGCTCGGTCACTTCATTTTTTGCTTTGGAAAAGATGAAATCTGTATTCCATGAGAAGTCTTTCGATTGGATATTCTTGCTTGAGATGGTGAATTCAATACCATGTGACTTCATGGAGGCTATATTGGCATATTTATAAATAGAACCACCTACTCCTTGTGTCGGAGTTATACCAATCAGGTCATAGTTGTTGCGTTTATACCAGTCGATTGAGAAATTGATCCGGTTGTTTAAGAATCCCATATCAGCACCGATGTTTAATTCATGCTTCTTTTCGTAAGTCAATTCGCTATTTTCGGGGTCGGATACATAAAGTCCGGTTTCCTGTCCGCTGGTGAAAGGGCGAAATGGTGAATAGCTGGTGATTATGGCATGTGAATTTGTTACATATTCCGGACCTCTGTCGGCAGTTAAAGAGTAGGATGCTTTGAATGTCAAATGTGACAGCACGGAGCTGAGTGTTTCGAAGAAATTTTCTTCATGTACATTCCATGCTCCTGAAATATTCCATGTAGGTAACCAGCGGGAAGAACGGCTTTTTCCCATGCGGTTGGTGCCTTCATAGCGGAATGTTCCGTTTACTGTATAACGGCCATCATACGAATAGGTTGCATTGGCAAAACCTGCTACACTCCTTGTTGTGGTATGGTTTAATCCATAATAATTTTCACCGGACTCAATACCTTTCTTGAAAAATTCATATACGTACGATGGAATTTCGCCCATTGTATATTGCATTCCCCATCCTTGAAAATAATTCTGCATGCGTTTTAAATCATTCACCTCCATACCAGCGAAAAGATTGGTTATATGCTTTTCTGCAAATAAATGATTCCAGGATGCTGTGGCACGAAAGTCTACTCCCAGCATGCGATAGTCCTTACGCTGGTAAATACCGCCTTCCGGCAGTATGCTGATGGGTAAAGCATAAGGATTGTCGGGGTTGGTGTAGAGTAAATTATTGTTGTCACGAATAGTGGCGTCATCCATTCCTGTGCGATATGCTGTTGCCTGATTCGAGTGGTCTTTAATATTATGTTCTTGCGAAGAAGCTTGATATCTGACTGCTCCTAATGCGCTAAGCTCTAATTCTGGAAGTGCTTTCCATTTTACTTCTCCTTGGAATTTAACGTCAACTACGTTTAAGTCCATATAATTGTTATCCAATTCATGAAGGATATTGAATGGTGCGTAGTTAGCTGTATAGTTGACTGCCGGATCCAATGCGCGTGATGTGTTTAGTGCATACGAATATGGATTGATGTCAAATTGACGGGTGACTTCTCCACTAGCTGCATTCACTTCAGAACTCAGTGTTCCGGGCGCTTTCTGCTTACGGTAGGAAGCACTGGATATTAAATTTATAGATAAATTCTTATATATATTATATGTTGTATTTAAATTAGCTGTATAGCGTTTTACTTCACTTTGCTTGTACCACCCCGGGTCTGACATGGCACTTAATGAAGCATAGAATGAAGATTTTTCTGTTCCGGAAGTGATACTGACAGAATGATTTTGTGTGATATTGTTGGAAAATAAAGTATCAAACCAGTCGGTATTTCTCATTTCCGCTTCACGCAGGTAAGCGTTACGTGCTTCCGGAGTGTTGGCAAGTCCGAATTGTCCTGTAACCGGATTGTATTGATTGATTAACTGATACATACGTCCATACACTCCGCTATCTTTTGCACGGTAAGTATCGCTATTGTTGAGCCATCCTTTTTGTTCCATTTCTTTATAGATTCCCATTTGTTCCTGTGAATTCATGATATTGAATTCTTTATAACTGGGAATCATACGAGTTGTAAATTCACCGGTATAGCTGATTTTGCTGACACCGGCTTTTCCCTTTTTGGTGGTTACTACAATAACCCCTGCCATGGCTCGCGCACCGTAGATAGAGGTTGCTGATCCGTCTTTCAATATTTGAAAGCTTTCAATATCATCTGAATTCAATCCGGCAATAGCTGAACTAATCAATGTTTCGGCATCTCCTGAGGATAAGTCATCCGGACCTACGTCGATAGCATCTTCCATGATGACTCCATCTACCACCCATAGTGGCTTTGAACTACCGAAAATAGATGTAGCACCACGTACCCGGATTTTTGGGGCGGTACCAAATGTGCCGGAAACATTTTGTACAGATACGCCTGCGGCACGTCCTTCAAGTCCCCGGCTGATATCAGGCAAACCATCTAGTTTGACCTCATCTGCGGACAATTGTTTGGTTGCTCCTGTAAACAGACGTTTGTCCATTTTCTGCATACCTGTTACTACTACTTCAGATAATGTTTGTACATCAGGCATTAATGTAACATTCATATTTGGAGCAGGAGTCAGGTCTTGCGGTTTCATTCCTATATAGGAAAATTGTAACAGGGATTTATTGGATACATTTTCTATCGAGAATTTTCCATCTATATCCGTTAATACACCGGACTTACTTCCTTTGATGACAACGGTTGCACCAATGAGCGGCTGTCCGTCATCACCGGAAATAACCACTCCTTTCACATTGAATACTTTCGCCTGTTTGGAAGGACCTTTGATAGTAATTGTGATAAATTGGTCTTCAATATGATATTCCAGTGGCTTATTGGCTAAGATTATATCGAGAGTCTGCTCTATACTCTTATCCTTGACGGAGCCAGAAACGGTGAATTTCTTGACATCGTCATACGTAAACAGGATCTTATATCCGGATAGTTTTTCTAAACGTTTTAGTACGGACGGCAACCGTTCGTTGCTAATTTCAATCGTGATTTTCTTTTGCGATTGCACCTGAGCATTTACTTGGTAGGGTCGGAAACATAATACGCATAGAAAACACACAATAAGTAGGTTCCAATTATTTCTCATACGTTTGTCTTTAATAACACTATTTGAACATGTTTATATAACTAGTGCGTATGAGAAGAAAAAATGGATACCCCTTTTGCGATTTATTTTTTAATAAAAGTGATATTTTGTTGTATTTTGCATAGATTAGTTATACTTATGCAATAAAAATCTAGTCTACAGTAAGCGTATTGCCTTGCAAGGTGACTGTCACTTTTTTCATTCTATTAAGTAATGAGATCGTATGTTCCAGGTCTTTGGTACGATCGGATATAAAGTGCATTTTATACTCCATCGCTTCTTTGTTTCTGAACTCTATGTTTACATTGTACCAACGTCCCAAATTTTGCATAATATCTTTCAATGTGACATTGTCAAAGTAGAAATAGCCGTCTTTCCAATAAACATAGGAGTCTAGATCTACTTCTGCCAGGATAAAGTTGCCATCAGATTGCAGATGTGCATCTTCTCCCGGATATAGTCTGGTATATGATCCTCCTTTGGTATTGCTGACTTCTACTTTTCCATTAATAAGCACTACATGAGTATCTTCAGGAGTATAGCTGCGTATATTAAATTCAGTACCGAGAACGCGGGTTTGTACAGTTTTGGTTTTTACGATAAAAGGTCGCTCCGGATCTTTGGCCACTTTAAAATAAGCCTCACCTTCTAAAGTGACGATACGTTCGTCGCCAATAAAGGCCGTTGGATAGACAAAGTTACTATTGGCATTGAGCCAGACCTCCGTGCCGTCACATAACACTACCTTGAAACTTTCACCGCGTGGAACAGTGAGTACATGTGTTTGAGTGGTCGTTGAAATGACTTGCCTGTAATCCAATTCTTTCTTTTCGGACTTTGAGATCATTTTCTGTGGTAAGGTTTGATTGTTTGATTGCGGTTCGTCTAATACAATCTTTTCTCCGTTATCTTTTTGCAGAGTGATATGTTGAGGGGCAGCATCAGCAGTAAATACTGTGATTGGTTCCAGGGCAGGGGTCGTCAGGGTATTGATAAGATAGTAAGTTCCAAATAGAACGGCAATCATGGCGGCTATTCCCATACTTACTTTCCAGAAGTTGGAACGCATTCTTGCCGTGTATTGTTTTTTCTTGAATCGTTCTAGCTCCATCTCTATATTGGGTAGTTCCATTCCACTTTTTTGTTGTAGGAAGAGGCTGCTATCCATGATGTCGCGACAAGCCTGCAGGGTTTCTTCATCTTTAAGCATTTCCTGCAGTTGTTCGACGTTTATTTCTGAAGAGCTCTCCATAATGTCGAGTGCCTTCTCTACAGATTTATCTGTACTATCTATATTGTCAATATCTTTATTCATCACTGTTCGACTGTATCATACTTATTTATATTACGTTTAATCATAAAATAAAGACACCTGCTTTATGATTTTTTTGCACATTCTTCACGTATCACCTGTAATGCTTTCACAATATGCTTCCTGACTGCACTGACACTAATATTTAATTCCTCTGCCACTTCCTGATATTTTTTGCGTTGAATATAACATTCTTCTAAAATATGCCTGGTATGTGGAGTCAGTTTTTCCATCGCCTTACTGATATGTATCATTCTTTCATCCTGCTCCTGATACTCCGTCTCAACATAACTTTTGGTCAGTTCGGAATAGATTTGTACGTATTGTTCGTGTGTATTCTGATGCCGCAGGAAATCAATGCTTTTGTTGCGAACGTAGACATATAGATAAGATTTAGCTGTGGCTTTATCTATTTTAGCATAATTGGCCCAAATAAATTCGAAGGCGTCGCTGACGATATCTTTGCTAGCCTCCATATTATTAATCAAATGAAATGCGTAATAATAAAGTTGAGGATAGTACTCTTTAAAAAGAAAATCAAAATCGGCCTTATCTTCCACGTGCTTTAAAAGTGTTGAATAGTAAATAAATCGCGTTGCAAATAAACAAATAATAATTGAGAAAAGCAAAATGGCTTTTATTTTATATTTATCGTATCTTTGTGGCATCATATTTTTTGAATCAATATTCATGTAGAACCAGGGAAGTAATAATGGAGAGTGTTTTAATTACAGGTGCAAGTGGTTTTATAGGAAGTTTCATCGTGGAGGAAGCGTTGAAACGAAAGTTTGGTGTGTGGGCCGGAATTCGCCCCACGAGTAGCAAGCGGTATTTAAAGAACCGGAAAATTCACTTTCTGGAACTGGACTTTGCACATCCCAATGAGCTTCGCGCCCAACTCTCCGGGCATAAAGGTACTTACAGCAAATTTGATTATATCATCCATTGCGCCGGTGTGACAAAGTGTTCTGATAAAAAGACCTTTGATTATGTGAATTATCTTCAGACTAAATATTTTATAGACACGCTGAAGGAATTGAATATGGTTCCGAAGCAGTTTATATATATTAGCACGTTGAGTGTATTCGGACCTGTACGTGAGAAGGATTATACTCCGATAAGCGGAGAAGATACTCCGATGCCTAATACGGCTTATGGATTGAGTAAATTGAAAGCGGAATTATATATTCAGAGTATTCCCGGTTTTCCTTATGTCATTTATCGTCCTACGGGAGTCTATGGTCCCCGTGAGTCAGACTATTTCCTGATGGCCAAGTCCATTCAGAAGCATGTAGACTTTTCGGTCGGTTTTCGACGCCAGGACTTGACTTTTGTTTATGTGAAGGACATTGTGCAGGCGATTTTTCTGGGAATGGAGAAAAAAGTGGTTCAAAAGGCGTATTTCCTGACAGATGGGAAAATCTATAAAAGTCGTGCCTTTTCGGATCTGATACAAAAAGAATTGGGCAATCCGTTTGTTCTTCACTTGAAATGTCCATTAATTGTGCTAAAAGTTATATCTTTGTTCGCTGAATTCATTGCTACACGTTCCGGGAGGAGCAGTACCCTGAATTCGGATAAATATAAGATAATGAAACAACGCAACTGGCAATGCGACATATCCCCGGTAATGAAAGAACTTGGGTATGTACCCGAATATGATTTGGAAAAGGGAGTTCGTGAAACCATTGCCTGGTATAAAAATGAAGGATGGCTTTAGACTTATTTAAGCGCATAGAAACCCGGAAAGGGTTGTTTGCTGTGGAAAAGATTACACTGATTTATAATCTGTTGACTTCCATATTGATTCTATTCCTGTTTCAGCGAATGGATCATCCATGGCACATGTTGCTGGATAGGGCTATGATCGCGGCGATGACCTTTTTGTTGATGTATCTTTATCGTCTTGCCCCCTGTAAGTTTTCAGCGTTTGTGCGCATTGTTATCCAGATGAGTCTATTGTCTTACTGGTATCCGGATACTTTCGAGTTCAATCGTTTCTTTCCGAATTTAGACCATGTATTTGCAACTGCCGAGGAGTTTATTTTCAATGGTCAGCCTGCTATCTGGTTTTGCCATACGTTTCCGCACCTTATCGTCAGTGAAGCATTTAATATGGGATATTTCTTTTATTATCCGATGATGCTGATTGTGGCATTGTTTTATTTCATTTATAAGTTTGAGTGGTTCGAAAAGATGTCTTTTGTTCTCGTCACTTCCTTCTTTATCTATTATCTGATTTATATATTCGTTCCTGTCGCGGGGCCTCAATTCTATTTCCCTGCCATCGGGATTGATAATGTATCTAAAGGTATTTTCCCTGCTATCGGTGACTATTTCAATCATAATCAGGAATTACTTCCCGGACCGGGTTATCAGCATGGATTCTTTTATAGCTTAGTGGAAGGCTCACAGCAGGTAGGCGAACGTCCTACGGCAGCATTCCCCAGTTCACACGTCGGTATTTCTACTATTTTGATGATTATGGCATGGCGTGGCAGCAAGAAATTGTTTGCTTGTCTGATACCTTTCTATATGTTGCTTTGCGGGGCTACCGTATATATTCAGGCACATTATGTGATTGATGCCATTGTAGGGTTTTTCTCTGCATTCCTATTGTATGTGGTTGTGACCTGGATGTTTAAGAAGTGGTTTGCACAACCGATGTTTAAGTAGAAAATTGGAATATACTTCTGTATTTTGAAACAGGTAATCTCCATCCGCAGGAATCAGAGTTTGCGGATGAAGATTATGATCTATAGTAGATTAAACTTCCGGATTCTCTTTACGTTGGGAAGTGATTTCTTCAAATATGCGGAAAAGCTCTTCCTTTGTTTCTGCCCGTAACATGGCAATACGCGTATTACGGAAATTAGGGATTCCTTTGAATAATGGGCTCGCAGCCAGATGACGACGTACGTGCAGAATACCTCTGCGCTCATCAAGTAGATTTACGCTGTCGACCACTTCCTGGCGAAGCACTTCCATGCACCAGTCGAAACTTAGCGGTGGTAATTCTTCACCAGTCTCCAGATAGTGTTTCACTTCTTTGAATATCCATGGACGACCAAAGCTGGCACGACCAATCATGACAGCATCTACTCCATAACGGTCAAAACACTCTTTGCAGCGTTCAGGCGTCGTCACGTCACCATTACCGATAATAGGAATATGCATCCGTGGATTATTCTTCACTTCGCCTATTAATGTCCAGTCTGCTTCTCCGGTATACATTTGTGCACGGGTGCGGCCATGTATAGTCAGTGCAGCAATACCACAATCCTGTAGCTGTTCTGCTAGCTCTACAATTACTTTGTTGTTAGCATCCCATCCCAGGCGGGTCTTGACCGTTACGGGGATTTTCACCGCATCTACTACCGCACGGGTGATCTCCAGCATCTTGGGGATATTCTGTAACATACCTGCTCCTGCTCCTTTTCCGGCTACTCTTTTTACCGGGCATCCGAAATTGATATCCAGAATATCAGGTTGTGCCTGTTCCACAATCTTGGCAGCTTCCACCATCGTTTCCGTATCTTTCCCGTATATCTGGATGGCAACGGGACGTTCGGCATCACTGATACTTAGTTTCTGCGCAGTCTTGCTGACAGCGCGAATCAGCGCATCGCTCGACACAAATTCGGTGTATGCCATATCTGCTCCGAACCTCTTGCACATCAGGCGGAAAGCCGGATCGGTCACATCCTCCATCGGAGCAAGTAAGATGGGATATTTACCCAAATCTATTTGGCCTATCTTCATATATGAATCTGATATTTACTGTTTATGATTGAAGTAACTTCTTGTTTTCGCTGCAAAAATACGGAAAAAAGCCTACCTTTGTACGCATTCATTTGCTTAACTGATACAAATAAGTATATATTCTATGAGTCTTAGTTTGAAAGATTTTGAAATAATGGCTCCTGTCGGTTCGCGCGAATCTCTTGCTGCGGCTATTCAGGCAGGTGCCGATTCTATCTATTTCGGTATAGAAAACCTGAACATGCGTGCCCGTTCGGCCAATACGTTTACGATTGATGATTTGCGGGAGATCGCCCGTACGTGTGATGAACACGGGATGAAAAGCTACTTGACGGTCAACACGATTATCTATGATAAAGATATTCCATTGATGCATACCATTGTCGATGCAGCCAAGGAAGCCGGAATCTCTGCGGTGATTGCAGCTGATGTGGCGGTGATGAACTATGCCCGTCAGATAGGGCAGGAGGTACACCTTTCCACTCAACTGAACATCTCCAATGCAGAGGCTTTAAAATTCTACGCACAATTTGCAGATGTGGTAGTATTGGCCCGTGAGTTGAATCTGGAGCAGGTAGCCGAAATCTATCGCCAGATTCAGGAAGAACATATTTGTGGTCCGAGTGGTGAACAGATTCGCATTGAGATGTTCTGTCACGGTGCGCTTTGTATGGCTGTATCGGGTAAATGTTACCTCTCTTTGCATGAGATGAACCATTCTGCCAACCGCGGCGCTTGTATGCAGGTGTGTCGCCGTTCCTATACAGTCCGTGACAAAGAGACGGATGTGGAACTGGATATTGATAACGAATATATCATGTCACCGAAAGATTTGAAGACCATCCACTTTATGAATAAGATGTTGGATGCCGGTGTGCGTGTATTCAAAATTGAAGGCCGTGCCCGTGGACCTGAATATGTACGTACAGTGGTAGAATGTTACAAAGAGGCTATCAAAGCTTATCTGGAAGGAACATTTACCGATGAAAAGATTGCAGCTTGGGACGAACGTCTGAAAACAGTATTCAACCGCGGCTTTTGGGATGGCTATTATTTGGGACAACGTTTAGGCGAATGGACCAGAAACTATGGCTCGGCAGCTACGGAACGTAAGATATATGTAGGTAAAGGTATCAAATACTTCTCTAACATTGGAGTTTCCGAATTTCTGGTAGAGGCTGCGGAAGTTAGCGTAGGCGATAAACTTCTCATTACCGGACCGACCACAGGTGCTCTATTCATGACTTTGGAAGAAGCCCGTGTTGACTTGGAATCCGTGCAGACTGTGAAGAAAGGCCAGCACTTCTCCATGAAATCAGATAAGATACGCCCCAGTGACAAGCTGTATAAACTGGTATCAACCGAAGAACTGAAGAAGTTCAAAGGACTCGATATTGAGCAAAAAAGAGGCTAACTGCTATTTCTCAACTTTTAATTTTTAATCTTCAATTTTTAATTTTTAATTGATGAACTATATCTATGAATTGGAAATGAAGGTGCGTGATTACGAGTGCGACCTTCAAGGGATTGTTAATAATGCGAACTATCAGCATTATTTGGAACATACCCGCCATGAGTTTCTGACGTCGGTAGGCATCAGTTTTGCTGCACTCCACGAACAGGGAGTCGATCCGGTAGTGGCACGCATTAATATGGCATTCAAAACGCCGTTGAAAAGCGGAGACGAGTTTGTCTCTAAACTCTATATGAAGAAGGAAGGTATCAAATATGTATTCTATCAGGATATTTTCCGTAAGAGTGATAATAAAGTAGTAGTGAAATCCACTGTTGAAACGGTATGTGTGGTAAACGGACGTTTGAGTGACAGCGAATTATTCGATAGCGTCTTTGTCCCTTACCTGAAATGAGCAGTTCCGAGGAAGAACAGATTTATAGTATCGCCCTGACAATGGTGCCCGGTATCGGGCACATAGGGGCGAAACATCTGATAGACGGAATGAATAATGCTGTTGATATCTTCCGTCTGCGTAAAGAAATACCGGAACGTATTCCTGAAGTGAGTCAACGGGTGGTAGATGCGTTGGATTGTCCGCAAGCTGTGATCCGTGCCGAACAGGAATATGAATTTATCCGGAAGAATCGGATCGCCTGTCTGTCCTTTCATGATGAGGCTTATCCTTCCCGTTTGCGGGAATGTGAAGATGCTCCTGTCGTTCTTTTCTTTAAAGGAAATGCTGATCTAAATTCCCTTCATATCCTGAATATGGTAGGAACCCGTAATGCTACTGATTATGGGACACAAATCTGCGCCTCTTTTCTGCGGGATCTGAAAGCAGTTTGTCCTGATGTACTTGTAGTTAGCGGCCTTGCTTATGGAATCGATATTCATGCGCATCGTGAAGCTTTGGCTAATGAATTACCTACGGTAGGTGTTTTAGCTCATGGCTTGGATCGTATTTATCCTTATGTCCATCGGAAAACAGCTGTTGACATGCTTGAAAAAGGGGGATTACTGACCGAATTTCTGTCCGGAACGAATCCCGATCGTCATAACTTTATCAGTCGAAACCGTATTGTTGCCGGCATGTGTGATGCTACCATCGTCATTGAGTCGGCAGAAAAGGGAGGTTCATTGATTACGGCCGAACTTGCTGAAGGTTATCATCGCGATTGTTTCGCTTTCCCAGGTCGCATGAGTGATGAATATTCAAAAGGATGCAATCGGTTGATTAGGGATAATAAAGCATCCCTGTTATTATCTGCCGAGGATTTTGTGCAGGCTATGGGCTGGAATATGCAGACGACTCTTTCGGAAAAGGTAAGTGTGCAACGTAGTCTTTTTATCGAATTGTCTGAAGAAGAGCAGAAGATAGTTGCTATTTTGGAGAAACTGGGAAATCTGCAAATCAATTCTCTTGTGGTAGAAGCAGATATTCCCGTAAATAAGATGACTGCCCTACTGTTTGAACTGGAAATGAAAGGGGTGATTCGTGTATTGGCAGGAGGAATGTACCAATTATTGAATTAACTCACATGAACTAATCTCACATATAGACATAAAAAAAGGAGCAACGCCTTGCTCCAACCTTTGTTAACCTTAAATCTAATACTATGAAAAAAATCACATGACAAATGTAAGTGTTCAACTGATTCTTTCCAAATAATTCTGTTGTATTTGTTTCTCTTTTAAATTCTTTCACTAATTTTTACTGTTATCGGACACGACGTACTTCTAATGGATAAAACATGGCACATTTATGGTAAGTAATGAAAAGAAATGCAAGCCTTCTTGAATATGTTTCATTGTATTTCGAAGGGCTCGTGAAATGAGCACTTAAAATAAGTGCTTTGTTGGTTTAAAAGGAACGCCCCGTTGGTTTAAAACCAAGGCATCGTTCCTTTAAAACCAACGAGGTGTTCCTTTTAAAGGAAAATATATACTTGTATGTTGCTGTGTATTTGCGCTTTACAATTTACGATTTTAGGTTCTCACTAATACCATTATTTACCAGAGTAATAACAATAAAAAAATGATGAAATCTTTATTTTAATGATTCAGTCAATATTGCATCTTATATTAATTATTGTAATAGTAATTTTGAGTATAATAAAGCCCTTGACAAGTGGATTATGCCTGATGGTTATCTTGGTTTGTTTATACCTACTGATGATTTTGAGAAGCGATTTGCTTTTGTACAAACTTTGGTATAAATAAACTTTCTGGTATAGCTTCAGAAGCCGTTAAACGTCAATGAATGAAGGTGATGAAGTATTTGGCAATCTTAAAGGAATGATATATGTACGAACATAAAACAATTTGATTTGTTATTTATAGTGAATGGATCTATATAGAGGTGGTTTTCTTGCATTATGATATTAAACATCTCTTTATATCTATTTTTTAAGGTGATTGTTTGACTATATGTCAGTTTAAACCTTTATATTTGTATATGTGAAGTTAACCGAAGAAAAAATCACTTATTATTGGCTATGATGAAAAAGGAAATTAAATTCAGTCTTGTTTATCGGGACATGTGGCAATCTTCCGGTAAATATCAACCTCGGGTTGATCAGCTTGTCCGTATCGCTCCTTTGATTATTGAGATGGGCTGTTTTGCCAGAGTTGAAACGAATGGCGGTGCTTTTGAGCAAGTGAATCTGTTGTACGGCGAAAATCCTAATAAGGCTGTCCGTGCTTTTACCGCACCTTTTAAAGAAGCGGGTATTCAAACGCATATGCTCGATCGCGGATTGAATGCGTTGCGCATGTATCCGGTTCCGGCAGACGTACGTAAATTGATGTATAAAGTCAAGCATGCGCAAGGAGTGGACATCACACGCATTTTCTGTGGACTGAATGAGACGAGAAACATCATTCCTTCTATTAAATATGCTTTGGAAGCAGGTATGATTCCGCAGGCAACTCTTTGTATCACCTATTCTCCCGTACACACTGTTGAGTATTATGCTCGAATTGCTGATCAACTGATTGAGGCCGGTGCACCTGAAATATGCTTGAAGGATATGGCGGGTATCGGTCGTCCGGGTATGTTAGGAGAATTGGTCAGGACTATCAAGGAGAAACATCCGGATATATTGATTCAATATCATGGTCATAGCGGACCGGGATTGTCTATGGCTTCTATCCTTGAGGTTTGTGAAAATGGTGCGGACATCATTGATGTGGCTATGGAACCGATGTCTTGGGGCAAAGTGCATCCGGACGTAATCTCTGTGCAGGCTATGTTGAAAGATTTAGGTTTTCAGGTTCCGGATATTAATATGAAAGCATATATGAAGGCTCGTGCGATGACGCAGGAATTCATTGATGACTTTCTGGGTTACTTCATGGATCCTACCAACAAATATATGTCTTCGCTTTTATTGAAATGTGGTTTGCCGGGTGGCATGATGGGTTCCATGATGGCAGACCTGAAAGGAGTGCATTCCGGCATCAATATGATATTAAGGAGTAAGAATGAGCCGGAACTTAGTCTGGATGATCTGCTTGTGATGCTTTTTGATGAAGTGGAATATGTATGGCCCAGGCTGGGTTATCCTCCTTTGGTGACTCCTTTCAGCCAGTATGTGAAAAATGTTGCATTAATGAATCTTATGCAGCAGGTAAAAGGGGAAGAACGTTGGACAATGATAGATAACCATACTTGGGATATGATTCTGGGTAAAAGTGGACGTCTTCCTGGTACGCTTGCACCGGAGATTATAGAGTTGGCGAAATCTAAAGGATATGAATTTGTCGATACCGACCCGCAATTGAATTATCCGGATGCTTTGGATGAATATCGAAAGGAAATGGATGAAAATGGCTGGGAATATGGAGAGGATGACGAAGAACTTTTTGAACTGGCTATGCACGATCGCCAGTATCGTGATTATAAGTCCGGGGTTGCCAAAAAGCGTTTTGAGGAAGAGTTGCAACATGCTAAGGATGCGGCAATGGCAAAGAACGGGTATTCGGAAGAGGAAATTAAGAAGTTGAAACGTGCCAAGGCAGATCCGGTTATTGCCCCTGATAACGGACAGGTACTTTGGGAAGTTTCCGTAGAGGGACCATCCATTGCTCCATTCATCGGGCGTAAATATCAGCATGACGAAGTCTTTTGTTATCTTTCCACTCCGTGGGGGGAATATGAAAAGATTCTAACCGGATTTACCGGACGTGTGGTGGAGATATGTGCACAGCAAGGTGCGACTGTACATAAGGGAGATGTAATCGGTTATATTCTACGAAGCGATATTTTTGCGTAGACTCTTATAAGAGTTTGGGTATAGAGGTTACCCAATAAAAAAACGGGCTGCAATCTTTTACGAAGTTGCAGCCTTCTTTTCGTATATATTCAATGCAGAACGTTTATGAGCACCTTTATCTGTTCGAACTCGATGACCGGTATGTTCTGCTATTTTAAACCTTGATGAGATTTCTCTAGGCGTATAATCACTATAAGAGCACTTTATTTTCTAAAAGCTCTATACGTTTATATAACATGTCAAGGAGCCGACTGTTTGCTTTTATTAGCTCACGAAGATCATCTGCCGCTTCGATATGCACGCTACTACAGTCTTTAGCGACTCCAATATTAGTTCCGATAGTACCGGAATTATTGACATACACATTCCCGTCTATTTTATTAAATAGTTCTAATGCAGACATATTTAGTACCTCTGCTATTTTATTCAGCCTGGTTAACGTGAGGTCAGTTTCACCATATTCAATCTTACAATAGGCACTTGTTGATAAGTTCAACTTTTCTCCCATTTGTTCTTGAGTAAGATTCTTTTCCATACGAAGCATTTGCAGCCGATGTCCTACTATCTTCTTTAAATCTGTTTCCATGTATCTTGTTATTGGGAAGCAATTTATTATTGGACAAATGTAACAATTTTAGTGGATATAACAAATGCTATTTTATACTTATTCGAGAGAACTGTGGAAAATGCAATGGTGCAAATAGCTTGGAGACGGGAAAACGACCTCGTTTTATTGAACATACCACTCTTTTCCCTTTTCTCATTGATATTTGGAGATAACTATTCGTTTAACGGATGGTTGTAGTAAATATTGTGTATACAATGCACCTTAATGTGTGCTTAACTTTGCAGTCAGAGAAAACACAATCATTCATAACAGTAAATCATTATTGAAAAAAGAACATTCTATATTGTATTAAAAGAGCGAAATATTGCACTAAAAAACAAACATAGCATTAATAATAAATAATAAACAGACATGAAGAAGATTTTACTATTGTTCTCTATTTGCCTAATTCCAATGTTAGGCTATGCACAAACCGATGAAAACGGTAAAGAAAGAGTCTATATTGATTATTTCTCGCGTCCCGGTACTATCAGTAATATTTTGGCGGAAGCATTGCGTAATAAAGTAATAGAAGGTATCCAGAAGATGGATCGTGTAGAACTTATTGATGTTGATTCTAATGAAGCATTGAAGACTGAAGCGAAAAGACGCCAAGAGGCTTCTGCTATGGGAGATGCCGTTTGCAGAAGCGAGGTCATGACAACGTTAGGCGCCCAATATCTTATTCAGGGAAATATTACCAGTATGCAGGGAGTTAAAAAAACAGATAGTAAAGGGAAGACCTATTATCAGGGGAGTGTTTCTTACACGTTGAAAATAGTAGACCCTTCTAACGGTACACTCAAAGGAACCCAGACATTCACTCACGAGGGGTTGACCGGGAATATTGGCGATACTCCTGATGAAGCTATCATTAAGACTTTGGATTATGTAGTAATAAGCATGGACGATTTTGTTGACGAGTATTTCAAAATGAAAGGAACGATTGTACAGATTGAGAGTACCAAAAAAGATAAAGCACAAACTGTATATATCGATCTTGGAACCAAGAGAGGGGTACAAAAAGGTCAGAAATTTATCGTTTACATAGAGATGGATATTGCCGGAGAACTGTCATTGAAAGAAGTCGGACGTTTGAATGTGAAAGAAGTATTGAGCGGAACGCGTTCTTTATGTACCGTGAGCAAAGGCGGTGAGGAGATAATGAAAGCATCGAAAGAAGAAAAGAAATTGATTATTCTTTCTCGAAAAAATACCTTTTTAGGCGGACTTGGACTATGATGAAGTTACGAATACTGCTTTTGAGCCTGCTAGTTGTATACACTATTCATTTCATGGCACAGGAGTCATACTCCAATGACGTAACTTGTGTGAAGGCAGATGATAACATAGCCGTTATCACCGCTTCCGGAACAGCCGAAAAAAAGAAAGATGTATATAATATGGCATTGAAGTCAATCTTTAATGCTATATTTCTCAACGGCATTGACGGAGTGGAAAACGGACAGCCGCTCGTCGGGAAAGAAGATTCTTACTATATGAATCAGTTTTTCAGTTCACGTTATATGCTCTTTGTGAAGAACTATGAAACGGTAGGAGATCCGGTACGGCAATCTTCCAAGCTATACAATGGTACAGTAACGGCTCAAATCTTATTAGGTGCGCTTAAAAAAGACTTGATACGGAATAAATTGATGACGAGACCCCAGGAAGAAATGTCGATGGAGGAAACTCGGCAACAAATGGCTTTGCCGACAATCATGGTAGTCCCCTATAAAAGCAATGACCGAAGCTCATACGCCGATATTCTGAAAAATGATTTTGATCTTCGTATAGCCGTAAGTACGGTAAAGGAGGGATTTGTTAAGCTTGGCGTGAAGACGGTGGCTGCCGAGGGAAAACAGTCAGGAACTTTGCGCGCTTCCGAATGGGAAAGTAAGAATGCTGATTCCAATGATAAGCAGTTGTTGATGAATTCGGGAGCGGACGTCTATGTGATTGTTGATTTACAAAAAGACATATCTGCAGCTTCGGGAAGTAGAGTCTCATTGATTATGACTGCTCGTGAAACGGCTACCGGAGTAGATTTGGCTAGCCGGAAAAGCTGGACGAACCGCTTTAGGACGACGGACGTGGATAAGTTATGCGCATACGCGGCACAAGATGTTCTGGATGGTTTTCTGAAAGATATCTCGAAAGAGTTTGCCCGGAAAGTTCAACAGGGGAATACGGTTGTTCTTCGGGTTAGTCTCGCAGATAATGCTATCAATACGATGAATAGCCGGATAAACGGTAGTACTACTCTTTCGGCGCATATACGCAATTGGGTACGAAAAAATGCCCAGGGAGGACGCTACCATATTCAAGGTGTTGTGGACGATAGTCTGATATTTGATTCGATACAGATTCCTGCAAAGGACAGCGACGGCTTGCCGATGGATTGCATCACGTTTGCGGATAATCTGGTTAATTATCTGAATGATTCCGGAATAGATAGTGAACATAGAGTGGATGGAAGTACCATCTATTTGACTATTCAATAAATCAAGGACGTATGAAACATTGGCTTTTATTTATTCTTGTGATTTCATGGTTTTGCTTTCCGCTTTCCGGTCAACAAACGAACCGTCCTGACTGGGTGAAACAGCATCCTGTTAGTGGTTTAAGTTACATCGGAATAGGAATGGCTGAAATATCGGAAGGAGATTATCAGCAAAAGGCAAAGCAAAACGCTTTGTCTGATCTTGTATCTGAAATTCAAGTGGTGATTGCCGCCAATTCTTTGTTGAATACGTTGGAGGACGATGGTAATGTGAAACAAACCTTCGCAGAAAGTATTCGTACAGAAGCCCGGGCGGAAATAGAGAACTTTCGTCTGGTGGATTCCTGGCGAAGTGACAATGAGTATTGGGTTTATTATGAACTGAATAAGGATGATTATGCGGCTTTGGTGGCAGCACGTCGTCAGAAGGCAATCCGTAACGGCTTCGATTTCTGGTATAAGGGACACATTACCTTACAACAGGGAGATTTAATGACTGCCATTGAATTATTCTCGAATGGAATGGAGGCTATACGCCCGGTACTTAATCAGGAATTGTTCTGCTCTTACGAAGGAAAGACAATTAATCTGGCGACTGAACTATATGCGGCTTTGGCTGGAGTATTTGATGGAATAACGATTGTTCTGAATCCGGTAACCGTTTCAGTCACGCCGTTTCAAGGTATAAGGGAGCCTATTGCTATAGGTGTTTACCGTAATGGAAATCCGTTAAGGAATATCCGGTTGAAAGCCGAGTTTGTTTCCGGGGCGGGAGATTTGTCTTCCATGTCTCCCACCGACGAATCGGGAGTTGCCGCTCTTTATGTGCGCAATATTACTTCTAAACAGGCACAGCAGGAAATTGGAATTTCATTAATTGATGATGTGTTCAGCTTGTTCCGGAAGGGAAGTTATGCAGCTTTATTCAAGCAAATGCTTTCTTCTCTTCCCGGAGCAACGTTGACTATCAACACGGTGCAGACACAGACTTCAGCTTATGTTAGAAGTGCGCAGAGCGATATAGAGGCGGTGGAACGAACTGTGAAGAGTTTGCTGAACAATCATTTCTTTAACGTAGTTGCATCTCCTTCTGAAGCCGACATTATCGTTACATTGGATAATAAGTGTCGTAAAGGCAATACCGTTCCGGGTGAACTGTACAACTTCATCGAATTCTTTTCTACGTTGGGGATTAAAATAGAAAATAACCGGACGGGGCAAATCCTATTGAATTATTCTATTAATGATGAACGGACATTAGTACCTGAAAATAAGTCCGCTTCTCAAGGCAAGAATATGGCGGCGCGTGAATTGATAAAACGGTTGAACCGGGAGTTTGCACGTGAATTGAAGAAAATAACATTCGACAGAACCGGAAAGATTCCGGAAAGACAGAAGATGTTGCCGGATGTTCCTGTTCCGATAGTCGGTGCTTCCGTACCGGAAAAAGAAGCTGATCCGGTTATATCTGTCCCTGTTGTGGTGCCGGAAGTTATTCCTGCTCCTTTGGTTCCGGTTAAGTCCGCCAAACCAGAGAATCAAAAGGCAATTCGGGTTGAATGGTTGGATGGTGTCTTTGTTGAATTTGACAAACTTGCAACTTTAGGAGACAAATCGAGGATACATCTTAAGATTGTGAATACAAATGCTGACGATTGCGAAGTGGACTTATATAGTGGAAATCTGACGGTTATAAACGAAAAAGGTGAAGAATCTCCGATTGTCAGTGTCAAACTGGGTTCTAAGTTCAATGACCGCAGAGTCACTGCGCTCATTGTGCCTGATCTGCCTACGGAGATGGTTATTGAGGTAAGTAAGTTGCAATCTGTGGCACTGCTGCAATTGAAGGATTTCAAAAATAATATAGTGAAGTTGAGAGGCTTGAAATGAATCATATATTAACATTAAAAAAGACTTGAAATGAAAAGAATTAATTTATTGGGAACAGCATTGCTAACCATTGCTGTTATGACAAGTTGCGGTAGTTCAAAACCTGTAACACAAACAGTGCAGCAACCGGCAGTGCAACAGGACGTAGAAATTAATGTTCCTTGTTCGGGACCGGAATTTCAAACGAACAAAGAGTATTTTAGAGCTAGTTCGATGGGACTTTCTACGGATATGTCTATTGCAAAGAAAAAAGCGATGACGGAGGCCCGGGCTGAAATTGCTACTGCTATCAATGCAAAAGTGAAATCGGTAACCGATAGTTATGTTTCCTCTTATCAGCAAGGTGAAAATGATGAAAGCAAAAGTCGTTATCAATCATTGACCCGTACGGTAGTGGAACAGGAATTGAGCGGTACGCGTGTAATTTGTGAAAAAACCATGAAGACTCCTGATGGTAAATACAAAGTATATGTCTCTCTTGAACTGGCAGGAGAGGAAATCATGAATGCTATGGCAAATCGTATTAAGAATGATGACAAATTGCGCATTGACTTTGAATATGAAAAGTTCAAAAAGGTATTTGAAGAAGAAATGAGTAAAAACGCCCAATAATCAGCTTGTTTAGAACACAGAGGATAGTAATGATCTCTTTAATAACTACCCAACTATTTGAAGATTGAATGATGAAACTTAATTTGTCGGATATAAGATATAATTGGGTAGTTATTTTTATTATCCAGTTGCTTTTGTCTCCCGGTATTGATGTGTTTTCACAGGCAATGCCTGTTGATACAGTTTATAACCAATCTTATGACTGGAGACCGGGACAGCGGGAGACTTTGCCGGAATGGGTGTTTGCTTCTCAACGGAAAGGCCGGGTAGTTGGTATATCTGATCCTTGTATGAAATCCGAAGCTGCAAGGATGCTTGCTTTGCAAAGAGCGGCTTATCTGTATTCATTGCAGCAAGGGGTACAATTGAGACTTCTCTCGGACGTTTTTTCCACCATGGAGACTGCCAGTAATACATACGAAGACCAAAGAGACAAAATGCTTGTATTGGGAGTGATCGAACATCCCGTTCAACATGTTTCCTACCGGATTGAGCATGAATATACTTCTATATTTGGAGAGAAATTTCTGGAGGTATCTTTTACTCCATCGAATGATAGTTGCAATTTTTCTTATCATTCCATTAGTGAGTTGATGCTTTTGTTTACGAAAGAAAGGGTTGAGGAAGAAGAGGTGAAATTCAATTTATTGTTGGAATCGGATAGTTGTAGGGAGCAATCAGACCAGTCATGGTTTCAGCTTAAGGGAACACAGTCGTCTCCTCAAATAATTTCATATATGAACGGAGTTGAAATTTGTTCTTCACAAGAAGACTGTTGGTATGAAGATGTCGGTTTCGGAGGTCAGGGCGGACTGGAGAAGATGGATATGAGGAATGCCTTTTGGAATGCCTATATGTCTTCTTTAGTGAAGGCGTTGTTGTTATATCCGTTTTCTGATGTAAATGTCAAGCAGGTGGACGATCGTTTCAATGGCGGCACTGATTCCGGTTGTGGTTTGTATCGGGAGAAGGTTGTCGCTGTCTTGTCTATTTCCCCCTTTATCAAAGATATACGGAATAATAAGCTGTATGTGGATTGGCAGATAACAGAACAACAAAATATAATAAGGAAATGAGGAAAAATAGGATACGAATACTATCTATGGTAGTTTTTTCATTGTGTTTGCCGTTTAGTCTTTTTGCGCAAATAGATAAAGACATGAAGGAGTTTGACGATTTTGTGAAGCAGCAGCAAAAAGAGTTTGATGATTTTGTGAGCGAACAGAATAAGGAATTTGCCGAATTTCTGAAAGAAACCTGGAAAGAGTATGACTTGCAGAAGCCGGTGGCACGTCCTCAAAGGCCGGAGCCTGTAAAACCGGTCAGCTTTGACCATAAGAAGCCGGCAACAAAACCGCAAGAGGTTAAAGTAGGGGAGGTGACACGACTCCCCATTCCGACAGTGACTCCAAGTGCGACATTTTCTCCTTCAAAGGGGAAAACACAGGTTCCGGTTGTACCGGGAGGTAAAGATGTGGCTGTAGAACCGGAAAAGGATTTTGCGGTGCTCCCTGAAATAAAACCGGAAGTGAAGCCTGAAGAAACCGTTCCGGCCAAACGCTCACTTTCCGGTGTAGAGTTTTCGTTCTACAGTAAAGATTGTGTTGTCAATGCTTCATTGAAGAACCGGCTCACTTTAAAAGGGATTGCAGAGAAAGATATTTCTGCCGGATGGGAGACGTTATCGCGTAGCAACTATCAGCCTTTGATAGACGACTGTTTGGCTTTTAAAAAGGATAATGCCCTGAATGACTATGGTTATCTGCTGTTGACGAGGAAAGTGGCTACTGAACTATGTGGAAGTACTCATTCCGATGAAATAGCTCTTATGCAAATGTTTCTCCTTTCTCAATCGGGATATAGGGTTAAGGTGGCGCGTATGGATAACCGCCTTACTTTATTCTATGCTTCGGGTAACATGATTTATGCTACCTGTTTTATTACTTTGAATGGAGTAAACTATTACAGGTTTGATACTACCCCGAATAAAACTAATTCTATTTACACTTACAACCGTGATTTCGCCAATGCGAAGAACCCGGTAAATATGAATATCACTACTCCCCAACCCTTTTCAGGAACTTACGTGGAGAAAACGTTGCAAGCGAAAGCTTATCCATCCGTCAAAGTCTGCTCGAAAGTAAATTCGGGACTTATTTCTTTCTATAAGGATTATCCGCAATGTGACTTTTCTGTCTATGTGGGAGCTCCTGTCAGTCAGGAAGTACAACAGACGGTGCTTCCATCATTGCAAGCTGCCATACAAGGGAAAAAACAATCGGAAGCCGCTAATATACTGATTAATTTCGTGCAGACAGCTTTTGATTATAAGACAGATGGTGACCAGTTTGGTTATGAAAAGCCTTTCTTTGTGGATGAGCTGTTCTACTATCCTTATTCCGATTGCGAAGACCGTGCTGTGTTATACTCTTATTTGGTACGTACTCTTATGGGGCTTGATGTTGTATTGTTGGAATATCCCAATCACATGGCAACAGCGGTCTGTTTTGATGAAAACATTGACGGAGATTATATAACTGTAAGCGGAAAGAAGTACATTATTTGTGATCCTACTTATATCGGAGCTTCTATCGGGCTTGCCATGTCGCAATTTAAGAACGTGGCAGCCAAGGTGTTGAAATATTAATTTTATTATATTATGAAGAATATTAAAAAGTATTTGTGTGCCATTGTAATGATGGTTATTTCGATGACTGCATTTGCGCAGGAAGATGTTTTTAACGGTGACTGGCTAGGAGCAAATAAAGAAGGCGATTTAAAGGTTGCGTTCACATTGAATTGTGATGGTAATTGGCAATTGAATCCTTATAATGAGAATGCCAGATGCAATGGATTTATGGAAGTGAATATGCTGGAACCCGGTGGAAGGGAATCTTTGATGGCAACTTATGAGTTTTACGTCGAGAGTATGAACGGGAATGAACTGACTCTTTCTTTTGTAGGCGGACGTCCGGAGGTTGATGCCGGGATTTCCGGTCAATGCAAAGTCGTTTATAAGGATGATAAGTTGTCGTTTACCGGACTTGATAAAGGCGGAAAAGATGCTGCCTTTAATGGATTGACACTTGTAAAAAGCGGTAGTGGAGCTGATGCAATAGCTGATGCTGCGGCGGATGACGGAGTTCCTTTGGGAGTAAAGATATTGGCTGTTCTCCAACTGATTTTGTATATTGCCGTTGTTTTATTTATTGTGGGGCATATGTTTTTTGTATGGTATAAGGGCGCACGTTATAAAGAGGTTTTTACGGTAGAAGGAATGTTGAATAAACGCCTTGCAGCCGGAATGCCGGAGAAAATGACGGATGAAGAGATAACGGAGGCGTGGAAACTGATGGATGAGGCATTCGCTACTTGGACGGTGATTGAAAAAACAGATGATGATGAATTCAGAAAGCCGACAAAGATGAAGCAAATTAAGAAATCTGTTCTTTTGATTGATCAGGTTATCGGTATGTGTCCTACTGACGCTGATGTCATAGAACGCTTAAACTCATTGACTGATGTGATTAATAGTGGTGAAGAACGTCATTTTGATGGTTCCAGGAAATTAATCTGGTTAGGTGTCATTGTGGGTATCTTGATGTATTGGATGATGGGAGTCGGTATGATGTTTTCTACTTTAATAGCTACCGGTTTGTATGTGGTAGCGAGCAGGACGCCTCAATTCTTAATTGATAAGCGGGCACTTCGTGGCGGTGGAAACATTCATAATGGTATTTTTGCCGGAGTGTTCGGGTTATTGGCAGGAGCGCAGACAGTGCGGACAATATACAAGTTTAATGATGGTCATAAAGAATATTCTGATGATCATTCACAACATTGGATTGCTTTGGCAATCGGACTTGTCGTTTTGTTTGTATTGGCAATGATGATGGCGTTCTGGGCACTTCTGAACTATTTACGTAATTATGTTCTGTACTTTTGATGGATAAAACTAACATGATTGTTAATAATGGATTCGGCAGCATAATTAGGCTATTTATGTTTTGAAGTAGAATTTAGAGTAGTAGGTGTACAGGGGATCGATGAAAATTTGATGACCTGTGCATCTTTTTTTAATTAGTGATACCACAAAATATGATTAAGAATTTGCTAATTCCAATATTAATTTTAATATTTGCATTATAACAATAGTGTCAGTTGAAAACAAAAGATGAAATAATCGCTATTCTCCGGAATTTTAAGGAAGAATTTGGGGAGAGATATGGAATTGAAAAGTTAGGACTTTTTGGTTCTGTGGCTCGTGGTGAGCAGAAAGAGGATAGTGATATTGATATTTGTGTAAAGCTTCAAGATCCGGATTATTTTACTCGAATGGAAATAAAAGAGTCATTAGAAGAGCGTTTTAATGCAAAAGTGGATGTCGTGTCTTTAACCGCAATTATGCGTAGTTTATTTCGCAATCATATAGAGAAAGACGCAATCTATATCTAATGCTGACATATTGGATATGCTTCTTTTTGTAGAAGAACGTATTAATACAACTATAGAAAGATGTGGTAGTGTCATTTCTGTAAATGATTTCTTAGCTTCTCCTGATAAGATGGATATTTTTGATGCAACTTGTATGCGTTTGCAAACCATAGGTGAGACTGTTAAGAATATAGATAATCTGACTTTTATTATGCAAAACGGTAGTCTTTAGGTACCATTCCCATCCGCTTTGTAAACTCCTTATAGAAATGTGATCTATTCATAAACCCACTTTGATACATGATTTCTTCAATGAAATTTTTGGGTGGGTATAAAATATTTCGTAGAAAATTCCTGGCGACTCCCGATCATAGTTATTTCCCGATTTGTATAGAGGCGATGAAGCTTGGCATCCATGTGTATGTGGAAAAGCCGCTTGTCAGAACTTCCTATGAATGTGAACTGCTGATGCAGGCGGAACAGAAGTACGGTGTTATCACGCAGATGAGTTACCAAAGACATTTTTTCTGTTTATTATTGACCTTAAACTCTCAAAACTTGCAAAATCGTTTCAATCGTTTCACAGAATCTTTCATGTCTTGATTTTTGTTCTAAAAGTATGATTCGGTTTGTTTTCTAACTTCTATATTTGTCATCAGAAACGAACGACAATGAAACATGGTATCTATATATTGACTATTCTTATGGCTTTATTAAGCCTTCCAGAAAGTGGGTATGCTTCGATTCCATTTTTCGCTGTTGCGAATGATACAATCCGGCAGGTGGTGATATATTTTGATGCGAATGAAGCGAAAGTAGATCTTAGTTATAAAGATAATAATCAGGTAATTACAATTTTAGATTCTTTGCTTCTCGGAAATTTGAATACGAAATATATAACAGCGCTGAATGTGGAAACTTTTGTTTCTCCTGATGGTAATGAATCTTATAATAGAAGTTTGGCTGCTCGGAGAAATGATTCGATAAAGGAATTCTTACAACGGTATAATTCGGATGTTAGTGTTGATAAGATTCATTTTTTTTCAGAGGGAGAGGATTGGTCGGAGTTTCGTAAGTTGGTGGCATCCGACTCCAACTTGCCAGATCGGGAAGAAGTGCTGATATTGATTGATTATCATAAGAATGATGTCAATAAACGGAAACAACTGTTGCGAAAATTGAATCGGGGAATTGCTTACCGATACATTGTTCGCAATATCTTTCCGGAGCTGCGAAGATCGGTTATTACGATTGTCGGAGAAACTTCGAAATTAGGTAAAGAGGCTTTTGAACCGGTATCTTCTGTCTCCGGGTTGTTTGTTTCAAAGCAGGAAGAGGCGCTTCCGAAAGATCAACCTGATAAGCCTGTGGGAGAAAGTGAAAAAAAACAGGTTTGTGAGGTCGATATATCGGAGGCAGAAGGGCCGGTGAAAAGCCAAACTGTACTTGCAGTGAAGAATAATCTGTTATATGATTTGGCATTGGCGCCAAATATAGAAGTGGAAATTCCGATAGGCAAGAGGTGGTCTTTGAATACTGAATATAAATGTCCGTGGTGGCTGAATAGCAAACATGATTTCTGCTATCAGCTTCTTTCGGGAGGGATGGAAGGACGTTGTTGGCTGGGAAACCGTCAGAAACGTGACCGATTGACCGGACATTTTATCGGACTTTATGCTGAAGGTGGGATATATGACTTCCAGCTGCGTGGAGACGGCTATCAAGGTAAGTATTACGGAGCTGCGGGAGTGACTTATGGATATGCACGGCAATTGGCACGGCATTTTTCCCTTGAATTCAGTCTTGGCATAGGGTATTTGACAACAGAATATAAAAAATATACTCCTTATGAGGGAGATATTATATGGACAAATAGTGGACGTTATAACTTTATTGGTCCTACCAAGGCGAAAGTTTCTTTGGTATGGTTGATAACAACAAAGAGATAGGAGGGCGTAATGCGAAATACAAGATACGGGTTTCTTGTGCTTTTGTCCTCGCTGCTGATGCTAACTGGATGTAGCCGTCGCGATATATTGGATGATTATCCCGTAAGTGGGGTAGATATAAAGCTGGATTGGGATGGAGTGACAAATCAACTGCCGGAGGGAGTTCGGGTGATTTTTTATCCGAAGAACGGAGATGGCAGGAAAGTAGATAAATACCTTTCGGTGCGAGGCGGAGAAATGAAAGTTCCTCCGGGACGGTATTCGGTAGTAGTCTACAACTATAACACGGAGTCTATACGAATCAGGGGCGAAGAGTCTTATGAAACGATAGAAGCCTACACGGGAAACTGCAACGGTTTAGGGATTGCAGGAACGGAAAAGATGGTTTGGTCACCGGATTCATTGTATGTGTTGAATATAGATGAGCTGAAAATAGAGAAGAGTGAAGAAGTGCTTCGCTTAGACTGGAAGTTGGAATCTGTGGTGAAAAAATATTCTTTTGCAGTAGAGGCTAAAGGTTTGGAGTATGTTGCAACAGTGGTAGGAAGCATTGATGGATTATCCGATTGTTACTGTATAGGCAAAGGTCGTGGAGTGTGTAGCTCACAACCTATCTACTTTGAGGTAAAGAAGGGAGATAATAGGGTAACGGCATTTTTCACCGCTTTCAAACAAGTAAAGGAAATGACAATGCCGACGCGAATGTCAACATCAGAGAGAGAAACTTCTAGTGAGAAAAGTGCTATAATATTAATATTGAAATTTATCAAAACAGATAATACAGTTCAGGAAGCAACAATTGATGTTACTGAAATAATAGGTACACTTGAAAATGCTGTAACAGGGGAAGATGGAAAGCCAACCCCACCACCGGAGATTGAGTTACCGCCTGATGATAAGATTGAGGTTGATAAGCCGGAAACACCACCGAATCCTGATGGAGGTGGAGGAATGGGCGGCAATGTTGATGGATGGGGACCCGAAGATAATGTTGAGTTACCCGTGGATTGAAATAGATGCTATAAACAAAATATAACAATATTATAAACTTTAAAAAATACAGTTATGAAGAAGATTTTATTGGCGGTTACAGCTGCTTTGGCAATTACAGGTTGCTCACAGAATGAAGAGTTTGAGAATGCAGGACAGAATGCAGAGATAAAGATAGGAACATCTGTAGTGACGAGGGCCACACCTATGGTTACTGATAACTTTGCAGAGTTTAGAGCTTTTGGCTATGCGTATAAGGGAGAGGATGCATATGGCCCTGCAACAGCAGGTACTAATATCCTTGATGGTTTTTTTACAAGTACTGACCATACCAATTGGGCAGAGAAAGATTCAAAAAAATTCTATTGGCCTTCTGAAGGTAAGGTTACCTTCTTTGGATATAGTCCATCAGAGTTGCCTGCTTCGAAAACCTATACCTATCCGGCTGGTGGAGGATATCCTACTATTACGTATACTGTAAACGATATAATTGAGAGTCAAGTTGATTTTCTTGTTGCTCAATTAACAGGTCAAACTAAAAGTGCTAATGCTGTTTCTTTGATGTTTAAGCATGCCTTGACTCAGGTTATATTTAAATTAAAAGGTGATGATAAAAATGTAGAATATACAGTAACCAATATTACTTTCAAGGCTTTGAAAACATCGGGTACTTATAGCTATGCGACTCAGAAATGGACTTCTGATGCTTCACCAACTGCTGATTATTCGATAAATCTTGCAACAGATAATGTTTTTGTTGGAGGTGATGATGCAGCCAAAACTTTAACAGCAGCAGAACAACTGATGATTCTGATGCCACAGGAGCTTGAAAAAGCAACTGTTGAAGTGACATTTTCTGCAACGAAAGATGGTGTTGAAATATTTAAATCAGGTATAAAAACAGCAGAACTCACAGATACATGGCTTTCGGGTGAAAAACATGTTTATACTTTAGTACTAAAAGCTGGTGATGAACTCAAAGTATCAGGAACATTGGAGGATGATTGGACTTCTAAAAATGGTGATGCAAATGTTGATAAATAACATATTGAGAAACAAAGAATAGCAGTTGTCTATTTACTATGGTGGATAAAGTGCTATACATAAGTCTATAATGAGTCCTAACTTTTCGAAAGAGAAAAGTCAGGACTCATTAATAAGATTTGTTTGGGGATATATTTGTTTACTTTTTCTCTTCCAACCTCTTTTTCACTTTTCTCTCTTTTTTTATGGCAATATGAAAGATTTCATATATTTTTGCTGGCAGCATAAACAAAAACAAACACAGTCAGCGTATGCCATCTATTTGTCAAGGAACTTGGGATTGTCAAATATGTCCAAAAGCGGTGAGTAATGCCATTACTCATGTGATTTATCAGCGTGGTTTTCATAAACCGGCTCAAAAGTGTGAAGAAAATCTTATCCTTTTTTTGATGAAGGGAGAAATACTGGTCAATAGTAAGGAATATGCGGGGACAATGCTTAAGGAAGGTGAATTTATCCTTCAGGCCATTGGTTCTATGTTTGAGATGCTTGCTATGACTGAATGTGAGTGTATTTATTATCGTTTTATCCAGCCCGAACTGTTTTGTGATTTCCGTTTCAATCATATTATGAAGGAAGTATCTCCTCCACTTATTTATACTCCATTAAAAATAATTCCAGAACTGCAATATTTCCTCAATGGGTCTATCACTTATCTGAAAGGGGATAAAGTCTGTCGGGATTTGCTCTCTCTGAAACGAAAAGAATTGGCGTTTGTATTGGGATACTATTATTCCGATTATGATCTTTCGAGCTTGGTGCATCCACTCTCTAAATATGTAAACAGTTTCCAATATTTCATTATTCAAAACTATAAGAAAGTAAAGACAGTGGAAGAACTGGCACAATTGGGTGGATATACCCTTAGTACATTCCGTCGTATCTTCAATAACGTCTTTCATGAACCTGTTTATGAATGGATGCTGGCGAGACGTAAAGAGGGCATTCTGGACGATTTGAACAACTCTAAATGTAGCATCTCGGAGATATGCTATAAATATGGTTTTGAATCTTTACCCCATTTTTCTAATTTCTGCAAGAAATCTTTTGGTGCCTCTCCACGTAATTTACGTAGGCAAGACATTTCATAAATGCAACTATGTAAAATAACTGCGGTTCACCGGTTTCACCCAATTCTCTAAATGCCGATGAATAAGGTAACAGCGGGTGAAAGCAAGGGAGAAATTCAGGCGAAACTGAACCTTCCCGGTTTCACCTATTGAGTTTATTCATACCGACTGTTGGACATATAGCTCCAAGGTGTTGGATATATAGCTCCAAGATGCTAGATATATAGATGCAACAACTCAAGTATTAACACATGAGAACTAAGGTGTTAAGACCTAGCGGCCAAAGTATTACATCCGCACAGTTCACTCATTAACACCTGAAAGCGGATTTGCTATAAGCATATCCGGATTAGCTATAATGATAATTGTTTTAGCTCAAGGGATATTTTAATAAGACAGGTGAAAGCGGTAACGAATGATTTTACCTTATTTCAATCCTCGCTTTCACCCGTAATTCTCTCATTCATAACAGTTTTGGCTATAAGGTGAGATCGGTGAAACTTATGAATTAAAAGTTCATGTTACTGATCCGTATTAATAATAATTGTGATCTACTCATACATAAAGAAATCCCCTGTCGGACTAGCCGGCAGGGGATTCTGTCATTAATCAAATTAAGCTCTCGCTATTGAAATCTAGCAGTTTCTAGTCTTTTAATTTTGCGATGATAAAGTCGCGGTTCAAGCGAGCGATGTTGCTGATAGAAATATTTTTCGGACATTCAGCTTCACAAGCACGAGTGTTTGTACAGTTTCCGAATCCCAGTTCGTCCATCTTTGACAACATAGCTTTTGCACGGCGCAAAGCTTCCGGTTTACCTTGCGGCAACAAGTTCAACTGGCTAACTTTTGCAGAAACGAACAACATAGCAGAACCATTCTTACATGCAGCTACACAAGCACCGCAACCGATACAAGAAGCAGCATCCATAGCTTCGTCAGCGATCGGTTTCGCGATCAGGATAGCGTTAGCATCCTGCGGAGCACCTGTGCGTACGCTTACATAACCACCAGCTTGCATAATCTTGTCGTATGCAGTACGGTCTACCATCAAGTCTTTGATGACAGGGAAACCAGCCGAACGCCAAGGTTCAACAGTGATGGTGTCACCGTCGTTGAAACGACGCATATAGATTTGGCAAGTAGTAGCACCTGTTGCAGGACCGTGCGGGTGTCCGTTGATGTAAAGAGAACACATACCGCAGATACCTTCGCGGCAGTCATGATCGAATACTACCGGTTCTTTTCTTTCGCTGATGAGCTGTTCGTTCAGAATATCCAGCATTTCGAGGAAGGAAGTATCACCGGGGATATCTTTCATTTGGTAGGTTTCAAAAGCACCTTTAGCTTTCGGACCAGCTTGGCGCCATACCTTCAGTGTAAATGATATATTTTTATCCATTTTCTTCTAATTCTTTTAAATGTTTAACTTCACCGATTAGCTCTTGTAGTTACGAGTCTGAACCTTGATAGCTTCGTATACCAGCGGTTCTTTGTGCAATACCGGAGCCTTTTCATCGTCACCTTGATATTCCCAGCATGCTACATAGAAGAAGTTTTCGTCATCACGTTTTGCTTCTCCTTCTTCAGTCTGGTATTCTTCACGGAAGTGACCACCACAACTTTCGTTACGGTTCAATGCATCGTAAGCAACAAGCTCACCCATAGTGATGAAGTCGTATAGACGGATTGCTTTGTCAAGCTCTACGTTCATACCTTCCTTAGAACCGGGGATAAACAAGTTCGTTTCGAATTCCTTGCGGATTTCTTTCAGTTCGGCGATACCTTTCTTCAGGCCTTCTGCCGTACGTCCCATACCTACATATTCCCACATGACATGACCCAGTTTCTTGTGGATAGAATCAACAGATTCTTTACCCTGGATGCTCATGAACTTGTCGATCTTAGCTTGAACAGCTTTTTCAGCTTCAGCGAATTCAGGAAGATCGGTAGAGAAACGAGGAACAGTGATCTGGTCTGCCAGATAGTTCTGGATAGTGTAAGGCAATACGAAGTAACCGTCAGCCAAACCTTGCATCAATGCAGAAGCACCGAGGCGGTTTGCACCATGATCGGAGAAGTTACATTCACCGATAGCGAACAGACCCTTGATAGTGGTTTGCAGTTCGTAGTCTACCCAGATACCACCCATTGTATAGTGGATAGCCGGATAAATCATCATCGGGTTATAATATTTCACACCACTGATTTCTTTAGCCAGTTCGCCCGGATTAACGTCAGTGATTTCTTCGTACATATCGAAGAGGTTACCATAACGTTGAAGAACAACGTCGATACCCAAACGGTTGATAGCTTCAGAGAAGTCGAGGAATACGGCCAAACCTGTGTTGTTTACACCGAAACCAGCGTCGCAACGTTCTTTAGCGGCACGGCTGGCAACGTCACGCGGAACCAGGTTACCGAATGCCGGATAGCGGCGTTCCAAATAATAGTCGCGGTCTTCTTCCGGAATATCACTTCCTTTGATTTCGCCTTTCTGGAGTTTTACAGCATCTTCTTTCTTCTTCGGAACCCAGATACGACCGTCGTTACGGAGAGATTCAGACATCAAAGTCAGCTTAGACTGCTTGTCACCATGTACCGGAATACAAGTCGGGTGAATCTGAACGTATGCAGGATTTGCGAATACAGCACCCTTGCGGTAGCAAGAGATAGCAGCTGTACAGTTACAACCCATAGCGTTAGTAGACAGGAAGTAAGCGTTACCATAACCACCGGTAGCGATTACTACAGCGTGAGCGGCGAAACGTTCCAATTCGCCTGTTACAAGATTTTTTGCGATGATACCGCGGGCACGTCCGTCAACGATGACAACATCCTGCATTTCGTAGCGGGTGTACAGTTTAACAGTACCTACGTTTACCTGACGGCTCAATGCAGAGTAAGCACCCAGCAGCAACTGCTGACCAGTCTGGCCTTTAGCGTAGAAAGTACGGGATACCTGTGCGCCACCGAAAGAACGGTTATCCAGTGTACCGCCATATTCGCGAGCGAAAGGAACACCTTGCGCTACACATTGGTCGATGATAGCGTTAGACACTTCAGCCAGACGATATACGTTAGCTTCACGGGCACGATAGTCACCACCTTTTACAGTATCGTAGAACAGACGGTAAACGGAGTCACCGTCATTTTGATAATTCTTTGCAGCATTGATACCACCCTGTGCAGCGATAGAGTGTGCACGACGGGGAGAATCCTGAATACAGAAATTGAATACTCTGAAACCCATTTCACCAAGTGAAGCAGCGGCAGAAGCACCTGCCAGACCCGTACCCACAACGATGATGTCCAAACGACGTTTATTAGCGGGGTTCACCAATTTCTGGTGAGCTTTATAGTTGGTCCATTTCTCAGCCACCGGGCCTTCTGGAATTTTTGAATCTATCTTGATCATAATATTATTTACAATTTAATCATTTACAATTTACTATTTAGCAAGCACCGCCACAAATCAGTGTTTTCACGAAGAATACCACTACTACCAGTGCGAAACCGAGTACAACAATCGTAGAATAGATGTTAGAAATACATTTCCAACGATTGATCCATACTTTGTTGTTCCATCCCAGTGATTGCATAGAGCTCCAGAAACCGTGAGTCAGGTGGAACCACAAAGCAAACAGCCAAACGAGGTAAAGAACTACGTAAACCGGGCTAGAGAAAGTCTGCTGGATGTGATAAGCACCGTTAGCGGCATAAGCCAGCGTCAGTGTATCAGCGTGCATGCCCATGTTGTGCATCAGTTCCGGCAACTGCATTTTTGCCCAGAAGTTGAAGAGGTGCAAACCAAGACCTACGATAACGATCAGACCCAGCACCAACATGTTTTGAGATGCCCATTCTACAGTTTTTGGTTTGTCAACCACTGCATAGCGTTCGCTACCACGCGCTTTGCGATTCTGCATTGTCAGCCAGAATGCGTAGATGATGTGAATCACAAAAAGAGCGGCTAGTCCTGCGGTAGCCACTAACGCATACCAGTTTGCTCCCAGGAACTCACAAATCATGTTGTAACCATCAGCCGAGATGATTGCAACCAAGTTCATCGCCATGTGAAATGTTAGAAACAGGACAAGGGCGATACCGGTAACGCTCATCACCACTTTCCTTCCTACAGATGAATTACTTAACCACATAAATGATTGAATTTAAATTATTTAATTGTTAGAACTAAAATTTCGACGTTTTACACCTCTTACAGACTGCAAAAATAGGGGAAATAGATTGATTGAGCAAGGAATTAAAGAAATAATTCTTTAATAATGGATCAATACGCCAATGTGTCAATATGCCAGCCAGTATGCGCGCATGGTGCAACTGATTGGCACATTAGTAGGATGGGGCTGTTTATTGTACCTTTCCGATTTTCTCACCACCGGCTGCTTTTTTGCGTAAAGCGCGTGGGGTATCGCCAAAAGAGTCTTTACAGAAGTGTGCGAAATGCGACAGGGAGTCGAATCCGTATCTGTTACAGATTTCAGTAATTCGCATTTTGGTGTGCTGCAGGTCTTCCAGGATTCCTTCCCGTTTCTTTTCCAGTATCCATTCGTATACGGGCACACCGTAGAGGTTTTTGAAAAGTCGGCGGAAAGTAGTGGTCGTATATCCTCCCAGATGCGCAAATTCTTCCACGTTCTTCACGTTACTGTAATTCTGCATGACGAAATAGTGGAAACTTTCCGTATAAGTGCTGATCGGATAGAAGAATGAACCCAGTTGGGGCAGCGGATAGAAGTTGGTAATCAAGAAAACCAGTTCTTTGCATTTTAAGTCGATATACTTGCTGCAAGGGTTTTCTTCAGCGAGGAATTCGGGCATACTGGTGACAAGGTGGTAAAGCCTTTCGCTCATAATCAGTGGAGTGTAGGTCAAAGGAGCTTCCGCCTGTTCCATCATTTCCTTATATCGGTCTTCGCAAAGCAAAGGCAGTTCGTTGAACCAGTAGACAACGTATTCAACATCTGTCAGTGCCAGTATTTCGACCTTGGAGCCAATAGCTTGCAAAACAATTTGTCTCTCGCGTAACGTTATTCCGGGATGCTCTTCGCTATTGATAAGTAATTCGCCCTTTATCATAAAAAGCATACAATTCTGCGTACACTTATCCTTGGGGATATGCTCTCCTTTAGGTAAGTTTCTATATACAAGGATATTCTCAACATTTTTTGGACATCCCGTACAGTTGGTATATTGTATGCAAAATGAATCTCTTGGCATGAGTTTTATGCGTGATTTATTATCTTAACGGAACAAAGATAGGCTTTTTTTGCGGAAAATGGAACTCTTTCTTTTATTTATGTTTTAGTAGAAACCTGCAAATATTATTCTTATCCCTTTGGATGATGTTAGAGAATTCAATATTTATCTGTTGTAAATTTCTGAATAGAAAACTTTATGTTGATTTTTGGAAGTATTATAGTTGTTTTTGAACATCTGTTTCCCTTTGATATGCGTATTTTTGCAATCTAAACGTTTTAATTATCAATCATTATGCTAATGCTAAGAAAAATTGTATTCTTCTTCTTTTTTTTGTTTGTTGGATTATCATTGTTTGCACAGCAAGACTATATGGTCAGTTCTTATGTGCGGGGTAATTTTTACAACCGTGGTCGTATCTCTACAGAAAGCTTGCGGGCAAGTGACGACCTTATTTTCTTGAATGTTCATCCTAATAAAGACGGATCATTGTCATTTGAGAATCCACGTGCATTTCAGGGAAAAGGGGTGACCACTTGGGAAGGTTTGATTAAATCGGTTCGTGCAAAAGTAAAAGGTACAAAAGTGAAAATACGTTTGGGAGCTTCCAGTGGCGAATGGAAAGCGATGGTGGCCGATGAGGCCGCTCGTACGACGTTTGCAAAGAACATAAAGACTGTACTGGAAAAGAATAAACTGGATGGCATTGATCTTGATTTTGAGTGGGCAGAAAATGAGAAAGAATATGAAGATTATAGTTTGGCTATCCTGAAGATGCGGGAAATGTTGGGAGACAAGTATCTTTTCAGTGTATCTCTGCATCCTGTTTGTTATAAGATTAGTAAGGAAGCTATTGAAGCTGTTGATTTTATTTCACTTCAGTGCTATGGTCCTTCACCGGTTCGCTTTCCAATAGAAAAATATTGTTCGGATATACAGATGGTATTGGAGTATGGTATTCCGAAGGAAAAACTGGTGGCAGGAGTTCCTTTTTATGGGGTGACCAAAGATAATTCAAAGAAGACAGAGGCTTATTTCAATTTTGTACAGAATGGATTGGTTACGAGTCCTGCACAGAATGAAGTGATCTATCAGGGAGATACTTATGTGTTTGACGGTCAGGATAACATTCGTATCAAAACCCGTTATGCAAAAGAACAGAAGCTGAAAGGTATGATGAGTTGGGATTTAGCTACGGATTTGCCGTTAAGTGACAGCAGGTCATTACTAAAGACAATGACTGAAGAATTGAGGGAATGACTTAGTTCGCACGACTGCTACTTGTAAATCCTTTTTGTAGATGCTGTTTAACAGGTTCTGTTTTAACAAGTTTCCCTCTCCCTTTTTATGATTGTATGATCTGCTTCAGGTAATCCGAAGGCGAGACGCCAAATTCCTCTTTAAAGCATTGACGGAAATACCCCGTACTGTTCATTCCTACTTTATAGGCGATTTCAGAGATGTTGAACTTCCCTTCAAGCAATAAACGTTCTGCATTTTGCATTTTCACTTTCCGGATATATTCGTTGGTCGATAATCCTGTCAGTGCTTTCATTTTCCGGTAGAGGGTGGAACCGCTCATACACATCTTGTCTGAAAGATAGGTAATATCAATCTTCTCCGAAGAGAGGTTTTCTTCGATTAAAAGGGTGATTTTTTCAATAAATTCATTATCCAGCTTGCTTAGAGCTTCGGCGATTACGATACGTTTTTCTTTTAAATCTGCCTGATTGCCCGGAACGGATTGTGTCTGGAATTGAGCTATCAGTTTCTTTCTTGATTCCAGCAGATTATTGATACGGCTACGCAGCAGAGAAGCACTGAAAGGCTTTGTCAGATAAGAATCGGCTCCTACCTTATATCCTTCTTCTTTATCTTGCAGAGAGTCTTTAGCTGTCAATAAGATGATAGGGATATGACTGGTCCGTACGTCCTCTTTCAATTGCCGGCAGAGAGTGATACCGTCCATGACAGGCATCATAATATCGCTGACTACAATATCCGGGATGCGGCTAAGAGCTTGTTGCTTCCCTTCTTCTCCGTTGTAAGCTGTGAGTACTTCGAACGAATTTGCGAAGGACTCGGCGATATATTTCTGTATCTCTTCATTGTCTTCTACAATCAACAGGATCGGTTTGCCGGTATCCAGTGTGGTTTCTTGTGGATATTCAAGGCTTGCTTCCTGATTCGTATCCTCTTGAATCGGTTCTGTAGAATCTGCGTGTAAAGCATTGGGATAGATATTATCCGTCAATAGGCTGATATAGAAAGTACTTCCTTCGTTTTGCATACTTTCTGCCCGGATTTCTCCTTCATGCAGGGTGACCAGATTCTTTACTAGGGCCAGGCCAATGCCTGTACCGGATGCCTGATGTTTGCCGCTTTCCTGATAATAACGGTCAAAAATATGTGGCAGGGCTTCAGCAGAAATTCCATATCCCGTGTCACTGACTTTTATCTCCGTATAAGCAACTTCATTGCGCATTGTCTGATACAAACTTAGAGTGACGCGTCCCTGTTCCGTATATTTGATCGCATTGGAAATCAGGTTGTCCAAAACGATGGTAATGATTTCCTTATCAAAGAAAAGGAGCATTTCTTCTTTCTCTATCTGAATCTGGAAATCAATCTTGGTCTTTTGATTTAGTTCTTTGTATTTAAGCCCTATCTCATGGATCAGAGGAGCGATATTGCCTTTGCTGACACACAATTTCTTGTTTTGTGTCTCTGTCTTCCGGAATTCCAGTATTTGATTAATCAAGTTGAGCAACCGTAGTGCACTCTGATGGATGACAGATAACTTCTGGGCTTGTTTTGCCGGAAGTGAGGTCTCTTTTTGCATATCTTCCAGAGGACCGAGGATTAAGGTCAACGGCGTACGCAGCTCATGGGTGATATTAGTATAGAACCGCAAACGTTCCTGGTTCAATTCCTGTTCCTGCTCATGGTTTTTCTTTTCCAAAGTATAGAGGCTTTCCAAATCCAGCTTCTTTTTATATGCATGCAGGATAAGATAAGTGATGCTGATAGATACCAAAATATAGATAAGCTTTGCCCACCATGTCAGCCAAAGAGGGGGATTGACACGGATGGTAAGTGAAGTCGCTTCTTCCGGCCATTCCTGATTATGTACCCTTGCTTTGATGAGGAATTCATATTTTCCCGGAGGAATGTTTCGGAAAGTGACGCTGTTGTTCTCATTGACGGTGTACCATGAGTTTTCAAGCCCTTTCAGCATATAAACATATTCCACTTGGTTGACTAGTGAGTAGTTTTGTACGTTAAATGTAAGTCCAAAGCTATTTTGCGCATGACTTAGTTCTACATTCTGTCCTTTGGATAAATTGATAATCATGTCATTATTTTCCAGGTTGCTCAATCGTCCGAGTATTTTCATTTCTGTGATAACTGCTGTCGGAGCTGGTTGTTCGTTCATGGTGATATCGGGATTGAAGCAGCATACTCCATTGATAGAACCGAAATAAATCCATCCGTTCTTGTTTTGTGTTACGCAACTGCTTGAGAAACTTCCCGCCGGTACATCATCAGAGTGACCATAGTTGTAAAAACAGTCTTTGCTTGTAACATAACAGCTGATACCTTTGTTGTTACTAAACCAGATATTTCCTTTTTTGTCTTCTGCTATAGCGCAGATATTCGTATTAATCAGGCCGTCTTTCCGTTGATAAGTCATATAATTCAGTTCGTCGGTTGACAGGAAACAAACCAATCCCTCTCCTGTTCCTATCCACATTCTTTTTTGTTTATCTTGTATGATCTGGTTGACAGTATTGGAGCAGAAACCATCCCTTTGAGTGAACGTTTTGATTTTCTGTAAGTCCGGGGTGTATATCCCAAGTCCGTCTCCGAAAGTCCCAATCCAGAAACGCCCTTTCTCATCTTGAGCTATGGAGCGTATAAAGTCACTTTGCAGTTCGCTGTTTTCTGTATTGTAATGTCGGATAATCTCCATTGTAAGAGGGTTCAATACAACAATTCCTCCACTGTATCCTACCCAAATGTTGTGTTGGGCATCTTCATAGATCGTACGGACATCCAGATTAGATTGTCCCATAAGAGAGATGGAACGGAATTTTTTATTCCGGCTATCATAATGGCTGATTCCCCCTTCATAGGATCCAAACCATAAATTGCCTTTTGAATCCTGCAAAGAGGCTAATATAAAATTAGAAGGAATATCTCCACTCTCTTTTTTATAGATGGCGGTACGTTTCTCTCCTTCAAATACATTGATTCCTCCGCCGTCTGTTCCGATCCAAACCCGCCCTTGTCTGTCCATACAGAGGCTGCTGGCTACTTTGTTGTTCAGACTGTTCTCATTGTTTGGAATAGGAGAATAGCTCAATGTGGTGAACAAAGGTGATTTACTACTGATAAAATTGATTCCTCCTCCCCATGTTCCTATCCAAATGTTATCAAAAGAATCCTGAAATATGCATCGGGCACTTGCGTTAGAGAGGCTTCGGCTATCGTCACCTTCCTGTATGTATTCAAGAGAAATCTCCTCTGGTGAGAGAAACATACTTTGTTTTAGGTTCAATATAGCAATGCCATTCAGCTCGGAGGCAATCCAAAGCTTATTATCTTTTAGTTGGCGGATAGATAATATACGACTGCATAAAGTGTCATACTTGTCATTCTTGTTTTTTTTGAACGTAATGAAGTTTTCATTAGCAGCATTATATAGGGCCAATCCTTTATTTGTACCTAACCAGATATTTCCGTTCGTATCTTTTATAATACAAAACACATCATTACCGGGTAAACTCATTGGGTTTCCGGCTTCGTTCCGGAAGTTTTTTACACTTTTATCTTTAAGAGAAAGAATACTGAACCCGCTTCCGACATGTCCGATATACAAATTCCCATCACCTCCGTCCAATACTGTCCATGTTTGCTCACAGGGTAGACCGGGAACTGTATTTTTATTATAATGAGTGAATTGTCCGCTGGTGATATCAAGATATTCTATACCTCTATAATAGGTACTAATCCATAAACCATCATCATGTTGAGTGGAAGGAGAAATGTCTGTTACGTCATTCGTAATCAAACTATGTGGATTCTTCGGGTTATGCTGATAAGCGGTAAATGTTTGCTCATTATAATTATATGCATTTAGTCCGTCTCGTTGAGTGGCTATCCAAATAATGGGACGTTTCGTGTCAGCATACACCCGGTTAAGCTCGTTGCCGGTGATTCCCTGATTGTCCTGTGTCAAATCATTTTTATAGTAAGTAGTAAAGCGGGTACCGTCAAACTTATTAAGTCCTTCTTCTGTGGCAAACCATAAGAACCCTTGTTTATCTTGTGTAATGCTGACTACATAATTATTTGATAATCCTTGCTCTATCCCCAATCTTTTTACGGAATGAGACTGGGCTATCAACTGAAAAGTTGATAACAAGAATAAAAATAGAATAGAAGCAATGTGTTTTTTCATAACTCGTGCTTATTTGTTTCAATTACAAATCCAAAAATAGGAATAAATATTTTATTTAGAGTATGTAAATCGTTCATTGCATGATTTGTGTAGCTCTTCTGCATGATTTTTGTTTATTCAGTCTATATCAATGACGTATATTTGTGTTCGAAAAAACAACAAAAAATGTTTAATCTTTAAATTCTAATTTATGAGGTATTTAAGAATCTTATGCATATGTGTCATACAGCTGTTTCTGTCTGCTGTTGCATTTGCACAAACACAAGTTACAGGACATGTAGCTGATGTAAGGGGAGAGGATATCATTGGTGCCAATGTAACTGTAAAGGGAACTTCTAATGGGACAATTACAGACATCGATGGTAATTTTACAATCAATGTAGATGATAAGAATGGAACACTGGCAGTCTCGTTTATTGGTTATAAGACAAAAGAAGTGAAGATTGGCGAAAAGGCACGTCTTCAGATTGTTCTTGAAGAAGATACCGAAACTTTGGATGAAGTTGTAGTGGTAGGTTATGGTACACAAACCAAGAAAAGTTTGACCGGAGCAATCAGTGATGTCAAGTCTGATGCGTTGACACGTTCTGTTTCTACTACTACTGCCGGAGCGTTGTCCGGTAAAATAGCAGGTGTGTCTACACGTGCTGTGGATGCGCGTCCGGGTAGGGGAATTAATCTCGAAATTCGTAATATGGGTAGTCCGCTGTTTGTAATTGATGGTATTCCTTATGGAGGTATGAATAGTCGTGACTGGTTGCAGGCATCGGATGTTTCCGGTAGTGATGTCTTTAATGCTCTAAACATTGAAGATATTGAAAGTATCACAGTCTTGAAGGATGCTTCTGCTGCTATTTACGGTTTGCGTGCATCAAATGGTGTGGTTTTGGTAACTACCAAGAAAGGTAAAAAGAATGATAAGGTAAGTATCAATGTAAATGGATATTATGGCTGGCAAAACCTGACCCGTTTCCCGAAATTGGCAAATGCGGGACAATATGTAAGAGGGCTGGCTGAAGCAGCGCAGAACAGAGGCGAAGATCCAAGCAAGCTATATAGCCCCGAAGAACTGGCGAAATGGGAAGCTGGTACGGAACCGGGATATAAGAGTTATGACTATTATGATATGGTGATGAGAAAAAATGTGCCGCAGTATCACATCAATGCTAATGTGACGGGTGGCTCTGAAAAGACTAACTACTACCTTTCTGTTGCTCATACCGGACAGGATGCTATGATGCGTGACTTCAAATATGAACGTACTAACCTTCAGTTGAATATTGATACAAAGATTACAGACCGTTTTACGATCGGTGCACAGATCAGCGGTAAATACGAAAAGACCGAAGATGTAGGTTTGCCTGGCGGTGATGGATATTATTCGGCTATTTTGTCTATGTTCAAAATGCAACCGATTGAAAGTCCTTATGCTAATGATAATCCGGAGTATATCAATAATGTACATGAGAATGGTTACAATCCGGCAGCTTTTAGCCGTGATATTGCCGGCTATAAAGATAATCTGACTCGTAATGCCAATATCAATGCTTATGCGCAGTATGATTTCTCATTTGGTTTGACTGCAAAGGCTACTTTCTCGTACAATTATACTAACAGTCGTTTTGACGGTTATCAATATGCTTATCAGATTTATACCTACGATAAAGAGAAAGATACTTATAATGGAACTCCTGCAGTAGGACGTTGGAGAAGTCAAATTGATCGTAGCGTTCCTGCGCGTTATATGCAGTTACAATTGAATTATGCCAAACAGATTAAGAATCACAATATTTCGGCTGTTTTGGGTTATGAAGCCTCCGATTACGATTGGACTAAGAAGACTTATGGCACAGAACCTTCTACCGACTATTTGCCGCTATTGCAGTTCGATGAACTTAACAGTTTCGGTGATGAATGGAGCTACGAGGCACGTGCCGGATGGATTGGCCGTATCAATTACGATTTTGCTCATAAATATCTGGTCGAATTACTGGCTCGTTATGATGGTTCTTATCTTTATGCAGCGAATAATCGTTGGGGATTCTTCCCGGGTGTATCTATCGGTTGGAGAATCTCGGAAGAGAAATTCTTTGAAAAGTTGAGACCAGTTGTAGATGATTTAAAGATTCGTGCTTCTATCGGTCAGACAGGTACAGAAAAAGATGTAAAGTTGTTCGATTACTTGAGTGGTTATACCTGGAATAATGGTAACGCTGTATTGGATGGTGAACTGGTTACCGGACTGAATCAAAGAGGATTGCCTATTACAAATTTGTCCTGGACTAAGAATACGACATCGAATATCGGTTTTGATTTGACTATGTTCAATAATCGTTTGAAGATCACAGCCGATGCTTTCCGTAAGGATATTACCGGTGTGCCGGCTGCTCGCTATGATGTATTGCTTCCGAGCGAAGTAGGCTATTCGTTACCTAACGAAAATTTGAACAAACAAGCTTATATCGGTGCGGAGGGTATGGTTACATGGACCGACCATATCGGTGATTTGAACTATACTGTAAGCGGTAACTTTACTTTCTCACGTTACAAAAGTATTGAGACTTACAAACCGCGTTTTAATAACTCCTGGGATGAATATCGCAATTCTGCAGAAGGCCGTTGGGGAGGTATTTATTGGGGGTATCAGGTTATCGGACAATTCCAGTCGGAAGAAGAAATTCGTAATTATCCGGTAAACCTGGATGGAAATAATAACCGCACCCTGCTTCCCGGTGACTTTATCTATAAAGATGTGAATGGTGATGGCATCATCAATGGTATGGATGAGCGCCCCATCGGTTATCCTGAAGGCTGGGCACCTATCATGTCATTTGGTGGTAATATTGGTTTGCAGTGGAAGGGCATTGACTTGAATATCGACCTTTCCGGTGGTGCTATGCAAGGATGGAGACAGAACTATGAGTTGGCCAATGCATATCATGGCAACGGAAACTCTCCGGTTTATTTGTTGGAAGACCGTTGGCATCGTGCCGACTTGTATGATCCGGATAGTGAATGGATACCGGGACGTTATCCGGCCATCCGTAAAGGTGAATTCAGCTATAACAATAAGAATAGTGACTTTTGGTTGCACAACGTACGCTATCTGCGTATCAAGAACCTGGAAGTGGGTTACAGCCTGCCGGCTCAACTGTTGAGACCGATCCGTGCACAGAAGGTACGTGTTTATGCGAATGTTTCTAACTTGTGTTCGTTCGACAATGTGGGTAAGTTTGGAGTCGATCCTGAAATTACCGCCGCAGCTGCAGTGGTATATCCGCAACAACGTACATTCCTACTTGGATTTAATATTACATACTAAAAACGAAAGTGATCATGAAAAGCAAATCTATAAAAATACTTCTGATGGGAGCTGCCATCACTTCCATGTTGTCGAGTTGTGGTGACAGTTGGTTCGAAAGAGAACCCAAAAACATTCTTACTAATGAGTTGGTATGGAATGATCCGAACATGATTAAATCGCAGTTGGCCAATCTTTATAATCGTATTCCGCAGTTGCACGGTGATTTCAATACCGGTGGTATGTGTGAAACAGACGATGCGATGTATTGTGGTACATTAGATCAGAATTATCGTAACGAGCTGCGTTATGGAAACGATTACGGACGCTGGTGGGATTACGGACTGATACGTGACATCAATATGTCTATTGAGAATATCGATAAGTATGGAACCGATATTTCGGCAGATGAGAAACTTCAGTTCAAGGCAGAGTTCCGTTTTATCCGCGCCTACGTTTATTTTGAGCTTGTAAGACGTATGGGTGGTGTACCATTGATTACAACGACTTTGGAGTATGACTTTAGCGGAGATCCTTCTTATTTACGCAATCCACGTGCAAAGGAACACGAAATATATGATTTTGTATATAGTGAATGTGAAGCGATTAAGTCGCAATTGGGTAATAAAGGCAGTCAGACTCGTGCCAACTATTACACAGCGTTAGCGTTAGAAAGTCGCGCTATGTTGTATGCCGGTTCTATCGCTAAGTACAACGCGCTGAAAACTCCTAATATTGTGACTTCCGGTGGAGAAGTGGGTATTCCGTCCGATATGGCAGATGATTACTATCGCAAATCATTGACAGCTTCGCAAGAGATTATCACAAAAGGTGGATATGAACTTTATGAGAAGGAGTCAGATAAAGGGGTGAACTTCTACAAGATGCTTATGGACAAGACCCTGAATAAGGAAGCAATTTGGGTGAAAGATTATAAGAATCCTCTGAAGGTGCATAGCTTCGGTTATGATAATGTAGTTCATCATTTAAGAGAGGATAACGACAACTCTTCTTGCATCGGCCCGTCACTAGGATTGGTAGAGGCTTTCGATTATCTGGATGGAACTCCGGGAACGTTACATTATAAGAATGGTGATGATTATGTAGTATATGACACTCCAAGCGATATTTTTGCCAATAAGGATGCACGTTTGTATGGTACGATTATCTATCCGGGTTCCAAGTTCAGAAATCAAGATGTGGATATTCAGGCAGGAGTAGCAGTTTGGAACGATAAGACCGGTTCTTATGACTTGCTGACAGACCCGAAATTGGGAAGTTTTTATGAAGATAATAAAACTTTTGTCGGCCAGGACGGACCTCAAACCAACAGTCCTAATGTGAGCAACACCGGATTCTATATCCGTAAGTTTATCAGTGAGGCTTCCGGTTACACTCTCCGTAACTACGCTGAAAACTGGTGGCCTTGGTTCCGTTTGGGTGAAATCTATTTGAATGCCGCCGAAGCTGCTTTCGAATTGAATGACGAACCGACTGCTTTACCCTACATCAACCGTTTGCGTCAGCGTGCCGGTTTCCCGGCCAACAGCTTGACAAGCCTGACAATAGAAAAGATTCAGAACGAACGTCGTGTGGAACTGGCTTTCGAAGATCACCGTTATTTTGATATGAAACGATGGAGAATAGCTGATATTACCTGGAACGGAAATACTGATAATGATAAAGCTATCGTATATGGTTTATATCCTTATCGTATTGCAGTGGCAAAACCGGGAACACAGGATCAGGACAAGTACATTTTCGTAAAGACCAGATCCGAACGTTTCAAGGTGGCAAGAACCTTCCAGCAGTCCAACTATTATTCATTCATTGCTGATGATGTAATTAATAACAATCCGACGATTGTTAAGAATCCATTCCAATAAAAAATAAGAGATTATGAAAAAGATTATACCTTTCTTTATTATGATATGTTGTTTGTTGGCAGTAAGCAGTTGCAGCTACGACAACTTTGAGGAACCTAAAGCCACATTAACCGGAAAAGCTATTTATGACGGTGAGGCAGTAGGGGTTAGAAGCGGAAGTTCCGAATTTGCTTTGTTTCAGGATGGTTATGCTCTGAAAGGTTCTATTCCGGTGTATATTGCCCAAGATGGAAGTTATTCCGTATCGCTTTTCAATGGTGATTACAAATTGGTGCGTATGGGTAATGCACCTTGGGAAAGACCTTCTAATGATACGATCTATATTAGCGTAAAAGGAAACACTGTGCAGGATATTCCTGTGACGCCGTATTTCTTTGTCAGAAACGTGTCTTTTGCCAAAAACGGTAACAAGATTACAGCACGTTTCACCATTAACAAGGTGGTTGCCAATGCCAATATGGAAAATGTAGGTATCTATCTAGGGACAGGCATCCTGACGGATGAGAAGCAGAAAGAAGCAGAGTTGAAGTTGGGTAATGCTGTTTCACTCGATCAGGAAAACACAGCTGAAATTGAAATCCCGAGTGGTTTGGTAAACGAATCGTATCTTTACGCCCGTGTGGGAGTCAAATCGGACAAATCATCAGAATATTGCTATAGTCAGTCTATTAAGGTAGCATTGAAATAAATAGTATCAAGAATATAATACTTGAGGGGGAAGTATCGCAACCTGATATTTCCCCCTTTATCTAATGAATGAAAATAATGATAGTAACGATTAAACAAACTCTAATTGCGTTCGGCCTGCTGTTAGCGGTGACATTTCCTGCTTTCGCACAATCAGGGAATCCTGTCTTGCCGGGTTTTCATGCCGATCCTGAAATCTTGTATTCTAATAAGACAAAGAAATACTACATTTATTCTACTACAGACGGTCAGCCTGGATGGGGTGGTTGGTATTTTACTGTTTTTTCGTCCGTCGACTTGAAGAATTGGAAGGATGAAGGAGTCATGCTGGATTTAAAGTCAGACCAAGTGCCTTGGGCGGATGGTAATGCGTGGGCACCATGTATAGAGGAAAAGTTAGTAGGAGATCAATATAAATATTTCTTTTATTACAGTGGAAATCCTAAGACAGGAGGAGGAAAGCAGATCGGAGTGGCTACAAGTGATTCGCCTGCCGGACCGTTTGTTGACTTGGGACATCCTATTATAACGGATTCGCCTACAGGACACGGGCAACAGATTGATGTGGATGTATTCACCGATCCAGCTTCGGGGAAGTCATATTTGTATTGGGGAAACGGTTATATGGCAGGTGCAGAGCTTAATGATGATATGATTTCAATTAAGAAAGAGACTATCACAGTGATGACTCCCGAAGGAGGAACGCTACAGGATTATGCGTATCGTGAGGCTGCTTATGTGTTTTATCGTAACGGGCTTTACTATTTCATGTGGTCGGTAGACGATACCGGCTCTCCTAATTATCATGTAGCTTATGGCACTTCGACATCACCTTTGGGGCCGATTAAAGTAGCTAAGAGCCCTGTCGTATTGATTCAAAACCCGGAGAAGGAAATATATGGCCCTGCTCATAATTCCATATTGCAGGTTCCCGGTACTGATAAGTGGTATATTGTTTATCATCGCATTAATAAGAATTATCTGAAGAGTGATCCCGGTGTTCATCGTGAAGTATGCATAGATCGTATGGAATTTAATGAAGATGGGAGCATTAAACAAGTAATACCCACCCGTTAGTTATATCTTTTCGGATTTCAATAGATTGTTTGTATGTTTTTAGAACTGTATTGTGTGATTTGAATAATTAAAGATTTTAGATGAATAGGATGAAAGGTAAAAAGATTTTAGCTGCTTTAGGCTTCTTCTCAATAGCCGGTGTGGCAGGTGGATGTTCCCAACCTGCCCCCGAAATACGTTATCAGATAGAAACAAACCAACCCTGTCAGACGATGGCATACTTCGGTGCTTCCGATGCCTGGAGTATGCAATTCATCGGGCTTTGGCCGCAGGAGAAACAAAACCAAATAGCCGACTGGCTGTTCAGCACGGAGAACGACGCCAACGGACAGCCGAAAGGTATCGGCCTGTCACTCTGGCGTTTCAATGTCGGAGCAGGTAGCACGGAGCAAGGAGAGAACAGTCAGATTGCCTCTCCCTGGATGCGTGCCGAATGTTTCCTGAATCCCGACGGAACATACGACTGGAACAAACAACAAGGGCAACGCAATTTCCTGAAACTGGCAAAAGAACGGGGAGTCAACAAATTTCTGGCTTTCTTGAATTCGCCTCCCGTATATTACACACAGAACGGATTGGCTACCAACACCGGACGTGGAGGTACGGCGAACCTGAAACTGGATTGTTATGAAAAGTACGCTCGTTTTCTGGCAGATGTAGTGCAGGGAGTAGAACAACACGATGGCGTCAAGTTCAACTATATTTGTCCTTTCAATGAACCGGACGGACACTGGAACTGGGTCGGTCCGAAGCAGGAAGGCTGTCCGGCAACGAATAGGGAAGTAGCCCGCACGGTTCGTGTGTTGAGCAAAGAGTTTGTAGACCGGGACATGGATACACAGATTCTGGTCAATGAGTCTTCCGATTATCGTTGTATGTTCCGCACTCACGAAACGGATTGGCAACGGGGGTATCAGATTCAGGCTTTCTTCTGCCCGGATAGTGTGGATACGTATTTGGGAGATACTCCGAATGTTCCTCGTCTGATGCTCGGGCATAGCTATTGGACAAATACACCTTTAAGCGATCTGCGCAATATCCGTCTTCAACTACGGGATACACTAGATAAATACAATGTTGACTTCTGGCAGACGGAAACTTGTATTATGGGCAATGATGAAGAGATCGGTGGCGGAGGTGGTTTCGACCGTACCATGAAAACGGCACTTTATGTAGCACGTATTATTCATCACGATATTGTATATGCGGGAGCAAAAAGTTGGCAATGGTGGCGTGCCATTGGCGGTGATTACAAAGATGGATTGATTCGCGAATATACTACGGACGATAACTTCCTGAATGGCAGAGTGGAAGACTCCAAACTGATGTGGGCTTTAGGTAATTATAGTCGTTTTATTCGTCCGGGGGCAGTCCGGTTGTCCGTTTCGGCTTTCGATCAAACGGGCGCTTTGATTCCTGATGGCGACACCGACCAGCAAGGATTGATGTGTTCTGCTTATAAGAATGTAGACGGAACGTATGTGATGGTAGTTATTAATTATGCCAATGAAGAAAAAGAGTTTTCTATTCATAAAGGAAAAGTAGGAAATACGCAATGGCAGATTTATCGTACTTCGAATAAAGAAGGGGAAAATTTGCTTCCGGTGGGGACAGTGAAAAGTGGAAAAACAGTTCAGATTCCGGCGCGTTCTATTATAACGCTTCAGGGCAAATAAAAAACTGTCTCATATTTTTGAGTAGTATATTTGTACGCCTGCCCATTGCTAATTAAGATAGTAATTAATTTGTGTAATTTTTGCACAAGTTAGACGAAAATAGAGGGAAATTCAGTTGTTGCAAAATCTGCGACAACTGAATTTCCCATTTTAATCTTCTTTCTTTATATTGTATTCTTGTTTATTATAGCTTGAATAGTGAGGTAAAGAAAAGCGACGAGTATATTATCAATTATCATGAGTGCAGAATTTGCACTTATGGGGCATTCATTTTATTTCTGTATTATGTTTGTTTTTATTCATCTGTCTTTATCTCCGCCTTGCCATAATATCCCGGCATCGGCATGTAAATCGGATTATAATAAGTATTGATATTCTTCAACTTCTTCTCCTCCTCTTTCAGCCGTTTGATTTGCCGTGCGGCAGTGGTAGGGGCAAAGCCACACAATCTTTGAAAGTCGCGACGGGTTAATACAGGGCTGCTCTTGAAGTAGTTTGTCAGCAATTTGTCTATCTCGTCATTTGAAAGGACAGCCGAATGGGGTTTCAGTTTACTTCGCTCCACATGAACAACACTGACTGACCTTTTTAGTTTGGCATCCGCTTTAAAGCTGATATTGGCTTTGAGTTTTATCTGATTCGCTTTTAGTTTGGGCGAAGTGATAGGTTCTTGACTATTCAGCTTTATCTGGAAATAACCGATGCCATCCAGATGGACGCTTTGTCCTTCCCGAAGACGATCTCCCATAAAATGACTTAGGGATTCGAGAACTGACTTTACATCCCCTTCAGTTAGAGAAGTTGCTATCTGGATTTCTTTTGCCAAATAGTCTGTGTCAATGTGTTGGAAGTTGACTACACGTGCGTGATACACTTCTTTGTCTTCCTCATCCTTGGGACGGGGAGTCTTGTACAATTCAAATTGTATTGCCATTATTTATTTGTTTTTTGCCTTATACATTGCTACGCCTTTTTAATTTACCGTTGCAAGCCTATAAGGGCATTGTTTTTTGTTGTTGCGAAGCTAATCGATCATCTTCGGACTTAGGGGGAGGGTGTTATATAGCTGTTGTTTGTTTGCTATCAAGCGGCTTTTATAAGTTATCCTGCCTTTATTCTTGGACTAAGGCATAGGGATAGTTGTCTTCCGGTGCCTTTATCATTAGTTTCCCACGGCCGTGGAGAGATCTCTTCATGGCTGTGGTAGTATCTTTCCACGGCCGTGGTAGGAATTCGCCACGGCCATGAAGAATGAACTATATCGGTAACAAAGATAAACTATATCAGGGAGAAAAGCAAACTATCTTTGCTTGTTTGAGGTATTTATACGCCTTGTTCTATCTGATAGATATAGGGCAGGGGAGAATTAAACTATTCAACAAAAACAAGCTATCTTATGCATATAGGGCCTTTATTCGGCTATTTTGTAGATGATAGATAACCTGTTTTTGCTGGTAAAAGTATGATGAGGTTGTGTCAAAACGTTGGCACACCCTCTTTTATATTTTACAGTTCTGCTATATTTTCTTTTGGCTATGCTGCTTTTTCCTCATGCATTTGGCAACAAGTTGCTATATTCCAATTATATCGGGTTATAAATAGTCCCATAAACATATATTTGGCAACTGTAATGAGCCCCTTTCCTTCTTTTATCAGTTTAGCACACATTTTTTTGATATTAAAGGCTATAGCAAAGAAAGCAAAGTCCATTGTAACCTTGTCTTCTCCCACATGCCGGAATCTTCTGTATGCCATGTTGTATTTCATTTGTCCAAACACAGCCTCTGGTTCTATACACCTCCTGCCTCTATGCTTGATACCTTCTTCTGAGAGCAACCTTTCCCGTGCCTGCCGTTTGTATTGATTTAATCGGTGGTTGACTTCTATAATACGGTTCCCCCGAGCTTTAAAACAACTGCCACGCAAAGGGCAACCTTCGCATCTTTTTGCTTTATACCGGGCACTTTCGGTGATGTATCCGCTCGCTGTCTTGTCACGTTTGGTTCCTATACGGTTCATGTGCTGTCCCATAGGACAAACGTAATAATCCTCTTGGGCATTGTAATGGAGACTTTCGGCATGGAACGGGTTGGGAGTATAACGAGGACGCTGTTCTTTATGGAAGTAATTGTACTTGATGAAGGCTTCTATCCCATTCTCCTGCATGAACCGGTAATTTTCTTCCGAACCGTAACCGGAGTCTGCCACACAGATATTCGGTAAACGGTTATAGCGGTACTGGAAAGAGTGGAAAAAAGGTATGAGGGTCAGTGTATCGGTAGGGTTGGGAAACAGACGGAAGTCTGTGATGAATTGGTTTTCAGTACCTATTTGCAGATTATATCCGGGTTTGGTCTGCCCGTTCTTCATGGCATCTTCTTTCATGCGCATGAATGTGGCACCAGGATCGGTCTTGGAATAGGAGTTACGTTCTCCAAGGGTATCAAGGTGATTGTCGTATTCTATCAGCTTGTCACGATACCCTTCAAGTTCCCTGACCTGCTTCTTCTTTTTGCGCAGGGCTTTCTTTTCTTCCTTATCCTTTGTTGCAGGCTGGCGTTCCAGGGCTTCTTTAAGTTCATCCACTATGTCAGAGAGCATGCAGGGAGTAAACTCCACGGATGTGTCTTTTATAGAGTTCTCCTGTACAATGGCTTCATCCACCTGCTCCAAGAGAATACGGATTTTATCCATTAGTCTCGTACGGTTCCGTTCGACTGTCTTGCGCCAGACAAAAGTATATTTGTTGGCTTTGGATTCAATCTTGGTGCCGTCGATATACTCCACATCAAGGCTGATGAAACCTTTATCGGCAAGGACAAGAACCAACTGGGTAAATACATTATTTATTTCCTCCTTTACACGGTTACGAAAACGGTTGATCGTGATAAAATCCGGATGCTCATTACCGGCAAGCCAAATATAATGAATGTCACGAAGGAGGTGCTTCTCTATTTTACGGCAAGAATAGATATTATTCATGTAGGCGTAGATTATCACCTTAAGCATCATTTTAGGATGATAAGGACAACGGCCCGTTTCCTTATAAAGCTTCTTGAAACTCTCAAGATTGAGATTGTCAATAACAGCATTCACGATGCGGACCGGGTCGTTCGCAGCTATGTTTTCATCAATTCTTTGTGGAAAAAGAACGGTTTGGTTGGGAATGTAAGGACGAAAATGTAACTTTGCCATAACGAAAAACTTTATACCTAAAGATACGAAAACTTTGGGTAATAACAAAGCCCGGGCTTGAGAAAGTCTGGGCTTTGCGCATAAAAAAAAGGCTGTGTCAGCGTTTTGACACAACCTCGTCATACTTATTTCTTTGATAATGAGAAGAGTATCAAAATGAATGATACTTATGATAGATATTTTTTCACTATGGTGAGTATATATGTCCACCAAACTGAAAAATGGTGTCTTATGATTGTTTACTGAATACCCTGTTTCAGCTTCTTCTGATACTCATCCGAATTCAGTATCTCCAGCGCCTTTTGTATACTCTCATTGGTGGTATTCATTACCCGGAAATATTCGTTCATATCCCAAAGATCACGGGCTATTAGTGCTTTAAGCTGCGTCTTGATAAGAGGGAGCGACTTCTGATATTGCTCTTCATTGAATTTCACTCCTTCTTTCTCTCCTATTTCCTTTAAAATGGCGAGCATATCATCATCGACTACGAACTTCTCATCAAACGATTCGAACTTTTTATATTTGTTTTTCAACTCTTTCCGGTGCCCTTCGATAAACTGCATGGTGAATTTAATCACGGCTCCTTTAGCTACCAGATTACGATGATAATCCGTATAAAGAGTAGTGTCAATAGGTACGAAATAGTCCGGCATGATACCCCCTCCGCCATAAACAGTACGTCCTAGTTTCTTAGTTTGTACTTTCAGCGAATCCGGGAAGTGAATACTGTCAGCATTCATCAGTTCACCGTGGTTGAAACGTTCTATCAGGTCCTTGTTGTAATCGACAGTACTGTCGTACGGTTTCTGGATGGAACGTCCCGATGGAGTATAATAGCGCGCAATAGTCAAACGAATCATGGAACCGTCCGGCAGGTCGATAGGACGTTGCACCAATCCTTTGCCGAAAGAACGGCGTCCTACGATAATTCCTCTATCCCAATCCTGCACTGCACCGCTGACAATTTCGCTGGCGGAAGCCGTATATTCATCTACCAGGATGATAAGGCGTCCATTACGGAAATCTCCGTTTCCTTTGGCGTAGAAATCACTGCGTTTGGCAGTCCGTCCTTCCGTGTAGACAATCAATTCTTTTTGCCCCAGGAATTCGTTGGCAAGGTCGATGGCTGCATTCAGGTAACCTCCTCCGTTTCCTTGCAGGTCGAGAATCAGGTCCTTCATACCTTGTTTCTGAAGGCTTGTCATTGCTTTCTTGAATTCTTCGGCAGTGGTTGCTCCGAAGCGGTTGATGCGGATATAACCTGTTTTAGGCTGAATCATGTAAGAAGCATCGAGGCTAAGGATAGGTATTTTATCTCTTTTCACTGTGAACAATAAAGGATCTTGCACGCCACGACGAACGATAGTCAGGTTGACTTTAGAACCTTTCGGACCACGAAGACGCTTCATAATATCTTCCGTACTCATTTTCACTCCGGCAATGGCGCTGTCATTGACCGCAACAATACGGTCACCGGCAAGGATGCCGACTTTTTCGGAAGGTCCGTTGCTGACGGGTTGCACTACTAACAGGGTATCTTCAATCATCTGAAACTGAACTCCAATACCTTCGAAGTTACCTTGAAGAGGTTCGTTCATTTTCTTCACTTCTTCTGCGTCCGAGTAGGTAGAGTGTGGGTCGAGTTGTGCCAGCATCTTGATGATGGCTTCTTCCACCAACTTGTCTTCATCTACTTTGTCTACATAGAAATGGGAGATTGCGAACTCTGCCATTTGTAGCTTGCGCATGGCTTCAGAACCGAAATTTTGGGCCTGTAAGGCTGATACTGCCCACAGGCAAGCCAAAAGGACGTATATTTTAATCTTATTCATAATCTTACTTTATATTAATAGCCGAGTATTAACAACCGGGCACAGATACGCCTGCATCCTTCTCAACTCTCCATTCTCAACTCTCAGCTTATCCTCATTCCTTTGGGAATAAACTGGCTGATATCTTTATTATAAGTCAATAATTCGCGTACAATCGTCGAGCTGACGCAAGTCAGTTCCGGTTCTGTGAAGAGCAGGATGGTTTCAATGCCTGCCAGTTTGCGGTTGATGTCCGCAATTGTTTCTTCATACTCGAAATCTTTCACTGTACGGATACCGCGGACAATAAACCTGGCCCCTACTTCCTGCGCAAAATCAATGGTCAGACAGTCGTAGGACATCACTTTTATACGAGGCTCATCCTTGTAAAGCTCCCGAATCATTTCCTCTCTTTTCTCAATGGGAAAGTATGTATTCTTGTTCTCATTGATACCGATTCCTATCACGATTTCGTCCATAAAGGTGAGTGCACGTTCCACTACCGAATAATGTCCGATGGTGAAGGGGTCAAAAGTACCCGGGAATATTGCTTTTCTCATGATGCCAAATCTTCTTCTATAACCAGATTATCTATAATAAAGTTCTGTCGTTCCATGGTATTTTTACCCATGTAGAATTCAAGTAGTTCTTTCACTGCGTCCGTCTTTCGTAAAGAAACTTGCTCCAGACGCATGTCTTTACCGATGAAATGCTTGAACTCGTCCGGTGAAATCTCTCCTAAACCTTTAAATCGCGTGATCTCCGGATTCGGGCTTAGTTCGTTAATTGCATTGACACGCTCTTCTTCACTATAACAATAGATTGTTTTTTTCTTATTGCGTACACGGAACAAAGGCGTTTGCAGAATATATACGTGGCCTTTTTTTATAAGGTCAGGGAAGAATTGCAGGAAGAAAGTAATTAGCAGCAGGCGGATATGCATACCGTCCACATCGGCATCGGTTGCTACGATGACTTTGTTGTAGCGTAGTCCGTCCAAGCCATCTTCTATATTCAGGGCTGCCTGAAGCAGATTAAATTCTTCGTTCTCGTAGACCACTTTCTTGGTTAACCCGAAAGAATTCAGCGGTTTACCACGTAGACTGAACACTGCTTGCGTGTTCACATCACGGCTTTTGGTGATGGAACCACTTGCAGAGTCCCCCTCGGTGATAAAGATGCAGGAGTCTTCTTCCAGTCCTTTTCCTTTCGGGTCGTTGAGGTGAATACGGCAGTCGCGCAATTTGCGGTTGTGCAGGTTTGCTTTTTTTGCACGTTCACGGGCAAGTTTGGTTACACCTGCAATGGCTTTACGCTCTTTCTCGGATTCTTGGATCTTTTGTTGTATCGCTTCGGCTACATCCGCATTCTTGTGCAAGAAGTTGTCCACTTCCAGTTTGATAAAGTCGCCTACATATTTATTGACTGTCACTCCGCCGGGAACCATATTGGTAGAACCCAGCTTCGTTTTCGTCTGACTCTCAAAGATAGGCTCTTCCACATTGACGGCAATGGCAGCAACCAGTCCGTTACGAATGTCGGTATAGTCCATATTCTTGTTGAAGAACTCTTTGATGGTGCGGGCGATGTGTTCCTTGAAAGCACTCTGATGTGTACCTCCTTGGGTGGTATGCTGACCGTTGACGAAAGAGTAATATTCTTCTCCGTATTGTCCGGTATGCGTGAAGGCGATTTCGATGTCTTCCCCTTTCAGGTGGATGATCGGGTAAAGTCCCGTTGCCGTCATATTGTCGTTCAAAAGGTCTACCAGACCATTGCGCGACAGGATACGGTGTCCGTTATAGATAATGGCAAGCCCGGTATTGAGGTACGTGTAGTTACGTAGCATTGTCTCAATAAATTCAGGCTTGAAACTGTAATTCAGGAATAATGTATTATCCGGTTCGAAGAAGATGTAAGTTCCGTTTTCCTCTTCGGTATTCTGCGTTTCGTCGGTTAGCAGGTTTCCTTTTGAGAAAGTGGCGATACGTACTTTACCGTCGCGGTAACTGCGTACCTCAAAACGGGAGCTCAAGGCATTGACGGCTTTCACACCGACACCGTTTAGTCCGACACTTTTCTTAAATGCCTTGCTGTCGTACTTACCACCGGTGTTCAGCATGCTGACGGCTTCGATGAGTTTTCCCTGCGGGATGCCTCGTCCGTAGTCACGTACGCTGACACGGAGGTTTTCTTCAACGGTAATCTCGATTTTCTTACCGGCTTGCATTTTGAACTCGTCAATACTGTTGTCAATTACTTCTTTCAGGAGGACATAGATTCCGTCTTCGGCATGTGCACCGTCGCCCAACCTTCCGATATACATACCGGGGCGTGTGCGTACATGTTCCATGTCACTTAGGTGACGGATGTTGTCGTCAGTGTACTCTACTGCATTGTTGTTGTCTACAGGTATCAATTCGTTCTCTTCCATAGCTGTTTTTTATTTTATCTCTTTGATGAACGCACGGCGGCGCTTATGTTGTTGAGTCTCAAAGTAATCCCATTGTGCCTGAACTTTTCCGTTCAGTTCCAGTTCGGGGTTGCTTTCCGCAAAGATAAAACCTAATTTTTGATAAACTGGAATTAAATCGGAAAATAACAAAGCGTTAACACCTTTGTTTTGATATTCCGGTTTCACTGCAACGAGTAGCAGATCAAGCATTTTGGCACGGCGTTTCATAAATAGTGCCTTTAACAGATAGAACCATCCGAGTGGCAACAGACGTCCGTGTGATTTCTGTAAAGCCTCGGCAAGAGATGGCATGGAGATACCTACACAGACCAATTCGTCATTGGCATCAGTAATCAGTGTAACCATCCGTAAGTCAAGGATCGGCAGATACATTTTCACGTATTGGTCGATTTGCCGCTGTGTCAACGGAGAATAGCCATAAAGAGGACTATATGCTTCATTCATCAGCTCGAAAATCTTCTGTCCGTAGTCTTTGGCTATTTTTCTTCCGGAAGTATATTTCTTTATCTTGAGGTTATATTTTCGTTGGATCAGTTCGGAGATACGTTTATGCTTGTCGGGAATGGCATCCGGTATGTAGATTTTGTATTCCACCCAGTCGGCGTCTTTCTCGAAGCCTAACTTTTCCATGTGTACAGGATAGTATGGGTAGTTGTAGATAGTGGCCATGGTACTAAGTTGGTCGAACCCTTCAACTAACATACCTTCCGCATCGAAATCAGTAAATCCGAGAGGACCGGCAATGTGAGTCATGCCTCGTTCTTTTCCCCATTCTTCCACCGTTTTGATGAGTGCGGATGATACTTCGGGATCGTCGATGAAGTCTATCCATCCGAAACGAACGTTTTTACATTCCCACTTCTCGTTCGCCTGATTGTTGATGATTGCAGCTACACGTCCTACTATTTTATCGTCCCGGTATGCGAGGAAATAATCTGCTTCACAGAATTCGAATGCTGCGTTTTTCTTCTTGTTGAAGGTGTTGAGCATGTCGTCATAGAGGTCAGGCACAGAGTAAGGGTTACCCTTGTACATTCTGTAATTGAAACGGATAAATTTCTTAAGTTCTCTCTTTGTGGAGACTTTCTTGATTGTAATAGCCATATCTCGTATTTATGATTTGAGCAGGCAAAGATACGTGATAATCTTTAAATTACAACGTGTGGGGTGGCAAAAACTGTATCTATATAATTTTAGTGCTTATGTACCATTTGAGTTTATGCATTATGATAGTGAAGAGGGAGTTTACTTCGATGAAAAGCAATAAACATTACCCGCAAAATCACAAACAATCATCTTATTCCCGGATACGGCTACGGTTGAAAATATAGGCGCTCCAATGTGTCGTTTATCTTTTATAATTCCTGTAGTTTGGTCGATGGCATATAGATAACCGTCGGAAGCTCCGATGTAGACAATTCCTTGTGATGCAACAGGACTTGTTTCAACTCCGGCTTGCGGAGTGGTGGAATAAGGAGCAGTATATACAAGTGAAGGTGACGTTTCTGCTTTCCATTTATTGAAAAGTGTAGATTTGTCCAATGCGAAAACTCCCCGGTCGGCAGTACCGAAAATGATTTCCTGTTCGGTGATGAGTGGGGTGGATGTAACATCCAGATTGGCTGATAACTCTTTTTGTTGCAATACTTTTCCGGTTTGTGGCTTTATTGTGAAGAAGCTCTTGGAAGAGATAATCCATAATTTCCCGTTTTTATAGACAGGAGAGGCTCCCCGGTTGCCAAGTCCGTTATCAGATAGTTTCCAGAGTTGCTTTCCTGTGTGGATATCATTGCCGTATAAACCTCCCCATTGGGTTCCGCTGACTAATACATCTCCGGCAATAGTGAGTGTTGTAGTAGAACCTTCCCGCTGTTTCCAGTCCTTGTTAATCCATATCGTTTGTCCTGTTTTTAGGTTGTAGGCAGATAGTCCGGCGCCGATTCCGGCATAGACCACTCCTTTGCCTACTGTCAAGCCTTCAGTCAGATAGGGATAGCTGTCCAAATTAATAGATTGTTTCCAGAGTAATTTCCCTGATTCACTGTCTAAGGCATAGAGGTTGCAGGAGGCGTCTTGAGCCACTACAATTCCATTTTCACAGGCTATTGTGTTCTTAACAGAATTTGCAGTACGGAATTTCCACAACAGTTTGCCGGAATTAAAATCAAATGCGCAGATAAATGTGTTCAGTGATACATTATCGTCGGTGGTAGCGATAAATACTTTCTGTCCGGCGATAATGGGAGAACACATAAAAATGTTACTGCCTGTATTAGCTGTCCATTGTAATTGCAGGGGGAGCTTGATTTGAGAGTTGTTGACTCCGCCGGAGTGTGCTGCGTTTTGAAGTAATGTATTCCAGTCTTCACCTGCAATAGTGGATAATTTGAAGTCCTTTTGATAGATAAACTGGCTGGTAGCAGTCACTTTCTTTCCGTTGCTGAAGAATGAAGTCACTGTAAGATTTAGTTTTTTCCCCATTTCATTGGCTGGCATTTGAATGTTTCCACTCCAATTCCATTCAGTACGGGAGGCTAGATCGCCTTTTGCTATTTCTTGATTATTTTCCGAATCGCTTAGGATATAAGAAACGTGAGACGTTTTTGCCTGCGAATAATATGTATTGACGGAAACAGGAAGCTGATCTTCAGTGATGGTGCAGGCTGCGGCCGTCTGATTATTCATCGGAGAGACTATTGCGATTTGTGGCTCGATGAAAGCATATCGCAGTTGGGTGGTGATATTGTCGTTTGCGTCTACTTTTATTTCTCTAAAAGAAGAAGGGGAGTGGTCAATGCCTCCTTTATCCAATGTGCCGGTACAGATTGTATAAATCCCATTTTGGTTGCGGACATAGTTGTAATGCATGTGTCCGTAGATTTGGGCTTTGGTATTGAAAGAACGAAAATCAAGCAGATGATCGTCATCTGCTTTAAAGACGAAAGAGTCATTTGGAGTAAATAAGTCGTGATTGAAAAGGATAAGTGCCTGGTCTTTTTTTATGAGAGCAAGATCGTTTTTTAGCCAGTTGTATACATCTTTTTGGGTATAGTTGGTCGGGTTATCTCCGTGGTCGATTGGGGTGACTACATAATGAACGTTACCTATATCAAATGAATACCATGTCGGACCATAGAGAGATTCGTAAAGCTCTTCGCCATAGTTGCCTTTCACTAAGTCATGATTACCGATGCAATAATAAACAGGACAATCCATTGTTTGTGCGTTTACCACTTGATTGTGGATGGTGAGTCCCGGTTCGTAGCAGATATCTCCGGTGTGAATGAGGAAGGCAGGCTTCTCATTGTGAATGTATTGCTGGAGATCGGTTACCCAACGCCCCATTCCACCCGTCACTTCGGTGTCGGTGATTTGCACGAAAGAATGTTTTCTGGGTTTTGTCCGCTCGCTTTCAGTTAAGATAAAATCGTAGCTTTTTCTGTTCTCTTTGGTAGAAAGGTAGAATTGTTGTGTTTCAAATCCCGTGGGAGTTGTAATACTTATGAATCTTGTTTTCTCGAATCCCGGCAAAGAGAACCGACCTTTCTTATCTGTTTTTACTACGTTCAATCCATCTGTTACCATAACTCCCGCTAGCGGCTTATCGCCTTTATCAACTATGCCCGATTGATTAGTGTCGACAGAAACTGTTCCCTTAAATTGAGCGCATAGAGGCAGATATAGTAAAAATGATACCAGAATTACAGATAGTCTTTTCATGGTCGGTTCTCAATTTTTAGTGTGTTAAGCTAATTATTCCTTATTTTGTTTTAGTTGTTTTATTTCTTCATTGTATCTGATTTCTTCTTTACACAGAGGCTTGTACCAAGTCTTTCTTAGTATCAAGGTCGTAACCAGAAGCAATGCAATAGAGCTCCAGAGCCCCAGTTGCTGGCGGACCACGAGATACATTGGGATAATGGTAAGGCTGCATTGCCACACAATGCCGATTGCCACGTTGAATGCGTCTCTTTTGAAGTTGCGGTTTGGCTGGATATGAGGGTAACGGGCCAATGCTTTTTCTTCAATCGGCTTCCACCATCCCCATGGGCGTACACGGGTGTAGAAGTTGATGAGCGTCTCTTCGTCTGTTGGAGGTGCGCTATAGGTTCCTGCGATGCATCCTATCAGGGAAACTCCGAACAGTACGGGGAAGAAATAGAGTACCCATGCGTCGGGAACAGTGAACTTCATGACGATGGCTGCTATTACTCCGGCGGTCATTCCCCAGAAATAGCCTTCACCATTGAAGCGCCACCAATGCCATTTCAGTACGTTGGCCGCGATGTATCCTCCGAAGAGTGCTCCAACAATCCATTGGAATATTTCATTGATGTCTTTCAGGAAGAACCCTATGACAGTGCTGATAACTACTACTGCGACAGAAATAATATAGCTACTGCGTATTTGTGTTTTCACACTCGCTTTCGGATTGATATATTTCAGATAAATATCATTCACGATATAAGCCGGTGCGGCATTAACAGTGGACGCAAAAGTCGACATGAAAGCTGCCAGTAGTCCGGCTAGTAGGATTCCGGCTAATCCTACAGGTACGTAACGTGTGATTAGATGGGGGAGGATGGTTTCAAAATCCGTTCGTGTCACTTCCATTTGTGTCAGACCGCCATCTTCTTTAAAGAAGTAGATAGCCAGCAGAGCAAATCCCATAATCATCAGGTAGCGGGGGATTAATAGTACGACTGATACGGAACCGCTCATCATAGCCGCTTCTTTGGGGGATTTGCAAGATAGAATTTTCTGCATATCATAGTTGGGCGCCGGTCCTGCCATACTCATAAATATTCCTTTGAGCAAGGCCATCATGACGAAGATGCTAATCAGGCTATATGGTTCATTCGCCATCCGTTCCGTCAAGAGGCTCATCCGGCTGCTCCAGTCGATATCCAGCGTCCATCCGAAGAAAGGAGAGTCCCAGCCGGCCGGAACGAAAGAATGAATCATGTCCGGCGCTACCATTTGCATTCCGATAACAACAATTACGATACCTGCCACTGTCATAATCAGGAACTGCACAACGTCTGTCCATACAATACTCAACATTCCTCCGAGCATTACATAGAAAGTAGCGATTGTGGTAAAGAAAATACCATATACATGAGGAACATATTCTGCAGGCACATTGAAAGGAATGAATGGAGATACTACTTCCCAGGGGATGAATATCTCCATAAATTTACCAATACCTATGAATCCATAACTTAAAAAACCGAGTACGCTAAGTAATGCAAAGATGATAACAATCGTATGTGAAAGAGTCGATCCTTTACCTTTACCGAAACGTGTCTTAATCCATTCCGCTCCGGTGAGTACATTGGAACGACGTAACCACACGGACAGATAAACCATTAGAAAGATTTGGTTGAATACTGGCCACAACCAGGGAATCCAAAGGCTTTTGAATCCGTAGGCAAATGCCCAATATACCATCAACATGGTTCCTGTGATGTCAAACATTCCGGAAGCATTGGAGAGTCCGAGCATATAAAATGGCAATGATTTCCCTCCCAGGAAATAAGAATCCATATTTTGGGCAGCCCGTTTCTTCAGGATAAGTCCGATGACAATCATGGCAATGAGATAGGCACAAATGATGAGAATATCGATTTCGTGTAGTTTCATATCGTTATTTCGATTAGGTTTTTATATATCATTATTTTATTTGATGCAAAAGTAGGGCGAAAGTAGTGGGGAAACAAATATTATTTTAACTCATTCTGATACTATATTAATATATCTGTGTTTACTTCAACTTTGGTTTTCCTTTGAAAAGTCGGTTTTCCCCTGTATAAACGATAAGATATGCGATTTTATCGTTTATAAAAAGGAATATTGTTGAGGCCTCAATCTTATGAATAAAATGAAAGAACCAGAAAAAGCACGCCATTGTCAAATTCCGGAAGGAATGGCGATGGTGTGCTTTCCATATTGAAAATTCAGTTACTATACTTTCACCTTATTAGCTTCTATCAGTTGATAAATATTATCTACGGACGTAGCGGATCGAAGTTTATCTTCCGGAGTATGCAGGCAATAATCTACAAGTCGTTCGATTGTAGAGGTAGCTACATGCATCCGTGTATCTGAAGAAGCATAATAGATGTAGACCGTTCCGTCTTCATCTGTAATCCACCCGTTCGAAAATAATACGTTGGAAACGTCTCCGATTCTTTCTTCTTCTACGGGTGCCATGAAGTAACCTCCTGGTTGGGCAATCACTTTATTGGGGGCATCTAAAGAGGTCATGTACAAATACAACACATACCTGAGTCCTGCTGCGCAAGCACGGACTCCATGCGCGAGGTGCAACCATCCCTGTGGCGTTTTGATAGGATGAGGCCCTTCACCGTTCTTCACTTCTTTGATGGTGTGATAATAACGTTGTTCTACCACCGTCTCTTCTTTAACTATTGCATGAGTGATATCATCTACTAGTGCCCAGCAAATTCCTCCACCAGTGCCTGCTTCAATAAACCCGTCTTGAGGGCGGGTGTAAAGCGCATATTTCCCTTTGACAAACTCCGGATGGAGTACCACATTGCGTTGCTGGCTTTTAGAGATAAGATTAGGCAGACGCTCCCAATTTCTTAAGTCCTTGGTGCGTATGATGCCTGCTACCGCAACGGCAGAAGTCAGATCTCCGGCGGCTGCGTCCGGATCTTTGCTTTCCGAACAGAAAATGCCGTATATCCATCCGTCCTCATGCTGGGTAAGGCGCATATCGTAGACATTCGTTTCTTCCGGGTATAAGTCGGGAAGCTGGATTGGATATTCCCAAAAACGAAAATTATCTATCCCATTCGGACTTTCGGCTATGGCGAAAAACGACTTACGGTCGTAACCTTCCACTCGTGCCATAATGAGATATTTTCCGTTATATTTGATAGCTCCTGCATTGAATACAGCGTTAATACCGAAACGTTCCATCAAAAAAGGGTTTGTTTCCGGATTAAAGTCATATCTCCATTCGAGTGGAGTATGGGCTGCCGTCAGAATAGGATATTTATAGCGTTCAAATATGCCATTGTTGGATCGTATTCTTTTATTTTCACGTGAGATGAGCGTTTCATATTCTTCTGTAAGAATACGTAATCTGTTATCATATCTATTCATATCTGTTCAAAATTTATAAAAAGAGACTGATTACAATACAGATAGTAATAAGGAATATACTGTGTTGTAAGGACAGTCTCTTTTTATGTTGGTCACTTCAAAAGTATGGGGGTACTTCCGAAATACATGTGTGTCAAGTTTATAAATTATTCTTTGGTTATAAAATAGGAACGTACAGTGTATCCGGGCTCCAGGAAACTCACCCAATACCAGCCGTCTTCTACTTTATCAATCCGGCAATCTTCTATCGGATATCCTACATTCTTGTCTACTGCGTTTCTTGTCACCTTATAAAGTGTTGCATTCGTCTTGCTGCCTACTCCCAAATCGCCGGTAAACTGAACCGCGTAACCGGATGCGGATGAAGTTGTCGAACTCTTAACAAGCAATTGCGACAAGTTGAAATCCGCCGAATGCATTATTTCTCCTACTTTTGAAGTAGAAAGGCTTTGGTAAGAATAAGAACCTGCCAGCATATAGCGATATGACGGGTTCTCCAGGTAAGGATCGTCAATAGCGGTAATGGTCACTTCTATCTTTTCACCGTCCTGGTCGGCGATAGTGACTTTGTTGTTGTAACGGTATCTTTTAAGTCCTTCAATTATCACTTCTGTACCGTCTTCAGACATGGAGCATTTCAGGTAAGTTGCAGAACCGCCTGCTGTGCAGGTATATCCACCATTGCCATCCAGGATTTTGATAGTAGCCGGAGTGCCGATAACTAAGTAAGGGATATTTTCACTATTGTCGACTACCATTCTCTTTTTCACTTTTACGATGAGTTCTGTCGTTTTGTCCCGTCTGTCTTTTACGGTGAAAGTGGCAGTACCCGGAGCCAGCGATTCAATTTGAATCTGCCCTTTATCATTTATCGCAGCCTTTGCTATTGATGGATTATCAACAGTGATACTGTATCCTCCATTGCCTGTATAGACCTCTATGGTCTTGTCTTCATTCGGATACATAACTGTAGAAGATACTTTCAGAACCAAGTCTACCAATTGGTCAACAATTACTTTTACGTTGGTTGACATCCTGGCCCAGTCGGTAATAGTCACATTTGCGTCACCGGCTTTCAAACCTGTCACTTGTATTTGGTCATTGTCGATTGTAGCGGTAACCACATCTTCGTTCGAACTGGTAACCTTGTAGTTACCGTTTCCCTGAATAATCTGAATCACTCCTTCTGCTTTTTCATCTAGATTGATTGTCAATTCCTGCTTGTCCGCAACCAGATTGGCATAGGACGGATCATCTTCACTGCAACCGGAGAACAAATTGACGGCTGCAAGCAGGAATCCTGCTATATATAATCGATTCTTTTTCATGATATTCTAGTATTATTTTGACTATTATTCTGCTGCAATATCTTTTATCTTACCAGTAACTGTCACCACACTGAGCTTGGGAACCGTAATGGAACGTAACCCGCTTAAAGAAGGATTGAACTTCTTGCGCTGCCATTTTACGTCTTCGCTGGATGTGTATGCAATCATGTTCTGAAAACTTTTTCCTTCAATCTCAACTAAAGTGGAGAATGACTCCTTCTCCGAACTGTTCACTAATACGATGGTATAAGTATTATCCTTAACATAAGCTGACATCAGAAGTTCTGCAGGGAATTGATTCTCTTCAGAAGGAATAGCCTCAACATCTACACGATGACTGCCGGCTTCGATGAATCTGGTGAACTGCCCGTATGTATAATAGCGGGGGACTCTGTAGTAGGTAGTGCCCGGTATGGCTTCTTCCAACTGGATAAGGTTCTCGCCTGTCGTGCTGCAAGGACGGGCTCCGGCCCACCAGATATAAGCATTTACATTAGCTTGTGCCAGATAGTAATGGAAGTTTCTTGCCCATTTCATGGCATCATTCCAGTCCTCCGAACGTTTTAAGTTGTCACAGTTCTCGGTCATCCATACAGGAATATTGGCATTAACTGCTTCATCGAAAGGTAAGATATTATCTAAATTGGACATACTGTATCCGTGTCCGGCCGCTATGACGTTGTCATTTGCCAATGAAGCTTCGCTTTCCAGACATTTCTTGAAGAACTGATTGGATGCAGTGAGGAAAGACGAGTAACTTGCTTTCCACCATGAGGAACATTCTCCCATTATAATCTTTTTATCATTATATCCGGCCGCGTCCAGAGATTTCCGGAAAGTGTTATGGCTGAAATCTGCCAATTGTTCAGGAGTCCATTTACAAGTAGACCATGCAGTGAAAGTATTATCAGGTTCATTGGTAGGTGATAAGCCATAAATGTTTATTCCGAATTTCTTTTCGTATTCTTTGACGAAGTCTATCAGATAATTGGCGTAATCTTCATAATGAATAGCTTTCAGAGAGCCACCGGAGTTGCTGTCTTTATCTTTCCATTTTTTAGGTGGACTCCATACGGAGAACATATACTTCATGCTTTTATGCTTTCTGGATAGATAGTCCACCAGCCACATCTGGCCTAGCTGTACCTGTTCGGCACATTCCGCACCGTGATATTTGAACCAATAGTTGTTCATGTATTTAGGTTCGTCGGCAGGCAGGTTGAAGTTACGGTCCATGCCAAATTCTATTTCACCCGTGACGTCGTCCTGATAGTGCGGGAATACTTCTCCACGGAATATGTTTAGCTTCAAGCCATTGTCACCGAATAGGTCTGCCATAACGGCATCTCTGTGGTTATTGTTCCAGATACGGTGAGACCATTCTGCAAAACCACATCCAAATCCGTCAATCATCTGATGCTGATGTCCTTCGCCGATAGACATCCTCACAACAGACGTTGTTGTAGGCTCTGTCGCAAAACCATCATCCTCGTCCGACTCTTCCACGGGATCCGGGATGTATACATCACCATGGCTCAGGCTACCGTCTTCACAAGAATATCCTATAAATAAGAGTAAGGATACGAATAATAGTGCATATATTTTTTTCATAATTTTTCTGTTATAAGTTATTGGAAAGATTATTTCCATAAATCTATTTGTTGCATTGCAGAGTTGTTGTTCAATTCGCCTGTCGGAATCGGATAATACCTGTTCCTTTCCTGAAAATTGTCTGCCCCTTGCTTGTCATTTGCTTTGAGGATTGTTTTGATTTCATTGGTTGTGTACCAACGTTTCAGGTCGTCAAACCGGTGCCCTTCTCCGAAAAATTCGAGTAAACATTGATGTTCGATCTGATCCATAAGCTGATCCTGGGTGAATGTTTTGTCTGCCAGTCCGGCTCTTTCGCGGATAAGTTTCAGGGCATAGCTGGCACCTGTCACATCGTTTGTTTTGGCGCAAGCCTCGGCATACATAAGCAGTACTTCTGCAAAACGCATGACACGTACATTGTTGGCTTTTCCTTCTTTGTTTCCCATATTGTCTGCCGCTTCGTCGTTTACATAATAGGCAGTGTATTTCTTCAGAAGGAATTTACCGTCACCCATGCTGAAAGTTGGAGCACCGCCGGCCATTTTACCGGCATTGCCTTCCCACAGTTTCTCCATGGAATAATTTCCGCCGTACCAGCTCTCGTTCTTCACAACATCGCCAAGTGCTTCGGGGTTAAAGAACAGACTGGGATACATACGTTTGTCAAACTTGGTATCGGCTCCCGCAGGGCGTTCTTCAGAAATGAACTGCCCGACAATAAATGAAGTCGGCATGATTTTTGCCCAGCCACCGGAGTTTACCGGGCCGATGAATTGCGGAATAGAACTTCCTAAGTTGATGCCGCTTTCATTCCCCCACGTCAAGTCGCCGTCGCTGCTGTATTGCAATTCGAAAACAGATTCTTCGTTGTTTTCTTTGGCAGTAGTGAAATTCTCCGCGAAGTTTTCCATTAGGTTATAACGTCCCGGATAATAAGGCGCTTTTAATAATAAATCCAATTGAGCTTTAGCTTCCGGATATTTATGCTGTGTCAGATATACCTTTGCCAGCATAGCGATAGCAGCTCCTTTCTCAATACGTCCTTTTTCATCTGCTACACGGGTGACGGGCAGGTTGCATTTGATGGCCTCTGTCAAGTCATCTTCCGCTTGTTTCCAGAGTACCGCTTCGCTGGCTGCCGGTTTGTTCGGCTCGTCCTCATTAGAAGGAATGATACGCAGGGGCACTTCTTTGTAGTTATTAACTAACAGGAAATATTGATAACCTCTCAAAAAAAGTGCCTCACCTTTAATCATGGAACGGTCTTCTTCGGTGATTCCTGTAGCCGGTACATTGTCAATGTATCTTAGTACAACATTTGCGCGCTGTACTCCTGTAAAGAGTGCGCCATAAGGATCATTTCCCGTAGTCGGTGAGTTTTGGAAATTAGCGATAGCCCACATGCCCGGTTCTTCATTAGTGATTGTGAAGATATCGTCTCCACGTCCATTCAGGTTTAGCCAACCGTCAAAAGCCCCAAAATAACCATACATCTGGTACTTGATAGGAGAATATGCGGCGGCAAGAGCGCTCTCGGCATCTGCCTTGTTTTTCCAGAAGTTATCCCCCGTGAAATGATTGGGATCTTTCAGATCCAGAAAGCTGGATTCATTGCACGAACTAAGTATTCCTGAAAGAAGGACTGCCATGCATATATATGATAACCAATTTTTTTTCATACTATATTCAATTATACGTGTTAGTTCTTTCTTATAAATTCACTTGGATACCAAAAGAGAATGTACGTGGGAGCGGGTAACGTCCCTGGTCGATTCCTCTTGTGAATACATTGTAAGTGGTACCTAGATCTACACCGCTTTCACCGAGGTCGGGCGTGTAGCCGGAGTATTTGGTTAACGTAAAGAGATTTTCTATGGAAGTATAGATTCTCACATTTTCAAGCTTGATCTTTTTTAGCAACTGTTTGGGTAATGTATAACCGATATCGAGTGTTTTCAAACGTATGTATGAACCGTCTTCGAGCCATCTGTCGGTATAAGCCCATTTGTTGTCCGCACCGTCGGTAACGGAGAAGCGGGGCATGTCGGTATTCTGGTTGTCGGGTCTCCACGAGTTAGCCAGCGTCGTACTGTAGTTACCGTTGAAGTTTCCTGATTCCAGGCGATAGCGCGGGTAGTTATAGATTTTATTTCCTACCGTACCGTCAAAGAAGAGGTTAAAGTCGAAATTATTCCAGTCTCCACCCAGTCTCAGGCCGAAAGTCATATCGGGGAACGGGCTGCCTACATCATGCTGGTCGTCGGTGGTTATTGAGCCATCGCCATTCCAGTCTTTGTAACGTACGTCGCCTACTTGGGCGCCCGGCTGAATCAGTTTGCCATCGGCTGTTCTATAGTTCTCAATTTCTTCTGCACTGCGGAAAATACCATCTGTTTCAATTAAGTTAAAATAAGACATGGCATGACCTTCCTGGAACATATTGATACCACGTCCGCCCTGACCATGCGCCGAATAACCGGAGATAGTCATATTGTCACCACCTGTAGATATTTTGATAACTTCGTTCTTGTCCGTGCTGATATTAGCCCCTACATAGTAGTTGAACTTATCTTTAATAGAACCACGGTAGTTCACCGCAAACTCGAAACCTTTATTACGTATTTTTCCTGCATTCTGTATCGAGAATCCGCTGATACCGGCAGAACCGGCGTAGGGGATAGGAAGTAGTACATCATTCGTGTTTTTCACATAAGCATCTGCTGTCATTGTCAGTCGTCCGTTCAGTAGGCTAAGATCTAAACCGATGTTGTAAGTCTCTGTATTTTCCCAAGTCAGGTTAGTCGGAGATACGGCGTTTACATAGGGCATTTGTCCGAACCAGATATTGTTGCCTTGAAGATAGTTCATACCACTACCCACCACACTGATAGTCGGGTAATAATTGTCCCCAATTTCCTGATTACCCAGTTTACCGTAGCTGGCACGAATCTTTAGTTGGTCGAATACATTCTCTAATGGCTTGAAGAATTTTTCGCGATTGATGTTCCAGCCTACAGACACGGATGGGAAACTACCATACTGATGTCCTTTGCCGAAGCGTGAAGAACCGTCCCGACGAATAGATGCGGAGAATAAATAACGGTCATCATAAGAGTACATAACACGTCCGAAGAGAGAAACCAGTGCCAATTCTTTGAGATTGCTGGAAGCGCTCATGGTGGTTGTGTTACCTGTCATCGTCTCAATAAACTGCGGAATGTCGGAGTTGCTTCCGTTCAGGCCGTAATGTTTGTCTTTTTGGGCGGAATAACCGGCTAACAAAGAAATATTGTGTTTGCCGAAGACTTTATCGTAGTTCAGGGTGTTTTCTATTACCCATGAATCGTATGTGGATGAACCTTCTTTTAAGTCGGGAGCATCATTCTTCCCAAAAGTTCCCAAGTCATATATACCCGTATAGGTACGTGATTTGGTATGGTCCTTTCTGATACCTACGTTAAACTTATATTTTAAGTCCTTAATGATTTCGGCTTGCAGGTAAGCATTCAGGAAAATTCTGGTGCTTTCGTTAGTGTTGTCTATTACATTAGAGTATCCTAGAGGATTCGGCAGGTTGATATTGGCAGAAGTACCCCATCCGGTTGCATTGGTCGGATCATATACCGGAACTACTGAAGGGAATTGCAAGATACCGAACATTGTATCCTGATCAATATTACCTTTTCCTTGAGCCAGGCGAACAATCATAGACTGTCCGATAGTTAGTCGGTTATTCAGGAAAGAATAGTCGCTTTTCAGGCGGATGTTATAAGACTCGTGGTCGGTATTGCGCAGGATACCTTCTTTGTTCAGGTAGCTTATAGATGCGCTATAGGCTCCGGTTTTAGAACCGCCGCTGATGGTTGCGTTGGCCTTGTAGGTCATGGCTGTATTCAGCATGACATCCTGCCAGTCTGTTCCTTCTCCGACGAAAGGAACTGCACCCGTTTCAGCTCCGAAGCCGTCACCAGCCAATTTATAGTAACGGGCAAAGCGGCTATATTCTTCTCCATTGAAAACATTCAGCTTTTTAGGATTATGGCTGATACCTGTAAAGAGGTTGATGTCCAGTTTGGTAGGAGTGTCTTTGCGACCGCTTTTAGTCGTGATAAGGATGACGCCACCTGCCGCGCGTGAACCGTAGATAGCTGCTGAGGCGGCATCTTTCAATACCTCAATAGACGTGATGTCGTTAGGATCGACCATACTGATGTCACCAAATGATCCGTCGATTACATAAAGCGGGTCATTATTAGATAATGAACTGATACCACGTACATTGATCGTCATGCTTCCATTGGGGTCACCGCTGGAACTTGCCACTGATACTCCGGGAATCTTTCCTTGTAAGGCTGTTGCGGCATTGGAAGCCACCTGTCCGTTAAGCTCTTTTGCGCTGACTGAGCCTACAGCACCCGAAAGATGACTTTTCTTTACTGTACCATAACCGATCACTACCACCTGCTCAAGAGCGATATTGTCTTCTTCCATTGTGACATTGATTGGGGCTCCGGATGTAACAGCTCTTTCTATTTGTTTCATACCTATTGTTGAGAATACTAGTGTATTCCCTTTGCCTGCTTTGATGGAGTATTTACCATCTGCATCTGTTATTGTGCCGGTGTCTTTGTCTTTAACTCTTACCGTGACTCCAGGTAAAGGTTCATTTGTCGTAGCTTCTGTTACTACTCCTTTCACTTCAATGTCTTGGGCTGCTAGTGGAATACTAGCCATGCAGAGAAATAAGAATAGTAAGAAATGAATTTTTCTTCTCATAATTTATTGCATTAGATTTATAACTCTAGTTCAATTATCAATCGATCCATGGAAATTTCAACTGATAATCGTCTGATGCAAAAGTAGAGGATAATGGCATGTATGGCAAATATTATTTTAGCCGCTTCTGATACAATTTTGCTTCTTGTTTTCTTGTGTAATTAATTGTTGATTAAGAACTCATACCTTGTAAGTGAAGCCCAAATATTCTGTTTATAAGCTATATAGGCTTTGCTTATTATGTTTGTGCAACCAGTATATTGTATATTTCTGTCTTTTTTATTATATTTAAAAAAGGAATTGTGGTATTATAAGAAAGAAATATGGTATTATTATATTTGAATAAATGATACTATTTTGCTATCGATTGTTTGAATATTACTTCTATTGTTCTGTTTCGTATAAGAAATAAGATAGCTATATTGGTTTATTCTATAACTTATAAGAAATAAAAAAGAGAGGAAATAATTCCCTATTTATACCCTGCAATGCGCACTTTTGATAAGCGTTATTTCACCTGCAATACGCACTTATCTATGTCGGTTTGTGTCCTGCTTTATAAGAAGCCCGTCATTGACGTGGAATTTGTCAATGACGGGCAACTAATACTGCTCAAGTATTGAGCTCACATTACCTTAAAAATAAACCTGTTCTGCCATTACATATTTGTTAGCTTCTATGAGCTTGCAAATGTTTTCTACAGAAGCAGCAGAGCGTAAACCGTCTGCCGGGGTGTGAAGACAATAATCTATCAGCCTGTCTACGGTGGAAGTTGCTACGTGCATGCGGGTATCGGAAGATGCGTAATAGATATACACTGTTCCGTCCTCGTCTGCAATCCACCCATTCGAGAAGAGCACATTGGAGACATCACCTATTCTTTCCTCATCTACCGGAGCTATTAAGTATCCACCCGGCTCAGCGATTATCTTTGTCGGATCTTCCAGAGATGTCATATACAGATAGAGCACATAACGCAGTCCGGCAGCGCAAGCACGTACACCGTGGGCGAGGTGCAACCATCCTTTGGGGGTTTTGATAGGATGGGGACCTTCGCCATTCTTTACCTCTTTTATTGTATGGTAATGACGGTGGTTTATAATGATTTCTTCTTTCACTTCTGCATGGGTAATGTCATCTATAAGCGCCCAGCCAATACCTCCTCCGTTGCCGGCGTCGATAAAGTTATCCTGTGGACGGGTGTACAGTGCATATTTGCCATTAACAAATTCCGGATGTAATACAACATTGCGTTGCTGACTTTGGGAAATCAGGTTTGGCAGCCGTTCCCAGCTTTTTAAGTCTTTAGTACGCACGATGCCTGCTTTGGCTATGGCGGAAGACAGGTCGCCTGGTGCAGCGTTCGGGTCAAGACTCTCGCTACAGAAGATTCCATAAATCCAGCCATCTTCATGGGTCGTCAAACGTATGTCGTAGACGTTTGTTTCACTTGGGTCTGTGTCCGGCAAATGTATCGGGTATTCCCAAAAACGGAAGTTGTCTATGCCATTCGGACTTTCGGCAATGGCGAAGAATGATTTTCGGTCGTTTCCTTCTACACGTACTATTATTAGATACTTTCCATTCCATTTGATAGCTCCCGAATTCATGGTGGCATTTACTCCGATTCGTTCCATTAGGTATGGATTTGTTTCCGGATTCAAATCATAACGCCATTCCAAGGGAGTATGAGCAGCTGTCAGGATAGGATATTTATAGCGCTCGAATATTCCATTTTCGGAAAATATCATCTTATTTTTACGTGAGATAAGTGACTCATGTTCTTTTTTTAGAATATGAAGTCTATTATTGTATCTATTCATATCAATTCAACATATTAAGAGATAAAGATTTGCAGTCCATTTCCCTTGCATCTTTTTGACAAGATAAAAAGAAACTGTTCACAATGCAGATAGACATGAAATGCATACTGTGTTGTACGAACAGTTTCTTTTTATGTTTTATCATTCTAAAAGTATGGGGGTGCTTTTAAACGGATATGTCAAGTTTATAAATTATTGCTTAGTGATAAAGTAAGAACGAACGGTGTAACCGGGTTCCAAGAAGCTAACCCAATACCAGCCATCTTCTACTTTATCTATTTTACAGTCTTCTATTGAATAGGCAACATTTTTATCTATTGCATTTTTAGCAACTTTATAAAGTACAGCATTGGTCTTTGCTCCTTCTTCAAGATTACCGGTAAATTGGACTGCAAATCCGGAAGCATAACTTCCTGTACTCTTTATTGTTAGTAGCGAAATATTAAGTTCTTCAGAATAAATAGCTTCACCAACTTTTGCTGTAGAAAGATACTGATAAGCATAAGAACCAGCTATTAAGTAACGATAACTTGGATTTTCCCAATAAGGTTCATCAATAGTCTTGATATGAATGTCAATGGATTGTCCTTCTTTGTCCTTGATGGTGATTGCTTTATTGAAATAGTTTCTTTTCAATCCTTCAATAATAACTTCTGTTCCATTTTCTGCCATCGTACATTTGAGATAGGATGAGGAGTAGTTGGGGGGAGTGCAAGTATATTCACCATTTCCATCCAAAATTTTAATCGTAACGGGTTCGCTTGTTATTAGATAAGTAATATCTTCACTATTATCTACTACCAGCCTCTTTATTACTTTCACAGCAATCTCGGCTGTTTTGTTGTGACTGTCTTTCACGGTTAGTATTGCAGTACCCGGAACGATAGAAGAAGTGATTTCTATTTTTCCATCTTCACTGATTTTTGCTGTTGCTACTGACTCATTGGAAGATGTTATGCTATATCCTCCATTTCCAGTATATATTTCGAGCGTTTTGTGTTCTTCAAAGAACATAGTCGTGGAACTTGTTTTTACTGCTAACTCCTGTTCTTGAGCTACCACTACTTTCACATTTGCCGAATTCTTAGTCCAGTCGATAACGGTTAACGTTGCAGTACCATATTTCAAACCTGTTACAATCACCTCATTGCCCGAAATAACTGCTGTCGCTACTGCAGCATTTGAACTAGACACTTTGTATCCGCTATTGCCCCCAGTAATATTAAAACTCCCTTCGGTTGTCTCATCTAAATTAATTGTCAATGTCTCTGCATCCACAGTCAGACTTGTGTAACTAGGTAAGTCTTCATTACAACCGGAAAATAATCCGATTGCACAAAGTGCGATTCCTGTTAAGTGTATTATATTTCTTTTCATGATATTCTCTAATTTATAATTCATTATTCAACTTCATGGTTTTTCATTTTACCAGTCACAGTTACAACACTATATTTGGGAACGGTAATAGAACGTAAACCGCTTTGAGACGGATTGATCTTTTTGTGTTTCCACTTCACATATTCACTGGAAGTATATGTTCTCATATTTTGGAATTCCACTCCTTCAATCTCAATCAATGTAGAGAATGATTCTTTTTGAGATAAATTGATTAGTACAATAGTGTAGGTGTCATCTTTCACATAAGCAGAAACCAACAAGTCTTCGGGGAGTTTATCTGTTTCTGAAGAAATAGCTTCTACGTCTACACGTACGGCATTTTGCTCAATAAATTTGCTGAACTGTCCAAAAGTATAGTAGCGTGGAACTCTGTAATAGTATGTACTAGGTAATGCCTCTTCTAATTGAATTAGGTTTTCGCCCGTAGTGCTGCAAGGACGTGCACCTGACCACCATACAAAGGCACTCATATTGGCATTTGCCATATAAGCATGAAAAGTTTTAGCCCATTTCATTGCATCCGGCCATGTCTCTTGGCGACCTTTATCATCACTAAGTTCTGTTTGCCACATGTGGACATTGCGCTTTTCTGCCTCTTCAAAAGGAATGACATTTTCATCTCTTGTAGAATATCCATGACCGGCTACAATGAAATTTGGATCTACCAGTTCCGGATATTTTTTTAAACTATTATTGATAAAATCGACCGCCCATTTCCACTGGGCATTTTCTGCATAAACAAGTTTCATATCACTGTGGCCTCTTTTCTCCATCGCTGGACGAAGTTTTTCGAGGACAAATTTAGCCATTTCTTCTTCAGACCATGCACAGGTTGCCCAACCACCTAAACTAGCAAGTTTATCCGGTTCATTCCATCCTGATAATGCATATATGTCAATGCCGAATTTTTGTTCATATGCATCGACGAAATCCAATAGATATTGGGCATATTCATCGTAATATTCCGACTTGAGGCTTCCACCATTAAGTTTGTTATTGCTTTTCCATTTGATAGGAGGACACCAAACTGAAAAGAAGAAATTGACATCTTTATATTTTCTACTTATAAGGTCAACTAACCACATTTGGCCAAGTTGACATTGTTCTCCGCACTCTTCACCATTGTAGTTTCGCCAGTAGTTATTAATCATAGAAGGATCATCGGGTTGCAACATAAAATTGCGATCCATCTTGAATTCAATGTCTCCTGTAGTTGGATTACCGTAAGACGGGAATATTTCGCCCCGGAAAATATTTAAATCCAAACCGTTTTCACTAAACAGGTCTTCTATCACTGCGTCACGCTGCATCGTATTCCAAATACGATGTGACCATCCGCAGAAGGCACAGCCGAAGCCATCAATTACTTGATGTTTGTTTTCTTCTCTGATTTTCATTCTTACAACAGCGGTAGTTGTAGGTTCTGGTGCAATTCCGTCATCGTCAAAATTTTCTTCAACTGGTTCCGGGATAAAAACATCACTATGGTCTAAACTTCCATCGTCACATGAATATCCTAAGAATAGGAATAATGCTACAAATAATAATGAGTATATCTTCTTCATATATTCTAAGTATAAATTGGTTGTAAAAATATTATCTCCATAGTTCAGTTTGTACCATGGCATCATTGTTGTTCAACTCTCCGGAAGGAATAGGGTAATATTTATGTTTTTCTTGAAAGTATTCTGCTCCCTGTTTTTCATTTTCAGTGAAAATATTTTTAATCTCTTCAGTGGTATACCAGCGTTTTAGGTCGTCAAAACGATGTCCTTCACCAAAGAACTCGAGCAAGCATTGGTGCTCTATTTCTAACATCAAGTCCGATTGGGCAAATGTCTTATCAGCTAATCCTGCTCTTTTGCGAACGAGCTTCAATGCGGTGTTTGCCCCGTTTACATCGTTTGTTTTGGCACAAGCTTCGGCGTACATTAACAGCACTTCTGAGAATCGCATAGCTCGTAAATTGTTTGCTTTCCCTTCCTTATGACCCATAATATCAGCATCAGAAGCATTTACAAAATATGCAGTGTATTTTTTTAGCAAAAACTTACCGTCACCTTGACTGTAAGATGGAGCACCACCACTCATTTTACCGCTATTGCCATCCCAAAGTTGTTCCATAGAACGGCTTCCTCCATACCATTTCTCGTTCTTCACTACATCTCCCATAGCTTCGGGATTGAAAAATAAGCTTGCATACATGCGTTTGTCATACTTCGTATCCGAACCGGCAGGACGTTCTTCTTTCACAAACTGGCCGACGGCAAAGCTGGAAGGCATAAGCTTAGCCCAACCACCGGCGGCAACCGGACCTACAAATGTTGGAAGTGAGTTACCTAGGTTGATACCGCTTTCGTTACCCCATGTCAATTCACCATCACTACTATATTGCAATTCGAAAACAGATTCCTTATTGTTCTCATTCGCTGTAGTAAAATTCTCGGCAAAGTTTTCAATTAAGTCGTAACGTCCTGGATAATAAGGGGCTTTCGTCAATAGTTCCAGTTGGGCTTTTGCTTCTGGATACTTGTGCTGGTATAAATATACTTTTCCAAGCATAGCGATGGCTGCTCCTTTCTCAATACGTCCTTTCTCGTCACCGGAACGAGTGACGGGAATATTGCTATTTATAGCATTTTTTAAATCATCCTCTGCTTGTTTCCAAATTTGTTCTTCTTTAGCCGCGGGTTTATTGCTTTCGTCTTCGTTAGACGGAATTAAACGTAGAGGAACTTCTTTATAATTATGAACTAATAGGAAATATTGGAATCCTCTTAAAAAGAGTGCCTCTCCTTTAATCATGGATCGGTCTTCCTCACTAATTCCTGCCGCTGGAATTTTATCGATGTTTTTTATTACAAGATTGGCACGTTGGATACCAGCATAAAGCGCTCCATACGGATCATATCCGGTAGTAGTTGAGTTTTGAAATGTTGCGATGGTCCACATAGAAGGTTCTTCATTCAGAACCGTAAAAATATCATCACCACGACTATTTAAATTTAACCATCCGTCAAATGCTCCGTAATAACCGTACATTTGATATTTTATGGGGGAATAAGCAGCGGCAAGACCGCTTTCTACATCCGCTTTATTTCTCCAGAAGTTTTCTTCCGTGAAATGATTAGGATCTTTCAGATCCAGAAATTTATTTTCGTTGCATGAAGTCAGTGCTCCGGATAAGAGAGTTGCCATGCATATATATGATAACCAATTCTTTTTCATGTTATTAATTCAATTAGTGGATTTTATCATTGTATCATAAACTAACCTGAATACCAAATGAGATAGTACGCGGGAGTGGATAGCGTCCTTGGTCTACTCCTCTTGAGAATACGTTGTAACCCACTCCGATATCTACGCTGCCACTTTGACCGAGGTCAGGGGAATAGCCGGAATATTTACTTAATGTGAACAGGTTTTCCATTGATGTATAGATTCTTACATTTTCCAGTTTTACCTTCTTTAACAGGCTCTTAGGAAGGGAATAACCGATATCTAGTGTTTTCAGCCGGAAGTAAGAACCATCTTCCAGCCATCTGTCGGTAAAGGCTAAACCATTGTCTATCCCATCTGTTTTAGAGAAACGAGGAATGTCTGTGTTCTGATTGTCCGGTCTCCATGAGTTAGCCAACTTCGTGCTGTAGTTGCCATTGAACTTGCCAGATTCGAGGCAATAACGTTGATAATTATATATTTTGTTACCAGTCATACCATCAAAGAAAAGATTGAAGTCAAATCCTTTCCATTCGCCTCCCATGCGCAGACCGAATGAGAAATCCGGGAACGGATTGCCTACATCATGTTGGTCATTTTCATCAATCATACCATCACCATTCCAGTCTTTGTAACGAACGTCTCCCGGTTGTGCACCCGGTTGTATTTGTCTGCCATCCTTATTCTTGTAATTGTCAATTTCTTCTTGAGTGCGGAAAATTCCATCACTTTCAACTAGATAGAAGTAAGACATAGGATGCCCTTTTTCAAATCTGTTGATACCATTTTTGGCAGCGGCGTGAGCGGAATAACCTGAAATACCCATATCGTCGCCTCCAGCCGTAATCTTCGTTACTTTATTTTTCTCTGTAGTGACGTTTGCACCTATATAATAGTTGAAATTATCGCCGATATTGCTGCGCCAGTTTACAGATAGTTCAAATCCTTTATTGCGTACTTGTCCAGCGTTTAGGATAGGAAGTCCGCTGATACCAGCTGAACCTGAAACAGGAATGGGTAGTAATACGTCATTTGTGTTTTTTACATAAGCATCGGCGGTCAATGTCAATTTACCGTTCAGCATGCTTAAATCAAGTCCCACGTTAAAAGTTTCCGTACTTTCCCAAGTCAGGTTGGTAGGTGAGACTGCGGTAACGTTGGGTAACTGACCGAACCATATATTATTTCCTTGAAGGTAATTCATGCCATCGGATACTATGCTAATAGTGGGATAGTAGTTGTCCATTTGCTGATTGCCTAGTTTACCATAGCTGAAACGGAATTTGAATTGGTCAAATATATTTTCCAGCGGTTTGAAGAATTTTTCACGATTGATATTCCACCCGATGGATGCTGAAGGGAAGCTGCCGAATCGATGTCTTTTTTGGAAGCGTGAAGAACCGTCACGACGGATAGAAGCTGAAAACAGGTAGCGGTCGTCATAAGTATACATCACACGTCCGAAGAGCGACACGAGAGTTAATTCCTTCAATGAACTAGAGGCTGTCATTGTCTTAACGTTACCTGTCATAGTGTAGATGAACTCTGGAATATCCGTGTTGCTACCGTTCAATCCATAGCTCTTGTCTTTTTGTGCAGAATAACCAACCAATGCAGAAATATTATGCTTACCGAATACCTTGTCATAGTTCAACGTATTCTCCAAAACCCACGATTCGTAATCGGATGATCCCTCACTTAGGTCTGGAGCATCGTTTTTACCAGCAGATCCCAAATCGTAAATGCCTGTATATGTGCGGCTCCTGTTATGATCCTTTCTAAGTCCGAGATTCAACTTATACTTTAAACCTTTAATTATTTCAGCTTGTAAATAAGCGTTGAGGAAAATTTGAGTTTTCTCATTGTTTTTGTTCACCGTTGAGTAATATGCATACGGGTTCGGGAGATTGATATCGGCCGAAGTTCCCCATCCTGTAGAGTTTGTCGGATCAAATACCGGTACGACTGAGGGAAAACGCAAGATTTCTCCCATTGTATCTTGATTGATGTTTCCTTCTCCTTTAGATAAGCGAACAATCAGCGACTCACCGATAACCAACCTATTATCCAGAAAAGAATAGTCACTTTTCAAACGAATATTGTAAGATTCGTGGCTAGTGTTACGGAGAATTCCTTCCTTATTTAAATAGCTTGCGGACGCACTATATGAACTTGTCTTGGAACCTCCGCTGATGTTTGCGTTTGCTTTGTATGTCATTGCGGTGCGAAGCATTACCTCTTGCCAATCAGTACCTTCACCTACAAAGGGAACAGCACCGACCTCGTTACCGTAACCATCAGCAGACAGTTTATAATAACGTGCGAAGCGGCTGTATTCTTCACCATTAAATACTTTCAGTTTTTTCGGTGTCTGGCTGAAACCTGTGAAAAAGTTTACCTCAAGCTTTGTAGGCATGTCTTTACGACCGCTTTTAGTAGTTACTAATACAACGCCACCGGCTGCACGAGAACCATAAATAGCGGCGGCAGCCGCATCCTTCAACACTTCAATGGAAGCAATATCTGATGGATCTACCATGCTAAGGTCTCCGAAAGAACCGTCAATGACGTAAAGTGGATCATTGCTAGAGAGAGAACTGATACCACGTACGTTAATGGTCATTCCTTCATTCGGGTCACCGCTAGTACTTGTTACGGATACACCTGCAATTTTACCTTGGAGTGCTGTACCTGCATTTGTGGCAACGGCACCATTCAGTTCTTTTGCGCCTACTGAACTTACAGCTCCGGAAAGGTGACTTTTCTTTGCTGTACCATATCCGATGACAACTACTTGTTCGAGAGCCACATTGTCTTCTTCCATACTGACATTAATCGGAGCGTTAGATGATATTGTATGCTCTATACTTTTCATACCTATTGTAGAGAATACCAGTATGTCGCCTTTATTGGCTTTAACGGTATATTTACCGTCCATATTTGTAACTGTACCAGTGTCTTTTCCTTTAACTTTTACTGTGACTCCTGGTAAGGGCTCGTTAGTCGTAGCTTCTGTTACGACTCCTTTAACTTCAATATTCTGGGCTACCAATGGAATACTGGCTAGGCAGAGAAAGAAGAAAAGTAAGAAATGAATTTTTTTACTCATGATTTATTGCATTAGATTTATAAACTCTTAGACGTATAATTCGTTTTGTTAATTGTGAGTGGCAATAGGGAATATTTTCCATCAACATTGCTTACACTGGAAGTCTATTTACTGATGTAACTTAATAGATGTGCTACTCCAATAAGATAAAATAATTTGTTTTTCATTGCATATATAATTTTATATTGTTTGAATCTGGGAGCAAAGGTAGGGTGGTTTAGTACGAGGGACAAATATAATTTTATCAAATACTAATACAATATTAACAAAAAGCATAAATATGAGTAAAAAAGACAATATAATTTCTTTAATGTGATACTTAAATACCATTAATTGACGAATTTATTGGTATGAATATTAAAGCCTGATTTATATAATGCCCTCTGGGATATATAAAAATTTCCGGCAGAAGATAAATGAAATAAAGAATGAATGGCTTTGATTTACTATTTGGTTCCATTGGATCTGCGATAAACTTCATCTTCAAAATTGGGTATATAATCATTTGCTGTTTGCAGGCAGCAAATGGTTGTGCCTTTTTCTCGTTTTAATAATTCCGGAATTTGGCTGATACCATAGTTGAAAGTTGCATATCTTTTCTCTATTAATGTGCTATTTTTAAGATTTTGTTGAAAAGTGATTATGCTAAAATTGATGAACTATAGAAGATATTGCATAAATAGCTGCATGTATATACGAAAATATAAGCTGATATTGTATAAAACTATACGGAATATGCATCTTTTCCTGTTCGTAAAGCACTTGTTACTTTAAAACCAATGAGGTGTTCCTCGGTGTGCATCGGTTTGTTTCTCACCGGAGAAGCTATTGTTTCTCGGTGAGGAAGATGTGAAGGGGGTATTGAGTGCTTGTTTTCCCTCTGGTTTATTATAAATGTTGAGAACAAGACAGTGACAGGAATGTGTAATATTCGAATTTATTCCTTTTAAATGGTAGGTAAAGAAGGAAAAATGTTGCGATTTGATTGGGGAATCATTTAAATAATAATAAAAAAGATTTTTGTACTTGTAAATGCCGGCGCTTTTCTATTCTTTTCAAACGGTGGATGTAATTAATGCCTTTCCAGACTGTTTAGATATTCTTTTTTTAAGAAGAGTCATTTTTTCAGTGAGTAGACTTTTTGTATAATGACTATATTTCAGCAATAATCTTTCAGTATATTGAAAGATTATTGCTGTATTTGTTTCAGTAAATAAGATGAGTATGGAGAAAAGAGTGATTATTTGAAAACAATCTTCATCGGTCTGCCTATCCAGACTTGTGGTTGTTCGAGATTGAAAATAGATGCTATGGTAGAAGCTACATCATATTGCATCATGCTTACGTCATCAAAACGAAGTCCTTTTTTAATATTCTTGCCGGAAATGATGAAAGCTGTTTCCATTTCTTGCATTGTCTTGCCACCGTGTCCTTTGTCAATGCCGCCGTGGTCGGAAGTTAATATAAAAATAGTATCATCAAGGATTCCTGCGTCTTTTACAGCCTGGACAATTTGACCGACATATATATCCAACTCTTTGAGTTTTTCATAATAGGCGGGAGTATCATGTCCTTCAGTATGTCCGGTATGGTCGGGGCCGTCGTAGCAGATGGCAACAAGGGCCGGATGTTTCTCTTTTATATAGGCTGATGCCATATTGCCTAATTCTTTGGGAGTTTTGTTGCAATCGGCAACATGATAATGATAGTTCAGAGAAAGGGTGTCCACTAAATATTTGATACCTTCCCATTCGTAGAGGCAACCGATTTCTGCTTCCGGACGGGCGTCGCGCAGCAATTGGAATACAGTCGGGAAGATTCCGTTCTTGTTCAATACACGCGACGGAAGTTCAGGTGTTTTGGATCCCCATTCGGTATATCCGTGAAGTTCCGGTCCGGCTCCCATAAACATGGATGCCCAGTTGATGGCGCTGGAAGAAGGAAGTGCCGAACGTTTCTTTAATGTATAAGAACCGTCTTCCATTAATTTTTTGACATTAGGCATATCTGCTTTGGGTAGGCTATATGCGCCCCAGCCATCTAAACCGATGAAAACAACGTGTTTGGCCTTGTCTTTTCCTTTGGCATTACAAAAATATGTGAAACAGAAGAGTAATGCGAATGTAGCGAGCAATGTTAAAAGGTTTTGTCTATTCATGATACTTTTATTTAAATGGTTAATGTTTTATTCGTTGTTTAATGAGCCGTCATCATTGACGATAAGCAAAGGTAGGGCTATTGTGAAAAGGAGACAAATATAATATTAGCATATACCAATACTTTTATACAAATTGCTTTTTATTTGTTTTTTCAGTGTGAATGGATAATAGTTTCCAGTACAACTGGAAACTATTATATGATGCTGATTATCACTTATTTCTCGTGATAAGAATGATCTCTTGGAAAATCATCTCCATCCCATGCTTTTTTCGAAGTCCAAGGCTGTGCGGCATCTGTCCAGAACGGATCATCTGCGGGAAGACCTAACGGCAGGAAGGCAAGTGACGCCATATATAAGCTGCCGTTATTGGTGTAATAATCGGAGATGCCGGGTTGTGAACCGTTGAAGCCCAGTGTTAGAAAACCTTTTTCATTGAAGTTGCGGTCGTTGCCAAACATACGCTCGATAACAGCAGTCATGCCGGCACGTACTTGTCCGTTTGTTAATTCTTTGGGAAGCCATTTTCGCCAGGCGAGTAAGGCTAAAGTTTGCAGGGAACCGGTGCGGTAAGTGATGGAACGTCCGACAACGGGTAGTGTTCCTTCCGGAGAAATAAGCCGCTCGAGAATCATGCCGAATCGTTGTGCCCGTGTGATTGCTTTCTGATAATCGCAGCCGGGCATATTCCATATATTTTTGTGTTTGCCGGCTTCGGTGATTATTTCCAGTGATTCTATATACATAGGATGTATCACGAAACTATTGTAATAATCGAATGCGAAGTTGGGGCCGTCCGAATACCAGCCGTCACCTACGTACCATTCTTCTATCTTCCGTAAGGAAGAACTTATACGGTAGGTGTCGCTGGGTGCGCCTGCTTTTCGAAGAAACGATTCAACAGTTGCACTGAACAATAACCAGTTGCTGTATGACGGATCAACTCGTCTGAGTTGAGTGAATTCATTGATGTAACGTTGTTTAGTGAGGCTATCCAACGGTGTCCATAAAGCATCATAGCCTCGTAGAAAACTTTCGGCGATATAGGCTGCGTCTACCAGTGTCTGACCCTCCTGGCGCCATAACAGATAGTCCGGACTTTTCGGGTCTACGGCATTGGCATAGCTTTTCAGTGCCCATTCGCGGAGCTGTTTACGGTGGGGGCCTTCTGTGGTGTTATCATCCGGCAGTGACAACCAGGGAGCCAGTCCCGCCATCAGTCGTCCGAAACATTCCATATAAGTGACATCTTTGTTGCGGCCGTCCCATGTCGGGCTTAATTCGACAAGCATATTTTGTTTTAGTGCTCCTTCGCTCATATTACTTAATACGGGAGCAGCCATCCGGTACATCACTTCGCACCATATTTCTCTGTCACACTTTTCTGTTTTCTTTTTTGCGGTGGCCTTTTCTGCCGGAATCAACAGAACGGTAACTATTAGTAAGAAGAACCAATTTAATCTATTCATGTATTATTTACTGTTTAAGGATTATTTTAATGGTCAGTTAACTGTTACTGACTGCTGTGACAAAGGTAGGGTTATTCAACTTGCGAGACAAATACAATCTTAGCATTAACTAATACTTTTGCTTTTTTTATCCCAAACTGATACTTTCCTGTGCGAAATGGGTTGTGATCTGTGTTCGTGTTTTGATTTGTTATATATTTGCCTGCAAACAAAATATTACTATGAAGAAGAATTGGATGTATGGCAGTGTGATGACTGCTTTATTGGCCCTGCTGGTAAGCGGCTGTGGTGATTCTCAACGGACTCTTGAGTTTCGCGGAATTTGTGTGGATGATCTGCATGGTGAAAATGGACTCTATAATCCCGGAAGAGGATTCCGGTTGGAGACGGCGGTGGATGTGTTGCACGAGAAAGATCGTCCGACAACGGAATTGTTGGAACTATCGGAAAAGTATGTAGCAGACAGTGTGTCACTCGCTCAAAGCTATTTCTATCTTACCTATTTAATAGGTGAAAAACTATCGGAGGAAAACTTCCAAACTATGCAAACCTATTTTGATGAACTACAGAAGTTGGGTAAGAAAGCGGTGTTGCGTTTTGCTTATGAGCGGGACTTTATGGGGAGAGCCGCCGTCGGTCCTACCGGAGAGCAGATTTTGGAACATTTGGACCAGTTGAAACCTTTCCTGGAGAAAAATAAAGACCTGATTTTGGTAGTGCAAGCCGGCATGATCGGTGCATGGGGAGAATGGCATAGTTCTATTCAGGGTTTGGAGAACTCGGAAGAAACAAAAGCAGCCGTGTTGGAAAAATTGCTTTCGGTGGTTCCCGTAGAGAGAAATGTACAAGTGAGACTACCGGAATTTAAGAACCTGTTGAAAGATAAACCGGAACTGTATAAAAGACTCTCGTTCCACGATGACTTTATTGTCATACGGCCTGACAGGTGGGATGCTGATATGCACGAAGGAACTGTCAAATTCGACCAGATTGTGAAAGAATCGCCTTATTTGGTGGTAGACGGTGAACTTCCCTGGGGATTTTGGAGTGTAGGTGCCGATCCGGACAGTCCTTCAGCAGGATGGATTATCGATGGTATGCAAACGGCGAGACGCCTGTTTCTCCAGCATTATACTTCATTGAGTATTATACATAATTATAAAGAGCAGCATCCTAATAACAGGTTTGATGAGAACAATCCTCCCGAATACTCCATGATTGTGTGGAAGAAAACAATGATAACGGAAGATTCACTTCGTCAGCATCATATGCCTGTATCCGACAGCTATTTTCAGAAGCAGGACGGAACGAAGGTACAACGTAATATGTTCGATTATATACGCGACCATCTTGGCTATCGGATTGAATTGCAGTCGCTTCAACTACCGGAAAAGTTACAGTCTGGTAAGGAAAACCGACTGAAATTAGGCTTGGTAAACAGAGGTTTTGCCACTGTCTTTGGGGAGCATCCTGTCTACTTTGTGTTGATTGACGACAAAGGGAAAGTCACCGAGTTCCTGACGAAAGCCAACCCGTTGGATTGGCAACCGTTCCAACCGGGAGACGCGGCATATACGCCATTGGTACATTCTGTAAATCAGTCTCTTCAATTACAAGGCTCAATGCCCGCCGGAGAATACAGACTGGGTCTGTGGATACCCGACGGTTCGGAACGGTTGAAATATAATCCTCGTTACGCCCTGCGCTGTGCGAATGGTAATACCACCTGGTGGGTGTCTGAAGACGGAAAATATGGCGTTAATGTATTGACAACAGTTGAGGTGAAATAACGATTAATTTTAATTTACCTGTATGAATAAAAAGGCTTCTGATAGTAGTGTCAGAAGCCTTTTGCTATTCTCAAGTGTTATAAATCAATACCACCGTGTACGCCACATAACAAAGTATCATAATCCCTCCTTCGATTCTTGTGATAGTCCTTTTGGCAAAGAACAGCCCGAATAACCAGAGCAGGATACCGGAACCTACTAGCGTAAGCAGGTCGAAGTTGGTAATTCCGCTAAGATGGAGAGGGGTGATGCTGGCACTACATCCCAGTACAAAGAATATATTGAAGAGGTTACTACCGATCACATTTCCAATGGCAATTTCCGGATTCTTCTTTAATGCGGCAACGATAGACGTAGCCAGTTCAGGAAGAGAAGTACCTCCTGCAACCAGTGTCAGTCCGATAATCGATTCGCTGACACCCAGGTTGCGGGCGATGCCCGTAGCGCCGTCAACAAACAACTGACCTCCAAAAATAAGGGCAGCCAAGCCTCCGATGATATAAAGAATGGATTTCCACCAGGGGAGTGATTTGATTTCTGTCTCCTCTTCTATGGTCGGAGGTGCTATCTGTCCCGCCTGTTCCGTTGTGCCCGGCTTGGAGGCGATGGCAAAGGTGTAACCCATGAAGATGACAAAGAAACAAAGTAATAATAAGCCGTCTACTCTGTTCAGGATATTCTCCGGAGCTTTATCCAGAAATACATCATTGGCACAAATCAGCAAGACAATAGAAGAAAGTATGCAGAGCGGTATCTCTTTTCTAAGTGTATTGCGGGTGATGACAATCGGGGCGAATAAGGCCGTGCAGCCCACAATCATCAACGTATTGAAAATGTTACTTCCCACCACATTACCTATGGCAATATCCGCGCTTCCTTTGAGGGCAGAAGATATACTGACCGTCAGTTCCGGGGCAGAAGTGCCGAATGCAACAATGGTAAGTCCGATCACGATGGGAGGGATGCGAAAACGCTTGGCTACCGAGGCGGCACCGTCTGTTAATCCGTTAGCTCCTAGAAGAATGAGGATTAATCCCCCGATAAGTAATAATATATTCATGCTTTTTTCTCTTTTAGTGGCAAAGATAATCAATTTGGAAATGGTAATGTCAAAAACAATCCGTATGTTTGCTCTGTTTTTAATGAAATGTTAGATTAACCTTAATTATAATCAAGGAATATAAGGTATGGAAATAAATAAAATAAAACGGTCGTTACTGGTGTTGTTCTTTTCTTTCCTGGCAATCGGAGCGCAAGCACAGTTGGAACAGGCGGTTAAGAAGATATTTGCCGGAGATACAATAACGGGCGGACATGTTCCTTTGAAGCGGGATTCGGATTCTATCCATCTGGTGAATATGCGGAAATCATTGGAAGAAGCCCGGCTCAACGAGGCGAATATGCGGATGGAAATGGAGCAGATGAAGCTCCAGATGGCTACCGCCGACTCCGTAAAATATGCACAGCAGCGACAGCGTATCGACTCCCTGCGGCAGTTCACTAAGGGCATGCCGGTAGTGGCGGACGGTGATACCTTATTTTACCTTTTCACCAAACGTGGCGGATATACTCCCCAGCAACGTGCACAGATGACCGGTGCAGCGATCGAAGAAATAGGAAGACGTTTTAATCTGAAACCCGATTCTGTTGCTATTGACCATTCGGACATTGTTTCCGATTTGATGTACGGCAGCAAAGTACTGCTTTCTCTTACCGATCAGGACGCCTTGTGGGAAGGAGTCTCTCGTGATTCGCTGGCTAAAGAAAGACAGCAGAACGTTGTCGCCAAACTGCATGAGATGAAAGCGGAGCACGGACTTTGGCGAATGGCAAAGCGTGTGCTCTATTTTGTGTTGGTAATTGTAGGACAGTATTTCCTGTTCCGCTTGACCAACTGGTTGTTCCGTAAACTGAAAGCGCGTATCCTGCGCCTGAAAGATACGAAGATAAAACCGGTATCCATCCAGGGGTATGAATTGCTAGATGCGCAGAAACAGGCGAACCTGTTGGTATTCCTGTCCAGTATCGGGCGGTATATATTGATGGGATTGCAACTACTGTTTACCGTACCGTTGATTTTCATCATCTTCCCCCAGACGGAAGGACTGGCATACCAACTGTTAGGATATATATGGAATCCGATTCGCGGTATCTTTGTGGGTATTATCGACTATGTGCCCAAATTGTTTACTATCATCGTTATCTGGTATGCCGTGAAATACTTGGTACGTCTCGTCTTGTATCTGGCACGTGAGGTGGAAGCAGGACGGCTCAAAATCAACGGCTTCTACCCGGACTGGGCGATGCCGACTTTCCATATCGCTCGTTTCCTGCTCTATGCATTTATGATTGCGATGATTTATCCTTATCTCCCGGGTTCCGATTCCGGAGTGTTCCAAGGTATTTCGGTATTTGTCGGATTGATTGTTTCGCTCGGATCAAGTACGGTTATTGGTAATATCATCGCTGGATTGGTTATCACTTATATGCGTCCGTTTAAGATGGGTGACCGGATCAAATTGAATGATACCACCGGAGATATCATTGAAAAGACTCCTCTAGTGACACGTATTCGGACTCCTAAAAATGAGGTTGTGACTGTTCCCAATTCATTTATCATGTCGTCTCATACGGTAAACTACAGTACTTCGGCACGTGAATATGGACTGATTATTCACTCGGAAGTATCTATCGGTTATGATATTCCCTGGCGACAAGTTAATCAGATACTGATTGATGCTGCGTTGAATACTCCCGGAGTGGTGGATGATCCGCGTCCGTTTGTGTTAGAGACTTCTTTGAGCGACTGGTATCCGGTCTATCAAATTAATGCTTATATCAAACAGGCAGATAAAATGGCACAGATTTATTCGGATTTGCATCAGAATATTCAGGATAAATTTAATGAAGCCGGCATTGAAATTATGTCGCTGCACTATATGGCTGTACGGGATGGAAATGAGACAACCACTCCCAAAGAATATCAGAAAAGTAACAATCCTTCCAATAAGGCGGGAGAAGAAAGTAAATCTGAATAGTTATTACTGTCACCGCCGTTATTATTGCTGTTGTGTTGTATAATGGATATCAAAACGTCCGTTAGTCAGACGTTTGCCGTTGCCGAAGGTTGCACTGATAATATTCAATTCTGGGTCGAAATGGCTTATAAAAGCTGTTCCGTCTTCCAGTTCTTCTCCTTTGAACCGTATATCGGTGAGAGTTGCTTCTTTGCCTTCCTGGGGAGATAAAATGATGAAGTGTATGTTGATGTCAGGTTTGACGGAAACATTGACGGATAGTTTGTCCTCCTCCGGATAGTAGTGGAATGAATCATACGTCCAGACATACGAGTGCCCCCAATTCAGGTATCGTCCTCCCACATAAATCCATCCGTCCATCAGACAGCCAAAGGTGTTGGCACCTGTAGTGGTGACAGAAGGTAAAACTGTAATGTCAATCGATTCATCTTCCGTACAGCTCCAAAAGCTGATGATGGAAAAAAGAATGAGTATATATTTCTTCATAGTGCTTTTTTTGAGTGAATGTTAGAAATAATAGGATAATCCCGTAGTGAAATTTATTCGTGTGAGGTTGGTATCATTATTGCCATCGAGTTTTACAATAACCCTTTCTCCGTGATAGTGGGTTCTAATTCTAAGCAGTTCGCTATACATATATTGTACTCCTAGACTGACTCCCAGATTGGGATTCAGTTTATAGGTAAGATTGGCATTGGTCAGGAGACCAATAGTGAAGGCTTTCACTTTCCGTGTTTTGCCGAACACCTCACTGTTGTTCCGTAGAATGACTCCACCGGGACCAGTTGTTACGCGGATTTGCCAATGTTTGGTGTTGGCATTACACATTCCGATTTGAGTACCAATGAAATGAACCCATAAATGGTCCTTCCCTTCAGGATGACTTCCTTTGGAAGAAAATCCGGAGTAGATTCCTCCAAAGACAAAACGTTTGAGAGGGCGGAAATTATATTGTCCATCCCAGCTTACGCCTTGTGCGAGTGTACGTTGGTAACTATGGGTACTTAACGTGAGTGTAGGAGGGTGATGGAACATAACACCGTAGCCCGCGTGAAAAGAGAACTCGTGTCGCTCAAAATCTCTCTGTGAGAAAAGTAGAGTGTGACAGGACAAGGTGAATGCGATTAGTAATAGAATCGCTTTTATGAGTGTTTGATTCATCTGGATTAGTTTAGATTGTGTTTCTTTTTTGCAAAAATAGAAAATAGTTCAGACTTTCTCACAGCGAATCAGAACTTTTTGCCCATTATTTAATGTACTGGCAAATAAGTAGGTATCTCCTCCTTCAGCCAAATGGATTCGTTTGCGGAGTTCGGCTACTGTGGCGGGGAAGTTACGGACAGTCACATTTGCTTTTTTCAGGTCTGCCAGATTTTCCTTTACTTCTTTTTTATTGAAACTGCACTGGTTGACAATACGGAATATTCTTCCGGGGAAGTTTTCAATGAAAGTATCGGAAGTATAAAGATGGCTATTGGGATGCAGTTTGCGGACAGGATAGGCTGCTGCAATGCTTCGGAAAGCACCGGCTTTCAGAAGGGAGGCATTCGGTTCGTAAAGATAGGTTTCTAAAGAATCCGTATATGTGCATTCGCTGCATTGTTCCTGTTCGCGGGTGAATACAAAGTGTTGTTCTTTTTGAGTTCCTTTTGTGAAAAGGTTCACACAATGAATGGAGATTTCTGCCGGTGATGTTTGTCCGAGTAGAATTAGTAGTTCCTTGCATTCGTTGTTGACGGACAGAATGTGAACTTCCTGTGTCTGTTTCAGTTCTTTCAGTGCTAATGAAAGATCGAGCATGGGGGAGAGTTTTATCATTACCCGGTTGGCCTTTTGAAGTAAAAGCTCTTCCAGTTCGGCTACGTTTGGTTCGCAGTCGGAGATGGCAACCGTTTTTCCGCCGTGCTCATTGCGGCGCGCAGGATCGAGGAAAAGGCTGTCTACGGGGGACATTACTTGCAGGTAGGTTACTCCATCTTCGTTTTTTATGTTTATATGGTTTAGATTCAGTACGGGAAAGTTATGTGCTGCTATTTCGCAGAGTTCCTCCTGACGTTCTACGTAAGTGGCGGATTTGAATCCGGTGGCAAGAAAAGAACAGTCAATGCCGAATCCGCCGGTGAGGTCGGTCAGAGAATCTCCCTGCAAAAGACGTGCTTTGTAGCGGGCGGTGATTTCTGAAGAGCATTGTTCCAGCGACAGATGTTTCGGATACCATATCTTTTCGATCTCCCACCATGAGGGAATCTTTTCGGCTGCTACCTTCCTTCCTGCAATTTGGGTGATGGCAGTTGGCATATCTATATCCGGGTACTTTTTAGCTTGTAAAGCCAGCACACGTACATCGTCCGATGAATGTTCGCGAATAAAAAGTTGGGTTTCAGGAGAGATTTGCATCATGGTGTTATTGTGTTATAGGATATTACAATGAATCGTCGAGCTCTGATTATGGGGTTGTTGAGTGTCGGTTATGGTATTAACTTATACTTCTGTTTGGCTACGTCCCGGCTGCAAAAATTGAAATGCCACCATTCGCTGGGTAATGCACGGAATCCGGTCTCTTTCATCACTTTTCGTAGCAGTAATCGGTTCTGACGCTCTGTTTCACTCATTTTTCCATTATGTACCAATCCGATCTCGTCTGTGATGTGTGCTTCCATGCCTAAGTGGTCTACTTTGGTTCCCATCGGTAGGGGCTGTCCCAGAGAGTCTTGGATACTGACGTCTACTGCCAGTCCGTAGTTGTGTAACCCGCCTCCACGGTTGGGGTTGGAGACATATTTATATTTGGACGTTCCTTTCACTACGTTCCACATCTTTTTCTGTACCGACATTGGACGTGCCGCATCGTAAATGATAAGACTATAAGACGGGTATAGTCTCTTTAAGGCTTTTTGTGCTTCTATCAGAGCGTATGCCGCATCCGGATGCAGGTAGGCTTCCGTTAAGTTGTCGTAAAGCACTTCGCCTGTGAAATTATCAGCCTGTGTATACATCAGTTTTACAACGAGACTGCTATCCAGGTCAGCTATATTGACGAGTCCTAATGAGTCCATGTAGAGAGCCATTTCGCTTCGCTCCGGTGGTGAAACGGTGGAACATTCTTCGCGTGGTTGTATATCCTCCGTCGTTTGTTCGTATTCCATGAGGGGAGTGTTCTCCTTTTCCTTATGACTGGAAAAGAAGGAGCATCCTGTCAGCAGTAAACAGAAAATAGCTAAACTATATTTTAGAATAATCATTCAACCTTTTGTATTTAGTGTGCCAAAGATACTTCTTTTTGGCTTTAGCTCCAATAAGCTACCTCTCTTACCGTTGGATATTAGCTGCTGCTTTCTTCAGATTGGCCACTCCTTTCCATGCGTCAAGCAGGTGCAAAACATGTTCGTCTTCGGCTTTGCTATGGTTGATGGATAACAGCTCCGCATATATTTCCAGTAATTTCTTTAAGTCTTTGACAGGCTTTTCTGGAAGTCCGGCCAACATTGCCACGATTAGTTTCTCCAATTCCCGGTTATGCAGCGGACTGACGTTTATCATTTGTTGCTGTATCAGATCAGTGAGTCTTTTCAGCGGTCCCCAGCCGGTATGTTGATGCGAACTTAAGATGCTGCCTATGCGTCCACTGTCTATGCAGCCTTGACCTACACGCTCTATCCAGATTTCGGCAGCATAGGAACGGGAAGTTTTATCGGCTACCAGCATGCAAGTGGCTTCCAGTAGATAAGACACTTCGTGCCATGTATGCCTTAACTGATGAAGCGCTTCAATGGCAGCTTGGGTGATACCTGCTTCCCTTACCTAATTTAACGTCGGGTCGTATATGGCGCTGCGGATGCACCATACCAATAGTGGCTCCGGTATATTGGGAGTTAACCATGCCAAACGTGGCAAGTCGTTCTGTATGTCGTCAAAACGTTCTATCTGTGGGTACATTTCAACCAGTAACGGATGCGGATCGTATGAATAGTAACTGACTCTTTCATTATATTTGTCTTTATTGATGACATGAGAGTTCTCGCTTTCCGGAATATCGAAAGTAAGAGTTGAACAAATCCATTCTACCGTTTTCTTGTTATAATCCGTGTACGAGTCAGTATACTGATAGGTTCTCCATTTAAAGTTTCCGGTCAGAAATTCACGTGGACTTTTATTATAGGAGAAATCTTTAAATTCAGCATAGATTGTTTCCGGTGATTTCATTAATCCTGCCATCATCCACCAGGAAGGATGATTGAAAGGTGCTTGGGGAAGTACGTCTTTTTCTCCCAGCAAAAAAGTGAGCAGGTGCCGGTATTCTCCTTTCAAACTTCGGAGGAGCAGAGGAAGCTCTTGCGACGAACTTTCCAGTGCCACTCGTGAAAGTGCTGTTTGCATATCCATATCGTCCGGTTCGGCATTTGCCTGCTGATATTGTTTTAACCTTTCTATCAGGGTTTCCGGAGCGATAAACATCGGTGTATGAGTGGGAGTGGACAATAGGGGCAAAGGTTTCTCCTTGCTTTCCAGAAGGTCTAATGTCCGGCATAACAGTTGCTTATGAACGGGGAACTTTATTTTTTTGTTCGTCTTTTCACGAATGGTGAGTTTTTGTAGATTACGATACCCCCATTTGCCTTTTTGAAGTTCGTCTTTTTGTACCATTTTCAGATGTAAGTTGTTTAACTCTTGGGCTTCTTCAGGGAAACGTTTAATCAGCAGTTTGGCATAGTCAAGGAGGAAGGTGGCCATTAACTGGTCTAATATACCATTTCGGGAACTTCCTCCGCTCATCAGCAATTTGTAGGCACGTTGGAGAATAGGGGTCCATTGAGAGATTTGTTTTGCTTCCTGTTGCCGGTCCCATTTCACTAAGGCTCCGAGTAACAGGTCGAAGTGATAGATCTCGTTCACGTCGAGCACTTGGCTGGCTAGAAATATCAGGTCTTCAGTGGAAGTGATTTCCTGTATCCGGTTGTCTTCACGGATGATAGGGAGTATTGGCTCATACGTGAAAGAGGCGGAATCTTCCGGCTCATTATTCTCCAAATACGCTTTCAGCTCCTTTTTAGTATTAGCCAACATGGTTTCCGTATATATGGAAAGTACCTCTTTTAATGTAGTAGATGCCGTCTCTCCATACGTCTGAATAAGTTTGACTATCTTACTTTGGGTGGATTCTTCCCGGCTCATCAGTCCTTGTGCGGCTGCACAACAGATAGTGTCGCGATGTTCTTTTCTTTCTTTTGCCAGCTTATGGAGTATTGCCAGTGTGTTTTGGTGAATCGCTTTCACGTCCGAAGCAAAAAGCACGGAAGTCTGACTTAGAAACTCTTCAACCTGGAATTGTGGGTGAGTGCATAAGTTCTTCAGCAGTCCGAGTATGATATTTACCGGACGGCTGTGAGGGGCGGACAGAACGGCAAATATTTCCGGTTGTAGTGTCAGTTGTTCTTCTGTGCTGGGGTTAAGTGCGGTAAACATGCCTGCAAACCAACTACTTAGGTTTTTGTTCAGATTCCGGTTGACGGCAAGCAGAGATTCTTTTAATACACGCATACGATCTAGTTGACCGTGTTCTACGAAGTATCTGAAAGAGAAATAAGGCTGTCCGCTTGTACGATTATCCGTCCAGTTTTGTCCGCAATCGTATTGGAACAGATACCAGATATGTTCTTTGAGTGTGATTGCCCGCTTTTGCAGGAAATCGGTATTGTTCATGTAGTTCACCAGATAACCGGCGATGGTTTGCGGAGAGGGTGTTAGGGTGAGTACTCCCTGTTCTATCCAATCCATCAGAGTTTCGTAATTCATTCCATAGAAACCGCCGAATTCCTTGCTTTCACCCTCTTTGAAGAAACTGTCGATCCAGGAAGGAATGTACCATGGGATCAATTCATTCAGTTGTTCCGTATAGATTCCCCATTCGTGTTTGCGGAATTCTTTTAGCGAATAGATGACGAGGGCGGTAAGATTGATGATACGATGCTGTTCGGGAGTTCCGCGTGTACCGTATGTGTTCTCGTTAAGTTGCACGAATTTATTGTAGTGTTCTTCCAATTTGTTAAGGCAGGGAACAAGCGTTTTTCGTTCTTCCTGCGTTAGTCCTTGCAGAAAAGGGATGATGGCGTCGCCTTGTCCTTTTTCTACTATCTCGTTGAGGCGTTCTTCTATGGTCATAATCATGAATTTGTTATAGGTTGTTGAGTGAAGTCGTCACTTTTTTCAGGTTGCTGTTTGTGCCCCATTCTTGCAGGCGTTGCAGGAGTTGTTTGTCTGTAACCTTGCTGTGGTTGATGGTCAATAGCTCCAGATAAAGTTCGAGCAGTTGTTTGAGTCCGGTAACGGGTTTGTCTGGCAATCCGCCTATAAATTCTGTGAGCAGTGCTTCCAGTTGCTGGTTGTGGAAAGTACTTCGTTTGTACATGCTTTCGTACACTTGTGTGGTGAAGCGTTTTAGCGGAGCAAGTTCCATCTGGATGAGGCGGGCCAGGATTTCTCCTACCCGGTGATTGTTTATTCTTCCTGTGGATATTCCTTCTACCCATAATTCGGCTGCATAGGAACGGACTGTTTTGTCTACAAAAAGCAGCGAACCACTTAGTAGGAACAAACTCATCTCTTTGAGCGGGCAGTGGAAAGACAACAGCATGCGCAAGGCACAGGCGAGGGTGCGTTTGCAGTCTTCCTGCGGAGTGCCGAAAGTCATGTAGCAAGTGATAATTTGGGCTATCAATGGTTCCGGGCGGTTGGGGAAACAGCATAGCAGAGGTTCCATGTAACGGGAATCATCCATGTTATATTTACTGTTGATAATCAGATGTTCCTGCCATAACTGGTGGCTGTTGTATTCAGTATATGTATGCCATTTGTAGAACTCGAGTTGGAGCAGACGCCTGTCAGTTTCGTATGATTTCTCTTTGGGTTTCACCTCTTTCCACTCGTAGTCTCCTGTCAGATAGTTGTGTGGTAATGTGTTACAGGCGAAAGATTTGAATGCTTCGAATTCCGTCTCCGGTGCTTTTACCAGTCCGGCGGCCATCCAGGCGGTTGGATGATTGTAGGGCGGTTCGGGTAGCGTGTTTTCATCCAACAGGAACAGAAAGAGATGCAGGTATTCATCTTGCAACAGTTGCCGGGCGGTGGCGATGGCTTCTTCTTTGTCTTCCATAGCACATCGGGCAATAGCTAGCTGGAAATCCCATGGACAGGGTTTCGTTTCTGCTTTCTGATATACGGCAAGCCGGCGTACCAGTTCGGTAGCCTGTACGTATGCCGGGGTATGGGTGGGAGTAGAAAGTAGGGGGAAGGCATTGCCTCCTTTTATTTTACGGATCACATTTAGCCATAAATGTTTGATGGGCGTGAAACAGGTTGCGTTGCTGTAGCCGGGTTTCCAGTCGGCAAGTCGTTTGAAAGAGCGCTCGTCATAAGCTCCTCTGTTTTCATCTATTCCTTTCAGCCTTTCTTCCAGTCGGGTGAACATATTTCTCAAAAATCCTGTGTTGGAGGTATCTTTCTGTGCCCATAAGCGTTGATATTCCAGTAGGAAGGTAGCGAGAAGATCTTCGTATGGCTCCCAGCTATTGGCAACGATAGTGGCAGCCCGCTGGAAAACAGGTTCCATCCGGTTGAGATCTTCTTTGTCCAATTGGGGATGGAAAGCAATGATGGCGGCGATGGTTGTTTCTATCTCCCAACTTTCCTCCATGTCGAACAAACGACTAAGCTGGAACAGGAAATCTTCTTTGTTGGCGGGGAAGGGAATAGGGTTGTCTTCCCTGCAGATGTGTACCGTTTCTCCCACACTTGCATCGGGCTCATGGGGTTCTTCTGTAGGCTGCGGTTTGAAAGAAGAGAGTATCGCATGCACGCTTTGAAACATCTCCGGTTGATAAGATTGCAGTGTTTCCTGGAGATTGGATGAAGAGACGTCTCCATATTTTGATATAAAATTAGCGGCTTTCTTTTGAAGGCTTTCGTCTTTCTTCAAGAAGAGTTGGCAGAGAGTGATGCAGCAGGGCTCTTTCATCTCGGGATGTTGTGCGACGATCTTTTCAAAGAGGGCGTAAATGGTAAGCAGCGAGTTTTTGGGGCTGGAGAAGAAAAGGGTGGTTGCACGTTCGATGAATTCCTGATAACGGAATCCTTCTTCGGATGCAATATTTTTCAACTGTTGCAACATCACGTTCACCGGTTTGGTATAGGAAGAGGTGAATATTTGCATCATCTCTTCTTGCAAGGATAACAGTTCTCCGGTAGTTGGTTGCAGAGTTTCGAAGAATCCGGCAAACCATCCTGCCATATCTTTTTTGAAACTCCGGTGGAAGGTGGCGAGTGTGGCTTTTAATAGGCGTTCTCTATCCAGATGGCCGTCCAGCGAAAAGCGGTAGAGAGCGGCACTGATACTTTCATCCCGTGCGGTAACTCCTTTTTTATAAGCCTCTTTGGCGCAATTATCTTGATAGCCGATGGACGATTCGTATTCGAAAATCGTCCAGATATGTTCTTTCAGGGTGATGTCACGCTTGAGTAATAACTCACTGTTGAAAGTATCGTTTCCTTTAGGTTCCTTATTTCTGATGCGGGTAATCCAGGGGAGTACATGTGCAATGCGGCTTGGAGCAATTTCTTTGAGGTATCCCATATCCATGAGCTGCATCAGCTGTTCGTAATTGAGATTGAAATTAAACCAAGTTTTGTCATCATTGATAAAATCCATCAGCCAGGTGGGGCAGTAAAGTGGGAGTAGTTTGCAAAGCATATCAAACTTTACATGATATGCCATATCCATCTCTCGTTTGTTGGCGCAGACAAACTGAACAGCGGATAGAAAATGTGCCCGTGCCGCACTGCAGGTTGTCTCACTACTGAAACCGGCAAACTTACTTTTTATCCATTGTAAATCCCGGATAACCGGCAGCAGCTTCCGCCTTTCTTTCATTGGTAACTCCAGTAATCTCTTGACAAAAGGGATTAATATCTTCTCTTCATTCTCCGGAGTATCCACATAAGCCTTGGATAATTTCTCGAGTTCTTTTTTTAGTTCTTCCATTGTACTAGTTTCTTTACTGCCAGAATATGTTTGCAAGCTCCCCGTTCTCCTTGATTGCTGCTGAACCAGGTGCAAGTGCAACGCTCCTTCTCACTCTCTCTGTCGAGAATGACCGTATGCCTGACACCTCCACTTCCTGCCACGCGTGCTTCTGTCCGTTTCTCGTCATTCGATATGATTTCTACTTTTTCTTCTTCCAGTAGTTTTTCTGCAGCTATCATTCGAGGATTGAGACTTAAAATACGTTCGGTTTTGAAAGGCAGGCGACGGTAGAAGAAGCTGTTTTCATCCAAATCGAATCCCAATAACCCCATGGCTGCCAGCCGTGCCGCGAGGGAATCTACCTTCTCCAGGTCAATATGTTCCTCTATGGCAAAAAGAGTGGGGTTGAACTGTTGGTTGGCATAACTGTATTTATCCATTGCTTCTATCCATCTTTCGGGGACATCTTCGAGCAGAGATTCCAGTGCGGCGCCTTCTCCGGAAAATCCTCTCCAACATTCGCGGGAAAGAGAAAGGCTGAAGCGTACCGGACCGAAATAAAGTTGCCAAATGGTAGATTGCATGGTGGGATGCGCAAAGACTTTCAGCTCATCGGCAAATGGAAGCAAGGGCTCGAGCAGACGTAAGCGATGAAGTCCTCCAATGCAGACGGCATTCATGCTTTTCACCGGTGAAAAGGCGGGTTTTTGACCGCGCATCACTAAATAATAGTCGCATTTCACACTACTTTTCGGAAGAGTCTGGAAGAGTTGCAAGGTTTGTATGCGATTGAAGGAGTAGAGCTGTTCCGCAACGGATTGATAAATCTGTACTGTAGTCAACCCTTTTATCCATTTCACGGGAAGAGGTACTTTTCGTTCTATCACTTTCTCACCTTTATGATAAAGTCCCACCTCTTTGGGACCGACCGACATCACCACATTCTCCTGTCTGCCTATTCCTCCTAAAGCGGAAATCATTCCGGGGTTAAAATCTACGTTTGTTGTCCCGTTTTCCAGAAATTCTCCGTCGTGTCCGTCAGGAAGCACGTCGACTCTGGCATATACACCTGCACAATTAGAGAATCCTTCAAAACGCAGGCGGTCATTTCCTGCGGTTACAATCGGATCTTTCAGCATGGAAAGCTGTGACGGTGTCAGATTAAAACTGGACTGCACGACATTGGATAATGCGATGAGGCAGCGTGCTGTCATGTAGGGTTGTGTCAACTTTCCCCAAAAGAAACAGGGTGTTTCTTTCTTTTCTATTTCGCTGTATTTGGCAAGAAACAGTTCGTCCTGATCGGCTGACCGTTGCAGTGCGGAAGGAGCTGCATATTGGTAAGAGATGGTATCAGTCATAGATAGTAAATCTGAATTTGGTTGTATATTCTCCAAATATAGAAATTAATTCTTAGTGAAAAAAAGAAGTAGGAGAATTTACATCGCTTTGGAATACTGATATTATAAAATATCGTCAAATGAAGCATTTATGCCTCTTTTGGCAGCAAATATTAAATACAATTCTTTATAGTCATGCACAATTTTTTATACATAAAACAACTATTATTTATAACTATTCTTAATTTCTACGTTCCTTTTTGCCGGAAAATAATACTTTTGTTCCCATAATTAGAATGTTTTAGTAACAGATTCTAAATTAAGTCTTATGAATTTTTAAAGATGAAAAAGACAGCTGTTTGTGAAAATCGCTAATATTGTTTGTTTTGTTTGTGTTATCCCATTTTGAGTCAGGTGTGACTTCAAAATGGGATTTTCGCTATAAGGACAGTCTCAAAACCACCTGAATACTATCAGAAATGACCTAAATTCTATCAACTGATAGATTTTCCCCTAAACAATGTTTGTTCTTCACCTGCCACATTTGTTGAAAACGCGTAAACTTGCAACATCGAAATGATGATAACGAATACTCACAATTTAAAAATAACGTATATGAAAAGTTTAAGCTTCAGGAAAGATCTGATAGGAGTACAGGATGAATTACTCCGTTTTGCATATAAACTGACAACCGATCGTGAAGAAGCAAACGATTTGTTACAGGAAACCTCATTAAAAGCATTGGATAACGAAGATAAATATACCCCCGACACAAATTTCAAAGGATGGATGTATACTATAATGCGGAACATCTTTATTAATAATTACCGCAAAATAGTGCGCGATCAGACATTTGTCGATCAGACTGAAAACCTCTATCACCTTAACCTGCCACAAGATTCAGGTTTTGAAAGTACGGAAAGAGCTTACGATTTAAAAGAAATGCATCGCGTAGTCAATGCTCTGCCGAAAGAATACAGAGTTCCGTTTGCTATGCATGTTTCAGGATTCAAGTACCGTGAGATTGCAGAAAAGCTGAATCTTCCGTTAGGTACTGTAAAGAGCCGCATATTCTTTACCCGTCAGAAATTGCAGGAAGAATTAAAGGACTTCCGCTAAACGTTTACTATCAATTTTCAGTTGGTATCAATAGGTATAGGGCAAAAGGATCTCGTTTCCTTTTGCCTTTTTTATTTTATGTGTTGGAGGTTTGTATTTGTTATGGGAATTTTTTCAGTAACTTTGTCACTGTTTAATTGACTGCTCTGACTTATCAGTCAAGGATAGTCGATTTGCTTCTCTAAATTGTCGAAGAATGAATAAAGATATAAATGTTATGATAAAAGCGATCATGCTCGATGTGGATGGAACATTGGTAAGTTTTGAAACTCATAAAGTGTTGCCATCCTCTGTTGATGCCCTTAGGAAGATTCATGACGGTGGAATTCGAATAGTCATTGCTACCGGTAGAGCGGCAGGCGACCTTCATGAAATAGCTGATGTTCCGTATGACGGAATTATTGCATTGAATGGTGCCGACTGTGTTTTGCGGGATGGCACCGTGATAAGAAAGCACCTTATTCCGAAAGATGATTTTAAGAAAGCCATGGAAATAGCAAAGACCTTTGATTTTGCAGTCGCTATTGAATTGGATGAAGGTGTGTTTGTTAATCGTCTGACTCCGACTGTCGAACAGATTGCTAAAATCGTGGAACACCCTATCCCGACCGTTGTAGACATTGAAAACCTGTTTGAAAAGAAAGAGTGTTGTCAGCTTTGTTTTTATATCGATGATGAGATGGAACAAAAAGTGATGTCGTTTCTGCCTAATCTTTCCTTGTCGCGCTGGCATCCTTTATTTGCTGACGTAAATGTGGCAGGAATAAGTAAAGCAACCGGCCTTTCGGTATTTGCTGATTATTATGGGATCGGAATGACGGAAATAATGGCTTGCGGCGATGGTGGTAATGATATTCCTATGTTGAAAGTTGCCGGAATCGGAGTGGCTATGGGAAATGCATCGGAGATAGTCAAGGCTTCAGCCAATTTTGTTACTGATACGGTGGAGAATGACGGGCTTTGTAAAGCGCTGAAACATTTTGGAATTATTTAATATTGGGTACTCTATAGCTTAATATTATAGGTGTTATTCCCCTATTGCTTATTCTTCGCCATTTCTGCTTTGTCCGTTGCTGTTGTTTTTACCTGTTTGGGAACAATTAGTTATCTTTTATTCTAGTTGGAGGATGGCTATAAAAAGGAAAAATTCCTGCAAGTGAAGCACTTACAGGAATTTTCAGTGGACCAGCCTGGGCTTGAACCAGGGACCTCCAGATTATGAGTCTGTTGCTCTAACCAACTGAGCTACAAGTCCGATGTATCCTTTGTTGGATGCGGTGACAAAAGTAGTATTTTCCCTCGAATTATGCAAATCCTTTTGATAAAAAACTACGATACTTTATTTTTAGAACTTATATTTGCGCTTCGGGTTCTTGGGGAACCATCCTTTTTGTACCCGTTCTTCCTGTTCGAAGACCTCTTTAATCGTCCAGAAGGAAGAAAATGCAAACACGCCAAGCAAAGAAGATAAAATCACATTATCGATGCTTAATGAGGCGACCACACCGGCTATGCCGAGTACCAGAAATATCCACCAGCATTTTGTACCCCAATAGTATTCGGCCTTTACCACGACGGGGTGAAAAAGGCCGATAATCAAAAAGGTACATATTCCGATGAATAACCCCGCAAGGTGATATTCATTTAGAAATTCCATCACAATTATTTTTCAACGCGGATGGGGATTTCTTTCTTGATACTCTGTTCCAGAGAAATCAATGTCTCGGTAGCTACCACACCCGGTATTTCTTGCATTTTGTTATTCAGCAAATCCATCAGATGTTCGTTGTCGCATGCATAAAGCTTTGTCAGCATTGTGTACGGACCTGTAGTGAAATGACATTCCACAATTTCGGGAATCTTTTGTAGTTCCGCTACGACAGATTTGTACATGGAGCCTTTTTCCAGTTTGATACCCACGTAGGTACAAGTTCTGTATCCCAATGATTTCGGGTTCACATGGTAACCAGAGCCTACAATGACACCTAGGTCAATCAGTCTTTGCACACGCTGATGGATAGCTGCGCGTGACACTCCACATTCGGCTGCTACGTCTTTAAAAGGGATGCGGGCATTCTGGGAGATAATCTCTAGGATCTGCCTGTCGAGGTTGTCTATTCTTTCCATAATAATAAATTGTAATTTCCTGTTGTTATCAAATAGTAAGCAAATATAGAGATTTATTTTAATTATTCTTCTTTTCGGAGAAAAAAAATAGGAAAAAGCAAAAAAAGAGGTACAAACGTTTTGCACCTCTTTCCTTTTTCTATTTAGAAAAGAACTTTCTTATTTCTTATCTTTTTCGATGCCCAACAGTTCAACTTCGAAAATCAAAGTAGAGAACGGTTTGATTTGATTGCCAGATTCTCTAGCACCGTAAGCAAGTTCTTGCGGGATGTAAAGTTCCCATTTAGAACCTACAGGCATCATAGTCAATGCTTCTGTCCAACCTTTGATTACTTGGTTGGCACGGAAAGTAGACGGTTCGTTACGTTTGTAAGAGCTGTCGAATTCTGTTCCGTCAATCAAAGTACCTTTGTAGTTCACTTTCACTTTGCAAGTGTCAGCAGGAATTTCACCTTTGCCTTCAGTGATTACTTTGTATTGCAGACCGCTTGCAGTTGTTTTTACGCCGTCTTTAGTCTTGTTTTCAGCAAGGAATTTTTCGTTTTCAGCTTTATAGTCAGCATATTTTTCTTCCAAAGCTTTTGCTTTGATAGTTTCCATAGCTGTACGAGTATATTCTTGAGCTGCTTCCATAGTCATTACACCGCCTTTTTCCAAAGTACCTGCGATGAAACCTGCCAGGAAGTTTTCTTTGCTGATGGTTTTAGTAGAGTCAGTGCCAAACAATTCCTGGTTGATACCTTTCATCATCTGGTTGCTGATTTGCTGACCGATTTGCAGACCTGCCATGTAAGCGATGTCTTTTTTGCTAGTCTTGTTTGCACCTTCATTCAAACCTTTGATGAAGTCTGCCATATAAGCAGTATCAACGTCCAGACGACCTGTCAGATAGCCTTTCAGACCTTGAGTCTGCGCCATACCGATAGAATAAGACAGTGAGTCGATGTCTGATTTCAGATTTGCTTTAGGAGCTTGAGCTGTACAAGAAGCAAGGCTTGCAGCAGCGGCGATTGCCATAAAAATACTAACTTTTTTCATTTTGCTTTGAAATTTTTTATTTATAATACTTCGAGTAATTCTACTTCAAAAATGAGTGTGCTATGAGGAGGGATCATTTCTCCGGCACCTCTTGCGCCATAACCAAGTTCTGACGGAATATACAGTTTCCATTTAGACCCTTCCGGCATCAGCTGCAAAGCTTCCACCCATCCCGGTATTACTTGGTTGACACCGAATACAGCCGGTTCTCCGCGTTGGATAGAGCTGTCGAACAGTGTGCCGTCAATCAATGTTCCTTCATAGTGGCATCTTACCTGGTCGGTAGCTTTCGGCTTTTTGCCTGTACCTTCTTTGATAATTTCATATTGAAGTCCGCTGGGAAGAACAACTACGCCCGGTCCTTTTTTGTTTTCTTCGAGGAAAGCCTGTCCTTGCTCGATAGCAACGGCACCCATTTTAGCTTCCAGTTCTTCGAAATACTTGTTTACTATTTCGCGGGCTTCATTGTGGCTGATAGCCGTCTGATTGCCTTCCAATACGTCTTTGATTGCTTGTGCGAAATCATCTACCGCAAGGTTTCCGATTCCCATACTTGATAAGTTTTGACCAATTCCGAGGCCAATAGCGTAACTGAATTTATCCATATAATGTTTTTTGTTGGCGATTGAAATGTATCACCATCATGGTTTTAGCTTTCAATCAATTGCAAATTTATGAATCGCAAAAGTACGTGTTTTATTTGAATGATTTAGCATTTGCTATTTAAAAATTCTTATATCTGTGAAAGTTAATCGCTTTTCTTTAAAGAATTAGTTTTTTTGTTCGTAGGATTTAATCGGCTTATTCTTATTATTTAGGTTGGTTTATGTAGATAATTAATCGTCTGACTACTGTTACTCTTTCGTCTGACAACTGTCAGACGAAAGAGTAACAGTAGTCAGACGAATAGTTGTTGCCATAAATGATGCTAACTATCTGCATCTTTCATCTTAAAGTTCTGCATAAATTGGATTATATTAAGCGTGAGAAAGTGTTTTTTTATTCGATGATTCTGATTACATTTGTGTGGCTATTAAAAAAGAAGGAGGAATAGTAATGAAGAATCTGGTAGTTTTGACGGGTGCGGGTATGAGTGCCGAGAGTGGGATTAGTACATTTCGCGATGCAGGCGGTTTGTGGGATAGATATCCAGTGGAGCAGGTGGCCACTCCTGAAGGTTATCAGCGTGACCCGGCTTTGGTGATTAATTTCTATAATGAGCGCCGGAAACAGTTGTTGGAGGTGAAACCGAACCGTGGACATGAATTGTTGGCGGAACTGGAGAAAAACTTCCATGTGACGGTGGTGACACAGAATATTGATAACCTGCACGAACGTGCCGGGAGTAGCCACATCATTCATCTGCATGGCGAACTGACGAAAGTGTGTTCCAGCAGAGATCCTCATAATCCCCACTACATAAAAGAACTGAAACCGGAAGAATATGAAGTGAAGATGGGAGACAAGGCCGGCGACGGCACTCAATTGCGACCTTTTATCGTATGGTTTGGAGAAGCTGTGCCGGAAATTGAAACCGCCATCCAATATGTGGAGAAAGCGGATATTTTCGTCATTATCGGTACGTCGCTTAACGTATATCCTGCGGCGGGGCTGCTTCATTATGTACCGAGAGGAGCAGAGGTGTATCTGATTGATCCGAAACCGGTAGATACGCATACTTCCCGTTCGATACATGTAATTCAGAAGGGAGCTTCTGAAGGAGTGGCTGAATTGAAACAGTTGTTGGGAGTTTGAGAGGTTTTCTTTTCCCGGTTTTATTCCAGTTCGGTGGCAAAAATATGATTGTTCCGGAGTACTTCCGATATTTCGAGTGCAGAGATATCCCTGCACTCGATTCTTAATATTTTCTCCCAGTCCTCAAAGTCCACATTCCATTTGTCTATTTGGGGGAACTCTGCCAAAAGCTCTCCTATGCGCTTGATGTCACGCCTTTGGGTGATAGAAGTTCGAAAAATCAGAATCTTATTTTCTTTTTCCATATTCTTTAGGGTTTTATTTTAATGAACGGAACTCCCGGATCGTCATACTGAAATGCAACCTGAAATTGCGACTTAAAAGTGAAAGGCTGCTAAAGCCGCAAAGACGGGCGATTTCGGTGGCGGAAAGTTCCTTGTTTCGTTTTAATAATAGGGCTGCTTTTTCAATCCGAGTGCGTTTGATATAATCCGTAGGCGTTTCGCCCGTCAGGATTGTAAATACGCGATGGAAGTGGAAAGGAGAAAAGCAGGCGATACCTGCCATTTTCTGTAATGATAACGGCTGGTCTATGTGATTGTGAATATAGTCGGTCACTTTATTGATCCGTAACTGATATTCCTGTTTATTGATATCTTTCGTCTCCATGTTTTCTGCAAAGTAAAGGATAATAAATGCCGGAGAGTTGTCCTATCTTGCTAACTTCTCCGGCAGATAATCAATCTTTTTTTTGTCCTATATAGAATACGTAGCCGTAGTATTCTTTATACTTATTATATAGGCTCTCTTCATACCGTTGCCCGGTGATGAGGTCTGCGGCTGCGTCATTTCCTGCATATTCCTTCAAAAAAGCTTCCTGAACAGGGAACTGGGGAGCGTAAAAATGCTCAAGCCAGCAATTTTCCGGTAAAATGAAATGGGCTGTCGGGATATATCCTGCTTTTTCCATTTGCATTATCTTTCTTGGAATCGTATCGATTTCCGGGTAATTGGCCATCCAGAAGTCTTCTATTTCGGAGGGACGTTCCGGGGTGAACCAGGAGGCTTCCGTTACAGCGATAAATCCGTTCTTTTTCAGGAATTTGTTCCATTCGTTCATGCCGCGTTCGAATCCTATGTTATAGATAGCGCCTTCGGACCAGATCAGATCGAGTTCTTCCTCTTGAAATGGCAGAGCGTCCATGGAACCGACGATACCCTTTACTCTGTCTTCACAATGGGCTTCTATTGCATTTTTGTTGAATAGCTCGATAAAGTCGGGGAAAAGGTCGATACCTGTAATTTGTCCTTTCGTATAGTTGGCTAATGCCATTGTCTGACCGCCTGTGCCACAGCCAATGTCGGCTATTCGTGCCTTGTCGGACAGTTCGTTGATGAAGCTTACGGCTTTTTGTGTGATTTCAGGACTTCCGGGACCTTGACGTTTTAATGCCTTGAAGTAATTACATATCAGTGTAAAATCGAATTCGTGGATTGATTTAAAATCGTTACTCATTGTTTTAATGTTTTAGTTGTACGGCGAATGGAGGCATATAATGATGCTTGCAACCATTTGACCATACAAATAGTTTGAAAATTTAGATATAGAAAATAACTCTGACAAGAGTATGTCAGAAAACATAAGGGATAATCTGTAATGAGAGGAAGGCTTACAGATTATTTACAGAACGGAATCCTTATGGAATGAAAATGAGTTAAACATCCAATTATTTCTTTTAGTTTGTGACAAAGATAGGGTTTTAGCTGCAAAACTCAATGATAACTTGATTGAAAAAAGACTGTAAACCTGTATTTTAGCAAGAATAGTCAAATAGGAATATGTTTATATATCCGGTTGCATGGATGAGATTGATCGTCCAAATTGATTGAAACTACATTTTTTTGAGTTATTTTTGTCGAATATTAAATACAAATCTCTCATTTAATGTATGATACCGATGAAAAGCAAATTATTACTCACATGTACCATCCTGTTTTTCTGTTCCTCTTTTCTGTGCGGACAGAATCAATCTTCTAAAGTGGCAAACTCTGTTGAAACGAATAATGGATGCATCCGGCACCCGTGGCAAGGAAAAAGAGTGGGATATTTGGGAGACTCTATTACAGATCCCAACTGTTATGGTGACAAGATAAAGAAATACTGGGATTTTCTGCAGGAATGGCTGGGAATCACTCCTTATGTATATGGTATCAGTGGCAGGCAATGGAATGATGTGCCCCGGCAAGCCGAGCAACTGAAGAAAGAACACGGTGGAGAAGTAGATGCTATCGTGATTTTGATGGGTACGAATGATTTTAATGACGGTGTACCTATTGGAGAATGGTTTACGGAAACAGAAGAACAAGTGATGGCAGCCCGTGGGCAAACCCAAAAGCTGGAAACCCGTAAGAAACGCACTCCTATAATGGATGGAAGCACGTATAAGGGACGTATCAACATAGGAATCAATAGACTGAAACAACTCTTCCCGGACAAGCAGATTGTGTTGCTGACCCCGTTGCACCGTTCACTGGCCAATTTTGGAGAAACGAATGTGCAACCGGATGAAAACTACCAGAATAGTTGTGGCGAATATGTGGATGCCTACGTGCAGGCTGTTAAAGAAGCCGGCAATGTGTGGGGAGTCCCCGTGATTGATTTTAATGCGGTAACCGGATTGAATCCGATGGTGGAAGAACAACTGATTTATTTCTATGATGCGGGATATGACCGTTTGCATCCCAGCACGAAAGGACAGATACGCATGGCACGAACGCTGATGTATCAGTTGTTTGCGTTGCCTGCTACATTTTAAATAGGTCGGACAGAATTCTATGAAATTGTACACTATTCTATAGTACATTTTCTGCAAACCTGTAATTTTGTCTTCTATAAATAATAGAACCTATGAGACATAAACTTCTGTTTTCTTTTTTCATCTTTTTGATAGTTGCTTTACCGATTCGTAGTAAGGATTTTGTTTTGACTTCCGGTCAAACAGTTGTCATCGCTTGCAGCCCTTCTGAAGAACTGGTTGTACGAACCGCATTGGAAATGCTGGGGCGTGATATTCAGACAGTATTGTCGTCGACTACCCAAGCGAATGAGAAAACAGGTGAAATTGTGATAGGAACGGTGGGGCAGAGTGAGCTTATCAGCCGGACCGGCATAGATGTTTCTGCGCTAAAAGGCAAGAAGCAGGCTTTTCTATTATCTGTTTCTCCGGAGGGTAAATTGATCGTAGCCGGCAGTGACAAACATGGTACGGCTTATGGAATACTCGAAATATCCCGTTTGTTAGGTGTCTCTCCCTGGGAATGGTGGGCGGACGTAACTCCGGAAAAGAAGAAACTTTTTAAGCTATCTTCCAAATTCCAAAGTCTTCAGGCTCCTTCGGTGGAATATCGGGGTATATTTATTAATGATGAAGACTGGGGCTTGATGCCATGGAGCAGTCGGACCTATGAACCTTCAAAAGTGAAAGGTGAGATAGGCCCGCGTACCAACGAGCGTATTTTTGAACTCTTACTTCGTCTGCGTGCCAACACCTATTGGCCTGCAATGCACGAATGTACACTTCCTTTCTTCCTGACCAAAAGCAATCGGGAAGCTGCCAAGAAATATGGAATCTTCATCGGTGCTTCCCATTGCGAACCGATGGCTTGCAGCGCTGCCGGCGAGTGGAAACGAAGAGGGGAAGGGGCTTATGATTATGTGAATAATGCTCCGGCTGTTTACAAATTCTGGGAAGACCGTGTAAAAGAGGTGGCAGATCAGGAAATACTCTATACGTTGGGTATGCGTGGTGTACACGATGGCAAGATGCAGGGAGCGAAGACGGTGGAAGAACAGAAGGCCGTAATAGATCGTGTGTTTGCAGATCAACGCGGGTTGATTGAAAAATATGTTGATAAGGATGTAACTAAAGTCCCGCAGGTTTTTATCCCTTATAAAGAGGTACTCGACATTTATCATGCCGGATTACAGGTGCCCGATGATGTAACATTGATGTGGTGTGACGATAACTATGGCTATATCCGCCATTTTCCTACGGCCGAAGAATGCGCACGTAAAGGAGGGAATGGAGTCTATTATCATGTTTCTTATTGGGGACGTCCGCACGACCATCTCTGGTTGAGTACGATGAGCCCGTATCTGATTTTCCAACAAATGAAGCTGGCTTACGATCGAGGCATACAGAAGATGTGGATACTGAATGTCGGAGATATCAAGCCTGCCGAGTATCAGATAGAGTTGTTTATGGATATGGCCTGGAATATAGAAGCTGTGGCCTCGGAAGGAGTGACCTCTCATCTGAAACACTGGCTGGAACGGGAATTGGGAGCTTCGTGCGCAAAGGCAGTATTACCTGTGATGCAGGAACACTATCGTCTGGCCCATATTCGTAAACCTGAATTTATGGGAAATACGAGGGAAGAGGAGAAAGATCCTGTTTATCGTGTTGTCAAAGATCTCCCATGGAGTGAAAAAGAAATCAACGGACGTTTGCAGGCTTATGATAAATTGTCGGAGACAGTGGAACGGGCAGCTTTGAAAATCCCATCCGGCAGACAAAGTGCCTATTTTGAATTGGTGAAATACCCGGTGCAAGCTGCTACACAGATGAACCGGAAATTGCTATATGCCCAATTAGCCCGCCACGGAAAAGCGGACTGGGAGAAAAGTGATCTTGCCTATGACAGCATTGTAGTATTGACAAAACAGTATAACTCACTGGAAGATGGAAAGTGGAACCGCATGATGGATTTCCAACCCCGAAAACTCCCCGTATTCAATCGCGTGGAAAGAAAAACGGCTACTTCTCCGATGATGAAAGAGCGTGTAGCTATCTATAAATGGAACGGCTTGGATGGGAAGAATATCCCGAATAGTAAGACCTTGAATGCGCGGAAAGGAACTTCTGCTATTTGTGAGGGCCTGGGATATGAAAGCAAAGCGACAGGCATTGACAAGGGAGATGCACTGATGTTCTCTTTTGACAACTGGAAAACAGACTCGGTAGAGGTTGACATCCGCTTGTTGCCTAATCATCCTGTGAGAGGAGATCAATTACGTTTCTCAATATCGTTGGACGATGCAGCGCCTGAAGTGATCTCTTATGAAACGAAAGGACGGAGTGAAGAATGGAAAGAGAACGTGCTGCGCAATCAAGCCATCCGAACGGTTCGACTTCCGGTATCCGGAAAGAAGTCCCACAAATTGGTAATCAAGGCATTGGACGAAGGAGTGATATTAGACCAGGTGATGCTTTATATGCCTTCGCCTACTGGTGAGTAACTGCACGGATCACGAACCATGCATGATGCGCCACGGTTCCAATCAGCCCGTAATGCTTTGCCATGATCCGAAATCTCTCTTTCAGGGAGGCTTTCTGATTGCGGGTAGTCATTCCTTCATCCAGATAATCGATAATCGTCAGATGGGTATTGTGTAAGGTGCGCGCTTTCTTCATAATACGGATGCACCAGTCGAAATCGGCAGAAAAACGATATTTCAAGTTGTAGGGCTCTACCAGCGTATGACGGGGAAAGAATGCCTGATGGCAGACTAACATACCCTGTTTGAAACTTTTCCAGGTAAGCGTTTCGGGAGCGGACAATCTGCGCATCCGCAGGAAATGCCTGTCCTGGTCTACGATAGCGGTTTCTCCGTAAAGCACATCGGGCAGTTCGCTGCCGTTGATGGTATGCACCATTTGTTGTAGTGTGTCGTCCTCGTGAAAACAGTCGCCCGCGTTCAGGAAACAGAGATAATCGCCACTGGCAAGGGCGATGCCTTTATTCATGGCGTCATACAGCCCTTTGTCCGGTTCGCTGACAACGGTGTGTATGTGCGGGCGGTAGCGGTTGATAATAGAAATGGTTCCATCCTTGGAAGCTCCATCTACGATGATGTATTCTATATGATGATAGGTTTGTGAAATGACACTCTGAATCGTGTCTTCCAATACCTTTTCAGCATTGTACGTCACCGTAATGATAGAGAACTTGGGAGTAGGATGGACACTATGCATATTTCCCCGTTATTTTATTGTAGACATCTGTATATTTCTTTGCGATGATGCTCTCCGAATAATTGCCCAAGACTTTGCGGCAGGCTTGTGCGGAGAGTTCATCGTATTCCGGTTCCGTCAATATCCAATGTATGCCGTTGGCAAAATCTTCCGAAGATTTGTATTGTGCCACGTAACCGTTGTGCAGATGGTCGATCATTTCAGGGATACCTCCTACGTTAAAGCCGACACAGGGTACTCCGCAGGCCATTGCTTCCATAATCATGTTAGGAAGATTCTCTTCCAGAGACGGGATGGCGAAGAGGTCTACGGCATTGTAGATATTTACTATCTCATGCTCATTCTTGATGTAAGGGAGCGGGTAGACATGGAAAGGAAGCTGCTCCTGCAATTGCTGTGACTGGTTGCCGAATACGACTACCCCCAGTGACTCTTTCCATTCCGGATGCTTTTCTGCCAGCAGTTTGCAGGCTTCAATGAGATAGTCGACTCCTTTTCGTTTGTCGGTGATCTTTAACGAGCCGAACAGAACCAGTTTCTTACCTTCCGGCAACATGAACTTGGCACGTGCTTCTTTTTTGTTCATGGGTTTGAACAGGTTGGTATTAATAGCGTTCGGAATATTGGTGACGCTTTTTCCTTCAAACAATGCGCTGGTCTGTGCTTGTTCCTTCAGCCAGTGACTGCACGTGACGAAATGGATGGGAGCGTAGCTGTATAACTTTTGTTTTTTGCGGAAAGTGCGGTAAGATAAATCTTTCCGGCCACCGCCTTTGTAGATGTAAGGGCAGTCGTGACACTCTTGCTGATAGTTTTTACACTCCCGTGCGTAGTGGCAGATACCGGTACATGGCCACATATCGTGCATGGTCCATACCACAGGTTTGCCGGAAGTGAGTATTTTCCGTATATCTTTCAGCGAGAGCATTCCTTGGTTGACCCAATGTAGATGGATCACGTCGGCTTGGCGAAATTCCGGGAGTGAGGTGATGTCTGTGCCAGTATTGGCTATGTCAACGTCGAACAGATGGTATCGGCGGAAACGATTGGCACTCCAGATAACGATCCGTTCCCACATGAACTTCCACACTTGCAACCAGTTACTTTTTAAGCGGACCACACTGATTTGGTCGGTCTGCTTGTCACGCACCAGCATTTTGGCTTTGATACCGTTGTTTTTCAGTGACTCCATCAACCGGCTTGCTGCAATGGCCGCTCCTCCTATTCGTTCAGATGTATTTATTATCAGGACTCTCATGGGCAAAAGTTTATGCAAATGTACGGTTTTTAGAGGAAATGTTTGATATTTCCAACAAGCTTTCTGCTATTTCGCGCGAAAAGATTTCGAGGTTGAAGCGTTCTTCTGCCAGTTTGCGTGCATTTTCTCCCATGCGTCGTGCCTCTTCGGGATGGTCGGCGATGTAGCGGATAGCGTCTATCCAGCCTTGTACATCGTTATATTCTACGGTAATGCCGATTTCTTCCTTGTCGATGTCGATTTCGAAGTTGGGGTTGCGCGAGCAGATGACGGGGATGCCGAGGGCAAATGCTTCTACGAGAGTGGTCAGTCCTACGGTGTAGGGGAAGTCCAGACAGCAGATGACGATGCAGCTTTTGCGGGCTACCAGTTTTCCCAGTTCGTAGGGAATCACTCCGTCGGTGTAGTGAATATGAATGGAGTCGGGCACTGAATAGCGGTCGAGTATCTTTTTATAGTTGATGTTGCCGCATGAGACGGCAATGTACAGATCCAATTCCTCGTTGGTTGCGGAGAATGACTGGAGCAGGGTGTCCACGTCCCGGTTCTCTTTGCCGGTGGAGATAAATCCTTCGGGCTTCCGGTCGGGCATTTCTGCCAGCAGATGGTCGTAGAAAGGAAGGTCCGGGCCCCAATGTATCAGTTTCAGTTTGTGGGACGGAGCTTTCCGGGTTTTCTGCGAGTCCTGAATCAGTTTCCGGCTGAACAGGAACATTTGGTCGATGCCTTTGTAGAAAAGGCGGGAGATTTGTTCGCGCCACGGTTTGGGGTTGGTGACGACGGCCGTGTGATGCCAGATGACGATGGGCTTGCGGTACAGTCCCAGTGCACGGAGGAAGATGACGGGTTCTATCCCCCGGAAAGAGGTGGCATAGAGCACGTCGTATTTTTCCTTGCAGCAGAGAATCTCTTTGGTGGCGTAAAACATGAGTTTCAGGCGGCCGGAGAAGTATTTGCATTTGTGCATCACGGAGCGTATTCCGTAATTTTCCAGCAGAGGAAGTCCGTATAAAATATGTCCGGGGAATTTATATTCTTTCCATTCCTCGTAACTTTCCCGTGTGAGGCGGGTATGGTAAAAATAAATAGTAAGCAACGTATTTAGTGGTGCTTGTTTCTTTTCAGCCATTTGTTTATTCGGTTTTTGACAGCTTTCGTAATGATGGAGAAATTACCGTATTTCAGGTTGAGGAACAGTTCTTCGAACGAACGCCCTATCTTGATCCATGGATGATCCCAGCCCATGATGCGGTAAACCTTCTCTTTGTAGGCTACGTTTTCAATGACGTAGCGGGGATGCCGCAGCGGAAAGTCCACCTCGTAACGCTTCATGGTGAAGATGCGGCGATAACCCTTGGGCAGGGTGTGGACCGAGCCGGCGAAATGGGTGGAATCTGCCGTTGCTCCGAGGTTGTTTATCATGTTGCGGGTAGGCACGATGCTTAGTCCGGAGTTGAACAGGATAGAGGCGTGGAAGATGGTTTCATAAAAGGCTTTCTGCTGTTCCCGGTGACGCTGGCACATATAGATAAAGTCGCTCCGGAATTTGCGTTCCTTGATGAGTTGCTCCAGTTGTTGCATATTGAAGGAGTCGTCCAGGAAACTGTAAAATTCGTCCCATTGGTCGATTACCCGTTTCCAGCTCGCCCATCCCCAGATGGAAAAGGTGGTGGCGAAGAAATAGTCGGATGGCATATCCTGGGTGATTTCTTCGGGGTTGAATCCGACAATCATGCTGATGCGGGTGTCGTGTTCGTATTTATCCAGCATCTCCTTGCAGAATTGGAAAAAGGAGACGGAGGGCACATCGTCGTCTTCCAATACGATGCACTTGTCGACTTTGGAGAAGGCCCATTTTTGCGAAATGTATTCTGAAGGGTCACAGCCGAAATTCTTTTCCTGATAAAGGCGTTCTACTTCACATTCCCAGTCTATCTGTGATACGATTTCACGGCAGGCTTCTATTCCGGGCAAATCGCGCTCGTTTCGTGCTCCGTCCTGATAGAGGAAGAGCCGGGACGGACGTGCTTTCTTCACTTGCTCGAACACTTGCGACAACTGTTGCGGGCGGTTGAAGAACAGGATAAGTACCGGGACGTCTACTAAAGCGGATTTCATATTCATAGTTCTTGTTTTGGGGTTGTACTGAATGACAGGGCGGCAGGATAGTGGTTATTCACTTTTTCCTGTTCTTCCTTGGTAAATCGATGCAAGGTCGGGTAGTTGTATCGCAGGAACCCTTCCAGATCATCGGGAGCGGTCACGGTGAGGGGACCGAATTTCACTGGTTGCAGGTGGCGAATACTCTCTACGGTCACGTGGTCGGCGGTTGCCATGACGTTGTTGTAGTAGCGGGTGTTTCGTGAGTTGAAACAGCTTTGCACGGATACCAGCATCTGGTAAATTGCTTTTTTAGAGAAAAGAGAGTCGACTATTCTGTTCAGGAGACAGGAGAAGGCTCCCCGGTTTGTAGGGTTCTCTATTTCGCATTTGCCGAAGTGTTTCCACATCCATATTTCTTTTCCCATCAGGCAGCATTTGAGGAAGCCGAGTGCTTCGGATTGTATTCTTTGCAGCAGCTTGTTGTCGGGAATCTTGTCGAATGGGAATATATCGACAAAAATGCCCGGATGCATCGGGACATTCTTGAACATTTCTTCTACAAAAAGGGTGTTGTTTTTCTTGACTTTGGCAAAATAATACGGGGTGTGCGGGTCTGTCTCTATCCATGAAAGGAAGTAGGAAGGACCCAGTTCTCCGGGTGCTACTTTTAAGAATTTGTTGTAATTCTCCCGCGTCATGCCGATGTCTATATCATCATCCCAGGGGAGAATTCCCTGATCGTAGAGTGCGCCGATGGCTGTGCCGCCTATCACAAAATAGGGAATATCGTGCTTCTGACACACCCGGATGGTTTCTCCCAATATGTCGTAAAGTTCGGCATGTAATAAATCAAGCTCTTCGGCTGTATATTTCTTGTTCATCGGAAATGGTTAATGCACGTTGTCTTGCAAATGTAGTAATTATATTGCTAAGTTACTATAACTTTAAGTTTCCTTGCATAAATTCGGTGGCCACTCGCCCGCGTCCCGGAATGGGGAGGACGGATGCTTGCGGAAAGTCCTTGAGCAGACAGTCTGCCGGATTGATCTCCGGATAGAACTTCTTCAACAGGAACAGGCTGGGACCGGTGGTGATACTTCCTATAAAGACGGAAGCATCCATCAATAGCTGTATCGAGCAGAGGAAACGTGCCATTTGCTTCTGTTTCAGTTCTTTGGTGGTCTGTGTGAAGGCGCTGTTGACGTATCCTTTTTCGTTGGGGCTGCAAAGGGTGTACCAGTGTATGTCCGGGGCAAGGGTTTGCACTTGCTCGAAGAGGCGGTAGTCGTCGGTCAATACAAAGACGTCGCGGATGGCTGTTTTTTCTTTGATGAGGCGTATGTAGTGTTCCGGTGGCAGCAGGTTGGTTTCGGTTATCTTGTCTCCTCCGCGTATTTGGCATCCTGCGTATTGAGGCGGAAGTTGCAGGGTGGCGGCAAATTGGCGACATTCCTGTGTGGTGTTGTCGTTGAGTTTCCAGGTGATTTCCGTCAGCTTTTGGAAGGTGTGGAGGTAGTCACCGTCTATTCCCAGTTCGGGGATATGGAAATGCTGGTTGGGGTTGAACGTCACTTGGAAGTTGAGTCGGATCGGTTTACCATACGTGAAGAAAGCAAGGGCTTTTCCGATGATGTTCTTGCAGGTTACTTTCAGTTTCCATTTCAGTAACTTCGTTTTAGATAGTTTTTTGTCTTGCATCAATGCTTGCCATGAAGGCAGGCGATGGGTGTTGTAGGTGTGGTGAAACGGTTCGTGCACTTGCTCGCAGAAAGGTGCGAAACAGTCTTCCCAGCCCTTTTCCCATCCGAAGTTGGCGTCGTCGGAGTAAAGCTTGAACTGTATTTTGTGTTGCAGGCAATAGAGCATTGCATGGAGCATATAGGTGTATTCGGTAAAGAATCCGGCGTCTATACCTATGTGATAGATCATCGTCTTTTTGAAAGAACTGTTCAGAAGGCGGTATTTAGTGGCAAGATCATTAGGGTTCATGTGGCTTCTTTTTGATGAAATACTGGATGCTTTCTTTAAAGGTGACCGAACGGCTGCCCCACATGGCGGCTACGTAGAGTGCTGCTGCGAGCACTATCTTGCTTGCCAGGCGGAGATAAATATTCTCGATGGAACGGGTGGAGTAATAGGTGATTACCATGACGGTGGTGGCAATGACAGCGTATGGAAGTATGTCTATCAGTGCATGGCGCAGCTTTAGTCCGATTTCTTGCCATACGAAGTAGTGCCACGTCAGTAGCCACAGTATATTGGTGGATACATAGACGGCGAGCATGGCATAGATCCCGTGTGAATGGACTAACAGAACGCCTGACAGTAGAATAATGCCGAGCGCTATGGTGTTCCACATATAGATGCGGGATTTTCCTTTGCTGATGATGAGTTGCTGATAGAGGTATGCGATGGGAGTGAAGGCTCCGCTAATACACAGAATCTGCATGATGGATATGCTGGAATACCACTTGTCGGTGATGGTGATGGTAATCAGTTCTTCTGATACGATTCCCAGTCCGAGCATGGCGGGAAACGAGACGAAAGCGGTGAAACGCAGCATTTTGCGGAATACCCGTTTTTGCCGTTCAAGGTCGTCCGACACTTTGGTGAGTACCGGTTGCGCCACTCCGTTTATCATGCCGGATATAAAGAGCTGTCCCATGCCGCACCATTTATTGGCCTGGTTGTAATATCCTACTTCCTTTTCGGTGTAGAACTTACCCAGTATCACAGAGAACAGGTTGTTGTTGATGTGATTGAATACATTGGTTACCAATAGCTTTCCGCTGAATCCGAACATTTCCTTAATCGGGGTGAAATTGAATTGCAAGCTCGGTCGCCAACGGGTGAAATGCCAGTAACAGGCTGTGTTGACGGCTACATAAACGATGCTTTGCGTGGCAATACCCCAATAAGAGAAACCGAAGTAGGCAAGAGTGACTCCGGTGATTCCGGATACGGTAAGCCCGATAACGGAAGACAGGGCCCGCTGTTTCACCATCAGGTTTCGCAGAAGATAGGCACTGTGGGATATTCCCAGGCTGGCTATGAAGAATCCGATGAAGGAATAACGTGCCAGCGGTGTCAGTTCGGGAGTATGGTAAAAATCGGCAATGAGCGGTGCGCACAGGAATAACAGCAGATACAAGGATAAGCTGATGGCTGCATTGAACCAGAAGACAGCATTGTAATCGTTATGTGTCACTTCCTTCTTGTTGACAAGGGCGGCTGTGAAACCGCTCTCCTGTATCGAACTGGCAATGAGGGAGAAGATAGCCAACATTCCCACCATTCCATAGTCTGCCGGAGTGAGCAACCGTGCGAGGAATATTCCGAAAAGCAGGTTTAACAACTGCTGTATGCCGTTGCTGAATCCTCCCCAAAATAGTCCTTTGGCTGTCTTTTCTTTTAGTGACTGATTCTCGCTCATGTTATTTGCAAAGAATACATGAAAAGGCTATGCGCAATGATAGCTTTTCATGTATTCCCTATTTAAGTTTTATTATTTTACTTCGCTACCCGGCTTCACCTCACGTCCCGGCATGATAACTGCCAGACTGCCGTCGTTGTTTTCGGCACTTAGAATCATGCCTTCGCTGACGATGCCTTTCAGTTTGCGTGGAGCAAGGTTGGCGATGAAGCAAACCTGTTTGCCTACCAGTTCTTCCGGTTGATAATGCTTGGCAATACCCGATACGATAGTACGTGTTTCCAGTCCGTCGTCGATTTTGAATTGAAGCAATTTATCCGCTTTCGGCACTTTCTGACATTCAAGAATGGTACCTACACGGATATCCAGTTTCGTGAAGTCGTCGAATTCGATGTTCGGGCGGATAGGATTAGCCTTGTAGTTGGCTTCTTCGTTTGCTTTCTTTGTATCGAGCAATTTTTGTACTTGTGCTTCGATAGTAGCGTCCTCAATCTTTTCGAACAATAATTCCGGTTTGTTCAATTGGTGACCTACAGGCAGAAGGTTGTCACGTCCCAGTTCAGACCATTCGAAAGTATTCATGTTCAGCATTTTGCGGAGTTTTTCCGAACTGAACGGCAGGAACGGATCGAAAGCGATGGCAAGGTTGGCAACCAGTTGCAGGGAGATGTTGAGGATGGTACCTACACGCTCCATATCTGTTTTTGCCAGTTTCCACGGTTCAGTGTCGGCCAGGTATTTGTTGCCGATACGTGCCAAGTTCATGGCTTCTTTCTGTGCGTCGCGGAATTTGAATACGTCGAGCAGTTTTTCCACTTCTGCTTTTACGTCTGCAAATTCTTTCAGTGTTTCCTTGTCGTAGTCGGTCAGTTCACCTTGTGCAGGTACGCGCCCGTCGAAGTATTTTTGAGTCAATACCATTGCACGGTTCACGAAGTTGCCGTATACGGCTACCAGTTCGTTGTTATTGCGTGCCTGGAAGTCTTTCCAGGTGAAGTCGTTGTCTTTTGTTTCCGGTGCGTTGGCGGTCAGTACGTAGCGGAGTACGTCCTGTTTGCCGGGGAAGTCCGCCAGGTATTCGTGCAACCATACAGCCCAGTTGCGGGAAGTGGAGATTTTGTCTCCTTCGAGGTTAAGGAATTCGTTGCTCGGCACGTTGTCCGGCAGGATATAGCTGCCTTCTGCTTTCAGCATGGCGGGGAATACGATGCAGTGGAACACGATGTTGTCTTTTCCGATGAAATGGATCAGGCGGGTTTCAGGATCTTTCCACCAGGTTTCCCAGCTGTCGGGGAGAAGTTCTTTGGTGTTGGATATGTAGCCGATAGGTGCGTCAAACCATACATAAAGCACTTTTCCTTCTGCTCCTTCTACGGGAACAGGGATACCCCAGTCGAGGTCACGGCTCACGGCACGTGGTTGCAGTCCCATGTCGAGCCAGCTTTTGCATTGGCCGTATACGTTGGGACGCCATTCTTTGTGATCTTCCAGAATCCATTTGCGCAGCCATCCTTCGTGCTTGTCGAGAGGAAGATACCAGTGTTTGGTTTCTTTCATTACCGGTTTGCTGCCGCTGATAGCACTTTTCGGGTTGATAAGATCCGTAGGAGAAAGTGAGGTTCCGCATTTTTCGCATTGGTCGCCGTAAGCGCCTTCGGAATGGCAGTGGGGACATTCTCCGGTGATATAACGGTCGGCAAGGAATGTTTTTGCTTCCTCGTCGTAATATTGTTCAGACGTTTTCTCGATGAATTCGCCTTTATCGTACAATGTTTTGAAGAAATCCGAAGCCAATTGGTGATGCGTCGGCGAAGTGGTGCGGCTATACACGTCGAATGAGATACCGAATTCTTCGAATGATTTTTTTATCAGCGAATGATAACGGTCTACTACATCCTGCGGAGTAATTCCTTCTTTCTTGGCACGAATCGTGATAGGTACCCCGTGCTCGTCCGAACCTCCGATGAATAATACATCTTCTTTTTTCAGACGCAGATAACGCACATAAATGTCTGCCGGTACGTATACACCAGCCAAGTGACCGATATGGACAGGACCGTTCGCATACGGCAGTGCCGATGTGACGGTGGTTCTTTTGAATTTCTTTTCCATTATATAGTGTGATTTTTGTTGTTTTCAACTTTGTAATGTGCAAAGATAATGACTTTTCACCACAGATTACACGGATTAACACAGATTATTTCATTGAAAAGTGGTCACAGAATGAAACAGGAACGTTTCGTAATAAAAAAACAGGTAAAAAGAAAGTGTTTTACCCTGATATAAGTTGGCTAGAAAATAGCCAATTTGTATCGGGGTATTTTTATATTTTCTATTATGTTCTATTTTTAAGATTGAAACAGATTAGGAGTATCTAAACTGTATTCTAATAAAAGAAGTGACGTATAAAATACTGTATGAATATGCGGAATAAGTCATCTTTCTTGAATACAAATGAGTGAATATTCATGATTGTTGATAGAATCATGAATCATTTCTTTTAAAGGAAGACTTCGTTCCTTTTAAAGAAACGGTTTATTGGTCAGTGAGAAGTGCTTCCTTGCTTTTAAACGAAAGGACAAAAGGGTATTTAGAATACTTGTTTTGTGCTGGTTGCTGTCGAATAGGTAACATGTGAGTTGTTTCTATTTGAACTTATATTTGCAATAATCTGCTCCTGAAATTAGGAATTTTGCCTTTTTGATGTTGAATCGAATGATTTAAAGTCTGTTTTGTGTGAATATGGATTATGCAACTTGCTTATCCTTCAAGTTTTCCAATATACTCCGGACTCATCTTGTATATTTTTGATTCTGTATGAGTTTTATGTCCATTTTTTCTGCATAAAGTAATATTCTGTTCTAATGATAAGAATTACATGGTAAGATTATAGCTTTGCATTTCAATAAGTCAGTATAATCTATATAATTTCTTGCTCATTTCCTCTTTTATCATCTATTTCCATCTATATTTCTCCCCTTTTTCTTTCTTTTTTCTCGTAAGAAAGAATATATTTGTACCTAAGTTAAACGAAAACCAAAGCATGATATGATAACAACCCAGTTGCTTCGTCCTGAAAGCATTGTCGTAGTAGGGGCATCGAATAATGTGCATAAGCCGGGTGGCGCAATATTAAAGAATTTGATAAACGGAGGTTATCAGGGAGAACTTCGGGCGGTGAATCCGAAGGAAAAGGAAGTGCAGGGAGTTCCCGCCTTTGCGGATGTGAATGATCTGCCGGACACAGATCTGGCGGTGTTGGCTGTGCCTGCTTCGATGTGTCCTGATATGGTGGAAACATTGGCTAGCAAGAAACAAACCAGGGCATTTATTATACTCTCGGCTGGTTTTGGTGAAGAAACCCACGAAGGGGCGCTGTTGGAAGAACGTATTTTGGAAACAGTTAATAAATACGGCGCTTCACTGATTGGTCCTAATTGCATCGGATTGATGAATACATGGCATCATAGTGTATTCAGCCAGCCGATTCCTAACTTAAACCCCAAAGGGGTGGACTTGATTTCCAGCTCCGGTGCTACGGCGGTATTTATTCTCGAAAGTGCCGTAACAAAAGGTTTGCAGTTCAATTCAGTCTGGTCGGTGGGAAATGCCAAGCAGATCGGCGTGGAAGATGTATTGCAATTTATGGATGAGAACTTCGATCCCGAAAAAGATTCTCATCTGAAACTACTCTATATTGAAAGTATTCAGAATCCGGACAGGTTGTTATTCCATGCTTCGTCTTTGATTAGAAAAGGGTGCAAGATTGCGGCAATCAAAGCCGGAAGTTCGGAGAGCGGAAGCCGGGCGGCATCTTCCCATACAGGAGCAATCGCCAGTTCCGATTCGGCAGTAGAGGCTTTGTTCCGTAAAGCAGGCATTGTGCGTTGCTTCTCTCGTGAAGAATTGACTACTGTGGGTTGCGTGTTTACTTTACCCGAATTGAAAGGAAAGAATTTTGCCATTATCACTCATGCCGGAGGGCCGGGAGTGATGCTGACAGATGCGTTGAGTAAAGGTGGACTGAATGTACCTAAGCTGGAGGGAGAAGTAGCCGAGGAACTAAAAGCTCAACTATTTCCCGGTGCTGCCGTCGGAAATCCTATTGATATTCTGGCTACCGGAACACCGGAACATCTGCGCCTTTGCATTGACTACTGCGAGGAAAAGCTTGACAATATAGACGCCATGATGGCTATCTTCGGAACTCCGGGATTGGTTACTATGTTTGAAATGTATGATGTGCTTCACGAAAAGATGCAGACTTGCAAGAAACCGATTTTTCCCATTCTTCCTTCCATTAATACAGCCGGAGCAGAGGTTTCCGCCTTCCTGGCAAAAGGGCATGTGAATTTTGCAGACGAAGTGACCTTGGGTACTGCCCTTTCACGTATCGTCAATGCTCCTAAACCGGCAGTTCCTGAAATAGAACTGTTCGGAGTGGACGTTCCGAGGATTCGTCGTATTATTGATTCTATTCCGGAGGATGGTTATATCGCTCCCAATTATGTACAGGCATTGTTGCACGCTGCCGGTATTCCGTTGGTAGATGAATTTGTTTCCGACAATAAAGAGGAGATAGTAGCTTTTGCCCGTCGGTGCGGATTTCCGGTAGTTGCCAAGGTTGTTGGTCCTGTGCACAAATCAGATGTCGGTGGTGTCGTTTTGAACATTAAAAGTGAGCAACATCTGGCACTGGAATTCGATCGTATGATGCAGATACTTGATGCAAGAGCAATTATGGTACAGCCGATGCTGAAAGGTACGGAACTGTTTGTTGGCGCAAAATATGAAGAGAAGTTCGGTCACGTGGTACTTTGTGGTTTGGGAGGTATTTTTGTGGAGGTGCTGAAAGATGTATCTTCCGGTTTGGCTCCGCTTTCTTACGAAGAAGCTTATTCAATGATTCATTCTTTGCGTGCTTATAAAATCATTCAGGGAACACGTGGGCAAAAGGGAGTCAACGAAGATAAATTTGCTGAAATTATTGTCCGTTTGTCCACTTTACTACGTTTCGCTACAGAGATCAAAGAAATGGATATAAATCCGCTCTTAGCAACAGAAAAGGCCGTTGTAGCAGTTGACGCGCGTATCAGGATAGAAAAATAGGACTATTCTTTCATTCATTGAGACATATTTACTATCTTTCCGCTGTGATTTTGCCTACATTTGGTAACTCAAACGGAAGGATAGAAAATACGTATATTTATGAAGAAAGTTCTCATATTTTTAATCTGTTTAATCGGCTATCAGATCGGCTGCCATGCGCAAATGGCGGACGAGCATTATTATTTCAAAAATCTTAGTGTACAGAACGGGTTATCTCAAAATACGGTCAATGCGATTTTGCAGGATAAGCAGGGCTTTATGTGGTTCGGCACAAAAGATGGTTTGAATAGATATGACGGTTTGTCATTCCGCAAATTCAAACATGATGACCGCACACGGCGGAGCATTGGTAATAATTTTATCACAGCTCTTTATGAGGACTCAAAAGGAGATATCTGGGTAGGTACGGATGTAGGACTTTATATCTATCATCCGGAAAAAGATTCTTTCCGGCATTTTGCTGAATTGAGCATAGAAAATACGAAAATTGAACATACCGTAACTGCAATTTCCGGAGACAATAAGGGATGTGTCTGGGTAGCGGTAGAGTCACAGGGATTATTTTGTTATGATTTGGAGGAAGGAAAGCTCCGGAATTATACATTGAAGAACTTTCCTTTTATCTCCACCAATGTTCAGTCTTTTGTTTTCGATAATAGCGGAACTCTTTGGATTGGTTGCTATGGTGATGGACTTTTCTTTTCGAAAGACCGTTTGCAAACCCTTCATCCTTATGTCTCGCCTGTAGACAATCAAAAAACTTATGAGAATGATGTCGTGATAGGCCTGGTGAAAGGAGCATATAATTGTCTATATATAGGCTCTTTAAAAGGAGGAGTAAAAGAACTGAACCTGACCTCTAACAAACTACATGACTTACTTTCAGAGGATGAAAATGGAGAGTCTGTTTTTTGTCGCGAACTGCTGGTCGCTTCTGATAATGAATTGTGGATTGGTGCAGAATCGGGACTCTATATTTATAATCTTCGAATGGGTAAATATGTTCATTTGCGCAGTTCGATCAACGACCCTTATTCTTTGTCCGATAATGCTATTTATTCCTTGTGTAAGGATCGAGAGGGTGGTATCTGGATTGGATCTTATTTTGGAGGTGTGAACTACTATCCGCGTTTTTATACGTATTTTGAAAAATATTATCCCAAAGGAACAGATAATGGTTTGCATGGAAAACGGGTACGTGAGTTTTGCCAGGATAATCAGGGTATTCTGTGGATTGGTACGGAAGACGGCGGTTTGAACCGTTTCAACCCGAAGACCAAGACTTTTTCCTTTTTTACCCCTAGCAGTGCTTTTACCAATGTGCATGGTCTGTGTTTGATTGATAACCATCTTTGGGTAGGAACCTTCTCAAAAGGAGTGAAAGTAGTAGATACGCGTACGGGAGCTATCGTGAAAACCTATCAGAAAACAGACTCTCCCCGTTCATTGATAGACAATAGCGTGTTCTCTATTTGCCGCACAACGACGGGTGATATTTATCTGGGTACTTTATTCGGTTTGCTGCGATACAACAGACAATCTGATGATTTTGACCGGATACCGGAACTGAACGGCAGGTTTGTATATGATATAAAGGAAGATTCCGGTGGTAATCTATGGCTGGCAACTTATGCAAATGGAGCTTATTGCTACAATGTGAGCGAAAAGAAATGGAAGAACTATTTGCACGATGAAAATAATCCGAAGAGCCTTCCGTATGACAAGGTATTGAGCATCTTTGAAGACTCTCACCGGCAAATCTGGCTGACTACCCAAGGTGGGGGATTCTGTCGTTTTCAGCCGGATACGGAGACTTTTGCCAATTATAATTTGTCGGCCGGATTGCCGAACGATGTTGTATATCAGATTGTGGAGGACAAAGAAGGATTTTTGTGGTTGACAACCAACAACGGTCTGGTTTGCTTCCAACCTACCACCGGAGTGATGAAAGTATATACCACCTCTAATGGCTTGTTGGGCGACCAGTTTAATTATCGTTCAAGCTTTGAAACCGAAGATGGTACGATCTATCTGGGTAGCATCGATGGTTTTATCGCTTTTAATCCCAAGAATTTCTCGGAGAATAAGTTCATTCCGTCTGTTGCCATTACTGATTTCTTTCTGTTTGGTAAGGAGGTGTATGCCGGCGAACCGGGATCTCCGTTAGAGAAGAGTATAACTTTCTCCGACCAGCTTGTGCTCCAGTCCAATCAGAATTCTTTTTCTTTCCGTGTAGCAGCGTTGGATTTCCAGGCTCCGAAAACGAGCCGGATTATGTATAAACTGGAGGGCTTTGATACGGATTGGCTGACGGTTGGCGAAAGCCCTATCGTTACTTATTCCAATCTTCGTTACGGTGATTATACCTTCCGGGTAAAGGTTGCTAATAGCGACGGTGTATGGAGTGACGACGAAGTGTCATTAGGGGTACATATTCTTCCTCCTTTTTACCTCTCTATATGGGCGTATTGTGTGTATGCTCTGCTGATTATCGGCTGCTCCCTGTATACGGTTATGTATTTCAAGAGACGCAGTAACAGCAAACACCGCAGGCAGATGGAGAAATTCGAGCAGGAGAAGGAACGTGAAGTTTATCATGCAAAGATTGATTTCTTTACGAATGTGGCCCACGAGATACGTACACCGTTGACGCTGATTAAAGGTCCTTTGGAAAACATCATATTGAAGAAACAGGTCGATGCGGAAACGAGGGAAGACTTGAATGTAATGAAGCAGAATACGGAACGGTTGTTGAACCTGACTAACCAGTTGCTTGATTTCCGTAAAACGGAAAGTCAGGGATTCCGCCTGAATTTTGCGAAATGTAATGTAACGGAGGTGCTGAAAGAGACTCATGTGCGTTTTACTTCCCTTGCCAAACAGAAAGGCTTGGAGTTTACTTTGCAAGTGCCCGAGGAGGATTTCTATGCGCATGTGAACCGGGAGGCGTTTACGAAGATTATCAGTAATCTGTTGAATAATGGGGTGAAGTATGCTGAAAGCTACGTACACATATCTTTGGAAGTGCCGGAAACGGATGACAACAATTCATTCTGTATTCGTACGGAGAATGATGGAGTGATTATTCCCAATGAGATGAAGGAGGAAATATTCAAGCCTTTCGTTCGTTTCAATGAAAAAGAAGACGGCAAGGTGACTACCGGAACAGGAATCGGCTTGGCTCTTTCCCGTTCATTGGCTGAACTGCATCAAGGGACTTTAGCTATGGGAGAAGGGGAAGAAAATAATACCTTCTGTTTGATTTTGCCGATTGTTCAGGACATGACAATAACCTTAACCCCGGAACCGGAAGTTGAAATAGACAGGATGAATGAAATTCCTGTTGGAGAGACGGAAAAGAAAGATAACCGGCCTACAGTGCTGGTTGTAGAAGATAATCCGGATATGCTTGCCTTTGTAGTGCGTCAGCTATCGAAAGAATATACTGTATTGACTGCCACTAATGGTGCGGAAGCGTTGCAAGTGTTGGATGGTAATTATGTGAACTTGGTGGTTAGTGACGTTGTGATGCCTGTGATGGATGGTTTTGAACTATGTAAGAGAATAAAGTCAGATTTGAATTATAGTCATATTCCCGTTATACTGTTGACTGCGAAGACGAATATCCAGTCTAAGATAGAGGGAATGGAATTGGGAGCAGACGCATATCTGGAGAAACCTTTCTCTGTGGAATATTTGCAGGCTTGTGCTTCCAGCCTTATTCAGAATAGGGAGAAACTGCGCAAGGCTTTTGCACAGTCTCCTTTTGTGGCAGCCAATACGATGGCGTTGACAAAAGCTGACGAAGATTTTATAAAGAAGTTGAATGAGGTTATCCAGGTGAATTATAGTAATCCGGAATTTAGCATGGATGATATGGCGGATAGCCTGAATATGAGCCGTTCTAATTTCTATCGGAAGATAAAGGGCGTCTTGGATTTGAGTCCGAATGAATATCTTCGACTGGAACGTTTGAAGAAGGCTGCTCAATTATTGAAAGAAGGAGAAAACCGGGTAAATGAGATTTGTTATATGGTAGGGTTTAATTCTCCGTCTTATTTTGCCAAGTGTTTCCAGAAGCAATTTGGAGTGTTACCCAAAGATTTTGTAAGTTAATATTAATTTATAGCTATAAAGATAAGGTAAAAAGGAGCTTTTAAAAGAATGATTTGATGAAAAAGTATGTAAATTTGTTCGTTTTCGTATTCATGATAGGTGCTTGTCTTTCGCAGGGGAGAGCACAGACAAAGTCTGCGGTGAGTTATAAGAATCCGGTTGTAGATATTGCCATGCCCGACCCTACGGTGATTAAAGCTGCAGATGGTTACTTTTATGTGTATGCTACCGAATCTACCAGAAACGTTCCGATCATGAAGTCGAAAGATTTGGTGGAATGGACGTATTGCAACACTGCATTCACGAATAAAACTCGTCCCAGGTTTGAACCTAAAGCTGGAATTTGGGCACCTGACATTAATTATATTAACGGTAAATATGTGCTTTATTATGCAATGTCGGTGTGGGGAGGAGAACAAACGTGCGGAATTGGGGTAGCTACGGCCAACTCTCCGCAGGGACCTTTTACGGATCATGGTAAGATGTTTCGTAGCAATGAGATTGGTGTACAGAACTCGATCGATCCCAGTCTCCTGCAGTATGAGGGGAGAAACTATTTGGTATGGGGCAGCTTCCGGGGAATATATGTTATTGAACTGACTGCGGATGGGCTGTCGATCATGCCGGGAGCGAAAAAAAAGAGAATAGCGGGAACTGCTTTTGAAGCTGTTTATATCCATAAGTACGGCGATTATTATTATATGTTTGCCTCCATAGGAAGTTGTTGTCAAGGAGTGAAAAGTACATATAAAGTCGTAGTGGGACGTTCTAAGAAAGTATGGGGTCCGTACAAAGACAAGACTGGTAAACCGATGTTGAAAAATGGTTATTCTTTGGTGATAGGTGCGAATGATCATTTTGTAGGCAATGGGCACGGTTCGCAGATTATCCGGGATGATGCCGGACAAGACTGGCTTCTGTATCATGGATTTTCAAGATCAACTCCGGAGAACGGACGTATTCTGTTGTTGGACCAGATCAAGTGGGACCAAGAAGGTTGGCCTTACGTAGAGGGAGGATCTCCTTCTTACGAAACACAAAAAGCACCTGTATTTAATAACTGATTTTCAAATAAACCAATTATAATCTTAAATACCACAAGCATGAAACATACCCCTATTAGCAGGCGGGATTTTCTAAAGAATTTAGGCATAGCCGGGGCTGGCACTCTTCTTGCAGCAAGCCCTTGGCTTTCTGCTTTTTCGGAGGTGATGAACACCTCAAACGAGAAGTGTCGTCTGGCAATTATCGGGCCTGGTTCCCGGGGACGGTTTTTAATGGGATTTTTGGCTAAGAACCCCAAAGTCGATATTGTAGCATTGTGCGACATTTATAAACCGTCTATTGAGAACGCATTGAAACTTGCACCTAATGCCAAAGTGTATGGTGACTACCGGGAAGTGTTGGAAGATAAGTCGATAGATGCCATACTCGTAGCTACCCCTCTTAGTTCGCATTGTAAAATCGTCTTGGATGCTTTCGACGCAGGAAAGCATGTATTTTGTGAGAAGTCGATAGGTTTTACGATGGAAGAGTGTTACCGTATGTATCAGAAACATCGTAGCACGGGAAAGATTTTCTTCACTGGTCAACAACGTTTGTTCGACCCTCGTTACATCAAAGCGATGGAGATGATTCATGCGGGTACCTTTGGTGAAATAAATGCAATCCGTACCTTTTGGAACCGGAATGGCGATTGGAGACGCTCGGTACCTTCACCCAATCTGGAACGCCTGATAAACTGGCGTCTTTACAAGGAATTCTCGAAGGGACTGATGACGGAACTCGCTTGCCACCAGCTTCAGATCGGAAGTTGGGCTTTGCGTAAGATTCCCGAGAAGGTGATGGGGCATGGTGCCATTACTTATTGGAAGGATGGCAGGGATGTGTATGATAATGTGAGTTGTGTATATGTCTTTGATGATGGGGTGAAGATGACGTTCGACTCCGTTATATCCAATAAATTCTATGGACTGGAAGAACAGATCATGGGTAACCTTGGTACGGTAGAACCGGAAAAGGGAAAATATTACTTTGAGAATGTGGCTCCTGCACCGGCTTTCCTGCAGATGGTGAATGATTGGGAAAACAAAGTTTTCGATTCTCTTCCTTTTGCCGGAACGAGTTGGGCTCCGGAAACTGCAAATGAGAACACTGGAGAGTTCATTATTGGAGAACGTCCTAAGAGTGACGGTACGTCCTTGTTGCTGGAAGCGTTCGTTGAAGCCGTCATAACACAAAAACAACCGGAAAGAATAGCGGAAGAAGGATACTATGCAAGTATGCTTTGTTTGCTGGGACATCAGGCACTGGAGGAAGAGCGGATGCTCTACTTCCCCGATGAATATAAAATAGATTATCTGAACCATCAATCTGTAAAAACACCCGAAGCAGTATGAAAGACACGATTGTAACCGCACGACGAAAGAAAATAGAGTTAATTACTTTACTCGTTTGTTTCGTAGTATCTAATTTGCTACATCTTTATGCAATTATTGCTTATCATGCACCATTTACGGAGATGATAACGTCTATTTTTTATATAATTATATTTACTTTTGTGCTTTATGCTTTCTGGGGGATTTTGCGTCTCTTGTTTTATGGAATGCAAGCACTGTTTGAAAAGAAAAGTAGGAGTTGATAGTTTTCTTGCATAATTTTAAAGAAGAACTTAATCAATATCAATGAAAATAAATAATTTATGGTAACACGAAGGGATTTTTTGAAAACGATGTCGATGGCTTCAGCCGGATTGGCATTGGGAACCGGTGATTTATTGCATGCGCAAACTGCTTCACCTAAAAAAGGAAGAGGTGACAAAGTGAAGATTGCTTATATCGGCATTGGTAACCGTGGAGAGCAGATTATTGAAGACTTTGCACGGACAGGTATGGTGGAAGTGGTGGCTTTATGTGATGTAGATATGGATGCCAAACATACACAAAAGATAATGGCTAAATATCCGAAAGCAAAGCAGTTTAGGGATTTTCGCCAAATGTTTGATAAGGCCGGTAACGAATTTGATGCTGTAGCAATTGCTACTCCCGACCATTCGCATTTCCCGATCAGTATGCTGGCTTTGGCATCCGGAAAGCACGTATATGTAGAGAAACCGCTGGCACGTACCTTCTATGAAGCGGAACTGTTGATGCAAGCTGCGCTTAAACGTCCGAACTTGGTTACTCAAGTAGGAAATCAGGGACATTCTGAAGCAAACTATTTCCAGTTTAAAGCCTGGATGGATGCGGGAATTATCAAAGACGTTACTGCTATCACTGCCCACATGAATAACCCACGTCGTTGGCATAAATGGGACACTAATATTTATAAACTTCCTTCCGGTCAGCAACTGCCGAAAGATCTGGATTGGGACACTTGGCTCGGAGTTACTCCTTATCACGAGTATAATAAAGATTATCATTTGGGACAATGGCGTTGTTGGTATGATTTTGGTATGGGAGCATTGGGCGACTGGGGAGCACATATCCTCGACACGGCTCACGAATTCCTGGAACTGGGATTGCCATACGAAGTCACTATGCAATATGCAAAAGGGCATAATGATTACTTCTTCCCGTATTCTTCCACGATTCTCTTCCGTTTCCCGCAACGTAAAGGAATGCCACCGGTAGATATTACTTGGTATGATGGTTTGGATAATCTTCCTCCTATTCCTGCCGGTTATGGAGTTTCGGGACTAGATCCGAACATCCCGGTAACTAATCAGGGAGATACTCCGAAGTCTAAGTTGAATCCAGGAAAGATCATTTATACTAAGGATTTGATCTTCAAGGGTGGTAGTCATGGAAGCACTTTGTCTATAATTCCGGAGGAGAAAGCAAAAGAGATGGCAGACAAGTTGCCGAAGGTTCCTAAAAGTCCTTCCAATCACTTCGAGAACTTCTTGTTGGCATGTAACGGTATTGAAAAGACACGCTCACCGTTCGAAATCAATGGAGTGTTGAGTCAGGTATTCTCACTGGGTGTGATGGCTCAACGACTTAATACACAGTTGTTCTTTGATCCTCGTACGAAGCAGATTACAAATAATGAATTTGCTAATGCAATGCTGGCGGGACTTCCACCGCGTAAAGGTTGGGATGAATTTTATAAATTATAAATAGAAAATAGCCTTTTCCATTCCTTCTTCGAATATAAGGGAGTGGGAAAGGCTAATAAATGATTATGAAGAAGAATATCGTATTAACTTTACTTTTATTTTGTGTCGCTTCTTTAGGTGCACAGAATTGGGAACCTCTTTTCAATGGGAAAAACCTGAAAGGATGGAAGAAATTGAATGGCAAAGCCGAGTATAAAATTGTAGATGGTGCCATTGTCGGTGTATCTAAAATGGGAACACCCAATACTTTTTTGGCAACGACAAAGAATTATGGTGACTTTATCCTTGAGTTTGACTTCAAGGTAGATGACGGTTTAAATTCCGGAGTACAGCTTCGTAGTGAAAGCAAGAAAGATTATAAGAAAGGTCGTGTACACGGTTATCAGTTTGAGATCGATCCTTCCAAACGCGCTTGGTCAGGCGGTATCTATGATGAGGCACGTAGAAACTGGCTTTATCCTTTGACGCTGAATCCGTCGGCAAAAACCGCTTTTAAGAATAATGCATGGAATAAAGCTCGTATTGAGGCTGTAGGTAACTCAATCCGTACTTGGATAAACGGAGTACCTTGTGCTAATATCTGGGATGATATGACTCCTGTGGGCTTTATTGCTTTGCAAGTGCATGCTATTGGAAATGCGGCAGATGAAGGTAAAACAGTTAGTTGGAAAGATATCCGCATTTGTACGACGGACGTAGAACGCTATCAGACACCGGAAGCGCAAGCTGCACCGGAAGTAAATTTAATTGCCAACACGATTTCTCCGAACGAAGCAAAAGAAGGATGGACGCTATTATGGGATGGCAAGACTACTGACGGATGGAGAGGTGCTAAACTTTCTACTTTCCCCGCGAAAGGCTGGAAGATAGAAGATGGCATTCTGAAAGTGATAAAGAGCGGTGGTGCTGAATCTGCTAATGGCGGTGATATCGTGACTACCCGTAAATACAAGAACTTTATTCTGAAAGTAGATTTCAAAATTACTGAAGGTGCAAATAGCGGAATTAAATATTTCGTAAACCCGGATATGAATAAAGGTGCAGGTTCTGCTATCGGTTGTGAATTCCAGATTCTTGATGATGACAAACATCCTGATGCAAAACTGGGTGTGAAAGGTAACAGAAAGCTGGGTTCGTTGTATGATTTGATTCCGGCTCCTAAGAATAAACCTTTCAACAAGAAAGAGTTTAATACTGCTACCATTATCGTAAAAGGCAACCATGTAGAACATTGGTTGAACGGAGTTAAATTGATTGAATATGATCGTAACAATGATATGTGGAATGCATTGGTAGCATATAGTAAATATAAAAACTGGCCTAATTTCGGAAATCCGGAGGAAGGAAATATTCTTCTTCAAGACCACGGAGACGAAGTATGGTTCAAGAATGTGAAGATTAAAGAACTGAAATAAGACGTATTCCATGTTATTGTGGAAGATGCGTCATAATACCTTATGATTTTTATTCAGGCACGAATTGCACAGATTGCGCGGTTGCTACTTTATTAGAACAACCGTGAAATCCGTGTAATCTGTGCCTGATTTGTCCTGCTATACGATGCAAGTCCCTATTCAACATATTTATAAACCGTCCCATGATGGTAACGGACTGCTTTATGCCTGGTTTCTTTCCATGCATACGCGGGTGGATATTATTCTATATAGCCAGAAAGCGGAAGAAGAATTGTTGCTTGTGGTCAATCGTATGTATGATGCATTGTGTCGGTTGGAAAAGATAGCGAACTTTTATGATCCGGCCAGTGAATTGTCTTTTGTCAACCGGACAGCTTCCGTTTCTCCGGTCGTTCTTAGCGAAGAACTTTATTCAATGATTGATTTATGCCTGGAATACAACGAGAAAACCCTGGGATGCTTTGATGTCACAGTCCATTCGGAAAATTACAATCAAAACACGATACACTCGGTACATTTATCACCTGAAGATCATAGCATCTATTATTCACAGCCGGGAATTGCTGTCAACTTGTCCGGTTTCCTCAAAGGGTATGCTTTGGAAACAATTAAAACCATATTGAATGAGTGTGTGATAGAAAATGCACTGATAAATATGGGAAACAGTTCTGTTCTTGCTTTAGGTAATCATCCGGTTGGAACGGGATGGAGAGTCAATGATATACTTCTTTATGATGAGTGTCTTACAACCTCCGGCAATGACTCTCCTGAACGTCGGCATATTGTTTCTCCTCAAGATGGGAAATTGGTGGAAGGTGCCCGACAGATATCTGTAGTTACAACAAATGGGGCAATAGGAGAAATATTGTCTACTGCTTTGTTTGCTGCTGACAGCGAACAGCGTAAAGCTTTGATGGGTATATATGCACACTGTCGTGTATATATATATCCACCGTGCTGGACATATATACCCACCATTGCTGTATTGGAGAGTTTGTAGACGAGCAAAATTACTTGTTAAATATGGGCAAATACCACCAAAAATCGCGTATGACCTGATTTTTCTGTTTTTTGAGACAAAAATACTATTTGAGATAAACTTGCATTTTTATTTTTGCCGTAAAATTATATAATATTAATGCAGCTATTAAAATATAATACGGAAGTAAGTAGATAAATTCAATATAAGCTTGAATATTATAATATTAACTCAAATTTATTTAGTATGGAAAACAAAAAAGGAGGTTTCACGTCTCGGGTAGGATTGTTCTTACTATTGGTGACTTTTTGTCTTGGTACACTACAGGCTCAAAGTTCTAAAATTACGGGATATGTGAAAGATCAATCGGGTGAACCGTTGATTGGAGTAAATGTGACGGAAAAAGGGACTACTAATGGAACCGTAACCGATCTGAACGGATTCTACAGTATTGCCGTAAAGGCTTCCAATGCTGTGTTAAAATTCAGTTATATTGGTTATAAGAATCAAGAAATCCCGGTAGCAGGTAAAAAACTGATTAACGTCACGATGAAAGATGATTCAGAGACGCTGGATGAAGTAGTTGTAGTGGGTTATGGTACGATGCGTAAAAAAGACCTGACTGGTTCGGTCGTCCAAGTTCGTCCTGATAAGATTGCCAATGAAAATCCTAAAACTGTTCAAGACATTTTACGCGGAACACCGGGATTAGTGGTAGGTTATGGTGAAGGCGATGCTGGCGCAAAAGGCGGCGGTGAGATGAAAATCCGTGGACAGCGTTCTGTTTATACAGATGGTGGCCATAACAATCCGTTGATTATCCTCGACGGTATGTTCTTTCAGGGAGAACTCTCGGAAATTAACCCGGATGATATTGGACAGATAGATGTTTTGAAAGACGCCTCGGCAGCTGCTGTTTATGGAGCACAGGCTGCTAACGGTGTAATCATCATCACAACGAAAAAAGGTAAAAAAGGCAAGCCTGTTGTTAATTTCACAGCTAGCGTAGGTTTAACTCAAAAGGCTGCCTATCGTGATAGATGGCAAACTACGGACGAATATCTGCAACACTATGTAGACTGGAAAGAAAAAAACACTTATGGTGTGAATGCTGAAACAGGAGAATATGCAGCTTATTCAAGACCAGGTAATGAATATACTTCAAAGCCGGAGTATTTCCGGAATCCTAATAATTTGTCGGGGGTGTCTTTGGAACAGTGGCGTAATTATTCGACCAATCGGGAAGGAGAATCTGATCTTAGTATATGGGCAAGACGTTTGGGATTTAGATATGATACGGCTGCACTTGACAATCTTTTGTCGGGAAAGACCGTCGATTGGCAAGATGAAGCGTTCCGATTAGGTTTCAACCAAGACTATAATGTAAGCATTAGTGGTGCCGGCGATAAAGTGGATTATTACATGTCTTTAGGCTATCTGCGCAATGAAGGTGCGTTTGTCGACGATACTTATCGAGCTATCCGTGCAAACTTGAAACTAAATGCAAAAGTTACCGATTGGTTTGAAGTGGGTGCAAATGTAAACTTTCAAGATCGTTCGGATGGTGAAATCGGCATGGATAAGGGTGGTTTTATGGAAAACAGTCCATACGCCATGCTGAAAGACGAAAACGGAAATTATACACAAGACCCCTTGATGTATCAATATGACCGTGCTAATGAAAAAAACTGGTATTTTGAGAAGCAATACATTCAATTGGAAAAAGGGTATACTACATTGAATACTATCTTCAATGCTAAAGTAAAACTGCCTTTCAATATCACTTATCAGTTCAATATTGCGCCTCGTTTCCAATTTTTCTATGACCGTTATTTTACGTCTGCAGAAAGACCTAATTCCAATCCTAACGACCGTGGAACAAATCGGGAACAGGCCAAACGTTTTAATTGGTCTCTGAACAATACGATTACTTGGGACCAAACTTTTGCCAACAGGCACCATGTTATTCTGACATTTGTACAAGAAGCGGAAGAACGCCAATATTGGTCGGACCGGATTGAAGCCCGTAATATTCTGCCGTCTGACGCGCTTGGGTTCCATAACACCCAGAATGGAGATAAGTCTGTCAGCTCATTCAGAACGGATGATAATCATCAAACGGCTGATGCATTGATGGCACGTGCATTCTATTCTTACGATGATCGTTATATGGTTACTGGTACCATTAGACGTGACGGCTATTCGGCTTTTGGGGCAAATAATCCTTATGCATGGTTCCCTTCGGGAGGTATAGCATGGTCATTCACTAATGAGGATTTTTTCCAAAAATATACTCATATCATGAATAGTGGTAAATTGCGTGTTTCATATGGTAAAAATGGTAATCGTTCATTGGAAAATCCTTACGAAGCACTTGCCAATCTTTATCCGGGGGGTGGTAAGATGCAAGGTTATATCACTTCTTCAGGTGACTTATATTTAATGCGTTATTTGATGGCCCAACGTATGAAGAACCCGAATCTGCAATGGGAAAAGACACAATCGTGGAACTTTGCATTGGACTTTGGATTTTTGAACGACCGTATTACAGGTACGTTGGAATATTATCAAATGAGTACCAAAGATATGATTATGAGACAACCTCTATCTAATTTCACCGGATTTGAGAATATCACTACCAATTTAGGACAGGTGAACAATAGTGGTTTTGAGGTGGCATTGAATACTCTGAATATTGATAAGAAGAATTTCCAATGGAGTTCATCATTCAGTCTCTCATATAATAAAAACAGAATCAAACATTTGTTTGGTGATCGTCAAGATATAGTAGATGCCAATGGAACTGTGGTAGGTTCCAGAGAAGCGGATTATGTGGCAGCCGGATGGTTTATTGATAAACCTATTAGTGCGATTTGGGATTATAAAGTAACGGGAATCTGGCAGAAAGATGAGGTTGAAGAAGCTAAAAAATATGGGCAGGTTCCTGGTGACCCGAAAGTATGGAATAATCCGGCTAACGACCAATACGATGCTGATGGTAATTTAGTAAAGGTTATCTATAATAATGATGATAAAGTGTTCCAGGGACAAACCGCCGCTCCGGTTACATGGGCATTACGTAATGATTTCACCTTGTGGAAAGATTTGACTCTCTCTGTGAATATTTACTCTCGTATGGGGCATAAGAGTCTGGAAAGTATGTATTTGAACAATGATGACGACGGTGGTGGTATGACTTATAGATTGGTGAACAAGAATGCTAAGGAATATTGGACTGTAGACAACCCGACTAATAAATATGCACGTATTGAGGCGCAAGGCCCGGAAGGTGCAAAAGGCGCACGTAGATTATATAATCGTTCTTTTATTCGTTTAGAAAATATATCTGTTGGCTATACATTGCCTAGGGCTTGGACGGAAAAAATACAAATCGATCGTGTGAAAGTGTATGGCTCTGTTCGTAACGCTGCTGTATGGGCTAAAGATTGGGAAGGATATGGAGATCCTGAAACTGGTAATTTTGCATCTCGTATTTGGACGCTTGGCCTTAATTTAACATTCTAATCTTTTAAACAGAAACGTATATGAAAAATTACATTCAAAAATATATTTGTAAAAGTGCCACTTTATTTGTGGGCGCTTCATTAATGTTGACCGGATGTTCGGAAAGTTTTTTAGATCCGGATCCTCAAACAATGTTTGAACCGGAAACTGTATTTTCTACGGAAAATGGTATCAAATCCGTATTGGCTATTTGTGACCGTCAACTTAAACGTAATTATGTGAGTGAAGATTCCAGGGAGATGATAGCGCTGCCCACAGAATATACTTTTTCTGATTTGATGGTACCGTCTGCGACTGATAAAAGCGGATTGTTGGATAATGTTGACAATCTGTTGAGACCGAACAGCGATCAAAGTGACGAAAAAAATTTAGGACGCACAAACAGTATATATTTCTTCTGGAGACAAAATTTTGAAGGTGTTAGAAATGCTAATACAATACTTTCGTTTATAGGTAATGTACCAATGGATGAAACATTGAAAAACGAATACATTGGCCGTGCCTATTTCCATCGGGCTTATCGCTATTATTCATTAGTTTTTCAATTTGGACATGTACCTTTGTTGACAAAACTTCCGGAAGTTCCTAAGCAGAACTATCGATCTACTCACCGTGACGCTATTCTGAAAAAAATGGTAGCAGATATGGAATTTGCTGTACAATGGGTTCCTGAACAGAAAGATATGGATTATGTTGGTATGGTAAATAAAGGTGCTTGCCGTATGTTGCTTTCTAAGCTCTATATGTCTATTGGTGAATTCGGGAAGGCAAAGGAACAGTTGGATATCTTAATTGATAAATCAGGCTATTCTTTGATGGAAGAACCTTTCGGAACCTTCTTTGAAGGTGGCGAATCCGCATCATGGCCTATTGCCCGCAATGTTATCTGGGATTTACATCGTCCGGAGAACAAGTTGATTGCTGCCAACAAAGAAGTGATTATGGGTATGCCCAACCGGGGAGCAGCTAAAGAATCATTCATCCCGATGTTGACTATGCGTATTATGTATCCTTTCTTCTTTGATAATAAAATCAAAATGCCTGACGGAAAGCAAGCTCTATTCAACTATACTCGCAAAGATGGCAAATATCGTAAAGAATATGATTATATGCGTGGACTAGGACGTGGTATATCTACATTCCGTACTACCACTTTCTATCAAGACGATTTGTGGGCTGTTAATGGTAAAATGGATCAAACCGATTTGCGGCATAGTACAGAAACGGGAAACTGGATGCACATGGAAAACCTGAAATGTAATAATCCGGATTCTGAATTCTTTGGGCAAAATATTAAGCTTTACGCAGAAGATGATTATTACAATGAGAAAAATGAACTTGTTACCCGCAAGGGAGATTTGATGTGTTCTGACACTATTCGTCGTTGGTATGACGTCCCTCATTACATTTTCTGCCTGAATGATGTCATCAATCAAGCTAAGGAAACCAATAATGGTCTGGAAGGAGCTACGGATGGCAGTATTGCTGATTGGTATCTGTATCGTTTGGCGGAAGCCTACCTGCTGCGTGCAGAAGTAAAATTCTATATCAATCCGGATGATCCAACAATCAAGGATGATATAAACATCGTCAGAGAACGCGCTCATTGTACTGAATTTTATACAGATAAGGTTACTATCGGTGATATCATGGATGAACGTGCGCGTGAACTTTTCTTTGAAGAATGGCGTAATGTAGAGTTAACCCGCGTATCTCTCTGTTTGGCTATCAGCGGCAGAGCGGACGAGTTCGGAAATACATATAAAGTGGAAACATTCGATAAGCAATCCGGCACTGATCCTGAAGGTGGTAGCTATTGGTATCAACGTTGCATCAAGAAAGGTATGTACAACAAAGGCATTACTATTAACGTAAACGCTACTAAAACAGATATCAATTATATCATGGGTAAACATGACATTTATTGGCCTATCCCTGAAAAAGCAATCGTTTCTAACGGAAAGGCTCCTTTGTATCAGAACTACGGTTATGATGGTTATGATCCGAATGTGCAGATATGGGAAACTTGGGAAGAAGCTGTGGCCGATGAAGACAAATTCTGATAGGTGAGGAAAGCTTTCTCTGAAAAATAGCCACCGTAACTTTGAATCTCGAGTTGCGGTGGTTGCTTTTTGAACATATTCTGCTATTTATAGGTCGGTTTCTTTTATTCGTTTTGTTGCTTTTTGCCTAACTTTGCGTTATCAATAGTCAATCTAATGTGTATATGAAAAATAAAATTTTATTGCTGGGTTTATTTTGTTGTAGCCTGATTTCGGCAAATGCACAAGTTTTACTCGACAAAGGAGCAGGAAAGAATAGCTTTCCTATTGTTTCTTCATCAGCGAATGCGGTTATCTGCTTTGATGGAAAAGATGCAACTGTAGTACGTAAGAGTGCTTCTCTTTTTGTGGATGATGTTCATCGTGTGACGGGACAAGAGTTGAAAATGGATGAAAGCAAGCCCGGAAAAGTATCTGCGCGGTATGCGATTATTGCCGGTACTATAGGAGAAAGCGGATGGATTGATGCTTTGGCATCGAGAAATAAAATAGATACAGCTGCCATTGCCGGAAGTTGGGAACGCTATATGATAGAGGTGGTCAACAATCCCGTTCCGGGCATTAAGAAAGCAATTGTCGTAGCCGGAAGTGACAGACGTGGTACTGCTTACGGACTTCTTTCCATATCAAAGGCAATAGGAGTATCTCCCTGGTATTGGTGGGCAGATGCTCCAATCAAACAGCAAAAACAAGTTAGTGTAAAAGTTGATAAGTTCATTTCTAAAACACCGTCTGTCAAGTTCAGAGGTGTCTTTATCAACGATGAAGACTGGGGGCTTTATCGTTGGTCGAAACGCAATTTTGAGAAAGAACGTGGAAACTTCGGACCGAGAACGTATGCAAAAGTGTGTGAACTGCTGTTGCGTCTTCAGGCTAATTATCTTTGTCCGGCTATGCACGATGCATCTATGGCATTCCACCGTATTCCTGAAAATCGCCTGGTAGCGGATAGCTTTGCTATTGTCATGGGGTCCTCCCATTGTGAACCGTTATTGTTTAATACGGCAAGTGAGTGGAAGCGTGATAAAATGGGTGAATGGGACTATATCAATAATAAGGATGGAGTCAACAAAGTGTTGAAATTACGTGTAGATGAATGTGCTCCGTTTGAAAATGTATATACTTTGGCTTTGCGTGGGTTGCACGACCGGGCAATGAATGCAAGCAATAATATGAGCGATAGAAAGGAAATGCTTCAGGAAGCTTTGATGGCACAAAGGCAAATGTTGATGGATGCAATCGGCAAGCGTGCTGAAGATATTCCTCAAGCCTTTACTCCTTATAAAGAAGTGCTCGATGTATACGATCAGGGATTGGAACTTCCGGATGATGTGACTATTATCTGGCCGGATGATAATTATGGATATATGAAACGTTTGAGTAGTCCGAAAGAGCAGAAACGTTCCGGACGTTCGGGAGTATATTATCATTCTTCTTATCTGGGTAAACCTCACGATCATCTTTGGATGAACACAACTTCACCCACATTAATGTATGAAGAACTACGTAAAGCATACGACTTGACGGCCGACCGTATCTGGCTGCTCAATGCCGGAGACATCAAATCATGTGAATTTGCTGTTGATTACTTCTTGACGATGGCTTTTGATATTGATTCATTCAACTTTGAAAGAGCGGCAAATTATCGTACCGAATGGTTGTGTGGCATGTTAGGCAACGATTATCGCAATGAATATCAGGATGTAATAAACTCTTTCTATAAACTGGCCTTTGCACGTAAACCGGAGTTTATGGGATGGGGTTACCAGTGGGCTACCGACAAACACGGAAGAGAACGGAATACAGATACTGATTTTTCACTTGCCAATTATCGTGAAGTGGATACTCGTCTGGCTGAATATCGTCGGATAGGGAATATGGCAGAGAAAATTCTGAAAGCTCTGCCGGAAGATAAGAAGGCATGTTATTATCAATCATTATATTATCCGGTCAAAGGATGTGAACTGTTGAATCGTATGATTCTCAACGGACAGAGAAATCGTTGGTACTCTATTCAGCAAAGGGCAACTACTGCAGAATTGGAGAAAATGACTAAAGCTTGTTATGACAGTCTGGAAGTAATCACAAAAGGATATAACTCATTACTTGGAGGTAAATGGGATCATGTAATGACCATGAAACAGGGATTTGCCGCAGCCTACTTTGAACTCCCGGCTCTGCGGAAGGTAAATCTGGCACCTACAGCCTCTTTGGGCATATTGGCTGAAGGAGAGGATATTTTGAAGGGGCAGAAAAGCTTCCATTCACTGCCATCTTTCAACACATATTTCCGTCAATCATATTACGTAGACGTTTTCAATAAAGGAGCGACTCCTTTGAAATGGAAAGCATCAGTTTCAGATAACTGGATTCTGTTAAGTCAGAAAGCCGGAGAAACTACTACAGAAAATCGTATAGAAGTCTCAATCGACTGGGCTAAGGTACCGGCTGGTGAGAAAGTATTCGGAACATTGGAAATCGCATCTGAACGTGGTGAGAAGGAGAATGTCTATATTTCTGTCTTCAATCCTTCCTCTCCTTCATTAGCGGAAATGGATACTTTATTTGTAGAACATAACGGATATGTTTCCATTGATGCTGCCGGTTTCCACCGGAAAGTAGAGAACAAAGCTATTCAAATGAGAACGATTCCTAATTTAGGAATAGAAAATACAGCTATTCAGCTAGGTGATCCGACAGCCGCTCCACAGCGGACTGCAGGTCGCAGCACACCTCGCCTGGAATATGATTTCTATACATTCGAACAAGGTTCGGTTGATGTTTATACGTATGTACTGCCTACATTTACTTTAAGTAAGGATCGTGGATATGCCGGACATGAAGCGACGAATGTAGAAACGAAATATGGAGTATGTATTGACGAAGGTCCTGTAATGAATCCTTCCACTTCTTCTTTTGAGTATGCACAAATCTGGTACGAAAGTGTGTTGAAGAACTGTAGAATAAACAAGACCACTTTGCATATCGATAAACCGGGTAAACACACAGTGAAAATTATATGTGGCGATGCCGGAACTGTCCTGCAAAAGATTGTTTTGGATTTCGGAGGTATGAAGCGTTCTTATTTAGGACCACAGCCGACAAGACAGGCGAAATAGTAAGCTGAATAATATAGTAGAGCTATGAAACACACTTTTTTTATGTTATTTGTCTCCATCGCTATTTCATTTATGGCGTGTGAAGGCGGTGGGGAGAATGATGAGAATTTACCTGCCGATAACGGGAATACGGAGAAACCAAAGGATGATGAAACCCAAGAGCCTGTGGTCTGTAGCATCACACCTATAGGGGAATTGAATCAGGGGACTTCTATTATAAATTCCCATGCAGATGTTACGAAACGTTCATCGCTGATGATGAATTATCGGACGCTTGTGACTATGGAGGATTCTTATCCCCGTTATCCTCGTATAAAAAAAATGAAAAATGGCGACTATATTCTGTTCTATCACAATGGCAGTGCTAACAGTAATATTGGTCGGCGTTGTGTTTATGCGCTCAGTAAGGATCTGAGAACGTGGACAAAGAAAGGAGAGATATTTAACAGTTATGATATTATCGATAGCAAAGGCAATAAGAATATACACTGCTACGCTAATTGTGATGGACTGGTGCTTTCTAATGGAGATATATTAGCGGTTGCATCTTGCAGGGCTAATTCCGGTTATCGCGATTTACCGGAAGATGCAGGAATTGAATTAAGGCGCAGTACGGATAATGGTGTCACCTGGAGTGAACCTGTCAAGATATATCAGGGAGTTAATTGGGAACCTTTCTTGTTGGAGTTGCCTACAGGTGAACTACACTGTTACTTTACAGATAGCAGTCGTACTGGTTTGGAAGGACATGACACAGATACAGGTACGGCAATGGTTGTTTCTGCTGATGGAGGAAAGACATGGAGCCCCGACTTTAGCTCTTCTCCTTATTATGTATTGCGAATGAGATGGGAGAAAAATGGAATTGTCGGCTATAATCATCAGATGCCTTCTGTTGTGAGACTCAATGATAATAAAGGATTAGCTGCAGCTGTAGAAACCAATAATTCAGGATATCATATTTCGCTTTGTTATTCAGATAAAGACGAATGGGAATATTTGGCTGCCGATCAGGAAGGGCCTGCCGATAGTAATAATTGTGTTTTCTCCGGTATGGGACCATATTTGGGACAGTTCCCTTCGGGAGAAACCGTCCTTTCGTATGAATCGTCAAGCAAATATACTCTTAAAATAGGAGATGCCACTGCTCGTAATTTTGGTAGTGCTTATCAACCTTTTTCAGGTGGTTATTGGGGTTCACTTTGTATGATTGATTCACATACATTGGTTGGAACTAATGTTAAAGTGAAAGAAGGACCGGTTCAGATGGCACAGTTCGTACTTAATCATCGCATTGATGCCGTGAAAAGAGAGGTTACGGTAGATGGTAACAATAAAGAGTGGGCAAATACAGATCATGCACTTTTTGTGGGCGGTAAGTCACAAGCGCAAGGAACGCTACGTTGTTCGTATGATGATGATAATATTTATTTTCTGTTAGAAGTACTTGATCGAAACTTGCTAGCTTCTGATTACACTTCCTTATACATATCTCCTGTAGGTAATAATAAACTGTCCAAAGGGGCTTGTTGCATACAAGTAACAATGAATGGACTGAAGAATTGTGAAATATATGATTCAGCATGGAAAGAAGCGCAATTGGATGCCCAGGTCAAAACTTATGTCTGTGATGAAACAAACGAGAGGCGTATCGATAATTATGGATATATTGCTGAAGTTGCTATCCCACGTTCTAAATTAACTATAACTTCCGGGCAAATACTTGTCAATTTTTCCGTTACAAAGCGCAATTCGGTAGATGCTATTTGTGATGTAACATCTACAAGCACGGCACGTTGGATACCGGTGACTGGGTTATGATTCGGAGAATTTATTATTGGATAATTAATTATATAAAACACTATGATTATGAAAAAGAATTATTTGATTTATGCTTTATGGATGGCCGTTTTTTTGAGCTCGAATGTGGTTTCCGCTCAAAATTATTTTGGAGATTTTCCTGTAAAAGCAGATCCTAAGACTGTTGGAAATAAACTTAGTAAGCGTTTAATGGAGACCAAACATCAATTGTATGGTGATAGAGGAATACATTATGCAGAGGTGTGTACATGGTACGGAGCCCTTCGTTTTGCAGAATTGACAAATAATAAAGAATTGATCAAGCTGTTGAGAAATCGTTTCGAACTATTGTTCCACCTGGAAAAGGAACTCCTTCCTCCACCCATACACGTAGACCAGAATATGTTTGGTTGTCTGCCTCTAAGATTTTATAATATAACGAAAGATAAGCGTTATTTGGATCTAGGACTGCCCTATGCTGATACTCAATGGCAGCTTCCTGCCAATGCAAACGAAGAGGAACGTAAATGGGATAAAAAGGGATACTCTTGGCAAACTCGTCTTTGGATTGATGATATGTATATGATTACTATTGTGCAATCTGAGGCTTATAAAGCTACTGGTGATCCTAAGTATATCAATAGAGCTGCCAAAGAAATGGTTCTGTATTTGGATGAATTGCAACATCCCAACGGTCTTTTCTATCATGCACCGGATGTACCTTATTATTGGGGACGTGGTGATGGTTGGATGGCTGTCGGTATGACGGAGCTGCTTTATAACTTACCGGAGAAAGATCCTAATCGTGCACGTATCATGAAAGGTTACTTGTTGATGATGGATAATCTGAAAAAATACGTCAATAAAGATGGTCTTTGGAATCAGCTGATTACCGAACCTGACTTTTGGACAGAGACATCTGGTTCGGCAATGTTTGCTTATGCCATGATTGTGGGGGTCAATAACGGCTGGTTGAATAAAGAGGAATATGCTCCAGTGGCACGCCGTGCATGGCTTGGCTTATGTAATTATATTAATGACAAGAATGATCTTACTGAGGTTTGTGTTGGAACCGGAAAGAAGAACAGTAAACAATATTATATGGATCGTCCCCGCATCGCCGGTGATTATCATGGACAGGCACCGATAATATGGTGTGCTTATGCATTATTAAATAACGTGAGTTCGAAATAAAATTAGAAAATAGACAGTTGTCCGTCATTGACAAAATTTACCTCAATGGCGGGCTTCTTCTCAAAAAAGCAGTATGCCGCAATAGCTGAAAGAATTTGCAATGAAGTTGTTAAAGGTTCTATTGAGTATGAACCAAGAAGGATATTCCATCATTAGGTATATCCTTCTTGCTCTTTTTGACTCCGTCATCATCACTTGAAAGTGCGTTAAACAAATAAGCTACTTCTTTAAGTATCAATGGTTTTTCTCCTCTATACTTTCGGATTGTTTCATCTTCCAAAAACTTGTTTAATAGCCGGACGCAAGTTTGTCTATATCCGAACGAATTAATTTATGTACCCAAGGATATTACTTTTTTCGGAGAAAGAGCATATTTTTATGATTCCGTTAAATTGATACTATTGTAAGTCTTCCTCCTTTATTTGTATTAGGTAATGTTATTTCCAGTAATCCTTCATGATATATTTTACTTTTTACCGTTTTCCCATTCAAGGTAATTTGATAATCTTTCTCCGGATTCATACATACAAGAATTGTTCGCTGGTGAGGAGCTGTTGAATCATCGAAAGCAATTTCTGCCTGATACTCCGTATAATCATTATTGAAATGGCTGTTAGAAATCCATACTTCGAAGCCGGTAGATACTTTCCCTATTCGGTAGTATGCATTAAACCAGTTAAGTATGGGGGAAGATAGTCCGGAGAATTGATGCCATCCTGCCCCACGTTGTGAGGAGATTATAAAGTGTTCGAAGGTGTAATAACTCTCCTTACATTCTTTCTCCCATGTATTTAATGCTGTAATTGCTATTTGGTGGGCTTTTTCTCCTTCTCCAAGATCCAGCAAAGCTTTCCATACCATCCATTGGTGAGGAAACCAAACAGCTCCGTTCCAATACCCATCTGTACGATAGTAAGGAGCCGATCGGTCTACTGTAGAAATTCCTACGTCTGTCCACATCTCATTCGGAGAAAATATATGGTTTATCATTCTGTCTGTTTGCTCTTGGGAGGAGATATTTGCGATAAGCGGGCTTACTCCGTCTAGTCCTTTATTAAAGTTGGAACCATCTTTATATCGATAGATTCCTTTAGGTTTACCGTTGTTGTCGTGCATTACATATCCAAAATAACCAGTTTCCTCATCCCATGAGTGGGCTTGTAAGGATTCTGACAACTGCTTGATGATATGTTCATACTCTTTTACGTCTTTTTTAAACCCTAATTCTTTTGCAGCTAAACGTAAAATTTTCGCAGCCCGGATATAATAAGCCGAAGTCACTACCGGAGTAACAGAAGCTTTGTCACGTAGGGCATGTTGAGGCGGATAGTCATCCCATCCTCCTGAGTTGTAGAAATAATCCCAGGTTCGTAGTAGGCCGGAGCCTTTCATACGGGTTGTAGAATAAGGATTCTTACCTACCATAAAATCAAAGAATTGTTTCAATCTTGGATATAGAAATTGCAATGCTTCTTTAGATTGGGTATTATTCCATAAATCATAATAGGCATACAGTTGTATAGGCAATGGAGTGCCATGATGAATAAATGCAGATTCACTGCCAACAGGAGTGGTATAAGCCCTGATACACTCAAAAGCCTTAGTAATATCTATATCTATTAGCCCCAGAGCTATGAAACCGGAATCCCATGTATAAAGACTATTCCAATTCTTGCCGGGCGTAAAATGTCGGATATATTGTCCTTGTGTATGAACAGGATAAACAATATTGGATAATAACGCTGATTGCAATAGGCGATGTCCGAATTCGTACTTCTTACCATTTGATAATATTCTCTTCCCGAGATTATTCGAATCTTTAGGGATGGATGAAATAAAAGCTTCCGGTGTGGAATGAAACTTCTCAATTTGTTCATTGACTTGTTTGGAAGTTCCGGTGCAGACCAAGGCGTATATGGTTTGTTCCGAATGGGGCGCTAGGACAATCGGGCGTAAGAAAGCATTGGAATAATGCCATTCCCTATTTCCTATAAGCCTTGACGAAACATGATCGTGAGTCTTTTTACGAAAGAAAGATTCCAGATTGTCATCCAGAACTTCCCGAATCTGAGTTTCTTGGTAATTCCATGCTATCCCATAATAGTTATCACATTCCGGATATTTTAAGATAAAATCTTGTTTTGTTTTCCTCGACCGAATTTCGGGGATAAAAGAAAGTTTTCTGGGTAGTAGCTTCATTTGCTTTATATCTTCTTCATTTCCAATAAAGAATCCATCTAAATCAGTGCTGTAAGTCCCCTCTGAACTTAACTCTAGTATATATTTCCCCGGTTCTTTGCAAGCATAAGGGATTGAGGCTATGTTATATTTTCCGGTGCCTAGTAATTCCAAACGACTCTCTGTTAATCCTGTTACTTGGAAAGTACTTGTGTTTCCTTTGGGGGTATTGTATCTGAATCCTATCATTCCTTTTTCTTTTCCGGGCAGGATATCCACTTCATAGATAACTTTGTCTCCTTTATCTTTTCCGAAACCTTTTCCTAGGACAAAACCGCTGAGTGATTGCGAGGTCCGCATTTCGTTTCTTTTCCGCCCGTCGTATACCAGATTATATTGCGGAGATTTGCGTACCGGTTCATTTGATATATAGTCGGTTGCGTTATACCATTGTATATTTGAATCTTCAGGGATTTTGAACTGAGGTTGTTCTTTTTCATAGTCGATATATGCTATCAAATTGAGGACAAGATTTTGGTTCGTAGTAGTATTATTGACGCAATGCATGCCTACCAAAGTTCGATGTTCATCTAATATATAATAGGTGACATCGGCAAATACGCGATCTTTCCATTCCATTTCATAACGGTATGTAATGCAGTTCATAGAGGGATTGATATCCCACGGGTAATAAGATGATTCGAAAAGCACATGAGGAATCAATTGTCGGTTGCGGTAATATCCCGGCATAACGGAGAAATCGAAACGCATGCCGGATTTCATATCAGGTATATGCGAGATTCCGGCATATCGTTTAGAATAAGGTCCCCAAGGATGCAATGAAGTGATGTCATGACTATCGGTAAAACATGATGGAGGGATTGTTTGCTGTCCTAATGCAGATATTATCCCGAACATAGTCATTAGGAACGTCATTAAAGATTGCTTAGTTTTCATATTTAGAATATAAATTGGTTGATGTAGCAAAGGTATGGCTTTTGAAGATTTAGGAAGAAAAAAATTGTTCAATAAAGAAAACAAAATATTCATATTGGTTCTTCGTCACTTTTTGTACAGCCGGCATAAATGGTTGACTGATATCTCCATTAAAAAGATTCTGATTGAGGGCAACTACAGCAAAAGTTTAATTCTTTTCGGTACGGAAATGAATTAAACGATAGTTTCCAATAGTTAGTAAAAGATAATCTATTGCAATACAGTATTTAGTTTCCTGTCTATTATAAATAATAATTAGACATGCACTCCAGTTTGCGTTCCACTTAAGTCGAACGACAGAACCACTTAAGTGGAACTATCGTTCGACTTAAGTGGAACGCAAATTTGTCAGGGAACAAAGAAAATAATAGTTTCAAGAAGAAGTACTAAAAATAATATTGTGTTAGATTAATCCTTGTAGCTACACATTTAGCTCATAACCGTACCGGAAATGAACTAAACTTTGAGTACGGTTACCCTCAATTAAGATTTTGCTAGTAGAGAAATTATGTTGGCTGTACAAAAATGACGAAAAATCGTAATATATAGTGTTATTTATTATTGAGGTTTATTTGGGCTAATTCAATGGAACTATACAGGTTATATGGTTGACTGGTCCTATTAATATGCGTGGTAGTAAATAACGTGAGTTCGATATAAGCAAACAGAATATTGAATAAAGGACACATATTGCCCATAATGAAAATAAATGGTCTTGTATCGTTTCTTATTGAATGGTTCGAATGACTTTGGAACTAATTTTCCATTTATTGACCTATTTGTGTTACCTAAATTACAATAGAATCTCTACTTTTGTTGGTGAAATAAGAATTTATATGTGCTATTTTAATGTGAGCACATAATAAAGTAAGATAAATTAAGGTAAAGAGTATAAGGGTTTTTATTAAGAAGTTGAAAAGACTGTTCGAAGGATAACACGCTTTTAATTGAATCACATGTAATATCAGGGCTTTTATTGAGTCCACTTAAATCTCATGTAATGAATAACAAATTAATTGAAAAAAGTATCGCTGTGAGTGCACGTCCTTATATGTATATATTGACGGTAATGCTCTTCCTCCTATCGTGTGGATCTGATAACAATACTCCGACAGAGGATCTGGGAAATACGACGAATCATTATCTGAAATTACAACCGAGTGGTTTGAATGTAATCAAGGTTTCTTGTTTAGAAGAGAATTTCGTGTTTCCTTTTCAAGTCAAAATGATAGGAAATAAAACTAATCAAAGAGTTAAAGCCCAGCTAAATACTTGGAATGAAGATGAATTGAAGGCTTATAATAATAAGGAGAAAACATCTTATACGCTTTTGCCCTCATCGTTGTATTCTTTAACTTCTACAGAAGTATCTTTTGAAGAAGGAATTTCTATTGTGGATGTAGAGGTTAAGTTTAATCCATCTAAAGTGTTTGCTGAATCTAGAAAAAAGGGGATCGAATATCTTATCGCTTTAAAACTTACCAGCAATGAAATTCGAGTGAGAGATAGACAAGACGAAATACTTCTAAGCCTTTCTTTTGATTATCCCACAGTTGGTTTTGCTACTTCTGCCAAAGAAATTAGTATGAATAAAGATTTGATACCGGTGGATATCGATGTAACGCTCGATTATAAGGTAAATGGAATACCGACAGCCAATCCATGGGATTTTACATGCCAATTTATTGTACCATCCAATGCGGAAGAATTGGTTGCAGAATATAACAAGGCTTATAAAGCCTCTTATCAACTCTTGTCTGGAAGTAACTACGACTTAGGAGAGGGTATATCTTTTAAGGGTGGAGAGACTAAGGCTAGTGGAAAGATTACAATTAAACGTGATGGAATGGCGGTAGTAAATTACCTATTACCATTACAACTTGGAGAATGTTCTAATAATGGAATTATTTGCCGTGAAGGAATATGTTATCTTAAAGTAGGTCGTACATATACTAATCCGATTATATCAGATAAAAGTGTACCGGATCCCACTGTGGTTCGTGCAAATGACGGGCATTTTTACTTATATGCTACTCAAACTAGTACATACTGGATGCCGATTTATCGTTCGAAAGACTTAGTAAATTGGGAATATCAAAAAACGGCTTTTACGCAAGCTACTAAGCCGTCCTTATCTGGTGGAGGTGCTTTTTGGGCTCCCGAGATGCAATATATTAATGGGAAGTATGTTCTTTACTTTTCATGGGCTAAAATGAATGGGGCGGATGTTAGCTATACGGCTGTAGCTGTTTCAGATTCTCCTTTAGGTCCTTTCCCGAATAGTAAAGCGTTGATTACTAATGAAGAGTTCGGGTCTAATGCGATTGACCAGTTCTACTATGAGGAAAATGGAAAGAAATATATGTTTTTTGGAAGTTTCAAGGGAATTTATGTCACAGAACTTACGGATGACGGTCTTTCCGTCAAACGGGATGCAAAAGGCAAACCTGTGCTGAAGAAACAAATTTGTGGTAATTTATTTGAGGGAACTAATATCTATAAAAAGAATGGCTATTATTACTTATTTGCTTCTATTGGTAATTGTTGTAATGGTGTTAATAGCAGTTATAAAGTAGTGGTCGGTCGTTCTCAAGATTTATTGGGTCCCTATGTGGATAAGAAAGGAAAAAGCATGCTTGATAATAGCTGGGAACTTGTGTTAGAAGGGGATGGACAGAAGTGGATCGGCCCTGGACATAATTCTATTATTATACAGGATGATGAAGGTACAGACTGGATGATTTATCATAGTTATATGAAAGATGCCAAGGGTGGTGTCGGTGGACGTTTGGGAATGCTGGATCGCGTATTGTGGACCAATGACGGTTGGCCATACATAAAGAACTATATTCCTTCTAATTCCGGATTGATTCCGGTATTTAATTCTAATAAATGAAATCAAGATATACTTATTAACATTTAAAATCAATGTATTATGAAAATGAAAACAAAGAATCATGTTTGGCATTTTTTGTGGGGATTACTGGCATTGGTTGGTTTCTGCTTCGTCAGTTGCAAAGATGATGATGAAGGAGGAGAACAACCTTTTGATCCAAGTAAACCTGTAGTTATTTCTGATTTTACCCCAAAAGAAGGAGGCATGGGGAGTCGTTTAGTTTTATATGGTGATAATTTTGGAAATAATCCAGATAGAATGAAGGTTACTATTGGAGGGCAAATAGCTAAGGTGATAGGTGTAAATAATAATAGTTTATATTGTTTTGTCCCTCCTAAAGCTTATGATGGTGATATCGAAATAGCACTTCTTGACGAAAATGGAGAGGAAATAGCTTATGGAGAGGCTGAAGAACGATTCTCATATATTAAGAGAGTGATGGTTACAACTCTTGTGGGTGAAACTTATGAAAATAACACAAAGTTTGATATTCTGGATGGTCCATGGGGAAATTGTGGAGGATTGGAAAAGATGGAGTGGATGGTTTTTGATCCCAATAATAAAGACATGTTGTATGTTTGTGGTGGGGCTAAGACGCATCGTGTGGTGAATTTCGCAGAAGAAACATTAGGAACTATCAAGTTTACAGGTGAAGCTAGCGGTGATTGTAACATTTTGAGTTTTACAAATGATGGGCAGTTGATTGTTGTTAGAAATAGAACTAAAGATGGTCAAAAAGGTTTGTTTTTCTTTTCTCCTGAGTCTAATTTCACAACACAAGTAAAGGCTTTAGATGCTCGTGGATGCAGAGCGGCAATTCCCCATCCTGTGAACGGGGAAATTTATACTTCTAGGTATGATAAGGGTTGGATCGGGAGATATAATCCTAAAGATGGATCATATAAGATGGATGAAATCCAATTGCCTTATGGCTCTTTGGATATCTATTTAGTTATTCATCCTACAGGAAATTATATGTATATTATATTAAGGAATAAGCATGTTATTTATCGCGCTGATTACGATTGGAATAAAGAAACATTTAAAACTCCTTATTTGGCATGTGGAAAATATCAAACGGAAGGCTGTGTAGACGGTGTAGGAAATGCTGTACGTTTAAAACAGCCTCAACAAGGATGCTTTGTGAAAAACGAGAAGTATATTGGACGAGAAGATGAGTATGATTTTTATTTTGTAGATAAGCAAAATCATTGTGTTCGTGTTATGGATCCATATGGACGAGTGACAATGTATGCAGGTAGACCGAATGGAAATGCTGATAAAGGATTCAATGATGGAGATTTGCGCAAAGAGGCTCGTTTTAATTATCCTGCAAGTATTGTATGGGATGAAAAAAGGGGTTGTCTTTTAGTTGGAGATTCAGACAATCATCGAATTCGTAAAATTGCTTTAGAAGAATAATAATGATAAACACACATATACAATGAGAAATATTTTATTAATATGTATGATGTTACTGGCTTTGTCTGTTAAAGCATTGGCGCAGGAAAATAATATTGTAGTGAAAGGAGTAGTGACTGACACTAATAAGGAACCTATGATTGGTGTGAATGTGTCTATTGCAGAAATGCCTGGACTTGGCGCTATCACAGACATTAATGGCAGATTTTCTGTTAAAATGCCAGCTTATCATAAACTCGTATTTTCATATATCGGATATGATAAAGTGGAAGTGCTGGTAAAGGAACAACGAACGGTAAATGTTGTTATGAAAGAGGCAGATGCAAGTATTATTGATGAAGTTGTTGTAACTGGTATTGGAACACAAAAGAAAATAGCTGTAACTGGTGCAATTACGAATGTCGATGTTGAGGAATTGAAATATTCTCCTAGTGCTTCTATGGCAGATGCATTAGCAGGTGTGGTTCCTGGCATACAGGCAATGCAGACTGATGGACGTCCGGGATCTGTATCAGAGTTTTGGGTGCGTAGTATATCTACTTTTGGAGCTAATAGTGCAGCATTGGTTTTAGTGGATGGCTTTGAACGTGATTTAAATGAAATAAACGTAGAGGATGTAGAGTCGTTTACAGTTTTGAAGGATGCATCAGCTACGGCTATATATGGGTCAAAAGGAGCTAATGGAGTTGTCTTGATTAATACAAGGCGTGGTAAAGAAGGAAAGATTAATATCAATGCCAAGGCGGAAGGTTTTTATAATATGGTGACAAAACTACCAGAATTTGTAGATGGATACACATATGCTTCTATGGCAAATGAGGCAAAGATTGCTCGTAATCAGGAGCCTCTTTTTCAAAATGAAGAATTGGAAATTTTTCGTCTAGGATTGGATAATGATGTATATCCGAATGTGGATTGGATGGATACAATGTTACGTAAGGGGGCATGGAGTTCTCGTGTTTCTTTGAATATGACAGGTGGTGGGAAAACTGCACGTTATTATGTTGGTGGAAGTTATTATGATCAACAAGGTATGTATAAAACTGATAAGAGCTTGAAGGAGTATAATACAAATGCTAATTTCCGTAAATATACATATCGTATGAATGTAGATATTGATATTACTAAATCTACATTATTGAAAGTGGGGATTTCCGGTTCGCTTAGGAAACAGAATGATCCTGGCGTAGGAACGGACGCTATTTGGACTACATTGATGGGATATAATTCTATTATGATGCCGATTGTATATTCAAATGGCTACGTCTCATCTTGGAGTGGTAAGGAGGATAATCTTAATCCGTGGGTACAAGCGACCATGACAGGATATAGAGAAAGTTGGAAGAATAATATCCAGACGAATGTGACTTTGGAACAAAAATTGGATTTTATTACAAAAGGACTTAAGTTTATAGGCCGATTTGGTTATGATACTGATAACTCGAATTGGATTAATAGGGTAAAATGGCCTGCTGTGTATAAAGCCGATAAATATCGTGATACAGCTACTGGAGAATTAAAATTCACAGAAATGGCGAAAGAACAAAAAATGAAACAATCTTCGGGTTCTTCTGGTGAAAGAAAGGAATTTTTTGAATGGGAGTTGCATTATAATCGTGGATTTAAAGATCATCATGTGGGAGGCGTATTGAAATATACACAGTCTGCAAAGGTTCAAACCCAAGGTATTGGTTCTACATTAGAAAATGGAATTCAACGTCGTAATCAAGGTATTGCTGGTCGTTTTCATTATAACTGGAAATATCGTTATTTTATTGATTTTAATTTTGGGTATACTGGTTCCGAGAATTTTCATAAAGATTATCGTTTTGGTTTCTTTCCTGCTCTTTCTGGTGCATGGAATCTTGCAGAAGAGCCTTTTATGGAAAATGTGAAGTGGATGGATATGTTTAAGATTCGTTATTCATGGGGTAAAACTGGTAATGATGATTTGAGAAATAGCGCGAATAATAGGGTTCGTTTCCCTTATTTATATAAGATGGATTTTTTATATAATCGTGATAAGGATGGTAATTTGGTCGATGGTAAAAAAACTCCTGTGGGAGGGTATCAATTTGCAGATATTGGTTATGATAGATATTATGGCGGTATAGGTTATTTATCTATGGCAACTCCAGATGTCTCATGGGAGATTTCAACCAAACAAGATTTAGGTATTGATTTTTCATTTTTTGAAGATAAAATATCAGGTTCTATTGATTATTATAATGAGAAAAGAACAGGTATTTATTTAGAACGCAGGCATTTACCGTGGACGGTAGGATTGTCGGCAGAGAATTATAAAAAAGAAAAGCAGAATGTTTATGCAAATGTTGGTGAGGTAAAAGCGCACGGATTTGACGGTAATATCAAGTTACGTCATAAAATTAATAATGTAGACTTTACTATTCGCGCAAATATGACTTATGGTAAAAATGAGATTGTCGAGCGTGATGAAGAGAATACTGTTTATTGGTATAAGAAGCAAGCTGGACATCGTGTAGGTCAGGCAATGGGATTAGTGGCATTAGGATTGTTTAAGGATTACGAAGAAATTCGTAATTGGCCGACTCAGTTCGGAGAGGTAATGCCTGGTGATATTAAATACAAAGACATCAATGGAGATGGTAAGATAGACGATAATGATAAAGTGGCTATTGGAGCAACGAAACGACCTAATTTTACTTATGGCTTTGGAATGTCAGTCAGATGGAAGGGACTAGACTTAAATGTTCATTTTCAAGGAGTAGGTAAATCTACCTATTTTATTGATGGAAGTACTGTTTATATGTTTCAAGGTGGCGATGGCTGGGGAAATATCATGAAAGAGATGGCAGAGAGTAATCGTTGGGTTTTGGGAGAGAACGAAGATCCAAATGCTGAGTATCCTCGCTTGACTTATGGTAATAATAGTAACAATAATCGTGCATCTACATTTTGGCTTCGAAATGGTGCATATCTTCGTTTGAAGACGTTAGATATTGGATACTCATTGCCAAAAGCAATTGTTCGGAAAATGCACATGAATCAGGTTCGTTTCTTTTTTATCGGTACTAATTTACTTACTTTCTCTAAATTTAGTCTTTGGGATCCAGAGATGGGCAGTTCGAATGGAAAAAAATATCCGTTGAGTAAAACGATCTCGTTGGGTGTCTCTGTTAATCTATAAAAAAATGTATATGAAAAAGATATTAATGATTTTGTCTTTTGTCATGGGGATGATTACTATGGCAGGATGTTCTGATTATTTGGATTCAGATTATTTGTTTGAGGAACGATTGAATATAGAAGATGTATTCACCAATAAAGATTATACGAATTATTGGTTGGCAAAATCATATTCATGGTTGTCTACTAATGCTCTACAAGACGTAAGTAGCAAAAGGACTGTTCCTTTTAATTTTGCCGACGATATGTATTATGGGGACGGCGGTTATAAAGAATGGAAAAGTGGTAATTATAATGAGAAAGGTGTGAATAATTCTAGTGAAACTATATGGGAGAATGCTTATAAAGGCATTTATGATACTTCTATATTCTTGAATAATATTGATATGAATAAAGAATTCACATCAGAGGAAATTGCAGATTTTAAGGGACAAGCACATTTTCTACGCGCTTATTATTATTGGTTACTACTTCGTGCTTTTGGTCCAATTCCTCTACTTCCAGATGAGGCAGTGGATTATACGTTGAGCTATGATGAATTGGCTTATCCGAGAAATTCATATGATGAGTGTGTGGAATATATTAATAATGAATTGTTGAAAGCAGCTGCGGTTTTGCCACTTCAACGTCCAGTGCAAGAAATAGCTCGTCCTACAAGAGGGGCTGCATTAGCTTTACGTGCCAAAATGTTTTTATATGCTGCGAGTCCATTGTTTAATGGAAAAGCACCAGAGTATGTCTCTTCGGCGTTGGTTAATAAAGATGGGAAGCATCTGCTACCGGAATCTTATGACGAGTCGAAATGGGCAAGAGCGGCAGCGGCGGCTAAAGATGTGATGGAGTTGAATGTGTATAGCATACATGTAGCGCGTTTCAAAGCTGCAGGTGACATAGCTTATCCTGCTACTATTGTTCCACCATATAATAGTGAATTCTCAGAGCAATCTTGGCCTAATGGTTGGAAGGATATTGACCCTTTTCAGTCTTATCGTGAATTGTTTGATGGGACTCTTATAGCGAGTCAGAATGAAGAACTAATATTTACAAGAGGTACTAATGTCGGAGGAGAAGACTTGCGTGTGATGGTTGTTCACCAGTTGCCGAGAAATGGAGCCGGAGGATATGGATCTCATGGTATGACTCAAAAACAGTGTGATGCTTATTACATGAATGATGGCAAAGATTGTCCAGGTATGAATGATATGTATAGGGGGGTTGATGGCTATATAGGGCGTTGTGATTCGAGACAAAGAGCGGAAGGCTATGTTGATGAAAACGAACTTTCAACCTATCCGGAATTAGGCTTATTAGGGGTTGGAGTATCTAAACAGTATGTACAGCGTGAACCGCGTTTTTATGCCTCAGTTGCTTATAATGGAAGTACATGGCATTTATTGAGGGCGTTGAATGATGATAACCATAATGAAACAGAGAATATACAGGTGTTTTATTATAGAGGGGAGAATAATGGCTATACAAATTCTTCTTATTGGCTTAAAACTGGTATAGGAATAAAAAAATATGTGCATCCGAATGATATTAGCTATACACAAAAAAATTCTTATGATGTTGAACGTATAGAGAGGAAGGTAGATATAGCTTTGCGGTATGGAGAAACGTTGCTGATTTATGCAGAAGCATTAAATGAATTGTCTTCAGGTACTAACTATGAGATCCCTTCATGGGATGATAGCAAGATTCATGTTGTTAGTCGTAATATATCAGAAATGAAAAAAGGCGTTCGTCCGATTCGTATTCGCGCAGGATTACCAGATTATTCAGAAGAAGTCTATAGTGATCCAGTTAAATTACGTATGAAATTGAAACGTGAGTGGCAAATTGAGTTTTTTGCAGAAGGACATCGTTATTGGGATTTGCGTCGATGGATGGATGCTCCGTTGGAGGAGACTACTCCAGTATATGGGTGTAATATGTTGGCAACGAAGGATATGAAGGATAATTTTCATACTCCAGTGATGTGTACCTCATTACCAACTATTTTTGCGGAGAAAATGTGGCTTTGCCCGATTAGTCACGCTGAAATGAAGCGTAATGCTAATTTGGTGCAGAATCCAGGTTGGACAGATCCAGAATAATTATTTAAATGTATAATAAAATGAAGAACATATATTATTTGTTTTTAGGTTTGGTAGTAGTAATTTGCTGTACTGCCTGCAATAAAGAGTGGGAAGATGAACAATATTTGCAGATGGCTTCTTTCAAAGCGAATGTAAATGCCCAAGGAGTGACTACAGCATATGTACGTTTTAAGCCCGGCGGAGTGGTAAAATATAGTGTGCCGGTTATCATGAGCGGATCTACGATGAATGAAAAGGCTCGAACTATTCATGTAGGTTTGGATCCAGATACATTAGCCAGGTTGAATAAGGAGCAATATGGACATCGTCAGGAATTGTATTTTCAACAATTGCCTGATAAATATTACAGTATGCCAGAAACTGTAGAAATGCCTGTTGGAGAGTGCGTGACAATATTTCCAGTAGAATTTAAATTGGATGAAACCTTGGATCAGGCAGATAAATGGGTGTTACCATTGCAGATCTTAGATGACTCGTCTTATGATTATCAAGCAAATCCTCGTAAATTTTATCGAAGAGCTATGCTAAGGTTATTGCCGTTTAATGATTATTCTGGGACATATGATGCTAGCCAGTATAAGATATATTTAGGCGACGATACGAGTAATGCTTTAACTATATCAACAACTCGAGCATTTGTGGTAACAGAGGATGAAATATTTATTTACGCTGGTGTGCGAGATATTGATTATTTAGATCGTAAGTTGTATAAAGTTAAGATTAAGTTCACAGATGAAATAGTAGACCTTCAGAATAAGAAATTGATTATTTCATCTGATAATTCTGAGAATAATAATTTTACCCCTATAGGGATACAGAGTTATTCAATATCAGAGAGTATGGATGATTTGAAACCATATTTGAAAAAGATATTTATAACACTAAATTTGGAATATACTTTTGATGATTATACAACTGTTCCAGGACAGAAAATTCAATATCATGTTGTGGGTACGCTTTCTATGGAGCGTAAGTTGAATACTTTAATACCAGATGAGGATCAGCAAATACAATGGTAAAAGCATAATGATTTTTATTTAACTGATTATATAGATGAAGGTAATCGGAATCAAATAATATGCGCTATTATTTGTCCGTTGCCTTCTTCTTTGTAGTACATATTATTTGTAACGTTATAAATATAAAGAAAAATATGAATGTAGAGAAGAGATCTAGTCTGTTTTCCTTATTTTGTTTAGTAATAAATGTAATGGTAGGGATGGGTTGTAGTGGAGGTGAAGATTCGTTATTTGATGATAATTCTGATAAAAGTGAGGATGATAAAACGAAGTATGTTATAAAGCCTGTTTCTGATGTGATGGCATTGGAAACTAATAAAAGAAATGAACTACAGCTTATGTGGGTAAACCCTCCAGAAATTGCGATTGTAGAAATATCTTACCAGAAAGAAGATGATGATGAGGTGCATACTGTAAATAAACGAGTATTTGGAGAGCATAAATCTGTGTATACATTGACATTTTTGGAGTATGGAACTTATCAGATAGGGTTAGTAGCTATTGACAATTATGGAAAACGTTCTGAGAAAGTAACGATCTCGGCTACTCCTGCCAAAGAGGATACGATTGACCCGGATATTATAGTGGAGGATAAATTACCTATTGCTGATCCTTATGTATTATACTATGAAGGTAAATATTATGCCTATGGTACTCGTGTTAATGGTTTCGAGGTATATATCTCTGAAGATTTGAAACATTGGAGACGAAATGAAACAAAGGCTTTGTCTCCCGAAAACTCTTGGGGTACAAGATGGTATTGGGCACCGGAGGTGTACTATGTAAAATCAAAGAATCTGTTTTATATGTTTTATTCGGTAGACGAACATATTTGTGTAGCTACTTCTATCAGTCCGGAAGGACCGTTTGTTCAGAGAGAGAAGAAGCCTATTGTACCCAATGAGAAAGGAATTGATACCTCGTTTTTTATAGATGATGATGGGACACCTTATCTTTATTATGTACGCTTCACTGATGGTAATGTGATTTGGGTAGCAGAGATGAATGACAACCTAACCAGCATAAAAAAAGAAACGTTGACTAAATGTATCAGTGTTACTGATTCATGGGAGAAAAAACAGGCAAAGGTTGCTGAAGGTCCTTCTGTGTTGAAAAGAGGGGATACCTATTATTTAATTTATTCAGCAAATCATTATGAAAGTAAAGATTATGCAGTAGGATATGCTACGTCTACTTCGCCTAAAGGCCCATGGAAAAAATATAGTGGAAATCCGATTCTTCGAAGAGATAAGGAGGCTGCTAAGTCTGTGGGGCTAGTGGGTACAGGACATGGGGCGCCGTTCATTTGTGCAGACGGAAGTTATAAATATATCTTTCATGCTCATGCAAGTGAAACGAGTGTAGGTCCACGTACTTCTTACATCAGTAATTTTAATATTTCCGATGAAGGAGTGATCAGTATTACTGGAAGGACTATTGAACCGGTAAGAATAAAGTAACTGATAAATAAGGAATGCGATGAAGAATATTCGATTTAATTTGTTGTTAGGCATTGGGATATTGGCATTAGGTAGCCTTCTCTATAATTGCTCCAGTGAGGATGAAGAACCTGTATCATCTTCTCAGGAAAATACGGAAAATGATGAAAAAGAAAGATATACATATGTACATCTGTTGAAGGCTGATAATTATAATATGCCGACAGAAGGGAGCATTTCTCCTGAATATGATGACTCTCCTGAAGGAAAAGATATTAGTAAGTTGGTTGATGGAGACTGGGCAACTTCTTTTTATACTCCTAATAATACTGTTTCTATAATATGGGAAGGAAAAGAACCGGTTATAGTACGCTATTATTCGATTATGGCAACTGGAGATAAAGAAGGAAATTCACCTGCTGCTTGGTCTCTTTATGGGTCGAATGACAATGTAAAATGGACAGAACTCGACAATAGAGTTCGTCAGACATTTGGAAAAGCGGAAAAGAAGTTGTTGGCATTAGCCAATGAAGCAGTTTATCAGTATTATAAGTTAACTATCCATCGTAATCAAGGTGGCGAAGGAGTAGAAATTTTGGAATGGATGCTGCAAACTAAGCGTACCATTGATACTCCGTTACTAATAAACTTTCCGGCTGGAAGCGCGCCGAAAGAGATAGGTAAACGGTTGGGAAATCTTTTTGCAAAAGGTAAACATAATGGGAAAACGTTAGGGTATGCGGAAACGTTTACCTGGAATGGTGCCTTGAAATATGCGGAAGCGGCTAAAGATAATGAGTTGCTGTTACCTTTAAAAACCGGATTTGAATCTTTCTTTACCACTGATAAGAACTTTCTGCCTGTGATGGATCACGTTGACCGGAATATGTTTGGTAGTCTTCCTTTGACACTATATCTGATAACCAAGGATGAACGGTATCGGGAGATGGGAAAGCCTTATGCAGACTCTCAATGGGAAGTGCCGGAAGATGCAAGTATAAGTGCGAAATCATGGGCGGAAAAAGGATATAGTTGGCAGACTCGTTTATGGATCGATGACATGTATATGATTACCATCATACAGATGCACGCTTACAGAGCGACGGGTGATATGAAATATGTTGAACGTGCTGCTAAAGAAATGGCGATGTATCTGGATGAATTACAGCGTTTGAACGGACTTTTCTATCATGCGCCAGATGTTCCTTATTTCTGGGGACGTGGAAACGGATGGATGGCAGCCGGTATGGCAGAGGTACTTCGCTTTCTGCCGGAATCGAGCCCCTATTATTCGCGGATTATACAAGGCTTTCAAACTATGATGGCAAGTCTGAAGAAATATCAGACCGAAGAGGGAATGTGGCGACAATTGGTTGATAAGCCTGATTGTTGGATAGAAACATCTGGTTCAGCGATGTTTGCATATGCATTTATTATGGGAGTGAAATATGGCTGGTTACCCGTAAAAGAATATGGAGAGGCTGCTCGTAGAGCATGGTTAGGTATGGTTACATATATAAATCCGGATGGCAAGGTTAGAGAAGTTTGTGTGGGAACCAATAAAAAAAATGATATGCAATATTATTATGACCGGCGGCGTAATACGGGTGATTATCACGGCCAAGCTCCCTATCTTTGGTGTACGGTTGCTCTATTAGAAGAATGATTGATTTTGACTAAAAATATTATTGTTATGTGTAGGAAAATTCTTTTTTTATTATACTCTTTACCTATTCAGTTATTGATGGGTCAAAACATTTTAACTAATTTCCCCCAAGGATATACTCCCGAAGAAGTGGGTAACCGATTGGCATATCGTTTTATGGAAAAATATAAAATAAGTGATAAAAAGGGAATAGGCTATTCTGATACATTTAATTGGAGTGGTGCTCTTAAGTATGCCGCTGTAACTAAAGATGAGAAGTTGTTTCAATTGTTACAAAATAAATTTGATTCATTGTTTACTACCAAAAAGCAAATCTTGCCTAAAAAGAGCCATGTAGATTGGAATATGTTCGGCAGCCTTCCTTTGGAGTTTTACTGGATAACTAAAGAAAAACGTTATTTAGATCTAGGAATACCTTATGCGGATACACAATGGGAAGTTCCTGAAAATGCAAAAGCTCAAGAAAAGGAATGGGATGCGAAAGGATATAGTTGGCAGACTCGTTTATGGATTGATGATATGTATATGATTACTATTATACAGACTCAAGCTTACAAGGTGACTGGAGACTTAAAATATCTTAACCGTGCTGCCAAAGAAATGGTTCTTTATTTAGATGAGTTACAACGTCCGAATGGACTTTTTTATCATGCGCCAGATGTCCCGTTTTATTGGGGACGCGGAAATGGATGGATGGCTGCAGGCATGACTGAATTGCTTCGATATTTACCTAAGGATAACAAAGATCGTTTGCGAATTTTGAAAGGTTATCAGAAAATGATGAAAAGTTTGAAAAAGTATCAAACATCAGATGGTTTGTGGAATCAGTTGATAGACCAACCTGATTGTTGGGCAGAGACTTCGGGGTCTGCGATGTTTACTTTTGCGTTTATTGCCGGTGTGAAACAAGGATGGCTTAAAGCAAAAGAATATGGTCCGGCTGCTCGTAAAGCATGGATGGCTTTGATACCATATATTAATGAGAAGAATGATGTGAGAGAGGTATGTGTGGGAACAAATAAAAAGAATAGTAAGCAATATTATTATGATCGTCCACGACATACTGGTGATTATCATGGGCAAGCTCCTTACCTTTGGTGTGTGGTTGCGCTGTTGGAACAGTAGTTTTGTATGATGTGATACTTACATAAAATACGATATATGAAAGAAAGTTATTTGATTTTATTGTTGATTATTTTGTTTATAAACCTCCAGAGAAACGGTGAAGATTCCAATGACTTGCCTTTAGACAAAGGTAAAATAACATTTAACTTACATACTCCAGTTGCATTCCTTACCAAGGCAGTGGATGTCGGTGACGAGGAGGCACTAATGACAAAATAGCCTTTTATCAATTTAGCAAAGAAGGTAAGTATGAACAAAGGTATGTCTTAAATTATGCAGCTGCTTCTGTAGGTGTAAACGATGATACAAGGTCATATACTGTAGAATTAGCTTCTTCGACTGGAGGAGAAAAGAGATTTATTATTGTGGAGAGTGAGGATGAGAACAACTTCCCTAATATGAGTGCAACAAATACAATCGAAGAACTGCTAAATAGTAAGACTGTTGCGGAGAGTGGTAAGTTGAATCCTCCATTTGTTATGTCCAATGTCAAAACAGATGGTAAGGAGTATGTAACAGTTGCTGATGTAGAATCTTCCGATAATCAGATTGATGTAAAACTTAAAAGACGTGTAGCCAGATTTGATTTGCTGAATGATCCGGCAGAATCGGGATTAGTGATTGATAAGGTATATATTAAGAATAGATACACTCAAGGATTCATTGGTGATATAAGTGGTAATGCAGGCAATATATCTTCTGATGTTCTGGAAATACCGGCAGCTGATTTAGCTAATGACGGAAAGAGTTTCTATCTTTATCCGACTCAGTTGACTTCAACTCTTGAGCAGAATGAAAAAACAGTTGTATGGGCTACCACTAAACTTGCTAATACCAATACGGAAGGGCCGACTCTTTATCTGAATCTTACTGCTGATATCAATGTGGAGGCCAACTATCTCTATCAGCTTAATACGAAAAAGATAGCCGGTTCTACAGGCTTTGATATCTCAGTAGAAGAATGGAAAGACGGAACTTCAATTGATTGGGTGACGATTGAAGACGGAATCTCTGTAATGGATGACAAGGCTACTGTCATTGCTGGTACAGATATTAAAGGGACTTATGTAAAGATTGCAGCTGACGCTACAATGCCATATACTATAAAACGTGTCGTTACAGATTATAGCTCAGCAGCATTGGACGCTGCGTATGACGGAAGCTTACCTAAATGGCTTACCATTTCTTCATCTACTAAAGATGCAGGTAGCGGTCTTTATCGTCATGAGATTATTTACACGGTGACTGCACATCCTGAGAAGACAAGTCAGTTTGCTATCACACATCTTAACGGAGCCGTTTCAGATGAGAACTTGTTGGTAATCGGGTTTGCTGATCCGTATCCAGGCACTCCGCTTCCTTGTCTATCGTGGGAAGAGAAGCTCTATTCGCCAGTGCACTGTCGTCAGTCCACCTATCTTGTCCATAATACAGTAGATAAGGCTTATTTCTGTGGAACTGAAGGATATACGTTTAATACTCCTATGAAAGGTAAAACGGGTAATGAGGGGGCGAAGAATCTTTGTCCCGAGGGTTGGACAGCATTGAATGATGCAGAGGCAAAAGATTATATTTTGTGGGTAGGACAGCATCTTAAATCACAAGTGGCAGAGGCTTTATATACTTACTGTTGGTTCGATAAAGACGATGAGGCTACTAATTTGCGTATATTGGGGGGATACCCATACGATAGAGCTACTCCCAATGTGAAAGACTTAGCTTGTTATGGTACGTGGCCGAACGTAGCTTGGGTGAACATCAAACTGCCAGGTCTTACTATAGCGGGACAGACATTTAACGATGAATGGACAGTGAAGAAGGATTACGGAATCCCCTACAGATGTATTCGTGATAAGGCCGGTTGGGAATAACTGTATGGATTCTTGAAAGGATATATATTCAATGATTAAATTTGTAAGACAATGCTAAAGAATACTCTATTTGTGATTCTTCTAATGATTTCCAGCCTATTCACGGCTTGTGCTGAAGGATATGTAAGTGATGTGCAGAAGGGGGATGACACAAAAGAAATACGTTTCAGTCTGAATATGGAGGGAGGGCTAACGATGTCCTCCACCAGGGCTTCTGTGTCTTTGGACAGAATGAAGTGGAAGATATTCTGTTTTGACGATCAATATAATTATCTGTTTGACAAAACAGGAAGTATAGGGGATGCAGCAAATGAAATAAAGGTTTCTGTAACTAAAGGCGTCGTTTATCGATTCCTGTTTTTGTGCACCACAGTCAATAACATATTCCCGGATTTGACTTCTGGTAAGACTTATTGGGATTTAGAAGCGTATACTCCTCTATTGCCGTTAGCTGATCCGATGGAGATGCTTGTCAGTAGAGGTAATGAAAAAGATGGTACACTTCGTGTAGCTGCTGCGTCTGCATCGGTGCAGGTTACTCTTGCTCCGCGTGCATCCAAGATTGTTTTGCAAAAGGATGCGCAAACTGTTTCGGATATTACGGTGAATTCCGTGACTTTTGCAGATGCCGCTTCTTCTGTTCCTTATGTTCATATCGAACCACAGTTTTACAGTGAATATGAGAATCTTCCGGTAGTAACTCGAAAAACCTATCAGTGTGTGCCCCAAGAGGATGTATGCTATATGCTTCCGGATATGTGCGCCGGAACTTTTGGAGTGAATGCTACGCTGCATATCACTCATCCGATTTCTGGAGAACAGGACGTACGGGTAACGGTACCGGTGGGACTTGCGCTTAATGTAGGCAGTGGAAAGACTTACTATATTAAAATGTCTGCTGATGCAAAAGGAAAAGTTGCTGCTACTTGGGCAACACGTGTAGCACCTAAAACGCTGAAACTTGCTACGCAAAACTTATGGGGTAAATCGACTTCCGTTGTGTTGGATTACTTCAATAGAATTGATGTGGATGTGCTTTGCGCGCAGGAATGTAGTAATCTCTCCGAATCTGATATACAAGCACAGGGGCTTTACGTTCATACTCACTCCAACAATGGACAAGGAAAATGTAGCATTATATCGCGCTATCCTTTCTCGGGGATTACACCAAACAAGTATGGTGCTTATATCGACTTGGGTGAAGGCATTGTTGTGTTGGTGATGAACTGTCACGGTGCTTACTTCCCTTACGGTCCTTATCAGTTGAATGGTATCGAGTATAAAGATTTTCCTGCTACGGACGATGTCGATTATGTAGTAAAAGTCAACAAAGAAGCTCGTCAGGGCATGGTGGACAAACTGCTGGAAGACTTCCATTCGTCTACTACTCCTTTTGTTTGTCTTTCGGGGGACTTCAACGAACCGTCATGGCTTGATTGGACGGAAGGTGCCTTGTCAGCAGGCCTTGCTCCTTACGTTGTCCAGTGGCCTACCACCCGTTCCCTGTGGGAAGGCGGTATAAAAGGTGATGCCTACCGGACGATACATCCGGATCCAGTGACGCATCCGGGATTCACGTGGACACCGCGTCCGAGCAAGAAGGACACCAAAGACCGATTAGATTTGACTCTTTATACTTTATCTCCCAACACGGAAGTGAAAAGTTGTCAGGTAATAGGAGAGAACACGGAAATGTCGGATATCGTTCTTCCTAATTGGGGACCGTTTGAAAATGTATTCGATCACCGGGGATTACGGACAGAATTTGTCTTTACGAAATGACGGAACGGTGTACCGGAATTAGTGAGTCTCCAGACTGTTAATTATTGAGGTCTCGGGTATTAATACCTGTCGTGTAAGGTATTAATATCCGAGAATTCAGCTATTAATAGCTAACATGCCAACTATTTGTAATGGATAAACCAATGATTAACTAATGTCTTTCTGTCTGTTGCTAGATAACCTTCAAATAGGCAATATATGGCAGTTTGGGACTCAAATTTCATTTATTGACTTGTTTTTAGCATGCCGGACAGCTAGAAAACACTATTTTTGTCCTCATCCGTTTTAGACTTTTAAGATTATATAAACCAATAAATTGTAACATACGAATATGCACAACATTGCTAAAACCTTTTTACCGATTTTATTATTATTTTTTGCTGCAGTAGTGACAGCACAGAATGGGAAGAACAATGTCGGAAATACGCAACGTATCTGGCTTGATTCTGAAATTGGTCATCAGGGCGACTACCAGTGGAAAATGATAAAAGCTGGAGATGCAACAGATCCCGGAGAAAAGATTTCGTTATCCAATTATACAACTGCAAATTGGATGCCGGCCATCGTTCCCGGAACAGTTTTGAATTCTTTGGTGTATAACCAAAAATACCCGGAGCCTTATTATGGAATCAATAATAAGATTGAATCTAAATTGATACCGGATATTTCTGAAACCGGACGTGACTTTTACACCTATTGGTTTCGGACAGATTTTACAGTACCGCAGTCATTCAAGGGAAAGACTGTCTGGTTACAGTTGGATGGTATCAACTACCGGGCAGAAGTATGGGTGAATGGTAACTTGTTGAGCACAATGAATGGTATGTTTATTCAGGACTATATTGATGTTACGGATTTTGTGAAAATCGGAGGAAAAAACGGACTGGCTATAAAGGTCTATCCGGTAGATGTTCCCGGAAGTGCGAAGCCGAAATCCTGGGGAGCAGCCGGCGAATTCCATAACGGTGGAAACGGTAACATTGGTTTGAATACTACCATGTTGATGACGGTAGGTTGGGACTTTACCTTTATGGACGGTATCCGTGACCGTAATACAGGTATATGGAAAAATATTTCCCTCTATGCTACAGGCAGAGTAGCATTACGCCATCCTTTCGTTAAATCTGAATTGCGAAAACCTGATTATGACCAGGCTCGTGAGACTGTATCGGTTGAAATTATCAATCCATCAACCAGTAACCGGGTAATCAGTTGCAAGGTGAAGGGTGAAATTGTGGGTGAAAATATCACTTTCGAAAAGACCTTCCGACTGATGCGTGGAGAAGAAAAAACAGCAACCTTCTCCCCCGAAGAATTCCCACAACTGATTATTAACTCTCCAAAACTGTGGTGGCCTGTCAATAAAGGACCACAAAACTTATATGATCTGAAACTGACAGTATCAGTTGACGGTAAAGATTGTGATTCTGTAAAGACAAGATTCGGTATTCGTGAAATTGTCTCGGATAGAAAAACTCCGGATAAATCACGTGTCTTTTATGTGAACGGCAAACGATTATTTATTCGTGGTACCAACTGGATACCGGAAGCCATGTTGAGAACTTCAGATGAACGTACTTATGCTGAATTGCGCTACTCCCGTCAGTCCGGTGTCAACCTTTTAAGAATGTGGGGAGGCGGAATTGCAGAATCTGATTATTTCTTCCAATTGTGTGATGAATTGGGATTGTTGGTATGGCAAGAATTCTGGATGACCGGTGACACTCGTCATCCGCATGACAAGGCTCTCTATATGAGTAACGTGGAATCTACCGTAAAACGTATTCGTAATCATCCTTCTTTGGCTTATTATGTTGCTTCTAATGAGAGTACAGAAGTTACCGGTACTCCTGAATTACTGAATAAACTGGATGGTACACGTGGCTTCCAGATGCAGTCCGAATGTGAAGGAGTGCATGATGGCAGTCCTTACAAACAGGTAAATCCGATGCAGCATTATGAAAATACGGCCTCTCCCAGAGGAAGCCGTGTAGACGGATTTAATCCGGAATACGGTGCACCTACTCTTCCGACTGTGGAAATCCTCCGGGAAATGATGGATGAAAAAGACCTTTGGCCTATCAATAAGGAAGTATGGGATTATCTGGATGGAAATGGTTTCCATCTGATGAGTACTATGTATACAGACTTGGTGAATAACTACGGAAAATCATCATCCATCGATGAGTTTGCACAGAAAGGACAATTGTTGGGAGCTATTAATTCGAAGAGTATTTGGGAAGTATGGAACTACAATAAGCTGGATTATGGTGATCGTTTCTGTTCCGGACTTTTGTTCTGGTATCATAACTGCTCTATGCCTCAAGTGGCTTCCCGTATGTGGGACTGGTCTCTGGAACCGACAGCGTCCCTTTATCATACTGCCAACTCTTTAGAACCATTACATGCACAGTTTGACTATCTTAAGAATACAGTGTCTGTAGTGAATGATTATTATCGTGAATTTAAGAATTATAAAGTGATAGCACAGGTTTACGATATTAACAGTAAGAAAGTATTTGAAGAATCAGCAGTGGTTGATCTGCCTTCGGATGGAGTGGTGAATGATGCGTTGACTATTCGTTTCCCGGAAAACATATCTCAAGTTCACTTTATTAAACTGATTCTGAAAGATGAAAAAGGAAAAGATGTTTCTTCCAATTTCTATTGGCGTTCCAATGACAAATATGAAGGAAGCAAGACTTTGACCGGTCCGGCTGCTTCAGGTTTTGAAGATTTGAGTAAACTGAAGCAGGCAAAAGTGAAACTTACCTATAAAGTAAGAGAAGATGATAACAATTACTTTGTAGATATTACTTTGAGAAATACCTCCGGGCAGATTGCTTTCTTTAATCAGTTGCAATTCCTGAATTCAAAGATGAGTCCGATACGTCCGTCGTTCTATACAGACAATTTCTTCTCCCTGATGCCGGGTGAAAAGAAAACGGTAACCATTGAAACTGCAAAAGGAAAGTTGAAAGATGGAGCTGTGTTGGCACTGAAAGGCTGGAATATAAATAAGCAGGAATATAAATTGAAGTAGAAAAGTAAGAATATGAATTGATTCTGCGTTCTTTGTTTCGGTAGATTGTAGAATCAATCATTGATATTATAGAGAAATCATTTAATCATTAAAAAGAAGTGAGATGAAACTTAAGTTTATCATAGGCGTAGTCGGTATATTATCAGCATGTGGATTTACTAATGCACCTTCTTTAGATACTACTCAGGAAGAACAGGATAATAATTGGGTGATTGGTCCGTTCCATCGTCCGGAAGGAGTTAATCCTGTCATATCACCGCAACCGACAGAATTTTATTGTCCGATGCGGAAACAGCAAGTGAAGTGGGAAGAAAGTGATACTTTTAATCCGGCTGCTACTACAAAAGACGGAAAAATTGTTGTACTTTACCGCGCAGAAGATAATTCGGCTCAAGGCATAGGTAAAAGAACCTCACGTGTTGGTTATGCTGAAAGTAAGGATGGGATTGAGATGAAGAGGATGGCTAGCCCTGTTCTTTTTCCTGCCGAAGATAATTTTAAAGATCAAGATTGGCCGGGGGGCTGCGAAGATCCCCGTGTGGCTATGACCGAAGACGGATTGTATGTGATGCTTTATACGGCATGGAATCGAAAAAAAGCGCGTCTTGCTGTAGCTACTTCCCGAGATCTGAAGAATTGGACAAAACATGGACTTGCCTTTGATAAGGCATATAACGGTCGATTTAATAATCTTTTCTGCAAGTCAGGTTCTATTCTAACAAAATTGAAAGGAAATCAATTGGTCATTGATAAAGTTGACGGTAAGTATTTGATGTATTGGGGAGAGTATGCGGTATATGCTGCTACTTCTGATAACTTGATTGACTGGTATCCGGTGTTGGATGAGAAGAATGAACTAATGAAAATTATACAACCTCGTAAAGGGCATTTTGATAGTTTGCTGACAGAATGTGGTCCTCCGGCTGTTCGTACCAAACATGGTATTGTTCTTATGTATAATGGTAAGAATAGTGGTAAAACTGGAGATGCTGACTATCCAGCCAATGCTTATTGTGCCGGACAGCTGTTATTGGATGGTGACGATCCTTATAAAGTATTGGATCGTTTGGATAAGCCTTTCTTTGCTCCCGAGGCTTCTTTTGAGAAGAGCGGACAGTACAAAGATGGAACAGTATTTATTGAGGGACTTGTATATCACAAAAGGAAATTATACCTCTATTACGGTTGTGCGGATTCTCGGGTAGCAGTCGCCGTATGTGATGATGTAAAGAAGCTGAAGATAAAATAGTAGATTATAAAACAATGAGAATAAGGCTGAATACATATATTGCTTGTATTGCTATTTTTCTGTGTTCTTCTATAGAATGCATCTATTCGCAAAAATTGAAATGGAATTTTGGTTTATCACGTAGGCAAAGTTCCGAAGTGATACCTCATTCAAAATATTCGTTTCAGACAGCTAAACTTAAAAAGAAGGTGATAGAACCCGGAGAATTGAGTCCGCTTTCCGATTGGGAGTATCAACTATCCAAAGGATGGGAAATGATAGAAGGGTATAAAGTTAGAGCCGCCGAAAAATCAGTAGTTGCGCAAGATTTAGATACAAGCGAATGGTATTCGGCAACAGTTCCAGGTACAGTATTAACTACATTGGTGGATCAGGGTGTGTACCCTGATCCTTACTGGGGACTTAATAATTTATTGATTCCCGATACGCTTTGCCGGATGGACTGGTGGTATCGCAATTCTTTTAATATTCCTCGTAATAAAAAGGGAGAGAAAGTGAAGTTGATTCTGAATGGAATCAATTATAAAGCGGAGATCTGGTTCAATAGGCAATTATTAGGAACGATGACCGGTGCTTTTGAGAGAGGTATTTTTGATATAACTCCTTGGGTGGATTATGATAAAAAGAATCTGTTGGCCATTCGTATTCTTCCGCCTAACAATCCCGGTATTCCTCACGAGGCAAATAGGAAAGAAGGAATTGGTCCCAATGGTGGAGCATTGTGCCTGGATGGTCCTACTTTTATCTCTTCAGAAGGCTGGGATTGGATTCCCGGCATACGCGACCGAAACATGGGTATTTGGCAGGATGTCAGAGTCAAATTTGGAAATGAATTGGAAATTGTTGATACACATGTGATTACGGATTTGCCTTTGCCTGACACTACTTCTGTCAATTTTATCGTTCAGGCGGAGATTTATAATTCTTCTAAAACGACTCGTACTGCTAATTTGCATTTTAATATTGGCGGATTGTCAGCTGTTTATCCGGTCTCTTTGAATGCAAATGAAAAGAGGATGATTAAGCTGACTTCTAATGAGTGTAAAGAACTGCAAATGAAGAATCCACGTCTCTGGTGGCCGAATGGGTATGGAGAACAGTATTTATATGATGCATCTTTAAGTCTGATTTCATCAGGTAAGGACACGCTTGACGTAAAGAAGATGCGTATCGGTATCCGTGAGTTGGAGTATGAATTGTCTGCGTACGAGGATAACTCTCCTATAGTGCGTTTGAACTATAATCCGACTGCTGCTTTGCAAGATGGAAAACCCGCTTTTGATACTGTGAAACGTAAGAAAACAGATAATAAAGTTCGCTATACGAATTACGATGGAGAGTTTGTCCCTTATTTATTAAAACCAATATCTTCACAAGGAATAGAGTTGATAAAAGATTCACTGATGAAAGAATATATGGTTATAAAGGTGAACGGACAACGGATTTTTTGTAAAGGAGGTAACTGGGGAATGGATGATGGTATGAAGCGAGTTTCCCGGGAGCGACTGGAACCTGCCTTGAAGTTGCATAAGAATATGAATTATAACATGATTCGTAACTGGACAGGTGAGAGTACGGAAGAAGTATTTTATGAGCTTTGTGATGAGTACGGAATGTTGGTTATGAATGATTTTTGGCTTTCGACAGATGGGTTTAACCTCAATCCGCTGGATAACTGCCTGTTCGTTAGAAATGTGACCGAAACAGTACGTCGTTTCCGCAATCATCCCTCTATTGCTTTATGGTGTGCACGTAATGAAGGATTTGCGACTAATGAACTTGAGTACATGTTGGCCGCCACTTTAGCTAAAGAGGATGGCAGCAGGCATTATACAGGAAATTCCCGTTCATTGAATAGTTCAGGAAGCGGGCCTTGGCGTTATCAGTTTGATGCAGGCTGGTACTACCGTTCTTTAGCAGGAGGATTCCGATCCGAAGTGGGTACTCCTTCGCTACCTACGGCTGAAACAGTTCGTGAGTTTATGGCGGAAGAGGATACATGGCCCATTAGTGATGTTTGGTATTATCATGACTGGCATAATCATAGATATGGTAGTAAGACTTTTAGTGAGCTTTATAAGGAAGGGATGGATCGTAAATTGGGACCTTCTGATAACTTGGATGATTTCTGCAAGAAAGCACAATTGATTAATTACGAAAGCCATCGGGCTATTTTTGAAGCATGGAATAGTAAGATGTGGAATGATGCTTCCGGGGTGCTATTGTGGATGAGCCATCCTGCATGGCCCAGTATGGTTTGGCAGAATTACAGTTCAAATGGCGAAACTGCCGGTGCCTATTATGGCACTCAAAAGGCGTGCCGTCCTCTTCATATTCAGATGAGTCTTAATAGTCAACATAAAGTTGATATTATTAATACTACGCTGAAAGAATATCGGAATTTGAAAGTGGAAGTCGTGGTTTACGATAAAGTAGGAAAAAAGATACGTTCCTCACAACAGAAGGTAAGTCATGTGACAGCTAATGCACTGACTCCTGTAGCACAATTAGAGGATATAAAAGGTCTTCCTGATTTCAGTTGGGTAAAGCTGGTATTGACAACAAATGATGGAAAGTTGTTGGATGATAATGTCTATTGGCTCAATCAAAAGGAATGGGATGGAAAGGTTCTGACTGATTTACCGGTTGCTTCGGTGAATGTATCTGTGAAGAATTTTGCGAAAAAAGCAAATCATTATGAGGGTAAACTTATTGTGAAAAATCCAGGACAATATCTGGCAGCCGCAATAGCATTGACTTTGAGGAATGCAAAAACAGATGCGCCCATTCGTCCTGCTTATTTTGATGACGGATATTTTTATTTGATGCCCGGCGAATTTAAAGAAATCCGTTTTCAGGTGGATTGTAAAGAAGGGGTGGATAAGATGCTTTTGCGGGTAGATGGATATAATGTTGAATCGAAAGATATATTGTTGAATAAATAAAGATTAGGTATTTATGTATAAGAAGGTATTAATATTATTATTTTTTATTCCTTTTCAGTTGTTGTTTGCTCAAACGAGTATGTTGAAAGATTTCCCGGAGGGCTCTACTCCGGAGGAAATAGGTAAGCGATTGGCCTATCGTTTTCTGACAGAGAAACATGCGCTTCATGTCGGAAAATGGATTGGTTATCCGGAGACTTTCTATTGGAACGGGGCTTTACGGTATGCTTATCTTGCAAAAGATAAAGAACTTCTCAATCGTTTGCAAGATAAGTTTGAACCTCTGTTTACCGAGGAGAAAGCGTTGCAACCTATTATGAATCATGTTGATGTGAATATGTTTGGGAGTTTGCCACTTGAGTTATATCTTGTGACGAAGGATAAGAAATATTGGTATTTAGGATTGCCTTATGCCGATTCTCAATGGAAAGTGCCTGCAAATGCGAAACCGGAGGAAAAGGAATGGGCTGAAAAAGGATATTCCTGGCAAACACGTTTGTGGATTGATGATATGTATATGATTACAATTGTGCAGACTCGTGCTTATAAAGTGACGAAGGATAAAAAATATATTGATCGTGCAGCTAAAGAGATGGTGATGTATCTGGATGAGTTGCAACGTCCGAACGGTCTTTTCTATCATGCACCGGATGTACCTTATTATTGGGGGCGCGGAAATGGCTGGATGGCTGCCGGAATGACGGAATTACTTCAGTGTTTGCCTAAAAATCACAAAGACCGTCCTCGTATTTTGCAGGGCTATCGGACAATGATGGAAAGTCTGAAGAAATATCAGAATCCGGAGGGCTTGTGGAATCAGTTGATTGACCAGTCTGACTGTTGGACTGAAACATCAGGATCGGCTATGTTCACTTTTGCTTTTATCAAGGGAGTTAAGAATGGATGGTTGAATGCTGAAGAATATGCTCCTGCTGCTCGTAAGGCGTGGATAGCTTTAGTCTCATATCTTAATGATAAAAATCAAGTGAGAGAAATTTGCGTGGGTACGAATAAGAAGAACAGTAAACAGTATTATTATGACCGTCCACGCCGCACGGGTGATTATCATGGGCAAGGACCTTATCTGTGGTGTGCTGCCGCTCTAATGGAAAAGTAATTGTTCCGGTATTGAGTAGTAATTGAGGCTTTTGGGAGATATTTCTTTTGATTTGGATAATTTTTTTATTTATAGCTCAATTTCTTTTATTCAATGTGAAGGATGTTCCTTAACTTTGGTTTAACAATTTAGTACAAACGGAATCAGACAGGCTGATTCGCAATCATGTTTTATATGAGTTTGAAATATTTACTTTGTGGGATGGCTTTTGTGGCATGTGCCACTATTGCTGAGGCTTTTAATAATGTGCCGGAATCGATTTCTGCATCTATTTCTTTGAAAGTACCTGGAAATGGGGCGAAACACTATCCATTGACTTTTCAGAAATCGCAAAATAATAATGGCACTTATTATTTGGAGAATTCGGAAAAGATGCCGTTGACTGTGTCTCAAAATATAGTTACTGGTAATGATGGGCTACGTATTAGTGTATCTATCACTGCATTGGAAGATGTCTATTTTAATTACAATCAACAGATGGCAACCGGCTTCCGTCATGATGACTGCCTGTTCTATATGCCGGGGTTCTGGTATCGACGTAATCTACGTTCACCCAAAGAGGCTCCTTCATTCCATACATCAGATAGTTGGATTGTAAGCGAAGACAGGTTAAGTGCACCTCTTACGGGAATTTTCTGTGAGAAGACACAACGTTTTATGACTGTCAACAGACTGGATAAGTTTGTAAACAGCACTTTGGCCACGCATCGAGAAGGTGAGATTATTCTTTCGGATAAGACATCTTTGGGGTATACCGGATTTGAAAATAAAGGTGGTGTTGCTACTCTTTCTTTTGGTTTTCCTTATCGGGAAGCTCCCAAAAGTTATATTCGTAAATTGACATTAGCTCCGGCTGTGACTGCTTATCAGCTTCTGAAAAAAGGAGAAACTATTTTGTTGACCTGGCAAATTGTTGAAGGTGAAGTCAAAGACTATTCTGATTTTGTGCGCCATACCTGGGAATATTGTTATGATACATATTCTCCCAAGCCTGTTGATACTCCCTACTCAATTGAGTATATGAAACAGACTCTTAGTCAGTTCTTTGTAAGTAGTTTTGTTGATAAATACCCATTGGTGTATAATTCGGGTATACATCTTAGGACGGATGCATGCACAAGTAATGGTCAGGCAGAAGTCGGTTTCATCGGTCGTGTTCTTCTGAATGCATTTAATGCTTGGGAATATGGCTGGGAATGTAATCGGGAGGATTTGAAGGCTAATAGTACTAAAATCTTTGATAGTTACCTGAAGAATGGTTTCACAGAGGCAGGCTTTTTCAAGGAATCTGTTAATTTTGATAAGAATTCTGAAGATCCTGTTCATAGCATCCGTCGTCAGTCAGAAGGGCTTTATGCAATCTTCCATTTCCTGGCTTATGAAAAAGAAAAAGGACGTAAACATCCAGAATGGGAACAGCGATTGAAGAAAATGCTGGATATGTTTCTGCAATTGCAAAATGCCGACGGCAGTTTTCCACGCAAGTTTCGTGACGATTTCACTATTGTAGATAAAAGTGGGGGAAGCACTCCTTCTGCTACATTGCCTTTGGTGATGGGATATAAGTATTTCAAGGATAAACGTTATTTGGATAGTGCTAAGCGGACTGCAGGTTATCTGGAGAAAGAATTGATTTCTAAAGCAGATTATTTCTCATCTACCCTTGATGCGAATTGTGAAGATAAAGAAGCATCACTTTATGCTGCAACTGCTACTTATTATCTTTCATTGGTTACTAAGGGAGAGGAACATAAACATTATGCTGACCTGACAAAGCAAGCCGCTTATTTTGCCTTATCATGGTATTATTTGTGGGATGTTCCTTTTGCTCCCGGTCAGATGCTGGGTGATATTGGTTTGAAAACACGTGGCTGGGGAAATGTATCAGTAGAAAATAATCATATCGATGTCTTTGTGTTTGAATTTGCCGATGTGCTTCGTTGGCTGTCGAACGAGTATAACGAGTCTCGCTTTTCAGATTTTGCAGAAGTAATTTCAACTTCTATGCGCCAATTATTACCTTATGAAGGGCATATGTGCGGTATTGCAAAGGTAGGTTATTATCCGGAGGTTGTCCAACATACAAGTTGGGATTATGGAAAGAATGGTAAAGGATACTATAATGATATTTTTGCGCCCGGATGGACTGTTGCTTCTTTATGGGAATTATTTACTCCTGGGCGTGCCGAGATTTTTATGGAAAGGTAATATAATAAATTAATTTGTAATGACATCAAGAAGAGATTTTCTTAAAAAAGCTGGGTTGATTTCTGCTGCTTTTGCAGTTCCCGCTCTTAATGTGAATGGAAATACCACACAATCCAAGATACGTTTAAAGAATACCAAGATTGCAGTGGATGATCGGTGGGATGTTATTGTAATTGGTGGAGGACCTGCTGGATGTACTGCTGCGATTTCTGCGGCCCGGGAGGGAGCTAAAACTTTGCTGATTGAGGCAATGGGACAACTTGGCGGTATGGGAACAGCAGGTATGGTTCCGGCATGGTGTCCGTTTTCTGACGGCGAAAAGATTATTTATCGAGGCTTGGCGGAAAAGATATTCGAGGCATCAAGAAAAGGAGTGCCTCATGAGAGAAAGCAAAAACTGAATTGGGTGAATATAAATCCTGAATATTTGATGCAGGTTTACGATCGGATGGTCGCTGAATCGGGGGCAAAAGTCCTTTTCTTCTCGAGGGTTGCTGCTGTTGAGATGTCAGCTGATGATACGGTAGATGCTATCATTGTAGCAAATAAATCCGGGCTTGTTGCATTCAAAGCAAAAGTCTTTATTGATGCGACGGGAGATGGAGATGTGGCTACCTGGGCAGGTGCTTCATTTAAAAAGGGAGGTGAGGATGGTATACTGCAAAGTTCTACTTTGTGTTTCTCGTTTGCCAATGTCGATAGCTATAACTACAATCTCATAGGTCCTTCATTGCATACGAGTAACAAAAATAGCCCTATCTTTGACGCGATTAAGTCCGGAAAATATCCATTGATAGGCAGACATTTCAATAGTAATCTGATCGGTCCGGATGTGGTACAATTTAATGCAGGACACATTGATAATGTTGATTCGACCGACCCATGGGCTACTACGCGGGCGATGGCTACCGGTAGGCAAATCGCTGAACAATACTTGGAGGCACTGAAAGAACTTCAGCCTAAAACTTTTGGTAGTGCTTTTGTTGTAAAGACTGCCTCCTTGTTGGGGGTTAGAGATAGTCGTCGGATTGAAGGGGATTATACGTTTACTTTCCAAGATTGGCTGGAGCGTAAAACATTTGAAGATGAGATCGGACGTAATTGTTACTATATTGATGTTCATAAACCGGGGCATAAAGAGACGCGTTACAAAAAAGGCGAATCTCATGGAATTCCTTATCGTTGCTTGACTCCTAAAGGTATGAAGAATCTATTGACCGCCGGACGCTGTATTTCTACTGATGAAGAAGCTTTTGGAAGCTTGCGAGTGATGCCACCTTGTCTAGTGACGGGGGAAGCTGCCGGAATGGCTGCGGTACATGCTATCAAACAGACAAAGAATGACGTTCATAAAATTGATACTGTTCATTTGCGTAAAAGATTAAAAGAGGAGGGACAATACTTCTTATAAATGTATAAAGGAGGAATTTAATGGGATATACCTCTTGACAAATGCTTTTAAATGTTGTATCTTTATAGTCTGAAAAAGAACCTGAACTTTGTAAATAATAGATAAAAGAGTATGAAATTAGTGACTTGAATGGTATGATATGATAACAAATTAAGAGAATAGTTCTAGTATGTGCTAGGAATAGCGGGCTAGATATAAGCAAAAAGGCTGCAGATTTTATGAAATTTGCAGCCTTTTTGTCGTAAAAAATAGAAATATAAAGTTGGAAATCGACCGTTGGAGTTTTTAATAAACTTGAATACCGTTTATAATAAACTACTCAAAAGTTTATTATAAATGTGATATGCGTTTATATATAAATCTGTCCATATTTTTGTAATGCTCCTAAACAGCGGCTTGGAACATTCTCTATCGAAGGTAACTATAATAAACAAATCGAAAAGTAATCTAATGATACAAAGTATTCCGTTTATGCAAAATTCACACGTGAAGTTCCAGTATAAAGCGAGCTCCTTTTGTATAGCCTGTATCTAGCGTCAGACTTCCATTCATCTTTGTGGCAATAAGTGAACAGATTGGTAACCCTAGTCCGTCTCCAGTGGTGAGGTCTTTTACTTCCGTAAAAGGCTTGAAGAGATTTTCCTGTTGTTCTGCCGGAATGCCAGTTCCTGTATCCGTCACGATAAACTGATGAGTATGTGCACCACGTTTTTTGAATTCAAGGCTGATACGTCCTTGTTCGGTGTAGAAGGCTGCATTTTTCAGTAAATAGAGAAGGATACGTTCCAGTTGCTCTTTGTTTGTCTTTACCTGAAGTTTGGGAGCGTTGACTGAAGGAGTAACATCAATTTTTATATGCTCCTTAGCCTTCTCCATTATATTTTCGCAGAAAGTCCCTACGTTGATTTCTCCTAGTTCATAGAGCTCGGTTAATGAGTTCTCCAAAGAAGACAATTCCTGAATGTCATCACTGAATTTCTTCAGAGCTGCGACTTGTCCCTGCATCTGGCTTGCTTCTTGAGGAGCTTTCTGTGAAAGTTCATTCGCAGAAGTAGTCAATGTATTCAGGGTAGGTTCCATCTGTGAGGATATATTCTGTATGAATTTGGCTTTTAATTCATTGTGTTCATTGGCAATCTTCACGCTTTTCTTTAATTTGCGATTGCCGGCAATAAATTTCAGTAATATGGCAGCCAGTATTACCAGTCCGGCTACGAGGATGACCACAAGAATACACAGACCTATAATAATATACTGCTTGGCTGATAGTGTGTCGTCTTTTTCTTGTATTGTCAATAGACTTTCGTCATATTTTCTTTTCAGTACATTCAGTTCGTCTTGAGCTGTCAGCGCTTTCACAGAATCTGTCCAAACGATGTAGCTTTCATAGGTACGTTCCATCAATGGGGCGTTATTGGCTTTACGGGCAATTCCGATAAGGTTCTTGTAGCAATCATTCACTTTGGCATAGTCTTTCTTTTCTTTATATTGGTTGAGCAGTTTACGGAAACAGGCATCGCCTTGTGTATTCTGGTTAAAAGTATAATAATAGTTGGCTTTTGTATATAGCAAAACCTCTGTTAATGAGTCATTCTTGGCAAGGTTAGCGGTTTCTTCCAATTTATTCAGCTGTGTTTTTGCCTGAGCTGGATTTTTAAGTGCCGTGTACATCCGCAACCGCTCCTTGTTCACGAGGAAGCGGAGGTCATAAAAGACTTTCTTCTGATTTTGTTCTCCGGTCCATATAAGTTGATCCATGTCACGACAAAGTTCGAAACCTTCTTTGTAAAAGTTTTCTCTGACATATAAAGCATTGGCCTGAACGCCACATTCTATTGCCTGTGGATAGTTTTCGCGAGCAGCAAATGCTTCGTATGCTTTTTTGAATAAGTAGCGCGCTTTGATGTAATCTTTTTGATTGAGGCTACTTTGCGCTTGGTTTTTCAATTCTGTGGCTCTGTCTTGGGGAGTTTGCGCATAAGTCAGTATGCTCAAACAAAATATCATTAAAAGACTTGTTATCGACGTTTTCATATTTATTGCATATTTGTTTGTCACAAATGTAAAACAAATATATGAAACAAGATAGCGTTGATGATGAAATAATTTTATTCTGTTTATATTCATTGTTGTTATCCTGCCCAGTTCTCTCTGTCGAGATTCCGATAGCTGATGGCTTCTGCCAAATGACTAGGAAGTATTTGTTCTACTCCTTCCAAATCAGCGATTGTACGGGCAACTTTTAAAATCCGGTCATAGGCTCGGGCAGACAAATTGAATCGTTCCATTGCGTTTTTTAGCAATGCGAGTCCTTTCTCATTCGGTTGAGCATACATTGCAAGCAATTTGCTGTTCATTTGTGCATTGCAATAAATTCCGGCATATTCGGTGTATCGTCTTTCCTGCAGTTGACGGGCTTTTATCACTCGTTGCCGGATGATATTGCTCGGTTCTCCCTGCCTTTGATCGGAAATCTTATCAAAAGGTACAGGAACGATCTCTATTTGAATATCAATCCGGTCTAATAATGGACCGGATATCTTATTCAAGTACTTTTGGACTTGCCCGGGACTGCATACACACGCTTTTGTCGGATGGTTATAATATCCGCAGGGACATGGATTCATGGATGCGATCAGCATCAGATTGGCCGGATAACTGATAGTGCTTTTGATGCGGGAAATGGTGATTTGACGGTCCTCCAATGGTTGGCGCAATACTTCTAGCACTCCTCGGTTGAATTCCGGTAACTCATCTAAAAAAAGTACTCCATTATGTGCCAGACTGATTTCTCCCGGTTGTGGAAAACTACCTCCACCAACCATCGCCACTTGGGAAATTGTGTGGTGTGGGTCGCGGAATGGACGTTGGGAAATCAATGAGGACCCGCGTTTCAGTTGTCCGGCAACTGAATGTATCTTGGTGGTTTCTAAACTTTCACCCAGTGAAAGAGGAGGAAGAATGGAAGGAAGGCGTTTGGCCATCATTGATTTACCGCTGCCCGGAGCGCCTACCATTATTAAATTATGTCCTCCGGCTGCCGCAACTTCTAGTGCCCTTTTTACATTCTCTTGTCCTTTTACGTCTGCAAAATCCAGGTCACAGTTGGTCTGCTGTTGATAGAATTCTTCCCGTGTATTGACAACAGTCGGCTCTAATTCGCGTTCATTATTGAAGAACTCGACGACCTCCTTGATATTACTGACTCCATATACTTTTAATTGATTGACAACAGCAGCTTCCCGTGCGTTTTGTTGGGGAATGATTAGTCCTTCGAAACCATCCTCGCGAGCTTTGATAGCAATGGGAAGCGCACCTTTGATAGGTTGGATACTTCCGTCCAGACTTAGTTCGCCCATTAGCAAATAGCGGGAAAACTTCTCGGAAGAGATGGTTTCGTTAGCTCCTAATAATCCGATGGCAAGAGGCAAGTCATAAGCTGAACCCTCTTTTCGAATGTCAGCAGGTGCCATGTTGACTACTATATTGCTGGTGGGCATTTTATAACCATTCACCAGTAATGCGGAGATGATGCGTTGATGGCTTTCTTTGACCGCAGAATCCGGAAGGCCGACGAGATAGAACATACAGCCGCGCGAGCTGTTGACTTCGATTGTGATGAGTGTTGCATCAATCCCTTGAACAGCCGCTCCGAATACTTTAATTAACACGTTTGATTACTGGTTATTTTTTCTTCTTATTGTCTTGTTTTTCCTTTTCTTCAGCAGCTGTAACTACTTCTTCAATCTTCTTTTTCAACTGTTCTCCTTTGAGGTTTTTCGCTAGAATCGTACCGTCTGCCGACAGAAGAATGTTGCTGGGAACTTCTTTGATGGCATATTGTTTGGCAACTTCGGAATTTAGCCCGCCAAAATCACAGACTTGCTCCCAATTGAGCGTATCACGTTTAATAGCATCCTGCCATTCTTTCTTGTCCATGTCAAAGGAGACCCCGAGCATAGCGATGTGTTTGTTCTTTTTGTACTTTTGATAAAGTTCTTTTAATTCGCTATTGCTTTGATGATTGGAAATACTATCTGTCCATGAGGCCCAAAAGTTGATTAACAGATTCTTCTTTTTGAGATCTTCGGATGAACGGGTAATTTTCTCTCCTTTTATATTAGGAAGGCTGAAAAACGGAGCATATTTGCCTATCTCTGTCTTTTCGGACAAGGAAATGGCTTCATTCAGTTGCTCGATGTATAGCTTGTCTTGCAGTATTCCTGTCATGACTTCAATTAATTTCTTTATCTTGTTGAAATCAGGAGAGTCTTTCTGCACAAAGTATTTATCCAACAGGTAAAGACTGACAAAAGAAGAATGATGTGCCGTGATGAATTCTTCTGCCTTTTGCTCTAAATCTTTTTCGGAAGGGTTGTTTAAACTACCCAGTTCTTTCTGAAAGGCCGTGAATTCTTCATTATATTTATTCCCGTTGATGTCCAGAAATTCGAGGTGGTCTATATTTCCTTTTATCTTGATTTGGTTTCCTTTATCGAGGAAGATTGGATATTCTATCTGGTTATCAATCAGCAGATAGGCCGAAGTTATGGTGTCTATGGAGGTGGTGTAAGAGAATTTGTCTCCGTTCGCGAAAATAGTATCTATCCGATCAAAGGATTCGTCCATTCCGTACAGGTAGAGCGTATCTGTACCCAGTCCCTTGATTTCCCCGGTTATGCTTGTTTTCTTAGAAGATTTGCCACAACCACACAGACAGATGATTATAAGGATTAAAATGCTGCTCTTTTTCATTGCTTTGAATTCTTTTCTGCGAAAGTACGGTTTTTACGGATAAAAAAAAAGAATTGCCCGTCATTTATAATGACAGGCAATTCTTAATATTTAAAATAGAGTGGTAATTCTCTTATTTAACGATGCTCATGAAATCTGCATTTGTGAAGTATTTTGCAAATTCCAGGTCAGTAGCTGCTTTCTTAGCTAATGAAGAATCTTTAGCAACTGCGCTCTTCAAGCTGCTTGTTACCATAGAAGAATTGTTAGTTCTAGCACCTAAAACCGCCATCAGGTAGTCAGTGTAAGCATCAGGTCTTTCTACGTTAGCCAACGTATTTTTAGCTTTGTTGTAGTCCTTAGCAAGGATTTGAGCCAAAGCAGCACTGTTAGTCTTAGAGTCACCGAATGAGTTAACTGCTCTTTCATATTGACCTTGAGCGATGTACAGGTTACCCATAGATTCGCCAAGTTCTTTTGTTCCGGCAGCTTTACCGAAGTATGCTTCTGCAGCAGTTTTGTCACCCTTCATCAAAGAAACCAAACCTAAGTTCATGTTAACTTCAGGAGTAGCATTAACGCTGGCAGCTTTCTTGAAGTAAGATTCAGCTTTGTCAATGTTACCAGCCTGGTAAGCTAATTTACCCAAGTTGTTGTAACCACGGTAATCGTTCGGGAATTGTTTGGTAGCTTGAGTATAGATAGCTTCTTGTTTAGCAGGATCGCTAGTCAGTGTAGCAGCATACAGCAATTCTTCTACATTCAGTTCAGAAGGATTAGAAGAAGCCAGTTTAGTGATTTCTTCGTCAGACTTACCGATGATTTCATAGTTCAAAGTCAAACGAGAACGACGCAACTGAGGAAGAATAGTGTTAGCCAATTCTTTGTATACAGCAGAGATGTTTTTGATTTCGCTTTCTCTTTGAGCAGGGTCTTGATACATTGCAATAACGCGGAGGATCAACTCTTTGTCTTGGATGTTAGATTTAGAAACCAGTTCTTGGAAACCTTCCCAGTCCTGTGCAGTATATTTAGCATCGATCGGAGCGTCGATTTTTGCTTTCTTCAGGTCTTTGCTCAACAGCTTAGTTGTGTTGTCTTCGCGGTTTTCAGCAAGAGTAGTATTCAAGCTTACACCACCATCAGGAGAAGCGTATGCAGAAACTTCGATGTTGCTGATCTTCTTGTTAGCAGCTTCGTTGACGTTAGCTACTTCTTTGTTGAATTCTTTAGCAGTCTTCAATTCGCTGGAACGAATGTTAGCTTGTTGGATCAAGAACATGATGTTGGCATCGTGTTTTTCTTTGATGATACGTTGGAAAGCGTCTTCGCCCAATGCAGGGTTAGCGTTACCTAATGTATTGTTTACTAATTCAGAAGTAGAGATTACACCATCAGCTATTTTCACAGCAGGAATAGTCACCACTTTCTTTCCGATAGTAGCTTTGAATTCCAGATACAATTCTGACTTAGCCATTTCAGGAACATAGTCAAAAGAAGTTTTCATCGTGTAGCTACCGCCCATCTTGTAAGAGATAGTCTGGTCGTTACCTTCCACTTTTTCACCTTGGAAAGTAGCTGGTTGGCCTTTAGCTTCGCCGCCATTCCATTTCAAAACCGGAGTAACTTCTACAACCGCTTTTTTGTTGAAATACTTTTCAGGAAATTTACCATTGATGGTCGCAGGAACTTTACCACCTACTGCCTCCAGCACTTGCGGAGTAACAGTGAAGTAATCAGCTGACAATTCACCCATTTTTTTGCTGCAAGAAGAGAATAATGCAACAACCATTGCCATGAGTAAAGGCAAGTACAACTTCTTAGTCATTTTAGGTATAAATTAAATGTTTGTAATTGAAATATCGTCTATTTGCCAATCTCCTTCTGCTCACACAGAAAAAGTAACGCAAAGATATTAATTCTTAATATAATTATATAGATAAGGGGGCGATTTTATCATAATTTAATGAAATAACTCCTCTTTTTCTTTCCTATACTTGATATTTCGTGGGTGATGCTCGATAATCTCACTACGAAGCATATTGCGGTCGATGTGGGTATAGATTTCCGTTGTCGCAATGGATTCATGTCCGAGCATACATTGAATGGCTCTCAAATTGGCTCCACCTTCCAGTAAATGAGTGGCAAAGGAGTGCCGGAAAGTGTGCGGACTGATGTTTTTGGTAATACCCGCTTTTTGTGCTAATTCTTTTATCATGTGAAAGATCATAATCCGGGAAAGACCTTTGCCTCTCCGCTGACTGACGAAAACGAAATCCTCATGCCCTTTTTTCACTTCAATCTGGTTACGGTCTGTGATGTAAAGCTTTATTTCATTAATAGCCCGGGGGGAGATTGGTACGAGTCGTTGTTTGCTTCCTTTTCCTTCTACTTTGATAAAGCCTTCATCAAAATAGAGGTCGGATAGTTTAAGGGTGATAAGTTCTGATACCCGAAGTCCGCAGCTGTATAGTGTTTCTAAAATAGCTCTGTTTCGCTGTCCTTCAGCTTTGCTGCGGTCGACGGCGGAGATAATCCGGTCAATTTCCTCCACAGTCAGTACTTCGGGAAGTTTGAAACCTATTTTAGGGCCTTCTAATAGTTCACTGGGATCTGCTTCCAGATAGTTTTCGAGGATGAGGAAACGGAAAAATGATTTGATTCCTGATAAGATGCGGGCTTGTGAACGGGGATGAATGCCGATGTCATGTAATCCGGCCGCAAAACGTTGAAGATCGGACAGGCATACGTCCAATACGTAAATCCCTTCCAATGTCAGAAAGCTCATCAGTTTGTCCAGATCCGTCAGATAGGCATCCAGAGTATTAAGAGATAAGGACTTTTCGAGTTTGAGATACTGCTGATACTTCCTGATTATCAGCTCTTGTTGTTCCTTCTTATGCTTTTTTTCGTTGATTTCCATTTCTTTTTTCTACCTTTGCACATTCTTTCAGATACAAAGGTATAAAAAAACAGGATTGCGCGATGAAGATACAAATTATTAATGGCCCGAATATTAATCTGTTGGGTAAGCGTGAACCTTCCATTTACGGAAGCGTTACATTTGAAGATTACTTGGCTGATCTTCGCAAAAGATACGTTGACGTGGAGATCGACTATTTTCAATCGAACATCGAGGGAGAAATGATAGACTGCATACAGCAGGTGGGATTTGATGTGGATGGTATAATCTTGAATGCAGGTGCGTATACACATACTTCCATAGCTTTGCAGGATGCTATTCGTTCTGTGACATCTCCGGTGATTGAGGTGCATATTTCCAATGTGCATAGTCGTGAGTCTTTCCGGCACGTATCGATGATTGCTTGTGCTTGTAAAGGAGTGATTTGTGGCTTTGGCCTAAATTCGTACCGTTTGGCTTTGGAGGCTTTATTGGATAGATAATAAATAAGGTAATAATATATAATAGGTAGAAAGACTATGTTATTGAAACAGACTAAGATTGTGGCTTCCATCTCGGATAGACGTTGTGATGTGGATTTTATAAAACAGTTGTTTGAAGCTGGGATGAATGTAGTGCGTATGAATACAGCGCATGCTAGCCGTGAAGGTTTTGAAGCTTTGATTGCAAATGTACGTGCTGTGTCCAACCGTATTGCGATTTTGATGGATACAAAAGGTCCGGAAGTTCGTACGACGGCTAATGCAGAGCCGATTCCATATAAAATAGGAGAGAAAGTAAAGATTGTAGGTAATCCGGATTTGGAAACAACTCGTGAATGTATTGCTGTTTCATACCCGAACTTTGTGTCCGATCTGAATATCGGTGGTATGATCCTGATTGATGATGGTGATCTGGAACTGGAAGTTATTGATAAGACTAACGATTATTTGTTGTGTGAAGTCAAGAACGATGCTACTTTGGGAAGCCGTAAGAGCGTAAATGTTCCGGGTGTTCGCATTAATCTTCCGTCATTAACGGAAAAAGACCGTAACAATATTCTTTATGCTATTGAAAAGGATATTGATTTTATCGCTCATTCTTTTGTACGCAATCGTCAGGATGTGCTTGATATACGTGAAATTCTGGATGCTCATAATAGTGATATTAAGATTATTGCTAAGATTGAGAATCAGGAAGGGGTAGATAATATTGATGAAATTCTGGAAGTGGCAGATGGTGTAATGGTGGCCCGTGGTGACTTGGGTATTGAAGTTCCACAGGAACGTATCCCGGGAATCCAGCGTGTATTGATTCGCAAATGTATTTTGGCAAAGAAGCCGGTAATCGTGGCTACTCAGATGCTCCATACGATGATAAATAACCCTCGTCCGACTCGTGCGGAAGTGACTGATATTGCTAATGCAATCTACTATCGTACAGATGCATTGATGTTGAGTGGGGAAACTGCTTATGGTAAGTATCCGGTAGAGGCAGTGAGAACAATGACTAAGATTGCTGCCCAGGCTGAAAAAGATAAATTGGAGGAAAATGATATCCGTATTCCATTGGATGAGAATAGTAATGATGTTACGGCATTCCTTGCTAAACAGGCAGTGAAGGCTACCTCTAAACTAAAAATACGTGCCATTATTACTGATAGCTATAGCGGACGTACTGCCCGCAATCTGGCAGCTTTCCGTGGAAAGTATCCGGTGTTGGCTATCTGTTATAAAGAAAAGACGATGCGTCATTTGGCTTTGTCTTATGGTGTGGAAGCTATCTATATGCCGGAATTAGCTAACGGACAGGAGTATTACTTTGCAGCATTGCGCCGTTTGTTGAAAGAAGGTCGTTTACAGCCTTCTGATATGGTTGGTTATTTGAGTAGTGGTAAGGCGGGAACGAAAACATCATTCCTCGAAATTAATGTAGTGGAAGATGCTTTGAAGCATGCAGAGGAGACTGTATTACCTAACAATAACCGCTATCTGTAATTCGTAAAGATTTGTTTTATGCAGGAAACCGAATCAATAGACGAATATATTTTGCAGCATATTGATCCCGAGAGCGATTATTTAAAGTCGCTCTACCGGGACACACATGTAAAACTGCTCCGTCCTCGTATGGCTTCCGGGCATTTGCAGGGACGGATGCTGAAAATGTTTGTAGAAATGATTCGGCCCCGTCAGATATTGGAAATAGGAACGTATAGTGGCTATTCTGCCCTTTGTCTGGCAGAAGGTCTGGCCGAAGGTGGAATGTTGCATACGTTTGAGATCAATGATGAACAAGAGGATTTTACCCGTCCATGGTTGGAAAAATCACCATTTGCCGATAAAATTCGTTTTTATATAGGTGATGCTTTAGAACTTGTTCCGTGTTTAGGTGTTACCTTTGATATGGCTTTTATTGATGGTGATAAACGTAAGTATATTGAATACTACGAGATGACATTGGCGTATCTTTCCGAAGGCGGATATATCATTGCTGATAATACTTTGTGGGACGGGCATGTGCTTGAACAGCCTCGCAATACGGACGCTCAAACAATTGGTATTAAAGCCTTTAATGATTTGGTAGCACAAGATGTGCGAGTGGAAAAAGTAATACTTCCTTTGCGTGACGGATTAACGATCATAAGGAAGAAAATAGTAAGTAGTAAATCGTAAAACAGTAAATAACTTTATGGAAACAACCAGACAGAATAAGATATCTCGCCTGTTGCAGAAAGAGCTAAGTGAGATATTCCTGCTTCAAACAAAGTCCATGCCGGGCACATTGGTCTCTGTTAGTGCAGTTCGTATCAGTCCTGATATGAGTATTGCCCGTGTTTACCTCAGTGTTTTTCCTTCGGAGAAAGCGGAAGAGATGGTGAAGAATATCAATAACAATATGAAATCCATTCGCTATGAACTTGGAACTCGTGTGCGTCACCAGTTGCGCATCATTCCCGAGCTGAAATTCTTTGTGGATGATTCATTGGATTATATTGAGAAAATAGATTCATTGCTGAAGTGAAATAATTCATTGCAGAGGTGAACTTTCCTTTTTATATAGCCAGGCGTTATCTTTTCTCAAAAAAAAAGCATAACGCTATTAATATCATATCCGGTATTTCCGTATGTGGGGTAGCCCTTGCTACACTTGCTTTGGTTTGCACTCTTTCCGTTTTTAATGGTTTTCAGGATATGGTGGCCAGCTTTTTTACGGCTTTTGATCCGCAGTTGAAAATTACGGTCCGTGAAGGAAAAGTCTTTGATGCACAAGATGAACGGATTCGTGCCGTTTGTGCGCTTCCTGAAGTGGAGGTGTTTACAGAGACGCTCGAAGAGAATGCAATGGTGCAATACAAGGACCGTCAGGCTATGGTTGTACTAAAAGGGGTGGAGGATAATTTTGAAGAACTGACGGCCATAGACAGCATACTTTATGGCGCGGGAGAATTCGTTCTTCATGATTCGATCGTGAATTATGGCGTCATGGGAGTGGAATTGGTTGCGACCTTGGGAACTGGTTTGGAGTTTGTCGATCCTCTTCAGGTATATCTTCCCAAGCGAAATGCCAAAGTGAACATGGCAAATCCCGGCGCTTCTTTTAATCGTGATTATCTATATTCTCCGGGTGTCGTATTTGTGGTGAATCAGCAAGAATATGATGGAAAATATATTCTGACTTCTCTCGATTTTCTTCGTCAGCTTCTGGATTATACAACAGAAGTCTCTGCGATGGAATTGAAATTGAAATCTAATGTAAATACTTCATCGGTACAATCTAAAATAGAAAACATACTAGGTGATGATTTTGTTGTTCAGAATCGTTATCAGCAGCAGGCAGATGTTTTCCGTATTATGGAGATAGAGAAGCTAATCTCTTATTTGTTCCTCACTTTTATTTTAATGATAGCCTGTTTTAATGTGATAGGCTCCCTTTCTATGTTGATCTTGGATAAGAAGGATGATGTAGTAACTTTGCGGAGTCTTGGAGCTAGTGATAAACTCATCTCCCGAATATTCCTCTTTGAAGGACGTCTCATTTCTCTTTTTGGCGCTATCTCCGGTATTGCCCTGGGCTTAATCCTATGTTTTATCCAACAGAGATTTGGTATAATTTCATTGGGAGGCGGTGGTGGTACTTTTGTTGTAGACGCCTATCCTGTCAGCGTTCATGCTTGGGATGTGGTACTTATTTTTATCACCGTTTTGGCAGTCGGATTCCTTTCTGTGTGGTATCCTGTACGTTATTTAAGTAAGAGGCTTTTATAAATCAATATTTGGGTCTTTCAAAAGTCCCGATGCTTTCTGATTGCTAAAAGCATCACTTTAAGTGACCATACAGGAAATGTTGAGAACATACCCTTCACTCTTCACCTTTTCTTCGAAATCCTTTATTCACCCGCTATCGCTGATGAATAAAGGATTTCGAAGAAAAGGTGAAGAGTGAACCCCATGTTTGAAAACTTATTGCGTGAGGCGTAAAAGAATCTGTCTCTGATGGCACGTCCTACCAAGTTACTTTTTAATCTTTCGTAATTGATAACTTTTAATTCGTTTTTGTGGTTTTTTATTTTTATAATTGCTAATATACTACTATATTTGGCACAATTTTGTTAATTAGAAATAATCTGTAAAACACTTCCGTGAAACCTGAAAGTAATGACATAGACAGAATTATAAACAGTGATGAAGCGGCTTTTTGCCGTTTTATGGAACGTTATTCTTCACGTCTATATCATTATGTTTTTGCTTTGATTGGTCAAAAGGAACCGGCTGAAGAGGTTGTAAGTGATGTTTTCTATGAGGTTTGGAAAAACAGAAAAACCTTGGGTGGTATAGAAAATATGAATGCCTGGATACAGACGATTACTTATCGGAAAGCTATTTCTTATTTGAGGAAGGAAACGGGAAAAACTGAATTATCGCTTGACGGTATAGGGGATTTTATATTTGCTCCTATCCAGTCACCTGACGAGGCGATGATTAGTAAAGAGGAGATGGAGAAAATAAACAATGCTATCCAACAGCTACCACCTAAATGTAAACATGTCTTTTTCTTGGCGAAGATAGAAGGGTTACCTTATAAAGAGATTGCAGACATATTAAATATATCTGTGAAGACTATCAATAATCATATTGCTTTTGCTTTAGAAGAAATTGCTAAAAATCTGAATCTGGTTTTGCGTAAGAAATGATAGAAGGTATACTGTTAATTGTCTGTATTTTAATGGCTTAATTGTTTAAAAGAGCTTCTTGCTATTTTTACTTTTCGAGAAAAATAAAAAAAGTTCATTTTTAACTAGGAGATTTTTTTTAATGTTGCGTCTTTATTTATAAAACAACATTAAAGAAGATTATGGACTTAAAAGGATACCATTGCCTTGCTGATTTATTTGGTAAACTGAATTCTCAAGAAAAGCTTGAGGATGATTTTACTACTATACCTGAAGGCGGGAAACTGAAATTCTTTTGGGAAAAATGCGGGCATGAAAAGATTGATGCTTCTTCTATAATAGAGCGAACCAAACAAAAGATCCGGAGAGATGTAATGAGGCGTCGAAGAAATTATTTCTTAGTAGCTTCTGCTTCTGTCGCAGCTTCTATTTTAATTTGTATTTCAACCATCCACTTCTTAACTCATTGTGAAAACACTAATTTAGATTTTCAGGCTATTGCCGAACAGATGGACAGCCAGTCTGTTGAAGAAGTGACTCTTATCACTGCTAAAGAACAGCTCAATTTGGATGAGGATGCTTTTGTTACCTATTCAAAAGAAGGAAAGGTTGCTGTTAATTCTAAAGTAATAAGAGAAAAAGAGGAGAAGAAAGTAAAGGGCGAACCGGAATATAACCAGTTACTTGTTCCCGCAGGGAAAAGAGTGCGGGTTGAACTGTCTGACGGAACCCGATTGGTTGTCAACTCTCAATCAAAAGTGATTTATCCTTGTCGTTTTAATGGAGATATTCGTAAAATATATGCCCAGGGAGAGGTGTTTCTGGAAGTTGCTCATGATAAGCAACACCCTTTCATTGTAGAATCTGAAGATTTCAAATTACGGGTATTAGGTACGAAGTTTAATATTTCAAACTACAAGGGGGGGGCAACTAATATTGTATTGGTGGAAGGTTCTGTTGAGGTGACCGATAGGAATGAGAGAAAAGCGCAACTGGTACCTAGTGATTTGCTGAATATAGCCAATGGCGCAATTGCCTATCAGAAGCAAGTGGACGTAGCCGAATATATTAGCTGGGTGGATGGTGTCATGTTGTTAAATGGTAATGATTTATCTCATATCATTCAGAAGTTGAGTATTTATTATGGCATTCCTATTCAATGCGATCCGATGGTAGGTAAAGAAAAGGTTTATGGAAAACTGGATTTGAAAGATGATATTGATGAGGTGATTGAATGTATCCGGCAGACAATCCCTATTGAAGTAGAAAAAAGTGATACTAGTATATACTTGAGTAAATAATGACAATTTAATTAATCTTATAAAACCAATATAGCCATGAGAAACAGATAATACTATTCATGATACACAAAAAAATCGGATAAATATTGGCGTATTTACCCGATATTAATTCCTTCGTTAAATCAATAAATCCAAAATTGTTAACCTAAAAAGAAATTTTTATGGTAAAGAAAAGTATTTTTTTACACTTAAAGAAAAGACTTAAGCTTTTTTGCATTATAAACGTCTTTTTTATGATTCCATTTTCTTCATTCGGTGCTAATTCTATTAGTTGGAATTCCGAAGAAGATCTATTCTCAGTACAGTATGAGAATGCTACAGTTAAAGATATCTTAGATTATATCGAGAAACATAGTAAGTACATATTTATTTATTCAGAGAATGTGAAAAAGAATCTGAATAACAAAGTCTCCATTTCAGTTTCCAATAAGAAAATAGATGCTGTATTAAATGAGCTGTTCTCAAAAACGGGGTTGAATTATAAAATGTCGGGAAGACAGATTACGATTTCAGTGCCGGAACAGGCTCCTGCGATAAAGCAAGTTCGAGGTTTTAAGATTGTGGGTAACGTTACCGATGAGAAGGGTGAACCTTTGATTGGTGTTTCAATCTTTATGAAAAAAGACTCTACGGTGAATGCGATAACAGATATGAATGGTGCATATAGCATTGCTGTGCCGGATAAATATGCTGAACTTTCCTTCCGCTATATCGGCTTTGTCCCGAAAGATGAAAAGGTCAATAATCGTAGAGTACTGAATGTGATAATGGTAGAAGATGTTGGTCAGTTAGATGAAGTTGTTGTTGTGGCTTATGGCGCACAAAAGAAAGAGTCTGTAGTGGGTTCTATCACAACTGTTGAACCGGCAAAATTGAATGTTTCTACTTCCCGTTCATTGAGTAACAATTTGGCTGGCACAGTGACAGGTGTGATTGGTGTGCAGCGTTCCGGAGAACCGGGATACGATAACTCTTCGTTTTGGATCCGTGGTATCAGTACCTTTCAGGATGTGGGTAAAGACCCATTGGTGCTGGTAGATGGTATTGAACGTAGCCTGAATAATATTGATGTAGAAGAAATCGAGTCGTTCTCCGTATTGAAAGATGCGGCTGCCAGTGCAGTGTATGGTGTACGTGGTGCGAATGGTGTGATTTTGATTAATACCAAGCGCGGACATGTGGGTAAGCCTCGGGTAGTGGTGAAATCGGAATTTGCGTTCACGCAACCGATAAAACTTCCCAGCTATATCGGGGCTGCCGATTATATGCAGTTGCTGGATGATGTATTGGATGATACCGGACAGTCTCCGATGTATGCCGACCGGATTGCCAAAACACGTGCGGGATATGACCCCGATTTGTATCCTGATGTAAACTGGATTGATGCTATTTCTAGAGACCATGCTGCCAACCAACGTATTACAGTAGATGTATCCGGTGGTTCGGAAAATTTGCGTTATTCGTTTGTGGCTGCGGTTTACAACGAACGTGGCATTCTTACACGCGACAAGAGCCTGGATTGGGATCCTACTATCAAATTGCAACGTTACAATGTACGTTCCAATGTTGACTTGAAACTCTCTCCCACCACTCAAGTTCGTTTTAATATCGGGGGATATCTTCAGGATCGTAACTCTTCACCTGAAAGTACGGACCAAATTTTCAGCCGTGCGTTCCGTTTCACTCCCTTCATGTTTCCCATCCGCTATTCATCCGGTGAGATTCCTGCTTGGCAGGAAGAGGGTAATCCTTGGGCAATGGCTACTCAGAGCGGTTTCGCCCGTTCCACTGCCAGTAAGATTGAGACGCTGTTTTCTCTGGAGCAAGACCTGAAATTTTTGACTCCCGGTTTGAAAATAAAAGGAACTTTCTCATTTGACCGTTATTCTACCGGCAAAGTGACTCGTTCCAAGAAAATAGAATATTGGAATGCCGCTAGCGGCAGAAACGAAGAGGGCGAATTGATTCTGGCCCAAAAACAACAAGGTGGTAACTTCTTGGGTACTTCCAAATCGGCAGAATATGGTGACAAGAGTATCTATATGGAAGCCAGCCTGAATTATGACCGTACCTTTGCTGACAAACATGCCGTATCTGCCATGCTACTCTTCAACCGTCGCCATTACGATAAGGGGGAATCGCTGCCTTACCGTAATCAGGGATTGGTCGGACGTGCTTCATATACCTACAGTGGAAAGTATGTAGCCGAATTCAATTTTGGGTACAACGGTACTGAAAACTTCGCCAAAGGAAAACGCTATGGTTTCTTTCCGTCGGCTGCTGTTGGCTGGATTGTTTCGGAAGAACCTTTCATGCAGCCTTTTCGCAACACGATTTCTAAATTGAAGTTGCGTGCTTCCTACGGACAGGTAGGTAATGCTAATCTGAAAGGACGTCGTTTCGCCTATATATCCACTATCCTTGATCAATGGAATGATGTGCCTGACTTATACCGTTGGGGGTTGGACGGAGATTATGGACGTAATAACATGGTAGAGGGCGACTTCGGTATTCCTGACTTGACTTGGGAAATTGTAAACAAAGCCAACGTTGGCTTGGAACTGGGTCTGTTCAATGGTATGGTAGACCTTCAGGTAGATTTTTTCGACGAACGCCGTAACAACATCCTTGTAGAGTTGAACTCTATTCCTGCTACCTCCGGTTTCTATAGGAACCCATGGGGCAACCGTGGTAAAGTGAAGAATCAGGGAGCGGAAGTAACGTTGAATGTCAACAAGCAAATCGGCAAAGATTTCTTTATCGGTCTGATGGGTAGCTTCACTTATGCCCATAATGAAATCATCGACAAAGATGAACCTTTGGGAACCATTGGAACAACTCGTGCTGAAACCGGTCATCCGGTAGGGCAGATTTTCGGCTATGTCCACGACCGTTTGTTTACAGAAGATGATTTTAAAGATGTGGAGAACGGAGTTTTGAAAGATGGTGTTCCGAAACAAACTTTTACAGCAAAAGTTCGCCCGGGTGATATCAAGTATGTGGATCTGGACAAGAACGGATTTATCGATACTTATGACCAAATGGCTATCGGAGGTACCGAGAATCCGGAGATAGTTTACGGATTCGGAGTGAATTTACGCTGGAAAGAGCTTGACTTTGGAGCAATGTTTCAGGGTATTGGACGTACTTGGCGTATCCTTTCTTCAAATATTATGCCGGCATCCAATAAAGGCTCCATGTATAATATCTTTGATAACTATCAAGACCGTTGGACGGTGGATAACCAAAGCCAGGATGTATTCTATCCGCGTGCCGATTACGGACCGAATGCCAATAATAGCCAGAAGTCTACCTGGTGGTTGCGCAATATGAGTTTCCTGCGTCTGAAAAATTTAGAATTAGGATACTCCTGTCCGAAGAAATGGTTGCAGGGGTTTGTGATTTCCAATGCCCGTGTTTTCGTGCGTGGAACGAACCTGCTAACCTTCTCCAAGTTCAATCTGTGGGATCCGGAGCTGGCAACCGGTGACGGTGCTAAATATCCGGCTATGAAATCAGTATCAGTAGGTTTTGACATTACTTTCTAAAATAAATATGATATGAAAAACAGAATTATTACATATATATTATTGGGCGTTTTGGGTGTATTGCCTTTAACTTCATGCTCTGATTATCTGGACAAAATGCCGGATGACCAGCTGACATTGGAGAATGTATTTTCCAACAGGGGCAATCTGGAACGTTGGCTTTCCTATCTCTATTCTGTAATGCCGGAGTTTTATATTTATGACGGTCCGGACGCCATTGGTGACGAACTTGCACCTTCTGTAGGGTGGGAGTCACAGGGATTTAAGGCGATTCAGTATCAGAATGGAAACTGGACGCCTATCAGTCCGGGAGTAGTGACTTATTGGGATAAGTATCCAAAGGCAATTCGTCAAGCATACACTTTGATTAAATATGCGCATCCTTTGTCCGATGTATCTGAAAAGGAGATTAATTATATGAAAGCGGAGTGTCGTTTTTTCATTGCTTACTACCACGCTATGATGGCGATGACGTACGGAGCAGTTCCTATTATTCGGGAAGCGGCTGTAGAACTATCGGGGGAATCTTTATTACTGAAACAAGAACCTTTTGATGTTGTTGTAGACTGGGCGGCTAACGAGTTGTTGGAAGCTTCCCGACAGTTACCCGCTTCTTATGACGAAGCCAATAAATACGGTCGTATCACTTCACTGATTTGTCTTGCTATGCGTGCCCGTTTGCTGACGTTTGCTGCCAGTGATTTGGTGAATCCTAGTCCTGGGAAAGATATGGATCCTGAAATGCAGGCTATGACTAATGTAGATGGAGTGAAAATCTTTAATTCCACTTTCAATGAAAATCATTGGAAACGGGCAAAAGACGCCAATAAACTGCTGATTGAAGAAGCCGAGAAAGCGGGACACGCTTTATATAAGGAATATTTGTCTGATGGAGTAACTATTGATCCGTTCCTTTCTTATCAGAACATGATGATGCTTCGTTATAAGGAAGGCAATACGGAAATTATTTTCCCGCGTACTAAGGATAATGCAGGTTGGTTTGACGACCAAGCTCTTCCTCGTGGTGCTGGTGGGTCTGGTTCGCTAGGTGTTACTCAGTTGCTGGTGGACGATTTCTTTATGAAAGACGGTAAAATGCCTATCTTAGGATACAACAATAGTGGTGAAACACAAACAGCCATTGTTGATTTGGAGTCCGGATATAGTGAAACAGGTTATTCTACAGAAGATGATGTGCGTGCTACTAATTGGCATTATGCCGTAGCCGGTTCCAAAGCTAGTGGAGACCGTCATGTCGTTGCTCCAAAGAATACGTTCAATATGTATTGTAATCGTGAACCTCGTTTCTATATTTCGGTGGTCTACAACGAACAGTACCATTGGGGGAAAGGGAAAGCGACCAACTTCTTTTTTAATGGTGAAGATGGGCAGCCGTCGCACGATAACCCGTCAGCCGGTTACCTGATTCGGAAGCATGTTGATCCTACTTTCGTTCATTCAACGAATACCGGTAGCTATAAGTCGCGTCAAGGTATTCTTTATCGCCTTGCTGAAGCCTATCTGAGCTATGCAGAATCAGCACTCGAGTATAGTATTGCTAAAGGTACTTATGATGCCGACAAGACAGATATTGTGAAATACATTGATAAAATTCGTGAAAGAGCCGGCATTCCGCAATATGCAGCAGGAGAAAAAAAGCTCGGAATTCCTACCGACCCGGAAGAGATGCGTAAACTGATTCGTCGTGAGAGAAGAGTTGAGATGAACTGCGAAGGTGGTTTGCGCTGGTTCGACCTGCGTCGCTGGAAAGAGGCGGAGAATGTGCTGAATGGTAACTTCTATGGTATGAACATGCTGGCTGAAAAGGGGAATAGAGATGAGTTTTATAAACGTGTGCGTTATCAAACTCGTAAGTTCAAAAGTTATTGGTGGCCGATACCTCAGGATGAGATAGACAAGAATCCGAACTTGAAACAGATGCCGGGTTGGATGAATTGATTAACACTATAAAATCAATAAGAAATATGAGAAACAAACTATTTTATGCATATCTGCCATTGGTAGTACTGTTTATCCTTGGCGGATGTAAAGATGATAAAGAAGCTGATTTGACATGGCTCACCAACCCCGGTGAGAAGATGGAACTGACTGTTTCGGCTACCGATATAGAATTAGATAGGGACAGACCGAATGAAGTGGCGGTGAGTTTTGAGTGGACACCGGCTCGTGAGATGCCCGAAGACTATGCTATCTCTTATGTGACTAAAATAGATATTGAAGGACACGAGTTTGAAAGCTGTGTACGTGTTGATGAGGACTATGGAGTATTTAATAAGAGTTATACCACTGAAGAGCTGCAAATGTTGCTGGTGGATAAGTGGGGACAGAACTACTCCAAAGTGGTGCCCGTGCAGTTTCGTGTCATTGCAAAATGGGAGGGTGGTCCCCGTTATGCTATGCCCGAAGTGCGTACTGTTACTGTAAATGTGCGTCCTTACCGTCCATTGGTATGGGAAGCCAATCGCATTGTTCTTTCCGGAACTTCTACCGACAATGATAAGCTGGTAATGAGCAAAACCATGGAGAATGAGTTCCAATATGCGTTTGTACAAGATTTAGTGCAGGGTGAGATGGGGATTGCTTTGGAAACAGAACAGGGTGAATCTTATATCCAACTGGCAGAAGGCGTTAACAACTGGGTAGACGGTGAAGAGGTAGATGTTGTATTGGGAGATGAGCCTGCGATGCTGAATTTGCCTAAAGACGGAGAATATCGTGTAATATTGAACACGGAAACCCGGAAACTGAAAATTTACTCACCGGATAAGAAGCTGGAACCATATAAGGCGCATTTTAAGGATAAACTTAATGGATGGCATGATGTAGATGTTACCAACCTTTGGGCATATGGCGACATTACCAAGTGGGGGAATGATCTGAAGGGCGGCGGCTTCAAGCCGAGTTTGGTCGATCCGCAACTGCTTGTCGGCAAGATTTCATGGACTTCCGCTTGGGGAGGCGGTTCGGATAAGAAAGAAAACGGTAAGTTTGTTCTTGATGTTCCGCATTTCGAAGGCGGTTATCCCGGTGGTCCCCATTTCTCATGGTGTCTTGTTCCTGTAATTCCTGACGATATACTTGCGCTGGACAAGAGTGATAGCCGATGGAAATACAAGCAAGAGTTGAAACTGAACACCTGGACACCTATCCATGCGGAAAGCGAAGCTCGTGAACAGTATCGTGAAGCTATGTTCACATGGTACATGAGACCGTTGCTCACCATCGTCGACTTAAGAAATATGCGGATATACATGAGCGAATATTAAAGTCATTTACTGAAGAGGGTGTGCCTGCCCTGTTTTTAGGGCGGCATATCCTTCTTTTTAAAGAATAATTATATGAGAATGAACTGGAAACGAATAATGATGCCTTTGGGAGTGTTGCTCTTCGGGGCTATGGTAGCAATTGCCTGCTCGGATAGTGAAAGTGAAACGGGAAATACCGGTGATGGGGATTTGCCTGCCGAGAATGTAACGGTGCGGATTAACCCTAATAAGACACGTGTTCTTCGGAATCCTCTGAATGGCTGGGTACTGTATCTGGCGCGTGAGAAAAACGAGACATTTTGGGAAGAAAGAGGCTATGACCACATGTATGTACCCGATCTGGCAAAATACGTAAAAGTCTCCGATTACGCTTCTTCCTGCTACTTGCGTACGAATTGGAAGACATTGGAGCCCCAAAAGGGAAAATATGCTTGGGATGACCCTAGCTCCGATATCTCACGTATCATTAAAAGTGTACATGATAGAGGATTACGTATCGCCTTGCGTGTACTGGTGGATGGGCGCGACCAAAAACAGAATACTCCTGAGTTCGTATTCGATGAAGGCTGTAAATGGTATAATACAGCAAACAATAAGTGTCCTTATCCTGATGACCAAGTGTTCCAAAAGCACTATGGAGAGTTTATCGAGGCTTTTGCCCGCCAATACAATGACCCCGATAAGGTAGATTTTATTGACGGTTACGGATTGGGTAAATGGGGAGAGTCGCACGCTATGATTTATGCTAACGATGGAAATAAGTTTCAGGTAATGGAGTGGATTACAGCGTTGTATGCACGTCATTTCACGAAAGTGCCTCTGGTGATCAACTATCACCGTATGTTGGGCGATACTTATCAGGATTCTTGGCAGGAAACAGTGCCGCCTGATGCGGAGCCGTTGCTGAACATAGCCCTCAATAACGGATACATCCTGCGTCACGACGCTTTTGGTATGAGTGGCTATTATAAAGATTGGGAGAAAAATATTGCCTTGAAATACAGATATAAGCTTCCTATCATTATGGAAGGTGGATGGGTGACCGACACGCACCGTTATTGGTATTTCGATGATGCTTATCGTTATCGGGAAGGTCATCCCGAAGATGTCCGCAAGGGAGAGTTTGAAGATTCCATGCTGGCATGTGTCAATACGATGGACTTCCGTTTGGGTGAAACGGAATCATGGTTTGAAAAAACGTTCTCTTATGTACAGCGTTTTATAGCGGAAGGCGGTTACCGTCTCTATCCGGACATGGTTTCTTTGCCTGTTTCGGCAAATGGTGGTCAGGATGTTACTGTTGTTCACCGCTGGCGCAATATGGGTTGGGGATATTGTCCTACTAATATCAGAACTTGGAATCAGAAATATAAAGTGGCTTTTGCATTGCTGAATGATAATAATGAAGTGAAAAAGATATTTGTGGACGAGCAAACCGACCTGTCGACTTGGCTGAAGGAAGCCCCGACTACTTATACCACCAAGTTGAATCTGAAAGGCGTTTCTGTTGGTGCCTATTCATGGGCGGTAGGTTTGGTGGACGTTACCAAAGACAATGAAATCGGACTCGAAATGGCCGTGAACAAGGATGCCAACCTACTGGATTCCGGTTGGTTGAAATTACAGACACTTACGGTAAAATAAGTAAATACGTATAATGAGTTGTATGATTAAAGGTAAAATGAGATCAGGACTTTTGATGCCTATATTTTTAGGGTCGTTTGCGCTTCAAGCCGCTGCCATAAGCGGCGGGTCGGATGCCGGAACCTTGAAACAGAACTTGGCACGGGATAACAAGATAATAAGAATAGAACCAGACAGGCAGCGCTTGTTGCGTAACCCACAAACCGGCTGGGTGCTTTATGCCACCCCCGGTGTGAAGGAAGATTTCTGGGAGAAGTGTGACAATATGCAGGTACCCGGTGTGGGAACGGTAAAGGTGTCCGATTATGCCCATACTCTTTATATCCGTACCAGTTGGAGGAAGTTGAATCCTGAAGAAAACGTTTATGGCTGGAATACGGATCCCATGCTGAAAATGCTGATTGAGGGAGCACGTGCAAGAAAAATGCGTCTTGCTTTCCGGGTGGTGGTCGACAGCCGTGATAAAGGCTATGACTTTACGCCCGACTTTGTGCGGGAGGCTGGTACGAAGGGCTTCGTGTGGAGAGGAAGATGGTCACCTTATCCTGATGACCCTATTTTTCAAAAGTATTATGAAAAATTCGTTTGGGCTTTAGCCAAAGACTTTGGCAATCCTGACGAGGTGGACTTTATCGACGGAACAGGTCTGGGAAAGTGGGGCGAGTATCACACTACGCTTTATTCTACGGGAGATGAAAAGCCCCGTAAACCTGTACTTGACTGGCTGGCAGACTTGTATCTGAAAGCATTCAGAGACGTTCCGGTTGTCATCAACTATCATCGTTTTGTGGGTGCCGGTAAGGACTGGGACGATAATAAGTATGACCTTGACAGTGAGTTCTTGCTTGATGAAGTAGTTGAAAAAGGATATTCTTTGCGTCATGACGCATTCGGTATGGGGCTGTATTATGGTGAATGGGAACGTGACTTTGCCAAGAAATATTTCGGCGTTCGCTCCATACTGATGGAAGGCGGATGGATTACAGGCAAAATCCACAGCTTTTGGGTGGATCCCCGCAATTATCGGAAGGGACATCCCGAAGATGTGCGTCAGGGAGAATTCGATGATAGTAAAGAGGCGCGTGTCAATATGATGGACTTCCGTGTGGGTGAAACGGAATCGTGGTTTCACAATACATTCCCTCTTGTGCAACGGTTTATTTCGGAAGGCGGCTATCGTCTCTATCCGGATATGATTTCTTTACCTACAGATGTGGCAAAAAATCAGAAACTTCGGATTATACACCGTTGGAATAATCTTGGCTGGGGATATTGCCCCACCAATATTCCGCAATGGAACCAAAAATATAAAGTGGCTTTCGCGCTGATGGACAGTCGGAATAGGGTGCAGAAGGTGTTTGTGGACAAACAGACAGACTTATCCAAATGGATGCAAGGCATCCCTGCAGTTTACACTTTTGATTTACGTCTCAAAGGAGTAACTCCGGGGAGTTATTATTGGGCAGTGGGGCTTGTTGATACTACCAAGGATAATGCGATCGGCTTGGAAATGGCTGTGCCGGAGAACATGTTGAATGCCGGATGGGCTAAATTACAGGAAGTAACCGTAAGGTAACAGGCAATCAGCTACTTGATGGGGTTAACGAAAGGTTACAGGATTCGTGTACCTTGAAGAAATAATAATAACTTTTTAACCATGAAAAAACTATTGATAGTATTGGCCTTGGCCTGTACTCTGTCTTCTCTTTATGCACAGAAAACCTGCTATAGTGAGTTGAAGGGAGATACATTAGTGATTGGAAATGAGTGTATTGAACGAAAATTCATTTGGAATGACGGTAATCTTGTCACTTATAGTCTGAGCGATAAGGCAAACCGGAAAACAACTTTCACGGTAAAGCAGGCACCGGACTTCTTTATCTCCAAAGATACCCGGGAAGCTTCCAAAGGAGCTTGTCGGGTAGAAAAGGTGGCTGCGACTGATATTCATCCGGCCTACTTGAAGACGATAGTTACATTCTCTTTGGGAACATTGGATATACAACGGATTTATCGTATATATGACGGTTGTCCGGCCATAGCATGTGACACTTATCTGAAAGGGAGTGTTAACAGCGTTTTTGGCGGACGGGAAGAAAATGCGGCTGACCGGAAAAACATCGAGTTCGTTGAAGACATGAAATCCAAATCCGTTACGGCTATTTTGGATCAATTATATCTTAAAGGGCAGCATTGGCATGCCAAGGCTGTTGAATTTTGGGATGTGACAGATTGGAACAACAATTTGTTGGCAGAGAGGGATGTTATAGCCTATCGTAAAAACAGTTATCGGGGGAATTTGCTCTTTGTTCGAAACGGGGAAGAAGGCACCGGCTTTTTCTTTCTGAAAGAATCCCCTTGTTCCAGTGTCCAGTTAGCCTATAAAGGTGCTGATTTCATCGCAGAATTCGGAAAATTCATGATTACAGGACTGGGAATTACTGAAAAGAATATTCAGGAAGATACATGGACAAGAACATATAGTTGCGTCACAGGGGTATATGGCGATGGTGAATTGCAGGCACTGACAGCGCTCCGCAGTTACCAGAAGAATATTCGTCGTCATTTCCGGAATCGTGATGAAATGGTTATGATGAACACTTGGGGCGACCGTAGTCAGGACACAAAAGTCAATGAGGCATTTTGCCTGCAAGAGTTGGAACGTGCCGCAAAACTGGGAATCACTCATTTTCAAATAGATGATGGATGGCAGGTGGGCAAGAGCCCGAACTCAGCGGTAGCTAAAGGTTCTTTTAAGAATATCTGGGACAATAAGGACTATTGGAAACCGGATCCTGTCAAATATCCCCGCGGATTGGCTCCGATAGTAAAGAAAGGAAAGAAACTGGGCATTGAAATTGGTTTGTGGTTTAATCCGAGTGTGCAGAATGATTTTGTCGACTGGGAGAAAGATGCCGAAACACTGATAGGATTGTATCGTGAATATGGTATCCGTATTTTTAAGATTGACGGATTGACTATTCCTACCAAGAAAGCGGAGATTAATCTCCGGAACTTGTTTGATAAAGTATTGGCGGAAACGGATAATAAAGTCATGTTCAATTTGGATGCGACAGCCAGTCGGCGGGGAGGTTATCATATGTTCAACGAATATGGAAACATCTTTTTAGAGAACCGTTATACGGATTGGCAGAATTACTATCCGTACTGGACGCTTCGCAACCTGTGGATGCTGTCCAAATATGTTCCGGCAGAGAAATTACAAATCGAGTTTCTGAATAAATGGAGAAATACGGAGAAATATGGAGATGATCCGTTTGCCCCGCACCGATATTCTTTTGAATATTTGTTTGCGACCACTATGGTGGGGCAACCATTGGCATGGTTTGAGGCTTCCAACTTGCCGGAAGAAGCATTTGGCATTAGAGACTTAATGGAGAAGTATAAGAAAGTGCAGTATGATTTCCATCAAGGAACTATTTTACCGATTGGTGAAGAGCCTTCGGGGCGCTCGTGGACTGGATTTCAGTCTCTTTGTCATTCAAAAAACGGTTATCTCCTTATTTACAGGGAAGATAATGCACGGGAGGAGACATGGGTGGAAACATGGTTGCCCGAAGGTGCAGAAGTTATGTGTACGCCGATACTGGGGAATGGGAAACTGATGGCAACGACTGTCGGCAGAAAAGGAACAATAAAAGTCTCTCTACCTGAGAAGAATGACTTTATGCTATATCGCTATGAAATAAGATAATTATCCTGTTTACAGGCCATATATATACAGCGTGGTGGGTATATAGATACACCACGCTGGATATATATACTCACCATGCTGGATATATATACTCAGTAACGTGAGCGTAAATCGTTGATAGTTAAGAATATTAATCTTATAAATAGATAATTTAATGCAAATCAGAAAAAAGACAATCGTGTGTATGTTGCTGTTTATCCTTTTTGTAGGGAATGCAGTAGCTCAAAACCTGATAACTAATGTATATGGTCGGGATATCCGTTCTTTAAACGGCAAATGGAATGCTATCATTGACTTGTATGACCAAGGTCGGGGAATGAAGGTATATAGAAATCAAAGTCCTAAAGGAAACACTGATTTCTATGAATATTCTTTTCAAGGAGGATTGCGGCTGAATGTTCCTGGTGACTGGAATTCACAAACGCCGGAGCTTAAATACTATGAAGGCACAGTATGGTATGCACGTCATTTTGATGCAAAGCGTTTGACACATAAACGTCAGTTCCTTTATTTCGGAGCTGTCAGCTATCGTTGCCGTGTTTATTTGAATGGGGCAGAGATCGGAAGTCATGAAGGAGGATTTACTCCCTTCCAGATAGAAGTGACGGACTTGCTGAATGAGGGAGAAAATTTTATTGCCATTGAAGTAAACAACCGTCGTACCAAAGATGCCATACCTGCCATGTCATTTGACTGGTGGAATTATGGCGGTATCACACGTGATGTATTATTGGTCACTACCCCACAAACTTATCTGGAAGACTATTTCATCCAACTGGATAAGGAATCTCCCAACCGGATGATTGCCAAAGTCGCTCTCTCGGACAAAAAGGCAGGTGAGAAGATTACGGTTTCTATCCCTGAACTGAAAACAAGCATTGATATGCTGACTGATGCCGAAGGAAAGGCTGAAACGGTATTCAATATAAAGAAGTTAGAACGTTGGTCGTCGGAGAATCCTAAACTTTATGAAGTAATCGTTTCCTCAGCCAATGATCGTGTAGAAGAACAAATCGGCTTCCGCAATATCACGGTGAAAGGAACGGATATTTATCTGAATGGCAAGCCGACATTTATGTGCAGCATTTCCTTTCATGAAGAAATCCCTCAGCGCATGGGGCGTGCTTTCTCGGAAGCAGATGCGGCGATGCTGCTGAATGAGGCAAAAGCGCTTGGCGTAAATATGATTCGGCTGGCACATTATCCGCAAAACGAATATACGGTGCGACTGGCAGAAAAGATGGGCTTTATCCTTTGGCAGGAGATACCTGTCTGGCAGGGTATTGACTTTACGAACAACAATACCCGTAAGAAAGCGCAAAGGATGTTGTCTGAAATGATAAAGCGTGACCAGAATCGCTGTGCAGTCGGATATTGGGGAATTGCCAATGAAACGCAGCCTTCCAAAGCACGGAATGAATTTCTTACCTCTTTGCTGGAAACAGGCAAACAATTGGATACGACCCGTTTGTATGTGGCTGCTTTCGATTTGGTACGTTTTAATCGTGAGAAGAAACGTTTTGTGATGGAAGATTCATTTACCTCACAACTGGATGTTGTAGCGGTCAACAAATACATGGGTTGGTATCATCCGTGGCCCATCGAGCCGGAAAATGCGGTATGGGAAGTAATACCGGATAAACCGCTGATTATATCGGAGTTTGGCGGTGAGGCATTATACGGGCAGTCGGGAGATGAAAATGTAGCAAGCTCCTGGAGTGAAGAATACCAAGCCCGGCTTTACAGAGACAATATCCGTATGTTCGACAATATACCGAATCTTCGGGGGGTATCTCCATGGATTTTATTTGATTTCCGTTCTCCGTTCCGTTTTCATCCGACCAATCAGGATGGCTGGAATCGTAAGGGATTAGTCTCGGATCAGGGAATACGCAAAAAGGCGTGGTACTTGATGAGGGAGTATTATAAAACAAAGTTTGGTGAGTAGAAATTAATTAGGATGTAATCTTAAATATCCATGAGACAAAATAGCTTTCGGTTTGTATGTTTGCTTTTTGGGCTTTCATTTCTTGGAGGAGAAATGAAAGCCCAACAGAAATCGGCCCATGAAACAGGGCTTCGCTCCAAGTCTACATCAGAACTTGCGGAACTGGAACAAGTTATCACAAAAGTAAATTATGATGAGAGTAAGGTGCCTGTCTATACGCTTCCTGATGTCCTGCCCCTGACTAATGGCAGAAAAGTGACGACTAAAAAAGAATGGGTGGAAAAGCGGCGTCCGGAACTGCTCCGCCTGTTCGAAACTCAAATATATGGTAAAGCTCCAGTTCGCTCGAAGGACTTGCATTTCCGGCTACTGAACGAAGATAGAGAAGCTTTGGGCGGTTTGGCTACCCGTAAGGAAGTAGCCGTTTATCTCACAAAAGATGAGAAGCATTATCTGACAGTACTTATGTATCTGCCTAATCGGCGAAAAGGGACTGTTCCCATGTTTTTCGGAATAAATTTCAAAGGTAATCATGCCATTCACCCGGATGAGGGCATCACTTTCCCGTCAGAAGAGAGAATGATTGCTTATGGCAGAAAACGTATGTTTCCCCGGGGTAGTGCAGCTTCCAGATGGCCGGTAGAGATGTTGATGGAACATGGATATGGACTGGCCACTTTCTACCGTGGGGACATTGATCCGGATTTTGATGATGGTTTTCAGAACGGAGTTCATCCGTTGTACTACAAAAAGGGACAGACACGGCCTGCTGAAGATGAGTGGGGAACTCTGGCTGCCTGGGCATGGGGAATGAGTTGTGCGATGGATTATTTTGAAACGGATAAAGACATTGACGCCAAACGTATAGCCATCTTCGGACATTCACGTCTCGGAAAAACGACTTTATGGGCCGGTGCGATAGACCCACGTTTTGCTTTGGTTATTTCTAATGATTCCGGTTGTGGTGGTGCGGCATTGTCGCGGAGAAAGTTCGGAGAGACTGTACGGGCTGTGAACTGTCAGTTTACACATTGGTTTTGCCGGAATTTCTGGCAATACAATGATAAAGAAGACACTCTTCCTGTCGACCAGCATGAATTGATTGCTCTGATGGCTCCCCGTCCGGTCTATATTGCCAGTGCGGAAGAAGACCGCTGGGCTGACCCGAAAGGGGAATTTCTTTCCGGTGTATATGCCTCTCCTGTTTATGAGTTGTTCGGGCTGCCGGGATTGCCGGTAAAAGAAATGCCGGCTGTTAATCAGCCTGTATTGTCAGGCACTATAGGTTATCATATCCGTTCGGGAAAACATGATATTAATCTGTATGACTGGACGCAGTTTGTGAAGTTTGCCGATAAACATTTGAAGTAAGATCACTAATAGATATTTATATGAAGAACAAGTTTATAAAGTTAGTTTTTGTTGCATTTGCGCTGATAACCCAATTATCACCTTTGAAAGCGCAGACGCAGGAAATAGATTTATCCGGTAAGTGGGGATTTCAGACGGATGTGATGGATTTCCGGCGTGGTTCGTTAGATGTGCGTTATATACATCGTTTGCAAGAATCGATTGTCCTGCCGGCCATTACGGATGATTACAAGATAGGTTACAAATCTCCGTATCGGCATATTGACCGTCTGACCCGTGTATATGAATACATGGGGCCGGCTTGGTATCAACGTGAGATTGCTATTCCGAAGGAGTGGAAAGGGAAACGTATCTTCGTGTATTTTGAACGGACACATTGGCTAAGTTCCATTTATGTGGATACGAAAGAGGTTAGTAAGATTGATTATGTCAGTGTTCCTCATAATCATGAACTGACAGATTTTGTGAAACCGGGTAAGACACACGTTATTACCGTATGTATTGACAATCGTTATCAGTATGATACCCACAAATGGGATCATGCTCATTCCGAATTTACGCAAATCAACTGGAATGGCATATTGGGTGAAATGAAGTTAATGGCTGTAGACCCTGTGTACATTGATGATATGCAGTTATATCCGGATGTGTCAGACCGTTCGGTAAAAGTGAAAATGAAAATACTGAATCATACTCATAAACCGGTTACCGGAAAAGCGGCTTTTACAATATCAGGCAATTCGTATGATTTGAATAAAGAGATAACCGTCAGTGGAAATGATTCTGTCTTTTATGTAGAAGATGTTATCGCATTAGGAAAGAATGTCCGGTTGTGGGATGAATTTACTCCCAATCTTTATACATTGCAATGTGACCTGACTATCCGTGCTGACAATGCAAACTATCAACATAGCCGTTCTACTACTTTCGGAATGCGTGAGATAACGGCGGATAAGGATAAAATCTATCTCAATGGTAACCGGATACACTTACGTGGAACAGTAGAGAACGCTGTCTTCCCTAAAACAGGCTATGCGCCGGTGGATGATGCGTCTTGGGAACGTGTGCTGACTATCCTGAAAGACTATGGAATGAATCACATGCGTTTTCATTCTTGGTGTCCGCCTGCGGCTGCATTTCGGGTGGCTGATAAATTGGGAGTATATCTTGAAGTGGAAATGCCGATGTGGGGAAAAGATGCTGAACCGGACGAAGCCCGTTATAATTTCTTCCGTCGCGAGCAGAAAGCCATTCTGAAAGAGTATGGCAATCATCCTTCCTTTGTTCTCTATTGCAATGGTAATGAGATTACCGGTAATTTTGATTTTATCGAAGAACTTACTCATTATGGACGTACCACTGACAGCCGCAGACTGTACAGCGGTTCGACGGCCCGTACCCGTGTCAAGTCCGACCAATTCTATATCACTCACCAGACTACCAAAGGTCACATGGCTATTTATGAAGGACGACCATCTACCGACTGGGATAAAAACAAAGAGTTGGGTATTGACGTACCTGTCATTTCCCATGAATCGGGACAACGCTGTATCTATCCTAATTTTAAGGAGATTCCTAACTTTACCGGCCCTGTACAAGCACGCAATTTTGAAGTGTATCGTGATTCCTTGAAAGCACATGGCATGTTGGATCAGGCAGATGATTTCTATCAGGTTTCCGGTGCGCAAACCGTACTCGAATATAAAGACGTGATTGAAGCTCAACTGCGTACTTATCTGAAATCCGGTTTCCAGCTTTTGTCTATTAATGACTTTACGGGGCAAGGATATGCGCCTGTCGGTATCCTCGATCCTTTCTGGAACTCTAAAGGACTGATTACACCGGAGAAGTTCCGGGAATTCTGTGCTCCGACTGTGGCTCTGCTGCGTTTTTCGAAACGTTCGTACTATAACGACGACGTATTCACAGGAAAAGCGGAAATCTATAATTATAGTCCCTCTGCCCTGAAAAACGCTAAGTTTAAGTGGTGGGTGACAGATGCGGACGGCAAGGTGCTGAAAAGTGGAAAGCTAAAAACACAAAATATCGGTAATCATGGTGTTTTTTCCGCAGGAGAATTTAGTTATGCACTTAACGGTATCACCGCTCCTCAAAAGCTGACTGTTCATTTATCGGTGAATAATACAATCAATAATAGCTGGGATATTTGGGTATATCCTCGTCGGGAACTGAAAGAACTGATGCAGTCTACGGCGGATGTTCTCTATACGACGGTATTTGACGACAGGGCTAAACAATTCCTTAAAGAAGGAAGGAAAGTTGTCCTATGCCCCATGCCGGCTAAGGTTATAGGGCGTAGTTCCAATTTCCATAATCATTTCTGGAATCCTATCATGTTCAAATGGAAACCGATGACACTGGGTTGTCTGATTCATACAGACAAGGCGATGTTCGACGATTTCATTACGGAAAAACACCTTGACTGGCAATGGTGGGACATCTTAACGCATGCCAAAGTAATCGAAATGGATGAGGCGCCACGTCAGTTGCGTCCGTTCATTCAGGTGATAGACAGTTATGAAACTAACCACAAACTGGGAATCGGTTTTGAAGCCAGAATAGGAAATGGGAAGCTGATGGTGTTGGCACTGGATACAAAGAAAGAAATGGAGAAACGGCCTGCCACTCAACAACTGCTGGTTAGTATCGACCGCTATGTGAAGAGTGACCGCTTCAACCCGCAAGTAGATGTAGAAGCGTCGTTTATAGAATCGTTCTTAAGAAAATAGGGAAAGAATGAGAAGTTTTAGTTTTATTCTAAGTCTTTTGTTTCTGACATCTGTATCGGCACAGGAAATACAGATGTCGGAGACGGCTTCTTTGGAGCAAATTTACGGAGAAGTGCAGGAGGCAGAGGAATTGCTGCCGATGAATGAGTTGGGACTTGAGTTCGGATACGCCCTTTATGAGGCCACAATCACGGCAGAGGAGGAGAACCCGGTATTGACGGTGGAAAATGTAAGAGACTATGCCGCCGTATATGTAGATGGAAAGTTACAGGGATGGATGACGGAAGAGAAGAAAGCAATCCCCTTACAGGTGCTTGCAGGCAAGCACACCTTGCAATTATATGCGGAAAATATCGGCCGTATCACCTATGGGCCGGAGATATTGGATAATTCCAAAGGGCTTTTTGGCAGTATCACCTTGTCGGATACGGAAATAGGGAATTGGAGAATGATTCCTTTGGCGGTACGCGATTGTGCAGTCGGTGAACTGACTTTCGCACCACAAACGGACGGTGGTCGCCCTTGTTTCTATAAAGGGACTTTTACAGTAGAAATCCCCGCTGATACTTATCTGGATGTCTCCGGTTGGGGAATGGGAGAAGTATGGGTGAACGGACATTATGCGGGCTCTTACTGGGAACAGAATGCGCAGCAATCTATACAACTTCCAGCAGAAACATTGCAAAAGGGAGCAAATTCCCTGACCGTTTTTGAACTGAAAAGTAACGGCAAGCGCACCATGCGCCTGTCAGATAAAGCTATATTTAATTAAATGAAAGAAACCATGATGAAAAAAAGGTTGATAGCGTGTGGGGTGTGCCTTTGGACGGCGTTTTGCATGCTTGAGGCGAGGAATGAGAAGCCTGCCGTATATAAAGACGCGAAAGCTCCGACGGAGAAGCGTGTGGAGGATTTACTCTTGCGCATGACAATGGAAGAGAAAGTGCTTCAACTGAGCCAGTATGTTGCGGGACGGAATACGAACGCGAACAATATTGGTGAGGAGGTGAAGAATATCCCTGCGGAAATCGGTGCGCTTCTTTATTATAGCACTAGTCCCCACCTGCGTAACAACATACAGAAGAAAGCTATGGAAGAGTCGCGGTTGGGGATACCTGTACTGTTCGGGCACGATGTGATTCACGGATTCCGTACTGTTTACCCGATTTCCATTGCGCAGGCTTGTTCGTGGAATCCGGCTTTGGTGGAGAAAGCTTGCGCCATGGCTGCCAGGGAAGCGCGTCTGGCAGGACTGGACTGGACGTTCTCGCCGATGATTGATGTGGCACGCGATCCTCGCTGGGGGCGCGTTTCCGAAGGATATGGGGAAGACCCGTATACGAACGGAGTTTTTGCTGTCGCTTCAGTGAAAGGATATCAAGGTAATAATTTGGCGGACGGGGAGCATATTGCCGCTTGCCTGAAACATTATATCGGTTATGGAGCTTCGGAAGCGGGACGTGACTACGTATATACGGAAATCTCTCCGCAGACTCTTTGGGATACCTATATGCTTCCCTATGAAATGGGAGTGAAGGCGGGTGCCGTTACCCTGATGAGTGGCTTTCATGATATAAGCGGTGTACCCGCCTCTGCCAATCATTATACGATGAGAGAGGTATTGAAAGGTCGTTGGAGTCATGACGGATTTGTAGTTTCGGATTGGGGTTCCATTGTACAGTTGATTTCCCAGGGAGCGGCGGAAGACCTGAAGGAAGCCAGCGAAAAAGCAATCATGGCAGGCGTGGATATGGACATGATGTCCCGCGGATATGACAAATACCTGAAAGAACTAGTAGGGGAGGGCAAGGTGCCGGTGGAGATTGTGGACGATGCCGTTCGCCGCATCCTTCGTTTGAAGTTCCGCCTGGGCTTGTTTGAGAATCCTTACATAAGAGAGACGACAGAAAAGGAGCGCTTCTTGCAGCCGGAAGATATAAAAATAGCAGAGAAATTGGCGGAAGAGTCTTTTGTGCTGTTAAAGAACAAGGAGAAACGTTTGCCATTGGCGGCGGATACAAAGGTGGCGGTCATAGGTCCGTTAGGTAAAAATCGCTGGAACTTGTTAGGCTCCTGGACTGCTCACGGCAAGGACGGTGATGTGGTAGGAATTTATGACGGGCTGAAACTGGAACTGAAAGACTTGTCACAACTGCTGTATGCCAAAGGATGCGACTTTGACGGTAAGGATGAATCGGGCTTTGCCGAAGCTGTCGCTACGGCCGGGAAGGCGGATGTCATCCTGCTTTGTCTAGGTGAAAAGCGGAACTGGAGCGGGGAGAATGCTTCGCGTGCTTCCATTGCCTTGCCGAAGATACAGGAGAAATTAGCGATGGAACTGAAGAAGACCGGCAAACCGATTGTGCTGATTCTCTCCAACGGACGTCCGTTGGAACTTTGCCGTCTGGAGCCGGTTTGTGACGCCATTGTTGAAATCTGGCAACCGGGCATTGCCGGAGGCAAACCGCTTGCGGGCATTTTGACAGGAAGAATCAATCCTTCCGGCAAGTTGCCCATTACTTTTCCGTATGCAACCGGACAGATTCCCATCTATTATAATCGGCGGCAGAGTGCCCGTCCTCATCAGGGCAAGTATCAAGACCTGACGATAGAACCGCTCTATGAGTTCGGACATGGATTGAGCTACACTACTTTTGAGTATGGCGACCTCAAGGCATCTGCTACTCAACTAAAAAGGGGAGATAAACTGTCAGTAGAAGTTGCGGTGACCAACACAGGCGACAGGGATGGTGCGGAAACTGTCTATTGGTTCATTACAGACCCTTATTCAACGATTACCCGTCCGGTAAAAGAATTGAAATATTTTGAGAAGCAAACGATTAGGGCCGGTGAAACCAGAACTTTCAGATTTGAAGTGGATTTATTACGTGACTTGGGCTTTATTGATGGAGACGGTAAACGCTTTTTGGAAAAAGGTACTTATTATGTACAAGTGAAGGATAAAAAGGTGAAATTGGAATTGATAGACTGAAAGTAAAGAATTGATAATATGAGAAAGATATTCTTGTTAAGCGCATACCTTTTATGCAGTGTTTTCGTGAGAGCGGTAGAAATCCCTTTCCAAAAGTCCGAAGTTAAGTCTATCATGAGAAAGGTTGCGGATTGGCAAATTGCCAATCCACATCCGGCTCCTGAACATGACGACCTGAACTGGCCGCAAGGTGCTCTCTATGTCGGTATGGTCGATTGGGCTGAATTGGCAGAGAAAGAAGACGGTGATGATACTTACTATAAATGGTTGACCCGTATAGGTCGCCGGAATTGCTGGCAGCCGGACAAACGGTTTTATCATGCTGATGATATTGCCGTGTCACAATCCTTTTTGGATTTATATCGCAAATATAAGGATGAAGAGATGATTGTACCAACATTGGCTCGTACGGAATGGATTATCAATCATCCTTCTAAAGGCAGTTTCAAATTAGTGGAAGGTGACTTGAAAACTTTGGAACGGTGGACTTGGTGTGACGCCCTCTTCATGGCTCCCCCTGTATATGCCAAACTGTATATGCTGACCGGAGACAAGAAATACATCAAGTTTATGAACCGTGAGTATAAAGCGACTTATGATTACTTGTTCGATAAGGAAGAAAATTTATTCTACCGTGACTGGCGCTATTTTGATAAGCGTGAAGCTAATGGCAAGAAAGTCTTTTGGGGTCGTGGTAATGGTTGGGTGCTTGGTGGTCTGGTTGAAATATTGAAAGAGTTACCTCGAAAAGACAAGAACCGCAAATTCTATGAGGAACTGTTTGTGAAACTGGCTACACGGATTGCCGGATTGCAGCATCCTGATGGCTTCTGGCACGCAAGTCTGTTAGACCCTGCTTCTTATCCGTCACCGGAAACCAGTTGCACTACTTTTATAGTTTATTCCATAGCCTATGGTATTAACGAAGGGTTGTTGGATAAGGTGACTTATCTTCCTGTGATGATAAAGGGATGGAAGGCATTGTTATCGGCAGTGGAACCGGATGGGAAACTAGGCTATGTGCAGCAAATCGGTGCTGATCCGAAGAAAGTGACTCGTGATATGACGGAAGTTTATGGAGTCGGCGCTTTCTTGATGGCGGGCAATGAAATCTATAAAATGGCAAGATAATTTGTGTCTTTATGGAGAAGAACTGTAGCAAAACTAAAAAGCTCGTTCTGTAAGGTCCAGATGGTAGCTGTTAAGTGTGGAAGAGCTATATCAAACTCCGTTTTCCGAGTGATGATATAGCTTTTCTCATTGTTGGGGGAAAATAGGCTAATTGATAAAGAAAGTTAATATTATGAGACTTGACCTATATAATACATAAGAATTCTGCGCCTGTCAATATATAAAATAGTAATCTAATTAAATGGAAGACCTGGAAAGAGAACTTTTGTTGATTTCCAAAGGGGATGAACTGGCTTTTAACAGTTTTATGAACCGATATTCGAAGAGGTTATACTATCACGCTTTTGGTATCCTTAGTAATAAGGAAATGGCGGAAGAAGTGGTAGGCGATGTTTTCTTTGAAGTGTGGAAACTACGTAGTACGCTTTTGGAAATTGCCAGTATGTCGAGTTGGTTGAATACGATTGTTTATCGTAAATCAATCTCTTATTTGCGTAAAGAGGTGAAGAGTAATCAGGAGATCTCTTTTGAGGAACTTCAGAATTTCTCTTTCCCTGATATGCAGACTCCGATGGATGATATGCTTTCGCGTGAAGAGATACAGTGTTTGAATGAAGCAATCAATAGTTTGCCGCCCAAGTGCAAGCATGTATTCTTCCTGGCAAAACTGGAACAAATGCCTTATGCGGAAATTGCGCGTATGTTGCAAATTTCACTTCCTACAGTGAACTACCATATAGGGTATGCTATGAATGCTTTGCGAAAGAGACTTGTAGGCGGGTGATTCAGAAAAAAACAGCACTGAAAGAAAAAAAGTGGAAATTAAACCTATAGATAAATTCAACCTCTGCGTCTTTATAAATAGAAAGAAGTTTTAGGTGAAAAGATTGTTTGCAGGAAAAAGAAATTGAAAGGATAAAAAGAATTGAAGATGGATAAAGATATAAATGATTATAAATATGGTGATTTGCTGGACGACATCAAGTTGAAGTCGTTCATACAACATAGCACTCCGGCTGAGATAGATATCTCCGCCATTAAGAAAAGAGCTTTTTTGAAAATGCACCAACAAGAGCGTAAATCTAGGCAGAGACGCATTATGATGTATGTTGGCTCGGTGGCTGCGACGCTGCTTCTTTTAATAGGTATTAAATATATAATCGGGGAGAATACAACGGACGGTTTGTACCGTGCGGAAGTTATGGAAATGATGGCTGATGTTTACGATGAAGAGGTCGAAGTGCCTGTTGGCGAAAAGATGACGTTGATGTTGGCAGATGGTACCAGAATCATAGCCAATTCGCGTACCGTTGTCCGCTATCCCAAACGTTTTAATGGCGAGTATCGTGAGGTATACGTGAAAGGTGAAGCCTACTTTGATGTGGCACACGATGCGGAGCATCCTTTTTTAGTTAATTCTGATAATTTTAGAGTGAAGGTGCTTGGAACTAAATTTAATGTGAACAATTACGATGCTTCGGATTCGCAGGTTGTGTTGGTACAAGGTTCGGTAGAACTCAAAACGTCCAACAATGACAGGGTTCGCATGAAACCGAATGAACTGGTAAATTTGCAGGAGGGTGGTTTTGCTGAGAAACGGTTAGTGAATACCGATGAATATACTTGCTGGATGCAAGGGATGATAAACCTTGCCGGTGAAAGTGTAGAGTCTGTAGCCCAACGGCTCAGTCATTATTACGGAGTGACTATTCTGTTTGATGATAAGATGTCGGCTAATAAACTTTATGGCAAACTAGTACTTGACGATCAGGTAAAGGATGTATTGAAAGCCATTGAAACCATGACGCAAACCCGAATGAAAATTCATGGTGATACGATCTACTTAGTGAAGGAGTAATTATATTTGTTATTGATTATTCCTGAATAAAATAATTACATAGAAACTTATTATTAACCAATTTATAATGCCTTCATAGCAAGGTAGAGGAAACTTATACGCCTTCTCGTAAGGAGAAGCTATGCTTTATTAATACCAGTGAAAAATATGAAAAGATACACTTTGTTACGCACATTTATGCTTTTTATAGCAGCTCTGATACTCTGTGGATGGTCTTCGGCACATACACAAATATCTATAACTAAAGGACTAAAAGCGCCCGAACAAACAGTATGTTTTGAGCCTGATACTACCTCTGTACTCAAAAATCCCCTTACAGGTTGGGTGATGTATTTGGGACGTGCATGGGATGAAAACTTTTGGCAAACTCACCATTATGATGCTATGCCCGTAAATGGTGGGGATTCCACTGTTCGCGTGAGCGATTACGCCGGTACATGTTACATTCGCATCAATTGGAATATGCTTGAGAGTAAAGAGGGAGATTATGTATGGAACGATCCGGACTCACGTATCTATAAATTGCTTGCTTCGGTGCGTGAACGTGGTATGCGACTGGCTTTCCGTATCAATGTAGACAGCCGCGACCAAGGACAGAACACACCTCTTTATGTAAAGGAAGCCGGTGCGAAAGGTTTTCAAGATCCTAATAATCCCCAAATATGGTCGCCTTATCCTGACGATGCCGTGTTTCAACAGAAATACGAAAAGTTTCTTCAAGCCTTTGCTGTTGCTTTTGACGATCCCGATAAAGTAGATTTTATTGATGCTTATGGGCTTGGTAAATGGGGAGAAGCACATGGCGTGAAGTATAATAACTACTCAAATAAAGTAGAAGTATTCGAATGGATTACCGATACCTATGCAAAAGCTTTCAAACGTGTACCATTGGTGATAAACTACCATCGTTTGGTGGGAGATACCATCAGCTGGGCAGAACCACACCCTGATAGTAAAAGATTGCTCGAAAGAGCCATTGCCAAAGGATACACCATTCGTCACGACGCTTTTGGCATGACTGGTTACTACGAACAGTGGGAAAAAGATTTTGCCCGTGCTTACCGCTTTCGCTTGCCCATCATTATGGAGGGAGGATGGATTACCGGAGCGCACCACCGTTACTGGATTGATCCTAGTGGCAAGTATCGCCAGGGGCATTCGGAAGATGTGCGCTGGGGCGAGTACGAAGAAAGCCGTAATGCCCATGTCAATATGATGGATCTTCGCATTGGTGATGAAGTAGCCTCGTGGTTTAATAGCTCTTTCGATTTGGTGAAGCGTTTCGAACGTGAGGGAGGATACCGGCTCTATCCCACAGAGGTCAGTTTTGTAAATAAAGCCCGTTCAGGCGAGCGTGTGAGCGTGCAACACAATTGGCGCAATCTGGGTTGGGGATACTGTCCTACCAATATTCCTCAATGGAAAGGAAAATATAAAGTCTGCATCGCTTTGATGGATGACAATCATAACATTGTGAAAAAACAGCTTGCAGATGAGGCTGATCTCTCAACTTGGGTACAAGGGCGTGATGGTCATTATACCACAACTGTCAAATTGGATGGACTTCAAAAGGGAAACTACACTTGGCTTATTGGTTTGGTTGATACAACCAAAGCATGCCAGCCGGGCTTGAAAATGGCGGTCGACAAGAATCTTCTATTTGAGGGATGGTGCAAAGTCGGTAAACTTAAAATCAACAATTAACTGGTAGATTACTCATAAATCGTTATGCAATAAATATTAATTATTAATCTTATATTATGAATCGAAAAACAATCACAACTACGGTGGTAAGCTTGGCAAAAGCTTTCTGTTTGGCTGGACTACTGTCTGTGCCCGCTTATTCTAGTGCGTCGACTGTTTCGTTCGAAAAGGTAAATGGGATGTATATCCTTAAAGCCGAAGATTCGACAGTGAAACAAGTGTTCGACTACATTGAAAAACATAGCCAATATGTTTTTGTCTATGATCAACCTGTAAAAGATCGTCTCAACAACAAAGTGAACATCGAGTTGAAAGGAAAGTCGATCGATGCTATTTTGACGGAAGTATGTCGGCTAGCCGATTTGAAATATACCATTCAGAACCGTCAAGTAACCATCACTGCTAATCCTTCTAAAAAGGCTACTACTCAAGTGAAAAAGGCGAAGCGCATCTCTGGTCAGGTAGTCGATGCAACTGATCTTCCGATGATTGGTGCTACGGTTCGTGTGAAAGGTAGTGATGCAGCTACTATCACCGACCTTGATGGTAAGTTTCAGATAGACGTTCCCGAGGGTAGCGAATTGCTCATTAGCTATGTGGGCTTTGTGGATAAAATCGTGCGGATAGATAGCAAAAATATGTATGCCATAGTAATGGAAGAAGCTAGCAGAGCGCTCAACGAAGTAGTTGTTATCGGTTACGGTGTGGTAAAGAAGAAAGACCTTACCGGTGCGGTGGCAGCCGTGAAGGGAGAAGAGCTGGTGAACAAGCGTACAGCCATGCTTTCCAATGCATTGCAAGGATCACTCTCTGGTGTGATGGTGACGCGTAATAGCTCTGCTCCCGGTGCAGGAGCCGCCTCTATTCGTGTGCGTGGTATTACCACTATGGGTGAATCGAGCCCGTTAGTGATTGTAGACGGTGTGCAGAGTTCGCTCGACTATGTGAATTCTAATGATGTAGAGAGCATATCTGTATTGAAAGATGCTGCGGCTGCCAGTATCTATGGTTCGAAAGCTGCTGCTGGTGTTATCTTAGTTACTACCAAGCGCGGTAACGATACCGGTAAAATCAATCTGAAATATAATGCTGAATTTGGTTGGGAAATTCCTACTAAACAACCTAGTATGGTGGGAGTCACTCGCTACTTGGAGATGAGCAACGAGTTGAAATACAACGATAACCCTACTGGTGGTTTTTTCCAAGAATATACGGCTGACAAAACCAAGAATTGGGTGAAGTATAATGCTACTGATCCGAACAACTACCCCATTACCGATTGGACTGATCTGATTTTGAAGTCAAGTGCTCCCCGTATGACTCATACTCTCTCTGTATCAGGCGGTAACAAAGCGGTAAAGTCGGTAGCTACCCTTTCGTATGACGAAGTAGACGGTCTTTATGACGGTCGTGGTTTCCAACGCTACATGTTCCGTTCGAACAACGACTTTAATATCAATGATAAACTTAGTGCTCAAATAGACGTAAATATCCGTCATGCTAAGAGTACTGCCACAAACTATGACCCTTTTGATACCATGCGTAAAATGCCCGCCATTTACCCCGCAACCTGGGATGATGGTCGTTTAGCTTCGGGTAAGAGTGGTGCAAATCCTTATGGATTGCTTGTAGCCGGTGGTAATTCGGTAGCTCACAGTACGCAGGTGGCAGGTAAAGGTTCGCTAACCTTCAAGCCTATCAAGGGGCTAAGCATCTCGGGTATCGTATCTCCTTTTATCAACTATCAAAAGAAGAAAGCGTTTAAAAATTCATGTGGATACACCTTGCCCGATGATCCCGAAACCTTTGGCGGTTATTTCGACTCCGGGAGCACTTGGACTACCAATTCGCTCACAGAAACTCGTAACGATGATTATAATGTCACTAGCCAGGCAATTGCCAACTATATGGGAACCTTTGGCAGTCATAATCTCACAGTAATGGCCGGTTTCGAAAACTACTATATGAAGAGCGAAAGTCTCGGTGCTGCGCGCGATAAATATGAACTGACCGGTTATCCTTACCTCAATATCGGTTCGGAAGATTTCCAAACCAATAGCGGTACAGGTTCAGAGTATACTTCAAACTCTGTTTTTGGCCGTGTTATTTATTCGTATGCCGATCGTTACCTGTTCCAGGCTAACGTGCGTCACGATGGTAGTTCACGTTTTGCCAAAGGTTATCGTTGGGGTACTTTCCCTTCATTTTCAGCTGGTTGGGTAGCGAGTGAAGAGAAGTTCATGAAGAACCTCAAATGGGATTGGCTTTCATTCTTGAAGTTGCGTGGTTCATGGGGTATGTTAGGTAACGAACGTATCGGCAGCAACTACTTCCCCTACATTGCTTTGATGAGTTTTGGTAATTCACTTTTCTATATGGCTGATGGAAGTGTAGTTTCTGATAAAACTGCTCGTCCTGCTGTGTTGGCTGTAGAAGATATTACTTGGGAAACGACTACCAGTACTGACTTAGGTCTGGATGTCAACTTTTTGAACAACCGTCTGCAGTTTCATTTCGATTACTATTGGAAAGAGACCAAGGACATGTTGCTGAATATCGAAATCCCTTATTTTATGGGATATAACAACCCTAGTACGAATGCAGGTAAGATGTCCACTCATGGTTATGATATTGAAGTGGCATGGAACGACCAGATAGGAGATTTTAAGTATGGTGTAAATGTGAATTTCTCCGACTTCCTTTCAAAGATTGATTATATGAATGATGGTGAGCAAATCAGTGGTGGTAAGATTAAACGTGCCGGCGTGCTCTTCAATGAATTCTATGGTTATGTGTGCGAGGGCATCTATCAAACTCAAGAAGAAGTGAACAACTCGGCTCGCACTAGTACTACCGTTACAGTTGGTGACTTGAAGTATCGTGACATCAGTGGTCCCGATGGTGTACCCGATGGCGTAATCAGTCCCGAATACGACCGTGTACCTTTGGGTAACTCACTGCCTCGTTTCCAGTATGGTGGTAGCCTTAACGCTTCGTACAAAGGCATTGACTTCAGTCTTGCTTTCCAAGGCATCGGCAAGCAAAATTCTTACCTCTCTACTTCTATGGTACAACCTTTGCGTGATAACTATGGTAACGTACCAGCCATTCTCGAGGGTAAATATTGGAGTCCTTTCAATACTACTGAAGAGAATTTAGCAGCCAAGTATCCCCGCCTTTCGAATGTGTCGAAGAGCAATAACTATGCTACCTCTAACTTCTGGATGTTCAACGGTTCATACTTCCGTTTGAAGAATATCACATTAGGCTATACCCTGCCTAAGAGTTGGACACAAAAAGCCGGTATAAACCGTGCCCGCTTCTATGTGAGTGGTAGTGACCTCTTCTGTTTGAGCAATTTCCCTAGTGGTTGGGATCCTGAAATGGGTACATCGGATTATCCTATTACCACCTCTTTAGTAATGGGCATACAAGTTAACTTTTAAATAAATAGGAATAGAATATGAAAACAAAGATATTATTAGCCGGAATGTGCCTGAGTCTTGCTGCTTGCGAGAGCATGGACTTGGTACCCAAATCGCAAGGTAATACCGAGTCTTGGTACACATCCGAAACAGAATTGCGTTTGGCTTCCAATGATTTCTATATTTTAGGTTATTGGCAAGAACCTCTTAGCTCATCCGAACAATGGTCGGACAACACAACCTATCGTCAGACGAACCGTAACCCGGGAAGTGGTGGAACCGTGCTTGATGGAACCCTGAACGGCCAGCAGTATGAAGTATATGCTTTGTGGCAGCAATCATTCAAACTTATTGCCCGCACCAACACAATGCTCGAAAATATTCACAAGGCAAAGGGTGCTGTGACCGAGGAAGTTTATAATCGTTATGCCGGTGAGGCTTATTTCTGTCGTGCCTGCAAATATGCTGAACTGATCTTCTTTTATGGTGATGTGCCCTATCAGGAAGAGACTATAACCATTTCCGAAGCTTTGCAACGTGGTCGCAGACCTAAAGCGGAAGTGATTCCTTTGGTGTATGCTGATTTCGATAAAGCCATTGCCGGTTTGCCTGAAAGCTATGGAAAAGACGAAAATATCCATCCTACCAAAGGAGCAGCCCTGGCTATGAAAGCGCGCTTTGCCCTCTATATGGGTGATTATGAGATAGCTGCACAAGCCGCCAAAGCTTGTATGGATCTTAAACTCTATTCTTTGGAACCTGACTATGCTAAACTTTTCAAGCAGAGCACCAAACTGAATGACGAGAAAGTGTTCGTGATACCTCGCTCCATTGAAAACGAAGTGATGCTCGATTCCTGGATTGTGAAGAACGGTCTTCCTCGTAATGCCGGAGGATATGGCTCATACAATCCCTCATGGGACCTCTTGGCCTCATATCTCTGTACTGACGGGCTACCTATTGACGAATCACCGTTGTTTGATCCTCGCAAGCCTTTCAAGAACCGTGACCCGCGTTGTACAATGACCATCGTTGAATTCAATACCGAGCACTGTGGTTTCGAATACGACCCCAGTCCTGCAGCTAAAACTGTAATGAACTATACCACAGGTAAGACACAAAGCAACCAAGATACCCGTATCGTGAATCAATATAGTTCATATACAGGATTGTTGTGGAAGAAAGGTATTGATGCTACGTGGACAGTAGACCAAAAGGTAGAACAAGACTATATCATAATGCGCTATGCTGACGTACTGTTGATTTATGCTGAAGCCATGATAGAACAGAACCTGATTGACGACAGCGTGCTGAAAGCCATTAATATGGTACGTGCTCGTGCTTATGGTGTGAATGTAACAGCTACTGATAGTTATCCTGCCGTGACCACTACCAACCAAACCGAACTGCGACGTGCCCTGCGTATAGAGCGCCGCATGGAGTTTGCTATGGAGAACCAACGCCTGCAAGACTTGATGCGTTGGAAATTGGCAGGAAAAGCATTGAATGGTTACAATTACATCATGCTTATTGACCCCACAGAATTGCTGAACAATATCGTGAACAAGAACCTCTGGTTCTGGGGAATGACTCCGCAAATCGACGAAGATGGTTTAGCAGACTTTGCAGCTCTCTTTAATGCCGGTTATTGTTCGCAGGGTGCTAAACGCATCTTCCCCGAACGCGAATATTTGTGGCCGCTGCCTACACATGATGTGGAGTTGTGTCCCAACTTGTTACCCAACAATCCGGGTTATTAATCCTATAAACTATTACGAACATGAAGACAATGCATTTATATAGAAACCTTGGAATGGTGGCTGTGGGAATGATGAGCATGCTTGCCACCTCGTGCGAAGAGGAGATAGACAATACTGCCTCACGCAACCAGTCGGAGATTGAGTTGACTCCTTCGGGCGAATATATTAAGCTCGATGAAAGTAAACCCAACGAGACAGCTTTTACGCTGAAGTGGAGCACCGCTCACAATTTTGGTGAAGATTATATCACAACTTATAAATATGAGATGCAGCTTATCGGTAGCGATGTTGCAAATATCAAGGAATTTGATGATGATGGTGAATTTCTTCGCTCGTACACCAACAAAGAGATGCAGGATATATTGGTCGATTACTTCGGTCTAACCACCAGTACCATTGGCGAAGTCCTTTTTACTGTTACAGCCAACTTTGAAGGTCCCCGTCTTATGGTGCCCGATATTGCTACTGCAACGGTGAAGTTCAAAACTTATGGCCCCAAACAGTATAAAGCTGATAACCTTTATGTGGGAGGTACTGCCGTAGGCGATGATAATATTAAGATGACGTTGAAAGACGAGACAAACAGAATTTATAGTTACGAAGGAGCTTTGGTTGCCGGTAAGATAAACTTCCCCGTTGACTATGCCGACGAATTGAATGCCATTGGCCCGGAAACCGCCGATGCCCCTATCACCACAGGTGAAATGGCAGGCGTCATATCCGATCGCGCTGAAGCCAATTCGTGGTTAATTCCATCTGCAGCTACCTATCGTATCACTGTGAATATGAGTAAACAGACGGTGAAGATAGTAGAAGCTGGTGCTGTAGTTGAAGCCGATCAGATATTCCTGGCTGGTAGTGCCGTAGGTGGGGAACAGATTGAGATGGCTCAAGTCCTCGAAAATGACCAGATTTATGCTTGGCGTGGTGCACTGAAAGCTGGTAACCTTTACATCCCGCTCACCTTCGAAGGTGAACAAGCGATGGCCATTGTACCGGAAATAGCTGATAGTCATGACATCGAAGATGGTCAATTGTCAACATTCGGACAAGTACTCATTAGCAAAGTGGATAAACAATATTGGACAATTCCGGCCGATGGAACTTACCGCATTGTATTGAATAAGGAGGAGAAATCTATTACCATCTATTCGACCGCTACCGATCTGAAACCACTCACCGTATCGTTCAACAATACCGAACTGGGGAAAAACCCATGGAGTCAGGAAGTCAATGTACTGCACATGTATGGTGGTTTCAATAGTTTTGCTTACGATTCGGGTATTGATGAAGAAACCGGAAAAAGCTTCAAGTACTGTCAAGTGAAGTATAATCTTATTCAGAGTGTTGCCAATCCGAAAGTATTCGTTTATAAAGGTGATGTATTGCCACGTAATGAATATAAGGATAATTATGGGAAGACAAATGCCGGTTGGGTGAACTTCAGCACGCTGCGATATGCTAATAACGGATGGTTCGTTGGTTCTACTGCTGATGCTGTTCGTAATAGCTACAATGGATACACCACAGTAACAGCGGGTAAGATAGAAGGAGCCGTAACAGGTCAGGGCAATAACCGCTATGCTTATTTCCTCATCCCGGAGGGCTGTAACTATGTGGTAGTGGACCTGGAGAACAACACTGTACTCTTTGATATTAAATAAATCCAAAATGAAAGAATAAGAGGTGGAGCTTTTATCACTTCACTTCTTATTCTACCTTTAAATGATAACAATAAACGAGATATATTTTATGAACAAAATAATAAAAAACAGCATCAAGACCTTGTCGATGTGTCTGCTGGCTACTACGTCTTTCATTGGCACTGCTTGTTCAGACGATGATGCCCCTATAACCGATTATAGTTGGAACATTGAAGGCAACACGACCGTCAATATCATGCCCGAACGCTACCAACTGCAGCGTAACCCTATGAGTGGATGGGTCATTTACGCGGGTATTGGAAGTGGTATGATGATGGATTTCTGGGATCTTTATGATAACTTCGAGTCGTCAGAAGGTACTGTGAAGGTATCTGACTATGGCAATACGCTCTACGTACGTGGTCTTTGGAGTAACTTTAATCCTGAAAAAGGCAAATATGTATGGGATGAAAGTGTACAGACCGAACCTGCCAAGCGTTTTCGTATGCTGGTGGAAGGAGCTAAAGAACGAAACTTGAAGCTCGCCTTTACCTTTGTGTGTGATAGTCGTGACAAACATGAAGATGCCTGTCCCGATTATGTAAAAGAGGTCGGTGCTGAAGGATTTACCACTACTACCGGTAGTGTAAACGTATGGACACCTTATCCGGACGATCCCATTTTCCAGAGGGAGTATGAAGAGTTTCTTACTGCTTTTGCAGCCAAATACAATGATCCTGATGTCACTCAATTTGTGAGTGGTTTTGGATTAGGCAAATGGGGCGAGACTCACACCCTGAAATACTCTACAGGTGATGAAGCTCCTAGACAAGCAGTATTTGAATGGATTACAGACGTAATGTCACGCCTTTTCACTAAAGTGCCTATCATGATTAATTATCATCGCTGTTTGCTTAGTGGCAAAGAGTTTAGTGATACCGATACCGATGTAGCTGCCGATATGGTGAAACGTGCCGTAGCTAAAGGCTTCTGTTTGCGTCACGATGCTTTCGGCATGAAGCAATATTATAAGGATTGGGAGCGTGGCATCAGTACTACCTATCATGGTATCGTACCTATTACTATGGAAGGTGGTTGGGTAGAATCATCACACGGTGGTTCTATTGCCGGCGATGGTTACAAGAATTTTGCCGAGGTGCGCCAGGGAGAATATGATGAAGCCAAGGGTGGTTATGTCAACATGATGGACCTCCGCTTTGATACCAACGTGAACAAAGGTGAAACTCATTCTTGGTTCAATACAGCTTTCCATTTGGTGAAGGAGTTTATTGCCGAAGGTGGTTACCGTCTCTATCCCGACCGTCTGTCTATTCCTACTATAGCTCGTAGTGGCAGTAGTGTATCACTTACTCACCGCTGGTCGAACTTGGGTTGGGGTTACTGTCCTACCAATTTGCCGCAGTATGGTGACAAGTACAAACTTGCTATCGCTCTGCTCGATAAGAATACAGAGGAGCCCGTCCGCATCTATATAGAAGACAAAGCAAACATTGCCACTTGGATGAAGGGAGCTCCCAAGACTTACACTACTAATATCAAACTCACTGATGTAGCCGCAGGGAATTACATTTGGGCAGTAGGATTGGTAGATACTACCAAAGAGAATGCCATTGGTATCTTAATTTCAGCCCGCGATGAGTATCAAACCTCCAAAGGTTGGGTGAAAGTGGGTGATATAACTATTCAATAATTAAAAAACGCTGTGCTATGATGAAAAAAATCTTACTGACATGCATAGCCGTAGCCTGTAGCCTTGTGGCTGTAGCCGGAGAACTGCTCATCGAAGCAGAAAGCTTCAGCCAGCGAGGCGGCTGGGTGCTCGACCAGCAGTTCATGGATCAAATGGGTTCACCCTATCTCATGGCACATGGCATGGGTATTCCTGTGGCCGATGCTACGGCAGAAATCAATATTCCCCAGGCGGGCACTTACTATGTATATGCCCGCACCTACAACTGGACTTCACCTTGGACCGATGCCGAAGGACCCGGAAAGTTTCGTCTGGCTTTAGGTGGTAAGTTACTGAAAACTACGTTGGGACACACCGGTAATTCCTGGCAATGGCAGTCCGCCGGTAAGGTCGTATTGAAGGCAGGTACTATTACCCTTGCTTTGAAAGACCTTACAGGTTTTAATGGTCGTTGTGATGCCATCTATCTCACGACTGATATGAATGCGCAACCCACTGCATGGGGCGAGGCAGAGACAGCTGCACTTCGTGCCCGCTTGCAACAACAACAAACGGTGCCCACCCATCAGTACGACTTTGTGGTAGTGGGAGGAGGCGTAGCCGGCATGTGTGCCGCTACGGCTGCTGCCCGGTTAGGTTGTAGGGTGGCATTAGTGAACGATCGTCCTGTACTGGGTGGTAATAACTCGTCGGAGATACGTGTACACCTGGGTGGTATTATCGAAAAGGGACCCAACGAGGGGTTAGGTCGTATGATACGCGAATTCGGTCATGAACGTTCCGGTAATGCCCAACCGGGTGACTATTATGAAGATCAGAAAAAGGAAGACTTTATAGCTGCCGAAAAGAATATCACCCTTTATGCTTCGCAACGTGCTGTGGCCGTAAAGATGCAGGGTGATCGCATAGCATCAGTCACTATTCAACACATTGAGACAGGTGAACAAACGGAACTTACCGCTCCTCTTTTTAGTGACTGCACTGGCGATGCTACCATAGGCTACTTAGCCGGTGCCGATTGGACTATGGGACGTGAAGGCCGCGATGAATATGGCGAAAGTCTCGCTCCCGAGCAGCCCGACTCGCTAGTGATGGGCGCATCGGTACAATGGTATAGCAAGGACATGAAGAAGAAGACCTCTTTCCCCCGCTTCGAATATGGTATGCGCTTTGGCGCTGATAATTGCGAGCCTGTAACTATGGGCGAATGGAAATGGGAAACAGGAATGAACCGTAATCAAATCACCGAGGCTGAACGCATACGCGACTATGGACTTTTGGTGGTATATTCCAATTGGAGCTATCTGAAGAATCACTATGCGGATCGTAAAAAGTATGCCAACCGTTCACTCGATTGGGTGGCGTATGTTTCCGGTAAACGTGAATCTCGCCGCCTTCTGGGCGACTATGTGTTAGCACAAGACGATATAGACAAAAATGTGGCGCACGAGGATGCTTCGTTTACTACCACTTGGAGTATCGACCTCCACTTCCCCGATAGCGTGAACAGTGTGCGTTTTCCTGATAATGAATTCAAGTCGGCAACGGTGCATCGTTGGATTCATCCTTATGCTGTCCCTTATCGTTGTCTTTATTCGCGCAATGTGGATAACCTCTTTATGGCAGGTCGTAATATGAGTTGCACACACGTAGCCTTGGGTACGGTGCGTGTGATGCGTACTACTGGTATGATGGGCGAAGTAGTAGGTATGGCAGCCGGACTCTGTCATAAGCATGGCGTAGAACCGCGTGATATCTATCATCATCATCTGCCCGAATTAAAGCAGCTTATGCAGGCAGGCTTGGGCAAACACAATGTACCCGATAACCAACGTTTCAACGAACCCAACAAATTGTTGGAGGCTCCGGCTTACATCAAACCGCAGACAAACTATGAGTAAAAAAAGTATTATCACGATATTTCTCTCAACCATATTGGGATTGCCGCTTTGGGGGGGACAACACTATTATGCTTTCCTGAAAGGTGATACACTACGTATGGGCAATAACTACATGGAGCGTACCATGCTGTGGAATAATGGTACACCTGTCACCATTAGCCTCACCGATAAGCTATGTGGAAAAATAATCCCGGCTCAAGGCAAAGAGCCCGACTTCTCGATTGTGAAAGGCATCTCTACAGCTGCTACTTTCACTGTGAATGAGATTCCAACGAATGGTATACATGCCAGCTATCTGCAAGCCACTGTGGCTTGCACCATCGGTTCTCTAAGTATAGAACGTCGCTATCGCATTTATGCAGACTGTCCCGCCATTGCCTGCGATACCTATCTGAAAGGACAAGTAGAACTTTACCAGAATAAAGATGACAATCGTTCTAATGCCGATCGTAAAAATATAGAGCACACAGCCGATATGACTACGGGGGTGAAAACTCCGACGATTGACAGATTGCAACTCTCCGGTAATCATTGGCGTGCCCGTACGGTAGAGTTCTTCGACTATACTGATTGGAACGACAATCTGGTGACAGAACGTACCTGGCTTCCTTACCGTCGCAATACCTATCGTGGTAATCTGCTTTTTGCTCACGATGTGGCTACCCGGCAAGGTTTCTTTTTCTTGAAAGAGGCTCCTTGCAGCAGTACCCAATTACATTATAATGGTTCCGACTTCGTGGCCGACTTTAGCGATTTTATGGTAGTGGGTCTGGGCATTGCATCTGATGATGTGAAACCGGATAGCTGGACTCGTGTTTATGGATGCGTTACCGGTGTCTATACCGGAGATGAACAAGAAGCACTAACAGCATTGCGCCTTTATCAAAAACAACTGCGCCACCACACTGCCGCACAGGATGAGATGATTATGCTCAATACCTGGGGTGACCGTAGTCAGGATGCCAAAATAGATGAGGCTTTCTGTCTGGCTGAGCTGGATCGTGCCGCACGTCTGGGTGTCACCCTCTTTCAACTGGACGATGGTTGGCAGAGCGGAAAAAGTCCCAACTCAAAGACAGCCGGAGGCAGCTTTAAAGATATTTGGAAAAATGCCGATTACTGGACGCCCAACCCCACGAAATTCCCTCATGGACTGAAACGCATTGTAGAGAAAGGAAAGAAATTGGGTATTCGTATCGGATTATGGTTCAATCCTAGTATACAGAATGATTTTGCCGATTGGCAAAAAGACGCGCAAGTCATTATCGGGCTTTACAAGGAGTATGGCATCTGCTGTTTCAAGATAGATGGCTTACAAATACCTACTAAAACAGCCGAACAGAATTTGCGCCGGTTGTTTGATGCCGTGTTAGCACAAACCAACCATGAGGTGATTTTCAACCTCGATGCCACTGCCGGTCGTCGCGGTGGATATCATTATATGAATGAGTATGGCAATATCTTCCTGGAAAACCGTTATACCGATTGGGGCAACTATTATCCCTATCGCACCTTGCGTAATCTTTGGATGCTGTCTCGCTATGTACCGGCCGAGAAGATGCAGATAGAATTCCTTAATAAATGGCGTAATGCCGATAAGTACAGCACTACCGATCCATTTGCTCCCGCTCGTTATAGTTTCGACTACCTCTTTGCCATCACCCTGGCGGCACAGCCATTGGCTTGGATGGAGGCTTCGAACCTGCCCGAAGAGGCTTATGCTACGGCAACTCTGCTCAAGGAATATCAACCCTTGCAACTTCAATTTCATCAAGGCATCATATTACCCATTGGTGAAGAACCTTCGGGACGCTCGTGGACAGGATTTCAATCAATAGTCTCTGACACGCAAGGTTATCTCATTATTTACCGCGAAGACAATGATATAGCCAAAAGAACCATTGATACTTGGCTTCCGGAGGGCAAGAAGGTAACTTTTACTCCTTTGATGGGAAATGGCAAAAAGTTTGTTGCTGAAGTCGGTGTACAGGGTAAAGTAAGTTTCGAGTTGAATGATAAGAATTCTTTCACTCTTTATCAATACCAGGTAAAACCATGAAAAGACTATAAACAATAATGGAATTATGATAAAAAGTTTGCGTTCTGTTTTTCTTGCTTTGTTTGTTGCCGTGCAATTCGTTGTGTACGGGCAACCGGCGGAAAGGCTGATTCAAGTGCTGGTCACTCCCGACCACACCAATTGGTTGTATCAACCGGGAGAAAAAGTGAAATTCAAAGTAGCTGTACTGAAATGCAATATTCCACAGGATCATCTGGAAGTGCGTTATGAGATTTCGGAAGATATGATGAAACCTCATCAGACAGGTAAACAACCTTTGAAGAATGAAAAGCTCGAAATTAATGCAGGTACAATGAAAAAAGAGGGTTTCCTGCGTTGCCGTGCTTTTGTCAGTTATCAAGGGCGTGAATATGAAGGTGTAGCTACCGTCGGCTTTGATCCGGAGAAGCTACAACCGACTACTCCGTTGCCCGCCGATTTTCTTGAATTCTGGAAGAGCACCAAAGAAGCCGCTGAAAAGTGGGCGCTGGAACCTATAATGACTTTATTGCCGGAAAAGTGTACGGACAAAGTGAATGTATATCATGTTTCTTTTGCGAATAATGACTATGCATCCCGCATGTATGGCATCCTTTGTGTGCCGAAAGCTCCCGGAAAATATCCGGCCATCTTGAAAGTACCGGGTGCGGGTATCCGCGCATATAACGGGGAGCCCGAACGTGCCGGAAATGGTTTTATCATTTTGGAGATCGGTATTCACGGCATTCCGGTCAACCTGACGGGGGATGTATATCACCGACTTTATAACGGGGCCTTGAAGAATTACCATTCATTCAATACGGACGATCGGGATAAGTATTATTATAAACGGGTTTATACAGGCTGTGTAAGAGCCATTGATTTCATTTACACACTTCCCGAATTTAATGGTAATCTGGCAACTTTCGGTGGAAGTCAGGGCGGAGCACTTTCCATAGTGATTGCCGGACTGGATAACCGTGTCAAAGGATTAGTTTCTTTCTATCCGGCTTTGTGTGATATTGCAGGCTATGCTCATGGTCGCGCAGGAGGTTGGCCGCACATGTTTAAGGATGAAAGGAACCGGACACCGGAGAAGATTAAAACCATTCAGTACTTTGATGTAGTCAACTTTGCCCGGCAGGTTAAAGTACCGGGATTCTATACTTTCGGTTATAATGATATGGTCTGTCCGCCTACCACCACTTATTCGGCTTACAACATGATTAATGCTCCGAAAGAGTTGTTCGTGGCCGAAACGACTGCCCATTATGCCTATGCAGAGCAGTGGAGTGCTGCCTGGAACTGGGTGATGAATTTCCTGAAGAATGAATCGAGAAACGAATAATGTATAAATACCACAAACTAATAGATAAATGAAAATAGGTAAGAAATTAAATCTATGTCTGTTGTTGCTGATCGCTTTTGCAGGAAGCGTTGCGGCACAAGAACTGATAACGAATGTCTACGGTCGTGACATTCATTCACTGAATGGTAAATGGAATGCCATTATCGACCTGTACGATCAGGGACAACGAATGAAAATCTATGAAAATCAGCAACCGAAAGGAAATACTGATTTCTACGAATATGCATTCGAAGGCGGCTTGCGTCTTAATGTCCCGAGAGACTGGAACTCGCAGTCGCCCGAACTGAAATATTATGAGGGTACTGTATGGTATGCGCGTCATTTTGATGCCAAACGTCTGGCAGACAAGCGTCAGTTTCTTTATTTTGGTGCTGTCAGCTATCGTTGCAAAGTCTACCTGAACGGAAAAGAAATAGCAGAACATGAAGGTGGCTTCACCCCTTTCCAAGTAGAAGTGACGGACCTGTTGAAAGATGGCGATAACTTCCTGGCAATAGAAGTGAACAATCGTCGTACCAAGGACGCCATTCCTGCTATGGCGTTCGATTGGTGGAATTATGGCGGCATCACAAGAGATGTGTTGCTGGTGAAAACTCCCCGCACATTTATAGAAGATTACTTCATCCAACTGGATAAAAATGCTCCCGACCGGATCATTGCCCGTGTACGTCTTTCTGATAAAAAGGCAGGTGAAAAGGTGACAGTCGCCATCCCCGAACTTAAAATCAATGCGGAACTTACCACTGATGCGGAAGGAAAAGCGGAAACCGTATTGAATGCAAAGAAACTGCAACGCTGGTCGCCCGAAGAACCGAAACTCTATGGTGTGGCCATTTCTTCAAGTACCGACCGCGTGGAGGAACAAATCGGCTTCCGTAACATCACAGTGAAAGGAACGGATATTTACCTGAACGGGAAACCGACATTTATGTGTTGCATCTCTTTCCATGAGGAGATTCCGCAGCGCATGGGACGTGCTTTCTCGGAAGCCGATGCAGCTATGTTGCTGAATGAAGCTAAGGCGCTTGGTGTGAACATGATTCGTCTGGCACATTATCCGCAGAATGAATACACGGTACGCTTGGCAGAAAAGATGGGTTTCCTTCTCTGGCAGGAAATTCCTATTTGGCAAGGCATTGACTTTACAGACAAAGATACCCGTAAGAAAGCACAGAAGATGCTTTCTGAAATGATAAAGCGCGATCAGAATCGTTGTGCAGTAGGTTACTGGGGTGTTGCCAATGAAACACAGCCTTCCAAAGAACGGAATGATTTTTTGACTTCCCTGCTTGAAACAGGCAAACAACTGGATACTACCCGTCTGTATGTCGCCGCTTTTGACCTTGTGCGCTTTAACAGTGAGAAACAGCGTTTTGTAATGGAAGATTCCTTTACTTCCCAATTGGATGTCGTAGCAATCAATAAATATATGGGCTGGTATCATCCATGGCCTGTTGAACCGAAAGATGCAATCTGGGAAGTAGTGACGGACAAACCGTTGATTATTTCTGAATTTGGTGGTGAAGCACTGTACGGTCAGTCCGGCGATGAGAATGTAGTCAGCTCCTGGAGTGAAGAGTATCAGGCACGTCTGTATAGAGACAATATCCGTATGTTCGACAATATCCCTAACCTGCGTGGAGTATCTCCCTGGATTCTGTTCGACTTCCGTTCTCCGTTCCGTTTCCACCCCACTAATCAGGATGGCTGGAACCGCAAAGGGTTAATATCCGATCAGGGAATGCGCAAGAAGGCATGGTATCTGATGAGAGATTATTACATGAAAAAAAGAAATAACTAAAAGTACTTATGATAAAGCATTTCAGAATAAAGAATAATTTTCTGTTGAGCGGATTATTCTTTTTAGTAACGTTATTTTCTGTTGGCAGTTCGTTGGTTTCCTGCTCGGACTCGGAGAAGATTGTAACCCAGACAGAAGAAAAAATAGTATATGTAGATGGAAACTGGATGGTGGTTGCTTCTAAGGAAGTCACTGTCATGACTGGTGAATCTGTCACTCTGAACGTATCGGTTGGTGGTGAAGAAGAGCTGAAACCGGAATATACCTGTACTTCCAAAGATGCAAACATCGCTACAGTAGCTGTCAGCGAAGATAATAATAGCATTATTATTACGGGTGTTGCGGATGGTAGCACAGCGATTTCTATCGAATGTCCTACAAATACAAAACCGCTAGTTGCTACAATTCCGGTGACCGTAAAGCAAAATGCTATACGAATACTGGCAATTGGCAATAGTTTCTCGCAGGATGCCGTTGAGCAATATCTGTATGAACTGGCAGAAGCGGCAGGCTATGAGTTAATTATCGGAAATATGTATATTGGCGGCTGTGACCTGGATAAGCATTGGGCTAACTTCCAGTCGGATGCCGCTGCTTATGAATATCGTAAAATAGTAAAAGGCGAGAAAGTAGGTAAAACCGGTTATAAACTATCACAGGGATTGGCGGATGAAAACTGGGATTATATCAGTCTGCAACAGGCGAGCGGTAAATCCGGTAAATACGAAACATATACGGTATTGGCTGATTTGATTGCAGGAATAAAGGAACGTTGTCCGAAAGCTAAACTGCTGTGGCATCAGACTTGGGCATACGCTTCCAGTTCCACTCATGAAAGTTTCCCGGATTATGATAGCAACCAGATGACGATGTATTCTTCTATCGTAACGGCTGCACGACAGGCTATGACGAATCATACGGATTTGAGCCTGTTGATTCCTTCGGGGACAGCCATACAGAACGGCCGCACCTCATTCCTGGGTGATGCATTCAACCGTGACGGTTATCATCTGGAGGTTACTTACGGGCGATATACTGCTGCCTGCACCTGGTTTGAGATGATTACGGGACAAAACGTTGTTGGCAACCCGTATGCTCCCGAAACGATTGACCCGCAGGTAGTGAAGATTGCACAAAATGCTGCCCATTACGCTGTGCAGAAACCTGATGAAGTGACCGATTTGGTTGACTTCAAGCAACCGGAGATATCTGACACCGACTTGAAAGCCCCCATCTATATTGATTTCGGTCCGACTTCACTTTCTGCCACTCCGTGGAATAATATAACTTCTCATCAGGAAAGTTCAACCACCAGCTGGATAAAAGATGTGGAAAACAATTATACGAATATTGGTGTCAGAGTGCTTGACGGATTTACTGCGACTCATGCTGGAGTCGGTTCCGAACCGGCTAGCCCAGTGACGGTGGATGGCGTGGAATTTCCTCTGACTGCATGGAAAGACGGTTTGTTAGTGAAAGGAGAGAAAAACCAGGGTGATGTAGGTCCAGGAAGAATAGAAATCTCTCAACTGGATGTAGCCCGGAAATATAATTTCACTATTTTAGCCATCCGTTTCAATGGAAGCAAAGACGCCCGTATCTCTTCTTATAAATTGGTAGGTAAAACGGAGAGTGCGGTTAAAGAAGTGAAGACAGGTATCAAGGATGCTGCCTCGTTTGCTGCCGCAAACTTCGAGGAGTACATTGCCAAGTTTGAGAATGTAGAACCGGATTCGGAGGGAAAGGTCATTGTCGAGGTGAAAGGGCTTGATACCGGTAGTGCCGCGGAAGGACATATCAATGCACTATGCATTAGCCTGGCGAAATAAGGTTTGTTTTTTATCATATTGATTACAATGAAGCAATATAGAAATATAGTGATTTGTATGTGCATACTGCTCCTTCTTGCCGGAGGAGCATATGCCCAGCAAAAAACGGTCAGAATACTTGCCATTGGCAACAGCTTTTCCCAAGATGCCGTTGAGCAATATCTGCATGAACTTGCGGAAGCCGAAGGCATTTCAACCATAATCGGCAATATGTTTATTGGTGGCTGTTCTCTGGAACGCCATGTGAAGAATGCACGTGAAAATGCTCCTGCCTATGCCTACCGGAAAATCGGTACGGATGGAAAGAAACGGGAAAAAGGCAAGATGTCTTTGGAAATGGTGTTGGCGGATGAAGACTGGGATTATGTCAGCCTGCAACAGGCAAGTACTTTTTCCGGAATGTATGAGACGTATGAAGCCTCTCTTCCCGAGCTCATAGAGTATGTAAAAGCCCGTCTTCCCAAGAAAACAAAGTTGATGCTGCACCAGACTTGGGCCTATGCATCCACTTCCAATCACGGTGGATTTAAAAACTACAACCGCGATCAGCTGACGATGTATCACGCAATTGTAGATGCAGTGAAAAAAGCAGGTAAGGCATATAAGATTAAGATGATTATCCCTACGGGCACTGCCATACAGAATGCCCGTACCTCTTTCATTGGCGATCATATGAACCGGGACGGACATCATCTGGATGTGAAAGTCGGACGTTATACTGCTGCCTGCACTTGGTTCGAACGTATCTTCAAACGCAATGTAATCGGAAATCCTTATGCCCCGGAGAGCCTGGATGAGGCTCGAAAAGCTGTTGCCCAGAAAGCTGCTCATGCAGCAGTGAAGCATCCGTATAAGGTGACTGATTTATCTGAAAGACGATAAAAAGAAGCCATGTTGTGGCTGTCTGATAAAGCTATATTTATATACTAATTAACCGACGAAAACACCGATGAGAAAGAAAGTATTGGTTTACGGATTATGTTTGCTAGGTTCTATATGCACCCTTTCGGCAAAAGATAAAAAAGATGTTGCACTATATAAAGATCCGAAGGCTCCGATAGAGAAACGCGTAAATGATCTCCTATCCCGCATGACTTTGGAAGAGAAAGTGATGCAGCTTAATCAATATACCCTGGGACGGAATAACAATGTGAATAATGTAGGTGAAGAAGTGAAGAAAGTGCCCGCAGAAATCGGTTCTCTGATTTACTTCGAAACAAATCCCGCACTGCGTAATAGTATGCAGAAAAAAGCAATGGAAGAGTCTCGTCTGGGTATTCCTATTATTTTCGGCTACGATGCAATTCATGGTTTCCGTACCGTGTATCCTATTTCGTTGGCACAGGCTTGTTCCTGGAATCCGGATTTGGTAGAGCAGGCGTGTGCTGTATCTGCACAGGAAGCGCGTATGTCGGGAGTGGACTGGACTTTCTCACCGATGATTGATGTGGCTCGTGATCCCCGCTGGGGACGTGTGGCAGAGGGTTATGGTGAAGATCCTTATACAAACGGGGTATTCGGTGCAGCTTCCGTCAAAGGTTATCAAGGAGATGACTTGTCAGCAGAAAACCGTATGGCAGCTTGTCTGAAACATTATGTAGGTTACGGGGCATCCGAAGCCGGGCGTGACTATGTCTATACCGAGATATCCAAACAAACTCTTTGGGATACTTATCTGCTCCCTTACGAGATGGGTGTGAAAGCAGGTGCGGCAACACTGATGAGTTCCTTTAATGATATCAGCGGTGTGCCGGGTTCGGCCAATCCTTACATAATGACCGAGATATTAAAGAAACGTTGGGGGCATGATGGATTTATTGTTTCCGATTGGGGAGCCATCGAACAGTTGAAAAATCAGGGATTGGCAGCGACCAAAAAAGAAGCAGCCTGGCATGCGTTTACTGCCGGTCTTGAAATGGATATGATGTCTCATGCTTACGACCGCCATTTGCAGGAGTTGGTAGAAGAGGGCAGAGTATCGGTAGCTCAAGTAGATGAAGCTGTACGTCGTGTTCTACTTTTGAAATTCCGTCTCGGCCTGTTCGAACGTCCTTATACTCCCGCAACAAGTGAGAAAGAACGTTTCTTCCGTCCGCAAAGTATGGATATTGCAGCCCGGCTTGCGGCGGAATCCATGGTCTTGCTGAAAAATGAAAACAAAACATTACCGCTGACTGATAAAAAGAAGATTGCCGTGATAGGACCAATGGCAAAAAATGGTTGGGACTTGTTGGGTTCCTGGTGTGGTCATGGAAAAGATACGGATGTTGCCATGCTCTATAATGGACTGGCTACTGAATTTGCAGGAAAAGCTGAATTGCGTTATGCAGCAGGCTGTGCTACGAAAGGAGATAACAAAGAAGGATTTGCAGAAGCATTGGAAGCTGCACGCTGGTCTGATGTAGTTGTTCTTTGTTTGGGTGAGATGATGACCTGGAGTGGGGAGAATGCTTCCCGTTCTTCTATCGCATTACCGCAGATTCAGGAAGAACTGGCCGCAGAACTGAAGAAAGCCGGAAAGCCTATCGTACTGGTATTGGTGAATGGACGTCCGTTGGAATTGAATCGTCTGGAACTAATTTCCGATGCTATACTGGAAATCTGGCAACCGGGTGTGAATGGCGCGTTGCCGATGGCCGGTATATTATTAGGACGTATCAACCCATCCGGTAAACTTGCCATGACATTCCCTTATTCAACGGGACAAATTCCTATTTATTACAATCGCCGCAAGAGCGGACGTGGACATCAAGGATTCTATAAAGATATAACAAGCGATCCGTTATATCCGTTCGGGCATGGATTAAGTTATACCGAATTTAAGTATGGCACCGTTACCCCTTCTGTTACTAAAGTGAAGCGCGGCGATCGATTGTCTGTAGAAGTGACTGTCACTAATGTCGGTGCTCGCGATGGAGCAGAGACTGTTCATTGGTTTATATCCGATCCGTATTGCTCGATTACCCGCCCGGTGAAAGAACTGAAACACTTTGAAAAACAGTTGATTAGAGCCGGAGAAACGAAGACTTTCCGTTTTGACATAGACCTGGAACGTGATTTCGGTTTTGTCAATGAGGATGGTAAACGGTTCCTTGAAGCCGGAGAATATCATATTTTGGTACAGGGACAGACCGTTAAAATAGAACTGATAGACTAGTTGGTTTTTAACAATGCTATATTAATACAAAATCACCATGAAAAAGAAAATAGGAGGCATAGGTTTATGTATGCTTGCATGGAGCATATTAACCTGTGCGCAGACAATCACTCCCCAAGCCGAACAACGTGCCAGGGAAATTGTATCTAAAATGACTTTGCAAGAGAAAATAGAGTATATCTCCGGATATACCAGCTTCTCGCTTCGTGCAATCCCCCGTCTGGGGATTCCTGAAATAAAACTGGCGGACGGACCGCAGGGAATTCGTAATCATGCCCCCAAGAGCACTCTCTATCCTTCCGGAATACTTTCCGCTTCTACCTGGAACCGGAGTCTGCTTTATCAACTGGGGCAAGGATTGGGACAGGATGCCAAAGCCAGAGGAGTGAATATACTGCTCGGACCGGGAGTAAATATCTACCGTGCTCCTATGTGTGGACGTAACTTTGAATACTTTGGCGAAGACCCTTATTTAACGGGTGAAACGGCTAAACAATATATCCTAGGCGTGCAATCGGAAGGAGTTATTGCCACCATCAAGCACTTTGCAGCTAATAATCAGGAATGGAGCCGTCATCATGCCAGTTCGGACATAGACGAACGTACTTTGCACGAGATTTATTTTCCGGCCTTTCGGAAAGCTGTACAGGAAGCGAATGTAAGTGCTGTAATGAACAGCTATAATCTTCTGAACGGTGTCCATGCTACCGAACATAAATGGTTGAATATTGATATCTTGCGTAATCTCTGGGGATTTAAAGGTATCTTAATGTCGGACTGGACTTCCGTATATTCTGCCGTAGGAGCCGCTAATGCCGGACTTGATCTTGAAATGCCGAAAGGACGTTTTATGAATGTCGACAATCTTATACCTGCTATCAAAAACGGTACGGTGACAGAAGAAACCATCAATCTGAAAGTGCAGCATATCTTGCAGACCTTGATTGCTTACGGCATGCTGGATAAGGAACAGAAAGACAGTAACATCGCGCAGGATAATCCTTTTTCCCGCCAGGCTGCTTTAGAACTGGCACGCGAAGGTGTAGTCTTACTGAAGAATGAAGGAAATCTACTCCCCTTGAAAGGAAAGACTGCTGTGATGGGGCCCAATGCCGACCGCATTCCTACGGGTGGTGGAAGTGGTTTTGTAACTCCATTTTCTACGGTATCTGTTAGTGAGGGACTGGAAAAACTGAAAAAAAAGAACCTCGTTCTGTTGACGGACGATGTGATTTATGAGGATATTCTTCATGAATTTTACGCGGATGCCGCTCGGCAGACGAAAGGATTTAAAGCCGAATATTTTAAGAATAAAACGCTTTCGGGACAACCGGAGGTCATTCGTACAGAAGCATCAGTTGATTATGACTGGCAATATGGAGCACCACTGGAAGGTTTTCCGGAAGATGGATTTTCTGTCCGTTGGACAGCCAGTTATATGTCTCAAAAGGATGGATTATTAAAACTATCCATTGGTGGCGATGATGGTTATCGCCTGTTTGTGAATGATAAGCATATTACAGGCGACTGGGGTAATCATTCATATTCAAGCCGTGAAGTGGAACTGCCGGTTGAGGCAGGTAAAGAATACAGCTTCCGAATCGAGTTTTTTGATAATATCTCTTCAGCAATTATCCGTTTTAAAGCATCCAGGCTGAATGAAGAGAAACTTCGTCAAGGATTGGCAAAGGTGGATAATGTTGTATTCTGTACTGGTTTCAATAGCAATACAGAAGGAGAGGGGTTCGATCGCCCGTTTGCTCTGTTACATTATCAGGAATTATTCATTCAGAAAGTAGCTTCTCTGCATCCGAATCTGGTAGTAGTGTTAAATGCTGGCGGTGGAGTTGACTTTACCTCTTGGCATGAGGCTGCAAAAGCGATTTTGATGGCATGGTATCCCGGACAGGAGGGTGGACAGGCAATAGCCGAAATATTGACTGGAAAGATTTCTCCGAGTGGTAAGTTGCCGATTTCTATCGAAAAGAAATGGGAAGATAATCCGGTGCATGACAGCTATTATGAGAATCTGAAAGCGGAAATTAAACGTGTCGATTATTCAGAGGGTGTTTTTGTTGGCTATCGGGGATATGACCGTTCGGGTAAAGAACCTTTTTATCCATTTGGCTATGGGTTGTCTTATTCTACTTTCGCTTATAGTAATTTAGCTGTGGAGAAAACCGGTGAACATCAGGTGACGGTTAGCTTTGATATAAAGAATACAGGAAAAATGGATGCTTCGGAAATAGCCCAGGTATATGTGCATGATGTAGAATCTTCCGTTCCCCGTCCTTTGAAAGAACTGAAAGGCTATGATAAGGTGTTCTTGAAGAAAGGAGAGACACAACGCCTTTCTATTGTATTGAATGAAGACGCATTTTCTTATTACGATATGAATCAACACCGCTTTGTAGTAGAAAAGGGGGTATTTGAGATTCTTGTCGGTCCGGCTTCCAATCAATTACCTTTAAAGGCTGCGATTGAATTATAATTACTGAATAGTGAACTGACAAATAAATAATTAAAACTTAATCGACTCTATAAAGTTTGAAAATGCAAAAACATCTTGCACCTTACACTAATCGGATTCAATTAGCTGATATACAATTGTTTTATGCAGTGCAAGATACGGTTGCAGATGTGTGTAAGATACCTTTATCTCACACGCTGTCTCGTGTGTAAGAATCTTGGCATATTTATAGAAGACTATGTAGTAATTTGTAGAATCCATGCATCAAATGTCTTGTTCATGCCGGTAAACAATCTGTTTCAAGGCGCAAAACAATCTGTTTCAACGTGTGAAACAATCTGTTTCGAGGCACGAAACAAAGTGTTTTTTCAAGATGCGCAAATATAGTGCAAACCTATTAAAATTCAAATAGTTATAAAACTAATGTTTTAATCGGATGTGGTGAATAAAGCTAAATAGAGCATATTTGGGAGTGAGTTATGTTACTTATCTGTTACCTCTTCCAATTTGCCTACTAATCGGATATAAGGCATTAGTTTTCAATATATTGCATTATTCTTCATAACTTCAAATACCTCAACAGTAATTAAATTTGTAACTAAAAAAGTTGAGTTATGAGAAGTACATTCAGAGTGTTGTTTTACACTAAAAATCAATCGATTAAGAATGGTAAAGTACCTGTAATGGGACGTATTACCATCAACAAGACCACAGCTTGCTTTAGCTGTAAGAAGGAGGTGTCTATTTCTTTATGGGACGCCAAAGCTAATAGGGCTAAAGGGAAATCCGAAGAAGCTAGAATGTTAAACCAGGAACTTGATAATGCCAAAGCCCAAATTGCCAAGCATTACCAATACATATGCGATCATGACAGTTTTGTCACAGCCAAGAAAGTCTATAGCCGCTATGTCGGTTTTAAAGAAGATTCCCACACCCTTATGGAGCTTTTCAGGGAACAGCTTGAGTCATACAAGGAGAAAGTAGGCAAGGAAAAGGCAAAAAGCACCTATCTTGGTTTAGTAGCCGATTATAAGAGCGCATTGCTTTTTTTGAAAGACAAAAAGAATGTTGAGGACATTGCACTTGATGAACTTGACAAAGATTTTATTGAAGACTATTATAATTGGATGTTGGGCACATGCGGCTCGGCCAGTTCTACAGCATTCGGACGTGTTAATACCATGAAATGGCTAATGCATATCGCTCAAGAGAAAGGTTTAATAAAAGTTCATCCCTTCACGGGTTTTGGATGTAAGCCGGGATATAAAAGACGTTCATTTCTCTCTGAAGAAGAACTGCAGAGGCTTATACATGTAGAATTGAGGTATAAACGTCAGCAGGCTATGCGTGACATGCTACTTTTCATGTGCTTCACAGGCCTCGCCTTCGCAGATCTGAAAGCAATTACTTATAAGAATATCCATACAGATTCTGATGGTGGCACATGGCTCATGGGAAACCGTATAAAAACAGGCGTAGCATACGTCGTGAAATTATTACCTATAGCAATTGAACTTGTAGAAAAGTATAAGGGTGATAACAAAAAGAAAGATTCTCCTGATTGCGTTTTCCCCGTCGGTGATTATGAAACCATGAAAAGTAGTTTTAAGGTTTTAGGGAAAAAGTGTGATTGTAATGTAAATATCACCCCTCATATCGGGAGACATACCTTTGCAGTTTTGGCTATATTGAAAGGCATGCCGTTAGAAACTTTGCAAAAAGTATTAGGACACAAATCGATTCTTTCCACACAAGTCTATGCTGAACTGATCAATCCGAAGGTTGGGGAAGATACGGATAGGATGTGCGACAAGATTGGTTCCGTGTATCGCTTGGCCAATTAGAATAAGTATGAAAAAACACCCTTCAGCAAATGTTGAAGGGTGTTTTTCGTATTCAGGCAGGTTGCTTATTTCAAGTAACGCCTGAAATCTTTATAGTTCTTTTTTAGTACCTCGTATAGCCCGCTTTCCGGATAGAGCAGTTTACCCCCGACAGAGGTAATTGAGGTATAAGGTATTGCCTTTTCATCCCGTAGTGTTTGTAATGTACGCTTGGAAACATGAAGCATCCGGCATACCTCATCTCCACTCAGATAATGTTCGTCTGCAATCGTCGGACGTATCCGTGCCGCAGCAGCCTCCAGATTTTTTCCTGTCCGTTTGATCCATCCGGTAAGTTCCTTGAACTCTTCCGAATCTTTAGTGATAATGTCTGCCATACTCTTTATTTTCTTTTTTTGATTAGTCCTTCCTCCAGAATTTGCTGGATGTCCACTTCTTTATAAAAGAATTTTCCACCGATATTAGAATAAGGAATCAGCCCGTTATCCCGGTAAGTCTGCAGTGCCCTTTTGGAAATATTGAGAGCCAGGCACACATCCTGCGCATCCAGTCACTTGTCCGGTGTTACGGGGGCTATTTTCTTTTGAAAGTCCATCATTTGCACGGACAGCATACTTAGTTGTTTCTTCAAGTCCTGATAAGCACTTGTTTCGATAATTGTCAGTTCCATGATTTATAAATTAAATTGTGAATAATGAAATTGGGTGCAAGATAAAGGGAATATTACTATAAATCAATCGTTTAGTTTCCAGTGTCGTTAATAGTCATTAATAGTCATTTTTTGTCAGCGTAGCTTTTCTTATACTTTTTATTTAACGGGGGAGTCGTGAAATCCGACATCCCTTATACAAATGGTAACTCTTTCATCTTTTTTCCTTTTTTGCCCTGCCACATTTCTTTATGATATGGATTTCTTCGGAGAAATCAGAAATATGAGTATCTTTGGAACGAAATATAGATTTAAATGGCAGGCAATAGCCTTCCAATTAGATATAGACATAACATTCGCAGAATGTCTCAAGACGGAAATCTGGTAAATTTCAATGAATAGAGGCTTTTTGTGTATTGCTTATGCTATGCTTTGTCATAGCGTGGCTTACACAGCTACTATTCATAGGTTTACCAGAACCTCCGTCTTGGAGTTGGGTAAGGCCACGCTTTCTCAAATACTTCTGCCGAATAATATTTATAGGTTAAATATTATACTTATGGCAAAACTCCAATTACTTGCAATCACTACTCTTGACGGATACCTCTTCGACAGGACTGTTTCTTCCCCTTTGTGGGATAATCCGAACAAATATGGCCTCACCAAAATACGGGAACGTGCTACACAGACTCTCGGGCCGGATGTATCTTTCATCTCATTGACACAATGGAAAAAGAAAAATGAAGGTATTTATTTCATAGAAGCGGCTCCGGATACAATTTCCGTTATAAGCAGCATGTTCAGATACTGGTTGGTGGATGAAATCATCCTTTTTGTCGCACCGTATATCCAAGGGGACGGCATACGTCTGTTTACAGAAATTCCCGGTCCTTCCTCATGGGAAATGACCGGGAACAAATGTTTCAGATCCGGTATTTGCAGGCTGGCCTACAAACGGATTGAATAACCTGCAATTATCTTCTTATCCTGACTGACTTGGTTTAGACAGGCATCTTATATTTCTCCCAATATTTTCTTGCCTTGTCCGGTCCTATCCAGTTCCGTTGGTCATCGATTCCCCTGTCCGAGAGTTGTTTCCTGACCAGCTTCTGGATATCAATCTCCCCTTTGGCTATCTTGATCAGCAGTTCGGAAGCAATCGTATTCAGCATTAAGTCCGGATTCAGTTCATCCGGTATCTCTTCCATTTCTTTTTTCATAAGTCGCTTCTTTATTTTTTAGGTTTATTATCCTTGAAAGTCATCTCAATCCTGTAATTGTCATCCAGCTCGAGTGATGCCTCATACTTCTTTCCTTTCTTGCTGGTAAACTTCAGATATCCGGTACGTTTCCCCGATAGCAGCAGGAGCATCTGATTATCCGTCAGTTCCCTGCCGTTGAACGTTCTAAATAACAGGAACCCACAATTGGGATCGCTGCATTTGGCGACCTTGTTAAAGACGATAATCGTTTCTGCTCCGCATTTGGGGCAGTTACAATGTGGCAAGTCCGGATGGTTAAGTTTCAGGGCAAGCAGTTCCGAGGTGATTTGTTGGGTATAGGAATTGATGCTCTGAGTAAATGTTTCCGTGGAAACTTTGCCGGTTTCGATTTCATGCAAGGCGCATTCCCACCCTCCGGTCATGCTCACGTTGGCGATCATCTTCTCTTTTACAATATCATATACTTCCAGTCCTTTGGGAGTGGGAATCAGTGACCGTCCGTTTCTTTCCACGTAGTGTCTGGCAATGAGCAGTTCGATGATTCCGGCACGTGTAGCCGGTGTACCCAAGCCGGAATCCTCCATTGCCTCTTTTTCCTTTTCATCGTCCAATGTTCTGCCACAACCTTCCATCGCAGCAAGCAGGCTTGCCTCAGTGAATATGGGCTGCGGTTTGGTTTTCTTGACCAATGTATCAATACCGAGCACGGGCAATATTTCGTCTTCCTGAAATTCGGGCAGAAGACTTCCTTCTTCTTTCTCACTAGGTTCGTTATAGATGCCTCTCCACCCCGGAACTTTGATTTGGCTTCCTTTTATCCCGAAAAGAACGCCGTTACAGTCCGCTTGTACGGATACCGTTTCTTTCAGGCATTTGCCGGAGAAAGCCTCCAACATGCGTCCCGCGATCATGGAATAGATATTCTGCTCGTCAAGGGAAAGCCTCTGGGGATAGTTCTCCGTAATGATTAACGCATGATGGTCCGTCATCTTGCTATCGTCCACACAGTGCCGGTTTAAAGGCTGGTTACAGAGGTTTTCCGCATGCCATGTGAAACGGGGATGTTGCTTAAGCAGGCCGATGAGGGAAGGGACTTGTTCGAAGATGTCTTCTGTGATATAGCTACATCCGGTACGGGGATACGAAATGTAGCCTCCTTCATATAATTTTTGAGCAATGTTCAGCGTCTGTTCTGCGGTCAGTCCGAGTTTGGTATTGGCACTTCGTTGCAGGGCGGTCAGGTCATAAAGTAGCGGAGCTTCTTCTGGAACCTCTTTCTTCTCCACTTGCACCACTTTGGCTGTCGTCTCTTCATACACTTTTTTACGGTCCACATCGAGTTTTTCCGGTGTATCATATTTCCCGGTACAGGTTAAGACGAGTTCTTTCCCTGCTTTCGTTGTCCGTAGCTGTAGCAGATAATAGGGTTTGGCTATAAAATCCCTGTTGTCCAGATATCGACGGCAAATCATGCCAAGTGCCGGTGTCTGTACTCTTCCCAGAGAATAGTTACTCTTGCCTGCAGCCATGCTCAAAGACAGGCTGGCATTCATACCGACGACCCAATCTGATTCTCTCCTGGCTTTAGCGGCACGGTACAGGTTGTCAAACTCCTTACTTGATTTGAGGCTATCAAATCCTTCCCGTATCGATTTTTCTGTCATGGAAGATATCCACAAGCGTTTGGTTTCCTTATGATATCCCAGATATTCAAGCACATATCTCATAATTAACTCTCCTTCCCGCCCTGCATCAGTACAGGATATCACTTGATCAGCCTGACCCAACAGTTTACGGATTACTTCCAATTGTTTCAGAGCCGTCGGATCAGCCTTGTATCCATCTTCGGTTTTAATCTGACGGACAACCAGTTTGAACGGGTCGGGAATAATAGGCAGCATCTCCTTTTCCACATGGACAATGCCGTAGTCTTGAGGCAGGGCCAATGCCAACAGATGGCCGTAAGTTCATGTGACGGCATATCCGTTCCCACTCAAGTATCCTTCCTGTTTCTCCGTTACGCCCAGGACCCGGGCAATGCTGCGTGCCACCGAGGGCTTCTCACAAATACAAATTGTTTTCATGTTACTTTCTTTTTTAATATGAATGACTATTTAATTTTTACACTCTTGACCTTTGATTTTTCTTTCCGTACCCTTTTCTTCGGTTCTTTGGGAATGGAGAGCTTCTCTTTCTTTTCCGATACTTGTATGCTTTCCGTCAGATTCGGCAGGGGTATTTCCTTTGCCGGAAAACGGCTGATTAAATCCATTGAGATTCCTGACATTCCCGCATTCAGTTTCACCTGATCTGCCGGTTGGAGGTATTTCTCCCCGTTCTTTCCGGTTGCCAGTTCGTACATGACTGTTTCACGGCCCTGGAGGATTCCTTCGTAATTTTGGTAAGGAAGGTTTGATTCAGACAGTCCGTTCTGCTGAAGCATCCCACAAATCTCATCGGGTGGCAATCCTCCGAACTTCCGGTCAAAAGGAGAAGAAAGAATGTACTTGTATGTTGCCAGAAGCTGCTTTTCATGGCTCATATCGGGACATCCTTCATATTCCTGCAGTTGTTTGATTTTCTTTTCAATGCTGTTCAGAGCTTTGAAAGTATGTCTGTCCTTATTCTGAATAGGCATACTACCCATTCGGACCAGTTCCATCTGGATACGGTTCAGGCTGGACGTTTCCCATTTATTCAACAGATTACTGCGATTGCTCCGGTAATCATCCCGGAGGATAGCGATTGGATTTTTGGTACGAAAGAATAATCCGATCCGTTTTCCCCATGAGGGTTCGTGGAGGTTGGACGCGCTCCAGCGGATCGTGTTGAAACGGTAAGTATCCATGAATCTCCTGAAATGATTCCGGCTGGTAAACAGGTTTCTGAAAGTTTGCAGGAATGCTTTCCTTCCGGCAGCCCTGCGGCTACGTGGTATCTCTTTTTCGGGAATGAATGTATTATTTATCAGTTCCATATGCATTATAATTTGGGCTTCGCCTGCTTTTTAACGGAAGCGGTTTTTGTCTTGACCTTTTTCTTTTCATTGCCACAGGACAGTCCGGGCTTGTCTTGCGGTTTTTCGGCTGTTTGAGCTTCTCCTTTCTTAGAAACAACAACAGGCGGGCTTACCCGATGATAGTTCTTCCGGACTCCATCCCTGTTTAACAGTGTTTGCGCCAATGACCTGGCAGCATTTTGTAATTCATCCATCTTCTGCCGGAAAGGATAATCCCGGTACAATTCCTTTTGCCGGGTAATCTCACGGATACCTTTCTCCACAAACAAGAAATCCTTTTTATAGGCAAACGATTCGTCTGCCGGTAAATAGGCGTATCCTCTGGCTGCTATGTCCTGAAGTGTCATAATGTTCCGGTTACGGATAGAGAGTTCCAATGCGCCGGCTGTGACAAACCGGTTGAGATTTTCTCCCGTAGGATGCATGTCGAAAGTGACGGACGGCTTGTAATTCGCCAGAATTTCCATCCCGGCCTGCGGCATGGTGGTCTGATTCCCGTTGGAGAGTTCCAGCATCCGGCGGGAGACGGTTTCTATCCGGTAAATATTCAATGACTCCACATCCTGCAAAGAGCTTGAGTAGAAATTGTCCGCTGTCGATTGCAGGTAATCCCGAAACTTTATAGTCCCGGAAAGTCCGTCATTGAATACGCGGACACCTTGTTCCGTTTCAGCTATGGTGTAGAACTGTTTGGCTTGCTTTCCTGCCGCAATCTTCTCCATCGCATCTTCGTGTGCAATAAAGCACTTATAAGCTGGTGAGTAGTCCAGATCCCGGATATTCTCTGCCGTCAGTTCCCTTTGGCATGCTCTCAAATAAGCCGCTTTCCGTAAAGGTATGGAGTTGTTTTCAGTGATGCCTCCGTAAGAGGCGATGAAACTGAGGGCTTTCTCACTGTCTTTCGCCGGTAGTTCGCTGGTGAAAGGAATATCTTTAGCAGGTATTCCCTCAAAATGCAGCAATAAGTTATCCGGTATGGTTTTCTGATCCATAGCAATCCGGGCGGTCAGATCCATAAATACCTGAAAAGAGTCCTTATCCGTCGGAACATACGACACGACCATGACAGTCGAGACTTGATTATCCGGCTGTAACACAATAAACAGGCTCTTTAAATCCGCTTTAGCGGTGAATGTATCTTTTATTTTTTCCATCCATGCAGGCATGATAATCAGTTTTAGATGCGGGGATTATGTGACTTGTTCTGACGGGAAGCCGTCTTTCTCTTTTCCGAAGCCGCCGGTCCGGTCAGTTGCAACGGAGGACAGGTCAGTCTGTATCTCAGGCCAAGTATCTTGTCCGCGAGTTGCTGCTGCCTGTTTTGAATATTGTAGAATGCCTTTTCACTATATCCCTTTTTGGATTGCAGTTCGGACATTTCTTGATCCAGCGGTTTAAAATTTCCTTTGTGGGTGAACTCCTTATAGCTTTCATTAGTATTGAAATCAGCCGGTAATCCGTATTCCCGTATAAAGAGCAGGGTGAATATCTCGGCATTCTCCGGCGTTACCGAAAGCCGGTAATCTTCCGTAAACTGTTTGAATGCATGGTATGTCGGCTCTATGGGATAGCCGCCTTTCTTCAACAGCTCGGATTGCTCTATCGGATACAATGGCATTTTCGCCAGCTGCCCGTAGAAAGGATTGGACCGGAAAAGGTCCAGATGCTTCTGCATGTAATGCTCCGTGCTATGGTTCGGGCAGGAAATATAGAATTCTCTGATTCGTCCCAGAGCCTGTACTTCCGGAGTGAAGAAACGGTCAGCCAGATATTGCAGGTAACACTGTTTATAGATGGCTCCTTCATCCGTGGCGGGCAGGTAGACGGCTCCTTTGGGAGTCTGGAGGGAAATGATGGGGTCTATCTCTTTGTTTTGCAGGCTGTCCGGGATAAGCCCGTAATCACGTTTCAGGATATAGGCCGCCTGATCCCGGATCTGTGATTTGACCTTCTCCTGTCCGCCTTTATTTTCAGCCGGAATATTCGAACAGAAGCACTCCTTTGGCGGTTTCCACGGCGGTCAGGGTTTCCGACGGATCGTCGTGGAGAGTATCCTGTGCCAGCGCGAACCGTTTGGCTTCCGGCTGTACAAGCAGGTGGTCGGCAAGTCCGCTGGCTACCAGCATGGGCAGGCTTTTTTCTTCATCGTGAGAATGCAGGTATTCCAGTCCGCGCAATGAGACATTGCCCTGCATGCTTCCTCCGTTCCGGGTGATGAATTTTTGTACCAAGCTGTTATCCTTGTCAAAGAGCCGGATATCCGGGTAGCTTACTCCTGCCGGAAACTGGTAGCGGCACAGATAAAGATCCGGCAAGTGGCTTTGGACAAGGGACGGCTTGTACATTTCCCTTTGCCGCTGGAGGTATTCGGTGAATCGTTGATTCATCATCGATACTTCTTTCTCCGGCATCAGGTGCATCTCCAGTTGTCGGGGTTGCCCTTCCAAGTCCTGGGTAACAAAGAAAATCATAATGTTTGAAATCTCTTGCTTTTGCATACGATTGAAATTTAAAATAGTTACATGGTGATACTTCTACTCTTTTTCTTTTCCTGTTTGGGCGGTTCATAGCCCCGTACCGCATAGTCCGTCTGTAGGATTCTCTTTGCCGTATCCTTGATGGTCCGTTCAAGTGCATTTTTCAGCAGTGTGCCATCCTGCTTCCCCACATAAGACAGCCTGATCCGTTCATCCAGGGAGACAAAGCTGTTTTGATGGTTGAACCGGCTGTCTTTTTCCAAATTCCCGATTTGCCCGGTCTTGCAGATCCGGTCGAGTACGCCTATGTTATAATTCTTCTGGCTCTTGCCCAGATTCAACTTTTCGGCCAGTTGGTTATAACATTCCAAAGAGGGAGCCATGCTGCATTCTACCGCCGGGGTATAGTTGGCTATCATATTTGAATCCAGGAAATGAGCCTTTTGGGGAAGGTATATCTTTTTTAAGCCATGTTCAAACATGTTCGAACACTTTGACGCCTCTTTGATCAGATTGATATTGGAAGTGCTGAAATAATATATTTGCAGTTTATCCGCATCCCTGTAAACCGGCGAGAAGAAATTATCGCCAATATGCTGCAGGTATTTCTGCGCACACTGTATCCCCCTGCCGGTATCATTGAACATCAGGACTCCCTGGTTCGTATTTATTGCAGTAATCACCCTGTTGTAGATATCTTTTTCCTTTTCTTGATGGAATGCGCGGTAAGCGTTCAGTTGTTTTTTCAGCAGGGGATTGTCTTTGGCCTTTTGAAGCATTCTCTGGATGCTATCCACATTATGGATGCCATAAGGAGATGTATTCTCGTAAACGAAGGCGATATCCCGCAATGGGAAATGAGTTGCACAAGACAGTCCTCCGTTATGGGTCATGTCCTTGATGAACCTTTCAATGTTCCCCGGTTGTACAGCACCCTGATATGGTATTAAATAGACTTCTTCCTTAGGAATGTAGGAGCCTTTCAAGGCCAGTTCTGCCTGCCCGAAAAGAAATTTGCCGCCATCTGAATTGATGCCATAACGATTCTCTATGGTCTGGAAATGTTCAATCTGCCTGTTGCTGTTCAAATTGAAACCAATGTATGTACTCATATTATTTTATGGTTTAGATGAATGGTTGATTAAGATAGTCTATGCCGTTTCGACGGGTCGGGAACTTTTTTATTCTTCATTTTCTGCTCCATTTTCTGTTTTTCTTCCAGGTCTATAGTCCATGGAAAACAGGTCATGATCTTGTCCGGGCAGCAAAGGGAGATTCTTTTTTGTTTCATGGACTCATCATCCAGCCGGATATAGACAAAGTAATCCAGTTCCCCTTTTCCGGTTTCTTCAATGGCTGTTACTGTTCCTTTATAGGGAACAACGGGAGTTTCCTCTTCCGGATCGTTCTCTACAATCCGCGCTCCGAGGTACATCTGACTTTTAGGTATCATATCGCTTTATTTTAAACGGTTATTGTTATGTCTGTTCTTATTCTCAGTCTTTTTAACGGTATTCTTCTCTTCCGGCAGCGGACAGAGCAGTCCGTCCTTTATCACGTATGTCCTGACGCCGAAGGGCTTGGAGGAACCCTCAATTCTGCCCTGCTCAAAGTCAGCCTTGCAAAAAAGGAGATGCCTTGTCGCCTCCTTGTTGTTTTCCCGGAGATACAGTGCGTATCCCGAAGCCAGTGCCGTCTTTTGAACTTCATTCAGTTTTCGGCTTCCGACGGTGAAGGTAACGGTGGAGTCATTCAACATATTCTCAAGGGAACGGTGCCCTCTCACATCGAAATCCCTTTTCAAAATTCCATCGGCAGCCTTCCGGATTTCCGTAGACAACCGCTTGAACTTTCCCGTATCGAATTCGCCGGCAGATTTAACCTGCGTGACTTTTTCAAATTCCTTGGCATACGGCAGCAGTTCATTGAAATAGGTAAACGGTTGTTCATGAATATTCATATAACCGTTACGCATGACGGTCAGCAGCCGGTAAATGTCATGGTTCTCCCGGCTGATGGAAACCTGCGTATCCTTATTGAAATGCCAGTCGGTGGCGAATTTTATAAAATCCCCGGCTGTCGCTTCCATCGAATGGTAGCATACCGGTTTTAAACTGTCGATGAATTCTTTGGGCAGTTCGTCAAGACCGATATAGGATGCCGGATAAAAATCGAAGGAATAATCCAGTTCCATCGGTTTGCACGGCTTGTAAGCGGCATCTATGAGAGGAACCAGGTTCTTGTCCATGAACGTACTGTCGTAGACGGCCAGATGGCCGGTATCGTAGTGCGGGTCGAAGTAATGGTCCGTGATGTACCGGATGCACTCCCTGAATCCGTTCCTGCCGATCTCGTTACCGGAAAAGATAAGGTATCCGAAGTCATTCTCCACCACTTTTAAGGGGAATGTGTACCGCGGCTGGCACCGGTACAATGTCCTTTTTTCCTGTTGCTGTAATCGAAACTCCAAGTATGCGGGTTCCTGCATGAGATACTTCTTCAATATGCCGCCGTCCGGTTCATTCTTGTATTTATAGGTATAGACCGCATCACGCAGGGAAATGCGTTTGGCAGGGGGAATGCAGTGTTCTTGAAAATACGGCAGCAGTTCCTTGCTGATATATTCCTCGAAAGGGGTATGGGTATCTACCGGTGGAACCTGCCTCATGTTCGCCAGGTCAAACCGGAGCAGTTCCGTATCCGGAATATAGGGGCAGCACTCCGCTTCCTTGATATTGTCAATCAGGAATTTGCGGAACAGGCTGTCCGCATCTCCTTTCTGAATGAATGTGAGGGCATTTCGGGGCTGGTGGGGAGAGTACTGATGGTAACGGTCCATACCGACAAAAATACTTCCCGGCTTGTCGGGATCGAAAAAAGGATTTTCCATTTGGTTTCTCTTGTCCATATTTCTACAATTTAGGGTGGGTATTTCTTTTCTTTTTCACGTCCTGCTTTTTATTCAAAGCCTTTTCGATGACTGTTTTCACTTTGAACACCTGTTTGTTCGCAGGAGGATCCTTAGAAAATACGATCCGGGTGAAATCCCCGTTTATCCATGCATAGGCATGGGACGGGTTGCTTTTTGCCTCTCCCGGCAGGAAGAGTCCGTGCCCTGCCGCCAATACTTGCCGGTGAGGGGTAAAGAGCCGGACACCGTCTACGGTGACACATTCCATCGGGTCGCGGAGGATGTTCCCAACAGTCCGGTGTCCACGCACATCGTAATACTGCTTGAGGAGTTTGTCCAGCAAGGCTTTATCCTGGCCGGTTTCTTTTATCTGCTGCCGGATATCCGATGCTGTACCTTGTTTGGAAAGCTCCAGTAATTTACGGTCCTTGCTTTCTATTTCCTCCAAAATATCAGCGATATTACGGTTGCGATGGCTGCTGGTACAATGCATATTGTGGCAGAAACTACCGAAATCCTCCCAGGTCGGCTTCATCTCATTCCGGTAGACCAGCTCCATTTCCGGTGTCTTATCCATCTGCAGGTAAGCATATTCCGGGTACAGGCCTTCACCCGGATTGACATAGGATCCATCCTTTAGGACTCCTTCTGCCCGGTAAACATTTACCGGACCAAGATTGAAATGGGGATCGAAGTAATGGTCTGCCATAAATTGCAGAAAGTCCTGCCTGTTTTTCTGTCCTTCCGTCGTATCAGTAAAGAACACAAAGCCATGGGCTGTCTCTATGGCTGTATAGGATTGTTCAGGTTGCTTCATATTATTACATTTTGAGGGAATTGTTCCTTTTCGTTTTCGATACCTTTTTCAAAGCCGGTACATATGGAATGATTTTGCCGTTTTTCTCCTGATACACGGTCTTGTTTACGGGAGATTTGGTATATGCCATTACCCGGTTGCATGTCTTTTCGGCATGGAGGAAATGTAAATCTGGCATTGACTTGGATATTTGGGGACAGTAGATCCACTTTCCTTCCAGCAAGGCTTGCCTCATGGCTTCGCCGGCATCGGTTCCATTGATGAGAAACGGGACGCTCCTGTCATTCAGTGTCCTTTCCAATGTACGGTGTCCACGGACATCGAAATCCGTCAGAAGGATATTCTTCGCTTTCCAACGCATGTCATCCAGCACATCTGACAAATCTGGCCCCGAGGACTGTCCGTTGATACAGTCGTCTATCCGGGTGACATACTCCTGAAAGACATTCCGGTATCCGAAATCGGGATCATTTATTATATCCCGCTTGAATCCGTTCTCCATCAGATACAACAGTTTGCTGATATCCGCATTGTTACGGCTCGCAGGACATCCGGCAAATTCATTCAGGCGGAGAAATTCAGAAGCGCTCGGCTCCATGTCCGTTTCAAACGCCAGTTTCCACTGTTTCCTGTCACGGAAAGCCTCTTTTGAGAATACAGCATTATCAAAATCATATTCCCCTTTTCCGCTTTGGGGATTCTTCCGGTAGCAGGCATCCACCAAAGGACAGATATCGTCGGACAGGCAGTTGACGTTGTATTGCCTGACAGGACCGGGTTCGCCATGAACCCAGAAATAATTGCCGGATAACTGTTGGTAAAAGCTCTTCAATCCCTCCCGTCCCATTTTGGTATCACTGAAAAACAAGATTCCTTTGGACGTTTCCACAGCATGCAGCGGTAATTTGTAAACCGGATTATAATCATACCTGGCAGCCAGCTCATCCTGCTTCTGATGAAAATGGACCAGCTCGTCCAACTGCTGTGTGGTCAGTTTCGGAAGTTCTCCCGATATCATGAGGATATCGCTGCGTGACTGCGCAAACAGGACATTTCTCAGATTGGTACTTATTAGAGGAGCCAGTCCCTTTTCCCGGATATAGGGTAGTAATACCTGATTGATATATTCCTTTTTGGAAATATCTCCGGAGATAGCCGGTACATCCGTCATCTTCGGGAATGAATAGATTTCCAGACGGGTATTCGGTACGAAGGCGGAGTATTTGGCTTTTATCGATTGTTGGCTGAACAAGGCCATAAACGTATAGACAGGGTCTTGCCTGTCGGGATTGGCAGGATAAAGCATATAGGAGGATTCTGCATGGGGTTTCTCCTTGCCGGTTTCATAACCGACAAGGAGCTGGCCTTCACCGTCTTTCCTGAAAAGCTCGTCCAATAGTTTGGGATCATCAGAAATATAGGTTGCCATTTTTCTTACATTTTAGGTGTGATGGACGGTTTACGGGTACGCGGTTTCTTTTCCGCTTGCTGTGAGGCTTCCTCTTTTTTCCGGGGTTTTCCGGCTACTTGTACCGGTGCATGGGGCTGCTGCTGGCTTCCGTCTTGTTCCTGACCTTGTTTCTGTGCCTCTTCCAACTTCTTGGTGCTTCTTTCCCAGAGGAATTCCACCCCTCGCTCGGCGGCACTCATCTGGATGGAGGTGGCATAAAATTTTCCATTATTAGACTTGAAACGGATCGGTACTTCCTCACCGCGCACGGCAGCATCGTATTCTTTCGGAGAAAGCGTATAATCTTTCACCTTACGCGGAATGCGTGCCTGCTCTACGGGCATATGGAACAATTCATTGGTCACCGGGTCTTTGGAAAGGTAGCAGGATTTGGTTTCTTTGGTACGGTAGTCAATGACTACATCCACCGCCTTGCCGAGATTGCCGGTCTGGTTCAGGGCCTTGAGGTCTTCTTCCGTCAGGACATGTCCCCTGTAGTCTTCCCCGATCTTGGGAGCCTGACGGATGTAGTGGATGTCGAACTTGACAGCTCCGTTCTCGTCGCGGAACAGGGAGAGTTTGGCATCCCCGTTTTCACGCCCCAGCTCGGAATTTTTTGCCACACGGAAAGCGATAGCGGAAGTCTTTCCCTGCAACATTCTTTCGAGGCTGTCCTTTGCGTTCTTCAGTCCGTCCGGGGTAATGCCGTATTTGGCGGCCTGTTCCCAATTCACTTCCCGCTCGTTGAAGCGATGGTTATTATACACCCTGGTCGAAGCCAGTTCCCTTCTGACTGCTTCGTTCTGTGGTTCCTGCGCCGCTTCGATCTTTTCTTTGGCCTGCTCTACGAGCGTTTCCTTCGGCATGTTGTAGAGGGAGTAACGACCGGGATTATTGTACTGGTAGAGAAAATTCTTCCCGAAGTTGGTGAAGAAGTTTCCACGTTGGTCCACTTTGATAAACTGGTCCCTGTTCGCCTCGTTAGCTTCGAGCGTTTCCAGCTCTCCGTTCGCTGCGATTCCTTTTACACCTTTGGCTTTCTGCTCTTTCTTGTCATACGCCATCAAATACCCGTGTTCCGGGGTTGCTTCCTTGTTTTCAGGAGCTAAATTCACATCGTTCATATACGTTAATTTTAAAGATTAATGAATCATTTACGAGGGTAAAATTACTATCTTTGTCATTAAATAGTTTGATTATGAGGAAGTTGTCATTAATTGTCATGTTCTGTCACTTATTGTCATGTCCGGCTTTTGCACAGTCCCCGTCAAAGGGATATAAAGCCGGACTCAGTGCTGTCATCTACCGTATCCACTCTGCCCGGCAGTGAAAGTCTTTCATATGAGACAGCCGGTTGCCGGTTACCGTACTGGCCGATTATCCTATTCTGTATCCATTGAATGAAAGTCGGAGGAGGTATGCCGTTTCTTCCGGTTTCGGTATAAGGATGCATCCGGTGAAAAAGAAAAGGATACTCCATGCCGGAGTGGATCTTGCCGCACCCTATGGCACGCCGGTCTATGCTTCAGGAAGCGGGAAAGTCGTTGAAGCCAGGTATAGCAGCAGTTACGGCTGGTACATCGAAATCCGGCACGCGGGCGGCTTTTCCACGTTGTATGCACACTTGAGCAAATTGCATGTGAGGAAAGGGAGCGATGTACGCATAGGTCGGCATATCGGCAATGTCGGTCATACCGGCATAGCGACCGGCAACCATCTGCATTTTGAACTGAGAAAAAACGGGAAGCCGCAGAATCCGTTGCAGTGGGTGATACTAAAGGATTCCCGTTCTAAAAAGAGTCATTAATTTAATCCGTTACACAATGAACATTGAAGAAGCCAAGAGCATTCAGTTGGAGGATTATCTCCGGCGTATGGGGTTCAACCCGGTAAAACAACAAGGGGACAGTATCTGGTATTGTTCCCCTTTCCGTGAGGAGAAGACACCTTCTTTCAAGGTGAGCGCATCCCGCAACCTATGATACGATTTCGATGCGCCCATATAGGCTACACAATAAATATCTCTATGGCAAGAGATTAGGTTAGAGTTCAACAGACCTATCCTCAACGACTTAGCTGGAGGAGAAATCCAAAGGTGACAAAAGCATGTCGGTAAAGTCATTAGTCAGCTAAATACCAAGCTGCGACTGCATGGCGAGAGGAAAAGACAGACACAAGGATGAAGCCTGATTGGTTGAACGATAGTTCTGCTGCACACGTACCAGCCCCGACGAAAGGTATTTGATTCACGTCGGGCTGAAGCACCCCATGTAAACCGAAATTACAATGGAGCAGGAGCTGGCTTCAGAGCAACCACAATAAGTGGAATAGGAACGTAAGTCGCATCCGACAGTCTGCCGAGCCAAACAGTTATTGTGAAAGCAAATGGGGATTCCCTAAATCAGAATGCCGTAAGGCTATGGGCATAGGACCCTGAATATCTGACATGGGAACGGAGCTTCCGTAGTAGTCCGAGCAAGGGAAAGCCTTGTACATGGCGAAGGGAAGCAGTTAGATAACTTAATACAAATAATGGAAAATGTGTGAGACATTATGAGAAGTCCTGAGCAAGTATTAAAAGCTTTAAACAAGCATGGTAAAGTTTCGGATTACAAGTTCGAAAGGCTGTACCGTATCTTATTCAATGAGGAGATGTTTCATGTTGCTTACCAGCGTATTTACGCCAAACCAGGCAATATGACACCCGGTACGGATGGGAAAACCATCAATCGGATGAGTCTTCAAAGAATAAACAAAGTCATTGCATCTTTGAGAGATGAGTCTTACAAGCCTAATCCGGCAAAAAGGATATACATACCCAAGAAAAACGGTAAGAAAAGACCGCTTGGAATTCCTTCCTTTGAGGACAAACTTGTACAGGAGGTGGTGCGCATGATTCTTGAAGCCGTCTATGAAGAGGTGTTTGCAAACACCTCACATGGATTCAGACCAAACAGAAGCTGCCATACCGCATTGACCCATATCCAAAAGACATTTACAGGTACAAAATGGTTTGTGGAAGGAGACATTAAAGGATTCTTCGACAACATAGACCACAATGTATTGATTGCAACTTTGCGGAAACGGATTGCCGATGATAGATTTCTAAGGCTTATCCGCAAGTTGTTGAATGCGGGATATATTGAAGACTGGAAGTTTCATAATACAAACAAGGGAACTCCACAAGGCGGTAATATCAGTCCTATACTGGCAAACATTTATCTTGATAATTTTGACAAGTATATGGAAGAATACGCCCTACGCTTCAATAAGGGAAAAGAAAGACACATCACCAAAGAATACAAGCAACTTAGCGATAAGATGCAACGCATCCTTAAAAGCATCAAGAACATACAGGATGCAGATGTCAGATTACAGCTTAGGGATGAGTATGAGAAACTGAGACGTGAAAGGCAAAAGATTGAGAGCAGAGACAGTATGGATGAAACATACAGAAGGCTTCGATACGTAAGATACGCAGATGATTTCCTCATTGGTGTTATCGGAAGCAAGGCAGAGTGCGTTAAAATCAAGTCGGACATTACCAAGTATATGGAAGAAAACCTCAAGCTGGAACTGTCACAGGAAAAGACATTGATAACAAACGCACAAAAGCCCGCGAAATTTCTTGGCTTCGATGTTTCAGTCCGTAAGTCTGATGCTATCAAGCGGGACAAGAACAATGTGCCAGCCCGTTATTACAACGGTAAGATAGTCCTAAAGGTCGCCATAGAAACGGTGCGGAACAAACTGGAAGAATACAGCGCCATCAGATACAAGGTAGAAAATGGCCGACAAGTTTGGTTTGCAAAGTTCAGAGGCAATCTTATGAAGAAGAAAATCGAGGACATAGTGGCGGCATATAACTCTGAAATCAGAGGGTTCTACAACTACTACTGCATTGCCAACAACGTGGCATACGCGCTCTCAAAGTTTGGATACATCATGGAGTACAGTATGTACCATACCATTGCAGGAAAAACCAATAGCACTGTAAGCAAAGTCATTGACAAATATAAGGTTGGGAATGACATTATAGTGCCATATCAGGATGCAAAAGGTAAATTACGGTACAGGAAATTCTATAATGAGGGATTCAAACGTAAACCACCAATGTACTATACGGAGGTAAACGACTTATCCTACACAATCGCAATTCCACAGCCGACACTTACTGAGCGATTGGATGCGAGAACATGTGAATTATGTGGAAAAGTCGGACCTGTAGTCATGCGTCATGTCAGAAAGCTAAATCAGCTTAAAGGAAAAACTGAATGCGACAGGCTGATGCTTGAAAAGCATAGGAAGACATTGGTTGTCTGTGAAAAGTGTTATGCCAAAATACACAGCCATGCTAAATAAAGTCATGTTATCAACGGAGAGCCGTATGCGTGGAGACATGCAAGTACGGTTTGGGGGCAGGTACGGGAAAACCTACTGCCGAAAGGCAGTAAGGCGTTCTGTACCGAGCCTACGATTAGGCAAAGGTGGCAACATCATTGCATTGGCGCAAGAACTCTACGCATCCGACAGTGTGCCGTACCTTTTAGATAAGATTGCGCAGCAGGCATTACACGTCCGTCCTGTTTCTTTCTCTTTTCGGCAGCAATCTTCTACACAGCCGAGTTTTCAGCAGTTGGAAGTTGTGCCGCTTTCTTCTCCTGCCTTGTATTCTTACTTGCAGGAGAGGGGGATAAATACGGAACTGGCAAAAAGAGAATGTAAGGAAGTCCGTTTTGTGAATAATGGCAAACAGTTCTTTGCTGTTGGTTTTCCGAATGCTTCGGGTGGGTACGAGGTACGCAACAAGTATTTTAAAGGTTGTATCGCACCCAAAGACATCACTTATATACGACAGAAGGGAGAGCCGAGAGAAACCTGCTACATGTTCGAGGGATTTATGGATTATCTTTCTTTTCTGACCCTACGGCAGAAATCCTGTCTTACCTATCCCGACCTTGACAAGCAAGACTACATCATTTTGAACTCCGTTTCCAATCTCTCTAAAGCGTTGTACCCGTTAGGGAATTATGAACATATACATTGCTTTTTCGATAACGATGCGGCAGGAATGAAAGCCGTGCAGGAATTGCATCGGGAATACGGCTGGCGTGTCCGAGATTCTTCTCGTATCTACAGTAACTATAAAGATTTGAACGACTATCTTACGGGTAAGAAATTGTCGCAGTCGTTAGAGTTCCCACAACCGACAAAACAGACCGAAAGGCAGGTGCAGCAACCAACCAAGAAGAAAGGCAAAGGTTTTAGGATGTAACCGCCGCACGCACCCACAGGCTTTTAAGTAAAGAAAAGCCATAGCTCAATAGGGCGTTTTCTTAACGCAGTGCAAGCACCGCTAAAAACACCCTATCGAGCAAAGGGGCGATGCCCCTTTTGAAACCCCGTGAGCCATGCGGCACGTATGCAAGGCAAGCGGAATTGTCTAACGAAAAAATGTAATTCAATATGGGATATTTTACCCTTGATTTCAAGAAAGCAAAAGGCGCATCCGATGCCCGGATGTCCGACCACATTGAACGCCGGGTGATAGCGTCTAACGTTGACCCCACACGAACGCATCTCAATCGGGAACTTGTACAACTTCCCAAAGGAGTAACGGAACGTGACGAAGCGATAGCCCACCGCATCAAGTCGGCAGGCATCAAGCGCAAAATTACGCCTGACCAAGTAAGGGCTATTCGTGTTATGCTGTCGGGAACGCACGAGGACATGATGAAGATACAACAGGACGGACGTATAGATGAATGGTGTGACGATAGTATGCAATGGTTGCACAAGACTTTCGGAAAGGAGAACACCGTTTCCGCAGTTCTTCACATGGACGAAACCACACCGCACATACATGCTACCATTGTGCCGATAGTAATGGGTGAGCGCAGAAAGGCGAAGCAGAAAAAGCAAACGGAGGGAAAACGTACCTATCGCAAGAAAACCGATGCAGCCCGATTGTGTGCAGATGATGTGTTGAACCGTGATAGGTTGGTAGCCTATCATGATGATTACGCTAAAGTTATGGAGAGATACGGTTTGCAGCGTGGTGTACGTGGATCGGAAGCCAGACATACCACTACAGCCCAATATTACCGCGATTTGAAACGACAGACGGGTGAACTCGAAACAGACGTGCAGCAACTCCAATCCGAAAAGAAAGCAGCGGAGAAACGACTACTACAAATCAAAAGAGAAATCGGCACAGAACGGCTGGAAGTGGTTAAGACAGAAGCTAAAACCGCCATTATCGCAAAGGTAGGTTCTCTTTTGGGCAGTGGAGAAATCAAAGAACTGAAACAGGAGAACCAGCAGCTTCGTGATGAAGTTGTTGCTCGTGACGAGAGCATCGAAAGACTGCAAATTATGATGCAGAAGCAACGGGAACAGTACAGCAGGGAATTGGTAAAAGTGCAGGGTAAGCACATCAAGGAACTGGATGAAACCCGAAAGGAGATATCACGGCTGTCACAGATGATTAAAAAGGCTTGTGCATGGCTACCACTACTAAAAGAACTTTTCCGAATGGAAAGGCTATGTCGTGTTGTCGGTTTCTCAACTGAACAAACAGCAAAACTGATGTTAGGGGAAAAGATAGAACATAATGGCACACTCTATTCCGAAGAGTATAAACGGAATTTCGTAACGGATAAGGTGACTGCACAAATAGTAACAGCTTCAACTGTTGGAAAGAACAAATTGGTGCTAATCATCAATCGAAAAAATGTTTCCGATTGGTTCAGGGAGCAGTTTAGCAAACTCTATCAAAGGATACAACCGAAAGAGGAGCAGAAAAGGAGCAAAGGTTTTAGCCTGTAAAGAGAGGTATTTGGCTGAAATACAGTAAAAAGTACAATTCACAATGAATGATACTGTACCTTTTGCTATATTTGCATATAATCAATTTAATATTAAAAGAATGAATGAAGATTTTGATTATTTAGAAATAAACCGGAAGTCTTGGAACAACAGGGTAGATGTGCATTTGAAATCTGACTTTTACGATGTCGAAGGCTTTTTGAAAGGTGAGTCGTCTCTCAATGATATAGAACTTGGTTTACTTGGAGATATAAAAGGGAAATCTATTCTGCATTTACAATGCCATTTCGGACAAGATACTATTTCGTTGGGTAGACTTGGCGCAAATGTTACAGGTGTTGATTTATCCGATAAAGCGATTGACCATGCAAAGATATTAGCCGGGAAAGCAAATGTTAATGCAACTTTTATCTGCTGTGATATTTATGATTTGCCTGCTCATTTGAATGAACAATTCGACATCATATTTACAAGCTATGGAGTGATTGGCTGGTTGCCGGATATGAATAAGTGGGCTCAGATTATTTCAAATTATCTAAAACCAAATGGGAAGTTTGTATTTGTGGAGTTTCATCCGATTGTGTGGATGTTTGATGATGACTTTAAAAGGATTGAATATAACTACTTCAATTCCGGTGCAATCAGAGAAACACAAGAGGGAACCTATACGGACGGGGAAAATGATTTGTTGCAAGAATGTGTAACGTGGAATCATAGTTTGAGGGAGGTTATAAATAGCCTTATACAAAGTGGGCTTACCATATCTTCTTTTGATGAATTTGATTATTCACCCTATAATTGTTTTTCCCAAACAGTTGAATGTGAACCTAACAAATATAGGATAAAACATTTGAGTAATCATATTCCGATGGTCTATTCTATAATAGCTACAAAATAAGAAAGGCTGGAAAGAATTTAATATAATAGATATGAAAACGGATTTTACAATCAGGCAAGCTCAACAGTCGGATGCGGTTGAACTAAAAGAGTTATTTCAAAATACAGTTATCGTGATAAATAGACGCGATTACTCGCAGGTAGAAGTTGAGGATTGGGCATCCTGCGGAGATGACCTTTCTAACATTGAATAGAACGATATGCAATTACAGCCGGAATTATGCGGATTACATCCGAAGTGAGTTTGACTGCTCGCCCTTTCTTTGAAAAAAAAGGTTATGTAGTAGAGGAAGAGCAAAAGCGCAAGGCGAATCAGCTTTCTCTTACTAATTTTTGGATGGCAAGGGAAGTAACTAAAATCCAACGTTATGAGGGACGTATTCCTGCCTGCGGTGTGTTCTGCGGGGGATGTCCTACGTATACAAGAGAGAAAAATCCCTGTAAAGGAGCCGAACTGAATAGTTCTCGCTGTGAAAAATGCAAAACATTTCATTTATGTTGTTTGGAGAAAGAGATAACACATTGTTTCCAATGCAGCAGCTTCCCATGTGCCAGATTTAAAGGCTTTACTAAGCGTTGGTTGAAGTATGGACAGAATTTTATTGAAAATCAGAAACTGTTAAGTGAGATAGGCGAAGTAGCGTTTTTGGAGTATTATAATAAAAAGGTTACAGATTAAGTTTAGTACGTTCCTTTGTCTATATATCCAAAACGGACTAAACTTATTTGTACTGACAGCACTATTTTTGTACTTTTGTCGCATATAATAAATCGCAAATGGATATAAATCAGAGTTATAGAGAAGCAGTAAAGACCATAAAAGAAGCTATCCTACGCAGCCAGTACCGTGCAGCCGTATCGGTGAACAAGGAACAGCTATCTCTTTATTACGGCATCGGACGTTATGTGTCGGAAAATTCTCGTACAGGCTTTTGGGGGAAAGGTGCAATTGAACAAATATCTTCTTTGTTGCAGAAAGAATTGCCGGGGCTAAGGGGATTTTCAGCAACAAGCATAAGAAATATGCGTATTTTTTATGAGGAGTGGGATAAGGTTTTAAATCATCCGCCGTTGGCTGATGATTTGGTGTTGAATGAAAAATTGCTTCTTGTAGAAATTCATCAGCCACTGGCTGATGAATTTAACTGGTCAGACTTCCTTTCAATCGGCTTTAGTCATCATACCGAAATAATATCCAAAGCTAAGACTTTGGAAGCAAGGCTATTTTATATACATGAGTGCGCTACTCGTTATTGGAGTAAATACACTTTAAGGGATTACTTAAAAGCAGACCTATACAGCCATCGGGGAACTTTGCCTAATAATTTCGCACAAACATTGCCTGATACTAAGCAAGCTCTAAAAGCTGTTTGTTCATTCAAAGATGAATACCTGCTTGATTTCATTAATGTGGAGGAACTGGATGAACAAGAAGAGGATTTAGATGAAAAGATAGTAGAAAAGGCGATTGTTGCCAACGTGAAGAAGTTCATCATGACCTTTGGGCAAGATTTCAGTTTTATAGGCAATCAATATCGTATGGAGGTTGCAGGGGAAGAAATGTTCATTGATTTGCTCTTTTTCAATCGAGAGCTTAATTCCCTGGTCGCGGTCGAGTTGAAATCCGGAAAATTCCGTACATCTTATTTGGGGCAGTTGAATACTTATTTATCCGCTTTAGATACATATATCAGAAAGCCGCACGAGAATCCCTCTATAGGGATAATTCTTTGCAGGGAAATGAATCAAACCTTTGTAGAGTTTGCCGTTCGTGATTATAACAAGCCGATGGGAGTTGCTACTTATCGTGCATCTAAAGATATGCCGGAACGACTTCGTAACGCTCTGCCCGACATTGAGGACTTGAAAAAGCTATTGTAAGGCAAAAGCCTTATTTCTTTTTTGGCAGGTAATTGCCTTTTGTTACCTTTGCATAAGAAGCCCACCACAAAGCGAATTTCTTCGTTTTTTTTGTTACTATTTTGTTACCCACTGTTAGTAATAGGTGGGCTTCTTTCCTGATAATCAATTATATATGCTAATCAATATATAATATGTGGCAAAACGTTAACGACTGGGTGGCGGATTTTCAAAGAGGAACAGATTTCAATCCTGTCGATAAGGATGAGTACGTAAACATTGCCACTGGTTTCGATGCGACCGGCAACATAAACAGGATACTCGGTTACCAGAACACGAAAGTGCTGTGGGCGTATAACGGATATTGCAAGACAAACGGCAAAACCGATGCCTTGGTCAATCCTGCTGAGGTCCTGAAAACATTTATCGCAAATAATCCAGCCCCGGCAAACAGCACCGGATGGTTCTTGCCGTCGGTAAAGGAACTGCACATGCTATGTTATAAGGATGTCGATAATATTGCGTACACACGGGACAACACAGAGACAAGGGATATAGTCGAAGTCTCCATCTCAGCCGTTGGCGGTGACGCATTGTCACCGCGCAATAACCATAAACGTTTCTGGTCTTCTTCGGAGAGCCCCAGTAATAAGAATGGCGCTTTTAGCGTGTATTTCTACAATGCCTTCGCACAGCTCAGCGAAAAGGACGGCGCACTCAATGTGCGTGCCGTGTGCGCTTTCTAACCACATAAAACAAAGAAAAATAACGATGTGAAAGGAACAAGATATTCCGGACGATGGATGCGCATCAGCGGCTGGTAGCCGATGTTGATGCTCGCGGGCGGGCTACTCGTCTCTTGCGGCAAGATGGAAACGGGAGAATCTACCACACATTTACCCGATGGCAAGTACCCATTGCGACTGACAGCGGAGGTGGCGCAACCGCACCCCCGTGCCGGCGGCAAGGAGATAGGAGTGATGCTGGATGGCATGCTCAGCCTCCAAAGGTACGTAATGGACGCCTCGGGCAATACTGTCCCAAAGGATACTGAAAACACCATTTACCGGAAGAGCACTACCGAGACATGTGTCACGGCACGGACTCCGAATGCCGATATCGACCAAAGTGGCGGGTATGCCGGCTTCAGCCTTCTATACGTCACCGTAGTGGGAGGTTATGACCAAGCCGTCAGCCTCCGTTTCAACCACCGCATGGCAAAAGTAGAGTTCACGCTCATGGCGGGCGAAGGTATCACGGAGGAAAAACGAATGAAATAGACGTGGTGCAGACGGTGCCGGGCAACACCTGGATTGATGGCGGCGAGGAGAATGTGGCGGTAGCCAAAACAATACACTACACTGCCGATGAAGTGAAGGCTGGGGACTACATCTATTCGGGCAGGAGCACTTCGGACGGCGGACTGCGCAAACGCTATCCCAATGGGAAAGCTCAGGTCATCGCAGACCCGAAGCCGCAATCCGTAGCGGGCAAGACGGTCGCCGGTGTCGTCTTCTGTATACCGAAAGACACTGACCCCACAGGCAGACTAACCCCAGCCCGACTTACTGATGATAAGATTATGATGAAAGATTTTCCGAATGCCGAAATTTGGAATTATATAGTCAACCCATCCCTCGTCGCTGCCGGCGGTCCGACGCCAATTTATACCACCTCTTACTGGTCGTCTACGGAGGCATATTATAGCCCTAACAATGCATATGCCATACACTTTCCAGATGCCACTCTGGAAAGTAATGATAAGTACTTATAAAGTTAGGTTTCTGGCCGTGTGCGCTTTTTAATCACATTAAAGAAAGAAACTGTAGCAAAGCATTCTACATTCGATTCCGGCGGCGGTGCTCCTATCGCTTGCCGCCTGTACGCAAGAAGAGCTCCCGGGCAACCAAGACAAGGCGCAGCAACTTACTTTCTCCGTTACCGATGGTGGATATACGTAAGCGGTTGGGCAAATACATCTTGTAGATTTGATTTTTCCCAAGAGAGATCACTCTGTTTGAGTTATGTATATGTGCAGTGGTAAGACTTATTGGTTCGTCAGAGTTTCAGGTTGCGTGTACAGTTTGTCTGGCGAGTGTCGTGGCTTTGTCGGTATCCACCCCATCTGTCAGGAAGGAGCTCGGTGAGATTTTTCTCTGACTTGGGAGTAAGATAATAGGGAAGTTTGCTGATTACATCATTCAGCCACTCACGTGGATTGACTCCACATTCCTTACAGGAACCGAGTAACGAGCAGATGACAGCCGTGTTTTCAGCCGCTTGCCGATTTCCACAGAACAGCATATTCTTTCTGGTCAAAACCATAGGTCTAAGTGCGTTCTCCGCCCTGTTGTTATCTATAAAAATTCTTCCATCGTACAGATAATGCCTCATTCTTGGTATGAGAGGATAAGCGTAGGCTATGTCAGACTGCGCTTAAGCACTTTGGGGTATGTGTTCTGAAGCCAGAGCTCGAAGGCGTCAAGTAGCGGACCGGCCAGACGCTGCCGTAGCGCTGCACGTTCCTCATGGGAGAGTTGCCGCTCATCAGCCATATACTCCACGTTATACAGATCTTGTATAAATTTAAGTCCTTGCATGGCATATTCCCGGTTCTCTTCCCTGCATGACTCTATGTGGCGTCTGATATGTGCGAGACATCCGCACAGGCGCACGTCTTTCCGGTTCTCAAAAGCGTCATAAGCGGAGTAACCGTCACACTGGAGGTATCCTTTGAACGTTTTCAAGAGATCGACCGCTACCTTTTGAGAACGCGATCCGTTGTCATAATGGAAGAAGAGCAGGCGCGGCACCGCCGCTCGTACTATCCAGATATACTCCTTTGCTGCCTTGTGCCTGTCATGGTCTATGACCGGGAGAGTGGTTTCATCCACCTGTATGTAGTCAGAGGAGAGGACTTTCCTTTTGAGTTCAAGGTAAAGAGGTCTTAAAAGTTCACAGACCGGCTTGAACCAGCCATCCAACGTGTTTCTCGACAGTTTCACTCCCAGATGTTCCAGTTGCTTGACCTGCCGGTAAAACGGAACGTGATACTCGTATTTCTGTAAAAGTATCTCCGCGAGCATGGAAGCCCCGGGCATACCTTTATATATAGGCATCAACGGCAATGGAGCGGTGACTACCATCCGCTTCCCGTTTTCAATGGCCTCCGTTTCGTCTTTGATTGCATACGTGGGGCGTACCGTGTCTTTTACATAGAGGTATCCGGGTTTCATCTCAAGGGTTCTGGTGTGTTCCTCGCCTATCTTGACGTATTTGTCAAGGTCGAGGTTTTCCGGCTCGATGATAACCGTCACGACCGGAAGGTCGTCCATGATAATCCGATTGCGGCGTGGAGTTTTACCGGCGACTTGAGGTTTGGGGGTGATAATCTGTGCCGCCTTGTTTCTGGCCGCTTCGATTTCCGCCTCTATCTGTCCCAAGTCGCCGTAATCAAAAGGGAGCATGGGGTCCCCGCTGTTTATAGGATTGCATTTCTCACTCATCTTCCCGAACACTTTCCTTTTCAACCATGCAAGGGAAGCGTTCAGTTCAACTATCGTGGCACGGAGCTCCTCTATGGTCTTGGCCTGGGACTCGATGATCTCACTTTGCTTCCGGTTCGTCTCCATCAGCAAGGCAAGCTGTTCCAGCATGGGGTCCGTCACCCGCTTCGGTATATCTTCTTTCGTTGTCATTCAATATCCTGTTTGATTGTATAAAGGTAGTGAAAAACAACCGGAAAAGCAAGCCGGCAAACTATTTGTTTACAGATATTTGCCAGTGTCTTTTCAGATCGGAGAGCCGTCTTTGCCTTCCCTTTCGTTTGTCCTCGTTGATGCCTTCCACCATGATGACAAGATCACTCCAGGTCATGGGGTACGAGTGGGTTTCAGGATCATAAGCGGGGATTTTAAAAGTTCCTTCCTCAAGCAGTTTCTCGTACATCACCAGACCTCCCGTTTCTGCGTGCAGAAGCTTTATACGGTTTTTCAGCCTGTTGATAAAGATGTACACATCTCCATTCCGGACATCCCCGTTCATTTTTTCCCGGATCAGACCGCTCAAGCTGAACATGCCCTTACGCATATCGGTACTGCCGGGGCATAAAAAGTAACGCATGGAGTCGTTCAGGCAAAACATGTTCCACACAGTTTAGTGAGCAGGCTCAAAGCGGCTTTACAACCACCCGTGCCCTTAAATTTCATTTTAATCCCGTTGGGAAGCTCCAGGGATATCTCCGAGTTGTCAGTACATTTACCGGAAGTTTTCTCTGTCTTTTGCGGGCACAAGGCAGGTTTGGACTGGAACGTTGGTGCAGACACATTGTTGTTGTCTATGCTTATCGGAACAAAACCATCCATGCCAGCTGTGGGGACACTTCCAGATTTAAGCTCCTCGTCCGATATATTGAAACGTGAGCGCCAGTCGTAAAACTGGGAACGGTTATATCCTTCATTCGCACAAAAATCCTTTACCGTTAAGTTGCTTTGGCGTTGTCGAAGAAGAATATGGAAAAACTCCTCCCTTGTCATATATTTTGCCATAAATCCTTTTTGCACACAAAGATAAACGGGAAAGGATATTATGACAAGATGTATTTGCTCAACCGCTTACGGATATACGTCGGCTGTTCGCAAAACCACCCGTACTGTGGAGAATGGCTGCCAAACCAAGTTTTCCGAAGGCGGGGCCTGCGGCCTATACGTGGTGCGGGGCACTCAAACAGTCTATTCCAACGTGAAACTGACAGCCGAGAGAGATGCCGACACGGGCGGTCTCGTATGGAAAACTGAAAGTCCGACACCGCTCGCAGGCGGGCTGTTGGACGAACACTATTATTTCTACTATCCCTATCAGGCACGAGCCTCAATACTGGGGCAGGGCGGCTGTTCGCCTTCATCATTACGGTGAACGAGTTAACCGTGCCCGGCTTGTCGGTGCGGAGCGAAACATACACCATCTCCGACAATAAGACCTGCCATATCCTGGAGTCTGTCTGCCCGTGATGTTATCCTCTCATCGAATTCCTGTACTCACTCGGGCTCATTCCATAGTACTTCCTGAACACCTCCCTGAAATATCTGACATCGGAGAACCCCGAGTCATCCGAGATTTCCGTTATCGAACAGTCTTTTTCCCTGAGCAGTTGTGCCGCATATTGCAGCCGCATGGAGCGGATATAGTCAGCCGGGGCATGGCCGGTGAGCGCCTTCAACTTGTTGAAAAATCCGGTGCGGCTCATGTTCTGCATGCCACAGAGCATGTCCACACAGAAACCGGGGTTGTCGATATTCTTCATGACGCATTCCCTTACGGAGGCCATGAATTTCCAGTCCCGGGTATTGTGGCAGTCCGGCGGAACCTGTCCGACTCCGTCCTCAAGACCGGCGTATGCCCGTTTGAGCAGTGCCCGGTTTGCCAGTATGTTCCTGATATTCGCCCTGAGCACGTTTATGCTAAACGGTTTGGTGATATAGGCGTCAGCTCCGTTTTCCAGCCCCTCCAGCATGTCCTTCTCATCTCCCAAGGCGGTCAGCAGCATGACCGGGATATGGGATGTCTCAATATCGGATTTGACGGACGCGCAAAGTTCGTCCCCTCCCATTTCAGGCATCATAACGTCCGAAAGTATCAGGTCCGGATTGTATTCTCTCGCCACAAGCAGCGCGTCCCGTCCGTTGGAACAGGTTTGGACCAGGTATTCCTCTTTCAGCAGCCCCTCAAGGTAGGTCCGCAAATCGTCATTGTCCTCCACAATAAGAATACGCTGCCGGTCCCCGCCGGTCATTGTTGGAAGGATCTCACGCATGGGGCCGCAATCCGGTCCCATGCGGGTTTTCCCGGTATCCTGTTTCCTGGGCGAAGCAACGGGGCATGCCTTGTCAAGGCGTCTGCTCCTCAGGGGAAAAATAACACATACCATGGTCCCCTTCCCCTCGGTACTGGTAACGCGGACCCTGCCTCCGTGCAGCCTTACCAGCCTATGTACCATCATCAGTCCGACACCGTTTCCCGCCACTTGCAGATTGACGGCATTACTGCCCCTGAAATGGTTCCTGAACAGTTTCTTCCGTTCCTCAGGTGGAATGCCAATCCCCGTGTCTTCCACTTCCACACCCCATACATGCCGGTCCGCGAAGGCACGGACCTGGATACTCCCGCCCCGTGGAGTGTACTTCAGTGCGTTGGACAGTATATTCTTCAATATAGAGTCCATTTTGTCCTTGTCAAACCGGACATTCAGGTAAGGGAAGCCGCTCTCACGGGTGATATCGATGTCCCTGATGGAGGCATATGTGCGGAATGCCTCACAGGTCGTCTCCAGATAACTGTTGAGCTCATATTCCGAGACATGAAGTCTCAAGGTGTAGTTGTCCGTACTCTCGAAATCTATCAGGCTGGTGACCAATCCCAGAAGTCCGTCCACGCTTTTCAGGGCCATCCGTACATTGTCCATCCCCTCCGCCTTCACCATGTCTTTCTCCACCACCTCTTCCAGCGGAGCCTTGATCAGCGTAAGCGGAGTACGGACATCATGGGCAGTATGTATGAAGAAGCACGTCTTTTCGTCTGATATCCTTTTCTGCCTGCGCAACATGGCAACGCGAAAAGACACCACCCCAGCCAACACACACAATGACGCATATCCGGCAATGGCCCATGTACCCGCCCACAGCGGCCGGGCGACACTCAGACCGAGGCTTCTTTCCTCATACACCTTGTATTTCTCCTCATTGGAGACGGCACGGATACGCAGGGTGTAGTTGCCTGGGGGCAGGCTCGTGAACTGTATCCGCCCGCTCTGGACCGGATGGCTCCAGCCCTCGTAGAGCCCCTCCAATTTCCATGAATATAGGATGTTCGAGGGATAGTCGTAGTTGATGGAGACAGCTTCCAGGGAGAAGGTATTCTGGTCATATGCAAGTTCCAGCCTGACGGTATTGTCAATATCCTCCCTCAAGGGGGATCCCTTGTCCCCGGGATAGACGGGGCGGTAGGAGATCATGAAATCCCGCAGGAGCATCCGAGAAAAATGCGGGGCGGGTATCCTCATGTCGGAGGGGAACATGACGGCTCCGGTGTTACTCCCGAACACGAAGCTTTCCCCGTGCCGGAAAGTGGATACCCCGGCATTGAGGCATACGCTTGCCAGCCCTTGTTCTGCCGTCCAGTTTCTGAAAGTGCCGCTCTCACGCCGGAACAGGGCCACGCTGTTTTCGGTCCCCAGTAGCAGGGTGCCGTCCGCACGGGGGACAATGGTATGGATGTTATTGGATATCAGGGCGCAGTTCTCGGTCTGGTATTGGCGGACGAACCTGTCCTCCACGCTGTCATAGACGAGAAGTCCCGCCCCGCCGGTGCCGATATACAGGAGCCCGTCCGGTGCCTGGTACAGTGCATAGACATGAACCGCCTCGACTGGAAAGGCGATATGTCTGCAGGTCCCCCCGTGCCCGTCAAGCAGGTACAACCCCATGCCGGTACCGATCCACATCCATTCCGGAGCCTTCTCCAGTATGGCGGTGATGGGGCCCGGGACCGGGTACAGGCGTACTGTGCCGTCATGGGGATCGAAACGTTTGAGATTGTGGCAGCCCCCTGTCCATATACATCCTCCGGAATCTTTTCCGATGTCATTGATATACTGGTCTGGACGCCCCTCTGCTGCAAAGGAGGGGGGAAAGTATTCCACCCTCCCGGTTTTCTTTTCGATCCTGTACAGGCCCGAAGCGTACCCGCCGGCGCAGATGACACCCGGCGAGACCTCGCAGAGCGTCAGGAAGATATGGTTCCCGCCATCCTGTATCCCATCGGACCGGCTGAGAAAGGAGCGCCACCGTCCTACCGCAGGCTGCAGCAGGCTGATCCCGTTGCTGGTGGCGAACCACAAGTCGCCTTCGCTGTCTTCGATGACATCATGCACCTGATCGTTAACCAGCGACCGGCTGTTGTCCGGTGAGTGCCGGAACCATTCATAGCTCTGGTAGCGGTTATTCCGGATTGTGACTCCGGCGGGGTAGTTGGCAAGCCAGATACGGTCCCCGCCATCCACATAAATGTCATTGATATTGTCTCCGTTCATGCCGTTGTGGCTGGCGTAGTCGGCGGTTATATAGGGTTTGGGCACTAGCGAGTCCATATCCATCCTGTATACCCCCCTTCCGCCCGTGGCTATCAGCAGCTCCCGGTCATTGAGAGGGGTGATCCGGTTGACGGCCACATTCCGCAGCGTACTGCCTGCGGACACTCCGTATACAAGTATGCCCTTCCTGAAGGTTCCCACGAACAGTTTCTTCGAACCGGGGTGGTAGTAGAGTTCGCTGACCGGCGTCCGGATGCTGTCCGTGTCCGCAAGCGCCTCAAGGACACCGTCCCTTTCCCGTACCGGAAAAAGTCCGTTCACGGTACCGATGAAAAGGTTTGTACCGTCCGTCTCGCTGATAGCGGTTATATCACCTCTTAAACGGGAGACCAGCCGCTGCGCAATGCCTGTGCGGGTGTCATAGCGGATGATATGGTCACCCTGACAGAGCCATATGCGGTCCCCACGGTCCATATAGGCGTAACAGAGCATGCCCGTGGCGAAGTCATCCTGAAGACCGGGTATCCTGTATACCATCCGGAAACGGTCATGGAGGGTGTCGTAATGGAAAATACGGCCTTTCCTTCCCACAACCCACAGCGTGTTCTCCGTGTCGGTGTAGAGCCAGTTCAGATTAACTTGCGGGGCCACCTTCAGATTGCCGTCAAGAACAGTGTAATGCCTGATCCGCTTGCCGTCATAACGGTCCATCCCCTCCTGGGTGAGGAACCACATGTATCCCCTCCCGTCTTTTTGGATACGGTAAATCCTCCGGTTACTCAATCCGTCCTCTATTCCCAAGTATTTATATATCTGGGCTCCGCACATGGAGGAAATTCCCAGCATGAGGAATGCGGACAGTATTCTTCCCATATTCCGAACACGTGTCATTCTGATGTAAATTAGACAACAACTGTTGCAAATATATAAAAATATAAATTAATATACAAATTTAAACATAACCTCGGATGTCGGCATCAGGCGGTATGTCCTCAATGTCATGTACCCCGGAAAATAGCTGCATACGGGACCGGCCCATGATATGAACATATTCCGAGAGGCGGTTGTTCAATTGACCCGACGGAATTATGGCTTGCCGGGCTCGGGACTGTCCGCAAGGGTACGTTGGTCCGGTGTGCGGAATACCATCCATACCTCCGGTCCGAATTTATATCCGCGGGTGGTACAGGTGCCGGTCGAGGTTTGGCAGCCCCCAATAAAGCGGGCCGAATTGTTTGTAAGCACTCTTACCCTCATGCCCGATTTATAGATAATCTTCCAACAGTAAGAAGTTATAATTCGCATTTAAGAACAATGGCGGGCATTTCTTGTTAATATTATAATCATATAAAAGAGGCGCATCCGTTAGTGCCAGATTTGTTCACCACTTTCATCGTTGCGTATCGTATTGCGAGTTGTCCGTATCAGATGTTTATCCCCTCTTTCTTAAGACTTCCTGAGAACTGCCTGGGAAAGGACGGCTTTCCGCATTGCGACTTCATCCACAGCCCTTGGCGGTATAGCCATGCCTTTCACGGGGACTACGGTTGATTCATGCGACACAGCAGATTCCGGTGCTATAACAGGGTTGCCTACATACTTGTGCCTCTTTTCAGCTTGCTGTACAGATCCGAGTTGCGCACTTTACCCGCAGGTTGGACGGTTGTACATAACAATATTGATCTTTTTGGGGGCTAAAAGTCGAATATCCCCTTAAAGTAAGCGCCTGAGTAAGTACATCTTCTACAGTTCATTTTCCCTCCTTACTTTTGCTGCAAAAAAAATAATATCCTATGATGCAGCGACGTAAACACATGATGAGCAGAGAAAAATTTATCTCCGTTCTTTTCCGTCAGCAGCAGAGTGGTTTGTCCATTGCTGATTTTTGTGAGAATGAAGGTTATAGCCGTAGTAGATTCTATCTTTGGAAACAAAAATACGGTATAACGGAGCGGGAGTTATTGGCAGAAGCCTCCCGCTTAGGGGTTAAAGACAGCTTTGTCCCCATAGTAATCAATGGCGACACGCCATCCCCCGGTATATCTCACGAGGCTCCCCTGCCATCTCCCCAGCCTAGCGTCCCCTTTCCCTTGAAAGGAAAGGACAGCTCTGAAATATCCTTGGAATTACCCAACGGATTGAAGTTGAAGTTTAAAGGGTCTTCCGGCTGTGAAGCTGCCCTGAATCTGATCTCTAAAATATATAATGCCAATGTTCTGCCTAAATGACAGCATGAGATATTTCCTGTGCCCCGGTTATACGGACATGAGGAAAGGTATGTTCACTCTTTGCGGCCTTGTGCATGAGAGGATGGGAGGCGACATCAGAAGTGGGGAGGTATTCATTTTCTACAACCGTTTCCGGACCAAGATAAAATTGCTCCATGCCGAACCGGGCGGTCTGGTCCTTTATGAGAAACTGCTTGAAGAAGGCACCTTCAAGATACCCGCCTATAATCCTGCCACCCGTTCTTACCCCATGACCTGGAGTGACCTGGTCGTTATGGTGGAAGGCATCAATGAAGATGTCAGCAAAGGCAGGCAAAGACGGCTTTCCAATTTGAAAAAGCATTGGTAAAACAGTTGTAAACAAACAGCTTGAAGGCTTGTTTTTCTTGTTGTTTTTGACTATCTTTATATCATCAAAAAAAAGATATTGAATGGCAAAAGAAGATGCAACCGGACAAGCTGTGGAACCCTCAATGGAGCAGCTGCTGGATATCAACCGTAAACAGAGTGAGATCATCTCAGCCCAGGCAAGGACCATAGAAGAACTCCGGGGTACGATAGTTGAGTTGAACGCCTCCCTGGCATGGCTGAAGAGGAAGGTGTTCGGAAAGATGAGTGAGAAATGCAAGCCTGTCGATAACGGAGACCCGAAGCTCCCTTTTGACTATGGCGACCTGGAACAGATAGAGGCGGAAATCGAAGATGCCCGGAGCAGGGCGGCTGAACAGATTACCGTCCCCAAGTCCCGGGCCGCCAATAAAACGCCGCGCCGTAACCGGGTCGTCATGGATAACCTTCCGGTTGTAACAGTCGTCATCGAACCGGAGAATGTCGATTTAAGCAGATACGTCAAGATAGGCGAGGAACATACCAGGACCCTTGAGATGAAACCCGGCTACCTCTATGTGAAAGACACGGTACGTCCCACATACGCCCTGAAAAATGAAATGGAGGCCGTTGATAACGGAGAAAAGGCTGTAATAACCGCTCCCATGCCACTGATGCCCATATATAAAGGTATGCCAGGGGCTTCCATGCTCGCTGAGGTCCTTTTACAGAAATACGAATATCATGTCCCGTTCTACCGACAAGTGAAACAGCTGGAACATCTGGGTGTGAAACTGTCCAAAAACACATTGGACGGCTGGTTCAGACCGGTCTGCGAGCTTCTCAGGCCACTTTATCTGGAACTCAGGAAGAAAGTACTGGCCGCAGATTACTTCCAGGTTGACGAGACCACGCTTCCGGTTATAAACCACGACAGGCATAAAGCCGTAAAAGAATACATCTGGATAGTCCGAGCGGCTGTGCCGCGTCTGCTCTTCTTCCATTACGACAACGGATCGCGTTCACAAAAAGTTGCGGTCAGGCTTTTGAAAAACTTCAAAGGATATCTCCAAAGTGACGGCCATCCCATTTATGACGCCTTTGAGGATGGGGAGGACGTATGTCTGTGTGGGTGTCTCGCGCATATCCGCAGACATATAGAGCTGTGCAAGGAAGAAAATCTGGAATATGCCATGCAGGGACTCAAATTTATCCAGGATATGTATAATGTGGAATACATGGCGGATAAACAGGAACTCCCGTATGAAGGACGTGCTGAATTACGCCAACGTCTATCCAAGCCGATGCTTGACAGCTTTGAACTCTGGCTTAAAAACACATACCCTAAAGTTCTAAAACGAAGTCTTATGGGAAAAGCCATAGCCTATGCCTACTCCCTGCTGCCAAGAATGAAACCGTATCTCCATGACGGAAGAATTTTCATTGACAACAATCGCTGTGAGAATGCCCTGAGGCCACTGGTCATATCAAGAAAGAACATGCTGTTCTGCGGAAACCACGAAGCGGCTGAGAATACGGCTATAATCTGTTCCTTGCTTGGCTCATGTAAGGAACGTGGTGTCAACCCCAGAGAGTGGCTGAATGATGTGATCAGTAAACTCCCCTATTATCTGGCTCCCAAATCAGACAGAGACCTGAAGGAACTGCTACCGGATGTATGGAGAAAATAATCAGGACAGTTCCGGGAAAATGCAGGAAAAAACGGGAAAAAGCGAGACTGACACTCAATGACAACCCTGAGATAAGTTGGTATATGGAAATTGAGATGCACTTACAATGGAGTGCATCCCACTGAAAAATTGAATGCACAAGATGTAGTTGAGCAGTCGCTTACCCCTTAAAAACAAGGAGCTGACGCATGTGTACAGCCCCTTATTTTTTGTATAGCCCGGCCTCCTCTGGCATATTGCCGTTGCTTCCATCTGTAACAAGCAAAATCAGAATCTATATGCGGAACTTTTTGTTCCCGTAGCTGAGAAATTCCTTCGTGGCGTATTTCACACTGAATGGTCCGTAGTCACCGAGAGCCGAATGCGCAATTTGCTTGTCCGGTTCTGTCACATGCTCGACAGGTTCTCCCGTAGTATCAGTATCCTTGTATGACATAGGCTGCATGCTGGCGATGGCTGACCCGGTAGCCGCCGCACGCAATTTCCTGAACGCATTGGAGAGGATTCCGTCCATCATTGACCAGTACAAGGCGAAGAACGAGGTGCAGGAAAAGGAGGTCCCACAGTTGTAGGAGATAGCCGGGAAGGTATGGAAGAAGGAGGACGAACTGAAACAGTTGAAGTCCGAACTTGCAGCACTCGACCGAAAGATACAGTTGGAGCTTGAGCCGCCTACGCCCGAAGTCGCCGAAAAGGAGAATGACGGACAGGAGGTCAAACCGGATGCGGAAGGTGTACGAAACGTATCTCCACAACACACCGAAGATGTGCCGCAGATACGCAGCTCGGTGAATGAACGCAGTCCGTCTGGCAATTTTATTGCCGACCACATCATCATCGGGCGGCCGGGATTCAACGTCCGTGACGAGTGCAAACCGAAAGGTATAAAAATGTGAACGAGTGTGCGGATATATATGGCAGGATTGGGAACATACCATTCCTTTTCCTGCTTTTTCCATCAATATGACATAATGGCAAGGATACCATACAACAAGCCCTCGATTATATCAAAATAGGGTGTTGAAAGTAAATCGTCATGGCAAATCCGCCATATATTCAGTATTTTCGCTAATTTTGCATTCAAAATAGTTAGGCATAATAAAATGGAACCATCTATATACAGTTATTCACTTTGTATTGCGCTACCGTTGATGTTGTTCTTCGGCTTTTATTTTTTGTTGGCTCCAACCTCGGAAAAAGCCATTTTCAATAATTATCTGCGTTCCCGGCGAATTATGGGGGTAGCCATACTGTTACTTGCCGCCAACTATTCGGTACATTTCTTTTTTGGAATCAGGTTCAAGAATACCGATGCCGCCATCCTGATGAACCTGTCCACCTATTTTTTGTGCTACTGGTTGTTCAGTTCGGCCCTCACCACTCTGCTTGACCGCTTTTATATCACCAAACGTCGGTTACGGACGCATATCTGTCTATGGATACTGTTTTCCATCCTTTCCGGCATCGTTCTGCTGTTGTTACCAAAAGGTGGTTTACAGACAACGGTGATGTTTGCCTTGGCCGCATGGTTGGTTATCTATGGGCTGTTCTTGACCCGTAGGCTTCTCCGGGCCTATCACAGGGTCATCCGCATTTTCGATGACACCCGTGCGGACGACATCGGTGCCTATATCAAATGGCTTTCCATTTTCACCTACTGGGCTGTCACATTCGGGGTGGGATGCGGACTGCTGACATTCCTGCCTGATGAATACGTCTATATCTGGATTCTGTCATCGGTACCGTTTTACATTTATCTCTTCCTTTGCTATCTGAACTATCTGCTGTTTTACGAACAGGTGGAAAACGCGATGGAAGATGGCATGACTTCTGAAGAGGAAGACCTGTGTGACACCACAAACCGGGAACAGGCACAGAGGCAGGATACTCCTTTTTTCCATGCCGAAATAGCGAAAAAAATCAAAGGTTGTATCGATGCGGACGGTTATATCCGGCCCGGCCTTACCATAAAGGAGCTTTCAGATGTGCTTCATACCAACCGTACCTACCTGTCCGGGTACATCAAAACTACGTATGACATGTCGTTCCGCGATTGGATTATCGGACTTCGTATAGAATATGCGAAACGTCTGCTTGCGCGATATCCGAGGTTGACGGTTGCCGACATCTCCGAGAAATCCGGTTTTTTGTCACCAAGCCATTTTATAAGGCTGTTCAAGGAAAATGCGGGCTGTACCCCTAAATGGAGGAAAACAGAGGCGGAATAATACGGTGTGTTATGGATGGAGGAATAGCCCAAACGACAAAAAATAGCCTAAACTACAAAACTAAAATGTTCTAAACCACAAAGATGTGCGATTCTGACAATTGAGACAATTTTTATAGGCAAGAATCGGGCTGAATTTAAATCTTTTCGCTTATTTTGCACTTGTCGGTTGAGCCTGCGTCATCTCCAAAAAGAGTAAAACAGGGTTTTATGGGTGATTTTAACGTGTGTAAAAGAAAATGCTACCCAAATAACTTCAAATAAAGACAACTCTATTTCAAGCGGCAAATGAGTTCTACAGCTTGAATTTGAATAATACAAACAATAGGATTCTCCTTTAAAAAGTCATGAAAAAGATTCATTTACTTCATTACTTATTGTTGTGCTACATGGTTCTTGCGGTAGCTACATCGTGCGGCGATGACGAGGATGACTACGCCCCCGACAATGTAAATGATCCCGAGAAACTAACTGATCCTTTGCCTACTACCGACCAGTTAGGCGTAACACACAACAACACGCTTTATTACCTTTCGTTCTGGAGCAAAGAAGACCATATGATATCCGAGAACATGATAAACCGTTACAAGGAGGCGGTTCCTTATGCTCCGGGAAAGAAGATGGAGGTTGGCGACGCGTTCTTCTTTACCCGGCAGGACATTGACCGGATTCAGTCGGATACCGATTTGCTGGCTGACATCAAGGATATGTTCCATAAGCGGAGCATCGTGATGATGATGGAGGGAGGAACGAACGAGGATTTTAATACCGTCTGCACGTTGCTGGATTGCTATAATCCTTATGCGAAGGAAGATGAGTCTTATTCGGACGAACTGCCGCTGTGGGTATTTTCTGGACCGCTTCCGTCGGCGAGCGGATTCTATTCCAAGCTCAATGCGCTCAGTACTGCTACCGGAGCTGATGGCAAAGAATCTGTACAGACGATTAATGAATACGGGCAGGGATTTCATTGCGACATGACAAGTCAAAGTTTACAAAGAGCCCTGGAACCGAAAGCTCCGTCAAACGGTTCGTCGGATTTGAAAAACTTGATATCTGCCTATATCGTTATCGGTCAAAATAGCTATACCGCACCTCCTGTTCATGGACATGAAGGTAAAGGGACAACCGATAATTTTCAAGTAGAAGCTAAGATATGGACCGCTTATAGCAAAGACCGGAAAGAACATTTTTATTTGGTAAATCTGGGTTTTATAGCCTATGTAGAACCTTCTTTTTATGGAGAATGGCATACCAAGGTCAGTACTCTGAAAATGAAAGGGTATGGCTTTTGCCTGACTGACGTAAATTTGGAATTCGCTCCGGTTCACCCGAATGGTGCCATTATTCATGCACATTCCCCGCAAACTACGGAACGCCAGAGCTCTTATACCAGCAGTGTCTCTTTCGAGTTAGGAGGAAGTGTCAGTGTCACTGGACCAGAGATTTCAGGAGGAATAAGCATTTCCAATAGCCATACGGAAACAATAAATGATATTGAAGTTATCAATAGAACCAATCCGGCCCAAGGAAGCCCACAGCTTAGGTGGTAGTTTAATTTACGCGAACCTTCTTCACATTTTAATATGTTTTGTTACGCGTCGAGTGCTGTCAATGGAGGTGCTAAGGCCGGGATAACCACTTGTAGCTTGTCCACAGATTTTATTATTTCTGTACCTGATGGAGCTGACAACGAATGGAAAGTAAGCATGTATCCAACACTGAAAACATATTTCTTTAGTGACCTTTTTGGATTCCATGATCAATATGAAACGCTATTTGATGATGCGGCAGAAAGCTGGATTGGCATCGAAAAAGTTTTTAACTTGCCGACTGTCGATCTGAAAGATGAATGATTTGTTACGTTGATATTAATAATTTCTAAAGTTATTGGATTATGAGAAAAACATTCTTGGTGATGAGCAGGCTTATCGATTTATTTGTGGATATCTTGCCTATAGATGAGCTTGGGTTTAAACATGTCAAACTTCAATCAGAAGGGAGACCACCGTATAATCCTGCAACATTACTAAAATTGTATTTATATGGTTATAAGCACTCAATAAGATCATCAAGAAAGTTGGAACACTTCCTGTAAAGTAAATGTGGAATTATGGTGGCTATTAGGAGGCTTAATGCCCTCTTTTCGGACAATTGCTTATTTAAAAAAAAATAATGCGGAGGCTTTTAGAAAAGTCTTTAGGCAGTTTGTCCTTATGCTAAAGGATATGGGTCTGATAGAAGGCGAAACCATAGGTATAGATTCTTTCAAGATATTTGCCCAAAATAGTCTCAGAAACAATTATACACAAAAGAAGATAGACAGACATCTTGAATATATAGATAACCGTATTGAAGAATTTGAAGTAGCTTTAGATAAGACTGATAAAGAAGAAGAAAAAGAACTTCTTAAATCTAAGATTAAATTACAACAAGACAGGCGTAAGAAATACGAAACTCTTGATACGGAATTGAAGAATAGTAATGATACTCAAATAAGTCTAACAGACAAAGATTCAAGAGCATTAATGTTAACCAATAATGTATCAGGAGTTGAATATGCGGTTCAAGCAGCCTTTGATAGTAAACACAAATTATTGGTTCACTCTCATATTGGAGCATCAACTGATAAAAGAGAACTATCAACAGCGGCATTGACCGTCCAGGAACTACTACAATTAGATTCGTTCAACACACTTAGCGATGCCGGTTATACTAGCGGCGACCAACTACAAGCCTGTAAATATTCAGGAATATGTACTTATTCATCGCCTATGCCATCAACATCACCTAATTCGAATTCCATACCACTGGCTGAATTTCATTATATAAATGACGGAGATTATTATATCTGCCCTTGTGGAGAACAAATGACAACAACAGGGAAATGGAGAATCCGTCCCAATTATAGATCAAAAGTATATAAAACATCAGCTTGTGTAAATTGCTCAATAAGAGAAAAATGTACTCAAAATCAAAATGGCAGAGTAATAGAAAGAAGTGAATATCAAGATGTAATAGATGAAAATAACGCCAGAGTTATAGGAAATAGGAATTACTACAAATTGAGGCAACAAATTATAGAACATCAATTTGGGATTTTAAAACGCCAATGGGGATTTACATATACCCTAATGAAAGGCAAAGCCAATGTGTTGAGTGAGGTTAACATCTTTATGACCATATATAACCTGACACGCTGTATCAACATAATGGGGATGGATGAACTCAAAAGAAGACTAAGGGCTTTCTTGCCATTAGTATCATTATATATGTCCTTATTGTTGATAAAATATGAAATGCAGAAAAAAGAATTTTATCTTGCAATTTAAATATGTAATCCAAATACACAACTCTTGAATTAATATAAAGGAAAAGTGTGAGTTTAAGAGGAGCATTAGTCTTCCAAAAGGGGGGGGTGCACAGACTCTCGGATGCTTACTCTTTTCTATAAGCTTGTGGAGTTACATGATATTTTTCTTTAAAGCATTTGCTGAAATATTTTGGGAAATTAAAACCAGTCCGATCGGATATTTCGGATATGTTTAATTCAGGATTGTTCTTTAGTAGATACGCTGCTCGTTTCAAACGGATAGTCATAATGAGGTCACTTGGAGTCTGTCCTGTTATTGCTTTTAGTTTGGTGAATAATTTAGTTCTGGCAATTCCCATTTGGGCAACAAGTTGGTCTACACTAAAATTCACATTATCAATTTCGTTTTCAATAATTTCTGTGACTTTGTCCATAAACTTTTTATCCAGGATATTATTGGTCAGAATTAGAGTATCTATTTGCGGTTGTTTACTGAATTTCTCCTGTAACATAATTCGATTATTAACGAGATTATTGCATCTTGATAATAAAATATTGATATTAAATGGTTTGGTGATATAATCATCTGCTCCCATTTTCAAACCTTCCAGATTGTGTTCAATTGCAGTTTTGGCGGTTAACAGAACAACGGGAATATGGCAGGTATCGAAATTTTGTTTGATAGCCAGGCAAAGTTCTGTTCCTGACATTTCAGGCATAATGATGTCACTGATAACAATATGAGGCATTTCCGAACACGTTTTTTCCAACCCTTCTTTACCATTAACAGCAGTAATTACTGTATAAAGTGATTTGAAAATGTTGACTAACATTTCTCTAAGCGAGTCATTGTCTTCTACAATTAGTATTTTGTATTTTCCTTCTTTTAGTATACTTTCGTTATCTATATTTTCCTTTTCCTGCTCTAGAGGCTGTTGATAGACTAAATTCAAATTAGTGACTTCATTTGAACAAGAAGTGTTGGAATTTGTACAGATTTGGTCGTTTGTGAAATGCTCTTTTCCTGTCATTAGGTGGATGCGGAAAGTTGTTCCCTCTCCAAGCTCGCTGGACACATCGATACTTCCATGATGCAATTCGATGATACCCTTAGTGAGAGCCAGACCAATACCAGTACCTGTATGTGATGGGGACTCTGTGTCTGCTTGATAAAAACGATTGAAGATCTTATCAATATCTTTTTCAGCAATGCCTGAACCATTATCTGTTATTTCAATTAACACTTCCTGATTTCGCTTTCTGACTGCGATAGATATTGTTCCCCCTGCTTTGGTATATTTGAATGCATTAGAAATAAGATTATTAATAGCTTTTTGCATTTGTTTGGCATCAAACCATACACTGATATTATTACTACTTTTTTCAAAATTAAAAGTGATTTGGCGTTGTGCCGCATATTCCTGAAACAGCAGGTAGTGTTCATATATAAAATGAACCATATTGTGTTCGCAGACTTTGATGGTCATATGTCCTTGTTCTTGTTTCCGGAAATCCAGTAATTCGGTTACAAGTTCTCTTAACTGCAGGCAACTTTTGTAAACTCCCAAAATCTTATTGTACACATTGGGGTTGAAAGAACGTACTTGCAGTAGCATTTCCATTTGGCCGATAATGAGTGTCAACGGTGTTCGGAACTCGTGGGATATGTTGGTGAAAAAACATAGTTTTGCCTGATTTAGTTTTTCGATATCTTCGATATGTCTTTTTTCGTATTTAAGAGATTCCTGTAATTTTAGGCGATGATGATATGTATGTATGATATAATATGTAAGTATGATGATGCCTATAATGTATGCTAAATAGGCCCATATTGTACGATAAAAGGGAGGTAATATTTCTATTTGTAATCGATTAGGGGGAACTAGTTTTTCGTTTACGTTTTCTGCTTTTACAATTAATGTATAATTGCCGGGAGCAAGATTAGTATAAGTAATAGTGTTTTGTTCCAATACATTCCATGTGTCTGAGAAACCTTCCAACTGATAAATAATTTTATTCTTATTGAAAGGTATGTAATCTGTAGTTGTATATTCGATATTGAAAATGTTCTGAATAGATTTTAGGGTTATTTTTGGGGTATATGTAATATTCCGGTGTAATATTCCACTTTGGTCTCCAGTCTGAATATTTTCTCCGTTCACTGTCAGACGACATGGAAGTATGCGATAAGATCGTGGCGTCTGTTCCAAATCTTTTTCCTGGAAAGAAATCATTCCGGTGGTTCCACCAATAAATATTTCTCCTTTCCGGCTTTTATAGAGCGCATTTTCACTTATGCAGCTTAAGGGCAATTCATCATAGTTCCTGAATTTTTTATGTTGATAATCTAATATTGAGAATCCTTTATCCGTTGTCACTAACAATTTTTCAGGTGATAGTTCGCAAATATTATATATTACATTGCTGGCAAGCCCGTTTTTACGTTTATCGAAATTGATAAAATCATCAGTCTCTTTTCTATATAAATCTAGTCCATTTTCATTTGTACAAAACCAGAGCCTTTTTTGACTGTCCTCGTAAATGGAATTAATACTATTGCTACTGAGACTGTGTTTATTACTGTTCTTATGTTTGTAAATGGAGAATTTTTGACTGTCAAAATGATAAGCACACGCTCCGCTGTTATTGTTGGCTATCCATAATGTACCTTCGTGGTCTAAAGTCAGCCCTATAGTGGATATCGTATTATAAAGCGCATTCTTATCCTGAAATAACAATTTGCATTTGCCTGTTTGTGGGTTAAATAGCGTGACTCCATTTGCTGTGGCCAATATCAATTGTTTCTGATAAGGGATAATATCCTCCACAAGATTGGACGGAAGAGAACTGCTGTCTCCTTTTTTATTTTTATATTGAGTGAAATGGCCGGTCTTCATATCTAGTTTGTTCAGTCCTTTTAGATGTATACCAAGCCATAATACTTGTTGCAGAGAATCATAGTAGACAGCCCTTACATTATCGTGTGGTAAATTACAGGAACTACTTTTGCTTAGATAATGTTTGTAAGTCCGGGTAGCAGGATTATATTTATTGATTCCTCCCCGTTCTGTACATATCCATAAGTTTCCTTCGCAATCTTCCAGCATACGTCCGATAATGGGAGAACTTAATCCTTCCTCCTCCTTGGAAGAGGACTGATATTCGCGATAAATCTGTTTTTGTGGATTGAAATAATTGACGCCACCGGAATAGGTTCCTATCCAGATAGTTCCTTGTTTGTCACAGTATAATCCCCAAATAGAGGAGTGGCTTAAACTTTTGTTATGTTCCTGTTTAAAATATCTGTAAAATTCTCCAGTATTCTTATTATATTTGTTCAACCCGTTAAAAGTTCCTATCCATATGTTACCTTCTGTATCTTCGCAACACCTGTGAGTAAAATTGGAACTGATTGTCGTCGGATCTTCCTCTTTACACTGAAACTTGCCAATTTGTTCGCCTTGAATGCGGTACAGCCCGTGACCGGAACTAGCGGTTATCCAATACTCTCCGTTACTATCCCTGAAAATATCAGAAATATTCCCTGCTGTAATAGGATGGGTTAGTTCTTTTTGGGGAGTTAGTATATATAGTCCCCGGTCACTTCCGATGAGTATGGAATCATTATGTATATATAATTTTCTGATATATCCTTCGTTATCCGGAAATTTATAGAAAGGCTCCAGCTTGTTACCGTTGTATTTAAATATTTGTTTGGATGTTGCAGCGTATAAATAACCGGAGAAGAACTGCGCTCTCATATTATTTCTGGTTATCGTACTAAATAAATCTTTTTCTATATCATAAACGGAAATACCTCTGTTGGTCATAATAAAAACATGTCCGTTCCGGTCACCGGTAATATGATATATATCATTGTATAAAATGCTGTTGGAAATATCTTTCTCCTTTTGATAAATTTTAATTTTTCTCCCGTTATATACGCCGATTCCATTGCGAGTACCGAACCACATGAATTCACGTTCATCCTGATAAATGGAAGAAATGGAATTATTAGGTAGGCCATCGTCGGTTGTCAGATGAAGAAATGATATACTTTGTGCTTTTCCTGATAATGTGTATATTAGTAAATAAAAAATGAGTATAATCCTGCTTTTCATATTCTAGATCTTATTATACAAGTTACAAATATATCGTTTTATATTAAATAAAGGGTATTTGTGTATTCTTTTTTTTGTCGTTTATTGTACATTTTAGGTCGTTTATTGTACATCTCTATTTTTTGTCGCATTGCATATATTTGGCATCCCCTTTCTGTACAGATATTATCCTTTTTTGTGATTAGCGTGCGTATTTTTGTTTTCTCAAAATAATATGAATTATTTATGAAAAGTATTATTTCAATTTGTATAACCTTGTTTTTCACTTTTGTGTGTGCTTGTGAAAGGGTAGAGGAAAATTATCTTTCAGAAAACGTTGAGTATGCAGCGGCGCAATATGATTTGCTGATAGAAAAACTGGGAAAAAATGGTAAGCCTTGGGCACCTCGTACGGTAGATACTAAAGGAAATATAGTATATGCCCATAACGTATGGGACTGGACTTCGGGCTTTTTCGCGGGAAGCCTTTGGTATTTGTATAATCTTACGGGAGATGAGAAATGGAAAACATTGGCGAAAAAGTATACGGAAACTCTGAAACAACAACAATATATAACTTCTCATCATGATGTCGGCTTTATTATAGGATGTAGTTATTTAAATGGCATGCGTATGGGACAGGAGGCATATGATACAATTATCGTGCAAGCGGCCAAGTCCCTTTCCACTCGGTTTCGTCCTGGAGCCGGAGTTATCCAATCATGGAATACCCGTACAGGATGGCAAGCACAAAGAGGCTGGGAGTGTCCTGTTATTATTGATAATATGATGAATTTGGAAATTCTTTTTGAGGCAACTTCTCTTTCCGGTGATTCTACTTTTTACAATATGGCGGTTTCACATGCAGATATGACTTTAAAGAATCATTTTCGTATGGATGGGAGTTCTTATCATGTAGTTGATTATGATATGAGAACAGGTAAGGTGCGAAGTCGTTGCACAGCTCAGGGATATTCCGACGAATCAGCTTGGGCACGTGGGCAAGCCTGGGGTATTTATGGATATACAATGTGTTATAGGTATACACGTCAATTAAAATATCTTGAGCAGGCAGAAGCTGCCTATGAATTCGTATGTACACATCCCAATCTTCCTGAAGATTTGATTCCTTATTGGGATTTTGATGCAGTGAATATTCCCCATGAATTAAGAGATGCTTCCGTTGCTGCTATTATGGCTGCCGCCTTGTATGAATTGAGCATGTATTCGAATAAAGCAGAGTATAAAGAGACGGCAGATAAAGTAATGCATTCTTTGTCATCATCGGATTATCGGAGTAAGATTGGTGAAAATCACAATTTCTTATTGATGCATTCTGTTGGAAGTTATCCGCATGGAAGCGAAATAGATGTCCCTTTGATTTATGCAGATTATTATTTTCTGGAAGCATTGAAGCGGAAAAGGGATTGCGACATTGAAGCTAAGAGTAAATCAGTGCAGAAGTAGTGCTGTAATGGTGATTTTTTTGTACTAAAAGGGTGTTTTTTGTACAATGATTAATAGAGAACTTGGGAGGATAATTTTTATACTTCTTATGTACGTTTTTGGTTTTTGTTTTTTGGTTTTCTAACTATATTCGCAGTGTGAATAAACATCTTTGTCAGGTCGTTTTTTTTAGTCAATTTGATGAATTTTTAATCATTCTAGTAACTTAAATTTAAATGCAATGAAAGACTTTTTCACTCCAATGAAGATACCCCAAAAATGGGTATGTCTGCTAGCGATGTCTTTTGTGTTTGGACAACAGGCATTTTCTTCAGAGAACTATGTAACGGAAAGTATAGCTGTTTCGGCAGATATTATGCAGCAGAAAAGTAAGATGGTTGTTGGTACGGTAACTGATAATGGCGAGCCTATAATAGGTGCCAGTGTCGTGGTGAAGAATGCCGGTAAAGGTGTTATAACAGATATGGATGGGAATTTTAAACTGGATGTTCCTGTTGGTGCGACAATTGTCATATCTTATGTCGGATATGATAGTAAAGAAATTGTTTATAAGGGCGAGTCTACTTTAAAAGTTGAATTATCTGAAGATGTTTTGCAGTTGCAGGAAGTACAAGTTGTAGCGTATGGCGTAACGAAGAAAGTGACAGTGACGGGTGCTATTTCATCTGTGGGTACAGAAGAAATTCTTAAATCACCAGTCTCAAGTATATCCAATGCATTGACCGGCAAATTACCGGGGTTGTCTACTGTGCAGCGGACTGGGCAGCCGGGAGCTGATGATGCAACAATGTATGTTCGTGGTGTCGGTTCGTTGACAGAAGGATTATCGTCACCACTTGTTTTGGTAGATGGGGTAGAACGTTCGTTCAACCAACTTGATCCTAATGAAATTGAAGATATTTCTATTTTGAAGGATGCTTCGTCAACGGCTGTGTTTGGTGTTCGTGGTGCTAATGGTGTTATTTTGGTAACAACGAAAAGGGGACAAGAAGGAAAACCTAAAATAAATGTATCTACTTCTTATTCTTTACAAATGCCAACTCGTATGCCGGAATTTGCCAACAGTTATGAGTATGCAAGTACATATGTCAATGCCCAGCGTCAGGATGGAATAGAGAGTAACTTTGCTTTTACGGATGAAGCGATTGAAGCCTACCGGACACACAGCAATCCTTTAGCTTATCCAGATACGGATTGGGTGGATATGTTAATAAAGGACGTGGCTTTGCAAACGCAACATAATTTTTCTATTTCCGGAGGAACAAGAGGAGTCCGTTATTTTGCTTCCTTGGGTGTGTTGACGCAAGATGGTCTATTCAAGTCGTTTGAGAAAGAGTATGATGGTAATTTCAAATATAACCGTTACAATTATCGTATAAATCTGGATTTGGACCTGACGAAAACCACATTGATGCGTATGAATTTAGGTGGGCGTGTTAATGATAAGCGTACGCCGAATTATGAAGGAAGTAGTGATATCGGATTATTGTTCCGTGATATTTATTGGGCTATTCCAATGTCGGGGGTAGGTGTTATGGATGGAAAATGGATATGGCCTGATACAAAAGAATTTAGTCTGCCGGGTACTGTAAGAGACGGACTTTATCCATATTATGGAAAAGGATATAACACTTCAGCAGGGAATATCCTGAATTTTGATTTTATGCTGGAGCAGAAATTGAATTTCATCACTAAAGGTTTGAAGGCACATGTAAAAGCATCTTATAATAGCGGTGTGACTTTGAAAAAGTTGCGTAAAACTTCTTATCCTCATTATGAGACGATAGTAAATGAAGATGGTACAGTGAATTTGCGTAAAGTGGGAGATCAGACCAATCTTCAATATTCGGAGAGTACAAGCCGGAGCAGAGACTGGTATATGGAGGTCGCCATGAATTATAAGCGTGATTTTAGTGATCATCATGTTTCAGCCTTGGCTATGTACAATCAAACAATGAAATATTATCCGGATAGTAATCCGGATGAATTTAAATCTATTCCCCGAAGCTATATTGGTTTAGTTGGGCGTGCTACTTATGACTGGAAAACACGTTATATGGTTGAAATGAACGTGGGGTATAATGGTTCTGAGAATTTTGCGCCAGGTAAGCGGTTTGGTCTTTTTCCCGCAGTATCAGCAGGTTGGGTTCTGACAGAGGAAAACTTTATGCAACCTTTAAAACCGTGGTTGAGTTATTTTAAACTTCGTGCTTCCTATGGTGTAGTGGGGAATGATCGTGTGAGTGGTAACTATCGTTTTCTTTATCTGCCGGATTCTTATAATCCGTCGACAGGTAGTTATTATTTTGGAAATTCCATATCTACAGCATGGCGAGGTGCAGTGGAAAGTAAGATTGGTAATCCCGACGTAACTTGGGAAACGGCTGCAAAGCAGAATTATGGGGTGGATGCTTATTTCATTAACAGCAAACTAAAAGTTAATTTTGATTATTTTATTGAGCGTCGTAAGGATATTCTCACAAATCGTAAGGTTCTGCCAACTTATTTAGCAGCAAATTTGCCTATTGCCAATATTGGCAAAGTTGATAATAAAGGATATGAACTGAGTGTAAACTGGAGGGATAGAATTCATTATTTTAGATATCATATAGGTTTCAATCTGGCTTATGCTAAAAATAAGATCGTCTTTCAAGATGAAGTTCCCTATCCTTACGATTATATGAGAAAGACCGGTAAGCCGGTTGGGCAACAGATGGGGTATAAATACGATGGATTCTTTTCGGAAGAAGATGTGGCAAAGTATGAGACCGAACGTGGTAAATCAATACCGGATCATGGAACAGGGTATATTCCTAAGCCGGGTGATGTGAAATATAAGGATTTAAATAATGACCATAAGATAGACCAGTACGATGTTGCCGCTATCGGTTATCCAGTTTACCCACTTCTTACAGGAGGAATAAATTTGGGATTTTCCTATAAAGGATTCGATTTCAGTATGACATGGTCCGGCGCAACAAAAGTTTCCCGCTTATTGGATGATATTTTCCGTGAACCGTTTGGAGCCACAGATTCTCGTTCGTTAATGAAATATATGATAGATGACATGTGGACGCCGGAAAAAGGAAATTCAGCTAAAGCTCCTGCCATCTCGTTTACGAATAAAGTAAATAATTACAGAGACTCGGATTTATGGTTACGTGATGCTTCCTACTTGCGTTTGAAAAATGTGGAGATTGGTTATAATTTTTCTAAAAAAATATTGAGCAAAATCAATATTGGAAGTCTGAGAGTTTTTGCAACAGGTTATAACTTGTTGACATTAGATAAATTGAAAATTGTAGATCCGGAATCTCGTCCCAACGGTAATGCAATGTATCCGGTAGTAATGGTGATAAATATGGGCTTGAAAGTAGGATTTTAATTTATAAAAATAAAGTTAGTCATGAAAAAGATAAGAAAATATATTTATCTGTTACTGATCTTCTCATATGTTTCTTTTACATCATGCGAGGATTTTGCTTTAGGGGAGAAATTTCTTCAAAAACCTCCTAGCGGGGATGTTACTATCGACACTATTTTTTCGACGGCAGAGTATGCCCGGAGAGTATTATGGTATGCTTATTCGAAATTGCCTTATGGCTTTTCTACCGGTTATAATAATTCGACTTCGATGCGTGTGGGTTCAATAGAATCGTTGACTGATCTGGCACAGTCATATGTTGGTTATGCAGGAGCGGATAAGTTGTATTATCCGGGACTTTATAATGCCGGAAGTGAAGACGAATCAGGTGGAGAGGCTCATGCAACTAAATACAATATGTACGCACGTGATCCTTGGAAAGGGATTCGCCATGCATGGGTCTTTATTAATAATGTGGACCGAGTACCGGATATGACGGCGGAAGAGAAGTTGCGTTTGAAGGCGGAGGCCAAAATTACCATTGCTGTGCAGTATTCTGAAATGTTGCGTCATTATGGAGCCTTACCTATTGTTGACCATGCTATTATGCCGGAAGAAATGGGGTTACCGGAGCGTGCCACTTTGCAACAGACTGTGGATTTCATAACCCGGTTGTTGGATGAGGCTATTGCATGCAAAGAATTACCTTGGGCTTTGCCGGAAGATGATCTGAGTAATGAGAGTGGACGTATGACAGGGGCGGCTGCCATGGGATTAAAGCTAAGAGTACTGTTGTTCGTAGCCAGTCCGTTGTTCAATTCTGACGAGCCTTATTTTCCGGGGGAAGCCTCTGATAAATTGATGACTTGGTTTGGCGGGTATAGTGAACAACGCTGGAAAGATGCGGCAAAAGCGGGGGAAGATTTTTTCAAATCTTGGAAACAAGGTGGTTTTTATGAATTGGTACAAAAAGAAACGGCAACTAAAAATACAATTCGTCAGGCATTTCAGGATGCATATTATACCAGGGGTACTACAGAGAGCCTAATTTCTGTACGCAGGCATTTTAGGACAAATGATATCAGGACGTTGCTGCAAAGTTTACGTTGGGGCGCATGGTGTCCGACAAAAGAATGTTTTGACTTGTTCCCGATGGCGAATGGTGATGATTTTGATTGGGATAATCCTGTTCATAAGAAAAATCCTTTTATAAATCGTGATCCTCGGTTGTGTGAAACAATCTTATTGGATGGTGACGATTTTCAAGGTAGAAAGGCTGCGGTATTCAAGGAAGATGCTAATGATAAAAAGAATTATCCCAAAGGTGCGGATTGGAATAAGAACAATTTGGATAGTAAGAGTTTGTCAACAGGGATTGCTGGACGTAAATTCGCTCTTGACCGGAAAGGGGAGTACAATAACCGTGTAATTCATTGGCCTTATTTACGTTTGGCTGAAGTATATCTTGCTTATGCAGAGGCATTGAATGAATGTGGGCGTACCAGTGAAGCATATCAGTATATCAATGCAGTTAGAGCACGCGTTGGTTTGCCAGGGCTGGTATTGAAAGGAAAACTAGATGAGAAAACAGAGTTTCGTGAAGCAGTACTTAGAGAACGCGTTTGTGAATTTGTATGGGAAGAAAACCGTTTCTTTGATTTGATACGTTGGAAACGTGAATCTGATTTTACAAAACATTTGCATGGAATTAATGTGTATCGTCATAAAACTACCAAAGAATATAAATTTGATTTTCCGCAGTTGCCGGAAAGAGTATGGCAAAAGCCGGGAGGATTTTCTGCAAAATGGTATTTGAGTGCATTTCCGGATAAGGAAGTGAATAAAGGATACGGGTTAGTGCAGAACCCGGGATGGTGATAATGAAAATCATTCAATGAATAAAGAAAATAAAAGAATACTATGAATAAAGCTATAAAATTAGTAATGACAGGTTTGCTGGTGTCGGTAAATATGCTGGCACAGGAAACGGACAGCATACAGCAGTATGGCCGAGGTATTTCGGTTGACTGGAAAGAATCTACTACTGCGGGAGGAATGGTGACAGCAGGGCAATTATCCCATAAAACGAGTATTAATCCTTCTAACTCATTATTTGGTTCTATTCCAGGACTATATGTGTTACAGAATGCCGGCAGTTCCTGGGCAGATGGTGCTACTATGTATATACGTGGTTTGGGGACTACAAACAGTAAAAGCCCGCTGATATTGGTTGATGGCTTTGTACGTTCCATATCAGACCTGACAGTGCAAGAAATAGAATCTGTGGTTGTCTTGAAAGATGCCGTAGCTTTGGCACTGTATGGAATACGAGGAGCTAATGGGGTCGTTTATGTTACCACGAAACGTGGAAAGACTGGCAAGCCGGTAATTAATTTCAATTATGAGTTTAATATGGGGACTCCGGTCCGTTTACCGGAAATGGTAGATGGATATACTTATGCCCAAGCTTTGAATGAAGGGTTGAAAAATGATCATCTTAGCCCCCGTTATACTCAACGTGAACTAGACGCGTTCAGAGATCGTACTTACCCAGACTTTTATCCGGACGTAGATTGGTGGGGAGAGGCTTTGCGGAATCATAGCCTTGGTCAGAATGCAAACTTTTCCATTCAGGGAGGGGGTGATAAGGTACAATATTATGCACAGTTGAATTATCTGAAAGATCAGGGAATTCTGAAGCCGACTAATGACAATGAAGATTATTCCACCCAGCTTAAATTCTCAAAGTTGAATATACGGACTAATCTTGATATACAGGCTACCAAAACCACGAAAGTGCAATTGAGTATGCTAGGTAATTTCTCAGAACACAATCGTCCAGGTGCACAGATAGATGATATCTTCACAGCCTTGTACCAGGTTCCTTCAGGAGTGTTTCCTGTTAAAACAAAGAATGAGGTATGGGGAGGTTCTACTATTTATTCTAATAATCCTATTGCTCTCATTTCAGGTAAGGGATATGCGCGTTCACAAAATCGTGCTTTGTATGCCGATATGAATATTCAACAGGATTTGAGTACTCTTACTCCCGGTCTATCTGCTTCAGTCCGAGTGGGGCTTGACAGCGATGCTAGTTACTGGGATTCCAATACTCGTAACTTTGCTTATGAGTCTTCAGTGAAAGGATGGGATGGAGAAGAAGACCAATATAAAAACTTGCGTAATGAATCTGCTTTGAGTTTTAGCAGCAGTACAGGAGAAATTGTCCGCCGCTTTAACTTTAATGCCCAATTAAATTATGATAGAAATTGGGGATTACATCGGCTGAATACAGTTTTACTTTATGCTATGGACCGGATGGATCGTGATGGACAGAATGCTTCCCGGGCATATATGGATATGGTTGGACAAGCGCATTATAGCTATAAAAACCGTTATTTACTTGATTTTGCTTTATCGGGTTCGGCATCCAGTGTTTTGGAACCGAATCATCGTTGGGGAATATTTCCGTCAATAGGTGCTGGTTGGATTCTTTCAGAAGAAAGCTGGATGAAAGGAAAATCGGTTGATTTCTTAAAATTGAGAGCATCTTATGGTATAGTTGGAAGGGCGGATTTTGGGGTAAATCTGTATAAGTATTATATGGGAAGTGGTAATAGTTATTATTTCAAGGATACTCCGGCCAGCCAAAGTGGTATGACTGAAAAGCAAATTGCTGTAGACGGGCTTACTTATGAAAAGTCGCATAAGTTGAATGTTGGTATGGATTTCATGGCATGGAAGAAGTTGTCATTAACTATTGATGGATATTATGATCATCGGACTGATATTCTGGTAGATGGTGGTAATGCGATTTCTTCTGTGTTCGGAATGACCGTTCCCAAGCGTAATGATGGTGTTGTCAATAACTATGGAGTGGAATTAATGGCAGGTTGGAATGATCGGATAGGCGAGTTCACTTATCAGATAAGCGGGCAATTCTCCTTCAATCGGAGTAAAATTATCAACATGAATGAAGAATACCGTCCGTATGATTATTTGGAGCGTACAGGGTGTCGTGTCGGTCAAATATTTGGTTATGAAGTAGAGGGAATCTATAAGAATCAGGAAGAAATAGACCAACGTGAGGTAAAACAATATTTGTCGGAAGTACGTCCTGGTGATCTAAAACTCAAAGATCAGAATGGTGATAAACGTATCGATCAATATGATCAAATTGCTATGGGATATAATGCTACCTGTCCGGAAATTTATTATGGTTTCAATTTAGGTGCTGAATACAAGGGATTGGGAGTTTTGGCGCAATTTCAGGGAGTGGCCAATTATAGCCAAGTGCTGGATACACGAAGTGTATACCGACCATTGATTAACAATAATACAATTTCCAGATATTATTGGGAAAATCGTTGGAGCGAGAATAATCCGAATGGGACATTACCCAGGCTAACTACATTAGGATCAGCGAATAATTATAATAATAACTCATTATGGGTGACAGATACTTCGTTTTTGAAGTTACGAACATTAGAAGTTTATTATCAATTACCTGATAAATGGCTACGTAGGCAGAATATTGTGAAATCGGTGAAACTTTATGTTCGCGGACACGACCTGTTATGTCTGGATGGCATTGATATTGCAGATCCGGAGGCGTTGGGAGTTACTCATCCTGCGATGAAACAATATACATTTGGTTTTAATTTACAATTCTAAATTGGAGAGACAATGATAAAAAAAATAAAGATTAAAAATATAGTACTGCTTCTATCTTTATTGATGATGACAGGATGTGATTTTATGGATTGTGATGAGTCTGATAACTTTACCAAACAAGAGGTGCTTGATAGCTATAATCGTGTGAAGCAACTGGCAACCAATGTATATGGTTTCTTAAAAGCGGACTTTTGTTCTATAGATGGGGCCATGCTGGATGCGGCTACGGATGATGCCGTCCATATTTACAAGTCTTCCAATATCCAGCGGTTTGTGGATGGTACATGGTCTGCCAATAATTTGGTGGATAATGTATGGGGACATTATTACAAAGGAATTCGGGCAGCCAACTTCTATTTGAAGGAAACTGCCGGACTGACATTTGATGAATGGAAATATTCGGATGATTATGAGGCTATAATGAAAGAGTTTACTAATTATCAATATGAAGTCCGTTTCCTTAGAGCATATTTCTATTTTGAATTAATCAAGCGTTATCGCAATATTCCTTTTGTACTAGATGTCTTGGCACAGAATGAAGCTAACGGGGTAAATCCTGAATCTTATGAGAAAATTGCTAAATTCATCGTGGATGAATGTTCGGATCTTGCACAGATTTTGCCTGTGAATTATGATAATTTCAGTACAAAAGAGAAGGGACGTGTTACGCGGGCAGCTGCTATGGCATTAAAATCGCGTGTTACTTTGTATATGGCCAGCCCTTTATTTTCAGAAGATAGTGAAGATAAATGGAAACAAGCCGCAGAAGCTGCTTATGATATTATTAAACAGAAAACAGATTTAGGCTTGGACTTGGTTCCTTATCCTCAAATATTTAATGACGTTAATAATCAGAAAGCTGAGGTGATATTGTATCGTCCGACAGGTGAGAGCGGTGACTTTGAGAAGGCTAATTTTCCTATTGGAGTGGAGGGTGGAAAGACATCTACCTGTCCGACACAAAACTTGATGGAAGCGTATGATATGAAGGATGGTACTCCTTTTGTATGGAATAATCAGTCAGATCCATACGATAATCGTGATCCTCGTATGAAATATACGATTGTTTGCAATGAAATGAAATGGCCTGTAGACCCTGTGGAAATATGGGAAGGAGGAACTAACGGATTGCCATTGCAGAATGCCACTACTACAGGATACTATTTGAAAAAGTATGTAAATAACACGATTAGTTTCGAGGCTGGTAGCACTGTTACGAAAAAACAGCATAATTGGGTATTGTTCCGTTATGGTGAGATTTTGCTTAATTATGCAGAAGCTATGATTAATGCTTTTCATGATCCCAACTATAAAGATGCTGTTTACAACATGAGTGCGCGTGAAGCGGTAAATCAGATTCGTGGTCGTACAAATATTTCGTTGCCCGGTTTTCCGTCGGATATTACAGAAAAAGATTTCGTTAAACGCCTGAAGAATGAGCGTCGTGTTGAGTTAGCTTTTGAAGGTCATCGTTTTTGGGATGTACGTCGCTGGAAGGAACTGGGACAGACGGCCAATATATATGGAGTAAAAATAACGAAGAATAATGAGGTAATCAGTTATGAGAAATTCTTACTCGAAACCCGTGCGGTAACTGATAATATGTATTTTTATCCTATACCCAATACAGAACGCTTTAAAAATCCGAATTTGGGACAGAATCTCGGATGGTAATTATAAAAAGAATATTGGAGTGTCTCCCCGGTAGGAGAGAATACTCCAATATCCAGTTTTTAACTACACCAACGTGGTCTAATGCTCTTTTTTATGAAATATATTTTTTTCTTTCTTATATTATTTTCCTCAAAGCATATTCTTCTTGCTAATGAAATTACAATGGAGCAGGCTAGAAAAGTGGCTATGAGTTTTTTTTGTGAAACGATACGATCCCGTGGTGGAATTCCCAGACTTCAGCTCGTCTGGGATGGTGAAAGTACTACTACGAGAGGTGGATCATCTCCCGCATTTTATGTGTTTAACCGTATGGATAGTGATGGGTTTGTGATTATCTCGGGAGATGATGTTACCATGCCGATATTAGGATACTCTTGCTCGAATCATTTTGTAGTTGAAAATATGCCTCCCAACTTGCTTGATTGGATGGATGAATTACGCAATCAGATTAATGCGGTCCGGGAGGAACATGTTGTGGGCACTTCTTATATTTCGAAAGCTTAGACGCGGGCATCAGACGCTATTGGTACGCCAATAGTGAAATTAACCACAGCCTTGTGGGACCAGCAAGCGCCTTTCAACAGACTATCTCCGACAACCAGTGACGGAAAGTCAATTACCGGCTGTGTAGCTACTGCAATGGCGATTATTATGCAATATTATCAATGGCCGGATCAGGGTGTAGGAACTGTACCTGCTTATACTCTACAAGCTGATAAGAATACCCAGATACCAAGCAAAACTTTTGATCGTCCTTATGTTTGGAGCAAGATGCCGGTAAAAGTTGATAAGAATTCGGATACTGATATAAAGGATGAGGTTGCAACTCTTATATATGATTGTGGCATTATTTCAAAGTCACAGTTTGGCAGGAAGTCTACGTGGGCATATTACGAGAATGCACTGGAAGGTATGATAAAGTATATGAAATATAATAAGGGGACTCATATGCAGAATCGGGCTACCCGTGTTATGAGTGAATGGCATCAGATGTTAAGGAAAGAACTTGATGCAAAAAGGCCGATTCTATATACAGCTTCTACTAAATCCGGTGGAGGGCATATGTTTGTAATAGATGGCTATACCCAGAAAAATTATTATCATGTTAATTGGGGGTGGAGTGGAAGTTCGAATGGTTATTACTTATTGACTGTTATGGATCCGTCAAATCCGGGTTCCGGCAGTTCTAGCGGTGGATACACTCAAGAGCAAGCTGCTTTTTTTAACTTGATACCAGATAAGGATGGCACCTCTGCTTTTACAGATAATTTGGTTCTTATTAGGAAGGAAGTGAATGGTGTCTATTATGAAGGACTTGTAATGGATGCTGTTAATATTCAGCCAGAACAAGAATTTAAAATAAGTATAGGAGCTGTTTACAACATCGGACGGTCAGCTTTTGACGGAAACCTGAGAATAGCTTTAGTAGGCAAGAACGGAACTATAAAAGAATATATATCCGAGGAAATCCCTGTTAAGTATCCGGCAGACTCTTACCATAGTGAAACAGACTGTTTCTGTAAAATAACCCTACCAATAAAGGCCGGAGATCGGATTAGAGTATATTACAAGGGTAAATATTCAGAGGATTGGGAATATTTGCGGGGTGGCTCACTATTGAAATCTGAAATTATTCTCAAGGAGGAAGATATGCCTTTGGAAAAAATGACCAGTTTTGCTTATGATAAGAAAAATAAGAAGATTAGTCTGAAGACTTGTCCCCAGGTAGAGTATCAGGTGCTCTCACTAACTAATAACGTGGTATTTTCAGGAATTACTAATGATGATAACCCGGAGATTCGGATTGATACAAGTGAGTTGATTGACAGAGAGTATGTCATTGTGCTCCGGAAGAAAATAGAGGATGAAGACGAGTATGAAGAAAAAAGAATACGTTTTGCAATAGGTAATCAAAATAAGAAATAGGAGAATATGAAGGAGATATTGAAACATATTGGACTGACTTTAATTTTTTTCATGGTATATTCATGTAGCGGTGGAGAGGATATTTTGCAGGAGGGACCGGAAGAAGACCCTTTTAAGGACTATTGCCTTGTAACAATAGAGCATAGCGGGAAATCATTTGGTTTTCTTGAATTTACAGGCAGTAAACTGTCTGGTAATATTCAATGGGGAGATGATAAATCTGAGATGTTTGCAGGAAAAAACACTCCGTCACATGTATATCAGACCGCGGAGGAACATATTATCGTCATAAAAGTTCAACAGGCTGATGGGATTATGTTGCCAAGTATCGAGGGGGTATCTCGGATAAATTTATCTGATTTTTAGTTAATTGAAATATTCTAAAAAAGGAGAAAATGAAAAGAATAATTTTTATATTTATAGTTTTGTTGATGGGGGTGGAAAGTGTATCTGCCCAGTCCTGCACATGGATCTACAGCACGGAAGGAAATATGTGGAAAGAATCGAAAATCAGATTACAATTAAAGCCTGATAAGGAACCCGCTTTAAAGGTGGATACAACAGAAAGCATTCAGGTATTCAAAAGATGGGGAACTTGTCTCAACGAACTGGGATGGGATGCTTTGAATTTGTTGCCCTTTGAACAACAGAAGGAAGTATTAAGTAATCTTTTTTCAAAAGAAGGCGCTTTACGTTTTTCCATGGGGCGTATACCGATGAATGCCAATGATTATGCACGGGACTGGTATAGTTGTGATGAAGTGTCCGGTGATTTTCAGTTAAAGTACTTTTCTATAGAACGTGATAAGAAGACAATTATCCCTTTCTGTAAAAGAGTTCTGCACTGTAATCCTGATGTAATCTTTTGGGCATCTCCTTGGTCACCGCCGTCCTGGATGAAGGTTAACCATTATTATTCAGTACGTAGTTGGAATGGACAGAATAAAATGTCTCCTTTGTCTGATGTTGTTCTATATGAAAATACTACGGGGAAGGATGCTGCATATTATCCAAAGCAATTGGCTGTGAATGATTATTTTATTCAGGATTCTCGTTATTTGAAAACCTATGCCAATTATTTCTGTAGGTTTGTTTCTGCCTATCGGGAAGAGAATATTTCCATATCAAGAGTGATGTTTCAGAATGAACCATGGGCATATACCATTTATCCGGGTTGTGCATGGACGCCTGAGGGGATTATAAGATTTAATGTCGAATATTTGGCGCCAGAGTTAAAGAAACAACACCCAGAGGTTTCACTTTTTCTTGGAACACTCAATACCAATCGTTTTGATGTTGTAGATAAGATTCTGTCAGATTCTCGTATGAAAGATGCAGTGGAAGGATTAGGATTTCAATGGTGGGGAGGACAGATTTTGCCTGCTATCCGCAAGAAATATCCGTATTATAAGTATATGCAGACAGAGAGTGAATGTGGTTCAGGAACGTTTGATTGGAAAGCGGCAGAACATACATTTAGGTTGATCAATCATTATATAGGTAATGGTTGTGAGGAGTATACTTTTTGGAATGCGATTTTATCTGACGAAGGAAAAAGTAGCTGGGGATGGAAACAAAATGCTTTGATTCGTGTAGATTCTAAAACCGGGACTATTACGTATACACCAGAATACTATGCGGTGAAGCATTTTTGCAATCAGGTTGTTTCAGGTACAAGGGTTTTACAATATAAAGAGAAGGGGGAGGATAATTTGTCTGTTATTGCTTTCTTGACTCCAGAAGGTAAATATTTGATAGTAGCAGGTAATTATGGTGATGTTGCGCAGCAAATGACGGTACAATTAGGGGAGAAGCATTTAAATGTAACTTTACAGGCACATTCTTTTAATACGTTTGTTGTGAAATAATTGCTATTTTATATTACGACTATCATAAAAAGACATGTTTTCTATGTAATAGGAGCTTTCAGTCCTTTGTCTGTCTCGGACGCTACTTGAAAATATATTGCTCCCAATAAAGGAACAGTTTTTATACGATTGGCACGGACTGAGACAGGTAATGCTCTGATGGACTAATTATATAATTTATGAAAAGGTGAAATGAAAAAATGTACTTGGTCGAAAAATATTCGGAGAGGGTAAAAGTGACGAAAGCTATATTGGAAAAAGAAGAAAGTAGAGAAGTCAGAATGGAATATTCTATTTTTAGGTAGTTTGAGAGATTTTTAATCATAAAATGTAAGCATGCTCTTATTTAATTTTCTAGTAGCAACTTCGTCAATGATTGGCGATTATCAAGAACGTCCCAATATCATTGTTTTTTTGGTAGATGATATGGGGCTTATGGATACTTCTGTTCCTTTTTTGACAGATGAGAATGGAAATCGGGTACGTCATCCATTAAATAATTGGTATCACACCCCTAATATGGAGAGAATGGCGAAACAAGGTATCTGTTTTTCCACTTTTTATGCGCAAAGTGTGAGTTCTCCCTCCAGGGTTTCGCTTTTGACAGGACAAAACGCTACAAGACATCGTACTACTAATTGGATTAACGCTGAAAGTAATAACCGTACTCCTTTTGGGCCTCCCGATTGGAACTGGAAAGGATTAACAAAAAATACTCCAACTATGCCCAAGGTTTTGCGACAGGCCGGATATAAGACAATTCATATTGGAAAATCTCATCTAGGTTGTATGAACAGTGAAGGTGAAAACCCATTGAATCTAGGTTTTGATGTCAATATTGCAGGTGCGGGAATCGGACATCCCGGCAGCTATTATGGTGAGTGGGGGTATGGCCATATTAAGGGAACAAGAGCTAGAGCAGTTCCTGATTTGGAGAAGTACCATGGTACGGATACTTTCTTGACTGAAGCGTTGACAATAGAAGCTAATCGTGAGATAGCTAAAGCTGTAAAGGAAAAGCGTCCTTTTTATTTGAATATGTCTCATTATGCTGTCCATGCACCTTTTCAGGCTGATAAAAGTTTTCTGTCCCGTTATACAGATCCAAATAAGAAGGAACAGGCCAGGGCCTTTGCTACATTGATAGAAGGCATGGATAAGTCTTTAGGAGACATCATGGACCAACTTGAAAAATTGGGAATTGCGGAAAACACTTTGATTTTCTTTTTGGGAGATAACGGTGGAGACGCACCTTTAGGAGAAGAACGGGGATATGGTTCTTCCGCTCCATTGAGAGGAAAAAAAGGTACGGAGTTTGAAGGTGGTATGCGTGTGCCTTTTATTGTGAGTTGGGCAAAGCCCCGAAAAGGTAATAAATTTCAGAAACGTTTACCAATTAAAGTTGGAGGTATACAAAATCAATTGGGAACGATTATGGATATTTATCCAACCGTTTTATCTGTGGCTGGATGTGAACCACCTGCCAATTATGTGATAGACGGATTCAATTTAAAAAAACAGTTAAGTGGTAAAGTAAATAAAAAGCGTTCTGAAATGTTTCTCATGCATTTTCCCCATGCTCATCGTGGTAATTACTTTACAGTATATCGGGAAGGGGATTGGAAATTAATCTATTATTATTTGCCGGAAAATCCAAAGCAACCGGAAGCAGTGCTTTATAATTTGAAAGAGGATCAGGAAGAGAAGGAAGAGCTTTCTTCTGTATTTCCAGATAAATGTAGAGAGATGATTCGTAATATGATATTCCTGTTGAAAAAAGAAGGTGCTCTTTATCCTATTGATAAACTGGGAAATCAGTTGGAACCATTTGTTTATTTCTAATGACACTGTCCAAGCAACAGCATATGCTGACACAGAGTGGGTTGTTAATCCTGCCCTTCTTCCGCCAGAAACAAAGTCCGTTGCTCTAACCCTAAGAGTAAAGCTCGTTCAACTACTTCGCTTCGGCATGGTGCGTATTGGAAAATATGCACCATGCCGCCACCGTTGAAAGATTGGGAACTATATTCCACATTCCCGTTGCCGACGAAGTGGAAAAAGTCAAAGGGATAGTAGGTGCTCCCGAAGATTGTGAGTTTACCAGTCTGCTTATGGTGGGCTATTCTGCAGAAAACGCCTTCCTGCCCGAACAAAAAGAATCGATGTCGAGGAGAGAATACATACGAACGTCTGATAACGCTATAAAATAAGGGTATGTTTTGATATTATCGGCAAAGATCTTGTTCAGTGTCAGTATGCCGATATTCAAATACCTGTTGACCTCGTAATGCTGCCGGAAGCGATTATCGTCATGCGGGCGATTTTCGTCTGCATGATGTTTTGGTTTGCGTCCCTCTTCATGCCGAAAGAAAAAGCCCTGCCTTCCGTGACGATGATGAAATGGATGTTTCTGTTTTCCACATTGGCACTCGCTTTGTTTTGTCTCCCGCATGTGCAACATGTCCCTATATTCCATCGGGAAACATTTAACATGACGCAGCTGTGCGCGCTTCTTTATCTGCTGTTCAGAGTCACGTTCGTTACGTTCATGCTCATCCCGATGGCATTGAAACACATTCGTCCTATACAGCCCAGCATGTATAATTACGCACACCCCATCGTTGCTTCCGTAATTGCCATTGCTGTTGGGTAGGACACACTCTCGATACAGAAACTATTGTCGACGGCTTTGGTATTTATCGGTGTTTACTTTGTGACAAAGACTAAGAAAAGGGGAGGTATAAAAAGCTTAGATATTGCATAAGACACGAACATAAATACAGGAAGACGGACAGATATCGTCAATTCTTACAGCGACTGGCTGTTGAACTGATCCGAGGAGGTATATGTCTATTCGCGCAACTCGCTGTTCTAGAATTACATTACAAAATACACGCCCGACCCATCGGTAGCGAATTGCGTGGTTTTCTGCTCCAAAAACTACCGCCCGATTCTGCCGGAGCTTCATTGGATTACCGACCATTTCAACGTATTTTGCTATTATATTATCATGGTATACGGCAAAGATGTGAAACTTCAATGGATATATTTTTTCAGCTTTCTGTTAAGCTTCATGAGTACAAAACAATGAAGGTTCTGCTATAATCTTTGCGTCTTGCTAATGAGTTATCTGTGCCTCTTTATAAACTGTATTGTTCATTACATGTCCATAGAGGGCTTAATAATACTTCAGTTTGTTCTTATTATCACATCGTCAGCGGACAGGGGGATGTTTATGATATTATTTTGTATCATAAAATCTTAATATATACTCTTTATATTTGTTTGAAAATTATAAAAAGAATTTCTTGATTATGAATCCAGGCCTATAACCGAAAAACGTTATTTGAAACATGTATTTTTTATCTTTTGCAGTAAGTGTTAGGCTTGTGTTAGAAATAAGGATGTATGTGCTTTGTATTATGCTGTTAGTTATATATTTACGCTTTTTATTGTTAGCGTTTATAACGCTGTTTTTTATTTGAGTAATACTGATAACACATTACTTTTGCAATCGGGAAAATCAAATTAATGTGATAGTATGAATATAGTTAATAGATTTTATTATTTTATATGTGTGTTGCTTTTTGTGATTTCTTTAATATAGTGTTTTATGTAATAAATAATATATTAAAGTAATAAAGTCTGTATCTTTTGAGTTATCCTGTTTTGCGTTATGAATTTGAATAGAAAGAAGAATTTATTCTGTTTATCTTTTACCCTGTTCTGCCTGATATGCTCCGGTGAGGTTTCCGTGCAGTTTTATTCTGTGTGTACTAATATTGTCGGTTTAGCTACAGGCAATATAAACATTGAAGGTTTTATGGCTTTGTCCTCCCATTGGTCTGTCCATCTTCCGTTACAGTACAATCCGTTTAATTTATGGAATGACGGCAAGCTAAAGAATATAACCGTTTCTCCCGGCGTCCGCTATTGGATGCGCGAAACTTACGGTCGCGGATATTTTTTGGGCCTTCACGGTGTTTTCTCTCATTTTAATGCCGGCGGTCTTTTCGGACACAGATACCGTTACCAGGGTACTGCCTTGGGCGGCGGTATTTCGGTGGGTCTGGTACGTCCCCTTTCCCGTCGTTGGAATCTGGGGTTTGAATTAGGCGGCGGTGTAGTCTGGGCGGATTGGGAGCGTTTTCGTTGTACCCGTTGCGGACGCCGCACCGGTAAGGGCAATGGCGCTCGTGTTTTACCGACCCGCACGGCGGTCAATCTCGTTTATTTATTTTAATGTCAATTCCCGATTGGAAGATATATTAAATACTCCGAACAATGAACCGAACTTTTAAATTTCTGAAATTACCAGTCTTTTTTTGTATGGGTATGTTTTTAATAATATCCTGTTCCACTTCCCGTGAACCGAAGACTATGCGTTTGTTTTTGCAGGCGAAGCGGCCTAATATCCTGTTGCCTTATGAAGAGAATGGCAGTTCCGGTATATTAGGCGAACAGGTGGAGTTTTCCACGCAGAGCGATACTGTCTCCGTTGTATCAGCGGAGAGCGTTGACAGTTCCGATATCTGGCGGACCGCACATTTGGACCGTGTCGATGTTGTTGCCGCCCGTACGGTGGTCAAACAGGTTTCCATGCGGCGGGGCTCCGTCCGCCTTGAATTTGACGTGCAGGTTCCCGGCGTATTAATCGACAGCTGCTGGCGTCTGGTGCTTACTCCGGTATTGAGCGGTCTTGACAGTATTGAGAGCCCTCTTCGCCCTGTGGTGTTGTCCGGAAGTGATTTCCAGCGGATGCAGGAGGCGCATTATAAGTCGTATGACCAGTTTCTCAAAGGTATCATTGACCCTTCCGCTTATGACAGCATTTATCTGGACCGTAAAAGCATAGCCCGTGATATTTTCCGTCGCCAGAAGTTCTTTTATGACCTCTATGATAAGGAACGTGACCGTCAGCTGGCCTATGAGAAATGGAAACGTCTTGCACTCGACCGTCAGAATTTCTGGAACATGCGCGTGCAGGCTAACCGTACCGACTTGCATCATCGTCTGGAACGTAAAAAAATAAAGGAGAGTGTACGCTCCTATGTTGCAGGGCGTGATACTTTTGGGCTGTCTTCCAGTTACAGCCGTAAGTACCATCGTATTGCCAACTTTTGGCCTATGTACCGTATGGAGCGTAAAATGAGCCTGTCCAGCGTCCCTTCCAAATATCAGGACCTTTATTCCGGCGGTCGCAGTTTGTCAGATATACGAAACTATGTGCTGTCCTCCTCCGATTCTACAGATATTTCCCGGCACCGTTATTTCTTTGGCCGCATAGCTGAGAATGAGATGAATAGCCGTAATCGTGACGTGATCCGCGAGCGTATGATTCCTTTTCCGTATATCGATTCCGCTATGGTCCGTCAGACGGCTGTGCCGGGCAAGGACTATATTTACAGTTACGTATATTCTCTACCGGTCAAAGAAGGAATGAAGAAACTCCGTTTGCATCTTGAATCCATCGTCGAGGCCACTGATCGTAGTACGTGGCACCCCGCCCCTTCGGATACCCTGCTTTTTGTGGTAGCGTCCTTGAGCGATCTGGCGGACTACTCCCTGTTGCAGAAGTTTGCCATACCCCCTTTGGAATCAGGCTCTGATTCGGTCTTTGCAATTTCCTATACTCCCGAGGGTGAATCCTATGCTGAAGGACTCCGCTTCTTGCAGGAACGTGAATATCACAAGGCGTTGCCTTTGTTGCAGGCATATCCTGATTATAATACAGCCCTTTGTCTTACTTCAATGGGTTACCATGGTGAGGCTTCAGCCCTTTTGCCCCAGCTTCCGCGTACAGCCAGTAGGGAATATTTGTATGCCGTGGTTTGTGCACGTATGAAGAATGCAATGGAGGCTGTTGAACACCTGCTTGAAGCCTGCCGTATGAACCCTGACCTTGTCTTGCGTATTCCTCTTGACCCGGAACTGTCCGATCTTGTACCGCAGTTCGTCGGTCTTCGCCAGGAGTTGGACAAGATTGTTTCCGGAGACTAGTCATATAAATATGACACCCGTTATCAATATGCTCACTTTATCAGATGAGATAGTTCACATTTTTTATTAATTAATTTTTTAACTTTATGAGAAAGATTTTTTTAAAGAGTTTATTAACCATTTGTACATTGGTCGTTACTCTGGCTTCATGTAATAATGAAAATGATGTGCCTGAAGTACCTCAAAAGATAGGCAATGTGTTTATGAAACTGAATCTGGGTCAGAAGGCGGATACACGTGCCAATGAGGCACCGCTTGCCGCCGGTACTACTGCTACGGTAAACAGCCTGCATATCTATTTTTATAGTAATGGTGATCAAAGTATCCAAAAATATTTGAGAGTGGATAATACCACCACACCTTCCATTACTGATCTTACTACAGGTGCACAGATATCTGATGTTCCGACGGTTGCGGATAGAGTGCTTGTACGTGGTAATGTTCCTGCCGGTGTATCATTGCCTACAAGCGGTCTAATTACAACGGTTGAAAATCAGGAAATTGAAATTACAACTCAAAATAGTAGTAACAATATTCTTCTTGACCATCTTGCAGCTTCTATTCAGACCTATGCTGCCGGTGGAGGTGCTGCTCCTATTGTCGGTATGCAGAATGGTGACAAATATGCCGAGATAGAATTGGAACCCGCTGTTGCCCGTATAGAGATTGAAGGTCTGCAAGCCCGAGGTACTGTTATAGATGCTTTTTAATTATCAGGAATTTATTTGACTAATTTTTATATGAAAATGAAATTGGGAGATGGAACTTCGATCCCTGCTAGTAAATTACAATACGGGACTGACGTTTCGAAATATGAAAAGAATGCTGTCGGTACCCTTTATCTTCTGGCAAATACTATGCTTTTTGATGATTTTGAACCTACTCCTATACATGCTTCTGGAACCCCGTTATCAGTAACTCCTAATCCTTCTACTAACCGTTGGACTTATTATGCGTTTTCTAATGATGCTACGACGGCTAATGATCAGTTACAACTCGTTTTCAAACTGAATAGTTTGGTTGCAAGTGCAGGTAGTGGTATGGTTTTTCCCGTCGGTCCTCAGTTCCTGACTGTTAGAGGTTTCAAGGATAATGCCGGTAATATCGTAAAATTGGAGAAAGGTAAAATATATACTATTTCTAAAACCGATTTTACTTTCGATGAAAGCAAGCTTTCTACAGTTCCTAATACGAATGCCGTTGGCGTTTGGCTTAAAGTAACTGTTAAACCTTGGACGGTTGTTGCTGTAAAACCGAATCTCTAAGATTAGATAAAGGAATAAATAAAGTTCCCCGATTGTTGCTTATACAAATTTGCTTTTGCAGGTAAGAAAAGAGAGTCCATTTCTATTCACACGTGTACCTTTACCATGTTGGGCATCTGCAAGCTACGATTTCCCCTGCCTCGTAAGCTTGCCTTTCGGGGAACACAAAGTTGAAAGAGAATTCTCCCCGCTCTATTCATTTGTATTTAAAATATATTATTTTCAAAAAACGAGAGTTGTTTATTTCCATATATAATTAAATAATACACAGTTATTCACTTAAAATGACACTACGCATAAAATTGTATAAAGCTGTATGCTTCCTGATACTTCCCGCCCTTTTTTCTTTTCTTTTGTCGGGGTGTATTGGGGGAGTCTTTAGAAGGGTGTCCGTTGGACATTCTGTTGCAATTCACTTATAAGCCTGACGGGGCGTCTGCCGACCTTTTCAGGGACCGTGTGCAGCGAGTGACGCTGTGTGTGTATCGCACTGACGGCAGTATTGAGCATACACGGACACTTGAAAAGAATGAACTTGACCGCCTTCAAGGGGTTGAAATGTACCTGCCACAGGGTACTTATACAGTAGCTCTTTGGGCCAATGCCTCGAATACGCGTACCAAACTCGGCGGATTCATTGCCGGACAGACAATGAATGATCTTTTTGCCTCCCATCCTCAGGCAGAACGGTCGTCAACCATTTCGACGCTTGACCGTTTGCTTTTTGCCGCTGCCCGGTTGACCGTTGATGAACATAATGCGAAAACGAATGTCGTCAATTTCTCCCCCGGTACCATACGTGTAGGGGTACTGCTTGAAGGGATAAGCCTACAGCCGGTCGTTCATATAACTAATATGGCATCCGCTTTGCAACCGATGTATGACGAAACCGCCAGTAAGTGGAACCTGCATTCTGTGGTTCAGGGTAAAATATTCGGTCCGGAGGTGACTTATGAAGCTTCCACTAAACGTGCTGAAGTTTTCTCTGATATGCCGCGTTTTACGGAAAACACTCCCGGATTGGTTGAGATTATTGATCCGAATACGGGTGTTCACATTGTCCCGCCCATTTCGTTGCCCGATCTCATTCACCGCTATCATATTTCTATCGGGCCCGCTAATGAGGTGATTATTCCCATACAGATAACTTTCGGTCCGGGCTATACCCGAATCACTATCAAAGACTGGCAGAGTCAATCTGTTAAACCCGGGGTATAGAAAACAGGACGGCTGATATCCCTACTGCTAGATTGAAGTTACTATTATTAATTCATTTATTATCAATATATAATCATGCCTAACTCTATAATCACCCTATTCCGTCATCTGACCGGGAGTTTGTTGCTTTTGTTTTTAGCAGTAAGTTGTCGGCAGGACGAATCTCTTCTTCCGTCTGCGCCCGGCAAAGGCGCAACGAGCGAAGTGACACTTTCCGTCAGGATTCCCGATTTCCGGGCGGCGAATACCCGTGCTGTAGACGAGAAAGGAATAGCAGAGATTACCGTACTGATGTTTGCCGATGAAGGCGGCACGGAAAAAGTCAAGGTGAAATATGATATTCCGGGCAGTTCGTTGCGCACACCCTCGGGCTCTTCGGATACGAGAACTTTCTCTGTGCCCGTTACTGCGAGTACATACAAACGTATAGCTCTTATAACTAATGCCCAAACAGAACTGGCAGGCATTGCAGCCGGTTCCACTTATGATGCTCTTAAGCAAGTGGAGGTCACGGGCAGGTTCGGGCAAGCAGGAACGGGAACATACATCCCCATGTACGGTGAGCATGCCCCGGCGGGAGGCTTTGAGTTGAAAGCCGGTGTGTCGCAAACCATTGCGCAGGAAATACCCCTTATCCGTATGCTGGCCCGGGTGGACATTATCAACCCCATAACTTCGGGGGCCACGACAGCGGCAGGAGAGGTTTACTTCGTCAATCCTGTGGGCAACGGACGTGTTTGGGTAGATCTTGCTACATACAATACTACTTCTACACAGTCAGGATACATGACTCCCACACTACCTGTCGCACCGCAACCGGCAGTCGGTGGCGGACACCCGCTTGAGGGAATCGCAAATACCACTTCTCCGAATGTTATCACCTATTATCTGAACGAACAGTCGGCGACCGCCGGTGGCAGTCGTCCCTGTATCGTGATGCTTCTTGACTATCAGGGAAGAGAGTTCTACTACCGAATGGATTATACATGGGATGGCATTAAGGGCAGCGGTGCACCTCCTTATGAAAAGGGTAAATACATGCCCATTCTGCGCAACCACCGTTATATTTTTACAATAAAAGAAGTGAAAGGTCCGGGGTTTGATACAATGCAAGAGGCAATAACCAGTCCGGAAAACTTTACCAACCGTAACATCGTGGTGACGCCCATTGTGATAGACGAGGAATTCGCAGATATAGCGTTCAATGAGTCGGGGCATTTTCTGGCTGTAACCCGCGCAGAGATGATGCTGTTTGGCAAACACGGCGCTGCAAGTACAGAGAATCAGTTTTCCGTACGGACCAGTTACCCTGGCGGATGGAATATCGTGGCCTATAATTCAAATGGGGCAGAGCTCACAGCGTCCAATTCATGGCTTCGGACTTCTGCGGCCTTTGGTGCAGCAAACAGTACGGCTGCTGTGCAGGCTCTTACCAATGGGATAGGTTTTAGACGCGGATACCTCGAAGTACGGGCCGGCCGACTTTATACGAAAGTCAGAGTCACTCAAGGAGGTACACCTTTGGATTATGTTGCCGAGTATAACCTTGCAGGTGGTTCCATTTACGGTACTTCTTTTTCGTCATCTAATCCTCCCGGTCTATCTCCTATAGCAGCACAAACTGATGTTAATCTTCGCTGGGCTGCAAATCATAATAATAATCAAAGCGGTTATTACAATTATTTTGTTTGCAATAGCGATAATGCAATATCCCCCCCCGGATACAAAGAAGCTCTTCGAAGGTCCTTTTTTTATCACAGGCGAGGGTAAGGGATATCATCTGCCATCTCATAGGAAATTGGAGGGGATTTTCGGTAGCCATCTAAATAATACTCGGACTTATTACAAGAATGATTATTCAAATAGTGGTCATGAGGCTATTGAGTTTGGTGGCATTAAAAAAACTTTTGACGCAGATATTAAATCTATTACAGGTATTTGTTATGCCCTACGTTGTAAGAAAGCTACGGGCGATCCAAGAGGTGGACCATTAACAGACTTTCCTCGTGCTACAGATAATAGCTTGCTTTGTGCTTATCGTTACGAGCGTGGAGGTTCATTCTTACGCAATAGCCTTGATTCCCATTTAAAGGTTCAGTGTGTTTACTTGGGCAGTACATTTACTGGAGATATCAATACTATTAGCAATGAATCTTGGTGGAATACTCAAATTGCCATTCCCGATAAAGTTACGACTCGTATCTTTCCTATTACTGGTCATGTTGTCCCGCCTATTCAATCTCCCCATTCGATGATCAGTGATAATGGTGTTTCTGCTTATATTTGGTGCCAGACAGACATGAAATTAGGACCAAGTATTATACGTATCGACGACTATAGTGCGGATTTGCACTACAGCACTGTTTTTTATAATAGTGCCAATACAGTACGTCTCTTTGCAGGCGAATAGCCAGAAAATCACATATTACTGCTTTGATTGCTTGTTTAAGTTTATAAAATGATAATAAATAGAAAATATAATATCATTATGAGAATATTTATTCATCCTAATCCATTAAGATATTTTTTATTATCGGTAACTATTGCGATTGTTACATTCGGGCTCATATTTTCATCCTGTACTGATTACGAGCAAGAATCTGTTCCCGTGCCTGACCGTACAGCTGTTATTTACCTGAACTTCAAAACCGGTGCTTCATCAAAACCGGCCGCCGAAATGAACACCTCGCAAAGTGCCGAGACGCGTGCACCGATGCTACATGCTATAGATGAGAATGGTATCAATACTGTAGATGTACTTTCATTCAAGGTTGATCCTGCAGATCCTACGAATATAAAGAAAGGGACCTTCTTCTACTGTGCACAGGGTACATATAATGCGGGCACACAGACTGTACGCGTACAGTTGCTGGGAGCTTCCGAACATCAGACACTCGTGATACTCGCCAATGTTCGTGAACAGGTGAATACCCTTGCTGCCGCTTTAGGCGAACAGAAAGAGATGGTGATGAGCCGTCTCCTCTTGCCTGTCACGTCTGATGGCATGCCTGACTTAACGAACGGCATGCCTATGTGGGGAGAATTGCCCGATCAGGCTATTAATGAGACCTATGCACAATCTTCAATAACAGCTCCCACAGTGACGATGATACGTTCTTTGGTGAAAATCACCTATAAAGAGCACATTCCGCAACTACTATCTCCTGATGGTGGTAATTTATGGTATAATGGAATAAAATTTTTGGTATATAATCACCGTAGTAAAGGATGTATTACTCCTAATAACTTTCAAGTGATACCTCTTTCTGTAAGTACGCCTACTATCCCTATCGGTGCAACAGGGATACAAGGAGTGCATCATACTTTACTTGATCATTCTGCTTTGACAGGTAGTGGTGGCGAGGAATCGTTTTACATGTTTGAAGCGGACAATTCGAAAGTAAATTCAGGCTCCGCACTTGATGCTACTTGCCTTGTCGTGCAATTTCTCGGAGGTCCGGCGAGTGGTTGGCACCGTCTTGATTTTCGAGATTATATGCAACCACCTGGTAGTGGTTTTATGGATTTATTGCGTGGGTATCACTATGTGATAGAACCAAAGGAATGGGACGGCAGCATGGGAGCAGCAACACCTGAAGAAGCGCTCAAGGGGAAGTATACACTTAAATGTAAGATTGTTCCGTGGAACGAGGTACAGGGAGAGGTTAAAGTAGATGGGAACAAACGGCTGAAGGTGGACAAAAGAATATTCTCATTCCCCGGAGATCCTAATGTGACAGGCGAAACAGGTGGTACACAGACACTCACTCTCAGCACGGAAAACACAGGCGGCTGGCGCATTGATGGCAAGCCTGACTGGGTAACCCTTTCACAAAATTCGGGTACCGACGGCACACCGGCTACCGTGACACTTACCGTAGGTGTTGAACCCCGGACGTACAGACCGTACGGCAGTAATGAATCTCGTGGCCGGTAATCTGACCTATAAGATTCATCTCTCTCAACCCGATGCTTGCGGAAAGAACGGGGTGCCCAAGAAGATGCGCATCGGAAATAACGACTATTACACACACCGTTTCGGCGGATCTAACGGGCAGTGCTGGATGTTGGAGAATTCACGTGAAGGAACGCCGGATCATACATTGTCCGCCTTGCCGGGTGGGCACCCACGATATCTGTGGAATGGAATCAATTTCGCTTCTCCTGAGAAAATCGGCTTGCCGGCAGGCTGGGCTGCCCCCACGTACACGGATGTTTATAATCTGAGGAAAGCGACGTTTCCGGATGGTGCAGGGACGGGGAGGCAGCTATGGCTGCAATGGCAGAAGGATCCGGGCGTGGTTGCCTATTTTCCCACTTATGATGCAAACGGTCCACTTGTTCAGCCTTCACCGGATTGGGATCGGTATTATAATGGCAGAACTCCCGACAAATTTTGGCCGGGCGACTATCAGGCTTGGGAAACAAGACAACTGCCGCGATTGGCTTCTTATATACAAAAGCAACAGGATCATATATCCGCGTTTTGGTCGCATCAGTGGATTACTGACATTAGTATGCATTCCGGTGCCTTAGCAATACCAGCCGCCGATGGCAAGGTTGGAACCGCCTACATGGCACGCATGCCGATTGTTACGAAAGATAATGGCCCCATAAACAGTATTATTCAAATTGCTACTGATTTAAGAGAGCCCGGAACACATGCTACCCCTTACGAAAGAGCGAAAGATTGGCTGACAATCTATTGGTGGGTAGATCCAGACACGGGACAGAATTGGTCTCATGGCTATGGGGGCGTTGGGGTAAAAAAGGATTATTGCGAAAGGCTTCGGGCAGTCGTGGTTGGTTTGGTCCCTATGATATGCCCTGGCGACTTACGCAATCTCAATTTTATACCACTATGTTGGAACGGGATGGTTATATGTCTGCTAATTTATTGCGTGGCGGAGGGTATTACTATAAGGCTAAGCGAATTGGCGGCAAAGATGAGTATGAATTTTATCCGGGTGCAAAAGAATTGATCACTTATGACCCATCATTACCTACTGGCTACTTCAATATGTATTTTCCTCACCTGTCAGGATTGGGTGCTTATCTCGAGAATTTGCTCCCTCTTCGTTTCGTGCGTAGAAATTGATTTATCGGTATCCACTATTCCGCATCGGGTTTATGGCATGTCGATGTTGTGCAAGTTTCTTCATGGATCCGTCCGTCTGGAAATGTGATTATGATGCCAATGGAGTTGTAAATATTGACAAAGAAGAAGTTTCGACCGCATCTTCCCGGCAAAAGCGATGCCGAGGTCGGACTTCGGCATGGTCAAAGTCCAACCTTGACAATACCTCCTCAGGAGCATATCCTGAGGCATGTCTGGCAAGAGGTGCAGGCTATTGTTTAACCCTTGAATAATTTGTTACAGTGTTATTCTATAAAAAAACAGAAATCACAGCTCAAAGATCAGCTTGTGAAGTATTATCCGCAAGTAGTGACCATAGGCAAAGCAAAGCCGCTGACACAAAGGAAGTGGCACGCCGCATTGCGCACGAGAACACCGTATCATCGGCTGATATGCACGTCGTTATCCGTACACTGCCGGAAATAATGTCGCAAATCATGAGTGAGCGACATCAGTCTCACCGAATGGCAGGGACAGCCGACGAATAAGAAACCCGAAAGCGGCAGCAATAAGTTCTCACCGGTACGAAAACCCGGCAAACCCGGAGAGCCCCGACTCGACACTGTAAAAGGTGTGGTGTAAGGCACAAACCTGTAAGAAGTTGTCTCATTCAAATTTTAAAAAAGGCTTTATGAATCAATTCCCTGTTTTCCTCTCCCTCTTTCTGCTACTGCTTTGCTACGGGTGTGGCAAGGCGGGGAGGCAGACCGAAATCATGCGGCATCAGAAATATCTGCTGCATGCCCTCACGACAAACAACATGGCATCTCTCCGCCAAGAGCAACGTTATGTGTCAGATACGCTGTCGGTTGACAGCCTATCGGCTTCGCCGTATATGCGCGATTATCTGTGTGCATGGGTAAACTCTTACTGTTTCCACCAATACACGGCAGAGGATTCGGCAACATCAGGAAGCCCGTTAAACGCGGCTACGGAGCAAATTTCCGCCGATGTGAAACGTCTTGCTGTGCGCCTGCTTGATGCCGGCAAGGAGAAACAATTGGAAGAGATACTACGCATCGTTTCCGGGCAGTTGCTGGAGCTAGGCATGAACAATGCGGCGGCTGTTACTGCGGCAGCCGTGATGGGGGTGGAGGCTAATGCTGCCTGTCCGGGTGATATTGCCTACCGTCTACTCACTCGTTTGCTGCTTGTAGGGAAAAAAGCTCCACGTTTATCCCATGCCGTGCCGTCAGTGTCAACTGGCCCAACATTATTGTTGTTCTATGAAACGGATTGTCCTAACTGTGAGGCTGTCCTGCGTGATCTCTGTGGCTTTTATCCTACCCTTAAGGATAAAAACATACGGGTGATCTCTATTGCTTCAGATGATAACGAAGAAACTTTTGTCTCTCGTGCTGCCTCGTTACCATGGGCGATAAAATGGTATGAGCCTCAAGGTTTCTATAGTTCTGATTTTGAATCCTATGGCGTGGCATTTACACCTACACTTGTAGTCGTGGATTCGAATGGGTGTGTGGTGGGTTCTTACCGGACATTGGAAGAAACAACTCTCATTAGAAGTGAGCTTTAGTCTTAACACAGAATGATACAAGTACGATGAACTTATTTTATTTATCAGCCTACACAGATATGCATATCGGGTACTCTGAGCTATCCTGCCCGGGAGCTAAAAATAATTTGCTGTTACTGAACTCTTATCTGACACAAATCCCCAGATTGTATAATCGAGTTCCCGGGAAGGCATGGAATAATTCTCGTCCAGCTATTCGGCAAAATCCAAAACGTGGATGGTGGAATATTCTAAAATTTCTTATTGTTTTCATCATTATTGTTCTTTTGTTCGTTCTATTATTTCTTGTGACTATATTGACTGAATAAGGATGGAAATTGGCTTGCTATTGTATATGAATATAAATATAAAAAAACAAGTGTCTACATTAATGAATATGGATGATTTATTTATATGTAAGAGTATTGATAACTTTAAAATAGCACTTGCATTACTCTGTTCACGAATTCAATTATACTACTTGATATAGTGGCGTATCTGGCATCATCGAAATAAACGGAAAGTTCGTGAGGCCCAGAAACAACTAATGCAATTATCCAATATAAGAAGTGAATTTGCGGTAGGGCAGAGTAGTGAACAGCTGTATAAATACTATCTTCATCTTAATGAGTTTTACCGTCGTGAATTAGTATTGGTCGAATATATTCTTGAACAATATCCTGATTTATTGCTCATGCCGGAATGGAAGATAGTAAAAGTTATGGAAAAATCAGAGGAATTAATAGAATTGAAACTAAGCGATATTGCTTCCTATTATCAACAAAATAAATAAAATCTGGATATTGAAGGTTAGTGGGCGATCTAACCAATTACAAAACATATTTACCTATAATACAGGTGATAAAATCGGATCGTATTGTTGTAGGTAACTTAAAAGTAACAAACATAAAAACTATTTGAAGAACAACACATATAACATAACTTATAATTGAAAATACATTCCTCGAGACCGAAAAATTCCACGTTAATGATATATATGTTTCGTGCGACATCATACACACTTTAATTTCATGTCCGAATCTAAGATTAAGACCAAGATTCATACCTTACCGGATATTTTTCTCGAAAATTAATAATTTTCCTGTAAATCAACAACATAGAATACAAAACGGGATTTCAACTGTAAGCATCAGTTGTTCATCTAGCCTTACACTTTGTACGGGGAGTACACAGATTTTTGTACGCCATCAGATAATATGATATTTCCTTAATTTCTCATAAAACGTAGTACGGCTTAATTTTAGCATCTTGGCTGCCTTTGAACGGTTATTACCAGTTCGTTCCAGTGTCTGAAGAAGTATAACTTTCTCCTTTTCCTGTTCCGTTGCATCTTCCGGTTCTTCTTCCGTCTCTATCGAAAGATCCAAACTCAGGTCTTTTACCGTAATCCATTGACTTTCGGCTATCAATGCAGCACAGTTTATCGTGTTTTTCAGCTCACGGATATTTCCGAACCAAGGATATTGTTCAAGAGCCGTTTCTGCGAGACGGTCGAAACCTTGGAAATGACGTTTCAGTTTTTCTGAGGCACGTCTCAGAAAAAAGTTTGCCATCGGCAGAATATCTTCCTTGCATTCCGACAGTCGGGGAAGGGTAAGGGTAAACTCATTTAGGCGATAGAACAAGTCTTCCCGGAACCGTCCTTCCTTGATGGCCTTCTCCAGATTTTCATTGGTAGCTGCGATAAGCCGTATATTAAAGGCATATTCATGGGTAGAGCCCAATGGCTTGTATGTTTTTTCCTGCAAAGCTCTCAAAAGAAGAGTTTGTGTCTTATAAGACAAATTACCGATTTCATCAAGAAACAAGGTGCCGCCATCGGCAGCACGAAACAAACCTGGTGTATCGCTTTCTGCTCCGGTATAGGCTCCCTTACGATGACCGAAGAATTCGGAAGCGGCAAGCTCTTCGGGGATTGCCCCGCAATCAACAGTAATGTACGGCTTACTATGGCGGTGGCTCTGGTCATGAATTTCTCTTGCCACATGTTCTTTACCCACACCGGATGCTCCACGGATCAAAATAGAATAGTCTGAAAGGGCAACCAGTTTCAACTTTTTATAGAGTTCTAAGGCTTGCGGACTTTCACCACGGTAAAATTCATTCTCTTCATGAGACTTGCTGAGCACATTAAAGATAGCCTCCGAAAGCTTATCCGGCCGAATAGGCTTGCACAGATAATTGACGGCGCCGAGTTGCATGGCTTGCACCGCATTTTCCACCTGTCCGTAGTTAGTCATGATAAGGAAAGGGATCGTATAATTTTCATCATTCAGCCATTCCAGAAAGAGGGTACTGTTTCCATCCGGCAGACGCAGGTCTGCCAGTATCAGATCGTATTCCTTTTCCCTAACGGATTTCTTCGCATCGGAAAGTTTCGTTACGCTTTCCACCCTCATGCCTTGTTTTACCAGCCAGTTACCGATGGTACGGCTGAAAATAATATCGTCTTCTATAATCAGAATACTTTTCATTGTTTTTCCTCCTGTAATTTATGTTCTGCAAAATCAATAATTTCTTTCATAGAACGGATGATCTCCTGTATATCTGTTATTTGTCTTTTTGTCCATGAACCTGTAGCTGTAGTTACCAATTTCCTCAATTGCATTAACGGATAGTTTATATGAACGGTTTCCCAGAGAGGCAGATTTTTATGCAGGATGGATTGGACGGTTTTCAAATCATTTTGGCTTATGGCTGTAACTATCGAATCCACGTCCTTCCGTGCTTCCGCTATGAATAAGCGCAACATCTCCTGCCGGTTGTCCTCCCCGGAGAGAATGACTGAAAAGTCAGGGCTCTGATCTGTTGCTTCCTTTTGACCGACTATCTTCCTGGTGACATCCATCAGTTGCTTCATTGTAAAAGGCTTGTGTATGCTTCCTGCAAAACCTTCGGATAGATATTCGTTATCATCATCGGAGCGGGCAGTCACTGCGATGACCGGTATGTTTTTGTTTTTTTCTATGTTAGAAGAACGGAGTATTTCCAAAACACCGAAACCATCCATTTCCGGCATCTGGATATCTGTCAGTAGCAAGTCATAATTATTTTTCTTTAACAAATTTGTCAGCTCCCAACAGTTGGTACAGCAATCACATGCCACCCGGTTCTGAGAGAACATTTCACGAGTTATCCTCTGTTGGATAAGGTCATCGTCAATGACCAGCACGCGGATATTTTCTAAATGGACACCGACAAACGGCCTAGTTTCTTCCTGAACGGAATTATTGTCGGCAACCGGAAAGGGAAGGAATACGGAGAAAGTGCTTCCTTTTCCGATACGGCTCTCCACCGAGATCTCACCACTCATCCATTGTATGAGTTTGGAGGTGATCGCCAACCCCAATCCGAAGCCGGGTGTATGCTTTGCATTATCCAGTCTTTCAAAGGCATTAAATATTCGTTTTAACTCTTCCTTTGTCATGCCCGGACCGCTATCTTGCACTGAAATACGTAATTTTTCATTGTTATATTCCGCAGTCAAAGTGACTGTCCCTTTTTCTGTAAATTTCAAAGCATTAGACAGCAAATTATTAATGATCTGTTGCAGTTGTGCCCGGTCACCGTTTACGATGACATTTAGATTCTCAAAACGGGTAGTAAACCTGAGGCGTTTCTTTTTTGACAGCAAGGTGTAGTTCTTTGCCGTTTCTCTGAAGAATACTGATAATGAAAAGGGCATCATATTCAGTTGGATTTGTCCGGTATCCAGCAGATAAAACTCCAGCAGGGTATTTACCAGACTGAGCATATAGTCGGAAGAGTGGCATATGTTCGCTGCAAATTCATCGCGTTTGTCTTTTTCTTCCAATCGGGGCAACAGCTCTGCACTTTCCTTGATGATCGCCAATGGGGAACGTAGGTCATGGGCGATAGAGAGCATCATGTTCTTCTTAGACTGTAGCAATTCTTTGTTCTTTTTATCTGATTCTTCCAATTCTTTTTCATAGCGGGAACGCCTTTTCACATCCCGATGGATAATGACATAAAGTACAATAATTAACATGCAGACAAAAAAGGTAAGACCTGCAAAAGTAAAAAAAGAACTTTCCCTGCCGGATATGGATTGCCCATATCTTTGGAATAAACGCCGGTTGGTTTCCTCTTCGAAATCCTTTACTAAATTATTTAATTTCCGGTTCAATACAAGATTGTTATTATAAAGACTGTCCATCTGTAAAAGAAGCCTCTGCTGCTGTTCCTGCTGTTGTTCCATGACTTCTTTATCCAATGAATAAAGCAGTCCTGCGGGAGAAGAGACTGGATTGGTATCCGTTTCCTTTTCCCTGGCAACTTTTTCCCGTTGTTCCGGATAAGCTGATCTGGACTCTTTTCTATGGAAGATAGACCGTAACCCTTTTTTCATTTTGGAGGCGGCGAAAGATTGCATAGCATTCATCGTTTGTTTTTGAGGTGAGATACGCTCTATCCGGGAAACAATAACCGGTATCTTTTCTCTGACAAAATTACCGGTCTCCTGTAATTGCAGAAAGGTATTCATGACAGCCGAGAGCAGGAATTCTTTTTCTTGCAACAGCAAACAGAGGGTATCTATTTGTCTTTCCTGTTCCGGGGCATGCACATAATCTCTCAACACTTGTAATGTATCGCAGACTTCCCTTCTTTTCACACGGTAACGTTCCTGATCAGCCTCTCTCCATACGCTTACCAGTTCGGCTTGTGTAGTCAGCTCCCAAAGGTGCATGTACGTCCTTTCCACTAACTTGTGGGTATAAACCATTTCCTGTTCCGCTTTTTGCAGGGTATTGTGTTTTATCTGTTCCTGACGGAATAGATATACAATAAAGACGAGCAGGGTAATCAGTATGCTGTAACCGATAAGAATCTTAAACCTTAGTCCCATTTTTTCAGAAGTCTTATAAATGAATATCGTTTTTCAGAATGTCTCCTTCAAACATCCCAAATGAATAAAAGGCTCATTGACATCTATTCTTAGTTGTCAGACTTTCATGACCTTAGAACCGTTCTTTCATCATATACGGTAAAAGAATTACACAGTAACCGGACTACATATACCAGGCTTTAAATATTACATAGAAATAGCATTAAGGAAATACCTCTTTTATTTGTTTTCTAAATAATGGACGTTCACTTCCATCTAATATCCCTTACTTGACCGTAAGCCCATAACAAGTCCAGCTTTTTTGTCAAGAACATACAAGCGGGTTGTAACATTGCATTTTTATGTTCATAGTATATGTTTTAAGATATTGCATAACTAGTTAAAACGGACTTTAATATATTTTTTTATTCAGTTTCACAGCAATCATAATCAAACCATCTTCCACAGAGCAAATATAGTCCAAAGTCACCAATGTAGTGTGATACTCTTCACCACTAATCCATGCCACTATCGAACAGTCGATTCTTTTGTCGATGAATGCTACCATGTGGCTAATGATAATAAGATCTCGTAATTTATAATATTCATATATTCAATTCTTAATGTGTTTACATGTTTATTATCTATTTGCAAAAATAGACAACACCCCCCAAAACAGACTTATACAAATTACTGTTTATCTGATCTTTTTTACAAGATTTACACCACAATGGAGTCTATGGTTTATAAAATGATATAAAATGAAAAATATTGTTTTATGAAAAGGCTTAATGTTACTGCACTAATATAAACTCACTGTGTCTGTTTGTTCCGGCTTTATTTCTTTTTCCGCCTCTTCCATAACCCTTATCATTTCCTGTTCGGGCATGAGCATCAGGTCAGGATATTTGTCCAGAATATATTCCACCAATGCCAGTTCCTGCCTGTAAAGCATACTGAGAAGAACATATGGTTCATATGGTCGGGAACCGACCAGTCGTGCAATGAACTCGCTTCGCATGTCAGAGAATAACATAAGCCTTCTTCTGGCTTCATCCATTTTGCAGATGTCCCGGTTACGCCAGACACGCCACCGGATCAAATAATAGAGCTGAATCCGTGAACAAAGCAGGGCTAGTTCAGTCTCAAGGATAGCCCTGTCATTTTTACTTAAAAAATCATTCATAGATGTATGCATTAAATGTTCATATTGAAGTGTCGGCCAGTTTTCGCAGCCCGACAGTTATACAATTTCCTTACGAAATAGACTAACTGTTGGATAAGAGTAGCATCAGGGTAAGAAGGATTGACATAAGGAGTATAAGAAATCCTAGGGTATATTTACGCCTGCGCTTGCGATACGGTCTATGACTTTCATAACTCTGGCGGGAAGCATTCCAGGCTTTTCCGGGGACACGGTTATACAGCTTGGGAATTCGTGTCAGAAAACAAAAAGTGTCTGTCATATGTGTCATGCTTTCGTAGGTTAACAGGTTAAGGTATGCTTATCAGCCCTGTTTCCTCCAGTGTGTGATAGGAACCGGCAATCCGGCCATCAGGGTTTACCACGACCAGAGTAGGCGTAGATGCCACACCGTAATTTTCGAAATCAGGACTATAAAAACCACGAGAATCGTACCATTTCTCTGTCCATGGCAAGGAAGCGGCGCGGGAAGAAAAGATATGCTCGTCTTCGTCGGAAGCAATAGACAGCACTCGCACTCCCCTGTCCTTCAAGGTAGTGTAAAATCCGCAGAGGTCACGTAGGACAGCTTCACAGTTAGGGCAATCCGTTTCATAGAACAATAGTAATGTAGGACCGCTTGCCACCAACGGTACTGTATGGGAGAGACGCGGGGCTTTTTTTCCTGCAAGCAGCAGGCGGGTAAGCAGGCGGCGAGCAATGTCTCCCGGACAGGCGGGATCAACATCGATGCCCATAACGGCTGCCGCAGTGACAGCCGCTGCATCATTCATACCATGCTCCTGTAGTCGGGTAGCCACGATACGTAACATTTCTTCCAGTTGTTTTTCCTTGCCTGCATCAAGCATACGAGCTGCAAGACGCTTGACATCTCTGCAAAAGCGATAGGTAGCCAGCTTAGTCGTAACTTCAGCTTTCCCAGCTTTCATCATCATATTGTAAAAAATATAAGAATCAGTCCACGAATACAAATATTTGTGCCTGTGCGAAAAAGCAAAAGACACATCAGACGAAAGCGTATCCGTTACGTAATGCTGTTCACGGCGAAGAGTTAAGGAATCATCTGTTGCAAGGGCGCGCAGCAGACATTCGTAATGTCGCACAACTTCCGCCTCTTCACCGCCCTGACGGGAACTGCCACAGCCCCCCAAAAACAGTCCAAACAAAAAGACTAAAACAGTTGATCGTTTCATGGTGCTGTTTGTTTAATGGTTAAATTACTGGTCATGCACACAACGGACACTACCGCCCAGCAGATAATGATAACCATAATATTCATTAAACCCTGCAGGTAACCCGGCCGGACTATGAATGTCATTACCGGCACCATGCATTAAGGCCCATCTATTACGATTAACCCTATATGTGGGCGCTGTTTTTCCAGCTCCGATATCAGGATTCCAATATATTCCTGTATGTAATACAGAGGCAGGAGAATGTCGTTGAGGTGATGAATATATCATTGGAGTTTGTGTCCAGATAGCTAAAACGCCTTCTTCATATCCACCATCGGGGGCAGATATGGCTGGAAAAGACTTAGCTATTCCCGCACCGCTTTCTATCAATCGAGTAAATACAACAGGATAAGAGCCTGTTATAGACTGTATCAGATTAATAACCTCCCAAGCCGTAGGGAGTCGCCAGCCATCGGGGCAGGCACGTTGGGGAATACTGCCATAATAAATGGGTCCGACCATAGCTGGTGCCAAAGAATATGAACGAGGACGAGCAGCCATATTAGGACCTCCTTCCCTACTGGCGTCTATCATCCAACAAACACCACCATTACCCATACGGGTAGTCTGATAGTTACTGCCACCGATACGCATAAGTTTCATGGAATTTCCGAAACCACAAGCCGGTTGCTGGCTTACATGCAAACGATATTCCAATTCGTTAGCAGAATTTCCTGTTCGTATGGAAAGGACAGCACTACGCATATTCTGGGTAAAGTTCTTACTGTTTGCCGAAATAGTAACCGTGGCTGGTACTCCCGCTGTACCCGAGGTTTGGCTGAGTGAAATCCATGAAGGTTTTCCGGTTATTTGCCAATTGGTATTCTCTGTAGTTATATTTACGGGTAATGAAGCGACACCTATTTGGATATCACCGTCAAAAGCGAACACCCGTTTGTCCACCGTCAGCCGTTTGTTCCCTCGTACTATTACTTCTTCTTGTACCTCGTTCCACGGCACGATACGGCATTTAAGGGTATGGTTTCCTTTGAAAGCTTCCTCGGGAGTTTGGGCCGGCAACCCGTCCACACTTTCCACTTGTACTTTATATTCATGATTACGCAGAATATCCATCGGCACTCCCGAACCGTAGTCCTTGAAGTCGAGGCGGTAGTAACCGTCTACCGACGGCTTAGAGCCGGTGAGATACGGCTTCACGTGCATAACCAGACAAAGGTCGTCCAGCGCATTCCCGCCCGAGGGGCGGTTCTTGTTGTCCACCTCGCACAGGTAGAACGTCTTTTGTGAGCCGTTGAAAATACCGATATTCCCGGGTGACACATCGCTGTTCAATGAGGTGAATGTACCCCGTGTCTGCCGTGCCCCGACGGGTACGGTGGGAGTATTCACTTGCTTGCCCGTCACATTATAGTTGTCCGGTGCAATGCGTCCTTTTGCCCGGTAATTGTACAGCCGCAGATCGTTGTAATAATAGAAAAAGCCTTTTAGGTCGGATTCAAGAGGATTGATAAGCGTGAACTTAGCTACCGCACGTATCATCGTCACCTCTTGGGGAGCGCCAGAGGGAGAGAAACCTTCGCCCACCGCTTGGTTGGGAAGCTCGCCCCACATGGGTATGCCATTCGTAAAGTCGGGTGCGGCATCCGTTCCGACATCGAATGCCAGGCGGTTCATTACCCCCTCTTTCTGTTCTCCGAATGCAGCAGCAAGGGTATTCACCTGCTCACGGACATTGGCAAGCACCACGAGTGTCTGATGTTCGGGAGCTCCCATCAGCTGTACACGTACGGTTTGTGTGCCGATATCGTATGTACCCTGTGCACGGTAGAAGAATGTACCTTTCTTTATATTCGTAGGATCTGCAGGATCAACCTTGAATGAAAGTACATCTACAGTATTGATTCCATTTTCATCTATAGCACGTGTCAGCGGCGCACGCGTTTCGGAACTTTGCGAGGTGTTCATTTCAGCAGCCTGTTTTGAAGCACCGGTTTTAAAGTTCAGGTAAATAACGGCTGTATGTCCGTTCGCTTGCGGCACCGACTGCTCCGCATCATCACTGCAAGCGGTCGGAAGGAGCGCCGCCATTGCAATCCACAGCACAGCTGAGGCATGTCGCCTCCACAGATATGCCACACGGGTGAAACCGGATAAACCGGAAGTCTGAAATCCTATATTCATTTTTCTTCTTTTTTTAGTAATATATCTATTTTTTATATCAACTTTCTTACAAACTAAATTGCATCGGTCATATACCGTCTTACTTATTTATCGGCGAACAGACGAACGGAAAACCCGTGGTGTTTAACGTCTCTGTAGTTCGCGAACGCAGAGTACGAGTAGAAAGACACGTTCCAAGCATTGCCGAGGAGGCTGGGAAACTCCGTGCTCGACCAATACCGACCATATTCGCCTCGGGCTTCGAGCAAACCACTCGAAATGAACGTTGGGAAGGAGATATAACCGGCAGCCGGAAAAATACGAACGACAGCCTCGGAAGTATGGCTATCCCACCAAGAATCATTATTGATAGTGCTAATGTTTCCTGTAAATGCGCTGCCCAAGTAAACACAATCCACTTTCAATAGGGAAGTAAAGTCATGGTTGGCAAACGAACCCACGCGGGTGTAACGGTAAGCACAAACCATATTATTATCAGTAGCAAGAGGGAAATCGGATAGGGAAGAATCATCGATAGGATTACCGGTACCTTGTTTGAAACGCAGAGCGTAACAAACACCGTTACCCGAAGAGAAATAATCGTTGGCGAAAGTTTTTTTGATGCCACCGAACTCAATAGCCTCGTTGACATTAGAAGTATTAGTAGGGGAATCATATTGGGTATTACCGCTGTAGGAGAAAACGCCCGTCAACTCCCAGCGGGAAGGCAGGTGGTAACCATAACCGGGATGCCCCAGTTTAAAAAAGACATCATCAAAGAGCTTCTTGGCATTTGGATTGTAAGTATCATTATTCTCTCCTGTGAGCACGTACCAATTATAATAACCGGATTGGTCATTGCTATGGCTCGAAGCCCAATGAAGATTAGGGTCAGTCTGGGCTGCAGTGGGAGAAATACCCGGAGGAACGGAAGAAATGAAAGGAGAATTATAGATAGAGCCACCGGCGAGGTTATATTCGGCAACATAATCCAAAGGCGTACCGATCTGCTTAATATTGATTTTAGTATAAAGTCGTCCAGCCCGTATCTCCAGATAACCATCCTTGAATCCCTTGCCATTCGTGATGGCCTGCAATTCCTCCGTAACCGGATTGGTGAGAGTGGCGCCAGCCGCCCCACTGTTTTGACTGGGTTTCAGCCATGAATTAGAAACTGAAATTGTTGTTCCGTCGGCATTATAGGCACCGACCTTCCACCCACTGGGGTAATTGGTGCGCACAGAAAATTTGTTCTGTGTGCTTGTGGCATCGTGCTTGCCTTGAAGTGTCATCGCCGTTCGGGTCACTGCCAAGAAATGCCCCAATTCATTGAACGTTATATCTGTGAATGCGTCTATCACGATGGGCACTACTACGATGTTATGGTTGGTAAAGTTGTCCGGGCTGGTTACAGCCTCGTTCAAAGTGGCAAACCCCGGCCCTTTCACTTCCTTGATGGTGAAAATATAGCGGTGGTTGCGCAGAATGGGCATGTATTTACCCTTTTCGTAAGGACTCGTGCCACCGCCCTTGATACCGTCCCATGTATAATCCATTCAGTAGTAGTATTCTCTTCCTTGATAGGCAAGATTTATAACTATACAAGGACGGCTGCCGCCGGAGATAGCCGACTGTTCATTCAAATAATAAGTGATGACATTCGGAGATGCGGTGTTTGCAGTTCCCTCAAGCGGGTGCCCGCCACTGACTGCTGGCTGCGATGTGGCAGGCAGTGTGGGAGTCATGTATCCCGATTGTGAAGCGGTGGTATTGTATGTAGCAAGATCTACCCAAACGCGTCCGTTGCCTACGGAATTGACGAAGTAAACCTTTCCCGCAGCTGTCGTGGCTCCCGAAGTTGTAGGATTGATGATATCCACCTTCGCCAGCATGCGGATAAGCGGTATTTCCTGCGCAATGGTTTGCGACACACCGGCTTTCAGTTCAAAGCCTCCCGCCGGGGCATGCTCGCCGTACATGGGTATGTATGTGCCCGTACCTTCTTGTCCGAACCTACCCACGACTTCCACTTGCTTAAGAGCGTCATAGGTGGAACCGGCTGTTATATTTGCCAGTTCTGTTTGGGCATTAGCTATGAGAGCTATACGTTTGTATCTGCCCGCAATAACGGGCACAGAGAAGTATTTCGTATCCGAAGAGCCTGAAAGTGTATGCAACGAGCTGCCCGGAATATCATATTTCACCTTGACTTTCTCCGTACCGCCTTCATCGGCAAACATCAGTACGGTAATCTCTGTTATCCCTTTCTCGTCTACACCACGAGTATTCGCCGCCCGGAAATCGGGAATCCTGACAGAAAGTGTCACTTCGGCCGTCTCACCTTTGCCGGACACGGGCGGAACAGGAAGAATGAGTTCGTCTTGCCGGCACGAAAGTACGAGCGGCAGTAATAACAGGACCGACAGCAGGTTGCGGAACGGTATGATGATTGAACTACTTGGCATAATATATTGTTTTATGATTTGCATTTCATGATTGACCGGTGCGTTTTTTACACTCCTCCGGGTTTTACATTCTGATTTTCCCAATTCCTGATCGTTATTTTCGCATGACCGTTTGTAAAGGTAATCTCGATAGGAATGGTTACTTCAATATCTTCCTCCATCGGTATGTGGTAGCGGGCAATAAGCCCTGCCAACGAAATCGGGGGCACGATATGGTTTCCCGTGGTGGGATCGATAATTTCCACCATGCCGGGGGTATCGGCCTTGAAACGGGGGATGTCAGTCGTGGCATTAGCATGGCGGTTGGTGACATCATATGCTACGGCAGGCTGGAATGTCTTGTTCCGGCTTACGGACTGGAGACGCCATGTGCCCGAGGTTTCGTCGAACACCGGTCGCAAGGCTGACTCCATGCCCGTGATGTGTACCACAGGCTGCACGCTCACACCATCAAGGTGAAGACTTACACGGATAGTGCCGGGGCTGAAATTGACAGTATGGTCTCCAGTCTCGTGCTCACTGACCGTAAGTGGCGTGACAGCGAAAAGAAGCCGATCAAGCGTGGGGATGGAAGCGGAAGTCTCCGCATGCGGGTGTGAGGCGGAAAGGTTCCTTATGGTTTCTCCTTCGGAAAAGCCGCCGAGCTTGGTCTGTGCATCCGAAGCATTCGCCCAGAGCACGACAGTGTAGTTTCCCTGCGGCAGATACATCTCAACACCCTGCAAACGGTCAAGTTCACTCTTCTCCAGCGTCTGCATATGCTCAATACTGCCATCGGGACGGTACACACACAGCCTCACCCTCTGAACACGCTCTCCGAAAAGGTCAGCGGCAGAGCCGCGAGGCTTGTAGGTAAATCGTAACAGGGTATCCAGAGGGCAGCCCTCCAGGGACTCCCTGATGCACCCCGACAAGACTAAGGTTAAAATACCGGAAAACATCAGGAAGCGTATAGCTTTATACAATTTCATGCGTAGTATCTTTTAGGTGAATAACTGTGGTTATGACTTTATATGAATATACGTGTTATGATTTAACAGGTTATAGAAATACAGGTCGTGAGGTCAGGGCAAAAGACACCCACGACCTGCTTACATTCCGCCGTGCGAGAGGAACTGGTGAACTAGTAAAATGAGCTAAAAATCTCCTCTACGCAAACGGACTTGTAAAAGAAACAAACAAATACAATATACCTTGATGGTATGACAGTTAGAGATTAGGCTTGACAGGAACGACCGTCCAGGCTTTTACCGTCACCTTCAACCAAACGCTGACAGCACTGGTATTAGGTATTGTGGAAAGGTTGCTCTCGTCAAATGTAAAGTCGGCTTTCGAGATAGTATAAATCTTTCCTTTTTCCAGTTCTACAATATTGCCACTGCCATCTTTGAATCCTCTCACGGTGATAAACTGGTCACCTGTGCCGAAATTCACGCTGCTGCCGGCCTTAGCAGCCAAATTACTCAACTTAAATACGAGCTGGAGTTGCTCGTTCGCGTCAGTACTGTTACCGTTAGGAACAACCTGATATGCCCAACGTTGCCCTGCAGTTGGCGGAATGACTTCCTTTGGGATACCTGTAGCAGCGACGGCAGACTGGTCAAAGAGTTTTCCAGCGTTAGCAGGGGTGTAAAGCCCCTGTCCTTGAGCATAGGCAGCAGGAGTAGCACCATATTGTACTTTCGTTCCCACAACGGTACCGGCCAGGTTGAACTTTTCAAAGAAGTTATTCACATAGATTCCTTCCAGCGTAAAACCATCCACCGCACTGGAGGCCGTAGTCGCCAGACCTTCGATTTCGACACGTGCCACGGCAGGACCGATTTCCACTTCGGCATACTTGTCACCGTCCGTTATTCCAGGGGCATAAGGCAGGGCCGGACTACCGGTAGTCCATGTCTGCAGGGGTTTGTCATCGCCGCTCAACACCACATCCGCAACTGCAGACTGGCTTGTGATTTCCAGTTGTACAGCTTTCAATGCAGCTACGGTTCCACCTGTAGGCAATGAAGTTCCGGCAGGAATATTACCACATACCGTTACAGTGGTAGCCGCCGCGGGTACATCCGTTATTTGGGTACCGGTAGTCAGATTCGCAATCGTGATGGGAGTGGTTGTAGTCGCGTTCACATATTTCAGAATGCTGGTCCCGTCATGGAAGTATACATGCAGATTACTTACCGTAGCAACCGTTCCCGAGGCTACAGGAGGCTCGGTCGATCTCGTCAGCGTCGGCAACTCCAGCTTCATGAATACGCTTCTCGCTTCCCCGTTCTTTACGTCAGGCACTTCGATGTCATCGTTACTGCACGCGGTGAATGCTGCAGCCATAGCAACCATTGTAAACACGCTTAACAAACTTTTTTTCATAATCATTGTAATTAAATTGTTAATAAAAAAATAAACACTAATAAAACACTTGTTAATATTTAATTCGTACTTATACTTTTTTTCCTGTTTTGTTCTTTCTACTTTTTACTATTTCCCTTCCGCTATCCTGTCCAGTTCCATACGGAGCCCGAAGAACTTGGGAATGAGGTCCGACAGTTCCGGATCCAGGGGAATACGCAGGACAAGATTGGGATTCATGCGGCAGGCCGCAAGCATATGTTCCACTGCTAAGTAATCATCGCCCTGCCGGGCGCTTACCACAGCATGCAGGTATTCCTTGCGGGAATCTACGGGTAACTGGTCTAAAAGAGCGGAAGCCTCTTTATGATAACCGAGCTGTGTCAGGCAAAGGGCGGTGTTATAGTCAGGCCGTTTTTCCAATATCGGCAAGGCTTGCCGGTATTGTCGCTCTGAAAGGAGCCGCAAGGCTTCGGCATACTCTTCTCCCTGCGGAGTATATACGGGACCGCTTGCCGCAAGAGAGTCTGTCTCCGCAGAAGCTATGACATATTGGTCCAGAGCGGAACGGTCAACCAGGTCGCTAAGCGAGGCCACAATGAAGAGCAGCGTGTCCGAGGCGGCAGGCCGCCATGTGCTGCGGTCGGTGGCTTCCACGATAGACTCTAGCCGCACACGGAGCTTTTTCATTCCATCGGTGACGGGCAGAGAATATACATAGTTGTAGATATAATCATGTCCGGAAACTGAATCCGAATTCTGGCGGACCATCACGGAGTCGATATAGGGGAAGGGAATCATACGCCGGCGGATTTCATCACGGTTACGGTCATTCATCTCATTTTCGGCAATCCGGTCGTAGAAATAACGGTGGCGGGAGATGTCCATCGAATCGGTGGCGGTGAGGACATAGTTGTGTATGTCGGACAGGCTGCGCCCCCCCGTTATAAAGGTCACGGAATTTCGAAGGTACACGATCGGCGGTAAGCTCGCGTTCCAGCCGGTACATCGGCCAAAAGGAGGCCGTACGATGATATTTACGGTCATAGGAGGCCCACAACCCGAGCGTGTCACGACCAGCCACATAGCGCCGTACGCTTTCTTCGATCCGCTTGCGTTCCAGGCGGTGACGGAGTGTCGCACGGTTGGCCTGCGTACGCGTGTTCCAGAAATTCTGGCGTTCAAGGGCAAGGCGTTTCCACTTCTCGTAGGCAAGCTGACGGTCGCGCTCCTTGCCGTAAAGTTCATAGAAGAACCTCTGCCGGCGGGCGATATCCTTATTGATGCCTTTACGGTCAAGATACACATTATCATAAGCCGAAGGATCGACAATTCCATTAAGAAACAGCCTGTACGCCTTATAGTCCGCTTCCTGCATGCGGGTAAAGGAAGAACCGGAAAGCACAACAGGTGGTAGCGGGAAGCCTGAACTGTCAGAGGTGCAGAGCATCGGGGTGAGTGTGACACGCCAGCAACTGTCAATCAGGAGGGAAGGGACATGGATATTGAATTCCAAACGCACGGAACCTTCCCGCATGGTGACCTGCTTGACGACCGTGCGTGCAGCGACGATGTCAACACCGCCCAGGTGTATGGTTTTCCATACGTCATCCGTACTGTCGGAGACCTCTTCGAACTCACCGGGAAGAGTGTCCGAAGAAGTGGTGAACCCCACCTGTTCGGCAAGCACTCCGGAAGGTGCGCTCTCCTCGTGGGGAAGAAAAATATTAGGACGGCCGGACTGCATAAACAGCCGCATAGTCCGCGGTTCGCGGGAAGTGGAACAGGACACGGCCAGTAACACTCCCGCGCAGAAAGCGGCGGCCGTTATGTGGGATTTGAGATACTTATTCATCATTCAACTTTTTATATCTTGTTTCAACAGATAAGATGGTTTCAGAAAAGATAAACCAGATTAACGGCGGTACGTGTGGGTGTCACATAGACACCGGAGCCCTTGCCGGTACGCTTACCGCAGTTCACGCAACGGTAACGTTCCCAGTCGGCCCAGACAACACCGAGACCCAGTTCGAACTCCAGATTCCAGCGACGCGAAAGGGGGCGCACCAGCCCCGCAGAAAGCCCGCCGCCGAAAGCTGTGCCTTCGTAACGGTAGCGATGTCCGAACAGACCACCCGCATTATATATGGAGAACACACCGTGGAGCCCGATAAAACAACCCCTTCCGTAAGTTTCGCGCATCCAATAACGCACACCAGGCTGGACTGTGAAGTTTTTAAGCTTGCCGTCATCCCAAAGACGGAAAGGATTGTACTGTACGGGAAGATGGGCGGACCAATGCGTGGAAAAAGCCATGGAACCCTCCACATTCAGATTCCCCGTACCTAAACCCACCAGATTGGTTCTGACAGAATAAAACTGCGCGGAAACCTTGTCTGAATACACAAGGCAGGCCAAGACACAGGCAAAACATAAAAAGTACTTTTTTCTATTCAAATTCATAATTCAAACTAGGATAACTCAAACTTTAAGTGGATAAACAAAACATGCACCCAAAGTAAACGGATGAAAAGCTGTGTCATCATAATAAGACTGTTCTTATTCTACGTGCAACCTGTAAAAATGAAGTATTTTAATGAACAAGAAACAGTTTTATATTATCACATCTGTTTTGTTTTTCCTGGTTGCAAAAGTAATAACACATAAATCACGAGTTACAAAATGAAACCACAAATCTAACGTCCGCATTGCATAAAACATTATAATACAGAAACATAAAGACTTCGTTCTTCTTATTTTTCTAACACGACGCTAACAGATGATTTACAACCTTAAAAAATATAGGGCAATCAATAAGTTTCTGACAATTGACTGGAATAGTAACAGATATTATAATGAAAGCATCTTCATACTTTCCGGACATACCTCCCAGGAGAATTAAACCTGTTATGGCTTACCTCCATGACAAAACCATTCTACAATTACATCATTCCGGTATTATGGCAAAAACAATCTGAACATATTCTAGATTTAATTACCGGATGATGCATTAGTCATTGGAACCTAGTATAAAGTTGAAATACCTATCCCAGAAGGCTTAAGAATAATTCTTTATTAGCTGTTTCCGTAGATTTAATACGTGATTTGAGCCGTGACTTGCGAGCGTATACATTAGCCACCGTATCCTTCATGAATAAGCTAATTACTTGCGGTGAAAATCCTACAAAAATATAGCATAATAACCTGGTGTCGGAAGCTTTCATGGTCGGAAAATCTTCCTTGAGCTTGTACATGGCATTGTCATGACAAGTGTTTACGATTTTTTCCAGTTCTTGCAGTATGCCATTGTTTTCTGCAAAATCTGTAATTATCTGCTTTACTTCATTAAATATGACTGACTGTTGCGATGTTGTATTTTCACGTTCATAGTAGGTCTTTCCAAGTTTATCGACAATGTCAAAGCGTGAAGCAGCCAATCCTCTTAAATAACTTTCCGTAGTCTGCTGTTTTTTCACGCGTTCAGTAAGAGCCTTGTACTCGGAATTGGCTTTCTCTGTCAATAACAAATAATGGTTGGTACGATCACGTTGCATGCGTAAACGTTGGCGGACGATATACCAGGCAATTCCAATAATAAAAAAGGTAGCGGCTGCTATAGCTATTTCCCAGACAGTCCGGTTTTTCATTCTGTATTGGGCGAATTTTGTTCGCTCTTTAAAATAGTCCCGCTCGACCATACCGGCGGAGAATTGCATGTTTGAGCGCATTATTGAATCGTTCAAGTAGATATAGCGATGTACATTGTCCGTTGCTTTTTCAAAATTTTTAGCCTGCGCTTCGATATGGTATGCAGTGTATTGTAGTTCTGCCATGTCGCAAATATCAGTAGTGTGCGCCTTTGCAAGCTCCAGATAATACCGTGCACTGTCTATATGATTCTTCAAAAGACTTACATCTGTCAATGTGTGATATCCATATACCGTATCCTGTCGGGCGGAAAGTTCGATTCGCTGTAACAGGTCATTGGATATATGCCGTTTGGATATCACATATAGTGATGCAAGATTAGTAAGGCTGACTTCTATCAGATTACTGTTATTATGTTCATCGGCCAAGTCAAGAGCCGCCGAATACAGCCTTATTGCTTTTTCTATATCTTTTGAGTGAAAAGTAGCGGCTGCCATGTCAAGGGTTGCCTTTGTCTCCTCCTGGATATCACCCGATTGGCGGAAATTATTTCTGGCTTCGTGGAAATAATGATATGCCCGGCTGTAGTTCATTTGTTTATAATATACTTCACCGATCTGTCTGTATAAAAGCCCTTTGTAATAAGATTCATCGGTATCTGTCAGTTTCTCTTCTATTTTGAGAAAAAGACGTAATGCTCCCGGTTTATCACCTGTGCGTAATTTAATTCTTCCCCAATAATATAGAGTTTTACACTGGTGACGTAAATCTTTGGGGTAATGTTTATAATATTGCCAAGCCTGGCGGATCAATGAATCGTCAGTAACTTTCATTTGTTTTTTTTCCAAAGCTTCGGAATAGAGCAATGCATATCTGGCCTGTTCAGCCCGGTTGCCTTCTGGTTTGAGTTTTTGTAGTATTGCTAATGCACTATCCGGGTTGTTCTGCATTAGCTTTTCAGCCTCACTAAGGCGAGGGGTCTGTTCCCTGTTATAACAACCTGTAAAATAGAGAATAGCTGATAGTCCAATTATAATTTTATATTTCATATTGCGAATATTAGGAGTAACAAACACATTTCGATGCGGAAAGCTTTTATTAGAAGAAATATAATTATTATTACATTCTTTGTATCTCAACAGAAACCATAAATACTTTTTTTGCATGATTCCCTGCATGATAGTTCTCAATTCCTATATATACCATTTCCAAAAACAGACAATAACCAAAAAGTTATAAAATATGCAGGCTTGGGAGTTTAGTATTCTTCATCTTATTATCAACTTTAATTATGCGCTGCTTTATACCATAATGTATTTTCTTTCAGCACAGTCATAGGATTGTCACTCGGATCGGATGTTGTTATACCGGAAAATGTATTGATAGGAATAATACCTTTGGCCATAGTGTAGAAATTTTTTGTATGGGTTTTATATGGAACAAGATGATTTAGCTGCTCTCTAAATTGGTTTAATAATATAGGATCGTTACAGAGTGAGGTTATATAATCTGCAAAATCATAAAATATTACAGGAGTATAACCATCTAAACGTTGGATTGTTCCCCACAGGGATTTGTCAAAAGAATATTTACTATTGATACTTTTTATGATGGCTGCCATATTCTCCAGTTCTGAACAGTCCGTTACTGCTAATGTCCCACAAGGCATTATTTCATAGGTTGAATAAAAATTGTAAAATTCTTCACATCCCGATTGATAATCGGGATTCCCCAGTAAATATTCCCCAATAGCGGCATAAGGCATTCCGTATGCCATCATCTCACTGGTAGAACCAATCAAATATTTTGTAACATCCTTTAATTCATAGGCAACCTCTATAGATGACATATAACAGTCATCAAATAGAATATATTCCATTTTCATGCCTGCATTAGCAATACCGGAGGCTAGAGATTTTATATCTGTTTGGTATTCGGCGGTCAGTCCTCCAAAATAACGTGTCAATGGAACACCCTGATATTCCCAATGCATTTTCATGTGAGGTGCGGAACGCACTTTCATCTCATAAACAGGAAGCCATCCCATACCGTGACATCCTATAATCATGGTATAAACAGAAGCCGGAGCAAATGCCTTTACATCATTTAAAATTGCTGTTATCCCATCGATTGTCGTAAAAGGCGGAGACTTATATTTTTTAAGTATTTCACGTTTACATCTCCCGTGAGAAGACACAATTTCAAACATCATGGCCTCCGTACTACCGGTAGAAATAAAAACAATTACTTTCTCATTGTTCAGCCCTATTTTCGTTATACATTTTTCCAGGTCAGATATGTTATTATAAAAATAGTTCGTCAAATTTGAGGACCATGGCAAATACATGAATAATGTTTTCCGGTTGGCTTCTATCTTTTGATTTTCCTCCTTCTCGCATGAAGAAAAAAGTAAAATTCCTCCCAATAAAAAGATAATGCTAACCTTTACGTAGATTTTTTTCGTTGTTTTCATCCTGCAAATTGTCCAATAACTCATTATTACTTTTTTATTATAGCCTTCCATTGTAAAATCTCTATTTTATCTTAAATGTGAATTGTAAATAACCATTTCCTGATATTCATAGAATCAAATCCTCTTATAATCTTACAATATTATGACTCATTATCTCACAATATATTGAATATTCTAATAAACAGCATGAATTTAATCGTTTATAACACGAGATGATTTTCTTTTCAATGCCCTATGGCAGTTCTCATTGGAGACACTGCCGAATGGCACTTGTTTCCGTTTCATTCTTGCAAAAAAAGATGAAACGGTTTAACAGGAACAACTGCCTGTTGAAACAATACCGGCACCAATGTCACAACAGGCAGTTTTATGGTTACTTATGGCAGTCCAAACCGATTTTCAAAGCCAAATCGCTCCGGCTTCCACATCCCCTGACTTATAAGTGTAAATTATAAACTCTTCAAGCGCTTCTTTCCATGTAAGATTGAAGGTTCCCATAATTGAATGTATGGCACGATTACTTTTTTCATCAAGCCCGTCTTCTTCCACCCCTTTGGGGTTCGTGTCTTCGTCTACCCCCACAGTCTCTTCACGGCTCCAGAACACCACTACCGGAATGTTTAGGTTGATATCCCATGTACCACGCTGGATCAATATTCCGGAAGGTTTATAGAACGGATCAAAAGTACCTGTTTCCGGATTGCCCTTGGATTTGTAGCCGTGATAAAGACGAATTTTCAGGTCGAATTCCTTACGGTCTTTCAAAAAACGGATAACTCCTTTCAAACCTATCGGGTTACTGTCTCCTGTTATTTCAGCTTCCTTGCTATGTTTGGTCTTGTCCCAGGGGGTAGTGTCCACATAAAGATAATCCACCAATTTCTGCGGTTCATTGTTATCGGCTTCCGGCTGACCGTCAAATGTGGGTTTTACATTTTCAGGCGTGAAGAAATGTTGATGAATATTATCCTGCCCGTTTTCTATAAACTGGCTGTTCATCAAATCTCCTTTGGCGTTATAGTAATAGATGAACATCAAATAAACGGGAGCCGGGGTGTATTTCCCATAAGTATAGTAGTCTCCATTTTTCTGCACGTAGAACTTGCTTTGACTGCCTTCGGCAAGCCTCCAACCCTTGCCGGCTTTCAGCTCATAAGTTATTTCCTGAATACGTTTCATGTGCTTGGCCGGAGATTCCGGATTCTGGTGAGGTCCACCGACTTTCTGTATTTCATTCCAGTCTGCATGCAGGTGACATTCCACAAGACGGATAGTCATTTTGGAAGGATCTTCATGCAATTTATTATCTGTCTCATTTTCAGGAATTACAGGATCTTTACTGCATGAATTGAACAACAACGAAAGAGCTGTTCCTATCAGGAACATCAATGCGATTTTACATACATTTGTTTTCATTTTTTATTTATTTGGTTAATAATAATTGTTATAAATCAAAAACTCCAGTTCACTACACAACGTACATCAGATCCCATGTCATGTGCATAGTAGCGTGAACGGTTAGTGTATTCTTTATATTCTTTGTTCAAGATATTGTCTGCCGCTATCATGAATTGTAGTTTGTATCCGTATTTTACAGGACACTCAAAGCTAGCAGCGAACCCCAAGAGGTGGTATGCCGGAGGGGTATAGGGAATAAGATCCGTATTCGAGTCAAACCGGGTCTGTTTTGCCACGAATCGATGTCTGATACTCAAACGTAATTTGGAATGCGATTTGGTTTCGTGAAGCCATGAGAGGTCATGGCTGAAACGGGAAGAGGGGATATAAGGAAGGTAATTTCCTGTCGTCTGTTCATTTGCCCGTATAAAAGAAGCAATCAGGTGATAATCCCATGAATTTATGGGCATGAAGTGAAAGTCAAAATCCATTCCGCGAAAGAAAGCCGGGGTCTGTTTGTATTGGAATACAGGGTATACCCCCGAAATAACAGTGATGGTTTCTTTCTTCGGTTCATCATAGATATAGCCGCTTATCCATTGCAGGTAACCGTCCATTCGGGCACTGAATACCTTATTGCTGTAACTGATGGAAGATATCCATTTATAGCTCCTTTCGGAGTGCATGGTAGAATCTCCTTTGACAAACATTCCGGATCCGAGTTCATTTCCGTTGCTATATAATTCATACACGTGAGGAGCTCTCCAGGCCAGCCCGAAATTAGTGGTGAGCTTCCATTGGTCAGAGAAATGATGATGACCTCCCAGACTGTATGATACGTTATTGAACTTTCTTGTTCCTCCATAGAGACTTCCTGTCCAGTCATAACCACTGGCACGGGTTTCCTGTCCGTCAAAACGAATACCTGCTTCAATTCCTCCTTTACTGTAATTATACTTCCCGATACCATATATTCCCATCTGTGTCTCCGTATAGTTGGGAATAACGGGAACAATACCTGTTCCTGCCTGACTGTGATTATCAATGAACATAATTTGTCCCCCAACCTCTGTTTGCCATGAATTATAATTCAATTTCCAGCAGAGAGAGTTTTGTAATGAGTTTAAGTGCAGGGAAACAGCTGGAATGTCGGAACCCAGACGCCGGATGCGGTTTTCCTGTCGGTCGTCCTTCTGCCAGGAACTTTGCCAGTAAAGATTTCCTGCGTTCCGCATACTGAACTTCATTTTACCAATGGCTGTCTGATGGGTAACTTTTTGATATGGGTATGCGATACTTCGCGTGAAAGGATCTGTGTACAGGGGACGTCCCAATCGGATACGTTCTGCCAGCAGATCTTCACTTCCCATCTGGGCACTGAACATTACTCCCGTCCGGTTGTAAAAGTGACTGTAGAATCCTTCTATTCTTAAACGTCCACGGTCATAGCCGAGTAAAGCGGAGGTATGATGTTCTCTGGCTCCAGTGTTATTTAGAAGATAGTTTGCGGTGGAACGGTCTCCGGAATTTGAATATGTCCCCTGTACTCGCCAGGCAAGGTCACGGAGAAAAGGGAAAGTGCCTTCCAACTGTCCGGTCAGCACATAACGGTGACCATTACTTCCATAAAGTATGGAAGTCTTTCCTTTCAAGGCCTTCTTCCGGAAGGGTAAGGGAGCCTGTTCCATGACAATAATTCCTCCCAAAGCTTCTGAACCATATCGTACCGCGTCAGAACCTTTTATCACCCGAATGGAAGCGTTTCCGTTCATATCCACTTCAGGAGCATGATCAATTCCCCATTGTTGGCCTGTCTGGCGGGAACCATTGTTTATGATTAATATCCGGTTGCCATACATTCCTTGGATGACAGGTTTGGCAACTGTCGTCCCCGTACTGATGGAACTTACGCCACTGACCTGTTCAAGCAGAGAGGTGAGAGAAGTTCCCAATGCGCGATTGATTGCGAAGGAAGTAAGGTTGTTGCTTACCGTATTCCGAGTCACTCCGGAGCACTCACCGGTAATAATGACTTCTTCCAGAATTTTTATCTCCGGATAAAGATATACTGTTTGAATATTCACCTTTTTGAATGCCTCACTCAAATATATATATTGAGATTTGTAGCCCAAACTCTGTACAAGAACTGTATCCTTGGAATTTGTCTTCCAAGGGATAATGATTCTTCCTCCGGTTGAACTGGCAAGGGGTTGATTCTCCAATAAGATGTAAGCTCCTTCAATCGGACGTCCGGTTTCCTTATCTACAACCAACAGTGTCCTATGTGTATCTGATTGCTGTCGGTATTTCTGTGCATACATCCTTGTAGGAGATATTGCACACAGCCAGACAATGAATAGACACACATATTGGAAATATGCATGAAATGTCATACTTTACGAAAATTGTAATGAAGTTATAAATTGTTTAAGATAACCAAAGGGCACAGCATCCCTCTTTCACATGTCATCTTATAATGCATGCAACCCATGAGAGGGATTGTAATAGTTGGACAGGAGGAGCGCGGAGAGACAATAGGGGAAAAGTAACAGTAATGTCCTTCTCCTTTTGGATAAGATATTCAACGGGGTTCTCTGTCTGAACGCAATTGTACTCAAAGCTCTCGGCTTCGGTAAATGAAGATAAAGTGAACAGGCAGATAGCACATTTATCGGCAGAATCATGATGGGAAGATTGTTGCTCATCATGAGATATACATAAATCTTCTTTGTGAACATGAAAGGCTTTCACAAAGAAGAAAGGCATCATAGTCAGCAACAATAAGCATGCCACTATGGCTCTGTATTTCCGCTTTTTTCTTGCATTATCCATTAGGTTGTAAAGATAGCAGATTGCATAATTGTACGCAATACCTATAAATGATGATTTTACGATCAAGTACGATTAAATATATTGTCCCGATTATTTTGATATGGGAATCAAATAAATCGACACATCGTTACCGGCTGTATGATAACAGGCTATAATAAATCTTCCTATTTTTATTCCTGTTCATATTGGAGGGCCTGTGTAAGATGCCCCCTAAAACCAAAATGATTCTTCTCCCAGAAAATATTCAGTAATGATCTCTTGATAAGTTTTGACCGATGAGCATTATTATTTTAAAATCAAGTACTTCGATTCTCATATAATTGTTTTTAAATTCGTTTAAAATTGAACGGTGTCCAATTGTTACGATAATACTTCAGTTCACGTTGATATTTCGAGGACGCAAAGTACGGCTCATTCCCAAAGCATAAGAGAAAGGATTGATGTCGAAATCGCGTTCAAATGTTCCGGTTACCATATTCTTTCTTTGCGGAAGTGTACCTGGAAAGTTTTGGTTACGCCAATTTCCTTGTACAGATATGCCAGCTTTTATCTTGTCTTCATTCCAATAGAAAGATTTTTTTATATTTATTGGTCGAGAGAGGCTACTACTACCCTCCTGAAGTTAGTAAACGGAATCATTTTTTACTTCCTCTTTTTTTCTTATTGTTGTGCATTAATAAATAAAGCTCTTGCAAGAAAAAAAAGGAATATTTTTGTCTTAGATATCATTGTGAATTTCAATTTAAATATAAACACAATATTGGACCGGATCAATTTGTCACAAATCATTTTATAACGAAGAAGGTATGTGTATGGACATATTAAAAAGAATAGCGTCACTCGTCAATACCAAATCATTAGCACCAATCATTTGAAAAACAATATACAAAAAACGCTTTCCGCCAATCTCCTTTAATTGGGCGGAGTTAAGTTCAAATCTTACATTATCCAAATATATATCCTTTACAGAAGAAAAGAGACCATTCAAGACGTTCTTGCTCCATTTATTCTTTTCCCATTGCAATGAATCATGATCCTTAATTACAAATTCCACATACTGTATCCATCTATCTATAGAATTGGAAAACTTATTTTTCACATCACCATAATTACTATTCTTAAGTTTATTTTTCACAAACTCATGCAAATCCGGTGTTGAGTAGGCTATCAACTCATTCTTCAATTCACTTAAGGGTTTAAAACCGGTGAATATTTTATCAAATTCTGCAAGCAACAAGCCACCATTACCCTTTGCATACATGCTTAAATGTAGTGTAAGCATGTTGCCTGTGTCGCTTTTTTCTTTCAGAGTTGTACTGATTTCCACAGCATACGCACTTTCATCATATGAAAAAATGTGACCATTAAATAGAGATGGATTTTCATATATCCCTCTCATATACTTCTGTTTTATAAAATCTGTATTTACAGTAACCTTTCCTTCATAATATTTATTCTTGTCAAACAGAAGTGATATTCTTTTTTTAGACCTACTATTATTGTACCTAAGATAGAAAGAAAGCTGATTTTGCTCATATTTTATATCTTCAAGAACCGTCTTCTCAAGATCTTCCAGAGTAAAAAGATATTTTTCTCCCCCTACATTTATAGAATAAAAGTCCACTAACCGGCCTAAATTCTCAATTGTAAACATGTTCACTTTATGTAATCTGTAAAAGCTATCAAAATCAAGCTTTGCATAATAATCAGCATTTGCTTTCCACTCAGCTTGTGCACCATTAACCATTTGATAATCGTCAGGTTTGCTCACAAAGCCGGTAAAAGTGAATTCATTCTTAAAAGGTGAACCATTTACCGTGCCTGTAACATATAGCACAAATGAGCCTTTTTGATAATCTTTCCTTTTCACTACAGCCTCAGTTATTTTTATCATTTTCCCGTTTATCTGCAGCGTCTCTTTCTGTGCTTCAACAAGTCCTAACGCAACATTTATATCTCTAGACATATCAAATCTAAAATAAGCTGCAACATCCTCTTTAGCCACAGCGGGAACTGATCCGGATTGTTCACTATGAGATTCTTCCTGTTGCCTGGGATGTCGATTCCGGGATTCAATCGGATCATTCTCACCACAAGCAACTAATAACATTATACAGACAAGAAATAATAGGCACCTTTTTATGTTAAAATTTCCTACCTTAAACAAATCACATGTCCTATCACACATAAACATTACTGTCTTTTCAATATATATTGTGCTGCGAGCCGCCCGCTATTGTTGAAGATTTCCGTACTGTCAGACAAGACCACTGCGTCGTCGAGAACTTTATAATATGTTTTGGCACCCGATGAAGGAGTAACCAGTTCAATGATGTTTTCGCCTATCATATTATATACACCGCTCTCTTCAAAAATACCATTCTCCTCACCCAGATACTCACTCCGCAAATCATAAGTTGCATCACTATTAATTTTCAATGTCGTTTTGATGCCACCACAGTCGGCACAAGGTAATATGCCTTCATAGGTGCCATAACAATCTTTGTTTTTGCTATCCACTACTCCGGCAGCACTATTTTCTTGTTGTTTATATTTCTTCCCAGATCCAACACAGCCTGATGTTACTATTATCATGGCTGCTACCAATAAATGCAATTTAATCAATTTCATAATTTAAAATATTTAACATATAATTTGAGGTTAATTATAACTCGCAAGATCATTATATACAAAGACTTATTGTAAATGCATAGCAGTATATAACGAAATTATCTTCGTCTCACTCGCTATGCATTACAATAAAATTAGAAAAAAAGAAAACTATTTAACCGTCACATTGATAGTTCCCGTTTTCTTATCCTTATCTGTAACTGTAATAGTAGTTTTTCCTGCCTTAACTCCTCTTATGTTGACTTTATTTTCCTTGACTGATACCGTAGCAATATTGACATCTTTCGCAACGGCAGAATATGGCTGTGCACCACCTTTTACTGTTACTATACCATCTTTTCCAACACTCACAGTAATAGATTGTTTATCAAAATCCAGTCCTTTTGGAGTTTTTGGGGTCTCTTTTACAGTTCTTACAGTTACAGCAACTTTTCCTGTAACTCCCTTCCGGTCCGTAATAGTTATCATTGCTGAACCATCTTTTACACCGGTAATTACAATCGCATTTTTATCTGATTTCGCAACTGCGATTTTTGCATCACTTGATTTCGTCGTATATGGTGCAGTACCATTACTAACAGACACAGTAACCGTTTTACCAACTGCAACTTCTACTTTATTAGGACTGATTTTTAAATTGGGCTTATCATCATCCTTATCACATGATACCAATACAAAAGAAGTTAAGCAACAAATCACTAATGCCATCGATTTTAAAAAAGGTTTAGTTTTCATTTTTGATAAATTTAAATTAATAGATAAAATGCTAATGAGTACTCATAAATAAAAAAGTCAGATTTTTCTTACTTTTTCTTTGCCAGCAAAAATAATAAAGCGAAATTGTATTTGAATTATAAAATGATTTTAAAAATCTAACACCTCAATTCATATACATCTAACAATCAACACCTTAGTGTTATGAAACATTATTTTATCTCACATTGAACTAACATCTGTTCGAAAAGCATAAAAAAACAATATTATTCCAATATCAAACTTAAAAAAATATGTTTCACATTGCTAATTCTGATTATATGGTCAATCTTCATAATAGAGTGATACACTATTATAACACCGACTGTTACAGTATCCCTAACAGTGTTTGAAAAAGACCCTTTTTATGATATTTCACAAATACCATATATTCCCTATAATATTATTCTTAATTAGTGAATGAGCCATTCAAAGTAAAAATTGAATGTATTTTTAGCATATTCTATAAAAATCAAGAAAGGATGGCCAATTCAAAAAGTATTTTATCCAACAAACGGAACATTCTTTTTACAAGTTGAAGGTGGTATCACTCAACTATAATTGTGGATGATCAAAAACGTGTGTTCAAACCATACACAATAAATCTTCTATAGCACAAGATTTCTTGAACAGCAAGAGATAGGTACTCGCAAGTCCACGACAAAACGTTTTCCGAGGGGATACTGACGAACTTAAGGATATTGAAATGAGGTACCATACAAAAGTCGGTTGTTGTCACCAATATTATCTTAAAATAACTCATCTACAAAAGCTATGTGTTGTGACATCGTATTGTTAAAAAAACATTGTCATAAACGTCTGACGTCTCTTGATAGATTTACTTTTAGAGGGTATCATATAGCTATCTTCCATATCGTTTCGAGTCGCTTTCTGTACTCATTTGATATCATTCAGGCCATACTCTTGAACATTCACTCATGCAATAGGGGCACTTAAGTTCTAATAAATAGATTATCTCGCTAGCAGTCTCATCTCTCACCACACAGCTAGATTTATTATAAAGTTAAATTCAATGCTCGTGCAAACGGCTGTTTGTTCTGATTTAATGTACTCTTTGTTTGAAGGCACAAAGATATAATGAGTATCTAATATTCAAATAAACTATGTTTTAAGACTTTTTATGACACAAACAAATACGAATGATTTGAAAAATAAATTGATTCTCTTTCATAAGATGTTCTTTCCTATAAGTTAATAAAAAAAACACTTTATATAATTTTTTTTCTCTTCATTTTTTCGAAAAGCCCCAGTCTTCCATTTTTTATAGAATATCATTTACATATTCCTATTTTTTCCATCCATGCATTATATACCTCATTTTTAGGTGAAGTTCACCCACTCTCTCCTCTTATTTTAGTCAGATTATGCTGCCGTTCTTTTTTTTTCTTCGTGACCTTTTCAATCATACATACCGCATTGAACGTATGTACTCCAAAGAAAATCCAAAATATTTCCACTTCCCTGTTTCTGGCTTTTTATTCTGGTCTGTAAATAATATTATTTCTACATTTTAAAACTTCCTTTCAATCTGGTAGCACTTTCATGGCTGAGTTCTGACCATCAAATCTTACGAAATGGAGCAATTTAGATAGCTCAGACCTTGTACTTAAAGAAGTGTTTTGTAAAACTTTTTAAATTGATATTATTAGTGTAGCTTGAATCCGCAGCAAGTACCTTAATCCTAACTTTGATCAGTTGTTGTAAATGAATACAGTCTTTCAAATGTATTACTTCGTTAAAAGCCGTAAAGGAGATATGTTCTATAAAGGAGATTTCATCTATCTGTATACTGTTGACTTTGCCTCCGAATTAAACGGATTTGTTTTTTCTTGCCTTAATAATAGTCTGGAGGGACTAAATATTAAGGAAATTTGCTAATTACTGACGAATCACATTAACGATTTAGGATTGGTTAGTGAATGAAGAGGGGCAATCTGAACACCACTAAATAACTGGTAACGAATATTACTAGTTAAATATTTAATCAGTTATGAATATGAAAAGTTGATATAGGACTTCAAGACTACCAAGGCCATTTTATTTTCAGGAGAAAAAAATAACTTTTACCCCCCCCCAAAAAAAAAGGAGAGGATGTCAAGCATCTGTTGGGTTATTCCCAAGAAAGTGAACAGAGTATGGAAGCTGCTGATTTATTCGTTACAACTTTGACGATAATTTTTAAGCATATCGAGCGGTGTAAAATCTACCTAAACAAAACACGATTTCTTTTATATCTTTATCGTGTATTTTTATTTTAGATTTTCATCGGTTGGATTTAACCGATTGAAGAATAAACTTTTAGCAGAGTATTTGAGAAATAGAGGTAACGAATTAGCAACCGTGCAAATTTCAGCGATTTGCGGTGCTATGTTGTCAAATAACTCTTTGTAAATACAAATAAAATATTTAGTACAATTTTGAAGACATCATTAATAACCTTATTTATATCCATACACCTTTGGTTTGTTTCCCTATATTTATTGATAATCTTTTATTCACATATTTGGTAAATATTTCAATCTACGTAGATTTTATAACTAATAGAGTATAAACAATACAAGCTATTCCAACAAATAAAGCTACGGCAGAGCATTTGGTAAATATTGTATCTTTATTTTTAATACCATACATAAGCCCAATAATAGCACATAAAGGAATACCGACAGGAATAATCGTCAGAAACCAAATGAGCATTTTATGATACCCATTGCTGTTAATACTTTGTTTTTCAAATTACTCATAGCTACCATTCTCATTGCTTGTTACTCTTCGCATCTCTTTCTTTATTCATCAACCGCCAAATAGCTTTCTGATATTTCAACTTGGCGAACATCTCGTCATCTTGGTTATCTATCTTTAAGGTCATTACCCGAATACTTGGGGCAGTGGGATATCGGCTTCTCACTATATCATCCACTAGAAACCCGCATAGTCCGGTAGCCGGTTCTGTAAACAAGAAACCTTGAAACATGAGATTAATATAGTCTGCATTTTCGCAAAGATACGCCTTGTACCTCTTATATGTATCCAACTTCATATAATCTTCTGCACGGCTGCTGAAATTTGGCTTGGCAATTTCTTCGCATAAGGCAGATTCTAATTTGCTGTAGGTGGCAGTATCTAAATCTCCCCACCAATAATGATCTTCGGGATTGACCGACATATCCACCCATTCAGAAGCCTCCCAGTAGTCTATCGCAAACACAATTGAATCGGCTTTCTCTTTGGATGAGTAATAGATGGAATCTTTCTCCCAACCTTTGAATATACTTTCAATAGAATCTATTTTCTCTTTCCTAATTTTATTATATATGTTTTTTAAATCGTAGCCATGAGGTAACGATATTTGAAAAACACCGTTTTCAATTCTTGCATTCACCTTTGGATTTGTGATTACCGTATCGTCAAGTACAAAAGCTATATGTTTGCCAATCGCCTTTTCTGTTTCTTTTGCCCATTTTTTTAGTTTATGCTTGCTTATTTGCCCCACAATTACGCATGTCCCATTTTCATCAGAATCCATTCGTAACGAAACAAAATCTTTTACTGTTACAATAGACTCTTTAGCAATACTGTCTTTTTGCTGTGATAGGATGTGATACCATCCATTCTCATAGTGGGTTTTATGTATTTGATTACAGGAAGCGAAATAAGCAATTAAAATAAGTATTCCGAATAAATTCTTTTTTTGCATGTTCTTATATAATAAAAAAATAAACTGTTATCTGTTCCTGAATTGTATCCGTCAGATATATTTAAAGCATTATGTTTCAAATTAGCTACTTCTCCAAATATATAAGCAAAAGTAGATTGTTTGCCTTTTTAAGAAGACTGTTCAAATCTGTTTTGATATTGTTTTTCTTGATCACAACTTATAAGATGGATTGTGTATAGTTATTTCATCTCGCCAAGCATATTCCTTGTTTTATCCATATAATTACTGAAATGCGCCTTTACCTGTCAAAAATATATTACTGTAAATAATGTACCGTTTTATCCCAAAAGATTTAAAAACAGTTCTTTATTTACTATTTTTGCAGATTTGATACGTGATTTGAGCCGTGATTTTCGAGCATATACGTTAGCCACCGTATCCTTCATGAATAAGCTAATTACTTGCGGTGAGAATCCTACAAAAATATAGCATAACAGCCTGGTGTCAGAAGTTTTCATGGTCGGAAAATCTTCCTTGAGCTTGTACATGGCATTGTCATGACAAGTGTTTACGATTTTTTCCAGTTCTTGCAGTATGCCATTGTTTTCTGCAAAATCTGTAATTATCTGCTTTACTTCATTAAATATGACTGACTGTTGCGATGTTGTATTTTCACGTTCATAGTAGGTCTTTCCAAGTTTATCGACAATGTCAAAGCGTGAAGCAGCCAATCCTCTTAAATAACTTTCCGTAGTCTGCTGTTTTTTCACGCGTTCAGTAAGAGCCTTGTACTCGGAATTGGCTTTCTCTGTCAATAACAAATAATGGTTGGTACGATCACGTTGCATGCGTAAACGTTGGCGGACGATATACCAGGCAATTCCAATAATAAAAAAGGTAGCGGCTGCTATAGCTATTTCCCAGACAGTCCGGTTTTTCATTCTGTATTGGGCGAATTTTGTTCGCTCTTTAAAATAGTCCCGCTCGACCATACCGGCGGAGAATTGCATGTTTGAGCGCATTATTGAATCGTTCAAGTAGATATAGCGATGTACATTGTCCGTTGCTTTTTCAAAATTTTTAGCCTGCGCTTCGATATGGTATGCAGTGTATTGTAGTTCTGCCATGTCGCAAATATCAGTAGTGTGCGCCTTTGCAAGCTCCAGATAATACCGTGCACTGTCTATATGATTCTTCAAAAGACTTACATCTGTCAATGTGTGATATCCATATACCGTATCCTGTCGGGCGGAAAGTTCGATTCGCTGTAACAGGTCATTGGATATATGCCGTTTGGATATCACATATAGTGATGCAAGATTAGTAAGGCTGACTTCTATCAGATTACTGTTATTATGTTCATCGGCCAAGTCAAGAGCCGCCGAATACAGCCTTATTGCTTTTTCTATATCTTTTGAGTGAAAAGTAGCGGCTGCCATGTCAAGGGTTGCCTTTGTCTCCTCCTGGATATCACCCGATTGGCGGAAATTATTTCTGGCTTCGTGGAAATAATGATATGCCCGGCTGTAGTTCATTTGTTTATAATATACTTCACCGATCTGTCTGTATAAAAGCCCTTTGTAATAAGATTCATCGGTATCTGTCAGTTTCTCTTCTATTTTGAGAAAAAGACGTAATGCTCCCGGTTTATCACCTGTGCGTAATTTAATTCTTCCCCAATAATATAGAGTTTTACACTGGTGACGTAAATCTTTGGGGTAATGTTTATAATATTGCCAAGCCTGGCGGATCAATGAATCGTCAGTAACTTTCATTTGTTTTTTTTCCAAAGCTTCGGAATAGAGCAATGCATATCTGGCCTGTTCAGCCCGGTTGCCTTCTGGTTTGAGTTTTTGTAGTATTGCTAATGCACTATCCGGGTTGTTCTGCATTAGCTTTTCAGCCTCACTAAGGCGAGGGGTCTGTTCCCTGTTATAACAACCTGTAAAATAGAGAATAGCTGATAGTCCAATTATAATCTTACATTTCATATTGCGAATATAATAATGTGTTTTATTTTTTGCATGGGCGATTAGGAATATTTTACCAATATAAATTATTCTTTAACTTATATGATTATCGCTCGCTATTTATATATATTTTTTATTGGGCCTAACAATATATAATTGCTTATTAGCATATTATATAATATGTATAATCGTAATAGTACAAAATAGCAGTAAGTTATTGCTATTCAGAGTAAAAGTATCAGTTCACTCGTTGTTGTTAAAAAATAAACTTGACTACCCTAAAGGTGTAAGTGTAAGTGCTTTTTTGAATTTTATCAAGGGTGTTAGATATGTGTTAGATTATTAATTGAACCATTTTTTGCAAACTACTGATTATAAGTAAAATAAAAATCAATGTATTAGATTTATTCTTTTGTCCTACAACTAAAAAGCTCTGCAATCTTTTTACTTTTGCATTCGAAAAAAATAAAACAATAGATTATGAAGAAAATTGCTATTTTATTAGTTTTTACTTTGGGAACATTTATTGTAAATGCCCAATCAGTTGTAGAAGGAACAAAGTTTATGGACAATTGGTCTGTAGGAGTGAATGCAGGAGCAGTTACCCCTCTCACTCACGCCTCTTTCTTTAAAGGGATGCGTCCCGGTTTCGGAGTTGGAATATCCAAACAATTAACTCCTAGTTTTCGGTTTGGAATTTCAGGGAATGGGATATATCAATACAACTCCGAGTAAAACAGCTTTTGATGTTTTAGATGTCAGCTTGTTAAGTAAAATTAACTTAATAAATCTATTTGCAAGCTATCGGGGCAAACCTCGTTTGTTTGAGATAGAAGCTATTGCCGGAATGGGGTGGTTGCATTATTATGTAAATGGTAAAGGAGATGACAATTCATGGTCTACCCGTCTCGGATTGAATCTTAATTTCAACCTCGGTGAAACAAAAGCATGGACATTGGGAATTAAGCCCGCTATCGTATATGATATGCAAGGTGATTTTAATCAGGCAAAGAGTCGTTTCAATGCAAACAATGCAACATTTGAACTGACTGCCGGATTGACTTATCACTTCAAGATGAGTACTGGGAATCATTACTTTACTAAAGTAAAAGTCTACAATCAGAGCGAAATTGATGATTTGAATGTTGCTATTAATGCACTTCGCGAACAGGTGGGCAGTCGTGACAGAGAACTAAACAATGCTAACCAAAGAATTAGCGGTTTGCATAAAGAGTTGGAAGAATGTCGTACAAAGGTCGTTCCCATTGAAACAGTAGTCAAGACTGCCCGCGTTCCGGAATCTATCATTACTTTCAGACAAGGTCGCTCATCAGTGGATGCATCACAGCTACCAATTGTGGAACGTGTAGCCTCCTACATGAAGAAATATCCCGATTCAAAAGTCATTATTAAAGGGTACGCTTCTCCAGAAGGCAATGTTGAGATCAACGCAAAAATTGCTACCGCACGTGCAGAAGCTGTAAAAACAATCCTTGTTAATAAATACAAGATTAATACGTCTCGTATTACTGCCGAAGATCAGGGAGTAGGTGACATGTTTACCGAACCGGATTGGAACCGTGTAAGTGTATGTACTATCGAAGATTGATGTAATAAGAATATTTGGAGTTGTTGAAGGTAAATAAAAAAGGAAGCCCGAAATCTGAGGGCACTGAAAAAGTTCTTTTTCTCCGTTAGCTCCTCTTCTTATGAATTGGCTCCAAAGTTGCATGGCGTATGATAAATTTCATTTGCATGCAACTTTTCCTTATATTGGTAGTGAGTAATCGTCTATTGGTATACATGCACGCTGGCAACGACACTCTCAAAGGAGACTTTGAAAGAATGCAACTTCAGTCCGCTTTTCCCATCTGCTCCGACTACGGCTCGGAGGCTATCGTCCTTCTGATCTTTGACCAAAAGAACTTCTTGGTCTTTGATTTTTTTGCTCATATTACTATGTATTTAATGACGTCAGTAGCGGTTTACAGACAAAAGTAAACAAAAAAAAGTGAGTGCTAGAGATTGTAAATAAGTGAGTATTTGTAGCTTTGATATGATTAGGAGTAGCATATTGAAAGTTATAAATTTCATTTGCTGAATTACCATAAATGGGGAATGGTAAGTAAAAAAATCATCATTTTAAGGTATTGCAACCGAAAAAATATGTGACTAATTTTGCGTTATAAAATAAAGAATTATGTTCTGACCTATGCAAACAACGAAGGATTATATACGTAAGCTATTGCTGGAAACAGCGCAGAAAGCTTTTTTCGAAAAGGGCTTCAAGTCGGTGTCTATGCGTGAGATTTCTAAGTTGTCGGGCATTGGTCTGAGCAATATATACAATTACTATCCCTGTAAGGACGATTTACTGGTTGATGTGTTGCGTCCTCTTTTGGCTGCTATGTACAGGATGCTGGAAGATCACAACCGACCGGAGAATTTCTCCCTTGACATATTTATCTCAGATGAATATCATCGTGCATCTTTGCAGGAGCTTATGGGCATTATAACTCGTTACCGAAGTGAATTAAATTTGCTGTTTTTCTCTACGCAGCATTCTCGCCTCAAAGATTATTTGGAAGAGTGGATTGAGAAGAGTGCCACAATAGGGATGGAATATATGGAAAAGATGAGAAGACTCCATCCGGAACTACATACCGATATTTCTCCGTTCTTCATGCACTTCACCTGCTCTTGGTGGATTAATATGATGAAAGAGGTGGTGCAACATAAGGAACTTTCCTGCGAAGAGATAGAGTGTTTCATCAGTGAGTATATTCGCTTTAGCACGGGAGGATGGAAGAAACTCATGAATGTAAAGAATGAAAGATGAAGGCAGAACTATTGAAACATCCTGTCTGTCAAGAGATAACTAATCAAAACATCCGTTTCTCGTCTTGTCTGCAATGCAAGCCTTGCGGAAATGATTGTACGATTGTAAACAATCGAATCTCTTTTGTATTTGATTCCGAGACAATAGGCATCAGCTACCTTCTGCTCGACTCCACACCTATAGCCTGCATGGACAGATGCTGCAATCTTGTCAGGCAGCGTTTCGTTTGATGCAGGAGTTGGAACGCCGAGTCATTCCAGAAGAATCACTAAATAATAATCAGCATATGAGTATCATCAACATCATCAGCAACGACGAATTAACACTCGTACAAGGAGTCAACGGGCTTTTCTTCTGCGAGGAGTCATGGGTTACGCAAAGCAGGGCAGTCTCCCGTATCGGAAAGGTTTTGCCCAAAGAAATTATTGGGACGAAAGATCAAAGTACCAACATCGTACATCCGCAGACTGACCGAACTAAACTTAGTTGCCAAAAGCATGAAACGTCTTATTTCTAAATCTAACTGTTTCTCCTACCGAGCGAGCCGCCTGCAAAGAGCGGCTCGCTTTGCTTCTGAACAAAACAAACTTTTGTTCTCTTTTGACGCACTAACTTCCAATCCATCATAGCCATGTCTCAACCAGTACTTATAGCATTTTTCCTAACATCGTTTGCCGGTATATCCACAGGGATAGGCAGTGCGATTGCATTTTTTGCTAAGCGCACCAATACTTCATTCCTTTCTCTTTCATTGGGATTTTCAACAGCAGTAATGATTTATATGTCTTTCGCCAATCTGTTTGCCTCTTCTTTGCAGACTCTTGCCAATATACATGGCAAGGACGACGGAACTCTTCATTCCACACTTTCTTTTTTCGGGGGAATCGTATTGATTCTACTTATTGATAAGCTAATTCCTCACTACGAAAATCCACACGAAATGCATCGGGTGGAAGAAATGAGCTTAAAGGAAGAACGAAAGACTGAAATAAAGCCTCAATTATTACGCGTCGATGTAGTGACAGCCTTGGTGCTGGCAATACACAATTTCCCGGAAGGTATGGTTACGTTTCTTGCAGCATTGAAGGATATAAACATTGCTATACCTATTGCCTGTGCCATCGCCATACATAATATACCCGAAGGCATTTCCGTCTCCGTTCCGATCTATTATGCTACAGGTAATCGTAAACGGGCCTTTTGGCTTTCATTTCTATCGGGATTGGCCGAGCCGGTAGGAGCCGTCATCGGCTATCTTATCTTGGCACCATTCCTCAATGACCATGTTTTCGGCGTTATTTTCGGGATGATTGCCGGTATCATGGTATTTATCTCGCTTGATGAGTTACTACCCGCTGCCGAAGAATACGGTAAGCACCATCATACTATCTATGGTTTGGTAGCAGGCATGGCGGTTATGGCACTCAACCTGCTGATGTTGTGTTAGCAAGACTAAGTAATATAAAAAACATAAGTAAAAAAAAGAAAGAATATGAACACTTCTCACTCCTGCCGTTGTCACGTGCATGATGCCCACAAAGAGCATTCTTGTGTCCACGCACATTGTCACCATTATCATATGTAGCCCCAAAGTGGAAAGCTATTTCTCGTCACGCTGCTGAATGTGTTGAAATGAATGAACTTACCAATAACAAACGATATGAAAATAGAAAGAATCAATGACTGGTTTGCCCGTCAGGGCAGATGGATGGTACAAAAACGATGGCTTGTACTAAGCTTGTTTATCCTCGTCTTCGCCATAGGATTTACAGGGTTAAGATATTTCAAGGTGAGTGCTTCGTGGGAAGACTACTTCCTCGAAGACGACCCGATGCTTGTCAAGACCAAAGAATTCAAGGATATATTCGGCAATGACAATTTTGCCGCCGTACTGACCCAATGCGACAATTCGTTTATGAAAGAGAACTTAGAGCTCATCCGCGAACTCACGAACGAAATGATGGATAGCATTTCATACGCCGACAAAATCACTTCGCTCACTGACATCGAATTTATGGTAGGGAATGAAGAAGGAATGACTATCGAGCAGATAGTGCCTGACCTTATTCCCACTGATGCGGCAAGTCTGGAAACGATACGTCGCAAAGCCTATATGAAGCCACATATTGCCGAGCGGCTTGTCTCCAAAGATGGTACGCTCTCGTGGATTATTCTCAAGTTGCGTACCTTTCCTAAAGATTCAGTGTGGAATAAAGGTAAGAATGCCGTTTCTCCTGAAGTGCTAACGGGGAATGAGCTGGAGCATATCATCACTAAAGACAAATACCAAAAGCTCCATCCCAAAGGCACAGGCTTGCCCTACGTTACCGCCATGAAGATGAAATGGATTGGCAAAGAGATGCCCCGTGTGATGGGCATTGCCGCACTCGTTTCCATTCTTATTTTGTTACTCATAACACGCTCCCTACGGGGCGTTGTCGTTCCACTTATCACGGCGGCAGGCTCAATTGTGATTGTGTATGGACTGTTGGGATATGTCGGCATGACGATAGACAGCGGTATGATGATGATACCTATGCTGTTGGCGTTTGCCGTCTCGATAGCCTATAACATACATATCTTTTCCTATTTCAAACGGCAATTCCTTCTACACGGAGAACGTCGACGAGCCGTAGAAGAGACCGTGGGTGAAATGGGCTGGCCTGTGTTGTTCAGTGCACTCACCACCTTTGCCGCCCTGCTGTCGTTTCTCGCTATTCCGATGCAGCCCATGCGGTTCATTGGTATCGCTACCTCCTCGTGCGTGATGCTGGCTTTCTTCATTGCCATTACACTGATGCCCGTGCTGTTGAGTTTTGGCAAGAACGGCAAACCTCATCCCAAAGTGCAGGAAACCGGCGGACGGTGGCTCGACCATCAACTGGGGCGTTTGGGAGAAAGCGTACTCCGGCATGGCACATTGATCCTATGGATTGCAGGGCTGCTTACCGCAGCACTCATTTATCAATTCACCAAGATAGAGACCGCCTTTGACATAGAACGCACCATGGGACGTAAAATAGCCTATGTAAACAATCTGCTGGAAGTAGGTGAAAGCGAACTGGGATCCATCTACACCTACGACGTCATGATAGACCTGCCCGAAGACGGCTTGACAAAATCGCCGGCAATGCTTGTACGCTTAGACTCTCTGGCACAAAAGGCCGAAGGCTATAAGCTAACCAAGCGAACGACTACAGTGCTGAATATCCTAAAAGACCTGAATCAAACCCTGCACGAAGGAGATGCGGCTTATTATCGTATTCCGACGAATCCGGAAGAGGTGGCACAACTGCTGCTCCTTTACGAGAATGCAGGCGGTAGCGAAGCGGAATATTGGATCGATTACGACTATCGACGTTTGCGCCTGATGGTGGAGATCAGCAGTTTTGACTCCGGCGAGGTAGAACGAGAGTTGAACGATATTGCAGCCAATGCCGCCAGGCTCTTCCCCGAAGCTTCTGTCACTACAGTGGGTAGTATTCCGCAATTTACCGTGATGATGCAGTACGTGGCTCGCGGGCAGATGGTTTCATTTGCCATCTCTCTCCTTATTATCGGCATCCTAATGATGTTGGTCTTTGGCAGTGTACGCATCGGGCTTATCGGTTTGATACCCAATATCACTCCGGCTTTGGTGGTCGGCGGACTGATGGGATGGCTGGGCTACCCGTTGGATATGATGACCGCAACCATTATGCCGATGATCCTCGGTTTGGCTGTCGACGACACCATTCACTTCATCAACCACGGGCATTTGGAGTTCGACCGTCGAGGTAATTATCGGGATGCCATTCTCCGCTCGTTCCGTACGATCGGGACACCAATCATTCTGACCAGTGTCGTGATATGTGCGAACTTCGCTATTTACATGACTTCCGAAGGCCTCTCTTTTATACACATGGGTCTGCTCTCCGTAGCGGGTATCGTATCGGCACTCGTGGCCGACCTCTGCGTTACACCCGTGTTATTCCAAAAGTTCCGGTTATTCGGGAAAGAGATAGAAACCAATGAAACAATCAATTAATATGAATACATTAAAGAAACTTCAATTTTACATGGGCAAACGCAAGGTGCTTATGCCCATAGCCCTGACACTGTCGGGATTAAGCGGTCTGCTCTCGCTTATGCCGTTCATCTTCATTTGGCTTATCGTACGCTCGCTACTATTGACTGGCAGCGTTGCCTCAGGAATCCCTATCAACGTCTATGCATGGTGGGCGGTAGGCACAGCCGTTGCCGGCCTTGTCATTTACTTTGCCGGGCTGATGCTTTTGCACTTAGCGGCGTTCCGGGTAGAAACCAATATGCGACGTACGGCTATGAGAAAAATCATGCAGATGCCGCTTGGCTTCTTCGACCGGAATACCAGCGGACAGATGCGTAAGATTATTGATGAAAATGCTTCTGAAACCCACACGTTTGTCGCACATCTCTTGCCCGACCTGGCGGGGAGTTTTATAGCCCCGCTGTCGGTTATAATATTGATCTTCGTCTTCAACTGGCAACTTGGTCTGGCGTGCCTGATCCCCCTCACGGCGGCTGTCTTCATCATGACACGGATGAATACAACTGCTCAGAAGGCGTTCCAAAATGAATACCTCGGAGCACAAGAGCATATGAGCAGCGAAGCGGTGGAATACGTACGTGGTATTTCGGTGGTGAAAGTGTTCCAGCAAACGATATTCTCTTTCAAACGTTTTTACGACAGCATCATCGCCTACCGGGATTTAGTTACCAAATACACGCTGGGTTGGCAAAAGCCGATGTCACTCTACACGGTGGCCATCAATAGCTTTGCTTTCCTACTTGTCCCCGTAGTCATATTGCTTATCGGCAACAAAAGCGAAAACATTGCCCCCATCATCACCGATATGTTCCTGTATGTGCTGATTACTCCGGTGATAGCAACCAATGTGATGAAAGTGATGTATCTGCAACAAGATATGTTTCTGGCAGATCAAGCCATAAGCCGGGTGGAAAACCTGACGAGTAGCGAACCACTCCCAATAGCCGAAAATCCGGAGAAAATCACCGCTTGCGATGTGACATTCGAGAACGTTTCGTTTGCCTATCCCAATGCCGGTCAAAATGCCGTAGACGGTATCAGCTTCCACCTCCCCGAAGGGAAGACTTTTGCCCTTGTGGGGCAATCGGGAGGAGGGAAGACCACCATTGCCCAACTCATTCCCCGCTTTTGGGACGTATCAGCAGGTAGTGTGACGATTGGCGGAATAAATGTGAAAAACATTGCCAAAGACAACCTGATGAACCACATCGCTTTCGTCTTCCAGAATACAAAACTCTTCAAGACCTCTTTGCTGGAGAACATCAAATACGGTAATCCGGCAGCGAGTGATGAAGCCGTGCAACGTGCCATAGACCTTTCCCAAAGTCGGGAGATCATCGACCGGCTACCCAACGGATTGAACACGAAGATAGGAGTAGATGGAACATTCCTTTCGGGAGGGGAACAGCAACGCATTGTCTTGGCCCGGGCCATCTTGAAAGATGCGCCGATTGTTGTCCTGGACGAAGCAACAGCTTTTGCCGACCCCGAAAACGAACACCTGATACAAAAAGCCCTGCACGAGCTGAGAAAAGGAAAGACAGTGTTGATGATCGCCCATCATCTGACTAGCGTACAGGATGCCGACAAGATACTGGTGATAGCACAAGGCAAGATTGCCGAAGAAGGCACACACAGCGAGTTGATAGCCCGAAACGGCATCTATAACAGCATGTGGAATGAATATCAACGAACCGTGACATGGACGGTATAAACCTCAGGAGACAACATTATGAATATTAGTAAATATTTTCAACACAGATTCACCTTATCGGAAGACGGGGCAAAGACCTTTATGAAAGGGGTTATAGCTTCTCTTTTTCTCAACCTGGCACTGATGCTGCCGGTAATCTTCATCTTTCTGTTCATCACCGATTACCTGCACCCTGTTATCCAAGCCGGGAACAGCACGACGCACGGGCTCTGGTACTACGTGCTGACGGCTCTCTGTTTTATGACGGTACTCTTTGTGATTGCGATGATACAGTACAAGAGCACCTACACGAAAATCTATACCGAGAGTGCCAACCGTCGTATTGGCATTGCCGAGAAGCTGCGTAAATTGCCTTTGGCTTTCTTCGGAGAAAAGAATCTTTCGGATCTCACCGCTACGATGATGGAGGATTGTAACATGTTGGAAACCCTCTTCTCTCATACAGTTCCACAACTCTTCGCCTCTGTCATCAGCATTATCTTGATTGCCACCGGGATGTTCTTCTACAACTGGCAACTGGCCCTTGCTCTCTTTGGGGTCGTACCGGTAGCGACAACGGTCATCTTCTTAGGAAAAAGGCTTATGGATAAAGCTAATAAGGAGTACTATCACGTAAGGCGTGATACGACCGAGCAGATACAGGAAGGGCTTGAAGCGGCGCAGGAGATTAAATCGTACAACGGAGAGGCAGCCTATTGCGACCGTTTAGACAAACAGCTCGAGATATATGAAGCCACTCTGCAGCGAGGCGAATTTCTCGGAGCGGGGCTTGTGGGCAGTGCACAGTCTATCCTGAAACTTGGTTTGGCAAGCGTTATCATTGCGGGAGCTTATTTACTTGGTTTGGGCAGCATCGACATGTTCACTTACTTGGTCTTCCTGCTCGTTGTAGCCAGCATCTACAACCCCATCATGGACGTGTTCAACCATATGGCGACACTGATACTACTCGATGTGCGTATCGACCGCATACGTGAGATGAACGACATGCCCGCACAGCAAGGCGATGAGGATTGCACGGTAGAGGGTTACGACATCTGTTTTGACAAGGTCGATTTTGCTTACGAGACAAGCAAGCAGGTGCTGCGCAACGTCTCTTTCACTGCCAAGCAAGGCAAAGTAACGGCACTTGTGGGACCTTCGGGGGGAGGCAAAAGCACTTCGGCAAAATTAGCTGCCCGCTTTTGGGATATTCATGGCGGAAAGATCACACTTGGCGGACGGGACATCTCAAAAATAGATCCCGAAATGCTCTTGAAAAACTATGCCGTAGTCTTTCAGGACGTGTTGCTTTTCAACGCTTCCGTCATGGACAACATCAAAATCGGGAAGAAAGACGCTACCGAGGAAGAGGTGAAAGCGGTAGCACGTCTTGCCCGTTGCGATGAGTTCATCGCCCGGCTGCCCAACGGTTACGACACCTTGATAGGCGAAAACGGAGAATCGCTATCGGGAGGCGAACGCCAACGCATATCCATTGCCCGTGCGCTTCTCAAAGATGCTCCTGTCATCCTCTTGGACGAAGCAACGGCAAGTCTGGACGTAGAGAACGAAACGTTGATACAGGCCGGTATATCGGAGTTGATCAAGAACAAGACCGTCGTCATCATCGCACACCGTATGCGCACCGTTGCCAACGCTCATCATATCGTGGTGCTGAAAGACGGAACCGTCGCAGAACAAGGAGCACCCGACGAACTGCTTGCCCGAAACGGCGAATTTGCCCGCATGGTAGCACGGCAGAAGGAGACCGGAATATAAATCGAATCAATCAGAATCAATTATAAAGAAAAAGGACAAATGAAGAGATCAATCGCAGTAGTAGCCATGCTTGTGGTGGGGTTCGCTGCCACAACATGCGCACAAACGGGCAGAGAGATTGCCCAAAAGGTAAAAGACCGTCCCGACGGCGATACCCGTCGGTCTGAAATGGTTATGACGTTAATCAACAAACGCGGAGCGGTGCGCGAACGCAAGCTCATTTCCTACTCCATCGATGTGGGCAAAGAAAAGAAAGACCGCAAGAGCATCATGTTCTTCCAATATCCCGGCGATGTAAAGGGGACGGGCTTCTTGACGTGGGATTATGATGAGCTAAACAAGGACGATGACAAATGGCTCTATCTGCCCGCCATAAAGAAAACGCGCCGTATCAGCGGTTCGTCTGCCAAGCAAGACTACTTTATGGGTAGCGACTTTACCTACGACGACATGGGCAGCCGCAACGTGGACGAGGATACGCACACGCTCCTGGGCGAAGAAACCGTCGACGGACAGAAGTGCTGGAAACTGGAATCCTTGCCTAAGGACAAGCGTGATATTTACTCCAGGAAAACGGCCCTGATACGTCAGGACTGTCTGATACCTGTCAGGGTGGAATATTACGACAAGATGGGCAAGCTACACCGTCGTCTCGAGATGTCGGATATTGCCAAGGTAGAGGGCTTCTGGGTAGCCCGGAAGATGCACATGACCAACGTGCAAACCGAGCATCAGACGGTTCTCGAAATCAAGAATCCGACGTACAACATTCCCATGGAGGAGAGCAAGTTTAACGTGACCACGTTAGAGAAAGGCAGGTTCTGATGAAAGCGTTCAATCGTCTTTCCGCGGGGCTTTGCCTCTCGGTCTTTCTGTTTTGCCCCGTGCATGGAGTTTGGGGACAAGGAGCGGGCGAATCGTCGTGGCAGCTCAAAGGCCTTGTCGACACCTACCACGCCTTCCGCTCCGAAAAGCCGAACGATTGGATGTCTTCCCGTACCCGACTCAGGGGCGAGGTCGGCAAAAACTTCGCAGGCTCTTCGCTCTTCGTCTCGTTCAACGCTACCTACAACGCCTTGCTGAAAGAGCGCACCGGCTTTGAACTGCGGGAAGCATACCTTGACCATCGGCAGGAGCACTGGGGCTTTCGTCTCGGGCGACAACTTGTCATCTGGGGTGCGGCCGAAGGCGTACGTATCACCGACCTCGTCTCACCCATGGATATGACCGAGTTCTTGGCGCAAGACTACGACGACATCCGCATGCCCGTCAATGCCCTGCGGTTCTTCGTCTTCAACGACAAGATAAAGCTCGAACTGCTTGCCGTTCCCACTTTCGAAGGATACAAGCTGCCCACCGATGCCGCCAATCCGTGGAGCGTGTTGCCTAAAGAAACACCCCGGTCCCTTGTCTGGGACGCGGAGGGAAGCCGCCCCGAGCTACGCCTCTCCAACGTAGAATACGGGGGCAGGCTCTCTTTCGCCCTGCCGGGGGTAGACTTCTCGCTTGCCGCGCTGCATACGTGGAACAAGATGCCCGTCATCGAGTACAAACCATCGGGCTCCCAACTTACGGTTTCGCCCCGATACTACCGCATGGGATTCGTCGGAGGCGATGTCTCAAAGCCCTTGGGACAGTTCGTGCTGCGCGGCGAAGCGGCCTTCAACCTCGGGAAGCATTTCAGCTACATACAGCAAGCCGCCTCCACCCCTCAAAAAGGATTCAACACCATCAATTGGTTGGTGGGGGCCGACTGGTATGCCCCTCATGAATGGACAGTGATGGCTCAGTTCTCTTCCGAGAGTATTTTCAAGTACGAAAGCTACGTCGCACAGCCCCGCCATAATTCGCTCCTTACGCTCTGCGTGTCGAAGAAGTTACTGGACAGCAACTTACAGCTTTCCGACTTCACCTATTTCGACCTCAACCACAAGGGCATAGTCAGCCGTTTCACGGCTGACTATGCCCTGAACGACCACATCCACCTCTTGGCAGGCTACGACTGGTTCGGAGGAAGCGAGGGTATGTTCGGTCCGTATAAGCACAATTCGGAAGTATGGGCAAAGGCTAAATACTGCTTTTGAGATCCACACCATTTTAATAACCATAAACAAAATTTGAAAAGATTATGAAGAAGACATACGACAGCAGTTAAAGAGAATGCGGACTTAAGCAATCGGAATCGTTTAAGTTAAACGGTGAAAGACGTTCCAATGGAGCGATCAAAGCCGTTTACTGAAGCTGTTTAAGTAGAACAGCAAAATTATTCAAAGTATAACCATCAAAAACATCAAAAGTCATGTTACTATACAACGTAAAAAAAGAAGAGATGCGCATCGGTAAACACAAGGGCAAAACCATGTATTACGCCTCTCCCATTGCACAAGACAAGATTACCACCAAGCAGCTAGAGGATCGGATTGTCAATTCCACAGCCCTGAGCCGTGCCGACGTGCGGTCAGCCATCACCGCCTTGGCGAAAATCGTACGTGAAGAGATGCTCAGCGGCAGAACCGTTGACCTGGCCAACCTCGGGTCATTTAAGGTTGTATCCAACGGGAAACGCGTGGAAACGGAAAAAGCCGTTACCGCCGAAACTCTCAAAACACCACGCATTCAGTTTTTTCCCAAACTCGAAATGCGCAATCAGGCAAAAAACGTACAGCATGTGGTGATACGTGAAAGCGAGGCCGGATCGGCTAAACCGAGTCCGAATCCCGGAGATTTGCCCGAAGCACCCGATTCTGCTCTTTAATATTCATAACAAGAAACAATGAAGCAGCAAGTATTATTTTTCTTTTTCACGCTGATGCTCACAGGTATCAGCGTGTCCGCCCAAACAGGTGGAGGACGGATTGCAGGCGTGGTCATCGACAATGCAGGCGAAGAACCACTGCCCGGCGCAACCATCTTCATCGAAGAGCTGAAAAAGGGCATTGTGACAGACGGGCATGGCGAGTTCTTACTTTCCGATGTTCCCGCAGCCACTTATACGCTTACTGTAAGGTTTATAGGCTACCACACGCAAACCCGCAAGCTCACGGTGGGTAAAGAGAGAGGGAAAAAAATCATCATCCGCCTGAAAGCCGAAGCAAAATCGTTGGACGAGGTGGTAGTGATGGGTAAGAGCGAAGCCCGTAAGTTACGGGAGCAGGCCATGCCCATATCCGTTATCAGCATGAACCAGATACAAGGAACGGTTAACAATGTACAAGACATTCTGGCAAAAACCGCCGGAATCACCGTGCGTGCCACGGGTGGAACGGGCAGTACCTCTCGCATATCGGTGCGCGGACTGGAAGGCAAACGCATCGGGCTTTTCATTGACGGGAATCCGATGAACGACAATTCCGATTTTATCGACATCAATGATATTCCGGTCGAAATGATCGACCGCATCGAGATATACAAAGGAGTTGTCCCTGCCAAGTTCGGAGGTTCTGCCGTAGGTGGTGCGGTCAATATTGTCATCAAAGAGTATCCGCCTAAATATTTGGACGTGAACTATTCTTACGGCAGTTTCAATACGCACAATGCATCCGTTGTGAGCAAGATGAACATTGCCCCAAAAGGAATCGAGTTCGGGCTGGGAGGTTTTTATACCTATGCCGACAACGACTACAAGATGAAGTCTCCTTTTCAAGAGGGGCTTACTATAACCCGCGATCACGACAAGTTTAAAAAAACAGTCATCGGCGGTAGCTTTAAGGCACGGAAGTGGTGGTTTGACTTGGTGGAGTTTGAACCCGTTTTCATACATACTTACAAAGATATACAGGGGATAGAATCGAACATCCGGCATGCACACAGCCATTCCAACGCCTTTATTTTCGCCAATAAGATGGAGAAAGAAAACTTCCTCTTAGACGGCCTGGACTTGGACTGGCAGCTGGGGTATATCTATACCGACTATCATTTTGCCGATACCGCCTCGCACCGCACACATTGGGATGGAACGCATTATCCGGCAGTTTCCGAATTCGGCGGCGAAATCGGCAAATGGGCTTCATTATTGACGAATGAAAAGCATCAATTGCAGCACAAATTGAATCTCAACTATCTTGTCAATGAGAACCATTCGGTAAACTTCAACTCTTTGCTGAAATACGCTCATGCCAACCCTCGTGATGGGATGAAGGACAAGGTCATAGGTTATCGTACCGACTTTCCAAGCAATATGTTCAGTTGGGTGGCAGGCTTGAATTACGACTATCGCACCTCGAACGATAAGTTCCTTAACTCTTTCAACGTCAAGTATTACTACTACTCGATGAAAACGCGGATGGCAAGTGTCCTGGTAAAGACAGCAGAGGATATAGACACACACAAGAATGATTTCGGCATCAGCAATGCACTTCGCTACCGCATCACACCCAGTCTGATGGCAAAAGCTTCGTTCGGATATGATGTAAGGCTTCCATCGGAAGAGGAACTGTTGGGTGATGGATACGTGATAGCTCCTGCCGGCAATCTCACTCCCGAACGCAATATAAGTGTCAACATAGGAATGTTATTCGATTTAACTGGAAAAGCCTCCTCTAACTTACAGATTGAACTGAACGGATACTATATGCATCTCAAAGACATGATTCGCTTTACGGGCGGATTCTTGCAGTCGCAGTATCAGAACTTCGGCGAGATGCGGACTCTTGGTATGGAAGCAGAGGTGAAAGCCGACATGACACGGTGGCTCTATGGCTATGTGAACGCCACTTACCAAGATCTGCGAGATGTGCGTAAGTATGAACAAAATACAACTGTTGCCAACCCTACCAAAGGTAGCCGTATGCCCAATATACCCTATCTGATGGCAAACGCAGGATTGGAGTTTCACAAAGAAAATCTGTTCGGAGGCAGCGGGATGAATACGCGCATATTCACCGATGCTTCATTTGTGGAAGAATATCTGTACGACTTCGAACAAAGCCAATTCCAGCAGCATCGCATACCTCGAGCCCTCTCGTGCAATATAGGCTTTGAGCAAAGCTTTGGCAATGGGCGCTACTTCATTATGGGAAAAATAAACAACCTGACCGATACAAAAATGATCAGCGAGTTTAACCGTCCTTTACCCGGACGTAGCTTCACTATCAGATTCAGATACGTATTTAAGTAACAAATTAACAATCATTAAACAAAAAAAGAAATGAAAAAGAATGTATTTTTTGTAGCAGCGATATTCGCTGCATTGTGCCTTAACTCATGTGACAAGAATGATCCGGACAATCCTATTGCAGGAGGTTCGGGAAAGATTCTCCTAACAACAGCCCTACCCAATGCAACAGGTATGGATGGAACGGTTTATATGCAACTCATTGATGAGCCTGTATTAGGCAAGACGATGGCTACCAATAACAACAATGGTATAAATGTTCCCTTTGGCAGTTCTTATCCTATGATAATAGGTCAGGAAGTCTATGTCTTCCCAAGCTATCATTTGACAATGGACAAAAACGAACTGATTAAATACCGTCGCACGAATGGAATTTTACAAAGAGAGGGAAGCTTGCAATTGCCTGCCAATAACAGTGCCAACAATCTTGTCAAACTATCTTCCACAAAAGCCTATCTATCGCTTGCCGGACTAGGACTGATTTACATATTTAATCCCGAAACGATGCAGAAGACAGGAGAGATCAACCTGACCTCTTTGGGTATTCAAGATAATAATCCGGACATCGGAATCATGATTGAGCGTGACGGATATGTGTTTGCTGGTCTAAGCCAGATGGTGGGAGGTTGGACAAGCCCTGAGAATTACAAACAAGCAGATGTAGCCGTCATTGACACCAAGACGGACAAGTTGGTCAAGATGATTTCAGAGAAAACCAGTGGTTTTTCTCAAGCCACACGTCCGATCGACCCCAAGTCTTTATTCATGGATGAAAAAGGCGATATATACATTTCTTGTCTCGGGAACTTCGGAATGGTGGCAGGTCATAAGGCCGGCATACTTCGGATTAAGAAAGGAGAAACAGACTTTGATCCAACATACCATTGGACGATAACCGGAGCTTCTATCGAAGGAGAAGAGAAAGTGGCTGGTTTTGCCGCTTCAATTTGTTATGCAGCCAATGGCAAAGCCTACGGATACATTGATATTCCCGGTTATTACAAACCAGGAGAAACGGGACATGGCGCTATAGCGAGCCGAGCTGTAGTCTTTGATTTATACAATCAGAAGATGAAGAAAATAGAAGGATTGGATTTGTCCAATGGCTATGGCGTGTTAGTGTCTAAATATAAAGACGGTTTGGCAATCGCCAATGCTTCAACGACAACAAAAGGCATCTATTATCTCAATCCTCAGACAGATAAGATTAATCCTATTCCTATGATAACCACCATAGGAAATCCCATGGCTATAGAGTGGTTCGGCAACTAAACTTATAACGCGAGTTCGGGATAGCCTCCTTCCAAAAATAAAGAGGGTGTCCGACTGATGAAGTGACCCCAAAAATTTGGACTGGTTAAACACTATCCAGTTATAGAAAGAGTTCGGTATTGTACTGGACTCTTTCCTTTTAACCGGGACTTAATTCTTTTATTATTATAATAATCTATATATCCTTCCAAAGCCTTTGTGAAGTCTTCCGGAGACTCGAACTTTTCAGCGTATAGAAGTTCAGATTTCATAATTCTGAAAAAATTCTCCATCATAGAGTTGTCCAGACAGTTTCCCTTTCTCGACATACTTTGAATTATATGATGCTCTTCAAGCCTTTTCCGATATCCGAAGTGTTGGTATTGCTAACCTTGATCAGAATGAAGTACGAGTCCGTCAAGGTTATCACACTTATCAAATGCTTTATCGAGCATGTCATATACTTGTTCAAGATGAAGTGCACCCTCTTACATTTTATTTTTTTAGGAATATCCCCAAATAACTTGATGTCTGCTTTAACGATAGAACCTGTTAGGTGTTTGCAGCGGACATCACCATAACCCATTGCCATTACCACTACTTCTTGCAGTTGTTGTGAGCCCTCTCTTAAGTTGATGAAAAACTTCCGCTAATTGTTTACCGGAACTTCTTGTGTTTGATAACCAATGAATGAAATGACCAAGGTTTCTTCGGAAGATACATTGGCTAATGCAGTCGGTGATACAACCGTTGCTTGTACCTTTTACGAAGACTGACGCACCGGTAACCAGACCGAAATCATCATTCACGGTACCGGAAATGCTTAGCTAGAAATAGCTTGTGAGCTGATTCTATTTTAAAATATAAATGTTAGTTTTATGTTAGATAATTCCGGATACTTTAATCTTAAGAATTTGATTATAATACATATATAAATTTATTTGTTAGATTTAAAGTTTTTTTTTATAACTGTAAAATACAGATTTAGCCTTATATTTACAATATGATATTATTGATTTTATCTAGTAAAAAAGCTTTTGCATTATAAGGACATTCAATTCTTCTTCCAGAATTGTAGTATATGTTTTATAATCATACCAATAAGATAAAAAAGATAATGGTCAAAATAAAGCTCTCAAAACAAAATACTTGTTGTTCAATTATCTTATAATAGTAAAAATGAATTTGTTGATTCCGCAAAAGAGTTTGTATCAGATGTTGAGGTTTCAACAATATTAAATATTACTTTTATTTATAGTAACTAATTTGCATTAATATGAGAAAGGTATTTATTCTTTTGTTTATTTCTTTAGCATTGTTATCCTGTCAAAAAGAGGAAAACAATAGAAAAACAGAGTATCAAGTATTAACAAGTAAGGACGCATCCAAACCGTTTAGCTGTCTTGGAGAGAAACGTATTATTACGATTACGATTATAAAAAAAACATTAATAGATGATGTTTTAAGTTCAGAGGTTCCGATTATTCCCAGGGATGTTTCGGTAGAATTTGATAAAACTCTTTTTTCTGATATAGAAACAAAAGTGGAGGGCGATCAGGTAGTATTAAATATAACCTCAAATATTAATAAAGAAGATAAAATTTTGAATGCTGATTTACAGATTTCTTACTCTACTATTAATGGCATAAAAGTAGAAAAAATTCCACTAATTATAGATAAAGGAAAGTTGACATTTGTGTATAAAATCCATTCGGAACAGAATCCTTTTATTCTACCAGCTGAAGGTGGTAGATTTGAGTCACCTTTTACTTGTAAAAAACAGACATATTTGAATGGCCAGTTTATAGAGGAAACTTATTCATCATTAAACGGATTGAGATTTAAAACGATAAGTAGTGGTAATGTCTGGTTCCTTACAGTCAGAAAAGACGGAGAAAAAATTGGTTTTTACAAATTTTCTTTTGTGGGAGAAGGACCATATAACCAAAAAACAGATCCAGAGTGCTATTTTAACATATATACCCATGATGCAGATTTAATTACAGATAATCCTACAGAAATATTCAGACAAGATTTTATACAACCCCAGACCCCGGGTGAGGATTATTATAAACCTTCCCGGTCCTCTTATAAACATGGCACTTTTGACTTTTAACGTATTCAGTATTAACCTTAATTATATTAATTATAAAACAGTATACACGTTTGTTGATTTTGACAATTATGTTTTTAACTTCATATTTCGATGACAGAGAAGTAATGAAACAAGAATCTTCGCCACCATCTTTAGTAAAAAAAACTCGGCTTATCGTAACTAGTGTATATTCACTACTTTCTATATACTAATGCACTTCTTAATGTAGGTTATGTAGTAATTCATTATTTGAAAGCTGATAAAATATTTTTTTTGAATATTTTATCAGCTTTGTATATTGCATAATATGATATAAATGAGATTTATTTTTGCTGCCTCTTGGCACGCAGCATTTCTGCCGCCTTCATTTCCGTCCAACGCTCGAAGTCCTCCACCTCTTTCCTTATTTTCCGTATCAGTTTCCTGTCCCTGTTCCACTCGAAGCAGTTCTCCAGTATGTCAAGCACCTTAGCGTCCATTCCCCCGTCACAGACAGCTTCCCCAACAAAACCCGTTAAATCATTGTGTTAATATATATTTCATGTATCTTTGCGGCATAGATATCTGTTGTGAAACAGGAATCTGCTTATATTATTCTTGCTTGTGACAAGCCGGAATCTTATAACTTAGTACAAAATAAAAAAATAAAAGAGGAGAGCTTCCGTTCTATGGAGCTCCTCTCACTTTTTATCTCTAGTGCCCGACTGCCTTTTATCTTTCTACTTTCCCAAAAGGAGTATCCTTCCCGCCAGCATACAGCACAGCGAAAACAGTATAGCCACTAAATTCTTCTCATTTGTGCAACCCCTTCTGTATTCATCTTCCAACCTTGTATATCGCTACCGAGATAGAAAATGGACAGATGCACAGCTGGTACGTCAATTATCAATACCAATATATACCAGTTCATACGTTCTCCCCAATAAAAAGATCCCCTAATTTATTTCTAGTTCACAGTCCAAATTTATACTTTCCTGTAAAATACAGGATATAGTCAAGTCTTCAAAGTTTTTCCCCTAAAGACACAGAAATATTACAAAAATCAATTATCACATTATATCTTATTTCTGATGATACAAAAGGAGATGGCAATCTATTTTTTAATTCTTTAGATGACATAAAGAATGCCTTTAAAATTAATTATTCAGAATCTAATTTGGGACTTCCTATTTTTTGTAAGGGATATTACAAAAAACAATTCCGTTTTTACTTTAACTATAAGTTCTGGTAGGGACCATCCAAACATGTTACCAGACCAACAAGACCAAGGGGAAGAGTTTAGAAGGATGTATTACAGCTACTAAAGATGATAAATGCCAAAACCAAATTCATTGCAATTGGAATTGGGGTAACAGTTATTTTTTATTTTTAGTTCAATCAAGCCGGGAAGAATGATTAATAATAAAAGAATCAAGTCTTTAAAGGAAGATATCAATAAATAACTCTTGCAACATGCAGTTTCTTTCTGGCTGAATTTGCGACTCTGGAGCTATATTCTGAGGAACGGTTTGGCGGCGGAATATGCCGTTAAACCGTCCGGTTTTCGTTAAACGAAAACACAACTTGCTGTCCCCTCTACGGGGACAACGTTTTTAAGTAGAACTGTAGATTGCCCCGACTGGTGCCTCCCTCCCGATGGCAACCTCTCCCGATTTCGGTCTGCTTCTTCAGGAAAGTTGGCGTTTTTTACCAATATTCCGGAGGCGGAATAGGCTGTAGCTTCCTGTAATAGTAGAGCATTCTACGATTATCCGACACATCAGATGGCTTCTTTTTCGTGATAATTGAATATTCAGAGAACTGAATATTTTGATAATCGGATAATCCGAATACTATTATATCTGTAGTCTCTTGGAATGTTACACAGTGACAACTGAATAATTGGCGTTTTGGATATTGCTATATTTGTATAATGGATAAGCAATTATAAAAGGCTACAATTATAATAGGCTGTTATTATACATTCCCCATCAGAGAGAAAGTTCCTTGAGCCTGCTGCCGTCCAGCCGGTGAACGGATACCGTACCGTCACAGTAAATAGCGAATGTTGGCATGTTCCCGTCCTTCGGGAAAGTGATGGAGCCGGTATTGCAGACCGCTGTATGCTCAGTCCGTTCAAGTTTCCACCGGTGGGTGTGACCATAAAAAAGACAATCGAACCTTCCCTTCGGCAGTCTGTCCTCATTGTAGATATGTCCGTGGGTGAGAAAGAAACGTTTTCCATTATCCACCAACAGGGTGTAATCGGACAGGATGGGAAAGTCCAGCAGCATCTGGTCCACCTCCGAATCACAGTTTCCACGGATGGCGACAATCTCACCGGCCATCGCATTGAGACGTTCTGCGATCCCTTTCGGGTCAAGTCCTTGAGGTATCCCGTTCCGGGGACCATAATTCAGGATATCTCCCAAAATACAAAGCATTCCGCATTGCTGCTCCCTGTAAAATGCCAGCACTTGTTCCAGTGCCGGTAACGAGCCATGTATGTCGGACACAATCAGGTATTTCATCATAATCTATTCGTTACGGGTTAAGTTTTCAATGCACAAAAATAAGCATAATTATCTAATCTCCCTAACCGGGGAAACGATGAGAAAAAAAGACAGGTTCCCTGAACTGTAGATTGCTGTATTGCTGTCCTTGTAGATTGCTGCAATGTTATAATCGGATACATAAAATAAGGGTATTTAGCCTTAGCTAAACTAAGCTAACAGTCTGACAATAAGGCTTCTAATACTATGACATGTGGGTTTATTATGCTACCTTAGTGGTATAATAATAAAGGATAAAAAGCTATGAACGAACAAGTTAGAAATATCTTAGAACAGAGTACCACCAAGACGAGCAAGATTGAGCAGCTGCTCCGTCTGGGCCTGATGCGCAGGGAAATTGCCGATTTGGTGACACGTGGCAACTATGGTTTTGTATATAATGTTGAGAAGAAAATGCTTGAAAGAGAAGGTGGAGTCTTGCTGAACAGGGCAGCAACCACCCTGATGGATTACACCTTCACCCACAAGTTCGGTATTGAGATTGAAGCCTATAACTGTAATATGGAAAGACTGGCACGCGAATTGAGGGAGGCCGGTATCCATGTTGCCGTTGAGGGTTATAACCACACGACCAGGGATCATTGGAAGCTGGTGACGGACAGCAGCCTGCAGGGAAATAATACTTTCGAGCTGGTCAGCCCGATACTGGTGGGTGAGAATGGCCTGAAAGAGCTGGAAACGGTATGCTGGGTGCTTGACATCTGTAATGCAAAAGTGAATGACAGTTGCGGGTTCCATGTCCATATGGATGCGGCTGGTTTCAATCTGGACACCTGGAAGAATCTGACTTTGACCTACAAGCATCTCGAACACCTGATTGATGCCTTTATGCCAAGGACACGCCGGAACAATACCTACTGCAAAACCCTCTCCGGTGTTTCCGACGAGAGAATCAAATCGGTAAGGACGATAGACGGCCTGCGGGAGGTCTTTAATAATGACCGATACCACAAGGTCAATTTTGAGGCTTATTCTAGGCACCGGACCGTTGAGTTCCGCCAGCATTCCGGTACGACCAATTTCACAAAGATGGAGAATTGGATCCGGTTCTTGAACGGATTAATTACCTTTGCGAAAAGATCCAGCCTTCCCAGCCGGATGACATTGGAGGAGTTACCCTTCCTGGACGGGAAACAGAAATTATTTTTTAAACTTAGAACTAAAAAGTTAGCGGTATGATACAGACTTATCATTTGCTGGATGGCGGTCAGATAACCGCCGCCAGCCCGGAAGAGTTCGTCCGGCTGCTCCGTGAGGGGAGCCGGTTCGACTATGATTGCACGGATCAGGAGTATATGGAGAACTTTGCCCGGCGTTACGGGGAGCTGCATGGCGTGTCAGTTGCCACCGATACCCCTGAACATTTCCTGACGGACTTGCAAGCCGCCGGTTACGTCCGGTAACCGGTATCGCTCCTTTATTATTAGTCCCTGCTTCAAAGATGAGGCAGGGATTTTTCTTTTTTCATTGCAACCTTTCCTGTCTGCCTGACGGCGTTTCCTCCTGTCAATTCCTGACTATCCATGACTATCCGTGACAGGGTATTTCATCTTTTCCCGGCATTCCTTTCTTTTGCAGTGTAGAACGATATACAATTATAAGCATTACAGTTTTACAGCATTATATTTTTATCTGATTATATAAAGAAAGCGTATGAAAAAAGAACCGTTATTAATTGCCTTTGCCAGCCAGAAAGGAGGAGTCGGAAAGTCTGCCTTCACAGTTCTGGTGGCCAGTATCCTTCACTACCAGAAAGGTTTGAAGGTGGGTGTCGTGGATTGCGACTCCCCCCAGCACAGCATCTCCCGGATGCGTGACCGGGACATAGAAAGCGTGCAGGAAAGTGATTTTCTCAAAGTGGCCCTCTACCGGCAGCATGAACAAATCCGGAAACGTTCCTATCCGGTAATCAAAAGCAATCCGGAGAAAGCGATAGAAGACCTGTACCGCTACATCGAAGAGCAGGATGCCGTCTTTGATGTCGTACTGTTCGACCTTCCGGGAACCCTCCGCAGCGAAGGGGTTGTCCATACCATTTCCGCAATAGATTACATTTTCATCCCCCTAAAGGCCGATAATGTCGTCATGCAGAGTTCCCTCCAGTTTGCCGAGGTGGTGGAGGAAGAACTGATTGCCAGGCACAACTGTAACCTGAAAGGCATCTATCTTTTCTGGAACATGGTCGACAAGCGTGAACGGACAGAAAGCTACGAGTCCTGGAACCGTGTCATACAAAAAGCGGAGTTACACCTGCTGGAGTCACGGATACCGGATACCAAACGCTATAACAAGGAGTTGAGCTCCCTGAAGAACAGTATCTTCCGTTCCACACTGTTCCCTCCCGACAACCGCCAGATAAAAGGTTCGGGTCTCTGTGAACTGATAGAGGAGTTATGTGCCGTAACACATCTGGATGCCTCCCATACCTTATAATAAAAGGAATTATGGACAGCGGAAAAAAGAAATTTGACCCTCGGAGCATTGATGAGAAGGCCATATTGGATATTGTCGCCAGGAAAGGGACGATACGACCGGACTCCCCTGCAACGAGTGTATCCCCTAAGCCGGAGGATACGGCAGAGGAGATTGCCGGGAGTAGCGAAGCTCCGGTCTTTACCACCGGGGAAATCGACGCTTACAGGGCATCCTTCCTGAATACGGTCAGGACCAAATCCCGTAAATCATTGCATATCGATGCCGACCTGCATCGCCGCATCTCTTCCTTGGTATGGGCGGTGGGACGTGGCGAGGTGACCGTAGCCGGTTTTGTAAACCAGGTGCTGGCACATCATTTCGAAGAGAACGGCGGATTGATAAACGCTGTGCTGGAGAAGTATTACCAATCACTAAAATCATAAGGACATGGAATACCTTTTTATTATCCTGTTCATCTATGCCTCTTACCTGAGCATTGAAAAGTATGTGCATACAGGCAGCATTTTCACATGGAGAGGCAGAAAGGACAAGAAGGAACGTCGGACTGCACCTGCCGCCATCCATCCGGCAATTGCTCCGTCTCAGGCGGGAATAATAGGCAAAAGCCGATACCAAATGCGACATTCACTGACAATAGATGACAATAGCGGACAGCCTGAATCAGGCATAGAAAAGAGTGATACCTTTACTCCCGAAAAGAAAACAGAGCCGGTTCTCCGAGTACACGAACCCCTTGATAAGAATACGAAATTCCCGGAAGTTCCGGCTCTTTTTCAAAAACTGAATTATCCTGAAATTGATTATATGCAGGAGCCCTCTCCTTCTTCCGGTGAAGAAAAAGAGGAGATTCCCGAACGCTACGAGATTACGGGATACGTACAGCGGAGCAATCCCCACCGGGCAACCGGTGTCACCTTTGACGATATGGATATGATTGAGAAAGCAATGGCATCGGACGAACTTACGGAAGCGGAACAGGAACAGGCCCGGCAGACTTTCCAAAAGCTGGAAGGCACGAACATGGAAAGGGTACTGCAGGCGAGCGTCTTGGGAAGCAGCGATAAACTGAAACGCTATATGCGTTTGTATGTAGACCGGGGTGAACCCCATTTATTGACTGGAAAGAATAGGGACGACATTCTCCGGGAATTTGATATTACGGAGCATGTGCCCCAATAAAATAGAACAAGTAAGGAATATGAGACAGTATTATGATTCCGGTTGATCCGGGTGCAGCGAGTTTTAAAACAGAATGTATAACCTAAAAAGACGAAAAAGCATGATAGATTTCTTTGACTCCGGTTGATCCGGGCAGGACGGGTTCTTGAAACGTAGTGTATAACCTGTTAAAAGGAAGATATAGATATATGAGAGGCTTCTATGATTCCGGTTGATCCTTACCCTTTACCGGAGCGAACATTAAAAGAGTGATTAACCCCTTAAAAACGGAGGTATCTATGATTGGTTACTATGACTCAGGTTGATCCTAAAAAGACATCGTGGTTGCAAGGACAAATCCGCAGGCAGGAAACTTCCTGCGGTTTGTTTGAAACAAGGTTTTTATTCACATTAAAAAATTAGATTGTATATGAAAAGACATTTTAAAAAGACGGTTGCTCTTATCGCATGAATAGCTGTTTCCACCCTGAGTGCCTATGCCGAAGGGGACGGAAGTGCCGGTATAACAAAGGCCACATCCATGCTTACCGGTTATTTTGACCCCGCCACCAAGTTGATATATGCGGCAGGGGCTATTGTGGGGCTGATAGGTGCCATTAAGGTATATTCGAAGTTCAGTAGCGGCGACCCCGACACCGGTAAAACCGCCGGGAGCTGGTTTGGAGCCTGCGTCTTCCTCATCATCGCGGCGACAGTCCTTCGTTCCTTCTTCCTGTAATATAGCAGGCTATGGAATACAATATCAACAAGGGAATCGGACGCAACGTGGAATTCAACGGCTTGCAGGCACAATACCTGTACTTTTTTGTCGGGGGCTTGCTGGCCATTTTCCTGCTGTTCGTCATCTTCTATATGATAGGTATTGACCGGTGGTTCTGTATCGGTTTCGGTGTCCTCTCCGCTTTCTCTCTGATCTTCGGGGTGTTCCACCTGAACAAGAAGTATGGTCCCAACGGCCTGATGAAGCTGGCCGCAGTCAAGTACCACCCGTCCTATATCATCAATCGCAAACGTATATCTTCCTTATTTAAAAAACGCATTCATGAGAAATATATTAAAAGCCGCAACGCTGGAAAGTAAGTTTCCAATCCTGTCCGTGGAGGAAGGGTGCATTCTCTCCAAAGACGCGGACGTGACCATCGGCTTCAAGGTCTTTCTTCCGGAGCTGTTCACGGTCACTTCCGCAGATTATGCATCCATGCACGGCACATGAACAAAGGCAGTCAAGGTACTGCCGAATTATACGATAGTACACCGCCAGGACTGGTTTCTGAAAGAAAATTACAAGGCCGACACGCAGAAAGACGGGATGAGTTTTTTGGACCGTTCTTTCGAACTTCATTTTAATGAACGGCCTTTCCTAAATCATTTCTCTTACCTGTTTATCACCAAGACGACTAAGGAACGCAGCCGCAGCCAGAGCAATTTCTCCATCCTCTGCCGGGGGAATATAATTCCGAAGGAAGTCCGGGACAAAGAAACGGTCAGCCTGTTTTTGGAGAGTGTCGACCAGTTCGAGCGCATCCTGAATGACTCGGCCTTTATCCGTCTGGAGCGGTTGACCACCGATGAGATAGTCGGCACACCGCAGCAGGCCGGATTGATTGAAAAGTATTTTTCTCTTTCGCAGCAGGACACGACCACACTGAAGGATATACAGATGAGCGCGTCGGAGATGCGCATCGGGGATGATATCCTCTGCGTACATACGCTTTCCGATGTGGATGATCTTCCCGGTTCCGTCCAGACGGATACCCGGTATGAGAAATACTCCACCGACCGCAGCGACTGCCGTCTAAGTTTTGCCGCTCCGGTGGGGCTAATGCTCTCCTGTAACCATATTTACAACCAGTTCCTGTTCATCGATGATTCGGCAGAAATCCTGCAACGCTTTGAGAAGACGGCACGCAACATGCACTCGCTTTCCAAATACAGCCGAGCCAACCAACTTAACAAGCAGTGGATTGATGCCTACCTGGACGAGGCGCATTCCTTCGGGCTGACCGCCATCCGTTGCCATTGCAATGTCATGGCATGGTCGGACAGCCGGGAGAAGCTCAAGGTGATAAAGAACGATACCGGTTCTGCTCTGGCCCTGATGGGATGCAAGCCCCGTTATAATACCATTGACGCACCTGCCTTGTATTGGGCAGGTATTCCGGGAGGCGAGGGCGATTTCCCTTCCGAGGAGTCCTTTTTCACTTTCGTCGAACAGGGAGTCTGCTTCTTTACGGAAGAGACGAACTATGCGGATTCCCTGTCGCCATTCGGTATCAAGATGGCAGACCGGACAAACGGGAAGCCCCTGCATCTGGATATTTCGGACGAACCGATGCGTCGTGGTATTACAACCAACCGTAACAAGCTGGTCATCGGGCCTTCCGGTTCGGGCAAGTCATTTTTTATGAACCATCTTGTGAGACAGTATTGGGAACAGAATACCCACATTATATTGATCGACATCGGTAACAGTTACAAGGGATTATGTGACCTGATTCACCAGCGCACAAACGGTGAGGATGGCATATATTATACGTATAGTGAAAAACATCCGATAGCTTTTAATCCATTTTTCACCGAAGACAAGGTCTTTGACCTGGAAAAGGGATACGGAAGTCATTACCCGTGCCGAGGAAGTAGCACTCTCAATGGCGGTTAACCTGTTCCTTGAAAAGATAAAGGAGGACAATGAGCTAGTTCCTTCCTTTAATACTTTCTACGAGTTCGTACAGGGAGAGTTCCGTGGAATACTGGAGGAGAAGCATTACCGCGAGAAGGATTTCGATCTCACTAACTTTCTGAATGTATTGGCTCCTTATTATCGTGGTGGAGAGTACGATTATCTGCTGAACTCCGACGAGCAGCTCGACCTCTTGAACAAGCGTTTTGTGGTATTTGAAATTGACGAAATTAAGGAGCATAAAATTCTTTTTCCGGTAGTCACTGTCATCATTATGGAGGCTTTCATAAACAAAATGAGACGTTTGCATGGGGTGCGAAAGATGATAGTTGTAGAGGAGGCTTGGAAGGCAATCGCACGTGAAGGCATGGCTGACTATATAAAGTTTTTATACAAAACGGTTAGAAAGTATTTTGGTGAGGCCGTTGTCGTCACTCAAGAACTGGACGATATTGTATCAAGTCCCATTATCAAAGACACCATTATCAACAATGCCGATTGTAAGATTCTGCTGGATCAGCGAAAGTATATTAACAAGTTTGACTCCGTACAGTCCCTGCTCGGATTGACCGACAAAGAGAAAGGGCAGATATTGTCTATCAATCAGTCCAACGATCCGGCACGGAAGTATAAGGAGGTTTGAATAGGCTTGGGAGGTGTCCGGTCCGCTGTCTATGCCACAGAAACCTCTGTCGAGGAGTATCTCACCTATACCACGGAAGAAACCGAAAAACTGGAAGTCACACAAATGACAGAGAAGCTGGGCGGCAATATGGAGCAGGCTATCCGAATGTTGGCAAGTGAGAAGAAAAAGAAAAAATAAACGATTAAAATAAAGAAGCAATGAGAAAGAGAATTATAAGCATGTTGTTTGTCCTGTCGGCCTTTATAGTACCGGCAAGCGTACAGGCACAGTGGGTGGTGTCCGATCCGGGCAACCTCGTCCAGGGTATCGTGAACAGTGTCAACGAAATAGTGGAGACCTCGGAAACGGCGCAGAATGCCCTCTCCACATGGAAGGAGACCTCAAAGATTTTCGAGCAGGGGCGTGAGTATTACGACAAGCTGCGCAAAGTGAACGACCTGATCAGCGGCAGCGAGAAAGTCAAGGAGTCCGTCCTGATGCTCGGTGATATCTCCGAGATTTACGTGAACAATTTCGGCAAGATGCTAACCGACAAGAATTTCAGCCAGCGGGAGCTGAATGCGATAGCTGCCGGTTATAACACCATCATGAAGAAGAGCAGCCGCAGCATTACCGAGCTGAAGAATATCATCAATCCCACCGGCATGTCCATGAACGACAAGGAACGCATTGACCTGGTGAACCGGGTATACAGGGAAATGACACATTACAAGGAATTGGCCAACTACTACACCCGCAAGAACCTGCATGTATCCTACCTGCGTGCCAAGGAGAAGAACGAGCAGCAACAGGTATTTGACCTGTACGGCAAGGATGAGCGTTATTGGTAGTCTACAATTTTAAAAGAATCAATTATGGTATTATTATCCATTTCATTTGAAAATATGCACCAGATTCTTCGGAATCTCTATGATACGATGACCAAACTCTGCCACCCGATGATGGACATGGCGATGGCACTCGCTGCATTAGGAGCTTTGTTCTATATCGCTTACCGTGTCTGGCAGTCGCTCTCCCGTGCGGAGCCCATCGATGTCTTTTCGATGTTACGGCCTTTTGTCCTGGGCATGTGTATCCTTTTCTTTGACGTGATGGTGCTGGGAACTCTCAACGGTATCTTTAGCCCCATCGTTCAGGGAACCGGAATGCTGCTCCGTGACCAGACCTTCGACTTGCAGAAGTACCAGCAGGAGAAGGACAAGCTCCGTGCGGACATGATGGCTAAGACGATGATGACCGGACGTGTCTTTGCTTCCAATGAGGAGCTGGATGCGGAACTGGATAACATGGGCTGGAGTGAGGAGGAGCATACGGCCTTGCAGACCATGTATGAGGTTTCGTATGCCTTCTCCCTGCAAGGTATTGTCCAGATGGTCATGCGCAAATTGCTGGAGATTCTCTTCCAGTCCGCTTCGCTGGTCATCGACACGATCCGTACCTTTTTCCTGATAGTCCTAAGCATTTTGGGACCGATAGCCTTTGCCCTGAGTGTTTTTGACGGACTGCAGAACACGCTTGTCCAATGGCTGGCACGCTATATCAGTGTCTATCTCTGGCTACCGGTGGCTGATCTCTTCGGGGCGATGCTTGCCAAGATACAGACGCTAATCCTGCAGGAAGAGATGAACCTGATGGCCGATCCGATGAGTGTCATTGACGTGGACGGTTCCTCGGCCATCTATCTGATATTCATGGTCATCGGCATTATCGGATATTTTTGTGTGCCCACTGTTTCGAACTGGATTGTCCAAGCGGGAGGTATGAGTGCCTATAACCGGAATGTCAACAATACGACATCCAAGGTGACCAATGTAGCCGGTGCTGCGGCGGGTGCTTCGACGGGAAATGTCGGTGCCGTATTATTGAAAAAGTAGAAATTGAAAAAACATAAAATTATGGAATTTAAAAGTTTTAAAAACATCGAATCCTCGTTCAGGCAGATCCGCCTGTTCACGTTGGTCTTTCTGGGTATTTGTGCCTCACTGACTACGTATGCCATCTGAAAGTCCTACCTCTTTGCTAACCAGCAACGGGAGAAAGTATATGTATTGGATCAGGGCAAGTCACTCATAGTGGCGTTATCCCAAGATGCGGCATTGAACCGTCCGGTGGAGGCCCGCGAGCATGTGCGCCGCATGCATGAACTGTTCTTTACGCTGGCTCCCGATAAGGCCGCTATCGAATCCAATATCAACCGGGCCATGTATCTGGCGGACAAGAGTCTTTATAGTTATTACCGGGATTGGAACGAGAAAGGCTATTATAATCGTCTGATCAGCGGTAATATTAACCAGACTGTCCTGGTAGACAGCATGCAGTGTGATTTCGATAACTATCCGTACCGGATCACCACCTTTGCCCGGCAGATGATTATCCGAAACAGCAATATCACCGAGCGTTCCCTGGTCACCCGTTGCTTCCTGCAGAGTACGGTCAGGTCGGATAATAATCCGCAAGGCTTCATGGCGGAACGCTTTGAGATTTTGGAAAACAGGGATATAAGGACCGTTGAACGCTAATATATTAAGGTAATGAAAAGCAGGAAGATAAAGACAGAGATCAGCGAAAAACTGAAGAACGTTTGCGAGGAGCTGTCCGAAAAAGAGCGTAAGGGAGTGCTTGTGGGCATGCTGGTTACCAGTACCGTTCTATGTGGTATCACCGTAGCACGCGCTTTCGGGCGTTTTCTCTCTCACGGCACACAAAAGGAGTTGCCGTTTGTCCATCCGGTGGACTCCCTCCACCGGGCGGATAAAGACAGTATAATGTATCACCCTAAAACCAACGAGTAATGGAAGATAAAGATTTGGAAAAGCCCGAAGCGGCAGAAGAAACGGCGGTACAGCCGGAAAACGGCAGAGCCTTGAAGGAAGAACCTGAAAAAGAGAAGAAGGTGCTCACACCGGAAGAGATGGAAAAAAGAAGGAAGTTCATTGTGATTCCGGCCTTTGTGCTGGTCTTCCTGGGAGTCATGTACTGAATATTTGCCCCCTCCGGCAAGGAAAACGAGACGGAAGCCCCCGGAAATTCAGGATTCAATGTGAACGTACCCGAACCTACCACTGCCAAACTGGTGGATAAGAAGACCGCTGCCTATGAGAAGCAACAGGCGGAAGTGGAGGAAGAAAGCCGGATGAAGTCGTTGGAGCAGCTTGCCGGGACATTAATGAACGAAGGAAAGGGGGCATCCGATACCGGTGAAAAAGAAAAGGACGGAGACCGGTTGCAACAGTCCGTTAATACCTACGAGCAAATCTCCGGGCAGTTGAATGACTTCTATGAGACTCCCAAAGAGACGGCAAACAGCGATTTGGAAAGAAAAGTAGATGAACTGAACAAAAAGCTGGAAGAGGCGGAAAAGGAGAAGAACAAGGCGGCTACCCGAGAAGAACTGATGGAGCGGTCCTACAAGATGGCGGCAAAGTATCTGAACCCGGATAAGGATACGGTCCAGGAGAAAGCTGTCGGAAAAGAACCCACGGAAACTGTTCCGGTTCAGCGGGCGGAGTATCAGACGACCTCCGGCCTTTCACAACCTGTTACGGATTCCGCCTATATCGCTTCGCTTACTGTCGAGAGGAATTACGGTTTTAATACTGCTGTCGGGAACAGCTACCAAATGGGGACGAATACCATCGCCGCCTGCATTCCGGAGAACCAGATCATTGAACAGGGAGGCAGGGTAAAACTCCGGTTGCTGCAACCTCTACAAGCCGGCAACATTACCGTTCCGGAGAACAGTCTGGTAACAGGTGCGGCGGTCATACAGGGAGAGCGTCTGGATATCCTGATCAGCAGCATCGAGTATGCCGGGAATATCATTCCTGTTCAGTTGGCGACTTACGATATAGACGGGCAGAAAGGTATTTTCGTTCCCGGATCGGAAACCCGCAATGCGGCAAAGGATGCGGCTGGAACGGTCAGCGAGAGCATGGGAAACAGCGTTTCGTTTGCACGTTCTGCCGGACAGCAGGTGGTCATGGACCTGACGCGCGGAGTCATGCAGGGCGGCACGCGGTTGATCGCCGGACGGGTTCGCGCGGTCAAGGTGACACTGAAAGCCGGATATAAGGTGCTGCTGGTCACAAAGAGACAATAACGGATTATTCACTTTAATAAAAAAGACAAGACAATGAAAATAGTTATAGCATTCTTGATGGCTGTTCTGGCCTCGGTATCCGGTTTTTCACAGGAGGAAAGGCCGGTAAATCCCGTCAGGATTCTGACGGCGGGCCAGCATATCATCCCTTATAAAATAGAGGTCACTTTTGGGAAGACGGTGCATATCCTCTTCCCTTCGGAAGTGCGCTACGTGGATTTGGGCAGTAACAATATCATCGCAGGCAAGGCTGACGGAGTCGAGAACGTGGTACGTGTCAAAGCGGCGGTGAAGGAGTTTCCGGGAGAGACGAACTTCTCCGTGATTACAGGAGACGGCTCTTTCTTTTCCTTCAATGTCGTTTATAAGGAAGAGCCTTCCACACTGAATATCAATATGGACCAGTGGATGAACCCGGACGAGGGAGAAAAGAAAGGAGGCAGCTCCATCCGTGTCACGGAACTGGGCGAGGAAGATCCGACGGTCATTGCCAGCGTGATGTACACCATCCACCGGCTGGACCGTAGGGACGTGAAGCATATCGGATGCAGGCAGTTCGGGATGCAGGCTCTTTTAAAGGGCATTTATGTGCATAAGGACCTGATCTTCTTCCATGTTTCCCTGACGAACAATTCCAATGTGCCTTTCGATGTGGATTTCGTGGGATTTAAGATAGTGGATAAGAAGATAGCCAAAAGGACGGCTCAGCAGGAAACTTATATTGAACCGGTACGCACGCTCAATGCCCTGACACGCATCGAAGGAAAGAGCACGGGACGGATCGTGTATGCCTTTCCGAAAATTGTCATTCCTGACGACAAGTTGCTGGAAGTGGAAATTTACGAGAAAGGGGGAGGCCGTCACCAGCGGTTCTATATTGAGAACAGTGACCTGGTGGACGCGCGTATTGTGAATGAATTAATCGGTGAGTAATCATGAAAAGAGTTTTATTTATTTTGTTATGCATTTGTCTGCCCTTTGTGGCAGGCAAATCTTTTGCCCAGCGTTACCTGCCGGGGCAGAAAGGTATCCAGCTTACGTTAGGCGGTGTAGACGACTTCGGTTCAAATGTGAAGCATCTGCATGGTAATTTCCAGGTCGGACTGGCTCTGAGTCGGTATAACCGGAACCATTCCCGCTGGCTGTTCGGGGCGGATTATGTGAAAAAGCACTATTCCTATAAGGATGTTGCGATCCCCAAAGCGCAGTTTACCGGGGAGGTAGGTTATTTCGTGCCGTTCATCTCGGACCGTGGTAAGAACGTGTTCTTCTCTGCCGGTCTTTCCGCTCTGGCGGGTTATGAGACGACCAACTGGAACTGCAAGCTGCTCTATGACGGGGCGACTTTAAAGAATGACGGATGCTTCATTTATGGTTTTGCCCCGGCTTTCGAGATGGAGGCGTTCCTTTCCGACAGGCTGGTTTTTCTTTTCAATGTCCGCCAGAGGATATTCTTCGGATCATCCGTGGGGAATTTCCACACGGTGGCAGCTGTCGGTGTCAAGTACATTTTCAATTAGCGGCAACAGTATGGAACAAGGCAATTGGAACGTGGATGAGATGCTTCATTGGCTGGATATGAAAATAAACCGGGAAGACCGGAACATACGTGAACAAAGCAAGAAGATGAATGAGAATTTCCTACACTTTTTCGAATGGAATGCGGAGAGCCTGTATAAGTCTCATTTTATGTCCGGGTGTTATAAGATACTCCGGCAGGCGGTGGACGGGGCAAAGGGCATGGATACGGTTTGGAATATTGTTGAGGACAACATTGCTTACTGTGAGAACAAACTGTTGAACGGTCAGGTGGATTGTAACAGTTCCAGCCGGACAACGAATGTTGCCCATTTCCTGAAGTTGGAGTGTATGCAGCAGTTAGTTAGGGATTACCGGGAATTCGCGAATATCCTTGCGCAAACGCCTCCCGAAGAGAATTTGCAACAGACGGCTAATAAAACAGAAAAGAAGAGAGAAGAGCCGCCTGAAAGAAAGATAAAAACGGGCATCAGGCGTTAGCCGACAACGGACTCAATCAAGTAAATTATTCATTTAGTAATACGTAAAATCATGAAGATGAAATTAATAATAAGTGGTATCATGCTCACATTGCTTTGCCTGCTGGGTGGCTGTGATGATAAATTGGAAGTACAGCAGGCTTATGATTTCTCGCTAACGTCCTGGTATCTCCAGAAGACCATTTCCCCGGATGAGACCGTGGAGATTCGTCTGACACTCAATCGTAGCGGAAACTATGAGGAAGCCGGCTATCAAATCGGTTATATACAGATGGAGGGTAGCGGCGAGGTGTACGACAAGAAGAAGGTCTATCTGGTGAACCGGGAGATGCAACCGTTGGATTCGATAGCGGAGTTGGATGACAGCGATCCCTGCCGCCAGGTATTCACGCTCTTCTATCATAACCGAAGCAGCAAGAATGCGGAAATTAAATTCGTGATAGCGGATAATTTCCATCAGGAAAGAGAACTGGATATATCCTTTCAGAGCGAAACTGAAACGGACATGGAACTATAAATCGGACAACAATGGATAAAAGTGATTTAAGGATCGAACAATTGCAGCAATATCTTGACAAGAAGAAAGGGGTTGTGGAAAGCGATATAAAAGAGTATAACCAGCAACTGGGAAAAAACTATCTTCATTTCTTTGACTGGCATGCCGATGACTTGTATAAGGCCTGTTATATGGATAAGAATTATAAGGCCATTCAGGAGGCGATTGATACCGCTGAAACGCCGAAGGACATTGAAGGCTATTTGAAGCGTTGTACCCTGTATGTAGAAGAAGATCTCCTGAACGGTCCGCTTGTCAAGAAAAGTACCAACCCGATGTCGAATATGGCCCATTCCCTGGAGATGGAATGCAAACAGGAGTTACTGAAGGACCTCCGGTATTTAAACAGGCTTCTTCAGAGTGAGACTGTAAGTGAAAGAATAAGGCCGCAAGAAGCACCCCGACAAGAAATTGTGCCTGTGAAAGAAAAGAAGAAAACGGGACCACGGTTGAGATAGTATCAATTGAAAGCAATAAAAAAGCTACTGAATTTTTGTTTCAGTAGCTTTTTTATTTATCCCGGTCTTATATTCCGGCTATACCAGATAAGCCTCAAAAAGATAATGTATGAATAACCGGCCCTTTTCCGTCCAGACCGTCAACATGGCCGTGCCTGTTTCTCCTGTGCGGCTTTCCCATACATGGGTCCGGGTTGCCGTATAGCCTTGATTCTGGTAAGGAGCTTTGAGCAGCCACTGACCGGATTGACGGAACTGGATGCCTGCCCATCGGAGCCGCTTGTTCAACATTCCGGCAGTCATTCCCAATTCTTTCGCTATCTGTGTGGTCGTGTAGGTGCTTTGGGATTGCAGGACTTTGTCGTAATACTGAACTTTTGGGGCCTGTAGCTTGAGTTTCAGGATAGCATAGTTGTTCTCCTTCTCCAATGCTGAAATACGGCTGTCTCGCTCTTTTATACGGTTCTGTGCGAGCAATATGGCACGCGCAAGCAGTTCATTATCCGTTTCGCCATTCTTCTTAAGAAGATAGCCACCGTTCTTTAGTGTTTCGGGAACCAGTTCATCAAATATCCAGCTTTCGAATTTCTCAGCGGAAGGCAGCTTGCTACCGGCAATCAGCCGGTATACGTTTCCTTCGCTGATGTACTTGATTTTCTGGACGGCACTGCGTGTAGGGGTGTCGTAAACCACGACACCCATTGGTTTACAATGTCTTACGACGGCATCTCTCGGATTGGAGTAGCCAAGTGCGGCGGCAACATCCGAGGCGCAGAACCATATTTTCCCGTCAATTTCCAGTGTCCGGATGCGTCCGAACTCGGGATGTTCAAATATCGATACTTTATTCATGACTGTTTAATTTATAGGTTTCTTCTATTGCTTTAAATATCTCGTAGACTACCTGGGGGACGATAGCGTTCCCGTATCCTTTAATGGATGCCTGTCTTCACCGAGAAAAGGAGATACCGTCCAATCGGGTGGAAAGCCCATCATCTCGGCTACAAACAGGGGATTGAGTTGGAAACTCTTTCCAGTCCGGGCGAAGAAATCCGGAAGGCTGTTCTTCTGTGGTATCTTTCCCCGTTTCTTCAGGTTCTCCAGTGAAGGTGCGCCTTTCCAATCCCGCGCTGTCGGTGTCGGCATCACTTGTCCTTCTGCCAGCCATTGTAGGATCGATTCTTCCAGATTGTTCCCGTCCGTGTTTTCCAGCTCAGTATTGTCCGGTATCGGTTCCGGTAGTATCCCGTAAAAGTCCAGAAAATCCGTCAGGCCGTTGGGATTCTTCTCTCCGGCTATCTGGGCATGGGGTGAGGATAAATTCATCGATTTCCATTTCCTGACTCTTTCGGCATGGTGTATCTCTGTTGCCACTGGCGTTGGCAGAAGCATTCCATGGATTATCTCCGGTAGTCCCTGCTGCCTGCTGCCCGGCCCCCTGCGCTTGTAGTCCTGTGCCGTCACGGTGGGCAATAAACCAAACTCTATCCCGTCTGTGAGGTGCACCGACGGAACAAGCCGGTATAAGTACCGGCTGGACGGAATATCCTTCGCGTTCAAGATCACGGCAAATGGTTTCAACAACATATTGCTGTCGTCTTTTAAATACAGGCTCACTCTCTCCGAATAGAGTGGATTGACTTCCCACTTCAGTCTCCTGACCGGGCTGTACCATCGTGAGGATGCCAGCAACGTTCTCACCAATGACCCAATCGGGCCTGATCTCATGTATGGCCCTGAGCATGTGAGGCCAGAGATAGCGGTTATCATCCGCTCCCTTTCTTTGGCCTGCGACGGAGAATGGTTGACAAGGAAAACCTCCTGTAAGGACATTGATTTTTCCTCTCCATTCCCTGAAATCTGTCGTTGTGACATCTGTATAACTTTTCGCATCTTTAAACCAGTAATTTAGAATGGTATTACAAAAATCGTCTATCTCGCAATGGAAGGCATTCTGCCATCCCATTCATTCGGCAGCCAGGTCTGGGGCGCCGAATCCACTAAACAGGGAAGCGTGTACCAGACGCTTCCGCTGTTTCTTGTCTTGCTCTTCTTCTTTCATTGTTTATTCATTATTTAGAGGTTCGAGGTTCATTACTTTTTTGTCGATCTTACGATAGATGCTCCCCATCTCCAGCATATTTTCCAATCGGAGCAGGTCCGTGATTTCATAGACGGTCATCCCTTTCTGTGTCGTGAAGCGGATATATCCTTTCTGTCGCTGTATCTCCACTTCTTCGGGAGTCATGTGCAGGACTTCACAGATTTCCTGCAAGGTCAGGGTAAGGCTTACTTCCTTAACTGTGTAGATGTAAGTCAGGATGTTCAGCATCTGGAGGCATTTGCGGTGTGATTTGACGAGTGCTGCGAATTTGTTTCGTTCTATGACGATTACTTTACTTTGATTTTCCATGTGAATTTTTATTTATGAGTTAATAGAATCGGATATGAAATCTTCGTTTAGACATTCTTCTCTCAGGAATTTATATACGTCAGAAGCCCAGAAGTAAATCTTGCCGCTGAGTTTGAAAAATGGGAGTTTCCCGGAATTACGCCAGCGGATCAGTGTCCGGTCGCATACTTTCAGCATCAGGCGCATATCCCGGCTGTCCAGCATTTGCTTACCGTTGAAACTGGTTACTGCTTCCAGAGCCGTTTCCAGCTTGGCAATCAGTTTTCGTTGTTCCTCAAAGTTGTCCTTTATCATTGCTTTGAGTATCTCAATATCATTTCTGTTCTCTTCCATACAATATTCCTTTGTTCTAATGGGTTATTTTTCTTTCTTCGGTTGCAAAGTTTTCAAAATTAGGCATGAAAAAATAGGGCTGACGGTAACCGCCAGCCCCACATTTTCCTTGTAACTCACTTGGTATCAATGTGAATTTTCAGAATATTTTTTCTTCATCAGGATAGAAAGGGGAATACACGCAATTCTCCTTCTTAAAAAAGAGACTGATAGAATGACAGAGGATATCGGATAAAAAAAGGGCTGACAATTAATTGTCAACCCTTCTATAAATATGCTATGATTAACTTGGAAGCATCAAAAACATTGCTTACCTTTGTGTTACAGAGATATTTGAAATTATGCAGAGCAATGCAATGTGTAGCTGAACTTCCACTACTATATCGTTACCTGCATCTTTATAAAAACACTTTTAATCGCTGATTTATAAAAGATTAAAACGAACTACACTCTTTTAAGCAATGAAACAAAGTGTTTCAAGGCGGGAAACTATTTGTTTCATACGCTTGAAACAAACTGTTTGCAGGTTTAAAACAAAATAAAACTGCCGTCAACCGGAAATTAGCACCTAAGTAATCAGACACTAATACTCTATCTCTAGGATATTAATACCTGAATTGTAGAGTATATATACGCAACGTGTTGGACATATATATCCAACACGTTGCGCATATATGCCCTGTATATTGGATATATATGTCCTTAATCTATATGAAAGACTCTACATGGTGAAGGAGGTGAAGGATACTTTCTTCTGTATTTTGTGCTTTATGTCACTGTAAACCGTTGACTCATAGCTGTTCAGCTGAAGGTGAAACCTGTGAACCTTCTAAATGCTTGTAAGCGTCTCCGCGATTCTATATAGTGTATTAAAATAAAAAGGCTAATGATCCCTTTTTAGTCATTAGCCTTTTCCCATCTGTCAGGAAGCAGTTCCCTGTATTTTTCAATTGGTGTGTTCGGTTGCCATTCGGCTGTTCTGTTTATCACATCCGTGAGATACTCAAATAAATTCACTTTATGCATCCTACAAGTGAGTGCTATCGTATAGAGTATGGCGCCTCGTTCGGCCCCCTTATGGCTGCCGAAGAACAATGAGTTTTTTCTTGATAAGGATATGTACCGGTTCATCCGTTCAACCATATTGTTGTCCAGATAAGTGTCACCATAATTAAAGATGTCCACCACTGCATTCCACTCATTGCGAAGATAGGTAATGGCTTCCTGCAGTTCGCTCTTAGGTAATAAATCCCCCCGTTCTTCTATTTCATCAAGCACATCTTTTATTTCTCCGAGTATGTCCGGCGCATACTTTTTTCGATGCATAAGATTCTGTTCTACCGTCCATCCCTCAGCCCCAACTTTATGCTTATGCTCGTTTTGATAAAGTGCGTTTATCAGCTCCACGATTCTTTTTGCATCCGGGTCCTTCTCACCGCAATCTATAAATTTCCGTTTTATATGTTGCAAGCACGGGATGCGTGTGATATTGGGATAAGCATCGCTTTCGAGCTTCCGGTAAGGTGAGTAACCATCGCTTTGTATGATACCTTTGCAACTGCCTAATTCGTTAAGAATAACTCTTTCAGACCGGGAGCCGTCATCATAGAGCAGGTATATCATCCTGGTGTTTATGCCGACAACCACCCAAAGGTATCCCTTCCTGACTCCTTTTCCCTTGCTGTTCTTTTCCGGGACGAGTATTTTGTAATAGGTTTCATCGGCTGCCTTATAAGGATCACTCAAAGCTGTCTGCCGGATGCACTTATAAAGATTTTCGAAGAGGTCTGAGGCTTTCTCTATCAACTTATGAGCCGTAGGTTTCTTCAGCGTAAAGCCATGACTCTCGAAGTAGTTGATGATTCTTTCAACAGGTAGCGATTGTATATAACGTAATTCCATCAATCCGGCAATAAATGAACCGTCATAGCTGGAATTCAAGAAGGCCGAAGCCGGTGTTTTTCCCTCAAACAGGCGACCTTCTTGCGTATAGGTGTGTATCTTGTAGACATGCTTGATGAAGCGCATGGGTACACATTCATAGCGGACGCATATTCTGGGAACAGTGGTAAACAACCGGGCCTTATTGATGTCAAAATCGGGATCATCGGGATAAACGACATGTTCTTCTTCCTCCATCTCATAATGCATGTCACGTTTGGCCCCATTGTTCTTTCTTGCTTTACGCTTATCTGCTTTTTCCGCTTCTATCTTCTGCCGCTCTTCTTCGGATATGGCAGATTGGGGAGCCTGTTGCTGTTCGGATGTGTTGGATACAAGTTTGGCGAGTCCCTTAGTAAGGCGCTGTTGCTTGCTAAGAGATTCGCCTTTTTGAAGGAGTGCCTCTTTAAGGGAAGAAACCTCCTTTATCAAAGCATCTATTTGGTCCAAGAGTCTGTTGTTGTCATCTCGTAATCCCTTGATTTGTTCCTTCAATAACTCTATGATCTCATCCTTTTTCATGGCATAAAGATATAAAAAATCAACGAATTGGCCAAATAAACCGGATGATATCCTTAGCGCAAATATCTAATAATCAAAATGTTGAATTAGATCCTAAAACGTTTTCTCAACCGTACAGACTTTAATGACACTCCATTTAAGATAAAAGACAAAACCTGATAAGAAATCTCGTAATTACCTGTATTGGGGTTAAATGTCGGTAACTCAAAACTTCCACCTTCGAGGCGCTTGTAGTACAGAAGAAAGCCATCGCCATCCCAACGCAGTATTTTTACACTTTGTCGGTTTTTACCAAAGAATAAAAAGATATCTTCGGAAACGGGAGACAAGTCCTTCATTTCCGATCGTATAATTTTGAATAAACCGTCAATGCCAAGGTTCATACGAACAAAGCCCTGGTACAGATAGTATCGATTGGCTGATGTTAGAGAATACATGGATCTCCCTCCTTTCTTTCGTAATCGCGCAACATTTTAATAACACCACCGGGTGTGGCCCGTTTGACCGAAATGGTGGTTCCACTGTTAAAGATGATTGTGATCCCGGCAAGACTAAACTCTTCTTCCGACAACATGGCGGGTGCTATTTGAGTGAATGAAGGAGAGGAAGTTGTCGGTTGGGAGGGTTCAACGCCGCCATAATAATCACGGACCACATCTGCCTTGGCTTGTTTAACGCTATAGCCCCGTCTGGACATCCAGGAACTCATACCACCAAAAGTGGTATGCTGATCGCGGCAAACATCGGCTAAAGAACAATTGTAGTCTACTTTCAATGCTTCAAGGAAATGTTTCCAAGTTTTTCCAAATCGATTTTCTGCTAAATCCATAATGATTCATTTTTATACATGGCAAAAATATAAGAATGAAAAAAGGGCGACAAGATAGAATCGCGGAGACGCTTACAAATGCTTCTTAATAGTTGTATATTCGTTTTCAGAAATTTAGTGTTGAGTTTATAGCTATGAACCTGGTTCCAGTTTTCTACCCTTTTCTCCATCCTTCTCCATTTTTTATTTATAAATAAGTACCTGTTAAAATAGCTTCTTATCATCAGTTCTCTATCCATAAAGTTAATGATATTGATAAATAGGTGTTATTTAGTCAAAGGAAATGAGTAGTGTATATTGCAATATCGATTAGAGAAGGAGAGAAATGAAAACCGAGTTCTTAACGAACTTGGTTTTATTTTGATATGAAAACGAATGCCTTATTATTTTTAATTCTTAATAACAACAAAAGAATCGTTTAGAATATCATTATGGTGAAGCAAAAGTAGAATAAAATGAAATATTACGCAAGTAAATCTACTAAAATATTTTAAAACGGGATAGCTGGATTGTTGTGTTTTCTGGCAACAAAATGGGATAACAGTTTTATCAACTTGCCTTTGGTATCAAAATAAGTATTTATTATATAGCAATTTACATACAAATCGTCTCAAACTCAAAGCGGTGCGAGTGTATGGATGACTGTTTTATCTAAAATGTCCTTCCAAGTTGTGTTTCCAAGCATAGGTAAAACCAAGTTCGTTAAGAACTCTGGCAAGTATTAACCTAAGATAAAAATAGAAAAGCCTATGGAAAACTAAACACACAAATTGCCTGAAACATGGTGTCAAATAATATATGAAGGCACCATAAAACCTTAGAAATTCTAACTTACTAATGTCTAACTGAATAAATTAAAGTATGACAAGAAAAACTAACCGATGCCCGGCCTTTATGGAAGGACGGGGAACACGTTGCCTGAAAATAGCAGCAGTTGCTACTTTATTGTTATGGTGCACACAACCTATGCAAGCAGTAGCTAATACTAATGAAACATAGGAAACTGCTGATATACAGCAGCAAAAAGTAAAGACTACAGGTGTTGTAGTGGATGAAAACGGAGAACCTCTTATTGGAGTCTCTGTAAAGGTGCAAGGTACTGCCACAGGTACTGTTACTGATCTCAACGGACGCTTCTCTATTGATTCCCCCAAAGGAGCAGTTCTCTCACTTTCGTTTATTGGTTATAAAACTATTACCGTGAAAGCTGATGGGACACCCCTTAATATCGTTATGAAAGAAGATTCGGAACAGCTCGACGAAGTAGTCGTTGTAGGCTACGGACCACAAAAAAAAGTAAATGTAACCGGTGCGGTAGGTATGGTCGATGCGAAAGTGTTGGCTGCACGTCCTGTAACCAATGTGGCGCAGGCCCTACAGGGTACAGTGCCAGGCTTGAACTTCACGGTAGGAAGTGAAGGTGGAGCCTTGGATGGTTCGATGAGTTTTAATATTCGTGGTGCAGGAACAATCGGTGATGGTTCCGGGTCGTCTCCACTTGTGTTGATTGACGGTATCGAAGGTAATCTTAATTCGTTGAATCCGAATGATATAGAAACGGTTTCTGTTTTGAAAGACGCTGCTTCTGCCTCTATTTATGGAGCGCGTGCTGCTTTTGGTGTTATTCTGATTCAGACCAAGAAAGGGAAAGCGGGTAAAGCCAGAGTCAGTTATAATGGAAATGTCCGTTTCAGCGACGCGGTATCAGTGCCTGAAATGATGGACTCATATACTTTTGCACAGTACTTTAATCGTGCCGCAGAGAATGCGGGCAGATCCGGTGAGGCTCCGTTCTCATCCGAGCAGTTACAGAAAATAAAAGATTATCAGGAGGGAAAGATAACATCCGTCACAACACTGAATACGAATAATAACCGTTGGAACAATTATGGCGGAGCGAATGCCAATACGGATTGGTTTAAAGAATTCTACAATGACTGGGTGCCATCTCAAGAACATAATCTAAGTATTTCGGGAGGTAATGAGAAAATCCAATTTTCATTGAGCGGTAGTTTTATGGACCAGAACGGTCTGTTGCGGCATGGTGAAGATAATTTGCAACGTTATACAATGAACAGCACCATTACAGCGCAGATCACAGATTGGTTCAGAGTGAACTATTCTACCAAATGGACACGTGAGGACTTTGACCGACCCTCTTATCTGACCGGGCTATTCTTCCATAATATCGCTCGCCGCTGGCCCACCTGTCCGGCTTACGATCCTAATGGCTATCCCATGAATGGTGTGGAAATTACAGAATTGGAGGATGGTGGCCGACAAACCAACCAGAAAGACTTGAATACTCAACAGTTGCAGTTTGTGTTTGAACCGGTCAAGAACTGGACAATTAATATCGAGGGTGCTCTAAGAACGGAAAACAAAAATGAACATTGGGAAGTATTACCTATCTTCTCTCATGACGGTGACGGTAATCCGTATTCTATACCATGGGGAAGTTATGGAGCCGGCAGTTCCGTTGTGAACGAATATAATTATAAAGAGAATTATTACAGCACGAATATCTATTCCGATTATTTTAAACAATATGAAAGCGGTCATTACTTTAAAGTGATGGCAGGTTTTAATGCGGAGTTGTATAAGACAAGAAGTTTGTCGGGGCAGAAGAATACGCTGATCTCCAATTCTGTGCCTACACTGAATACAGCAACGGAATCTCCTACTACTTCCGGTGGATATGCACACAATGGGGTAGCCGGATTCTTCGGGCGTATCAACTATAATTATAAAGAACGCTATCTGATAGAGTTGAACGGTCGTTATGACGGTTCGTCCCGTTTCATTAATGACAAGAGTTGGGGATTTTTCCCGTCATTGTCAGTCGGATGGAATATAGCACGTGAAGATTTCTTCAGGAATATAGCCGATAAAGCTCATATTGATGTATTGAAATTAAGAGGTTCATGGGGGCAGTTGGGTAATACGGATACTAAGGATGCATGGTATCCTTTCTATCAGACGATGCCACAAGGCACTGATTATAACTGGTTGGTGAATGGAAAAAGACCGAATTATGCAAGCCTACCCGGTATCGTCTCCAGCTTGAAGACTTGGGAAACGATTGAAACCTGGGATATCGGTTTGGACTGGGGGCTGTTTAATAATCGCTTGACCGGTTCGTTCGACTACTTTGTGCGTTGGACGTATGATATGATTGGCCCGGCTCCGGAATTGTCTTCCGTACTGGGTGCTACTCCTCCGAAAATCAACAATTCCGATATGAAATCCTATGGTTTTGAGCTGGAACTGGGGTGGAGAGATATGATTGGTGATTTCTCTTATGGTGCTAAATTTACGTTAGCCGATGACCAACAGAAAATCACTCGCTATCCGAATGAAAACAACAAACTTTCCGAAGCATATTATCCGGGAATGATGAAAGGAGAAATCTGGGGATATGAAACGGTAGGTATCGCACAATCACAGGAAGAGATGGACGCTCACTTGGCCAAAGTGGATCAGTCTTCTTTGGGAAGCAAGTGGGGAGCAGGTGATATCATGTATAAGGATGTAGACGGCGATGGAGTGATCTCGACAGGTGAAAATACCACAGAGAAACCCGGTGACCGTGTGATTTTGGGCAATAATACACCTCGATTTAAATATGGTATCACGTTGGATGCAGCATGGAAAGGTGTCGATTTCCGCATATTTCTGCAAGGAGTGGCCAAGCGCGATTATGTGTTGAGCGGCCCCTATTTCTGGGGAGCCAATGGAGTGGACGAATGGCAGGCTACCGGATTTAAGGAACATTGGGACTTCTGGCGTCCGGAGGGTGACCCGTTGGGTGCTAATACAAATGCCTATTATCCACGCGTATTGAAAAGTGATTCGAGAAACATGGCAGTGCAGAGCCGCTATATTCAGAATGCAGCTTACTGCCGTATTAAGAATGTTCAGATAGGCTATACATTGCCCAAGCAATGGACAAATAAAGCCGGAATGTCTTCAGTTCGAGTATACGTGTCAGGTGACAATCTGTTGACATTCTCTCATATGTCCAAGATTTTCGACCCGGAGGCTTTGGAAAGCACTTATGATGCGAATAATGGTAAACTCTATCCGTTGCAGCGCACCATCTCGGTAGGTTTAAATGTTAACTTCTAATTTTAAGGCTTATGAAACTGAAACATATTACATTACAAACAATCTTGATGGCAGGAGCTACGTGGTCGCTTACATCTTGTAATGATTTTCTGGATATGGCGCCTCTGGATCAGGTGACTCCGCAAGAGTATTTTAATACGACGGACCACTTGGTTGCATATAGTATTTCGCAGTACAACAACATCTTTTCAACGCATGGTGGATATGGAGTCGGTACAGTGAACAATGACCAGAATACAGATAATATGGTAGCCGGAGGATATTCTTCCACCTATTTTGAGAAAGGTCAGTGGCGTGTTCCTAATACTGGAGGTGGCTGGGATTTTACTCAAATTCGCTATTGCAATTATTTCTTCGAAAATGTGCTTCCTAAATTCGAGGCAGGCAAGATTGAGGGCAATTGTGAACAGATTCTTCACTATGTCGGCGAAATGTACTTTATCCGTGCATGGATTTATTACAGTAAACTGAAATCATTCGGAGATTTTCCAATTATAACCGAAGTATTGCCGGATAATCAGTCTGTTTTGACAGAGAAATCTGTTCGTCAGCCGCGTAATCTCGTTGCTCGTTTTATCATCAATCAGCTCGATTCCGCCGCCAAATATATGGTGGATGATATTTCAGGAAACAAAACGCGATTAACAAAGAATTGCGCGTTATTGATAAAGTCGCGCGTTGCTTTGTATGAGGCTACGTTTGAAAAGTATCATAAGGGAACAGGGCGTGTGCCGGGGGATGCAACCTGGCCGGGTAAGAGAATACATACCGATTTCTCCACGAACATGGATAATGAAATCAATTTCTTTCTGGATGAGGCTATGAAAGCAGCGGAACAGGTGGCTGATGATATTACTTTGACCAATAATACCGGTCTGACCAATCCGAAAAACATACCGGGGATTGTTGGCTGGAATCCATATTTCGAGATGTTTGCGGAAGAAGATATGAGTAGTTATTCCGAAGTTCTTTTCTGGAAGCAATATATGAATGGTGGTGGCGTGTCAATCACGCATGGCACACCGGCTTATATTTTTACTGGAGGTAATAATGGTATGCTGAAGAGCTTTGTAGACTGTTTTGTCATGAAAGACGGACTTCCCTATTATGCAGCAGGAGATGAATATAAAGGTGACAAAACTATCATGGATGTGAAAGAGAATCGTGATCTGCGTCTGCAAATGTTTGTTTTGGGCGAGAAGGATTTGCTTCCATCCAGTTCGACAGAAGAACCTGCACTTAAAGAATTCAAACAACCTAATATTATATCATTGGAAGCCCAAACATCTGATAATACCGGGTATCGGATTCGGAAATGCTTGACATATAATAATAAGCAGATTATTTCCGGTCAGTCGCAATCGACTACAGGGTGCATTATCTTTCGTGGTGTCGAAGCTTATCTGAATTATCTGGAAGCCTACTATTTGCGTAATAATAAGGTAGACGGTAAAGCGAAAAGCTATTGGGATGCAGTACGCAATCGGGCAGGCATTACAGGCAATTTCCAGACAACCATTGACAATACCGATATGAATAAGGAGACGGATTTGGCCGCTCATCCCGGTTCGTATGAAGTGGATGCTACCTTATATAATATCCGTCGCGAACGTCGTTGCGAGTTTATTGGCGAAGGAATGCGTTGGGATGACCTGGTGCGTTGGAGAGCTTGGGATGGCGTACTTACTAATAAGTTTATTCCTGAAGGGTATAACTTTTGGGAAGAGGCTTATAAAACTTATGAACTTCCGGAAGACGTTACTTTAAAAGATGATCCGGATGATGCTACTTCTAATATTTCCTCCAGAGCATTCAAGTATATTCGTCCTTTTAGCAAGGTGAGAATCAATAATCAGGTATATGATGGATATTCTTGGGCTAAAGCCAACTATTTGAGTCCGGTTGCTATTAATGAAATGAGACTTGCGTCTCCTGATAATAGTACAGATAATTCTGTTATTTATCAGAATCCGTATTGGCCGGAAAAAGTGGGTGGCACTGCTCTCGAATAGGTTGATATAAATATAGGTTACACGATAGAAAGAATGAAAGGCGTAGAAAGAGAGTTGATTCTCTTGTCTACGCCTTTATTATTTTATGGATTGAAGTGGTGAATTACTTCACTTCCCAAGTATCATTAGTCATTAGCAATTCCTGGAAATTATGATATTTCTTCTTGCCTTTGATTTCTTCAATCTGTCCAATTACAGCATCATTGTAAGTTGGAGCATCTACATCGCGGATCACACCGAGTGCAATCGGGAAATCAGGACCTTCCATTAACGCCAGTTTCAATTGAAGCGTATTATCTTGGCAGTGAGCATCGTGAATAAGAATATCCTTTTCTGTGATACCATTCTCACCAAGTTTCACCACTTTCAGTCCGAAACCTTCCTGCATCAATCCGAATTCCTTGTTTTCACCGAACAACATGGGTTTGCCATGTTCCAGATAGATAGCGTTCTTGGCACGTCCTTCTTTGGTGGCTACAGAAGCATGAGTTCCATCGTTGAAGATCACGCAGTTTTGCAGAACTTCTACAACAGAAGCACCTTTGTGATTAGCTGCTGCTTTCAACACTTCTACGGAAGCGGCACCATCTACTGCAATACAACGTGCGAAGAAACGTCCGCGGGCACCGAAAGCCAGCTCTGCCGGATGGAACGGGTCTTCCACTGTTCCGTAAGGAGATGATTTGCTGACGAATCCACGTTCTGAAGTCGGTGAATATTGTCCCTTTGTCAAACCATAGATACGGTTGTTCAACAGAATCATGTTCAAGTCAATGTTGCGGCGAACGGCATGGATGAAATGATTACCACCGATTGCCAAACCGTCACCGTCACCGGAAATCTGCCAGATAGTCAAATTTGGATTGGCTACTTTTGCTCCTGTTGCAACAGCAGCGGCACGTCCGTGAATAGTGTGGAACCCATACGTATTTACGTAGTAAGGCAGGCGGGAAGAACAACCGATACCGGAAATGACGGCAATATTGTGCGGAGCTACTCCCAGTTCGGCCATAGCTTTGTGCAGTGAGTTCAGGAAAGCGTGGTCACCGCATCCCGGACACCAGCGAGGTTGGCCTGATTTATAATCTTGTACGGTATATACTTTATCGCTCATCTTTTATTCCTCCAATAATTTAGTGAATGCATCTATCAATTCTCTCGTAACGAAAGGCTGTCCTTTCACTTGGTTGAACTGGCTGATGTTCAATCCGGGTATCTTCATCCGTAAATAACCTGCGAATTGTCCCAAATTCTGTTCAGCTACTACGATCTTCTTGTATTTACGCAATACATCGGCTGTATTCTTCGGCAACGGGTTGATGTATTGGAAGTGTGCGAAAGCCACTTTCTTTCCATGATCGCGCATAAAGTCCATAGCCAGACGGAGATGCCCATACGTGCCGCCCCAGCCAACAATCAGTAAATCTGCATCTTCATCACCCAGTACTTCGAGTTCGGGGATATAGTCTGCAATTTTATCTACTTTAGTTTGGCGGAGATGAACCATCTTATTATGGTTTTCTGGTTCGGTAGAGATCGCACCTGTTTCATTGCTCTTTTCAAGACCACCGATGCGGTGCATGAATCCTTCAGTTCCCGGAATTGCCCAGTAACGTGCACCGGTTTCTTCATTGCGTTGGTATGGAGTCCAGTTACCAGCCATGTCCGGAGTCACGTATGGAGGATTGATGGCAGGATATTCATTTAAGTTAGGAAGTTTCCAAGCTGCCGAGCCGTTGGCTACGAAAGCATCCGTCAGTAATACAACCGGAGTCATGTGTTCCAGAGCAATCTTACATGCCATGTATGCGGCATCAAAACAGTTCGTTGGTGAAGTTGCGGCAATCACCGGCATCGGGCTTTCACCATTACGTCCGTAAAGAGCTTGCAATAAGTCTGTCTGTTCTGATTTAGTAGGCAAACCTGTTGACGGACCGCCACGTTGCACATTTACAATCACTAATGGAAGTTCGCCAATTACAGCAAGGTTCATGGCCTCACTCTTCAAACAAACACCGGGCCCGGAAGTAGTCGTTACAGCCAAAGCACCGGCAAAAGCGGCACCAACGGCAGAAGCACAACCCGCGATTTCATCTTCGCACTGTACGGTTTTTACTCCCAGTGATTTATGTTTAGCTAATTCGTGCAGAATATCAGTGGCCGGAGTGATAGGATAAGAACCCAAGTAGAGTTCCAGACCTGCTTTCTCGGCAGCAGCAATCAAGCCATAAGCAGTTGCTTTATTTCCGTTGATATCTGTATAAAGTCCTTTTGATTTCGGAGCTTTACTTTCAATCTTATAAGTAGAGACAGAAGCATGTGTGTTGGCACCATAGTTGAAACCATCGTTTAATACCTTAATATTAGCTTCTGCAATTTCGGGCTTCTTGGCGAATTTCTCACGCAACATTTTTTCAGCAGCGGCAAGGTTGCGGTTGAACAACCAGCAAACCAATCCGAGTGCGAACATGTTCTTACAACGGAGTGCTGATTTATTGTCTAGTCCGGAATCTTTCAGGCTCTCTTTACACATGGAAGAGATGGGAACTTCAAGTACTTCCTGTTTTACGCCTAATTCCTCAAAAGGATTGTCAGTCTTGAATTGTGCCTTTTCCAAATCTCTGGCTTCGAATGAGTCGGAGTCGGTAATGATAAGTCCTTGCGGTTTACAGAATTTGATTTGTGTTTTCAGTGCGGAAGGATTCATAGCCACTAATACGTGGCAACGGTCTCCGGGAGTGTAAACCTGTCCGGCACCGATGTGAACCTGAAAACCGGAAACACCGGTCAGTGAACCTTGCGGGGCGCGGATGTCTGCCGGGTAGTCAGGGAATGTACAGATGTCATTTCCTACTGTAGCCGACACGTTCGAGAAGATGTTGCCGGCCAGCTGCATACCGTCACCGGAGTCGCCGGAGAAACGTACTACTACTTCCTCCAATTCTTTAACCATCATTTCGTCTGCCATAACTTTAATTACTATATTTAATTTAAAAACTGATTTTACTTTCAATTTGTGAGCGCAAAGGTCGGAAAGTTAATCGAATTATCAAAATAAATCGAACTTTATTGTCCTATTGACGCTAAATATTTGAGATATTTGAAAGGAACCTGTATTTTTATTCTTGTTAAATCGACAGAAACCGTTATCTTTGCAAGCAAATTTGAAGCGGCCTTGTAGTTCAACGGATAGAATAGAAGTTTCCTAAACTTTAGATAGGGGTTCGATTCCCCTCGGGGCTACTACGAAGAATCTGTGAGAAGTTGTTTTGTTTTGCTTTCATATCGTATCTGGTTTTGAGTTTAACAATGGCTTCTTTTAAGATGAACGTCTTATAGCTTCTATTTGTTTTAATAATCAATAGAAAAAGCCTCTACCGAATGTTCGGAAGAGGCTTTTTCTATTTTTGGAATTTATTATTCTTCCGTAGTTACTGGTACGACTTTTTTGTTCTTCATCATGTTGTATGCAATCGGAGATGCAATGAACAGTGATGACAATGTACCGATAACAACACCCAAGATCATTGCGAATGCAAAGCTGCGGATTGAATCACCGCCAAGGATGAAGATACACAGCAATACGATCAATGTACTTAATGATGTATTGATAGTACGTGCAAGTGTAGTATTCAATGAATCATTGAACAACTGACGTTTGTCACGTTTCGGATACAGGCCGAAGAACTCACGTACACGGTCGAAGATTACCACCTTGTCATTGATAGAGTAACCGATAGCTGTCAGGATAGCACCGATAAACGTTTGGTCAATTTCCAGTGAGAATGGAACGATACCCCATAACAATGAGTAAGCACCGATAATCATGATGGTATCGCATGATAGAGCTACGATAGAGCCAATACTATATGCGATGTTACGGAAACGGATTAAGATATACAGACCGATAGCGATCAAAGCCAGTACTACGGAATAGATGGCACCTGTTTTGATATCGTCTGCGATACTCGGACCCACTTTTTGAGAACTTACAATACTACCACCAGTGTGATTGTCACGGTCGATAAAGGTAGCTAGAGTGATGTTTTGAGTCAGCACAGGTTTCAAAGTCTCATATAAATATGCTTCGATTTGAGAGTCAACATCGTTTCCTGCATCTTCAATACGGTAGTTGGTGCTGATACGTACAGTTTTCTTATCTGTACCGATAGCGATAACACTAACGTTAGCATCACCGAACTTGCTGGAGATCAATTCACGAATCTGTTCGGGTTCTACCGGATTCTCGAACTGTACCTTGAAGTTACGTCCACCGGTAAAGTCGATACTCTGGCTTAAACCGCGCATGGCAAATGAACCGATACAAACGAGGATGATGGCTACAGTGATGATAAGGGATTTTTTGTTTGTTCCCATAAAATCAAAACGTGTGTTGGTCATCAAGTTTCTTGAAACAGGGGTTGTGAATGTAAGGTTCAATAGTTTGTCCTTGTTCATGAAGTGTTCGTAAACTATACGGGTCATGAACACAGCGGTGAAGAAGGATACTAGAATACCGATAATCAATGTCGTAGCAAAACCACGGATCGGACCGGTACCGAAGTTAAACAGAATGACACCTGTGATGATGGATGTCAGGTTCGAGTCGAAGATAGCGGAGAATGCGTTGGAATAACCGTCAGCAAGTGCTTTCTTCACACCTTTACCGGCACGAAGTTCTTCTTTAGTACGTTCGTAGATAAGTACGTTCGCATCCACTGCCATACCTAGTGACAACACCATACCGGCAATACCGGACATTGTCAATGCTGCCTGGAAGGAGGAGAGGACACCTAATACGAAGAAGAAGTTCAGGAACAATGCACCATTGGCAATCATACCCGGTATGAAGCCGTACATCATACACATATAGATCATCAACAGAATCAGAGCCACTACGAATGAGAATACACCTGCATTGATAGATTCCTGACCCAATGACGGACCAACGATATCTTCCTGTACGATGTGAGCCGGAGCCGGCATCTTACCTGATTTCAATACGTTTGCTAAGTCCTTTGCCTGTTCAGGAGTGAAATGACCTGTAATCTGTGAACGTCCACCTGTGATTTCAGAGTTTACGTTTGGTGCAGAATATACATAGTTGTCAAGAACGATAGCGATAGAACGACCGATGTTCTGTTTGGTCAGCTGTGCCCAACGACGTGCACCGTCAGAGTTCATTGTCATGCTGACAGCCGGTTTGCTGTATTGGTCGAATTCATCTTTCGCGTCTGTTACTACATCACCTTCCAACGGAGCTTTACCGTTGCGTTCGGTAGACTTGATAGCATATAATTCGAACGTCTGTCCTTTCTTGTCAAATTCAGAAGGAGAAACACCCCATTTCAAACGAAGGTCTTTCGGGAGTTCTGCTTTAACTTCCGGCATAGCCAGATATTTGTTGATATCAGCAGTGTCTTTGTAGTTAGCGTAACCGATCACAGGACCTTGTCCGCTAGAGTTCAACTGCAGGATAGCCAACAGAGGGTATTGCTTTTTAATTTCTGCCAGGTTAGCTGTTGAATTATCTTCAGTAGTTGTAGCATCTCCTTTCAGGGCAGCAGCAAGACTGTCGGCAGCACTTACGCTTTTCTTGGCCGGAGTAGCTTCTGCAAGCGGAGCTTCTTTGGTGGAATCTACAGCGGTAGAGTCTGCACCTGTCTCCTGCGCTAATACAGCGCGCAATTTAGCATCAGCAGATTGCATAGCAGGAAGAACTTCTTTAGCTGTATAAGTTTCCCAGAATTCCAGGTTAGCAGAACCTTGGAGAAGTTTTCTCACACGTTCCGGCTCTTTGATACCCGGCAATTCCACCATGATACGACCCATTTTGTCTTCCAGGCTCTGGATATTCGGCTGAACAACACCGAAACGGTCGATACGTGTACGAAGTACGTTATATGAGTTTTCAACAGCAGCTTTTACTTCTGCTCTCAATACTTTTTCAACTTCTGCATCCGATGATTTCTGGTTAACTTTGTCTTTCAACTGTTGTGTTGCGAAGAGTTCGGAAAGTTTTGCGTTAGGAGCAGCTTTGTGGTATTCTCTGACAAATAGCGTGATGATATCATCCTGACTGTTTACAGCCTGTTTTGCAGCTTCTGCCAATGCATTGTTGAAAGCTTCATCCGGCTTGTTGTCAGCCAGTGCTTTGATAACATCAGGTACAGAAACTTCAAGGATAACGTTCATACCACCTTTTAGGTCCAAACCTAAACTAATCTCCATCTCACGACATTGTTTCAGCGTCCAGTTACCCAACCACACTTTCTCATTGGAGAGAGAGTCGAGGTAGTCTTGTTCCACTTTCGGGTCGCCGTTCGCAATTTCTTTCGCCTTGTTGGTATAATGGCGTGTTACGAAGGAGAAGGAGAGATAGAACACACATACCAGTGTGAGTAATACCGCAAAAACCTTTACAAATCCTTTGTTTTGCATTTTACTTTTAATTTATGATGATTACTTTTTTAATTTAATTTTCAGTTAAATTCTGTCGTACACAAGTTCTTTTTGCCGCATACAAGGCTGCAAATATAGTTTTTTTTTCACATTCATGTGTAATAAGCCCTCAAATATTTGATGTTTAAGGGCTTTTTTGCTGAATTATTTCATTCCTCTGTTTTTCAGTAGTGGTTCCAGGCTTGGTTCCGCTCCACGGAAATTCTTATAAAGCACCATCGGGTCTTCGCTGTCTCCCTTCTCCAATACGTTATGGCGGAACAGGTCGGCGGTGTTTTTATCAAAAATACCATGTTCTTTGAAAGCTTCGAAAGCATCATTGTCCAATACGTTGGCCCATAGGTAACTATAGTATCCGGCTGCGTATCCGCCAATGATATGATTGAAGTAAGTCACGCGATAACGCGGTGCTATTTCGGGAATCAAGTTAAGCTTGTTCATCGCTTCTTTTTCGAATGCAAGCATGTCCAAATTCTTTACATCTGTCATCGTGTGCAGGTTCATGTCGAGGATGGCGGCAGCCAGTAATTCGGTGGTCATGAAGCCCTGGTTGAAAGTTTTCTGTTGCAGTATCTTCTCGATGATTTCGTCGGGTATCACTTCTCCTGTCTGATAATGTTTGGCATACATTTTCAGCACTTCGGGTTCAGTCGCCCAATGTTCGTTGATTTGAGAAGGAAGTTCTACAAAGTCACGTACCACGTTGGTTCCCGATGTTCCTTTGTATTCACATTTTGTCAGCAGTCCGTGCAGAGCGTGACCAAATTCGTGAAACAGGGTTTCCACTTCATCCATGGTCAATAAAGAGGGGGTGTCGCCTACCGGCTTGGTAAAGCTGCAAACGTTGCATACCAACGGACGGGTTGTTCCGTGTTGCTCACGATAGTTGCTCATCCATGCACCACCGCTTTTCCCGGGACGTGGGAAATAGTCTACATAGAAGATACCGAGCTGGGAACCGTCTGCGTCTTTCACTTCAAAGACTTCTACATCAGGGTGATAAGTTGGTATGCCTTCCAGTTTGCTTAGGGTGATGCCATATAATTTGTTGGCTACGGCGAAAGCGCCATCGCGTACATTCTCCAGTTTGAAGTAAGGTTTTGTATCCTCTTCAGACAGGTTGTATTTTTCTTTCCGTAGTTTTTCGGTATAATACCACCAGTCCCATGCTTCTAGTTTTTCTCCTTTTCCTTCCTTATCCATTAATTTCTGAAGTTCGGTAGCTTCTGCTTTTGCTTTTGGCAGTGCGTAGCTCCAGAGGTTATTTAAAAGGCTCATTACGTTGTTGGCGTTCTTTGCCATGGTTTCATCCAGGACGAAGTTTGCATAACAGTCGAAACCTAATAAGTTCGCTTTTTCCAGGCGGAGAGAAACGATCTTGCGGATGTTTTCCTTGTTATCGTTTCCGTCGTTGTTGTTGCCGCGGTTGATATAAGCTTTGTATATTTGCTCCCGGAGCGGGCGATTTTCAGAATATTGCAGGAAAGGCAGACGGCTGGCATTGTGCAGGGTGAACAACCATTTTCCCGGTTGTCCGGCTGCTTTCGCTTCTTCGGCCGCACTTTGGCGGAACCATTCAGGCAATCCTGCCAGATCTTCTTCCTTGTCAACGAAAAGTTGGAAGGCATTATTCTCATTCAGCACATTGTTGCTGAAAGTGATGCCAAGTGTAGAAAGCTCCTTGTTGATTTCGCGGAGGCGAGTTTGGTCCTTTTCGCCAAGGTTCGCTCCGGAACGGATAAATCTTTTATAAGTCTTGTCCAGCAGACGTTCTTGTTCCGACGTCAGGTTCAATGAATCTTTCTTTTGGTAGACATCGTTCACCCGTTTGAATAGTTTCCCATTCAGGGAGATATTGTCATTATGTTCCGAAAGAACCGGTGCCAGTTTGATGGAAAGTGCGGTCAGCGAATCAGTAGTTTCCGCATCTGTCATATTGAAGAAAATGATGCTTACCCGGTCTAAGATGGGTGCGCTGTTATCCAAAGCCACAATCGTATTTTCGAATGTCGGAATTTCCGGGCTTTCGATGATGGCTTCGATATTTTGATTCTGTTCTTCTATACCTTTTAGAAAGGCAGGTTCATAGTGCTCTAATTTAATCTTGTCGAAAGAAGGAACACCATACTCGGTTTGAAACTCTGTAAAGAAAGGATTGCTTTCTGTTTTCGTAGCACAGGAGTACATCATACAACTTACTGCTAAAATGGTTAGTGTCTTTTTAATCATCATAAGTGTTTTTTATTAGAGTTTTCAGTTCTTATCGTTTACTGATATAGCACCAGATCGGGTAATGGTCTGATGCCTTGATAGACCGGTCTACCGTGCAATTGTAGGCTTTCAGGTTGGGGCTGATCAAGATATTGTCTATGCGGAAATAGAACTTGTTCTGATTGTAGGAAATACCTAATCCTTTACCGGACTGTGTGAATGCATCATCTAGTTTTTGAGTCAGGATGCGATGGGTATATGAGATAGAACCGTCGTTGAAATCGCCGCATACTATGGTTGTCGGATATTTACTTTCTGCAATGGTTTTAGCCACAGAATCTGCTTGTGTAGCCCGGATAGCCGATGCTTCCGCCAGTTTTCTTATTAATTGCCTAAGTCCGGTTTTTACTTTCTTGGCATTCGGGTCTTTAATCATATCCTCATACATCCCTCTGTCTTCTTTGGTGAGCTTGTTGGATTCCAGGTGGTTGTTGATTAATGTAAGAGTGTCGTTATTCACATTCAGTACATATTTCATGGAGCCGTTATAATTACTTTCATATTCGATGGGATGTATCGAGAGTATGGGGAACTTAGAGAAACAGGCAAGTTGCACGTCTCCTTTCCCTTGTTGGTGGACGGATTGGTAAGGATAGGCTTTCAATGCTTTTTTAATGTCCTGTTCCGTCAGGTATTTCTTGTTGGTAGCGGTGTTATATTCTTGCAGACAGATAATATCGGCGTTACTATCTACAAGATAAGACAATACCGGGTTTTTTCCATCTTTCTTCTCCAAATTGTTGAAACTCATTACGTTGTAGGATAGGATTTTGATGCTTCCTTCCGGTATGTTTTTTGTGGTGGAGTTAAAAGGAATATAAGTCCGTATCTGCGGAATACAAATTAGAAAACCGATGGCAGGCAAGAGCGCATAGCGGTAATTGACAAATGCCCAGAAGCCGATAAAAATCAGATTAATCGTCAGGAATATCGGAAATGCAAGTCCCAAGCTGGAAGCAAGTGGGTTTATTTTCGGGTTAAGGTAAGGGCTATAAGCGCTTAATATCAACGTTCCCACGAAGAGAGCGTTGACAGCAAGTATCAGATATGCGACAAATTTGCCAATATGTTCCATTCTTTTATCTTTTGCTTGCGTCGAACAAGCTTTTCTTTTCTTCAGTTGTCAGACTGTCGTAACCGGATTTCTTTAGTTTTTCCAAAATACGGTCCACTTCATCAGACTGTGCTTTTTTGTGGGCATTGTAATCATAATCCTTCTCGCGACCGGTGGCACTGTTTCCATAGTGTACCTTCATTTTCGGTTTCCGTTTCCATGTTTTCTTTTGAAACAAGGAAGTGAAACCATCCAGAATCCAGTTGATCCAGGAAGTCAAATCAGTTCCTTTACTTAGGCTGGCGGCAAACCAAAGTCCTGCAAGAGCACCGCCCAGGTGGGCGATATGTCCTCCGGCATTACTTGAGGTGATGGATAATACATCGATTCCGATAACAACCAGTGCCAGATATTTGAGACGGATAGCACCGAAAAGAAAAAGTTGCACCCTGTAATCTGGTTCACGATAAGCCGTAGCGGCTACGATGGCTAATACGGAAGCTGATGCTCCTACCAATGTTGCACCCGTCACTTGCGAACTGAATAAAGGAAATACATTGTAGGCAACCATATACAGTAAACCTCCACAGATACCTCCTAATACATATAGTCCTCTTAAATGTTTGGCCGAGAAAAAGTAGAGAAACAAACTTCCGAACCAATACAGCCAGAGCATATTGAATAAAATATGCAGGATACCGGCATGCATAAACATATAAGTAAATAACGACCACGGCTGATGAATAAATCCGATAAAGGATGCCGGCAGGGCAAATATACCGAATATATCGGGGGTACTTACTTCAAACAGTCGCAAGAAAACGTTAATCAACGTGCCAATCACAAAGATGCCTACGTTGATATAAATCAGTTGGATGAAAATATTTCCTCTTCTGAATGTCTCCTTTAAATCAGCTATAATATGTCCCATTGTTATTGCTTTTTTTTCTCCAATACAAAATCAGGATCAATCCAAATAACATTCCTCCCAGGTGAGCAAAGTGAGCGACATTGTCTCCGGCGCTATTGGCAAGTCCTGACCATAATTCAATCGCGGCGTATCCTATAACGAAGAACTTCGCTTTGATAGGAAATGGCAGCGGGAAGATAAACAACCGGTTATTGGGAAATAACATACCGAATGCCAGCAATATGGCGTAAACGGCTCCCGAAGCACCTACGGTGGTCATCATGTTCAGATACTCTTCTATGGGGACAACGCCATAGCCTATTAGGTTAATGTGCGTATGTTGGCTAAGCTCCGTTACATATTGAATATACTGCACTCCTTCCTGGATAAGTCCCGCACCGATACCGCAGAGAATATAGTAAAAGAGGAAACGTTTGGGTCCCCAGGTTTGTTCGAGAATCGGTCCGAACATAAAAACGGCAAACATATTAAAGAAAATGTGGCTGAATCCGCCGTGCATAAACATATAAGTGATAAGCTGTGCCGGATTAAAGTCACTTGCAAGGAAAAAATGTAATCCCAGATAATTCGTTAAATCCAGGCCGTAACGTTGGGCTACGATTGTCCCGAAAAATACTAGTACATTGATAATTATCAGGTTTTTAGTTACAGTTGGCATCATTTTAATTTCTGAATATTTAGATAATAGACGCAAAAGTACGAATAAATTCTGTTTTAAAGCATGAAAAACGCTTCCTATTAGCTCTTTTTCAATAATTTGCTGCGTTTTTTTTATGTTTTTATTTGATATGTTGTTTTGTTCGGCTATATTTGTGGAATCAATCCATTGTGGGATAATCTTTTGTGTAACATATATATTAATTAATCATTTTACGTATTATGAATAAGTCTGATCTTATTAGCGCAATGGCTGCTGAAGCTCAAATGAGCAAAGCCGATGCAAAAAAAGCACTTGATGCTTTCATCACTTCAGTTACTAATGCTATGAAAGCTGGTGACAAAGTATCTCTCGTAGGTTTTGGTACTTTCTCAGTAAGCGAAAGAGCTGAAAGAACTGGTATTAACCCTTCTACAAAGGCAACTATTACTATTCCTGCTAAGAAAGTAGCTAAATTTAAAGCTGGTGCTGAATTATCTGCAGCTGTTGAATAAGATAGATAGTTGAAAGAAATTAAGAGAGGAGACGTGATGCGTCTCCTTTTTTTGTATCTTTGCGCGCAAGAAATAACTTGATTATGAAGATAGAAGATAAACTTGTAGCGTCCGTTATCAGCGGACTCAAAGCACTTTACGGTCAGGAAGTCCCTGAAAAGATGGTGCAGTTGCAAAAAACGAAGAAAGAATTTGAAGGACATTTGACGTTGGTGGTATTTCCTTTCCTGAAGATGTCAAAAAAAGGACCGGAGCAAACGGCACAGGAAATCGGTGAATATCTGAAGGCAAACGATCCGGCTGTAGCAGCGTTTAATGTGATAAAAGGGTTCTTGAACCTGACTATTGCATCGGCTACATGGATTGAGTTGCTGAACGAGATTCAGGCAGATGAACAGTACGGCTTAGTGCAGGTCACTGACGCTTCTCCATTGGTGATGATTGAATATTCTTCTCCGAATACAAATAAACCGCTTCACTTGGGACACGTGCGTAATAACCTTTTAGGCAACGCATTGGCTAACATTGTAGCGGCAAACGGCAATAAGGTAGTCAAAACAAATATTGTAAACGACCGTGGTATCCACATCTGTAAGTCCATGCTGGCATGGAAGAAATACGGAAACGGTGAAACTCCTGAAACTTCGGGTAAGAAGGGTGACCACCTGGTAGGTGATTATTATGTATCTTTCGATAAGCATTATAAAGCGGAAGTAAAGGAGCTGATGGCTAAATTTACAGCGCAGGGAATGAATGACGATGAAGCGAAAGCAAAGGCTGAAGCTGAATCTCCATTGATGCAGGAAGCCCGCGAAATGTTGGTGAAGTGGGAAGCCGGTGATCCGGAAGTACGCGGATTGTGGGAAATGATGAACAACTGGGTATATGCAGGATTCGACGAAACCTACAAGAAGATGGGTGTCAGCTTCGACAAGATCTATTACGAATCCAATACTTACCTCGAAGGAAAAGAAAAGGTAATGGAAGGTCTGGAAAAAGGTTTCTTCTACAAGAAAGAAGACGGTTCCGTATGGGCCGACCTGACTGCCGAAGGACTGGATCATAAGCTCCTTCTCCGTGGTGACGGTACTTCTGTCTACATGACTCAGGATATCGGTACGGCTAAACTTCGTTTTGCCGATTACCCGATTAATAAGATGATTTATGTAGTAGGTAACGAACAGAACTATCACTTCCAGGTGCTTTCTATCTTGCTCGATAAACTTGGTTTCGAATGGGGTAAGAGTCTGGTACACTTCTCTTACGGAATGGTGGAACTGCCGGAAGGTAAGATGAAATCCCGTGAGGGTACGGTAGTTGATGCTGACGACTTGATGGAGGAAATGATTGCCACTGCTAAAGAAACTTCACAAGAACTAGGCAAACTGGATGGTTTGACACAGGAAGAAGCTGATGATATTGCCCGTATTGTGGGTCTGGGAGCATTGAAATATTTCATTCTGAAAGTCGATGCCCGTAAGAATATGACATTCAATCCGAAAGAATCTATCGACTTCAATGGTAATACAGGTCCGTTTATTCAATATACTTATGCACGTATCCAGTCTGTACTTCGGAAAGCTGCCGAATCAGGTATCGTAATTCCTGAACAGATTCCGGCTGGTATTGAATTGAGTGAAAAGGAAGAAGGGCTGATTCAGATGGTTGCCGACTTTGCTGCTGTTGTAAAACAAGCCGGTGAAGATTACAGCCCGTCTATTATTGCTAATTATACTTATGACTTGGTGAAAGAATACAATCAGTTCTATCATGACTATAGTATTCTGCGCGAAGAGAATGAGGCAGTGAAAGTATTCCGTATCGCTCTGTCTGCTAATGTAGCTAAAGTTGTTCGCTTGGGAATGAATTTGCTGGGTATCGAAGTTCCTTCCAGAATGTAAGACTTTCTCTGAACAAAATAGACTTCTGCGGGGTTTCTTTTATATATATAAAAGGAACCTCGTATGTTTTACTCCCCCCATCCATTGCTTCGGAAGAGAGAAACGGAAACTGCTACTGTCTCTTATTCCGAACTGCTGTTTGACCTGATTTATGTTTTCTCGGTCACGCAACTTTCACATTATCTGCTTCATAATCTCACTTGGGAAGGATTATTGAAAGAAACAATCCTGTGGTTTGCAGTCTGGATGTTGTGGCAACATACCATCTGGGTGACTAACTGGTTCAACCCGGATACCCGGCCGATACGTATTCTTCTTTTTATCAGTATGCTGGTGGGGCTGGTGATGGCGGCTGCCATTCCTTATGCCTTTACTTACCGGGGATTGATATTTGCTGTCTGCTATGTTCTGATACAGGCAGGGAGAACACTTTATATTATCGGGGTGTTAGGAGATCATCATCTGGCTGCTAATTTTAAGCGAATTATGGGCTGGTTCTGTATATCTGCCGTCTTTTGGATTACGGGTGCCATATTGCAGGGAGAATGGCAAATTCTACTGTGGATTATAGCCGCCATCTGTGATTATACAGCCCCGATGCACGGATTTGCTTTACCTCGTCTGGGACGTTCGGACAGTAGCAAGGAATGGACTATTGAAGGGCATCATTTGGTGGAACGTTGCCAGTTGTTTGTGATTATTGCTTTTGGAGAAACTCTATTGATGACAGGAGCTTCTTTGAGTGAAGTAGAAGAATGGACGCCTCTCGTGATTATTTCTGCTGTCATATCTTTCATTGGTAGTTTGGCTATGTGGTGGGTTTACTTTGATGTGAGCAGTGAAGCCGGTAGCCGGAAAATACAGGAAGTGAAAGATCCCGGCAAGCTGGGGTTGATTTATAATGCAATTCATATCGTACTGGTGGGAGCATTGATTATTTGTGCGGTAGGAGACGAACTGATTGTTGCCCATCCCGAACAAGAAATGAGAGCGGAAGTTGTTTTTGTTCTGATTATCGGACCAATCGTTTATATTCTGGCAAATAGTATCTATAAATATGTCACGTGCCGTATGCTTCCTTTATCACATATTATTGCTGTAATAGCTTTGGCTTTACTGCTTCCCTGGCCTTATCACATTTCTTTATTGACGATGAATATCTTGGTAACATCTGTTTTTATATTCGTGATTGTGTTTGATATGCTATTCCCTAATAAAGGTTTTAAGATAAAATGGGAGCCGAAGATTTAATGATGAAAGCCTATTCATAACGGATAATACTTATATCCTATAATATTGTGGCTTAAAATAAAAACACAGTTCACACGAATTCTTGGTGAGTATTCAAGAAGTTGTGTGAACTGCGTAATTCGCGCCTTTCTAAACGGATGTCTATTATGTCTTTTTCATCGATGGTTCGCAATGCGAAGTCCCGATAGCGATTCCGTACAATATCCGGGCTGCTCTTATTTAAATCGTATCAATCTTTATTTGTACCAATCTTTATTTTGTTTCCCATTCGATGATACCCATCCAGAGAACTTGGGATATGATTGATCGATTCGTTTCCCTTCCTCTGGAACCGGGAGATTACTTACCGGCATATTGATAGCAAACGGCATCAAGTCTGCAGAAACATAATACATCCCTTCTTCTGGTCTGTAGATGTCTTTTCCGGTTCCCAGTAACGATAAGTCGGCTTTATCAGTCGGGGGATAATTTATCAGATGTAATTCTTTGCCTCTACCCTCGTTGGAACTGATGAAGATAAACGGGTTGTAAGGAGGTACCACCTCTTTCTCACTAGCTCCATCAAGCGTGATGGTTACAGTATATTCTTTCTTTGATTCATCAGTGATATTTTTGAATTTTGTCATGTCGTCATACAACAATATGGTTGGGTGAGACTGTCCAGGCTCTGTTTCTTTTCCTTCCATGTATATAGAACTTGATAAACCACTGGCATCAGGCCCCGTTATTTTTACACTCTTGATATTGCTGTTTGAGAGCTGTGTAATTGATATCCAAATCCGTTTTGCAGATAACCGCCACAGTGCTGTAAGATAAACTTGTCTTCTATTTCGTAAATGCGATTGTCAAGAGCATTTCGGGTCATCGTACTGGTGTACTTTACCATTACGTCATTCATATCGTAATCACCTAACTTAGGCCATAAGTCTTCAAAAGCCAGTGTACCGGAATAGGAAATTTTATATTGCTCGGGGATTGCTTCGGGGTCCTCAGGCAGTGCAGGCAATGCCGGGTCAATAGCATTCTTTTCTGACGTATGAATATAGAATATGGCATCTGCATAATCGAAGTCAATATTATCTTCGAATCCTACTGCTACAATCTGCCCGGACTGAGAATCACGGAGAGATATGGTCCTTTGTGTATTATTCGTGTTTAGATTCCTGGTAGAGTAGCGTGGCCCCATACCTTTTATGATATCGCCCACTTTGTCTTTATCTGTTTCTGAGGTGAGTTTGCTCTTGAATCCCATACCTTGAAGGCACCAGCCAATTGTGACTCCTGCAGGAAATTTGTCTTCGTATTCCTGTGTCTCTTCATTCCAATATTTGAGTTTTATTTCTTCTCCACACACTAATGCTCCTACCCCTAAAGTCTTGTAAACAGGAGAGGTGTTTGGGAATGCAATTATTTGTTTTATATCACTCGCGCTCTGGGGTGGATTGTTGGTCGGATAGGTGTAATATCCAACTGTATTGTACCATGCAGCAGAGCTGTTTATAAATACAAGGCTCACTTCGGTCGGGTTAACAATTGGAATATCTGAAGTCATTTTAATGGAACCATCAAAAAACTCCGGATAATTCTGACTGATGTTCAGAACCTTGCTTTTACCGTTTTCATCTTTGACTGTAACCTTTCTGAAAACATACTTGATGTTGTATAATACGTCTGCCGGAGGTATGTTTATTTTAGGCTCCAGATTGGTTGGTCTTCCGTTGTTATCCCAGTCTGCATCGGGAAGAACATGCCATTCTTTTAGATAGGTATGTTGGTTCACGGTCACTCCTCTGGTTTTTGATGCCGTTTGTGAACGTAAGGCAGTGATATATGCATCTTGATTAAATGAAAGCCGACGACTGTCGTCAATCGTTAGTTTTAGAGGAGATGCGGTGGCTAAATAATCCGATGATAACCATACTTCCGAGATGTCCGCCGGGATATTCATCTCTCCGCTGAATTTGCCTTCTTCGTCTGTAACTGCACGATAGATAGGCTCTATGTCCTTTTGGGACACGGTGCCGTCAGCTGAGTATTCAATGGGATCTTGATCGTAAATGTCAAAAAGGACACGATAATTGTCGCTTTTGAAACAATAATTGATATTCAAAGCAACGGCTTGGATCATGTTGAAGTCGAAGTATGCTTCTTTTGGCATATGCCTTCTCTCCCAGGATAAGTCACGCTCTTTATCCATGCAACTGATGGAAGATATGACAAGTACTCCTATCATTAAATACTTTAAAATTGTTTGCTTCATAAGTTTGTGTATTAAAAGATAAAGAGCAAATATATACATTTAATTATATAATTTGCTCTTTTTCTAGTTTTTTTATTTCTTTTTTGCGAATCGTCCTTTTTTTGTGGTCGCTGGTCCTTTTTCATCTTGTAATTTGATGAGTTCCAAACAGCTAGCTAAACTCAAATCTTGTGGGACGATATCTTTAGGAATTTTATAATTGGAACCCTTATAGGTAATATAAGGTCCGTAACGTCCGTTCAGAATCTCAAGTTCCGGCTCCTCTTCAAACGTCTTGATGTGGCGTTCCGCTTCTTTCTGGCGTTTCTCCAGAATCAGCTGTTCAGCCTCTTCCAAAGTAATTTCCATCGGGTCAAGTGTTTTCGGGAGCGATACATATACCTTATTGTGCAGGACATACGGACCGAAACGGCCTACACCTACACTTACTGATTTTCCTTCATATTCGCCCAGTGTACGAGGTAATTTGAATAATTCCAGTGCTTCTTCCAAAGTGATGGTTTCCATGGATTGACCTTTCTTCATTTGTGCAAAGCGTGGTTTTTCTTCATCTTCTACAGTACCAATCTGTACAACAGGACCGAAGCGGCCAATCTTAACAGAAACAGTCTTACCTGTTCCCGGTTCTTCTCCCAGAATACGTTCGCCTACTTTATGTTCCGTCTTGATTGCCAATGTATTTTCTACAGACGGATGGAACTTATCATAGAAATTCTTCATGATAGAAGTCCATTTCACTTCTCCTTCTGCAATCTCGTCAAATTCCTTTTCTACGCTGGCGGTAAAGTTGAAATCCAGAATGTCCGGGAAATATTCGGTAAGGAAATCATTTACCACAGTGCCGGTATCCGTTGGGAATAACTTCGCCTTTTCTGCACCGGTAATTTCAGTATGGTTTTCATCCTTAATCTGACGATCTTTCAATGTCATGACATTAAACTGCCGTTCTTCCCCGTCTTTATTACCTTTCTCCACATATTCGCGTTGTTGGATGGTAGAGATAGTAGGTGCATACGTAGACGGACGTCCGATACCCAGTTCTTCCAACTTGCGTACAAGACTTGCTTCCGTATAGCGTGGAGGACGTTGGGTGAAACGTTCGGTTGCGATGATAGGGCCGTGTTCCAACTTCTGACCTTTTTTCAGAGGAGGAAGTAGGTGGCTCTCATCTTCCTGTTCGTTGTCATCATCATAAGATTCACGGTATACACGCAGGAATCCGTCGAACTTAATCACTTCGCCGATGGCTGTAAATACATCGCTACTGCCACTTATTGTTATGGTAGCAGTTGTCTTTTCCAGTTCCGCATCTGCCATTTGTGAGGCAATGGTGCGTTTCCATATCAAGTCGTACAGTTTCTTTTCCTGTGCTGTTCCTTCAACAGACTGGTTTTCCATATAGGTAGGACGGATAGCCTCATGCGCTTCTTGTGCACCCTTAGTCTTTGTTTCGAAATGACGGGGGTGTACGTAGCGGTCACCCATCATTTTGATGATAGCGTCTTTACTGCCTGCTGTCGCAAATTCCGAGAGGTTGACAGAGTCTGTACGCATATAAGTGATGAATCCCGATTCGTATAAGCGTTGCGCGAGCATCATGGTCTGCGCTACGGTATATCCCAGTTTGCGTGCGGCTTCCTGCTGCAACGTAGATGTTGTGAATGGAGCAGGAGGTGTTTTCTTGACCGGGCGGGTAGTAATATCGTCGATGGCAAAGCTTGCTCCCTGACATGCGTTGAGGAAAGCTTTTGCTTCTTCTTTTGTTTTAATACGGCGAGCCAGTTCAGCTTTCATCTCCACCAGTTTTCCGTCTGTGTCCGGAACGAGGAATACGGCAGTGATGCGATAAGCAGCTTCCGTTTGGAAAGCATGTATTTCACGTTCACGTTCAACGATCAGGCGGACAGCAACAGACTGAACACGTCCGGCAGAAAGTGCCGGTTTCACTTTTCTCCAAAGCACGGGAGAGAGTTCGAAACCTACGATACGGTCCAGAATCCGTCGTGCTTGTTGTGCATTTACGAGGTTGAGGTCAATGTCGCGTGGTTGTTCAATCGCTTTTAAAATAGCGCTTTTCGTAATTTCATGAAATACGATTCGTTTTGTGTTTTCCGGTTTTAGTTTTAAGACCTCATACAGATGCCAGGCAATCGCTTCTCCTTCGCGGTCCTCATCGGATGCGAGCCATACGGTTTCTGCGTCTTTAGCTTCTGTCTTCAGTGTGTTAACCAGAGCCTTTTTGTCTGCCGGGATTTCGTAGCTGGGTGTAAAATTCTTCTCTACGTCGATGCTGAATTCTTTTTTCTTCAGATCGCGTATGTGTCCGTAACTAGAAAGGACTTTAAAATCTTTCCCAAGAAACTTTTCAATCGTTTTTGCTTTTGCCGGAGACTCGACAATGACAAGGTTTTTCTGCATAATTCTTTCTTTTATAATGGCTTGTACCACAATATTCGGGGACAAAAGTAAAAAAAAAGATTCTCCCTACCTTATATTATAAGGAGAATTTAATAAAATCTTAAGATTTACCAGTGTTGATGTTTACTCTTACATCTGTAAATCTTAAGATTTAGCTTAATGGGAGGATGCTTGCCGGCTTATTTTGTTGCGGATGAGGGGTCTTCCTTTATTTTCTTGAGAAATTCCGTCGGCAACATGCCGAATTGCTTCTGGAAACACTTGGCAAAGTAGGAAGAAGAACTGAACCCGACGAGGAATCCTATTTCGGTAACCCGATATTCTCCCTCCACCATCATTTTGCAGGCTTTCTTTAATCGAGTGACCTTGATGAAATCATTGGGAGTCATGCCAATAATGCCTTTGATCTTGGTAAATACAGAGGTACGGCTCATTCCCAGTTCCTGTGCCAGTGTATTTACCGAAAATTCGGAGTCCTCAATATTATTCTGGATGATTTCGGTACATTTATTCATAAATTCTTCATCCAGTTTATTGTGGACAGCGGAGTGCAGATCGGACAACGGAGTAGAGGCATACGTTTTCTGCTGACTTTCCCTTTTCTTGAGTAAGTTCAGCAATTGTGCTTTCAGGTGGAAAGGTGAGAATGGTTTCTCTATATATGCATCCGCACCGGCTTCCAGTCCTTTGATTTTACTTTCCGTATCCGTTTTGGCTGTCAGCAGAATGACAGGAACATGGGAAATATTGATGTTACTTTTAATTTTCCCACAGAGTTCGAACCCGTCCATTTCCTCCATCATCACATCACTGATGATGAGATCGATGTTGTTCTTTTCAAGAATTTGCAACGCTTCCTCTCCACTTGAAGCCGAAATGACGAAATATTCCTCGGACAGAATTTTGGAAAGGAAATCCAGAATCTCCGGGTTGTCGTCCACAACCATAATGGCATATTGTTTTTTCAACGGTTCACCGGGAAGAGTGCTTTCCAGTTCATTTTCTTCTATGCTGTTTTCTGGAATAATCGTATCTTCCACTCGTTTGGCCACTTGTGGCAAAGCAGTGATGGCCGCTTGTTTGGGGAAATATACAGAAATAGAAACACCGTTTTCACCGCCTTCCCTATCGCTGACTTCGATCTTTCCGTTCATCAATTGGACGAGTGAGCGTGTCATGTGAAGCCCGATACCAATGCCCAGTTTATTTATTTCACTGTTGTTCTTAACCTGATAGAATGCGTCGAATATTTTAGTCTTTTCTTGATCGGTGATGCCTATACCGTCATCGGTCACGGTGACTACTATCTCGGAATCCTTTTCTATAGTCGTAATACGAATCGTGCTTTTGGCATATTTCAAGGCATTACTTAGTAGATTGCTGATAATCTTGGTAAAAGCTTCTTCATCTATGACAATGCTCAGTTCTTCCGGGATAGAAGAAGTGTCAATCGCCACTTTCTTTTGTCTGGCAGATAATTCAAAAATGCAGCTTACTTTGCAGATTATTTCTTTAATCCGGTAACAGTCATACGATAGTTTATAAGATCCCGTATCTACTTTGCGGAAATCCAGCAATTGGGTGACAAGCGCATACAAGCGTTTGTAATTCTGTTCAATAATACTTAGGTATTCCCCATACACATTGTTGATACTTGAAGTTTTCATCAGGTATTCCAATGGGCCGATAATAAGGCTCAAAGGAGTTCGAATCTCATGAGCAATGTTAGTGAAGAAATCTATTTTGGAGTTATAGAGCTCTTTTTCTTTTTCATCGTTCAGCCTCTTGATACGTTCTTTCTGACGTTTCTCCGTGCGTTTTACGTAATACCATACGGTTAACATAATCGCAATCAACAGGACGAGGGCATAGATCAGATAAGCCAGTTGCGACCGGAAGAATGGAGGCAGCACCTTGATTTTTAGCTGTACTTCATTGCTGCTCCATAGTTTATCACTGTTCGTTCCCTTGATCCTTAATACATATTCACCGACGGGTAAGTTTGCATAGGAAAGATGGTTGTTACTTCCTTTAGTGAACTGCCATTCGCTGTCCAGACCTTCCAGCATATATTGATAATCATTCTCTTTGGGAGCAATGTAACTTAGTGCGGCAAAATCGAATCCGATCATGGACTGGTTATATTTCAACACAATCTCATCTGTATATCCTATGGACTGGTGAATAGGTGAATTGGGCGTGTCAGCCTGTATGTCTTTTCCGAAAATGGTCATATTAGTGAGGATGACAGGTGGATTGTATGTATTTTCTCTCAAGTCTTGCGGAAAGAAATAGCAGAAACCGTCTGTCGAACCCAGAAATAGTCTACCGTCAGAAGATTCAAAGCCGGAGCAGGGTGTGAATTGTTCATTGTATAGTCCGTTTGATTTCGAATAGGTTTTTAGATATTCTGTATCCGGATTGTATACAGCAAGTCCCTTATTGGTACTAATCCATAATAAGTCTCCTTTAGGGATAATGGAAGTGATGATTTTATTCGGCAACTTTAGGTAGTCGTATCTGGTAAAATCATCTGTTTCATCATTATATCTACAAAGTCCTTGCCCATAAGTTCCCACCCATAGTCGTTTCTTGTTGTCGATAGCTAGCGTGGTGATTACATTCTTTGTTAGTGAATTCGGATGGTCTGAACGTTGATAAGATGTTATCTTTTGGGTTCTGACATTGTATGAATATAATCCACTGATGCTTGTTCCTATCCATATTCTTCCGAAGTAATCTTCAATGATATCCGATATTTTGCCTGTAAAAGAACCGATTCTGATGAAATTGTTTTTTTCGGGGTTATAGTAACAGAATCCTGCAGAAGTGCCCACGTAAATACATCCATTACTGGCTTTATATAGAGTGAATACCCGTGAGGAGGGGATAGATGTTGAATCTTCCGGATTATTGAGAAAACTTTCCACTTTTCCTGTTTTTAAATCAATCACCTCCAAACCTCTTCCATAAGTGGCGGCATATAGTTTATCTCCGTCTACCAGCAGATCGTGTATACAATAGTAAGTTGTGCCTATACTGGCTGCATCCCGGAAAGGGGTAATTTCTTGAGTTTTGGCATCAAATCGGAAAATGCCATTGTCATCCGTACCTATCCAGTATTTATCATCTTTGTCTTCTTTGATAACATTGATTACTTTTCCTGATTGTGGCGTGGACGATGATGAACAGCTATAATATTTGAAATTATTCTGAAATGCCGAATAGAATTTGATTCCATCGAAATAGGAGCCCAGCCAGAGGCTTTCTTCCTTATCTATATAGATGGTATATATAAACTTATTGGCTCCGGTTCTTATTTTCAGATTCGGATTGTCGGATTGTATAATTTCTCCTTTGTCTGCTTTAAAAATTCCCATACCGTTGTCGGATGAAATGAACAACTCGCCAGGTCTGTATTCTTTAATGTCGTGGATATGATATAATAGGTTGTTCGGACTTCTGTCCCGGTAGTTGGTGAAAGTTTTAGCCACAGGATCGAACAGGTCGAGCCCGTTCTGAAAAGTTCCTATCCATAAATTGCCGTGTGAGTCTTCAAACACTTTCTGAATGGAATTATCTGATAAACTATTAGGGTGATTGCTCTTTTTGTAAGTGACGAACGTGTTTTTCTGTTTGTCAAAGCAGCATAATCCTTCCGAATAGGTTCCTATCCAAATGTTTTGTTTACTGTCTTGCTGCAATGTCATGATAATGTTTTGGGAGATGCTATTAATCTTTCCGGGAATATTCCGGTATACTCTAAGCCTGACTTTATCAGATGGAGAAAAACGGTAAAGCCCTTCTCCACTCGTTGCAATCCATACTTCTCCGTCACTGTCTTCTATCATATCGGTGACGTAGGTTTGTATCATTTCTCCAGTTTCAGTTTTGGCATGGAAAGGTTGGAAAGTGTCTGTTTTCGAGTCGTAAATGACAATTCCGGTATCCAATCCTATCCACATTCTGCCCCTGCGGTCGATAAATATTTTCTTGACGCTGTTACTGGTTGTTGCGTTGATATATTCTGATAGATAGTAGTTCTTGAATGCAATACCGTCGAATCTGCTTAATCCATCATCGGTACCGAACCACATGAATCCACATGAATCTTGCAAAATGCTGTATACTCTGTTGGCTGCCAGTCCATCATCCATTGTATAGGAGGTGGAGAAGATACGCTGCGCATTCACGACAAATGAATGCATGCACAGGATTTGTATAGTTATCAAAAGAACGATTTTTTTCATGGGGGATTCTTTATGTTGTATTAGTTTTCATTAGTATAGGACAATATTAGGAAGAATTAGTAGCAAAAGCAAATGATAGGCTGTCTTTTTAGGTGTGGAATAAAACTTTTGAAAGTGAACAAAAAAATCGTTCAAATCTTGGATAATTATTGGTTAATATGGTTGTGGGCTTTGGGATAATTCATTAGTTGAAATTAAATCTCGCTTTGCATAGATTAGTATCTGTATATTCTATGTACATTTGTCTCGTTAGCATATCGGTTTTCGTTTGACTTAAGTTAAACGAAAGGATGACTTAAGTTGAACTATCGCCTGACTTAAGTCAAACGAAAATAGGAATGCGTTTTAGAAAATTAATCCATAGGAGAGAGGAATTTAATCTTTCCTATTGAAAAACTAATTGATAATGAGTGTAAATTATGATCTTTATGAAACTCCCGATCTTGCTAAAAGTGGGGAAGAACAGCCTTTGCATGCACGTGTCGTTTTGAAGGGCAGTTATACAGCCGAAGAATTTGTGGAACAAGTGACCGTATTTCAGCATATGCCCCATGCACAAGTGGTCGGCGTTATAGAAGCTATATCAAAAGAACTACGTCATTTGCTTTTGAAAGGATTTTCGGTAGAGCTGGGCGATATCGGTTATTTCTCCCTTTCATTGAGTGTTGACAAGAAAGTGATGGATCCAAAAGACTTGCGTTCACCGTCCGTATCTCTGAAAGATATTAATTTCCGTGTCAATCGGCAGTTTAAAAAGGATATTGAGAGTGAGATTGAATTACAACGTTATCATTCTCCTTTTCGTGTGAAGAACCCCTTGGATAGGGAGAGATGCTTACAACGGTTGGAAAAGTTCTTGGAAGACCATCCGTGCATCAACCGTCAGGATTATGCTATGCTTGTGGGAAAAACGAAGATACAGGCATTGCAGGATATCAATGCTTTTATCAAAGATGGTGTCTTGAAGAAGTATGGTTCAGGGCGTTCTGTAGTCTATATAAAGTAGGAATTGGTATAGTGACGGTATATGTATGGAATAGCGTCACTATCTAGTTGGTATACCGTCACTATATCGAAAGGATACCGTCACTCTTTTGAAAGATGTTTCTGCTTCCGTACAAGTGTCAGCGAATGTGGGGAGCGGAAGTAAGACAGCCAAATATATTGTAGGCAAGCAAATTTTGCAGGCAACTATTCTATTCTGTAGAAATATGGGACAGGGCATTCTGTGGTATATATAAAAAGCGACCTGATATTTTATAATAATTCAGGAGTCTATTATAAGAGGGGATTCTTTGGAATATCCTCTTTTTTGTGACTTCCGGATAAATTTAGTATAAAATTAAATATTCAATTTTTCTTTTTACGATATTGTTGCTCTTTTGTACATAATTAGCCTTGTTAAAGTGTTCTATTGCATACTTTTGTTTCGAAAAGGATAAAAACATAAGTTAACCTTACTGGAGTTTGGCAATAGCGGATGATATTCTGGTAAAACGTATTTTATCAGGGTATCAACTGAATTATAATACGGTATAAATCTAAAAGAAAATCTATGGGTATTCTAAAGTGTATATTAATAGCATGCAGTTGTCTGGTTTGGGCGACTCATGCTTTTTGTGTGGAGGTGAAAGATACGATTGAGTATCGTGCGCAAGTATGGGTGGATAAAATCGATTTGGAACGTTATGGCGGAGAAGCATCTTTTAAAAAGAATTTGCAGCAGATGTTTCATAATACAACCCGCTTTTGGAATGAAAGTCCCAATAAGTTTAACTATTATTTCCGGTTTGTTCCTGCTGACGAATTGTGTGTGTATGATATTCAGGGAGATAAAGACAGATACGGAGAGTTTCAGAGAAAGGCTTTCGGTCGGCTTGATTTGTCGAAATATGACTTTGTGTTGTTTCTGGCGTTGGGCGCAAAGAATGAAGGACTATCTTGTGGTGGCGGTGGAGCCAGTGGGCAGTCGGTGGTGATGTGTTATGTTCGTGAAGCTCATAACATTTTTACAGATGCGCTATATCCCGATCAGGGGACATATAGTAATCTAGGGCACGAGTATGGACATGTGCGTGGTGCTACAGATTTATATCAATATATGATTGCTGCAGAAGATAATCCGGTAAGTCATGAGAAATTAACTCCTCCTAAATGTAATATGGGGACTGGATATCGCGTCTGGAGTGATTATTGTTCGGCTTTATTCAATTATACAGCAAAAATGAGACCACTGGATAAAGACTTGTCGGACAAAGTCTTTCCTCGTAAACTAGTGATTAAAGTGGGTAAAATGGGGAAACCGTTATCTAATTGTACAGTGAATTTTTATGGAACTCGTGCCGGTGGTAAATATAATAAGCGGGATGTATATCCGAAAGCTTACAGAACATACACTACCAGTAAACGAGGCATAATTGAGATAACTGATTTGTATAAGTTGTATCATCCGGATATGACAGATGCCAATATTCCTCCCAAAGAACCACAAGATTTATTCCCATATTCTTATTGGTTTAGTTTTCTAGTAGAAATAATAGATGAGGTGGGACAAAAGAAATATGTATGGCTTCCTGATGTGGAACTACAGAGAGAGCATTTGGAAACAGGTAATGATACTTATACGGTTAATGTAACATTTTAAAAGTAAAGTAATATGTGCTGTAGTAAGCGAAATTTTATCTATTTGTTTTGTGGATTGATGTTGGCCCTTAATATACAAATGTTGCAGGCTAAGTTGGGAAATAAAATTATTTTTATTCCGGAAGATGATCTTAAAAAGCACGGTTTTGATGTTCCTGATGGTAGATTTGGCTATGATTGTATGGCAGAATCTGATAATCTAGTTATTTTCTGGGAGAGGTCTTTTGGCAAGGAACCTGCTGTAAACATGGATGAGAGTAAACGATTTTATCCGAATGAAATATTGAGTGAGGGCGAACGGTACTATCGTTATTTTGTAGACAAATTGAAATTTGTGCAGAAAGGGAAATCTTATACTGATAAGTATAAGATGATTATATGGATGTATGATGACAATGAGAAGACAGTCTATGGTGGTGCTCATGACAATGTCGGAATGACCTGGTTTCGTCCGTGCAGAATAAACGGGTATCCTTACTGTACACTTGCTCACGAGTTAGGGCATTCTTTTCAGTTTATGGTTGAGGCAGATGGTGGCAAAGGATTTCCGGGGACGACACTCTATGAGTATACTTCTCAATGGATGCTATGGCAGGTACATCCAGACTGGGTGACTATTGAGAATTATCATTTGAATAATTACATGAAACAGACACATTATACATTGTTTCATAAAACGAACCAATATTGCGCTCCGCAGTTTATGGAGTACTGGTCTTATAAGCATGGATTGCCGGTGATAGGCAGAATGTGGAGTGAAGCTTTAAAAGAAGAGGACCCAGTGTCCACTTATATGCGAATAACGAAGACTTCTCAAGATTTGTTTAATGAAGAAATCTATGATGCGGCAACTCGTTTTGTAACTTGGGATCTTCCCCGCATAAAATCAGTTTGTAGTTCTTATGCTAATGAGCATCGTTGTAAATTAAAGAAAATGGGGAACGGATGGTATCAAATAACAAAAGAATATTGTCCACAAAGTTATGGTTATAATGCAATTAGATTGAAGGTTCCTAAAGGAGGGACAGTCATAGACTTGACTTTTGAGGGAATGGCTGGAAATGAAGGTTTTTATTCGGAAAATAAGGCGTATGCAGGGTGGCGTTACGGCTTTGTTGCCATGCAGAAGAATGGAAAGAGAGTTTATAGTAAGATGAATAGAGCTGTAAATAGCGTGAATCAAACTGTTAATTTTATAGTTCCTGACGATACCCAGTTCTTGTGGCTTGTCGTGACAGGAGCACCAGATAAACATACGAAATATCATCAGAAAATGGAGCAAGTTGCTGAATGGCCATATCGGATAAAGATCAGTAAGACTTCATTTCATCCAGATACTTTGTAATGGAATGATTGAAGTATCTGGTTATGGAGGTTATTATTTGAGATGGGAAAAGTGTGGTATCGGATTGAAAAATATGATAATAAAGTACTTGATATTTATTCTATTTAGATGAAAGTGACCTGATAGTGAAAAGAGATTTGTTTGTAGAAATAAAATATGAGCAATAAAATGGTACATGATCTAGGATAATAATTGGTGAAATACAGAGCAGTAAGTGAAAAGATCTCACGTTTTACTATATTGTTGTTCTTTTGTACGCAATTTGCCTTGGTTTTACTGGCATACGTCTACCTTAGTGGCGCAGAAGATGATTTGATTGTTTTTTAAGACTAAGCTATATCTCTTTTGTATTAACCTTATTAATCTTTTATAATACTAATATTTATGAGTTGTAAATTATCTTTCACGTTGTTATGTATAGCTATGTTAGCTTCTTGTATCTCCACTAAAATGGATCCACCGCAACCGTATGGGGTATTGCCTACAGATCGTCAACTAGCTTGGCATGAAATGGAAATGTATAATATGATTGAATTCAATCAGAACAATGCACTTGATATTCATTGGGGATGGGGTAATGAGTCTCCGGAACTAGTGAACCCTGTAGATTTTGACGCAGAAAAAATAGTTCTTCTTGCAAAAAAAATAGGTTCGAAAGGATTTCTCATCAATGCAAAGCATCATGGTGGGTTCTGTATGTGGCCAACGAAAACCACTGATTATAATATTTCTAAATCACCTTGGAAAGATGGCAAAGGAGATTGGGTTGGCGAATGGGCGAAGGCTTGTCGTCAGCATGGGCTTAAACTCGGACTTTACTTATCGCCGTGGGATAGAAATGCTGCATGTTTCGGAACGCCCGAATATCTGAAAATGTATAAGGAACAACTAACAGAATTGTGTACCAATTATGGAGAACTGTTTACTCTTTGGTTTGATGGTGCTCCAGGTGCCGGTGGTTCGGGATATTACGGAGGTGCTAATGAATATCGTGGCGGATTCATCGAATATTATGACTGGGATAATATTTATGCGATTGTCAGAGAACTCCAACCCAACGCTGTCATTTTTAATGACCCCGGACCTGATATCCGTTGGGTAGGAAATGAGGATGGATATGCCGGAAGATATAAAAAAACTTGTTGGGCAACATTATTCCCTGAAGGAAATTGGAACATGAGACCACGCCCTAATAGTGACGGTGAGCGGATTAAAATGTTGAATGAGGGACAACGACATGGGAAATATTGGATTCCGGCAGAGTGTGACTTTTCGCTAAAAAGGCGTTTTGCTTATCATACTACAGATAGCTTGACTACTAAAAGCCCTCAAAAATTATTTGATATCTATCTTGCGAGTGTTGGGTTGGGGCAGGGATTTGATATGTGTCTTCCTTTAACTCCAAAAGGAGTAATGGAGTGGAGAGATGTCAAATCTTTGGAAGGTTTCGCTGAATTAATGAATAAAACTTTTAGCAAAAATTTTATTAAAAGAGCACGTTTGGTGCCATCTAATGTGCGTGGGAATATAACTAGGCATTATGGTACTGCAAAGCTTACAGACAATGACCGGTATTCTTATTGGGCGACTGACGATACAGTAACAAATGCATCATTGATGATAGAACTTCCAAAGAAACAAGTTTTTAATCTGATAAAAGTGCGTGAAAACATAAAATTAGGTCAACGAATCGACTCTATGAAAGTCGATGCTTGGGTAGATGGTGGCTGGAAAGAAATAGCAGAGGCTACCAGCATAGGGGCGTGTCGAATTATTCGTCTTGAGAATGATTTGAATACAGACAGAATCCGTTTACGCTTTTTTGCCCCAGTAGCATTGGCTGTGAGTGAAGTAAGTCTGTTTAAAGAACCTGATAATTTAGAAGCACCAAAAATTTATAGAAAGAAGGATGGAATGGTGAGTATAAGAACAGACCGGCCTGTAATTTCTATCCGATATACAACAGACGGAACCGAACCGTCATTTACCTCAAATGAGTATAAAGAGCCATTCCTTTTTGATAAACAGGGAGTTGTAAGAGCGGCAGTTTTTACATCTGATAAAAAAAGTGGAGAGATTACTTCAGTGATTTTTGATCAGTGCAAGAAGAATTGGAAAATTATATCACCTGTTAAATCTGGTGTTGATAATATGATTGATGATAATGTAGAGAGTTACTTCCATACGTATGATGCTGGTAATAAGAAAGAATTTGTACCCGACGAGGTTATTGTTGATATGGGAACTACTATTCCTGTGTCCGAGATCATTTACACACCACGTCAGGATATGTATAGAAATGTGGATGGAGTCATTGAAAATTATGAAATTTATTTGAGTGAAGATGGACTGAAATGGGAAATGGCTTCAAAGGGTGTCTTTCAGAACATTAGGCAGACACTTGTGCCTCAAGAAATTAAGTTAAATAAGGTTTATCGGTCACGTTATCTGAAATTTGTGGTCAATGGTGTGTTGGAGAAGAATTTTATAAGTGTAGCTGAAATTGGAGTGCGAACTGTTGACTAATTTCTTTGTAGTGTAGAAAGGAATATTCGCTTTTGATGAGCATTGTGTAAATACCCCTTTCTGTATGTGAATAAAAAATGATTTTTGGGTGATAATTGATGAATTTTAAATTTAAAAAATATATAGTTAACTGATGTCTAATTTTATAAGAAAAAGCTTATGAAGTATTATTTAAGAAGGATTGCTTTTGTAACGTTGGGAGCTTTTATAGTTGCCGGCACTACGAGCCTACCGGCGATAGCTGACTCCGGAGTTAAGGGGGCAGTGTCTGCTCAACAACAGCAAAGCAAAAGACAAGTAACAGGCACTGTCACGGACGCTTTGGATGGCAGTCCCATTATTGGTGCCAATATTGCATTGAAAGGCACTCAAACAGGTGTAATATCAGATTTGGATGGTAATTATTCTATTCCAGTTAATAGTACCAAAGATATCTTAGTCGTTTCTTTTATTGGCTATAAAACTCGGGAGGTTCCTGTAGAGACTTCAGGTATTATCGATATCAAGTTGACTTCCGATAATGAGATGCTGGACGAAGTAGTGATTGTCGGATCGGGAACACAGAAAAAAGTAAGCGTTACGGGGGCTATTTCTACCGTGAAAGGATTGGAACTTAAAGCTCCTAGTTCTTCGTTGACTAGCTCTATGGCCGGTAAATTGGCCGGCGTAATCGTTAATACCAAAAGCGGAGAACCTGGAACAGCTTCTGAATTCTTTATTCGTGGTGTATCGACTTTTGGTGGACGAGCTACTCCCTTGATTTTGCTAGACGATGTGGAAATTGCTACAGGGGATTTGGACAATATTCCAGCCGAAACCATCGAAAGTTTTTCTATCTTAAAAGACGCATCTGCAACTGCCATTTATGGTGCTCGTGGTGCGAATGGTGTGATGCTCATCACTACCAAGAAAGGACAAGAGAATTCAAAAACCCGTATTAACATCACTTTGGAAAATTCATTCAATAAACCAATGAACTTTCCAGAGTTTGTAGATGGAGCCACTTGGATGGAAATGTATAATGAAGCTGAACTTACTCGTAATAAGTCAATTAGGCAAGGAAGATATAGCAGACAGCAAATTGAAGGAACTCGTTATGGGTTAAATCCATATGTTTATCCGGATGTGAATTGGGGTGATTTGATATTCAAGGATTTTGCGACTAATCAACGTGCGAATATCAATATATCTGGTGGTGGTCAGAAAGTAACTTATTATATGAGTTTAAATGTGAACCACGATACTGGTTTGTTGGACTCACCCAAGTATTATTCATGGAACAATAATATCAATAACATGGGGTATAACTTCCAAAATAATATCTCTGTGAAAGTGACATCTACAACTACAATCGATTTGAACATGAATACGCAGATTCGTAATAATCGCGGTCCTAAGAATTCGGTCGATGATTTATTTAAAATGATGTTATCTTCAAACCCTATAAACTTTCCGGCCGTGTTTCCTGCACAGGAAGGCGATCAGCATGTGAAGTATGGTAATTCCATTCTTACAGCCAATTACACAAGAATAAACCCTTATGCATATATGGCCACCACTTTTAAACAAGTGGACTCAAATATGCTACATACTACATTGAAAATTAAGCAGAACTTGGATTTTGTTACAAAAGGTTTGAGTGCAAACGCATTGGTGAACTTTAAAAACTGGTCCAGTTCTGAATATAACAGAACGATTGAACCTTATTATTATCGAGTGAAAGAAAATTCTTACGACCCCAAGAATCCTGTCTCATACGAATTAGAACGTTTAGGCACTTCAGGCAAGCAATATATTGCTGAATCCGGTATAACCAGATCTGGTGATCGTACTATTTTTATGCAGTTCCAGATAAACTATACACGTCAATTTGGCAAACATAATGTAGGCGGTATGTTGATGTATATGCAGCGTGATTTTAAGAAGGATGTGCTTCCTAATCGTAACCAAGGTTTTTCCGGTCGTTTTACATATGATTATGGTCAGCGCTATTTACTCGAATTCAACTTTGGTTACAACGGCACAGAGCGTTTGGCAAAAGGTGACCGGTTCGAGTTTTTTCCGGCTGCTTCTTTAGGCTGGGTAGTGAGCAATGAAGCTTTCTTTGAACCCTTACGTGACAAAATCGATAATTTGAAGTTGCGTGCATCTTATGGATTGGTAGGTAGTGATGAAACAGGCACTGACTTTGGTCATTTTCTTTATTTGGATAAAGTGGAACTAGACAACATCAAATATAGTACCGGTTATGATTGGCAAACTACATTTGGTGGCCCGAAAATTTCAAGCTATTATGTATTGGATGCTGGCTGGGAACGTTCTAAGAAGTTGGATGTCGGTTTAGAAATGACACTTTTCCGTCATTGGAATATTACGGCAGATTATTTCTACGAAAAACGTTCGAACATTCTGATGCAAAGAAAAACATGGCCAAGTCAATTGGGATATAGTGCCACACCTTGGAGTAATGTCGGGAAGGTAGACAACTGGGGCTGGGAGTTCAGTACCAACTATCATCATTCCATTAACAAGGACTTGTCTATGGACTTTCGTGGTAACTTTACGTATGTGGAGAACAAATATGTGTATAGAGATGAACCCTATACACCGTACCCATGGAAAAGAGAAACCGGACGTCCTTTGAACTCGACATGGGGTTACATAGCAGAAGGATTATATCAGACCGAAGATGAAATAAAATACGGTCCTAAGGTAGAACTAGGAAGTACCGCTCAAGTGGGAGATATCAAATACCGTGATTTAAATGGTGATGGTGTAATCAATGCAGATGATCAGGGAATGATTTCAGAATATGGTGGAAATCCACGTATACAATACGGATTTGGTTTGAATATAAACTATAAGAAATTTGATCTTGGAGTGTTCTTTAACGGTTCGGCTATGCGCAAGATTATGTTAACAGGTATTCATCCGTTCGGAGAGTCTGATTACAACATTTTCAAATTTGTAGCGAAGGACTATTGGACAGAAGCTAACCCTAACCCTAATGCAGCATATCCGCGTCTTGGACTACAAAAAGCAAACTCAGACAATAACGTTGTACCGAGTACATTCTGGATGCGTAATGGTAATTTTTTACGTTTCAAGACGTTGGAAATCGGATATCGTTTCTGCAGATACGGTAGAATCTATGTGACCGGGGATAATCTGGCTGTTTTCAGTCCATTCAAAGAATGGGATCCAGAGTTGGAGTGGTATAAATATCCGTTGCAACGTACATTCAATATAGGATTGCAATTAAATTTCTAAACCTTTAAAAATTGTCATATATGAAACTATTAAATACAATTAGAATACTAAGTGGGGCATTGTTCATCTCGCTATGCTGCTTAACAGCCTCCTGTAATTTCCTTGAGATTGTTCCGGTAGAACAAGCTGATTTGGATGACGCAACACAAGATTTCAACAGCACTTTGGGGTTCTTGCATTCTTGTTATGCAGGAATACAATCGCCTGTAGCTTTTGAAAATACAGAAGCCTCTGCAGACGAATATGCTGTTCCGCTTGAGTATAGTTTGCAAGGTTATAATTCACTCAAAGTAGCTCATAATCTATTTACAGGTAATAATAATGATGGTGGTAAATGGAGTAACTATTACAGATATATCGGGCAAATTCATCTGTTCCTACAGGAACTGAAAAAGGCACCGGTAAGTGATTTGATAAAAGAGGAGTGGGAAGCAGAGGCTTATTTCCTGATGGCCTATTACCATTTTGAGGTGCTGCGTTGTTATGGACCTTGTCCCATCAGCGACAGATTACTTCCACAGACCGCTAGTGAAAATGAATATCCGGGTCGTATGCACTATGATTATGTGACGGATTGGATTGTTCGGCTATTGGATGAAAAGGTACTTGCAGGTGATAAGTTGAGGAATACTCGTTCGAACACAGAAGTGGGTAGAGCTACTCGCCCTATCGCTCTTGCACTGAAAGCAAAAGTATTACTTTATGCAGCTTCTCCTTTATGGAATGGAAAGTTCCCCTACCCAGAGTGGAAAAACGTAAAGTTAGGAAAGGCCATGGAAACTCCGGGATACGGTACAGCGTTGGTGAGTACTACATACGATCGTGAGAAATGGGTACGCGCAGAGGAAGCTGCTCAAGAAGCATTGAATGCAGCTTTGGATGCAGGACACTATTTATTTGGCACAAGAGCTGGCGATGAAAGTTTGCAGGAGCAGAAAGGACTTCCGATGCCCTATATTCCTAATATAGAGGGGACCGATACTGAAGTTAAGGCATTTCAGAATAAAGTATTGACTTTGCGTTATATGATGACAGCCAAAGGCAGTGATGGCAATCTGGAAATTCTGTGGGAGTTACACAAAACTACCAACTTTGTCTTCGGAAGTATACCAAACAACATAATGAAACTTAACAATGGTTCTGAATATGGAGGTTGGAGCTCAACTTCTCCTTATTTATATGCTGTAGAACATTTCTATACCAATAAAGGGACCTTGCCCAAAATCGCTGCATCAAAGAATGAATATCCTGCTGAAAGTAAATGGTTGGACCCGGCGGGTGTTACTGGCCGTTCGGAACTCTTTAATATTTGTGTAGCTCGTGAACCTCGATTTTATGCATGGTTGGGATTCCATCAAGGCGATTATTCTTCTCGTCTAGCCAATGGACAACCGATTCAAATAGATACGAGAGATCCTGATAAACAAGGATATAATCCGGCAAAGTATAACCGTAATCACTTGGTGACCGGCTTTGCTATCCAGAAGTTCCTGGATCCTAACACGCAACTGGACTTATCCGGTGGTGGAGGAATTCCGAATCCTGCCTATCCATTGATTCGTATGGCAGATCTTTATCTGATGTTAGCAGAATGTCAGGCCAATTTGTCTTCGGATGGTAAATCGGATACTTACGCGACTGAAGCGCTTAAGAATCTTAATGCGGTGCACCAACGTGCCGGTTTGAAGGCCATTACTAAAGAGGATTTAACAGATATGCCATTGATGGAATGGATTAAGAACGAACGTTATGTAGAGTTCTATGCAGAAGGACAGCGCTACTTTGACGTACGACGTTGGGTAGAAGGAGGTAAATATTTGGCTGCTGGAAAGCGTGAAGGATTGAGAGCTGAAGAAAAAGGATTGGAGTATGACGAATTCAGGCAACGTATTAAGGTGAATCAACCTTATGAATGGAATAATAGACAGTATATACTTCCAATTTACTATGTTGATGTGAATTCTAATCCGCAATTGGTTCAAGCTCCCGGTTATGGCAATTAATTAATTAAAAAGATATACAGTATGAAAAATATATATATTTTATTTCTTCTCGGAGTAGTGGTGACCACTCTCTCTTGTGAAGATGGTAATAAAAACTATACGGAGGAATTTGACTCTGTCTACTATTATCTGAAAGAGGGGGTTAATGAATTTGACTTCTATAGTGTGAATAGTGCCAAAGTTCAGACCATCACTGTTGGAAGAGGAGGACATGGGTTGAATGGAGTCAGCACTATCAATTTGGTTCCTTTTACTCAGGCTGAAATGGACGAGTATAATGCAACTATAGATGGCGATTATAAACTTTTAGCTCCGGAATACTATGATATGCCTGCTACAGTAGCCTTTGAGGATGGTGTCGAATATAGAAATGTAGATGTGGTATTCAAAGGAAATATGAGTGAACTGGCTAAGACCGGCGAGTATATGCTCCCCATTCGTTTAGAAGCTGATAATGGAACGGTGAATGATAACAAAAATATCATTTATTTCAAGCCGAACATCATCGTACCTAGCATCATTACGGATCCTACGGGGGTTCATGTAATCAGAATGGAAGAGGGTAAGAGAGAGAAACAAAGTTTTGAGCTTGCTTTCTATTTAGACGTGAAAAATGAGTGGGATCTCAAATTGAGAATAGAGAACAACGAAGATGAGTTGGAAAAAGCTGTAAGGCAATATAATGAAACGATGGGAGTTGATTATCTTCTTTTACCTAAGGAAAATCGTTCGTTTGAATCAACAATACTTTTTCCTGCAGGCGAGGCACTTGCTTCCTCTTTTGTGGAGGTGAATAATAATAATCTCATGATGGATGATTACCTGCTTCCAATTATTCCGAAAAAGGTGGTGGGTATGCCGTTTGATGTAAGAGAAGCAATCTGTTACATTCATGTGATGGTTACCGGTGAATTGAAATTAATTTCTTTGGCTGATGATATGTTGAGTTCCAATAGTATACATCCTGGTCAACCACTCAGAAATATGCTTGATAATGATATTAAAACATATTATGAATCTATTTGGACAAGCAATACAGACCCTAAGCATGATTCGAAATATGGTGTGTATATAGATATTGACGTATCTGATGTTACTCCTATGATAGAGAAGCAAATTAAGATTGATTATTCGACTAGAGAGTATGCAAATGCTGTACCTAATCAGATTATTCTTTATGTAGGAACGAGTGTGGATAATTTGAGAAAAGTGGGTGAGTTGAGTGCAACGAAAAATAATTTGCCTAAAAAAGGTGGAGTTTGGACAGATGACTCTGAACAAAATGTAGATATGCCTCAATTCTCGGTAGGACGTCAAGAGATATCTTTAATTCGTGTCTCTTTCTTGTCTAGTGCTAATGGTACACAAATTAAAAACCTGACACAATCCGGAGCCATAAGTGGAGACCAAAACTCGGTCGCAATATCAGGATTTAGATTGTATGGTAAATAATTGTGAAGGAATAAAAACGAAAATATATGGAAGCTTTAATGAAAAATATATGGAGAATCATTCCCGTGCTACTATTATCTGTAGCAATGGCAGGTTGTAGTGACGATGATGATACAACTTCGTCATTCTTCGAACTTTCTTCAACGGATTTGGAATGTAACAGTAATAATGTTATCGATGTTGTAGTACCTATAGAGGGCCAGACATATAAGTTGACTGTAAAATCTTCTGTGGATGTAATTTGGACAACTAAGCTTGAAGGTGGCAGTTGGATAGTAGCCACACCTGTGACTAAGCAAAGTGGGGACGGAGAGATTTTGATTGTTGCATCGAGCAACCCGACTAATATAAAAAACAGAGTAGCTACAGTGACTATTAGAAACAGTGTTAACGACGAGATTTATAGATATGCGTTTACACAGTCGTATGATCCGAATCAAATGGCGCAAAAAGAAGAATTATATGCTTACATTCATTATAATGAGGACAGATATAACAAAGAAGAACTTATTTATACTACTTCTATAAATAAGGTAGAGGGTAATGTTTCAATTTCTTCACTTGGCCAAGAAGAACTGGATAAATATAATGAGGATAATCTCACTCTGTATAAACTTCTCCCTACTGATTGCTATACTTTGCCAAATTCGATAAGTTTTGATGGAGAGGTATCTGCCTTATTGGATATTAAATTCAATAAGAAAACAGGAGATTTGAGTACAAGTGAAGAGTATATGTTGCCCATAATAGTTTCTGTAGATGATAGAAAGGCTGAATTGATTTGGTTGGTAGTGAACATATACGATCGGAATATCTCAAGGAGCGTGAAACAATTTGATTTTTATAATGCCAATCAGGATATCACTACCTTATTGACAATTAATAAAGAAGAGGGTGAAGTGACTCTTTCTGCATTCACAGAAGAGGAACTGAACGCACATAACTCTTTGTATGGTACAAGCTACATGTCTATTCCTGAAGATTATATTGTAATGCCTGCTTCTGTTGATTTTGATGATTCGGATCTGTCGAAAGATGTAAAAATAACATTTAAAAAAGAAGTAGGAGAGTTGGATGAGGATAAAGAATATGTTTGGGGTATTCGTGTTTATGTAGATGGTTTCCCTGTCTCTGAAATCTTTATGAAACCTCGTATTGCAACTCCTGTTGTTACTATGGAGTCGAAAGAGTACAAGCATATTCTTATTTTGGACCAAGGAGAGAAAAAGGCATCTTACGGTTTTAATCTTTCTCTTGATGTAATCAATCAGTGGGAATTTACGGTGGAATTTGAAGAGAACGAAACTGCTTTGAAAGCTGCGGTTGATAAATATAATGCGGATAAAGGTACTTCCTATACATTATTACCCAAAGGCAACTGCGTTTTATCATCTTCCGAATTTACACAGGAAGATAATGAGAAATTAGTGACTGCTACATTGTCAGGGGATGGTTTGACTTTAGATAAGGATTATTTGTATCCGATTATTCCAATTGGATGTGGTAATAGTCCTTTCGAAGTCAAAGAAAAGATAACCTATGTTCACGTGATTATGGAAACAAAAGTGGAGTCGATCAGTGACTTGAGAAGTATAAATCTAGAAGCGAATATGCTAAAGGCAAGTGCTACTGACGGAGGCAATAATGTAGGTAATCTACTTGCATATAATAATTATTGGCAATCCATTTGGTCACCTAACGGAGGTAAAAACGATCCTAAAATAGATCCGGTATATGGCGTGTATCTCGATATTGATTTCTCAAATAAACCTCTTTCCCAAGCATTCTCATTCAACTATTTGCCGAGGAATTGGCCTAATGCTGTTCCTAATGAAATTGTTGTTTATGCTGGAACAAGTAATGATGATTTGAAGAAGATTGGAGAATTGAAATATGAGGATAACCAACTGCCGTTTGCAGACAAAACTTGGATTGGTCGTGTCAGCGAAGAAGATTTGTCCAAATTGTCACTTTACAGTTTGAAAGAGAGTGGAGCGACTTTGGTACGATTGTCATTCATATCTAGTCGTGATAAGACTTATAGTAACAATAGTGTAAAGAATATATTGGGTTATGATTATACGAAGTGGAATAATAGTGGTGATTACCCGTGCGTTGCCCTTCAACAGTTGAAGATATATGGTAAGTGATAAATTTTATAAGATCAAATCATAAAAGAAACAAATATGAATATTTTAAAATGGATGTGGAAGATTCTTCCTATAATGTTATTAGCAGTTAATGCAACAGCTTGTAACGATGATGACGATAGCGGAAAGAGAGAAAGGCCACTTACTTTTGAAGTGACCTTCTTGAGCTTGGTTTGCAATTATACCCGACCGGTTGTTGTAAATGCTCCTTTTACTGGTAAAGATTATCACTTGACGGTTACAGCTTCACCGGAAGTGACGTGGAAAGTGGAAGTGGTAAGTGGAGATTTGGTGACTGCTACTCCCTCGGGCGAGCAAAGTGGTAGTGGAGAGATTACTCTTACGGTAGCTGCCAATCCAGCTAAAGACCCTGGGAAAAAAAGTGAAGTCGTGATAACTAATAACGCAAATGATGATACTTATAGGTTTGTATTTACACAAGTAGAAAAGGTGTTACTTATTCCGGAACATACTATGATCGGACAAAGCGGACCTGAACTTTTTGAAAACGAAAACAGCAAATTTAATAAGCACTACATGAAAGAAAGCGACAATGTGGCTCTCTTTTGGGAAAAATCATTTGGTACCAATCCACAAAATGCAGAGCGGAAGTTCAATCCGGATGATTTGCTGAAAATGGCGGAGGAAGTATATGACTTCATGAAATATGATTTGTACTTTGGAAATAAGGAAGAATCCGTGACGAATAAATACAAGCTCATTGTGTATGTGATAAATGATAGTGAGGGTGGTGCTACAGGAGGAGGAAATTATCCGGTAGGTGAGTTGGCTATTCGTCCACATCATTCGGGAAATCCTAATATGGTATATCATGAGGTGTCTCACAGTTTCCAATATTTGGCCTTGTGGGATTCAGGTATTAAAGATGCTTGGTTCCCTGGCCCGATATTTGAAATGACTTCGCAATGGACATTGCTTAGACGTTCTCCGGAATGGATTGATCAGGAATTTAATCATTTTACGAATTATATTAGTGGCACGCATCGATCATTGGGGCATAATGACAATGCATACAATAACCCGTATATGTTTGAGTATTGGGCGAATAAGCATGGAGTGGAAATCATGAGCAGAATATTTCAGGAGACTACTTTGGACGATAAGACAGAATCGGGCCAACTCAACTTTATTAAAACCTATAAACGTTTGACTCACATTAATCAAGAACAACTCAATGAAGAAATGTATGATGCTGCATCCCGTTTCATTACCTGGGATTTGCCGCGTATTGAAATGGCATATGCTGCCAGAGGAGCTAATGTGCATACTTGTCAGCTTGTTCAATTGGGAGTGACTTATCGGATCTCACCCGAACGTTGCCCAAGCAACTATGGATATAACGGTATTAAATTAACAGTACCGGAGGCCGGAACTACAGTAAAAGTTAATTTTAGAGGTATAATAAACAGTTCAGAGTATAATATTCACAAACCGAATAATGCTCAATGGAGATATGGATTTCTGGCTGTGCTGAAAGATGGTTCACGTGTATATGGCGAGCCAAGCAAAGAAGATATAGGATCTGCAAGTCTTCAGGTTCCCGAGAATACGGAACATCTTTGGCTGGTAGTGGCTGCTACTCCCAAAGAAATCTATGATACGGGGGCTGACAATCAGTGGCCTTATCAGTTTACATTGGATAACACAGAACCAGATGGTGACAAATGTAGAGTAATTAAGAAGTAAGGTCTCAATAAACGAATGATTATTTCTGAGAAAGTTACCTTAAGTAGCTCTTTAAAGATAATCATTCGTTTTTGTTAATGGATATTGCTATTCGAAACCGTAATTTAAGTCTTGGTAAATATGAAACATCGTTTATGGGCATTTGTTGTTGCTTTTTTGTGTTATAGTTCGATAGTCTTTGCTGAAAGACAGGATATCCTGCTAAATAATCAGTGGAAATTCCGTTTTTCTCATCAAGTACAAAAAGGTACGGAAGTTCGAGTGGATCTACCTCATACTTGGAATGCGCAGGATGCCTTATCTGGTAAAATAGATTATAAGCGAGGAATTGGCAATTATGAGAAGAAGCTATTTGTCCAGTCACAATGGAAAGGGAAACGTCTCTTTTTACGTTTTGAAGGAGTGAATAGTATAGCTAATGTGTTTATTAACCGTAAACATATTGGTGAACATAGAGGAGGATATGGAGCTTTTGTGTTTGAAATCACAGATAGAGTAGAGTATGGAAAGGACAATTCTATTTTAGTACGAGTGAATAATGGTGAACAGTTGGATATAATGCCTTTGGTCGGAGACTTCAATTTTTATGGAGGAATTTATCGGGATGTGCATTTATTAGTTACCGATGAGATTTGTATTTCTCCTTTGGATTATGCTTCTCCGGGCGTTCGACTGATTCAAGATAGCGTAAGTCATGAATATGCTTGTGTACGTGCTCTTATTGATTTGTCTAACGGAAGTGACAAATTACGGGAACTGGAACTTAACATTATTCTCTCGAATGCAGGTAAAGTAGTGAAAGAAAAAAACGAAAAGGTTACACTTTATCCTGATTCTGTTTCACAAAAAGAAATGAGGATAGAGTTGAATAATCCACATTTATGGAATGGACGACAAGATCCGTTTCTGTATCAGGTAGAAGTCTCTCTTTTGCATAACGGAGAGATACTAGATCAGGTAATACAGCCTTTGGGACTTCGTTTTTATCGAATAGATCCGGATGAGGGTTTTTTCTTGAATGGAGAACATTTGCCACTTCGAGGAGTATGCCGTCATCAAGATAGGAGCGAGATAGGTAATGCTTTGCATCCCGAGCATCACGAAGAGGATGCGGCATTGATGCTGGAAATGGGAGTGAATGCCGTGCGACTGGCTCATTATCCTCAAGCTACTTATTTTTATGACCTCATGGATAAGCTTGGTATAGTGGTATGGGCTGAAATCCCTTTTATCGGTCCTGGCGGGTATGAAGATAAGGGTTTCGTTGATTCACCGTCTTTCCGTACCAATGGAAAAGAACAGCTTAAAGAATTAATTCGTCAGCATTATAATCATCCTTCTATTTGTGTTTGGGGATTGTTTAATGAGTTGGCAGAATATGGAGATAATCCGGTGGAGTACATTAATGAGTTGAATGTACTGGCACATCAGGAAGATACTACTCGCCCCACCACTTCTGCCAGTAACCAATCAGGAAAAATAAACTTTGTGACCGATCTTATTGCCTGGAACCGCTATGATGGATGGTATGGTGGTACCCCACAAGATTTAGGAAAATGGCTGGACTGGATGCATAAAGAATATCCTGAAATTCGTATTGCTATTAGTGAATATGGTGCCGGCGCAAGTATATATCATCAACAAGATTCGCTAGTGAAAACAAATCCCACAAGTTGGTGGCATCCGGAAAATTGGCAAACTTATTATCATATAGAAAACTGGAAAGCGATAACCGAACGTCCTTTCGTTTGGGGAAGTTTTGTGTGGAATATGTTTGACTTTGGTGCTGCGCACCGCACCGAGGGTGATCGTCCTGGAGTTAATGACAAAGGGTTGGTTACATTTGATCGGAAAGTGCGAAAAGATGCTTTTTATTTTTATAAAGCGAATTGGAATAAAGAGGATCCTATGATTTATTTAATAGGTAAACGTAACATAATACGTGTGCAGCGACAACAAACGATTATAGCCTTTTCCAATCAACCTGAAGCAGAATTATTTGTCAACGGAAAGAGTTGTGGTAAAGTGGAAACAGACCGGTATTCTATCTTGGAGTGGAAACATGTGATATTGACCCCTGGAAAGAATAAAATAGAAGTGAAAACTACAAATAAGAAACAGACACTGACAGATATGTATTATTGCATTTTATGAAAAGTATATATTATACTGGGTTGAATACATCTAATGGTCAGGAAAAGGTAATACTTAATATCAATATAATAAAAACAAATCTATGATTATAAATATGAAGCAGAGCTTAATAGCCGCTATTGGTTTGTTATTATCAAGTTCTTTATTTGCTAAAGATTATTTGATTTCGACGTCCAAAACGTCATTGTTGATTACAGCAAATGCAGGTGAACCATCAAAGATGCAATATTATGGAGTCAGTATTGCTCCCGGGCAGATACAAAGTATCTATGATGCCGGACTGGTATTGAATGCGAACAGCTATCCCGCTTTCGGTCTCCAGACGGTAGGGGAGAAAGCGATTGCTATTACTCAACCGGATGGCAATATGTCACTTGACTTGGCGGTAGATGCGGTTACTCAATACACTTCCAAGGATGGAGAGATAACCGAAGTTCTTTTGAAAGATAAGATATATCCTGTTTGGGTGAAACAATGTTATAAGGCTTATAAAGGAACGGATATAATTACCACTTGGGTTGAGATTGGCAATGCAGGTAAGAAACCAGTAACACTGTTTCAGTTTGCTTCCGCTTATTTGCCGATGTTTCGCGGGGACAACTGGCTGACTCATTTTCATGGAGCCTGGGGTGCGGAACATACGATGGATGAAGAGAAACTGACGAACGGGCAAAAAGTGATTGCTAACAAAGACGGACTGGCGAATACGGAAACGGATAATCCTTCTTTTATGTTGTCGTTGGACGGCAAACCGCAGGAAGAAACAGGAAAAGTCTTTGGGGGCGTTTTGGCTTGGAGTGGTAATTATAAGTTGAAGCTGGATGTTCGCAACACAGCACTGAATATAATAGCCGGTATGAATGAGGAAAGTTCACAATACATACTGGAACCGAAAGAGACATTCGTCACTCCTGAATTTGCCATGACATATAGTACCAATGGCAAAGGTGGGGTGAGTCGTGCTTTTCATCATTGGGCACGCCAATATAAAATGAATCGGGGTGAAAGGCTGCATGACATCTTGTTGAATAGCTGGGAAGGTGTTTATTTCAAGGTGAACCAAAAAGGGATGGATGAGATGATGGAAGCTTTCTCTGCCATGGGTGGAGAGTTGTTTGTCATGGACGATGGCTGGTTTGGAAATAAATATCCCCGTAATGGTGGAAACAGTAGTTTGGGTGATTGGGAAGTCTGCAAAGAAAAACTGCCTGAAGGTATTGAAGGACTGCTTGCGTCTGCCAGGAAGCATCATATAAAATTCGGTATCTGGATTGAACCGGAAATGTCGAATACTAAGAGCGAACTGTTCGAAAAGCACCCGGACTGGATTCTGAAAATTGATAACCGTCCTTTATCTACCGGGCGTGGCAAAACGCAGGTAGTTCTGGATTTGACTAATCCGAAAGTACAGGATTTTGTTTTTGGAGTGGTCGATAATTTGATGGCGAACTATCCGGAAATTTCCTATATGAAATGGGATGATAATTGCAGTTTGCTGGATTATGGTTCTTCCTACTTACCAAAAAACAAGCAATCACATCTCTATATTGAGTATAATAGGGGTTTACAGAAAGTACTTCAGCGTATTCGTGCCAAGTATCCTGAACTCGTGATGCAGCTATGTGCTGGTGGCGGTGCCCGCGTCAATTATGGATTGCTTCCATATTTTGATGAGTTCTGGACGAGTGATGATACGGATGCTTTGCAAAGAATTTATATGCAATGGGGAGTTTCCGGTTTCTTTCCGGCTATTGCTATGGCATCTCACGTAAGTGCGGACAAGAATCATCAGACCGGACGCCGTATTCCATTGAAATTCCGTTTTGATGTGGCAATGTCCGGGCGATTGGGAATGGAAATTCAGCCGAAGGACATGAATGATGTTGATAAGGCATTCGCCAAGCGTGCTATTGCAGCGTATAAAGATATTCGTCCTGTGGTTCAGTTCGGTGATTTGTATCGGTTGGTGTCTCCATACGATAATAAAGGAGTATCCTCTCTGATGTATGTCACTTCCGAAAAGAATAAGGCGGTCTTTTATGCATATAAGATTTCTCATTTCATCAATATGGTTATTCCGAAGGTTTGTATGAATGGATTGGATCCGTCGAAGAATTATCGTTTGGTAGATTTGACACCTGTGGACAGTAGCAAACCTTGTGACCTGAATGGTAAAATCATTAGTGGAAAGATATTGATGGAAGAAGGCATTGCATTAAAATCATTGCTGAAAAGTGAATATTCAAGTTTGGCTTTACAACTACAGGCTGTGGATTAAGTTGATAAAAGACAATGAGAATGATAAAAAGAGAAATTCCTGTTATTGGTATTTCTACTGAAATTGATATTCCGGGAAGAATATCTGTGAAAAGAAAATATGTGGATGCTGTCCTTCAAGCGGGCGGCATCCCTTTTATTCTTCCGTTTACCGACAATGTACAGATTTTACAATCTGTGGTTTCTTTTATTGATGGTTTACTCCTGACAGGTGGGGGAGATATATCGCCTGTGATATACGGAGAATCGACTCTTCCTGAATGTGGAGAATGTTGCCGGGATAGGGATGACTTTGATTATGCTTTGCTGCGCTTAGCATCCGAAAGGCAAATTCCCGTTTTAGGTATTTGTCGGGGAATGCAGATTATTAATACTTATTTTGGTGGAACATTATATCAGGATTTGCCTGCTCAATATCCCTCGGAAATTAATCATCGGTCACCGGATGCGTTTATGATATTACAGCATAATGTGCGATGTTTGAGGACCGGAAAATTGTATTCTGTTACAGGCAAGGAAAGTTTGAAAGTCTCCTCCATTCATCATCAAGCCGTTAAGAAATTGGCTTGTGGATTCAAGGCATCTGCTTTCGCTGATGATGGAGTCATAGAATCAATCGAATCTGATTCCGAACATATTTGGGGTGTTCAGTTCCACCCAGAGTTGCAGGCTGTGGAAGGGGATGAAGCTATGAAAAAACTATTTGTGTATTTTATCAGTCAGGCAAGGACATTATCATGCTGATAGTGATATAAAAGAGATGATACACAGTATCTTTTACGATATTATTGTTTTTTTGTACGGGATTTGTCATTGTGGTTTGTTCTCCGTCCTATCTTTGTAAACAGATAAATTAAGGACATTAAATCATATATTATGAATAAAGTTTTGCGTAATCGATTAGCTGGAACTCTTTTATTATTATTTGTTTTTTTGTGTACATCATGGGCGCAGACATCAGGTTTGCGCAAAATGATTGATTTGAGCGGAACGTGGAGTTTTGCATTGGACCCTCACGGCAAGGGAGAACAGGAAAAACTGTGGAACATGGATTTTGCAGAAACTGTGACTTTACCCGGTACAACAGATTCGAATCGAAAAGGAATAGAGAATACCAACAAGTCGGAGACCACTTATTTGTCCAGATATTATAAATATGAAGGTGCGGCATGGTATAGCAGGAATATAGAAATACCAGCCGACTGGAAAGAAAAGCATATCGTGTTGTTTCTGGAACGTACTCGTCCGACAACCGTGTGGATCGATGGTCGGGAAGTGGGTAAATGCAACTATTTATCTACCCCACAGGAATTTAATCTCACTCACTTCCTGGCTCCCGGTTCACATAAGCTGACTATTTGTGTAGATAACGGAAAAAGTATTCCCGGGCAGATTCGTTCAAGTTCTCACGCTTGTACGGAATCTACCCAGACAAACTGGAACGGTATTATCGGACGGATGGAATTGCAGGCAATGAATCCATTGTTTATTGAGTCCATTCAGGCTTTTCCTCAAGTAGAAGACCGCTCCGTAAAAGTGAAAATAACTCTTTCCAATTCTTCAGGCATTGGTGGGAAGAAACTGCAGTTGTCAGCTTCTGCTTTCAATACTGCCAAAAAGCATAAAGCCAGATCTGCAGAATATAATTTGAAAGAGGGGAGCAAGGAATATGAATTCACTTATCAGTTGGGAGATAATGCTGTATTGTGGAGTGACCTCCAGCCGGCTCTATATCAACTGAAAGCAGAGATAAATGGCATAGACGAGAAAACAGTTCGTTTCGGTTTGCGTGACTTTAAAACTGAAGAAACGCATTTCACTATCAATGGCGCCAAAACATTTCTTCGAGGAAAACATGATGCCTGTGTATTCCCTTTGACGGGCCATACGGCGATGGACTTGGAACAATGGCGTCGTTATTTCAGGATTTGTAAGGAATATGGATTGAATCATTGTCGTTTTCATTCTTGGTGCCCACCTGCTGCGTGTTTTGAAGCTGCGGACTTGGAGGGTATTTACTTGCAGCCGGAATTACCTATCTGGGGAGGGTTTAAGAAAGAATCTGCCGAGCTGATGGATTTTCTGATGAAAGATGGAGAGAATATCATGCGTGAATATAGTAACCATGCTTCTTTTGTACTCTTTGCCTTGGGAAATGAGCTGGGAGGTGACATCGATGTGATGAAAGAGTTTGTAGATTGTTTCCGGTCCATAGAGCCGAGACACCTATACACGTATGGTTCGAATATCTTTTTAGGCTCACGAGGACATATTCCGGGTGAGGATTTTCTGGTAACTTGTCGTGTAGGCAGTGGTGAGGGTTATTCTACTCATGCTCGTGCTTCTTTCTCTTTCGCAGATGCGGAAGAAGGTGGCTATCTTAATAATACCTATCCTAATTCGGTAATGAACTTTGATGAGGCTCTGGAAAAATCTCCTGTTCCGGTGATCGGACATGAAACCGGACAGTTTCAAACTTACCCGAATTATGAGGAGATGAAGAAATATACAGGAGTCTTAGCTCCCTGGAATTTTGAAGTGTTTCGTGACCGCTTGGAGAAAGCCGGCATGCTGGAGCAGGCGGATGATTTTTTTAAAGCATCGGGTGCATGGTCTGTGGAACTTTACCGGGCAGATATTGAAATGAATCTCCGTTCCAAACGGATGGCTGGTTTTCAGTTACTCGATTTACAGGATTATCCGGGACAGGGGTCGGCTTATGTTGGTATTCTGGATGCTTTTATGGATAGTAAAGGATTGGTTGAACCGAAGAAATGGAGAGAATTCTGTAGTGAAGTGGTTCCTTTATTGACAACTGCCAAATTCTGTTGGACAGGCGGTGAATCATTCGCAGGTACTGTTGAGATTGCCAATTATGGAGAAACTTCATTGAACGAAAAAAGTATTTCATGGGAACTCAAAAATGGGAAGAAAAGCCTTGGCAAAGGTAAGATGGCTATTCCATCGGGATTAGGATTATTGACTGCCGGAACTATTCGTTTGACATTGCCCGATGTGGAGCAAGCGTATAAAGCCGAATTACTTTTGAAAGTATCCGGAACTTCCTATCAGAATAGTTATCCGCTATGGATATATCCTGCAAAGAAGCAATTGAAGGCAGGTAATGTTGTAGTTGCCCGCCAACTAACGGATGATGTGCTGAATGCCTTAAAGCAAGGTGGAAAGGTATTGTTGATGCCTCTTGAGGAAGACTGTAAAGAAGTAACAGTGGGAGGATTGTTCCAGACCGACTATTGGAATTATCGTATGTTCAAAAGTATCTGTGACCGCATCAAGAAACCTGCTTCACCTGGTACATTGGGGATTCTGACCAATCCCGAGCATCCGGTATTCGATGATTTCCCGACCGAATACCATACGAACTGGCAGTGGTATCCAATTATCAAACATAGCTATCCGCTTATTCTGGATGGTATGCCAAAAGAATACCGCCCTATTGTGCAGGTAATTGACAATGTGGAACGAAATCATAAACTCGGCTTATTGATGGAGTTGAATGTAGAGGGCAGTAAATTACTGCTTTGTATGTCCGACTTGGAAGCGGTACGTGACACACCGGAAGGATTACAATTCTATGCCGCTTTGCTGGCGTATATGAATTCTTCAGATTTTAAACCGTCCACTTCATTGTCGGTAGAATCGTTTAAGAATCTGTTTGAGACAGGTGTTCGGAAAGAGGGAATAAAAGTGCTGGATAATATCTCTTACGAATAAGTGAAGAGTAAGGAGAAAATCGTATCAATAAAGGCAAAAAAATGACAGAAGTGCTTGAATGCTATACGGAAAGAAATAGAAAAAAAGCAGACTTTACGATATTATTGTCCTTTTGTACGCAATTCGCCAATGTGAATCTGACCAGCGGCTATCTTTGCGATAGAAAGTAAAACGTATGGAGGATATTAACATTTAAATCAATACAGATAAACTCTTATAATAAAATGATGAAAAGACTAATTACATATTCGTGTATGGCGATTTTCGCTATGGGAAGCATGGCGCAGAATCAAAAGGATGAGGCTCAAATGAATCGTTTCATATCCGGTCTGATGAAAAAGATGACACTGGAAGAAAAAGTGGGGCAGTTAAGCCAATGTTCCGGTGGATTTGCCACAGGTCCTGATAATACACGTATCAGTCGGACAGAAGATATAAGTAAGGGATTGATCGGTTCTTTGCTGAATGTATCCGGTGCTGCCAATACTCGTAAATATCAGGAGGCAGCTATGAAATCACGTTTACAGATTCCTTTGCTTTTCGGATTGGATGTTATTCATGGATATAGAACAGGTTTTCCGTTGCCATTGGCAGAGGCTGCGAGTTTTGATCTGGATGCTATAGAAAGAGGATCGAGATGTGCGGCAAAGGAAGCTGCAGCAGCCGGGTTGCATTGGACGTTTGCTCCAATGGTGGATATTAGCTGGGATGCCCGGTGGGGGCGTGTGATGGAAGGGGCCGGTGAAGATCCTTATTATGGCTCGTTGGTTGCTAAGGCGCGTGTACATGGTTTACAGGGAGATGATTTATCGAAAGAGAATACTATTTTATCCTGTATTAAGCACTTTGCCGGATATGGTGCAGCTATTGCCGGAAAAGATTATAATAGTGTGGATATGTCGATGGGACAGTTTGTCAATTTCTATATGCCTCCTTACAAGGCTGGTGCAGAGGCCGGTGCTGCTACTTTCATGAGTGCGTTCAATGACTTTAATAACGAACCGTCTACCGGAAGTACTTTTCTGTTGAGGGAGCTCCTGAAGAATCAATGGGGATTTAAAGGATTTGTGGTATCCGACTGGGGATCAGTGGGAGAAATGATGAACCACCGTTATGCGAAAGATGAAAAAGAAGCTGCTTATAAAGGAATCAAGGCCGGACTGGATATGGAGATGGTAAGTGAATGCTATTCCAAGAATCTGGTGTCTCTGGTAAAAGAGGGTAAGGTATCTATCAAGCTGGTGGATGATGCTGTCAGACGTATTTTGGAACAGAAATATAAACTGGGATTATTTGATGATCCGTTCAGATACTGTGATGAAGAAAGGGAACGTACAGTGATTGGTTCACAGGAATCCCGCAAGGAAGCATGCTACGTTTCCGAACGTTCTATTGTTCTTTTGAAAAATGAAAACTCGGTGTTACCGCTTTCTTCTTCTATCAAGAAAGTTGCTTTGATTGGTGCACTTTCCAAATCGCAGAAAGATATGTGCGGTGCATGGTCCTGTGCAGAGGTTGGTAAAGTAGTAACCTTGTATGAGGCAATGGAGAAACGAGGAGTGGACATCAACTATAACGATGGCTACGACTTGAAAACGAATAAAATTGTAAATCTGGATCAGACTTTAGCTGCTGCCCGCCAATCGGATGTGGTTATCGTTGCAATGGGAGAACAAGCTTGGGAAAGCGGTGAGATGCGTTCGAAAGGAGATATTTCTATTGCTGCCGAACAACAGCGTTTGGTTTCCGAATTGGTGAAGACTGGCAAACCGGTAGTTGTACTAATGATGTGTGGTCGTCCTGTTATTTTCAATGAAGTTCGTCGGGAGGCTCCCGCTATCTTATGTACCTGGTGGCTGGGGAGTGAAGCGGGTAATGCTATCTGTAATGTACTTTGGGGAGATTATAATCCTTCGGGTAAGCTGCCAATGACTTTTCCGCAGCATAACGGACAGATACCATTGTATTATCAATATAAGAGCACAGGACGCCCCACTGCATTGGGCGGATGGTGTGCGAAGTACATTGATATTCCTACGGAGCCTGCTTATCCGTTCGGCTACGGTTTGTCATACACTACTTTCAATTATTCGGATGTGAAACTGCTTCCGGGTGATGGAAAAGGTACTTATACACGTGTTGCTGTAACGGTTACCAATACTGGAAAATGCGAGGGCGAGGAAGTTGTTCAGTTGTATGTGCGTGATGAGGTGGCTTCTATCACTCGCCCTATCAAAGAATTGAAAGGCTTTGAAAAGATTAAGCTGAGTCCAGGTGAAAGCAAAACGGTCACCTTCGACGTAAAAGATGAACAACTAGGATTCTACAATAATCAAATGAAGTTCATTGTGGAGAAAGGAGACTTCACTTTGATGGTCGGTGGAAATAGTCGTGATTTACAAGAAATAAAATACATTCTTAACTAAGAACTAATATGAAAAACAACTGGAAAAGATGGCTCATATTTCCCGCTCTATTGCCTTTCTTCTCTTGGATGGAGGCAAAGACATTGGAGGAAAATCAGATTCAACAATCTTTGGACACCATTGAATACCGGGTATTTGTGGCTGTCGATAAGGCCGGAGTGGAGCATTGGGGAGGTAAAGAAGCTTATCAAGCGAAGCTGAATGCTTTTTTCGACCAAGTGAACGACTTCTGGAACAAAGCCGGCAATGGACGTTTCAACTACTATTTCCGTTATATACCGGATCTGCAGGTGATTTACGACTGCTCCTCCCGCCAATTGGAGAAAATCTATCAGAAGAGTGCCGGTTTTCCCAATCACGATGTACTGCTGATTATAGATTCTATTCTTGATTTTGACGATGAAGAATCGGCTAAAGGATGGTATTGCGGCGGTGGGGCGGACGATCTGAATATGGTAATTTGCCGTAGCCGTAGCAAGACGGAACATGAAGATCTGTTTGGTATCGACTATTTTCATAGAGGAGTGGCACATGAGTTCGGACATTATCGTGGGGTAACCGACTTGTATGCTGATAGAATCCGGGCAAAGAACAATCCGGTGAACCATATCGAATATGAACCTGACTCTTGTGTGATGAACAGTCATTATAAAACATATAAATGGAGCTCGTATGCAGTTCATATAATCAATCACACCGCCAAATCCAAACGTCCGAGACGTGATTTCGACGGATTCTTCAAACAAATGTTCCCCGAAAACATACAGGTATCTGTAAAAGTGAAAGGTAAAAAGCAAAAAGGGGTAAAGCTGAATCTGTATGGTTCACGTGCAAAATTCAATGACCTGATCGCTACTCCTTACCGTACTTATGAGACGGATAAGAAAGGAGAATATCTGATAACTGGTGTCCCCAACTTATATGATAGCCCCGCACCTCCTTTGCATACCGACGAATTGCCTTATAACCGCTGGTTCACTTTCTTGCTCGAAGCCGAATATAAAGGGGAAAAAAAATACGTATGGCTTCCCGAATATGAGGTGCAACAGACCTTCTTTGAGAATAAGGATACCTATCAGGTGACAATTGATTTCTAAAAAATGGTAGCGCGAATGAGATAAGAAAGGTGCTATTTAGCACTTGTTCAATGCTTTATTAGCAGGAAATTCTTCCTGTTAAGCTTCCTCCTTTATCTCTGCCAAGCGGTACTCTTATGATAAATATGTAAATAAAAAACTGTGTGAAATACAAAAAGTATTAGTTTATGAAACGTATGATGAAAAGACTTTTGCCGGTTCTAATGGCTATCGCACCTTTAACCATTTGTGCACAGAAAGTGTACGAGCTGAAAGACATTTCCGGTAAAGTGCAGGTGAATGTGATTGTGAATGATAAGAATGTGGAATACTCCGTTCTTCACGACAACGATGTGATGGTGGCTCCATCTCCTATTTTCATGAAACTAACTGATGGTACAGCTTTCGGACTCAATCCGAAAGTAAAGAAGATCAGCCGCCGTTCTGTAAATGAGACTATCTATCCTCCCATCTATAAGAAGAAATCAATCAAGGACCAGTTCAATGAACTAACCATTGACTTTAAAGGAGGATATAGCTTGGTGTTCAGAGCTTATGAAGATGGTGCAGCCTATCGTTTTGTCTCTGAACTGAAGAAGCCGTTTATGGTGGAAAGCGAGCAGGCTTCTTTCTGTTTTCCGAATGATCCGAAAGTTTTTGTAGCTTCACCGAAAGGCCGAATGAACGAGGGCAAGAAAGATCCTTTCTACAGTTCTTTCCAAAATACGTATCTGGAAACTGCCTTGTCTGCATGGGATAAGGAACAGATTGCCTTTTTACCGGTTTTGGTCGAGGGAAAGAACGGAAAAAAAATCTGTATCACTGAAGCCGATTTGATGAACTATCCGGGTATGTATGTGAAACATGGTGAGCATGGATATTCTCTGGATGGAATCTTTGCAGCTTATCCGAAAACGATAGTAGACGAAGTTCGCGGACTGAAAGGGGTAGTAAAATCTCGTGAACCTTATATTGCTAGAGTGGAGGGAAACACAGCATTTCCCTGGCGTGTCATGGTCATTGCCAAGGATGATGCAGAACTGCTTTGTAATGATATGGTATATAAACTGGCTACTCCGGCACAATTTACAGATTTTTCTTGGATTAAACCGGGTAAAGTGGCTTGGGACTGGTGGAACGACTGGAATCTCTACAACGTGGATTTCCGCGCAGGTATCAACAATGAGACTTATAAATACTATATTGACTTTGCCTCGAAATTCGGTATCGAATATGTGATATTGGATGAGGGATGGGCAGTGCCGGGTAAAGCGGATTTGTTTGAGGTGATTCCTGAAATCGATTTGAAAGAGTTGATTAGCTATGCAAAAAGCAAAAATGTTGATTTGATACTTTGGGCGGGCTATCGTGCTTTTGAAAAAGACATGGATCGTGTATGTAAGCATTATGCCGCAATGGGAATCAAAGGTTTCAAGATTGATTTTATGGACCGTGACGACCAACAAGTAGTTGAGTTTAACCGTAAAGCGGCTGAAACCGGAGCAAAATACAAATTGCTGATAGATCTCCATGGAACGTTCAAACCGACTGGTTTGCAACGTACTTATCCGAATACGATCAATTTCGAGGGTGTCCATGGACTGGAAGAAATGAAGTGGGCAGAACCGGGAACAGATCAAGTGATATATGATGTGACAGCTCCTTTCATCCGCATGGTTGCCGGACCACTTGATTATACACAGGGAGCGATGAATAACGTAATCATGAAGAACTTTCATGCTGTCTATACAGAACCGATGAGTCAGGGTACACGTTGCCGTCAGTTAGCATTGTATACTATTTTTGATTCTCCTATTAATATGCTGTGTGATGCACCTACTAATTATCTGAAAGAGGAAGAATGTACGAAGTTTATCGCTGCCATTCCTACTGTATGGAATCAGACACTTCCAATAAGCGGAAAAGTAGGCGAACATATTGTAATGGCACGTGAGAAAGACGGTATCTGGTATGTGGGTGGATTGACCGACTGGAAAGAGCGTGATGTTGAAGTCGATCTGTCTTTCTTGGGTGATGGTGAGTTCAATGCAGAAATATTTAGAGATGGTATCAATGCCGATCGTGTTGGGAAAGACTATAAGCGTGAAGTGATCCGCGTATCAGCCAATAAGAAGTTGAATTTACACATGGCTCCTGGTGGTGGGTTTGTTGTGAGGATAACAAAATAATAATTGAAGATTAAGTTTTTGGTTTGAAAGAGGACATCATCCCTATGGGAGATGCCCTCTTTTTTATGAGATGAGTGTCTCGTGTTATAACTGTTACTGTGATTTATTGATAAACTTTAGAACCGGAAACTCAATCCTCCTAAGAAATTGAATCCTTCCGTAGGATAACCTAAATAATATTGATATTTCTTGTTCAGCAGGTTATGTACTTGAGCATAAACGGATACTCCTTTGAATACATTATAGCTGGCTCCGATATGCAAATCATTAATTGCGGTCATTTTTGCATATTCTTTCACTTCTTTCCGGCTGATGTAATCATAACCTAGATTTATGTTAAGAGCAGAGATCGGATGAATACGTACATTGAAAGACATTTCACTGACTGGTTTCACAGCCAACAGATATTCCTCTGTTTTGCTGTCCCAATTACGGTAAGTATATTTAGCTGATATTCCGAGGATATCTTTGTAATCGTAACTGATTTCACCGCCAAGGTAGAGATTTTCTGTATTATCTTGAGCAAAAGAAAGGTAAGAACCTGAATGAATATTACTTGGGTCAAAACCTAAATAAGATAAGTCGTTCTTTAGATTCTGATAACCACCGAACACGTTGAACCAAAGTCCCGGATAAGGGCTTGCTTTGAATCCGATACTACCGTTGATTTGCTCGTAAGTATCATAAGGACGTTGTACGTATCCCAAAGTGGCAGTGGTATTTGCCTCCGGCAGTTCACCGTAAGGACAGATACTTTCTAATCTGCGGAAATCATTCAATTGCTTACCGCCGGTTGCTTTTGCATAAACAATGTAGCTATCAGAAAAAATATACTGTGCAGTGATATCGGGTGAGATACGGAAAGACTTGTCAAATCCGAAAGATAAATCTACATTGGCTCCGATATGCAGTTTCCAGTCATCATTATCCAGTTCGTAATATGGATTTAAAAGAAGCGTTGTGTAGTTTTTGAAGTATTCATCTCCGGTGGAAACATTCTTTGTATATCCGTTGTAGAGAAGATTGTTCATTTCCAAAGCGATAGTTATTAATTGTTGGTCGCCGATAGCTCCCGTGACATCGCCTTTGGTGCGTATGATTGTTTCCTTGATACCTGTATTGGCTTCAGATTCATTGAACATGTTATGTTGACGTTCATACATCAACAGATTTGTTTCTGCGTTGAAACGCAGTGGGGCAGTCTCATCAGTGAAATGAATGCCCGCATGGAAGTCACCGGATGTGAATTTCTGCTTGCTGTTTACGCTTTCCGGTTGGAAGTTGAAGTTGCTCAATCCGAAGTTTCCGGCAATATTTAAGTCCAGTTTATTAAATTGGTGTGTGTAATCTACATTTGCGCGTGTGCGATAATAAAATGCATTCCATTTTTCGGAGTCTGTGAAAGGAAGCGTTAGTTTACCATCCATTCCATCCATTTGGAAACGTACATTCAATTTGTCTTTCTGCGACAGACGGAATAGATAATTGGCAAGAATATCCAAATTGCCATAATTACCATATCCGGCACGTACATATCCCGGGGTAGTGCCGGGTTGAACTTCTTTTCCGGTATAGGGGCGCATCAGGCCTGCCGGAACGGAAGTGGCCGGAAAGAATGTTGTAGCATATTCTACTTCTTTCTTGCTCACTGTCGGTTCTTCTACTTTAGGCAGGACGTTCACTTTCGAAGCATCCATAATGTCCGGGTTATATTCTTGTTCCACAACGACCGTGCGGGTCATTGTTGTATCCTTCGGTTGGGTGGTTTGGGCTTGAAGGCAGGATGGCATTGAGATTGCCAATGCGAGTCCTCTTATTATATAATGAGATCGTTTCATACTTTTCTATTTTTTTATTCTCAATTCTCAACTTTCAATTTACTAAGTCTGCTTTCAATCATGCTTTCAATATCGTCATTCCCTTGATAATTTTGTTGCAGACTTAGCAGATATTGGCGTGCGTCCAGATCTTTACCCGTAGCATGATAGACGTCGGATAGAAGGATAAAACTGCGCGCTAGCCAATAAGCATGTGGCGTACTCTGTTCTATATAGTTGAGCAACTCTTTCTCTGCAGCGGCATATTCTTTTGCGTCGTAGAGGGATTGTGCAACCTGATATTTAGCTTCGGCACCGTAAGAGTTACGTGTGTCTTTGGCCAGTTCACGATAGTCTTCCATTGCTTTCTTGTCAGCCTTTTGCTTGGTGTAGGCTTTAGCACGGTAATAAAGAGCTTCATTTCTTAGCTCCGGACTAAGTTTGGCTTCTGCAAGCAGGTCGGTAGCTGCATGGATGGTTTCTATATCATCTCGTAATAGGAAGGCGCAACGCAGAATACCCGTTTCAGCAAGTTGGCGGCGCTCTACGTTGGTTGCTTTTTCTTTCAGCATTTTGTAGCTAGCCAATGCTTCAGCCATATTTTGCTGGTTGAATTGCACTTCAGCACGCAAGATTAGTGCTTCTTCTGCAAACGGATTGTTTGGATATTCCAACAACTTACCGGAATGGAGAAGAATCATATCATAATTCTTCTGCTCGTTTCCGATCAGGCAGAGATAATAATGTGCGTTCAGGCTGAAGGCTCCTTCCGGGAAAGTTTGCAGGTATTTGTTGAGGCTTGTTTTGGCTTCTTCCATTCTGCCTCGTGCATAAATCTTTTCTGCGGCGGCATACGTAAGCGAGTCTTGTTCGTTAGCATCGAAACGGATGTGTCCTGGCATAGCATTTGCTAAAGCAGCAAATTCGTCGATGCGGTTGAGGTCTACATAAATAGATTTCAAATCACGCATGGCAAGACGTGCTTCTTCACTGCCCGGATATTTTTCAATAACCTGTTTGTAGGCTTCGATTGCTTGGTTGTAATCTCCTTTTTGGTAATATAATAATCCGATTTCGGCGGCAGCTTTCCGGCTGACCGGACTTTCAGGATATTTAGTCAGCAATTCTTTGAAAGAAGTAATGGCTTGGTTGTTGTTGTCCATCAAAACATAGGAACGCCCTTTCTCGTAAATAGCGTTTACGGCATAAGGAGAAGCAGGGTACTTTCCTACCAGACGGTTCAGCAAGGTGATCTTACCGGTATAGTCTTTCTGCAGACCGGATACAAGAGCCAGCTGATAGAAAGAATAGTCTCCGGAAGAAGTATTCATCTGTTCGGCTTGCGAATAATACTGTTTGGCTTCTTCAAAGTTACGTACATGCAGGTGGCAGTCACCAATACGATTGTATGCATCGGCAAGTACGGTTGCATTTTCGCCTTTCTCCAGTTGAATGTATTTTTGGAAGTAATTGCTTGCTTGCGTATAGTCTTTCCGGTGGAAAGCGATATATCCTAAGTTATAATTGGCAAGCGCATACATTTCGTTATTGGGTTGGGTGGTGAGTTGCAGATAAGCATTAAAATCACGTGCGGCTTCTACCATTCGGTTTAAACGGTAATAGGATTCTCCGCACCAATAGTAAGCGTCTGCCTTGGTCTGACGATTGTATTGTCCGATGGCAATGGATTGGTTCAGATATTTCAGAGCCTGTTCGAAGTCGGCGTTAGCGAAAGATTGAGTTCCCAATTGGAACAGTATCTTCTGTTTGGCTTCCAATATTTGCGCGCTTGGTTTGGCAATCCGGTCGATTGATTTCAAAGCTGCATCGTAGCTACGTGTATTCATGTAAACTTCTACCAGGTAGCTGCTGACTTTTTCAGCGTATGGAGAAGTCGGAAATTCATTCAGGAATTTCTCGAAGGCAGTAACTGATTCACCGAAAGCGGAGAAAGAAGTCTCGTGCAGGCAAAGAGCGTAATTGTAAGCTGCCTGTTCCTTGATTTGCATATTGGCATTGGAGGCGGCTGCCTGTTCAAAAGCCATGCGTGCTTTGTTTTTCTCTGCCAGTTGCAGATAAGAGAGTCCCATGTGGAGATATGCATTTTGGGTAAGGGCATCGTTGTCAGTTGTCACCTTACCTAATGTTTCGGCTGCTTTGGAGTATACTTTTGTTTGGTAGTAGGAGAGTCCTAGCATGTAAAGGGCATCCCGGCGGGGAGCCGAGCGATCCTTATTCAAGTAATTGTTGAATGCTTCTACGGCTTGGTGATATTGTCTGAAATGGTAATAGGCATCTCCCAGAATACGGTACATTTCTGCAGCGTGCTCGTTGTTCGGGTAGGCTGACAGGTAGTTTTGTGCTACAATTTGTGCCTTATCATAGTTTTTGAGCTGCGTATAAATTTCGGCTATGTAATAAGGGACGAGTGCTTTGTACTTCGAGTCGTCCTGTAAGGGAAGGAAACCTTTCAATGCTTCACTATAGCGTTTTTGTGTATAGCGGATATAGGAAAGATAGTAATCACAATCTTTGGCGTATTTGGGACTGTTGGCGCGCAAAGTTTCAAACCAGATGGCTGCTTCTCTTAGATTATCGGTTTTCAAATAACAGGTAGCCAGTTGGTAGGTGCAGTCGTCCCGCTCTTCATTACCTAGTAAATCAAGGTCGGCAGAGTTGAAGAGTGCCAGTGCTTCATCATATTTTCCTTCGTAGAAATAGCAGGAGGCTAACAGCGCATAAATGCGGTTAGCGTATGGAGTATCAGGATAACGGTCGAGATATTTGCGGAGGAGTTCGATGCGGTTTTTGTCTTTCAGTTCGTAAGCCGAACTGACTAGCATATACTCTGCGTCCTGAAGAAGGCTGGCTGCAGGCTTTTGTTTTACAAATGCTTTCAATGCCGGCAGAGCAGCTGCATAATTCTTTTCCTGGAAAAGTTCTTTTCCTTCTTTATAAAGATTGTCAGTCGAAGTGAACTTATCACTTGTCTGGGCAAATCCTATAATGGGCGTGCAGCAGATGGCTGCACAAATGAGTCTAGTAATTTCTTTTTTCATAATCGGGTGTTTATGCAAAAGTACTATATATCTTTCAATGACGTATTTTAATAGCTATTAATTTAAAGCTCATTAAAATATAAGACAGAATGAAAGGGGAAATGTTTCTGTAATTTGTTATATTTTAACGAATTATCTGCCGGATAAAAACTTTTTAAGTCCTCGGCGAATAGAATCTAGTCCAAAATCTTCCGGATTAATTTCGGAGAGAGGCAGGAAGAAAGAATCTGCTACATCATCCATTGCCGAAAAATGGCTCATGTCTTCTACGGTGCACAGAAAAAACATATCGAGTGTGTGTACAGGAAAACCTGAATAGACATAAATATTGGGAAGTGTAAACTGGTAAACTGCTTTTTTTACCTTCAACCCTGTTTCTTCCAGCACTTCACGGGCTACGCCTTCTTCACCTGTTTCATTCATATCGATGAATCCGCCGGGTAGGTCGAGAGTTCCTTTGGCTGGCTCTTTGGCACGTCGGCAGACAAGCAATTCGTTTTTCTCATTTAAGATGAGTGCTACGGTGGCGGCGGAAGGGTTAAAGTAATAGACGAAGCCGCAATCTGTACATTTTTTGGACTTTTCGTTATTTACTTCGAAATGCGGAGAACCACATTCGGGGCAATATAGGAATTGAGCTAGAGGATGTTTCATAATCGTATATACTTCCAGTTTTTTTGTTTATGCACGCAAAGGTATAAAATGCTTTTATTAATTTCATCTATCACAGCATAGAAATATTCGATTGGACTTTTTTTGAAAAGGCGGGGTTTCTGCCTTTATCTTTGCATCAGAAACAAAAAACAAAAGATTGTTTCTGATGTTATAAGTCAAACCAATTAATAACAATAAAAGCAATAAAGATTATGGAACCAATTTTAAATTCTCAACTTCCTGAATTCAGCGTTCAGGCTTTTCACAACGGAGCTTTCAAGACTGTAACCAACAATGACCTGAAAGGTAAATGGGCGATTCTTTTCTTCTATCCTGCCGACTTTACTTTCGTATGTCCTACTGAATTGGTGGATATGGCTGAAAAGTACGATCAGTTCAAGGCGATGGGTGTAGAAATCTATTCGGTAAGTACTGACTCTCATTTCGTGCACAAAGCTTGGCATGATGCTTCTGAAAGTATTCGCAAGATTCAATACCCGATGTTGGCAGACCCGACTGGCGCTTTGAGCCGTGCACTGGGTGTATATATCGAAGAAGAAGGTATGGCTTATCGCGGTACATTTGTTGTCAATCCGGAAGGAAAGATTAAAGTGGTGGAACTGAATGATAACAATATTGGCCGTGATGCAAGTGAATTGCTTCGTAAGGTGGAAGCTGCACAGTTTGTAGCCAGCCATGACGGAGAAGTTTGCCCGGCTAAATGGAAGAAGGGTGAGTCTACCTTGAAGCCAAGCATCGACCTGGTAGGTAAGATTTGATAGATCTTGATAATGGTGATTATGGGAGGCCGGTAACGGGAGACGCTGCCGGCCTTTCTTTTAAAAAAATGAAAGGAAAAAAGGTATGTTAGAATCTGCATTAAAAGAACAACTAAAGGGTATTTTTGCTGGGCTGGAGGCAAATTTTACTTTTGATATATTCGTATCATCCAGCCACGAAAACAAAACAGAATTATTGGAGCTGCTGGGAGATGTAGCGGATTGTTCCGATCATATCACTTGCTCGGTGAATGAGGGAGAAGCATTGAAGTTTACTTTATTAAGGAATGGTGATCGTACCGGAATCACATTCCGGGGTATTCCTAACGGACATGAGTTCACGTCATTGCTTTTGGCTATCCTGAATCTGGACGGCAAAGGAAAGAACTTTCCCGATGAGGCCGTTTGCAACCGTGTGAAAGCACTGAAAGGCCCGATACATCTGACCACTTATGTTTCGTTGACTTGTACGAACTGTCCTGACGTAGTGCAGGCTCTGAATGCAATGACTACTTTGAATCCGGCTATTACGCATGAAATGGTAGACGGTGCGCTTTATCAGGACGAAGTAGATGCACTGAAAATACAAGGAGTGCCCTCTGTCTTTGCAGATGGAAAATTACTTCATGTAGGCCGTGGTGAATTTGGCGAATTGCTTGCCAAGTTGGAAGAACAATATGGTATTGACGAAACCAAAGCGAATGCAGAGGTGAAAGAATATGATGTGATTGTAGCCGGTGGAGGACCTGCAGGAGTATCAGCAGCTATTTATTCTGCCCGTAAAGGACTCCGTGTAGCTATCGTGGCCGAGCGTGTTGGCGGACAGGTAAAAGAAACGGTGGGTATTGAAAATCTAATTTCTGTTCCGGAAACGACAGGAAATGAACTTGCCGATAATCTGAAAACTCACTTGTTGCGTTATCCGGTGGATTTACTGGAGCATCGTAAAGTAGAAAAAGTAGAAGTGGTTGGAAAACAGAAGCAGATCACTACCTCTGTTGGTGAGAAATTCCTGGCTCCGGCACTGATTATTGCAACCGGTGCAAGCTGGCGTAAACTGAATGTTCCGGGAGAAGCCGAATATATAGGTCGTGGTGTCGCTTTCTGTCCTCATTGTGATGGGCCGTTTTATAAAGGAAAGCATGTAGCGGTAGTAGGTGGTGGAAATTCAGGCATTGAGGCAGCCATTGACTTGGCAGGTATCTGCTCCAAAGTGACTGTTTTTGAATTTATGGATGAGTTGAAAGCGGACAGTGTACTTCAAGAGCGACTTAAATCATTGCCGAATGTGGAAGTGTTTGTAAGTTCACAGACTACGGAAGTGATAGGAAATGGTGATAAGCTGACTGGTCTACGCATCAAAGACCGCAAAACGGAAGAAGAACGTTTGGTGGAATTGGATGGTGTATTTGTACAGATCGGGCTTTCTGCGAATAGCAGTGTATTCCGCGACATAGTGGAAACCAACCGTCCGGGCGAAATCATGATTGATGCACATTGCCGTACGAATGCGACGGGTATCTATGCAGCCGGAGATGTTTCTACGGTTCCTTATAAGCAAATTATTATCTCTATGGGCGAAGGGGCGAAAGCTGCGCTTTCTGCATTTGACGATAGAGTGAGAGGGATTATCTGATTGATATATTCAGATATAAAAAGCACACAAACAAGACATTAGCGGGGCTGCAAAGGTATGAATCCATATCTTTGTAGCTTTTTATTTTTTTCTTAGCTTTGAGACATTTAACATTAACCCCAAAAACGAAGAACAAGAAAAAGAGAGGTTTTACTGGATATGACAGTCTAAACAGTCTAAACAGTCTAAAGTTTTGACAACCTTAAATGATGGAGGTGTGTCTAAAAGTCTGACACACCTCCATGAAATAATTATTTCATAAAGTGTTATTCGGAGAAATATGTATAATAGAATTTCTCAATATCTCCGTCATAGTTCTTGCTTTCCTCTTTGATACAACTATTTTCATCATATTCGAATGTGTAAGTAGATGCAACGGCTGAATGCTGCCAGCCGCTACTCGTATGACAATTGGCCGAAGCTTTTCCAAAGAGACCTGTTTCAACCAGCCAACGACTTGGACCACTGCCTTCCGCATAGATACAATGTGCTCCGCCTACATTAGGCACGGCAGAATAGGTCTGAACCTTGAATTGTTCTACTCCATCAGAGAATCTGGTCCATTGCGTAATATTACCATTTTCTATGGTGATGTTAGATGCGATATTGCCATTTTTTACAGCTTTTGTCATGTAGCCATTCTCGTCGTAAGTATATTCATATGTATTCGAACCATCTACAAAAGTAGCGACATACCCCTGGCTATTTAATGTCATAGTATATGCGTTCTTACCTGTCACCGTGACGCTGTTTCCGTCGTAAGCAAAGAGCCATTCTCTATCCAACTCTTCTCCATTTAGTCTGTAGACACGTTTAACCGTACCATTGTCATTATATTCGTAATACCATTTATCCCAATCATCTGCAAAAGTAGCTATCCGATAAACAGTTACTTCAGAGGTCGTTGTAAAAGTGATTTCTGCATACTCTGAATCTTCAAAGTAGATCGATCCGGTTTTTTGAGCTTTTACTTTGAATGTGTAACTTTTTTCCGGCTCTAAACCTGTCAGTTGAATCGTATTTTGGTCAGTACTTTGTTCATTACCGTTATTCAAACTATAAATATAAGCTGTTGCGTTTCCTATGGCTTTCCATGTAATAACAGCAGAACTCTCTTTTACATCAGGAACAGTAACTTCCGGTTTATCCAGAACGTTGGTATTGGGATGATTGTCGTCATCGCTGCAAGCGGTCATACTTAGTACTACTGCCAGCATGGTTAATAAGTAAAAATACTTTTTCATGTTGTTCTATTTAAGGTTAATAATTAGTTTCCGGCAACTACTATCATTCCCAAACCAACCAGGAAGAAGATAAACATCAAGGCTAGTAATTGATTAACAGATTTCGTTGAGCCTTTAAATTCTTTCCAGATAAATACTCCCCAAATAGCGGCAATAAGTGGTGCGCCCTGTCCTAGTGCATAAGATACCGCCGGACCAGCTTCGCCTGATGCGATATAGCTGAATGCAGAACCAAGTCCCCATATCGCTCCGCCAAGCATTCCGCATATATGAGTTTTCGTGTTTCCTTTAAAGTATTCGGAGTAGCTGACTTTTTCTCCAACAAAAGGATATTTCATCACTAATGTGTTGAAAACAAAATTGCTTAGCAATACGCCTATTGAGAAAACAAAGATTGCAGAATAAGGAGTCATCATTCCTATAGCGGGTGAATTGAAGTTTTCTACATCCATACCTTTCACTACGAACCTGTAGAATAAGGACATTAGTACGCCGGCTATTAATGCAATGATAATTCCCTTTTTGTTGTTTTTCCTGCTTTTTTCACCCTTTTGCATTTTTCCGGAGGCCACTCCATTACAAATAATGGCAATAACAATGAGAGCTACACCGCCGAATAAAAGCAAAGGATTGCCGGTTGGAATTCCCAAATAATTGACGATTACCCCTAATACCAGTGCAATGCCGACTCCTAAAGGAAAAGCTACAGACATACCAGCTAAGGAGATGGACGCTGAAAGAAGAATGTTTGAAGCATTAAATATTACGCCCCCCAAGATAACCCAGCCGATACTGTCTCCAGATGCTTGTCCCAGATCTTCCAGAAATGAACGTCCGGTATCTCCATGACTACCCATTGTGAAGCCTAGTAAGATGGTGAACAATACCATTCCAATCACATAATCCCAATAAAAAAGTTCATAACGCCAATTTTTGGAAACTAGTTTCTGGGTATTACTCCAAGAACCCCAACAAATCATGGTTACGATGCAGAATATAACTGCCAATAAATAACTGTTTACTGTGAACATACTATTAGTATTTAATTGTTAAACATGAATTCTGTTATTTAAATATATAATCCAGTCCTCCCAATAGCTGAAAGCGTTGGTTTCTTTACATTTTCTTGACCGGAACTCATGTTCCAGGTCTGATTCCTTCAAAAGGATATGAATATTACTGCTAAAACCATATTCTTTTGACTCGGGTAGTACTTCTATCCAGCACCTGGGATATCTTTTATGAGAGTTGACCGCTTTTATAAAATTCAGAGCGTCACTTTCATCACCGATGGTGTTTACACAGACTATGCCGGTAAACAAATTTTCCCTTTGAATGGCTTCTATGCCTTCTTTGATGTTATCTTTCAAAGTGATTAAAGCCCTCATGCGTTGGGAACTTCTGATTTCGGAGAGTTGCTTTTCTATATAAGAGATTGTTGCTGAGAGGTCTGCGTTGGTTTTAACGAAGCAAAGAAGAGCAGGCCATGTTCTATTATCGTCTACCATTTCATGAAATTGATTGACGAGAGTCTGTTGTTGTTGCTCGTTGATTTCTCCCTGTACGTAGATAATAGGATATTCTCTTGTGCTTCCTTGAGCCTGTTCCGGATAATAAACCGTTGCATTGCCCATTTTGATAAATGGTGTCTCATTCAGAAGAAGGCTTCTCTCATTATTTCCTGTCTGGTTCTCATTGAAATATTTGTTTATGAATCTGAACGCTTTTGGTAGTGCTCCATTCCAACAGGTAAAATCATGTCCTCCTGCACGTACTTCCCATTCATGAGGTATCTGTCTTTCCAGTAATAATCGGTGCAGTTCTTCATTACTTTCGCATAAAGTACCTTCTTTATCTCCAATATCCAGCATGATTCCAAATCCTTTTAAATCGGAAGTACGGAGGGTAGAAAGAATGTGGTAGGGTGAATGTTGCTTATAATAACTGGTTAGACGCTGGTTGCCATTCTTTCCTGCTCCTCCGAAAATCCGTCCCCATTGACTGTCCCATTCTTTTTGTGGTTCTTCTTCTATATATTGTTTTTCTGTACGGATAGATGGTGATAACGCAACAACAGAACCAAATAAGTTACGGTTGCGTAGGCTGACGGACAATGCTCCGAATCCTCCCATAGAGAAACCAATGATTGAACGTGCGCTAACATTCTTGCGGGTGCGGTAGTTGTTATCAATATATGGAACCAGTTCTTTAATAAAGAAAGTCTCATAAAGAAAACTGCCATCATAGGTGTCACTGTAATAAGACAAATAGCCGTCAGGAATAACCATAATGAAAGGTTCAACCTCTCCTTTTTTTATCATTTTGTCCATTACACGGGCAACATTGCCATATTCGAGCCAACTGGTATAATCACCTCCTATTCCATGAAACATATACAAAACAGGATATTCTATATCTGAATGTTCATAACCTTCCGGTAGGATAATAGAATAGGAGACTTCTTGCTTTAAAGAGGGACTATAAATATTCATCCCTTCTTTTTCTATGGGAAGTGCCCAAGCTCCATCTATACCTGATAGAGATAGGATTATATATAACAGTATCTTCCTCATATCATTTCTTTATTAACTGTTCACCAATGTAATAACTCATTGAATAAATACCTGTTTGGGCGGACTGTTCACTATCCAGTCCGTTTCTGACACGATATTGTACTGGAACCTCTGCATCCCGCAATCCATTGAATAGAGTAAGCATACTATTGTAATTACTACCTCCGTCTGTTATATCCAAATAATAAATTTTGGCCCGGTTCTCGTCAGAAAGGTTGTTAATACCCGCATCTTCTGCAAAGAAAAAATTGATGGCAGGGGTATTACCTGATGATTGCTTGTATAAGTAATCAGCTTCTGAACCATAGGCTAATCCTAATCTGAAGTCTGCATTACTTTCAGTATGAATCGTTTTCTCTATTGCATCGGTAATAGTTGAAAAACTTATTTCATTTTGAATAACCTCCTTTACATCAAAACCGGCGATTATCATACGTTTGATTTGCATAAGAGAATCTAATGCCACTGCCACCTTCTCTGTTGTAAGATTAACATTACCTTCTCCTTTGCTGTAATAAAGAACTTTGTAAGTTAGTTCGGAATTGTAGTCATCCGGTAACCATAGTTCGATATTGGAATTACCTACTTTTATGTTTTTATTAGTAGCATGTAGTTCTTCTGTGAATTTTTTCAGAGTTTCCTGCGGATAGTTTTCTCCTTTGAATGAACGTTCGATAAAAGGCAATGCCTCTTTCATGGATTCACGCCAATAACTGTCAGTGTGGGCACCGTTTCGTACACGATATTCGTGCTTGATATTTTTGTCCCGTAATAGAGTATGTAATTCACCGTTTCCTGCATATAGTCTTTCTTCATCATCACCGCAGTCTATGTAATACCGTACTGTTTGAAATGTGGAACTTGGTTTATCCTTGAAAAAGTGTAGCGGACATTGGCTTTTATAATAGCTTGTCAGCCTGCCTGTTCCTGTTTGGCCGCTTCCTCCGAAGTTGTTTCCCCATTGAAGATTCCAACCGTCTTGTGACAAAGAGATGTATTGTTCATCTGTATTTAGGGAGGGACTTAATCCTATTGATACCGAGAATGTTTCAGGATGTTGCGATGCTATACTTAATGCCCCGAAACCTCCCATAGAGAATCCGGCAACAGCTCTTTCCGTCTTACTGGCTGTTGTTCGGAATCGCTTATCAATCAGGGGTACGAGTTCATTAATGAACATATCCATATAGTTGAACTTTCTGTCATAGCGGTTACAAAAATAAGAGTTGAAACCTTCCGGCATGATGTAGATCAATGGGCGAATACTACCATTGCTGGTTTGCGCATCAGCTATGCTTTGAATATTCAGACCTGAAGGTCCCCATGAACTTTGGTTCCCTCCCCAGCCATGTAGAAGGAAAACTACTCCATATTTACCCGTACTTTCCGATAGATACTCTTGAGGCAGTAATACGGAATATTTGATTTCTTGTCCTAATATTTTGCTGTAAAAACTTTGATCGGGATTATAGCGTTTGGTAAACAGTTCCGGTGTCTCGGTCTGTTCGCCTTCGGACGGACTGTTATCATCAGACGAACATGATGACAATCCGTAGGAAAATAATAATAAGGCTAATAATAGGAGTAGTTTTCTATTCATGGCTTCTCTCTTTTATTTATAAGGATTGATTGGCTCTGCCGGTGTGGATGAATAAACCACCATGTCTTTACATTGAACGGCATATTTTTCATTTGGATTAATCCATTTAATAACCAGTTTGTGAGGTCCTTCCTCTAAATCATAATTATAGAAAATGTCATACTTTCTTTTTATGTAGTCATAAGGCATTTCTATGGTTTCTACTTTCTTGCCGTCAATGTAGGCCTCCAAGATGGCGATGTAATTGTCATTACTATCTTTAACATCTTGTCTGATCATCCCCATTAAAACAACTCCCTTGCCATTGAACTCAAATGTTTTTTCTGTACCGAGATCATATTTGATAACTCTTCTTTCAGAAGGATATAAGCCTTCAAAAGAAACTTCCCATGCTACGGTTTTTGGCTTTTGAATCGTGGTATAGTATTTATCTCCTTTTATTTTTCCTCCGTTTGCTTTTAATACGTCACTCAATAGTTTGAGATTAATGTCGTATACAGAACTTAAAGAGATATCTGTGTAAGGGAACTTAATATTTTCACATCTTTCGAGTGCCGGTTTCCAGTATTCGGGAATAGCCTTGTAGCCTTGTATGACTCCAAGAATTCCTGCGGCAGTTGCCGGGTTACAGTCGGAATCTTGTCCGCAACGAGTGGCTATATCCATTGTTTTGAAAAAGTCGCCGTTACCATATAAAAGTCCCATCACACAGTAAGCCGCATTGATAGTGGCGTCAATGTTAAATGCATTGAATACCCCTTCCGGGCAGCCAATCTCAAAAGCATGGCGGTTTTCTATTTCCAGCCAGCATTTACGCCAGTCATCGGGATATTGTTTCCAATATTTAATAACGTCTGTGATGCAACGGTGAAATTTACTTTGTTCGGGTATTGTTTTAAGAGCTTCCGTGACAATTGTATAAATGTCGTTATTTACGTAAGCTAATGCATACGTTGCTCCCATGTATAAACCTCCATACCATCCGTCGCCGTAGTTCATGATATGCCCTATCTTGTCCGAAAAATTGGAGGCGGTATTTACCATCCCCGGACATATCATTCCAATGAAGTCTGCTTCAATCTGGAAATCAATATCGTCAGCGTGCGGATTATTTTTCCAATGTCCCGATGCCGGTGGCATAATACCGTGTAATATGTTATATCTAGCTGCCTGGTTGGCATGCCATAATTTGTAATCTGCATTTGCAAAGGCTTTGGCGAATGATTCGGCAGGGGCATTTATCCCTTCTTTTTGCATTACTTCCAGAAAGGTAAGATCCATATATACATCATCATACAATCCCGGATCTTCTGCAAAGATGTCCTTGCAATAGTCATCATACCAGATTATTGGAGTTTTCTCATGAATGATCGCTCCTCTGTATTTAAATTCTGTAGGACCGCCATAGGTGCACCCTATGGTTTGTCCGGCCCAGCCTCCTTTAATTTTGTCGAGCAGTACCTCTTTACTTATTTCAACTGTTTTTCCATATTCTATTTGTGCCATTCCCGATATGGAAAAGGTAAATAGTAGAATGATGTTAATCAGGACTTTTTTCATCTTAACTTATTTATTAAAGTAAAATCTATCATGTTCTTTTTTCTCTGAATAATACATTATGTCGTTGATACGAATAATGTAGTCTTTTTTGCGGTTCAACCATTTCATTTTAACGTGGTGTCTTCCTTCCTTCATGAGGTATTTCCAGGCTGGTTCTACTTTGCGGTCTGTGTTTCTCATGGGTAAAGCTGCTACATGGTCCAGTTCTCCGTCAATCCATATTTCCACTTTAGCAACGTAAGGGTCATTGGGCTCTGCCAATCCGAACACCTCGGAACCGATGTGGCGTGTAGATACACGATTGATATAATCGGGAGTAATACTTCTTGTGCAGCAAATGTTGCCCCAGATAACAAATCCGTTACCATTGAAATCAAATTCAAATGTATCTGTCAGGAAGCAGTCTTTGCGTTCTCTATAAAGTGGATAGGTGTTTTCGAAATTTTGTTCTAAAGGAAGTACATTCGCCTTTTTGATTGGAATTTCTATTTCCTCACCAGATACTTTTCCACCTGTTTTGACTATGAGTTGTTTAGCTTGATCGAAACTCATTTGGTATGCTTTTGCCAACGACATATTCGTTCCTTCAAATGTAAAGTCTTCTACTTCTTTCAAAGGGTTTAACCAGAATGAAGGGATTTTATCATACCCATACATGACGCCGAGTACACCGCCAACTGTAGACGGATTACAGTCAGAATCTTGTCCGCAGCGTGTTGCAATATCGACAGAGTTGGTGAAGTCTCCTTTACCGTAGAGCATAGCTAATGCTACGAAAGCGGAATTGAGCTTGGCGTCAATATTAAAGTTTAGAAATACGCCTTTGGGACATCCTACATCACAGTTCCATTTTTCTTGCAGGAAGTACCAGCAATCTTTCCAGTTGTCCGGGTGCAAAGAATGGAAATTGATTACATCCTGAATACATTGATGGAATGTACTCTCTTCAGGTATGACAGAGATTGCGGTTTTTAGGATCGCTTCAGGACTCTTTTCATAGAAAGCGGAGCTATAAAGAGCTGCTACGAAAGCACCACCATAAAAACCATCACCGCTATTCATAATGTGGCCTACTCTGGAGGCGATATCCAATGCTTCCGGTAGCATTGCCGGAGCCATCAGACCAATGAAGTCTGCTTCGATCTGGAAATCCAGATCGTCTGCATGTGGGTTATTCAACCAATGACCGGAAGCCGGTGGCATGATACCTTGGCGGATATTATATCTGCCTGCTTGGTTAGCATGGGCCAAATGATAATCAGCGAATGCAAATCTTTTGGCAAGTTCTTCTTGTGAACAATCCAGGCCAAGTTCATCAAATGCCTCAACAAACGTGCAATCGTTATAAATATCATCGAACAATCCGGGCTTCTTTTCCCACCAATATTTAACGTAACCTTCCGCCCAGGGGATCGGCTGGTAATCTTGAATATAAGTTCCCGTGAACTTAAACTCTGTAGGTGCTCCGAAAACAACACCAATGGTTTGTCCGGCCCATCCTCCTTTAATCTTATCTAAAAGTTCTTTATCAGATAACTTTAAAGTTTTTACAGGTTGGGCTTGTACGTTGAGAGTAAAAAGCCCTATAATACATATCGTAATTATTTTCCTCATTTTTCTCTTCCTTTATTTCTCGTAAACTCCTAGTTCGGTGATAGAGATGAATGATGATACATTCTTTGTGTATTTATGCCAGTGTTCCTGCACTTTTGCATCCATTAGTACGCGTATTCCCTTGGTTTTTACTGCCGGGAATTCCAAAACATATTGTGCAAACGGAGGTTGGAAAAATACAATATCAGTTTCGGGAAGTGCCGGAGTTGATTTGAATTTACCTACGTCATACCAATGTCCGTCATTTCCAAGATATTGAATGTTCAGAGAAGTAAACCATCCTCCGAATTCCTCCAGACAGCCCATGTCTAAAACAATCATATTGATGTTATGCTCTTCTTTCCAACCGTATCCGAAATAGTCTATTTTAGGCAGATTACTTTTGGCCGCTAATGAATAAAATACAGATCCTACGCCATCTTTGACTCCGTCATTAATTACTTCTACATTTGTTGCGTACATCGGTTTTCCAAAGGTAATCCAGCAAGAATCGAGTACTTCTTCGTTTAGTTTGCGGATATTTGCGTAAATAGTGTCAGCCTTGGGGGCTATATTCTTGGTTTTAACCAATAACTCAAAGTCTTTAGTAATTGAGTTCTTGTTATTTGCGCTTAATTGAAGGGTAATCGGATATTTGCCGGCTTCTGTAGGAGTTCCTGCCAGTTTACCGTTTTGGAATGTAACTCCTGCCGGAAGTTTACCTTTTACCAGTTCCCATTTGAAATTAGCATTTGTTCTGCAGGCAAATGAGTAATCGGTAGGCTGTCCGATTTCCAAGTCCGGATTCGGGCCGATACAGAATTCCATCGGGGGAATGAATTGTGCTTTAGGGTTAACATATACCATATCACCTTTCACTTTTCCTCCTTTAGAGCAAACCAGTTCGATTGCTTTGTTGTAAGTACGTTCAATCATGTCTTCAATGGAAGCATCGGGCATATCAAACCTGGTGATATTGATATACCGGTCGTTGAAGGGTTTTTCCCATCCTTCGATAGGTTTAGTCAAACTTTCGGGAAGAGACTTTGCGCCATACATTACTCCTAGAAGTCCGGAGATAGTGGCTGCCTGATTATCGCAGTCAAATCCCATTGCACAGCTTAAATCCAATGTCCGTTGGAAATCTCCTTCGCCATACAACATAGCCAAAATCCCGCATAATCCGTTCAGATTAGCATTCCAGATTGTTTTTGTCATGGCCGGTTCATCTATGTAATATTTTTTAGCCATGATTTGACGTGCTTTTACCCAATCTTTAGGATATTTGTCATATAAAGCAATCATCTCTTTTACGGCTATCGCATATCTGTCATCAGCTGGCAATTCTTTTAAAGCGCGTGTAATAAGCTTGCGGATATCCTTGCAGAAAAAGGCGTCAGCGTACATTGCACCGTATAGAACAGTGGGAGATACCGCCCACGAATCGCTTGTGATACGGGCTGCCCAATCACTTTTTCCTGCAGCATACGAAATCATTCCCGGTGCTGTATACGCCCATATCTCGTTAATCAATTGAGGGTCGATCTGATACCAGTGCGGATTCAGATTTTCGTCACCTGTGAACGGAGGGGTGAATCCAAGATGCATTAATCCGAGTGCAGCCCTATTGGCTAGCCATACACGGTCACGGATATGATACATCCATCCTTCGCGCATATTAGCATAAGTAGGTTCTACACCATATTTCTCCATTAATAGTAAGTAGATATACTCAACATCAGTATCATCATCAGAGAATGCACCGTTATACTTCTGCAATTTATCTATGTTTTTAGTGTAACCGAATGGAAATCTGGATTCGGGGGCAGGTTCATCTACAAACTTGTTCTCAAAAGGAAGTCCATATATGTTTCCTACCATTTGCCCGATCCAAGCTCCGGCTATTTTGTCTTTTAACTCTGTCTTTGAAATTTTCTGTGCAGAGATAAATAAGATGTTAGTAATTAAAACAAGTAAAAAGATGATTGGTTTTTTCATACTTATCAGGGTTGATTTGTTGGAAGGTACACTTTTCTATGTGAACCTTCCAATTGTGGTTAATAATCTTTGTTTTGAGATAATTTTGGATTTGCATTTAAAATATCCGTAGGAATTGGAAATACATTTCTAAAAGTTTCTGAACTTTGGTCAGGGTGTGCCCAATATTTTTTCAGATATTTTCCGAAACGTATCATATCTTCATGGCGCCATCCTTCCCATGCCAGTTCTCTGCCTCGTTCTGCATAAAGTTCATCAATCGTCAATTGGCTTGTGGTATATGCATCAAGACCTGCTCTTGTACGAATCTTCTTGAAGTCTGCCAGTTGGATAGCTTCACTTGTTCTGTTTTGTCGTACCAAAGCCTCTACGTACATTAATACCACATCGGCATAACGGAAGATGGCAAAGTCGTTGTCCATACTAACTGTATATTCTTTTAAAGAACCATCAGTCTGGTAATGCCATTTCCAGCAGCGTGCACCGTCGTATGTACCACGTCCTCCGTTGCTATTGTAATATTTTTCTTCGGGGAAGACAGGAGTATATTCGAAACCAAGATCCTTTCCGCTTAAGTCTACTTGAGGACCGTATAACCAGCTCTGACTTCTGCGAAGATCTTGTTCTGCGTATGTTTGGAAAAAGTCCGGTTGGCAGAGAAAACCCGACCATGGGGCTGCCGGAATATTAAATGTTGCTTGTGATGCAGCTTCCAATGTCAGCGTATGCAAATAAAATGAGTTACTGTCACCGCTAGTATATACTCTGTCATACAGGATTACAAAGATGTTCTCCTTAGAATCTTCATTTTTAATATCAAAATTAGTGGAATAAGAGTCTTCAATGCTGTAAGCACCTATATCCATAATGTCTTTACAGGCTTTCTCTGCTTTGTCATACATTGGAGTACCGAACCATGCTTCTGCATTCAGATACATTTTCGCAAGAATGCAATAAGCGGCAGCTTGTGTGGCCCGTCCATAATTAGTATCTGAAGGCTCCCTGTCTAGGAACTCGATATTGTCATTAATCTCTTTTTCCAGATAGTTGAAAATATATTCACGACTTTTTTGTTCCGGGTATCCGGTTTCTGTGTAGTCAGTTGTGAAAGGTACGTTTCCCCAACAAGAAATGGCTTGGTAATAGTAGAAAGCACGCAATATTTTCATTTCGGCTATAATCTTCTCTTTTCCTTCAAACTGAATAGGTGATAGTTCCGTTTCGTAAATAATTTCATTACATGCAGCAATACCATTAAATATCCAGTTCCAGCCCCTTGTTAATAATTTATTTGCAGGTGGAATTTTATTCGTCTGGATTTCTTCATAACGTCCATTACTGTACCAGGAACCACCACAAGCGGGAACAGCACATTCATCAGAAGCTTGTAAAAGCAGTGTCCATAAACTTTGTTCGGAATTGTATCCTTGTAATTTCGTATATGCTCTACCTGCATTGGCTACCAGTTCCTTCTCGTTTTTAAAGAAGTCATTCATCGCTACTCCTGTGTATACAGTTTCGCTAAGATCGGTACATCCGTATGATAATATACAGATAACGAAACTTAATATTATATTTGTCTTTTTCATGGTAATCTTATTTTTTTAGAATACTATATTAACTCCAAAAGTAAATTCTGTTGTACGCGGATAATAGCTCAAACTTTCCATACCGGGTTCCAGTCCGGAAAGAGCAACTTCTGGGTCGACACCAGAATAACCGGTGATACAGAATACATTCTGTGCAGTAAGAGACAATCTTAGTCTTTTTATCATTTTAGATGTGAAATCCCAAGTATATCCAAAGGTAACATTATCTAGTTTTAAATAAGAAGCATCCTCTATATATTTGGAGGAATATTTATAGGTCGTACTTGTGAAATTCGTTTGAGATAACCAGTTTGATGAGATATTTCTAAGTCCGATGCTGCTTAGATTTTCATATTCCATCGCATAGTTGTTCAGAATTTCTCCGCCGATAGATGCACGCAGTGAGAAACTCAAGTCGAATTTCTTATATCTGAAGGTATTACTCCAGCTAAGAGTGGCATCCGGATAAGCACAGCCAATTTTTTCCCATTGTTCTTCCGGTACGGAACCGTCTGCATTTTGTCCTAGCAATACATCTTTTCCATCTGTATCAGTTCCTAGCCATATAGGACCATAGAAAGTACCCAATGACTGTCCTTCTATCAGACGTTGAGTGTAGCAGGCTGCACTTGTAGACCATCCCACTTTGTACGTTCCGTTAGTAAACTCGTCATTAGTGAATTTCACCAATTTGTTTTTATTGTGTGAAACGGTCAGTGAGGTATTCCATGTAAAGTCTCTAGTGTTAAAAGGTGTACCGGATATTGTTAATTCAACTCCTTCGTTAGTTACTTTTCCAACATTCGTAAACAGGGTATTATACACATAAGGAGGAGTCGGTACGATGTAGTCATACAACAAGTTAGAAGTAGTCCGTTTGTAATAATCGAAAGTGAATGAAAGGCGGTTATCAAACATTGTCATATCAACACCAACGTTGAACTCTGCTTTTTTCTCCCATTTTAGATCCGGATTTGCATTACTTGCAGGTTGATAAGTATTAATCCATTGGCCATTGTAATAGAATTTACCGGCTGTAGTCATCATCATCAAAGATTTGTAGTTTGAGAAATCTTGGTTACCGGTAACTCCGTATCCGGCTCTCAATTTTAAATCATCGATCCATTTGACATTCGAGAGGAATTTCTCTTTATTTATACGCCAACCTACGCTGACAGCCGGGAACCATCCCCACTTATTATTGTCACCGAAACGGCTGGAACCATCACGACGTAGTGAAGCAGACAAAAGATATTTATCATCGTAGTTGTACATGAAACGTCCGAAGAATCCGATATATGTATTATCTTCTTTATTGGATGACATACTGGCTTTGCCTTCAGTAAGATTTGTTCCTGTCCCGATGTTATGAGTCTGGTTGTCATCGAAGTCGAAACCGGAATTAGTCATGGATGCAGATGTGCTATAAGTATACTGGTATGTATATCCGAGTAATGCCTGAATAGAATGTTTTCCGAAAATATTCGAGTAATTTAAAGTAGACTCATATTGTGTATCGTTTTCCTGATAGTTTTCAATATAGGCTTGCCCGTTTGTTCCTATTAAACTAGGATAATAATGTGTGTAATATTCACGTGTTTCATATTGTTCTTTGTCGTATGAAACAAAATTCTCCCATTTTAATCCTTTTATAGGCAATATGTTTAGAGTAGCACGAATATTTGCACCATAATTATCATTCTTACTTTCCATGTTCCTTTCGTTAATGATCGCTACCGGATTGTAATATTCCATTGCTTTGATACGGCTATATCCTCCGGCATCCGGATCGCTGTCGTCATAAACAGGCTCTGTTGGATTATGGGTAAATGCCTGCATAAAAGCACTTGTAGAGGAAGGGCTGTATTTGCGATGAATGATATTCAGGTTATAATCCAAATCGACCCATTTGTCTAATAACGACTGACGAATATTGGTACGTGCCATTAGCTTCTCGGAACTATTATGCTTTTGCAAACCATCGCTCTTTTCATAATTGAAAGAAGTGTGATGTGAGAACTTCTCGGAACCTCCGGATATAGACAAGTTGTGCTTATGGCTGAACGGAGTTTGTGTAATTTCTTTAAACCAATCGGTATCACTGTCAAAGATATAACTTTCCAATTCTGGGCGATACTCCTTGATAACAGATTTGTATTCGCTTGCCGATAAAGGTTTTGCTCTGCGTGAAACGGCTCCCACGGTGAGTTGCCCATCATAAGAAACTTCCGTTTTGCCACTTCTTGCACGTTTAGTTGTGACGATGATTACTCCATTCGTACCTCTTGTTCCATAAATAGCAGCTGCCGAACCATCTTTTAATACGTCTATAGATTCCACTTCCTGGAAGTTGATATTTCTGATATCTGCACCTGCCACCCCATCAATAATAATTAATGGACCTTGGCCTGCGGAAAGTGTGTTTGTTCCGCGAAGTAATACTTCATATTTGGCTGTCGGATCAGCACCGTTCGGGTTGATAATTTGTAATCCTGCCACTTTTCCTTGCAACATTCCCATAGCATTGGTGAATGTTCCGGGATTGAGGTCATCTTTCTTCATGCTGGTAACCGATCCTGTAAGCTCTTTCTTTGTGGTAGAGCCGTAGCCGATTACTACAACGTCATTAAGCACTTTCGAGTCTTCGCGCAGGTGTATTACAAGCTGTGTCTGATTTCCTACTTGTTGTTCAACAGTTGCATAACCTACATAAGATATAACCAATACATCAGAAGGATTCGCTTTTACATTGAAGGTTCCATCAACTCCTGTAATAGAACCATTTGTTGTGCCTTTGACAAGGACACTAGCACCGATAATAGGTTCATTTGCTTCATCGAGGACTGTACCTCTTATTGCCTTTTGGGCAATAACGTCATTGCTCATCAAAGAGAATACTATTAACAACATACTTGTCAATAGACCGTGGATTGAACATTGTTTTATCATAATAACAGAATTAAGGATGATTATTGTATTTCTTTTCTCAAAGGTATAGATACTTGTGCTCCCATTCTGGTAACAGAAATAGAAGAGGCTTTACTTGCAAATATAATTGCATCTTTTAGATTTTTGCCCTCAGACAGAGCTACGCACAATCCGCCGCAGAATGTATCTCCGGCAGCGGTTGTGTCTACTGCTTCTACCTTGAAGGCTGGAATGTGGATAAACTCATTGTTTTCATAGGCGAGAGCTCCTTTGGCTCCCATAGTAATAATGACGGTTTTTATGCCTTTTGAACTAATATAACGAATTACTTCTTTGGCTGACTCGTCATCTGTGATGTGCATTCCCGATATGATTTCAGCTTCTGTGACGTTAGGAATAAGAATATCAACATTGGCTAATAAATCGTCGGGAAGTTGTTGGGTAGGAGCAGGAGCCGGATTTAATATAACGGTAATCCCATCTTTTTTCGCCATTTTGGCTGCATAAGTGACACTCTCGATGGGAGTCTCAAGTTGCATGATGACGATGGATGCCTGTTTGATGGTAGATTCTGCACGTTGTATGTCGTCAACCGATAAAGTCCCGTTGGCTCCGGAAGCAACAACAATGCAGTTTTCCCCTTTTTTGTCGACATTGATAAGAGCTACTCCTGATGGTCCCTGCGGGGTAATTCCCACATAAGTAGTGTCGATTCCTTCTTTGTGAAACATTTCCAAGGTTTCATTTCCGAAAATGTCATTTCCTATTTTGCATATGAAAGTGACATCTCCTCCTAATCTAGCAGCAGCTACAGCTTGGTTAGCTCCTTTGCCGCCATGATTCATTAAGAAGTTTCCTCCTAGAATTGTTTCTCCTGGTTTTGGTAGACGGTCTGATTTGATAACCATATCCGTATTACTGCTACCTATCACTACGATTTTCTTCTTTGTGTCCATATAATGAGTATTAAGTATTAAGGCGAATTGAATCGTAAACGATGCGCAATCGTTTGCGCAAATATAGAAATTTTTTTCAAAACAAAATATTTTTCTTGCTTTTTTCTCAAATAAAATGTTATTTTTGCAAAAAACAGCCAGTAATGAAGAAAACTCTGATTGATGTATCAAAGAAGACTGGGTACTCTATCTCTACGATTTCCAGAGTGTTAAATGGGAAATCAGAGAAATATAGGATCAGCCAGTCTGCTAAGGAGGTTATTTTGCAGTCCGTTAAAGAATTGGACTATCAGCCTGATATCGTTGCACAAAGTTTGCGCAATAACACGACATATACTATAGGCCTTCTTGTACCACACATAGATAATCCTTTTTTTGCCAATATAGCAAGTGTTGTCATCCGTGAAGCACAACGTTATAATTATACTGTCATGCTTATCGATACCCTGGAAGATCCTGTTCAGGAAAATAAAGCTATCGATTCGCTTCTATCGCGTAAAATAGACGGCATTATTTTGGTTCCAACCGGTGAAAACCCTTCTAAACTCGAGGAAATTAGTACTAGAACTCCGATTGTGCTAATTGACCGCTATTTTGAGAAGCATAATTTGCCATACGTAGCTACTGATAATTATATAGGAGCTTATCAGGCAACGAAATTATTATTAGAATCGGGGCATAGTAAGATTCTCTGTATTCAGGGGCCGGATATTTCTATAACAACTAAGGAACGTGTGCGCGGGTATCTTGATGCGCTTCGCGAAGCTGGTTATCAGGATAACGCAATGATAAGAGGAAATGAGTTCTCGATTCAGAATGGTTATATTGAGACTAAGTTGGCTCTGAACTCTACCACAAAACCTACTGCTATATTTGCGTTAAGTAGTACAATTCTTTTGGGAGCCGTCAAAGCATTAAATGAGCATAAAGTGAGAATTCCTCAAGATATGTCTATCATTTCGTTTGATGATAACTTATATCTGGACTATTTGAACCCTCCTATTACTCGTATTGCACAATCACTGGAGAATATTGGCATTATTGCTGTAAAAATGTTGATGCAGAAGATTTTGGAAGAAACTGAATTACATTCGGAGATTCTTTTGAAACCTAATATTATAAAACGGGATTCGATAAAGGTGTTAACTGATAGAAAGTAGTATTTTAGATAATAGAAAAAATCGGGCTTGAACAATGTCAAGCCCGATTTTTTACATATTAATACCGTTTCTTATGCTGCCGGATTTTCCAAGCCCTATACGCAAGAGGCTTTCGATAAATATGATTCGGGACTGTATCCCAACGAATATTCCAATACTGACTGGATTGACGAAATATACAAAAGCCGGGCTTTTCAAACGGGGCATAATGTGAGTGCACGGGGTGGAAGCGAGAAAACCGGATTTTTTATGTCGTATGGTTTTCTGGATCAGGATGGACTGGTTGTAGGTGACGGATATAGTTCCAAAAGACATAATGCGCGTATCAGTGTAAACACGGAGGTGTATGATCGTCTGAAACTGACCGGACAGATGAGCTATGTCGATTTCTATAAAAAGGACTTAGGTTATAGCGGCACATCAGGAGTATTCCGCCTGTCACAGCGTATGTCTCCGTTACTTCCCGTCATGTGGCAAATTCCTGACGAGAATGGCCGAATGGTGGATAGTGAGAACTGGTCGTACGGTTCGGTGCGTAACCCCTTGCAAGTAGCCTATGAGTCGGGAATGGAAGAACGGAAAACACGTGTGCTCAATGGTATTTTCAATGCAGATCTCAAAATTATAGACGGACTGAACGTAGGTATGCAGTACTCTGCAAATATATATACCCGCCAGGTGGATGAGTTTAACCCGAAGATGTTGTCTTATTACTCGGACGGTAGCCCGTTGAAAGCAAATGAAGATGCCAAGGACTATATCTCACAAAGCCATCTCGACGTTATGACCCAAACGTTGCAATTCACAATGAACTTTAATAGGACCATAGGACGCCACGAGTTGGGAGCATTGATGGGATTTTCGCAAGAGTGGGAAAACAGAAGCACACTGGGTGCTACGCGTGATAATGTGATGGTTGAGGATATTCACGTTATTAGTGCCGGAATGATTAATTTTATGAATAGCGGAACAAAAGACGAGTGGGCTTTGCGTTCTTACTTTGGTCGTGTCAACTATGCTTTTGACGGTAAATACCTGTTTGAAGCTAACCTGCGTGCCGATGGAACTTCAAGATTTGCCAAGGGCAATCGTTGGGGATATTTTCCATCGTTTTCGGCAGGATGGAACTTTTCACGTGAAAAATTTATGGAGTTCGCTACTTCGGTATTGAGCTCGGGCAAGCTGCGTGCTTCCTGGGGTGAGTTGGGAAATCAAAACATTCCCGGTAATTACTACCCCTACTTGTCACCTATCATAACCGAAGAGTCTTATCCTATCGGAGCTTCTAATACACCTGTTATGGGACTTTGGCAAAACAAAATCGGTAATCCCGACATCAAGTGGGAAACCATCCGCATGCTTAATTTCGGGGTAGACCTTAGTTTTTTGAACAATAGACTGAATGTGGACTTTGATTGGTATAAGAAAGAAAATATTGATGCATTGGTTCGTCCCGATGTTCCGGCTATTGTCGGGGTTTCCAGTAGTAACGTAGGTTATGTCAATCTTGGTAAGATTGATGTCAAAGGATGGGAACTTAATCTGTCATGGCGTGATAAGATCGGAAGTGTAAATTACAATCTCGGGTTCAATCTGTCGGACGCCCGTAATAAGATTACCGATTTGGGTGGAACTCCGGAGTCGCTGACCAGTACGGCTTCCGGTTCGTATCGTCGGGTAGGTGATCCGATAGGTGCTTTCTATGGTTATCTGACTGATGGGCTGGCGCAAGTGTATGACTTCGAATCGGTGAATACAACTACAGGTAAGTACCAGAAACCAAAATTTCCTCTTGTTGCATCACAAAACGGCATTGTACAGCCCGGAGATATTAAGTATCGGGACATCAGTGGTCCTGACGGCGCTCCCGACGGGGTAATTGATGACTACGACAAAGTGGTGTTTGGCGAGAAAGAGCCCCATTACACTTATGCAATCAAGGGTGGTTTGGAATGGAAAGGCATTGATTTCAGTTTCTATTTGCAAGGCGTAGGCAAAGTTGCCGGTTACCTTGAGGATGAGGCTCGACATGCGTTTATCAATGACTACTCAATTCCTAAAAAAGAGCATCTTGACAGATGGACGCCTATGAATCCAAATGCTTCTTATCCCAGACTTTATCAGTCGCAGGAGCACAACAGGCTCTTCAGTGATTACTGGAAAGAGGATGCATCGTACTTGCGCCTGAAGAATATTCAGATAGGTTATCGTTTTCCTGCCCGGATGGTGGCACCTCTTGGCATTAATAGTCTTAGAGTATATGCTTCGGCAGATAACTTGTTTACTAAAACCGATTACTTCGGAGCTTATGACCCTGAAGTGAGGACCACCAGCGGAGATGTCTATCCGCAAGTAAAAACCTATGTTTTTGGATTATCAATAACATTCTAACCTATTAAACGACTATAAAGATGAAATACTCAAAATACTTTTTAATCATTGCTTTCTTTGGTATAGTTACCTCATGTAGTGATTTTCTGGATAGAACGAACCCTAACGAGCCGGACAATGTAACATTCTGGGTGAATGAAGATCAGCTTAAAAATGCCTTGCCTCCCTGTTACGAAGCTTTACAAAAAGACTATCTCGTGAATTGGAGTGAATCGACGGCCGAAACTGTCATGTGGGGGAATATTACTAGTGGACTAAGTAAGGTTTCGGGAGGCAAGCACTCTTATACTGACGGCTTCCCCTTCACTACCTATTGGACAGGAGCGTATAGCTATATTTATCGCTGCAATAATTTTCTGGACAACTATAATAAAGCGCAGGTAGCTCAAAATAAGAAGGACGTTTATGCCGCAGAAGTAAAAACCATCCGGGCGCTTATGTACTTTTACCTCACGACATTTTGGGGTGATGTACCTTGGGTAGGAGAAGTCATCCAGCCCGAAGATGCATATATCGAACGTACTCCCAGAGAGAAAGTCATCGACCAGCTCGTCGAGGATTTGAAATGGGCGGCGGAGCGTATGCCTGAAGAAAGGTATACGGGCGATAAACTGGGAAGACTCGACCGTTGGGGCGCTTTAGCCATATTGGCACGTATTGCCTTGCAAAACGAAAGGTGGGAACTGGCTGCAAAAACGAGTGAGTATATCATCGAAAACAGTCCCTATGGCCTGTATGAATATGAAAAGCTATTTCATCACGAAGGAGATGTCGAGAATGATCCGAAAAATATCGAAGCCATCGTATATAGCCTTTTTGTACCTGAAATCCGTACACAAAGTCTGCCCAATGAAACTTGCAGTCCGACAGACTATATACGCCTCAATCCAACGAAGTCATTAGTGGATGCTTATCTGTGTACAGACGGTAAACCGGCAAAAACCGGATTGGAATATTATAAAAAGACCGGTGTGCAGACCTCATCGTTATACAAGTCGCCTGAAGAGCATTATGTGGATTATTTCCAGAACAGAGATCCTAGAATGAAGATGACTTTATATGCTCCGGGTGACAAATGGCCGGGAGGAGATGACGGTGATCCTGATACGGATAAGGCCAACGAGATATTTAATCTGCCTCGTTTTGCTTCATTGCAAGATAATAACCGTGTGGGGGCAAATAGCCGTACAGGTTTCTATCTGAAAAAGTATAACGATATTGATTTGGCCGGTTCGAGTGTGGGTGGGCATGGGAATCTCAATGTCATCCGCTTTGCCGAAATCTTGCTGATTTATGCCGAAGCCACTTTCGAACTACAAGGCAAGAAACTGACACAAACACAGATTGATTACTCCATCAACAGGCTTAGAGATCGTGTGAATATGCATCGTATGAACCTTGACGAACTTGGCGCATGGGGGATGGATCTCGAAACCGAATTGAGAAGAGAACGTCGCATTGAGTTGGCAGGTGAAGGAACAAGATACGCCGATGTGATGCGCTGGCGTGAAGGCGAACTTCGCTTTGGACGTGCCATCACCGGTCCCAGCCTGAAAGTTTGTATGAATGATTTGGGCGCCAACCCGTATCCCGATACCGGAGTAGATGAGTTTGGTGATGTTATCTACGAAAAGTCTACCGCGGAAGGCGGAGCACGCTACTTCGACGCAACGAAACATTATTTGTGGCCCGTGCCTAATCCCGAGCGTCAGAAGAATCCTCTGTTAGGACAAAATCCGGGCTGGGAAAAGTAATCATAAAAAAATAGAAACCATGTATTCAATGAAGAAATATTTATTATTGTTTTTATGCCTGACTTTGGGCGTTGCCTATGCGCAAGATACTCTACGGGTGCGGGTAATGACCTATAATTTAAGATTTGGCGAACTGGCATCTTTAGAGGAACTTGCTCATCACATCAAATCCTTCAAACCTGATTTTGTGGCGCTTCAGGAAGTGGATAGCAAAACAGACCGTAAGCGTACCCCGCATCAGAAGGGGAAGGATTTTATATCCGAACTTGCCTATCATACAGGGATGTTTGGGCTTTACGGAAAAACGATTGACTATTCTACCGGTTATTACGGTATTGGGATGTTAAGTAAATATCCATATATTTCTGTCCAAAAGATAATGCTGCCCCATCCGGTCAAAGAGCATGAGAGGCGGGCCATGCTGGAGGGATTATTCGAAATGGGTAATGATACCATTGTTTTTACCTCTACGCATCTGGACGTCAACTCTCAAGAAACACGGGCGGAGCAAATAAAATTTATTACCGGGCATTTCAAAAATTATAAATATCCTGTAATTTTGGGAGGTGATTTCAACGCGCGTCATTACTCGGAGGCAATACGTGGTATGGATAGCTGGTTTGCTGCAAGCAACGATGATTTTGGAATGCCGGCATGGAAACCTGTGATTAAGATCGATTACTTGTTTGTTTACCCGCAAAAAGGATGGCGTGTGATTAGTACACAAACTGTTCAGTCGCTTTTGTCAGACCATTTACCGATTATTACGGAACTGGAATATGTGAAAGAAGCATCGAAGAAAAAATATTGATACTCACTTATAACATTTATGATTTTCTATGATACATACAATAATCAAGTATTTATTGATTTCAACAACGCTTTTTTTCTGCTCATGCCACAAGCCTAAGACGGATATTATCACCCCCGCCAAACAGTTAATAGAACGTCAGATTGGGGAAAGAGCACAGTCTATCCACTTTGAATATATCGAACCATCCGACGGTAAAGATATATTCGAAGTGATAGCAAGCGACGGCCGGCTTACCCTAAGGGGAAGTAGCTCCGTTGCTATCTGTTACGCTTTTCATACGTACATGAAAGAGGCCTGCAAGAGTATGAAAACATGGAGCGGTGAACATATAACGTCGGTGATGCCGTGGCCCGATTATGAATTGTATGAACAAGTGTCCCCTTATGAGTTGCGCTATTTCCTTAATGTTTGTACATTCGGCTACACTACTCCTTACTGGGACTGGGAGCGTTGGGAAAAGGAAATTGACAGGATGGCTCTTTATGGTGTAAATATGCCCTTGGCTACCGTGGCCAGCGAAGCCATTGCGGAACGGGTATGGCTGCGTATGGGATTGAACAAAGAAGAAATCCGTGAGTTTTTCACTGCCCCTGCACACCTTCCCTGGCATCGCATGGGCAATTTGAACAAGTGGGACGGTCCCTTATCTGATGCATGGCAACAGAACCAAATCGCTTTGCAGCATCAAATCCTGACCCGTATGCGCGAGTTGGGTATGCAGCCCATAGCGCCTGCGTTTGCAGGTTTCGTGCCGGAAGGATTTGTGCAGAAACATCCCGACACACAATTCCGGCACATGCGGTGGGGTGGTTTTGATGAAGAGTACAACGCCTATGTATTGCCACCGGATTCACCTTTTTTCGAAGAGATAGGCAAACTGTTTGTCGAAGAGTGGGAAAAAGAGTTTGGAGAAAATACGTATTATCTCTCGGATAGTTTTAATGAGATGGAGCTGCCTATCGATAAGGAAGATAAAGAAGCGAAATATAAGTTATTGGCCGAGTATGGAGAAACGATCTATAAATCAATTGCAGCCGGAAACCCGGATGCCGTTTGGGTTACACAGGGATGGACATTCGGATATCAACATTCATTCTGGGATAAAGAATCGCTTAAAGCCTTGTTAAGCAATGTACCTGATGATAAAATGATTATCATTGATTTGGGCAATGATTATCCGAAATGGGTATGGAGCACCGAACAAACATGGAAAGTACATGATGGATTTTACGGAAAGAAATGGATATTCAGCTATGTACCCAACTTTGGCGGGAAAAACACCATGACAGGAGACTTGGACATGTATGCTAGTTCCTCGGTCAAAGCATTACGTGCCGCAAATAAAGGTAACTTGATTGGGTTCGGTTCTGCCCCTGAAGGACTCGAAAACAATGAGGTTGTTTACGAACTGTTAGCCGATATGGGATGGTCATCAGATAGTATCGACCTGGACGATTGGATGAAGATATACTGCGAGGCCCGTTATGGAGGATATCCCGATGCCATGGAGGAAGCTTGGAAACTTTTTCGGAAAACAGCATATAGTTCTTTATATTCATACCCCCGTTTTACCTGGCAAACCGTAATACCCGATCAACGGCGGATCAGTAAAATCGACCTTAGTGATGATTACTTGCAGGCTATACGTTTGTATGCTAGTTGCGCTGACGAACTGAAAAGCTCTGAATTATACAGAAACGACCTCATAGAGTTTGTTTCGTATTATGTAGCGGCTAAAGCTGAAAATTTTTATAAGCAGGCCTTGAAAGATGATTCGGAGAATCGTGTTCTCGCAGCGCAACGTAATCTGCAACAAACTGTTGATTTGTTGATGGACGTTGACAGGCTGTTGGCCTCTCATCCTTTATATCGATTAGAAGAATGGGTGGAACTTGCGCGCAATAGCGGAACAACTCTTCAGGAAAAAGATGCTTATGAAGCAAATGCCAAACGCTTGATTACAAGTTGGGGTGGTATTCAGGAAGATTATGCTGCCCGTTTCTGGAGCGGGCTGATTAAAGACTACTATATCCCTCGTATACAGCTCTATTTCACAAAAGACCGGAATAAAATCCGAGAATGGGAGGAGCAATGGATCACATCTCCCTGGAGCAACAGTACGACTCCGTTTGATGATCCGGTCGAGGCTGCATTGAGTTTAATAGAGAAAACAAATAAGTGATAGCTTTTATGAAAAAGATTGTATTGGCATTCGACTCGTTTAAAGGTTCGGTCGGTTCTTTTGAGATAGCAAAAGCTGCCGAAAAAGCGATTCAGGAGGAATTACCCGACTGTCAGATTATACGTTTCCCCATAGCTGATGGCGGCGAAGGGACTACAGAAGCTCTATGCTCTGCCCTTCATGCTCAAACGGTGTCATGTCGGGTGCATGATCCATTCATGAAGCCAATTGAAGTATCGTATGGCATCGTAAACAATGGTGCGATGGCTATTATCGAAATGGCCTCGGCCTGCGGTCTGCCATTGATTGATTCAAATCGAAGAAATCCCATGAAGACTACGACTTATGGAGTTGGAGAAATGGTTGCTGACGCATTAAAACGCGGGTGTCGGGAATTCATTATCGGGATCGGCGGAAGTGCTACGAATGATGCGGGAATAGGTATGCTGAAGGCTTTAGGTGCACGCTTTTTAGATAGCGGAAACGGTGAGTTGGAGCCTGTCGGCGAAAATCTGATAAAAGTTCATCAAATAGATATTTCCCAATTAAATCCGGCATTGAAGGAAAGTCATTTTACGATCGCCTGTGATGTTAGTAATCCATTTTTTGGAGAAGAGGGTGCGGCCTATGTATATGCTCCCCAAAAAGGGGCAAATAGTTTGCAAGTGATAGAGTTGGACAATGGGTTGCGGCATTATGCACAGGTGATAAAGGAATATACAAATATGGATATATCACAGCTTCCCGGTGCTGGAGCAGCCGGAGGAATGGGAGGCGGCTTACTTCCGTTTTTGAATGCAGAATTGCAATCCGGAATAGAAGTTATATTGAAAACGCTTCGTTTCGAGGAGGTCGTCCGACAGGCAGACCTGATACTGACCGGAGAGGGGAAGCTGGATCACCAGACTTGTATGGGAAAAGCGCTGGACGGAATCTTACGTGTCGGTGAGAGATGTCAGGTTCCGGTGATAGCGTTGGGGGGAGCGGTCGAAGCCACCGAAGCGCTTAATAGGATGGGGTTTACTGCCGTACTGCCTATTCAACCTTTTCCGGTAACACTTGAAGAGGCGATGCAACCGGAGTTTACGAAAGAAAACATAGAGAGAACGGTGCGACAGGTGGTGAGAATCATAAAACAATTTACTAAATAATACTCAATGACAGCGATAGGCGCATTAATCGGGCTTTCATTATCCATACTGTTAATCATAAGAAAGCTTTCTCCGACATACAGTCTGATTATCGGAGCGATAGTCGGAGGGTTGTTGGGAGGACTATCTTTAAATGAGACCGTAACGGTGATGACCGAAGGAGTGAAAGAGGTCACCCCGGCGGTATTGCGGATTCTGACAGCCGGAGTCTTGTCAGGCATATTAATACAAACCGGAGCTACCACGGTCATCTCCAATGCGATTATAAACAAAATGGGTGAAAAACGGGTATTTATGGCATTGGCACTCGCAACGATGTTGCTTTGTACGGTAGGCGTCTTTATTGATGTGGCTGTGATAACCGTTGCGCCGGTGGCTCTTTCGATAGGCAAGCGTCTAAACCTGTCTCCATCTGTGTTACTTATTGCTATGATCGGGGGAGGTAAATGTGGAAATATCATATCACCTAACCCGAACACCATTATAGCAGCCGGAAATTTTAATGCAGATCTATCGGCTGTAATGTTTGCCAATATTTTACCGGCAGTGATCGGTTTGTTTTTCACTGTTTTTGTTATTGTCCGTCTGATGCCTCAAACAGTGAAAAACAAAAAAACGATGATGCAAACAGAGGATAAAGAGGAAGAGAGAAATTTGCCCTCGTTAAGAACCAGTCTGATTGCTCCTGTTGTTACGATTGTTTTATTGGCATTACGTCCTGCGGCAGGAATCAATATTGATCCTTTGATAGCTTTGCCGGTAGGTGGTTTATGTGGTGCTATCTGTATGAAACAATGGAAAAATATTCTTCCCAGTATAGAATATGGACTGCAAAAGATGTCTGTGGTAGCTATTCTGTTGATAGGAACCGGAACTATTGCCGGTATCATAAAGAACTCTTCTTTGAAAGATTGGATTCTTACAGGATTGGATCATGCTCATATGAGTGATGCATTGATTGCTCCTATATCAGGCGCGTTGATGTCGGCGGCTACCGCATCGACAACAGCCGGAGCGACACTGGCTTCTTCTTCGTTCGCTGAAACGATATTGGCTATAGGCATTTCTGCGGTTTGGGGAGCGGCTATGATTAATTCCGGAGCTACAGTTCTTGACCATTTGCCACATGGTTCGTTCTTTCATGCGACAGGAGGCGTATGCGAACTCAATTTTAAGGAACGTCTGAAGCTGATACCTTATGAATCGCTTATAGGGATAGTGTTAGCTGCCGGAACGACTATTTTATATATAATAAGTAATTAAAAGAATCAAATATTATGAATCCGAACAAACGGTTACTTTCGCTTGATGTACTTCGGGGTATTACTGTTGCCGGGATGATCTTGGTCAACAATACAGGAAAGTGCGGGTATAACTTTGCCGCTTTTGCACATGCCAAGTGGGATGGCTTTTCGCCGGCCGATCTGGTATTTCCGATGTTTATGTTCCTGATGGGTATTTCGACCTACATCTCTTTGTGTAAGTATGACTTCCAGTGTCGACCGGCCATTACGAAAATCATAAAAAGAAGTCTCTTATTAATATTTATAGGTCTGGTTATGGAGTGGTTCATTACATCAATCGATAGTGGTAACTATTTTGATTTGAGTCAGCTCCGGTTGATGGGAGTTATGCAACGGCTTGGGATTTGTTATGGTATTACAGCCTTATTGGCCGTAGCAATACCGCATAAGCGTTTTATGCCATTAGCTATTATCTTGCTGATTGTCTACTTTATTTTTCAGTTATTTGGAAACGGATTTGAAAAGAGTGCGGATAATATCGTCGGGATGATTGATTCGGCTATTTTAGGGGCTAACCACATGTATCTTCAGGGCCGCCAGTTTGTCGATCCCGAGGGGATACTTAGTACGATTCCCGCTGTGTCTCAAGTAATGATCGGTTTTGTTTGCGGAAAGATAATCATCGATATTAAAGATAATGACCGCCGGATGCTGAATCTATTCCTTATAGGTACCACGCTGTTGTTTGCCGGCTATTTGTTAAGCTATGCCTGTCCTTTGAATAAACGTTTGTGGTCTCCTTCGTTTGTTTTGCTTACTTGTGGGATTGCGGCATTGTCATTGGCATTGCTACTTTATATCATTGATGTGAAGCAGAATAAAAAGTGGTTTTCGTTTTTTGAAGCATTTGGAGCGAATCCGCTTGTAATTTATGTGTTTAGTTGCATAGCCGGAGGATTGCTTGTGCATTGGCATATCCATACGGCTGTATTCAATAATTTGCTTAACCCGTTATTCGGAAATTACTTCGGTTCATTTATGTACGGTGTATTTTTCCTCTTGTTCAATGGGCTGTTGGGATATATTTTGTTAAAAAGAAAAATCTATATAAAATTATAAATCAGAATGAAAAGAAAAAGTGTATACACGTGTCTGGTTATGCTGCTTATGTCGTTGGCTCTTCAGGCTAAAGACAAAGACGTAGCTGTTGCGGAAGCATTATTGAAACGTTTGCTGCCGTCATACATCGAGAGTTTTCAGTTTCAAAAATTAAAAGGAGAGAAAGACTGCTTTACGATAGAGTCCGTAAAAGATAAAATTGTAATCGGTGGAAACAACGCCAATTCAATGGCGATGGGACTGAACCATTACTTGAAATATTACTGTCTCACTACAGTGTCATGGTATGCGGATATAGCCGTTGAAATTCCTGAAGAATTGCCGATGGTTGGTGAGAAGGTCGTTTCGGAAGCGAGAGTGGATACTCGCTTTTTCCTGAATTACTGCACGTATGGTTACACGATGCCTTGGTGGCAATGGAAAGAATGGGAGCGCTTTATTGACTGGATGGCCCTTAATGGTATAAATATGCCTTTGGCAATTACCGGACAAGAAGCTGTGTGGTATAAAGTCTGGTCGAAAATGGGAATGTCGGACATCGAAATACGCTCTTACTTCACGGGACCACCGTATCTGCCCTGGCATCGGATGGCTAACATAGATCGTTGGAACGGTCCGTTGCCGATGGAATGGCTGGAACACCAGGTAAGCTTGCAGAAAAAAATACTCGCACGTGAGCGTGAATTGAATATGAAGCCCGTATTACCAGCCTTCGCCGGACATGTACCTGCCGATTTAAAACGGATCTATCCCGAGGCCGATATTCAACATTTGGGCAAATGGGCCGGCTTTGCTGATGCATACCGTTGTAACTTTTTGAACCCTAACGATGCTTTGTTTGCGAAAATTCAGAAACTATTTCTTGATGAACAAAAAAAACTTTTCGGAACCGATCATATTTATGGTTTAGATCCTTTCAACGAGGTTGACCCGCCCAGTTTCGAACCCGAATATTTGCGGAAGATAGCTTCGGATATGTACGCTACATTGACGGCTGCCGATCCCAAAGCCCAATGGATGCAAATGACGTGGATGTTTTATTTTGATAAAGATAAATGGACTTCCGAGCGAATGAAGGCTTTGCTGACAGGAGTGCCACAGAATAAAATGATATTACTTGATTATCATTGTGAAAATGTTGAATTATGGAAAAGAACAGAGCATTTTCATAATCAGCCCTATATTTGGTGTTATCTGGGCAATTTCGGTGGAAACACGACTTTGACAGGTAACGTCAAAGAAAGTGGCGCACGACTTGAGAATGCTCTCATTAACGGTGGAGGCAACCTTAAAGGAATCGGCTCTACGCTGGAAGGATTGGATGTGATGCAATTTCCCTACGAATACATTCTTGAGAAAGCATGGAACCTGAATGTAGATGATAATAAATGGATTGAATGTCTGGCTGACAGACATGTGGGATGTGTGTCGCAGTCTGTGCGCGATGCTTGGAAACGATTATTCAATGACATTTATGTACAGGTGCCGCGCACATTGGGTACTTTACCCGGGTATCGCCCTGCATTGAATAAGAACAGTGAAAAACGGACAAGTAATGTGTATAGCAATGTTGAACTACTAGAGGTCTGGAGAAAACTGAATGAGGCACCTTCTGACCGGAGAGATGCTTTTCGCCTGGATTTGATTACTGTAGGCAGACAGGTGCTTGGAAACTACTTTCTTGATGTGAAAATGGAGTTTGACAGGATGGTTGAAGCTAAAGACCATCAGGCTTTGAAAGCTTGCGGCGAAAAAATGAAGGAGATATTGAATGATTTGGATAAGCTGAATGCCTTTCATCCTTATTGTTCGCTGGATAAATGGATTGATGATGCGCGGAAGATGGGAGATTCTCCCCAGTTGAAAGACTATTATGAAAAGAATGCTCGCAACTTGATTACTACTTGGGGTGGAAGCCTGAACGATTATGCCAGTCGTTCGTGGGCAGGACTGATAAGTGATTATTATGCAAAGCGCTGGGAGGTGTATATCGATACATTTATCAAAGCAGTTGGGGAAGGTGTAGAGGTGGATCAGAAGCAACTTGAAGATGAATTAAAAGAAATAGAAGAAGGTTGGGTAAATGCAACTGATCGGAAGGATGTTCGAAAAGATATTCATTCAGCAACTGACGGATTATTATCCTTCTCAACCTTTTTATTCAGCAAATATCAAAGACTGGTGAAATAAATAAGAGGCCTGTTTCATTTGTTGTTCGCGAATCATGCTATATCAGAAAGAATTAATATATTTGAAAATAAGGGCTTGATATAATAAGCTTTTTATTTTCATATTTAAAATGATTAAGATGTCCCAGAAATACTCACAGGATGAAGCCCAAGCTTTGGTTAAGGCTCTGAAAGAGGGGAACCAGCTGGCATTTAGTATTGTATACAAGACGTATGCGGCGCAGACCTTTTCTTTGGCATTTAAATATCTGCTGAATAAAGAATTGGCTGAAGATGCCGTGCAGAACTTATTCTTAAAACTCTGGCTGAAAAAAGAAGAGATCGACGAGACAAAACCCATAAACAGATACCTTTTTACGATGTTGAAGAACGATCTGCTCAATACGTTGAGAGATTCAAAGAAAAATATCTATTTGCTTGAGGATTGTCTTTCAATGGTTTTGGAATTGGAAGACAATTCTCAAAATGAAAACCTTAAGCAAGAACAAATGAACATTATACAGCAAGCTCTTGAGCAACTTTCGCCGCAACGCCGCAAGGTTTTTGAAATGAAAGTTTCGGGAAAATATTCCAATCAGGAAATAGCCGATAAACTTAATCTTTCGATCAATACAATTAAATTTCAATATAGCCAATCTTTGAAGCAGATTCGCGCGACAGTGGGAGAGCTTAGTTTGTTGTTGCTTTATTGTATGATGTAGTTTTATCACTTTTTGCTGATATGGAACGTTCTTTTGAATTAACACGGTTTAACGTAGTCTGTATAATACTTTTTTGTAACAGTGTGTATTACTAATAGATATTGAAATATGAAATCAAAAAAGAAACATACAAATCAGGACTTTGAAGTAGTTGACGGCATCGGGAAATATATGGATGACGACATTCAAAGGATAATAGAAGGCAAACAGCTCGAATTGGGCGACAGAGAATTGCCTCCTTTTGATGAATATCGCATTTATAAGAATATTCAGGAAGCCGTGATGCGGGAAGAAAAACGAAAGAACAGGAGAACAAGGATGCCATTGTTCTTTAAGTGGACGGTAGCCTGTGCAATTGTTTTGCTAGTGATAGGTGTAGGATATAATTTCTATCAAAGTCGTAGTGAGGCAAACCTTGTTTATCGGGAGGTCTGTGCTGTAAGGGGTGAAAAGCTACTTGTATTACTTCCTGATGGTAGCCGGGTGTGGTTAAATGCCGATTCTAAATTGACCTATCCGGAACAGTTTGCAAAATACAACAGGAATGTTACGTTGGAGGGAGAGGCTTATTTTGAAATAGCAGAAAACAAGAAATCCCCTTTTCAGGTGCTTGCCGAGAATGTGAAAATACAAGTGACGGGAACGTGTTTCAATGTAAAAGCATACGCTTCGGATAAGGTAATCAAAACTACACTCGACGAAGGAAGTATAAATATCGGGCATGTGCAAAGCCGCAGGCCTATGCAGCAAATGCTTCCCGGACAAACTGCAGTTTATGAGAAAAGGAGTAATGTAATAAAAATAAAAACTGATAGATATCACGATGATGCTTCGAGTTGGAAGAGCAACCGGCTTATTTTCAGAAATGCATCATTGAAAGAGGTGCTTACAACACTCTCGCGTCATTTTGATATAGAGATTACAGTTAAAAACGAAAAGATTGCTTCGTTTACGTACGACTTCGTTTGTAAAGGGAACGATTTGAACTATGTGTTGGAGGTGATGCAATCCATAACACCGGTTAGCTTTAAAAAAATATCAGAATATACATATACCGTTGAATAAGTAAACTTAATCTAATAACAAAAACAAATTTATGAAAGCACTTTTAAAGCCCATTGTATGGGTATGCCTTTTCTTCTTTGCGTATCAAAGTACGTATGCGCAGGCTCTTAAAATAATGAGCTATAATTGCCGGATGTCCGGGGAAATGACCGGTTACTCGGTGAAGGAGTATGCTGTATTTATCAGGAAATACAATCCGGATGTTGTAATGTTGCAAGAGATAGATTACAACACAAAAAGGAACAAAAATCAGGATTTCACCACTCAACTGGCTGCGGAGTTGGGATTGTTTTCCGTATTCGGGAAAGCGATGGATACTGGTGGTGGAGAATATGGAGTAGCTATCCTTTCAAAATATCCTTTTGTTTATATCAATAACAAAACTTTTGAAGGGATAGACGGAGCCAAAGAACCCCGGACGCTATTATATGTAGATATTCAGGAGCCGGGAACTTCAGACGTAATCAGGATAGGAACGACTCACTTGGATCATTCGACAGACCTGATAAGGAGCGCAATGGCCGAACAGATTAATGAGCGGATTGGTACGGGAGATACCCCGACACTGCTGGGGGGAGATTTTAATGCCCGGACCGACTCTAATGTGATTTGTGAGGTAATGAAGAACTGGCAGAGAATCTGTGATGATACATTCACCTATCCCGCAGATCAGCCGACAATCAAGATTGATTATATATTCGGACTTCCACAGAATAAGTGGAAAGTGAAGTCGTTTAAAGTTTTATCTAATCCGGAAGTATCTGACCACAGAGCTTTGTTTGCTGAAGTTGAATTTGTAAAATGAATGAAATATGAAATCAAACTATCTATATCTGCTATTTATATGTATCATCTCTTGCCTGTTCGTTTCGTGTAGTGATGAGGATAACAAGGGAGAAGAAATTCCGGAATGGAACCGGTTCAGAACAACTAACGTATTGGTTTATGCGCACTTGTCAGAGCAAAATTTATTTAGCTCTTGTAGTTATAAAGAGGTGGCGTCATCTATCAGAAACACTGTTCATGCAGTGGCATTGTTGGACAGGACGAACGCTGTCTATGGGCAAACTGCAATCATAAATACGGGTACGGAGACTGCTAGAGAGAGCAAGAAAGTGCCGGTGTTTGTACCTGTCAGCTATAGTAACGGAGAGAAAAAGATAATCGGCAGTACTGTGCTTTTTCCTTCTACTATTTCCGAAATGACACAATATGTAGTAAAAAACGATTGCAGATATCTTGAAACAAAAACAGAAGCAGTGAACGGAATAGATATGCTCTTCTGTTCTGTATCATTAAATAGTGAAGACCTTATAGCTCCGGCTGTCGACGTTTTCAAGAAAAAGGTAAACGAACAGACGGTTCTGGTAGGCACTGTTAAACGTGCGTTATTGCCTAATCTTGAGTCGGCAATTACTTCTAACTTAACTTCTGATACCTATTCTTTCGTAGAAGTGGAAAATAGAAATAGAGACTCCGAGTATTGTATATTTGTCCTGACTTCACATAAATGGGCTTTTAGGGGGGTAACCGAAACAAGTGTAAGCGGAGATTTACATTGTTTTCAATTACAAATCGAATCTTTAAAATAAAAAATGAACGGTCATGAAGCAATATATCAAAAATATAATGATCCTGATACTTGCCCTTCCATGGGGTTTGTTGTTGACAAATTGTAGTGATAGTAAGTCTGATTATTCGGACGACAACGCGTATCCGCCACCTACTGTAGAACTCACTTCTCCTTCCGAGATAGATGTGGTGGAGTATAACTCGACGGTGACTGTATCTGCCAGAAGTTTCTCTGCTGTGGGTATACACAGTATATATGCTACCTTGTTGAAGATGGATGAGAATGGAGAATATGAAGAGATAAACGCGACTGAACGTCAACGTTTAAAGATAGATACTCTGCAAACTGATATGACACTTGAATTTGACTTGAATGTCAAGGTCAACACGCGTGAAGCAGCCGGGATACTGGTAACATCAACGGACGTTTTGACAAAAACGGCACAAAAGGTAATACCTATTAAAAAGATAACCAAACTTCCATCCCAGATATTCACCGAACCATCAGATTTCCCTGTTTTAGTACCCGATGAAGAGGTTTCTCTCTCTGTAGTGATTCGTTCTGCTGTGGGCATTAAGTCTATAAAACATACGTTGTGTAATAAAGTACTGGGTGACCTGAAGGAATATACGACTATTCCGGTATCAGGCAATCCGTTGGAAATGGAGTTTATTTTGAAAACTGTCGTAGATAATAAAGATACTGGTGGAATTAAGATTGTGGTGGAAGATATAGAAGGGTTGAAAGAGGAAAAGATTATCAATATCGAAGGTCTTGAGGGTGTTGACAATAATGTTGCGCTTGTTTTCAGCGATATCGAAATGGCACCCGAATGGGAACATTCAACAGAACCGGATCAACCTTATATTTTCTCCATAGAGGGAATAATGATACGGGGTGTGCAGAAACATGTATTAAGCTTGAAGGAAATTAAAGGATATGGCTCAAAGGCAAATAGCGTAGACTTTGCTTTCATCAATATATGGAGAAATCCGAGCTTTGTTGCCGTTAAAAACAGAGGTTTCTCTTATGTCAGTGCGTCAAGAATTAATGGAGGGCCGATAGGGAGAGCTTATGATGTGAATGACTGGATCAAACCGGCAGGTGTTGCTACCAACAAAACGTTGTTTACTCTTATACCTGATGATAAGGTTACTGATCTTGGTATTGATGTGATGATGGCGAACGCGGCTTCGGACGTCAAGACTTTTGAGGCGTTGAATGTATTGGAAAGTATAGCTAAAGGAGGTGCCGATATGTTAATGCAAAGAGTCAATGCGTCTGATGGATATCCGAATGATCCTTGTAGTTTGCAGATAAAAGACGGTTCTTATATTGCCTTTGTTACTGCGGCGGGCAAATACGGTGTCATTCATGTTATTGAAGCCGCAAACGATATGGATGCATTAGTTGCCGGAGGATGTAAAATAGCTACTCCTACAGGAGTGGTAGGAAGCCAGGGGCCAGCCTATTCGGGAGCTGGCATAACCGGACTCACTTATGACGGTGTGGCATTACTCTATGGACGTACCTGTAAGTTGAAAATTGTGGTTCAGAAGTAATGTTGTTATAAATTAAGGAATAAAGGACAATACATTTATATTTTGATGTAAAAGTAAAGAAAGGTCGGCTCATAAAAGAAAATGAGTCGGCCTTGTTTTTAGATGTCTTTTTAAATATTGGTTATAATAGTTTTGATGTTATCTCATTAATTTGCGTATCAAACACGAAAATATTATTTTCCTTTATGCTTTTTGCCGGAAAAGCTATAACTTCGAAGCACTTTTTAATTTGAATAATAAATGTTAGATTTGAAGCAGCTTACAACTGATGTATGCCGGATTGCTACCGAAGTTGGATATTTTTTGAAAGAAGAACGAAAGAACTTCCGTCGTGAGCGTGTGGTGGAAAAACATGCACACGATTATGTGTCTTATGTGGATAAAGAATCTGAAGTGCGAGTGGTGAAAGCCCTTACTGCTTTATTGCCTGAAGCGGGATTCATTACAGAAGAAGGCTCTGCCACTTATCAGGATGAACCCTACTGTTGGGTGATTGACCCCTTGGATGGAACCACGAATTATATTCATGATGAGGCTCCTTATTGTGTGTCCATCGCTTTACGTAGCCGTACCGAACTTCTTTTAGGTGTCGTTTATGAAGTTTGCCGGGATGAATGTTTTTATGCTTGGAAAGGCGGAAAAGCGTTTATGAATGGTGAAGAAATTCATGTGTCGAACGTTGAGGACATCAAAGATGCATTTGTCATTACAGAATTACCTTATAATCATCTGCAATATAAACAGACTGCTCTTCATCTCATCGATCAGCTTTATGGGGTAGTGGGCGGTATTCGGATGAATGGCTCGGCTGCTGCCGCAATCTGCTATGTGGCTATTGGGCGTTTTGATGCTTGGATGGAAGCATTTCTCGGAAAATGGGATTATTCTGCGGCAGCACTGATTGTTCAGGAGGCGGGAGGAAAGGTGACTGATTTTTATGGTGAGGATCATTTCATAGAAGGACATCATATTATCGCAACGAACGGGAATCTTCATCCTTTCTTTCAGAAGCTCCTAGCAGAAGTCCCTCCATTGAATATGTAGGTGCTATTGCAACTTCAAATTTCTATTATTATGAAACACACACTTCTTATCAAAGACTGGCTTAGTTCCTTCTTATCTTTGCTATTTCCCCGTTGCTGCGTTGTTTGCGGCCGACCGTTAGCAAAGGGTGAAGAATGTATCTGTACAGTATGTAATATCAATCTACCCCGTACTAATTATCATCTTCGAAAAGATAATCCGGTAGAACGGCTCTTCTGGGGACAAATCCCTTTGGAACGGGCTACTTCTTTTTTCTTTTATGAGAAAGGAAGCGACTTCCGGTTGATTCTTCATCGGTTGAAATATGGTGGACAAAAGGAAATTGGTGCAATTATGGGGCGGTATATGGCTGCCGAACTTTTGTCTTCCAATTTTTTTCAGGGAATTGATGTGATAATCCCCATACCGCTTCATAAGAAAAAACAGCAAATCCGTGGTTATAATCAGAGTGAGTGGATTGCCCGTGGTATTGCTGCTGTAACAGGAATACCCATCGATACAGAATCCATATTGCGTAAGAAAAATACGGAAACGCAAACGCGTAAATCTGTGTTTGAACGTCGGGATAATGTGGAAGGTATCTTCGAGCTTCAGCATCCCGAAACACTTGCCGGAAAACACATATTGATAGTTGACGATGTGTTGACCACTGGTTCTACTACTCTGGCATGTGCTTCCTGCCTAGTGAATGTGGAAGGAATACGGATTAGTATATTGACGTTGGCAACGGCTTAAATTTGTTTCAAGAATGTATAAAGGGCTTCTCAAAGATGACTTTTTATAAAAAAAACGAGATTGAGAACCGAATGAATTAATAATTTCTTATATTTGCACTGTCGTAGATCGACATGTTTTTATGTTTTTGAAGAAAAAAAGCGTTTAGCTGATTTCTGTGCAAGCGAAAAGTCGAAAATTCAAATACGCACATGAAACAGTAAAATGCTCCTTGCGATATGCGGGGGGTGTTTCCTGTTTGTGCGTATAGGGCTTCGACTCCCTCGCTTGCGGATAGGCAAATGCCCTACCGCTTTTTTTGTATATACAGGGTTTGTAAAAGGGCGCAAACCATCATTTGTTATAAATGGAAAGAACAAAAAAGATATGCCCGCTTTCTCCTCAAAGCAATCGTGTGATTTGCTTGAGAATACCCTTCTTGGCTGCATCGCCATACAATCAAGAAATCATCCGGCTGGACATCTCTTATGGTATTCTTTCCTTCTTTTATGTATTTAAACCGATTTGAAATGAATGAAGATAGAGAAATAAACAGGTTCGGCTAAGACCCCAAGACGAGGTGGTTTATATCCAAACGGTAGGACTGCCTCGTCTATTTTTTCATTAAACAAATGAAGTGTCACGGCGAATCTATAGCAGCCAGTTGGTTGTGGTTTGCTATTTTTCGCCAAGATCTAATGTTATTTAAACTTTAAAGGCAAGTCAAATGGGACGGAGTGGTGTCTGACGGTTAAAAGGTCGAAAACATTACATTTATGTGTAACTACTTGCCTTTATCAAGAAACGATGATGTACGACCAGTATCAGAGGGGGACTAATGGATTTATCCGGGAGGTTCCCCTTATTCTTTCGTCTTTGTTCTCAAACTGATCCCCAAATCCCCAATATTCAGACTAAGCCGCCGTTTTCAAACTGAACCGCTGTCTTTGGAGTAGTAGCAAATCAGCGGGGATAAATTTTAGATTAGTCTGAAAAATCGGGGAACAGTTTAAAAGTTTGGGTAATGTGCTTTAGGGCAGCCTATACCAAAAAAGTTCGTTCCTGCACAGTTTTGAGCTAAACGAATGCATGCCTCGCCACCGTATCTCCGTTAGGTGTGCCAATAAGACTTTTTTAATTGCCCAAACAAATTATCTTTATTGCCTAGTCAGATTATCTCAATTAGCTACTTTTACTTCGTTCCACTATAATGGAACGAAATAAAAATAGCAAGTGGAACGAATCTGGATAGGCAAACGGATAAATAGAAATGCCCAATTAAAATCATTTCCTATGAATAGACGATTCGACTCATTCCATATGGGTTTTGAACAATTCGATGCTCTTTTCTATAACATGTTCAATTCTTCTAGCTCCTTCACTTTTCTTCTGTATTGCCGATAAACAAGGAGTTTGCAGGTGAATAGCCGCCCCTTCACCTTCTCTTCATCGTGAATCAAGTCAAATTGCTACTTTCAGATTCCACCATTAAGCAAGATTAGTAAAGCTATTTCGTAATTAGTTTCAACCCTATTTGAAACTAGATGTTTCACGCCGAGAAACAAAGTGTTTCAAGCAGTGAAACGAAGTGTTTCTCGGTGTGAAACGGATTGTTTCAAGCCTTGAAACAATTTTTGAAACTAATCGCTACAGGAGAAGAGATGGTGAAGTTGTTATCCTTCACCCGCAAATTCCTTATTCATCGGAGAGACAGAGAAAAGATGAAGGGGGACATGGAAAAATGGAAAATAAATATCCAATAAGAGAATTTATTCGATTCTGTTGTGATTCAATACCACACCGGTTAATCACTATTTAATTCCTTTTTGTACCGATATGATGTACCTACTTTTAGAGATATGGTTGTTCTGAGCCAAATCCCACAAGATATATTATTAGTCCTTTGGATGATAAGAAAGGTGAATAAATAGAAAAGCCACCCTTCTAGGTGGCTTCTTTTTTGCTCTTCCTCTTGGACTTGAACCAAGGACCCTCTGATTAACAGTCAGATGCTCTAACCGACTGAGCTAAGGAAGAATGTTTGCAATCAAGATTTTCAACTTTGCTCTTCCTCTTGGACTTGAACCAAGGACCCTCTGATTAACAGTCAGATGCTCTAACCGACTGAGCTAAGGAAGAATGTTTTTCTCAATTGCGATGCAAAAGTACTAGGTTTTTTTGAAATATGCAATATCTTTGCAAAAAAAATATTAGGAATGGACAAAATAATAGGATTGGGCAACGCCCTGGTAGACGTACTCGCAACCCTGAAGGATGATACTCTTTTGGATGAAATGGGTTTACCCAAAGGAAGCATGCAGCTCATCGATGACGCTAAGTTACAGCAGATTAACACAAAATTTTCACAGATGAAAACCCACTTGGCAACAGGCGGATCGGCAGGAAATGCCATCCTCGGACTGGCTTGTTTGGGTGCTGGAACAGGGTTTATCGGAAAAGTGGGAAATGATAATTATGGAGAATTTTTTCGTGAAAATCTGCAGAAAAATAAGATTGAAGACAAATTATTGACCTCGGATCGACTGCCTTCCGGTGTGGCATCCACTTTTATTTCACCGGATGGAGAGCGCACTTTCGGAACCTATCTGGGAGCAGCGGCTTCTTTGAGAGCAGAGGAACTGACCTTGGATATGTTTAAAGGTTACGCGTACCTATTTATAGAAGGCTATCTTGTTCAGGACCACGAAATGATTCTTCACGCCATTGAACTGGCTAAAGAAGCCGGTTTGCAGATTTGTCTCGATATGGCTAGTTATAACATTGTGGCTAATGATCTGGAATTCTTCACCTTGTTAATAAACAAATATGTCGACATTGTCTTTGCAAACGAAGAGGAAGCGAAAGCCTTTACCGGCAAGGAGCCGGAGGAAGCTTTGAGAGTGATTGCCAAGAAATGCAGTATTGCTATTGTAAAAGTGGGGGCAAATGGTTCTTATATCCGCAAAGGGACAGAAGAAATAAAGGTTTCGGCCATTTCGGTTCAAAAAGTGGTAGATACTACCGGTGCCGGTGATTATTTTGCTTCCGGATTCTTATACGGATTGACTTGCGGATATTCGTTGGATAAATGTGCGAAAATAGGTTCTATTCTCTCGGGAAATGTTATTCAGGTAATCGGAACAACGATACCACAGGAACGTTGGGATGAAATTAAGTTAAATATTAACAGGATTCTGGCGGAATAACAAAGGATTGAGCTACTTTTACGACTCATTTAGATTGAAAGAGGTATGAAAAAATTGCTGAACAGGCAGATAGCTATTGTTGCAGTAGCGGTGATAGCAACAGTTGCTTTCTTTAGTTTCAAGAGTGGAGACGACCGTAATTTCCAGATTGCAAAGAATCTGGATATATTTAATGCGATTGTGAAAGAACTGGATATGTTCTATGTAGATACCATTGATCCGAATAAAACGATTCGGGAAGGAATCGATAATATGCTTTATACGCTGGATCCTTATACGGAATATTTCCCGGAAGAAGATCAGAGTGAACTGGAGCAGATGATTAAAGGATCATTTGGTGGGATGGGTTCTTACATTGCTTATAATACGAAACTAAAACGTTCGATGATTTCTGAACCTTTTGAGGGAACGCCTGCTGCAAAAGCCGGTCTGAAAGCGGGAGATATACTGATGGAGATTGACGGACAGGATCTTGCCGGTAAGAATAATGCGGAAGTCAGCCAGATGTTACGCGGACAGGCAGGTACCAGTTTTAAGCTAAAGATTGAGCGCCCGAATGAGAAAGGTGGACGTACGCCGATGGAGTTCACGATTGTACGTGAGTCTATTCAGAATCCGGCGATTCCTTATACTGCCGTATTGGATAATAATGTAGGTTACATTAGCCTTAGCACTTTTTCCGGCAACCCTTCCAAAGAGTTTAAGAAAGCATTTCTGGATTTGAAGAAACAGGGAGCTACTTCGTTGGTGATAGACCTCCGTAGTAATGGCGGTGGATTGCTGGATGAAGCAGTAGAAATTGCGAATTATTTCTTGCCGCGTGGAAAGGTGATTGTAACGACCAAAGGGAAAATCAAACAAGCTAGTAACACTTATAAGACATTGCGCGAGCCGTTGGACTTGGATATTCCGATTGCGGTATTGGTAAATAGTGGAACCGCTTCTGCTTCCGAAATCTTATCAGGTTCTCTGCAGGATCTCGACCGTGCCGTTATCGTTGGTAACCGTACCTTCGGAAAAGGACTGGTACAGGTTCCCCGCTCTTTGCCTTATGGCGGAACGATGAAAGTGACTACCTCCAAATATTATATTCCAAGTGGACGTTGTGTACAGGCTATTGACTACAAGCATCGTAATGAAGATGGAAGTGTAGGAACCATTCCTGACAGTTTGACTAAGGTATTCCATACGGCTGCCGGACGTGAAGTACGCGACGGAGGTGGTGTAATGCCGGATATTGTTATCAAACAGGAGAAATTACCGAATATCCTCTTCTATCTGGTACGCGATAATCTGATTTTTGATTATGCAACTCAGTATTGTTTGAAACATCCTACCATCGTTGCTCCGGAGAAGTTTGAGGTGACAGATGCCGATTATAATGATTTTAAAGCGTTGGTGAAGAAAGCTGATTTCAAATATGACCAGCAAAGCGAGAAAATTCTGAAAACGTTGAAAGAAGCTGCCGAGTTTGAAGGGTATATGGATGATGCTTCAGAGGAGTTCAAGGCACTTGAGAAGAAGTTAAATCATGATCTTGACCGCGACTTGGATTATTTCTCATCTGATATAAAGAAGATGATTGCTACTGAAATTATCAAGCGTTACTATTACCAACGTGGTAATATCATCCAGCAGTTGAAGGATGATGACGGTTTGAAGGAAGCGATGAAAATTCTGAATGATCCGGTGAAATATAAAGAAATGCTTAGTGCTCCGGCTGCTAAGGAATAAATGAATATATTTCAAACATAGATATATGCGGAAAACGCGGTTTTGTTACCAACAAGCCGCGTTTTCTGTATATCTATATTTAATTGTAAATAGTCATGTAAGGTCATGCCTGGACACAGATATTTGTGTCCTTAATCGATCTTTATTGACGAATCAAAGGTAGGGTAAAATAGAATCTGCTCCCCTGGCCTTCCTGGGAGCGCAACCAGATACGTCCACCCATCTTCTCTACTAACATTCTGCAAAGAGTTAATCCCAATCCTGTTCCCTGAACAAAATCGTCGACCTTTCCAAAGCGCCGGAAAATTGTGGCAATTCTTGCTGCCGGAATGCCGATGCCGCTATCTTTAACGTAGAACTCTACAAAATCCTCCTTTTCCCGATAGCCGAAATGAATTTCTCCTTTCGGGGTAAACTTCGTAGCGTTACTAAGCAAGTTACTTATAATTTGTATGATGCGATTCCAGTCTCCCGAAGTATACATGTCCGTATCTACGTCGTCCAGAATAAGTTTGACACCGTTTTGCGTCTTATGACAGAATTGTTGTTCCAGCTGCAGGCAGATATCTATTAATTTGATCGGGCGGATATTGAATTTTAGAGAATCAGCTTCAAGTGATGCCAGATCCAGAATATCATTGAATAGATTCAGCAGCATTTCCGAATTTCGTTCGATGATTTCCGAATATTGATTCTTCTCTTCTGCAGATGTTGCGTAAGTGATTAGTTTGGAGAATCCTACAATGGCATTGAGCGGGGTACGTATTTCATGACTCATGTTTGCCAGAAAAGCAGATTTCAATCGGTCCGACTCTTCCGCTTTGATTCTGGCAGCCTTTAGTTCTTTCTGTTGCTGGGCATTCGTCTGTTCCGCCTCCCATTGTTGGGATATATCACGGCACATACACAACAGATACTCTTTATCCAAAGGAAAGATACGGTTTTCGTAGTGATGTAAAACACCATTCAACATAAGATCGTGTCTGGCTGTTGAACTTTCTCCTGTGAGAATCACCTTATCCATATTCTTGCGGACACTTTCATAAGCCTCTTTGGGCAGAATGTCTTTTACGTTAGTGGTAGTGATATTGTTGGGGCTGATACCTTCTACGTGATTAGTTGCCGGAGAAGAAGCAAGCTCTATAATATTGGCGTCATGGTCGAAGACGGTGAGCATGTCAGGAAGAGCATCCAGTATCCGGGTACTATATTTATCACGAAAACGTCCTTTGGAGGGAGAGGAAGAATCTGAAGAATGAGAGGAAAGGAAATCTATTTTCTTCTCTAATTGTTCGATTATTTCTAAAAGATCCTCCTTTGTTTTGTTTTCGTAATTTCTCATAGAAGATTCATTATTATTCATTAGAATGTTGTAGAAGTTGTTTTATCTGTTGCAAATATAAAACAATATTCCGAGATGCTGACAGCCTCCCTAGTTATTATAATATAAAAAAAACGGATAGCTTTTGCCCTACTAATCAGAATGTTCTATCTTTGCATCCATTATATATAAATGATTTACAATATGTCTACAGAATTATTCTCTACTCTGCCCTATAAGGTGGCAGATATTACACTTGCTGATTTCGGACGCAAGGAAATCGATTTGGCAGAAAAAGAAATGCCCGGCCTGATGGCTCTTCGCGAAAAGTATGGAGAATCCAAACCGTTAAAAGGTGCCCGCATTATGGGGTCGTTGCACATGACCATTCAAACGGCTGTGCTGATTGAAACATTAGTGGCTTTAGGAGCTGAAGTACGTTGGTGCTCTTGTAATATATATTCAACGCAGGATCATGCTGCTGCTGCGATAGCTGCTGCCGGTGTACCGGTATTTGCATGGAAGGGCGAGACTCTTGCCGATTATTGGTGGTGCACGTTGCAGGCATTGAGCTTTGACGGCGGCAAGGGACCGAATGTGATTGTAGATGATGGCGGTGACGCGACAATGATGATCCACGTGGGTTATGATGCTGAAAATAATGCTGCCGTATTGGATAAGGAAGTACACGCGGAGGATGAAATAGAACTGAATGCTATCTTGAAGAAAGTGTTGGCAGAAGACAGTACTCGCTGGCATCGCGTAGCGGAAGAAGTGCGTGGCGTATCTGAAGAGACTACGACAGGCGTACACCGTTTGTATCAGATGCAGGAAGAAGGCAAATTGCTGTTCCCGGCATTCAATGTAAACGACTCGGTAACGAAATCTAAGTTTGATAATCTGTACGGTTGCCGCGAATCGTTGGCCGACGGAATCAAGCGTGCAACAGATGTGATGATTGCCGGAAAAGTAGTAGTGGTATGCGGTTATGGTGATGTGGGTAAAGGCTGTTCTCACTCCATGCGTTCTTATGGAGCGCGGGTGCTCGTGACGGAGGTAGACCCGATCTGTGCACTGCAGGCTGCAATGGAAGGTTTCGAAGTAGTGACGATGGAAGAGGCTTGTCTGGAAGGTAACATCTTCGTGACTACGACAGGTAATATCGATATTATCCGTATCGACCACATGGAGAAAATGAAAGACCAGGCTATCGTTTGCAACATCGGCCATTTCGATAATGAAATTCAGGTAGATGCTTTGAAACATTATCCGGGCATCAAATGTGTGAACATCAAACCACAAGTAGACCGTTATTATTTCCCGGATGGACATAGCATTATCTTGTTGGCCGACGGTCGTCTGGTAAATCTGGGATGTGCAACAGGACACCCGTCATTCGTGATGAGTAATTCATTTACCAATCAGACATTGGCGCAGATAGAACTGTTCAACAAGAAATATGATATCAATGTATATCGCTTGCCGAAGCATCTGGACGAGGAAGTGGCTCGCCTGCATCTTGAAAAGATCGGTGTGAAACTGACTAAGCTGACTCCCGAACAGGCCGCTTATATTGGTGTATCGGTGGACGGACCTTATAAAGCAGATCATTATAGATACTAATTTGATTTACGATTAGACGATTTACCATTTACGATTGATAAATAAGGGAGATCGATATTCCACTGTTATCAATTGTAAATGTTAGATTGTCCGGTCGTATTTATTTTTATATTCAAACTTCAATCGTAAATAGTAAATCGTGTCATCGTAAATGAAAAAGTTTCTTCCTGACTTAATAGCCATTCTGGCTTTTATCATTCTTTCTTTCGCCTATTTTTTTCCGGCTGATATCGAAGGTCGTATCTTGTTTCAGCATGACACGGCTGCCGGAGTCGGTGCAGGACAAGAATCGAAAGAGTATCTCGAGCGTACCGGAGAACGTACGCGCTGGACAAACTCGATTTTTGGAGGTATGCCTACTTATCAGATGTCTCCGAGTTACGACTCGACAACGTCCCTGAAAGGGGTGGAGAAGGTTTATCGCCTCTTTCTCCCGGATTATGTAGTGCTGACTTTTATCATGATGCTGGGATTCTATATCCTCTTGCGGGCGTTTGGAATATCGGCCTGGCTGGCAGGATTAGGCGGAGTGATATGGGCATTCTCTTCCTATTTCTTCATTCTGATACCGTCAGGGCATATTTGGAAGTTTGTGACATTGGCTTATATACCACCTACGATTGCAGGTGTCGTTCTGGCTTACCGGAAGAAATACCTGTTGGGCGGAATCGTTACGGCCCTGTTCATCGCCCTTCAGATTCAGTCGAATCACATTCAGATGAGCTATTATTTCATGTTTGTGATTCTGTTTTTTGTAGGAGCTTACTTTGAAGATGCTTACAAAAAGAAAGAATTGCCTCATTTCTTCAAGGCTAGCGGGGTTTTAGCACTGGCTGCCGTGGTAGGAGTCTGCATCAATATTTCCAATCTGTATCATACGTATGAATATAGTAAGGAGACGATGCGTGGCAAGAGCGAATTGAAGCAGGAGGGAGCTGCTGCCAGTCAGACTAGTAGCGGATTGGATCGTGATTATATAACCAACTGGAGTTATGGTATCGGTGAAACGTTGACGTTGCTGGTTCCGAATGTAAAGGGGGGAGGATCAGGATCTACGATGTCACAGAGCGAAGCTGCTATGGCAAAGGCCAATCCAATGTATAACGGTATTTACTCACAGTTACCTCAATATTTCGGTGAGCAGCCGTGGACAGCCGGTCCGGTATATGTGGGGGCATTTGTGATGTTCCTCTTTGTATTGGGGTGCTTTATAGTGAAAGGTCCTCTTAAATGGGCGCTGCTGGGAGCTACTATCTTCTCGATTCTGCTTTCATGGGGAAAGAATTTCATGGGGCTGACGGACTTCTTTATCGATTATGTCCCGATGTATAATAAGTTCCGCGCTGTATCTTCTATTCTGGTAATAGCTGAATTTACAATACCTTTGTTGGCGATTTTTGCCTTGAAAGAGATTTTGAGTAAACCGGATATGCTGAAACAGGAAAAGAACTGCAGAGGAGTGATTGCTGCGTTGGTACTAACTGCCGGTGTGGCACTCATTTTAGCTGTCGCCCCGGGCACTTTCTTCTCCAGCTTTATAACGACACAGGAGATGACTGCTTTGAAACAAGCACTTCCTGCCGAACATTTGGCTCCGTTTGTGGCCAATCTGACTGAAATGCGCGAAGCCATTATTGCTTCGGATGCATGGCGCAGCTTCTTTATTATAGTGATCGGTTGCCTGTTCTTATTCTTGTATCAACTGCGGAAGTTGAAAGCCTCTTTCACACTGGCGGGTGTTGCACTTTTGTGTCTGATAGATATGTGGAGTGTCAATAAACGCTATTTGAATGACGAACAGTTCGTGCCGAAGTCGAAGCGGTCAGAAGCATTCGTGAAAACACAGGCGGATGAGATTATTCTTCAGGATACGACTCCGAATTATCGTGTACTGAACTTCATCGGTTTCCCCGGTAATACATTTAATGAAAACAATACAGCATATTGGCATAAGAGTGTCGGTGGCTATCATGCAGCGAAACTTCGCCGTTATCAGGAAATGATAGACCATCACATCGTGCCCGAAATGAAAGAAACTTATCAGGCTGTGGCTACTGCCGGTGGACAGATGGACAGTGTGGATGCTTCTAAATTCCGTGTACTGAATATGCTGAATACCAAATACTTCATTTTCCCTGCCGGAGAGCAAGGGCAGGCTGTTCCTGTCATGAATCCTTATGCATACGGTAATGCATGGTTCGTAGATAAGGTGCAGTATGTAAATAATGCAAATGAAGAAATAGATGCTTTGAACGATATTCTTCCAACGGAAACAGCCGTAGTGGATGTGAAGTTTAAAGAACAGCTGAAAGGTGTGACAGAAGGATATAAAGATTCACTATCTACCATCCAGTTAACCAGTTACGAGCCAAATCGTTTGGTTTATAAGGCCTCCACTCCTAAAGACGGAGTTGTTGTTTTCTCTGAAATATATTATCCGGGATGGCAGGTGACTATCGATGGCCAGCCGGTGGATATTGCCCGTGCAGACTATATCTTGCGTGCGATAAATATGCCGGCAGGGGAACATACCATCGAGATGTGGTTTGATCCGCAAAGCATACACGTCACGGAAAGTATTGCTTATGCAGCATTGGCTTTATTGTTAATCGGAGTTATGCTTCTTGCGTGGACGCAGCGGAGCAAGATAGCGAAGAAGTCCTAAGCGAAATGAAATAGTACGTAAACCTGTTGTGTATCATAAGGTTATTAAATAAGGGCGGCTCTCTTCCTCACGAAGAGAGCCGCTACTTTACATTCACTAAAAAATTATGAAAAACAAACGCTGTTCATAGAAACATATTAAGTGTGATGTTTTAGAGATTTTTTTTTTCTAATTCCGGACCCTTGTCAGGATGATTATCTTTGTGCATTCTTCTTTGAGAAGCTTTTTTACGTGCGGAATTTTGTTCGGCCTGCCATTTCTCATACTGTTCTTTTGTCAGAATCTTTTTTATTTTCTTTTCTTTGGTTTCTGCGGCTTTCTTTTGTGAGTCGGCAGAATTGGTATCTCTGCTCATCATCGGACCACCTCCCATTCTGCCCGGGAAACCACCTTCTCCCATCATTGGCGGTTGGCCTCCACCCATTGGCGGACGTCCTCCCCGCATACCGGGACCTTCTCCCATTGGTGGGCGATAGTCATCCGAATTTTGCATAGCCTTGAAAAATGCTTTTTGCTCTTTCAGGTTCAGCTTATATATTTTCTTATATTGTTTATCTGTCAGTTGGAGCAACTTATTCATTTGCTCTGTCATCTGGGTTGCTACCTTCTCTGGATTCAGAACTTCGCGTGGAAGATGCTTTTCTTGTTGCTGCCTTTCTTGCGGCTCATTGGCTTCTTGTGCATCTATAAAACCTGCACAGCATGTTAAGCTGACTGCCAATCCTATCAATTTCATGTTTTTTCTCATTTCTCTTACTGCTTTTATTTGTTTTAATATCTCAAAGCTAAGTAGATACTGGAGCAGATAAAAATAAAATCGACTAAGGGTGGAGATTTGTCTATCAAATGCCTGACTTTTCTTCGTCCGATGGGTTTATGCTATTATGCTTTGGGGTGGAGGAAGGTTCCCCGCCTTGAAACTACAACAGTAACCTATTACCATTCTGAAAATACGATGAATAAAGGGTTTGATAATATAGGTGATAGGTGAAAGAGGATTCTTGTTTTTATCTATGAGAGTGACTGTCCATTCATTTACCCATTGAAAAAGGAAAATATGAATATAAACAAATAGTTTGTGGATAGTCTCATTATGCTATAAGCTGCTAAATTTGTAGCCAATAATAGAGCATATATTATGAAAAAACTACTATTCATTTTTTCCTTTTTTTTCTTGTTCGTGTTAAACGGAAAAACACAGGAGGTAGAGATTCTGACATTAGAGGATTGTCTCCGCATTGGTATTGACAATAACTTGTCGTTAGAAGGGAAACGTAAAGAAATACAAAAAAGTAAATATGGCGTATCTGAAAACCGTTCGAAGTTGCTGCCGCAAATTAATGCGATAGCCGGTTATAATAACAATTTTGATCCTCCGGTGTCAGTCACAGACGGTTCATCTTACGGAGTTCCCTATAATATAACGAAAACATTGCAACATTCTGCTAATGCAGGACTGGAAATGCAGATGCCGCTTTTCAATCAGACTCTTTATACTTCTATGTCCATAGCTAAAGTGATGGAAGAAATCAGTCGTCTGTCTTATGGAAAAGCCAGGGAAGATGTTATTCTTCAAATCAGTAAGATGTATTATCTCGGACAGGTCACGGCCGAACAAATCATGCTGATAAAAGCAAATATCACCCGTCTGGAAGAATTGAGAGATATTACACAGGCTTTCTTCGATAATGGAATGTCTATGGAAGTCGATCTGAAAAGAGTCAATATCAATTTGGAAAATCTGAAGGTGCAATATGACAATGCACAAGCAATGATGAAACAGCAATTGAATATGCTGAAATACATTATGGATTATCCGGCTGAAAAGGAAATCGCGCTGACACCGGTAAATACCGATAGCATTACTACGGTAGCCCTGACCGGCTTGTCGGAAAATATCTATGAACTTCAACTCTCACAATCGCAAGTGCAACTGGCGGAACGACAAAAGAAGATCATTACTAATGGATATATCCCTTCTCTTAGTCTGACAGGCAGCTGGCGATATGCCGCATATACGGATAAAGGTTATCATTGGTTCCACTCCGGTCCGTCCAATCAATGGTTTCGTTCCTATGGAGTGGGGCTAACCTTGCGTATTCCGATTTTCGACGGACTGGATAAAACCTATAAAATAAAGAAGGCGATGATCGATATAGAGAACAAAAGGCTGGCATGGGAAGATGCCCGGAAGAATCTGCAAACTCAATATCTGAATGCTGTGAACGACCTGATGAACAATCAGCGTAACTTTAAGAAACAGAAGGATAACTACTTGCTTGCCGAAGATGTGTACGCAGTCACTTCCGACCGTTACCGGGAAGGCATTGCTTCTATGACGGAAGTGCTGCAAGATGAAATGCAGATGAGCGAAGCTCAAAACAACTATATCAGCGCACATTATAACTATCGGGTGACTAACCTGATGCTGCTTAAACTAACCGGACAAATAGAATCATTAGTCAAATAATACGCAAATAACAATCATAAATATGGAAACAATGGAAAATAACCTTCCTTCCGCTACTCATCAGGAGAAAGCAAAAAAAATGAAGAAACTTCGTCGCTGGCAGATTGCTATCAGCCTTTTCGGAGTGGCTATTATTGTTTGGGGAGTGATTGAAGTGATCTGCCTTTTTTTGAATTATAGCCAGACGGAGACTAGTAACGATGCACAAATAGAACAATATGTGTCTCCTATCAATCTACGTGCTTCAGGTTACATTGACAAAATCTACTTTACAGAACATCAGGAGGTACATAAAGGAGATACTTTGCTGGTACTGGATGATCGTGAATATAAAATTCGCGTAATGGAGGCTGAAGCTGCCTTGAAGGATGCGCAAGCCGGTGCGACCGTCATCAATGCTACACTCAATACCACGCAGACAACAGCATCTGTTTACGATGCGTCTATTGCCGAGATTGAAGTACGGTTGGCGAAACTGGAAAAAGACCGGAAACGATATGAGAACCTCGTGAAACGAAATGCGGCTACTCCTATCCAACTTGAACAGATTGTCACTGATTATGAAGCTACGCGTAAGAAGTTGGAAGCTACGAAAAGGCAGAAAAAAGCAGCTCTTTCCGGTGTAGATGAAGTGTCCTACCGTCGCATGAATACCGAAGCGGCTATTCAAAGAGCAACAGCTGCGCTCGAAATGGCCCGGTTGAATCTTTCCTATACGGTTGTAATAGCTCCTTGTGACGGAAAACTCGGCCGTCGTTCATTAGAGGAAGGACAGTTTATTTCGGCAGGGCAGACCATCACCTATATTCTTCCTGATACCCAGAAATGGATCGTTGCCAATTATAAGGAGACACAAATCGAGAACCTGCATATCGGACAGGAAGTATTTGTCACAGTAGATGCCATTAGCGATAAAGAGTTTAAAGGCAAAGTCACCTCTATATCAGGAGCTACCGGGTCTAAATATTCATTAGTGCCGACGGATAATTCGGCAGGTAATTTTGTGAAGATTCAGCAACGTATTCCCGTACGAATCGATTTCACCGATTTATCGAAAGAAGATAACGAACGGTTAGCAGCAGGCATGATGGTAGTAGTGAAAGCCAGACTCTAATCCCTCCGCCTCTTCTGTCTATATACAGTGCCTTATAATTTTTAATTTATATTTTTAATTAGTCCGATGCCCTCTTATCCTAAAAATTATCCTTTCTATGGTTGGATGCCCAAGCCGTTGGGTATTATCATTCTGTTATTTTTCTTTCTGCCGATTCTTACGGTAGGCGGGGTTTATTCGGTGAATAGCACCGAAATGATGAGCGGGCTTGGCATAATATCCGAGCATATCCAGTTTGCCAACTTTGTTACTTCTATTGGTATGGCAGCCTTTGCTCCTTTCCTATATCAGTTGGTGTGTGTACGGCGGGAGAAGATGATGTGTATTGTCGGGTTTGCGTTCATGTATATATTCAGTTATATCTGTGCAAAGACAGACAGCGTTTTTCTGTTGGCGCTTTGTAGTCTTCTGACGGGTTTCTTGCGTATGGTACTGATGATGGTCAATCTGTTCACACTCATTTGGTATGCGGGTGGAATGGAAGCTACCCGCAATATTACTCCGGGGTTGGAGCCGAAAGATACTGCCGGTTGGAATAAATTGGACATTGAAAGATGTGTGAGTCAGCCGGCTGTTTATCTGTTTTTTATGATTCTGGGACAGTCGGGCACAGCATTGACGGCTTGGCTGTCCTTTGAATATGAGTGGAAATATGTGTATTACTTTATGATGGGGATTCTCCTGATCTCTATTTTGCTCTTGTTTATTACCATGCCGAATTATAAGTTTCCCGGAAGGTTTCCTATTAATTTCCGTAAGTTCGGCAATGTCACTGCATTTTGCATCTCGCTGACTTGTCTCACGTATGTGCTGGTTTATGGAAAAGTACTCGACTGGTATGATGACGAATCTATTCGTTGGGCGACAGCTGTAAGTATTCTTTTTGCGGGAATTTTTCTATATATGGACGTAACGCGCCGGTCGCCTTATGTTTTGCTGGATGCGTTCAAACTGCGTACTATACGTATGGGAGCATTACTTTACTTATTATTGATGGTGATAAACTCCAGTGCTATGTTTGTCAATGTGTTTGCAGGAGTGGGGATGCATCTCGATAATCTGCAAAATGCTTCATTAGGTAATTGGTGTATGGTAGGTTATGCTATTGGCGCCGTGATTGCTATGGTGTTGGGAGGTAAGGGGTTACATTTTAAGTATCTGTTTGCGATGGGATTCTTCTTCCTGTCTTTATCAGCTGTTTTCATGTATTTCGAGGTGCAGACAGCAGGAGTTTACGAGCGTCTGAAATATGCAGTTATCATCCGTGCCATAGGCATGATGATTCTGTATGCGCTGACGGCTGCTTATGCCAATCAACGTATGCCTTTTAAATATCTTTCCACCTGGATCTGTATTATGCTTACTGTGCGTATGGTTGTGGGACCGAGTATTGGCGGAGCAATTTATACAAATGTTTTGCAAGAGCGGCAACAACACTATATAACCCGTTATGCGCAAAATGTGGACCTGCTTAATCCGGATGCTTCCACTTCCTTCCTTGGTACGGTACAGGGTATGAAATATCAGGGAAAGAGTGAGACGGAAGCCCGTAACATGGCTGCTATATCTACCAAAGGGCGTATTCAGGTGCAGGCCACGCTCTCTGCACTCAAAGAGATGGCGGGATGGACAATTTATGGTGGGTTAATTTGTATGATATTTGTGCTCGTTGTTCCTTATCCTAAACGAAAATTGCTAACTTAGCGTCGTTTTTGATAATGATCTGTTAATATATTAGTATGATGGATAGCGGACAAGATCGTTTATTGCAGTTTGATCGCGATTTATTAAGTGGGAAAAATATATGTAGTTCCGAAGGGATATTTGTAAATTTTCCACCCTCACTGAAGAAACCTTTTCAAATGAAAGGACTGGGGCTGATTATTTGCCGCCAGGGTAATTTCCAGTTTTCGCTTAATCAGAAAAAGCATTTCGCAGGAGCAGGCGAAAGTTTGTTTATTCCCGAAGACGGCGAGTTTCAGGTTTTGCAAGAGTCGGAAGACATGGAGGTGCGGATTTTGATCTATCAGATAGAACCGATCCGGGATATTATGGGGAATCTGGTTGTTTCCATGTATATGTATTCCCGCCTTACTCCCGAAGAACCTTCTTGTGTATGGTCTACTGGTGAGGAAGAAGAGATTGTAAAGTATATGTCCTTATTGGACAATGTGTTACAGTCGGAAGAAAATTCATTTAAACTTTATGAGCAGAAATTACTTCTACTTGCATTGACGTACAGGATTTGCTCTATTTATAATCGCAAACTCGTCAATGACGGGCGGGAAGTGGGAGGACGCAAAAATGAAGTCTTTATTCACTTGATCCAGTTAATCGAAAAATATTATATGCAGGAACGGGGTGTTGAGTTTTATGCGGATAAATTGTGTTTGTCTCCTAAATATCTTTCTGCCGTTTCTAAGAGTATCTGCGGATATACCGTGCAGGAACTTGTATTCAAAGCTATCATTCGTAAGAGCATCTCATTGCTTAAAAATACGCAGAAAGATATTCAGGAGATTTCAAATGCCTTCGGCTTCCCTAATGCTTCTTATTTCGGTACGTTCTTTAAGAAGCAGGTTGGGGTTTCACCGCAGCAATATCGGAAGAATCTTTAAACGTTTATTCTTTTTCGCCGTAGGCAAGATCGCCTGCATCGCCCAGTCCCGGAACAATGTAAGAATGTTCGTTGATTTCAGGATCGATGGCAGCGCACCAGATTGTCGTCTTGTCTTCCGGAAATACATTCTTTATATGATCGATAGCCTTTTGGCTGGCGATAATCGAAGCAACATGAATTTCGGCCGGGTGGCCTTTGGTCAGCATTGCCTGGTAACTAAGTTCCATACTCCCTCCTGTTGCCAGCATAGGGTCGGTGATAATCAGCGTTTTGTCATCAATGCGGGGAGAAGCGATATATTCTATGTGTATATCGAATTTTAGCGTATCTTTATATTTGCGGTAAGCGGAAACAAACGCATTCTCCGCTCCGTCGAAATAACTAAGGAAACCTTGATGGAAAGGAAGACCTGCACGCAGGATCGTACTGATTACTAAATTGTTGTCCGGTGTACTGACCGGAGCGATTCCCAGTGGTGTCTGGATGTTCTTTACCGAGTATTTAAACTCTTTACTCATTTCATAAGCCATGATTTCTCCGATCCGTTCTATGTTACGGCGGAAACGCAGGCGGTCATTCTGAACTTCTACATTTCTAATTTCGGATATGTACTGGTTTAGAATCGAATTAGTTTGGCCAAAATCAATTACTTTCATATTATATTTTAATCAGATTTTAATCTCATTTTCACAGCATTGCTAGCATACTGACTTGCAAAGTAAACGATAATCTTTCAAATTGCAATATTCAGTTTGCAGATATTGTTAGGAATTTATAAAAGAGTTTCAATTAGGGAAAAATTTCTCTAATACCTTCTTCCTTTCCAAAGAAAGTATTACTTTTGTAGCCGGATTTACAAGGGGCTATCCAAAGCTCCCCATGTTAAGGTGAAAAGAGATAGAAAACAAAATACCAATTTTAATTAATTCAAAGAAAATGGCAAATTTAGATTTAAGCAAGTACGGCATCACAGGTGTGACCGAGATTTTGCACAATCCGTCTTATGATGTTTTGTTCGCTGAAGAAACAAAACCGAGTCTGGAAGGCTTTGAAAAAGGTCAAGTAACTGAATTAGGCGCTGTGAACGTGATGACAGGTATCTATACCGGTCGTTCTCCTAAAGATAAATTCTTCGTTAAGAATGAAGCTTCTGCTGATTCTGTATGGTGGACTTCTGAAGATTACAAAAACGACAACAAACCATGTACTGAAGAAGCTTGGGCTGACTTGAAAGCTAAAGCTGTAAAACAACTTTCCGGCAAACGTTTGTTCGTTGTTGATACTTTCTGTGGTGCTAACGAAGCTACTCGTATGAAAGTACGTTTCATCATGGAAGTAGCTTGGCAGGCTCACTTCGTAACTAACATGTTCATCCGCCCGACTGCTGAAGAACTTGCTAACTACGGAGAACCTGATTTCGTATGTTTCAATGCTTCTAAAGCAAAAGTTGACAACTACAAAGAACTGGGCTTGAACTCTGAAACTGCTACAGTATTCAACCTGAAGACTAAAGAACAAGTAATCCTGAATACTTGGTACGGTGGTGAAATGAAGAAAGGTATGTTCTCTATCATGAACTACATGAACCCGCTTCGTGGTATCGCTTCTATGCACTGCTCTGCTAACACCGATATGGAAGGAACTAGCTCTGCTATCTTCTTCGGTCTGTCTGGTACAGGTAAGACTACTTTGTCTACTGACCCGAAACGTAAATTGATCGGTGACGACGAACACGGATGGGATAACGAAGGTGTATTCAACTACGAAGGTGGTTGCTACGCTAAGGTTATCAACCTGGATAAAGAAAGTGAACCGGATATCTACAATGCTATCAAACGTGACGCTTTACTTGAAAACGTAACTGTTGATGCTAACGGTAAGATTGATTTCACAGATAAGAGCGTGACTGAAAACACTCGTGTTTCTTATCCTATCTATCACATCGAAAACATCGTTAAACCGGTGTCTAAAGGTCCTCACGCAAAACAAGTTATCTTCTTGTCTGCTGATGCATTCGGTGTATTGCCTCCAGTATCTATCTTGAACCCGGCACAGGCTCAATACTACTTCTTGTCTGGATTTACAGCTAAATTGGCTGGTACAGAACGTGGTATCACTGAACCGACTCCGACATTCTCTGCTTGCTTCGGTGCTGCTTTCTTGTCATTGCATCCGACTAAATATGCAGAAGAACTGGTTAAGAAGATGGAGATGACTGGTGCTAAAGCATACTTGGTTAACACTGGATGGAATGGTTCCGGCAAACGTATCTCTATCAAAGATACTCGTGGTATCATCGATGCTATCCTTGATGGTTCTATTGACAAAGCTCCTACTAAGGTTATTCCTTTCTTCGACTTTGTTGTTCCTACAGAACTTCCGGGTGTTGATCCGAAGATCCTTGACCCACGCGACACTTACGAATGTGCTTGCCAATGGGAAGAAAAAGCTAAAGATTTGGCTGGACGTTTCATCAAGAACTTCGCTAAATTTACTGGTAACGAAGCTGGTAAGGCTTTGGTTGCTGCTGGTCCGAAACTCTAATTGGAGAATCAGATATAATATGGAAGGCGGTTCGATTTCGAACCGCCTTTTTTGTTTATGCCTGTGCCTTTCTATGAGAATAAATGCTGTTTGTTTAAAACTTTTCCCTATATTTGCCAAAACAGGAGTACTAACCTTTAAAGGCGGTTATGGTATATCTAGCTACTGACAAACAGACCTATGCGGATCTAAGCATTACAGAGACTGCTAATAATGAGCAATTTCTTTTCTCTTTGTTTTCCAAAACAGAGACAAAAGAAGGAAAAGCGCTGATGTTGAACTGGATTATGTATCCGCTAAGTGATTTGGGGGAAATCCGTAAAAGACAGGAGGCTATTGTCTGGGATGCTTTGCCCGAACTTCTTTTGAATGAAGAAGAGCTGGATTTTATTGAGTATTACCTGGCTTATCGTGACCAGATACGGGAAGCTCATATTTTACTTTCATGTGCTACTGTTATCGACCGTCTGGTGCGATATGATTCGACCCGTTATGTGATCTGCAGAGGGGTGAAATTAGTGGTTCATCTCTTGCATTGTCTGAAGGAATGGGCGGCAGAACTACCACAGGGCGCCCCGCAACTCATGAAAGAATCTGCTGCTATGATTGATAATATTCTCCATGGAAGTGAATTGGAGGAAGTATTGGAGCAGACCTCTGATGAGGAAAAACGACTATCTAACTTTGTCATAGACAAATTCGATTATCTGTTCCGGTGTACTCGGTTGTTATCTTTGAAGGAACTTCTGTCTGTTATATATCTACTTGATGTCTGCCGTACAGCTCACCGGGTGGCAAAAGAGAAGAACTTCTGTTGTATGCCGATAATGGTACCGACAATGGACTTCTCGGTGGAGGGAGTCGTTCATCCTTTTGTGAAAGATGCGCAGCCAAACAGTTGGCAGATGTCCCGGGGAAATATATGCATTTTTACAGGCTCTAATATGGCGGGAAAGTCAACAACTTTAAAGGCATTGACCTTGGCTGTCTGGTTGGCACATTGCGGTTTGCCTGTTCCTGTGAAATCAATGATTTGTCCTCTTTACGAGGGGATTTATACCTCTATTAATCTGCCGGATTCTTTGCGGGACGGACGAAGTCATTTTATGGCGGAAGTACTCCGTATTAAAGAAGTGATGCAAAAAGCTGTGACCGGAAAACGCTGTTTGGTGGTATTAGATGAGATGTTTCGCGGGACGAATGCTAAAGATGCGTTTGAAGCCTCCGTTGCCGTCAATGAATTACTGAAAAGCTTCTCTCATTGTCATTTCTTGATATCGACACATATTTTGGAATATGCGAAAGCCTTTGAAAAGGATTCTTCCTGTTGCTTTTATTATATGGAAGCAGAAATTATTGATGATGCGTTTGTCTGTCCTCATCGGTTGTTGTCAGGGATTTCAGAGGCCAGAGTCGGGTATTGGGTCGTGAAAAAAATACTGTCGGATGGTTTGATGTAATTTTACCTCATTATAGAGGTTGTTGAGATTCTGTTTTATTTTTATTAGATATATATTTTGACTACTTTTGTACAGACTATAAATAGGTTATTAATCTTAAATAACGACGCGACGACCATGAAGAATTTTTATTTCCTTCTTATTAGTTCCCTATTCCTTACCTCCGGGCTTTATGCGGGAGAAACAGATTATACTCAAGGACTTTCCATCTGGTTTGATACTCCGAATACTTTGCAGGGATATGCTGCCTGGTATGGCGGAAGACCGGATTTGTGGAAAGATGAAAATAAACCGGTAACAGCAGGAAGCGGACATAATCTGGATGCCAGTTGGGAGTCACAGTCATTGCCTATTGGTAACGGTAGCCTCGGCGCAAATATTATGGGATCGGTGGAAGCCGAACGTATCACTTTCAATGAAAAAACGCTTTGGCGCGGTGGTCCGAACACAGCGAAAGGTGCGGACTATTATTGGAATGTCAATAAACAATCGGCCCATCTTTTAGATGAAATACGCAAAGCATTTACAGAGGGAGATCAGAAAAAGGCTGAAATGCTAACGCGACAGAACTTCAATAGTGAAGTGTTGTATGAAGCTGACGGAGAAAATCCTTTCCGTTTCAGTAGCTTTACTACAATGGGAGAGTTTTATGTAGAAACCGGACTGAATATGATAGGAATGAGCGATTATAAGCGCATTCTTTCTTTGGATTCGGCTATGGCAGTCGTACAATTCAAAAAGGATCGTGTGGCTTATCAACGCAATTTTTTTATCTCTTACCCCGCCAATGTAATGGTGGTACGTTTCAGCGCGGATCAATCGGGGAAACAAAATCTGGTTTTCAGTTATGCGCCCAATCCCCTGTCTACCGGCAGCATGGTTTCTGATGGAAATAAAGGACTGGTTTACACAGCTTCTTTGGATAATAATGGAATGAAGTATGTTGTGCGCATCCAGGCAGAAACAAAAGGAGGAACACTGTCTAATGCAGATGGAAAGTTGACGGTGAAGGATGCAGACGAAGTTGTATTTTATATCACAGCGGACACTGACTATAAGATTAACTTTGATCCGGATTTCAAAGATCCGAAAACATATATAGGCGTTAATCCCGAAGAAACGACAAAGCAGTGGATGAATAATGCAGTGGCGCAGGGATATACAGCTTTATTCAATCAACATTATAATGATTATGCTACTCTGTTCAACCGGGTTCGGCTGAATCTGAACCCAGCGGTGAAAGGAGTGAATCTGCCTACTTCCCAACGTCTGAAAAATTATCGGAAAGGACAGCCGGATTATTATCTGGAAGAGTTGTATTATCAATTTGGACGTTATCTTCTGATTGCCAGTTCCCGTCCGGGCAATATGCCTGCTAATCTACAGGGGATTTGGCACAATAATGTCGATGGACCGTGGCGTGTGGATTATCATAATAACATCAATATCCAGATGAATTATTGGCCTGCTTGTTCTACCAACTTGAATGAGTGCGTGCTTCCGTTGATTGACTTTATCCGTACACTGGTGAAACCGGGGGAGAAGACTGCACAAGCTTATTTCGGAGCAAGAGGATGGACGGCATCTATCTCCGGCAATATTTTCGGCTTTACCACTCCGTTGGAAAGTCAGGATATGTCGTGGAACTTCAATCCGATGGCAGGTCCCTGGCTGGCTACTCATATATGGGAGTATTACGACTATACAAGAGACTTGAAATTTCTGAAAGAAACCGGCTATGAACTAATAAAGAGTAGTGCGGATTTTGCAGTCGATTACCTGTGGCATAAGCCGGATGGAACCTATACGGCTGCTCCGTCCACTTCGCCCGAGCATGGTCCTATCGATCAGGGAGCTACTTTTGTGCATGCCGTAGTGCGTGAAATTCTGATGGATGCGATTGAAGCAAGCAAAGTGTTGGGTGTAGATAAGAAAGAACGTAAGCAATGGGAGCATGTGCTTGCCAATCTCGTTCCCTATCAAATAGGTCGTTATGGTCAGTTGATGGAATGGTCGGTGGATATTGATGATCCGAAAGATGAACATCGTCATGTGAATCATCTGTTCGGCCTGCATCCGGGACATACTGTTTCTCCGGTCACTACTCCCGAACTGGCGAAAGCTGCTAAAGTGGTATTGGTGCATCGTGGTGATGGTGCTACCGGTTGGAGTATGGGTTGGAAGTTGAATCAGTGGGCGCGTTTGCAGGATGGTAATCATGCTTATACTTTATTCGGCAATTTATTGAAGAACGGAACCATGGATAATTTGTGGGATACGCATCCGCCTTTCCAGATTGATGGAAACTTTGGCGGGACAGCGGGAATCACCGAAATGTTGCTCCAAAGTCACATGGGTTTTATTCAATTATTACCGGCTTTGCCGGATGCATGGAAAGACGGTTCTATCAGTGGTATCTGTGCAAAAGGAAATTTTGAGGTGGATATGATCTGGGAGAATCATCAGTTGAAAGAAGCTGTTGTACGCTCTAATGCAGGAGGCAACTGTGTCATAAAGTATTTGGATCAGACTATCTCCTTTAAAACAGTGAAAGGACGCAGTTATCAGATTGGATATGATGCAGCCAAAGGGCTTATTAAAAATTAAACACAAAATATCGGAAAATTAGAAAGAAAGGATGGTACTGGAGTATTTAAAATTATTCGTGACATTTGCAAAGATTGGGATGTTTACTATTGGTGGCGGTTATGCCATGATTCCGTTGATTGAACGGGAGATTGTTAACAAGCAATGGATGAATAAGGAAGAATTTATGGAGATGTTTGCTTTGACGCAGTCGCTTCCGGGTGTGTTTGCTGTGAATATTTCTATTTTTGTAGGATATAAGTTGTATAAGGTGGGTGGTAGCCTGGTGTGTGCATTGGCTACGATTCTTCCCTCTTTCGTTATCATGATGCTGATAGCCATGTTTTTTGCACAGTTTCAGGATAATGAAGTGATGATTCGTATCTTTAATGGAATACGTCCTGCCGTGGTAGCATTGATTCTGTTTCCTTGCATTTCTGCTGTTAGAGCTTTGAAACTGAAGTGTTTTCAGTTGATTGCTCCTGCCATAGCTACCGTGTTGATCTGGCAGTTCGGCTTATCACCTATTTATATTGTGGTGGCCGGAATTATAGGGGGATTGGTATATACATTATGGTTGAAAGAAAAAATAGCGAATAAACAGGTATGATATATTGGCAATTACTTTGGGTGTATCTTAAAATAGGTATGTTCGGTTTTGGGGGTGGATATGCGATGCTTTCCCTGATTCAACATGAAATAGTGGATCTTCATCATTGGCTGACTCCTCAACAGTTTACGGATGTGGTCGCAATTTCGCAGATGACTCCGGGACCGATTGGCATAAATAGTGCTACTTACGTAGGTTATGCGGTAACACAAAGTGTTTGGGGCGCTGTGTTGGCCACTGTAGCCGTTTGCTTGCCTTCTTTTATTTTGGTGTTGCTAATTTCTTATTTCTTTGCGAAGTGTAAGGATAATAAGTATATTAAAGCGGCTATGTCCGGACTGCTTCCTATGTCGGTCGCGCTGATTGCTTCGGCTGCATTACTTATGATGAATAGAGAGAATTTTATAGACTATAAAAGTATCGGTATTTTCGCAGCCGCCTTTTTGGTTACATGGAAATGGAATCTTCACCCTATTCTGTTGATTTGTCTGGCGGGTGTGGTAGGATTACTGTTGTATTAGTATACTTATGGGAAAAAGAGCCCCCCGGTTGAACACTGTGTTTAACCGGGGGCTCTTTTATAATATTATGAAAGAATAGTTAGTTCTTGTTTGCACGTTTACGTTCGATTTCGTCCAAAATCACTTTACGCATACGCATTGCTTTAGGAGTAACTTCTACATATTCATCTTCCTTAATATATTCCAGTGCTTCTTCAAGTGAGAACTGGATAGGTGGAATCAGGCGTACTTTATCATCCGAACCGGAAGCACGCATATTCGTCAACTTCTTCGATTTGGTTACGTTGATAACCAGGTCGTTGTCATGAGAGTGTTCGCCTACTACTTGTCCTGCATAAACTTCGTCCTGCGGGAAGATAAAGAATTTACCGCGATCCTGCAATTTGTCGATGGCATAAGCAAAAGCTGTTCCGCTTTCCATAGCAATCATAGAACCATTGGTACGACGTTCAATTTCTCCTTTGTGCGGCTGATATTCTTTGAAACGGTGTGCCATAATGGCTTCACCGGCAGAAGCCGTCAGTACATTGGTACGCAAACCGATGATACCGCGTGAAGGCATATTGAATTCAAGATTGATGCGTTCGCCTGTATTTTCCATCTTTACCATTTCACCTTTACGGCGGGTAACCATATCAATAATCTTGCTGGAATATTCTTCCGGTACGTTGATGGTCAACTCTTCAATCGGTTCGCATTTCACACCGTCGATTTCTCTGAAGATAACCTGTGGCTGACCTACCTGCAATTCATATCCCTCGCGGCGCATTGTTTCAATCAATACAGAAAGGTGGAGTACACCACGGCCGGAAACAATCCATTTACCGTCTTCTTCACTCTTTCTTACGCGGAGGGCCAGGTTCTTGTCGAGTTCCTTCATCAGACGGTCGTGGATGTGGCGTGAAGTCACAAACTTACCATCCTTACCGAAGAAAGGAGAATCGTTGATAGCAAACAACATACTCATGGTTGGTTCGTCAATTGCGATGGGTGGCAGTGCTTCCGGACTTTCGAAATCACAAACTGTATCTCCAATCTCGAATCCGTCAATACCTACCAGCGCGCAGATGTCACCGGAAGAAACCTCATTTGTTTTCACACGGCCTAAACCTTCGAAAACATGGAGTTCTTTAATTTTGCTCTTGAACATATCGCCGTTACGTTTCACAAGCGTTATATTCATACCTTCTTTTAATGTACCACGATGTACGCGACCTACGGCAATACGACCGGTATAAGAAGAATAATCCAGAGAAGTAATCAACATCTGGGGAGTACCTTCCAACTGTTGCGGTGCCGGAATGTTTTCGACGATACAATCCAGTAGCGGAGTGATGCTGTCAGTTTGTTGCTGCCAGTCGGTGCTCATCCAGTTGTTTTTGGCGGAACCGTAAATCACGGGGAAGTCCAACTGATCTTCCGTTGCGTTCAAGCTGAACATCAAGTCGAAAACCATCTCGTAAACTTCTTCCGGGCGGCAGTTAGGTTTATCTACCTTATTAACTACCACAATGGGTTTCAAACCGATTTCGAGCGCTTTTTGCAGTACGAAACGAGTCTGTGGCATCGGACCTTCGAAGGCATCTACCAACAGAATACAGCCATCGGCCATATTCAATACACGTTCTACTTCACCACCGAAGTCGCTGTGTCCCGGAGTATCAATAATATTAATTTTTGTACCGTTGTAATTGATGGATACGTTTTTGGAAAGAATCGTTATACCACGTTCGCGTTCCAAATCGTTGTTATCCAGGATAAGTTCACCACTATTTTGGTTGCTGCGGAATAAATTTCCGGCCAATAGCATCTTGTCAACCAGCGTTGTTTTCCCATGGTCAACATGGGCAATGATTGCAATGTTTCGAATATTTTGCATATAATACCTATTATTTGGCTGTAAAGGTACGAAAATAGGATTAGAAATATGCGCAATGATAGCAATTTTTTCTTGTAAATCGTTGTGTGATATAAAGATAATGCCTATCTTTGCACGCTCAAAAGAATAAATTATCAATTAAAATTCTAAGAATTATGTATTTAGACGCTGCTAAAAAGCAAGAAATCTTCGGAAAGTACGGAAAGTCTAACACTGACACCGGCTCAGCTGAGGCCCAAGTGGCATTGTTTTCCTACCGTATTTCTCACCTGACTGAGCACATGAAGCTCAACAGAAAAGATTATAGTACTGAAAGAGCGTTAACAATGTTGGTAGGTAAGCGTCGTCGCTTACTTGATTACCTGAAAGCAAGAGATATCGAAAGATATCGTGCTATTGTTAAAGAGCTCGGTTTGCGTAAGTAATCTACTTGTCGCGAAAAGATTTAAAGCCGTTCCTCATTTATAGAGGAGCGGCTTTTTTTAGTTTCTTCTTTTTCTTCCTGATAGTCGTATTTTCTTCGGTTATAATTGTGTTCATCTAAAGATTTTGCTATTTTTGCAGCTTAATTATTATAATTTATCACCTTTGATAACTAAAATGCTTTCAAAATGGATACAAGTAAGATTGTTGGCGAAAAAATTAAAGCCCTCCGCGAAGATAAATCAATAAGCATAGAAGAGTTGGCACAACGTTCGGGTTTGGCTATCGAACAGGTTGAACGTATTGAGAATAACATTGATATACCTTCTCTTGCACCGCTAATTAAAATTGCGCGTGTATTGGGAGTACGTCTGGGGACTTTCCTTGACGATCAGGATGAAGTCGGACCGGTGGTTTGTCGTAAGAAAGAAGCCAAAGATGCGATTAGTTTCTCCAATAACGCGATTCATTCTCGCAAACACATGGAATATCACTCGTTGTCCAAGTCAAAGGCGGATCGTCACATGGAGCCGTTTATTATTGATGTGATGCCAACGGAAGATACCGACTTCGTGCTTTCTTCTCATGAAGGGGAAGAATTTATCATGGTTATGGAAGGTATCATGGAAATCAGCTACGGCAAGAATACCTATTTGCTGGAAGAGGGTGATAGCATTTATTATGATTCCATTGTTCCTCATCATGTACATGCTTACGAGGGGCAGGCTGCAAAAATCCTGGCAGTAGTTTACACGCCAATTTAATGAAATAATAGGAACCAAGACTTAAGTATAATTACATGCAATTATTTGATCGTACTTTGGGGCAGTGGCTGGAGCACTGGGCTGAAGAGACTCCTGATAAGGAATATATCGTATATTCCGACCGAAATCTCCGTTTTACCTGGAGTCAGTTGAACCGTCGTGTGGATGATATGGCAAAAGGGCTTATTGCCATTGGTGTGGAACGTGGTACTCATGTGGGTATCTGGGCGGCTAATGTTCCCGATTGGTTGACATTGCTATATGCCTGCGCGAAGATTGGTGCGGTATATGTTACAGTGAATACGAACTACAAGCAATCGGAGTTGGAGTATCTTTGCCAGAACTCGGATATGCATACGCTTTGTATTGTGAATGGTGAGAAGGATAGTGATTTTGTGCAGATGACATACACGATGCTTCCTGAATTGAAGACTTGTGAGCGTGGACATTTAAAGAGCGAACGCTTTCCATATATGCGAAATGTAGTATATGTAGGTCAGGAAAAACATCGTGGTATGTATAATACAGCGGAGATCCTGCTGTTGGGAGATAATGTGGAAGATGACCGTTTGAACGAACTAAAAAGCAAAGTGGATTGTCACGATGTGGTAAATATGCAATATACGTCGGGCACTACCGGTTTTCCGAAAGGGGTGATGCTGACACATTATAATATCGCCAATAATGGATTTCTGACGGGGGAACACATGAAGTTCACGGCAGATGACAAACTTTGTTGTTGCGTTCCGTTGTTCCATTGTTTTGGGGTAGTATTGGCTACCATGAACTGTCTGACTCATGGTTGTACACAAGTGATGGTAGAACGTTTCGACCCGTTGGTTGTGCTGGCCTCTATTCATAAAGAACGTTGTACGGCTCTTTATGGTGTGCCGACTATGTTTATCGCCGAGTTGCATCATCCGATGTTCGATCTCTTTGATATGTCTTGTCTTCGTACAGGTATTATGGCAGGTTCTCTATGTCCTGTTGAACTGATGAAGCAGGTAGAAGAGAAAATGTATATGAAGGTGACTAGTGTATATGGACTGACGGAGACTGCTCCGGGTATGACAGCTTCTCGTATTGATGATCCGTTCGATGTACGTTGTAATACGGTAGGACATGATTTCGAATTTACGGAGGTGAAAGTGATTGATCCTGAAACAGGTGAAGAATGTCCGGTTGGGGTACAAGGTGAAATGTGTAACCGTGGTTATAATACCATGAAAGGATATTATAAGAATCCGGAAGCAACGGCGGAAGTGCTTGATGAAAACAACTTCTTGCATTCCGGCGACTTGGGTATTAAGGATGAAGATGGAAATTACCGGATTACCGGACGTATCAAAGATATGATTATTCGTGGTGGCGAGAATATTTATCCGCGCGAAATAGAAGAGTTTCTTTATAAGCTTGACGGAGTGAAAGATGTTCAAGTAGCTGGTATTCCTTCTAAAAAGTATGGTGAGGCAGTCGGAGCATTTATTATTTTGCAGGAAGGAGTACAAATGCAGGAAGCCGATGTACGTGATTTCTGCAGAAATAAGATATCCCGTTATAAGATTCCGAAATATATTTTCTTTGTGAATGAATTCCCGATGACGGGTAGTGGAAAGATTCAGAAGTTCAGACTGAAAGATCTGGGACTGCAACTTTGTAAAGAGCAGGGTATAGAGATTATTTAGAGACTCATGATTATTTAAAGACACACAAAGTTTTTCGATTATAAACAGTGAACGGTGAACTCTCTGCAATCAATTATGCAGTTTGTTCACCGTTCACTATTTGTATGCTCTTATCCGGTTTTGTCTCCGGCGTCAGGTTGCGTGTTATTAAATGAAATCATCGCCCAGTTGCATTTGGGCGTCGTTTACATATTTACGGATAGCATGTTCTTCATCTTTGCGGCAAATCAAAAGAACGTTGTCCGATTCGGCTATCAGAAATCCTTCCAGTCCATCGATAACGGCCAGTTTGCCTTTCGGAAGTACTACCATATTATCTTTACTATTATATATAAGTGAATGGCACTTCAGCGTAACATTGCCTTCCGGGTCTCTTTCCGATAAATCATAAAGTGATCCCCAAGTTCCAAGATCGGACCAGCCAAAATCTCCTAATGATACATACACATTATCCGCTTTCTCCATAATGCCGAAGTCGATGGATACATTAGGACATGCTGGGAAGTTTTCTTCGATGAATGCTTTCTCCTTGTCGGTGGCATAAATATCTTTTCCCGGTGCCAGTTTGGAAGCTAATTCAGGCAGTAAATCTTCACTTGCTTTGATGATTGTATTTACATTCCACATAAATAGGCCGGAATTCCAATAAAATTCTCCGCTCTCTACGAATACTTTAGCTAATTCCAGTTCCGGTTTTTCAGTGAATGTTTTTACTTTATAGAAGTTTCCTCCTGCGGGTTCGTCTATTTGTATATATCCGTACCCTGTTTCCGGGCGATTGGGTTTAATACCTAATGTCAGTAGCTTTTCCGAGCGTGAAACAAAATCAAGTCCTTTTTCGATAGCGGCAAGAAACTCATCCTCTTTTAAAATTAAATGGTCTGAAGGAGCGACTACGATATTGGCGTTCGGGTTCAGTGCCCGGATGTGGTAAGCGGCCCATGTTATACACGGAGCGGTATTTCGTCTTGCGGGTTCCAGCAGAATCTGTTCTTCGTTCACTTCGGGCAATTGTTCCTTCACTAAGTCCGCATACATTGCATTGGTAACGATGAAAATATTTTCTGTTGGGATAACCTTTTGGAACCGGTCGAAAGTCTGTTGTAAAAGTGAACGGCCCGTTCCGAAGAAATCTAAGAATTGTTTGGGCAATGTTTTGCGGCTAAACGGCCAGAAGCGGCTTCCAATGCCGCCACCCATAATCACGCAATAATTATCCTGGTTTGTCATGATAGTGACTCTATTTTAAAGTTTCTGCTAATGTACGGTTTATTCTCTGAATAGAGAAGTGTTTAAGATATGTTTTATTATTTTTTTTCTCCTTTTTTTGCCAAACTATTGTGGATTCAAAATAATGTCGTATCTTTGCACCGCAATTGAGAAATCAAGTATGCGCCCAGATGGCGGAATCGGTAGACGCGCTGGTCTCAAACACCAGTGGATTCACTTCCATCCCGGTTCGACCCCGGGTCTGGGTACTGAAGCGGAGAAAGTAGAAATACTCTCTCCGTTTTTCTTTTCTACTCCTCGTAAATTGTTGGTCATACCGAAATTCGGATCAATATAAAATCAAAGCGGGATAAAAAATAAGGTAAAATGTAATATTAAGAAATGATGATTGATAAACTGGATTTATTATCAAAAGATGAACTAAAGGAACTGGTCAGAATATACGCAAGAAACATCTATGCACTTGATGGAGTATGGTTTCAATCCGTAGAAGGAAAGAACGGTATGGATGAAGCTATGTTGCACGATGAAAATGCATGGAGAAAATTCACCCGTACGGAAGCCCGGAGAATCAAGAAATTTCTGGAACTTCCTGAACAGGCAGGACTCGAAGGACTGGAGAAAGCATTAGCGATTAGATTTTCTGCATTGTCGAATCCTTCGGTAAGCCTTTTCAGGGAAGGAGATTCTCTTATATATCGTATCAATGAATGCAGGGTGCAGACTGCCCGAAAGAATAAAGGCATGCCATTTCATCCTTGTGCGTCTCCTGGTTTTATCGAGCATGATGGATTTGCACGCGTCATAGACGAAAGAATCGTTACTGAAATGATTAGCTGTTATCCGAACGTTACTGATCCGGAGTGTGCTTGTTGTTGGAAATTCACATTAAGGCAGTAATTCAAATTCTCCATAAGCCACTTTGGTGCCTCTGTTGAATGATTTGTAGATACGGTATTTCCCTGGATGGTTGGGGGATTCTGATGTATAGAGTTTAATTGTTTGTTGGTGACTGGGGTGCTCCGGTGGGAAAATCCACAGTATATCATTAACGACAGGATCGGTCGGCAATGTTTCCCATTGCCGTTTGCTTTTGTTATAGTAAGCGAGGCTGTACTTTTCTCCGCACTCATATTCATAGTGGGAGTGGTTGGTGATAGCTATTTTTACTTCTGTAGTTGATAGCGGATAATGATCGTGTTCTGTTTCTATAGAAAGCGAAGCGGGACTTATGTCCTCTCCAGTCGGAATGTCACGGGGAATAGGTCGCAATGTGACGGAGTTCGTTTGCGATGATTGGTTGGTTTTCTTAGGTAGCACTGTATAAAGTCCTTGTTCGTCTTTTATTATCTCATATTTTCCCGATTCCAACCACGTATTCCAATCCTTAAAAAGGCCGGTGATAAATAGGTATAAATCTTCGGAAATATATATTTCTGTACCTGACTTCAAGTCGCATGCCAACTGACCATTTACGACAGACAGATGTTTCTGGGCTCTTTGTAAGGCTTTCAAATAGACTACCTGATTAAATGCGTAATCTTTATTGAAACCTCGCCCCGTGAATAAATCTATTGCAGCATACGACATCGTTCCTCTTGTCTTCAGAAAAGTAGTGTCGGTTATAGACGTCTTGTAGCTATTAGCTTCTTCCCACATCTTTCTTTTTTCCTGTTCTCTGAATTTCTGCACAATCTCGCTCACTTTATCTTGTTCGCTTGTTTCTCTGTGAGATTTTAGGCTGTCATTATCTTGTAATTCGTCATAAAGAGGTAAAGCAAAAAAAGTGTTATTGTCCTTTTCAAACTGTTCTATGATACATGGGATAATTTTCTTACCCATAGCTTTTAGCTCTTTGAATTGGGGTAAAATGGTGTAAGCACGGGTACTTGAACTTAATTGTACTTTGGGATTGTTGTGTATTTCTTTTTCCCAGGCATTAAATAAACTGTCAAATTTGGCTATATCCTCTTTTGTCAAAATATCACTTTTTTCTGTATTCTGTTTAATACATCCCGTAGTGATAAAGATAAATGGCAGAATAAAGAAAAGTGTTCTCATCGTTTTAATTATTAATCGGTTTTGTAATAGGTTTGCATAAGGGTATGTCAAGCTTTTGATCTGTTTCCTGCAAATATAAAAATAATATTTCTAAACCGATAAACTGGATGCTGCTGTTTTTTTACCGGATAAGAAAACGTTTATTCGTTTTTCGATGTGATACTAGCTGCCCTTTGATAAATAATGTGAAAAAACAGTTTTAACCTCATCATCGAATTAACTTTCACCCATTTGTGAGGTCTAACATACATAACTTATTTAATATGAGAATTAAAATGATGAGAAAGCAAATTTTAAGTTTGGCAGTTGCGTTATTGATTGGCTCAACTGTATGTATGGCTCAAAATCGTCAGAATGGAAAGGCTGATAGAGAGAAACGTATGGAACAGATTGTTGCCGATCTGGGCTTGAATGAAAAGCAGGCCAAAGATTTCAAAGCTGCAATGGAAGAAATGAGACCTGCGAAAAATAAATCGAATGAAAGACCTACGCGGGAAGAAATGCAAAAGAAAAGGCAGGAAATAGATGCTAAAATAAAAAGCATTCTGACCGATGAACAATATAAGAAATACCAGGATATGCGTAAGAAGGATAACGCGAAGAAAAAGAAAAAAGCAAAATAAGTACTATTCGTTTAATCTAAACCTGTCAAACGGAGAATCGTAAAAGATAATCTGTTATGACGCTATACTTAATTTTCGGTTCTTTCATTAATAATTTATTTAATCTACATGATCATTTTCGTTCTACTAAAGTTGAATGCAGGCTCCATTTAAATGAGTCTATTTTTTCAATTTGAGTAGAACGAAAATTTGTTAGGCGATGTTTCGTCTTATATCTATACTCCCTCCACTAAAGCTTTTCTTTATGCTTTTATCTTTCAATCTTTCACCTTCTGCTGAAACTCCCTGTCTATGGTAGTTGTACGTTGGTGATAGATGTAAAATGATCTGTCACTGATCTGTCATCTTTCACTGGATATTTTTTATTGCAAACTTATCCTCTTCCCGGCTTGATTCGTATTACTTTGTAGAAATTACCGCGTTTCGTATGCAAAGAAGGTATTTTGTTCTTTTGTAATATTCTTCCGAACTGGACAATACTGCAGATAGATACATGAATCTTGCTGTCATGTTGTAGTTGTTGCAGTATTTCAATGGCAAGGAGTTGCTCGCATTCTTCTCCTTCTTTTGCCCCTCGGAAATATTCGTGAAACAACTGTTCGGCAACCGGCATGACTTGAAATTCCTGATTATTCTCCGTCATGACATTTTCATCTTCCGTGTTGAACCAATATCGCTCTCCTCTATATAAGTCGTGCATGGCTTGTGCATAAAGCTGCTCATAATCAATGGGGGAGCAGTCGATGGGACCGGTCACGTTAATGACGATGTAGCGTCGGCTGCCGGAAGTATCAGTCAGTAGGTCCTTGTGATTGCTTGTCCCAATGAAAGATGCGTATCGGCGCATCTCTTGAGTAGCGGTGCCATGCGGACGTCGGACGTTGACAACCGGTTTTTGAAGAATATGTTTCAGAAATGCCTGCTGGCTCACTCGGTTCTGGTCAAATTCATCCATATTGATGAGTGCGAACCTATTCAGCGACAGTTCGGCATCCCGCTTATTGCTGAAATCAATGCGGTCGGTATAATAAGCCTGTAATTCAGGTGGAAGCAGACTTCGGCAAAAGGTGGATTTTCGGTATGCCTGCGGACCGACCAGTAACGGTACAGTACAATTGGCGTATTTCCGGTCTGTCTGACGCCAGTGGGCTACCATATTCAGAAACCAGCGGTAAAACAAGTCAGGCCAGTGGGTATTGTTGCAAGGAACCCGGGTTGCCAGTTCCCGAATCCGGTCACGTCCGTCCCAATGGATGTCCAGCCTGAAAAGGAAATCTTCAATAGGATTGAAAATAGGGATACGGTCGGAGTCCAGATACCGGACGACGTCTCTGTCCCATAGGTTAAGCCCTTCCAGGCGTGCGTTCATTGCGATGCTGTTCCGTATACGGTTACTGATGGGGCGGAAACAGAAACAAAACGTGTTTCGTTCGCGGTATTCCGTAACTGTCGTCATCGTATTGTAGCGAAATTCATATCGGCGTTGCATGAATTCTTCCGTCCGAAATTCCAGTTCCTGTTCTGCTGATAAGGGAGATTTCTTTCCGAAACCTTTTTCGCACGTATATACATTCTGTATGGTTTGCCGGATCAGGAATTCTTTATTCTTTGTATAGAAATGGGCGGTGGACCAACGGATCGTCTCTTCTTCCGGTATTCCTGCCTGAAAACAGTTCTTCGCTACCTGAACCAGCAAAGGCTTCAGGTCTTCATCGGAATGAATATGGATTCTTGGCTGTAATTCGCTTAGTGATTGATATGCCTTGTTTAAAGCAGCTTCGAAGAGAGCGGATAATGTGTCGAAACTGTCATATCCCGGAATCAACCGTTTGAATGGAGATGCTTCTGCTTGCACAGCTTCCTTGTAAGTTGTTTCCGAAGGCATTTCCAATGGCTGCCGCATGTAAATCACGGTAGATTCAGGGTTGTAATAAAGTTCCGGGTCATAAGTCTGTCGGCAGAACTGTTCCAGAGCAGGATTCTTCAGTTCGATAGCATAGGAAAGGGCGGGCTGGTATAGGCTGACCGCTTTTCTGTAGGCATTTGCCTGAAATATTTCCGCTTCTTCCCGTTTTTGAGGAAGTGACTTATCGGGACGTGTGAATCGTATCCATATTTTTACGGAATGTCCTCCGGAACCCATAAAGGCTGCGAATGTATGTGAAAGTTCGGCCGCTTCCTGCTTCACCCGGTTTACTTCCATCCGGTTGGCGAGATGATTCACTTCTATTTGTATAATGCCGTTATATCCGGTCATCTGTATACCGTTGACTGTTTTGCGAAAAGTGGCAGCTGGGACAACTTTGACCAATTTCTTGACGTCGTCCAGTTTGCTGTCCGGTGATGCGTAACGGATGCTCGTGCGTAGGTTGCTGACTGGCTGGGCTTTCGTTTCATGCTTCATCGTTTCTATTTGTATGTTTATGTCCAACGTTCGCATGGTTGTCGTTTCTCCGTTGTCCCGCATCAAAGTAAGTTTCATGATAGATGTGTTTTTGTTTATGTCTCTTTATTTAAAAGGCGAGTAAAGGTATGTTTTATTATTGGACTCTCCAAATATATCATCTTCTCTTTGTTGGACCTTCTTATGTACTGTCTCTTACATTGGCTATTAATAGAAAAGTTCCTTTCTTCCCTATGCAAAGTTTCTTTTGGCTGTTTGCAATCTATAAATGAAAGCTTTGATTATATAAATGCAAGTTCCGTTTTTATAAATGAAACTTTCATTTATAAAAACGGAACTTGCATTTATAGTTTGAATCAGGTGAGGAATAAGTTTTCTATTAATGAAAAGGAACTTATCTATTAATAGTTCAGGAAAGAAATAGCTGTTCCTTTGAATGTGATAAGTGGTGAAAGATGAAAGATTGGGTGATAGATTGAAAAAGAACTGTCAATGGTTTGAAAGTACGATGAACAAAAGGATTTGTGACTTTCGGTGAAAGATGAAAGATATAAATAATATATTTATAATGAATGCTATCTTTTTGTTGTTGTGATTTGCAAAATAAAAAATGTCATGATAGACATGTTTTTCGCATCAATAGTTCTGTTTTTGGTCTGTTTAGACATGATTGGGGCTTTTGTAATTTTTTCTTGCTATATTATTCGTTATATTTGAGACTTGTAATGATGATGCGGTGAACTAGAATATGGAGAATATGTTTGTCCAGGTCTCTGAAATCGCCAATGAAAGGACTGCACAAGGACAACATTTTAGCAGCATGATATTTGTATCTGTTAAAAGCTAATACTGATTATCGTGCTGCTTTCTTATTTTATCAGATAAATGAAGAATTTATTCGCATAATTCTTTTTATGTTTCCGGTTTATTGTATATCAGGATTTTAACCTGTGGTGCTTACGAGGAGTTTGTTGCGTATACCAGTGATATGAAAAGACTGAACTTGATATGTTTTGTAATGAAGGTCATAAAAACAATAGATATTAATATTGATAACCATGATTAAAGCAACAGATTTTATTCATCCTGAGGATGCAGCTGCATTGAGGCAGTTGGAAAGTATTCCCGGATTCCCGACCCTAGTGAAAAAGTTAATGTCAATGGGATTGGAACAACTGCAATATGGCGTTAATATGGCATCTGCAATTCGTTTATCACCGAGTCAATTGCCGAAACTGTATAATCGTCTGCCACCGATTTGTAAAAAGTTGGGTATTGAGCAACCGGAGTTCTATCTCTCTATGGATCCTAATCCTAACGCATGGACCTTTGGCGATACAAAGATTTTTATAACGATCACTTCCGGTTTGGTTGATATGATGACCGAAGAGGAGTTGGATGCAGTGATTGCCCATGAATGCGGGCATATCCTTTGTCATCATGTCTTGTATCATTCTATAGCTCATTATGTGATGGATGGTCTGGATTCGCTGGGCGTTTTGGGGAGTTTGGGAGCTCCTCTTCAATATGCGATTTTGTATTGGGAACGTAAAAGTGAGTTGTCCTGTGACAGAGCTGCCAGTATTGTGACTACTCCGGCCATAGTGGCAAGCACGATGGCTCGTCTATCCGGAGGTCCGACTTCTATAACAAAGAATATCGATATGGAGGAGTGGGCTAAACAGGCAGACCAATATGAGGCTATCCGTAATGACGGATTATGGAATAAGACATTGCAGGTAGCGGCAATAATGAATCAGAATCATCCGTTCTCGGCTGTGCGGGTTAAGGAAATCTTGAAATGGGGAAAAAGTTCTCAATATAAGACTATAGTAGATCATCTTTCGGCAGAAAAATCAGGCAAGGTATGCTCGAATTGCAAACAACCGATAGTGGATGGCTGGACCTATTGCAAACATTGTGGAAATAAACTTTAAATATAATAGCTTATGTTTTTTAATGAACAAGGAATGTTGAATTTAGACGAGGCGGTCATGAACCAGCCCACATTCAAGAAGATTATGGAAGATGGTATAGTTACTGAACAGGAGATCAAGGAACAGTCTGAAAGAATTGTTTCTATATTGAAGTCTATGGAAAAGAACTATACGGAAGAGCAACAGCGTGAAATTAAAGAATTGCTTGTTGAAGCCGGTGTGTTATTTACAACGAGCCAATATCATGCATTACAGTCATTACACTTTTAAAAATAGAATTATGGGAACATTTGCAACAAAAAAGATACTTCAGGGCAATCCTTCTTTGATTCCTGTTATTGCTGAACAAATAAAAACAGAATTTGCGGCCGAGCAGTTTGAGGTACAAATAGATAATTTATTAAGTGGTGGTGTTGATATTTCTATATCAAAGGGCGGTTTATTTAAAGCTGTACTTGGTTTGAAGTCTGCATTGAAAGTCAGCTTGATACCTAAAGATAATGCAATAGCGTTTGAGGCTGGGATAGGGATCTTTGGGCAACAAGCTATTCCTACTATCATTTCTATGCTATTCTTCTGGCCGGTACTTATCACGCAAATTTGGGGGATAGTACAACAGTCCAAACTTGATGATAAGGCGCTCGAAATAGCTGAAGAGGTGCTAAAAAATCGGGATTCTTTTACAACTCTGAATTTGGATATTAACGGTATGGTATTCTGTACGAACTGCGGATATCGGAATATCAAAGGTGCAAAATTTTGTTCGGAATGTGGACAGGCATTGTAAGGAGTTAAAAGCGATGGTTTTATTAAACCATCGCTTTTAATGAATAAAATAGTAAAGGCAAGTAGCAAGGACTATAAGAATAATAAAGGTAAGATTCTAGATAATTCTATAGTTATAATGAAAATGACATGAGTAAATTACGTTTGATAACAGCATTCCTTTTTGCCATCTTCATGGTATTGGGAGTTACAGCACAGGTTCATACCCAGAAGGGGATAGTCCGCAAGGTTACCCGTTCGGCTTCCGATCCTTTCATTCCGGTGCAGGGTGTACAAGTTATTGTGTCGGGGGAAGCTAATAAAGCAAGCGATAAGGACGGACGATTTTCGTTGAAGGTGAAGGTCACGGATAAGGCAGGTAGTTATACACTGACAGCCGTGCGTGTGCCACAAGGTTCCAAGTATATGTTGGCTTCGCCATCGAAAGGTAAACGACTATTTATATCTGCCAATGACTTGGAAGTCTCGTTGATAACACCAGAAGAAAAGGAGATGGAGTATAAGAAGCGGTATGAGTTACTGAAAGAAAAGTATGAAGAGCAGTCGTTATCTTTACGTAAACTACGCAATGAACTGAATAAGCGTCTTGGAGAATTGAGCGAGTCGGATGTACATTATGCACGTCTGAAAGCGGAGTGTGATAGCATCCGCAAACTTTATCTTGACTACATCAACAATGAGGATAAGATAGATGAGGTTATCAAGGAACTAGCTGGAGAGCTGGCACTGACCGATTATCAGAGCTTGGACTCTTTGGAACTGAGAATCTATAAACTGAAAAAAAACGGAGAATGGAAGGCGCTTAATGACTTGATACGCGAGTCTATGCCCGGCGGAGCCGAGGAGGCCTGGAAGGTGATTGAACAACAGCAACGGAATGCGGACGCAAAAGTAGAACAAGCCAAGCTTGAATTAGCTAGAGGACTGTCAGAACAACAACGGTTGATACAACAACGCAGTCAATGGTTTGGGAAAATGGAGACTGCTATCGAATCATTCAAGATGCAGCATTTGAATGATTCGGTTTCGCATTATTATGAGATTCTCACGAAAGCTGCTCCAACAAATTGGGATTATTTGATTGCAGCGGGAAGGTTTGAAGAAGATTATATGGCTGATTACAATCGGGCTATGAATTATCAGTTGTCTGCATTGAATACAACAGACAATGATACATACAAAGCAACTAGTTACATTATAATAGGGGGAATATATGAGAAGCTAGATGACTATTCTAAAGCTTTGGAATGTTATGAAAAGTCTTTGAAGATTCGGCTATCTGTTTATGGCGAAAATGATGAAATTGTGGCTAATGATTATGAACGTATGGGACAGATATATTTCGCTCAAGATGACTGTTCTAAAGCTTTGGAATATTATGAAAAGTCTTTGAATATCTATTTGATGATTTACGGTGAGAACGCTTCATGGGGAATAGCCAATGTATCTATTGGTATGGGACGTGTATATTCAAATCAAGGAGATTACTCCAAAGCCTTGGTCTGTTTTGAAGGGGCCTTGAAAATATTTTTGTTGCTTAATGGAGATAACCACCCTGCTGTAGCTACAAGTTACAGTTATATAGGACAGATATATTTTGCTCAAAATGACTATTCTAAAGCTTTGGATTATTTTAAAAAGTCTTTGAAATTGGATTTGTCGTTTTTTGGTGAGAACCATCCTTCTGTAGCTTCCGGATATTATAATATTGGGTATGTGTATTTTGCTCAAGGGGATTACTCTAAGGCTTTGGAATATTTTGAGGAGGTTTTAAAGATTCGTTTGTCAGTTTATGGTGAAAATCATTCCCGAGTAGCTTCTGTTTACAATGATATAGGAGAAATATATTCCGTTCAAGGAGATGATTTCAAAGCTTTGGATTATTTTAAAAAGTCTTTGAAAATAGTTTTGTCAGTTTATGGTGAAAATCATTCTCAAGTATCTTCTATTTATGATCATATAGGAGAAGTATATTTTGCTCAAAAAGATTATTCTAAAGCCTTATATTATTTTGAAGAGTCTTTGAAAATCCGTTTGTCTCTTTTTGGTGAGAACCATCCTGAGGTAGCTTTGAGTTATTATAGTATAGGGAGTTTGTATATAATTCAAGGTGACAAATCCAAAGCTCTGAACTATTATGAGAAGTCCTTGAAAATCCGTTTGTCTGTTTATGGTGAAAATCATCCTTTGACAAAGGAAATTATGGATTTGATTAATGTTGCTAATAGTAAGGTATTACAATCTCCTGAAACAACAAAATAATTTATGAAAACTCATATTATATTAGGAACCATCACCGAAAAGATCTTTCGCTTTTGAGCGAGGAATGTCAGAAAACTATATTGTTCTTGAGTGTGCTGATGGAGGATAGAAACAAATATATTAATGTTTTTGATTTGAACAATAATATGATAGGCATGCAATTGCAGATATATCCCATGAATGTGTAGGAAAAAGAAAAAATAGTGGAATGTTATCAAATGTGGTTAATTTTAAATAGAAATCAGACGAAATGGCACACATTTTTTTTGCTTTTATTAGCTATCGTCATACGGACATTAAGGCGGCGAAGCGATTACAGTTTTTATTAGAATCGTACAATTTGCCGACAATGATTCAGAAAATGAAGCCGGAGGCACCTAAACGGTTTAAAGTCTTTCGTGATGCTGATGAACTGACGAGTGGTGTACTTAGTGACGAACTGCATCATAAATTGGATGAATCGAAATATCTGATTGTCATTTGTTCGCCGAATTCGGCACAATCGAAATATGTAGGGGAGGAGATTGCCTACTTCCGCTTGAAGGGACGCGAAAGAGAGATTATACCTTTTATCATTGACGGTATTCCTCATTCCAAAGATCGGGAATGTTTTCATGCTCAACTGACGTTAGGCGGATTGGAACTTTTGGGGATTGATGTGCAGGCGGAAAATTCAAGATTCCATGCGATACGTTTCCATCAAGCATTTATCCGTCTTGTGGCAAGGATGCTTGATGTAGACTTTGGCGTATTATGGAATCGTCGAAAGCATTTTCTCATTAAGCTGACCACTTTGATGATTGTTGTCTTTTCCATTATCATTGGACTGGCAGTGAACGCAATTCATTCACGTCCTTTTGATTTAGCAGTGCAATTATCACAAACACCTTGCAAGGCTCTCCCACTTAGTGCCGATGAAACAGACAGTCTGTATCTGTTTCTAGGTGAAAATGATCTACGCACAGTGGTTCTAAAAGATTTGGATAATGCTGTTTTGTTTCCCAACATTCCGGGAAAGTATAAAGGACAGAATATGAGAATTGTTGCAAAGGCTTATGGTTGCTATGTGTTGGACACAATCGTATCTATTACTTCAAAGATGGCATTGCCTATTCAACGGAATCCTGAAACGTTTGGGCATATTCAATACTGTATTGTAGATAATGAAACGGAAAAGCAACTTATAGGTGTAACATTCGACTTTGGCTTTCTGAAAGTGAAAACGAACGATGAAGGTATACTCGATGTACTCATTCCAATAGACCGGCAGCAGGTGTCTTATCCGGTGAAAATTGATTATAACGGAATCTCTATGCATCTGACCTATTCTGGAGATTCATTGCAGGCGTCCGGTCATACTGGTCTTAGTACAATTTATGTTCAATATTGAGATATGAAAAATAGTGGTATAGAAACGTTTACTCATACTAAACTCACTAAAGCCGAATTATTCATAAATTTTATCCAAAAGAAGAGAAAAGAATAAAATAAACAAGAGACGTCGTAACAACCTATCCATAAAACGATTATATTTATTGCAGCGAGAGAGCACTTTAAGTAATGCTTAAGAGGAAAAACGAAAAGTAGTATATATACTATATATTTTCTATTATTAATTACTTAAACACATTTTTTATGGAAGCCAAGAAATCAAAAAAGGCTGCAATTGAGAATCAACGGGGTTCTTGGTTGTTGATGGGTTTGGTTGTTGCGCTAGCCTTCATGTTCGTTTCGTTCGAATGGACACAACATGATGTCAGAGTTGCAGCACTATCACCAGATGATGAATCCATCTTTGTAACAGAGCTAGTTCCAATCACATTCCCAGACGAGAAACTGGAACCGCCTCCTCCTCCCGAAACTAAGGTAACAGAATTGTTCGAAATAGTGGAAAACAATATGGAGGTGACGGATAACGTTTCTACAGTGTCAGAGGATATGAATGCAGTTCGTGACGTTATTTGGATACCCCCAGTGGTAGAAACAGAAACGGTAGTTGAAGACGTTATTCACGTAAGTGTTGAAGTCATGCCGGAGTTTATTGGAGGTACAGCTGCTTTAATGAAATATTTAAGTAGTAATATCAAATATCCAACGATTTCGCAGGAAACTGGTTCACAAGGAAAAGTCATTGTTCAGTTTGTTGTAGACAAAGACGGAACGATTTCCAATCCTGAAGTTGTGCGAGGGGTTGATCCTTATTTGGATAAAGAAGCTATCCGCGTGATAAGTTCTATGCCGAAATGGACTCCCGGAGTGCAAAATGGTAAGAAAGTTCGAGTGAAATTTACTGTACCGGTATCATTCAGACTACAGTAGTAACTTGGAATAAATGAGTATGAGGGTCGGTTCTTTATGGGAACCGACCCTTTTTCAATAAAAAAATATATCTTTGTCGGGAGAATAAAAATACGAATGATTGTTTTATGAATCTTCTACTCTGTATAAAAAGACCTTTTATCTGGCTTTCCCGCTTTCGTTATCGTTGCGGATATGGCGTACATTCCCCTTTTGCTTTTAGCCTGATTACCGATGTGATTTATGAGAAGATGCCTTACTATGCCTATTCTTCTTTGAAAAAAGAACAAAAAAAAATGATAAGAGAGCGTGGGTGGACTAAAGGTTCTCAAAAGGTAAACCGTTTCCTGTTCCGGTTGGTGAACAAAGTGCAGCCTGCTACGATTATAGAAGTTGGGCGTCCTTCCTCCACAACCCTCTACTTACAATCCGCTAAACCATCGGCTTCCTACCTCTTTGCTTCCGACTTGTCGGAACTGTTTCTGGATGCAGACACTTCAGTCGACTTTCTGTATCTGAATGACTACCGGAATCCCGATTTACTGGAAGAAGTCTTCCGGGTCTGTGCACATCGCACCACTCCTAAAAGTGTATTTGTAGTCCATGGCATCTGCTATTCCAAAGAGATGAAAGCACTTTGGAAAAAGCTGCAGGCTGATGAAAGAGTAGGCATCACCTTTGACCTCTACGACGTCGGTTTACTATTTTTTGATAAAACGAAGATAAAACAGCAGTATATTGTCAACTTCTAAGAACCTTTGTACGTTTACCTTATAATAAGTAAAAAAGAAGATTATGAAAAAGAGCCTTGTATATACAAAGACCGGAGATAAAGGAACTACCAGTCTTGTCGGCGGAAGTCGCGTTCCAAAGACCCATATCCGTCTGGAAGCTTACGGAACTGTGGATGAACTAAATTCTCATTTAGGATGGTTGAACACCTATCTGCAGGATGAATCAGACCGTGATTTCATCTTGAGCATTCAGCATAAGCTATTTGCCATCGGTTCACATCTGGCCACCGACCAGGAAAAAACGCAACTGAAGGCTGCCAGCATCATAACTCCCGAAAACGTGGAGAATATTGAGCGGGAGATTGATAAGCTGGACGAACAACTGCCCGAACTTTGCGCTTTCATCATTCCCGGCGGGAGTCGTGGAGCAGCCGTTTGTCATGTTTGCCGTACTATTTGTAGGAGAGCCGAGAGACGTATTCTGGCTTTATCCGAAACTTGTACAATTTCTCCCGAAGTATTAGCATTTGTCAACAGATTATCAGATTATTTGTTTGTATTATCCCGAAAAATTAATTTTGATGAGCAAAATAATGAAATATTTTGGGATAATAGTTGGAAATGATAGATTTTATTATACTTTTGCCGAAAAATAGAAAACGAGACAAATTTAGTATTCATTTTAAATACTCAAGATTATGTATTGGACATTGGAACTAGCATCAAAACTTGAAGATGCTCCCTGGCCGGCAACCAAGGACGAATTGATTGATTATGCCATGCGTTCGGGTGCTCCTCTTGAAGTTATTGAGAATCTCCAAGAGATGGAAGATGAGGGCGAAATCTATGAGAGTATCGAAGATATTTGGCCGGATTATCCTAGTAAGGAGGATTTCTTCTTTAACGAGGAAGAGTATTGATTTAAAAAGACCGAACATATAAGAATACCCGATAACTGTTGTAAGAAGCTATCGGGTATTTTTTATTGTCAGCTCGGTTTCTTGCTTTAGGATTAGAATACAGGCATCTGCCAGATAAATCCTACAGAAATACGGTTAGTACTATAATTCTCCTGTCCCAGCACCTTGGCGCGGGAAGTGAAATCATACGAACGTCCCACGTAGGTAACAAAGAAGTGCAGATTGGTTTCCATCGGGTAATATTCGATACCGCCCAGATATCCCCAGGAAGTACGGTAATTTCCCTTCTCTATTCCCTCGGACGCCTTGCCTACGGAAGCCGTCTCATACATACCCTTCACAAAAACATTCCATTTCGGAAGAAAGCGGTAATTACATTTGGCAACAACCGAAAGATAGTTAGCATCAAAAGCGTTATGCCCGCCCGGACGACCTACGATACTGGTAATGATTCCTTTGCGGTCAATATCCTCTTTTGAATACATGAAATCGACAAAAGCATTCCATTTTCCAAGATTCAACTCGTTACCTAAAGCATAATAATACATATTGTGACTTTTGGCCTCGTTCATAACAGAAGCCGACCAACGGGTTTTAAATACATTATTGAAATTACCGTTCCAGTTCAATGTATAAACCAGTGGCATTTTGCCCGATTTCAGATCGGGGAGATTGCCTTCGGCATCCTCTGTGATTCCGTAAGTATTATCGAAAGAACTGTTACGGCTGTTCAATATCTGCAGGTTAAGCTGCTGTTCGGGAGTAATGTTATAACCCACATTCAATCCGGTCATGAAATTACTCATGTAATCAATCATATCACTGTATTGATAGATGTCAATCGGATTCAGGTCGAACTCGATACCACCGTATGCGGCACATTGCTTTCCTGCAAAAAGACTAAACTGGTCATTCAGCTTGATACCGATTCCGGCATAGTCGATAGAAGTCGGGAGGTTATCAATCATGCCGTTTGCATCGTTCGAGCGGTTGAGACGCTGACGATAGCGGTAAGACAGCCAGTTGTTGATATTTCCTTTGGCTTCGATACGAAGCTGGTGCATATTAAAGTCACCCTCCTGAAAACCATTTTGGAAATGAGCGTCAAAGCTCCCTTGCATATTCAGATAAAGATTGAATTTATCTGTTTTCTTTTTCACGTCTGTCAGCTCTTCAAACAGGGGAGTGTTCGGATTGAATTTCTCCTTTTTCTCTGTTTTTTGAGCATATATTCCCTGTATGCTGCCCGCGAGGAGCAGCATGAATATCCATTTTTTCATAAGTAAGTCAGGTTTTTAGTATTCGTTGAAATATTGCTGAATCTGTTTCCAGTCTGTAGTTTTTGTTAGTGCAAGCATTAACAAAACACGAGATTTCTGCGGGTTCAGTTCCTGCGAAGCCACAAACTGATATTTGGCGTCGTCCACCTCTGCATCCAGTGTGGTGGGTCCGGTCGGGACACGGGAAGAACGAACGACAAGAATACCTTTTTGGCGGGCATCCGTCAGTACCGGGAAGATGTTCTGGTGAATATTTCCGTTTCCTACTCCTGCGTGGATGATGCCTTTGTACCCGTTGCTAAGCATCGGAGTTACCATATCGGCCTCAATGTTGGAATAGCTGTACACGATACCTACTTTAGGAAGCGCGTTCAGATGAGTGACATCAAAAACGGACTGGGTAGTATGTTTCTTTAGCGTTACTTGGTTGTAGAACACTTTTCCGTTCAGTACATAACCCAGTGCGCCGGAGTTGGGAGCCTGGAAAGTTTGTACATCGACCGTATTCATTTTAACCGTGCTCTGCGCTCCGAGGATCAGGCCGTTCATGGCAACCAATACCCCTTTGTCTTTCGATTCTTTTGCGGCTGCGGTAACAACGGCATTGTAAAGGTTCAACGGGCCGTCGGCACTTAGAGCGGTAGACGGACGCATGGCGCCTACTAATACCACCGGTTTGTCACTCTTGACAGTCAGATTCAGGAAGTAAGCAGTTTCCTCCATGGTGTCTGTTCCGTGAGTAATCACGATGCCGTCAATGTCCGGGCGTTTCAGTAGTTCATTGATTTTCTTGGCAAGCGTCAACCAAACCTGGTCGTTCATGTCCTGCGAACCGATTTTGACAATCTGTTCTCCGGTTACGTTGGCGATGTCTTTAATTTCAGGCACAGCATCGAGCAGTGCGCCGATGGCAACTTGTCCTGCCGTATAACTGGTTCCGGTAGCCGAGCTTCCCGTACCCGCGATGGTTCCTCCCGTAGCAAGAATATGAATATTCGGTTTTGCGGCGAATGCCATAGTTACGGAAAACAGTAGTGTGACTACTACCAGTCCAAAGCTTTTGAATTGTTTCATAACTGAATGATGTTTAGGTTAATAATATGAATCTATTAGAATATTTGTATAAAAAGCAAACCTAGTGCAATAGCCACAACGGTCGATACCAGACCGGGCATCATGAACGAATGATTCAACACATATTTGCCGATTTTTGTTGTCCCGGTACGGTCGAAATTAATTGCAGCCACCACGGTAGGATAATTCGGAATAAAGAAATATCCGTTCACGGCCGGGAATAAAGCGATCAGCATATAAGGAGAAATCCCCAACGCAATGCCCAGAGGGACGAGTGCCCGTACAGTGGCAGCCTGGCTATATAGCAGGATAGACATCACAAACAGGGCGACACCGAACAGCCACGGCATTTGTTGCACAATTCCCTGAATAGAGAGAGTCAACTGTCCCATATTTCCCTGAAGAAAGGTATCTCCCATCCAGGCAATACCGAAGATGGCAATCACCGCCTGCATACCTGCCGGAAATACAGAACCTTGCGTTGCCTTGATCCCGTCCGTCTTCGTTACTAACAGGATAATTGCGGCAGCCGACAACATCACGATTTCGATGATGGAAGACATTCCCAAGGTGACAATTTCCCCATCAATCAGGAAACTGGGGCGCATTCCTTCAAAAGAACCGAAAAGCACGATAAAAGCAGTTGCCAATATAAAGATGATAACGGAAATCATTGCCGAACGTTTGTTCTTGACACTTTTAATCTCCACCTTTTTATTGTTGAATAAACCTTCTTTCAATCTCTTCTGATATTCGGGATCTTCCACCAGTTCCTTACCGATTCTCATGGAAAACAAGGCGCCTACCAACACTCCGATGATGGTGGCGGGAATCGTAATTTTGAGAATGTCGAACAGGGTAATGTCGAATCCGGCTAAAAGTCCGAGAAGTGCCACGGTAGCGGCAGAGATCGGACTTGCCGTAATGGCCTGCTGGGAAGCGATGACGGCAATACCCAACGGACGTTCCGGACGGATTTTTGTTTCGGTGGCAACCTCTGCAATCACCGGCAGTACGGAATAAGCCACGTGTCCGGTTCCGGCTACAAAAGTAAAGAGGTAAGTCACCAGCGGACTAAGCAGAGTGACGTGTGAAGGATTTTTACGAAGCAAATGTTCTGCCAGTTTCACCATATAGTCCAAACCTCCGGCTGCCTGCATGCAGGAAGCGGCAGAGATTACGGCGGCAATCATTAACATAACGTCGATGGGAGGCGCAGTGGGTTGTAAACCAAAAACGAACGTGAGTATTGCCAACCCTACGCCTCCCATTACGCCAAGTCCGATACCTCCCAGGCGTGCGCCAATAATAATGGCTGTCAGAACAAATGCTAATTGTAATATCATAGATTGCTGTTTTAAATTCAAAAACAAAGATAAGCGATTCTTCTCTTTGTATTTTCTTTTTCTTCTATTTACAACAAAAAAGTCTTTGAATAGTTTTTGCATATTTATTAAAACAATAACATCGCTGGTTGGTTATTATAAGAACTAACGAAAACGTTATTACTATAAAACAACCGATATGGAACAAAATTTATCAAAAAAAACTCGTACAGAGAGTGACCTGATAGGTAGTCGTGAAGTGCCGGAAAGTGCACTCTATGGAGTACAGACACTCCGTGGCATTGAAAACTTTCGCATCAGCAAGTTTCATTTGAATGAATATCCTTTATTCATTCAGGCATTGGCCATTACGAAGATGGGAGCCACCATTGCCAACCGTGAACTGGACTTATTGACTGAAGAACAAGCGGATGCTATCTTGAGAGCCTGTAAAGAAATACTCGAAGGAAAGCATCACGAGCAGTTCCCCGTAGATATGATTCAGGGAGGAGCCGGTACGACCACCAACATGAATGCCAATGAAGTGATTGCCAACCGGGCATTGGAACTGATGGGGCATCAGCGGGGAGAATATCAATTCTGTTCGCCTAACGATCACGTCAACCGTTCACAATCTACCAACGATGCTTATCCTACAGCCATTCACATTGGACTGTATTATACTCATTTGAAATTGGTTAAGCATTTGGAGGTTCTGATCGAGTCTTTCCGGAAGAAAGCGAATGAGTTTGCACATGTCATCAAAATGGGGCGTACCCAATTGGAAGATGCCGTACCGATGACTCTTGGGCAAACTTTTAATGGCTTTGCAAGTATTTTGTCACATGAAATAAAGAACCTTGATTTTGCTGCACAGGATTTTCTGGCAGTCAATATGGGAGCAACAGCCATTGGAACAGGAATCACTGCCGAACCGGAATATGCGGAGAAGTGCATTGCCGCTTTGCGCAAGATTACGGGATTGGATATCAAACTAGCAGACGATTTGGTGGGAGCTACTTCGGACACTTCCTGCATGGTAGGTTATTCGGGAGTGATGAGGCGTATTGCTGTTAAAATGAATAAGATATGTAACGACTTGCGGTTGCTGGCTTCCGGTCCGCGTTGTGGATTGGGAGAAATCAATCTGCCGGCAATGCAGCCGGGCTCATCCATCATGCCCGGAAAAGTGAATCCGGTGATTCCTGAAGTGATGAACCAGGTGGCCTACAAGGTAATAGGAAATGACCTTTGTGTGGCCATGAGCGGTGAAGCAGCTCAAATGGAACTGAATGCAATGGAGCCGGTGATGGCACAATGCTGTTTCGAGTCTGCCGATTTGTTGATGAATGGTTTTGACACTTTGCGCACCTTATGCATCGACGGCATTACGGCTAATGAAGAAAAATGCCGGAGAGATGTGCATAACAGCATTGGAGTAGTGACAGCCCTGAATCCGGTGATCGGATATAAGAACTCTACTAAAATAGCCAAAGAAGCATTGGAAACAGGGAAGGGAGTTTATGAACTAGTTTTGGAACATAACATTCTTTCTAAGGAAGACCTAGATACTATCTTAAAACCGGGAAATATGATTAAACCGGTGAAGTTGGACATTCACCCGAATCGTTGATTGATATATAGTAAGTGGAGATTGGTTTAAGATGAGATGGAGGTGTGTCATAATGAATAATAAAACGCAGATTAACGCGAATTATCGCAGATATAATTTTACAATTAGTTGATTAATGTATCAATATAATTGAAATAATCTGCGATAATTTGCGTTAATCTGCGTTTTGACACACTCTGTTTTGATTATTTATTACTTTGACCTTATACGGGAATAATTGCTAATTTATTCGGCGAAATGGTTATTGTTTATTACTTCGAAAGCGACGAACTTTGCAATATCATTCGTTGTTAACCTAATAAGCAAGTCTTGAACCTGCAGGCTTGAAACTAAAGTTTCCCCTATGGGGGAACAATGGTTTCCCTACGGGGAAAATGTAGTTTCCTTACGGGGAAACTATAGTCTCTCACCGGGAAACTGTACTGTACTGGATTTAGTTGACAACTTCGCTTGTTATACCTAAGTTCGTTTACTCAATATTTTTTAAAACCTAAATAAGTTTACTTGTCCCTTTGTAATTCCTGTATAAGTTGTCATTTTAGATATTTTGCAAAATTATGTATCTTCTCTTATAAGTGCAAGACTTCGGGCTGTAAACTTTCATTAAATAACAAAAACTCTTCGCTCGGGGATCGCCCTAGCGGCAAGGGGCGGGAGCACCCGTCCCGACGAGCGGGACTTCAGCTACCTTTCCACTGCATTTACGAATATATTCCATCGGAGTTCTCATTTGTATGCCTTGATGCGGTCTAACATAATTGTATGCATATATGGCATCGGCTATACGTTTATCCAATTGTTCAAAGCTGTCATCTGTACAGTCAAAAAGCCACCCATTCTTGATCGTGTTATTCATCCGTTCAGCCAGAGCATTATGTAGCGGATCCCCACACTGAGTCATACTGATATTAATATGATGTTTCTTGAGCATACCTACATACAGGTTTGAGCAGTATTGCACTCCCCGGTCAGAATGGTGTATCAGATTATTCAAATCAACATTGTATCTGTTGTAAAAGTCCATAGCCATCCTCAGTGCCTTTAAAGGACCTTCCGCTTCGAGTGTTTTGCACAGGGCATATCCGACTATGGCCCGACTGCCCGCATCGGTAAGAAGGGACAGGTAAGCCCATCCCTGGCACGTGGCAACATAGGTTATGTCCGCTACAACCATTGAACCGAATGTGTCAGCTACAAATTTAGGCGTGACATTCAGCAGGTCTGGATAAATGTAATAATTATGATTGGAATTTGTTGTCTTTGGCCTCACACGTCTGACACGTTGACAAAGGCCATTGGCACGAAAAATATTATAGCATTGATCACGTCCAATGACCATCCTGACACCAAACTTGCGAAGGCAGCATGCATAGAGTTCACGCATACCAGCCTTGGGCATAAGTTTACGTAACTCATTACAATACAACACAATGCTTGATGTGAGGATGTCTATTTCCATTTTTCTGTTGACATGCTTATAATAACCTTGTCTGGTTATGCCGAAGTAATCACAGAGGAACTGCAGACTGCCGCGCATATGAAGGGCAGAGTTCCCCTGTGACAAGGTGTCGATTACTTGGCATCGGAGTTTTTTCGAACCTTGATGTGATAGGTTGACTCCGCAAGATTAATCAATTCCTCACAAGCTTCATGACGAAGACTTTCTTCCTGAAGAGCACGTTGAAGCTTGCGATTTTCGGCACGCAATGCAGCGAGTTCTTTCTCCAGTTCATTGAGAGACTCATCAGAGTCTTTTCTTAAAGAGGGTTGTTCTGTACTCATAACTTTATCATTTATATGATACTTATCAAGCCAAAGAATCAGCAAACGACGGCAAATACCCGTACGCTTGGCAAACTGATACTTCGTTTCGGAAGTCGATAAATACTCACGAATATACGACATTCGTTCAGATTCTGTGTAAGGAGTGTACTTCTTTTTTAATTCTTCCATGTGAATTTCGAATTTGAGAAGTGTCAACTTATTCAGTACACTACAAACTGTTAGTATCATTACATGAGACTGTCGTTCGTCCTATTGAAAACTGGAACTTTCCTACTGGATAAGCCATTTGCAATCTTATATGGTATGATGCTTTCATCTGTATCTATACGCTCGTTTCACCTGTTGTTTCAGATGATATTAAACCATTGATCAGGTATTATCACTCCATTTCCCATGTGTTAATACCTGATTTTTCAACTATTAATGGCTGAAGTCTAAAGTGTTAATACTTGAGGTGATAGCTGTTAATACTTCTTGCGGAAATAATTAATGTTCAGTACATCAGATGATAACAGTTTGTTGTAGGTGCAGATTAGTGGAAGCGCTTACGTGATGGCAGGGTGAGGGTAAAAGTTACCCTCACCCTGCCATCATCTTTACCCTCACACCTGTAATGCCGATGAATAAAGGGATTGAACCAATGGGTGAGGGGGTAAAAACTGCTACAACTTTTATTTGTGAGAAATATTTCAGTAATCAAGAATGAGAAGTAGAGCCATCTTTTGTCAGATTCATTTTAATACATAACTTCCAGTATTTATTTCCATATTTCGACTGCGTTTCAAAAAAAACATATATCTTTGCCGTACGCTTTCAGCCCATCAGCGTGATGGAATAGGCAGAAGGTGGTTTTTATTTCCATTATGGAGTAAAAGCGTATTATCTCTCGATCTTAGAAATAGCCAATCCAAACAAAGAGAGATGATACGGTAGATACTCCACGTGAACGGATGTATATCAACATATTCGTAAGAGATGTGTTATATATAAACGATTGACGTGGGTGTCTGCTGTTATCATTATCTTTTGTGCGGGTGTAGCTAGCCTTAAGATCGGATAATGGTACAGCAGCATCTGCGTCTTTCTTGTATTCGGCCGGTTATCAATTACCCCAATTTAACCTAGCCAGTCCCCATCCGGCAGACTGCAAAAAGAGTGGATGCTCGTTGTGCTAATATACATGAATAAAACATTATTCATCCCTTATTGTATCACACATAAAAGAACAAACGCTATGGCACAATGGATTAGTATAGAAGAAGCGACTGCAAAGTACGGATTCGAGACAGAATATATCTGGGTCTTGATAGAGATGCGAGAAATCACTGTGAACTACGAAAGGCCGGGCATCGACATCGTCAGTGATGACAGTGTTCAGGAGTTTATGAGTCGAAATGAAAAAGGGGCTACCTTGATGTATATCGAAAAACTGGAACGATATTGCATAGATAAATCAAAACTTTGTTCAATATACCTATCACTTTTAGGAAAACAGGACAAAGAAATCACAAGATATAAAGCAGCCGGAATCCTCTATGATACCTTGCAAATCAAATGGCTGAAACAATGCGATCGAGTACAGAAGTTGGAAAAAGAACTCGTCTTGGGGCAGACTACTTGCTGTACCTGTTGGCTGAAAAGAATTTGTATGAAAATCAGGAAGTAATATGGAAAAACTCGTTGGCGGATTTAATTCGATAGCAAAAGTTGCAAGATATTGAAACTTTTGCTATATTTGCAGTATGAGAAGAAAGATAATAGCATACGGTCAATATTATAAAGATTTTCTTGCTACTCTAACAGAGAAAGAAATTCAAAAAGTGAAGTATGTACTTTCGTTACTTGGAACAGAAGACCGTTTGCCTATAAAGTTTATAAAGTCTATACGTGATGGTTTGTATGAATTACGTATATCATATAATGGAAATATCTATCGTATATTTTTTATATTTGATGAAGGACAAATAATTGTCTTATTTAATTGTTTCCAAAAGAAGACACAGAAAACCCCGGAGACAGAAATAGATAAGGCATTAAAGATAAAGGAAGGAATATTATGAGTACAAAAAACAACATGCTGACTGATATCAGCGCAGAACTTGACAGAGAGTTCGGAGCACCTGGAACTTCAGAACGTGAAAAGTTTGATGAAGAGGCATACGCTTTTTATACTGGTCAAATATTGTTGGATGCAAGACGAGAAGCGAAAGTAACCCAATCAGAATTGGCTAAAAGAATCAATGCGACTAAATCGTATATTTCACGTATTGAAAGCGGAGCAATAAATCCTAGCGTAGGGACATTCTACCGAATAGTGAATGCACTAGGATTGAGGATCGAAATTGTAAAACCAATCATAGGTATATAAGTAAAGAAAATATGAATCTATTTTTGTAACTTCAATCTTCAAAAAGAGTAAATATAAAGGTACGAGAGCAGGATTGGGTGAACAACAACGACTTTGAGCGAACAAAAAACCAATAATTTGTGTTTATTTAATCTAAATATATATCTTTGTCCCGAATTATAAACACGTAAATTTATGAAAAAGATTTTTGGTGCTTTAATGATTGCTATATGTATAGCTATGACAATGCCTGCTCAGGCGCAGATACACTTTGGTGTAAAGGGAGGTTTGAACTTGTCAAAGGCGAGTTTCTCTAATGTGAGCGAAAACTTTAAAAAGGATAATTTCACAGGTTTCTTTATCGGTCCGATGGCCGAGTTTAATATTCCAATCGTAGGGTTGGGAGTAGATGCATCTTTGCTTTTTGCTCAACGGGGTATCAAAGTTTCAGAAGGGAATGATGATATTACTGTTAAACAAAACGGTATTGATATTCCTGTAAACCTGAAATATACCATTGGCTTGGGAAGTCTGGCGGGTATTTATCTGGCTGCAGGTCCTGACTTTTATTTCGATTTTGAAAAGAAATCGGGAATTGATAAGAAGAAAGCTGAAGTAGGTATCAATGTGGGTGCCGGTTTGAAGTTGCTGAACCATTTGCAGGTGGGTGCTAATTACAATATCCCATTGGGTAATACTGCTGATATTGAAGGAACAAATGCTTCTTATAAGACTAAGACTTGGCAAGTATCTGTGGCCTATATTTTTTAAGTAGTCTATCACTTTACATAGTATATGAAAAAGAGTTTCCGATAACCGGAAACTCTTTTTTGTTTGGGATTGTCCTGTTGCGCTCTCGAATATATTTCTTCCAATTCTCGTATGAAGTAGAGTTTTCTTTTTAAGTGTTCTCTCTCCCTTCTTTTAAATCCCCATTTTTTTATTGTATTTTTGTAGCTGCAATGAAAAAGTATGTAGATGTCATATTACCGCTTCCGCTTCCGAAGAGTTTTACTTACTCTTTGCCGGATGAATGTGCGGAAGATGTGAAGATAGGCTGCCGTGTGGTAGTTCCTTTCGGGCGGAAGAAGTTTTATACGGCTATCGTCCTTAACGTTCATTATTGTGCTCCAACGGAGTACGAAGTGAAAGATATATCTGCATTGCTGGCTGCTTCTCCCATTCTGTTACCCGCTCAATTCAAATTTTGGGAGTGGATAGCTGATTATTATCTCTGTACACAAGGCGATGTCTATAAAGCGGCACTTCCCTCCGGCCTGAAACTGGAGAGTGAAACGATCGTTGAATATAATCCTGATTTTGAAGCGGATGCGCCATTGCCGGAACGTGAGCAACGTATTTTGGATTTACTTGCCGTAGATTCGCAACAGTGCGTCACTAAACTGGAGAAGGACAGTGGTATCAAAAATATTCTTACGGTCATCAAGTCTTTGCTCGATAAAGAAGCGATTTTCGTAAAGGAGGAGTTGAGGCGTACTTATAAACCTAAAACAGAGGCACGGGTTCGGCTTGCGGGTACAGCGGATGAAAAGCGGCTTCATATCCTGTTTGATATTCTGTCTCGTGCTCCGAAGCAGTTGGCATTACTCATGAAGTATGTGGAGTGTTCCGGCGTTTTAGGAGCGGGAACTCCGAAAGAAGTCTCCAAGAAAGAACTGTTGCAGCGGACTAATGTGGCTCCTTCTGTATTGAATGGATTGGTGGATAAGAAGATTTTTGAAATCTACTACCATGAAATCGGGCGGTTGGATAAGCAGGAGAAGGAGATTGTCGAATTAAATCCTTTGAATGAGTTTCAACAGCGTGCATTTGATGAAGTCGTGCAGTCTTTTCAGGAGAAAAATGTCTGTCTGCTTCATGGGGTAACGTCCAGTGGTAAGACTGAAATTTATATCCATCTGATAGAAGAAGCGATTCGTCAGGGAAAGCAGGTGTTATATTTGTTGCCGGAAATTGCATTGACCACTCAAATCACGGAGCGTTTGCAACGGGTCTTCGGTGCTCGTCTGGGTATCTATCATTCTAAGTTCCCTGATGCCGAACGGGTTGAAATATGGCGGAAGCAACTGGGAGAGAACGGGTATGATATTATTCTGGGTGTTCGTTCTTCTATTTTCCTGCCTTTCCGAAATCTGGGATTGGTGATTGTGGACGAAGAGCACGAAAATACGTATAAGCAACAAGATCCCGCTCCCCGCTATCATGCGCGTAGCGCGGCTATTGTACTGGCCGCCATGTACGGAGCTAAAACCCTGTTGGGTACGGCCACTCCCTCTATCGAGTCATGGCAGAATGCAAGAGAGGGAAAATATGGTTTCGTACAACTGAAAGAACGATATAAAGAAATCCAGTTGCCGGAGATTATTCCGGTGGATATCAAGGAACTGCATCGCAAAAAGCGGATGGTCGGACAATTCTCGCCACTTCTGATACAACATATGAAAGAGGCTTTGGAACAGAAAGAACAAGTGATTCTTTTTCAGAACCGTCGTGGGTTTGCTCCGATGGTGGAGTGTCGTACCTGTGGTTGGGTGCCTAAGTGTAAGAATTGCGATGTAAGCCTTACCTATCATAAAGGAATTAATCAATTAACCTGTCACTACTGCGGTTATACGTATCAACTGCCGAAATCCTGTCCTGCCTGCGAGGGAACAGAACTGGTGAACCGTGGTTTCGGTACGGAAAAGATTGAAGATGACATCAAAATCCTTTTCCCGGAAGCTGCCGTAGCCCGGATGGACTTGGATACTACACGTACCCGCTCGGCTTATGAGAAGATTATTGCAGACTTTGAGCAGGGAAAGACGGACATATTGATTGGTACGCAAATGGTATCAAAAGGGTTGGATTTCGATCATGTCAGTATAGTAGGTATATTGAATGCTGATACCATGTTGAATTATCCTGATTTCCGTTCCTATGAACGTGCTTTTCAGTTGATGGCACAAGTAGCGGGACGTGCCGGACGTAAGAACAAACGCGGACGGGTGGTATTGCAAACCAAGAGTATCGATCATCCTATCATTCATCAGGTCATTGCCAATGATTATGAAGATATGGTAGGCGGACAATTGGTGGAACGTCAGATGTTCCATTATCCTCCCTATTACCGGCTGGTATATGTTTATCTGAAAAATCATAATGAAGCGTTGCTGGATCAGATGGCGGCAGTGATGGCGAATAAGTTGCGGGCTGTATTTGGCAATCGGGTATTAGGTCCGGATAAACCTCCTGTTGCCCGTATCCAGACTTTGTTTATCAAAAAGATCGTCGTCAAGATTGAGCAGAATGCCCCGATGGGACGTGCACGGGAATTGTTGTTACGTATCCAGCGCGAGATGTTGGCGGACGAACGCTATAAATCTTTGATTGTGTATTATGATGTAGACCCTATGTGATTTAATAATTTTCCCCCATATAATAACCTTTAATCATTTAATTAACTAACCATGAAACGACTTACTATTTTTTCTCTGACTTGTCTCTTTAGCGTGGGTGCAGTTTTTGCCCAGCAGGGAGTAACTCAATGTGGTGTTCCGACAGGACAACCGAAGTTCCCTTTACTGACTTATCAGGAGTTGCCTGATCCTACTGCACCTTCTGATAAAGAGTGGGCAGCGGTGACTTCCACTCAAGTCTCTTGGGGTACAACAGATACCCGGTATGCGAAACATCAACTCCCGCAGTTGAAGAAACAACAGACTGTTTCCCTGAAAGGCTGGCGTGGCGAACGTGTGAACGCGCAAGCTGTTGTGTGGACAGGCGTAGAACTGAAAGACCTGAATTTCAGCTTTGGTGATTTTAAAGACAAAAAGGGAAATGTTCTTCCCAAAGATGCATTTACAGGTGGTTTTGTCCGTTATGTGATGACGGATGAATTGAATAAGGATGGGAGAGGTGCCTGCGGACACCGGAAGTCCATAGATTATGATTCATTATTGGTGGCCGATCCTATTGATACCAACCTGAAAACGATGGCTTTGCCCGCTCACACTGTTCAACCGGTTTGGGTGCAGTGCTGGATTCCTCAATCGGCTACTCCCGGAACTTATCAAGGGGAGTTGTTAATCAATGACGGCTCGCGTTTATTGCAACGCCTGAATCTCGAAATTACCGTTTCTTCCCGTGAACTTCCTCAACCTTCGGAATGGGCTTATCACTTGGATTTATGGCAAAGTCCTTATGCAGTGGCACGTTATTATCAGGTTCCTTTATGGAGCCAGGAGCATTTTGACGCTATGCGTCCTTTGATGAAAATGTTGGCAGATGCCGGACAGAAGATTATCACGGCTACTTTGACACATAAACCCTGGAATGGTCAGACAGAAGATTATTTTGATACAATGGTCACCTGGATGAAACGGGCAGATGGAACATGGGCTTTTGATTATACTATCTTCGACCGTTGGGTGGAATTTATGATGAGTGTAGGCATTGATAAACAGATTAATTGTTACTCAATGGTTCCATGGGAATTGTCATTCCAATACTACGATCAGGCAACCAACTCTCTGCAATTCGTGAAAACTGCACCGGGTGATGCGGCTTATGAAGAAATGTGGGGAGCGATGCTTGCCTCTTTCTCCAAGCATCTGAAAGAAAAAGGATGGTTTGATATTTGTGCTATTGCAATGGACGAACGTCCGATGGAAGTGATGCAGAAGACGTTGAAAGTGATTCGTAAAGCTGATCCGGATTTTAAAGTATCGTTGGCCGGGAACTATCATGAAGAAATTGAGCCCGATCTATATGATTATTGTATTGTTATCGGACAGAACTTCCCGGAAGAAGTGCGTCTGCGTCGTGTTGCCGAGAACAAGCGTACTAATTATTATACCTGCTGTACGGAAGCCCATCCCAACACGTTTACTTTCTCTGATCCTGCAGAAGCAGCCTGGATGAGTTATTATTCATCTAAGAAACATCTGGATGGTTATCTGCGTTGGGCATATAACAGCTGGCCATTGGAACCGCTGCTCGATTCCCGTTTCCGTAGTTGGGCAGGCGGAGATACTTACCTTGTATATCCGGGTGCTCGTAGCTGTATTCGTTTCGAGCGTTTGATTGAAGGCATACAGGCGCATGAGAAGATCAATATCCTTCGTCAGGAATTTGAGAAAAAAGGAAATAAGGCCGGATTAAAGAAAATAGAAAAAATGCTTGCTCCGTTCAATCTGGGTAGTATGCCGGAAATCCCGGCCGCAGTAACCGTGAACCGGGCCAATCAGATACTGAACTCTTTTTGAGAAACAATCATGTATATATGAAGAAAATATTATTTGTCTGTTTAGGAAATATCTGCCGTAGCTCTACGGCTGAAGGCGTAATGCTTCATTTAATAGAAGAAGCGGGACTGGAAAAAGAATTTGTGATAGATTCTGCCGGAATCCTGTCTTATCATCAGGGGGAATTGCCGGATAGCCGGATGCGTGCTCATGCAGCCCGTCGCGGTTATCAATTGGTGCATCGTTCTCGCCCCGTCCGTACGGAAGATTTTTATAATTTTGATCTGATTATCGGTATGGACGACCGGAACATAGATGACTTGAAAGACAAAGCTCCTTCTCCCGAAGAATGGAAGAAGATTCATCGCATGACGGAGTATTGCACCCGTATTCCTGCAGATCATGTACCCGACCCCTATTATGGAGGGGCCGAGGGGTTTGAATATGTACTTGATGTTCTTGAAGATGCTTGCGCAGGTTTGCTTACTTCTTTAACTCAGGATAACTGATCCGGGTGTGATAAGCAATCTTTAGTTTTTCTTTGAACACAGCTTTCACTGTTGCTATATCCTTGAAAGTGATAGGACATTCTTTAAAGTAACCTTCAGTGACCTGGGAATCGATAATCTTATCGACCAGGTTGCTGATTGTTTCTTCTGTATATTCCGGAAGACTGCGTGAGGCAGCTTCTACGGCATCCGCCATCATCAGGATAGCCTGTTCTTTGGTGAACGGATTCGGGCCGGGATAGGTGAACAGTTCTTCATTCGGCTCTTCGTCCGGATGCTCGTTCTTCCAGGAAATATAGAAATATTTTGTTTTCCCCCGTCCATGATGCGTGCTGATAAAGTCCTTGATGGCTTTAGGCAGATTGTGTTTATCGGCTAACTTCAATCCATCCGTCACATGACTGATGACGACCTGCGCACTTTGTTCGTAATTCAGGTTCTTATGCGGGTTAACTCCTCCTGACTGATTTTCTGTGAAAAAAGCAGGGTTTTCCATCTTACCAATATCATGATACAAAGCTCCTGTACGTACTAACTGGCTTTTAGCTCCAATACGGATGGCTGCTTCTGCAGCAAGATTGGCCACTTGCATGGAATGTTGGAAGGTGCCCGGAACCGTCTCGGACATTTGCCGCAAAAGGTCATTATTGATATTCGAAAGTTCTACCAACGTTACATTGGAAGTAAATCCGAAAGTCTTTTCCAATAAAAAGAGTAAAGGATAGGTGAATAATAACAGAATTCCATTGATGATGAAGTAAGTGTACATTCGTATGTTCAACTTCGAGAAGTCGGTGGAAAGACCGTTCTCTGTCATCAATTCGAAGGCGAAGTAAATGGCTGCATAAGTCAGTATAACCAATAAAGCCGTCCGGAAAAGTTGGGACCTTTGCGATAGCTCTCTTAGACTGAATATCGCCACCAATCCTGCTGCCAACTGTGTCAGAATGAATTCATGCGGAAAGCGTAGGGATATGGAGCATATCAATATAGTGATGACATGCGTCAGGAAAGCAGTCCTCGAATCAAGAAAAACACGGATGATAATGGGTAGCATCGCGTACGGGATGATATACACATTAAATAGATTATGTGTTACCATAAAAGCGGTTATGACACTGTAAAATACAATCAACGTGAATAGCAATGACAGACTGCCTTTTCGTTGATAGTAGTCTTTTCGGAACAGGTCGAGATAAAGCATAAAACAAAGCATCAGCATTCCTACAAACAGAATCTGTCCGCCGAGAATCAGACGGTTCTGTCCCATGGACTCATTCCGTTTGATGGATTCTTTGCGTAATGACTCCAGGATATTATAGGTATGCGGGCTGACGATTTCCCCCCGGTCGATAATCTTTTGCCCGCTGACTACTAATCCGTTTGCCCAGGAATAGTTGTTCAGGATTTCTTCTTTGGCAGCCTGGGTACGTTCCTCGTCAAAGGTAAGGTTGGGGGTGATGTATTCGTTCAGGGAGCATTGCCTTAAAATTTCCCGGTTGAAATGAGTAGAGTCTGCTGACAGCAAGTGCTCATAGGCTTTTTTTACCGTGTAAAGATTCTCGGTAGCCTGTGGATTAGCCAGTTTGTCATCAATCACCATGACAGATGAAGTGCTGTCTTTGTGAAGCAGCTGTATATTCTCTGTCGAAACGATGCCTGCCTGATAGATTTCTTTTAAAGTGCGCTCAATGTACCGCAAATAATCGATGGAAGGGAGAATACCTTTCAGATTCGTATGGTAATTCTCTTTCAGCTTGGCGATTGCGTCTTTTTCTATATTTTTATCCAGTTGATAATAAGGTTGGAAGAAAGCCATCAGGCTATCTTGTTCCCTTTTTACCACTGCATCCTCTTTATAAATAGGAAAGTCGAAAGTAGCGATCAACTGTCCGTATTTCCAGGGCTTGTTGATGTCGAACTGGTAATTGAATTTTCCGTCACGTGGCAGGAAATAAACAATCAGCGCCACAGTGCCTACAAACAGCAGTGATTTATATAGTAAATCTCTCCATGAAAATCTTTTTTTCTTCTTCAAATGTTCCATATCCACTGAAATTTTTGCGAAAAGTACAAAAAAAAACAATAGTGTGGAAAAAAAGGTTTAATTTTGCCACGATTTACCTATACTAACCCAAATTATGGCAGAAAGAAAAGTAAGAGTTCGTTTTGCTCCAAGTCCTACGGGAGCATTGCACATCGGTGGTGTGCGTACAGCTTTGTATAATTATCTATTTGCACGTCAACACGGCGGAGACTTGATATTTCGTATTGAAGACACTGACTCTAACCGGTTCGTTCCGGGAGCGGAAGAGTATATACTCGAATCTTTTAAGTGGTTAGGTATCCACTTTGACGAGGGAGTGAGCTTCGGTGGTGAACAGGGTCCATACCGTCAGTCGGAGCGCCGCGAAATCTACAAGAAATATGTGCAGATTTTGCTGGAAAATGGAAAAGCTTACATCGCTTTTGATACTCCGGAGGAGCTGGACGCTAAGCGTGCTGAAATTGCTAACTTCCAATATGATGCATCTACCCGTGGTATGATGCGCAATTCATTAACTATGCCGAAAGAAGAAGTGGATGCACTGATTGCTGAAGGCAAACAATATGTTGTTCGTTTCAAAATCGAACCGAATGAAGATATACATGTAAATGACCTGATTCGTGGCGAAGTAGTAATCAACTCATCTATTCTGGATGACAAAGTGCTTTATAAATCGGCTGACGAACTGCCTACTTACCATTTGGCAAATATCGTGGATGACCATTTGATGGAAGTTTCCCACGTGATTCGTGGTGAAGAATGGTTGCCTTCCGCTCCTTTGCATGTGTTGTTGTACCGTGCTTTCGGTTGGGAAGATACGATGCCGGAATTTGCTCACCTGCCTTTGTTATTGAAACCGGAAGGTAATGGAAAATTAAGCAAGCGTGACGGTGACCGTCTCGGATTCCCTGTATTTCCATTGGAATGGCACGATCCGAAATCCGGAGAAATCTCTTCTGGTTATCGCGAATCCGGTTATTTACCCGAAGCTGTGATTAATTTCCTGGCTTTATTGGGATGGAATCCGGGTAATGATCTGGAAGTGATGTCGATGGATGAATTGATTAAGTTGTTTGATCTTCACCGTTGCAGCAAGTCGGGAGCTAAGTTCGACTATAAAAAAGGAATATGGTTCAATCATCAATATATACAGCAGAAACCTAACGAAGAAATTGCGGAACTGTTCTTGCCTTTCTTGAAAGAACAAGGCGTAGAGGCTCCTTTCGAAAAGGTAGTGACTGTGGTTGGCATGATGAAAGACCGGGTAAGTTTCATTAAAGAACTGTGGGATGTATGTAGCTTCTTCTTTGTGGCTCCTACCGAATATGATGAAAAGACGGTGAAGAAACGCTGGAAAGAAGATTCTGCCAAATGTATGACCGAATTGGCAGAAGTGATTGCCGGTATTGAAGATTTTAGCATTGAAGGACAGGAAAAAGTCGTTATGGACTGGATTGCAGAGAAAGGTTACCATACCGGTAATATCATGAATGCTTTCCGTCTGACATTGGTGGGTGAAGGAAAAGGCCCGCACATGTTCGATATTTCCTGGGTATTGGGCAAAGAGGAGACGATAGCTCGTATGAAACGAGCGGTAGAGGTTTTGAAGTAATCGACACAGTACTATGCTTTACGACCTGGCAATAGTCATTTATGACTTTATCGTCCATTTGGCTGCTCCGTTTAGCCGTAAGCCACGGAAGATGATGAAGGGGCATTGGGTGGTGTATGAACTCTTACGCCAACAAGTGGAAAAAGGGGAACAGTATATTTGGTTTCACGCTGCTTCACTGGGGGAGTTTGAACAAGGACGCCCTCTGATAGAAATGATTCGTGAGAAATATCCTAACTATAAGATATTGCTGACATTTTTTTCTCCTTCCGGTTATGAAGTGCGCAAGCATTACCGGGGGGCGGATATTGTCTGCTATCTGCCGTTTGATAAGCCGAGGAATGTGAAGAAGTTCCTGGATATTGCAAATCCTTGCATGGCGTTCTTTATCAAATATGAGTTTTGGAAGAATTATCTGGATGAGCTTCACAAGCGCCGTATTCCGGTATATAGTGTGTCGTCCATCTTCCGTCGCGAACAAATATTCTTTAAATGGTACGGTGGCACTTATCGCAATGTCTTGAAAGATTTCGATCATCTGTTTGTTCAGAATGAGGCATCCAAACGTTATTTGTCGAAAATCGGCATCAGTCGTGTGACAGTGGTGGGGGATACCCGTTTTGACCGTGTACTGCAAATCCGCGAAGAGGCTAAAGAGCTCCCGTTGGTGGAGAAGTTTAAAGGAAACAATTCTTTTACTTTTGTTGCCGGAAGTTCATGGGGACCTGATGAGGATTTATTCCTCGAATATTTCAATAATCATCCGGAAATGAAATTGATTATTGCTCCGCATGTGATCGATGAGAATCACCTGGTTGAGATCATCGGTAAACTGAAGCGTCCGTATGTGCGCTATACCCGTGCCGATGAGAGGAATGTATTGAAAGCGGATTGTCTTATTATAGACTGCTTCGGACTGCTGTCCTCTATTTACCGCTATGGTGAAATAGCTTATATAGGCGGTGGTTTCGGGGTAGGAATCCATAACACCTTGGAAGCGGCTGTATACGGTATTCCGGTGATTTTCGGACCGAAGTATCAGAAATTTATGGAAGCCGTTCAATTGCTCGAAGCAAAAGGTGCCTATTCTATCAAAGACTATGATGAGCTGAAAACTTTGCTGGATCGTTTCCTGACAGATGAGGCGTTTTTGCGGGAAACCGGAACGAATGCCGGTTATTATGTGACTAGCAATGCCGGTGCGACGGAGAAGATTATGCACATGATTAATTTCTAAATATGTAGTGTAGATCAATGTGAATTCGATATAAGAGGGCAATACAAAACCTTAATAAACAAAGAATCACCTTTATCACAATTATCTGTGGTAAAGGTGATTCTTTGTTTATTAAGGAGCTTTGGCACACTTCTCATTGCTTTCGGCTCTTTGTCAAATTGGGTGGTAAATCCTTTAGAAAAACAGGCATCTACTGAATTATATAAATGAATAGAGGACAACTTTTCACCAGATTTGACGAAGAACCTGTTTCCTGCATTTGTAGCTAGGCACCTTATCTGTTGACTTCTAACTCTAGCAACTCTTTCAACTCTTTGGCTGTTACGTGGGTGAATTGTTTTGCGATATTTCCTTTTTTATCTATTATCAGGTACATCGGTAATCCCGTCATCTGAAAATGATTCCAAAGATAACCCCACTGTTCTTTGTTCAACCAGTAATGTTCTCCGGCAATGTCTTGTATTAGTATATCCCAAGTCTTTTTTATAGAACTGGGGCCTGTGAGGTAAATGAAAGCAACTTTGTCTTCACCTATTTCTTTCTTTAGTGGTTCATATTCCTTGATGATTTGCCGGCAGCCACCGCACCAGGTAGCCCAAAAGTCGATAAACTGTACCTTCCCTTTGTGGCGGTCAATGAGAGCAGTCAACAGTTCCTTTTCCGGAACTTGTGGTGCTTCGCAAATAGTGAATTTCTTTGTTATCGTTTTCTGTCGGGGTTGCATCTGGCGGTTCATGTCTTGAATGATACCTAAGAAAATAGGATTGGTAATTTCCGAAGCCATGAGCTCTTGTCGGGGTGTCAGAGGTTGTAAATTGTAAAAACTGGAACGCATATAGATTGCTCGTATGTAGTCAACTATTAAACTTGTGCTGTCTTGTATGATATTACTAAGACGTTCTTTTGCTTTGGAGAATGACTCCCATCTGAATAGGTCATTTTCTTTGAAGTATTTTGCACTAAGTGCCATTAGCTCGCTTTCTTGCTGAAAGGAGATACCTGCTTTGAAAGCCGTTTCATATTGATGGATAAGTGTCTGTTCCTCTTTAGTGAGTGGTGCATTTTTCAATAGATTTTTTTCGTAAGCGAGTGGGTCTTTGTGGGTATCATATAAATCCATGACTACATTGCGGTAATTATAACAATAGAGTGCTAAAGGGTGATTGACTGGGAAATCCTTCAAATAATTGTGGAAATCATCGGGCAAATATACATCAAGAAAAGCAGCAAAAGCTTGTTCCCGCGTAATGTTTTCCTTCTTTTGATAAGCAGTTTGCAGGCAATAGTGGGTGGCCTGTAGATTTTCCAGGCAATCAAATGCGCATGAGAGATTGGCGAGTGTGCGAGTGTCTTCGCTGAATTGTAACTGTGCGTTGTTGTGCGTTACATATCGTTTGTATTGGTTGATACATCGTTTTTTGAATTCATTGGCACTAATGCCTACAATGGAATCCAATAGGTCGCCATCACTATAAACAGGTGGTATCTTTGTTATCAGTTCCGGCTGGCACCATTCATTGTTAATGGTAGCATATTGACCGCTAAATACAAACTGTTTTCCTGGTGGATTACTTAGATTGATAGCTACATTTGTTTCTTTTTCGGGACTTAGCAGAATGACTAAATCAGCATTTCCTATCATCATCCGTACTTGTGTATGATGGTAGAGAGGAATATTAATAGTAAAGCTTCCGTCTGACTCAATAGTCGGATAAAGAGTTTCGGCTGTTCCCATCACGATATTGGGAGCTCCGATCTTGAATATCAGATTATCATTCGGATGGTAATTGGCGATTGTACCACTTAAAATGGCCTTTCCTTTCTGATATTCGGGGATGGGTAATTGTGCTTGTGCCAGGTTGAATAACAAGGACAAACAAAGACAAGTAAATAGTCTGTTCATGTTCATAGTAGTTCTTTTATTGCATTTATTATTTCTTTATCTGTATTCTCATTACTATAACCTCTGATTACTTTTCGTATGATTCGTTCTTGGTCTACTATGAAAAAGTAAGGTGCGGCACCACCGGTCTGATATTGTTTTATAACCTCATTTGTTGCATTCAGAATGGTATAATTCAATTCCTTTCGGTTTGCATAATTTCGGATGGCAGATACTTTACGGCTCCAGGATTCTATTGCAATCAACTCAAACTCTTCACTGGTGAATAATTCTTTTAACTGTTTCAGAAAAGGAACAGCCGCCTGACAGGCACCACAACCAATGCCTGTGAAGTTGATTAGTATGATTTTGCTTTTACAGTCGGCTAATGATACCGGCTGTGCTTCTATATTTTCTAATATCCAGCCGGGAGCTTTTTTTCCTATAAGACTGGATGCTGTTGGTTCTGCTTTTTTCTTGTAGAGGTCGCTGTATTTTACTATCTCATAATCTTTGGGGAAATAATCAGACGCGTTAAAGTCGTTAATTGTTAGTTTATTGATTTCAAGATTCGAACAGGTTGAAACGGAAATATCATGCGACATCTCTCTCCGTTTTTTATAAGGTAGGTCATTCGATTTGTTGATCCATAACTCATAAATAGAAGCTGTACTGCCGATATTGAATGGAGGAAGTGGCATGTGATAAGCTTTTCCAAAGAACTCAACCTGTTGATTCTCATCAATGACTAATTTAAAATAATAATTATCACCCTCATCTTTCAACTCTGTTACAATATGATCCTTAGTGGTAAGTGCATATCTGATGATATTCTTTGCGTGATTGAAGAATGGAGGACTTACTAGCCTGAAAGGAAGTGGTCTGAATGTGAAATCATCAATTGCTAATTTCTTATTTTCGTGATAAGGTAATACTCTTATGTTGCCGTCATAACAAAATTCTAGTTTTGTTGTATCATTGGCATCTAGTGAAACATAGCTTGCACCTATGGTTGAGTCCATTGGATTATCGTACTCTTTAACGAAGCCATGCAAGGTAGATAATGCGGTTGAATCATCAGGTTGCCAGCTTTCGTTAGTGACATAGTAGGTTGCAGATTCAATCTTTTCTAAATTGGTAAGTACTTTCTTTAAATATTCTTTTTCTGCGTTTTGTGCATTGGCGGTTATTATTTCTGCCAATAAGAGAATTGTAAGTAGTAGTTTTATTTTCATAATGAATAAGTGTTTGTTGGTTCATTGCTCAGATTTAATGCCTTACAAATCTACGAATAATTCGTAATAAAAATATATTCAGAGGGTTAAATAATATAAATATGGACTTTGGAAATCAATGATGATTAGTTTTAGTAGTGTGGATCTTATGGTATGTGTTTGTAAATGGCTTATTTATGTGGCTATTGAAGTGTCAATGGTGTTCTGAAAAAAAACGTTCCCCCTTTTCTTAAAAATATAAGAGTAAGGAGGAACGAAGTTTTGTTTTAGGTTTTATTTAAAGCTATTCTTTATACCATTGTGAGTACATCAGATAGTTGTGAGCAATTTTTTGATTCAGTTCTTTGGCTTGTTCAGGATCTACCTTTTTAATGAATTTCGCGGGTACTCCTCCCCAAATGCTTCCCGGTTCAATGATGGTATTGCTTAATACCAGAGAGCCGGCGGCAACGATTGCTCCTTCACCGACTACAACGTGATCCAGTACGGTTGACCCCATCCCGACCAATGCGTAATCTTTGATGGTCGCCCCATGAATGGTGACATTATGTCCTACGGATACGTGATCGCCAATTTCAATAGTCGATTTCTGGTATAATGTATGCAAGACACTTCCATCTTGAATATTGACACCGTTGCCGATTCGTATGGAGTTGACGTCACCTCTTAATACCGTATTAAACCAAATGCTACAATCATTTCCTATTTTTACATCTCCTATAATAGTTGCATTATCTGCGAGGAAGCAGTTTTCTCCGATTTCGGGAGTAAAACCCCGTACTGATTTAATTAAAGCCATATAATATTTGTTTCTAATAAAGTTTTTTATTTAATGCAGTTCTATGTTGTACGACACCCGGGTGTCAGGCAAGTTCTTTTTAAAGGGAAGCAGTCGCCTCTTGTAACCAAACTTTTTCTTCTTCGTTAAGATCCGGTGATAGTTTCTCGTAGACAGTCTGATGGTAATTGTTTAACCATTCAATTTCTTCATTTGTCAGCATCTCCTTGATGATCCCTTTTTTGCAGATGGGGCATAAAGTGATAGTCTCAAACTTAAGATATTCTCCAAACATTCCCTCTCCATCTTTGCAAACTAACGTCAGGTTCTCCGTACGTATCCCGTGACTGCCTGTCTTATAAACACCAGGTTCGTTGGATGTAACCATACCGGGCTGGAGAATTACAGGGTTTTCATTCATACGAATGCTTTGTGGACCTTCGTGTACACTCAAGAAATGCCCGACGCCGTGCCCTGTGCCATGGAGAAAGTTCATTCTGTGATTCCAGATAGGTATACGCGCCAGTACATCGAGTTGCGCACCACGGGTTCCGGCTGGGAATTTGGCTATAGCCAATGCTATGTGTCCCTTTAATATTAAGGTATAATCCGTCTTTTCCTCTTCCGTCAGTTCGCCTAATGCGATGGTACGAGTGATGTCAGTGGTTCCGTCCAAGTATTGTGCCCCTGAATCTAAGAGTAGGAATCCTTTAGGCTGAAGAGTTACATCGCTTTCTGGCGTTGCCGAATAATGCACGATTGCTCCGTGCTCTTTATATCCTGCAATGGTGTCGAAACTTTCTCCCATGTAGAGGGGCTGTGCTGCTCTGAATTCATGCAGCTTTTTATCTATACTTAATTCAGTTTCTTTTCCGGTGGATACAGATTCTTCCAGCCACTTGAGGAATCTGACAAGTGCCACTCCATCCCGTTGCATGGCAGCATGGATGCCGGCTATTTCCTGTTTATTGCGAATGGCTTTCAATAATGTGACGGGAGACTCGCCACGAATAATGGAACATTTCGGATTGATGGCCGAGTAAATCGCATAATTCGTTTTCCGTGGATCAATAAGAATATTTTCTCCGGAGAAAGAATTCAGGAATGTCTCTACCTCATCATATTTCTGTATTCCTATTTGTTGTTTCTTCAGATAAGTCTCGACCTCCGGCGTCACTTTTTCCGGAGAAATGAAGTAAGTCACCTCATCCTGTGTAATTAACAGGTAGCTCACTATGACTGGATTGCAATGTACATCGTTTCCTCGTAGATTGAGAGTCCATGCTATTTCGTCCAGTGCAGATATGAATAAAGCATAGACGCCTTTCTTCTTCAACTCCGCACGGATAGCGGATATTTTTTCTTCGCAGCTTTTTCCTGCATATTTGATATCATAAATAAAGGCTGGAGAGTCAGGTATGGAGGGACGGTCTTTCCAGATGTTTTTTAATGGATCTCCAAATATATCTACCTGTAACTGATGTGCCGCTAGTTCTTCTTTCATTTGTTCTACCTGTTGCACGGAGAACATTTTCCCGTCAATGCTTACAGATTCTCCGGGTTTTAAGTGCTGGCAGAGAAACTCTGTTATGCTTGGAGTTTCCGGCAGCATCTCTTTGTAGAGTGTGATGCCACTCCCTTCCAGTTCTTTCGCTGCCTGAAGGAAGTAACGTGAGTCGGTCCATAATCCCGCTTTGTCCATCAGGATGACCGCTGTTCCTGCAGAACCCGTAAAACCGGAAATCCATTCACGTGACATCCAGTGGGGAGCCACATACTCACTAAGATGGGGGTCGGTGCTGGGGATAATGAATGCTTTGATGTAATTGGGATGGAATGTCATGCGCAAAGCATGTACTCGTTCTTTTATGTTCTGTTTCATACCTTATTATATTATTATAGACATGTAAGTGTTTCAAAGGTACTAACTTTCCGCATTTAATGACTTGTTTATGAATAGTTTTTGAGAAATATTTGCCGAAAGTTTTGTGAATAAAGAAAGTATGTGTAATTTTGCGGCGCAATTTGACTGCGGAATTTTTTTAATCATAACATATTAATAATAACAAAATGATTGTAGTACCTGTAAAAGAAGGCGAAAACATTGAAAAAGCGCTGAAGAAGTTCAAAAGAAAATTTGAGAAAACTGGCATCGTAAAAGAATTGAGAAGCAGACAGCAGTTTGATAAACCGTCTGTAACTAAGAGACTTAAGAAAGAACGCGCAGTTTACGTACAACAACTTCAGCAAGTAGAAGATTAATAATTCGTAATTTCCTTTGAATTATTGAATTCTTTTCATACATTCGTTGCACGATTTTAGATGTAGCGATATTATGTTGATAGAATCTTTTCTTGATTATCTCCAGTATGAGCGGAACTATTCTGAAAAGACCGTTCTTGCGTACGGTGAAGATATAAAGCAACTGCAGGAGTTTGCTCAGGAAGAGTATGGAAAGTTTAATCCGTTAGAGGTCGAGGCGGAACTGATTCGTGAATGGATTGTTTCATTGATGGATAAAGGGTATACCTCAACTTCTGTAAATCGTAAGCTAAGTTCGCTCCGAACGTTTTACAAGTATCTCATAAGACAGGGGAAGACGACTATAGATCCTTTGCGTAAAATAAAAGGACCTAAAAACAAAAAGCCGTTGCCTGTGTTCTTAAAAGAGAACGAAATGAATCGGTTATTGGATGATACGGATTTTGGCGAAGGATTTAAAGGTTGTCGGGACCGGTTGGTGATTGAAGTGTTTTATGCTACTGGCATGAGACTTTCGGAATTAATAGGTTTGGATGATAAGGATGTGGATTTTTCGGCTTCTCTTCTGAAAGTGACCGGGAAAAGAAATAAGCAACGACTGATACCGTTCGGTGATGAACTGCGGGAGTTGATGTTTGAATATATTAATGTAAGAAACGAAACGATTCCGGAAAGGTCGGAGGCTTTCTTTATTAGAGAGAATGGCGAACGACTTTATAAGAATCTGGTCTATAATTTAGTGAAACGGAACCTGTCAAAGGTGGCAACGCTGAAGAAAAGGAGTCCTCACGTGTTGAGGCATACTTTTGCTACCACAATGCTGAATAATGAAGCAGAGCTGGGCGCGGTAAAAGAACTTTTGGGTCACGAGAGCATTACGACTACCGAGATCTATACGCATGCCACATTTGAAGAACTTAAAAAAGTGTATAAACAAGCTCATCCAAGAGCTTAAAAAAAAGGAGGTAAGTATGGATGTTAGAATTCAATCAATTCACTTTGATGCGTCAGAGCAATTGCAGGCATTTATTCAGAAGAAAGTGTCCAAGTTGGAAAAATATTACGAAGATATAAAGAAAGTAGAGGTGTCATTAAAGGTAGTAAAACCAGAAGTTGCTGAAAATAAAGAAGCAGGCATTAAAATATTAATCCCCAATGGGGAGTTTTATGCAAGCAAAGTGTGTGATACATTTGAAGAGGCAATTGATTTAGATGTGGAAGCGCTCGTAAAACAACTGGTTAAATACAAGGAAAAGCAACGTAGCAAATAAAAAAATCCCAAATATTTTGCGGGAAAGAAATAAATAACTAAATTTGCAGCCGTTTCGCTCGCGTTAGAACGTGACGGTTGCATTTTTTAGTAAGTTTGCCTCTTTAGCTCAGTTGGCCAGAGCACGTGATTTGTAATCTCGGGGTCGTTGGTTCGAATCCGACAAGAGGCTCAAAAAGAAACCGAAGAACAAAGATAGAACATCTGTCTTTATCATATTGTTTGAAAATAGTTCTTTTATTTCTTGATTTTGAAAAGGGCAAATACCAGAGTGGCCAAATGGGGCAGACTGTAAATCTGCTGGCTTACGCCTTCGGTGGTTCGAATCCATCTTTGCCCACAATCAGAGTGACAACTTTGGCAAGAATGCGGAAGTAGCTCAGTTGATAGAGCATTAGCCTTCCAAGCTGAGGGTCGCGGGTTTGAGCCCCGTCTTCCGCTCTCTTTTCTTGCTGTTATAGCTCAGTGGTAGAGCACTTCCTTGGTAAGGAAGAGGTCCCGGGTTCAAGTCCCGGTAACAGCTCATAAAGGATGTAAATGCTGATTATTAATCAAATAAATAACAAGTAAAGCTATGGCTAAAGAGAAATTTGAACGTACCAAACCGCATGTAAACATTGGTACAATCGGTCACGTAGACCACGGTAAGACAACGTTGACAGCTGCTATCACTACAGTGTTGGCAAAAAAAGGTCTTTCAGAATTGCGTTCTTTCGATTCTATCGACAACGCTCCTGAAGAAAAAGAAAGAGGTATTACTATCAATACTTCTCACGTTGAATATCAAACAGCTAACCGTCACTATGCACACGTAGACTGCCCGGGTCACGCCGACTACGTAAAGAACATGGTTACTGGTGCTGCTCAGATGGACGGTGCTATCATCGTTTGTGCTGCAACTGATGGTCCGATGCCTCAAACTCGCGAACACATTCTGTTGGCTCGTCAGGTAAACGTACCTCGTCTGGTTGTATTCTTGAACAAATGCGATATGGTAGACGACGAAGAAATGTTGGAACTCGTTGAAATGGAAATGAGAGAACTCCTTTCATTCTATGATTTCGATGGTGACAATACTCCTATCATCCGTGGTTCTGCTCTTGGCGCATTGAACGGTGTTGAAAAATGGGAAGACAAAGTTATGGAGCTGATGGATGCAGTTGATAACTGGATTCCACTGCCTCCGCGCGATGTTGATAAACCATTCTTGATGCCGGTTGAAGACGTGTTCTCTATCACAGGTCGTGGTACTGTAGCAACAGGTCGTATCGAAACAGGTGTCATCCACGTTGGTGATGAAGTCGAAATTCTTGGTTTAGGTGAAGATAAGAAATCAGTTGTAACTGGTGTTGAAATGTTCCGTAAACTGTTGGATCAAGGTGAAGCTGGTGACAACGTAGGTCTTTTGCTTCGTGGTATTGACAAGAACGAAATCAAACGTGGTATGGTTCTTTGTAAACCAGGTCAGATTAAACCGCACTCTAAATTCAAAGCTGAGGTTTATATCTTGAAGAAAGAAGAAGGTGGTCGTCACACTCCGTTCCACAACAAATACCGTCCTCAGTTCTACTTGCGTACTATGGACTGTACAGGTGAAATCACTTTGCCGGAAGGAACAGAAATGGTAATGCCGGGTGATAACGTAACTATTACAGTTGAGTTGATTTACCCAGTAGCATTGAACCCGGGCCTTCGTTTCGCTATCCGCGAAGGTGGACGCACGGTAGGTGCTGGTCAGATTACTGAAATTATCGACTAATACACAATAATTAATCAGTTCCCGGTTTTCATCGGGAACTGATTATGTACACACGGGAGTAGCTCAGTTGGTAGAGCACCGGTCTCCAAAACCGGGTGTCGGGAGTTCGAGCCTCTCCTCCCGTGCTAATATTATTGAAATGAAAAAGGTAATAGCTTATATTAAAGAATCTTACGACGAACTTGTACATAAAGTATCGTGGCCTACGTATTCTGAACTTGCTAACAGTGCAGTAGTTGTTTTATATGCTTCCCTGCTTATTGCATTGGTAGTATGGGGTATGGATGTCTGTTTCCAGAACTTCATGGAAAAAATCGTTTATCCACATTAAAAATTAGGAATTGAAAATGGCTGAGATTGAAAAGAAATGGTACGTTCTGCGTGCTATTAGTGGAAAAGAAGCTAAGGTAAAGGAATATCTTGAAGCTGATCTTAAGAACAGTGACCTTGGTGAATATGTATCTCAGGTATTGATTCCTACTGAAAAAGTTTACCAGGTTCGCAATGGTAAAAAAATTGTGAAGGAAAGAAGTTATCTTCCTGGTTACGTTTTGGTGGAGGCTGCTTTGGTTGGTGAGGTCGCTCATCACTTGCGCAACACTCCGAATGTGATAGGCTTTTTAGGTGGCTCCGAAAAACCGGTGCCTCTCAGACAATCAGAAGTGAATCGTATACTTGGTACAGTGGACGAACTGCAGGAAACGGGTGAAGAACTCAATATTCCGTACGTGGTGGGTGAAACTGTAAAAGTTACTTTTGGACCTTTTAGCGGATTCAGTGGTATCATTGAAGAAGTGAATAGCGAAAAAAAGAAACTAAAGGTCATGGTAAAGATATTCGGGCGCAAAACGCCGCTTGAATTGGGCTTTATGCAAGTGGAAAAGGAATAACACGGAATTGTTACGCTGTTGTTGTTCTTCGTTTAATGTTTATATATAAATCAATAAAAAAATGGCTAAAGAAGTTGCTGGACTAATCAAGTTACAGATTAAAGGAGGCGCTGCAAATCCATCACCTCCCGTTGGACCTGCTTTGGGTTCTAAGGGTATCAATATCATGGAATTTTGCAAGCAATTCAATGCCAGAACCCAAGACAAAGCAGGTAAAATTTTACCTGTTATCATTACTTACTACGCAGATAAGTCTTTCGATTTTGTAATCAAGACTCCTCCCGTTGCTATTCAATTACTTGAAGTAGCTAAGGTAAAGAGTGGTTCTGCTGAGCCTAACCGTAAGAAAGTTGCCGAGCTTACTTGGGAACAAGTTCGTACGATCGCTCAGGACAAAATGGTTGACTTGAACTGTTTTACTGTGGAAGCTGCCATGAGAATGGTTGCAGGTACAGCTAGAAGTATGGGTATCGCTGTAAAAGGGGAGTTCCCGGTTAATAACTAATAAACTTCAATTATAATGGGTAAACTGACAAAAAATCAAAAGTTAGCTGCAGAAAAAATTGAAGCAGGGAAAGCATACTCACTGAAAGAAGCTGCATCTTTGGTAAAAGAAATCACTTTTTCCAAATTCGATGCTTCACTGGATATTGATGTACGTTTAGGGGTTGACCCGCGTAAAGCTAACCAGATGGTGAGAGGTGTTGTCTCACTTCCTCATGGTACTGGTAAAGAAGTGCGTGTGTTGGTACTTTGTACACCGGATGCTGAAGCTGCTGCAAAAGAAGCTGGTGCTGACTATGTTGGTCTTGACGAATATATTGAAAAGATCAAAGGTGGATGGACTGATATTGATGTAATCATCACTATGCCATCTATCATGGGTAAAATTGGTGCACTCGGTCGTGTACTCGGTCCTCGTGGATTGATGCCGAACCCTAAGAGTGGTACTGTAACTATGGATGTTGCTAAGGCTGTAAAAGAAGTAAAACAAGGTAAGATTGACTTTAAAGTTGATAAGAGCGGTATCGTTCACACTTCTATCGGTAAGGTATCATTCAGTCCTGATCAGATTCGCGACAACGCGAAAGAGTTCATCTCTACTCTGAACAAGCTGAAACCGACCGCAGCAAAGGGTACATATATTAAGAGTATTTATCTTTCTAGTACAATGAGTGCGGGTATTAAAATCGACCCGAAATCAGTGGATGAAATCTAATAAAACAGAGAAATAATGAGAAAGGAAGATAAAAGTACGATTATAGAGCAAATTGCTGCTACAGTAAAGGAATATGGTCACTTCTACTTGGTAGACGTTACAGCGATGAACGCTGCTGCTACCAGCGCATTGAGAAGAGATTGCTTTAAATCAGACATCAAATTGATGGTGGTTAAAAACACTCTGCTTCACAAAGCACTTGAAAGCCTGGAAGAAGACTTCTCACCTCTTTACGGTTCTTTGAAAGGTACTACTGCTGTTATGTTTACTAACACTGCAAACGTACCTGCTAAGTTAATCAAAGACAAAGCGAAAGACGGTATTCCCGGACTGAAAGCTGCGTATGCAGAAGAAAGCTTCTATGTTGGTGCAGACCAATTGGATGCTCTCGTTGCAATCAAGAGTAAGAATGAAGTTATCGCCGATATCGTTGCACTGTTGCAATCTCCGGCCAAGAATGTTATTTCTGCTCTTCAATCAGGTGGTAACACCCTTCACGGAGTTCTCAAGACTCTTGGTGAACGTACCGAAGCGTAAAAATGGAAAAAGGCGTCACAGCCTTGGGAATAACATCCCGAATAATTTTCAAAAATCAACAAGTATTTAAACATTAAAATCATACAAAAAATGGCAGATTTGAAAGCTTTTGCAGAACAATTAGTTAACTTGACAGTAAAAGAAGTTAATGAACTTGCAACTATCCTTAAAGAAGAATACGGTATTGAACCTGCTGCTGCAGCTGTAGCTGTTGCTGCTGGTCCTGCAGCTGGTGCTGCTGCCGCAGAAGAAAAAACTTCTTTTGACGTAGTATTGAAGAGCGCTGGTGCAGCTAAACTTCAGGTAGTTAAGGCTGTTAAGGAAGCTTGTGGTCTTGGTTTGAAAGAAGCTAAAGACTTGGTAGACGGTGCTCCTAGCACAGTAAAAGAAGGTTTGGCTAAAGACGAAGCAGAATCATTGAAGAAAACATTGGAAGAAGCTGGAGCTGAAGTTGAACTTAAATAACATTAGCCTGTAAATCAGGTAATTCGGTTAGGAACCCTTCGTGAAAAGGGTTCTTAACCTTTTTGTGTATATATTTAAAATTAAGTTCTACAAATCCATTAACAGATGTCTTCAAATACTGTAAATCAAAGAGTTAATTTTGCTTCGACTAAGAATCCGCTTGAATATCCGGATTTCCTGGAAGTACAATTGAAGTCATTCCAAGACTTTCTACAATTAGATACCCCACCTGAAAAGCGCAAGAATGAGGGATTGTATAAAGTATTTGCTGAAAACTTCCCTATTGCCGATACAAGAAACAATTTTGTTCTTGAGTTTCTGGACTATTATATTGATCCGCCGCGTTATACCATCGATGATTGTATAGAGCGTGGGCTTACTTATAGTGTTCCCTTAAAAGCGAAACTTAAGCTTTACTGTACGGACCCCGATCATGAGGATTTTGATACAGTGATTCAGGACGTATTCCTCGGTCCGATTCCTTATATGACTGATAAGGCTACTTTCGTCATTAACGGTGCCGAACGCGTAGTTGTGTCACAGCTTCACCGTTCTCCGGGTGTGTTCTTCGGTCAGAGTGTACATGCCAATGGTACGAAACTTTATTCGGCTCGTATTATTCCGTTTAAGGGTTCGTGGATTGAGTTTGCTACTGACATCAATAATGTGATGTACGCATACATCGACCGTAAGAAGAAATTGCCGGTAACGACTTTGTTGCGTGCAATTGGCTTCGAGAATGACAAAGATATTCTTGAGATTTTCAACCTTGCAGAAGATGTGAAGGTGAACAAGACAAATCTGAAGAAAGTGCTAGGTCGTAAATTGGCTGCACGTGTCTTGAAAACATGGATTGAAGATTTCGTTGATGAAGATACCGGTGAAGTGGTTTCTATCGAGCGTAACGAAGTTATTATCGATCGTGAAACCGTACTGGAAGAGGTGCATATTGATGAAATTTTGGAGTCGGGAGTTCAGAACATCCTTTTACATAAAGATGAACCGAACCAGTCCGATTTCTCTATCATATATAATACGTTGCAGAAGGACCCGAGTAACTCGGAAAAAGAAGCTGTGTTGTATATCTACCGTCAGTTGCGTAACGCCGATCCGGCTGATGACGCAAGTGCAAGGGAGGTTATCAACAACTTGTTCTTCTCTGAAAAACGATATGACCTTGGTGATGTAGGTCGTTACCGAATCAATAAAAAGTTGAATCTGACGACTGATATGGACGTGCGTGTCCTCACGAAGGAAGATATCATTGAAATCATCAAATATCTGATTGAGTTGATTAACTCAAAAGCAGATGTGGATGATATTGACCACTTGAGTAACCGTCGTGTACGTACAGTAGGTGAGCAGCTTTCTAATCAGTTTGCAGTTGGTCTGGCTCGTATGTCTCGTACGATTCGCGAACGTATGAACGTTCGTGACAATGAGGTGTTTACTCCGATTGATTTGATTAACGCGAAGACTATCTCTTCTGTAATCAACTCATTCTTCGGAACGAACGCATTGTCGCAGTTCATGGACCAGACAAACCCCTTGGCTGAAATCACGCACAAGCGTCGTATGTCTGCCCTTGGTCCTGGTGGTCTTTCCCGTGAACGTGCCGGATTTGAGGTTCGTGACGTTCACTACACACACTATGGTCGTCTTTGTCCGATTGAGACTCCTGAAGGTCCGAACATCGGTTTGATTTCTTCATTGTGTGTATTTGCTAAGATTAATGATCTGGGATTCATCGAAACTCCGTACCGTAAGGTGGAAAACGGAAAAGTGGATCTTTCTGATAACGGTCTGATTTATCTGACTGCTGAAGAAGAGGAAGAAAAGGTTATTGCACAGGGAAATGCTCCGTTGAATGATGACGGTACATTTGTGCGTAACAAAGTTAAATCTCGTCAGGATGCTGACTTCCCGGTTGTTGAACCGACAGAGGTTGATTTGATGGACGTTTCTCCTCAGCAGATTGCATCAATCGCGGCTTCATTGATTCCGTTCCTGGAACATGATGATGCTAACCGTGCATTGATGGGATCAAACATGATGCGCCAGGCGGTTCCTTTGTTGAGGAGTGAAGCGCCGATCGTAGGTACAGGTATCGAACGTCAGTTGGTAAGAGACTCTCGTACGCAGATTACTGCGGAAGGAGATGGTGTTGTTGACTACGTTGATGCTACTACTATCCGTATTTTGTATGACCGTACAGAAGACGAAGAGTTCGTAAGTTTTGAACCTGCTTTGAAAGAATATAGAATACCTAAGTTCCGTAAGACTAACCAGAACATGACGATTGACTTGCGTCCGATTTGCGACAGAGGCCAGCGTGTGAAGAAAGGTGACATCTTGACTGAAGGTTATTCTACTGAAAAGGGTGAATTGGCATTGGGTAAGAACCTGTTGGTTGCTTACATGCCTTGGAAAGGTTACAACTATGAGGATGCTATCGTATTGAACGAACGTGTGGTACGCGAAGACTTGTTGACTTCGGTTCACGTAGAGGAATATTCTCTGGAAGTTCGTGAAACAAAACGTGGTATGGAAGAGTTGACTTCTGATATCCCGAATGTAAGTGAAGAAGCTACTAAAGACCTGGATGAAAATGGTATCGTAAGAATCGGTGCTCGTATCGAGCCGGGTGATATCATGATCGGTAAGATTACACCGAAGGGTGAATCTGATCCTTCTCCGGAAGAAAAATTGCTTCGTGCCATCTTTGGTGATAAGGCAGGTGATGTGAAAGATGCTTCATTGAAAGCTTCTCCTTCTTTGAAAGGTGTTGTGATCGATAAGAAACTTTTCTCACGTGTGATTAAGAATCGTAGCTCAAAACTGGCCGATAAAGCATTGTTGCCTAAGATCGATGATGAATTTGAATCTAAGGTAGCTGATCTGAAACGTATCCTGGTTAAGAAACTGATGACTTTGACTGAAGGTAAGGTTTCTCAAGGTGTGAAGGATTATCTGGGTGCGGAAGTAATTGCGAAAGGTTCTAAGTTCAGTGCTTCTGATTTTGATTCACTCGACTTTACTTCTATTCAGTTAAGCAACTGGACTAGTGATGACCATATTAATGGTATGATTCGTGATCTGGTGATGAATTTCATTAAGAAATACAAAGAGCTGGATGCTGAATTGAAACGTAAGAAGTTTGCTATTACAATTGGTGATGAACTTCCAGCTGGTATTATCCAGATGGCAAAAGTATATATTGCTAAGAAGCGTAAGATTGGTGTGGGTGATAAGATGGCAGGTCGCCACGGTAACAAGGGTATTGTATCCCGCGTTGTTCGTCAGGAAGATATGCCGTTCTTGTCGGATGGTACTCCGGTTGACATCGTATTGAATCCGTTGGGTGTGCCTTCTCGTATGAACATTGGTCAGATTTTTGAAGCTGTATTAGGACGTGCCGGAAAAACATTGGGTGTGAAATTTGCAACTCCTATTTTCGACGGTGCTACAATGGAAGATCTGGATCAGTGGACAGACAAGGCAGGATTGCCTCGCTATTGTAAAACTTATCTTTGTGATGGTGGTACAGGTGAGCAATTTGACCAGGCAGCTACTGTGGGTGTGACTTACATGTTGAAGTTGGGTCACATGGTTGAAGACAAGATGCATGCTCGTTCTATCGGTCCGTACTCATTGATTACTCAGCAACCTCTTGGTGGTAAAGCACAGTTCGGTGGTCAGCGTTTCGGAGAAATGGAGGTTTGGGCACTCGAAGGTTTTGGTGCTGCTCATATCCTGCAGGAAATCCTTACTATCAAGTCTGATGACGTGGTAGGACGTTCGAAAGCTTATGAAGCAATTGTGAAAGGTGAACCGATGCCGCAACCTGGTATTCCGGAATCCTTGAACGTATTGTTGCACGAGTTGAGAGGATTAGGTTTGAGTATCAACCTAGAATAAAATAATAAAGAATACGTGGTGTCAACAAGCCGATGACGGTCTGTTGACATCCGTGTCTTTTCAATTTCCAATGATTCAATTATCAAATCTCAATTATATAGAGTATGGCTTTTAGAAAAGAAAATAAGACGAAAAGTAATTTCTCGAAGATCTCAATTGGTCTGGCTTCTCCGGAAGAAATCCTTGAGAATTCGAGTGGTGAAGTTTTGAAGCCTGAAACCATTAATTACCGTACGTACAAACCCGAACGTGATGGTTTGTTCTGCGAGCGCATTTTTGGTCCTATCAAGGATTATGAATGTCATTGCGGTAAATACAAGCGTATCCGTTATAAAGGTATCGTCTGCGACCGTTGTGGTGTGGAAGTTACTGAAAAGAAAGTACGCCGTGAACGTATGGGACATATCCAGCTGGTTGTGCCGGTGGCTCACATCTGGTATTTCCGTTCGCTCCCTAATAAAATCGGTTATTTGCTCGGACTGCCGACGAAGAAACTGGATTCGATTATATACTACGAACGTTATGTTGTTATTCAGCCGGGTGTAAAAGCTGAAGACGGTGTAGCTGAATATGATTTGCTTTCGGAAGAAGAATATCTGGATATCCTGGATACGCTTCCAAAAGATAATCAATATCTTGAAGATAATGATCCGAACAAGTTTGTTGCAAAGATGGGTGCTGAAGCTATCTATGATTTGCTGGCTCGTCTGGATCTGGATGCTTTGTCTTACGAATTGCGTCACCGTGCAGGTAACGATGCTTCACAGCAACGTAAGAATGAGGCTTTGAAACGTCTTCAGGTAGTAGAATCGTTCCGTGCATCACGTGGACGCAACAAACCGGAATGGATGATTGTACGTATCGTACCGGTTATCCCACCCGAACTTCGTCCGTTGGTTCCGTTGGATGGTGGTCGTTTTGCTACATCTGACTTGAACGACCTTTATCGTCGTGTGATTATCCGTAATAACCGTCTGAAACGACTGATTGAAATCAAGGCTCCGGAAGTGATTTTGCGTAATGAAAAACGTATGCTTCAGGAATCTGTCGATTCTTTGTTTGATAACTCACGTAAGTCAAGTGCTGTGAAGACAGATGCCAACCGCCCGTTGAAGTCATTGTCTGACAGCTTGAAGGGTAAACAAGGACGTTTCCGTCAGAACTTGCTGGGTAAACGTGTTGACTACTCTGCTCGTTCGGTAATCGTCGTAGGTCCGGAATTGAGAATGGGTGAATGCGGTATTCCTAAATTGATGGCTGCCGAATTGTACAAGCCGTTTATTATTCGTAAGCTCATCGAACGTGGTATCGTTAAGACTGTTAAGTCTGCCAAGAAGATCGTTGACCGCAAGGAACCGGTGATCTGGGATATTCTGGAACATGTAATGAAAGGACATCCGGTACTGTTGAACCGTGCTCCGACATTGCACCGTCTGGGTATTCAGGCTTTCCAGCCTAAGATGATCGAAGGTAAAGCTATTCAGTTGCACCCGTTGGCATGTACGGCATTCAATGCCGACTTTGACGGTGACCAGATGGCTGTTCACTTGCCTTTGAGTAATGAAGCAATTCTGGAAGCACAAATGTTGATGCTTCAATCACATAATATCTTGAATCCGGCAAACGGTGCGCCTATTACTGTGCCTGCACAGGATATGGTTCTTGGTTTGTACTATATTACTAAGTTGCGTGCTGGTGCGAAAGGTGAAGGTCTGACATTCTACGGACCGGAAGAGGCGTTGATCGCTTACAATGAAGGTAAGGTAGATATTCATGCTCCGGTGAAAGTTATCGTGAAAGACGTTGATGAAAATGGTAACATTGTAGACGTAATGCGCGAAACTTCGGTAGGACGTGTGATTGTTAATGAAATCGTTCCGCCTGAAGCTGGTTATATCAATACAATTATCTCTAAGAAATCTCTTCGTGATATTATTAGTGATGTAATTAAGGTATGTGGTGTGGCTAAGGCTGCCGACTTCCTGGACGGAATCAAGAACTTAGGTTATCAGATGGCGTTCAAGGGTGGTTTGTCATTCAACTTGGGTGATATTATCATTCCGAAGGAAAAAGAAACGTTGGTACAGAAAGGTTACGACGAAGTAGAACAAGTCGTAAATAACTATAACATGGGTTTCATTACCAACAACGAACGTTACAACCAGGTGATCGATATCTGGACACATGTAAACTCTGAGTTGTCTAATATCCTGATGAAGACAATTTCTTCGGATGATCAGGGATTCAACTCTGTATATATGATGCTTGACTCTGGTGCTCGTGGTTCTAAAGAACAGATTCGTCAGTTGTCAGGTATGCGTGGTTTGATGGCAAAACCGCAGAAAGCAGGTGCTGAAGGTGGTCAGATCATCGAGAACCCGATTTTGTCAAACTTTAAAGAAGGACTTTCGGTGTTGGAGTACTTTATCTCTACCCACGGTGCTCGTAAAGGTTTGGCGGATACCGCTTTGAAGACTGCCGATGCCGGTTATCTGACCCGTCGTCTGGTGGACGTATCACATGATGTGATTATTACAGAAGAAGACTGCGGTACACTCCGCGGATTGGTTTGTACGGACCTTAAGAATAACGATGAGGTTATTGCTACTCTGTACGAACGTATCTTAGGACGTGTTTCCGTACATGATATTATTCATCCTACTACAGGTGAATTGCTTGTTGCCGGTGGTGAAGAAATCACAGAAGAAGTTGCCAAGAAAATTCAGGAGTCTCCGATCGAGAGTGTTGAAATCCGTTCGGTATTGACTTGTGAAGCTAAGAAGGGTGTTTGTGCTAAATGTTACGGACGTAACCTGGCAACGAGCCGCATGGTTCAGAAGGGTGAAGCTGTCGGTGTAATCGCTGCTCAGTCTATTGGTGAGCCGGGTACACAGTTGACATTGCGTACATTCCACGCCGGTGGTACTGCTGCAAATATTGCAGCTAACGCCAGTATCGTTGCTAAAAATAATGCACGTCTTGAATTTGAAGAGTTGCGTACAGTAGATATCGTTGACGAGATGGGTGAATCTGCAAAAGTGGTAGTAGGTCGTTTGGCCGAAGTACGTTTTGTGGATGTAAATACCGGTATTGTTCTTTCTACTCATAACGTACCTTATGGTTCAACACTGTATGTAAGTGATGGCGACTTGGTAGAAAAAGGCAAACTGATCGCTAAGTGGGACCCGTTCAATGCTGTTATTATTACAGAAGCAACCGGTAAGATCGAATTTGAGGGCGTAATTGAAAACGTTACTTATAAGGTTGAATCGGATGAAGCAACAGGTCTTCGTGAAATTATTATTATTGAATCCAAGGATAAAACCAAAGTTCCTACAGCTCATATTTTGACAGAGGACGGTGATTTGATCCGTACTTATAACTTACCGGTAGGTGGTCACGTAATCATCGAGAATGGTCAGAAGGTAAAAGCTGGTGAAGTAATCGTGAAGATTCCGCGTGCCGTAGGTAAAGCGGGTGATATCACGGGTGGTCTTCCTCGTGTTACTGAATTGTTTGAAGCTCGTAACCCGTCAAATCCGGCTGTCGTTTCTGAAATCGACGGTGAGGTAACAATGGGTAAGATCAAGCGTGGTAACCGTGAGATCATTGTAACTTCCAAGACTGGTGAGGTTAAAAAATATCTGGTTGCACTGTCTAAGCAGATTCTGGTACAGGAAAATGACTATGTACGTGCAGGTACTCCGTTGTCTGACGGTGCTACTACTCCAGCAGATATCTTGGCAATTAAAGGTCCTACAGCTGTACAAGAATATATCGTGAATGAAGTTCAGGATGTATACCGCTTGCAGGGTGTGAAGATCAATGATAAGCACTTCGAGATTATCGTTCGTCAGATGATGCGTAAGGTTCAGATTGATGAACCGGGAGATACTCGTTTCCTCGAACAGCAAGTCGTAGACAAACTGGAATTCATGGAAGAAAATGATCGTATCTGGGGTAAGAAAGTCGTAGTGGATGCTGGTGATTCTCAAAATATGCAAGCTGGTCAGATTGTAACTGCCCGCAAGTTGCGTGATGAGAACAGTATGTTGAAACGTCGTGACTTGAAACCGGTTGAGGTTCGTGATGCTGTTGCTGCTACCTCTACTCAGATCCTTCAGGGTATTACACGTGCTGCTTTGCAGACTTCAAGCTTTATGTCGGCTGCTTCCTTCCAGGAAACAACGAAAGTCTTGAATGAGGCTGCTATCAACGGTAAGATCGATAAGTTGGAAGGTATGAAGGAAAATGTGATCTGTGGTCACTTGATTCCTGCAGGTACCGGTCAGCGCGAATTTGAAAAACTCATCGTTGGATCAAAAGAAGAGTACGATCGTATCTTGGCTAACAAGAAAACAGTACTTGACTACAATGAAGTAGAATAAATACAATTCAATTGACTATATGAGAAGGAGCGATTGCCAGATTGGGTAATTGCTCCTTTTTTTATTTCTTTTTTACTTGTGTGTATTACCATTAGTCTCAGGAAAAATGTGTTATTTTGCAGGATAACTTTTTAATCATATAAAATATGGAAGAACAAAATAACAATGGACAATTACAGATTGAATTGAGAGAAGAGATAGCGCAGGGAACTTATGCAAATCTAGCTATTATTACTCATTCTAGTTCTGAATTCATCCTTGACTTCGTGCGCATAATGCCGGGCATACCGAAGGCTGGCGTGCAATCTCGCATTATTGTGGCTCCGGAACACGCAAAACGCTTGCTGCGGGCATTGGAAGACAATATAGCAAAGTATGAACGGGTATTCGGCCCGATTCGTACTTCAGATGAACCTTCTCTTCCTCCCTTGGCGGGTGTAAAAGGCGAAGCATGAAGATGATATAAAAACATTAAAAAAGAAAAAAAAGTTGTAGCGCATTGAATATTCAAATATTATTCGTATTTTTGCAGCCCAAAATGTATAGTTACGAAATTAATATAACAATAATATAAATCAAAAAACAATTAAAATGCCTACAATTCAGCAATTAGTAAGAAAAGGACGCGAAGTGCTGGTGGAGAAAAGTAAATCTCCAGCCTTGGATTCATGTCCTCAAAGACGTGGCGTTTGCGTGAGAGTATACACTACTACTCCGAAGAAGCCGAACTCTGCAATGCGTAAAGTAGCTCGTGTACGTTTGACTAACCAAAAAGAGGTGAACTCATACATTCCGGGAGAAGGACACAACTTGCAGGAACACTCAATCGTTTTGGTACGTGGTGGTCGTGTAAAAGACCTTCCGGGTGTGCGTTATCACATTGTACGTGGTACACTTGATACAGCAGGTGTTGCTGGTCGTACTCAAAGACGTTCAAAGTATGGTGCTAAGCGTCCGAAACCAGGACAAGCTGCTGCTCCTGCTAAGGGTAAGAAAAAATAAGGATTAAGACCTAATTAAAATTAAAGTAATAACTTACGTTTTAGTTTGTTGGAAATGCTAAAGGTTGAGTAAATTCTCCGGAGGGAGAGTTGAAGAAGTCAAGAAGTAGACAACCAAGAACAAAAACATTATTTTTCAAACAAATGAGAAAAGCAAAACCAAAAAAACGCCTGATTCTTCCGGATCCCGTGTTTAATGACCAAAAGGTTTCCAAGTTCGTGAACCACTTGATGTATGATGGAAAGAAAAATACATCTTATGAAATCTTTTATGCCGCTTTGGAAACAGTGAAAGCAAAACTTCCTAACGAAGAAAAATCAGCTCTCGAAATCTGGAAAAAGGCTTTGGATAATGTAACTCCGCAAGTGGAAGTAAAGTCTCGCCGTGTAGGTGGTGCAACTTTCCAAGTTCCTACTGAAATCCGTCCGGATCGTAAAGAATCAATCTCTATGAAGAATCTGATTCTGTTTGCTCGCAAAAGAGGTGGTAAATCAATGGCTGACAAGTTGGCTGCTGAAATTATGGATGCCTTCAATGAACAAGGCGGTGCATACAAGCGTAAAGAAGATATGCACAGAATGGCAGAAGCTAACCGTGCATTTGCTCATTTTAGATTCTAATACTGTAAGAAACCAAATATAAACTTAAAGTAAAGGAATTAGAAGATGGCTAAACATGATTTACATTTAACTCGTAATATCGGTATCATGGCTCACATCGATGCCGGAAAAACAACTACTTCTGAACGTATCCTGTTCTACACTGGATTGACTCACAAAATAGGTGAAGTTCATGATGGTGCTGCTACTATGGACTGGATGGAACAGGAGCAAGAACGTGGTATCACTATTACATCTGCTGCTACAACAACAAGATGGAAATATGCTGGTGATACTTATAAAATTAACTTGATTGACACTCCGGGGCACGTTGATTTTACTGCAGAGGTAGAACGTTCATTGCGTATCCTTGATGGAGCTGTGGCTGCTTATTGTGCTGTTGGTGGTGTTGAGCCCCAATCAGAAACTGTATGGCGTCAAGCTGATAAATATAACGTTCCTCGTATTGCTTATGTTAATAAGATGGACCGTTCTGGTGCAGACTTCTTTGAAGTAGTTCGCCAGATGAAGGATGTGCTTGGAGCTAATCCGTGTCCGATTGTTGTTCCTATTGGTGCTGAAGAATCTTTTAAAGGTCTTGTTGATCTTATCAAAATGAAAGCTATTTATTGGCACGATGAAACAATGGGTGCTGACTACAGTGTTGAGGAAATTCCGGCAGAACTTGTCGATGAAGCTAACGAGTGGAGAGACAAGATGCTTGAAAAAGTAGCTGAATTTGATGATGCTTTGATGGAGAAATATTTCGATGATCCTTCTACTATTACTGAAGAAGAAGTGTTGAGAGCTCTTCGCAATGCAACAGTTCAGATGGCCGTAGTCCCCATGCTTTGTGGGTCTTCTTTCAAGAACAAAGGTGTTCAGACATTGCTTGACTATGTTTGTGCTTTTTTGCCTTCTCCGCTTGATACAGAGAATGTAATAGGTACAAATCCTAATACTGGAGCTGAAGAAGATCGTAAACCAAGTGATGATGAAAAAACATCAGCTTTAGCATTTAAGATCGCAACTGACCCATATGTAGGTCGTTTGACTTTCTTCCGTGTTTATTCAGGTAAAATTGAAGCAGGTTCTTATATCTACAACTCTCGCTCTGGTAAGAAAGAACGCGTTTCTCGTCTGTTCCAGATGCACTCTAACAAACAGAATCCGGTTGAAGTAATCGGTGCTGGTGATATCGGCGCAGGTGTAGGTTTTAAGGATATTCACACTGGTGATACTTTGTGTGATGAAAACGCTCCGATCGTACTTGAATCTATGGACTTCCCGGAACCAGTTATCGGTATCGCTGTAGAACCTAAGACGCAGAAGGATATGGATAAGCTGTCTAACGGTTTGGCTAAATTGGCTGAAGAAGATCCGACGTTTACTGTGAAGACAGACGAACAGACAGGTCAGACGGTTATTTCTGGTATGGGTGAGCTTCACTTGGATATCATTATTGATCGTTTGAAACGTGAGTTCAAGGTAGAATGTAACCAGGGTAAGCCGCAGGTTAACTACAAAGAAGCTATCACGAAGACAGTTAATTTGCGTGAAGTATATAAGAAGCAATCTGGTGGGCGTGGTAAGTTTGCTGATATCATCGTGAATATTGGTCCGGCTGATGCAGATTTCACTTTGGGTGGTTTGCAGTTTGTTGACGAAGTGAAAGGTGGTAACATTCCTAAGGAATTTATTCCTGCTGTTCAGAAAGGCTTTACGAATGCTATGAAGAGTGGTGTTTTGGCAGGTTATCCGCTGGATTCATTGAAAGTTACTTTGGTTGATGGTTCATTCCATCCGGTTGACTCTGATCAGTTGTCATTCGAAATCTGTGCAATGCAGGCTTATAAAAATGCATGTGCTAAGGCAGGTCCTGTTTTGATGGAACCTATCATGAAGCTGGAAGTTGTAACTCCGGAAGAGAATATGGGTGATGTTATCGGTGACTTGAACAAACGTCGTGGACAGGTTGAAGGTATGGAATCTAGTCGTTCTGGTGCCCGTATCGTGAAAGCGATGGTTCCGCTGGCAGAAATGTTTGGTTATGTAACAGCTTTACGTACTATCACTTCTGGTCGTGCAACTTCATCAATGACTTACTCTCATCACGCTCAGGTTTCTTCTTCTATTGCCAAGGCTGTATTGGAAGAAGTAAAAGGACGTGCTGATTTACTCTAAAATATCTAAAGCAGCAGGCTAGCGAATGACTCTTAGCCTGCCGCTTTATCTTATTATAAATGTATTAATTAAAAAAAATAATGAGTCAGAAAATTAGAATTAAATTGAAATCTTACGACCACAACTTGGTTGACAAGTCAGCTGAGAAAATTGTAAGAACTGTAAAAGCTACAGGTGCTATTGTTAGCGGTCCGATACCTCTGCCTACGCACAAGCGTATCTTTACTGTGAACCGTTCGACTTTCGTAAACAAAAAGTCTCGTGAGCAATTTGAACTCTCTTCTTATAAGAGATTGATCGACATCTATAGCTCAACTGCTAAGACAGTAGACGCTCTGATGAAGTTGGAATTGCCAAGTGGTGTGGAAGTAGAAATTAAAGTTTGATAATTAAAAATTAGTGAAATGCCAGGATTATTAGGAAAAAAAATCGGAATGACATCCGTTTTCAGTGCCGAGGGTAAGAATGTACCATGCACTGTTATCGAAGCAGGTCCTTGTGTTGTTACTCAAGTGAAAACTGTAGAAAAGGACGGTTATGAAGCTGTTCAGCTGGGCTTCCAGGACAAGAAGGAGAAGCACACTACAAAGCCTTTGATGGGGCACTTTAAGAAAGCTGGAGTAACTCCCAAGAAACACTTGGCTGAGTTCAAAGAATTTGAAACAGAGTTGAATCTGGGTGACACTGTTACCGTAGAACTGTTCAATGACGCAACTTTTGTTGACGTTGTAGGTACTTCTAAGGGTAAAGGTTTCCAGGGTGTAGTAAAACGCCATGGTTTTGGTGGTGTAGGCCAGACTACTCACGGTCAGCACAACCGCGCTCGTAAGCCGGGTTCTATCGGTGCTTGTTCTTACCCTGCAAAAGTATTCAAAGGAATGCGCATGGGCGGACAGCTTGGTGGCGACAGAGTAACTGTTCAAAACCTGCAGGTATTAAAGGTAATCGCGGAGCACAATCTTCTTTTGATTAAGGGATCTGTTCCTGGTTGCAAAGGT